>JAESGP010000006.1_pt1 | contig 750459 bp, 669 predicted proteins | sample 9269741 | NCBI WGS metagenome assembly JAESGP01 (sample SAMN15720684, study PRJNA650882) | algae metagenome | isolation source: Desmonostoc vinosum HA7617-LM4 and co-occurring heterotrophs from cave wall | place: USA: Waikapalae cave, Hawaii | collected 2011-05-27 | reverse complement strand
CCGATGCCTTGACCAGCTGGCAGCACCACTACAACTGGCACCGCCCGCATGCAGGCATCGGCGGCGCCTTCCCGATGTCCAGACTCACCAAGTCAAGACACAACCTCTTGACGGCTCACAGCTAGCCCGGTCGTACCGCCGCGAAGCCGGAGGTCTTCAGGAAACCCCGAAGGCCATTCCGCGCGCCCGCGCCGAGCCAATTTGTGCGCCCGGCGCGGCGCGCGCCAGAATCGGCCGACGCCATGCCGCCCGAACTGCTGCGCCCGCCCGAACCGCCCGAGCTGCGCAGCCGGCCGGCCGACAGCGCCAGCCGCCGCGCCTGGGTCTACCGGCGCGTGATGGGCGCCATCGCCGATGGCCGCCTCGTGCCCGGCACGCGGCTGCCGTCGGCGCGCTGGCTGGCGCAGCAGTGGGAAGTGCCGCGCGGCGCCATCGACGATGCGCTGGCGCAGCTGCAACGCGAAGGGCTGCTCGAACGCCGCGTCGGCGACGGCACCTACGTGACGAGCGTGCTGCCCGCCGGCATCAAGGCCGCACGGCCGCAGCGCCGGCCGACGGCCACCAGCGTGCGCACGCTGGACCGCATCAAGCCGCTGTTCGACGGGCCCAACGGCGAGGCGCGCTTCGTCGAGGTCTACCACGACGTGGTGCGCCCGCGGCCGCTGCGCATGAGCCCGGCGCTGGACGTGTTCCCGCTGGCGCTGTGGCGCAAGCTGGTGCAGCGCGCCTACGACGACCCGGCGCGCGAGGTGCTGGGCTACGGCTCCTCGGCCGGCCTGCTGGAGCTGCGCGAGGCCACGGCGCGCTACCTGCGGCTGACGCGCGCCATGGTCTGCAGCCGGCAGCAGGTGCTCATCCTCAACAGCCCGCAGCAGGCCATCGAGCTGGCGCTGCAGGTGCTGCTGGAGCCGGGCGACAAGGTCTGGGTCGCCGACCCGGGGCACATCAGCGTGCCGCGCATCGTCGAGCTGGCGCGCATGGTGGCCGTGGGCGTGCCGCAGGACGGGCAGGGGCTGGATGTCGCCGCCGGCCGGCGCCTGGCGCCCGACGCCGCCGCCGTCTACCTGCACCCGGCGAACGCCTGGCCGCTCAACGTCGACACCAGCACCGCACGGCGCGAGGAGCTGCTGCGCTGGGCCGACGAACGCGGCGCCTGGATCATCGAGGGCGACTACTTCGGCGAGATCGTGCACGAGCGCGAGGCGCAGGCGCCGCTGTCGCGGCTGGACCGGCACGAGCGCGTGCTGCACGTCGGCACCTACACGAGCGTGATGTTCCCGTCGCTGCGCCTGGCCTACCTGGTGGTGCCCGAGCGGCTGCTGCCGGTGTTCCGCGCCGTGCGCGGCCTGATGGGCGACCACACCGAGACCGCCAGCCAGGTGGCGATGGTGCAGTTCATCGACAGCGGCGCGATGAGCGACCACCTGCGCACGCTGCGGCTCGTCTACCGCCAGCGCCGCGACCGCCTGCTGGCCGTGCTGGCCGAGGTGCTGCCCGGCGACGTGCCCGGGCTGCGCCTGGGCCCGAGCCCGGGCGCCATCCACGTCTGCCTGCACCTGCCGGCGCAGCTGGCCGATGCCGACGTCGTGGAGCAGCTGGCGCAGCGCGGCGTGGAGGCCGACGCGCTGTCGCACCACACCTGGCAGGTGGCCGACTGCAACGGCCTGGTGCTGGGCTACGGCGCCTACGACGAGGACGCCATCGAAGCCGCCGCCCGGGTGGTGGGCACGGTCGTGCGCGAGATGCTGGAGGCCGCCGTCGCCTGACCGGACACGACGCCGGCGCGCCGGCAGCCCGGGCGGTGTCGCAGCCTGTCGCCGCCAGACGTGGATCGTCGCTTCCGATCGCCGTCCGGTCGCCCTGCGCTCGCTGCCGTCGCCGGGTGCACCTAGATTGCGTCGCACCATGCACACGGGAAGGCTGCGGTCCAGGCGATGGTGAAGCAGGCGTCGGGCGTGTTCCTGCAGGCGGTGCAGCGGGTGGGGCAGGGCCGCCTCGCGCAACGCGACGTGGTCTACGCGCGCATCCGCGAAGCCATCGCCAGCGGCGCGTTGGCACCTGGCACGCGGCTGCCTTCGGCACGCCAGCTCGCGCAGGACTGGCAGGTGGTGCGTGGCGCCATCGACGAGGCCTTTGCCCAGCTGCAGCTGGAAGGGCTGGTGGAACGGCGCGTCGGCGACGGCAGCTACGTCGCCGAAGGTGCGGCCGACGTGAAGCCGCCTGCGCCGCCGGCACCGCCACGCCAGCCGTCCGCCGCCGCGCAGCGCGTGCTGCGCCAGCATGCGGCGCTGCTCGGCCCTCAGGCGCCGGTGGAAGCACACTACCGCAGCCGGCGCGCGCCGCCGCTGCATCCGCGCTCTGCACCCGTGGACGATTTTCCGCTCGACACCTGGCGCAAGCTGGTCGGCCAGGCCTTGATGGAGGACCACCGCGACCGCCTGTGCTACGGGCCTTCGGCCGGCCAGCACGAGCTGCGTGCCGCCATCGCCCGCCACGTGGCGCTGCAGCGCGGCCTGTCGTGCGAGCCGGGCCAGGTCCTCATCATCAACAGCCCGCTGCAGGGGCTCAAGCTCATCGCCCAGTGCCTGCTCGAGCCGGGCGATGCGGTGTGGGTCGAAGACCCCAGCCATCCGAGCCTGGCGCTGACCTTCAGCCTGTTGCGCACGCGCGTCGTGCCGGTGCCGATCGACGCCCAGGGCCTGGCGGTGGAGCAGGGCATCGCCGCTGCGCCGCAGACGGCGCTGGTGTACACGCACCCGCTGGTGCAGTACCCCACCGGCGTGCGCACCGGCACCGAGCGCTGCCGCGCCCTGCTCGACTGGGCCGAACGCTGCGGCGCCTGGGTGGTGGAGGGCTGCTTCAATGACGAGCTGGTGTTCGAGGGCGCGCAGCGCCCGGCGCTGGCCGCCATGGCCGCGCGCGAGGGACGCGAGCCGCGGGTCATCGTCATGGGCACGCTCGAAGGCGTGCTGTTCCCGTCGCTGCGCGTGTCCTACCTGGTGCTGCCGCCGGGCCTGATCGACGTCTTCACCGCCATCCGCGGCCTGCTCGGCGACCACACCCAGGCCGCGGCGCAGCTGGCGCTGGCCGCGTTCATCGACGACGGGCACATGAGCGAGCACCTGGCACGGCTGCGGCGCCGCTGCCGCGAACGCCGCGACGCCTTGCGCGCCGCCGTGCAGCGCGAGCTGCCGGCGTGGGCGCGGCTCGGGCCGGTGGACGGCGGCACGCACGCCTGCCTGCACCTGCCGGCCGCGCTGCCCGACCAGGCCGTGGCGCAGGCGCTGCGCGCGCGCGGTGTGGCGCTGGAGCCCCTGTCGCAGATGGCGCAGCGCGAGGACGCCGGCCTCAACGGCCTCGTGCTGGGGTACGGCGCCTGGCCGGCGGAGCAGATCGCCGCGGCCGTGCGCACCATCGGCGAGGTGCTGCGCACGCCGTGCAGCGGCGTCGTGACGGCGCCGGCCACGCCGGTGGTCTAGCGGTCAGCGCTGTTTCGGCGTCAGCCATCGGCGCGGCGCCGGCGCCGTGATGCCCCGCGGCGAACGGCCTACCAGTCGCTGGGCGAGAACACGTAGCCGCGGTTGCGCACCGTGCGGATGCGCGGCTGCTCGCCACGCGCCTCGGCCTCGCGGTCGCCGAGCTTGGCGCGGATGCGGTAGATGCGGCTGTCGATGCTGCGGTCCAGCGGATGGTCGTCCAGGCCGCGCACGCGCTTGAGGATCTCGTGCCGCGTCAGCGTCTGCCCGGCGTGCGAGGCCAGCAGCCACAGCACCTCGAACTCGCCTTCGGTGAGGTCGATGATGCGCCCGTCGAGCGTGACGCGACGCTGGTCCAGCGCCAGCGCCAGGGCGCCGAACTGCAGCCGGCGCGGCTTGGCCAGCTCGCCCTGCGCGGCGGAGCGGCGGCGCCACAGGGCGCGCAGCCGTGCGGCGACGACGGCGGCCGACACGGCCGTGTCGATGACGTCGTCGGCGCCCAGTTCCAGGGCCAGGATCTGGTCGAGTTCTCGCGGCGCGGGACAGGCCACCAGCAGCGGCACGCCCGGTGCGCCGGCACGCAGCTCGCGCACCCGCGCCAGCTGCGGCGCGAGACCGCCCGAGACCAGCAGCAGCAGCGCGTCGGCGAGCGCCTCGCGCGCGCTGCAGACGATGCCTTCGGCCGCGAGGCCGCGCTGCCAGGGCAGGGCCATGGCGGCGTCGTCGGCGATGAGCGTCACGCGGCCGACGTTGGCTTGCGGCAGCCCATCCGCGCCGGGGTCGGGCCAGGCGTCGGCGTCGGCGCGTGCGGGGCGCCGCGCCGTGTCCGGCCGTGCCGGTTCGGCGAGCGCGGCGCGCGGCGGCCAGGTCATCGAGGCACGGGCGAGGTCGAGCGTCATCGTGGCCCATCGTGGGCCCGCAGCGGGCGCGCGGCAAGAGCCATTGCGGCGCACGTGTGCCGGCCAATGGCGGCGCTGCGACGTGCAAAGCGGCGACGGTGCTGGCGGTGCGTCGCCGCTCGGCCGTCGACGGCCTGCGCCGCGACCCGAATCCGTCGACGCTCGTGAACGGCGCCGGCTCAGGCGCGCAGCGCCCGCGCGGCTTCGCTCACCAGCGCCGGCCCGCGGTAGATGAGCCCGGTGTAGATCTGCACCAGGTCGGCGCCGGCGTCGCGCTTGGCGCGCGCGTCGGCCCCGCTCGTGACGCCGCCGACGCCGATGATGGGATAGCCGCTGCCCAGCGCCGCGCGCAGCAGGCGCAGCACGCGGTTGCTGGCCTCGAGCAGCGGCGCGCCCGACAAGCCGCCGGCCTCCTCGGCATGGCGCAGGCCGCGCACGGCGTCTCGCGCCACGGTGGTGTTGGTGGCGATGACGCCGGCGATGCCGTTGGCGCGCAGGGTGCCGGCGATGACGCGCACCTGCGCTTCGTCCAGGTCGGGCGCGATCTTCACGAACAGCGGCACGGCCTTGCCGTGGCGCGTGGCGAGCGCCTCGCGCCGCTGCTGCAGCGCGCTGAGCAGGGCGTCGAGCGCGGCGTCGCTCTGCAGCGACCGCAGGTTCTGCGTGTTGGGGCTGCTGATGTTGACGGTGACGTAGTCGGCGTGCGGATAGACGCCGTCGAGCGCCGCGAGGTAGTCGCTGGCCGCGTCCTCGATGGGCGTGCTGGCGTTCTTGCCGATGTTGAGACCGACGATGCCGCCGCCGGCGCGGAAGCTGTGCGCGCGCTGCACGTTGGCGACGAAGGCGTCCAGCCCTTCGTTGTTGAAGCCCAGCCGGTTGATGAGCGCCTGACGCTCGGGCAGCCTGAACATGCGCGGCTTGGGGTTGCCCGGCTGCGGCCGCGGCGTGACGGTGCCCACCTCGATGAAGCCGAAGCCCATGGCGCCGAAGCCGTCGATGCAGCGGCCGTTCTTGTCCAGCCCCGCGGCCAGGCCGATGCGGTTGGGAAAGCGCAGGCCGGCCACCTCCACCGGGTCGTCGATGCGCGCCTGGGCCCAGGCACAGGCCAGCGGCGAGCGCTGGCCGAGCGAGAGCGCGTCGAGCGTCAGGTCGTGGGCACGTTCGGCGTCCAGGCCGAAGAGGAACGGGCGGGCGAAGGCGTAGGGCAGCAGCGGCACGGCCGGGATTGTCACATGCTGCTCACATATACTTGCACGTATACGTGCCCGCAGTGCTGGACGACCCGGCATGCGGCGCGGCAGGTCCAAGGAGGCACCATGGCCCAGATCACCCTGTACATCGACGAGGCGACGCAGCAGCGCCTGCGCGAGGCGGCCGAGCGGCGCAAGGTGTCGCAGAGCCAGTTCGTCGCCGAGCTCATCCGCAAGGCGACGGCCGACCAGTGGCCGGCGGAGGTGCTGGCGCTGGCCGGATCGGTGCCGGACTTTCCCAGCGCCGAAGAACTGCGTGCCGGTCTGCCGCCCGACCTGCCGCGCGAACCCTGGTAGCGCGCGATGTACGCGCTGGACACCAACACCCTGTCGTACTACATGCGGCGCGAAGGCCGCGTGGTCGAGCACGTGCAGGCGCGGTCGCCCAAGGACATCGTGCTGCCGGCCGTCGTGGTGTACGAAGTGAACTTCGGCCTGCGCAAGGCCGGCCGGCGCGAAGCCCTCGAAGCCTTCTCGCGCATGGTGCAGGAGACCCGGGTGCTGCCGTTCGACGCCGAGGCGTCCGACCACGCAGCCCGCATCCGCCTGGAACTCGAATCGCTGGGCCGGCCCATTGGCACGCCCGACCTGCTCATCGCCGCCACCGCCCGCCGCCACGGCTGCACGCTGGTGACCCACAACACGCGCGAATTCGCCCGCGTGCCCGACCTCCGCACCGAAGACTGGTACTGACGCCGCCATGACCGCCGACCAACTCAAGGCCCTCGTCGGCCGTGCCGCCATCGAACACGTCGTGCCGGGCCGGCCCGTCGGCGTGGGCACGGGCAGCACCGTCAACCACTTCATCGACGCGCTGGCGGCGCTGAAGGACACGATCCCCGGTGCGGTGTCCAGCTCCAACGCCAGCACCGAACGCCTGCGGGCGCACGGCATCCGCGTGCTGGACGCCGGCGAGGTGGAGCGGCTGCCGGTCTACGTCGACGGTGCCGACGAGATCGACGGCCGCGGCCACATGATCAAGGGCGGCGGCGCGGCGCTGACGCGCGAGAAGATCGTCGCCGACCTGGCCGACCGCTTCGTCTGCATCGCCGACCAGAGCAAGCTCGTCGACGTGCTGGGCCGCTTCCCGCTGCCGGTGGAAGCCATCGCCATGGCCGTGCCGCAGCTCAGGCGGCGCTTCGCCGCCGCCGGCGGGCAGGCGGTGGTGCGCGCCGGCGTGCTCACCGACAACGGCCACCCGCTGTTGGACGTGAGCGGCATGCGGTTTGCCGATCCCGCCGCCAGCGAAACCGAGTTCAACCAGTGGCCCGGCATCGTCACCGTCGGTCTTTTCGCCCGCCACCGGGCCAGCCTCTGCCTGCTCGGCACGCCTGACGGCTTGCGCACGCTGGTGTTCTAATCGGGCGTCAACCCATCGAAGGATCCGAGCTTGGCCAAGCCCAATTACTCGTTCGAGAAGCGGCAGCGCGAGCTGGCCAAGAAGAAGAAGAAGGAAGAGAAGGAAAAGGAGAAGGCCGCGCGCAAGGCCGGCCTGGCGCCTGCGGGCGACGGCACCGCCGAAGCGCAGGATGGCGACGATGCCGATGGCGCCGGCGACGGCGCCGACACCGCGCCGGCCGAGACGCCGCCGGCCGACCCGGCGCGCTGACGCGCCTTCCCGGCCGCAGCGCGTTCGTCGCAGCCGCGTGCGACCGCGCCGTCGGGATCAGCCGCCCGCCCCGCCGCGCCGCACGGCGCGCACCTGCCAGCGCGCCGGGTCCACGGCGTCCACCAGATCCTGCTCCAGCGGCCAGGGCGCGCCCGTCGCCTGTGCCGCCACCAGCCGCGCCAGCAGCGGCACCAACGTCAGCCCGCGACCGCCCAGGGCGGTGAGCACGAAGAGGCCCGGCGCGCGCGGCAGCAGCCGCGCCTGGTCCAGCCGCTGCCCGCGTGGCAGCGCCGGCAACGGCAGCGGCCCGGCGATCGGCAGGGCGTCGTCGGTGTGCAGGCGCCAGCCGACGCGATCGCCTCGCGGCTCGAGGGCGTGCGGATCCAGCCCCGTCAGGCGCTGCAGGCGCTGCAGGTTGTGCGCGTGGTCGGCGTCGTCGGGCGCTGACGCGGCGCCGGGCTCGAGATCCACACCGGCGTGGTGGGTGGCGCCGCAGAGCAGGCGCCCGGCCGGCAGCGGGATGGCATAGCCGTCGCCCGCCACGGGCAGGCGAAGGCCGGCCGCCGCCGGGCCTTCCAGCACGGTGACCTGACCACGGCTCGTCGCCAGCGGCCAGGTCCCGGCACCGTGGCCGGCCAGCAGCCGCTGCGAAGACGCAGCGCACGCGACGACCACGGTGTCCGCGTCGGCGATCACCGCGCCGGTGGGGTCGAGCACGCGCCAGCCGTCCGCCACGGCCCGCAGCGCCGCCACGTCGCGCCCGCCCATCCAGCGCAGCCCGGCCTCGCCGAGCCAGGCCCGCGCCGCGTCGCCGGGTGCGATCCAGCCGGCCTTCGGCCAATGCCAGCACGGCCGCGGCACCGCCACCCCGGCCAGGCGCGATGCCGCAGCCGCGTCGAGCGCCTGCACGTGGTCCTCGGGCAGGCCCTGCCGCTGCAGCAGCGCCTGCATCGCGTCGAGGCCATCGCCCAGGCGCAGCAGGCCGTCGACGCGGCCCGGGACGCCGCGCGCGACGAGCGCCGCCCAGGCCGTCGCCGCGTGCAGCGCCGCGGCGCGGAAGAGGCGGGCGTGGCGGCCGTCGTCGGCGTGCACCGTGGCGTGGAACAGGCCGGCCGGGTTGCCCGAGGTCTCCGTCGCCGGAGCGGCGCGGCGGTCGATCACCGTCACGTCGCACACCCCCTCGTCGCGCAACGCGGCAGCGGCCGCCGCGCCGGCGATGCCGCCACCGATGACCACCGCCCTCCGCGCCGCGTGCGTCGGCCAGGGCGCCCGCTTGGGATCGGCTGCCGGGTCGAAGCGTGGAGCCCAGCGTGCGACGGTGATCTCGCGCTTGCCGCCGCTGCCCGGCGCGCGCACGGCGTCGAAGCCGGCCGCCGCGAGGCCGTCGCGCACCGGCCGCGCGACGCTCCACGTGGCCAGCGTGGCGCCGGGCGAGGCCACGCGGGCCAGCGCCTTGAAGGCCCGCGGCTGCCACATCTCGGCGTTGCACGCGGGTGCGAAGCCGTCGAGGTAGAAGGCGTCGGCGCGCAGGCGCAGTTCGGGCAGCAGGTCGGCCACGTCGCCGAAACCCAGCAGCAGGCGCAGCCGTCCGGCCTCGAAATCGATGACGTGCACGTTGGGCGTCAGCACCGGCCATGCCCGCTGCAATTGGCCGGCCAATGCATGCAGCCCCGGCTCGCTGGCCAGTGCCAGCCCGTGAGCGCGCGCCAGGTCGTGGGCGTGCGGCGGGTGCTTGTCCAGCACCACCACGCACAGGCGCTCGCAGCGCGCCGCGTCGTCGCGCCAGGCCTGCCAGGTGGCGATGAAGTTCAGCCCCAGGCCGAAGCCGGTCTCGAGGATGGTGAAGCGCGGGCGGCCGCGCCAGCGCTCGGGCAGGCCGTTGCCCTGCAGGAAGACGTGGCGCGCCTGCTGCAGCGCGCCGGCTCGCGGGTGGTAGACGTCGCCGTACCGCGGCGCGTGGGCGATGCCGTCGGCGTCGAAGTGGATCTCCGCCGGGATCACCGGCGCGGTCTTCACGCCGCGGTGGCCGTGCCGGCGCCGGCGGTCGCGCGCTCGGCCAGCAGGGCCAGCAGCGGTTCGCGCACGCGCGCCAGGCCGCGGTAGGCCAGCACCGCCGGGCTCATGCTGGCGATGGCGGCGTGCAGCGCGGCGGCGCGGCGCGGTTCGGCCAGCACGTCGAGCAGGCGCTGCACCTGCACGGCGATGGTGAACCAGGCCAGCGGTTCGCCGCCGGTGCCGCGACACGGCAGGAAGGTCTGGCGTTCGGTGCGCAGCCAGGCGCGGTCCAGCGCCGCGCCGCCCGCCCAGCGCTCGGGGTCGACATGGGCCGGATGGGCGTGCAGCCGCGGGTGGTCGGTGACGTTCCAGACGAAGCGCTCCCAGCGCTCGTCGCCGCCGATCAGCGCCAGCAGCGAGGGCGCGGCCTTGAGCAGCAGGGTGTTGTCGGCCACCGGCGCGTGGATGGCGCTGAAGTGGCGGCCGACCTTGTCTTCCGGCGCCCAGTGGCTGGGCAGGCACACCGCCAGCCACGGCACGGTGCCGTGGAGCAGGTCGACGAGCGCCAGATCCTCGGCGAAGGCCAGGCTCAGCAAACCGGCCAGCCGCCAGCGCTCGGGCAGGCCGAGCAGGCAGCGCGTGACTTCGTCGCCCAGGCCGAACACGCCGGCGCGCGCCTGATCGACGCCACCCTCGGCGTCGGCCACGGCACCGAGCCGCAGGGCATGCGCGCGGTGGCCGTCCCAGGCGAAGGCCGTCGGGTGTTCGCTCGCGGCGTGCGCGCACAGCGCAGCCAGGGCCGGTGTGGCGTCGAAGCCCGGTGCGGCGCACAAGGCCCGGGCCGGATAGGCCGACAGCACGGCGAGCTTCTCGCGCTGGTGGCGCGAGCCGGGCGCCAGCGGCGTCAGCTGCGCGGCGCCGGTGGGCAGCCGGCGCAGGCCGGGCTGCATGCGGAACGGGGCGGTGACGGCGGCGTCGAAGTCGAAGTGCATGGCGTGCCGCTGACCCGGGGTGAAGAGGGGCTGGGACGGCTGCGCAGCATACGGCGGCGCTGGCACGCCGGCGTCATCATCGACCCGCGCACGCGCCGCCGTGCACGTGTGCAACGCGCAAGAAGAAGGGCACCCGCAGGTGCCCTTCGCTGGAGCGGCGTCCGGCGATCAGACGCGCTTCTTGTACTCGTGCGTGCGGGTGTCGATCTCGATCTTGTCGCCGTTCTCGACGAACAGCGGCACGCTGATCTCGAAGCCCGTGCCGACGATCTTGGCCGGCTTCATGACCTTGCCCGAGGTGTCGCCCTTGACGGCCGGCTCGGTGGTGATCTCGCGCACCACGGTGGTGGGCAGTTCCACCGAGATCGCCTTGCCGTCGTAGAACACCACTTCCACCGGCATGTTGTCTTCCAGGTAGTGGATGGCGTCGCCCATGTTCTCGGCCTCGACCTCGAACTGGTTGTATTCGCTGTCCATGAACGCGTACATCGGATCGGCGAAGTAGGAGTAGGTGCACTCCTTCTTGTCGAGGATGATCTGGTCCATCTTGTCGTCGGCCTTGAACACCACTTCGGCGCCGGCGCCGTTGAGCAGGTTCTTCATCTTCATGCGCACCGTGGCGGCGCCGCGGCCGCCGCGGCTGTATTCGGTCTTGAGCACGACCATCGGGTCCTTGCCCTGCATGATGACGTTGCCGGCGCGGATTTCTTGAGCGAGTTTCATGGGTGTCGCCCCGGCGCGGAAGCCGGGTCCTCGGATGGGCCAGAACGGGCCCTGTTCGAAGCGCGGGCCCTGAAGCGAAGTGGCGGCGATGCGCGGAACGCGCAAAGCCCCTGATTCTAGCAGCGGGCGGCCTGCCGATGCCGGGCCACCCAGGTCCGCAACCCGGTGACCAGGTCGGGCGCCTGCGCCAGCGAGTCGCTCGCCGCGGCAGCGGCGGCCGCCCAGGGGCCGGGGGCCGGCAGGCCCGGCCAGTGGCTCCCGGGCACGGCGTTCCAGGCACGCCACGACGCGGCCACGTCGGGCGGCAGTGCCAGCGTGTCGAGCATGGCGTCGAGCTTGGCGACGTGTGCCCCGTCGTGCTGCGGATAGGCCTGCCAGACGAAGGGCCGGCGCGCCCAGAGCGCGCGCACCAGCGAGTCCTCGCCGCGCACCAGGTTGAGATCGCAGCCCCACAGCAGGCGGTCGAAGTCGGCCTGCGCCAGCCAGGGCAGCCGATGCAGGCGCACGCCGGGCGGCGCGTGGGTCACCTGGGCTTCAGCGTAGCCCGGCGTCAGCAGCACGAGCGCAGGCCCGTCGGCGGCCAGGCTCTCCAGCAGCGCCGGAACGCGGTCGTTGGCGTAGCAGAACAGGGCGACGAGGCGTTCACCGGGCTGCCGCGCGATGCCCTGCGCCGCGAGCCAGGCGGCGGCATCGAATGCGTCGCGCTCGGCGATCAGCCCCGGCTCGCGCAGCAGCCCACCCGTGCGCGGCGTGAAGCCGGGGTAGAAGAAGTGCTTGACCAGGCCGTTCGGCTGCGGCGAGGGCAGGCCGTGGCAGCGTTCGACGTAAGGCTCCGCGCTGAGGTACTCGAGGTTCAGCCAGGTCGGCGGCACCGCGGCCGCGGCCATGGCGGCGACGAACGCCGGCGGCGGATCGCAGCCGAAGGCCTCGATGACCACGTCGGCAGGCGCGCCGAGTGCCACGGCGGCTTCGGCGTCGTCGGGCCAGCGCTGCACCGTCACGCCGTGCGCGCCCTGCGGTGCCATCCAGGCCAGCGGCGCCGGGTCGTCGATCACCAGCCGCACGCGCTGGCCGCGCGCAGCCAGGTCGGCGGCCAGGCGCCAGCAGAAGCCCACGTCGCCGAGGTTGTCGACGACGCGGCAGAAGATGTCCCAGCGCAGGTGCAGCGGTGGATGCAGCGGTGGTGCCACCGTGGCGATTATCGAAGCGGCGAAAATCAGCGCCCAAGCCCGTCGACACATGAGCAGCAGGGACCGCTACGCCACCGAACTCGCCGCCGAGCCCGCGGCCGACGCCGACGCGCGCGCGCGCCTGCTGGCCGAGGTGGCGGCCCTGCCGCACATGCCGGGCGTCTACCGCTGGTACGACGCCAACGGCGCCATCCTCTACGTCGGCAAGGCGCGCAACCTGAAGAAGCGCGTGGCCAGCTACCTGCACAAGGACCACGGCGGCACGCGCATCGGCCACATGGTGAGCCGCATCGCCCGGCTCGAGACCACCGTGGTGCGCAGCGAGGCCGAGGCGCTGCTGCTCGAGAACAACCTCATCAAGACGCTCGACCCGCGGTTCAACATCCTGTTCCGCGACGACAAGAGCTACCCCTACCTGAAGATCACCGGCCCCGGGCCGACCGGCGCATCCAGGCGCGCGGCCGACGGGGAAGGCCCCGCGTCGGCATCGCGCTTTCCGCGCATGGCCTACTTCCGCGGCGCGGTCGACAAGAAGCACCGCTACTTCGGCCCGTATCCCAACGCCTGGGCGGTCAAGCAGACCATCCAGCTGATGCAGAAGGTGTTCCGCCTGCGCACCTGCGAGGACACGGTGTTCAACCACCGCTCGCGCCCCTGCCTGCTGTACCAGATCGAGCGCTGCTCGGGCCCGTGCGTGGCGTTGATCGACGCCGATGACTACGCGCGCGACGTGCACGACGCCGAGCGCTTCCTGCTCGGCGACACGCAGGCGGTGATCGACGACCTGCAGGCCAAGATGATGGCCGAGGCCGAGGCGCTGCGCTTCGAGAAGGCGGCGGCGCTGCGCGACCGCATCGGCTCGCTGTCGCGCGTGCTGCACCAGCAGACCATGGAGGCCTCGAGCCTCAACGCCGGCGACAAGGACGTCGACATCCTCGCCGTGCGCGTGGGCGGCGGCCGGGCCTGCGTCAACCTGGCCATGGTGCGCGGCAGCCGCCATCTGGGCGACCGGCAGTACTTTCCGAGCCACGTCGACGATGGCGCGGCGCTCGACGCCGACGACGCCGCCGAGGATGCGCTCGAGGACGACGCCGCGCCGGCGCGCCAACGCCCGCCCGAGGTGGCGGTGCTGGAAGCCTTCATCGCCCAGCACTACATCGGCCAGCCGGTGCCGCCACTGCTCATCACCAGCCACGCGGTGGACCCGGCGCTCGTCGACGCGCTGTCGCAGTCGGCCGGCACGCGCGTGCGCACGCAGCACCAGCCGCGCGAGCAGCGCCGCATCTGGCTGGAGATGGCGTGCAAGGGCGCCGAGCTGGCACTGGCCCGCCTGCTGGCCGAGGAGGGCTCGGCGCAGGCGCGCACGCGCGCGCTGGTCGAGGCGCTGGACCTCGACATCGCCGACCCGGCCGAGCTGCGGATCGAGTGCTTCGACATCAGCCACACCGCCGGCGAGGCGACGCAGGCCTCGTGCGTGGTCTACGAGCAGCACGCGATGCAGAGCAGCCAATACAGGCGCTTCAACATCGAAGGCATCACCGGCGGCGACGACTACGCCGCGATGCGTCAGGTGCTGATGCGGCGTTATGCCCGGCTGGCCGAAGCGATCGCCGCGGGCCGCGCCGATGCGCCTGACGTAGGGGAGGGCGCGGCGAACGAGGGCGACGCGCCGCCCGGACCAGCCGGCGCCGGCGGCACCGACGGCGCCTCCGATCCGCATCGCGAACCGAATGCCACCGCGCCGGCGGTGGACCCTGAAGCCGGCGAGGCCTCGGCCGCCGAAGTCGCCGCGGCGGCGCCGCCGGCAGCCGACGCGGAAGCACCGGCGCCGCGCCGCGGCCGCGCCAGCAAGGGACCGGCGCGGCTGCCCGACCTGGTGCTGGTCGACGGCGGCCGCGGCCAGGTGTCGATGGCCCGCGAAGTGTTCGAGGAACTCGGGCTCGACGTCGGCGTCATCGTCGGGGTCGAGAAGGGCGAAGGACGCAAGGTCGGCCTCGAGGAGCTGGTGTTCGCCGACGGCCGCGCCAAGGTGCAGCTGGGCCACGATTCGGCGGCCTTGATGCTGGTGGCTCAGATCCGCGACGAGGCGCACCGCTTCGCCATCACCGGCATGCGCGCGCGCCGCGCCAGCGTGCGCACCAAGGCCAGCAAGCTGGAGGAGATTCCCGGCGTGGGCCCGCGCAAGCGCGCGCGCCTGCTGCAGCGTTTCGGCGGCCTGCGCGGCGTGGCCAGCGCCGGCGTCGAGGACCTGGCCAGCGTCGACGGCATCTCGCGCGACCTGGCCGAGGAGATCTACCGTGCCCTGCACTGAACGTCCCGTCCATCACAGCCGGCGCCGCCTGCTCGCGCGAGCGGCGCGAGCGGCGTCCGCGGCGGGTTTCGGCGCCGCGCTCGCCACGCTCGGCGCGCTGCCGCTCGCCGCCCGGGCGCAGTTCACCGAGCCGTCGCCCTGGCCGAGCGCCCCGCGCGGCGCCGACCCCGAGGCACCGGTGGACCTGCCGCCGCCCGAGCGCCCGCGCGACATGGACGAGCTGCAGCTGCAGTTCGCGCGCCGGCTGGTGGCGGCGAGCCCCGGCGCCAGCTACCTGCACCGCGCGCCCGATCGCCTGCTCGCCATTCCCGTGCTCGAAGTGGAGCTGCACCCCGACGGCCGCGTGCGCCGCATCAGCGTGCTGCGCCGCCCGACCACGGGCGACGAGGCCATTGAGCTGGCCGTGGCGGCGATCCTGCGCGCCGCGCCGTTCGGCGACGTCTCGCACCTGCCGCAGCCCTGCAAGGTGGTCGAGATGTTCCTCTTCGACGACGACCTGCGGTTCAAGCCGCGCACGTTGGACGACGACGAGTAGCCGCGCGGGCACAATCCAGCCTCGATGTTCCTCACGATCCCGACGCTGCTGACCTGGGCGCGCATCGCCGCGATCCCGCTGATCATCGGCGTCTACTACCTGGACTGGCAGGTGCCCACGCAGAACCGCGTCGCCACGGCGCTGTTCGTGCTGTTCGCGCTGACCGACTGGCTCGACGGCTGGCTGGCGCGCCGCCTCAACCAGACCTCGGCCTTCGGCGCCTTCCTCGACCCGGTGGCCGACAAATTCCTCATCTGCGCCTCGCTGCTGGTGCTGCTGGCGCAGGGGCGGGTCGACGCGATCATCGCGCTCGTCATCATCGGCCGCGAGATCGCGATCTCGGCGCTGCGCGAGTGGATGGCGCAGATCGGCGCCTCGCGCAGCGTGGCGGTGCACATGGTGGGCAAGCTGAAGACGGCCTCGCAGATGGTGGCCATCCCCTTCCTGCTGTACGACGGTCGGCTGTTCGGCGTCATCGACACCCGGCTGTGGGGCTGGTGGCTGATGGTGGTGGCCGCGGTGCTGACGATCTGGTCCATGGGTTACTACCTGCACAAGGCCATCCCCGAGATCAGGGCCAGGACGACCCGGCCCTGATGCGCAGCGGCGACGCCAGCCCTGCCGAACGCCAGGCCGCGCTGCTGCAGGCCTCGATGCCGGCGGTCTTCGTGCTCATCTGGAGCACCGGCTTCATCGTCGCGCGCTACGGCATGCCGCACGCGCCGCCGCTGGGCTTCCTGGCCTTCCGATTCCTGTTCTCCATCCTCGCCTTCGGGCTGTGGATCGCCTGGTCGCGCCCGGCCTGGCCGCGCGACCGCGCGCAGCTGCTGCACCTGTCGGTGGTCGGCGTGCTGCTGCACGCCGGCTACCTGGGCGGCGTGTGGGCCGCGGTGAAGGACGGTCTGGGCGCCGGGCTGGTCGCGCTCATCGTCGGCCTGCAGCCGGTGCTCACCGCGATCTGGGTCAACGCCAGCGGCGCAGCGCACCGCATCGCGCCGCGCCAGTGGTTGGGGCTGGCGCTCGGCCTCGGCGGCCTGCTGCTGGTGGTGGGCCACAAGCTCACGCTCGGCCTGGCCAATCCGTGGAACGTGAGCCTCGCGCTGCTGGCGCTGCTGTCCATCACCGCCGGCGCGCTGTACCAGAAGCGCCATGTCGCACCCTGCGACGTGCGCACCGCCAACCTCGTGCAGCTGGCCGCGGCCTTCGTCGTGACGGCGCCGCTGGCACTGCTGTTCGAACGCGGCGGCTTCGATCTGCACCCCGAACTGATCGGGGCCATGGCCTGGTCGGTGCTGGTGCTCACGCTGGGCGGCAGCTCGCTCATGTACCTGCTGCTGCAGCGCGGTGCGGCCACCACCGTGACCAGCCTGTTGTACCTCGTGCCGCCGTGCACGGCGCTGATGGCGTGGTGGCTGTTCGGCGAGACCATGGGCCTGCCGGCGCTGGGCGGCCTGGTGCTCACCGCCCTGGGCGTGGCGCTGGTGGTGCGCGAGGGCAGACACTGATGCGTCGCAACCCTCGGTTGCAGGGTGCACCACTAGAATCCCGCCTCCGCTTGGCTGCAGAATCGAGCGGGACGTCATCGTTTCGACCCTGCGCACCGCGCTGTCATGCAGGGCCGCAGCGCCACACCGAGACAACACTGCGCCGACCGCGGCCAGGCACCGCCAGCACCTTCCAGAGGGGATACGCGACGTGAACAAGAGTGAACTGATCGAGCACATCGCCAATCAGGCCGACATCTCGAAAGCGGCCGCGACCCGCTCGCTCGAAGCCTTGATCGGCGCCGTGAAGACCACGCTCAAGAAGGGCGGCAGCGTCACGATCACCGGTTTCGGCACGTTCACCGCCCCCAAGCGCGCCGCACGCACCGGCCGCAACCCGCGCACCGGCGCGGCCATCAAGATCAAGGCCGCCAAGGTGCCGAAGTTCCGCCCCGGCAAGGGCCTGCGCGACGCCCTCTAGCGCAGTCGCACGATCGATCGGCGGTGCCCATCCGGTTGCGCCGCCGGACATGCGGGGTGCTTAGCTCAGCCGGTAGAGCGGCGCCCTTACAAGGCGTAGGTCGGCGGTTCGAACCCGTCAGCACCCACCACCCCCGCAGTCAGTAGAATCCGGCGCCGCTCGTCGACGTCGCCGTGTCGCCGACGCACGCGTGCGGCCACCGCGCCACCCGGCGCGCATCGCCCACTCCACCGGCCAAGGCGGCGCTGCCGTCCACTCCCACTTCGACGATGTTCGACTTCGTTCGCCAACACAGCCGGCTCGCGCTGGGCTTCGTCCTGCTGCTGATCATCCCGTCGTTCATCGTCTTCGGGCTCGACGGCTACCAGCGCTTCACCGACGGCGCCAACGCCACCGTCGCCAAGGTGGGCAACCAGACCATCACGCGCGCCGAGTGGGAAAGCGCGCACCGGCGCGTGCTCGACAACCTGCGGCGCCAGCAGCCGGGCACCGACCCGGCGCAGTTCGACACGCCCGAGGCGCGCCGCGAGACGCTCGATGGCCTGGTGCGCGAGCGCACCCTGCTGGCCGCCGCCAACGACCTGCAGCTGTACCCCGCCGTGTCGCGCATGGCGCGCCTGTTCGACGGCGACCCGCAGCTCGCCTCGCTGCGCGGCCCGGACGGCCGCATCAGCCGCGAGCTGCTGGCCATGCAGGGCATGACGCCGGAGATCTTCGACCAGCGCCTGCGCCAGGACTACGCCGTGCGCCAGGTGGTGGGCGGCATCGCCAGTTCGGTGCCCGCGCCAGCGGCCGCGGCGTCGGCCGCGCTCGACGCCTTCCTGCAGCGCCGCGTGGTGCAGATGCAGCTGTTCGACCCCTCGGCCTACCGCGCGCGCGTCGACCCGAGCGATGCCGAGATCGAGGCCTACTACAAGGCCAACGAGGCGCAGTTCCGTGCGCCCGAGCGCGCGCGCATCGAGTACGTGGTGCTCGACCTCGAGGCGCTGGGCAAGGGCCTGCAGCTGGCCGAGGCCGACCTGCGCAAGCACTACGAGGACACCAAGTCGCGCTACGTCGCGCCCGAGGAGCGGCGCGCCAGCCACATCCTGATCAAGGCCGACCAGGACGCCGGCAGCGCCGAGCACGACAAGGCCCGCGCGCGTGCCGCCGAGTTGCTGGCGCAGGTGCGCCAGAACCCGGCCTCGTTCGCCGAGGTCGCGCGCAAGCACTCGCAGGACGGCAGCGCCGCGCAAGGCGGCGACCTCGACTTCTTCGGCCGCGGCGCGATGGTCAAGCCGTTCGAGGACGCGACCTTCGCGCTCAAGCAGAAGGGCGACATCAGCGACGTGGTCAAGAGCGAGTTCGGCTACCACGTCATCCAGCTCACCGACGTGCGCGGCGGCACGGGCAAGGGGTTCGACGAGGTGCGCGCCGAAGTCGAGGCCGACCTGCGCCGCACCCGCGCCCAGGCGCGCTGGGCGGAGGCGGCCGAGAACTTCAGCAACACCGTCTACGAGCAGAGCGACAGCCTCGACCCCGTGGCGCAGAAGCTCGGCCTGGAGAAGCGCACGGCCACCGTCACCCGCACGCCCGAACCCGGCGCCAGCGGCGCGCTCGCGTCGCCGCGCCTGCTGGAGGCGGTGTTCGGCAACGAGGCGCTGCGCAACCAGCGCAACACCGACGCGGTGGAGATCGGCCCCAACCAGCTGGTCTCGGCGCGCGTGGTGGAGCACACGCCGGCCCGTGTCCAGCCGCTGGCCGAAGTGAAGGACCGGGTGCGCGAACGCCTTGCCGGCGAGAAGGCACTGGCCCTCGCGAGGCAGGAGGGCCAGGCCCGCGTGGCCGCGCTGCGCGCCGCGGCCGCCGGCGCGGGCGAGCCCCTGCCGATCAACCTGACGGTGTCGCGCGCGCAGGCGCAGGGCATTCCGCGCCAGCTCGTCGACGCGGTGATGCGCGCCGATCCGGTCAAGCTGCCGGTGGTGGACGGTGTCGACCTCGGGCCGCAGGGTTACGCCGTGGTGCGCGTGATGCAAGTGCTGCCGCGCGAGACGCCGCCCGGCGGCGAGGAGCCGCTGCGCCAGCAGGTGGCCAACACCTGGGCCGCCGCCGAGATCGAGGCGTATCTCGCGGCGCTGAAGAAGCGCTACAAGGCCGAGATCAAGCCTGCGGCCAGCAGCGGCTTCGACGGCGGCAGCGGCGCGGCGTCTGCGCCGGCGCGCTGACCGGCGAGCCGGACCCATCAACGACAAAGGCCCCGCGAGGGGCCTTTTGTTTGTCTGTCGGGTGTTCGGTGGGGTGGCTGATGGGACTCGAACCCACGACGACCAGAATCACAATCTGGGACTCTACCAACTGAGCTACAGCCACCGCAGAGCGCGAAATTATAGCCGCGCGCCGCTGCCGGCCCGGCGCGCGGCAGCGCGCGTCAGAAGTTGTGCTTCACGCCGAACTCGACGACCGAGGTGCGCGTGCGCGGGCGGCCGGCGAGCAGGCCGTCCTGCTTGGACGACGCCACGTTCGCCATGAGGGACGTGCGCTTGCTCAGCAGGTGCTCGTAGCCCAGGCCGATCTTGGTGTTCTCGTTGTCGGCGCCGTCCGGATCGAGCCTGGCGACGCCGGCCTTGAGGATGCCGCTGCCGATGGGCGCGGTCATCGACACGGACACGTTCTCGTGGTCCACGCCGAGGTAGGTGGAGCGGGTGAGCGTGACCGCCGGGCGCACGACCTTGAAGTCCCAGGCGAAGCCGATGAGCGCGACCTTGTTGCGGTCGTCGATCTTGTCGACGCCGACGCCGAGGTAGACGGGCCCCTGGCGGTACTCGACGTTGGCCCCGTCGGCGCGGCTGCGCACGCCTTCGCCGGCCGCGGTGGCCAGGTTGACGGTGAAGCCGCCCCAGTTCGGCGAGCGCCAGCCGACCGAGTTGTTGGCGCGCGTGTCGGCGTCGTCGATGCGGTACATCGCGAACTGGTGCCGCGTGCCGAGCGTGGCCACCGTGTCGAATCCCCACGGGTCCGTGCGCAGGCCGACCCAGAACGCCGGGATGTACTCGCGGCCGAGGTAGACCGTGCCCAGCGCCTTGCGGCCGATCTCGACGAAGGAGCGTGCCTGCCAGAAGGGCGTGTTGGCCGTGCCGGTGTCGGGGGCGAAGCGGTGCTCGAACAGGAAGCCGGCATGCGTGCCGCCGCCGAGGTCCTCGTTGCCGCGGAAGCCGATGCGGCCGGCCGATCCGGGGCGCAGGTCCCAGCGCTTGCCGGCCGCGCCGGTCTGACCGTTGCTGCCGTTGAGCATGGTGGACGTGCCGTCGTTCTGGCGCGTCACGCTGAGGTCCACGCGGCCGTACACGGTGACGGTCGAGGCCTGCGCGGCGACCGCGGCGGGCAGGGCGGCGACGGCGGCGGTGGCGACGAGGCGTAGGTGGAATCGCGTCATGGGATGGTCTCGTGTGGGTGATGGAAGGGTGGCGGGTGCGGCGTGGGTACGTCGTGTGCGACGGATGCGGTTCTTGTGCGACGGATCGGGGTCAATGACGATGCAACGATACACGACTTTATAAAATCGCGAATATGGTTTATGCTGATGCCCGTCCACCACCCGTTCGACCGGAGTCCCGTTGAAGATCACCGATGTCCGCTGCCACCTCATGCAGGCCGGCGCACCACCCCACACCGGCTGGACGGCCACCGGCCGGAGCGTGCTCTCGGTCACGCGCAACTGGCTCTTCGTCACGGTGCACACCGACGCCGGCCTCGTCGGCACCGGTGAAGGCTCGGGCTGGCCTCGCGTGGTGGCTGCCGCCGTCGAGGACCTGGCGCCGCTGCTCGTGGGCGAGGACGCGCGCGACATCGAGCGCCTGCAGCAGAAGCTGCGCGTGGCGTTCTTCGGCCACGGTCAGACCGGCGTGGTGGGCGGCGGCGCGCTGGCCGCCATCGACATGGCGCTGTGGGACCTGCTCGGCCAGCAGCTCGGCGTGCCGGTGTGGCGCCTGCTCGGCGGTCGCTCGCGCGAGGCCGTGCCGTATTACGTGCATGCCGCCAGCCCCGAGACCGCGCGTGCCGCCGTAGCGCGGGGCGTGCGCGCGGTGAAGGTGGGCGGCATCCCGGGCATCGTCGAGCGGGCCCACGCGGTGCGTGCCGCCGTCGGCGACGACGTCGACCTGATGATCGACCTGCACGGGCCGCCGTGGCTGGTGGCGGCCGACGCCATCGCCATCGCCCGTGCGCTCGAGCCGCTCAACCCGCTGTTTCTCGAGGAGCCGCTGGCGCCTGACAACCTCGACGGCTGGCGCCGGCTGCGCAGCGCCACCGCCATCCCCCTGGCCGGCGGCGAGCGCCTGGCCACGCTGCAGGACATGCGGCCTTTCATCGACGAGCGCCTGCTCGACGTGCTGCAGCCCGACACCGGCCGCTTCGGCGGCCTCACGCAGATGAAGAAGCTGGCCGGCATCGCCGAGGCGCACGGTTTGCTCGTCGCGCCGCACTCCGGCTCGCTGGGCCCCGTGGCCGAGGTGGCCGCGGTGCACCTGCTGGCCGCGATTCCCAACGCGCTGATCCTCGAGCGCATGGAGCCCGACTGGGACGGGCGTGCGCGCTGCATCGAGCCGCAGCTCGACATCGCCGACGGCCACATCGCGCTGCCGCAGGCGCCGGGCCTGGGGGTGCGCATCGACGCAGCGTTCGTCGCGGCGCACCCCAGCACCCGCAACGCCGGGCTGGCGCGCGGCGGCTGGAACCCCGGCACCGAAGACGAGACCCTGCAGACCCAGGCCCGGCGGCCGCGCGCACCCATCGTGCGCACGTCGCCGCCGGCCGGGCCCGCATCCGACGACAGCACACCAGGAACGCCATGACCTCGACCGCCTCCACCGACAGCATGCAAGCCTTGTCACCGCTGACGCAGCAGCGCCTGCTCGGCGTCTCCACCGCGACGCTGACCACCGTGCTGTTCAAGCGCGGGTTGCGCAACACCTTCCTGCAAGGCCCGCGGCCGGTGGGCGCGGCGCAGCGCTTCGCCGGGCCGGCGTACACCCTGCGCTACATCCCGGCGCGCGAGGACCTCGATCCGCTGTCGGTGTTCGAAGACCCGGCGCATCCGCAACGGGTCGCCGTCGAGGCCTGTCCCGCCGGCCACGTGCTCGTCATCGACAGCCGCGGCGACGCGAGCGCGGCGTCGGCCGGCGGCCTGCTGGTGGCGCGGCTGGCGCAGCGCGGCTGCGCCGGCGTCGTCACCGACGGCGGCTTCCGCGATTCACCCGACATCGCGCAGCTGCCCATCCCCGCCTACCACCTGCGCCCGTCGGCGCCCACCAACCTCATCCGCCACCACGCCGCCGACGTCCAGATGCCCATCGGCTGCGGCGGCGTGGCGGTCTATCCCGGCGACGTCATGGTGGGCGACGGTGAAGGCGTGGTGTGCATCCCGCGCGCCATCGCCGACGCGGTGGCCGCCGAAGCCGCCGAGCAGACGGTCTACGAAGACTGGGTGGCCGAGCGCATCGCCGGCGGCGCGGCGCTGCCCGGGCTCTATCCCCTGACCGACCCCGGCGAACGCGAGCGCTTCGCCGCTCACAAGGCCAGCCGCACCAGCGCCGGGCCGGTCTGACCGATCGCGCGCGCCGCCGACCACCGCCCACACCAGGAGACACTCCCATGCAGAACCCGAACCGCCGCCGCGTGGCCACCACCGTCGTCATCGCCGCACTCGCGGCCGCCGCTGCCGCCTTGCCCGGCACCGTCGCCGCGTTCCCCGACAAGCCGGTCACGCTGGTCATCGGCTTTCCGCCGGGCGGCGCGGGCGACACCATCAGCCGTGCGCTCGCCGACGAGATGAGCCGCACGCTCGGCCAGCGCGTCATCGTCGACAACAAGCCCGGCGCCGGCGGCAACATCGCCACCACCGCCGTGCTCAACGCGCCGGCCGACGGCTACACGCTGCTGTTCGCCGGCATCAACCTGGCCACCGCGCCGGCGCTGAGCGGCGTGCGCTACGACCCGGCCGCCGACCTGCAGATGGTGGCGCAGATGACCAGCGTGCCGGTGCTGATGCTGGTGTCGGGCAAGAGCCGGTACCAGTCGCCGGCCGACGTGCTGAAGGGCGCCAAGGCCGAAACCAAGGGCATGAGCGTGGGCACCGGCGGCAACGGCACCTCGGGCCACCTGGCGCTGGAGCTGCTCGCGCGGCACAACGGCGTGCCCTTCGTGCACGTGCCCTATCGCGGCGGCGCCGCGGCCAACACCGCGCTGATCGGCGGCGAGGTCGAGATGATCTTCGACCTCGGGTCGGCCACGCTCAAGGGCTTCATCGATGCCGGCACCATCCGGCCGCTGGCGGTGATGCAGGGCAACCGCGTGTCGTCGCTGCCGAACGTGAAGTCGGCCAAGGAGCAGGGCCTGCCCGACAGCACCCACATCCGCAGCTGGCAGGGCATCGCCGTCAAGGCCGGCACGCCGAAGGCGGTGGTGCAGCGGCTGCACCAGGCCATCAACGCCGCGGTGGACACGCCGGCCTTCCGCGCCCGCGCCTGGCAGCTGGGCTCGGAAGTGGTGGTGAGCAAGTCGCCCGACGAGTTCCAGCGCTTCTACCTGGGCGAGCTGGACCGCTGGGGCGCCGTCATCAAGGCCGCCGGCATGAAGCCTTGATCACGATGGCCCCTTCGACAGCCAGCGGTACGCCCGAAGCGCTGCCGGCCGCGGCGCCCGCGCCGTTGGCGTGCACGCGCCGCTGGCTCGAGCCCGAGGCCATCGCCGATGCCGCGCTGCCGGGCCTCGTCGGCTGGCGGGTCGGCTGCCGTGTCGGCGAGGCGCCGCAGTGGGACGCGGCCGAAGGTGCGCTCTGGTTCATCGACGTGCGTGCGCCAGCGCTGCTGAAGCTGCGTCCCGACACCGGTGAGCTGCTGCACTGGGCGTTGCCCGACGTGGTCGGTGCGCTGGCGCTCGCCGAAGGCGGCCGCGTGGTGATCGCCCTGCGCCACGGGCTGGCGCTGGTGGATCCGCAGGCGTCCACCACCGTGCCGCTGATGGACGTCCAGCAGCCGGCGCACAACCGGCTGAACGACGGCGCCGTGTCGCCCTGCGGCCGCTGGTTCGTGTTCGGCTCGATGGACGACGACGCGGCGCGTCGCCGCACCACCGGCGCCCTGTGGTGTGCTGGGCGTGACGGCAGCCTGCGCGTGCTGCACGCCGGCCTGGCCGTGGCCAACGGCATCGCCTTCGACGCCGACGGCGCGGCCGGCGCCACGCTCACCTTCAGCGACAGCCACGCAGGGCGCATCTGGCGCGGCTGCTGGCAAGCCGACGACGGCAGCCTGCACGACGTGCGCCCGTTCGCCGATGCCGACGAGGCGGCGGGCCGCCCGGACGGCGCCGCGGTCGACGCCCAGGGCCGCTACTGGTCGGCCGGCGTGTCGGCCGGCTGCCTGCAGGTGTTCGACCGTGCGGGCCGGCGGACGCAGCGCTGGTCGTTGCCGTGCCGCGCGCCGACCATGCCGTGTTTCGGCGGCGCGGCGCTGGACACGCTCTTCGTCACCTCGCTGGTGCGTCCCGGCTGGTCGGACGGCCCCGGGCCGTGGGACGGCGCGCTGCTGCAGTTCCCCGCCCCCGGCGGCGCGCGCGGACATGCGGGCCGGCGCTGGGCCACGGCCGCCACCCCCGCCACTACGATCACGCCATGACGAGCATCGAGGCCATCAACACGCCCACCTACCTGCGCCTGCGCGAGCAGATCCGCAGCGACATCATCGCGGGCGTCTGGCCGCTGGGTGCGCACGTCACGCTGGCGCAGCTGAGCCAGCACTACGCGGTGAGCGCGGCGCCGGTCCGCGAGGCGCTGCTGCAGCTGCAGGGCGAAGGCGTGATCGACATGCGCATGCACCGCGGGGCGCTGATCCCGGCGGTGGACGCGCGCTACATCGACAACGTCTACAAGCTGCGCGCCGCGCTGCAGGGCATGCTGGCGCGCGAGGTGGCGCAGCGCGCCACGCCGGCCGACGTGCAGCACCTGCGCGAGCTGGTGGAGCGGCACGCCGACGCCGCCGCGGCCGGCGACGTGGCCGCCGCCGTGCGTGCCAACCGCCAGTTCCACCACACCATGGACACGCTGGCCGACAACCCGCTGGCGGTGGAGGTGCTGGACGCACGCTCGAGCCTGGTCGATGCCTTCCGGCGCGCGCACGGCTACGGCATGGGCCGGCTCGACGCGGTGGTCGCGCAGCACCGCAAGCTGGTGCGCGCCGTGGCGCGCGGCGACGGCGACGCCGCCGCCAAGGCGGCGCAGGAGCACAGCGACAGCGCCCGCGCCGACCTGCTGGCGCTGCTGGAGCGCAGCATGCGCACCGGGAGCTGAACGCGATGGCCAGCACGACGTTCCAGCGCATCCTGGTCACCGGTGCCGCAGGCAAGGTGGCGCGCTCGGTGCTGCCGTGGCTGGCGCCGCTGGCCGGCGAGCTGCGGCTCACCGACATCGTCGCCTTCGGCGGCGATGCCGCACCGTCGCACCCGTTCCTGCAGGCCGACCTGGCGCAGCCCGAGGCCGCCGCGCGCGTGGTCGACGGCGTGGACGCCATCGTGCACTTCGCCGGCCACCCGCGCGAGGCGCCGTGGTCGGTGCTGGTCGACGCCAACCTGCGCACCGCGGCCCACCTGTGGGACGCGGCCGTGGCCGCCGGCGTGCGCCGCATCGTGCACGCCAGCTCCAACCACGCCGTGGGCTACTGCGAGCGCAGCCGGGTCATCGGCCCGCAGGAGCCACCGCGACCCGACAGCCGCTACGGCGTCACCAAGGTGTTCATGGAAGCGCTGGCCCAGTTGCACGCCGACAAGCACGGCGTGCGCGCCTTCGGCATCCGCATCGGCCACTGCAGCGAGGCGCCGCGCGACGCCCGCATGCTGGCGAACTGGATCCACCCCGAGGACCTGGCGCAGCTGATCGGCGTCGGCCTCACGGCCGAGTACCGCTGCGAGATCGTCTACGGCGTCTCGGACAACCGCGCCAGCTGGTACGACAACCGCCGCGCCGAGTCACTCGGCTACCGGCCGCGCCACAGCGCTGACCGCTGGGCCGCGGCGCTGGCCGGCGTGGTGGAAGACGACCCCGTCGCGCGGCGCTTCCAGGGCGGTGCGTTCGCCGCCGCTGACCACGTCGGCACGCTGCGCTGAGGCGCAGGCCATCGCAGCCATTGGCCGGGGAGGGCAAACCGGTGGTGGAGACGTCGACAAGGCCATTCGCGCCGACCCGCGTTGGGAACGGTGCTTGCTGCGATCCGCGACATGGGCACTGACACGTTCTCCACCGCCGAACCCACGCGCGCCGAGCTCGACGCCCGGCGCGGCCCCGTCGTCGTCGAGTTCGGCTCGCGCTCCTGCGGCATCTGCCGCGCCGCCCAGCCGGCGATCCAGGCGGCACGTGCGGCGCATCCGCAGCTGACGCACCTGCAGGTGGAAGACGGCAGCGGGCGGCCGCTGGGCCGCTCGTTTCGCGTCAAGCTCTGGCCCACGCTGGTGTTCATGCACGACGGCGTGGAGGTCGCGCGCCTGGTGCGGCCGCATGGCCGCGAGGTGATGGACGAGTTCGAGCGCCTGGCCGCGCGTGCCGCGGCCCATGGCGGGGCGGCGGCGGCCGCGCCTCAGCGCGGCGGGTCGAACGGGTAGCGCACGCCCACCAGGGCGCGCAGCCGGTCCATCCAGTCGGTGACGGCCAGCGTGTCGGCGTGTGGCACGCCGGGGCTCTCCAGCAGGCCGGCGCGGACGCAGCGCTGCGCTTCGGCCACTTCGTATTCGAAGCCGTTGACCGCGTGCGGGGCGTGCACCGGTTCGGGATCGGCGCCGGCGCGCGTCAGCACCGCCTGGCTGCCCGACCAGAAGCCGCCGCGGACTTCGACCGTGCCGGCGCTGCCGTGCACGGCGAGCGCGTTGTCGGCCAGGCCGTCGAAGCCGCAGACGAACTGCGCCACCGCGCCGCCGTCGAAGTGCAGCATGCCGGCCAAGCGCTGGTCGACGCCGGTGGGGGCGATGACCGCGCTGGCGTGGATGCCCGTCACCGCGGGACAGCGGCCGTCCGCTGCGGTCCTGGCGAGCACCCATTGCGACATCGACAGGTTGTAGACGCCCAGATCGAGCAGCGCGCCGCCGGCCTGCGCGGGATCGAAGGTGCGCGACGCCGGGTCGTACCGGCCAGGAAAGCAGAAGCTCGACTGCACCGACTGCACGGTGCCGATGGCGCCTTCGCGCAGCCAGCGCTCGACGTGCGCGTACACCGGCAGGAAGCGCGTCCACAGCGCTTCCATCAGGAACACCCGCCGCTCGGCCGCCAGCGCCACGAGTCGCGCGGCGGTGATGGCGTCGGTGACCAGCGGCTTCTCGCACAGCACCGGCTTGCCGGCGGCGATGCAGCGCACGATGGCCTCGGCATGGAAGGCGTGCGGCGTGGCGATGTAGACGGCGTGCACGTCGTCGCGCGCCAGCAGCGCGTCCAGCCCGGTGCCCGACCAGGGTGCGCCCCAGCGCTCGGCGAAGTCGCGGGCACGGCCTTCGTCGCGGCCCTGCACGGCGACGAGGTGGGCGCCGGGCACGCCGCGCAGCGCGTCGGCGAAGCGGTGCGCGATGCGCCCCGGCCCCACCAGGCCCCAGCCGAAGGGCGCGTCGGCGGCGGCCGTCATGCCGGCGGCAGGCCCACCGGTTGCTTGACCTGGAACACCTGGCGCAGGTAGGCCAGGAAGGTCTCGTCGGTGCACATCGTCTTGCCCGGCGAATCCGACAGCTTGGCCACCGGCTGGTGGTTGCAGCTGACGAGCTTCATCACGATGTTGAGCGGCGGCACGCCCAGGTCGTTGGTGAGCGAGGTGCCGATGCCGAAGCCCGTGGGCGCGCGGTCGGCGAAGTGGGCGTACAGCTCGAGCGCCTTGTCGACGTTGAGCCCGTCGCTGAACACCAGGCGCTTGCCGCTGGTCTCCACGCGCAGCTTGGCGTAGTGCGCCAGCGCCTTCTCGCCCCACACCACCGGGTCGCCGCTGTCGTGGCGCAGGCCGTCGAAGAGCTTGGCGAAGTAGAGGTCGAAGTCGTTGAGGAAGGCGTCCATGCCCACCACGTCGGTGAGCGCCACGCCCAGGTCGCCGCGGAACTCCTGCACCCAGGCCTCGAGCGCGGCCTTCTGCGACAGGCGCAGCTGCACGCCCACAGCCTGGAAGGTCTGCATGTACTCGTGCGCCATCGTGCCGATGGGGTGCAGGCCGTGCTTGCGCGCCAGGTGCACGTTCGACGTGCCCTTGAACTGGCCGGGCAGCGCTTCCTTCAGGATGCCGAGCATCTCGTCCTGCCAGGCGCCGGAAAAGCGGCGGCGCAGGCCGAAATCGAAGAACTCGAAGGGGTGGCGGCGCTTCAGTTCGCCGGCCGCCTCGGCCTGTCGCACGCGTTCGATCTTGGCCTGCAGCCGGCGCCGGCCTTCGTCGAACACCGCCTCGCTGGCGTAGCGCCGGAAGTACAGCTCGTTGACGATCGCCAGCACGAAGATCTCGAACAGCATCACGTGGATCTGCGGGCCCTTGGCCACGATGCGCAGCTCGTCGCCCTCGGCGCGCACGTCGATGAACCGGCGCTGCATGTGGAACAGCGACAGGTAGTCGATGAAGTCGCTCTTGAGATACCGCAGCGTGCGCAGGTGCGCCAGTTCGTCGTCGGCGAAGCGCAGCGAGCACAGGTGGTCGATCTGCTGCTGCACCTCGCCGGCCAGCTCGCCCAGGGGGAACGCCGGCTGGTTGCGGCACATGAAGCGGTACTCGGCCTGGTTGGCCGGGTACGCGTGCAGCAGCGCCTGCAGCATCGAGAACTTGTAGAGGTCGGTCTCGAGCAGGCTCGTGAAGACGGGCTTGAAGGGCGCGGGCATGATGCAACTGTAGCCCTGTGTGGGAACCCGCAGTTCAGCGTGCCGTGGCGTCGCCAGAATCGCGCCCGAGGCACACGAGGCCCCGGACGAGGAGATGGACGGCATGGAACGCATCGGTGCGCTGGTGATCGGCGCAGGTGTGGTCGGCTTGGCGGTGGCGCGTGCGCTGGCCCAGGGCGGGCGCGAGGTCATCGTCTGCGAGGCCGACGGCGGCATCGGCCAGGGCGTGAGCTCGCGCAACAGCGAGGTCATCCACGCCGGCCTGTACTACGCGCCGGGTTCGGCCAAGGCGCGGTTGTGCGTGCGCGGCAAGGAACTGCTCTACGCCTTCGCCGCCGAGCGCGGCGTGGGGCACCGCCGCTGCGGCAAGCTGGTGGTGGCCACGGCCGAAGACCAGCACCCGGCGCTGGAGCTGCTGGCCCGGCGCGCCGTGGCCAACGGGGTCGAGGTGCAGCTGCTCTCCGCCGCCGAGGCACGCGCGATGGAGCCGGCGCTGGCCTGCACCGCCGCGCTGTGGTCGCCCAGCACCGGCATCGTCGACAGCCACGGGCTGATGCTCGCGCTGCAGGGCGACTGCGAACACGCCGGCGGCATGCTGGCGCTGCGATCGCGGGTGGAGCGTGCGCGGTTCGCGCCGGGGCAGCCGGCGGTCGTCGCCGTCGGCTCGCCCGACGGCGATTTCGAGATCGCGGCCGACCTCGTGGTCAACGCCGCCGGGCTGCACGCGCCGCTGGTGGCGCGGCGCTTCGAAGGGCTGGCGCCGGAACACATGCCGCGGGCGCGCTACGCGAAGGGCAGCTACTTCACGCTCGCCGGGCGCGCGCCGTTCAGCCGCCTGATCTACCCGGCGCCGGTGGACGCCTGGCTCGGCGTGCACGTCACGCTCGACCTGGGCGGCCAGGTGAAGTTCGGCCCCGACCTGGAGTGGCTCGACGTCGACGACCCCGCGCAGATCGACTACACGGTCGACGCGCGCCGCGCCGAGCCGTTCGTCGACGCCGTGCGCCGCTACTGGCCGGCGCTGCCCGACGGTGCGCTGCAGCCGGCCTACAGCGGCGTGCGCCCCAAGATCCACGGCCCGGGCGAGCCGGCGCCCGACTTCCTCATCCAGGGGCCGGCGCAGCACGGCGTGGCGCGGCTCGTCAACCTGTTCGGCATCGAGTCGCCGGGCCTGACCTCGGCGCTGGCCATCGGCGAGGCGGTGCAGGCGCTGGTGGGCGATGCCGCACAGGCCTGATCCGGTTGCCCGTCGCGGCCTTGCCGCCCAGGCACGCTGGACCACCGCCGCATCGGGCCGTTGAAAGCGAAACGGCCTCCCGAAGGAGGCCGTTTTGGCGACGCGCGAAGAACCGCGCGGGGCGGGGGTTCAGCGCCTCAGGCGCGCTTGGCCCAGGCGCTGCACCAGCCGGGGCCGGCCACCTGCTTGGCGCCGAACAGCGGGCAGCCGCCCCACGGGTCGGTCGGCTTGCCCTGGTACAGCGCGCAGTTGGCGCACTTCTGGTCGTTGCTGTGCTTGGGGTACTTCTTCTTGTCGGCCTTGGTCGTGTCGTGCACGTAGCCCAGGGCGACGGCCTGGGGGTCCTTCTCGTCCAGCTTGACCTGGGCGAAGGCCTGGCCGGCGGCCAGGGCGGTGCCGCACGCGGCGGCGGCTTGAATCAGGAAAACACGGCGGGGCGTGGTCATGACGCGGTGGGCTTTCGCAGGAGTGGCTGGCGGGTGGCTGGCTGGAGGCTGCCGTGCCCGACGTCGGGCAGGCAGGCGCGCGGCGCGGTCGGGTCGGACGGGCGCGACCGCAGGCGCGGTGAACCGGACGCGGTCAGGACGCCGTGGGCGCGGTCACGCCCAGGCAGTTGTTGCACCGGCCCAGCCCGCGCAGGCGCGGGTCGGGCTTGCCGTCGCCGGTCTTGAAGTTGGCGTGGCAACGGATGCAGACGTACATCTTGCTGCTCGACATCATGGGCCGCACGCCGGGTTCGGCGTTGGGCCGCGCGGCGGTGTATTCGGCCTGGGTCTGGCGCAGCTTGGGGCCGTTGTTCGGGGCCGTGGTGGCCTCCGTCGCGGGCGTGGTGCGGCGAGTCGTCATGGCGGGTGATGTCCGGGGTGGCTGCCCCGTTCGTCGCGAAGCACGTATTGTCCCCTGAAATGAAAGACCGGGCGACCGGGTATGCCCCGCACCCGGCCGAAAGCCGCCCGGACCGCCCCGCGGCGCGGCGTTCAGCCGCGTCCGGTGAACGGATCGACGCGCACGCTGCAGACGATGCCCTGCGCGCCGTTCTCGCGCCACACGACCTCGCCGCCCAGCGCCTTGACGCGCTTGCGCACCCCGCCCAGGCCCAGGCCGTGCGCCCAGGCCTGCGGGTTGCGGCCGCAGCCGTCGTCGGCCACCTGCAGCGCCAGGCGCTGGCGCTCCAGGTGCAGGTGCACGTCGATGTGAGTGGCGTGGCCATGGAAGAGCGCATTGCTCACCAGCTCGCGCAGCACGCGCGTCAGCGCCGACCACTGCACCATCGACAGCCGCGGGTCGTCGTCGCAGGTGAACTGCCAGCCGAGCGAGACGTTGGCTGCGGTCAGGCGCTGGGTGATGTCGGCCTTCCACTCCGCCGCGGCGTGCGTCAGGCGGTGCTCGGCCGTGGCCAGCCCGCGCGTGAGCGTCTTCAGGTCCTGCAGGGTGTGGCGGATGTAGTCCTCCATCTCCGGGCTCTGTGCCTGGTACATCAGCGTCAGCAGGCGCGCGCCGATGTCGTCGTGCAGGTCCTGGGCGATGCGCTGGCGCTCCTCGTTGCGGCCGCGTTCCACCGCCTGGTCGTAGGCCAGCGCGCGGCGCAGCTGGTCGACGACACGGTCGGCCAGGCGGGCGTCCTCCAAAGTGAACAGCCGCTGGCCGCGGTGGGCGAAGCGCAGCACCAGCGCCACCGGGCCGTCGTCGGCCGCCGGCTCGGCCGCGCCGCGCAGCGGCACCACCAGCGCCGAGCCGCCGCCGACGATGCGCGCGCGCGGCGGCACCCGGTCGACGCGCAGCACCTCGATCGGCTCGAACAGCTCGCGCAGCAGCTGCGCCAGGCGCTGCGTGTAGCGCGCCGGCCGTGCCTGCACGTCGCGCGCGGCGCGGTAGATCAGGTCGAAGGTGCGCTCGGTGGTGACGAGGCTGGAACCCAGCATCTGGTTGAGCATCCATTGGCGCGCGCCGGCGTACAGCCCCAGCGCCAGGAACACCGCCACCGCCAGCGAGGTGAACGGTCCGAGCGAGAACACCGCGACGAACAGCAGGTCGAGCGACGTGGCCACGGTGCTGATGCCCGCCAGCAGGGCGAATTCGCGCAGCAGCTGCCGGCTGCGCGCCAGGAACGGCGTCAGCAGCAGCAGCGAGGCCAGGAACAGGTACCAGGCGATCGACGCGCCGGCGGCGACGTTGGGCGCGGCGTCGGGCAGCATGTGCTCGGCCAGCGCCACGGCGCAGGTGGCCAGCACCAGCGTGGCCACGGTGACGGCGGCGAAGCGCCGCATCACCAGCGCGTACGGGTTGGGCTCGGCGCGGTGCGAGTGGCGCACCAGCAGCAGCGCGGCCACGCCGAGTGCGATGCACATGCCCTGCGCCCACCACCACAGCCCCGCCGGCCGGACGGCCAGCGTGAGCAGCAGCCAGACGATGACCGCGCCCCAGGCGCCGGCGGCGATCTGCGCTGCGCCGCGCAGCCGGCGCGGGTGCAGGGCGAAGGCGTGCACCGCGGCGGCACCGGTGCACAGGTCCAGCGCCACGCGCACGCCGAAGTCGCCGCTGAAGCTGCCCGGCGGCAGCCCCAGGCCGCGGCTCGATTCGAGCGCGATGAACAGCAGGTTGCCGGCCTGGCACCAGGCCATGGCGACGTAGAGCGCGTTGCGGGCACCAGGCCGCGCCAGCAGCACCACGGCGCCGAACAGGAACAGCAGCAGCCCCAGCCCGGCCAGTGGCCAGAACATCCAGCCCAGGCCCGCGTAGCCGCGTGGCGCCACCGGGGCGTCGACCACGTCGCCGCTGGCGAACTGCAGCTGCACCGGGCCGGGCGAGGCCAGGCGCGCGGCCAGGCCTTCGTGCAGCGCCACCTGGCGCCTGCGCTGCGCGTCGCCCACCTGCCAGCGCGGCGAGCGGTGCAGCAGCTGCGCGTCCACGGCCAGCGGCGCGAAGCCCGGCGCCAGCACGCGCACCAGCGTCTGGCCACGCCGGCCGTCCAGTGCCGGCTGGCCCCGGGCGCTGGCCAGGACCAGCGCGCCGTCGGCCGCCGCCGACCACTCGCCGCCGAGCTGCGGCGTGGTGGCCAGCCAGCGCGCCAGCGAGAACACGCCCAGGCAGCCCACCAGCGCCGCCAGCACCAGCGCACGGCGGCGCCATCCGAGCCAGCGCGAGGGGGCGCGCTGGCCCAGCGCGCGCTCGAAGGCGCTGGCCTCGAAGGCTGAATCGGCGCTGCGTTCGCCGGCCGTGGTGGCTGGCGCGCTCATCGCAGCGGGGCTAGACCAGCCCCTGCTTGCTGGCCAGCACCGCGGCTTCGGCGCGGCTGCTGACGTTGAGCTTCTTGTAGATGGACTTGATGTGGTCGTTGACGGTGAACCACTTGATGCCCATCAGGCTGGCGATCTCCTTGATCGTGAAGCCCTTGCTCAGATAGGTGAGCACCTCGCTCTCGCGCGGGGTGAGGCGCTCGTGGTCGAGCTGCTTCTCGATGGGCACCGGCCGGCTGGTGGTGAAGGTGGTGGCCGGCATGAAGCCCGAATCCAGCGGCGCGGGGCTGCTGTCGCCGCCGTGGCGGAAGTGCGTGAGCAGGCGGCGTGCGATCGCCGGCGACAGCGGCGGCTGGCCGCGCACGATCTTCTGCAGCTCTTCGACCAGCACCTCGAAGCGGTCTTCCTTGAGCAGGTAGCCGTCGGCGCCGCACTGCAGCGCGGGGAAGAGGTGGTCGTCGTCGGAATACAGCGTGGTGACGATCTTCGTGGCCGGGTATTGCGCCAGCTCGCCCAGCAGCTCCATGCCGTTGCCGTCGGGCAGCTCGAGATCGACCAGCACCAGCTTGAACGGGTCGACGCCATGCAGCCCCGAAGGGCCGCCGGTCAGCGCGATGTGGCGGCGCGCGGTCTCCAGGTCACCGGCTTCGGTGATGGCGATGGTGTCGCTGAAGCTCTCGCGCACCACGCGGCACAGGAAGCTGCGCGCGACCGGGTTGTCTTCGAGGATCAGCACCTTGACGGGCATCGCGCCGGTCTCCACCTGTTACCGGCTTGCATGCTAGCGGGAAAACCGCACACGCCCGGTGCGCACGCACACCTCGTTACGGGTTGGGCACGAGCACCAGCTTGCCCTTGACGCGGCGCGACGCCATGCGCGCGTAGGCCTCGCGGATCTCGCGCATGGGCAGCACGGCGTCGATCACCGGCTTGACCTTGCCCTCGCCGTACCAGCGCGCCAGCTCGGCCATGGCCTGGGCGCTGGCCTTCGGCTCGCGGCGCACGAAGTCGCCCCAGAACACGCCGACGACCGCCGCGCCCTTGAGCAACGCCAGGTTCCAGGGCAGCGCCGGGATGCCGCCGCCGGCGAAGCCCACCACGAGATAGCGGCCGCGCCAGGCGATGCTGCGGAACACCGGCTCGGCGATCTCGCCGCCCACCGGGTCGTAGACCACGTCCGGGCCCTTGCCGCCGGTGAGCGCCTTGAGCTGGTCGCGCACGTTCTCGGTCGCGTAGTTCAGCGTCGCGTCGGCGCCGATCTCGCGGCACAGCGCGCACTTCTCGTCGCTGGACGCGGCGGCGATCACGCGGGCGCCGGCGGCCTTGGCGATCTGCACCGCCGCCGTGCCCACGCCGCCGGCCGCACCGAGCACCAGCACCGTCTCGCCGGCCTTCAGCTGGCCACGGTCGATGAGCGCGTGGTGCGAGGTGCCGTAGGTGAAGGCGAACGCGGCCGCGTCGGTGGCCGGGAACCCCGGCGGCAGCGGCAGCACGCGCGTGGCCTCGACGATGGCGTGCGTGCCGAAGCCGCCGGTGCTGCCGATGGCCGCGACGCGGTCGCCGGGCTCGACGTGCGCCACGCCGTCGCCCACCGCCTCCACCACGCCGGCGAACTCGGCGCCCGGGACGAAGGGGAGGGCAGGCTTGAACTGGTACTGGCCCTTGACGATGAGCAGGTCGGGGAAGTTGAGGCTGGCCGCCTCGACCTTGACGCGCACCTCGCCGGCCTTCGGCTCGGGCGTGGGCAGCTCGCGCCACTGCAGGGCATCGACGCCGTCGAGGGTTTCGCAAAGCCAGGCGTGCATGGTCGCTCCTTTGATCGGTGCCGAGCATCATATGCACGCGCGACACGCAGTCCGTCACCCACGCGACCGGGCTTCCCGCCGCGGAACCGGCTCTGCCGGGCCGCCGGCGGACGGCCCCCTTGGGGGGTAGCGACCGAAGGGAGCTTGGGGGCTCCAGTTCTACATCTGCCGGAACACGTGCAGGTAGCTGCGGCTCACCGGCAGCACCTCGTTGCGGCCGCGCAGGTGCACGTCGGCGGTCTCGTTCAGGCCGCGCACCACCTGCGCCACGTGGTGCAGGGCGACGATCACCGAGCGGTGGGTCTGCACGAAGCGCTCGGGGTCGAGTTCGTCGGCCAGCTCGCGGATGGTCTTGCGGATGAGCGCTTCGCCGCCTTGCCAGACGACGAGCGTGTACTTCTCGTCGCTGCGCAGGTAGATCACCTCGTCCACCGGGATCAGGCGCACGCTGTTGCCCACCGAGGCCTTGATCCACTGCAGGTGCTTGCGGCCGCCCTGCGTCTGCTGGCGCACGCGTTCGGCCAGCTGCTCGAGCAGCGGCGACAGCATCTCGCCGGTGCTGGACGGGCGCCGGCGTTCGCGCAGGCGCTGCACCGTCTCGGCCAGGCGTTGTTCGTCGAAGGGCTTGACCAGGTAGTCGATCGCGCCCTGCTCGAAGGCCTGCACGGCGTACTGGTCGTAGGCGGTGACGAACACGATCTCGCAGCGGCCCTTCATCGCCCGCGCCGCCTCGACGCCGTTGACGCCGGGCATGTGCACGTCGAGGAAGACGACGTCGGGCGCGTGCTCGTCGAAGAGTTCGATGGCTTCGCGGCCGTTGCGCGCCTGGGCGACGATGTCCAGGTCGGGCCACAGGCGCCCCAGGTGGGCGGCGAGGCGTTCGCGCAGCAGCGGCTCGTCGTCGGCGATCAGGGCTTTCATGCGGGTGGCGGCTGGTGGACGGTGGGCTGGCGTGGGTGGGGGCGGCGCCCGGGTCCCGCGCCTCAGGGCCAGCGGATCTCGGCGCGCAGCCCGTGCGGGCGGGTGTGCGCATGTTCGCTCAAGCGCAGCTCGGCCGCCGGGCCGAAGAAGGCGGCGACGCGGCTTCTCAGGTTGGCGAGGCCGGTGCCGGGCACCGCGTCCTCGGCCATGCCGACGCCGGTGTCGGCGACCCACACGCGGTGTCCGCCTTCGGCGTCGTGCGCCGCACCGACGCCGATGTGGCCGCCTTCCTCGCTGGGGTCGATGCCGTGGCGCACCGCGTTCTCCACCAGCGTCAGCAGCGCCATCGACGGGAAGCCCAGGCCTTCGAGCGCGGGGTCGACGTCGATCGAGAAGCTCAGCCGGTCGGGCATGCGCATGCGCATCAGGTCGAGGTAGGCGCGCACCAGCGCGACTTCGTTGCCGAGCGTCGGCGCCTGGTCGTGCAGCCGCGGCATGGCGGCGCGCAGGTAGGCGATCAGGCTCTTCAGCACCTCGGGCGCGCGCGGCGAGTGGCTCTCCACCAGCGCCTGCACGTTGGCCAGCGTGTTGAACAGGAAGTGCGGCTCGATCTGCGCCTGCAGCAGCGAGAGCTGGGCGTCGACGGCCTGCTTCTCGAGCCGGCTGCGCTCCAGTTCCAGCGCCAATGCGCGGCGTTCGGCGGCGGCGAGCTTCTCGCGCATGAGCGCCGCGCCCGTCATCACCAGGCCCAGCGCCAGCGCCGAGCCGGCGATCCACATGAAGCCCTGCACGCGGCCGCGGGCGCGCACGAAGGCCTCGATGTCGCCGCCGGCGGAGATGACGTACACCGCCGCGGTGAACAGCGGCGCGGCCAGCGCCACCGCGGACACCGGCACCAGCCACGGCGGCAGCCAGTCGGGCAGCCAGTGCGGCGGCACCATGCGCGCCGCGGCGAAGACCAGCAGCAGCACCATGCCGACGAACAGCGTGCGCCCCAGCAGCGTCGGGAACGGCGTGATGAAGATCGGGTTCAGCAGCCAGGCCACCAGCACCGCCAGCACGATGGTGATGCCCACGCTGCGGGCCGACAGGGTCGACAGGAACGCGGCCCAGCCCGGCGCAGGCTCGGGCCCCCCGCGCGGATCGGCGGGGCTGGCAGACGGCGTCGGCAGGCTCATCCCGCCACGATAGCCGCCGGACCCCGCCCGACCAAGGTCGCACCGGGGCTGGCGCGACGAAGCACGGGAATGGGGGTGCGGCCGGCGGCGCCGGCCACCGCGCCCTGGCGTGCGGCCGCTACAGCCCCTGGCGTTGCAGCGGGGCGTTGAGCGCCTGGCGCAGCGTCTCGATGCAGTCGGCGATGTGGGCGCGGGTGTCGTTGTCGACGCCACGCGCGCCGCGCGCCTCGGCGCCGCGCACGCCACGCGGGCCCGGGGCGCCAGCGGCGGCGGCAGGCATGCGCGCCTGTGCCGCCTCCAGCCGGGCCAGCAGCGCGCGCGCCTGCACCCGCATCAGGCCGCGCGACTCGACGCGCGCCGTGGGCAGCGGGCGCAGCACGGCGTAGGCCAGGCGGTTGACGTAGTCGCGCTGCAGCTCGCGCCGCGACGGGGCGATGCCGGCCTTGCTGCCGAGGTCGCCGAACACGTCCTCCGACAGGCGCTGGTACAGCTCGGCCAGCTGGAAAGCCTCGGCCGGCCGGTCCATCTTGGCGCCGCTGTCGAGCACGCGCGCGGCCAGCGCGTCGCTCATCAGGAAGGCGAGCACGGCGCGCTGCAGTTCCAGCAGGCGCTGCGGCAGGGCGAAGTCGGTCGGTCCGCCGGCACCTTCGCCACGGTCCAGGAAATCGGGCGCCAGGCGGCGCTGCAGCGCCGGCGAGATCTGCAAGCCGTCGGCCGACAGCACGGCGCCCGTCATCAGCGCCAGCGATTCGCGCTGCACCTTGGCCGACACCGGCTGCAGCGGGTCACGCCCGGTGCCGGGGTAGTCGCGCAGCGTGCGCACGCCGCCGAGCTGGCGCGCCAGCACGCCCATCGAACGCGCCACGTCGTTGAGCGCGTAGCTCAGCGAGCGGCGCAGCACGGCGTAGTCGCGCTCGGGCGACAGCTCGCGCGTCTCCTGGCGGCGGAACAGGTCGCGTGCGATGTCCAGGCGCTTGGCGGCGAAGGCCAGCGGGTCGTTGCCCAGGTCGAGCTGGATGGTCTCGGGGTCCAGGCCGAACAGCGTGTCCTCGTCGGTGCCGAAGGCCAGCAGCGGATCGTTGCCGCGGGCGGCGATCTTCTGCAGCTCGGCGCGCTCCTCGGCCGGCTTCAGCCCGGCGGGCAGCGGCTTGTAGGCGTACTCGACGGCCCAGTAGTCGTACGGGCCGAGCGCCGTCTGGAACGGCACGCCGCCGGTCCTGCCCGGGCGCGGCAGGTTGACGGCGTTGTATTCCATCACCGAGCCGGTGGTGCCGTGGGCGCGCGTGAACTCGGGGTCGGACAGCTGCGCCTCGCTGTAGGCGCGGCTGGCGCGGAAGTTGTGCCGCAGGCCGAGCGCGTGCCCGACCTCGTGCATGATGGCTTCCTTGATGTAGTCCAGCACGAACTGCTGGGCGACGGGGCTGTCCGGGTCGAGCTCGCCGCGCGCCTCGAGCACGTCGAAGGCGTAGGCCATCTGCTCGGCGGCCAGCGGGCCGTGCAGGCAGCGGCTGTGGTCGCCGTGCAGCGCGGCGTAGGCCTGCGCCGCCGCCGGGTCGAGCGGCGCGATCGCGTTGAAGGCCGCGGCCGGCGACGGGAACGCCGTGGTCGATGCCGCTCCGGCGGCCGAGGCGCCCGGCGGCAGCACCTGCGCGCGCACGCCGCGCACGGCGCGCGCCGACATGCCTTCGAAGGCGATGTCGGCGTCGAGAATCTCGCCGGTGCGCGGGTCGACGTGGCTCGGGCCGATGGCGCCGAACACCGGGTCGGCGTTCATCATCCAGCGCACGCTGGCGTGGCCGAAGTCGAGCGTGTCCCACTTGGCGTCGTCGGGCTGCTGCTGCACGACGATCGCGTCCTTGAAGCCGATCTTCTCGAAGGCCTTGTTCCACTCCAGGATGCCGGCGCGCACGACCTCGCGGTAGCCGACGGGCACGTTGCGGTCGATCCAGAAGGTGATCGGCTTGACCGGCTCGCTGAGTTCGGCCGCCGGGTCCTTCTTCTCGAGCCGCCAGCGGTTGACGTAGCGCTGGCGCGGGCTGAACTGCAGGTCGTTGCTGAAGTCGAACAGCGTCGTGGTGAAGTTGCCCACGCGCGGGTCGGCGCGGCGCGTCGGCATGGGCTTGTCGGGCAGCGGCGCGATCGACAGGCTCAGCGAGACGAGCATGCTGCGCGAGTCGGGCAGGAAGCGCGGGATCGTCGGCACCGGCGCGCCCGGCGGCGCGTTCAGCAGCTGGGTGGCGATGCTGCCGGCGTAGAAGTGGTTCTGCGTCTCGATGACGTTGGCCACTTCCGAGCCGCGCACCGCGGTGATGAGGGTGTTGCTGCGGTCGAGCCCGTAGCCCTGGCGCAGCCCGCGCTGCAGCATCATGCCGATGCCCAGCATGTCGCTGAGGAAGAGCGCGTGCGCCTCGACCAGCACCGCCTTGCGGTCGGGGTGCGGCTGGCTCACCACCGGCACGCTGCCCAGGAGGCTGTGCGAGTACGAATCGGCCACGGCGCGCGCCTCGGGCGTGCCGGCGGCGGCCATGACGTCGGTGTTGCGCGCCACCAGCCGCACCTGGTTGTGCACGCGCTGGAACTCGATCACCTGCGCGCCACCGGCGCCGTTGATGGAGTACGCCATCAGCCCGCCCAGCACCCAGGCTTCGCTGATGCCGCTCTTGATCTTGGGGCTGAGCAGGAAGGGCCGGCCCAGGTCCTCGGGGCGCAGCTCGATCCAGACCTTCTCGTCCTTCTGCCACATGACGAGCGGGCCGTCGATGCGCCGCGCGTCCTTGATGACGGTGGCGAACGGCGGTGGCCCGCCCGGCGCGGGCGGCACGGGGCTGGCCGCCGGACGCGCCGCGCTGGCTGCACCCGTGGGCGCCGGCGCCGCGGCTGGGTTGGGCGCCGCCGTCGTGGCCGCAGCGGCGGCGATGTTGGGGCTCGTGGCGGGGGCGGCAGCGACGGGGCGCTGGCCCGATGGCGCTGCGGCGGTCGCCGCGGCCTTCGCGCCTTCTTCGGCGCCGGGTGCGGCCTTGGCCGCGGCGGTCTTGCCGGCGGCTTCGCCGCCCGGGTTGGCCTGCGGCAGCTGCGCGCAACCGGCCAGGCCCAGCAGCAGGGCGGCAGAGGTGGTGAAGACGGGCTTGCGCATGGCGGCTGTCGCGGCGCCGCGCCGGCCGGCACGGCACGCCTGGAAGTCAGCGTCGATTGTCCGACTTCCGCCGCCCGACCGCACCCATGCGGGCATGGGAAGAGCCCGCGGTTCACGGGCGTATTTCCGGCATCGGCCATGACCTCCGCGGTCATCGCCGAGGGCCGGGCTCCGGGTCAACACTGAGGGCGTCGATTCGATCACGCAACCCCAGGAGAAACCCCATGTCCCAAGCCGTTCTTCGCCCCGCCGCGCCCGCCGGTGCGCTCAGCCTCGCCCGCGTGCTGACCTTCGACGCCATCACCGGCGTGGTGATGGGCGTGGCCCTGCTGGCGCTGGCGCAGCCGCTGGCGGCCTGGCTCGGCCTGCCGCAGGCGCTGCTGTGGTGGGCCGGCCTGGTGCTGCTGCCGTGCACCGTGGTGATGGTGCTGGCGGCACGGCGTTCGAGCCGCGCGCTGGCCACGCTGGTGATCGCCGGCAACGTCGGCTGGGTGCTGGCGAGCCTGGCGGTGGCGCTGCTGCTCGAGCCGACGGCGCTGGGGCTCGCGTTCGTGCTCGGCCAGGCGGCCGCCGTGGTGGTGCTGGCAGCGCTGGAGTGGTCGGGGCTGCGCGCCGGCCACTTCGGCTGAACCCGCCCTCGCGCGTCGCGGGCGCGGCTGTACGGGAGCGGCGACGGCGGTGAGGGCAGCCTGCGCCTGCGTTGTCTCTCGGCGCGCCGCTGTCGGTGCCGGCTGACACGTCGATGCGCCGCCGGCCGCTGTCCCGGCCGCGCCCGCGCGGCCACCATCGGCCGCATGCGCGCACACAAGCCCCTGGTGTGGCTGCCGGCCTGCCATCGCCACCTGGATCTCTCCGACCCCGGCGGCTACACCGTGCTCGCCGACCGCTATGCCGCGGCGGTGTGCCAGCTGGGGCTGCAGCCGGTGCTCTTTCCCATGGCCGGCGCCGACGACGTGCCCGACCTGCTGCCGCTGGTGGACGGCGTGCTGCTCACGGGATCGCCCAGCAACGTCGAGCCATCGCACTTCGGCGCCAGCGCGCTGGTCACCGACCTGCTCGACCCGCGCCGCGACCGGCTCACCATGGCGCTGGTGCGCGCCTCGCTGGCCGCCGGCACGCCGCTGTTCGGCGTCTGCCGCGGGCTGCAGGAGATCAACGTCGCGCTCGGCGGCACGCTCTACCAGCAGGTGCACCTGGAACTGGGCGAGATGGACCACCGCGAGCCCGAGACCGACGTGCTCGAGGAGCAGTTCGCCGAACGCCACGAGGTGATCCTCCAGCCCGGCAGCGCCTTCGCCGAATGGGCCGGCGGCACGCGGGCGCAGGTCAATTCGCTGCACGGCCAGGGCATCAGGCGCCTGGGCGCGGGGCTGGTGGCCGAGGCGCATGCGCCCGATGGCCTGGTGGAAGGCGTGCGCGTCGCCGACGCTGCCGGGTTCGCCTACGGCGTGCAGTGGCACCCCGAATGGCGCCACGACCGCAACCCCTTCTACCAGCGCACGCTGCAGGCCTTCGCCGACGCCTGCCGGGCGCACCGCCGCGGGCGCGAGGCCACGGACGCATGACGCTGCCCGATGCCGCCGACCCTGCAGCACCGGCGCCGGGCGCGCAGGTGCCGTGCGTCTGGATCGCCTCCAGCCACCGCCTGCTGGGCAACGAACACGGCCACCCGCAGTGCTACACGGTCATGGACGAGGTGGGCACGCGCACGGTGCTCAATCTCGGCCTGCAGCCGGTGTGCTTTCCGCGCGTGCCGGCGGGCCGCCTGCCGCAGATGCTGGCCCAGGTGCAGGGCGTGCTGCTGGGCGGCAGCGCCACCAACGTGCACCCGCGGCACTACGGCGAGGAGCCGACGTTCGGCGACCAGACCTTCGACGAGGCGCGCGACGCGGTGACGCTGCCGCTGGTGCGCTTGTGCATCGAGCAGCGCGTGCCGCTCATCGCCATCTGCCGCGGCTCGCACGAGTTCAACGTCGCCATGGGCGGCAGCCTGCACCAGCGGCTGCAGGCGCTGGGCGGCGACGTCGTGCACTGGGAGGATCCCGAAGAATCGCTCGACGAGCAGTACGCCGAGCGCCACGAGGTGCGGCTGCTGGCCGGCGGCGAGCTCGAGCGCATCACCGGCTGCCGGCGCTTCCCGGCCAGCTCGCTGCATTCGCAGGGGATCAAGCGGCTGGCGCCCGGGCTGGTCGCCGAGGCCATCGCCGACGATGGCCTGGTCGAGGCGTTCCGCTGGCACGACGCGCGCCAGTTCGCGTGGGGCTTCCAGTTCCACCCCGAGTGGGGGCACCAGGCGCACCCGCGCTACGGCCGCATCATGGCGGCGTACGTGCAGGCGTGCTGGGCGCGGATGCGCGCGCAGGCGGGTGCCGCAACCTCAGCCGGGCTTGCAGGCGGCGCGGCCGAGCCCGGCGACGGGCACGCCGGTGCTCGTCGCCGATCCGGCTTCAGTGGATGTTCTTGAACCGCACGCGCTTCGGCCGTGCGCCTTCTTCGCCCAGGCGCTTGATCTTGTCGGCCTCGTACTCCTGGTAGTTGCCGTTGAAGAAGACCCATTGCGAGTCGCCCTCCGCGGCCAGGATGTGGGTGCAGATGCGGTCGAGGAACCAGCGGTCGTGGCTGATGACCATGGCGCTGCCGGCGAACTCGAGCAGCGCTTCTTCCAGCGCGCGCAGGGTCTCGACGTCGAGGTCGTTCGACGGTTCGTCCAGCAGCAGCACGTTGCCGCCCTTGGCCAGCGTCTTGGCCAGGTGCAGCCGGCCGCGCTCGCCGCCCGACAGGTTGCCCACCAGCTTCTGCTGGTCGTTGCCCTTGAAGTTGAAGCGGCCGAGGTAGGCGCGGCTGGGCATGACGAACTGGCCGACGACGATGTTGTCCAGGCCGCCGGAGACGTCCTGCCACACGGTGTTGTCGGCCTTCAGGTCCTGGCGGCTCTGGTCGACGAAGGCCAGGCGCGCGGTCTTGCCGATGAGCACCTCGCCGCTGTCGGGCTGCTCCACGCCCTGGATCATGCGGAACAGCGTCGACTTGCCCGCGCCGTTGGGGCCGATGATCCCGACGATGGCGCCGGGCGGCACCTTGAAGCTGAGGTTGTCGATGAGCAGCCGGTCGCCGAAGGACTTGCTGACGTTCTTGAACTCGATGACCTCGTTGCCCAGGCGCTCGGCCACGGGGATGAAGATCTCGTTGGTCTCGTTGCGGCGCTGGTATTCGACGTCGCTCAGCTCCTCGAAGCGCTGCAGGCGCGCCTTGCTCTTGGCCTGGCGGCCCTTGGCGTTGGAGCGAACCCACTTGAGTTCCTCCTTCATCGCCTTGATGCGCGCGTCTTCCTTCTTCTGCTCCACCTCGAGGCGGCGTTCCTTCTGGTCGAGCCACTCGCTGTAGTTGCCCTTCCAGGGGATGCCCTGGCCGCGGTCCAGCTCGAGGATCCACTCGGCGGCGTTGTCGAGGAAGTAGCGGTCGTGGGTGATCGCCACCACGGTGCCCGGGAAGCGCTGCAGGAAGTGCTCGAGCCACTCGACGCTTTCGGCGTCCAGGTGGTTGGTCGGCTCGTCGAGCAGCAGCATGTCGGGCTTGGACAGCAGCAGCCGGCACAGCGCAACGCGGCGCTTCTCGCCGCCGGAGAGGTTGCCGATCTTGGCGTCCCAGGGCGGCAGGCGCAGGGCGTCGGCGGCCAGTTCCAGCTGCAGGTCGGTGTTCTCGCTGCCGGCCGCGGCGATGATGGCTTCCAGCTCGGCCTGCTCGGCGGCGAGCTTGTCGAAGTCGGCGTCGGGCTCGGCATACTCGGCGTACACCTCGTCGAGCCGCTTCTTGGCCGCCAGCACGCCGCCGATGCCCTGTTCGACGGCTTCGCGCACGGTCTGCTCGGGGTCGAGCTGCGGCTCCTGCGGCAGGTGGCCGATCTTCAGGCCCGGCATCGGCACGGCCTCGCCTTCGATCTCCTTGTCGAGGCCGGCCATGATCTTGAGCAGCGTGCTCTTGCCGCTGCCGTTGACGCCAAGCACGCCGATCTTGGCGCCGGGGAAGAACGACAGGCTCACGTCCTTGAGGATCTGCCGCTTGGGCGGCACGATCTTGCCGACCCGGTTCATGGTGAACACATACTGCGCCATTACAGGGCCCTCCGCGAGCGGAGCGAGTGAAGGCCGGCGGAGCCGGGCAGTTGTGTCGGCGAAGCCAAAACGTACTGGGCCATTGGGCTGTTCTCGAGAGAAGAGGGAGAGGAATGGCCCGATTATCCCGGAGGCGCACGACGCGGCCGGTACAATGCGCCCATCGCCGCGGCTTCCAGTCATCGTGGCGTCAGTCGATCCTCGACAGTCCTCCCCGCCATCGCGCCTGACCCGACTGGTGCATCCGCAACGGATGACAGCAGGCCGCGAACCACTCCAACTCGAATGCATTTCAACGACCTCGGCCTGGCCGAGCCGCTGCTGCGCGCCGTGCGCGACCAGGGCTACGACACCCCCACGCCCATCCAGCAGCAAGCGATTCCCGCCGTGCTCAACGGCGGCGACCTGCTCGCCGGCGCGCAGACCGGTACCGGCAAGACCGCCGGCTTCACCCTGCCGCTGCTGCACCGCCTGGCAGCGTCCAAGCCGGTGCGCGACGCGCGCGGCCGCCCCGCCATCCGCGCCCTCATCCTCACGCCGACGCGCGAACTCGCCGCGCAGGTGGAAGAGAGCGTGCGCACCTACGGCAAGTACCTGCCGCTCAAGTCGATGGTCATGTTCGGCGGGGTCGGCATGCAGCCGCAGATCGACAAGCTGCGCCAGGGCGTCGACATCCTCGTGGCCACGCCCGGCCGCCTGCTCGACCACCACCAGCAAGGCACGCTCGGGCTCGAGCACGTGGAGATCTTCGTGCTCGACGAAGCCGACCGCATGCTGGACATGGGCTTCATCCATGACATCAAGAAGGTGCTGGCCATCCTGCCGCAGCAGCGCCAGAACCTGCTGTTCTCGGCCACCTTCAGCGACGACATCAAGGCGCTGGCCGACCGGCTGCTCAACCAGCCGGCGCTGATCGAGGTGGCGCGGCGCAACGCCACCGCCGACACCATCGCCCAGAAGGTGCACCCGGTGGGCCGCGACAAGAAGAAGGAGCTGCTGGCGCACCTCATCAAGCAGGGCGACTGGCACCAGGTGCTCGTCTTCACGCGCATGAAGCACGGCGCCAACCGGCTCACCGAGTACCTGAACGACCAGGGCATCAGCGCCATGGCGATCCACGGCAACAAGAGCCAGGGCGCGCGCACCAAGGCACTGGCCGACTTCAAGAGCGGCGAGCTGCAGGTGCTGGTGGCGACCGACATCGCCGCGCGCGGCATCGACATCGACCAGCTGCCGCACGTCGTCAACTTCGAGCTGCCCAACGTGCCCGAGGACTACGTGCACCGCATCGGCCGCACCGGCCGTGCAGGCGCGCAGGGCGAGGCGATCTCGCTGGTGTGCGTCGACGAGGAGATCTTCCTGCGCGACATCGTCAAGCTGATCAAGCGGCCGATCCCATGCGAGGTGATCCCGGGCTTCGAGCCGCCGGCCGGCGAGAAGGCCGAGCCCATCGTGCTGGGCCGCATGACGATCGGCGTCGGCGGCACGCGGCGCAACGCCGGTGGCGGCGGTGGCGGCCGGCCGGGCGGCGCTGGCCGTTCCGGCGGCGGCCGGCCTTCGGCTGGCCATGGCGGCCACGGCGGCCATGGCGGCGCCGACCGCGCACCGCAACGCTCGGGCGGCGGCCAGCCGGCGGCACGCGCCGGCGGCCAGGGCCGCGGGCCGTCGCCGGGCGGCCGGCCTTCCGGCGGACGTTCGTCGTCGGGCGGTGGCCACGGCGGCGGCAGCGGCCGGCGCTGAAGCGCCGCGGCCTCGGCGCGGCGTGGTCGGCGACTGACACCACGGTGTCATCGCCCAGACCCGCCGGCCGGCCTATCGTGCGCCGCTTCCCCGAGGTGAACCCGCGAGCGCACGATGACCTTCCGCAACCTGATCCTGAGCTGCATCGCCGTGATGGTGATCGCCGCCACGGCAGCGCTGGCGCCGGTGCCGGCGCAGGCCGCGACGGCGCAGGCCCTGGCCGTCGGCAGCCGGTGACCCCAGCGGCGCCCGGACTGCCACGGCGCGGCCGCCATCGTCTCTTCTTCGCCATCAAGCCCGACGCCGCCGGCGCCGCGGCGCTCGCCGCGCGCGCTGCCGCGCTGCGCCGGCAGCACGGCCTGGCCGGCCGCGGCGTGGATGCGGAGAAGCTGCACCTCACGCTGCAGATGCTGGGCGACTTCGCCGACCTCACGCCCGTGGCGGCGGCCAGCGCCGCGGCGGCGGATGTCGTGGCCGAGCCGTTCGACGTGGTGCTCGACATGGTCGGCAGCTTCGCCCGCCGCCAGGCCAGCCCGCTGGTGATGCGGCCGTCGGCACCGTCGCCCGGCCTGCTGACGTTGCAGCGCACGCTCGCCGAGGCGCTCGCGCGCGCCGGCTTCGAAGCCGAGGCGCGGCCATGGACGCCGCACGCCACGCTGATGTACGAGGACACCGTGCTGCCCTGGCAGCCGATCGAACCCGTCGCCTGGCACCAGAGCGAGTTCTTGCTCGTGCACAGCGCCATCGGCCAGGGCCGGCACAGCGTGCTGGCGCGCTGGCCGCTGCCGTCGCCGCGCCTGCCGGCGGCTTGAGGCTGCGCCCGGCCCGGGAGCCGGACGTCCGCCGAGCAGACCTTCGGCCGGACTAACGCGCCGGCCGCGTGCGGTAGAAGCGCAGCGGCTGCTCGGCCGCCTTGGCGAGCGCCGCTTCGCGCGCCGCGTCGCGCAGCACGTTCTTGCGCATGCGGCCCACCACGTGCATCTCGCACGGCTTGCAGTCGAAGCGCAGCGTGAGCCGGTCGTTGCCGTGCACCAGCGTCAGCGGCTCGGCGCGCACCGTGCCCTGCACGCCGATCACGCCCTTGGCCTGCTTGGGGCACAGGCTCAGCGACCAGCGCACGCAGTGCTTGGTGATCATCAGGCTGACGTCGCCCAACTCTTCGTGGCTTTCGTACGCCGCGGCGACCACCTTCACGCCATGGCGGGCGTAGAACGCGGCGGCCTTGGCGTTGTAGACGTTGGCCAGGTAGCTGAGCGTGTCGTCGGGATAGGGCACCGGCGGCTCGACCGGCGCGGCTTTCGGCAGGCGCTGGAACGCCGCGGCGCGCGCCGCCTCGAGCGCGGCGACGGCGTCGCGCCGCAGCGCGTTGATCGCCGCCGCGGGCAGGAACCACGGCTCGCCCAGGCGCAGCTCGACCGAGCGCGCCTCGAAGATCGTGCCGCCGAGGCGCGCGACACCGTCGCGCAGCGCGGCCTCGGCGCGCGCCGCGTCCTTGGCCGGCTCGTGGGCGTGGCGCAGCACGGCCTCGGCGACGTGGCCGCCGTCGTCGCGCATCGTCAACACGAAGCCGTCGTCGGATTCGGCCAGCACGAGCGCCACGCCGATCAGGCGCTCGGACGACTTCTTCTCCAGCAGCCGGTCCCACGCCATGTCGCGGTTGCGGCTGATGACGGTGCCGCGCTTCAGGTCCTTGAGCGTGGCGACGGCGGCGTTGGGCTCGATGCGCCAGGCCCGGCCGCCCAGCGGCCGGGCCACGTTCACCGGCACGCCCTGCAGTTCGCCCTGCAGGTCCCACCACGTGAGCGCGTCGCCGTTGTGCAGCACGGTCTCGGCGGCGTTCGTCTCGACGTCGACGTGGTCGGCGCCGATGCGCAGCACGTGGCCCACCTCGATGCCGGCGTGCTTGGGCGTGTCGAAGGCGCCGATGTCGATCTGGCGGCCGTTGACGAAGTAGTCGGTGGCGCCGCGGTTGAAGCCGCGCTGCGGGTCGGGCGCGAAGGTGTAGCGGCAGCGCCCGCTGGACGCCGGTGCCAGGTCGCTTCGTCGGTCGAGCAGCGCGTCGAGCAGCTGCCGGTAGTGCGCGGTGACGTTCTTCACCGTGCCCATGTCCTTGTAGCGGCCCTCGATCTTGAAGCTGCGGATGCCGGCGTCGGCGAGCGCCTCGAGGTTGGCGCTCTGGTCGTTGTCCTTGAGGCTCAGCACGTGCTTGTCGTGCGCGACGATGCGGCCCTGCGCATCGGTCACCGTGTACGGCAGCCGGCACTCCTGGCTGCAGCTGCCGCGGTTGGCGCTGCGCCCGGTGTGGGCGTGGCTGATGAAGCACTGGCCGCTGTAGGCCACGCACAGCGCGCCGTGCACGAAGAACTCGAGCACCGCGTCCTGCACCTCGGCGGCGATGGCGTGGATCTGGCGCAGGTCCAGCTCGCGCGCCAGCACCATCTGCGAGAAGCCCGCGTCCTGCAGGAAGCGCGCCTTCTCGGGCGTGCGGATGTCGGTCTGCGTGCTGGCGTGCAGCTGGATGGGCGGCAGGTCCAGCAGCGTCAGCCCCATGTCCTGCACGATGAGCGCATCGGCTCCGGCGCGCCACACGTCCCAGGCCATGCGCCGCGCGGCTTCGAGCTCGTCGTCGCGCAGGATGGTGTTGAGCGTGATGAAGATGCGCGCGCCGAAGCGGTGGGCATGGGTGCACAGCCGTTCGATCTCGGCCAGCGGGTTGCCCGCCTTGTCGCGCGCGCCGAAGGCCGGGCCGCCGATGTAGACGGCGTCGGCGCCGTGGTTCACGGCTTGGATGCCGATGGCGGCATCGCGCGCGGGGGCGAGCAGTTCGAGGTGGCGGCGGTGCGACATGGGCAGCCGCGCATGCTAGCCGCTGGGCCGCGGCGTCGCGCGACCGGGCCTTCGGTCGGACGTCAGGCCGGCAGCAGCGTCACCGGCACGCCGCTCAGCACCGCATTGCCCGACAGCGGGTCGCGCACGGTCTCGTCGAGCACGGCATTGAGGTTGGCGCCTGGGCGCTCGGCCGCCACGGACATCCGCGTGCCGGGCAGGTCGTGGCCCCAGCCGTGCGGCAGGCACACCACGCCGGGCATCACGCTGTCGCTCAGCTCGAGCTGGACGCGGATGGCCTCGCCGCGCGGGCCGGTGAGCAGCGCCGTGGCGCCGTCGACGAGCCCGCGCGCCGCCGCGTCCTGCGGATGCACGAGCGCTGCGCCGCGAAACGGCCCCTTGGCCAGCAGCGGCAGGTTGTGCATCCAGCTGTTGTTGCTGCGCACGTCGCGCCGGCCGATCACCACCAGCGGCGGCGCCGGCTGCTGCAGCTCGGCCAGCGCCTCGGGCAGGGCGGCGAGCAGCGGCGATGGCGCGAGGTCGACCTGGCCGCCGGGCGTGCGCAGCACCTCGGGCAGGCGCGGCTGCAGTTCGCCCAGGTCGATGCCGCCCTGCTCGACGGTGGAGGCGGCGATGACACGGTCCAGGGTGAGCCCGCCGGGGCGCGCGCCGAAGCCGTCGCCGTAGGGGCCGATGCGCAGCGCCAGGTCGAGCTGACGCTCGGGGCCGCGCCGGCCGTCGCGCGACAGCAGCGCCATCACTGCCTCGGCGCGGTCCCCGGCGAGCTTCTTCAACTCGTCGGCCAGCAGCTGGTCGTCCAGCACCAGCGGGTCGCAGTGCGCCCCCAGACCGCGCGCGATGCCCGCCAGCTTCAGCAGCGTCTGCCACTCGGGCGGCTGTGTCGGCTGGAACACCGCCGGGCTGTAGCGCGCGTGGTTGCGCACCGAGAACTGCGGGAAGGCGACGTCGTAGTGGCTCTCCTCCAGCGGGCTCAGGCCCGGCAGGATGACGTCGGCGTGGCGCGTCGTCTCGTTGAGGTAGATGTCGACGCTGACCATGAACTCGAGCGTGTCGAGCGCGCGCGCCAGGCGCGGGCCGCCCGGGGCCGAGAGCGCCGGATTGCCGGCGATGGTGATCAGCGCGCGCACCTGGCCGTCGCCCGGCGTCTCGATCTCCTCGGCCAGGCAGGTGATGGGCAGCTCGCCGAACACTTCGGGCGCGCCGCTCACGCGCGAGCGGTGGCGGCCGGTGCCGATGCCACGGCCCTTGCCGGGCGCCCCCAGGGTGTTGGCGGCGAAGGCGCCGGCCTTCGGGAACATCGCGCCGCCGGGCACGTCGAGGCGGCCGGTGAGCGCATTGAGCACGTCCACCAGCCACGACACCAGCGTGCCGTGGCGCTGCGTGCAGGTGCCCAGCCGGGCGTGCACGCAGGCCGTGGGCGCAGCCGCGAACTCGCGCGCCAGGCGGCGCAGGGTGGGTGCGTCGATGCCGCAGCGGGCGGCGACGGCTTCGGGTGCGAAGGGCCGAACCGCCGCCTGCACGGCGTCGATGCCGGCCAGGTGCGGCGCGGCGGCGCCCGGGTTCACCAGGCCTTCGTCGAACAGCGTGTGCACCAGCGCGGCGACGAGGAACACGTCGGAGCCCGGGCGCACGAAGTGGTGCTCGTCGGCCATGGCCGCGGTCTCGGTGCGGCGCGGGTCGATGACGACCAGCTTGCCGCCGCGCTCGCGCAGCGCCTTGGCGCGGCCGCGGAAGTCGGGCACGGTCCACAGGCTGCCATTGCTGGCGGCCGGGTTGGCGCCGATCACGAGCAGGTGCTGGCAGCGGTCGATGTCGGGCACGGCCATCGTCAACCAGTGGCCGTACATCAGGCCGTTGCTCAGCTGCTTGGGCATCTGGTCGAGCGTGCTGGCCGAGAACACGTTCTTCGTGCCGATGGCCTTGGCCAGCGGGCCGAAGTAGCGCAGCAGGCCGATCTTGTGCGCCGACGGGTTGCCGACCACCAGCGCCACGGCGTCGCGGCCATGCGCCTGCATCAGCGCCGGCAGGCGTTCGGCGATGTGCGCCCAGGCCTCGTCCCAGCTGGCCGGCTCGAAGGCGTCGCCGCGCCGGATGAGCGGCGTGCGGATGCGGTCCGGATCCTCGTGCAGGTCCTTGAGCGCCACGCCTTTCGGGCAGACGTAGCCGGCGCTGAAGACGTCGTTCGCCGCGCCGCGGATGGCGACCACGCGTCCGCCCTCGGTGCGCACCTCCAGGCCGCAGCAGGCCTCGCACACGGGGCAGATGCGGTAGTGGCTGCGGGCGGCGGCCGCGTCGGCGCGGGCGGTGGTGGTCTGGGGTGTGTCCATGGCGGCCGACTGTGGAGCGGTGCGCGAGCCTACGCTGTCGCCCAGGCGACCGGCGATGACCTCGCGGGTCATCGCCGCGCGCGCCGATGCTCGGCGCGGCAGTGCACGGCGCGGCAGAGCCGGCCGGTGCGCCCGGGTCACGCGCCCGGCGCGGCCTCACTCCGCCAGCGTCACCGCCTGCTTGCGCGTCTGCCCGGCGCGCCACACGGTGAGCGTGACGTTGTCGCCCGGGTTGTGGCGTTCCAGCTGCGACAGCAGGTCGTCCAGGTCGACCACCGCCTGGTCGTCGACGGCGGTGATGACGTCGCCGGCGACGATCTCGCCCCGCCCGCCGCGGCGGAAGGGCTGCAGCCCGGCCTTGGCCGCGGGGCTGCCGGGGCTCACCTGCAGCAGCGCGACGCCGCGCGGCAGGCCCAGGGCGCGGTGCAGCTCGATCGGGCCGGCGGCGACGCCCAGCGACGGCCGCACGAAGCGGCCGTCGCGGATGAGCCGCGGCACGATGCGGTTGACCTCGTCGACCGGGATCGCGAAGCCGATGCCGGCCGAAGCGCCGCTGGGGCTGGCGATCTGGGTGTTGACGCCGATCATGCGTCCGGCGCTGTCGAGCAGCGGGCCGCCGCTGTTGCCGGGATTGATGGCGGCATCGGTCTGGATCACGCCGCGGATGGTGCGGGCGTTGAACGACTCGATCTCGCGGTTGAGCGCGCTGATGATCCCGGTGGTGAGCGTCTGGTCCAGGCCGAACGGGTTGCCGATGGCGTAGACGCGCTGGCCGACGAGCAGGTCGCGGCTGCTGCCCAGCACGATGGGCGGCAGCTTGTTCTTCGGCGCCTGGATGCGCAGCACGGCCAGGTCCCGGTCGGGGAAGGCGCCGACCAGTTCGGCGTCGAAGGCGCTCTGGTCGTTGAGCGTCACGCGCGCGCCGTTGGCGCCCTGGATGACGTGGAAGTTGGTGACGATGTGGCCCTGCTCGTCCCAGACGAAGCCGGTGCCGGTGCCGCGCGGCACCTGCTGCACGTTCATGCGGAACAGGTCGCGCTGGATGCCCAGGCTGGTGATGTGCACCACCGAGGGCGATGCCTTGCGGAACAGCTCGACGTTGGCCAGTTCGTCGGCGGCCAGGGCACCGCGCGGCGCGACGGCGCGCGGCTGCGCCTCGGGGCGGCTCTGCGAGCACGCCGGCACGGCCAGCAGCAGTGCCGCGGCAGCGGTGGCGATGGCGGCGGCGACGCCGGCCGGGTGGGGCATGGGCATGGGTCCTCCTGCGTCGGGCGCGATGCTGCCAGATGCGCCGCGGCGCCTCGTCGGGTTCAGCCGACGACGTAGGCCGCCGCGCCGGTGGCCAGCAGCTTGCCGGCCTCGTCGGCCAGCTGCATCTGGGTGCGGCCGATGGTCAGCCCCAAGTGGGTGGGCGCGGCGCTGGCCACGAAGCGCTGGCCCAGGCCCTGGCGCAGGAAGTCGATGCGCAGGTCGATCGTGCCCATGCGGGCGAAGCGCTGCATCACCTGCAGCGTGTTCTCGGACGGGTGGCGTGCGGCGATGGCCACCATCAGCGCCAGGCCGCCCATCGCGTCGAGCACCGCCGAGATGACGCCGCCGTGCAGCCGGCCATAGGTGTAGTGGCCGACCAGCTCGGGCTTCATGGCGAAGCTGGCCCGCACGTCGCCCGGCAGCACCGAATCGATGCGCAGCCCGAGCACCGCGTTGAAGGCGATCTTGCGCTCGAACAGGTCCACCAGCGCCGCGTCCAGGCGCGCCTGCTCGGCGGGGCTGCGCGGCGGTGGTGGTGGCACGGGGCTCGTCGTCATGGGGCGGGCCGGTGGCGATGGCAAGGCGGCGATTGTGATCGGCGGTACCCTCGTCCCCTTGGTGCGGCCGCGTCGGGCCGCGCACCACGAGACCCGCCGATGCCATCACCCGAAACCCTCCAAGCCTTCATCGCCCAGGTCGAGGCCAACCAGCATGCCGAGGCGATCGAGGCCTTCTACGCCGAGGGCGCCACCATGCAGGAGAACCAGCAGCCGCCGCGCGGCGGCGGCCGGGCGGCGCTGGTGGCCAACGAGCGCCGCGTGCTGGCCCGGGCGCGGCGCGTCGAGTCGACCTGCGTGCGGCCGGTGTTCGTCGCAGGCGACCACGTCGCCATCCGCTGGATCTTCCGCTTCGAGTGGCTGGACGGCACGGTCACCCGCATGGAGGAGATGGCCTGGCAGCGCTGGGAAGGTGAGCGCATCGTCGAGGAGACGTTCTTCTACGACCCGGCGCAGCTCGCGCCGCAGCCCGGCTCGGCCGCGGCAGCTTGAAGGGGACATGGCCATGCTCGACGCCTGGATCTTCGACCACGTGCGCACGCCGCGCGGCAAGGGCAAGCCCGGCGGCGGCCTGCACGCCGCCACGCCGGTGTGGCTGCTGCGCACGCTGCTCGTGGCCCTGCAGCAGCGCAGCGCGCTCGACACCGCGCTGGTGGACGACGTGGTGCTGGGCTGCGTCACGCCGGTGGGCGAGCAGGCCGGCGACATCGCGCGCTTCGCGGTGCTGGACGCCGGCTGGGCCGAGACCGTCGCCGGGGTGACGCAGAGCCGCTTCTGCGCCTCGGGGCTGGAGTCGGTGAACCTGGCCGCGGCCAAGGTGGCGAGCGGCCTGGAGGACCTGGTCGTCGCCGGTGGCGTGGAGAGCATGAGCCGCTGCGCGATGGGCAGCGACGGCGGCGCATGGCTGCTCGACCAGCGGCTGATCGATGCGCTGGCGCTGGTGCCGCAGGGCATCGGCGCCGACCTCCTGGCCACGCTGGAAGGCTTCGACCGGGCCGAGCTCGACGCCTACGCGTTGCAGTCGCACCGCCGCGCCGCGGCGGCGCGCGCCGAAGGGCGCTTCGCACGCTGCATCGTGCCGGTGGCCGACCTCGATGGGCGCCTGCTGCTGGCCGAGGACGAGACGATCCGGCCCAACGCCAGCCTGGAGGCGATGGCCAAGCTGGAACCGAGCTTCGCCGCCATGGGCGCCGCCGGGCAGGACGCGATCGCGTTGCGCCGCTACCCGCAGGTGGCGGGCATCGCGCACGTGCACCATGCCGGCAACAGCAGCGGCATCGTCGACGGCGCGGCGCTGATGCTGGTGGGCAACCGCGCCGCCGGCGAGCGCGCCGGGCTGCGGCCGCGGGCGCGCATCCGCGCTGCCGCCGTGGTGGGCAGCGAGCCGACGATCATGCTCACCGGTCCCACGCCGGCCTGCCGCAAGGCGCTGGCCAAGGCCGGCATGGCGACCGGCGACATCGACCTGTGGGAGGTGAACGAGGCCTTCGCCGCCGTGCCGCTGAAGACGATGCGCGACCTGGCACTGGACCCGGCGCGGGTGAACGTCAACGGCGGCGCCATCGCCATGGGCCACCCACTGGGCGCCACCGGCTGCATCCTGCTGGGCACGCTGCTCGACGAGCTGGAGCGGCGTGGCCTGGCGACGGGCTGCGCCACGCTGTGCGTCGGCGGCGGCATGGGCATCGCCACGATCGTGGAACGGGTGTGACGGCGCTTGAGTCGCATCCAGTTCTGGACTAGGATTAGCGCAACGTCCAGAACTGGATCGAGACATGAGCGCACTCCCGTCCACGTCGTCAGCCGCCCGGCACGCGCCGGCCGAGGTCAGCGCCGAGCGCATGGGTGCCGCCGGCCTGCGCGCCTTCGTGCGCATCGCCGAGGCCTGGGGCCTGAGCGTGGACGAGCAGCTCGCGCTGCTGGGCCAGCCGCCGCGCTCGACCTACTTCGCCTGGCGCAAGCATCCCGAGAAGGCCGCGCTGCCGCGCGACACGCTCGAGCGGCTGTCCAACATCCTGGGCATCTACAAGAGCCTGCAGATCCTGCTGCCCGACCCGGCCGCCGCCGATGGCTGGGTGCGCAAGCCCAACGGTGCGGCGCCCTTCGGCGGCGGCAGTGCCCTGCAGCGCATGCTGGCGGGCAACGTGAGCGACCTCAACATCGTGCGCCGCTACCTCGACGGCGTGCGCGGCGGGGGCTGGAACTGACCCCCGACGTCCGGCGCGTGCGCTGGCCGCATGCATGGCGCATCGTGCCGACGCGCTACCCCACCATCACGCTGTTCGACCGGGTCGCCGCCGAGGCCGACTTCGACGCGCTCTACGCGCTGGAGGCGATGACCAACGAGCGCCTGCGCGACGAGCTGGGCCAGATCGAGCGCGTGCCGCGCGAGCAGCGCATCTACGGGCCGGGCAGCGGGCCGATCATGGCCGCGTTCACCCACGTCAACGTGCTGGGCAGCCGCTTCTCGGACGGCAGCTACGGCGTGTTCTACGCCGCGCGCGACCGCACCACCGCGGTGGCCGAGACGCGCTACCACCACGCCCGCTTCCTCGCCGCCACCCGGGAGGGCCCCATGCACCTGCCCATGCGGCTGTACACGGTGGCCGTCGACGCCCGGCTGCACGACCTGCGCCCGCTGGCCACGGCCGAGGCCGCGGCGCCGAGCGCGAACGCCGCCATCTACGACCCCGACGACTACGCCGCGGCCCGGGCGCTGGGCCGGCGCCTGCACGCCGCCGGCTCGGCCGGCGTCGTCTACCGCAGCGTGCGCCACGCGCGCGGCCAGTGCGTCGGCCTGTTCAGGCCCGACGCCGCCCGTGGCTGCCTGCACGCCGCGTATCTGCTCTACGCCTGGGACGGGGACACCTTCACCGACGTCTACGAGAAGACCGCATGATCGGCGCCGGCGCCGCCGCGCTGCCGGGGCGGCCCGGCGGGCGCTTCGACCGCCTCGACGCGTTGCGTGCGCTGGCCATGCTGTGGATGCTGGCCTTCCACTTCGCCTTCGACCTCAACCTCTACGGGCTGCTGCAGCCGCGCCAGTTCTTCCTGGTCGACCCGTTCTGGACGACGCAGCGCACCGCCATCGTTTCGCTGTTCCTGTTCTGCGCCGGCCTGAGCCAGGCGGTGGCGCTCGATGCCGGCCAGCCCTGGCGCCGCTTCTGGCGCCGCTGGGCGCAGATCGCCGCCTGCGCGGCGCTCGTGAGCATCGGCTCGGCGCTGATGTTCCCGCGCAGCTGGATCTTCTTCGGCGTGCTGCACGGCATGGCGGTGATGCTGGTGCTGGCACGGCTGGCCGCGCCGCTGGGCGTCTGGCTGTGGCCGCTGGCGCTCGCGGCGCTGTTGCTGCCCGACGTGGCGCGGGCGCCGCTCTTCGACGCGCCGGCGCTGCAGTGGCTGGGCCTGGTGACACGCAAGCCGGTCACCGAGGACTACGTGCCCGTGCTGCCCTGGCTGGGGGTGCTGCTGCTCGGGCTGGCCACGGGCCAGGCGCTGCTGCGCCATCGGCGCACGCTGCTGTCCGTCGCGCTGCCGCGCGTATTGACGCCGCTGGCCGCGCTGGGCCGCTGGCCGCTCACCTTCTACATGCTGCACCAGCCGCTGCTCATCGGCGCCATCCTCGGCGGGCGGCAGCTGGGCTGGTGGTGACCGGGCACGCGCGCGTGCCGTTCGCGGCCGCGTGGCCACCTAACATCGCGCCCATGAGCACCAAGGTCCTGTTCGGCTTCCACGCCGTGACCGTGCGGTTGAAGACCGCGCCCGAGTCGGTGTCCGAGGTGCACGTCGACACCACGCGGCGCGACGCCCGCATGCGCCAGTTCGTGCAGCGTGTGCAGGACGCCGGCGTGCGCCTGGTCGACAGCGACGGCCAGCGCCTGGCCGCGCTGGCGGGCACGCCGCGCCACCAGGGCGTGGTGGCGCGCGTGTCGCCGCTGGCACCGAAACACGCGCTGGACGACGTGCTCGACGACGTCGATGCCGCCGGCGCCGCGCCGCTGGTGCTGGTGCTGGACGGCGTGACCGACCCGCACAACCTGGGCGCCTGCCTGCGCGTGGCCGACGGTGCCGGCGCGCACGCCGTCGTGGCACCGCGCGACCACGCCGTCGGGCTCAACGCCACCGTGGCCAAGGTGGCCAGCGGCGCGGCCGAGACCGTGCCCTACCTGATGGTGACCAACCTGGCGCGCACGCTGGGCGAGCTGAAGGAGCGCGACATCCGCGTCATCGGCACCAGCGACGACGCGCCGAAGACGCTCTACGAAGCCGACCTGCGCGGCCCGGTGGCCCTGGTGCTGGGCGCCGAGGGCCCGGGCATGCGCCAGCTCACGCGCAGGACCTGCGACGAGCTGGTGCGCCTGCCGATGAAGGGCGCCGTCGAGAGCCTCAACGTCAGCGTCGCCGCCGGCATCTGCCTGTACGAGGCGCTGCGCCAGCGCGGCAGCTGAAGGCGCGCCGGCCGGCGGCTACGGCACCGCGGCGCGGCGCGGCGGGCCCTGCAGCGCCGCGGCCAGGCCCTCGAGGTACGCGGGGGCCAGGTGGATGTCGCCGTGGTCGGCCTCGGGCACCAGCAGCAGCTGGGCGTGCGGCGACAGCGCCTTCAGGCGCGAGCTGTGCTCGGCGGCGATGACCGCGTCGCGCCCGCCATGCGCCAGCAGCACCGGGCCCTGGATGCGGGCGATGGCCTCGCGCGTCGCCAGCGGGTAGCGCAGCACCGCGCCGGGCACCCAGGGGTAGTGCTCGCGCGCCAGTTCCGACATGCTGGCGTAGGGCGACACCAGCACCGTCAGCTCGGGCTGCACCTCGGCCGCCAGCCACGCGGCCAGGCCGCTGCCGAGCGAGCGGCCGTAGAAGACGCGCCGCTTGCCGGCGTAGCGCGCCTCGATCGTCTGCCAGGCCGCGCGCACGTCGTCCAGCAGCTGCTGCTGGCTGGCGATGCGCCCGCTGCTCTTGCCGTAGCCGCGGTAGTCGGGCATGAACAGGTCGAGGTTGTGGCGCCGGTAGAAGTGCAGGTCGGTGAACCAGCTCTGCAGGTTGCCGGCGTTGCCGTGCAGGAAGAACACCACGCCGTCGGGGTCGGGCAGGCGCAGGTGCAGAGCGTTGAGGCGCGCGCCGGGCACGTCGATCCAGGTCTCGTGCACGTCGGCCGGCAGGTCGAAGCGGTGCGACGCCGGCAGCTTGCCGGGCTGGAACAGCAGCCGCTCCTGGCCCCACCACAGCAGGGCGATGAGCGCGGCATAACAGGCCAGCAGGACGAAGGCGATGGTCAGCACGTGGCGAAGCGCCGGCATCAGCCGGGCGCCGGCGGAGGTGGTCACGGGCTGCATTGGAACGCGGCTCGGGCAGGGGCCGGTTGCAGTCGCGGCACCGTCCTACAGAGGCCGCTCAGACCCAGCCGGCGATCCCGGCCAGCGCGCCCAGGCCGATGGGCAGCAGCGGCGTCACCTTGGTGCGCAGCATCAGCGCCACCGTCAGCGCCACGAGGGTCACGCCGGCGCCGGCCTGCGCTGCCGTGACGGCGGGCGCGCGCAACGGCTCGAGCAGGATCCACGACGTGGCCAGCAGGAGGCCGATGGTCAGCGGCGCGAGCCCGGTGGTGAAGGCGCGCAGGCCGCGCGACGCGCGGTGGCGCTCGCCGAAGCGCCCGGCGGCCAGCGCCAGCAGCGTGCTGGGCAGCAGCGTGCCCACCATCGTCGCCAGCACGCCGGCCAGGCCGCCGACGTTGAAGCCGATCACCGCCACGAACAGCACGTTGGGCCCGGGCGCGGCCTGCGCCAGCGCAATCGAGGCCGTGAACTCGGCGTCGCGCAGCCAGCCGCGCTGGTCGACGACGACGCGGTGCATCTCGGGCACCGTGGTGATCGCCCCGCCGATGGCCAGCAGCGACAGCACGAGGAAGTGGCCGAACAGCGCCAGCCAGTCGGCCGCGCCGAGCGTGCCGGGGCCGACGAGCAGCGCCATCCAGCCCGTGGCGGGGTTCATGCGCGCGTCCCCGGGCGACCGGCGCGCGCCGCCCGCGCCTGGATCGCGCCGAGCCGCCACCAGGCGATGGCGATCGACGCCGCGCCCAGGCCGAGCACCGTCGCCACCAGCGGCCAGCGCAGGAAGCCCACCGCCAGCAGCGCCGCCGCGGCGAACGCGCCGCAGACCCATGGCCCCATCGGGTTGCGGCGCAACCCCGGCGCCAGCCGGATCGCCATGGCCAGCACCAGGCCGGCGGCGACCACGCCCATCCCGCGCAACGCTCCCGCGACGGCCGGCACCGCGCCGGCCTCGCGCACCAGCGCCGCCAGCAGCAGCACCACCAGCAGCGGCGCGGCCAGGATGCCGGCGCCGGCGGCGAGCGCGCCGCGCCAGCCGAAGAAGCGGTCGCCGATGATGAGCGCCAGGTTCACGATGTTCGGCCCCGGAAGCACCTGCGCCACCGACAGCAGCTCGAGGAACTGCTCGCGGCTGAGCCAGCGGCGGTGCTCGACGAGCTCGCGCTGCGCCACCGGCAGCACGCCGCCGAAGCCCTGCATGGCGAGCGCCGTGAACGCCAGGAACAAGGCGCGCGGCGAGGCCGGCGGTGCGCCTGGCGTGCCGTCGGGCGCGGCCTCAGGCATGCGCCGCCCGCGTGCGCACGCGCCGCGCGGCCCAGGCGCTCAGGCCCAGCGCCACCAGCATCCAGCCAAGCGCGGCGTAGGCCATCGGCCCGAAGCCACCGGACGCCAGCAGCACGCCGCCGCCGCCGGCGCCGATGGCCTGGCCGACGTAGATGGCCGAGGTGTTGAGCGCGAGGAGCGCGCTGGCCCAGGCCGGCGCGGCCTGTGCCAGCCGGGCCTGCTGCGCCGAGTTGCTGGAGAACGTGCCCAGCCCCCACACCAGCATCACGCCGGCCATCGCCGCCACGCTGCCGGCGAAGGGCCACAGCAGCAGCGCCGTCGTCATGCAGGCCAGGCCGATGTTGACGCAGCGCGCCGGGCCCAGCCGGTCGACGCGGCGCGTGAGCAGGATGTTGCCCAGCACGCCGCTGACGCCGAAGGCCATCAGCAGCAGCCCCACGGCCTGCGGGCTGGCGCCCAGCTGCTGGCGCGCGTAGGGCGCGAAGTAGCTGAACAGCGTGAACTGACCTGCGGCGCTGAGCGCGGTGACGGCCACCATGCCCATCAGCAGCGGGCTCGTGAGCACGCCGCCCCAGCTCCTGAGCGACAGCGGCGGCGGCCTGACGCCATCGGGCACGGTGCGCCACACCCACAGCGCCGACGCCGCGGCGAGCAGCGCGCACAGCGCGAACGACCAGCGCCAGCCCGCCGTCTCGGCGATCACGCTGGCGATCGGCAGGCCCAGCACCGAGGCGAGCGACCAGCCGAGGAAGATCGACGTCATCGCGCGGCCGCGCTGCTCGGGCGGCGCCAGCACGCCGATGGCCGCGGCCGCCTGCGGCGTGAACACCGCGGCGGCGAGCACGCTGAAGCCGCGCACCGGCAGCAGCGCCGCCAGGTTCGGCATCAGCAGGCAGGCGAGGTGGCCCAGCGTGTACCAGACGAGCGCCAGCGTCAGCAGCCGGCGCCGGTCCCAGCCGCCGAGCACGGCGGCGAGCAGCGGCGCGCCCGCGCCCATGACGACGGCCGCGGCCGTGATGAGCTGCCCGGCCACGGCGGGCGACACCGCGAGCGACGCCGACAGGTCGTTGAGCGACCCGGGCACCACCATCACGCCGCAGCCGATGGCGAAGTTGCCCGCCAGCAGCGGCAGCGTCGGCAGGCGGGCCGGGCGAGCGTGGCCCGGGGCGCCGGGGCCGCCGGGCGCGGCCGCGTTCACCGCAGCACTTTCAGCGCTTCGGGGTTCACCAGGTTGGTGGGCTCGTTGCGGATGAAGTTGATGACGTTCTGGAACGCCGCGCCGAAGTACATCTCGTAGCTGTCCTGCTCGACGTAGCCGATGTGCGGCGTGCACACCGCGTTCTCCAGCCGCAGCAGCGGGTGGCCCTGCAGGATGGGCTCGCTCTCGAACACGTCCACCGCCGCCATGCCCGGGCGGCCGCGGTTGAGCGCGGCGACGAGCGCGTTCTCCTCGATCAGCTCGGCGCGCGAGGTGTTGACCAGCAGCGCCGTGGGCTTCATGCGCTGCAGCGCCTCGAGCCGCACGATGCCGCGCGTCTCGTCGTTCAGGCGCAGGTGCAGGCTGAGCACGTCGCAGGTCTCGAAGAAGCTGGTGCAGTCGCCGGCCGCGGTGTAGCCGTCGGCCACGGCGCGCGCGCGGCTGGCTTCGCTGCCCCACACCTGCACCTGCATGCCGAAGGCGCGGCCGTAGCCGGCGACGATCTGGCCGATCCTGCCGTAGCCCCAGATGCCGAGCGTCTTGCCGCGCAGCAGCATGCCCAGGCCGAAGTTGGGCGGCATCGACGCGCTCTTGAGCCCGCTCTGCTGCCAGGCGCCGTGCTTGAGGTTGCCGATGTACTGCGGCAGGCGGCGCATGCTGCCCATGATCAACGCCCACGTCAGCTCGGCCGGCGCCCACGGCGAGCCGGTGCCCTCGGCCACGGCGATGCCCATGCGCGTGCAGGTCTCGACGTCGATGTGCGGGCCGACGCGGCCGGTCTGGCTGATGAGCTTCAGGCGCGGCAGCTTCTCGAGCAGCGCCTTGGGGAAGTGGGTGCGCTCGCGGATCAGCACCAGCACGTCGGCATCGCGCAGGCGCACGCTGAGCTGGCCGATGCCCTTGACGGTGTTGGTGAACACCTTGGCGTTGAGCGGCTCCAGCAGCGCGGCGCACTTCAGCTTGCGCACCGCGTCCTGGTAATCGTCGAGGATGATGACGTTCATGCGTTCGCGAACGGGCGCCGCCGGCGGGCGGTCGCTTCCCGGCGGCGCGAGGCCCGGCCAGGCCGGGCGGATGTCGCCGATTCTGCCGCCTCCTGCACGGATGGCCGTGCGCGACTAGCATGCGCGCCGCTCCACTCCACCACCATCCACGAGGAGATGCTTCGATGACGAGCCTGAACCTTCACACCGCCAGCGTGCCGGTGTTCGTGCGCACGCTGACCAACCTGCTCGCCTGGCTCGACAAGGCCCAGGCCCACGCCGACGCGCGCAAGTTCGACAGCGCCGGCTTCCTGAGCCTCAAGCTCGCGCCCGACATGCTGCCGTTCACGCGCCAGATCCAGATCGCCAGCGACGGCGCCAAGGGCTGCGTCGCCCGCTTGGCGGGCGTGGAGGTGCCGGCGTGGGAAGACAACGAGGCCAGCATCGCCGAGCTGAAGGCGCGCGTGCAGCGCACCATCGACTACGTGCAGTCGGTGCCCGCCGACCAGGTGAACGCCGGCGCCGACCGCGAGATCGTGCTGCCGCGCCGCACCGGCGAGCCGCTGCGCCTGTCGGCCGACGACTTCCTGCGCTTCTACGTGCTGCCCAATTTCTACTTCCACACCACGACGGCGTATGCGCTGCTGCGCCACGCCGGCGTGGAACTGGGCAAGCGCGACTTCCTGGGCGCGTTCTAGGGCGCAGCCTGGCGCCGGCGCGCGCCGCAGGGGCGCGCGCGTCAGCGGCCGCCCTTGGCCTTGGTGCCGGACGCGGCCTTGCGCCTGGCCGGTGCCGACTTGGCCGCGGGCCTGGCGGAAGTGGACTTCACCGCCGCCCGCGGCGCGGCCTGCCGGGCGCTCGACGCGGCGGCCGGGCGCTGGCGCGTCGCGGCGCTGGCGGCGCGCGTGCCTTCGGCCGGCAGCATCACCACGATCGCCTGGCCGGACTTGAAGCGCGCGCCGCTGCGCACGCCGTTCCAGCGCGCCACCTGGGCCGCGCTCACGCCGTAGCGCTTGGCGACCGCGGCGACGCTGTCGCCCTGGCGGCCTGCCTTGAAGCGCACCCGGCGCAGCGGCTGCAGCTCGGGCGCCAGCGCGAGGGATGCGTTGTCGGCGATGTGCTCGGCCACGTCGTCGTCGGCGTGCGGCGCGCGCGGCACCAGCAGCGTCGAGCCGGCCTTGACGAGCATGCGCGGCGGGATGTTGTTCAGCGCCCGCAGCTCGTCTTCGCTCACGCCGACGAGCTTGCCGGCCTCGGCCAGCTTCAGCGTGCGCGGCGCCACCCAGGCCGTCCAGCTGGCGAGCGGCCCCTTGTGCGCGTTCATGCCGGCGATGAAGCGGTTGGCGGCGTCGTAGGGCAGCAGCACCTGCGGCGTGCCGGCGGCCAGGATCACCGGCTTGTTCAGCTGCGGGTTGAGCTGGTGGAACTCGTCGAGCGTCAGGCCCGACAGGCGCGCCACCAGCCCGACGTCGATGTCGCGCTCGATGGGCACGCTCAGGAAGTAGGGCTCGTCGGTGATGGCCGGCAGCGTCAGCGAGAACGTCTCGGGCTTGAGCACGATGTTCTTCACCGCCTGCAGCTTGGGCACGTACTCGCGCGTCTCCTGCGGCATGCGCGGCGCCAGCGAGAGGTAGTCGGTGGGCTGGCCGGCGCGGCGGTTGCGTTCGATCGCGCGCGAGACGTTGCCCTGGCCCCAGTTGTAGGCTGCCAGCGCGAGCTGCCAGTCGCCGAACAGGCCGTGCAGGCGCTGCAGGTAGTCGAGCGCGGCGCGGGTGCTGGCCAGCACGTCGCGCCGGTCGTCGCGGAACAGGTTCTGCTGCAGCTCGAAGTCGCGCCCCGTCGCGGGCATGAACTGCCACATGCCCGAGGCGGCCGCGCGCGACAGCGCCTGCGGGTTGAAGGCGCTCTCGATGAAGGGCAGCAGCGCCAGCTCGGTGGGCAGGCCGCGGCGCTGCACCTCCTCGACGATGTGCCACAGGTAGCGGCCGCCGCGCTCGGTCATGCGCTGCACGTAGGCCGGGTCGCGCGCGTACCACTGCTCCCACTTGCGCACGAGATCGGTGTCGAGGTCGGGCAGGGCGAAGCCGTCGCGCAGCCGCTCCCACAGCAGGGCGCGTTCGGCGTCCTGCAGCGGGTCGAGCCGCATGCGCGGCAGCAGCGGCGCCAGTTCGGGTTCCGGTGCGGGCGGCGGTTCGGCCACCAGCGCCGGCTGCGGCTCGGGAGCCGGCTCGGGCGTCGGTGCGACGGGCGATGGGGTTTCGGTGGCGGCGCTGTCTGCCGGCAGGGTGGTGCAACCCGTGGCCAGCAGCGAAAGACAGGCAGCCGCTGCGGCGGCCAGCAGAGGTCGGAGCGTCATCGGAAGCGGTTCTTCCATTCACGCAGCGCGGCCAGCACGGCGACCTCGCTGCTGTCGGTGGCACCTTCGCGCTGCGCCGCGGCGGCCACGTCGGGCACGTCGCAGCGCAGGAAGGGGTTGACCTCCCTCTCCAATCCGATCGTCGACGGCAACGTCGGCCGCCCCTGCTCGCGCAGCGCGCGGCAGCGTTGTTCGTAGGCTTCGCGCGCCGCGTGGTGCGGCTCGACGGCCGCGGCGAAGCGCAGGTTCGACAACGTGTATTCGTGGGTGCAGCACACCCGGGTCTCGTCGGGCAGCGCCGCGAGCTTGGCGAGCGATGCGTGCATCTGCGCCGGCGTGCCTTCGAACAGCCGGCCGCAGCCGGCGGAGAACAGCGTGTCGCCGCAGAAGAGCAGCGGGGCCTCGGGCCGCGACGGGTTGGTGCTGGCCGCGTTGCCCGCGTCTGCTCGTGCGCCGGGCGTGTCCCGTGGCGCGGCACGCTGCACGTAGGCGATGTGGCCGGCGGTGTGGCCGGGCACGTCCAGCACGTCGAAGTGCAGGCCCAGCACGTCGATGCCGTCGCCTTCGGCCAGCGGCACGTAGGGCTCGGGGATGCGCTCGCGCGCCGGGCCCCACACGGGGCCCTGCAGGCGCGGGCGCAGCGCATCGACGCCGCCGACGTGATCGGGATGGTGGTGCGTCACTAGAATGGCTTCGAGAGCGAGGCCCAGGGCCTCGAGCGCCCGTTCGACGGGCGCCGCATCGCCCGGATCGACCACCACGGCTCGCTCGCCGTCGTGCAGCATCCAGATGTAGTTGTCGGCGAACGCCGGCAGCGCGAGCAGATTCATGACGACGCGGGAAGAGTCGATTATAGAGTTGGGGGCCTGGCTGCAGACCGCGCCGGGACGTTACCTGCTCGCCTGGGAACAGGACCGGCTCGACCATGCCGTGACCGATGCCTTCGGTTTCCACGCGCTGCAGCTCGGCCTGCCCGAACTCGACGGCCTGCGCGCCAACCGCATGCCCCACCGCTGGGTGGCGACCGATTCGCTGCACGTGCCCGAAGAACTGCCGCTGTCGTTGCTGCCGCCGCCCGACCCCGAACTGGTGGCGCCCACCCAGCCGGCGCACCAGCCGATCGCGCTGCATTGCGAGTTCGATGCGCTGCCGTTCCCGAACGCGAGCGTCGACCTCGTCGTGCTGCCGCACGCGCTGGAGCTGGCGCGCGACCCGCACCAGACGCTGCGCGAGGTGGAGCGCGTGCTGGTGCCCGAAGGCCGCATCATCATCGCCGGCTTCAACCCGGCGAGCCTCTGGGGCCTGCGCCAGCGCGCCGGCCGCATGCGCCAGGGTCTGGGCTTCGGCCGCGGCAGCCGCCTGTACCTGCCGCGCGCCGGCGACTTCATCGGCTACTGGCGGCTGCGCGACTGGCTGCGCCTGCTGGGCTTCGAGGTCGAGGGCGGCCGGTTCGGCTGCTGGCGGCCGCCGTTCCGCTCGCAGAAGTGGCTCGACCGCTTCGCCTGGATCGACGCCGTCGGCGACCGCTGGTGGCCGGTGCTGGGCAGCGTCTACTTCCTGGTGGCCGTCAAGCGGGTGCGCGCCATGCGCCTGGTGGGCCTGGTGAAGCAGCCGGTGCGCAAGGCGCACGCGGCGCCGGCCGTGGTGGCCAACCGCCATGGCGTGCTGCACGGCATGGACGACGCACGAACCGTTGACCGCAAGGACGAGCGGCGGCGGCGCCACGCGCTGGCCGAGCCCGAGCGCTAGAAAGGAATCATGTCCGAGGTGGTGATCTACGCCGACGGGGCCTGCAAGGGCAATCCCGGGCCCGGCGGATGGGGTGTGGTGCTGCGCAGCGGCACGCACGAGAAGGAGTTGTTCGGCGGCGAGCCGCTGACCACGAACAACCGCATGGAACTCACCGCGGTGATCGAGGCGCTGTCCACGCTCAAGCGGCCGTGCGCGGTGACGGTCTACACCGACAGCGTGTACGTCAAGGACGGCATCACCAAGTGGATCCACGGCTGGAAGAGCCGCGGCTGGATCACCGCCGACAAGAAGCCGGTGAAGAACGTCGAGCTGTGGCAGCGGCTGGACGCCCTGAACAGCGCCCACGCCGTCACCTGGCGCTGGGTGAAGGGCCACGCCGGCGACGAAGGCAACGAACGCGCCGATCGGCTCGCCAACAAGGGCGTGGACCTGGTGCGCATCTGAGCCCCCGGGGCGTGGTCCGGCACCCGCTTTGCGGGTTTCGTCGCGCGTGAAGCACGCGCCGTCGCATACATCGTTACAGTCCTGGATTCGTCATCTGTCAGCGCGGGAACGCCACACGTGAAGAAGATCCACACCGTCGTGGCCGTCGTCGGCATCGCGCTCGCCGGCGGCGCTGCCTGGTGGTGGCAGAAGCAGCCGACCGGACCGCAGGCCGTCGCGACCGCACCTGGCGCTGCGGCGCCCGGCGCCCGGCCGGGTGGCGGCGCGGGCGCCGGCGGCGGCGGCCAGCCGGGTGCCGGCGGCCCGGCACTGGTGGAGGTGGCCAAGGCCGAGGCCGTGCGCATCCGCGACGAAGAATCGGCCGTCGGCTCGCTCAAGTCCGTGCAGGGCGTGATGCTGCGCCCCGAATCCAGCGGCCGCATCGCGCGGCTCGGCTTCACCGACGGCCAGCGCGTGCGCCGCGGCCAGCTGCTGGTGCAACTGGACGACACGCTGCAGCAGGCGCAGCTGAAGCAGGCCGAGGCCCAGGCCTCGATCGCCCGCACCAACCTCGCGCGCAGCCGCGAGCTGCTGGGCCAGGGCTTCGTCAGCCAGAGCGCCGTCGACCAGAACGCCGCCGCGCTGGAAGTGGCCGAAGCGCAGGTTGCGCTGGCCAGGGCGCAGGTGGCGCGCATGCGCGTGGTCGCACCCTTCGACGGCACCGCCGGCCTGAAGCTGGCCGACGTGGGCGACTACGTGAAGGACGGCGCCGACATCGTCAACATCGAGGACCTGTCGTCGCTGACCGTGCAGTTCGCGCTGCCCGAGCGCACCATCGACCGCCTGCGCCCGGGCCAGCCGGTGGAGGTGACGCTCGACGCGCTGCCGGGCCGCACGTTCGCCGGGCGTGTCCAGGCCGTCGATTCGCAGGTGGACGCCAACGGCCGCTCGCTGCAGGTGCTGGCGCGCGTGGACAACCAGAACGCGCTGCTCAAGCCGGGCATGTTCGCGCGGCCGCGCGTGGTGTTCGCCGTGCGCGAGGGCACCGTGGTGGTGCCCGAGGAAGCGCTGGTGCCGCAGGGCGCGCGCCAGTTCATCTTCAAGGTGGCCACCGGCGCCGATGGCAAACCGGTGTCGCAGCGCCTCGAGGCCCGCATCGGCGCCCGGCTGCCCGGCAAGGTGGAGATCCTGCAGGGGCTCAAGCCCGGCGACAGCGTCGTCACCGCCGGCCACGCGCGCCTGCTGCGCGGCGACGGCATTCCGCTGCGCGTGGTCGAACTCGGCGCCAAGCCTGCCGCACCGGGCGGCGGCGGCAGCGCGGTGACCGGCGCCCTGGCCGCCGGCGGCGGCCCTGCCGGCGTGGCGGCGCAGGCCGCCAGTGGTGCGCGGCCGGCCGGCCAGCCCTGAACCCACAACCGCGCGGCCGCTGAAGGCCGCGCGCTGGAGCAACGAGCATGCGACTGTCCGAGACCTCCATCCGCCGGCCGGTGCTGGCCTGCGTGATGTCGCTGCTGCTGGTGCTGGTCGGCCTGGTGTCGTTCAAGCAGCTGAGCCTGCGCGAGTACCCGCGCATCGACGAGCCGCTGGTCAACGTCAACACGCGCCTGGTCGGCGCCTCGTCCGAGGTCATCGAGTCGCAGGTGACCAAGCCGCTGGAGGATTCCATCGCCGGCATCGACGGCGTGGACATCATCACCAGCGTCTCGCGCACCGAGCAGAGCCAGATCACGGTGCGCTTCAAGCTCACCAAGGACCCGGACACCGCCGCGGCCGAGGTGCGCGACCGGGTCGCGCGCGTGCGCGGCCGGCTGCCGACCGCGGTGGACGAGCCCATCATCTCCAAGGTCGAGGCCGACGCCACGCCCACCATCTGGCTGGCCTTCACCAGCGACACGATGGGCACGCTGGAGCTCACCGACCTGATCAACCGCGTGGTCAAGCCGCGGCTGCAGACGGTGCCCGGCGTGGCCGACGTGCAGATCGGCGGCGACCGGCGCTACGCCATGCGCATCTGGCTCGACCCGGACAAGCTGGCCGCGTACCGGCTGACGGTGCAGGACGTCGAGGACGCGCTGCGGCGGCAGAACCTGGAAGTGCCCGCCGGCCGCATCGAGAGCCGGCAGCGCGAGTTCAGCGTCACCGCGCGCACCGACCTCAACACGGTGGCGCAGTTCCGCCAGATCGCCCTGAAGACGGTCAACGGCTACACGGTGCGGCTGCAGGACGTGGCCAGCGTCGAGGAGGCCGCGGCGAACGAGCGCAGCCGCGTGCGCCTGAACGGCGTGCCCAGCATCAGCACCGGCGTCATCCGCAACGCCACCGCCAACCCGCTGGAGGTGTCCGACGGCGTGCGCGCGCTGATGCCGCAGATCCAGCGCGACCTGCCCGACAGCGTGACCGTGCTGCAGGCCAACGACAACTCGGTCTTCATCGACCGTTCGATCAAGGCCGTGTACACGACCGTGGCCGAAGCCGTGGTGCTGGTGGCGCTGGTGGTGTTCGTCTTCCTGCGCACGCTGCGCGCGTCGATCATCCCGCTGGTCACCATCCCGGTCAGCCTGGTCGGCGCCTTCGCGCTCATCGCGCTGGCCGGCTTCACCGTCAACACGCTGACGCTGCTGGCGCTGGTGCTGGCCATCGGCCTGGTGGTGGACGACGCGATCGTGGTGCTGGAGAACATCTACCGCCACATCGAAGAAGGCATGTCGCCGTTCCAGGCGGCGATCAAGGGCGTGCGCGAGATCAGCTTCGCCGTCGTGGCGATGACGCTCACCCTGGCGGCGGTGTTCGCGCCGCTGGCCTTCACGCCGGGGCGCACGGGGCGGCTGTTCAGCGAGTTCGCGCTGACGCTGGCCGGCGCCGTGCTGGTGTCGGGCTTCGTCGCGCTGACGCTCACGCCCATGATGTGCAGCAAGCTGCTGCGCCACAACCCGACGCCCGGGCGCTTCGACCGCTTCATGGACCGCGCGCTGGGCCGGCTCGACACCGGCTACACGCGGGCGCTCAGCTGGAGCCTCCAGCGCCGCTGGCTCGTGGTGCTGGCGATGCTGGTGGCCGGTGGCGGCAGCGCCTGGCTCTTCATGACGTCCAAGAGCGAGCTCTCGCCGATGGAGGACCGCGGCGTGATCGCGATGCCGATCCGCGCGCCCGACGGCAGCACGCTGCAGTACACCGCGCGCTACCTCGACGAGCTGGAACGCATCACCGCCCAGTACCCGGAGTTCGACCGACGCTTCCTCTTCATGGGCGGCGGCCAGGTGTCGAGCGCCTTCGGCGTGCTGCGCACGGTGGACTGGAGCGAGCGCGACAAGACCACGGCGCAGCTGGCGCGCGAGCTGCTGCCCAAGTTCATGGCGCTGCCCGGCGTGAGCGTGTTCCCGGTGACCCCGCCGAGCCTCGGCCAGGGCTTCCGCTCGCGCCAGCTCGACTACGTCATCGTCAGCGGCGACAGCTACGAGAACATGGCCCGCGCCGCCCAGGCCATGCTGGCCGAGATGCAGAAGAACCCCGGCATCGTGCAGCCCGACGTCGACCTGCAGCTGAACAAGCCGGAGATCTTCCTCGACGTGGACCGCGCGCGCGCCGCCGACATGGGCGTGTCGGTGGAAGCGGTGGCGCGCACGGTGGAGACCATGCTCGGCAGCCGGGTGGTCACGCGCTACAAGCGCGACGCCGAGCAGTACGACGTGATGGTGCAGACCAGCGCCGGCGGCCGCACCACGCCCGAGGACATCGACAAGATCTTCGTGCGCGGCCGCAACGACACGATGGTGCCGCTGTCGAGCCTGGTGACGGTGCGCGAGTCGGTGAGCCCGCGTGAGCTGAACCACTTCAACCAGCGGCGTTCGGTGTCGCTCACCGCCAACCTGGCGCCGGGCTATTCGCTGGGCGAGGCGCTCGCCTTCATGGACCAGACGGCGGCGCGCGTGCTGCCGCAGGGGTATGCCACCGAGCTCAACGGCGTGAGCCGCGAGTTCCGCGCCTCGTCGGGTTCGCTCGGCGTGGTGTTCGTGCTGGCGCTGCTGTTCATCTTCCTGGTGCTGGCGGCGCAGTTCGAGAGCTTCATCGACCCGTTCGTCATCCTGCTGGCCGTGCCGCTGTCCATGGTGGGGGCGCTGCTGGCGCTGCGCTTCACCGGCGGCACGCTCAACGTGTTCTCGCAGATCGGGCTGATCACGCTGGTGGGCCTGATCAGCAAGCACGGCATCCTGATCGTCGAGTTCAGCAACCAGCTGCGCCAGCAGGGCCGCAGCATCATGGAGGCGGTGACCGAAGCCGCCAGCCTGCGCCTGCGGCCCATCCTCATGACCACCGGCGCCATGGTGCTCGGCGCCGTGCCGCTGGCCCTGGCCAGCGGTGCCGGTGCCGAGAGCCGGCAGCAGATCGGCTGGGTCATCGTCGGCGGCATGAGCCTGGGCACGCTGCTCACGATCTTTGTCGTGCCCACGGTGTACACGCTGTTCGCGCGCAACCGGGTGCCGGGCGAGATCACCACGCCGGCGGCCGACGAAGCGGCCGCGGCGCAGCCGCAGCACGGCTGAGCCGGAAGCGCGGCAGAGCCGCAATGCAAGGCTGAGCCGCCAGCGCCGCCGCTGCGCGCCGCGCTACGCCGGCTGCAGGGCCAGCCGTGCGCGGTGCGCGTGCAGGTTGCGCGCCAGCAGCGCCGTGGCGGCGTGCACGGCGTCGATGTGCGGCGTGGGCGTGCCGGTCAGGCGTGCCAGCTCGACGACCGCACCGACCAGCGCATCGAGCTCGAGCACGCGGCCGTGCTCCACGTCCTGCAGCATCGAGGTCTTGTGCGCGCCGACGGCTTCGGCGCCGGCCAGGCGCTGCTCCAGGCTGATCTTGAAGCGCACGCCGAGGGCCTCGGCCACGGCCTTCGCCTCGGCCATCATGGCGACGGCGAGCGCGCGGGTGGCGGGGAAGCGGCAGATCTCCTCCAGCGTGGCGTGCGTCAGCGCCGACAGCGGGTTGAAGACGACGTTGCCCCAGAGCTTGACCCAGATCTCGCTGCGGATGTCGCGGCTGACCGGCGCCTTGAAGCCGGCGCCCATCAGCGCCAGCGACAGCGCCTCGATCCGTGCGCTGCGGCTGCCGTCCGGCTCGCCGAGCGTGAAGCGGTTGCCCTCAATGACCCGCACCACGCCCGGCTCGACCAGCTCGGCGGCGGGATAGACGACGCTGCCGACGATGCGCTCGGGCTCGATCTGCGCCGCCAGCACGCCGTCCGGATCCAGGCTCTGCAGGCGCCGGCCTTCGTGCGGCCCGGCCAGGCGGTGGAAGTACCACCAGGGCACGCCGTTGGTCATGGTGACGACGACCGTGTCCGGGCCGAACAGCGCGCGCAGCTCGGGCAGCAGGTCGCGCACCTGGTGTGCCTTGACGGTGAGCAGCACGGCGTCCTGCTCGCCCGCGTCGGCATGGCGCTCGACGGCGCGCACGTCGTGGGCGTGCAGCGTGCTGCCGTCCTCGAGCAGCAGCCTGAAGCCCTGGGCCCGGATGGCGGCGAGGTTGCGGTTCCGCGCGATGAACGTCACCGCGTGGCCCGCGGCCGAGAGCCGCGCGCCGAGGTAGCCGCCGATCGCGCCGGCGCCGACGACGGCGAAGCGCATCGTCAGGCCAGCCCGAGCTTGGCCGCCAGGCCGATGCGCTGCAGCTTGCCCGTGGCGCCCTTGGGGATCTCGTCGAGCAGCACGATGGTGCGCGGCACCTTGAAATCAGCGACGCGCGCGGCGACGAAGTCCTGCAGCTCGCGCTCGGTCGCCGCGGCGCCGTCCTTGAGCACCACGGCCGCGGCCACGTCCTCGCCCAGCTTGGCGTGCGGCCGGCCGAAGCACACCACCTGCGCGACGGCGGGGTGGTCCATCAGCACCTCGTCGATCTCGCGCGGGCTCACCTTCTCGCCGCCGCGGTTGATGATCTCCTTGAGCCGGCCGGTCAAGGTGATGTAGCCCTCGTCGTCCATCGTGCCCTGGTCGCCGGTGCGGAACCAGCCGTCGGTGAAGGCTTCGGCGTTGGCCTTGTGGTTGCGCTCGTAGCCGGCGGTGACGTTGGGCCCGCGGATCACGATCTCGCCCACGCCGCCCGGCGGCAGCAGCGCACCGTGCTCGTCCATGATGGCGACTTCGGGCCCGGCCGCCAGGCCCACGCTGCCCGGCTTGCGCACGCCCGGCGGCAGGGGGTTGCTCGCCATCTGGTGCGTGGCCTCGGTCATGCCGTAGGCCTCGATGAGCGGGGCGCCGAAGGTGGCCTCCAGCTCGCGGATCACCTGCGGTGGCATCGAGCTGCTCGACGAGCGCAGGAAACGCAGCGGATGGCGCGCGATGACGTCGGCGTTCTTCGGCGCACGCGCCAGGATCGCCTGGTGCATCGTGGGCACGGCCGTGTACCAGGTGGGTGCGGCCTCGTCCATCCAGGCGAAGAACTTCAGCGCGTTGAAGCCCGGCGTGCAGAACACCGAACTGCCGGCCGACAAGGGCGCCAGCACCCCGGCGATCAGGCCGTGGATGTGGAACAGCGGCATGATGTTCAGGCCCCGGTCGGCGGGCGTGAACGCCAGCGTGCGCGCGATGTGCCGCGCCGACGCCGCCAGGTTGGCCTGCGACAGCGGCACGATCTTCGGCCGCGAGGTGGTGCCCGAGGTGTGCAGCAGCATGGCCACGTCGCCCGGCTCGGCGAAGCCGGCGTGGACCGCGGCCGTCGCGCCGGCGGTGGTGGCCGTCGCGTCCTGCGCTTCGAGGCGAAAGTCACCCGCGGCCTCGCCCGGCACCAGCTCGATGATGCGCAGGCCGAGCCGGCGCGCGACGTCGAGCGCCGGCGAGGCGCTGCCTCGTTCGACCACCAGCGCCTTGGCGCCCAGGTCCTGCAGGTAGAACTCGAACTCGTCGGCGCGGTAGGCCGGGTTCAGCGGCGCCGTCGTCACGCCGCAGGCCGCGGCGACGAAACACGTGGCCATCTCCGGGCCGTTGGGCAGCACGATGGCGAGGCGGTCGTGGCGCCCGATCCCCAGACCGTTCAGCGTCTCGACCGTGCGCGCGGCCAGGGCCTGCAGCGCGCCGTGCGTCAAGGGTGGCCGCGCGGGGGCGGCGATGGCGATGACGCCGGCGTCGGCGCGGGAGAGCAGGTCGTGCAGTCGGTCGGCCATGTCGTGCGGCGGGCTGGCTTCAGCCGCCGATGTAGTGCATCTCGACGCGGCGTTCGCCGGCTGCGGGGGCCGGCGGCACCAACGCGCGCAGCTGCGAATAGCGGTCCTCGCGCCCGCCCCACACCTCGCCGATGGCCGCGGCGATCTGCTCGTCGCTGAAGCCGCCGCGCAGCAGTGCGCGCAGGTCGTGCCCGCGGCTGGCGAACAGGCACATGAAGAGCTTGCCCTCGGTGGACAGGCGCGCGCGGTTGCAGTCGCCGCAGAAGGCCTGCGTCACGCTGCTGATGCAGCCAACCTCGCCGCCGCCGTCGGCGTAGGCCCAGCGCTCGGCGGTCTCGCCTTCGGCCGTGGCCGGCAGGCGCTGCAGCGGGAACACCGCCGAGAGCCGCTCGACCACCTGCCGCGAGGGCAGCACCTCGTCCATGCGCCAGCCGTTGGTGGCGCCCACGTCCATGTATTCGATGAAGCGCAGCACCACGCCGGGCCCGAAATGGTCGCGCACGTGGCGCGCCAGCGGCACGATCTGGTCGTCGTTGGTGCCGCGCTTGACCACCATGTTGAGCTTGATCGGCGCCAGTCCCACGCGCTGCGCCGCCTCGATGCCGCGCAGCACGTCGGCGACGGGGAAGTCGACGTCGTTCATGCGCCTGAACACGGCGTCGTCGATGGCGTCGATGCTGACGGTGACGCGCTTCAACCCCGCTTCGCGCAGCGCCTGTGCCTTGCGCGCGAGCAGGCTGCCGTTGGTGGTGAGCGTGATGTCGAGCGGCTCGCCGCCGGGCGTGCGCAGCGCCGCGAGCTGGGCGATCAAGGCCTCGACGTTCTTGCGCAGCAGCGGCTCGCCGCCGGTGAGGCGCAGCTTGACCACGCCGTGCGCGACGAACAGCCGCGCCAGGCGCGTGATCTCCTCGAAGCGCAGCAGGCTGGCATGGGGGATGAACGTGTAGTCGCGGTCGAACACGTCCTTGGGCATGCAGTAGCTGCAGCGGAAGTTGCAGCGGTCGGTGACCGAGATGCGCAGGTCGCGCAGCGGCCGGCCCAGGCGGTCTGCGAGCAGGCCGGTGGGTGCGCGCAGCTGCTCGGGGATGCGCGGCGCCACTGCGGCGTAGCGCAGGTCGGCCAGCGGGATGACGGTGGACTCGCCCATGGTCGTGTCGTGCGCCGGATTGTGCAGCCGAGGCGGCGGCGCCGGGGCGCGAGGGCCATCGGCCTGCGGAACTAGCCCCTCGGGCGGGGGCGTCTGGCCGTGCCTACCTGGGCGTCGTCAGCGCGCCGGCCGGGACGATGGCCGCCGTGGCGCCGGCCGCCGGCTCGGCGCCGCCCATGGCGTCGGCCCGGCGTGCGCCGTTGAAGCGGCGTGCCCAGTAGGCCTGGCGCATGTCCTCGATGCGCACCGCGCCGCCGGCGCGCGGTGCGTGGATGAACTTGCCTTCGCCCACGTAGATGCCGACGTGCGAGAAGGCGCGCCGCATGGTGTTGAAGAACACCAGATCGCCCGGGCGCAGCTCGTCGCGCTTGACGTCGGTCAGACCGGCCTGGCGCGCCTGCTCGTCGGCGCGCCGCGGCAGCACCAGGCCGATGCTGTGCTCGAAGACGTAGCGCGTGAAGCCGCTGCAGTCGAAGCCCTGCTCGGCGCTGCTGCCGCCGCGGCGGTAGCGCACGCCCAGGAAGTTCATCGACGCGAGCACCAGCTCGGAGGCCTTGTCGCGCACCTGCTGCACCAGCGGGCTGGCCTGCACCTGGGCGGCCATCTGCGAGGGGTTCGGGATCAGCCCCTTGTCGTGCAGCAGCTGCAGCACGGCATCGGCCGGCTTGGCCGCCGGCGCCGCCTCGGGCTCGGCCCACGACGGGCCGCAGGCCAGCGCCAGCAGCACGGCGGCCAGGGAGGAGGACAGGGACGGCTGGCGCATCGGGCCGGCACGATAGCAGCGGGTGTCGCCTCGTCAATGTGGATAACACGTGGCAGCATGCCGGCGACGCACACGGAGGTGAAACCGGATGTTCAAGGCCCTGCTGCTGGAGAAGGACGACGCGGGCTTCCGCGCCGGCCTCGCGGAGCTCGACGAAGCGCGCCTGCCCGAAGGCGACGTGCTGGTGGCGCCCACCTGGTCGACGCTCAACTACAAGGACGGCCTGGCGCTCACCAACCGCGCGCCGGTGGTGCGGCAGTGGCCGATGGTGCCGGGCATCGACGGCGCCGGCACGGTCCTCGAGAGCACGCACCCGGCGTGGCACGCCGGCGACCCGTTCATCCTCAACGGCTGGGGCGTCGGCGAGACGCACTGGGGCTGCCTGGCCGAGCGCGCCCGCCTGCGCGGCGACTGGCTGGTGAAGCTGCCGCCGCCGTTCACACCGCGCCAGGCGATGGCGATCGGCACCGCCGGCTACACCGCCATGCTGTGCGTGCTGGCGCTCGAACGGCACGGCGTGGCGTCCGGCAGCGGCGATGTGCTCGTCACCGGTGCCACCGGGGGCGTGGGCAGCATCGCCGTGGCGCTGCTGTCCCGCCTGGGCCACCGCGTGGTGGCGGCCAGCGGCAAGGCCGACGCGGCCGACTACCTGAAGACGCTGGGCGCAGCCGAGGTGATCGACCGCGCGGCGCTCGCGGCGCCGGGCAAGCCGCTGCAGAAGGAACGCTGGGCCGCGGCGGTCGACGCCGTGGGCAGCCACACGCTGGCCAACGCCCTGGCGCAGACGCGCTACGGCGGCGTCGTCGCCGCCTGCGGCCTGGCCCAGGGCATGGACCTGCCGGCGAGCGTGGCGCCCTTCATCCTGCGTGGCGTCACGCTGGCCGGCATCGACAGCGTGATGGCGCCGCGCGCCGCGCGCGAGCAGGCCTGGTCGCGCCTGGCCCGCGACCTCGACCCCGCCCTGCTCGACACGATGATCGAGGAGGTGGCGCTGGCCGACGCGCCGGCGGCGGCGCAGCGCCTCATGGCCGGCCAGGTGCGCGGGCGGCTCGTGGTGCGCATCGGCGCCTGAACGCGGCGCGGGCCGGCCGCCGCGGCGGCCGTCAGCGCTCGCGCTCCATGCTCTCCAACAACGCATCCATCGGGTCGACGGCCTCCTGCGCCGGCGCGGGGCGGCCCATGTCGCGCAGCTGGCGCTCGACGGCGCCGCGGTCCATCGCCGCGTCGTTGGCCGCGTCGTGCAGCACCAGGCCCGGGAAGGCGATGATCAGCCCCATCACCACCAGCTGCACCGCCACGAACGGCAGCGCGCCGCGGTAGATGTCGCCGATGCGCACGCCGGCGATGGTGCGGCCGGTGACGCGGTCGGCGTGGTCCTCGGCCGGCGCGACGCTGCGAAGGTAGAAGAGCGAGAAGCCGAACGGCGGCGTCATGAACGAGGTCTGCAGGTTGATGCCGACCAGCACGCCGAACCAGATGAGGTCGATGCCGAGCTTGGTGGCGATGGGCGCCAGCAGCGGCAGCAGGATGAACGCGATCTCGAAGAAGTCGAGGAAGAAGCCGAGCAGGAAGACGAGCACGGTGACGAAGATCAGGAAGCCCAGCGCGCCGCCGGGCAGCTGGTCGAACAGGTGCTCGACCCACACCGCGCCGTCGACGGCCTGGAAGCTGAGGCTGAAGACCGAGGCGCCGATCAGCACGAACATCACGAAGCACGACAGCTTGGTCGTCGACAGCAAGGCCCGGCCGGCCTCGCGCCAGGTGAGGCGGCGGCGTGCCGCGGCCAGCACCAGCGCGCCGGTGGCGCCCATCGCGCCCCCTTCGGTGGGCGTGGCCACACCCAGGAAGATCGTGCCCAGCACCAGGAAGATCAGCACCAGCGGCGGCACCAGCACGAAGGCCACGCGCCGCGCCAGCTGCGACAGCAGGTTCAGCCGCAGCAGCCGGTCGGCCAGCGCCAGCAGGAAGGTGGTGGTCACGGCGCCGGCCAGCGCCACCATCACGCGCTCGTCCGGCGGCGGCGCCACGGTGCGGTCGATGGCGGCCAGCAGCGTGGGGTAGGCCTGCAGCACCGCCCAGCCGCCGGCGGCGCCGAACGCCAGCAGCACCGCCAGCGAGGTGTGGCCCGAGCCGCCGTCGGGCTCGCGCAGCGTGCGCGCCTCGGGCGGCAGCGCCGGCAGCCAGCGCGGGCGCAGCAGCGTCAGCAGCACCACCAGCAGCAGGTAGCCGCCGATCAGCATCGCCGCGGGCAGCAGCGCGCCGCGGTACATGTCGCCGACGCTGCGGCCCAGCTGGTCGGCCATGACGATCAGCACCAGCGATGGCGGCACCGCCTGCGCCAGGCTGCCCGAGGCGGTGATGACGCCGCAGGCGATCGACGGCCGGTAGCCGTAGCGCAGCATGATCGGCAACGAGATCAGCCCCATCGAGATGACCGACGCGGCGACGACGCCGGTGGTGGCGGCCAGCAGTGCGCCCACCAGCACCACGGCGATGGCCAGCCCGCCGCGCAGCCCGCCGAAGGCTTCGCCCACGGTGTGCAGCAGGTCCTCGGCCATGCCCGAGCGCTGCAGCACCAGCCCCATGAAGGTGAAGAACGGGATGGCCAGCAGCGTCTCGTTGGCCAGGATGCCCATCAGGCGCAGCGGCAGCGCCTGCAGCAGCTGCGGCGGCAGCACGCCGAGCTCGATGCCCAGCAGGCCGAAGCTGAGCCCGCAGGCCATCAGCGCGAAGGCCACGGGCACGCCGCTCATCAGGAAGATGGCCAGCGCCGCGAACATCAGCGGCGCCAGGTTGGCGATGACCCAGCTCATGGCGCGCTCCTTCGCGCCGCGTGCCGGAGCGCGTGGCCGATGACGCCCGCCGGGCGCGTCATGGCCTGGAGCCCAGGAACGGTGGCAGGTCGGCTTCGGCCGTGGTGGCGCTGGCGCGCCGGCCGAGCAGGAAGGCGCAGCGCTTGATCAGCTCGGACACCGCCTGCAGCGCCAGCAGTGCGAAGCCCAGCGGCAGGCAGGCGTAGACGGGCCAGCGTGGCAGGCCGCCGGCGTTGGACGACATCTCGTGCGTGCGCCAGGCGGCCAGCGCCAGCTCGCCGCCCAGGCCGACCACCATGGCGCACACCGGCAGCACGAACAGCAGCAGCACGGCGATGTCGAGCCCGGCGCGCCAGCGCGGCGTGAAGCGCTGCGCCAGGGCGTCGATGCGGACGTGTTCGTTCACCAGCAGCACGTAGCCGGCAGCGCCGAGAAACGCCGCCGCGTACAGGTACCACTGGGCTTCGAGCCAGGCGTTGGAGCTGACGCCCAGCACCTTGCGCACGACGGCGTTGCCCGCGCTGATGAGCACCGCCGCGCCGATCAGCCAGACGAGGGCGCGCCCGACGTGGCGGTTGAGGGCATCGATGCCGCGGGCGAGCGCCTAGAGGGCGCCCAGCCCGCGCCCGCCCGTGGTCGCTTCGGCGTTCGGTGCCATGGCGTCGCCTCCCGGTGGGTTCGAGATCCTGTTTGGAGTGCTGGCGCCATCAGGATTCCTGAGGTGAAACCCGAATCCGGCGGCCTTGGCGTCGGCGCGCAAGGGCAGGTGGGGCCACGGCAGGCCGCGCTGCAGCGCGCTTGATCACGATCAAGCGCCGCCGTGCCGACGTGCCGCCGGGGCGGGCTGCACGTCAGCCGCGCGCAAGCGCCGCCGCCACAATGCCGGCCCAAGCCGACACAGCAGGAGACCGCGCATGGGCTACGCCGACGTGCACCGCCGTTCATTGCAGGAGCGCGACGCCTACTGGGCCGAGCAGGCCCGGCGCATCGACTGGCACACGCCGCCCCAGCGGATCTGCACGTACGACGACCCGCCGTTCGCGCGCTGGTTCGTCGGCGGCACCACCAACCTGTGCCACAACGCGGTCGACCGCCACCTGGCGGAACGCGGTGGGCAGAACGCGCTGATCTGGGTCTCCACAGAGGTGCACCAGGAGCGCTGCTACACCTTTGCCGAACTGCACGCCGAGGTGCAGCGCATGGCCGCCACGCTGCGCGACCTGGGCGTCGGGGCCGGCGACCGCGTCCTCCTCTACATGCCCATGGTGCCCGAGGCGGTGTTCGCCATGCTGGCCTGCGTGCGCATCGGCGCCATCCATTCGGTGGTGTTCGGCGGCTTCGCCAGCGTGAGCCTGGCGCAGCGCATCGACGACGCCGAGCCCACGGTGATCGTCAGTGCCGACGCCGGCAGCCGCGGCGGCAAGGTCGTGCCCTACAAGCCGCTGCTCGACGAGGCCATCCGGCTGGCGAAACACCGGCCGGCGCGGGTGCTGATGGTCGACCGCGGCCTCGTGCACTTCGAGCGCGTCGCCGGGCGCGACGAGGACTGGTCCGCCTGGCGCGATCGCCACGCCGGCACGCAGGTGCCGGTGACGTGGGTCGACGCGACGCACCCGAGCTACACGCTCTACACCAGCGGCACCACCGGGCGGCCCAAGGGCGTGCAGCGCGACACCGGCGGCTACGCCGTGGCGCTGGCAGCGAGCATCGAGCAGATCTTCATGGGCCGCCCGGGCGAGACCTTCTTTTCCACCAGCGACATCGGCTGGGTCGTCGGCCACAGCTACATCGTCTACGGGCCCTTGCTCGGCGGCATGGCCACCATCCTCTACGAGGGCCTGCCGATCCGGCCCGACGCGGCGATCTGGTGGAAGCTCGTCGAGCAGCACCGCGTCACCGCCATGTTCTCGGCGCCCACCGCAGTGCGCGTGCTGAAGAAGCAGGACCCGGAGGCGCTGCGTCGCCACGATCTGTCGAGCCTGCGCGCGCTGTTCCTCGCCGGCGAGCCGCTCGACGAGCCCACGGCGCAGTGGATCGCCCAGGCCATCGGCAAGCCCGTCATCGACAACTACTGGCAGACCGAAACGGGCTGGCCGATCCTGACCATCGCCAACGGCATCGAGCCGCGCGCCAGTCGCTTCGGCAGCCCTGGCGTGCCGATGCCCGGCTTCGACGTGCGCCTGCTCGACCAGGAGACTGGCGCCGAGCTGCACGGCCCCGGCCGGAAAGGCGTGGTGGCCATCGAAGGCCCGCTGCCGCCGGGCTGCATGCAGACGGTGTGGCGCGACGACCAGCGCTTCGTCGACACCTACTGGAAGAGCGTGCCCGGCCGGCTCGTCTACAGCACCTTTGACTGGGGCATCCGCGATGCTGACGGCTACTGGTTCATCCTGGGCCGCACCGACGACGTGATCAACGTCGCCGGCCACCGCCTGGGCACGCGCGAGATCGAGGAGAGCCTCTCGAGCCACCCCGCCGTGGCCGAGGTGGCGGTGGTGGGCGTGGCCGATGCGCTGAAGGGCCAGGTGGCGATGGCCTTCGCCGTGCTGAAGGACACGAGCCGCGCCGCCTCGCCGCAGGCCGCGCTGCAGCTCGAAGGCGAGCTGATGAAGGTGGTCGACGGCCAGCTCGGCGCCGTCGCCCGGCCGGCGCGGGTGCATTTCGTGGGGGTTCTCCCCAAGACGCGCTCGGGCAAGCTGCTGCGCCGGGCGATCCAGGCGGTATGCGAGCAGCGGGATCCGGGCGACCTCACGACCATCGAGGATCCGACGGCTTTGCAGCAGATTCGCCAATTGGTGGCGCCCGCCTAGGCAAACGCCGTGCGATGGCATGCCGGGCGGGCGGATAATGGCCGCTTGAGTCACTCCTCGACAGCAGGCGGCCCGCGGGTCGCGCGCGCCAAGGCCTCTCTCGAATGAGCAGCACCGAACACGCCATCATCGACATCATCGCCAAGACCTGCTCGATCGAGCGGCAGCGCATCACCCTCGATTCGACGCTGAAGGACCTGGACGTGCACTCGCTCGACGCGGTGCAGGTGCTGTTCGAGATCGAGGACAAGTTCGACATCAGCGTGCCCGAGCGCGAGGACCAGTACTCTGCTGGCACCGTGCGCGACCTGATCGAAGGTGTCGACCGCCTGATCGCCGCCAAGGCCCAGGCGGTCGCCTAAGGCCGCGCTGCGGCGCGCGCCATGCAGCGCATCGTCATCACCGGCATGGGCGCGGTCAGCGCCCTGGGCCTGAGCGCCGGCGCCACCTGGGCCGGGATGCGCGAGGGCCGCGGCGGCATCGCGCCGCTCGCCGGCCTGGACGGCCACGACCTGCGCACGCCGGTGGCGGCGCAGCTCAAGGGCTACCTGCCGACGGATCACTTCGACGAGAAGCGGCTCGTGCTGCTGGACCCGGTGTCGCAGTACGCGCTGGTGGCGGCGCGCGAGGCCGTGGCGCAGAGCGGGCTGCCCTTCGCGGACGCAGCCGAGCTGGCCGAACGCACCGCGGTGGTCATCGGCACCGGCATCGGCGGCGCGAGCACGCAGGACCAGATGGCGCGGCGCCTCTACGCCGAAGGCAACCCGCGCGTGCACCCCATGGCCATCGTGCGCGTGATGCCCAATGCGCCGGCGTCGCAGATCTCGCTCGAGTTCGGCCTGCGCGGGCCGGTGTTCGCGGTGGCCAGCGCCTGCGCCTCGGCCAACCACGCCTTCGGCCAGGCGCTGATGCTGCTGCGGAGCGGCGCTGCCGACGTGGCGCTGGCCGGTGGCACCGAAGCCTGCATCACGGTCGGCACGGTCAAGGCCTGGGAAGCGATGCGCGTGCTGGCCGACGACACCTGCCGGCCGTTCAGCGCCGGCCGCCGCGGCCTGGTGCTGGGCGAAGGCGCCGGGGTCTTCGTGCTCGAGACGCTGGAGCACGCCCGCGCCCGCGGTGCCGAGATCCTGGCCGAGCTGGCGGGCGTGGGCATGTCGGCCGACGCCGCCGACATCGTCATGCCCGACGCGGGCGGCGCGGCACGCGCCATGCGCGGTGCGCTGCGCATGGGCGGCATTCCGGCCGACGAGGTGGGGTACGTGAACGCCCACGGCACCGGCACGCAGGCCAACGATCCCACCGAGACGCGCGCCATCCGCGCCGTGTTCGGCGCCCATGCCGATGCGCTCGCGGTCTCGTCCACCAAGGGCGCGCACGGCCACGCGCTGGGCGCCTGCGGGGCGATCGAGCTCGTCGCCGCCATCGGCGCATTGCGCGAAGGCGTGGTGCCGCCGACGATCAACCACACCGGCGCCGACCCGGCCTGCGACCTGAACGTGGTGCCCAACGTGGCGCAGGAGCGGCGCGTGGAAGCGGCGCTGTCGAACAGCTTCGCCTTTGGCGGCCTGAACGCGGTGGTGGCGCTGCGCCGCGCGCCGTAGGGCGCGGATCGCGTCGTGCCGGCGGCTTGGTCAGCCGCGCCGCCTGGTCAGCCGCCTCCGGTCAGCCGCCGTCCAGCGCGGCACGTCGTCAGTCGCGGTTGCTCGGCGCGTCGCAGCGCGGGTCGATGCCGTAGCCGCTGCCGTTGACGCGCCCCTCGCGCGTGAAGCTGACCTGGAACCAGAGGCAGTCGTTGGTCGGATAACGCCACGACCAGAACTCGCCGCCGGTCCAGCCGATGGCCTGGCGCTCGCCCGGCGTGCCGATGCGCCGCAGCACGCCTTCGCGGTCCAGGCCTTCTTGCTGCTGCAACTCGAGGAAGTCCCGCTCGTTGAGCACCTGGCGCGACTGAACGACGCGGCCGGCGCCGTCGGTGTCGACCATCCAGGTGGTGCGGCCGAACGGGCCGGTGGCGTATTCCAGGCGCGTGCCGCCGCCCGGCAAGGTGTAGCGGGCCGTGGGCTGGCCCCAGCGCGCCAGCACGTCGGCCTGCGCCGTGCCGGCCGCCGGACCCTGCGGAGCGCCGAAGCCAGCGCAGCCGGCGAGCACCACGGCGCCGAGCAGGGCACCCAGGCGTGGCAGCGAAACGCGGCTGCGTGGCAGGGCGCGTGAACGCGACAGCGCGACGGCGCCGGACAGTTCGCCGGAGCGGTCGCCGAGACAAGGGTGGGAAGGCATGGCGTGCGAAGTGCAGCGGATGTCTGCCGTAGACCCTGCGCTCCGCGCTTCGGTTCAGTTCACAACACGTCGCTGGCGTAGTCCGCCAGGCGCGAACGCTCGCCGCGTGCCAGGGTGACGTGGCCGCCGTGCGGCCAGCCCTTGAAGCGGTCGACGGCGTAGGTCAGGCCGCTGGAGCCTTCGGTGAGGTAGGGCGTGTCGATCTGCGCCAGGTTGCCCAGGCAGACGATCTTGGTGCCGGGGCCGGCGCGGGTGATCAGCGTCTTCATCTGCTTGGGCGTGAGGTTCTGCGCCTCGTCGATGATGACGAACTTGTTGAGGAAGGTGCGCCCGCGCATGAAGTTCAGGCTCTTGATCTTGATCTTGGCGCGCACCAGGTCGTTGGTGGCGGCGCGGCCCCATTCGCCGGCGCTGGAATCGGTGCGCGCCAGCACCTCGAGGTTGTCGTCGAGTGCGCCCATCCACGGGCCCATCTTCTCTTCCTCGTTGCCGGGCAGGAAGCCGATGTCGTCGCCCACCGGCACGGTGACGCGGGTGACGATGATCTCGCTGTAGCGCCGCTCGTCCAGCACTTGCGACAGGCCCGCCGCCAGCGTCATCAGCGTCTTGCCGGTGCCTGCGGTGCCGGCGAGCGTGACGAAGTCGCACTCCGGGTCCATCAGCAGGTTGAGCGCGAAGTTCTGCTCGCGGTTGCGCGCGGTCACGCCCCAGACCGCGTTCTTGCCGTGGGTGTAGTCGCGCAGCGTCTTGAGCACCGCGGTCTTGCCGGTGATCTCGGTGACGCGCGCGTAGAGGTTGCTGGCGCCCGGCACCTCGAGGTAGACGAACTGGTTGATCAGCAGCGCCGGCACCAGCGGCCCGCTGATGCGGTAGTAGGTGAAGCCGCCCTGCTGCCACGACTCCATCGTCTTGCCGTGGCGCTCCCAGAAGTCGGCCGGCAGCGGCAGCACGCCGGTGTAGAGCAGGTCGGCGTCCTCGAGCGTCTTGTCGTTGAGGTAGTCCTCGGCCGGCAGGCCGAGGGCGCGCGCTTTGACGCGCATGTTGATGTCCTTGGACACCAGCACCACCTCGCGGCCCGCGTGCTGCTCGCGCAGGCTCTGCACCACGCCCAGGATCTGGTTGTCGGCCTTGCCCTGGGGCAGGCCGGGCGGCAGTTTGACGTCGAGCAGCGTGGTCTGGAAGAACAGCTTGCCGCCGGCTTCGCGGTGGCCGGTCTTGGCCAGCTCGATGCCCACCGTGGGGTCGATGGCGCCGTTCTTGGCACTGAACGAGGCCAGCGCGTCGAGTTCGCGGCTCACCTGGCGGGCGTTGCGCGCCACCTCGCTCATGCCCTTCTTGTGCCCGTCGAGCTCTTCCAGCGTGATCATCGGCAGGAAGACGTCGTGTTCCCCGAAGCGGAACAGGCTCATCGGGTCGTGCATGAGCACGTTGGTGTCCAGCACGAAGAGCTTGGGCGGGCCTTCGTGCGCGGTGCGCGGCTTGCGCGCGCGGGGCGCCTGCGCCGGTGCCACGGCGCGCAGCGGTGCCGCGGCGACGGGCGGCGCAGGGGTCTGGGCGGGCGGACTTGCCGGCGGCATCGCCGGCGCCCGTGCCACGGGCGCATGCGCGGCCGGTGCGGGCGGCGGCGCCGGGCGGGCCACGACGGCGGTGGCGGCACCATCGTGCAGTTCCAGCGCACCTTGCGCCGGCTGTTCGGCCGAGCGCGCCTTCAGGCTGCGCTTGTCCGAGCGCGGCGCCGCCTGGGCCTCGTAGTCGGCGCTTTGCAGCAGGTCACCTTTCTTGGCGGGCGGCTTGGGCAGGGGCATGGTGGTGTTCGGTGATGAGCAACGCAAAGAGCCGCGACGGCCTGACCGTGCGGCTCTTCGTGTCGGGGCAAACGGGGGGACCGGAGGTCGGACGCGGCCGGTGCAGCCGGCCCGCGCGGTGCGGCAGCAGGATCAAGCGGCCTTCTTGAGCGCCTTCACCGCCTTGAGCACCTCTTCGACGTGGCCGGCGACCTTGATGCCGCGCCACTCGGCGCGCATCACGCCTTCGGGGTCGATGAGGAAGGTGCTGCGCTCGATGCCCTTGACCTTCTTGCCGTACATGATCTTGTTCTTGACCACGCCGAACATGTGGCAGAGCTTCTCTTCGGTGTCGGCGATCAGCTCGAACGGCAGGCCGAGCGCCGCCTTGAACTTCTCGTGGCTGGCCATGTTGTCGCGGCTGACGCCGAAGACCACCGCACCGGCCTTGACGAAATCCTTGTGCTGGTCGCGAAACTGCATGGCCTCGGTGGTGCAACCGGGCGTGTTGTCCTTGGGGTAGAAGTACAGCACCACGGCATGGCCGAGGTGCGACTGCGGGGTGAACTTCACGCCGCCGGTGGCCAGCGCTTCGAATTCCGGGAGGGTTTTGTTGATGACGGGCGTCATGGATGGTTGTCTCGGACGTTGCGCTGGGCCTCGTGCGCCGGACACCCGAACCCGCATCGAAACCGTGGAATCGATGCGGGCCCATGCCGGCGAAGCCGAAGGCGAATTATAAGACCTGGACCGGGACCGCCTCCGGTCCGCACGTCAGCCAGGCGATGCAGGGCTGCCCAGCAGCAGCGCGCCGACGACGCGGCGCTTCTCGTTGACCAGCACGTTGTAGGTGCGGCAGGCCGCGGCGGTGTCCATCGTCTCCACGCCGATGCCGCGCTCGAGCAGCGGGCGCAGCACCGCCGGCCGGAGGAAGCGCAGCGTGCTGCCGCTGCCGAAGATGACGACTTCCGGCGCAAGTGCGGCAACCGCTTCGAAGTGCTGCGCCTCGAGCTCCGAAGGCTGCGCCGTCGGCCAGGCCAGCACGTCGCCCACCCAGGGCACGACGACGCTGTGCGCGTAGGCCGCGCTGCCCACCCACACGCGCCCCGGCTCGGCGCGGGTGATGACGTTGACGCCGGCGAGCGTGTCGGGCTGGAACTTCATGCGTGCAGTGGATAATTCTAGGCCCCCACGCTGTCCGCCCCGGCAGGACGACCCGCCCGTGAAGCCCATCGCCAAGTCCGCCAAGCTCGCCAACGTCGCCTACGACATCCGCGGCCCGGTGCTCGACAAGGCCCGCCAGATGGAGGACGAGGGCCACAAGATCATCAAGCTCAACATCGGCAACGTGGCCGCGTTCGGGCTCGAGCCGCCCGACGAGATCGTGCAGGACATGATCCGCAACCTGCCGAGCCCGGTGGCGGCGGGCTACACCGACAGCAAGGGCCTGTTCGCGCCGCGCAAGGCGGTGGTGCACTACACGCAGGAAAAGGGCGTCAAGGGCGTGGGCGTCGACGACGTCTACCTGGGCAACGGCGCCTCCGAGCTCATCGCCATGAGCCTCAACGCGCTGCTCGACAACGGCGACGAGGTGCTGATCCCCTCGCCCGACTACCCGTTGTGGACGGCGGTGACGGGCCTGTCGGGCGGCACCCCGGTGCACTACGTGTGCGACGAGCAGGCCGGCTGGATGCCCGACATCGCCGACATCCGGCGCAAGGTCACGGCCAACACGCGTGCCATCGTCGTCATCAACCCGAACAACCCGACCGGCGCGCTTTATCCCGAAAGCCTGCTGCTCGAGATCATCGAGGTGGCGCGGCAGCACCAGCTGGTGGTGCTGGTCGACGAGATCTACGACAAGACGCTGTACGACGGCGCCCGCCACACCAGCCTGGCGAGCCTGGCCGACGACGTGCTCGTCGTCACCTTCAACGGCCTGTCCAAGAACTACCGCGCCTGCGGCTACCGCGCCGGATGGATGGTGGTGAGCGGCGAGAAGCGCCACGCCCGCGACTACATCGAAGGCCTGAACATGCTGGCCAGCCTGCGGCTGTGCGCCAACACGCCGGGGCAGCTGGCCATCCAGACCGCGCTGGGCGGCTATCAGAGCATCCGCGACCTGGTGGCGCCCGGCGGCCGCCTGCACCGCCAGCGCGAGCTGGCCTACGAGCTGCTGACCGCCATCCCGGGCGTGAGCGTGGCCAAGCCGAGCGCGGCGCTGTACATGTTCCCGCGGCTGGACCCCAAGCTCTACCCGATCGACGACGACCAGCGCTTCGCCTACGAGCTGCTCGCCGAAGAGAAGGTGCTGATCGTGCAGGGCACCGGCTTCAACTGGATCGACCAGCAGCACTTCCGCCTGGTGTTCCTGCCGAACTCCGACGACCTCACCGAAGCCATCGGCCGCATCGAGCGCTTCCTGGCGCACTACCGGCGGCGGCATTCGGCATGAGCGGCCGGGCCTGCGCTGCCGGCCGGCGCGGCTACCTCCCGCATCTCCCCCTGCATCACGACCACTTCACCACGCGATGACCCCCATCCACGTCGGCCTGCTGGGCGTCGGCACCGTCGGCAGCGGCACCTTCAACGTCCTGCAGCGCAACCAGCAGGAGATCCGCCGCCGTGCCGGGCGCGGCATCGTCGTCTCGGCGGTGTATGCACGCGACCCGGCCAAGGCACGCCGCGTGGTCGGCGACCACGCGCGCATCACCGGCGATGCGATGGACCTGATCCGCGATCCGCAGATCGACATCGTGGTCGAGCTCGTCGGCGGCACCGGCGTGGCGCGCGACTGGGTGCTGGCGGCTGTTCGCCAGGGCAAGCACGTGGTCACGGCCAACAAGGCGCTGCTGGCGGTGCACGGCAGCGAGATCTTCGCCGCGGCGCGCGAGCAGGGCGTGGTCGTCGCCTTCGAAGGCGCGGTGGCCGGTGGCATCCCCATCATCAAGGCGCTGCGCGAAGGGCTCACCGCCAACCGCATCCAGTGGGTGGCCGGCATCATCAACGGCACCACCAACTTCATCCTGAGCGAGATGCGCAGCAAGGGGCTGGATTTCGCCACCGTGCTGCAGCAGGCGCAGGCGCTGGGGTATGCCGAGGCCGACCCCACGTTCGACATCGACGGCATCGACGCCGCGCACAAGGCGACGATCATGAGCGCCATCGCCTTCGGCGTGCCGGTGCAGTTCGACAAGGCCCACATCGAAGGCATCCGCAACCTGCAGGCGGCCGACATCCGCTATGCCGAGCAGCTGGGCTACCGCATCAAGCTGCTGGGCATCACCAAGCGGCGCGACGACCTGCCGGCGGCGGCCGGCGCGGAGGGCGCGAAGGCGGCCGGCAGCGCGGGCGGCATCGAGCTGCGCGTGCATCCCACGCTGGTGCCGCGCGAGCGCCTCATCGCCAACGTCGAAGGCGCGATGAACGCCGTGATGGTGCAGGGCGACGCCGTGGGCAGCAGCCTCCATTACGGCCGCGGTGCCGGCAGCGAGCCCACCGCCAGCGCCGTGGTCGCCGACCTGGTCGACATCACGCGGCTGCACACCGCCGACCCCGACCACCGCGTGCCCTACCTCGCCTTCCAGCCCGGCGAAGTGCAGGACACGCCGGTGCTGCCGATCGGCGACGTGATCACGTCGTTCTACCTGCGCCTGGTCGTCGCCGACAAGGCCGGCGTGCTGGCGCGCATCACCGGCATCCTGGCCGAGGCCGACATCAGCATCGACGCCGTGATCCAGCGTCCCAGCGGCGACGCGGCCGCCGACGGCAGCGACGCGGCCGGCCAGGCCGAAGGCCGCACGGATCTGGTCATCCTCACCCACGCCACGGTGGAAGGCCGCATGCAGGGCGCGCTGGCGCGCATGCAGGCGCTGCCGACGGTGCTGGCGCCCATCGTGCGCATCCGCAAGGAAGACCTGGCGTGAAGTACATCAGCACCCGCGGCGACCGCTCGCCGCGCGGCTTTGCCGACATCCTGCTCGAAGGCCTGGCCCCCGACGGCGGGCTGTACCTGCCGGAAACCTATCCGCGCATCGACCGCGCCACGCTGGCCCGCTGGCGCACGCTGCCGTATGCCGAGCTGGCCTTCGAAGTGCTGTCGCGCTTCGTCGACGACATCCCCCCCGCCGACCTGAAGCGGCTGTGCGCCGAGACCTACACCGAGGCGGTGTTCGGCACGCCCGAGATCACGCCGCTCAAGCCGCTGGGCGGCGGGGTGTGGCTGCAGGCGCTGTCCAACGGCCCGACGCTGGCGTTCAAGGACATGGCGATGCAGCTGCTGGGCCGGCTGTTCGAGTACGAGCTGGCGCGGCGCGGCGAGCGGCTCAACATCCTGGGCGCGACCAGCGGCGACACCGGCAGCGCCGCCGAGTACGCGATGCGCGGCAAGCGTGGCATCAACGTCTTCATGCTCAGCCCGCACGGCCGCATGAGCCCGTTCCAGCAGGCACAGATGTTCAGCCTGCAGGACGCCAACATCCACAACCTGGCGATCGAGGGCGTGTTCGACGACTGCCAGGACATCGTCAAGGCCGCCAGCGCCGACCTCGCCTTCAAGCGCGACTTCCGCATCGGCACGGTCAACTCGATCAACTGGGCGCGGCTGGCGGCGCAGGTGGTGTACTACTTCGCCGGCTACTTTGCCGCCACGACCAGCGAGGACGACGAGGTCAGCTTCGCCGTGCCCAGCGGCAACTTCGGCAACATCTGCGCCGGCCACGTGGCGCGCACGATGGGCCTGCCGATCCGGCGGCTGGTGCTGGCCACCAACGAGAACGACGTGCTCGACGAGTTCTTCCGCACCGGCACCTACCGCGTGCGTGCCAGCGCGGAGACGCACGAGACCTCGAGCCCCAGCATGGACATCAGCAAGGCGAGCAACTTCGAGCGCTTCGTCTTCGACCTGCTGGGCCACGACGCGGCGGCGGCCGAGCGCACGCGCGCGCTGTTCGGCCAGGCACTGGTGCGCGACGGCGGCTTCACGCTCGACGCCGGCTTGATGCGCGAGGCGCGCGAACGCTTCGGTTTCGTCAGCGGCCGCAGCACGCACGCCGACCGCCTGGCCACGATCCGCGCCACCTGGCAGGACTGCGGCACGCTCATCGACACCCACACCGCCGACGGCCTGAAGATGGCGCGCGCGCAGGTCGAGCCGGGCGTGCCGATGGTCGTGCTCGAGACGGCGCAGCCGGCCAAGTTCGCCGCCACCATTCGCGAGGCGGTGGGGCGCGAGCCCGAGCTGCCGCCGGCCCTGCGCGACCTGGAGCGCGCGCCGCGCCGCTGCACGGTGCTGCCGGCCGACGCGCAGGCGGTGATGCGCTACATCGCCGTGCACGCACCGCGCTAGCGCGCGAGGAAGCCGCCATGAGCGACAAGCGCCCCCTGCTGAGCCTGGACGACGCGCTGGCGCGCCTGATCGCGGGCAGCGCCGCGCACGCCATCACCGAGGTCGAGGACATCGGCACCTTCGACGGCCTGGGCCGCGTGCTCGCCGCCGACGTGGCGTCGACGCTGGACGTGCCGCCCGCCGACAACACCGCCATGGACGGCTACGCGGTGCGTGGCGCCGACGTGCGCGAGGCCGGCACGGTGCTGCCGGTGTCGCAGCGCATCCCGGCAGGCCACGTCGGCGAGCCGCTCGCCGCGGGCACGGCGGCGCGCATCTTCACCGGCGCGCAGGTGCCGCCCGGCGCCGACGCCGTGGTGATGCAGGAGCAGTGCACAGCGCTCGACGACGGCCAGCGCGTGCGCATCGACGCCGTGCCGCAGCCCGGGCAGTGGATCCGCCGCCGCGGCGAGGACGTGTGCGCCGGCGCCGTGGTGCTGCAGCGCGGCCAGCGGCTCACGCCGCAGGCGCTGGGCATGGCCGCCTCGGTGGGTGCGGCGCGGCTCACCGTGCTGCGCCGGCCGCGCGTGGCGCTGTTCTCCACCGGCGACGAACTCGCCATGCCGGGCGAGCCGCTCAAGCCCGGCGCCATCTACAACAGCAACCGCTACACGCTGCGCGCGCTGCTCGAAGGCGCCGGCTGCACGGTGCGCGACCTGGGCATCGTCGGCGATACGCTCGAAGCGACGCGCGAGGCGCTGCGCCTGGCTGCCGAGACGAGCGATCTCATCGTCACCAGCGGCGGCGTCTCGGCGGGCGAGGAAGACCACCTCAAGCCCGCGGCCCAGGCCGAAGGCGAGCTCGAGCAATGGCAGCTGGCGATCAAGCCGGGCAAGCCGCTGGCCTTCGGCCGCATCCGGCGCGGCGCGGCGGGCCAGGGGGCTGGCGACGCACCGGCCCACGGCGGTGCCGGCTCGGCGCTGCTGCTGGGCCTGCCCGGCAATCCGGTGTCGGCCTTCGTCACGCACGTGCTGGCGGTGAGCACCGTGCTGCGCGTGCTGCAGGGCATGGACCCGGCGCTGCCGCGCGCCATTCCGGTCACCGCGGCCTTCGACTGGCCGCGCCCCGACAAGCGGCGCGAGTTCCTGCGCGTGCAGCTCGACGAGCAGGGCGAGGCCGCGCCGTTCGGCAACCAGAGCTCGGGCGTGCTCACCTCCACCGTGTGGGCCGACGGCCTGGTCGACAACCCGCCCGGCCAGGTCATCCGCCGCGGCGACCGGGTGCGCTTCCTGCCGCTGGCGGCGTTGATCGCGCGCTGACGCGCATCGGCGCCGAGGGCCGTCGCTTCTGACCGTCACCATGAAGATCCAGCTGCGTTATTTCGCTTCGCTACGCGAGGCGCTCGGCCCCGGCGAGGCGTTCGAGCTGCCCGCCGGCAGCACCGTCGCCCAGCTGCGCGACGCGCTGCTGGCGCGCGGTGGCGCGCATGCCGAGCTGCTGGCGCGCGGCCGCGCCGTGCGCTGCGCCGTCAACCACGTGATGGCCGGCGACGAGGCCGAGGTGCTGCCCGAAGGCGCCGAGGTCGCGTTCTTCCCGCCGGTGACCGGAGGCTGAGCGCCGTGGCCACGACCGACCGGCCGCGCGTCACCATCCAGGCCGCCGATTTCGACCCGGGCGCCGAGATCGCCGCGCTGCACGAAGGCGACGGCGGCGTGGGCGCGGTGTGCAGCTTCGTCGGCACGGTGCGCGACCACGGCACCGACGCCGTGGCCAGCGTCAGCGCGCTCGAGCTCGAGCACTACCCGGGCATGACCGAGGCCTCGATCGACGCCATGATCGACGCGGCCGCGGCGCGCTTTTCGATCCGCGCCGCGCGCGTCGTGCACCGCGTGGGGCCGCTCGCGCCGGGCGACCGCATCGTCTTCGTCGGCGTCGCCTCGGCGCACCGCGGTGCGTCGTTCTCGGCCTGCGAGTTCATCATGGACTACCTCAAGACGCAGGCGCCGTTCTGGAAGAAGGAGACCGGCGCCGACGGCCGGGCGCGCTGGGTCGACGCGCGCGTCGCCGACGACGCGGCGCTGGCGCGCTGGGGCATCGACGCGGCCGGCAACGCGGTGGTGGCGGGCGGCCCGCCGCCCGAGGGCGACGGCCGGTGAACGACCCGGCCGACGCGCTGGCGCTGCGGGCCGCGCTCGGGCGCTTCGCAACCGGGGTCACGATCGTCACCTGCCTGGACGACGCGGGGCGCTGGATCGGGCTTACCGCCAACTCGTTCAACGCGCTGTCGCTCGCGCCGCCGCTGGTGCTGTGGTCGCTGCGCGAGACCAGCCCCAGCCTGCCGGCGTTCCAGCGCGCCAGCCGCTTCGCCGTGAACGTGCTGGCCGAAGCGCAGGTGGATCTGTCGCGGCGCTTCGCCGCACGCGTCGCCGACAAGTTCGGCGACGGCGGTGCCTGGGCGCTGGGCGAGCACGGCGCGCCGGTGCTCGCCGGCTGCGCCGCGGTGTTCGAGTGCGAGACGGTGTCGCAGCAGGTGGCCGGCGACCACACGCTGTTTATCGGCCGCGTGCTCGCCTACACCGAATCGACGCTGCCGCCGTTGGTGTTCCAGGGCGGGCACTACCACCTGCTGGGCGAGATCCTGTGAACGAGGCGCCGCCGACATGATCGCCACCGACATCGAAGCCCGCTGGATCGACATGGCCGAGCACGTCTTCCGGCTGTGCGGCGTGCAGCCCGGCGACGCCTGCGCGGTGCTGGCCGAGGTGCGCACCCGGCCCGAGCTGCCGCTGATGAGCCGGCTGGCGCTGCAGCGCATCGGCGCGCGCGTGTTCGTGCTGACGCTGCCCGCGCGCCCGCTGCCCGCGCCGGTGCCGGTGCGCTCCACCGGCGCGTCGGATGCCATCGGCGGCATCGAGCCCGTGGTCGAGGCGCTGGCGCGCTGCACCTTCGTCGCCGACTGCACGGTGGAAGGGCTGCAGCACGCCGCCGAACTGCCGCGCATCCTCGCCGGCGGCGCACGCGTGCTGGCCATCAGCCACGAGCATCCCGAGATCCTCGAGCGCTGCCTGCCGCAGGCCGACGACGAAGCGCCGGTGCGCGAGGCGATGCGGCGGCTGAAGGCGGCGCGGCGCATGCAGGTGACGTCGGCGGCCGGCACCGACCTGACGGTCGATCTGAGTGGCGCGCGGATCGGCGGCGTCTGGGGCTACACGGCCCGGCCGGGCACCTTGAGCCACTGGCCCGGCGGGCTGGTGCTGGCCTTTCCCGCCGCCGGCACGGTGAACGGCACGCTCGTGCTCGACCGCGGCGACGTCAACCTCACGTTCAAGCGCTACCTGCAGGACCCGGTGCGGCTGGTGATCGAGCGCGACCACGCGGTGCGCATCGAAGGCGATCACGTCGATGGCGAGCTGATGCGCGGCCACTACGCCGCCTGGGCCGACCCGGCGGCCTACGCCGTCTCGCATGTGGGCTGGGGCCTGAACCGGCGGGCGCGCTGGGACGCGATGACGTTCTACGACAAGGCCGACTTCAACGGCACCGAGCTGCGCGCCTTCGCCGGCAATTTCCTCTACAGCACCGGCGCCAACGAGGTGGCCGGCCGGCACACGCTGGGCCACTTCGACCTGCCGCTGCGCGGCTGCTCCGTGTCGCTGGACGGCGTGACCGTCGTCGAGCGCGGGGTGCTCGTGGCATGACCGGGCCGGCCGCCGCCACCCCGGCCTTCCGCGCCCGCGGCGCGGGGGAGACCGCGGTGCTGCTGCTGCACGGCATCGGCGGCGGCGCGGCGATCTGGGACGACGAGGCCTCGGCCACGATCACGGCGCTGGCCGCCGCCGGCCATCGCGTGCTGGCGGTCGACCTGCCGGGCTACGGCGAATCGGCCGCGCTCGGCGCGCCGGACATGGACGCCTTCGTCGCCGGCGTGCGCGCCGTGATGGCCGCGGCGCGCGCCGGCGGCGCACGCCGCACCGTGCTGGTCGGCCACAGCATGGGCGGCATGGTGGCGCAGGAACTGCTGGCGCGCGACCCGGCGGGCGTCGATGCGCTGGTGCTGGCCTGCACCTCGGCCGCCTTCGGCCCACCGGGCGGCGACTGGCAGGCGAGGTTCGTCGCCGAGCGCCTGGCGCCGCTGGACGCGGGCCTGGGCATGGCCGGCATGGCGCGTCGCCTGGTGCCCGGCATGGTCGCGCCGCAGGCGGCCGAGGCGGCGCGCGAAGCCGCCATCGCCGTGATGGCGCGCGTGCCCGAGGCCACCTACCGCGCCGCCTTGCGCACCATCGCCGCCTTCGACCGGCGCGCGGCGCTGGCGTCGATCGCCGTGCCCACGCTGCTGATCGCCGGGGCGCACGACCGCACCGCGCCGCCCGAGGTGATGCAGCGCATGGCGGCGCGCATCGCCGGCAGCCGCTTCGTCGTGTTGCCCGATGCCGGGCACATCGCCAACGTCGAGGCCCCCGGGCCGTTCAACGCCGCGCTGCTGGAGTTCCTCGGCGCGCACCTTGCCGCAGGCTGAAGGCTTCCACCATGCACATCGCCGGCAACCCCGACATCCTCACCGACCGCCAGCGTGCGCTCATCGACCTGGCCGCGCGGCTGGGGCGCGAGAAGTTCGCGCCGCGCGCCGCGTTGCACGACCGCGAGGCGAGCTTTCCCTTCGACAACTACGCCGACCTGCGCGAAGCCGGCCTGCTGAGCATCTGCGTGCCCGAGGCGCACGGCGGCCTGGGCGCCGACTTCGCCACCTACGTGATGGTGGCCGCCGAGATCGGCCGCCACTGCGGCGCCACGGCGCTGTCGTACAACATGCACGTCAGCTCGTGCATGTGGAGCGGCTTCATCGCCGACGCGCTGGACATGACGCCCGAGGAGCGCGCCGACCACGAACGCAACCGGGCGCTGCAGTACCGGCGCATCGTCGAAGAAGGGCGGGTCTACTCGCAGCCGTTCTCCGAAGGCGGCGCCGCGGCCGCGGGCAAGGCGCCGTTCGGCACCCTGGCCACGCCGGTTGCCGGCGGCTACGTCGTCAGCGGCAGGAAGATCTTCGCCTCGCTGTCGGGCGCGGCCGACGTCTACGGCGTGCTGTGCACGCTGGACAAGCCCGGTGCCACGCAGAAGGACTCGCTGTACCTGGCGGTGCCGGCCGACGCCCCGGGCGTCAGCGTCGTCGGCGACTGGGACCCGCTGGGCATGCGCGCCACCGTCAGCCGCACGCTGGTGTTCGACCAGGTGTTCGTCGACCACACGGCGCGCCTCATGCCCGAGGGTGCCTACTTCCAGGCCGCAAGCCGCTTCCCGCACATGTTCGCCACGCTGTCGCCCACCTACATGGGCATCGCGCAGGCGGCCTACGACTTCACCGTGGCCTACCTGCGCGCCGAGGTGCCGGGCATGCCGCCGGTGAAGCGCCGCATGTACCCGACCAAGCAGCACGCCGTGGCGCAGATGCGCATCCTGCTCGAGCAGACGCGCGCGCTGTTCCTGCAGAACGCGCGCGACGCCCGCATCGACCCCGACAAGGACACGCGCATGCGGCTGTACGCCGCGCAGTACACGATCATGGAGAACGCGGCCCAGCTGGCCAGCCTGGCCATCCGCACCTGCGGCGGCCAGAGCATGCTGAAGAGCCTGCCGCTCGAGCGCCTGTACCGCGACGCGCGCTGCGGCAGCCTGATGCTGCCGTGGACGGCCGAGCTGTGCATCGACCGCCTGGGCCGCGAGTGCCTGTACGAGGCGGGCGAGCGCGACGAGGAGATCGAGACGTGACACCGCCGCCGGCGCCGCCCGAGCCGGACGGCCCCGAGCCAGCACCGCCCGGCGGCCCCGAGCGGCCGCCCGACGACGCCGAGCCGTCGCTCGCACGCCGGGCGATCGCGCTGCTGGCGGTGCCGCTGCAGGCGGCGGTGTTCATCGTCGCCACGGTGGTCGTGTTCATCGAGGAAGCGCGCACGCCCGGCTGGGCCCTGGCGTTCCAGCTGCTGTGGTATCCGCTGCTGGCCAAGTGGGCGTACGACGCGTGGCGCGACTGGCGCCGCGGCGACCTCTCGATTCCGCTGTCGCAGCTGCACCGGCGCATCGCCGAAGGCAAGGCGCGGCGCAGCAGCCTGCTCGAGGTGGCCGCGGTGGTGATGGGCGTGGTGGCCGCGTCCAAGCTCGCCACGGCCTGACGCTCGAAGCGAGGGCCGCATGTTCGACCGCCTCGTGCCCGCCGCACTGGCCGACGCCGCCGAAGCCCACCTGCGCGCCGAGCGCGTGTTGCCGGGCGCCATCGTCGCCTGGCTGGGACACAACAGCTGGGACTTCATCGCCACGCTCGTCGCCTGCCAGCGCATCGGCGCGGTGCTGCTGCCGCTGAACACCCGCCTGGCGCCCGCCGAACTGGCGCGCATCGCCGGCCACGCCGGCGCCGGCCACCTGCTGGGCACGCCCGACGCCGAGTCGCTGGCCGGCGAGGTGCTGCGCCGGGTGCCCCTGAAGCCCGGGCCGGCGGCGGGCGTGGAGACGGGCGACCTGCTGCTCGTCTACACCAGCGGCACCACCGGCGAGCCCAAGGGCGCGATGCACACCGCCGCCGGCGTGATGGCCAACGCCGTCGCCGCCATCGCCGCGCAGGGCCTGAACGCGGCGACGCGCACGCTTGCCGGGCTGCCGCTGTTCCACGTCGGCGGGCTCAACATCCAGACGCTGCCGACGCTGGCCGCCGGCGGCCGCGTGAGCCTGCTGCCGCGCTTCGAGCCCGGCGCCTGGTTCGACGCGGTCGAGCAGTGGAAGCCCACGACCACGCTGCTGGTGCCGGCGGTGATGCGCGCGCTGATCGAGCACCCACGCTGGGCGACCGCGGATCTGGCCAGCCTGCGCTTCGTCAACAGCGGCTCGCAGATCGTGCCGCGGGCGCTGATCGACGCCTTCCACGCCCGCGGCATCCCCGTGGCGCAGGTGTACGGCGCCACCGAGACCGGGCCGGTGTCGGTGGTGCTCAAGCCCGACGAGGCGATGGCCCACCCCGGCATGGCCGGCCGCCCGGCCCTGGGCGTGCAGCTGCGCCTGGCGGCCGACGGCGAGATCTGGCTCAAGGGGCCGAACCTGATGCGCGGCTACCACCGCAGCGCCAGCGCGGACGACCGCGGCTTCGACGCCGACGGTTGGTTCCACACCGGCGACCTGGCCGTGCCGCACCCGGGCGGCCTGCTCGAGGTGGTGGGCCGAAGCAAGGAACTCATCATCTCGGGCGGCGAGAACATCCACCCGGCCGAGATCGAGAACCTGCTCGCCGGCCACCCCGACATCGCCGAGTGCGCCGTGGTGGGCGTTCCCGATGCGCGCTGGGGCGAGGTGCCGGTGCTCGTGGTGGTGCCGGGGGCAGGGCGCACGTTCGACGCCGCCGCGCTGCAGCCGCTGTTCGACGCCCAGCTGGCACGCTTCAAGCACCCGCGGCGCGTGGTGCTGGCCCAGGCGCTGCCGAAGACGGCGCTGGGCAAGGTGCAGCGGCAGCAACTCGCTGCTCGCGTGCACGCGGCGAGCCATGGCTCGCCGTCGCCGGGCTGACCCTCAGACGGCGACCAGGTGACGCGCCGCTGCGCCGCGCACCGCCGACAGCGGCAGCGCCGCATCCAGCGTGGCCAGCGCGCCCTGGTTGGCCACCGCCAGCGCGAGCAGGTAGGCATCGGTGATCTGGCGGTGACCGTGCAGCCGCGTCATGTCGATCACCTTCGGATCGAGCAGCGAGACGGCGTCGGGCCAGAACACATGGTCGAGCGCTTCGGTGATGGCGCGCAGCCCCTGCGCCACCTGCTCCGGCGTGGCGCGGTGCGTGGCGGAGTAGGCCGGCGCGCTCATGATGCGCACGACGCCGTTCTCGACGATGGGGCAGGTGGCGATGCGGCGCGGGGCGGCGTCGAGCCAGGCGTTGACGCGGCTGGAGAAGACGTGGGCATCGTCGAGCAGGGCGATGAGCACGTTCACGTCGAGCAGCAGGCGAACGCCGTCGCCGGTGCGCGGCACGCGGCGCGTGGCCATGTCAGGACTGGCCGGCCGCTGCCGCGGCGCTGAAGGCCCGGGCAGACCGCGCAGCCTGCCGTGCGCGCGGATGGATCACGTCACACGCCTTCGCGGTCGGCCAGCGTGCGGACGTGCTCGAGCGTCACCGTCTCCTCGCGCCGCGGCAGCACGGCGAAGCGGCCGCCGCCGCGCGCGCTTGGCGCCGCGGCAGCAGGGTGGCGCAGCCCCTGGCGGGCGAGCGCCGACAGGGCGGCGCCGATGGACGTGCGGTCCCGCGCCGCGTGCTCCTTGGCCGCGAGCAGGACGTCGTCGTCGAGGTCGAGCGTGGTGCGCATGTTCGAGTGGATGTCTTGATGCGTCGGCATCATAGCATCGAGCCGCGCAGCGGCCGCAGTGGCAACTGCACCTGGCCACCATCGGCCCGGGCGCGTGCCGCCTCTTCCCCCGCCAATGAGCCCCGAACCGCTTGAAAACCGTCCGGCACGCACCATGTGCGCTGCAACCGAGGAGATCCACCCACCATGCGCGCCGACAAACTGACCACCGCGTTCCAGCACGCCCTGGGCGACGCCCAGAGCGCCGCCGTCGCCAACGACAACCCGTACATCGAGCCTGCGCACGTGCTGCAGGCCATGCTGCAGCAGGACGAAGGCCCCAAGGCGCTGCTCGACCGCGCCGGCGCCAACACCGCCGCGCTGGCCACCGCCATGGCCACCGCGATCAAGGCGCTGCCGACGGTGAGCGGCGGCGGCCAGCCGGTGCAGCCCAGCCGCGACCTGATGAGCCTGCTGCAGGCCGCCGACAAGGAAGCCAGCAAGCGCGGCGACGCGTACATCGCCAGCGAGATGTTCCTGCTGGCGCTGGCCGACGCGAAGACGGACCTGGGCGGCGTCGTGCGCGGCCACGGGCTCACGCGCAAGGCGCTGGAAGCCGCCATCGAGGCGGTGCGCGGCGGGCAGAAGGTCGATTCGGCCGAGGCCGAGGGCCAGCGCGAGGCGCTGAAGAAGTACACGCTCGACCTGACCGAGCGCGCGCGCAGCGGCAAGCTCGACCCGGTGATCGGCCGTGACGACGAGATCCGCCGCGCCATCCAGGTGCTGCAGCGGCGCTCGAAGAACAACCCGGTGCTGATCGGCGAGCCGGGCGTCGGCAAGACGGCCATCGTCGAGGGCCTGGCGCAGCGCATCGTCAACGGCGAGGTGCCCGAGTCGCTGAAGGACAAGCGCGTGCTGTCGCTCGACATGGCGGGGCTGCTCGCCGGTGCCAAGTACCGCGGCGAGTTCGAGGAGCGGCTCAAGGCCGTGCTCAAGGAGGTGTCGGCCGACGAGGGCCGCATCATCCTGTTCATCGACGAGCTGCACACGATGGTGGGCGCGGGCAAGGCCGAAGGGGCCATCGACGCCGGCAACATGCTCAAGCCCGCGCTGGCGCGCGGCGAACTGCACTGCATCGGCGCGACCACGCTCGACGAGTACCGCAAGTACGTCGAGAAGGACGCCGCGCTCGAGCGCCGGTTCCAGAAGGTGCTGGTCGACGAGCCCAGCGTCGAGGCCACGGTGGCGATCCTGCGCGGCCTGCAGGAGAAGTACGAGGTGCACCACGGCGTGGAGATCACCGATCCGGCGATCGTCGCCGCGGCCGAGCTCAGCCACCGCTACATCACCGACCGCTTCCTGCCCGACAAGGCGATCGACCTGATCGACGAGGCCGCGGCCAAGATCAAGATCGAGATCGACTCCAAGCCCGAGGCGATGGACCGCCTGGACCGGCGCCTGATCCAGCTGAAGATCGAGCGCGAAGCGGTGAAGAAGGAGAAGGACGAGGCCTCGGCACGGCGCCTCGGCCTGATCGAGGACGAGATCGCGCGGCTCGAGCGCGAGTACGCGGACCTCGACGAGATCTGGAAGAGCGAGAAGGCCACGGCCCAGGGTTCGGCCCAGGTCAAGGAGGAGATCGACCGCATCCGCCAGCAGATCGAGGACTTCAAGCGCAAGGGCGACTTCAACAAGGTGGCCGAGCTGCAGTACGGCAAGCTGCCCGAGCTGGAGAAGAAGCTCAAGGAAGCGCAGGACAAGGAGGCCGGCAAGAAGGGCCAGGGCCGGGCGCAGCTGCTGCGCACGATGGTCGGCGCCGAGGAGATCGCCGAGGTGGTGAGCCGCGCCACAGGCATCCCGGTCAGCAAGCTGATGCAGGGCGAGCGCGACAAGCTGCTGCAGATGGAGACCAAGCTGCACGAGCGCGTCGTCGGCCAGGACGAGGCCATCGTCGCCGTGGCCGACGCCATCCGTCGTTCGCGTGCGGGCCTCTCCGACCCGAACCGGCCGCTGGGCAGCTTCCTGTTCCTCGGTCCCACGGGGGTCGGCAAGACCGAGCTGTGCAAGGCGCTGGCGGGCTTCCTGTTCGACAGCGAGGACCACATGATCCGCGTCGACATGTCCGAGTACATGGAGAAGCACTCGGTCAGCCGGCTGATCGGTGCGCCGCCGGGCTACGTCGGCTACGACGAGGGCGGGGCGCTGACCGAGGCCGTGCGGCGCAAGCCCTACAGCGTGCTGCTGCTCGACGAGGTCGAGAAGGCGCACCCCGACGTGTTCAACGTGCTGCTGCAGGTGCTGGACGACGGGCGGCTCACCGACGGCCAGGGCCGCACCGTGGACTTCAAGAACACCGTCATCGTCATGACCAGCAACCTGGGCAGCCAGATGATCATGCAGATGGCGGGACAGCCGGCCGATGCGATCAAGGACGCGGTCTGGGGCGAGGTCAAGTCGCACTTCCGTCCCGAGTTCCTGAACCGCATCGACGAGACGGTGGTGTTCCACGCGCTCGACCAGCAGCACATCGAGTCGATCGCCAGGATCCAGCTGCGCCAGCTCGAGCAGCGGCTCGAGAAGCTGGAGATGAAGCTCGACGTGAGCCCGGCCGCGCTGGCCGAGCTGGCGAAGGTGGGGTTCGATCCGGTGTTCGGCGCCCGGCCGCTCAAGCGCGCCATCCAGCAGCGCATCGAGAACCCGGTGAGCAAGCTGATCCTGCAGGGCCGCTTCGGGCCCAAGGACGTGATCCCGGTGGACGTCGAGGACGGGCAGTTCGCCTTCTCGCGCACGGTGCACTGAAAACGCGGCCGCAAGGCCGGCGCCGGCCAGGCCGGCAGCACGACGGGCCCTTCGGGGCCCGTCGGCGTTTTCGAGCCGGCTGGGGGGCCGAGCGCGGCGCAGCCGGGTTAGCCCGAGCCCGCGAACAGGGGGTCGTGCCGCCGCGTCGGAGTGCCGATTGCTTCCCGCGCCACGCACCGGCGGAAGGGACCGCCGCGTGCACTGCCCCAAGACCACGACGACCCCGGGCTGCGCATCCCGCGCCGCCGGGTCGGGCCCCCTGCGAGGAGATGGAGAGATGCCCGAGAACAAGACCCACCCCGGCCGCCCGCGCCTGCGGCGCCTGAGCACGGCCACGGCCGTCGGCGTGCTGCTGATGAGCGCCTGCGCCGTCGCGTTCACGCAGACCGCCGGCGAGGTGATCGACGTCCAGCCCGGCGACACGTTCTCGGCGATCGCGGCGCGTTTCGTCGGCAGCCCCGGGCAGTGGCGCAAGATGTACCGGCCCGAGCTGAGCAATCTGCCGAACCCGAACGTCATCCGCGCCGGCGCCCAGCTCGAAGTGGCGAAGGACGACGCCGGGACCTACCTGCGGCTGCTGTCGGCCGGCACGGCGACGGCCGCGGCGCGCAGCACGCGAACCGCCGCGGCACCCGCGACGACAACCGCGACGGCGGCCGCGGCGACGCCGGCCAACCCGTCCGCCACCGTCGCGGCGGCACCGGCCGCCTCACCGGCGCCCGCCACCACCACGGCGGCCACCACGCCCGCAGCCGCCGTCGCACCCGCGGCCGCCACCGCAGCGACCACGCGGGCCGACGACACGCTGGTCATCGGCGTGCTGCCCAACGTCGGCGCGGCGCTGCTCAACGGCCAGTACGAGAACCTCAAGCGCTACCTCGAGCGTGGCGGCGCGCGCAAGGTCTCCATCGTGGTGCCGGCCAACTTCAAGGCCTTCTTCGACAGCACGATGCGCGGCGACTACGACCTGGCCGTCGCCGCGCCGCACTTCGCCCGCGTGGCGCAGGTGGAAAAGCGCATGATGCCCATGGTGGGCTACGAGCCGCGCATCAACGCGCTGCTGGTGGCGCCGCAGGAGAGCACCGTGGCCAGCGCCCGCGACCTGCGCGAGCGCACCGTGGCCTTCGCCAACCCCACCTCGCTGGTGGCGATGTACGGCCAGCAGTGGCTGCGCCAGGCCGGCCTGGAGCCGGGCCGCGACTACGAGGTCAAGGGCGCGCGCACCGACCTCGGCGTGGGCCGCATGCTGCTGACCGGCGATGCCGCCGCGGCGGTGCTGAGCAACGGCGAGTTCCGCGCCCTGCCGCCCGAGGAGTCGGCGCGCATGAAGGTCATCGAGGTGATCGCGCGCGTGCCCAACTTCATCGTGCTGGCCAACCCGCGCATCGAGCGCGAGCGCGCCGCGCAGCTGCGCAGCGACCTCAAGGCCTTCCTCGCCGACAAGACCGACGGCGACGCCTTCGCCAAGGCCACGGGGTTCAGCGCCATCGTCGACGTCGACGAAGCGACGATGCGCGAGCTCGACCCGTTCACCGGCGCCACCAAGCGCGCGATGGGCTGGACCCCTTGATCTGCCCGCCGGTCAGCCCACAGGAGCCATCATGAGCCGACGCCAACCGATCGAACTGCTGGGCGCCGCCGACTTCCAGCCGACCCTGCCGCCGGCCTTGCCGGATGCGCTGCTGGCCGCGTTCCATGCCGAAGGCCTGGTGTCGATCCGGGTGTCGTCGGTGGACGCGGAGAGCCGCGATTTCCTGAGCGCCTGGTTCATCGCGCCCGAAGGCGGCGAGCTGGTGGCGGGCCTGGTCGACCGCAGCCGCGCCGACTGCCCCACCGCGATGGCGACCATCGTGCACCTGAGCGACGCGCCGGCCGACGACGTGGTGATGCGCCAGCTGGACGCCTTGCGCTGGGTCTTCGCCTGGCGTTCGTCCGAGACCCGCGTGGCGGTGGCCGAGGCCACCTACCAGTTCCCCACCGCGCGGCCGACGCCCGCCGACGCCCGCCGCATCCGCGAGATCTGCGAAGTGGTGGTGCCGACGGCCGCGGGCGAGGCGTTCGGCGACGCACGCCCTGCGGGCACGGCGATGGAGCCCATCGTCGTGCCGGTGTCGGCCGACCCGGGGCCCGAGTCGCTGCCGCTGCATGCCCCGATGCCGTCGTCGCTGCACCTGCACGCGCCGATGCCGTCGCTGGTGCAGCGGGCCGCCGAGCGGCCGCGCCGGCGGCCCGGCGCCGACGACCTGCCGCCGCGCGCCGACCGCGACGGCGGCAGTGCCGTGGCCGAGCCGGCGCCGCAGCTCTCGGTGAACCTCGTGCTGATGCTGCTGGCGCTGTACGTGCTGGTCGTGGGCACCATGATGATGGTCGACCGGCATGCGAGCGCGTCGCACGCCGAGCAGCTGGCGCAGCAGCAGCGCACCGACGCCGGAATGGCGCGCCAGGTGGCACAGTCCATGGCCACCGGCGACTACGGCGAGGTGCAGGCGGTGCTCGATGCGCTGGTCGCGGCGCGGCCCGACCTGATCACTGTCGTGGCCAACGGGCGCGGGCGGGTCGTCGCCATGGCCGGCGAGAGCCACGGCGCACGCATCGGCGACCCGGTGCCGCTGGACGTCGCCGAGACCGCGCGGCGCCTGCCGCTCGGCCCGGACGCGAGCCACGGCCAGCTGGTGGTGTGGAGCGCGTCGGACGTCGGCGCGCAGCCCGGCCACGGCGGCCTGACGGCGTGGATGGTGGTGGCCGCGTCGCTGTGCGCCCTGGCCATCGCCGCCGTGGCGTCGCGCGCGCGCCGCGGGCCGCGCGGCCTGAAGTCGGCCCAGCCCGGCACGTCCTGAGACCGGAACCTGCGACCGGCGACCGGTGCGGCCGGGCGCCGGCAGCGCTCGACGCTCAATCGTCGTCGTCGTCGTCGACGATGAGGCTGGCGCAGCGCTGCAGCACCACCTCGGCCACCTTGGCGCCCAGCGCGCGGCCCTTCAGGTCGCCCTGCTCGAAGTGGATGCCGCCGTAGCGGCGTGACATGCCGGCCGCGGCGGCCACGGCCGACAAGGTGTTCCAGCTGAGCGTCACAGGCGCAGCCGGCACCGTGGGGTCGAAGCGGATGCCGCCGGCGGGAATGGTGAAGCTCAGCCGGATGCTGTCGCTGCCGCGCAGCGCCTTGAGCACCGCGGCCGCCGCGCCGCTGAAGGTGCTGTGGCCCGAGACGAACTCGGCGAAGTTCGGCGTGGGGCTGGTGACGCGCTGGTAGGGCATCCACTCCTCGCCGCGCACCCACGTCGGCCCGCTCGTGCCGACGCCGCCCCAGGCGCGGACCATCTGGCCGCGGTACAGCGTGCGGATCAGCGAGATGGGGCGGATGAAGTCGTAGTGGCGCTTGCAGTCCCAGGCGGCGATGCTGGCGTCGAACATCGCCTGCGCCAGCACGAAGAACACCGCCACGTCGCGGTCGAGCGAGTGGCGGTCGTTGGCCGCCACCAGCTCGGCGAACTTCATCCACTGCCCCGGCGGCGTGACGCTGCCCGGGTTGTTGGCGAAGAAGTCGACCTGGCACTTGGTGGTGTCGTTGAGGTTTGCGCTGAGGTTGAGCAGCTCGTCGATCTCGGCCTGCGTCGCCGTGGCCGGCGAGAGCAGCGGCCGCAGCGCGGCGCCGTTGCTCATGGCGAACGGCCGCACCAGGCCCCAGTGCGGCGTGAGGAAGGTCTGCACCGCGGTGCCGCCGCTGGCGGTGGGCACGCGCAGCGGCTGCCAGCGGGTGAGGTCGATCACCGCGTCGGGCGTGTTGAGCGGCACGTAGCCGCTGGTGTCGGCGTATCCGTTGGCCTGGTTGGCGCCGTCGTCGCGGCGCCACTGCAGCAGCAGCGCCGCCGCCAGTTGGCCGGTCTGCGCCGCGGCGATGCCGGCGCGCGTGGTCACCGGCAGGCCGGCGGTGGTGGCCGCCAGCGTCGTGTCGAACGCGGCCTGCTGCGCCGGGAACAGGTCGACCATCACGTTGCGCGCGGCGTGCGCGATGGCGATCGTCTTGAACTCGTTGCGCCACTCACCCCGTGGCTGCGTGCGCATGCCGCTCAGCGTGAAGCGCGCCGACGAGCCGTAGGCCGCCCAGGCGTTGTAGATCGCCTCGTAGGCCATGGAGAGTGCGCGGCCGGCCACGGTGGGGCCGATCGCCGCCGTGGCGAAGGCCTTGGTGATCGTGTCGTTCCACGCGATCACGGCCGAGGGCCGGTAGGTGGTGTTGGCCAGTGCCGGGGTGGGCATGGCGGCGGCAGTGGCGATGCCACCCGCCCCTGCCACGAACGTTCTGCGACGCATCGTTTCACTCCTCCTGCCGGGCGAGCCTGGCTACGCGGGGCCCGCAGTCTAGGCAGTGGCCGGCGTGCCCACGGCGCGGCGCGCTCCCCCGATCGCGCGGCGGGGAAAGTACCGGCCGGCCGGGTTCAGCCGGCACCGGGCGGGCCGATAAGGGTGCGTCGATTCCCGTTCCCAACGCATTCCAGGAGTGCCATGCGCCTTGCTTCGTTCACCCCCTTCGTCCTGGCCGCCGCCCTGGCCGGCGGTGCCGTGCCTGCCCAGGCCGGCGAGCTCTACACCGGCATCGGCCTGCCCGGCCTCGGCCTGGGCTACGCCCATGCGCTGAGCCCGAGCCTGTCCGTTCGCGGCGACGTGTTCTCGCTCGGCAGCCGCGAAGGCGAGGAGACCGAGAGCGGCATCCGCTACCGCGGCAAGGTCTCGCTGCACCGCGCCGCGGTGATGCTCGACTGGTTTCCCTTCGCCGGCAGCTTCCGCCTGAGCACCGGGCTCACGTTCAACAACCAGAAGATCGTGCTCGACGCCAGCGGCGCCGGCGGCACGCTGACCATCGGCGACCGCACCTACACCACCACCGCGGCCGACGGCCTGCGCGTCGACATCGAGGTGCCGAAGACCACGCCCTACCTCGGCATCGGCTGGGGCCACCAGCTGGGGCAGGGCTGGCGCTTCGTCGGCGACATCGGTGCGGCCATCGGCCGGGCCAAGCTGAGCGCCGTGGCGCGCGGCCAGCTCGCGCAGCAGCCCGACATCCAGAGCGACATCGACAAGGAACTGGCCGAGCTGCGCGACGGCGTCGGCAAGGTCCGCGTCGTGCCGCAGGTGTCGATCGGCTTCGGCTACAGCTTCTGAAGCCGGCGCGGGCGCCGCTTCAGCGCGGCGCCTCGATGCGCTCGAGCTGCATGCGGGCCAGCGTGAGGTTGCCGGTGGTGGCCGACACCACCAGGTGCACCGCCACGCCGGGATGGCCGGGCACCGGGCGCAGCAGCACGTGGTGGCTGCCCGTGCTGACGCTGCCCTCCGCCGGCGTGCTGCCCAGGCCGAGCAGGCGCGTGACGTCGGCCATCGCCGCCAGCAGCGCCGTGCCCTGCTGCGCCAGGCGCTCGCCCGACGGCTGCGTGCCGACGGCGGCCAGCGGCTTCATCGCATGCACGTCGAACACCGCGCAGGCGAGCGTGCCCTTGATCTGCGCGCAGCGCTCGGCATAGGTCTGCCACGGCGTGCCGCCGGGCCGCGGCATCGGGCGCGGCGGCTGGGCCTCGCGCCGCGGCGCGGGTGCGGCCACGGGCGCTGACGGCGCCGGCTCGGGCTGCAGCGGCATGGGTTGCGTGGCGGCTTCGCTCGCCGGCACCGCGGGCCGGGGCACGGCGAGGGTGATGTCGGTGGGCAGGGCGCGCTCGCCGCCGGGGCGGCCGTGCAGCCGGTTCCAGGCGCCGCCGATGAAGCCCCAGGCCTGGCGCGGCTGGCGCGCATGCGGCGTGACGTGCACCGCCACGTGGCTGCCGCCGGCCAGCGACGTGGCCTGCGCCGCCAGCGCCGTGCCCGAGCCCAGCGGCACCAGCAGCAGGTCGCGGTTGGGCCAGGGGCCGCGCACCAGCGCCTCGTGCAGCGGCTGCAGCTGCGAGGCCACCGCGTGCGGCGGCAGTTCGCCCACCAACAGCACGCCCAGGCGGCTGTGCGCCAGCAGCACGCGCGCCATGGCGCTGCGGGTGCCGGCATCGGCGTCGATGTCCGTGGTGTAGACGCGCACCGGCGTGCCGTCGGCCAGCGGCACCTCGACGTAGGGCATCACCGCCAGCGCCACGCCGTGGCCCTGGCGCCGCACCGACAGGCGCTGCACCTTGGCACCGGCGGCGCCGGCCAGGCTGCGCACCAGGCGCAGCGATGCGCTGGTGCCCAGGTCGTGCAGGGCGACGAACTCGGGCGCGTGGCGCTGGAACTCCTGCTCCACGGCGTGCGCGACGTCGCTGCTGACGAACAGCTCGACCTGGTCGTCGGAGATGCGCCGGCCGACGTCGCGCTGACCCTGCCCGAGGTACACGTCGCGGTCGGCGACGATCTGCGTGCTCGGGGCGAGCAGATCGGCGGCGCTGCGTGCCGGGCGACCGGTGCCGCTGCTGTCGTGGGCGGATGTCATCGCGGACCATCATAGGCACGGCCGGCACCGGCGCCACGGCCATCCGGACGAGGCGACGCCGGCGCGCAACAACCGACGGCGCGGCGCGCGTCCGATCAGCCGAAGGTGCTGAAGCCCGTGGCCGGCGCCAGCTCGATGCGCGCGCGGCCCTGGTTCTTGGCCGCGTAGAGCAGCCGGTCGGCGCGCGACAGCAGCTGTTCGAGCGTGTGGCCGTGGCGCGGGAAGGTGGCGATGCCGGCCGAGAACGAGCCGCGGGGCAGCCGGCGCCGGCCCAGCTCGATCTGCTGGCCGTGGAAGGCATCCAGCAGCCGCGTCAGCACGGCCTGCGCCGCGGCGCCTTCGATGTCGGGCATGACGGCGACGAACTCCTCGCCGCCGTGGCGCACCACCACGTCGCTCTTGCGCAGCGTCTGCGTCAGCAAGGTCGCGAAGCGCTGCAGCACCACGTCGCCGGCGGCGTGGCCGAAGGTGTCGTTCAGCAGCTTGAAGTGGTCCAGGTCCATCAGCACGACGCACAGCGGGGTGCCCTGGCGCCGTGCCAGCTCGAGCAGCCCCGGCGCCATCTCGAACAGGTAGCGCCGGTTGTGCAGCCCGGTGAGCGGGTCGCGCAGGGCCTGCTCGGTGAGCTTGGCGTGCAGCCGCTCGGTCTCGCGGATCTGCGCCTGCAGCGCGGCGTTCAGCTCGGCCAGGCGGCGGTGGTCGTGCTCGACGGTGTCGCGCTCGCGCACGGCGCGGTCGCGCTCGGCCTGCGCCTGCGCCAGCTCGTGGCTGACCTCCATGGCGACGTAGCGGGCACGCGCGCTGCGGCCCACCAGCTGCTCGTAGCGGGCGTGCGCCTGGCGCAGGTGGGCCAGCGCGGCCGTGGCGTCGCCGCAGGCCTCGCAGGCGTCGGCCAGCGCCTTGAGCAGCTCCATGGTGTCGTAGACCTGGTCGCTCAGCCGCATGCTGCGGCGCTGCTCGAGCGTGCGCTCGGCCACCTCGCGTGCGGCCTGCGGCTGCTGGCGGGCCAGCAGGCAGCGCGCCATCACCCAGGCCCAGGCGGTGATGCCGTCGCCGTCGGCCACGGCGCCGGCGGGGCCGGCTTCGAGGAAACCCATCGCCGCGTCGGTGTCGCCACCCGCCAGGTGGCCCAGCGCCAGGCCGGGGCCGTAGCGCCACAGCGTGGCCGGCGGCCACTCGTCGCGGTGCTCGATGACGAAGCCGGCCATCTCGCGCGAGCGCTGCAGGTCGCCGGCGGCGTAGTGGATGACGATGAGGTTGACGGCCGAGATGATGGCGGCGTGCTGCGCGCCGGCGGCACGCGCGGCGGCCAGCGCCTCGCCGGTGAGGCGGCGCGCGTCGTCCAGGTTGTACAGGTCGTGCTGGTAGCCGCCCAGGTTGGTCAGCGCGGTGATGACGGGGCCGGCCCAGCCGGTGCGCCGAGCGGCGTCGCTGGCGGCGTAGAAGTGGCGCAGCGCGGTGTCGGTGTGGCCCAGCAGCTTGTGGGTGATGGCGCACGAGTTCGCGTACAGGAAGTCGTGCATCGGATCGGGCTCGAACCCGCCGCGCGCGCCGATGGCCTCGAGCAGCGCGGCGGCTTCGCCGTACTCGCCGCGGCGGCGCAGATCGATGGCACGCACCTGGTCGCACAGCGACCGGCCGCGCGCACGCTGCGCCGGGTCGGGCAGGGCTTCGTAGCCCGCGGCAGCCCGTTCCACCGCCTGCGCCGCGAGGTCGGCCGCGCCGATGCGCACCTCGGCCAGGGCGACGTGCAGCCAGCCCTCGGCCTGCGCCGCCGGCGTGGCGCCCTCGGCGGTCAGGCGCTGGCCGATGTCGCGCGCGGCCAGCGGGTCGAGGTAGGCCAGCTCCCAGGCCTGGGCGAGCAGCGCCTGCTCCGCGGCGTCGGGGCCGTGCGGACGCGTGGCCCCTGCATCGGCCTCACTAGCCACGCGCTCGCATCGCCGTGCGGGCCTGGACGAACCCGAAGGCGTACTCCACGGCGTCGAGCAGCTGGCGTTCGCTGTCGCTGCGCTCGCGCTCGCTCAGGTAGAAGACGAAGTCCACCTCGTGGCGGATGTAGCGCGGCGCCAGGCGGTTGAGCGCCACGCAGGCCACGTCGGCCAGCAGTTCGGTGTTGTGGCCGAGGCCGGGAAAGCGGTCGGCGTGGCGCATCACCGCCTCGTAGACGGCGCGTTCGTTGTGGTTGCGGACCGACGAGAAGTCGACGTTCAGGGTGGTGGGCATGCAGACACTCCGCGGGCGCCGGCGAGGATGGCAAGCGCGCCGATCCTTTATCGGCGGCGGGCGGGCCGAACTGGAGCAGGCGGCGACTGTGCCGGAACGCCGCGGCGACGCGGCGACAAATGTCACGCGCCCGGCCGCGGCGTGGCGCTGCGCCGGGTGCCGAAGAAGCGCCCGGGCGGCGCGCCCACCGAGCGCCGCACCATCGCGGTGAAGGCGCTGGCGCTGGCGTAACCCAGCTCGGCGGCGATGAGGCCCATCGGGCGGCCCTGCGCCGCCAGCGTCAGCGCACGTGCCAGCAGCACCTGCTGGCGCCAGGGGCCGAAGCTCGCGCCCAGCTGCTGGCGGAAGAGCCGCGCCACGGTGCGCGTGCTGGCACCGGCCTCGGCCGCCCAGCCGTCGAGCGTGGCGTGGCGCGTCGGGTCGGCGATGACCGCTTCGCACAGCGCGCGCAGCCGCTTGTCCTGCGGCAGCTCGATGCCCAGGCGCAGCGGCGCGGCGCGGCGCAGTTCGTCGAGCGCCAGTTCGCCCAGGCGGCGTTCGCGCGCCAGGGTGTCGTCGGCCGTGGCGGCAGCACGGGGCGCGGTGGCGCTGGCCGCGGCAGCGCCCGGCCGGCGCGACCGGGCCTGGCCGCGCGGCGGCTGCAGCGCGTCCATGGCCACGTCCATCTGCAGCACCAGCTCGCGCAGCAGCGGGCTCACCTCGAGCACGCGGCAGCTGCGCCAGGGCTCGCGCTCGGCGTCGGGCACCTCGCCCGTGAACGGCCCCGGCGCGCCGGGCGCCTGGTGCACGTACAGCGTGCGCAGCTCGGCGGCCTCGACGACGGCGACGACGTGCTCGATGGCCGGCGGGATCCACACCGCGCGCGACGCCGGCACGAGGTAGGTGGCGTCGCCCGCGGTGATGCGCGCCACGCCCGAGATCGAGATCGCCACCTGGGCCCAGGCGTGGCTGTGCGGCTGGATCTCGGTGTCGGGCTCCAGCCAGCGCACCTTGGCGCGCACCGGGCGCTCGGGCGTGGGCGCGTAGCGCCGCGGGTCGAGCGGGGGCAGGGTGGCGCGCGCGACCGGGGCGGCGCGGGTGGTGCGGGTGGCGGGCTTGGCCGGCACGACGAAGCTGGCTGGAATTCGACAGAACTTGTCTTGCTATCGTAACCCTGCCGATGTGCGCGCACCTACAGTGCCGCCATGTCCTCGATTCCCCTGCCGGGCGCGGGCCCGGCACCGCGCCAGCTGCGCGACGACGCCGCCCTCATCGGCCTGGTCGGCCTGGCGCACGGCATCAGCCACTTCAGCCAGCTCCTGCTGCCGCCGCTGTTCGTCTGGCTCAAGCCGGCCTTCGGCGTGAGCTATGCCGAGCTGGGCGCGCTGCTCACGATCTTCTTCGTCGTCTCGTGCGTGGTGCAGGCGCTGTCGGGGTTCTGGGTCGACAAGGCGGGGCCGCGGCCGGTGCTGTTCTTCGGCCTGGGGCTGCTGGCGGTGGCGGCGCTGGGCTTCGCCGCCAGCACCGGCTGGTGGATGCTGGCGCTCTTCGCCGTGGTTGCCGGCACGGGCAACGGCGTCTTCCACCCGGTGGACTACACGCTGCTCAACCGCAAGGTGGCCAAGACCCGGCTGGGCCACGCCTACAGCGTGCACGGCATCACCGGCAGCCTGGGCTGGGCGCTGGCGCCGGCGCTGCTGGTGCCGGTGGCGCAGGCGTCGTCGTGGCGCGTGGCGCTGGTCTGCGCGGCGGCACTGGTGCTGGCGGTCATCGCGCTGCTGTGGATCAAGCGCGACGTGCTGCAGCTGCCGAAGACGCCGGTGCCGATGGCGTCGCCCACCGGCGTCGGCGTGGCGGCGCTGGTCGAGCATCCGCTGGCCTTCCTGCGCATTCCGGCGGTGTGGATGTGCTTCGGCTTCTTCTTCTTCTATGCCGGCGCGCTGTCCATCGTGCAGACCTTCGCGCCCGAGGCCGCGCGCCAGCTGCACGCGGTGCCGGCGGTGCTGGCGGCCATGTGCCTGACGATCTACATGGTGGCGTCGGCCTGCGGCATGGTGCTGGGCGGCTTCCTCGCGGCCGACCCCGAGCGCTGCGAGCGCATCGTCGGCATCGCCTTCGGCCTGGCCGCGCTGGTGGCGCTGGCCATCGGCTATGCACGCATGCCCGGCCTGGCGGTGCCGGTGATGTTCGGCGTGATGGGCTTCGTCTCCGGCATGGCCGGGCCGTCGCGCGACCTGCTCGTCAAGCGCTCGGCGCCCGACAACGCCACCGGCCGCGTCTACGGCGTCGTCTACGCCGGCCTGGACATCGGCCAGGCCGTGGTGCCGCTGCTCATTGGCACGCTGATGGACCACGGCGCGCACGCCAGCGTGTGGCTGGTGCTGGCGCTGCTGCAGGCCACGTTGATCGCCAGCGCCTTCAGCGTCTCGCGCGTGCGGCGCACGCGGCTCGTGCCGGCCTGACTGCGGGAACGCCCGAGCCGTCCGGGGCCGGCGCTGCGCCCACAATCGCCGTGACATGACCGCGCCCATGCTCGACCCCGAAGACCACCTCGACGCGCTGGGCCAGGCCCGGCGGCGCCTGACGGCGCTGCTGGCCGGCATGCCGCTCGTGGGCGCGACCGATGCGCTGCACGCGGCGCCGCCGGCGCGCGCCGGCGCCGCAGCGCCGGCGTCGTCGCAGGGGTCACCCGACGACGGCGACGACTTCACCGGCCGCTGGGTGCACGCCTTCGCGGCCTACGGGCCGCCGAAGTACGGCCCCGACTTCAAGCACTTCGACTACGTCGACCCCAACGCGCCCAAGGGCGGCACGCTGCGCCTGAAAAACCCCGACCGGCGCACCAGCTTCGACAAGTTCAACCCCTGGACGACGCGCGGCAACGCGCCGGCGGGGATCTTCATCTGGATGGTCGAAGGCCTGGGGCACCTGTGCCAGGACGAACCGCTCACCGTCTACGGGCTGCTGGCCGAAGCGATCAACGTCGCGCCGGACTTCGGCAGCGTGCAGTTCCGCATCCGCGAGCAGGCGCGCTTTTCCAACGGCGACCCGGTGCTCGCCGACGACGTGCGCCACAGCTTCGCGATGCTCTCGGGGCCGGGTGCGTCGCCCAGCTACCAGACGCTCGTCTCAGGGCTGGCGCGCGTCGAGGTGCTCGAGCCGCGACTCGTGCGCTTCGTCTTCAAGGAGGCCTCGCGCGAGCAGGTCTTCTCCGCCGCGACGATGCCGGTGTTCAGCCGCAAGTGGGGCGGCGGCAAGCCGTTCGACCAGATCGTTTCCGAGCATCCCATCCTGAGCGGCCCGTACGTGATCGACAAGGTCGACATGCCGCGGCGCATCGAGTTCGCGCTCGATCCCAACTACTGGGGCAAGGATCTCGCGGTGCGGCGCGGCCACCACAACTTCGGCCGCGTCGTGTACCGCATGTACAGCGACAACCTGATCGCGCTGGAAGCGTTCAAGGCCGGCGAGTTCGATTTCATCAAGGAGTACCGCTCGCGCACCTGGGTGCGCCAGCACAAGGGCGTGAAGTGGGAGGACGGGCGCATCGTCAAGGCCGACCTGAGGACCGGCTACGGCTACTACATGCAGGCCTACAACATCAACATGCGCCGGCCGCTGTTCCAGGACATGCGCGTGCGCGAGGCGCTGGTCTACACCTACGACTTCGAGACGGCCAACAAGACCAAGGTCTTCACGCGCGTGCAGAGCGCCTTCAACAACACCGAGTTCGCCGCCGTGGGCGAACCTTCGGCCGGTGAACTGAAGCTGCTCGAGCCCTGGCGCGCCCAGCTGCCGCCGCGCGTCTTCGGCCAGGCCTGGAAGGCGCCGCGCACCGACGCCAGTCCGCACGGCCTGCGCCAGAACCTGCTCAAGGCACGGGCGCTGCTGGAAGAGGCGGGCTGGAAACTCGACGGCGCCGGCGTGCTGCGCAATGCCAAGGGCGAGCCGTTCGAGTTCGAGTACCTGCAGCCGCAGGTGTCGAGCAACGTCGACTGGCAGCGCAACCTGCGCAAGCTGGGCATCACGCTGAAGGACCGCGTGGTCGATTTCGCGCTGTACCGGCGCCGGCTGCAGAACTACGACTACGACATGGTGACCATCGCCGAAGGCAGCTTCACGCTGCCCGAGGCCAGCACGCTGGCCGCGCTGTACGGCAGCAAGAGCTTTGCCGAGCCCGGCAACAGCAACTTCCGTGGCGTCAACAGCAAGCCCGTCGACACGCTGATCGCGGCGATCCGCGAGGCGCGCTCGCTGCAGGAGCTGCGCGACGCGGCGCGCGCCTTCGACCGCGTCGTCACCTGGAGCTTCTTCCAGATTCCCGACCTGTTCAGCGCCACCGAGAACGTGTCGCACTGGGACAAGTTCGGCAAGCCCAAGACGATGGCGCCGTACTTCCGCGCCGACACGCTCATCAACGGCTTCATCGAGCACGGCCCCTGGCCGCTGTGGACCTGGTGGGAAAAGTCGCTGGACCGCCGCGCCGCCTGAAGCACGACCGCCCATGCTGCCCTACATCCTCAAGCGCCTGGCGCTGATGGTGCCCACCATCTTCGGCCTGCTGCTGCTGACCTTCGTCGTGCTGCAATTCGTGCCGGGCGGGCCGGTGGAGACGATCCTCGCCGAGCAGCAGGCCGGTGGCGGCGCCGAGGGCGTGTCGTACAAGGCCGGACGCGACATCGACGCCAAGCAGCGCGAGGCGCTGATGAAGCAGTTCGGCTTCGACCGCCCGGCGCACGAGCGCTTCTTCAAGATGATCGGCGACTACGCGCGCTTCGACCTGGGCACGAGCTTCCTGCAGAACAAGTCGGTGTGGGCGCTCATCAAGGAGAAGCTGCCGGTCAGCATTTCGCTGGGGTTGTGGACCTTCCTCATCAGCTACGCGATCAGCGTGCCGCTGGGCGTGGCCAAGGCGGTGCGCGAAGGCTCGCGCTTCGACATCGCCACCACCTTCCTCGTGCTGCTGGGCTACTCGATCCCCGGCTTCGTGCTCGGCGTGCTGCTGATCGTGCTGTTCGCCGGCGGCACCATCTTCGACTGGTTCCCGCTGCGCGGCCTCACCAGCGACAACTTCGCCGAGCTGTCGACCTGGGGCAAGGTGAAGGACTACTTCTGGCACCTGACGCTGCCGCTCACCTGCCTGGTCATCACCAGCTTCGCGGTGGTGACGCTGCTCACCAAGAACACCTTCGTCGAGGAGATCCGCAAGCAGTACGTGCTGGTGGCGCGCGCCAAGGGCCTGAGCCAGCAGCGCGTGCTCTACAAGCACATCTTCCGCAACGCGCTGATCCCGCTGGTGACGGGCTTTCCGGCGGCGTTCATCGGCGCCTTCTTCACGGGCAGCGTGCTGATCGAGACGCTGTTCTCGCTCGACGGCCTGGGGCTGCTCAGCTACGAGAGCGTGATCCGGCGCGACTACCCGGTGGTGCTGGGCTCACTGTACCTCTTCGCGCTGATCGGCGTGGTCGTCAAGCTGCTGTCCGACGTGCTTTACACGGTGGTCGACCCACGCGTGCAGTTCGCGGCGGTGGCCAAGTGAGCGCGCGCCTGGCGACACGAGCATGAGCGCCGTCCTCCCCACCCCCACTCCGACGCCCGCAGGCGACGCCGCCGCGTTGCCGCCCACGGGGGCGGCCGCGCCGCAGTCCCCCGGCGCGCGCGCCTGGGCTCGCTTCAAGCGCAACCGCCAGGGCTACGTCTCGCTGTGGATCTTCGGCGTGCTGCTGGTGCTGGCGACCTGCGCCGAACTCATCAGCAACGACCGGCCGCTCCTGGCGCGCATCGACGGCACGTGGCACGTGCCGGTGCTGTCCAACCCCAGCGAGCGCACGCTCGGCGGCGACTTCGACACCGGCACCGACTGGAAGGACCCGTTCATCGCCGAACGCCTGGCACAGCCGGGCAACTGGGCGCTGTTCACGCTGAACCCGCACTCGGCCGATTCGCTCGATTACTTCGACCCCACGCTGCCGCCCGGCGCACCCAGCGCGCGCAACTGGCTGGGCACCGACAGCCGCGGCCGCGACCTGCTGGCGCGGCTGATCTACGGCTTTCGCATCAGCGTGTGGTTCGCGCTGGCGCTCACCGCGGTGGGCACGGCCATCGGCGTGCTGGCCGGTGCGTTGCAGGGCTACTTCGGCGGCCGGGTCGACATCGTGCTGCAGCGCTTCGTCGAGATCTGGGGCGCGCTGCCCGAGCTGTACCTCCTGATCATCTTCGCCAGCGTGTTCGAGCCGTCGCTGCTGCTGCTGCTGATCCTGCTGAGCCTGTTCGGCTGGATCGGCCTGTCGGACTACGTGCGTGCCGAGTTCCTGCGCAACCGCGGGCTCGAATACGTGAAGGCGGCGCGCGCGCTGGGCCTGTCCAACCGCCAGATCATCTGGCGCCACGTGCTGCCCAACAGCATGACGCCGGTGATCACCTTCATGCCGTTCCGCATGGCCGGCGCCATCCTCGCGCTGACCAGCCTGGACTTCCTCGGCCTGGGCGTGCCGCAGAGCGTGCCGAGCCTGGGCGAGCTGCTGCGCCTGGGCAAGGAGAACCTGGATGCCTGGTGGATCATCGGCAGCACCTTCTGCGTGCTGGTGGGCACGATGCTGCTGCTGACCTTCATCGGCGACGCGCTGCGCGACGCCTTCGACACGCGCAAGTCCTGACATGGCCGGGCCCGACCTTGCAGCGCCGCTGCTCGACGTGCGCCACCTCACGGTGCGCTTCGGCGACAGCGTCGTCGTCCACGACGTGTCCTTCGCCATCGCCGCCGGCGAGAAGTTCGCCCTCGTCGGCGAATCGGGCTCGGGCAAGAGCATCACCGCGCTGTCGATCCTCAAGCTGGTCGACGCGGCCAGCACCACCGGCAGCATCGTCTTCGACGGCGAGGACCTGAGCCACAAGACCGAGCGCCAGATGCGCGCCCTGCGCGGCAAGCGCATCGGCATGATCTTCCAGGAGCCGATGACGGCGCTGAACCCGCTGTACACGGTGGGCAACCAGATCGGCGAGGTGCTCGAGCTGCACGAGGGCCTGCGCAAGGAGGCGGCGCGGGCCCGGGCCATCGAGCTGCTGGCGCGCACTGGCATCCCCGAGCCGGCCAAGCGCGTCGACGTCTTCCCGCACCAGTTGAGCGGCGGCCAGCGCCAGCGCGCCATGATCGCCATGGCGCTCGCCTGCCGGCCGGCGCTGCTGATCTGCGACGAGCCGACGACGGCGCTCGACGTCACGATCCAGGCGCAGATCCTGGCGCTGCTGGACGAACTGCAGGCCGAGATGGGCATGGCGCTGCTGTTCATCACGCACGACCTGAACCTGGTGCGCCGCTTCACCCACCGCGTGGGCGTCATGGAACGTGGCCGCCTCGTCGAGATGGGCCGCACGGCCGAGGTGTTCGAGCGTCCGCAGCACGCCTACACGAAGAAGCTGCTGGCCAGCCGCCCGCAACGCGTGGTGCAGCCGGTGGCCGACGACGCGCCCGTGCTGGTGCAGGCCGACGACGTGCGCGTGAGCTTCACCTTCAGCGAAGGCTGGTTCAGGAAGCGCCAGTTCCACGCCGTGCAGCGCGCCACGCTCGCGCTGCGCCGCGGCGAGACGCTGGGCATCGTCGGCGAGTCCGGCTCGGGCAAGACGACGCTCGGCATGGCGCTGCTGGCGCTGCAGCCCATCAGCGCCGGCAGCGTCACGATGGGCGGCGTGCGCATCGATGCCGCCGGCCGCGACCAGCTGCGCGCGATGCGGCGCCGCATGCAGGTGGTGTTCCAGGACCCGTTCGCCTCGCTGAGCCCGCGCATGACGATCGGCCAGATCGTCGGCGAAGGCCTGGCACTGCACCGGCCGGAACTCGACCGCACCGAGCGCGAGCGCCTGGTGCTGGCGATGCTCGACGAAGTGGGGCTCTCGGAGCGCTCGGGCGTGTCCGGCGTGCTGCACCGCTACCCGCACGAGTTCAGCGGCGGCCAGCGCCAGCGCATCGCCATCGCCCGTGCCGTGGTGCTGCGGCCCGAGGTGCTGGTGCTGGACGAGCCGACCTCGGCGCTCGACGTCTCGGTGCAGCAGCAGGTGCTGCGCCTGCTGTCCGACCTGCAGCAGCGCTACGGCCTGAGCTACATCTTCATCAGCCACGACCTCGCACTGGTGCGCGCCATGTCGCACCGCGTGATGGTCATGAAGGGCGGCGACGTGGTCGAGCAAGGAGAAGCCGAGGCGCTGTTCGCCGCGCCGCGCGAGCCGTACACGCAGGCGCTGCTGGCGGCGGCCGATCTCAGCTGATGGGCACGCCGCGGGTGTGGCGCATCGGCGGGGCGCTGGTGGCCGGCGCGGCGCTGGCGCTGGCGGGGTGCAGCCAGACGCAGTTCGAGCCGCCCGACGTGCAGGGCGAACCGCTGATGGCGGCCGCCGACGGCAAACCACTGCTGCTGGTGCTGACCAAGCAGGAGGAACGCCGCGTCTCGCGCTTCGGCGGCCGGCGCAGCAGCGCCACCGAGCGCCGCGACACCCTGTTCCACTTCGACCTGCGTGCCTACGAGCCGACCACCGCCACGCCGCTGTGGCGGGCGCGGCTCGTCACCTTCAACGATCCGGCGATGGCCACGGCGGCGCGCCAGACGCGGGTCGTCGGCTCGTCCACGTCCGGTGCGTTGCTCGGGCAGGAAGGCGACCGCGTGTGGCTGCAGATCGCCGAATCGCCGCTGGCCGTCGCGGTGGTCGACGGCAGCGTGCGTGCCGATGCCACCGCCATCGAAGCCGCCAACCCCGAGCTGGCCGGGCAGCTGCCGAGCGAGGCGCGACTCTACGGCTTCGACCGCGGCCTGGTGGTGCAGGCGGCCGACGCGCGCCGCTGGGTCGTCCGCGGGCCGGCGCTGAAGGCGCAGCCCTGGGCGCCCGCCGTGCCGGCCGCTGCGCCGGCGCCGCTGAAGGCCAACGGCATGCCGAAGGTGGTGCCGCTGCGCCCGCCCTTCGGCGCGCACACGCGCATGGCCTCGATCGGCGGCAGGCTCGTCGGCCTGTATTCGGCGAAGGAAGCCGAGGCCGCGGCGAACGATCCCTTCGGTGACCGGCTGGCGTACCCGTACAGCATCGTCGACGAAGGCGCCGGCTCACGGCGGACGTTCTGGACGGTGCACACGGCCCAGGTGCAGCGCTTCGACGAACGCTTCGAGCGCATCCAGCGCCTGGAGCCGGTCGCGGCCAGTGCGGTGTTCCTGCGCGGCCGCTTCCTGCAGCAGTTGCCGGGCGAGACCGCGCTGGCGGCCCGGGACCCCGATGGCGCCTTCGTGTGGCACACCTCGCGCATGGACGATGCCGGGCGGCTGCGACTGACCCGGCTGGACGCCGGGCTGGCGCCGCGGTGGACCGCCGAGCTGCCCATGAGCGAGAGCGGCACCGCCAACCGGGTGCGCTACTGGGTGCTCGGCCGCCACGTCGTGGCGATGGGTGACTGGCGGCGCGAGGTCGACCACGTCGTGACGCGGCAACCGCACATCGTCAGCATCGAGGCGGCTAACGGCACGGTGGTGGCGCACAACCTCGCGCTCGAGCCCACCGATCCGCGTGCGCCGACGAAGCTGTGGCCGCGCCAGGCGGGCGAGGGCGCCGCGGCCAATTGAGCCGGGCGGCGGCGCGCGTCAGGCCGCCGCGCCCTCGATCCTGAACACCGACACCGCGCGCACCAGCTCGTCGGCCTGGCGGCGCAGGCTTTCCGCCGCGGCGGCGCTTTCTTCCACCAGGGCGGCGTTCTGCTGCGTGGCCTGGTCCATCTGCGAGACGGCCTGGCCGATCTGGCTGACGCCCGAGCTCTGCTCGCCCGTGGCGGCGCTGATCGCGCCCATCACGTCGGAGACGCGCGTCACCGCGGCCTGCATCTCGGCCATGGCGGCGCGCGCCTGGTCGACGAGGCTCGAGCCGCGCTCGACGCGCTCGACGCTGTCGCCGATGAGGCGCTTGATGTCGCGTGCCGCCTCGGCGCTGCGGCCGGCCAGCGTGCGCACCTCGGCGGCGACGACGGCGAAGCCGCGGCCGTGCTCGCCGGCGCGCGCGGCCTCCACCGCCGCGTTCAGCGCCAGGATGTTGGTCTGGAAGGCGATGCCGTCGATGAGCGCGTTGATGTCGGCGATGCGCCGGCTGCTGTCCTGGATCTGCTTCATGGTGTCGACCACCTGCGCCACGACGGTGTCGCTCTGCACCGCCACGGTGGCGGCGCTGCGCGCGAACTCGCTGGCGCGGGCGGCGTTCTGGGCCGTGGTCTGCACCGTGGCGCCCAGCTGCTCCATCGACGCGGCGGTCTGCTGCAGGGCGCTGGCCTGCTCCTCGGTGCGCTGCGCCAGGTCACCGTTGCCCTGGGCGATCTGCGACGACGCCGTGGCCAGCGAGGTGGCGTTGCTGCGCACCTGACCCACCAGCTCGGCCAGGCGGCCCTGCATGGTCTTCAGCTGCGCCAGCAGGCTGGCCTGGTCGCCGGGGTTCAGCTGGATCGGCATCGTGAGGTCGCCCTGGGCGACGCTGCGCGCCAGGTCGGACGCGACCGCCGGGTCGGCGCCCAGCTGGCGCAGCACCGAGCGGCTGATGAACACGCCGCCGCCCACCGCCAGGGCGCCGGCGACCAGCATCAGCACCACGCTGGTGATCGTGGCGCTGCGTGCACGGGCCGCGGCGGTGGTGGCGGTGGCGGTGCCCACCTCGGCCAGCCTGGCGGCGGCGTCGTCCAGCAGCTTGGCGGGCGCACGGTCCATGCCGCTCACGGCCTTGTCGCCGGCGGTGGGGTCGAAGCCGGCGGCCTTGAAGGCGTCGAAGGCGCCGCGGTACTGCCGGCCCATGGTGGCGTGCGCGGCGGCGAACTGCTCGACCAGTTCGCGCGACGGCCCGGCGGGCAGCTCGGCGGCCAGGGCCTTGGCCTTCTCGGCGATGTCGGCCTCGGTCTTCTGAAACGCGCCCCAGTGGCGGCTCAGGCCCTTCTCGTCCTTGCCGCGCAGCAGCACGTTCTTCCATTCCTGGATCTGCGTCTTGAACTGCACCAGGATGGCGGCGGCCTGCGCCGAGTGGCGCTGGCTGGCGGCGACGTCGCCTTCGTAGCTGCGCACCGACTGGTTAAGTGTGAAGATGCCGTACAGCGCCGCGGCCAGCATCAGCAGCCCGGCGACAGCGAACGACAGGGGAAGCTTGACGGCGAGTTTCATGGTGGTCCTTCGGCAATGGTGGATGGAGCGCCGCTACGGGGCGCGGCCGGTCGAACCTCCCGCTCATCGGCCTGCCCGCAGCAGGGTTGAAGGCACGTGACGGTGCTTTATGACAGTCCCGTGACGGATCAGGCACTCGGTTGGTGCATCGCGCCCGGTTTCGTGGCATTTCGCACCGGCGGTGCAGCGCTTCCCGGCGGGCCTGGCGCGTAGAGCCGATCGGCGTAGGTGGCCAGCCAGTCGCGCCGCGCCATCAGCAGCATGGCGGTGACGCCACCGGTGGCCATCGCCTCGGCCAGGGCCAGCAGCGCCGCCGCGACCCAGGCGCCGTCGCCGGCCGCGTCGCCGACGGCCAGGTGCAGCGCGGCGGCGCCGAGCAGGGCGGCGGCGCTCGCCCCGACGCCGCGGCCGAGCAGGTAGACGAACGGTTGACGGGGCAGGTGGCGGCGCACCATCCAGCCGGCGGCCAGCGCCAGCGCCGCCGGCAGCAGGCCGTGCCAGGCGAGCGTGCGCCAGGCGTCGAGCAGGCCGACGTCACCCATGCCCAGGCGCACCGCCGCTGCCGTCGCCAGCGCCAGCACGGCCAGCGGCCAGCCGCACACCAGCACCAGCAGCGGCGCGCCCGACCAGCGCAGGTCGACGCCTGCGATGCGCGCTTCGGGCCACGCCGCCAGCAGCGTGGCCAGCGCGAACGCGGCCCCTGCCGCCTGCCAGGCTGCAGCGCTGCGCAAGGCGCGCCACGGCGCGAGCGCGACCGCGATGGCCAGCGACAGCACGCCGCAGCCGTGCACCAGGGCATCCATGCCGCGGCGTCGGCAAGTGCCGAACCCGGCGGGCTCAGACCGCGCTGCGGTGCCGGGCGATGCAGGTGTCCAGCACCTCGCCGCCGTCGCGCTGCCACCAGTGGTCGCGCGAGAAGATCTCCACTTCGCTGTAGCCGTCGTAGCCGGCGGCTTCGACCCAGCCGCGGATGCGCGGGATGTCGATCACGCCGTCGCCCATCATCCCGCGGTCTTCGAGCAGGTCGTGCGTGGGCGTGAGCCAGTCGCAGACGTGGAAGGCGAGCAGGCGTTCGCGACCGGCGCGGGCGATCTGCTGCGCGAGCAGCGGATCCCACCACACGTGGTACACGTCGAGCGCGACGCCGAGCGCACCGCTGCGGCCCGGGTCGAGCGCGTCGCACACGTCGAGCGCCTGCGCCAGGGTGTTGATGCAGGCGCGGTCGGCGGCGTACATCGGGTGCAGCGGCTCGATGGCCAGCGGCATGCCGCGCTCGCGCGCATCGTCCAGCAGCGCGGCGATGCCTTCGTCCACCTGGCGCCGGGCGCCTGCGATGTCCTTGTGCGCCGCGCGGCCGGCCAGCGCGCCGGGCAGGCCGCCCACCACCAGCACCAGGCAGGGCGCGCCGAGTTCGCAGGCTTCGTCCAGCGCGCGCCGGTTGTCGCTGCGCACGGCCTCGCGGCTGGCGCCGTCGGTGAAGGTGAACATGCCGCCGCGGCAGTAGCCCGAGAGCCGGATGCCGGTGTCGCGCAGCGCGCGCGCGGTGGCCTGCAAACCCGCGGCGGCCACCTGGTCGCGCCACGGCGAGATGGCGCGGATGCCGCGCGCTGCGCAGGCGTCGATGATCTCGAGCAGCGGCCAGTCGACGCCGCCCTGGCGGCGCACCGTGGCGGTGTTGATCGACAGCCAGCGGTGGTCGTGCGAGAAGTCGCGCATCGGGTCGCGTTGCCGGCTCAGCCGTCCACGCCGTGCAGCGCCAGCAGCGTCCGCATGCGCTGCACCGCCAGCTCGGGCTCGGCCACCAGCCCCGCCGCGTCGGCCAGCCGGAACAGTTCGCTGAAGTGCAGCAGCGACCGCGCGCTCTGCTGGCCGCCCACCAACGCGAAGTGGCGCTGGTGGCCGTTGAGCCAGGCCATGAAGACGATGCCGGTCTTGTAGAACCGCGTCGGCGCCTGGAAGACGTGGCGCGACAGCGGCACCGTCGGCGCCAAGATGGCGTGGAAGCGCGCCGTGTCGCCTTCGGCCAGCGCGGCCAGTGCGGCGCTGGCCGCAGGGGCGATGGCGTCGAAGATGCCCAGCAGCGCGTGGCTGTGGCGCCGGCCGTCGCCGGCGATGAGCTCGGCGTAGTTGAAGTCGTCGCCGGTGTACATGCGCACGGCGCGGCCTTCGGGGCCGTGGCCGGCGCCGGGCAGGCGCTCGCGCATCTCGACTTCCCTGTCCTTGTCGAGCAGCGAGATCTTGATGCCGTCGACCTTGGCCGCGTTGGCCTCGATGACACCGAGCGCGGTGGCCATGGCGGCGTCCACGTCGGTGCTGCCCCAGTAGCCGGCGAGCGCCGGGTCGAACATCTCGCCCAGCCAGTGCAGGATGACCGGCTCGCGCGCCTGGCGGAGCACGCGGTCGTAGACGCGCACGTAATCGTCCGGCCCCCGGGCCACGCGCGCCAGCGCCCGGCTTGCCATCACGATCAGCCGGCCGCCCAGCTGCTCGATCGCGGCCATCTGCTCCTCGTAGGCGCGGATCACGTCGTCGACCGAGCGGCAGTCCGCGGGCGCGAGGTGGTCGGTGCCGCAGCCGCTGGCCAGGAAGGCGCCGGGCACGTCCCTGGCGGCGTCGATCGAGCGCGCGATCAGCTGCAGCGACGTGGGCCAGTCGAGCCCCATGCCGCGCTGCGCCGTGTCCATGGCCTCGGCCACGCCGAGGCCCAGGCGCCACAGGTGCTGCCGGTAGGCGATGGTGGCGTCCCAGTCGATGGCGCACTGCAGCCACGGGTCGGCGGGCGCCAGCGGGTCGGCGACGACGTGCGCCGCCGAATAGGCGATGCGGTCGAGCCGCTGCCCCGGCCGCGCCGGCGTGAACGCGCCGGGGCCGCGCAGGGTGTAGGCCTCGAGCCGGCCGTCGGCCTTGGGCAGCTTGAGTTGCAGCGCCATCGTCCCGCCCGTCACAGCGCCAGCGGCGGCACGTCCACCCAGCGCCGTTCCTTCCAGCTCTGCAGCGCGGCTTCCACCAGCTGCACGCCCTTGGCGCCTTCAGGCAGCGTCCAGCGGTAGGGGGCGTCGTCGGCCACGTGGCGGATGAAGGCCTCCCACTGCAGCTTGAAGCCGTTGTCGTAGAACTGCGTGTCGGGCACGTCCTGCCACTGGTCGAAGAAGTTCATCGACTGCTTCACGTCGGGGTTCCACACCGGGCGCGGCGTCGTCACGCGGCTCTGCGCGCGGCACTCCTGCAGGCCGGCGACGGCCGAGCCGTCGGTGCCGTCGACGTGGAAGGTGACGAGGTCGTCGCGGCGCACGCGCGTGGCCCAGCTCATGGTCAGCTGCGCCACCACCGGCTCGCCGTTGTGGCCCTTGAGCATCGCGGTGGCGTAAGCCGCATCGTCGGCGGTCGCGGCGTAGGGCTTGCCGGCCTCGTCCCAGCGCTTGTCGATGTGCGTCGCGCCCAGGCAGGTGATGCTCTGCACCTCGCCGAACAGGTTGTCGAGCACGTAGCGCCAGTGGCACATCATGTCGAGGATCATCCCGCCGCCGTCCTCGGCGCGGTAGTTCCAGCTCGGGCGCTGGATGGGCTGCAGGTCGCCTTCGAAGACCCAGTAGCCGAAGTCGATGCGCACGCTGAGCATGCGGCCGAAGAAGCCGGCTCGGCGCAGCATGTCGAGCTTGCGCAGGCCGGGCAGGAACAGCTTGTCCTGCACCGCGCCGTGCTTCAGGCCGCTGGCCTGCGCCAGCTGGCACACCTCCAGCGCCTCGTTGAGGTTGGTGGCGATGGGCTTCTCGCAGTACACGTGCTTGCCGGCGCGCAGCGCCTGCGCCAGCAGCATCGGCCGCATCTGGGTGGTGCCGGCGTCGAAGAACACGGTGTCGGCCTTGTTGGCCAGCGCCGCTTCGAGGTTGGTGCCGTGGCGGGCGATGCCGTGCTCGCGCGCCAGGGCCTCGATCTTCTCGGCGTTGCGGCCGATGAGGATGGGGTCGGGCATGACCCGGTCGCCGTTGGCGAGCGCCACGCCACCCTGGTTGCGGATGGCGACGATGGAGCGCACGAGGTGCTGGTTCAGCCCCATGCGGCCGGTGACGCCGTGCATGATGAGGCCGAGGGTCTTGGTGGCCATGATGGTCCGTCAGTGCAGTTGGTCGGTCAGTTCGTGGGGCTCAGGCCGGCGGCCTTCACCAGCGCCGCGTTGCTGACGATCTCGCCCTTGATGTAGGCGTCGAACTCCTCGGGCTTCATCGTCCAGGCGTCGGCGCCCAGCTGCACGAAGCGCTCCTTCACCTCGGGCAGGGCCAGCGCCTTGGTCACCTCGGCGTGCAGCCGCTCGACGATGGGCCGCGGCGTCTTGGCCGGCACCATCATCCCGATCCAGAAGTTGAACTCGCTGCCCGGCACGCCCGATTCGGCCGTGGTGGGCACGTCGGGCAGGGCACTGGCGCGGCGCGGCGAGCCGACGGCCAGGGCCTGCAGCTGGCCGCCGCGGATCTGGCCGATGACCGGCGCGATGGGGCTGAAGTAGTAGTCGACGCGCCCCGAGATCACCTCGGTGACCGCCTCGGCCGAGCCCTTGAACGGGATGTTGGTGGCTTCGATGCCGGCGGCCATCTTGAACTTCTCGGCGTTGAGGTGCGTGGCGCTGCCCTGGCCGGCGGAGGCGAAGTTCATCGAGCCCGGCCTGGCCTTGGCCGCGGCCACCAGGTCGCGCACGCTCTTGAAGCCCTTGGCGGGCGACACCACCAGCACGTTCGGCGTGCTGGAGATGGGCGTGACGCCGGCGAAGGCCGTCACCGTGTCGAACGGCAGCTTGGCGAAGGTGCTGGGGCTGACCGTGTGCGACGAGCTGTGGATCATGATCGTGTAGCCGTCGGGCTCGGCGTTGGCCACGGCCTGCTGGCCGATGGTGCCGCTGGCGCCGGCGCGGTTGTCCACCACCAGTTGCTGGCCCATGCTGGCGCTCATCTTGTCGGTGATGGCGCGGGCGATGATGTCGGTGGTGCTGCCGGCGGCGAACGGCACGATCACGCGGATCGGCTTGTTCGGGTAGCCGGCCTGGGCGAAGGCGGTGCCGGCCACGGCGGCGAGCGCGAGGGCGGCGAGGGACGTGCGCAGGTTCATGCGAGGACTCCGGTTCGGGCTTCGGGTGAGGGCGTGAGCGGCGCTTGGGCTCACACCAGGGTGACGGCATCGGCCAGCGGCTGCATCGCGCGCCAGTCGGGGTCCGCGCGGTGGGCGAAGCCCGGCGCGAACAGCGAATCGATGCGCAGCACGCCGCCTTCGCGGCGCAGGCGCGGCGGCTGGCCGTCGCGGCCGCCGCAGTAGAGGTCGGCGTGTGCCTCGGCGTAGGCGCGCTGCTCGTCTGCAGGCGCGGTGCCGAAGCCGGGGCCGTAGTGGTGGCCGTTGCGCTCGCTGCTGGCCAGGCCCAGCAGCGCGGCCAGCGCCAAGTCCTGCTGCACCGACAGGCCGGCCTGGCAGGTGAGGTCTTCGGCCGACATGAAGCAGCGGGGTGCGCGCGGGTCGCGCTGCGCCCAGGCGTCGACCCGGGCCCGGTTGGCGATCGCCTTGTACAGCCCCTTGCACGACTTGCTGGACACGCCGTGCCAGCCCAGCGGCGCCCCGGCGGGCCAGTCGGAGAGGCGGCCGTCGGCCTCGTCCATCAGCAGCGGCGCCGGGGCTTCGCGCCAGGGCAGCTCGGCGCCGAGGGACGCGTCGCGCGGCAGCGGCTGCTCCAGGTACATCAGCGCCTCGGCACGGCGGGTCGATCCGCCCTTGGCCAGCACGGGGCGCAGCGCGTCGAACAGGGCGCGCAGGGCATGCGCGTCCTTCACCTGCTCGTTGCCGTCGAGCGTGTAGCGGTAGTCGGCGACGTGGTCGTCGAGCACGCCGAGCACCGCGTCCAGGCGCGCCGCGTCGGCCACGGGGTCGCCGCCGAGCTTGATCTTGAAGTGCGTGGGCCGGTCGATGGCGATCACCGCCGGCAGGCTGACCGGCCCGCCGCCGGCGTCGTCGGCCGCCACCGGCTCGAGCGGGTCGAGCAGGCCCACGGTGTGGCGCAGGGCGATGCGGCGCAGCGGGTCGAGCGACGCCAGCCAGGCGCTCCAGTCCCAGCCATCCAGGTCGGGCAGCAGCGGGGTGGCGGCGATGCCGGGCAGGTTGCGGCGCAGGGCATCGAAGAACGACACGCCGAACGCGCGGCACAGCGCATCCAGCACCGCGCGGTCGATCACCGCCTGGCCGTAAGCCGCGGTCAGTGCGGTCTGGCCGTCGGCCTCGCCGGCCGCCATCAGGCCCGCGTAGTGGCGCGCGAAGAGGCCGAAGGCGGTGGCGGGCGCGTCGTGGCGGTAGGCGTCGCGGCAGCGCTGCACCGAGGCGACGAGCCCGGCGACGTTGGCCGCCATCGACGGGCCCGGCCGCTTGTCGAACCAGCGGGGCACCAGCATCTCGGCGGCGTGGCCCGTGGCCTCTTGGCCGCCGATCCTGGCGTGCACGCGCACGAAGAGCTGCGGGCAGCGCTCGAGCGTCACCGCGCCGAAGCGGAAGGGCAGGCGCAGCTGCACGGGGCGCACGCCGGCCTCGACGTCGGTGATCACCAGCGTGGGTGCGTCGGCGTGCATGGCGCGGGTGGTGTCGGGCAGGGGCTGCGTGGAGGGACCGGTGCGGCGTGCGCCGGCGTCAATGCGCGTCCAGGTTGCCCTGCGCATGGAAGTGGCTGCGCAGCTGGCGCGCGTAGGCGCCGAAGGCTTCGCTGCCCATCACCTCCAGCCCGCGCGGCCGCGGCAGGTGGATGTCGTAGACGGCCGCGATGCGGCCCGGTCGCTCGGTCATCACGAACACCCGGTCGGAGAGGAAGATCGCCTCCGGGATGCTGTGGGTGATGAGCAGCACCGTCTTGCGCGGCACCGGTGCCTCGCCGCGCGCCGGCTCTCCGCCGGCGCCCATCCAGATGCGCTGCAGCTCGAGGTTCATGCGCTCGCGCGTCATCGCGTCGAGTGCGCCGAAAGGCTCGTCCATCAGCAGCAGCGGCGGGTCGTGCAAGAGCGCGCGCAGGATCGCCACGCGCTGCTGCATGCCGCCCGAGAGCTGCCACGGGTACTTGTCCTCGAAGCCCTGCAGCCCGGCCATGGCGATGAGCGACTCGGCGCGCTGGCGCGCCGCGGCCATCGGCAGCTTGCGGATCTCGGCCTGCAGCAGGATGTTGTCGATGACACGCCGCCACGGCAGCAGCAGCGCGTTCTGGAACACGATGCCGACGTTGGTCTGCGGCCCGTTGACCGCGTGGCCGTCGAGCATCAGTTCTCCGCCGCTGATGGGCAGCAGGCCGGCCACCAGCTTCATCAGCGTGCTCTTGCCGCAGCCCGAGGGGCCGACGACCGCGACGAACTCGCCGGCGCGGATGCCGAAGTCCAGCGGCTTGAGCGTCTCGACCTCGCCCTCGGCGGTGCGGTAGGTCTTGCGCAGGCCGCGCGCCTCGATGAGCACGGGCGCGCCGGCGCGCGCAGGGGCCGAGCGGTGCAGTTCCTTGACGACGGCGCTCATCGTGCGGGCGTCAGGGGAGGAACTCGTTGGTCACCCAGTCCTCGGGCTTGCCTCGCACCGCCGGGTCGAGCCCGCCGTACTGCACCAGCATGTCGAGCGACTCGTTGACGTCCTTCATCGACACGCGCAGCGGGCGCTGGCCCTTGGTGTTGTCGGTGTGGTACAGCGGCGTGGTCAGCTTGATGCCGATGTTGAGCGTGTCGCGCTGGCCGGCCTTCGGCATCGCCTTGAGCATGGCGTCGATCGCCGCCTCGGGGTTCTTCGCCGTCTCCTCGTGGGCACGGGTGGTGGCGCGCATGAAGCGCTTCACCAGGTCGGGGTTGCGCTGCAGCGTGTTGTGGCTGGCGATGACGCCGCTGCTGATGAGGTTGATGCCGTAGTCGGCAAAGCGCATGACGCTGGCCGGCTTCTTGGTGGCGTCCTGGATCTTGATGTTCTGGTCCATCAGGTAGCCCAGCAGCACGTCGGCCTGGCCGTTGATGACGGCGTTGAGCTTGGTCTGGCCGTCGCCCGACACCACCTTGTACTGGCCTTCCTGCAGACCGGTCTTCTTCATGAACAGGGGCCAGATCTGGCTCATCGCATCGCCCGGCGTCATCGCCACGGTCTTGCCGACGATGTCCTTGGGCGTCTTGATGTTCTTCTCGGCCAGGCCGATCACCGACATGGGGCTGACCTGCAGCGCCACGCCCACGGCCTTGACCGGCGCGCCCTTGGTGGCGGCGCGGATCATCGTCGGCACGTCGACGTAGCCGAAGGTGGCCGAGCCGGCGGCCACGGCCTGCACCGAGACGCCGGAGCCGCGGCCTTCCTGGATCTCGAGGTCGATGCCCTCGGCTTCGTAGAAGCCGCGCTCCTTGCCCAGGAAGAAGGGCGCGTGCTCGCTGTAGACGTACCAGTTGAGCAGCAGGGTCACCTTCTCGCGCGCCTGGGCCTGCGCCGCCAGCGGCAGCGCCAGCGTCGAGGCCGCGGCGGCCGTGGCCAGGACCCGGCCGATCATCGAACGTCGCTTCATCGCATGTCTCCTTGTGTCGTCGTTCATCTACACACCCAACTGCACGTCATGGCGCAGCGACGCATGCCAGGGCATCACCGCGCGCTCCACGAGTTCGATGGCCAGGAACAGCAGCACGCCCACCATCGACAGCACCACCAGCGCCGCGAACATCAGCGGCAGGTCGAAGGTGCCGTTGGCCTTCTGCAGCACGTAGCCCAGGCCCGAGTTCGAGCCGACGAATTCGCCGACCACCGCGCCCACCACCGCCAGCGTCACCGACACCTTGAGCCCGCTGAAGATGGCCGGCAGCGCGGTCGGCAGCCTGAACTTGACGAACAGCTTCCAGCGGCCCGCGCCCATCGAACGCGCCAGGTCGACGACGTCGGCCTCCATGCTCTTGAAGCCCTGCACCGTGGCCACGACCACCGGGAAGAAGCCGAGCAGGAACGCGGCGATGACCTTGGGCACGATGCCGAAGCCGAACCACACGACGAACAGCGGCGCCACCGCCACCTTCGGGATCGACTGGCTGAACACCAGCAGCGGGTAGACGAAGCTCTCGACCACGCGCGAGCTGGCGATCCACATCGCCGCCAGCACGCCGATCACGGCCGATGCGGCGAAGCCGCCCAGCGTGGCGTACAGCGTGGGCAGCGTCTCGCGCCACAGCATCGGCCACTGCGCGACCAGCTGCTCGGCCACCGACCAGGGCGTGGGGATGAGGTAAGGCTTGATGCCGAAGACCCGGATCACCACGTCCCACAGCACCACCAGCATCACCAGCAGCCAGATCGCCCGCAGCGCGGGCGAGGTGATCCAGCGGGGCACGCCCGGCGCGCGGGTGGTGCTGGCGCCGACCCTGCCCGCGACGTCGGTCGTCTCGGCGTGGCGTGGGGAACCCGATGCCGGATCCTGGTGCGTGGCGCTGTCGGCGCTGTGCGGCGTGAGCGTCTGGTCGGCCATGTCGCGCTCCTGGTGGACGCCTACGCCGCCAGGCCCAGGCGCGGGCCCTCGGTGATGCGCAGCTTGAGCCCATGGTCGTAGGGCAGGGCGGGCGTCGCGAACTCGACGTCGTTGCGCACGAAGTGCAGGGCACAGGCGCGGCGCCAGTGCGGGCTGTGGTTGGGCCCGCTCACGTGGAAGGTGTTGCCGTGGTGGAAGCTCACGCCGCCCTTCCTCACCGGCGCCGGCTGCATCGGCTGCTTGTCGAGCACGCTCGCCGGCAGCTGCAGGTTGTAGGGCTCGCCCTCGGGCGCGAAGTGCGGGTACACCGGGCCCTTGTTGGTGCCGTCGCCGAAGTACATGCAGCCGTTCTCGAGCGTGGCGTCGTCCAGCGCGATCCAGGCCGTGACCACGCCTTCGGGGTCGGTGGGGCCGAAGTAGTAGTTGTCCTGGTGCGCGGGCTTGGGGCCACCGCCCTCGGGCGGCTTGAAGAAGATCTGGCTGAAGTACACCGACACGCCCCGTCCGATGAAGCCTTCGACCAGGCCCACCAGCACCGGGTCGCGCGCCAGCGCCTTGACCGCGTCGCGGTGGGCGTGCGGGTTGTCCAGCTTGCGCAGCACGGTGCGCGAGCGCACCCCGCCGTCGACGTACCAGCTGCGCTGCTCGGCGGGCAGTTCGGCCAGGAACTGCTCGCCCCAGCGGTGGATGTCCTCGACCACCGCGTCCATGCGCGCCGGCTCGAACACGCCGTTCACCGTGAGATGGCCCTGGTGGCGGTAGAACGCCAGGTCGGCGGCGTCGAGCGTGGGCGGAGGGTTCGAAGACGATGAGGCCATGCGATTCACCGTTCGGTTAATTGTCAATCCTTCAGCACGTAGCCCATCACCACGTCGGTGATGTGCGACAGGCGCTGCTGCAGGGCCTTGGGCGCCAGCAGGTCGCGGCCGAAGATCGTCGACAGCGTGTGCGTGTTGGAGAGGTAGAAGTACGCCAGGCCGGCGATCGAGATGTAGAGCTGCAGCGGGTCGACCCCGCCGCGGAACAGGCCCTGCTTGCGCCCGCGCTCGAGCACGTCGGCCAGCAGCTCGATCAGCGGTGAGTTCATCTCGCGGATGCGCTTGCTTTCCTTGAGGTGGCGCGCGCGGTGCAGGTTCTCGCTGTTCAGCAGTGTCAGGAATTCCGGGTGCGCGAGGTAGTGTTCCCAGGTGAACACCACCAGCCGGCGCAGCGCCTCGACCGGGTCGAGCGCCTCGAGGTGCAGCGCGCGTTCGGCCTCGCGGATGTCGGCGTAGGTCTGCTCCAGCACCGCCAGGAACAGCTCGTCCTTGCCGCCGAAGTAGTAGTACAGCAGCCGCTTGTTGATGCCGGCGCGCTCGGCGATGCGGTCGATGCGCGCGCCGCCCAGGCCGACCTCGGCGAACTCGGCCATCGCCGCGCGCAGGATCTGCTGCTGGGTGCGGTCGGCATCCCGGGTGCGCAGGGTGACGACGGTGGCGACGCTCGGCATGGCCGCGATAATTCACCAGTTGTTGAATTGCGGCCTTGGGACTTGCCCGGGCCCGGGCATCCGCCACTGGGCAGGTAGGGGGTGCGGCGCCTTTACAAGGGCAGGGGTGCTACCTAGCATGGCCCGCATGGGCAAGCGCAAGGCGCACGCGGCGCGGGGTGCGGCGGCAGCGGTCGTCGTCGCGGCATGGCCCGCGGGTGTGACCGCGCAGCAGCCAGCCGCCGAGCCGCCACCGCCCGCTTCGGCCAGCGCCAGTGCCGCCGCCGCGCTGCAGGCCCGGGTGCAGGCGGTGCGCGCCGCCATCACGGCCACCGGGCCGGTGGTCGTGTCGTCCACGCCCGCCAGCAACTGGACCAACTGGCCGAAGTGGAGCAAGTGGAGCAACTGGGCCAACAAGTGAGCACCGCCGCCGGGCCCGAAAGCCGCCTGCCGCTGCGCACCCAGCTGCTGGTGCTGCAGCCCACGCCGTTCTGCAACCTCGACTGCCGCTACTGCTACCTGCCGCAGCGCGACGACCGCTCGCGCATGTCGCTCGACACGCTGCGCCTGGCGGCGCGGCGCCTGGCCGACGACGGCCTCGCGGGCGACGAGCTCGGCGTCGTCTGGCACGCCGGCGAGCCGCTGGTGATGCCCAGCGCCTGGTACGAGGACGCCTTCGGCGTGCTGGCCGACGAACTGCGCGGCACGCGCCTCGTGCAGGCGATGCAGAGCAACGCCGTGTGCATCGACGCGGCCTGGTGCCGCTTCTTCCTGCGCCATGGCGTGCAGCTGGGCGTCAGCGTCGACGGCCCGGCCGCCGTGCATGACAGCCAGCGCCACACGCGCCGCGGCGGTCCGACGCATGCCGCCGTGACGCGCGGCATCGCGCAACTGCAAGCGCTCGCGGTGCCGTTCCATGCCATCGCCGTGGTCACCGCGGCCACGCTCGGGCTGGCCGCTGCGCCGCCGGGTGCACCGTTCGACCCTGCCGCCGTGCGCGCGGCCGCCGACGCCTTCCACGACTGGTTCGCCGCGCAAGGCATCACGCGGCTGGGCTTCAACATCGACGAGGCCGAAGGTGCGCACCGGCGCTCCAGCCTCGCCGGTCACGCGGCGGCGTATGCGGTCTTCCTCGAGCGCCTGCTCGAGCGCGCCGCCGAAGGGGTGGTCGCGATCCGCGAGTTCGACGCGGCCGAAGCGCTGCTGCGTGCGCCGCTGCCGCGCTGGATGCCGAGCGTCGTGCCGCACGCAGCCGCGGACCCGGCTCCGGTCCGGCCCTCGTGGCCACAGAACACCCAGGTCATGCCGCTGGCCTTGCTGACCGTGCTGCACGACGGCCGCTTCTCGACGTTCTCGCCCGAGCTCGCGGGCCAGCGCGATGCCGAGCACGGCGACTTCGTGCTCGGCAACGTGCACGCGGGCGGCTACCGCGCGGCGCTGGACACGCCGCGCTTCGCGCGCCTGTGGGCCGAGGTCGCGGCCGGCGTCGCCGCGTGCCAGCGCAGCTGCGCCCACTTCGAACAATGCGGCGGCGGCGCACCGGCGAACAAGCGCTACGAGAACGGCAGCTTCGTCAGCACGCAGACGCTGCACTGCGCCTCGAGCGTGCAGGCGCCGTTCGACGCCGTGCTGCGCGCGGCCGAGCGAGCCCTGCGCCTCGCGGCCTGAAGGCCATGCAAACCCTGCAGGACTGCCGCTACACCGCCTTCGTCAGCTACGCCCATGCCGACGACGCGGCCTGGTTCCACTGGGTCACGCAGTTCCGCAACGAGCTGGAGCGTTCGCTCGGCGCGCTGCTGCGCGGGGTGAAGCTGCCGCGCTTCCACCTCTCGGGCGAGAACGGCCCGGTCGCCGGGCTGCTGGGCGACGAGCTGAAGCAGCGCATCGACGAATCGTTCGCGATGGTCATCGTCGTGCACGACAACTACGCGCAAAGCGACTGGTGCCTGAAGGAGCTGGAGTACTTCGCCGCGCGCTTCGGCCAGCAGGGCTTTCGCGAGCGGCTCTACATCGTCGCGATGTCGGAGGCAGCCATCACCACGGTGACGCAGCACCCGACGTGGCGCCGCCTGATGCCGCACGGCGAGCAGCTGTGGATCCCGTTCTACGAGCCGGGCGACACGACGCGGCCGCTCGACATCTACCTCGCGCCGGGGCTCGTCGCGCCGGCGTTCCGCCAGCCGTTCGAACGCCTGCGCAGCGATTTCGCGGCCAAGCTGCGGCGCGCGCTGCAGGCACCGCCCGCGACCCGCCCGCTGCCCGACGACGATGCCGCGCCGCCTGCGGGACCCGGTGCCGTCGATCCGTACAGCACGGTGCCGCTCGCCGGCCCGGCGCCGACGCCGGCGTCCGGCGGTGGCTCGACGGTGCTGCTCGGCTTCGGACCACCGCCCAGCGCCGGCGCCGCGCAGGCCGCGGCGCAGCTGCTGGTGCAGCGTGGCGTGGCGGCGCGCGTGCTGGCGCAGGACATCGTCTTCAGCGACTTCGCCGACTTCGCCGCTGCCACGCGCCTGGTGCTGGCCGTGGACGACGCGCCGCTGATGATGACCACGCTGGCCGCCGGCGGGCACCTCGAGCTGCAGCGCGACGCCTGGGCCCGCCAGGGCCGCCCGGCCGACGCCCTGCTGTGGCTGGACCTGCGCGCCGATCCGCACGCACCGCCGCCGCCCGGCAGCGGCGCCGCCTGGGCCGCGTCGCTGGGCATCGCCATGCTCACGCCCGGGCAGCTGGCCGACCGCCTGGCCGCGCCGCCGCGGGCGCCACCGCCGCCGGCGCCGTCCTTCGTGCGCATCTACATCGAGAGCAACCGCCACGAGCGCACGCTGTGGGAGCCGCTCGGCGAGCAGATCCGCGCCCGCTGGGACGCGCTCACCCAGCAGCTGGCGCCGCAGCGCGTGCCGCCGCTGTCGTTGCGCGCGCGCGGCCTGCCGGTCGACCAGATCGATGCCTTCCCCACGCTCGACGATGCCGACGGCGTGGTGCTGCTGTGGGGCCGCAAGACGAGCGAGGCGCTGGTGGCGCAGATCAACAAGGTGGAGAACAAGATGGCGCCGGGGCGCGACGCCGCGCCGGGCATCGTCGCCTACCTCATGCCGCCGCAGCAGGCCAGCGAGCCGGTGCCGGCCTGGGGCTGGCAGGTGCTGCGCTTCCGCGCCGAGGACGAGCACGCCATCCAGGTGGTGGACGAAGAAGGCGACGAGCTCACGCGCTTCCTGCGCAAGGTGTTCGAGCGCCGCGCCCAGCGCGACCGGCTCGAGGAGGCGCAGCAGCGCCGCGCCACGTCGGCCGGCGCTGCAGCGCCAGGCGCCGGCGGCCAGGGCCAAGGCGCTGGCGTCGCGGGTTCCGCATCGGCCGCTGCAACCGGCGGCACACCACCGGCGGCGCATCGCACCGCACCCGGGGTCACCGGATGAACGCCGCACAGCCCGTGACGCTGCCGCGCGACGCGCGCACCCGGCTGCCGCGCGAGCCGTATCCGGGCCTGCGGCCGTTCCTCGACTTCGAGGCCGCGCTGCTGTTCGGCCGCGAGCGCCAGGTGCGCGAGGTCATCGATCGCCTGCGCGAGACGCAGTTCGTCGCCGTGCTCGGCGGCTCGGGTTCGGGCAAGAGCAGCCTGATCCACGCCGGCGTGGTGCCCGAGCTGCGCAGCTTCGGCATCCCCGGCGCCGGCGACCTGTGGCTGCCGATGACGTGCACGCCCGGCACCAATGTCAGCGCCGAAGACACCGCGCTGCGGCGCCACTCGCCCATCACGCGCCTGGCGCGCCGCTTCGGCCAGCTGCTGCACAGCCGCGGCAGCGAGCAGGCCGATGCCGCCCGCGATGCCGAGATCGCCGAGGTCTTCCGCCAGGAGGCCGGCTTCGCCCGCCTGCTTGACACCTACGGCACGCAGCTCGCGGTGCCGCCGGGGCCCGACCCGAACGACGCGCGCGTGCTCTTCGTGCTGGACCAGTTCGAGGAGATCTTCCACCCCACCAACAAGGGCGTGACCGACGCCTCGCTGCTGGTCGAGCGCGTGCTCGACCACTTCTTCAACCCGCATCCGCGCTGCTACGTGGTGCTGACGATGCGCAGCGAGCACCTCAACGACTGCGCCGCCTTCCTCGAGCTGCCCGACGCGATCAACAAGAGCAGCTTCCTCATCCGCCGCCTCGACGACGGCGAGCTGCGCGACGCCATCACCGGCCCGGCGCAGCGCTTCCTGCGCCTGATGGCGCGCAGCGCCGCCGACCGCGGCCCCGACGAGCCGGCCCTGCCGGCCGAGGTCCGCTTCGAGCCCGTGGTGCTCGATCGGCTGCTGCGCGACGTCAAGGCCATCACCCACGACCCCGACCACCTGCCGCTGCTGCAGCACCTGCTGGCGCGCCTGTGGGAGGCGGCGCTCGAGCGCGAGGAGATGGACGTCCCGGTGCCGGCGCACATCACCGAGATCGACCTCGTGCGCGCCGTCACCGCCGGCCGCGTGCCGGTGGGCGACGAGCAGCCGCTGCCCGAGCGGCTGAACACGCTGCGCGCCTGCGTCGACAACTGGCCCGAGTCGCTCTACCGCTGGCACGGCCCCGAGCAGCAGGCGCAGCTGGACGCGCTGTTCCGCCACCTGGCGTTCAAGGATCCCAACACGGGGCTGTATTCGCAGCAGCGCATCGACGTCGACGAGGCCGCGCGGCTGCTGGGCGCGGGCATCACCCGCAACCACCTGCGCGCGCTGCTGGCCGAGGGCTTCCTCGGCTCGGTCGACTACCTGTTCTGGGACGACGAGGACCCGTCGCGCATCACGCTCAAGGTCAGCCACGAGTCGTTCATCCGCGGCTGGCAGCGCTTTCGCGAGCTGATCGACCGCGAGAGCGAACACTTCGACGAGTTCCTGCACGTGCTGCGCCAGTGCGCCGGCTGGGTGGCCAGCGGCGAGCAGGAGGACTTCCTGCTCGAGACCGGCGAGATGCGCCGCCTGCGCGACAGCGGCTTCGAGCAGCGCCTGGCGCGGCCCGAGCAGCGCCGCAGCTGGTTCCGCCTGCTGCTGCTGGACCGCGACGGCGCGCGGCTGTCCAAGCTCGACCGCCAGCTCGACGTCTTTCTTGCCACCTCCAACCGCCGGCTGAAGGAGCGCGAGCACAAGGCCGGGCGCGCGCGCCGCAACTGGCTGCTGCTGGGCGCGGCGACGCTGCTGCTGGCGCCTTCAGCGCTGTTCTCGGTGCTGATCCAGGGCCCGGTGACCGAGCGCGCCGAGCTGCTGTTCGACGCCGGCAACCGCGCCAACCGCGCGCCGCTCACGCCCGACTACCCGGGCATCGGCGCGGCCGCGTTGCCGCTGGAATCGCTGCTCACCGCAGCCGAGCTGATCGACGACGCGCGCACCGGGCGCGCCGGTGCCATGGCGCAGCTGTCCGAGCGGCTGCTCACCGATCTGGCGTGGATCCCGCCGGTGCGGCGCCAGGACGCCTTCCTCGCCGGGGTGGCGGCGCAGGCCGAGCCGCCGGTGAACGGCAAGCTGCGCCAGCTGCTGACCACGGCGCTGTGGGCCGCGCCGCCGCGCGGTGCCGACGACGAAGCGCTCGGCGAGCCGCTGGTGATGGAAGCGTCGTGCGTGCCGGCCACGGGCGAAGGCGTGCGCGAGGCGCTGGTCGGCCGGCTGTTCGTCGCCGGCGGCGGGCGCAGCGGCGGCGCGTCGCCGCGCCGCGCGGTGTTCGTGCCGCGCTGGTCGGGCGACAGCGACACCGCCATCCACCTGCGCGGCGCCAGCTACGACGCGCAGACCGGACAGTGCAGCTTCGGCCCCATCGTGCAGCCCATTCCGCTGTACCTCGACCCGTACATCGTCTTCGATGCCGGGCTGCGCTACTTCGCCCACAGCGCCGAGGGGCCGAACATCGAGGTGCCGTCGGTGACGTTGCAGGAAATCGACTGGGAGCGCGCCGACGACCGCAGCACGCGCATCGTGCAGGCCACCACGCGCGCCATCGTCACCGACCCCGCCGCGGTGGCGCAGCTGCGTCGCACGGTGGGGCCCGAGCGCGTGGCGGTCACGCCCACCTGGCGCCAGACCGGCGGCCGCGCGTTCGCCGTGGGCGGGCAGGGCTGGCGGCTGGTGTCGCCGGCGGCGCAACGCCTGCCGCTGGACCCGGGCGACCCGGCCTTCACACCGCTGCGTGCGGCCGGTGCCGGCAGCGCCTGCGCCACGCTGGCCACGGGCTGGGCCGCGCAGCCGGGCTTCGGCAACCAGATGCTGGAAAGCGACGAGAGCTGCTTCGCCGTCAGCCGCGGCAACCCGCCAGGCGACGAACCGCCCGCGGCCGCGCCGCGCGACCAGGTGCTCGTCGCCATCTACGACAAGCCCGACCGCCACACGCTCGGCCGCCTCGCCGACAACCCGCCGGCGCCGATCGCCGCGCTGGCCCCGTTCGCCCGCGTGGCGCCCGGCGAGGGCGAATGGCTCGTCGGCACGCGCGGCCCGTACGCCGGCTGGCTGGCGCTGCGCGCGCCCGACGGCAGCGGCCAGCCGCGCCTGCTGGGCGTGCCCTGGAGCACCTGTGCGCTGTGGCGCCTGGGGCGCGAACTGCTGCCACCCGAGCGGCGCGAGGCGCGCCAGGCGGCGCGCGGCCACGCGGCGGGCGAGGTCTGCCAGGACCGCTGAAGGCGCGTTGCCTCGCGACCGCCAGCGTGCTCGGCGCGACGCCGCGCGCCGGTCGACCCGCACACCGGCCGACGGCGTGCACCGGCCGATGGCGCACCCCGGCCGACGCCGCGCACACGGCCGATGCCGCGCACCGGACGAGGGCGTGCCTGCCCGACACCACGCACCGGGCCGCTAGAGTTGGCGCCATGAGCGCCACCCACCACGACCGCACCGCTTCCACGTCGACCGCCCGGTCCCGGCCCGCCGGCCACGCCCTCGTCGAGGCGTTGATCGAGCAGGGCATCACCACCTGCTTCGGCGTGCCGGGCGAGAGCTACCTGGCCGTGCTGGACGGCTTCCACGAGCACCGCGAGCGCATCCGTTTCATCGCCTGCCGCCAGGAGGGCGGCGCCGCGTTCATGGCCGAGGCGCAGGGCAAGCTCACGGGCCGCCCGGGCGTGTGCTTCGTGACGCGCGGGCCCGGCGCCACCAACGCCAGCATCGGCGTGCACACGGCGTTCCAGGATTCGACGCCGATGGTGCTGTTCATCGGCCAGGTGGCCAGCGACCAGCGCGACCGCGAGGCCTTCCAGGAGATCGACTACCGGCAGATGTTCAGCCCCGGCACGCTGGGCCTGGCGAAGTGGGTGGCCGAGGTGCAGAGCGCCGACCGCGTGCCCGAGTACGTGGCACGCGCCTTCCACACCGCGATGCAGGGCCGCCCCGGTCCGGTCGTGCTTGCGCTGCCCGAGGACATGCTCACGACGCCGACCGCCGCGCCGGTGCTGCCGCGCGTGGAGCCGGCGCGCGCCTGGCCGGCGCCGGGCGCGCTGCGCGACCTGCGCGCGCTGCTGCTCGAGGCGAAGCGGCCGATCGTCATCGCCGGCGGGTCGGGCTGGGATGCGGAAGCTTCTGCCGCGCTGCAGCGTTTCGCCGAGAACTGGCAGCTGCCGGTGGCCTGCGGCTGGCGATTCCAGGACACGTTCGACAACCGCCATCCGCTCTACGCCGGCGACGTGGGCATCGGCATCAACCCCAAGCTGGCGGCGCGCATCCGCGACGCCGACCTCGTGATCGCGCTCGGCGTCCGGCTGGGCGAGATGACCACCGGCGGCTATACCCTGCTGGCAGCGCCGCGGCCGCAGCAGAAGCTCGTGCACGTGCACGCCGGGCCCGAGGAACTGGGCCGCGTCTACGCCGCCGACCTGATGCTGCAGGCCTCGATGGCCAGCGCCGCCAAGGCGCTCGAGGCGCTGACCGCGCCGGCGGCGACGACGCCGCTGCCGTGGCTGGAACACGCCGCCGCGGCGCACGCCGACTACGAAGCGAACCTGGCCGGCACGCCGGTGGAACCGCTGGACATGGCGGTGGTGGTGCAGACGCTGTCGCGCCGCCTGCCCGAAGGCACGGTGTTCACCAACGGCGCGGGCAACTACAGCGGCTGGCTGCACCGCTTCCACCGCCATCCCGGGCTGCAGCACTTCGGCCGCACGCAGCTGGCACCGACGTCGGGCGCCATGGGCTACGGGCTGCCGGCGGCCGTGGCCGCGGCGCTGCTCGAGCCCGGGCGCTGGGTGGTCAACATCGCCGGCGACGGCGACTTCCTCATGAACGGCCAGGAACTGGCCACCGCCACCGGCTATGGGGCGAAGCAGCTCATCAGCGTGGTCGTCGACAACGGCAGCTACGGCACCATCCGCATGCACCAGGAGCGCGAGTACCCGGGCCGCGTGAGCGGCAGCGACCTGTTCAACCCCGACTTCGCTGCCCTGGCGCGCGCCTACGGCTGGCGCGGCGAGCGCGTGGACCGCACCGCCGATTTCGAGCCGGCGCTGGAACGCGCGCTCGAGGCCGGCACGCCGACGCTGCTGCACCTGAAGCTGGACACCGACGTGATCACCTCGCGCACCACGCTCTCGGCCATCCGCGCCGCGGCGTCGAAGCGCTGAGCGGCACGACCCGGCCACCGCGCCGCAGGCCTGCCAGCGCCGGTCCCGCGGCTCGGCGTGCCGCGGCCGAGGGCTTCAGCGCCGGCCGGCCAGCAGCAGCACCACACCCACCAGCACCACGCCGGCGGCGCCCCACTCCAGCGTGCTCACCACTTCGCCGCCGATCGTCACGCCCAGCATCAGCCCGATCACCGGGTTGACGAAGGTGTAGCTCGACGCCAGCGCCGTGCTCGTGCGCTGCAGCAGCACCATGTAGGCGGAGAAGCCGATCAACGAGCCCGCCACCACCAGGTAGAACCAGCAGGCCAGGGCGCGCGCATCGGGCGGCCAGGTCGGCCGCTCGCCGGCCACGAGCGACATCGCCAGCAGGATCACGCCGCCCGCGAGCATCTGGCTGCCATAGCCCATGGCACCGTCGGCCAGCTGCAGGCGCCGGCCGCTCAAGGCGCGCGGCAGCCCGTGCAGCGCCCACACGCTGCCCACCGACCAGGTGATGCAAGCCACCGCCATCGCGACGAGCCCCGGCAGCGAGGCGGCGAAGCCCTGGCCCTGCGTGAGCAGCACCACGCCGGCCAGGCCGAGCACGATGCCCACGGTCTCCAGCGCCGAAGGCCGCACGCCATAGGGCCACTGCGCCAGTGCCACCAGCGCCGGCACCACGGCGATGAAGGCCACCACCAGGCCCGAGCTGACGCTCGTCTGCGCCAGCGCCGTGGCGCCGTAGCCGCCGCCCAGCATCAGCAGGCCCAGCACGGCGGCGCTGGTCCACTGCGCCGTGCTCGGCCAGGCCGCGCCGCGCCATCGCGTCCAGGCCATCAGCAGCAGGCCGGCGGCGACGAAGCGCGTGCCCATCTGGAAGAAGGGCGGAAAGCTCACCAGCGCCCACTTGATGGCGAGGTAGGTCGAGCCCCAGACGAGCCAGGTGGCCGCCAGGCACGCGGCGATGAGCGCCGGCAGGCGCGGGGCCGCGTTGGCGGCGGTCGATGACGGGTCGGCGAGGGTCGTGGCGCTGCTCATGTGGCGCCGCATGCTAAGTAAGCGCGCGACGTCTTTCCAGACGCGTTCCAAGGAGAAGTGCGCGGGCCACCTTGCTTTGCAAGGGATTCACGGGCAGAGTCCTTGAGATGCCAGCCAGCACCCTTGCGCTCGACGGTTACGACGTCCGCCTGCTCGCCGAACTGCAGGCCGACGCCCGCCTGACGCTGGCCGAACTCGGCCGCCGCGTGCACCTGAGCCAGCCGGCGGTGGCCGAGCGCGTGCGCAAGCTCGAAGCCGCCGGCGTCATCACCGGCTACCGCGCCACGGTGGACCTCGACAAGCTGGGCTACGGCATCCGCGCCCTGGTGCGCGTGGGCCGCACCGACCACGCGCGCATGCTGGCCCAGGTGGAGGCCACGCCAGAGGTGGTGAACGCCTGGAACGTGACCGGCGAAGACAGCTGGGTGCTCGAGATCGCCGTCACCGACGTCGCCCACCTCGACCGCGTCATCTCCGCCTACTGCCTGCTGGCGGAGACCTCCACGTCGATCATCCTGCGCACCCCGCGCCAGCACCAGGTGATGCTGCCCGCCGGCCGCGAGTCCGCGGCCTGAACGGGGGCCCGGCGCCTACAATGGCGCCCATCGTCGGGGTGTAGCGCAGCCTGGTAGCGCAACTGGTTTGGGACCAGTGGGTCGGACGTTCGAATCGTCTCACCCCGACCATCACACCGCTTATCACACCGCCCATCGCTGCGCGCAGGACGTGCGCATCGCTCGCGCCGCGCACCGGCCGCGCGCGCCGACCGGCGCCACCCCGACCCGCCACGAAGACCCGCCGCCGGCGCGCACGTCGCGCCACGTCGCAGGGCATGTGGCTGCGTCGCGTGTCCGGCCCGGGGCTATCGTGGCGCCCGTGCGTGCTCCGCTGCTCCTCATCGCCGCCGCCTCGACCGCTGCGCTCGCGCAGCAGCCGCCGCCCGCGCCCGCCCCGCCGCCGTGCTCGGCGCCCGAGCATCGCCAGTTCGACTTCTGGATCGGCGAATGGGACGTGCACGCCGGCGGCAAGCTGGCCGGCACCAACCGCATCACGCGCGCCTTCGGCGGCTGCGTGCTGCACGAGCAGTACGACACCCCGCGCGGTTACGCCGGCGCGAGCTTCAACGCCTACGACGCAGGCCGCCGGCGCTGGCACCAGACCTGGGTGGACAACGCCGGCACGCTGCTGCAGCTGGACGGCGGCCTGGTCGACGGCCGCATGGTGCTCGAAGGCGAGACCGTCGCCGCCGACGGCGCGCGCACGCGCCACCGCATCACCTGGACGCCGAACGCCGACGGCAGCGTGCGCCAGCGCTGGGAGCAGACCGATACCCAGGGCGCGTGGACCGTCGCCTTCGACGGCCTCTACACGCGCCGCGCGCCGACGCCACGCTGAGGCGCGCATGGCGCGGGCGCGCTGAGCCGCATCGTCCCGAACGAGGACCTGGTCGACGGGAGCCGCAACCTCCGCTGCGCCCCCCGTGTCAGCCGCTCAGTTGCCTGCGGGGCGCAGCCGTCAGGCCGCGCCGCGCACCGCCTGCGGCCCGGCGCGGCGCGGCAGGTCCACTTCCTGCACGTCGGCCGGCCTGCGCTTGTGCGCCGGCAGGACGCTGTCGTCGAGCTCGGAGGCGAGCTTGTGCGCCAGGTTCATCGCCGTGGCGATGAGCCAGCCGCCGGTGTCGCGGCCGTCGAGCGTGTCCTGGTCGAGGAAGTGGTCGGCCGCGCGCGCCGCCGCGTGCAGCTGGTGCGCGCGCACGCGCAGGGCCGCCACGCGCTGCTGCAGGGCGGCGTCGGCCGGGCGCTCCTTGAGCCCGCGCGCCAGGCCGTCGATGTCGGCCGCCAGTTCGTCGGCGATGGTCACCGCGCTGTTCATCAGCCACGAGCCGGTGTTGCGGTCTTCCGGCGTGTCCAGCCCGTTGAAGTGATCGGCCGCCCGCGTGGCGGCGCGCAGCTGGTGGGCGCGCGAGCCCAGTTCGCGCAGCCAGGCGTGGGGGTCGTCGGGGGTCGGGCGGAGGTCGGGCATGGCGGCGGCCTTTCAACGGCGGGCGGGCGATCCGACCAGCATACCCGGGCACCCGTCGGTCGCCCGCCCCCTGGGCCGGGGCGTGGCGCCGGCATGCGTCATGCCGCCGCGGCCGCTGAGGGGCTCGATGATTCAGGGCAGTTCGCGTGATCACCCGCCAGCGAACGTGATGGACTGCACGGCGTGTGGCCGCGCCACCTACGCCAGCAGGACGGCCGCGGCCCCGGCGGCGGCGATGGCCGCCGTGGCGACGAGCACGCCGCGCCGCGCGGGCCCGCGGCCGAGCACGCCGACGATGCCGCCCTTGACCAGCGTGTTCGACAGCATCGCGATGACGATGCCAGTGACCGCCACGCCGCGGCCGGCTGCATCGGCGTCGCCGGCGAGCGACAGCGTGATCGCGTCGACGTCGGTGGTGCCCGCCAGCGCGGCGACGACGTAGACGCCGACGCCGGGAAACTGCTCGCGCGCGACGGCCACGATGAGCAGCACGGCAGCGAAGAGGGCGCCGAAGCGTGCCGCCTGCGTCAGGCTGAACGGGTTGGCGACGGCCACGTCGCCGTCGCCGGACCGGTCATCGGCCGCCGCGGCCGTTCCGGCACGCCAGTGCCAGACAGCGAAGGCCGCGGTGACGACCAGCATCGCCGCCAGCGGCAGCGCCAGCGGTCGCAGCAGCGGAAGCTGGATCGCCGCGACGAGCACGGCGACGCGCACGAACATCACCGTCCACGCGATCAGGATGCCGGCGACGACCGCGTGCGCATCGACGGCATCGGTGGCGTCGCGGCTGCGCCGCGCGAAGCTCAGCGTCACCGCCGTGGACGACACCAGCCCGCCGGCCGCCGCCGTGACCGCGCTGCCGTACAGCGGCCCGAGCCAGCGCATGGCCACGTAGCCGGCCAGCGACATCGCCGAGATCAGGATCACCAGCAGCCACAGCTTGTACGGGTTGACCGAATCCCAGGGGTCGATCGTGCGGTCGGGCAGCAGCGGCAGCACGATGAAGCTGGCGATCAGCAGCTTGATCGCCGCCGCCACGTCGGCCGACGGCAGCTTGCGCACCCAGCCATGCAGCGGCTGCTTGAATGCGAGCACCGCCGAGGTCGCCACGCCCAGCGCCACGGCCAGCGCCAGTTCGCCCGTCACGCACATGGCGGCGAGCAGGAACACGGCGATGGCGGCGACCTCGCTCGTGAGGCCCGGGGCGTCGTCCGCCGCGCCGGCGTTCTGGCGCAGGTAGCTCGCCACCACCGCAGCGCCGGTGATCGCCAGCGCCACCGGGAAGACCCACGGCAGCGCCGCCGCCTGCGCCAGCCAGGCCGACGTGGCGCCGGTCAGCGCCAGCAGCGTGTACGTGCGCACGCCGCCGAACGACGGGCCGGGCTCCGCGGCCTTCTTGCGTTCGCGGTCGATGCCCACCAGCGCGCCGATCAGCAGCGCAACCAGGAAGCGCCAGGCGATGTCGAGGTCCATGGGTTCGGCTTTCGTGGGGAGTGTGCCGCAGCCGGGGCGGGCCATCGGCAGCGGGACGACGAGCACCGCACCGCCAGCCCGGGCACACCGGGAAGTAGCATCGGCGCCGGCCGTGTTTCACGGCCGAGTCCTGGCCACTCTCCCACCACGCGCCCGTGCACATCCTCGTTGCCATCGACGGTTCCCCGGCCGCCCTGCAGGCCTGCCGGCTGGCCGCGGCACACGCCGGCGACCGCGCGTCGATCGCCGTCACGCTGATGAACGTGCAGCGGCCACCCTTGCGCCTGCTGCCGCCCGCCGGGCTGCCGCAGCCGATGCTCGAGCAGGCGCTGATCGAGCAGGGCCAGCGCGCGCTCGACGCGGCGCGGGCCTGGTTCGATGCCGGCTGGGGCGACGTGCGCACCGTGGTGCGCATCGGCTCGCCGGCCGACACGTTGCTCACCGAGGCGCAGGCGCTGCGGCCTTCGCTGCTGCTCATGGGCGGCGGCCGGCCCGGTCCTGTGGGCGGCTACCGCATCGGCTCGGTGGCCTTGCGCACGGCGCCGGCGGCGCCGTGCCCGGTGGTGCTCGTGCGCGCCGATGCCCGCCTGCCGGCCGCGCTGGGCCGCCACCTGCGCGTGACGATGGCGGTGGACGGCTCGCCCGAAGCACTGCGCGCCGTGCAGCGCCTGGTGGCCCTGGCGCCGCTGCTCGGCAGCCTGCACGTCGACCTGGTGCATTTCCATCCCGGCTTGACGCTGTTCGAGGCGATCGCGCCACCGCACGACGACGTGGCCGAGCAGTGGACCGGCCTCGAACACGACGGCGCGCTCGCCGAGGCGGCGGCGCTGCTGGCGGCATCGGGCATCGACCACGAACGGCACCGCGCCACCGGTTCGCCCGGGGCCGACCTGGCGGCCTTCGCCAGCCGCCAGCAGGCCGACCTGATCGCGCTGGGCACCCGCGGCCACGGCGCCATGCACCACCTGGTGATGGGCTCGGTGGCGCTGAGCACCGCCCACGACAGCGACGTGCCCGTCGCCTTCCTGCGCTGACCCGGGGTCGGCGCGCGTTCCCCGTGATGAAGCGACTGACGAAGTACTTCCTGCGCGGCCTGCTCGCCGTGCTGCCGCTGGCGCTGACCGTCTACGTGCTGGTGCTCTTCCTGGGCTGGGTCGAGTCGCTGGCGCTGTGGCTGTTCGGGCCGATCATCGGCGCGGTGTACGTGCCGGGCATGGGCCTCGTGCTCGGCGTGCTGTTCATCGTCGGCATCGGCGCGCTGATGTCGAAGGCGCACGTGCGCGAGGCGCTGGCGCTGATCGAGCTGCCGTTCACCCGGCTGCCGGTGGTCAAGAGCATCTACTCGTCGCTCAAGAGCTTCTCCGACTACTTCGCGCCCGGCCGGCCCTCGGGCCAGCAGCAGGTGGTGGTGCTGCGGCAGCCGGGCAGCGCCATCGAGATCGTCGGCCTCGTCACGCGCCGCAGCTTCGCCGACCTGCCGAGCGGCCTGCTCGGCGGCGAGCGCGTGGCGGTGTACCTGCCGATGGGCTACATGATCGGCGGCTACACGGTGTTCGTGCCGGCCGAGTGGGTCGCACCGATCGAGATGACGGTCGAGGAAGCGATGCGCTCGTCGCTGATCGCATGGATGGAGCCGACGGCCGCTGCGGTGGCGACGCCGAGGTCGGCCGTGGCGCCCACGGCGGACGCGGCCGACGCCTCGCCGCATGACGCGGGGCCCGGCAGGCCCTGACGCCGGCTTGCGCCTCGCGCGCCAGCGCTGGCCTGCCCGGAGGGACTCGAACCCCCGACCTGCTGCTTAGAAGGCAGCTGCTCTATCCAGTTGAGCTACGGGCAGCGCGGCCCGCATTGTCGCGTGGCCGTCCCGCGGCCAGCGGCCGGCATCACCGCTGCTGGTACTGCGTCTTGCCGAACAGCACCTCGCGCGCCTTGTCGTCGGTGATCGGCTTGCGCTCGGCGGCCAGCACCTCCACGCCGCGCTTGACCGCCGGGCGGGCGGCGATCTCGTCGAACCAGCCCTTCAGGTGCGGGTAGTCGGCCCAGTCGATGCCCTGGTTCTTCCAGCTGCGCAGCCAGGGGAAGATGGCGATGTCGGCGATGGTGTAGCTGTCACCGGCGATGTAGGTCGACTTGGCCAGGCGCCGGTTCATCACCCCGTAGAGGCGCTTGGCCTCGTTGGTGTAGCGGTCGATGGCGTAGGGAATCTTCTCGGGCGCGTACAGCCGGAAGTGGTGCGCCTGGCCCAGCATGGGGCCGACGCCGCCCATCTGGAACATCAGCCACTGCAGCACCTCGTAGCGGCCGCGCGTGTCCTCGGGCAGGAAGCGGCCGGTCTTGGCGGCCAGGTACAGCAGGATGGCGCCCGACTCGAACAGCGAGATCGGTTCGCCGTCCGGCCCTTCGGGGTCGGTGATGGCGGGGATCTTGTTGTTCGGGCTGATCGCCAGGAACTCGGGCGCGAACTGCTCGCCGGTGCCGATGTTCACGCCGTGCGCGCGGTACGGCAGCCCGCACTCCTCGAGCATGATGTGAACCTTGTGGCCATTGGGCGTGGCCCACGAATACACTTCGATCATCACCGCTCCACCCCAGGCCGGGCTGGTGCAGCCGGCCGGACGCCTCGGACTCTAAACCACCATGCTCGATGGCTTGAAGCGCCTGTTCTCCGGTCGTGCTTCCGCGCCGGCCGATGCGGGCTGGGAAGGCATCGCGCCCTGGGCGGCGTCCAAGCAGTACGCCTTCCGCGGCGTGGCCAACGAAGGCTTCGTGGTCGACGGCCGCCTCGGCGCCACGCCGTGGCGCCTGGAGTGGGGCCCCTCGCAGCGGCCGTACATCGCCGGCCAGGAGCTGCGCATCCGCAGCGAGCTCGGCCTGCCGGCCGACCTGCAGGTGGTGCTGATGAACCGCCAGCTGCAGGAAGCGATGGAGAAGGCGGTCTTCGAGCAGTACGTCGAAGGCGTGCAGACGCGCATCGACAACCAGACGCCGCCCGAGATGCGCTGGCTGGTGATGTACCCCAAGCTCGCCGGCAGCGAGATGCCGGCGCTGCGCGAGCGCTTCGTCGCGCTGTCCAGCATCAAGGCCTGGCTGCTGCACTGGCTGGAAGGCCCGCTGTCGCAGAGCCTGGCCGGCGTGCGGCTCGACCCGGCCACGCCCATCGTGCTGATGATCGGCCGCGGCCGCCTCATGCTGCGCACCGCGCTGGCCGAGGCCGACGTGGCGCCGCTGCAGGCCTGGCTGCGCGTGTTCGAGACGGCGATGCGCGAAGCCCGCCGCGTCGCCAACGAGAACAGCGACGCCATCTCGCCCAGCACCCACCCGAGCCTGTGGAACAGCAGCGCGCTGCCGGGTGCCGAGCACGACGAGCCGCGTCCGGCCGGCGAGAACAAGCCGGTCTGACGGCGCGCCGCGCCGCGCGGCTCAGGCCGCCTTGGGCTGCACCTTGCCCAGCTCGATCTTGGCGATGGCGTTGCGGTGCACCTCGTCGGGGCCGTCGGCGAAGCGCAGCGTGCGCGCCAGGGTGTAGAAGTAGGCGAGCGGAAAGTCCTGGCTCATGCCGGCACCGCCGTGCACCTGCATCGCCCAGTCGATGACCTGGCAGGCCATGTTCGGCGCCACCACCTTGATCATCGCGATCTCGGCCTTGGCCGCCTTGTTGCCGGCCACGTCCATCATCCACGCGGCCTTCAGCGTCAGCAGCCGCGCCTGGTCGATGAGGCAACGCGCCTCGGCGATGCGCTCCTGCGTCACCGTCTGCTGGGCGATGGTCTTGCCGAAGGCCACGCGGCTCACCGCGCGTTCGCACATCAGCTTGAGCGACCGCTCGGCCAGGCCGATGAGGCGCATGCAGTGGTGGATGCGGCCCGGGCCGAGGCGGCCCTGCGCGATCTCGAAGCCGCGGCCTTCGCCCAGCAGGATGTGGTCGGCCGGCACGCGCACGTTGACGAAGTCGACCTCCATGTGGCCGTGCGGCGCGTCGTCGTAGCCCATGACGGTGAGCGGGCGCAGGATGGTGATGCCCGGCGTGTCGGCCGGCACCACGATCATCGACTGCTGCGAGTGCCGCGGTGCCTGCGGGTCGGTCTTGCCCATGAAGATGTAGACCGCGCAGCGCGGGTCGCCGGCGCCGCTGGTCCACCACTTGCGGCCGTTGATGACGTAGTGGTCACCGTCGCGGCGGATGTCGGCCTGGATGTTGGTGGCGTCGCTGGACGCCACGGCCGGCTCGGTCATCGCGAACGCGCTGCGGATCTCGCCGGCGAGCAGCGGTTCGAGCCAGCGCTTCCTCAGCTCGGGCGTGGCGTAGCGCGCAAACACCTCCATGTTGCCGGTGTCGGGCGCCGAGCAGTTGAAGACCTCGCTGGCCCACGGCACCGCGCCCATGATCTCGGCCAGCGGCGCGTAGTCCTGGTTGCTCAGGCCGAAGCCGAACTCGCTGTCGCTGCCGCCGCCGCTGCGGCCGTGCTGGCCTTCGGCGGTGGGCGGCAGGAACAGGTTCCACAAGCCGGCGGCGCGCGCCTTGGGCTTGAGCTCCTCGATCACCTGCAGCGGCGTCCAGCGCTTGCCGGCGCGGGTGTTGGCCTCGATCTCGGCGGCGTAACGAGCCTCGGCCGGATACACGTGTTCGGCCATGAAGGCGTTGAGGCGCGCGGCCAGTTCCTGGGTGCGCTGCGAGTAGCTGAAGTCCATCGTCGTTCTCCGTCGCTTTCGATCGTTAGCCTGGGGCGTCGGCCTGCTCGGCGAAGCGCCAGGCCATCTGGGCCAGCGCCGACGTCGCCGCACCCGTGGCGCGGGCCTGCGCGCTGGAGGCGATGCCGTCCACCACGCGCTTGGCGATGCCCTGGGTGATGCTCGCCAGGCGGAACAGGTTGTAGGCCAGGTAGAAGTTCCAGTCGGCCATCAGCGCCTCGACGCTGCCGCCGCCCGCCGCGCGGCCGGTGCGCTCGGCGTAGCGGCGCACGTACTCGCGCTCGCTCGGGATGCCGAGGGCGGCCAGGTCGAGCCCGCCGATGCCGCGGAACACGCCCGGCGGGATGTGGAAGCACATGCAGTGGTAGCTGAAGTCCGCCAGCGGATGGCCCAGCGTGGACAGCTCCCAGTCGAGCACGGCCACGATGCGCGGCTCGCTCGGGTGGAAGACGAGGTTGTCGAGCCGGTAGTCGCCGTGCACCACCGACACCTGCTGTTCGTCGCGCGCGCTGGCCGGCAGGTGCGCCGGCAGCCATTCGATGAGCCGGTCCATCTCGGCGATGGTCTCGGTCACCGACGCCTGGTACTGCTTGCTCCAACGGCCGATCTGGCGCTCGAAGTAGTTGCCCGGCTTGCCGTAGTCGGCCAGGCCGGCGGCGGCCACGTCGACGTTGTGCAGCGCCGCGATCACGCGGTTCATCTCGTCGTAGATCGCGCCACGTTCTGATTGGTCCAGGCCGGGCAGCGACTGATCCCACAGCACCCGGCCCTCGACGTAATCCATGACGTAGAAGGCGCGGCCGATGACGGATTCGTCGTCGCACAGTGCCAGCATGCGCGGCACGGGAAAGCCCGTGCCGTGCAGCGCGCGCATGACGCGGAACTCGCGCTCGATGGCGTGTGCCGACGGCAGCAGCTTGGCCGCGGGGCCGGGCTTGCTGCGCATGACGTAGCGCGCGCCGGGCGTGATGAGCTTGTAGGTCGGGTTGCTTTGCCCGCCCTTGAACTGCTCGACCGACAGCGGCCCTTCAAAGCCGGGCAGCTGCGCCCGCGCCCAGGCCTCGAATGCGCCGCTGTCGAAGGCGTGGCTCTCGGCCACGGGGCGGGTGCCGGTGAACTGGTCCATGCGGGTCAGGCCTGCTGCGGGCGTTGCGGGTTCACGTCTCGCGTCACTTCTCGCGTCACTTCTCGGCAAGGGCCAGCAGCCGCTCGCGCGACAGCACCACCAGCCGCGTCGGCTCGACGCGCACGGCGCCCTCGCGCTCGAAGCCTTTCAGCTCCTGGTTGACGCGCTGGCGCGAGGCGCCGAGCAGCTGCGCCAGGTCTTCCTGCGCCAGCGCCAGGCCGATGCGGATCTCTTCGCCCTGCTGGATGCCGTAGCTCTTGGCCAGCAGCAGGATCTGCTTGGCCAGCCGCGCCTGCAGCGGCCGTGTGTTGAGGTCCTCGATCTGGTCGAACATGAGCCGCAGGCGGCGGCAGTTCAGGCGCAGCAGGGCCTCGTACAGCTCGGTGTGGCGGTCGAGCAGCTCGCGGAAATCGGGCTTGCGCACCACCACCAGCGTCGTCATGCCGTGGGCATCGGCATCGTGCGTGCGCGGCAGGCCGTCGAAGAGGGCGATGTCGCCGAACCAGGTGCCCGGCTCGGCGTAGGTGAGCGTCACCTGTTTGCCGGCCAGCGAGACCGAGCTGATGCGCACGGCGCCGCGCGCCACGCCGCACCATTCCTCGGCCGGCGAGCCGCGCGTCGCGAGCCCTTCGCCGTCGGACAGCCGCCGCACGTGGCAGCGCGAGAGGATGTCCGCGCGCAGCGCCGGTGAGAGCTTGCTGAACCACGCGCCCGATTCGATGTTGTGCTGTTCGTCCAGTGTAAGAGCGGGGTTGGGCATGGCTTGTCCCGGGTGCGACAGGAGCGCTGTCGTGCCATTCTCCATCGTCGCCGTGCATGACGAGGAGACTTGAGAATGGCCGCAACCCCGCTGCAGATCCCCAGCCTGAAGAACGAGGTGGGCGAAGCCGAATGGCGCACGCGCGTCGACCTGGCCGCGGCCTACCGCCTGGTGCGCCTGTTCGGCTGGGACGACCTCGTCTTCACCCACATCAGCGCGCGGGTGCCGGGGCCTGGCGGCGAACACACGGGCGAGTTCCTCATCAACCCGTACGGCTTCATGTTCGAGGAGATCACCGCCTCGAGCCTGGTCAAGGTCGATGCACAAGGCCACAAGCTCGACGGCTCGCCCTTCCCGGTGAACCCGGCCGGCTTCGTCATCCACAGCGCGGTGCACGGCGCGCGCCACGACGCCGGCTGCGTGCTGCACGTGCACACGCCCAACGGCATCGCGGTCTCGGCGCAGAAGCACGGCGTGCTGCCGATCTCGCAGCAGTCGATGTTCGTGCTGGCGTCGCTGGGCTACCACGACTACGAAGGCGTGGCGCTGCGCGACGACGAGAAGCCGCGCCTCGTCGCCGACCTGGGCGACAAGACCTTCCTCATGCTGCGCAACCACGGCCTGCTCACGGTTGGCCGCACGGTGGCCGACGCCTTCCAGGCGATGTACCTCTTCGAGACCGTCTGCATGATCCAGGTGCGCGCGCTGGCCGGCTGCACGGGCGCGGCCGAGCTGATCACGGTGGACCCGTCGATCATCGCCACGGCGCGCGCGCAGGCCGCCGAGGTCACCAAGGGCCTGGGTTCGGCGCTGGTGTGGCCCGGCCTGCTGCGCCGGCTCGATCGGCACCTGCCCGGCTACGACAGCTGAAGCGCGCCAGTCGCGCCGGCCGTGGCAAGGGCCACGGAACGGGGGCGCCGCGGCGCCGCGGCGGTGCCGGACCGCACGAGGCTGCGTGCTAGAGTCGCCGCGGCGTTTTGCCACCAGAACCTTTCCCTGCATGGAGACGTCGCGGCCCTGGCTGGCTTTGTGGATCATGGGTGCCATCGGCGCCTGGGCCAGCGGGGCGACGGCAGCCGGGTTCGGCAACGGCGCATCGGGTGCCGTGCTCGGCCAGCCGCTCGATTTCGCCGTGCCGCTGCGCCTCGATGCCGGCGAGACGCTGGAGCCCGGCTGCCTCTCGGCCGAGGTCACCGTGGGTGACCGCCGCCTGGCGCCCGGCGCGGTGCAGACCAGCTTCACCATGACCGGCCCCGAGACGGCCCGGGTGCACGTGCGCACGGTGATGACGGTCGACGAGCCGGTCGTCGGCGTGCAGGTGCATGCCGGCTGCAACGTGCGCATCTCGCGCCGCTTCGTGCTGCTGGCCGACCCGCCGCTCGCACCCCCGTCATCCACCGTCGCGGCCACGGCGCCCGCCTTCGCGGCGACGCCGGCGGACGCCGCGACCGCGCCCGTCCCTTCGCCCTCGCTGCCGCAGGCCACGACGCGCGGCGCCGCATCCGACGCCGGCGCGGAAGCCGCTCCGGCGCGGCCCGGCCGTGCCGATGCGCGCCAGGCCTCGGCGCAGCGCAGCGCGCGCGCTGCCAACCGCCGCACCGCTGGCGACCGCCGCGGGCCACCGGGTGCCATCGCCCGCGCCGACGCCGCCGCGCGCCGCACGGCCGGTCGCCGCAACGCGCCGGCAACGGACGCCCGCAGTGCCCAGGCCGCGCCGCGGCTGCGGCTGGAGGCCGCCGAGCCGCTGGCGGCGGCACGCACCGCGGCCGCGGTGTCGCCCAGCGAAGAAGCCATCGCCGTGGAGCAGGCGCTGCTGGTGGTGGCGCAGGCCGCCAGCGCGGCGCGCCAGGCCGCGGCCGCCGCATCGGCCTCGCAGGCGCGCATCCGCGAACTCGAGCGCACGGTCGAGACGCTGCGCGGCGAAGCGCGCGGCCAGCGCGACCTGGCGCTGCAGCTGCGCGATCGCCTGGCGCGCAGCGAAGCGGGCAACCGCTGGTGGTGGCCCATGCTGCTGGCCTTGCTGGCGCTGGCCGGCGTCTCGCTGTGGCTGGCGCGCCGGCTGCAGCAGGTGCAGCGCCAGCAGCAGGCGCGCTGGCGCAGCGCCGCGGCCGGCGACGCCAGCGCAGCGGCCGATGCCGCGTCCGGCGCCGCCGATGCGTCGGCGCCGTCCACCACCGCCACCACCGTGGCCGCGCCGCCGCCACCGGCGGCCAGCCGCGCCGCGCAGGCCTTCGTCACCGCCGAGCCCCGCGTGCCCGCCCCGGCTGCCGTGGCCCGCGCCGGCGGCTCGCCGGCCTGGCCACCGCCGGCGCCGCCCGAGCAGTGGAACGATTCCGACCTGCTGGCCACGCAGCCCTTGCCGCAGCGCGCGGCGCCGGCGGCCGTGCCCGCACCCGAGCCGGCGATGCAGCGCACCGACGTGCTGCCGCCGCGGCCGACGCCACCCGAGGCGGCCGACGCCGGCGCGTCGCGCGACGTCTCGATCGAGGAGCTGATCGACCTCGAGCAGCAGGCCGAGTTCTTCGTCGTGCTGGGCCAGGACGACGCCGCCATCGAGCTGCTGGCCGAGCACCTTCGCTCCACCGGCGGGGGCAGCCCGCTGCCGTACCTCAAGCTGCTCGAGATCTACCGCCGCCGCGGCGACCGCGACGACTACGAACGCACGCGCGGCCGCTTCAACCAGCGCTTCAACGCCTATGCGCCCGAGTGGGGCAGCGACCTGGCGGCCGGCCGTTCGCTCGAGGACTACCCGGGCATCGTGCCGCGCCTGCAGCAGGCCTGGCCGCGGCCGCTGGACGCGATGGCCGAGATGGAGGCCATGCTGTTCCGCAAGTCGCGCGGCGACCTGTTCGACCTGCCGGCCTACCGCGAGCTGCTGTTCCTGTACGCGCTGGCCCGCGACCACCTCGACCGCGAAGGCACCGATGCCGGCAGCGTCGACCTGCTGCTGCCGTTGAGCGCCGCCGCTGCGCCGGGCGCGGCCGACGGCACGGCGGGCGGCGCCGATTTCGGCAGCACGCGCCCGCTGCCGCACCACCTGGCGTTCGACCCGGTGACGGCGCCGGCGCGCGACCCCGACCACGGCGGGCTCCACGGGCATGCCGGCGAAGACCGGCCGACCGCGCCGCTGGACTTCGACCTCTCGGCCGACCCCGACCAGCCGTCGAGCATCTTCGACCCGATGGCGGCGTCGCCGCGCAAGCCGCTGCGGCGCTGAGGGCGGCCGGCCCGCGCGTGGCCGTGCGCGGCGCCGGCGGTCCGGCGACGCAGCCGCGATCGGGACCCTAGAGCTTCTTCAGCCGCGCCAGCGCTTCCACCAGCGTCTCGTCGCGCTTGGCGAAGCACAGCCGCGCCAGGCGCTGCTCGAAGCCGCCTGCGTAGAACGCCGACAGCGGAATCGCCGCCACGCCGATCTCGCGCGTGAGCCACTGGCAGAAGTCGGCCTCGGGCAGGCTGCTCACCGCGCTGTAGTCGACCAGCTGGAAGTAGCTGCCCTGCGTGTGCAGCGGCACGAGCCGCGTGGCGCGCAGGCCTTCCACGAACAGGTCGCGCTTGCGCTGGTAGAAGGCCGCGAGCTCGAGGTAGGGCTTGGGGTCGGCCATGTAGCGGGCGAGCCCGTGCTGCATCGGCGTGTTGACGGTGAACACGTTGAACTGGTGCACCTTGCGGAACTCGGCCGTCAGCGGCGCGGGCGCGGCCACGGTGCCGACCTTCCAGCCGGTGACGTGGTAGGTCTTGCCGAAGCTCGAGATCACGAAGGCCCGCTCGGCCAGCGCCGGGACCGACGACGCGCTGGTGTGCGCCTGGCCGTCGAACACCATGTGCTCGTACACCTCGTCGCTGACGAGCAGCGTGTCGGTGCCCGACAGCAGATCGGCCAGCTGCAGCATCTCGTCGCGCGACCAGGCGGTGGCGCTCGGGTTGTGCGGCGTGTTGACGAGGATGGCGCGGGTCTTCGGGTTCAGCGCGGCGGCGATGCGGCCGAAGTCGGGCCTGAACGTGCCCGGCGTGAGCGGCACGCGCACCACGCGGCCGCCGGCCAGCTCGATGCTGGGCGCATAGCTGTCGTAGGCCGGTTCCAGCACGATGACCTCGTCGCCCGGATGCACGCAGCACAGCACGGCGGTCAGGATGGCCTGCGTGGCGCCGGCCGTGATGGTGATCTCCCGGTCGGCGTCGTAGCGCCGGCCGTACAGCGCGGCGATCTTGTCGGCCACGGCGCGCCGCAGCACGGGCACGCCGGCCATGGGCGGGTACTGGTTGAGCCCTTCGCGCATGGCGTCGGCCACGTGGGCCACGAGCGCCGGGTCGCAGTCGAAGTCCGGGAAGCCCTGGCCGAGGTTGACCGCGCCCACCTCGGTGGCCAGGGCCGACATCACGGTGAAGATGGTGGTGCCGACCTGCGGCAGGCGGCTGGGCACGTGGGGCGTGGTCATCGTCGTGGAAAGCGGCTGGTGGGAATGGTGGGGCAGGGCCGGCGCTACAGGCCGTCGTCCGGCGTCGCCTGGCCGGCCATGGCGCGGGCCAGCAGCGCGGGCGTGAGGCGCGGCGAGAGCAGCTCGGCGAAGGCCAGCACGAACTGGCGCAGGTAGGCGCCGCGCTTGAACGCCACGCGCGTGATGTTGCTGCCGAACAGGTGGCCCAGCGGCCGCCAGGCGAGGTCGGCAGGCTCGGGGTTGAGCGGGTCGGTGCGCATCGCCAGCTCGGTGACGATGCCCACGCCCAACCCCAGCCGCACGTAGGTCTTGATGACGTCCGAGTCGATGGCCTCGAGCGCCACCAGCGGCTTGATGCGCGCGCGCTCGAAGGCATCGTCGATGCGCGTGCGGCCCGTGACCGTGGGCTGGTACAGCACCAGCGGAAAGGCCGCGATCTGCTCGAGCGTCGGCCGCTCCACCGCGGCCAGCGGGTGGCTCACCGGCACCACCAGCGCGTGCTGCCACTCGTGGCACGGCACGGTGATCAGGTCCTCGTGCGCGGCCAGCGCCTCGGTGGCCAGGCCGATCTCGGCCACGTCGTCCAGCAGCATGCGCGCCACCTGCTCGGGCATGCCCTGGTGCAGCACCACCTGCACCTTGGGATAGCGCCGGCGCAGCTGGGCCACCGGCTCGGGCAGGAAGTACCGCGCCTGGGTGTGGGTGGTGGCGATGGACAGCGTGCCGGCGTCCTGCTTGGAGAACTCATCGCCGATGCGCTTGAGGTTGGCGACCTCGCGCATGATGATCTCCACCGACTTCAGCACCAGCAGCCCCGGCTCGGTGACACGCTTGAGCCGTTTGCCGTGGCGCGCGAAGATGTCGACGCCGAGTTCTTCCTCCAGCTCCAGGATCGCCTTGCTGATGCCGGGCTGCGAGGTGTAGAGCGCCTTGGCCGTCTCGGTGAGGTTGAGGTTGCGGCGCACCGCCTCCTGCACGAAGCGGAACTGGTGCAGGTTCATGAAGCGTCCTTTGCGCGCGCACGGTCGTTCGAGGGCAGTGCGGCCGCGGCGACCGCCGCCAGCGCGTCGATCACCGCGGTGTCTTCGCCGGCCGGCGGGTGCAGCGTGAAGCGCACCTGCGGATGCGCCTCGCGCAGGCGCTCGACCAAGGCGGGCAGATCCTTGCGCACGTGGCCGCCGGCGCCCAGGAACAGCGGCAGCACGGCCACCTGCGTGCAGTGCAGCTCGTCGACCAGCGCGCGCACGGCATCGGGCAGGTCGGGCGTCATCAGCTCCAGGTAGGCCAGCCGCACCGCGGCTTCGGGACGCAGCCCACGCAGCCGCGCGGCCACGGCTTCGAACGGTGCGGCCCAGCGCGGGTCGCGCGCGCCGTGGGCGAAGAGCACGATGCCGTCCATCGTCAGCGGTAGCGCACGAGCCACGCAAAGGCAGCCATCGACATCGCCAGGTACACCAGGCTGGGCGTGGCCGCGGCGAGCCAGGGTGTCCAGCCACGCAGCACCCCGATGTGGCCGGAGAGGTTGTTCAGCAGCACGAAGCTGATGCCCAGCATGATGCCGCCGAAGACCTTGAAGCTGACGCTGCCGCCGCGCGCGTGCATGTAGGCGAAGGGCAGGGCCAGCGCCACCATCACCAGGCACGCCAGCGGGTACAGCGCCTTGCGCCAGAAGCGGATCTGGTGCTGCTGCGACGCCTGTTCCTGGTCGCTCAGGTGGGCGCTGTAGCGGTGCAGCTCGCCGGTGGTCATCGTGGCCACGGGCAGCACGGCGGCGGCCACGACCGCGGCGCTCAGCGTGCTGGGCCATTCGAGCGTGGCATGGCGGCGCTGCACCACCTGGCGCTGCTCGGCGCCGGCCGCGGGCCAGTGCGTCACCGTGGCCTGCGAGAGGCGCCAGTGGCCGTCGTCGCCCACCCGGCCTTCGGCGGCCTCGGTGCGCGAGACGAGCGCGCCGTCGGCGTCGAACTCGAAGATGCGGATGCCGAGCAGCGCGCCGCCCGGCCCGGTGCCGGCGACGTTGACCGAGTAGCTGCGCTCGCCCTCGGGCGTGCTGCGGCGTTCCTTGAGCCAGGCGCCCGCGCCGCCGATCTGCACGCCGCCCGAGAAGCGCGCCTTGAGCGCGACACGCTCGCGCTCGGCCGGCGGCGCGACGTAGTCGCCCATCACGAAGGTGAGGGCGCCGAAGGCCACGCCGAGCGTCGCCAGCAGCGCCAGCGCCCGCCCGGGCCCCAGCCCGCCGGTGCGCAGGATGGTGAACTCGGACGACTGCGCCATGCGCGCCAGCGAGTAGATCGTGCCGATCAGCACCGCGATCGGGAACAGCTCGTAGAAGTGGCCCGGCAGCTCGAGCGCGGCGGCCAGCAGCGCGTGCCAGGCGGTGCGGCCGCGGCTGCCGATGCCTTCGAGCTCGTCGACGAAGTCGATGAAGAAGAACAGCGACAGGAAGGCCAGGGCCACGAAGATGACCGAGGCAACGATGTCGCGGTAGAGCAGCCGGCGGACCGTCTTCATGCCGCGGCCACCCGGCCCGCGCGGCGTGCGCGCAGCGGCCTTCGCACGGCTGCATGGTCGCGCCACCACAGCAGCGCCAACGCGGCGCAGAAGGCCAGCCCGTGCAGCAGCGCGAGTGCCACGCCCATCGACAGCCGGCCGCTCGCCACCCAGGCCTGCGACAGGTTGATGAGGTTGTAGTAGACGAGGAAGGCGAGCAGCGCGAACAGCAGGTTCCAGTTGCTCGCACGGCGCGGGTTGGTCGCCGCCAGCCCGATGCCCAGCAGCAGCAGGTTGCACGCGCCCAGCAGCAGGCCGAAGCGCCAGGTGAGCTCGGCCTGGTTGCGCGCCGTCGGGTTGCGCACCAGCGCCAGCGTGCGCTCGGCGCGCGGCGGGCGGGCGTCGGCCGAACGCGCGGCGCGCTCGCTCACCAGCACGCGGTAGGTGTCGAAGCGCGACAGCGTGCGCTCGCCGGTGGCGGTGTTCACCTCGTTGCGCTGGCCGCGTTCGAGCACCAGGTAGCGGTCCTCGCCCTGCGATTCGAGGCGGCCCGAGCGGGCCGAGGTGACCGACTCGCCACGGTCGGTGTTGGCGAGGATGAAGACGTTGCGCGCCTGGCTGCCGGCGCCGCCGTTCGTGGCACCGTTCGGGGTGCCGTTCGGCGTGCCGTTCGAAGTGCCGTTCGGGCCGCCATTCCCTGCGCCACCCGGCACAGCGGCGCCGTCGGCGGCCAGGCTGGCGGCGGTGCTCGCCTGCGCGGCCGCGCCCGGTGCGGCGCTGCCGTCGCCGCGCTCGATGAAGAACACGCGCCGGCCGTCGCTGCTGGTCTGGAACACGCCCGGCGTGACGCGCGAGAGATCGCTGCGCTGGGCGTAGCGCTCGCGCAGCTCCAGGCTGTTGCGGTTGCCCCAGGGCCACACCACGAGCAGCAGCACGCCGATGACCAGCAGCACCGGCCAGCCGGTGCGCAGCACCGGCCGCACGAAGCGGGCGAGGCCGATGCCGCTGGCGAACCACACGGCCATCTCGCTGTCGCGGTACATGCGGCCGAGCGTGACGACGATGGCCACGAACAGCGACAGCGCCATGATCGTCGGCAGGTGGCCCAGCGCGACATAACCGAGCAACAGTACGACATCCTGCGGCGCCACGACGCCGCTGGCCGCCTGGCCCACGGTGCGGATGAGGAACATCGTCAGCACGATGGTCAGGATGACGACCAGCGTGGCACCGAAGCCTCGCGCCAGCTCACGGCGCAGCGTCGAATCGAATAGCATTTGCCGCTTTACGCATCGGGCTGGAATTATGGACTTCAAGACGCAGGTGATCGGCTCGACCGGCCTGGCCGGTGTGGCGGCCGACGCCCTGCTGGTGCTCGTGGCCGGCGACGCCGAGCCGCAGAGCCTGGACAAGCCGCTGGCCGACGTGCTGACGCAGGCCGTGGCCGACGGCGACTTCGCCTACAAGCCCGGGCAGTCGCTGTACGCGCACAAGGTGCCCGGCGTGCGCGCCGGCCGCGTGGTCTTCGCCGCCATGGGCGACGGTTCGGTCAAGGCGCTGCGCAAGGCGCTGTCGCTGGGTCTGGTGTACCTCAAGGCCGGCGGCGCGAAGACGCTGGCCGTGGCCACGGCGGGCGGCGTCGCGCTGCAGCGCGAGCATGCCGAGGCCGTGGTGGCCACCGTGGGCGAGGCCTTCTACGTCTACCGCGCCACCAAGCCGAGCGCGCCGCAGCCGCCCAAGCTGGCCACCGTGGTGCTGCTGTGCGCCAAGGGCGAGCAGGCGGCCATCAACGCCGGCGTCAAGCGCGGCGAGGCCATCGCCGCCGGCGTGTCACTGGCGCGCGAGTGCGCCAACCGCCCGGGCAACCACTGCACGCCCACCTTCCTGGCGCAGCAGGCGCAGCAGCTGGGCAAGGCGCACGGCCTGAAGGTCGAGGTGCTCGAGCGCAAGGACTGCGAGCGCCTGGGCATGGGCGCCTTCATGGCCGTGGCGCAGGGATCGGAGGAGCCGCCGAAGTTCATCGTCGCGCGCTGGATGAACGGGCCGCGCAACGAGGCGCCGGTGGTGCTGGTCGGCAAGGGCATCACCTTCGACACCGGCGGCATCAGCATGAAGCCGGCCGCCGAGATGGACGAGATGAAGTTCGACATGGGCGGCGCCGCCAGCGTGCTGGGCACGCTGAAGGCCGTGGCCGAGGCCGGTGCCAAGGTCAACCTCATCGGCATCATCCCGGCGTGCGAGAACATGCCCTCGGGGCGCGCCGTCAAGCCCGGCGACGTGGTCACCAGCCTGTCGGGCCAGACGATCGAGATCCTCAACACCGACGCCGAAGGCCGCCTGATCCTGTGCGACGCGCTCACCTACGCCGAGCGCTTCAAGCCGGCGGTGGTGGTCGACATCGCCACGCTCACTGGGGCCTGCGTGATCGCGCTGGGCCACCACCGAAGCGGCCTGTTCAGCGCCGACGACGACCTGGCCGCCGAACTGCTGGCCGCGGGCGAGGCCACGCTGGACCCGGCCTGGCGCATGCCGCTGGACGACGAGTACGACGAGGCGCTGAAGTCGAGCTTCGCCGACATGGCCAACGTCGGCCCGCGCGCCGGCGGCTCGATCACCGCGGCGATGTTCCTCAAGCGCTTCACCGCCAAGCTGCGCTGGGCCCACCTGGACATCGCCGGCACCGCCTGGCGCTCGGGCCAGAACAAGGGCGCCACCGGCCGGCCGGTGCCGCTGCTGACCCAGTTCGTCCTGGGCCGGGCGAAGTAGCGCGCGGCCGCGGCGCGTCGGCCGCCCCTTCCGTCGTGCAGCCGATGACCGAGGTCGAGTTCCACACCGGCGTGGCCGACCCCGTGGGCTTCGCCTGCCGGCTGCTGCGCAAGGCCTACCGGTCGGGCGCGCGCGTGCTCGTCACCGCGCCGCCCGAACGCCTGGCCGAGATCGACCGCGCGCTGTGGACCTTCGACGAGCGCGAGTTCCTGCCCCACGTGCGGCTGCCCGGCGGTGCGGCGCTGGCACCGCGCACGCCGATCTGGCTGGCGCCGTCGGCCGAGGCGTCGTCGGCCGGCGCGCTGGCCGGGCATGCGCCGCGGGTCGTCGTCAACGTCGGCGCCGAGGCGCCGCCCGAGCCGTCGGCGCTGGAGCGGCTGATCGAGATCGTGCCCGACGACCCCGACGCCACCGACGCCGGCCGCGCCCGCTGGCGCGCCTACCGCGCCGCCGGCCTCGAGATCAAGCACCATGGCGCCGGCACTGCACGGGCCTGACGAGCCGCGGCCGCCGGCGCCCGAGCGCGTGCCCACGCTGACCGAGGTGGTCGAGCTGGGCACGGTCGAGGCGCCGGTGGCCGCGCAGCCGGACCTGTCCGACGACGGGGGCTGGGCCGACGCGACGTCGCCGCTCGACGACCACGTCCGCGACGCGCCCGCCGACGACGCCGAAGCGATGATGGCCACGGTGCCGCTGCCGCCGGGTGCGCTGCCGACGTTGACGCTGGACGTGCCCGCGCCGCCCCCGCCGCAGGCGCCGCCGTCGCGCGAAGCCCTGGTGCAGGCGGTGCTGGCCGAGCTGGAGCCGCGCATCGAGACCCTGCTCGAAGCGCGGCTGCGCGAGGCGCTGGCCCCGGCGCTGGCGCGCGCCGCCGACGGCCTGATCCGCGAGGCGCGCGACGAGACGGGCCAGGCCTTGCGCGCGCTGGTGCACGAGGCGGTCAGCCACGTGCTGGCGCGGCAGGAGCCACCGCGCTGAGGGGTCTGCGCGCCATCGGGTTCGCCCTGTCCACCGCGCAGCGCCGTGCCGCGTTGGCGGGGCTGGGTGCGGCGCCGCGCGGCCCCGCCCGGGCGGGCAAGCCCGGAGTGGCTGGCGCATCTTTTGCGTTATCGTCGCCCGCCTGTTTTCAGCGGGTGTTCCCGTTTCGAATCGCCGCCCCGCAAGGGCGCGACACATTCCACCTCGGAGGTAATTGCATGCAAGTCAAGCTGAACCTGGTCGTCGGCGCGGCTCTTCTGGCCATCGGCGGCACCGCCATGGCGCAAGACGTGGTGCGGATCGGCCACGTCGGCCCCACCAGCGGGCAGATCGCCCACCTGGGCAAGGACAACGAGAACGGCGCTCGCATGGCGATCGACGAACTCAATGCCAAGGGTGTGACGATCGGCGGCAAGAAGGTCAAGCTCGAACTGCTCGCCGAAGACGACGCCGCCGACCCCAAGCAGGGCACGGCCGCGGCGCAGAAGCTGGTCGACAGCAAGGTCCATGGCGTGGTCGGCCACCTCAACAGCGGCACCTCGATCCCGGCCTCCAAGATCTACAGCGACGCCGGCATCCCCCAGATCAGCCCCTCGGCCACCAACCCCAAGTTCACGCGCCAGAACTACAAGACCACGTTCCGCGTGGTCGCTGACGACGTGCACCTGGGCGGCACGCTGGGCCGCTACGCCGTCGACCAGCTCAAGGGCAAGAGCATCGCCGTCATCGACGACCGCACGGCCTACGGCCAGGGCGTCGCCGACGAGTTCATCAAGGGCGTCGAAGGCAAGAAGGGCAAGATCGTCGGCCGCGAGTTCACGAGCGACAAGGCCACCGACTTCACCGCCATCCTGACCTCCATCAAGGCCAAGAACCCCGACGTCATCTTCTTCGGCGGCATGGACGCCGTGGCCGGCCCGATGCTGCGCCAGATGAAGCAACTGGGCATCAACGCCAAGCTGATGGGCGGCGACGGCATCTGCACGGGCGAGCTGCCCAAGCTGGCCGCGGGCACCATGGGCGACGGCCAGGTGGTCTGCGCCGAGGCCGGTGGCGTCGAAGGCGCGCAGAAGGCCGGCATGGACAAGTTCAAGGCCGACTTCAAGAAGAAGTTCAACGCCGACGTCCAGATCTACGCCCCGTACGTCTACGACGCCGTCAACGTGATGGTCGCCGCGATGGTCAAGGCCGGCTCGTCGGACCCGGCCAAGTACCTGCCGGTGCTGGCCAAGACCGACGGCTACAAGGGCGTGACCGGCACGATCTCGTTCGACAACAAGGGCGACATCAAGAACGGCGCGCTCACGCTGTTCACCTACAAGGGTGGCAACCGCGAGCAGATCGCGGTGGTGCGCTGATCCTCGCCTGATGCCGTCGGCCCCCTGGGGCCGATGGCGGTGCGACTTCGAGACGGGGCCTTCGGGCCCCGTTCGTCTTTTGGCAGGCGGTGGCCCGCCGAAGACGCCGGCGTCGCGACGCGCGCGGCGCACCTCGTCCAGCGGGTGCCAGCCGGCCGGCTCCGACATGCTGACCCGCCGGCGCACAATGCGCGCCCGATGGCCGAGCGACTGTTCCTGCGCCTGCACGGCGACCCGCCGGCGGCGCCCGAGACCGACGCGCCCCCCACGGCGCTGCGCGAGTTCGCGCCCGGGCCGGCGCTGGCCGGCGTGGCCGGCGCGCTGCTGCACTACCGCGAGCGCTTCGACGACGGCGTGACGCTCGTCGAGCGCGTGCTGCCCGACGGCGCGATGCGCCTGGTCTTCCACCGCGACGCCGCCGGCCGCTGGACCGGCCTGGCCGTCGGCGCGACGGTGCAGCCGGCGCTGGTGCAGCTCTCCGGTGACGTCGACGGCTGGTCGGTGACGCTCGAGCCCGGCGCCTCAGCCGCCCTGCTGGGGCTGCCCGCGGCTGAACTGACCGGGCAGGCCGTGCCCCTCGAGGACCTGTGGCACGGCCAGGCCCGGGCGCTGTTCGACGGACTGGCCGGCGCGCGCGACGACGTTGCGCGCGCCGTGCTGCTGCGCGCAGCCTTGAGCCGGCAGGTCGCCCGTCGCCGCAACGCACCGGCTTCGGCCGCCGCGCGCGCCGCCTGCGCGCTGCTGCAGCGCGCCGGCGGCCGGCTCTCGCCACGCCAGCTGGCGTCGCAACTCGGCTTCGGCGAGCGTCGCCTGCAGCAGATCTTCCAGGCGGAGATCGGCCTGACGCCGAAGGCCGTGGCGCGGCTGGCGCGCCTGCATGCGCTGCTGCGCGCGCTGCGCGCCGTGCGGGCGCCGCGCTGGGCCGAGCTGGCACTGGATGCGGGCTACTGCGACCAGGCGCACCTGGCCAACGAGTTCCATGCCTTGTGCGGCCTGACGCCAGGCGAGTTCAGGGCGCGGCTTTCGGGTTCTTCCAAGACCGCGGCGGCGGCCACCGCCTAAGGTGGCGCACCGCGCCCCGGGGCCACCTCAAGAGAGAGCAGCACATGCCAGGAGACACCGTTGCACCGCGCCCGCTCGAGGGCCGCGTCGCCGTCGTCACCGGCGCCAGCCGCGGCGCCGGCCGCGGCATCGCCATCGAACTCGGCGCCGCCGGCGCCACCGTCATCTGCACCGGCCGCAGCACGCGTGCCGCGCCGGCCGAGGGCTACGACCAGATCCTCGCCCTGTCGAGCCTGGACCGCATGCCGGGCAGCATCGAGGACACGGCCGAAGCCGTCAGTGCCGCCGGCGGCCGCGGCGTCGCCTGGCGCTGCGACCACCGCTGCAGCGACGAGGTCGCCGCGCTCTTCGCCGGCGTCGAGCGCGAATGGGGCCGGCTCGACGTGCTGGTGAACAACGCCTGGGGCGGCCACGAGGCCTTCGACGGCGTGTTCCACGCGCCGTTCTGGCAGCGCGCCGAAGCCGAGTGGCCGGCGATGATCGACCACGGCCTGCGCCTGCACTGGCTGGCCGCGCGCCAAGCCGCGCCGCTGCTCGTGCGCCAGGGGCGCGGGCTGATCGTCGCCACCACGTTCAGCGACCGCGGCCGCTACCTGCAAGGCAACCTGCTGTACGACCTGGCGAAGAACGGCATCGGCCGCCTGGCCCACGGCATCGCCCAGGAACTGCGGCCGCATGGCGTGGCTTCGCTGGCGCTGTCGCCGGGCTGGATGCGGACCGAGCTGGTGCTGGCCGGCCATCGCACCGACGAAGCGCGCTGGCGCGACGTGCCGGCGCTGGCGCGCACGGAGTCGCCGCGCTACCTGGGCCGTGCCGTGGCGGCGCTGGCGGCCGACCAGCAGGTGCTGGCCAAGACCGGCCACGTGCTGCGCGTGGCCGACCTGGCCGCGGAATACGGCTTCACCGACGTCGACGGCCGCCGCGTCCCGCCGTTCGAACTCGACGACGAGCCGCCGGCTGGCGGCGCCTGACGACGGTTCGCCGCGCCAGAAACGCGAAACCCGCCTCGCGGCGGGTTCGTGTCGTCGAAGCGAGCCCCGTCGCGCCGCGCCTGCGGCTTACTTGAGCTTCACTTCCTTGTACAGGACGTGCTTGCGCGCCTTCGGGTCGAACTTCAGGAATTCGAGCTTCTCGGGCGTGGTCTTCTTGTTCTTGCTCGTGGTGTAGAAGTGGCCGGTGCCCGCGGTGGACTCCAGCTTGATCTTCTCGCGACCGCCTTTTGCTGCCATGGCTCGTGCTCCTGGTTAGATGGCGCCGCGGGCGCGCAGGTCGGCGAGGACCACGTCGATGCCCTTCTTGTCGATGAGGCGCAGCGCCGCGTTGGTGATGCGCAGGCGCACCCAGCGGTTCTCGCTCTCCACCCAGAACCGGCGGTACTGCAGGTTGGGCAGGAAGCGGCGCTTGGTCTTGTTGTTGGCGTGGGAGACGTGGTGTCCCACCATCGGGCCCTTGCCCGTGACTTCGCACTTGCGTGCCATGGTTTGTCAGTCTTTCTCGAACAGCCGGCACCGGGAGGGCAGGTGTGGATCGGGCGCATGGCGCTCGATCGGGCCCACGGTGGGAGACGGCTTGACCTCGCCAGATGCGGGTGGCGGTTTCCCGTGGCCGCCCGGGCTCGGACGGCAAAGTCGGCCATTATAGCCGCAACGGTCGGCGCGGCGCTGCACCTGCGGCACCCGCCGCCGCAGGCTCAGGCCTCGGCTTCGAGGAAACGCTGGGCGTCCAGCGCCGCCATGCAGCCGGTGCCGGCGCTGGTGATGGCTTGGCGGTAGACGTGGTCCTGCACGTCGCCGGCGGCGAACACGCCCGGCACGCTGGTCATCGTCGCCATGCCCTCCAGCCCGGATCGGGTGACGATGTAGCCGTCCTTCATCTCGAGCTGGCCCTTGAAGATGTCGGTGTTGGGGTGGTGGCCGATGGCGATGAAGCAGCCCTTCACCGGCAGCTGCGCGGTGCTGCCGTCGTGCACGTTCTTGAGCATCACGCCGGTGACGCCGCTGGCGTCGCCCAGCACCTCGTCGAGCGTCTGCCACAGGTGCAGCACGATCTTGCCTTCGGTCGCCTTGGCCATGAGCTTGTCGACCATGATCGGCTCGGCGCGGAACCTGTCGCGCCGGTGCACCAGGTGCACCTGGCTCGCGATGTTCGACAGGTACAGCGCTTCCTCCACCGCGGTGTTGCCGCCGCCCACCACCACGACTTCGTCGCCGCGGTAGAAGAAGCCGTCGCAGGTGGCGCAGCCGCTCACGCCCTTGCCCATGAACGCCTGCTCGCTGGGCAGGCCGAGGTACTTGGCGCTGGCGCCGGTGGCGACGATGAGCGTGTCGCAGGTGTAGCGGCCCGAGTCGCCGTGCAGCGTGAACGGCCGGCGCGCCAGGTCGACGGTGTGGATGTGATCGAAGACGATCTGGGTGTCGAAGCGCTCGGCGTGCTGCAGGAAGCGCTGCATCAGCTCGGGGCCCTGCACGCCGGCCACGTCGGCGGGCCAGTTGTCGACCTCGGTGGTGGTCATCAGCTGCCCGCCCTGCGCGATGCCGGTGATGAGTACGGGCTTCAGGTTGGCGCGCGCGGCGTACAGCGCCGCGGTGTAGCCGGCAGGGCCGGAGCCGAGGATGAGGACGCGGGCGTGCAGGGAAGTGGCGCTCATGGGAAATCTAGACGACTCGTGCTCGGGTTCGGTTCTTGCCGACAGGCCGACGGGATGCGTCGCGCCGATCAGACGTCTGGCGCATCACATCGGGGCGTGCCCGGTGGTTGCAAGGCGTTGCGTCGGCACAATAGCGCGCATTCTTGCAGACCGGCCAGACGCGGCCTGCGCGGGTGAAGACAAGACACCAAGAGGAGCCTGCTGATGTCGATGCTGTCCAACCTGGACCTGATTCGCCGTGTACCGCTGTTCTCCATGCTCACCGCCGAACAGGCCCAGGCCATCGCCGACAGCGTCGTCAAACGCCGCTTCCGCCGCGGTGAACTGGTGGTGGAGCAGGGGCGCAAGAGCAACTCGCTGTTCATCCTGCTCAACGGCCGGGCCCGGGTGCTCACCGCCGACACGCGCGGCCGCGAGGTGATCCTGGCGGTGCTCGAGGCCGGCGACTACGTCGGCGAGATGAGCCTCATCGACAACGAGCCGCACAGCGCCACCGTGCGCGCCGAGATCCAGACCGACATGCTGGTGCTGGCGCGCCAGGACTTCGCGCGCTGCCTGCCCGAGAACAGCACGCTCAGCTACGGCATCCTGCGCGGCCTGGTCAAGCGCCTGCGCAACGCCGACCGGCAGATCGAATCGCTCGCCCTGCTGGACGTGTACGGCCGTGTCGCCCGCACGCTGCTCGACATGGCCGAGGAGACGCCGGAGGGCGTGAAGATCATCCGCCACAAGGTCAGCCGCCAGGACATGGCCAAGGTGGTGGGCGCGTCGCGCGAGATGGTCAGCCGGGTGATGAAGGATCTGGAGGAGCGCGGCGTGATCGAGACCCAGGAGAACGGGTCGGTGATCATCAAGGAACGGCTGCCCGGGAAAGACTGAGTCGGGCTTGCAGCCGGGCAGAACCCGCGGCTCAGGCAAACCTGATCGGCCACAATGCCGATCATGAGTTTCCCCCTCGCTTCGCTGCGGGGCGACGGCACCGCCGCGGTGGCTGCGCCGGCGCTCGAACCGCCGCCGCGTTGGCGCCAGCAGGCGCTGCTGATCGCCGCTGCGCTGGCCTGGCTGCTGTTCGTGCTGGCGATGGCCACGCACCACGCCGGCGACCCGGCGTTCACCACCTCGGGCACCGGCGATCCGCTGGTCAACAAGGCCGGCCTGCTGGGCGCGCGCGTCGCCGACCTGGCGCTGTTCCTGTTCGGCTTCTCGGCCTGGTGGCTGGTGCCGGTGACGCTGCGCGCCTGGCTGGGCAAGCTGGCGCTGCTGCTGCGCGGCGAGGCCACGCCGCCGCAGCCGCGCTGGCTGTTCTGGCTGGGCCTGGCGCTGCTGCTGGCGGCGAGCTGCGCGCTCGAGTGGACGCGCCTGTACCGCTGGGAGGCGCTGCTGCCGGGCCACGCCGGCGGCGTGCTGGGCTACGTGCTCGGGCCGCTGTCGATGCGCTGGCTGGGCTTCGCCGGCTCGGGCGTGCTGTGGATCGCGCTGCTGGTCATCGGCCTGTCGCTGGCGCTGCGCTTCTCCTGGCTCGGCGTGGCCGACGCCATCGGTGCGGCCATCGACCGCCTGCGCGAGAGCCGCCACGACAAGCGCGAGGCCGAGGAAGACCGGCGCATCGGCGAGCAGGCGGCACGCGAACGCGAAGCCGTCGTCGAGGTGCAGCGCCACGAGATCGACGAGCACCTGCCGGTGGTGATCGCGCCGCCGGCGCCCGAACCGGCGCCTTCGGTGCGCGTCGCCAAGGAACGGCAGAAGCCGCTCTTCGCCGAGCTGGTGGACACCAAGCTGCCGCAGGTGGACCTGCTGGACGCGGCGCAGGCGCGCATGGAGACGGTGACGCCCGAGTCGATCGAGATGACCTCGCGGCTCATCGAGAAGAAGCTCAAGGACTTCGGCGTCGAGGTGCGCGTGGTGGCCGCGAGCCCTGGCCCGGTGATCACGCGCTACGAGATCGAGCCGGCCACGGGGGTCAAGGGCGCGCAGATCGTCAACCTCGCCAAGGACCTGGCGCGCTCGCTGTCGCTGGTGTCGATCCGCGTCGTCGAGGTCATTCCCGGCAAGAACTACATGGCGCTGGAGCTGCCCAACGCGCGGCGCCAGACCATCCGCCTGTCGGAGATCCTGGGCAGCGAGGTCTACAACGGCAGCGCGTCGATGCTCACCATGGGCCTGGGCAAGGACATCGTCGGCCACCCCGTGGTGGCCGACCTCGCGAAGATGCCGCACTGCCTGGTGGCCGGCACCACCGGCTCGGGCAAGTCGGTGGGCATCAACGCGATGATCCTGAGCCTGCTCTACAAGGCCGAGGCGCGCGACGTCAGGCTCATCCTCATCGACCCGAAGATGCTCGAGATGAGCGTCTACGAGGGCATCCCGCACCTGCTGGCGCCCGTGGTCACCGACATGAAGCAGGCGGCCAACGCGCTCAACTGGTGCGTGGGCGAGATGGAGCGGCGCTACCGGCTGATGAGCAAGCTGGGCGTGCGCAACCTCGCCGGCTACAACAAGAAGATCGGCGAGGCCGGCGAGCGCGGCGAGTCGCTGCCCAACCCCTTCAGCCTGACGCCCGAGCAGCCCGAGCCGCTGGAGCGGCTGCCGCACATCGTCGTCGTCATCGACGAGCTGGCCGACCTCATGATGGTCGTCGGCAAGAAGATCGAGGAGCTGATCGCGCGCCTGGCGCAGAAGGCGCGGGCCGCGGGCATCCACCTGATCCTGGCGACGCAGCGGCCGAGCGTGGACGTGATCACCGGCCTGATCAAGGCCAACATCCCGACGCGCCTGAGCTTCCAGGTCAGCAGCAAGATCGACAGCCGCACCATCCTCGACCAGATGGGCGCCGAGGCGCTGCTGGGGCAGGGCGACATGCTGTACCTGGCGCCCGGCACCGGGCTGCCGGTGCGCGTGCACGGCGCCTTCGTGAGCGACGACGAGGTGCACCGCGTCGTCGAGTACCTCAAGAGCCAGGGCGAGCCGAACTACATCGAAGGCATCCTCGAAGGCGGCGTGCTCGACGGCGAGGCCGACGCCGCGCTGGGCGGCCCGGGCGGCGGCAACGGCACCGGCGGCGAGAGCAACGAGCTCTACGACCAGGCGGTGGCGGTGGTGCTGCAGAACAAGCGCGCCTCGATCTCGCTGGTGCAGCGGCACCTGCGCATCGGCTACAACCGCGCCGCGCGGCTGCTGGAACAAATGGAGCAGGCCGGACTCGTATCGCCGATGGGACACAACGGCAACCGCGACATCCTCGTCCCGAAGCGGGACGACTGACGATGACGCACCTTCGATTGCAAAGTTGGATGTCGGGCCTGTGTCTGGCCGTTGCGGCCAGCGCCGCGCAGGCCGACGCCGTGCAGACGCTGCGCGACTTCGTGCAGAACGTGAAGTCGGGCACCGCCAGCTTCACGCAGATCGTCACCTCGGCCGACGGCGCCAGGCGCAAGACGAGCAGCGGCCAGTTCGAGTTCGTGCGGCCGAACCGCTTCCGCTTCGGCTACACCAAGCCGTTCGAGCAGGTGATCGTCGCCGACGGCAGCAAGGTCTGGATCTACGACAAGGACCTGAACCAGGCCAGTTCGCGCCGCATCGCCCAGGCCCTGGGCTCGACGCCGGCAGCGCTGCTGGCCGGCGGCTCGCTGGACCAGGACTTCACGCTGACGCCGCTGCCCGCGGCCGATGGGCTGGAGTGGGCGCAGGCCACGCCCAAGGCCAAGGACGGCCCGTTCCAGGCGATGCGCGTGGGCTTCCGCGGCAAGGAACTGGCGGCCTTCGAGATCACCGACAGCTTCGGCCAGAAGACGGCGCTGCGCTTCACCGAGTTCAAGCCGAACGCCGCGCTGGCCGCCGAGCGCTTCGCGTTCCAGCCGCCCGCGGGCGCCGACGTCATCGAGCAGTAGCGCGCGGCGGCCCACGCCCGGCGGGGCGCGCGGCCCGGCCACAATCGCGCCCACGATGGCCCAGCAGGACGCCCTGTTCGACGACGAGCCGCCGCCTGCGCCGTCAGGCCGCGGCGGCCGCGCGGCGGCGGCTGCCCAAGGCCGGGCCGCCCGTTCGTCGAGCAGCGGCACGACGGGCGCCAGCGGCGCCGACGGCGCCGGACCACCCGCCGCGCCGCTGGCCGAACGCCTGCGCCCGCGCACGCTCGACGAGGTGGTCGGCCAGGCGCACTTGCTCGGGCCCGGGCGGCCGCTGCGCGTGGCGCACGAGGCGGCGCGGCTGCCGTCGATGATCCTCTGGGGCCCGCCCGGCGTCGGCAAGACGACGCTGGCGCGGCTGCTCGCGCAGGCCAGCGGCGCGCACTTCATCGCGCTGTCGGCCGTGCTCGCCGGCGTGAAGGACATCCGCGACGCCGTCGAGCAGGCGCAGGCCCAAGCGCGCGCCGGCCGCGGCACGGTCGTCTTCGTCGACGAGGTGCACCGCTTCAACAAGGCGCAGCAGGACGCCTTCCTGCCGCACGTCGAGTCGGGCCTGTTCAGCTTCATCGGCGCCACCACCGAGAACCCGAGCTTCGAGGTCAACTCGGCGCTGCTGTCGCGCGCCACGGTGCACGTGCTGAAGGCGCTGGACGATGACGACCTGGACGAGCTGATCCGGCGCGCGCGGGTGCTGCTCGACGCGCCGCCGCTGGCCGACGCGGCGCGCCAGCGGCTCGTCGGCTACGCCGACGGCGACGCACGCCGCCTGCTCAACGCCTACGAGAACCTCGTCGGCGCGCATGCCGGCAAGGCCGACCTGGGCGAAGCCGAGCTCGAGACCACGCTGGGCGAGCTGCTGCGGCGCGGCGACAAGGGCGGCGAGATCTTCTACGACACCATCTCGGCGCTGCACAAGAGCGTGCGCGGCAGCGACCCCGACGCCGCGCTCTACTGGCTGGCGCGCATGCTCGATGCCGGTGCCGACCCGCGCTATGCCGCGCGCCGCATCGTGCGCATGGCGGCCGAGGACATCGGACTGGCCGACCCGCGCGCGCTGCGTCTGGCACTCGACGCGGCCGAGTTCTACGAGCGGCTCGGCTCGCCCGAAGGCGAGCTGGCGCTGGCCGAGGCCGTGGTCTACCTCGCCGTGGCGCCCAAGAGCAACGCCGTCTACGACGCCTGGGGCGCGGTGCGCCAGCTGATCAAGCGCGACGGCACCCGGCCGGTGCCCATGCACCTGCGCAATGCGCCGACGCGGCTGATGAAGGGCCTGGGCTACGGCGCCGGCTACCGCTACGCGCACGACGAAGCCGGTGGTTATGCCGCCGGCGAGACCTACCTGCCCGAAGGCCTGCCGCAGACGCGCTTCTACGAGCCCGTGCCGCGCGGGCTGGAGCAACGCATCCGCGAGCGCCTGGCCGAACTGCGCCGGCTCGACGCGCAGGCGCGCGCCGAAGCCGGCGGCGCCGATCGTGCGGACGACGCCAGCAGCGGGGGCCACGACGAGGCCCATGACGAGGCCCACGACGAGGCCGGCGACGAGGCCCACCACGAGGCCGGCAACGGAGCCCACGACCAGGCCCGCGACGAGGCCCACTGCGGGCCCGACGGCGAGCCGCCACCGAAGGGGTAAGCCCGGGGCCGGGGCGCCCGCAGGCGCCACCTAGAATCGCGCCCCACCGCGGACAGCGCGGCAAGCAACTTCCCCCGTTGCCACGGCAAGGGCGGCCCCGTTCTTGCACGCCGCGCACCGACCGAGGAGCGGCATGGAAATCTTCATTCAACAGATCATCAACGGCCTGGTGCTGGGCAGCATGTACGCGCTCGTCGCCCTGGGCTACACGATGGTGTACGGCATCATCAACCTCATCAACTTCGCCCACGGCGAGGTGCTGATGGTGGGCGCGCTCACGAGCTGGACGGTCGTGGTCGCGCTGGGCGATTCGGGCATGCCCGGCTGGCTGCTGATGGCCATCTCGCTGGGCTGCGCCATCGTCGTGTGCGCGGCGCTCAACTTCACCATCGAGAAGCTGGCCTACCGGCCCCTGCGCTCGGCGCCGCGGCTGGCGCCGCTGATCACGGCGATGGGCATGAGCCTCTTCCTGCAGACGATGGCCATGATCGTCTGGAAGCCCAACCCGAAGCCGTATCCGCCGCTGCTGCCGTCGAACCCCATCGACCTCGGCGGGCCGGTCATCAGCGTCACCCAGATCCTCATCCTGGGCCTGACGGCGGTGGTGCTGTCGGCGCTGATGATGCTGGTCAACCGCACCAAGCTCGGCCGCGCCATGCGCGCCACGGCCGAGAACCCGCGCGTCGCAGCGCTCATGGGTGTCAAGCCCGACATGGTCATCAGCGCCACCTTCATCATCGGCGCCGCGCTCGCGGCCGTGGCCGGCGTGATGTGGGCCGCCAACTACGGCACCGTGCAGCACAGCATGGGCTTCCTGCCCGGGCTCAAGGCCTTCACCGCTGCGGTGCTGGGCGGCATCGGCAACCTGGCCGGCGCGGTGGTGGGCGGCATCCTGCTCGGGCTGGTCGAGGCTTTGGGCGCCGGCTACCTGGGAGCGCTCACCGGCGGCGTGCTGGGCAGCCACTACGCCGACATCTTCGCCTTCGCGGCGCTGATCCTGGTGCTGACGCTGCGCCCGGCCGGCCTGCTGGGCGAGCGCGTCGCCGACCGGGCGTGAACGACGCGGTGCCGTCATGAAGAACAAGTTCGTCGTCTTCATCCTGGCCGCGCTGGCGCTGCTGGCGCTGCCGCTCGTGGCGCAGCACTTCGGCCAGGGCTGGGTGCGCATCATCGCCCTGGCGCTGCTGTACGTGCTGCTGGCGCTCGGCCTGAACATCGTCGTCGGCTACGCCGGCCTGCTCGACCTGGGCTTCGTCGCGTTCTACGCGGTGGGGGCCTACATGTACGCGCTGCTGGCTTCGCCGCACCTGGCCGAGAACTTTCAGTGGATCGCCGACGCGCTGCCCAACGGGCTGCACACGCCGATCTGGGTGGTGATCCCGCTGGCGGCCGGGCTCGCGGCCATCGCCGGCGTGCTGCTGGGCACGCCGGTGCTCAAGCTGCGCGGCGACTACCTGGCGATCGTGACGCTGGGCTTCGGCGAGATCATCCGCGTGTTCATGAACAACCTCGAGCACCCGGTGAACATCACCAACGGGCCACGGGGTCTGGACCGCATCGACCCGATGTCGATCGGCGTGCACGACTCGCCGTTCTTCTTCAGCTTCGGCCGGCCCATCGACATCGGCGAGTACCGCATCAGCTCGGTGGTGCTGTACTACTACCTGTTCCTGGCGCTGGTGGTGCTGAGCGTGATCATCTGCCACCGCCTCGAGACCAGCCGCATCGGCCGCGCCTGGATGGCGATCCGCGAGGACGAGATCGCCGCCAAGGCGATGGGCATCAACACGCGCAACATGAAGCTGCTGGCCTTCGCCATGGGCGCCACGTTCGGCGGCGTGTCGGGCTCGATGTTCGCGGCCTTCCAGGGCTTCGTCTCGCCCGAGAGCTTCAGCCTGATGGAAAGCATCATGATCGTCGCCATGGTGGTGCTGGGCGGCATGGGCCACATCCCGGGCGTGATCCTGGGCGCGCTGATGCTGGCCATGCTGCCCGAGGTGCTGCGCTACGTGGCCGGCGACGTGCAGAACCTCACCGGCGGGCGCATCGACGCCGCCATCCTGCGCCAGCTGCTGATCGCGCTGGCGATGATCAGCATCATGCTGCTGCGTCCGCGCGGCCTGTGGCCGGCGCGCGAGCACGGCAAGGCGGTGCAGGTGCCCGAAGGCCCGGCGCACGAGCGGCTGCGCGCCGACGAGCAGATCCCGCCCGAGACGACGCCGGTGCTGCCCCCGGGGGAGAAGTCGTGAGCGGCGAGAACACCATCCTCGAAGTGGCCGGCGTGTCCAAGCGCTTCGGCGGCCTGCAGGCGCTGTCGGACGTGGGCATCACCATCCGCCCGGGCCAGGTCTACGGCCTCATCGGCCCCAACGGCGCTGGCAAGACGACGTTCTTCAACGTCATCACGGGCCTGTACATCCCCGACTCGGGCACCTTCAAGCTCGGCGGCCAGCCCTACAAGCCGAGCGCGGTGCACGAGGTGGCCAAGGCGGGCATCGCGCGCACGTTCCAGAACATCCGCCTGTTCGCCGACATGACGGCGCTCGAGAACGTCATGGTCGGCCGCCACGTGCGCACCGGCTCCGGCGTGGGCGGCGCGGTGTTCCGCACCAAGGCCTTCCGCGAGGAGGAGGCGGCCATCGCCCGGCGCGCGCAGGAGCTGCTCGACTACGTGGGCATCGGCCGCTATGCCGAGTACAAGGCGCGCACGCTCAGCTACGGCGACCAGCGGCGGCTCGAGATCGCACGCGCGCTCGCCACCGACCCCAAGCTCATCGCGCTGGACGAACCCGCGGCCGGCATGAACGCCACCGAGAAGGTGGTGCTGCGCGAGCTGATCGACCGCATCCGCAACGACGGCCGCACCATCCTGCTGATCGAGCACGACGTGAAGCTGGTCATGGGGCTGTGCGACCGCGTCACCGTGCTCGACTACGGCAAGCAGATCGCCGAGGGCACGCCGGCCGAGGTGCAGAAGAACGAGAAGGTGATCGAGGCCTACCTCGGCGCCGGTCATCACTGAGGGCGGCGCGCGATGAGCAGTCCGATCATGTTGAAGGTCAGCGGCCTGAAGGTCGCCTACGGCGGCATCCAGGCCGTCAAAGGCGTGAGCTTCGAGGTGCGCGAAGGCGAGCTCGTGAGCTTGATCGGCGCCAACGGCGCCGGCAAGACGACCACGCTCAAGGCCATCACCGGCACGCAGCCCGCGGCCGCGGGCGACGTCGAGTTCGCCGGGCGCAGCATCAAGGGGCAGGGCCCGTGGGACCTGGTGCGTCAGGGCCTGGTGATGGTGCCCGAGGGGCGCGGCGTGTTCACGCGCATGACGATCACCGAGAACCTGCAGATGGGCGCCTTCGTGCGCAACGACGCCGAGATCGACGCCGACATCGACAAGGTCTTCGCCATCTTCCCGCGGCTGAAGGAGCGCCGCGCCCAGCTGGCCGGCACCATGAGCGGCGGCGAGCAGCAGATGCTGGCCATGGGCCGCGCGCTGATGGCGCGCCCGAAGGTGCTGCTGCTCGACGAGCCGAGCATGGGCCTGTCGCCGATCATGGTCGACAAGATCTTCGAGGTCGTCAACGACATCCACCAGCGCGGCACCACCGTGCTGCTGGTGGAACAGAACGCCAGCCGGGCGCTGGGCCTCGCCAACCGCGGGTACGTGATGGACTCCGGCGAGGTCACGATGAGCGGCGAGGCCAAGTCGCTGCTGGCCGATCCGCGGGTGCGCGCCGCCTACCTGGGCGAGTGAGCGGCACGGCGGCGGCCGCGCTTAGGGACTTTCCCGCGCGCGCGGCGGCTGCAAGCTTGCTTTAAGGCGTCGCCCCCTACCGTCGCGCCCCGGGACCACGCCCGGGAGCGTTGCATGCAGCAGCCAGGACGACGCAGCCGCCTTCTCGCAGCGCTCGCGCTGTTGATCCTGGCCGCGCCGCTCGCCGGCCTTCATCCGCAAGCACGGGCGCAGGCTCAGCCTGCAGCCGGCCCGGCGCCGCTGCGCGTCGGCTTCGTCTGCCCGGCCACCGGCGGCTCGGCCGACTTCGGCACCAGCGCCAGGCTCGGCATCGAGCTCGCGGTCAAGGAGATCAACGAGGTCGGCGGCTTCCTCGGCCGCCCCGTGCAACTGGTGGTGCACGACGACCGCGCCAACCCCGACGAAGGCCGGCGCGCCGCCGAAGACCTGGTGCTGCGCCAGAAGGTGGCCTTCACCATCGGCTACTGCAACACCGGCGTGGCGCTGAAGTCGCTGGACGTGTTCCAGGACAACCGGCATCTGCTGATGGTGCCGGTGGCCACCGGCTCGGCGGTCACCGCCAAGTACCCGGCCGCCGAGAGCTACGTCTTCCGCATGTCGCCGCGCGACTCGCTGCAGGCCGGCTTCCTGGTCGACGAGGTGGTGGGCAAGCGCGGCATCAAGCGCGTGGCCGTGTTCGCCGACAAGACCGGCTACGGCGAGGGCGGGCTGAAGGACGTGGAGCGCTTCCTCGCCGCGCGCGGCGTGACGCCGGTGTACGTGGCGCGGTTCGACCTCGGCGTGAAGTCGCTCGTCGCCGAGCTGCAGGCGGCGCGCGCCGCGGGTGCCGAGGCGCTCATCGCCTACACGGTCGGGCCCGAACTGGCGGTGCTGGGCGCGGCGAGGGCGCAGACGCGCATCGAGCTGCCGCTGTTCGGCCCCTGGCCGCTGTCGTTCCGCACGGTGTGGGACCGCTCCGGCGGCGGCGTCGAAGGCGCGGTGATGGTGCAGTCGATCATCGCCGACGTCAGCAACGAGCGGCGCAGCTCGTTCATCGCGCGCCTCAAGCGCCACGCCGGCGACCAGTCCGTGGGCTCATTGATGGCCGCGGCGCAGACCTACGACGCCATGCACCTGATGCTGCGCGCGCTGTTCCAGACGCGCGGCGACACCAGCGGCCCGGCGCTCAAGCGCGCGCTCGAGAACCTGGAGAAGCCCTATGCCGGCGTCGTCACCACGCACGTCAAGCCGTTCTCGGCCGACGACCACGACGCGTTCTCGATGAACATGATCTGGCTCGGCGTGTGGCGGCGCGGCGAGATCGGCTTCTACTACGCCGACGACGCGCGCAAGGCCAGCATCATGCGGCGCAAGGCCGGGACCGAGACGAAGTCGATGTAGCCCGGCGGCCGGGCGCTCGCGCGGCGCCGCGGCGGCGCCCGGAAACGACAAGGCGGCCGTCGAGACGGCCGCCTAGCATCCAGCGCGGTGGCGCGCCGGCGTCAGGCCGGCATCAGCGCCGCGCCGTGCTGCTGGTCGAGCTTGAACGCCGCCACCAGCCGCGCCAGCTCCGCCGCCTGCAGGCGCAGGCTCTCGGCCGCAGCCGCGCTCTGCTCGACCAGCGCCGCGTTCTGCTGCGTCACGCCGTCGAGCTGGCTGACGGCGTCGCGCACCTCGCCGATGGCGCCGCTCTGGTGCTCGGTGCTGCCGCTGATCTCGCCGATCAGCGTGCTCACCTGGTGCACCTGGTCGACGATGGCGGTCATCGTGTGGCCGGCCTTGTCGACCAGCGTGCTGCCGGCTTCCACCGTCTGCACGCTGCTGGCGATCAGGTCCTTGATCTCGCGCGCCGCCGCGGCGCTGCGCTGGGCCAGGGCCCGCACCTCGCTGGCGACGACGGCGAAGCCGCGGCCCTGCTCGCCGGCGCGCGCCGCCTCCACCGCGGCGTTGAGCGCCAGGATGTTGGTCTGGAACGCGATGCCGTCGATCACCGCCGTGATGTCGGCGATGCGGTGCGACGACTGGGCGATCTTGTCCATCGTCTCGATCACCTCGCGCACGACGGTGCCGCCTTCGCTGGCCACCTGCGCCGCACCGCGCGCCAGCGTCGTGGCGCGGCGTGCGTTGTCGGCGTTGTGGCGCACCACCTCGGTCAGGCTTTCCATCGACGCGGCGGTCTGCTGCAGGCTCGAGGCCTGCTGCTCGGTGCGCTGGCTCAGGTCGCCGTTGCCCGTGGCGATCTCGCTCGAGCCGGTGGCGATCGAGTCGCTGCCGTCGCGCACGCGGCCCACCATGTGGCGCAGCTGCTGCGTCATGCCGGCCAGCGCCTGCAGCAGCTGGGCCGCCTCGTCGCGGCCGCTGGCGTGCACGTCGTGCGACAGGTCGCCAGCGCTGACGCGCTGCGCGACCGCCACGGCGTCGCCCAGCGGACGGGTGATGCTGCGCGTGCAGGCGAAGGCCACGGCTGCGCCGATGCCCGCGGCCACCAGGGCCACGGTCGCCAGCACCGCCAGCAGCGTCGCCGCCTTGGCTTCGCCTTCGGCCACGGCGTCGTGGTGGTGCTTGACCTGCAGCGCCTGCAGTTCGTTGATGAGCGCGATCTGCTGCACCTGCAGCGGCTCGACCTGCGTGGCGATGAGCTTCGTGGCGTTCTCGCCGTCCATCGCCGCGGCCAGCTGCACCGCCTGCGAGAACGGCCGTGCGACCTGCTTCTCGAGTTCGCCGATGCGCGCCAGCAGCCCCTGCTCCTCGCTCGTGGGCTTGAGCGCGACGAACGCCTCGCGCGCCTGCACGTAGCGCTTGTCCATCGCCCGCGCCCGGTCGGCCTGCTTCTGGAACGCGGCGACCTCGCTTTCGAGCACCACGTTGCGCATCGCCACCGCAGCCTCGAACAGCGCCGCGCGCATCTCGCCGCTGGCGCGCTCCTTGGCGCTGGCGGTGCCGACGTCGTGCTGCAGGTCGGTGCGCAGCCGGTGGTTGGCGACCAGGCTGGCGGCCAGGGCCGCCACCAGCATCGCCATCACCAGCCCGAAACCCAGCGCCAGGCGGGCGCCGATCCGCAACTGCCGGACGTTCATGACGTGTCTCCGGGTGCGGGGTTGAAGGTCACTTGTAGACGCCGACGCCGATCAGGATGTCGTCCACGCGCTCGACGTACGTGCGCTTGGCTTCGACGGCCTTGGTCACCGGGTTGGGCCAGTTGTATTCGACCCAGCCCTTGCCGCTGCCGGCGAAGGCGGTGTCGACCAGGCCCTTGACGATCAGCTTGCCGTCGGCGTCCTTCAGCTCGATCAGGTTCTTGCCGTGCAGCTTGTGGTTGGCGCCGTGGGCGAGGTTGACGCCGTTCTTGTCGTAGACCATGACGTACAGGTCGCGGTCCTTGAAGGCGCCGCCCTGCTCGAGCTTGTTGAACTCGGCGAAGGCCTTGTCCTTGCCGGCCGACTTGACCAGCGCGACAGCCTTGCGGACCATGGCCTGGGCTTCGTCGGCGGTGCCGCGCTCGGAGGCGAAGGTGGTGCTCGCGGCCAGCAGCAGGCCGGCGAAGAAGGCAAAGAGTTTCTTCATGGGGTTGTCCTCGGCGGTGGGGCGCGCGCCGACACGGCGTGCTTCATCCCGCCCAGGGTTTCGGCCGCGATCGCCCCGACTTGAGGCGGATCAAGCGCCACGCCCCGGATCGCGTCGCCGCGCACACCGGCCGTGCGGGGTGCACGCGGCCCGCGGCGGTGCGCGGGCGCCGGCGTCAGTCGGCCTTGGCGCCGGAGAGCTTCACCACGCCCTGGTACTTGGCGTGCTCGGCGCGCACGAAGGCGGCGAACTGCTCGGGCGTGGTCGGCGCCGGCTCGGCCAGCAGGCTGGCCAGCCGCGCCTTCACGTCGGCCGCGTTCAAGGCATCGACGAAGGCGCGGTTCAGCCGTTGCGTGACGTCGGCCGGCAGCCGCGCCGGGCCGAACAGGCCGAACCAGGTGCCGATGTCGAAGTCGCGCAGCCCGGCCGCGGCGCCGGCCTCGGCGACGGTGGGCAGGTCGGGCAGGGCGCTCGAGCGGCGCGCCGTCGTCACCGCCAGCGCCTTGAGCCTGCCGCTGCGGATGTTGGCCGCCGCCGTGGCCAGGTTGTCGAAGTTGAAGTCGACCTGGCCGCCCAGCAGCGCCAGCTGCGCCGCCGGCCCGCCGGCGTACGGGATGTGCACGACGAACAGCCCCGCCTGCTGCTTGAACAGTTCGCCCGCCAGGTGGCCGGCGCTGCCGTTGCCACCGCTGCCGTAGTTGAGCCGCCCGGGGTTGCGGCGCGCGTGCGCCACCAGGTCGGCCAGGCTCGCGATCTTCAGCCGCGCCGCCGTCTCGGCGTTCATCACCAGCACGTTGGGCACCTGCGCCACCAGCGTCACCGGCGTGAAGTCGCGCAGCGCGTCGTAGGGCATGCGGGCGTAGAGCCAGGGGTTGATGGCGTGCGTGGCCACCGCGCCCATCACCAGCGTGTGGCCGTCGGGCGCGGCCTTGGCGACCGCATCGGCGCCGACGTTGCCACCGGCGCCGGCGCGGTTGTCGACGACCACGGTGCCGAGCGTGTCCTTCACCGCGGCGGCCAGGGCCCGTGCGGCGATGTCGAGCGGCCCGCCCGCCGGATAGGGCACGACGATGCGCGTGACGCGCTCGGCTTGGGCCCACGACGGGGCGGCGATGGCGGCGGCCATGCCGGCGGTGGCGAGCTGGAGTGTCTGGCGGCGGGTGGTCATGGGTGGATCCTGGTGGGCGACGAGACGATCGACTCGGGGCGCTGGTGGTGTCGTCCGGAGCCGCTGCGCGCCCCGGCCGGCTGCCGCGCGTTGCTAGGCCGTGTCGCCGTGCTTGTCGGCTTCCGACGTGAACGCGTCGGCATAGAAGGCCTCGGCCGGCAGGTTGCAGCGCGAGACGAAGTCGCGCTGCGCCGACTCGACCATGACCGGCGCACCGCAGGCGTAGACCTCGTGGTTGGCCAGCGAGGGGAAGTCGGCCATCACCGCCTGGTGCACGAACCCGGTGCGGCCGTCCCACGCGTCGTCGGCCGTGGGTTCGCTCAACACCGGCACGTAGCGCAGCGGCGGGTGTTCGGCGGCGGCCTGCAGGCACCAGTCGTGCATGTACAGGTCGCCGCGGCGGCGGCAGCCCCAGTACAGCACGGCGGGGCGCTGCGAGCCCTTGTCGCGCAGCTGCTCGATGATGGCCTTGATGGGCGCGAAGCCCGTGCCGCTGGCCAGCAGGATGATCGGCTTGCCGCCGTCGGCGGAACCGTCGCCCGCGTCGCGCAGGAAGAAGCTGCCGAAGGGCCCTTCCATGCGCAGGATGTCCTTCTCCTTCATCGCACCGAACACGTGGTCGGTGAACTTGCCGCCGGGCATGTGGCGCACGTGCAGCTCGATCGACGGCGGCGAGCCCAGGTTGTGCGGCGCGTTGGCCATGCTGTAGCTGCGCCGCGCGCCGTCGCGCAGGATGAATTCGACGTACTGGCCGGCGCGGTACTGGAAGTTCTGGTTGGCCGGCAGCTGCAGCTTCAGCACCGCCACGTCGGGCGCCGGGCGCGCGATGGCGAGCACGCGTGTCGGCAGCTTCAGCACCGGGTGCTCGCCGGCGCCGGGCACGTGGCGCGCTTCCACCAAGCAGTCGGTCTGCGGCGTGGCGCAGCAGGTGAGGATGTAGCCGGCGTCCTCCTCGGCCTGCGACAGCGCCTTGAGCTGGTGCGCGCCGTGGATGACGCGGCCTTCGATGAGCTTGCTCTTGCACGAGCCGCAGGCGCCGTCGCGGCAGCCGTAGGGCAGGCCGATGCCCTGGCGGATGGCCGCGGCCAGGATGGGCTCGTCGCGGTCCACCGTGAAGGTGCGTGCGGCCGGTTGCAGGGTGACGTTGAAGCTCATGGCGGGGCGGTGGCGGCCGGCGAGGGCCATGCGCGACAGGTGCGGAAGGCGCGGCGGCCGGGGCGGCTCGTAGACTGGCGCGATTGTGCCCGCAGCCATTCCCGAACCCGTCGCCATGGCGCCGCACCGGCCCACGTTGCTGATCGTCGGCTGCGGCGACGTCGGCCGGCGCGTGCTGCGCCTCGTCGGCAACCGCTTCCGCGTGCTGGCGCTGACCTCGACGCCCGCCCATGGCCCCACGCTGCGCGCGCTCGGCGCCGTGCCGCTTCAAGGGAACCTGGACCGACCGGAGACGCTGTACCGGCTGTCGACGCTGGCCGACCGCGTGCTGCACCTGGCGCCGCCGCCGGTGCAGGGCCGCACCGACCCGCGCACCGCGGCGCTGCTGCGCGCCCTGGCCCGCGGCGGCCGCGTGCAGCGCCTGGTGTACGCCAGCACCACCGGCGTCTACGGCGATGCCGGCGGCGCGCGCTTCGACGAGACGCGCCGCATCGCCCCCGCCAACGACCGCGCCTGGCGCCGCGCCGATGCCGAGGCGCGCGTGCGCCGCTTCGGCCGCGTGCACGGCGTGGCGGTCACCATCCTGCGCATCCCCGGCATCTACACCGCCGAGCAGCCGCTCGAGCGCCTGCGGCGCGGCACGCCGGTGCTGGTGGAGGCCGACGACGTGCACACCAACCACGTGCACGCCGACGACCTGGCGCGCATCTGCGTCGCGGCCCTGCTGCGCGGCCGGCCGCAGCGCGTGGTGCACGCCAGCGACCACAGCGACCTGAAGATGGGCGACTACTTCGACCTGGCCGCGCGCATCGCCGGCCTGCCGAGCCCGCCGCGCATCACGCGCGACGAGGCGCGGACCACGTTGAGCCCGCTGCAGATGAGCTTCCTATCGGAATCACGCCGGCTCGACAACACCCGGCTGGTGCGCGAGCTCGGCGTGCGGCTGCGCCATCCGACGGTGGCCGAAGGGCTTTCCAGCGGCACCTGAGCGTTCGAACCCCTTGGAGCGCGCCGGGCGGCTGCGCCTCTAGATCCCGCGCGCCCGACGCAGCGTCTTCGCGCGATCCACCGATTGCACCACCAGCGTCTGCTTCTCGCCGCCGCGCACGATGTCGAGCTTGACGGCCCGCTCGGGCGCGCCGCCGGCCCACAGCGTCTGCCACAGCTGCGCCAGCGCCGTCACCGGCTGGCCATCGATGGCCACGATGTGGTCGCCGGCCATGATGCCGGCCACGTCGGCCGGGCTGTCGTCGTTGATGCGCAGCACGCGCAGTTCGCCGTTGGCCTCGATGCAGTTGATGCCGAGCCAGGCGCGCGTGCTGGCCCGGCTGGCGCCGCGCTCGCGCAACTCGGCCAGCACCGGCTTGAGCAGGTCGACGGGCACGAACATGTTGCCCGGCAGGCGCGGCGCCCCAGGCCCGGCAGCGTCGGCGACGAACAGCGAGCCGATGCCGACCAGCTCGCCGCGGCCGTTGAAGAGGCCGGCGCCGCTGTGGTCGGGCCGCGGCGGCGTGGTGAACAGCGCGCCTTCGATGTGGTACTCCCAGTAGCCGGAGAACGCACGCTGCGACACCAGCTGCGCCACGCCGATGTGGCCCGGACCCGCGTCGCCGCGGCCGGTGGCCAGCATCAGCGGCTCGCCGCGCGGCAGCCCGGCGCTGCGGCCCAGCGGCGCGGCTTCGACGGGCAGTGGCGCCAGCGCCTGCACCAGGCCGAACCCGGTGGCGAGGTCGTAGGCCACCACGCGCGCCGGGATGCGACCGCCGTCGTCGAGCCGCAGTTCGACCGACTCCGCCTCGAGCACGAGGTAGCCGATGGTGAGCACCAGGCCATCGGCGCCGATGACGACGCCCGAGCCCTGGCGCTGGCGGCCCAGCGTGGCGTTGGAGCGCGCGTCGTCCACGGCCTGCACGGCGAGGCCGACGACGGCCTGCCCGGCCCGCTCCAGCGCGCGCGACTGGCGTTCGGTGTCGCTCTGCGCCAGTGCCCCCCCCGCGGCCCCCAGCAGCGCCATCCACGCCCACAGCACCTGCAGCAGCTTCATCGCTCCGGCCCCCTCGCGCGCCGGCCGCGCCCCCCCTGGCACGGCCGTGGCGGCAGCATGGCGCTGCCCGCAAGCCTTGGCAAGCGCGGGTGTATGCCGCCGGTCAGCGGCGGCGGCGCTGGCCGCCGAAGGGCGGCAGGCCGCGCCAGTAGCGGATCATCAGCCAGCCGCCGACCATGCCGCCGAGGTGCGCGAAGTGGGCGATGCCGCTGTGCCCGAACAGGCCGAGCAGCAGCTCGATGCCGCCGAAGCACGCCACCATCGTCAGCGCCCGCACGTACACCGGCGGGATGGGCACGGCCTGGCGGTTGGTCAGCAGCATGAAGTAGAGCAGCATGCCCAGGATGCTGAACGCCGGCGAGGGCACCGCCAGCAGCGCCATCGGCAGCAGGCCGACCAGGTCGAACTGGCGCCGTGGGAACGACAGCGCGTACGCCAGCAGCAGGCCGTAGATGGCGCCGGAGGCGCCGACGGTGGGGCCGATCTGCCCCATCAGCCACGTCACCACCAGCTGCGCACCGGCAGCGGCCAGCACGCAGGCGACGATGAACTGCAGGTAGCGCCGCCGGCCCCACAGCAGCTCGAGCTCCGAGCCGAAGAGCCACAGGCCGAGCATGTTGAAGATGAGGTGCGCCGTGCCGCCGTGCAGCAGCGCATACGTGATGACCTGCCAGGGCATGAAGTTGCCGCTGGCCACCGGCCACAGGGCGAACCAGCCACCCGGCCCCAGCAGCGGCACGAAGCTGCCGACCAGGAAGATGGCGACGCAGGCGATCAGGAGCGCTTTGTTGGTGGGCGGGAACGGCGGCATGCGCGGCGGGCTGGTCCGATGCTCTTCGTCGAGCGCCGTGGTGCGCCCCTGGTGCCCGCGGCCAGACTCGAACTGGCACGCCTTGCGGCGGCGGATTTTGAATCCGCTACGTCTACCGATTTCGTCACGCGGGCGAGTTGAAAACGATTATCACACGCGGGTTTGCGCGCTTTGCCGCGACGCCGGCAGGCCTTGGAGGCCTCGGCCACAATGGCCTGCCGAGGAGCCGCGCCACGCATGTCACGCCCGACCTACAAGACCCTGGAAGACGCCATCGGCGCCACGCCGCTGGTGCGGCTGCAACGCCTGCCCGGAGCCGCCAACGCGCAGCGCGGCAACGTGATCCTGGGCAAGCTCGAAGGCCACAACCCGGCGGGCAGCGTGAAGGACCGGCCGGCCATCAGCATGATCCGCCGCGCCGAGGAACGTGGCGACATCCAGCCCGGCGACACGCTGATCGAGGCGACGAGCGGCAACACCGGGATCGCGCTGGCGATGGCCGCGGCCATCCGCGGCTACCGCATGCTGCTGATCATGCCGGAGGACCTGTCGATCGAACGTGCGCAGACGATGAAGGCCTACGGCGCCGAGCTCATCCTCACGCCGCGCTCGGGCGGCATGGAATACGCGCGCGACCTGGCCGAGCAGATGCAGCGCGAAGGCAAGGGCCGGGTGCTCGACCAGTTCGCCAACGCCGACAACCCGCGCGTGCACTACGAGACCACAGGCCCCGAGATCTGGGACGACACCGAGGGCCGCGTGACGCACTTCGTCAGCGCCATGGGCACCACCGGCACCATCACCGGCGTGTCGCGCTACCTCAAGGAGCGCAACCCGGCGGTGCGCATCGTCGGCGCGCAGCCGGCCGAAGGCTCGCGCATCCCCGGCATCCGCAAGTGGCCCGAGGCCTACATGCCGAAGATCTACGACCCGAGCCACGTCGACGAACTGGTGCTGGTGAGCCAGGCCGACGCCGAGGACATGGCCCGGCGCCTGGCGCGCGAGGAAGGGCTCTTCGCCGGCATCTCGGCGGCCGGTGCGTGCTGGGTGGCGCTGCGCATCGCCGAGCAGGTGGAAGGCGCAACCATCGTGTTCGTCGTCTGCGATCGCGGCGACCGGTATCTCTCGACCGGGGTGTTCCCGGCATGACCGCGCCGCCGGCGGCCCGCTTCTGCCAGCAGTGCGGCAGCGCGCTGGCGCTCATCACCGAGGTGGAGGACGGCGGCCCCAAGGCGCGGCTGCGCTGCCCGGCCTGCGGCTGGACGTTCTGGAACAACCCGACGCCGGTGCTGGCCGCCATCGTCGAATGCAGCGACCGCGAAGGGCGCGTGCTGCTGGCGCGCAACGCGGCCTGGACGCACCGCATGTTCGCGCTCATCACCGGCTTCATGGAGGCCGGCGAGACGCCCGAAGGCGGCATCGCGCGCGAGGTGAAGGAAGAGACCGGGCTCGACGTGGAGCAGGTGAGCCTCGTGGGCGTGTGGGACTTCCAGCGCATGAACCAGCTCATCGTCGTCTACCACGTGCTGGCGCACGGCGAGATCGTGCTCTCGCCCGAGCTGGCCGAGTACAAGCTGTTCGCGCCGCAGGACATCCGCTGCTGGCGTGCCGGCACGGGGCTGGGCCTGGCGCAGTGGTTGAGCAGCCGTGGCCATGCGCCACAATTCATCGACCTGCCACCGCGCAACGACTGACCTCGACGCCATGGATGCCGCCGCCAAGGAACTCGACACCCGCGGGCTGAACTGCCCGCTGCCCATCCTCAAGGCCAAGAAGGCGCTGGCCGACATGACGAGCGGCGAGCTGCTGCGGGTGGTGTCCACCGACCCGGGTTCGACGCGCGACTTCCAGGCCTTCGCCCGCCAGACGGGCAACGAGCTGATCGAGCAGACCACCGCCGGCAACGAGTTCGTGCACGTGCTGCGCCGACGCTGACGGGCGCCCGCAGCGGCTGCCGGTCAGCGCGCCGGCGCCGCGTCCAGCGTCACGCGGAACGTGCTGCCCTGGCCCTCGACCGACTGCACCTCGATGCTGCCGCCCATCATCTCCACCAGGCGGCGCGTGATCACCAGGCCGATGCCCGTGCCCTCGATGGCTTCGCCGGCGCGCTCGAAGCGCGTGAACGGCTGGTACAGCCGCGCCAGCTGATCGGCACTGAAGCCGCGGCCGGTGTCGCGCACCTCGATGCAGCGGCGGCCGGCGGCGTCGGTGGAGGCCTCGAGCTCGACCGTGCCGCCGCGGCGGTTGTACTTGACGGCGTTGCCCAGCAGGTTCACCAGCACCTGCTTGAGCCGGCGCCGGTCGGCCATCAGCCACAGCGGGGCGTCCAGGCCGCGTGACGGGGCCAGCCGCACCTCGGCTGCGCCGGCCTGCGGCTGCACCAGGGGCAGCGTCTCGGCCACCAGGGCCGACAGCTCCACGGGCTGGAGTTCGGTGGTGGCCTGGCCGGCCTCGATGCGCGACAGGTCGAGCACGTCGTTGATCAGCTCCAGCAGGTGCCAGCCGGCCGATTCGATCTGCCGCACCTTGGCCAGCGCCGCGTCGTTCAGCGGCGGCCGGGCCAGCCCCAGCAGCTGGGCGAAGCCGAGGATGCCGTTGAGCGGGGTGCGCAGCTCGTGGCTCATGCGCGAGAGGAACTCGCTCTTGGCGTGGCTGGCGCGCTCGGCCAGGTCCTTGGCGGCCTGCAGCTCGGCGGTGCGCTCGCGCACGCGCTGTTCCAGCGCCTCGTTGCTGCTGCGCAGGCGTTGTTCGTCCTCGACCTGGCGCGTCACGTCGGTCAGCGTCAGCACCACGGCGCGCGGCTCGGCTTCGCCGGGCCCCAGCACGGGCACGGCGTTCAGGCTGATCCAGGCCTGGCTGCCGTCGGGTCGCCGCAGCTGCGCCAGCACGTCGCGCTGCGGCCGCCGCTGCAGCAGCGCCAGGCGGCTGGGCTGGTCCCCGTCGGTCATCTCGCGGCCGTCGGGCCAGAGCAGGCGCACGCAGGCCGCGCGCGGATCGGCCCGCAGGCACTGCTCGCGCGTCACGCCCAGCAGGCGCAGCAGCGCCGGGTTCACCTCGATGATGCGCAGCGTGGTGTCGCGCACGATGAGGCCTTCGTTCAGGGCCTCGAACACGCCGTGCAGGAAGGCCTCGTGGTCGCGGGCGCTGGCGATGCGCGCCTGCACGGCCTGCGACATGCGGTTGAAGGCCTGCGCCAGCTCGTCCAGGTCGCGGTTGGCGCTGCCCGGCAGGCGTGCGGCGTCGTCGCCGCTGGCCAGGCGTCGGGTGGCGGCCGTCAGCTGCGCGATCGCGCCACCCAGGCGGCGCGTGGCCAGCACCAGCAGCGCCGTGGCGGCGGCCAGCACGGCAGCGCCGATGAGCAGGCCGTCGCGCAGCATGCGCTCGCGCGCCGCGAGCAGGCGCTCGGTGGGGATGCCGAAACGCACCTCGCCCAGCGTCTGGCTGCCCAGGTGCACCGGCAGCACGGCGCGGCGGATGCCGTCACCGGTTTCGCTGCCCGCGCCGGCGATGCGTTCGCGGTGCGCGTCGAGCACCTCGACGTAGGCGAGGTGGCCGGTGGCGACGTTCTCGGCCGCCAGTTCGGCCAGCATGGCACGGTTGTTGGCGGCCAGCAGCGGCGCGGCGGCGGCGGCGAGCAGCGAGCCGTAGATCTGCTGGTCGGCGGCGAAGCCTTCCTCCAGCGCCTGGCTCAGGCGCAGCTGCGCCATCCACAACAGCAGCCCCAGCATGGCCACGAAGATGACCAGGCTGATGATGACGAACTGGCCGCGCAGCGTCCGGGTCATCGCGGGGCTCCTGCCGCCGGGGTGGCGCCGATTCTGCGCGCCGGCGCGGCACCGCGCCAGCCGTGGCGGCGGGCGCAGGACCGTGGCCGCGCACCGCGCCGCGGCCGTCGCTGCCGGTGCGCGCCCGGGATCGATGAACTTCGGCGGCCCTTCTTCGCCGGTGGCGGCAGCCGCCGTCGGGCGCGGGTGCGCCGGCTACAGCTCCAGGCCGCGCAGGTACTCGCGGAAGCCGGGCCCCAGTTGGGGGTGCGCCAGCGCCAGCTCGACGTTGGCTTCCAGGAAGCCGTCCTTGCTGCCGCAGTCGTAGCGCTTGCCTTGGTACTTGTAGGCGAAGACCTTCTCGCGCCGCAGCAGCGAGGCGATGCCGTCGGTGAGCTGGATCTCGCCGCCCACGCCACGCGGCTGGCTGGCGATCTCGTGGAACACGCCCGGTGTCAGGATGTAGCGGCCGGCCACGCCCAGGCGCGACGGTGCGTCGGCCGGCGCCGGCTTCTCGACGATGCGCGTCACGTCCACCAGCCGGTCGTTCACCGGGGTGCCGTCGACGATGCCGTAGCGCCGGGTGTGTTCGGCCGGCACTTCCTGCACCGCCAGGATGCTGGCGCGCCATTCCTCGAACTGCTCGCACATCTGCTTGAGCACCGGCGGCTCGCCCACCATCAGGTCGTCGGCCAGGAGCACGGCGAAGGGCTGGTCGCCCACCAGGCGCTGGCCGCACAGCACGGCGTGGCCCAGGCCGAGCGCCTGCGCCTGGCGCACGTAGATGCACTCCATGTCGTCGGGCTTGACGCTGTGCACCAGCTCGAGCAGGTCGCGCTTGTTGGCGTTCTCCAGCGCCACCTCGAGCTCGTAGGTCATGTCGAAGTGGTCCTCGATCGGGCGCTTGTGGCGGCCGGTGACGAAGATCATCTCGCGCACGCCGGCGGCGTAGGCCTCCTCCACCGCGTACTGGATGAGCGGCTTGTCGACGACGGGCAGCATCTCCTTGGGCTGCGCCTTGGTGGCCGGCAGGAAGCGGGTACCGAGACCTGCGACCGGAAAGATGGCTTTCTGTACGCGCATGGAACTTTAGAATGGCTGGTTGCGGTCGATTGTGTCATGCGCCTACGAGGGCTTTTTTTGGCAGCCGCATGACACGGGAACCATGGACGCGCTGATCGTCGAACCACTCGATGCCGACGTGCTGCAGTGGCTTTCGGCGCGCCATGCCGTGCAGGTGGCACCGGAGCTGGCCCACGATCCGCCCGCCTTCCGCCGTGCGCTGGTGAAGGCGCGCGCCGTGGTGATCCCGCCGTCGGTGGCACTCGACGCGCCCACGCTGGCACGGGCACCCGAATTGCGCATCGTCGGCCGCCTATCGGTGGGCGCCGAGAACATCGACCTGGACGCCTGCGCCCGCGCCGGCATCGAGGTCGTGCGACCGGCCAGCGCCAGCGCCACGGCCGAAGCCGAGTTCGTCATCGGCGCGCTGCTGCAGATGCTGCGCCGCGTGCCCATCCTCAACAACGAGGGCCTGCTCGTCGGCCGCGAGCTCGGCGGGCTCACCGTCGGCGTGGTCGGCGTGACGCCGGCCGTCAAGCACCTGGCGGCGCTGCTGCAGGCCTTCGGCGCACGGACGATCGGCTACGACCCGGGCGTGCACGCGTCGGATTCGATCTGGGCGCGCTCGGGCGTGGAGCCGGTGAGCCTGCGCGAGCTGATGCACACCAGCGACGCGGTGGCGGTGCTGCTGGCCTTCTTCCCGCGCTACGTGGGCCTGTTCGGCGAGCGCGTGCTGTCGGAGTGCAAGCCCGACCAGGTGATCGTGAGCCTGGCGCACTCGAGCCTCTTCAACGAGACCGCCTTGGCGCGTGCGCTGACCGAAGGCCCGCTGGCCGCCGCCTGGTTCGACAGCCTGGAGCCCGGCGCGTTGGACCCGGGCCGCCCGCTGCGCCACATCGACACCCTGCAGGTGACCCCGCGGGTCAGCGGCACCACCCAGCAGAGCCGCACGCGCAGCGCCTGGGCGGTGGCGCGGCGCATCGACGAGCTGCTGCTCGCCCCGCGCCTGCGCGCCGAGTTCAGGCGGACGATGCCAGACGAGTTCGCTGATCTCGGAGACGATCCAGATCCTGCCTGAAGCCCGCGAGCCGGGCCCGCTCCTGCTCGACCACCGCGGCCGGCGCGCGCTCGACGAAGCTCGGATTGCCCAGCTTGGCGTCCGCCTTGGCGATCTCGCCTTGCAGGCGGGCGATCTCCTTGTCGAGGCGGGCGCTCTCCGCCGCGACGTCGACGGCGACGTGCAGCGCGATGCGCAGACCGCCGGCCAGCGCCACCGGCGCAGCGCGCGTGGCAGCCGCGAAGTCGTCTTCGGCCAGCTCGCGCAGCTCGGACAGGCGCGCCAGCGCCTTGAGCAGCGGCGCGGCGTCGGCCACGAACCCGGCGTCGCCCTCGGCGCTGCCGTGCACCAGCAGCGGCACGCGCTCGCCGGGTGAGAGGTTCATCTCGCTGCGCAGGCGGCGCGCTTCCACCACCACGGCCTTGAGCCGCGCCATCCAGGCGTCGGCTGCGGCGTCGACCTTCTCCAGTTGCGCCTCGGGGTAGGGCGCGGTGACGATGCTGTCGGTCTTCTTCGTGCCGGCCACCGGCGCCACGTGGTCCCACAGCTCGGCGGTGATGAACGGCGCCACCGGGTGCAGCAGGCGCAGCACCGCCTCCAGCGTGCGGATCAGCGTGCGGCGCGTGGCACGGGCCCGGCCCTCGTCGTCCTGTGCACGCGCCTCGGCCAGCTGCACCTTGGCGATCTCCAGGTACCAGTCGCAGTACTCGTCCCAGACGAAGCTGTAGATTGCGTTGGCCACGTTGTCGAGGCGGTAGCCCGCGAAGCCGTCGGCCACCGCGGCCTCGATCCGCTGCAACTCGCCGGCGATCCAGCGGTCGGCGGCCGAGAAGCGCATGTAGCCGTGGAACGCGCCGCCCGGCGCGCAGTCGGCCTTGGTGTGCGGCGCCAGGCCGCAGTCCTGGCCGGCGCAGTTCATCAGCACGAACTTCGTCGCGTTCCAGAGCTTGTTGCAGAAGTTGCGGTAGCCCTCGCAGCGCTTGCTGTCGAAGTTGACGTTGCGCCCCAGCGTGGCGTAGCTGGCCATGGTGAAGCGCAGCGCGTCCGCGCCGAAGGCCGGGATGCCGTTCGGGAACTCGCGCTCGGTCTCCTTGCGCACGCGCGGCGCCGTCTCGGGCTTGCGCAGGCCCGTCGTGCGCTTCTCGAGCAGCGGCGCCAGCGCGATGCCGTCGATGAGGTCGACCGGATCGAGCACGTTGCCTTCGCTCTTGCTCATCTTGTGGCCCTGCGCGTCGCGCACCAGGCCGTGGATGTAGACGTCGCGGAAGGGCACCCGGCCGGTGAAGTGCGTCGTCATCATGATCATCCGGGCGACCCAGAAGAAGATGATGTCGAAGCCCGTCACCAGCACGCTGCTCGGCAGGAAGAGCTGCTGCTCGAGCCGGGCCTGCGCGCCCCCGTCGGGCCAGCCCAGGGTGGAGAAGGGCACGAGCGCCGAGCTGTACCAGGTGTCGAGCACGTCCTCGTCGCGTGTCAGTTCACCCTGGTAGCCAGCCGCGGCGGCGCGCGCACGCGCCTCGGCCTCGTCGCGGGCCACGAAGAGCTCGCCGCCCGTGCCGTACCAGGCCGGGATCTGGTGGCCCCACCACAGCTGGCGGCTGATGCACCAGTCCTGGATGTGGTTCATCCAGTGGTTGTAGGTGTTGACCCATTGTTCGGGCACGAAGCGCACCTGGCCCGACGCCACCGCCTGGCGCGCCTTCTCGGCGATGCTGGTGCCGTCGCGGGCCGGCTTGTTGACGGCGACGAACCACTGGTCGGTGAGCATCGGCTCGACGATCTGCCCGGTGCGTGCGCAGCGCGGCACCATCAGCTTGTGCTTCTTCGTCTCCACCAGCAGGCCGGCAGCGTCCAGGTCGGCCACCACGCGCTTGCGCGCCTCGAAGCGGTCGAGGCCGCGGTAGGCCTCGGGGGCGTTGCCGTTGATCGTGGCGTCGAGGTTCAGCACGCCGATCACCGGCAGCCCGTGGCGCTGGCCGACGGCATGGTCGTTGTGGTCGTGCGCCGGCGTCACCTTCACCACGCCGGTGCCGAATTCGCGGTCGACGTAGGCGTCGGCGATGACCGGGATCGTGCGGCCGGTCAGCGGCAGCTGCACCTGCCGGCCGACCAGCGCGGTGTAGCGCTCGTCGTCGGGGTGCACCATCACGGCGGTGTCGCCCAGCATCGTCTCGGGCCGCGTCGTGGCGACGACCACGCTGCCGCTGCCGTCGGCCAGCGGATAGCGGATGTGCCAGAGGAAGCCGTCCTCCTCCTCGCTCTCGACCTCCAGGTCGCTCACCGCCGACTTCAGTTGCGGATCCCAGCTCACCAGGCGCTGGCCGCGGTAGATCAGGCCTTCGTCGTACAGGCGCACGAAGGTCTCGGTGACGACGGCCGAGAGCCGCTCGTCCATCGTGAAGTACTCGCGGCTCCAGTCGACGCTGTCGCCCATGCGCCGCATCTGGTTGGTGATGGTGGCGCCCGAGGTCGCCTTCCAGTCCCACACCTGCGCGACGAAGTTCTTGCGCCCCAGGTCGTGGCGCGACAGGCCGTTCTCCTGCAGCTGGCGCTCCACCACGATCTGCGTGGCGATGCCCGCATGGTCGGTGCCCGGCACCCACAGCGTGTTGAAGCCGCGCATGCGGTGCCAGCGCGTCAACGCGTCCATGATCGTCTGGTTGAACGCGTGCCCCATGTGCAGCGTGCCCGTGACGTTGGGCGGCGGCAGCTGGATGCTGAACGAGGGCTTGCCCGGGTCGAGCGTGGGCGTGAACGCCCCGGGCGCGCTCCAGGCGGCGTTCCACCGCGCCTCGATGGCGGCGGGCTCGAAGGACTTGGCGAGTTCTGGCAGGGGTTCGGGCATCGCCCGATTTTCCCCTACATCAGCAGATGCTCGCCCGCGTTTTGGCTGCACCGAAACGCGGGCACCCGCTGCGCGGCTGGTGCCCTGCCTGCACCGGGTCACATGAGCAGATGCTCGCCCGCGTTTTCACCGCCCAGGATCACGTAGTTGACCTTCTTCAGGTCGGCCAGCGCGCGCCCGCCGGCGTAGCTGATGGAGCTCTGCAGGTCCTCGCGCATCTCGCGCAGGGTCTCGGGCAGCGTGCCCTTGATCGGCTCGAGGATGCGCTTGCCCTCGACGTGCTTGTACTCGCCCTTGTTGAAGTCCGAGGCCGAGCCGTAGTACTCCTTGTAGAGCTTGCCGTCGACCTCCACCGTCTGGCCGGGCGATTCCTCGTGGCCGGCGAAGAGCGAGCCGATCATCACCATGGCGGCGCCGAAGCGTACGCTCTTGGCGATGTCGCCGTGGTGGCGGATGCCGCCGTCGGCGATGATGGGTTTGGTCGCCACGCGGGCACACCACTTCAGGGCGCTGAGCTGCCAGCCGCCGGTGCCGAACCCGGTCTTGAGCTTGGTGATGCACACCTTGCCCGGCCCCACGCCCACCTTGGTGGCGTCGGCGCCCCAGTTCTCCAGGTCGATCACCGCCTCGGGCGTGGCGACGTTGCCGGCGATGACGAAGGCCTGCGGCAGCTTCGCCTTGATGTGCTCGATGGTGCGGCGCACGCTCTCGGCGTGGCCGTGGGCGATGTCGATGGTGATGTAGTCGGCGCCCACGCCGTCGGCGGCGAGCCGGTCGACGACGGCGAAGTCGTGCGGCTTGACGCCCGAGCTGATCGAGACGAACAGGCCCTGCTCGCGCATGCGCCGGGCGTAGGCCACGGTGTCGAGGTCGAAGCGGTGCATCACGTAGAAGTGGCCGCTCCGGGCCAGCATCTCGCTGATGCGCTCGTCGATCACCGTCTTCATGTTGGCCGGCACCACCGGCAGCACGAAGCGGCGGCCGCCGAACTCCACGCTCGTGTCGCATTCGGCGCGGCTGTCCACGCGGCACTTGCGCGGCAGCAGCAAGACGTTGTCGTAGTCGAAGATGTCCATGAATGCGCGGCCCCGGAAAACGAAAAACCGGCCGGGACGCGAGGTCCGGGCCGGTGGCGCATTCTACGCCGCGGGCTGCCCGCGCCGCCGGGCGGGTCAGTGATGTCAGTGGACTCAGCGTGCCGGCGCCCGCGCCAGCTCGGCCGGGCGCAGCGGCAGCCGCGTCGGGACCACGCCCGTGGCCGCGACCACCGCGTTGAACACCGCGCCCGCGCCGGCGACGATGGCGGTCTCGCCGGCGCCGCCGGGCGCCGCGCTGCTGTTCACGAGGTCGATGTCGACGGAGGGCATCGCCGCCAGCCGCGGCAGCGCGACCTGCGCGAAGTTCGGCACGCGGGCGCTGCCGCCGGCGCCGGCGAGCTCGTCGCTCAGCACCAGGCCCAGCGACCAGACGAGGTTGCCTTCGACCTGGGCCCGCACGCCGTCGGCGTCGAGCATGGCGCCACAGTCGTGGCTGCACCACAGCCGCGTCACGCGGACGGCGTCGGGCTGCACCCGCACCTCGGCGACGGCGGCGGCGTAGCCGCGGCCCTTGTAGACGCCGCAGGCGACGCCGCGCGCGTGGCCGGGCGCTGCCGGCACGGCGGCGGCACGTGCGGCGACGCGGCGCAGCACCGTGGCCAGGCGCGCCGGGTCCTCGACGTGCGGACCCGGCTCGGCCCCGGCCAGGTGGCGCAGGCGGAACGCCACCGGGTCGGCAGCCGCGGCCCGTGCGGCGGCGTCCATGGCGGCTTCGATGGCCAGCACGTTGGGCCCCGCGCCCAGGCCGCGCCACGGTCCGGTGGCGATGGGCAGCCGGGTCAGCGCCAGGCTGCGGCGCTGGCGGGCGAACGCGTAGGGCGGCACCCAGCCGCGCGTGGTGCCGTCGTCGCCGCGCAGCGCGGCCAGGCGCTGCAGCGTGGGCGACAGCGCGGCGTTGGTGAACAGCACGTGCGAGCCCGACAGCGCATGCCACCAGTCGGTGACCACCGGCTCGCCATCCGCGCCGCGCCCCAGCCGCACGCGGATGCGGTGTGACGCCGGCGGGCGGTGGAAGCCGCCGGTGAACTCGTCGTCCCGGTTCCACTGCAGCTTCACCGGCACGCCGGCGGCGCGTGCCACCCAGGCGGCCTCACGCTCGACGGTGGCGATGGTGCGGCCGCCGAAGGCGCCGCCGATGCGCATGGGGTGCACCACGACGCGCTCGGGCGCCAGGCCGTGGTCGCGCGCCAGCACGTCGCGCACATAGAACGGGTCCTGCGTGCCGCACCACACCTCGAGCGCGCCGTCGGCGCCGAAGCGCGCGACGGCGCAGCGCGGCTCCAGGCCGGCGTGCGCGGCGCTGGGGACGTCCAGGCGCAGGTCGACGTCCCAGCGGCCGGCGGTGTCGACACGGCCGCTGTCGCGCACCAGGCGGTCGTCGGCCAGGGCGCGGTCTACGTCGACGGCGGCCAGCGCGTCCGGCAGGCCGGCGGGTTCGGACCAGCGCGCGGCCGCCGCGTCGCGCAGCGGTTGCAGGGCTCCCGGGTGGTCGGCCAGCAGGGCCGGGCCGTCGAGCTGCGGGACGTCCAGGCGCGCCAGGAAGCCGGGCACGCGGCGCAGTGCGGCGTCGTCGATGGCCAGCAGCGTGCTGCCCAGCTCGCGCCGCCAGGGGCTGCGCAGCACGCAGGCGTGGCGCAGGCCGGGCAGGGTGACGTCGCCGGCGTAGGTGGGCGCGCCGGTCAGCAGCGCGATCAGGGCCGGGTCGGCGGACGCCGGCCGCTGCCCTGCGGGGTCCGCTGCAACGGGCGCGGTCGGCTCGGGGTTCGGCGCGCGCGCAGCGGCCGTGCCCTCGCGCAGCAGGCGGCAGGCCTCCACCACCAGCGGCCACAGCTCGCGCACCGAGTCGCTGCCCACCGTCGCCTTGGCCAGCGCGACTTCGCCGGTGGCGGCATGGCGCACCGTCACCTGGGCCATGTCGACGCCGAGTTCGCGCGCCACCAGGCCGCGCAGCGCGGTGTGCAGGCCCTGGCCCATCTCGATGCGCGGGCAGGCCAGGGTGCAGCGGCCGTTCGGGTCCAGCCGCAGCCAGCCGCGCGCGTCCGCGAGCGTCGGCAGCGGCCGCTTGGGGATCGGCGGCAGCAGGCTGCAGCCGCCGGTGCCGATGAGCACGGTGGCGACCGCGCCACTGGCCAACAGCGTGCGGCGACGCAGCGTCACGGGCGCACCGTCGTGCGGTGCGGCACCGGAGGCGTGCCGGGGCAGGGGGGCGCGGCTCATGTCGCCGCTCCGCGCGCCAGCCGCGCCGCCAGGTGCACGGCGGCGCGGATGCGATCGTGCGTGCCGCAGCGGCACAGCTGGCCGTCCATGGCGGCGTCGATGTCGGCATCGCTGGGCCGCGGGTGGGCGCCGATCAGCGCGGCCGCGACGAGCATCTGTCCGCTCTGGCAGTAGCCGCACTGCGGCACGCGCAGCTGCAGCCAGGCCTCCTGCACCGGGTGCAGTGCCGCGCTGTCGGGCGCCAGGCCTTCGACGGTGGTGACGTTCCGCCCCGCGGCGGCGCTGCAGGGCACGAGGCAGGCGCGCACGGGCTGGCCGTCGAGCAGCACGGTGCACGTGCCGCAGACGCCCTGGCCGCAGCCGAAGCGCGTGCCGACGAGTCCGCGGTCCTCGCGCAGCCACCACAGCAGCGGCGTGTCGAGTCGGGCGCCAGGCAGCGTCGCCGGGCGGCCGTTGACGTGCAGGGTGGAGGCGGTGGCGGGCGTGTTGGTCGGGTCCGTCATGGCGGCATGGTGGCCACGCGGCAGGGGCGTGTCGTTAACCGCGGTTAAGCGGGCCGATGCCGGCGAGCGAGGCCGCGGGCGAAGGGTGCTCCTTCCCCCCGGGCCGGCCACACGCGCAACCCACTGGCCCCGCGTGCGCCGGGGCCGGCGCTTGCGCTAAGGTCCGCGGCCATGTCCCTGCGCAGCCATGCCCTGCTGCACGCCCTGGCCGGCGAGCCGCTGCCGGAGTGGGCGCAGTTCGCACCGCTGGTGCGGACGCGCCGCTACGACGCCGGCGACCCGGTGTTCCATGCCGAGGCACCCTGGCCCTGGCTGGCGGTGGTGGACCAGGGCGTGGCCAAGCTGGTGTACATCCGCGACGACGGCGCCGAGCGGGTGAAGTCGTTCATCGCCGAAGGTGGCTTCTTCGCCAGCCTGGCGGCGCTGGCACCGCAGGGGCGGGCCAGCTTCTCGGCCCAGGCGTTGACGCCGCTGCAGCTGGAGCTGCTGCCCTACGACGCGCTGCGCGACTTCGGCGACCGCCACCTGGCGTGGCAGCGCGCGCTGCGCGCCGGGCTGCAGTTCTACGGCGCGCGCAAGGAGAAGCGCGAGCGCGAGCTGCTGACGATGTCGCCGCAGGCGCGCTACGCCGCCTTCCTGGCCGAGGAGCCGGCGCTCGCCGCGCGCATCCCGCTCAAGGACCTGGCGCTGTACCTGGGCGTGACGCCGGTTGCGCTGTCGCGCATCCGAGGCCGCATGGGGCTGGCGGGCACGGGCGCGGCCGCCACGACGGCCGGCGCGGTCGGCGCGGGTGCCGCAGGCGCAGCGGGTGCCGAGAAGGGGCAAACCTAGAATCGGCCGATGAACCCATCGCCCGCCGCGCCCGAGCGTCTGCTGCGCGGCCTGAACCCCGAGCAGCTCGCCGCGGTGACCCTGCCGCCGGTGCCCGCGCTCATCCTCGCCGGTGCCGGCTCGGGCAAGACCCGCGTGCTCACCACGCGCATCGCCTGGCTGCTGGCCACGGGCCAGGTCTCACCCGGCGGCGTGCTCGCCGTCACGTTCACCAACAAGGCGGCCAAGGAAATGCTGACGCGGCTGTCGGCGATGCTGCCGCTGCCGGTGCGCGGCATGTGGATCGGCACCTTCCACGGCCTGTGCAACCGCTTCCTGCGCGCGCACTGGAAGCTGGCCGGGCTGACGCAGGGCTTCCAGATCCTGGACAGCGGCGACCAGCTCAGCGCCGTCAAGCGCGTGATCAAGGCGCTGAACCTGGACGAAGAGCGCTACGTGCCCAAGCAGGTGGCGTGGTTCATCGCCGCCGAGAAGGAAGAAGGCCACCGCCCGCGCGACGTGGCGGTGCACGACGAGCAGACGCGCACCCTCGTGCGCATCTACGAAGCCTACGAGGACCAGTGTGCGCGCGAAGGCGTGGTCGACTTCGCCGAGCTGCTGCTGCGCACCTACGAGCTGCTGCGCGACCACGACCCGCTGCGCGAGCACTACCAGCGGCGCTTCGCCCACGTGCTGGTGGACGAGTTCCAGGACACCAACAAGCTGCAGTACGCGTGGCTGAAGATGTTCGCGCCGCCGCCCGGCTCGGCCGCCGGCGCAGCGATGCCGGGCCGGCCGGTGCAGAGCGTCATCGCCGTCGGCGACGACGACCAGAGCATCTACGCCTTCCGCGGCGCGCGCGTCGGCAACATGGCCGACTTCGAGCGCGAGTACCGCGTGCCGCAGGTCATCAAGCTCGAGCAGAACTACCGCAGCTACGGCCACATCCTCGACGCCGCCAACGGCCTCATCAGCCACAACCGCCAGCGTCTGGGCAAGAACCTGCGCACCGACGCCGGCGCCGGCGAGCCGGTGCGCGTGATCGAGCAGACCAGCGACTACGCCGAGGCGCAGTGGGTGCTGGAGGAGATCGGCGCGCTGCACCGCGCCGGCATGCCGCGCAGCGAGATCGCGCTGCTGTACCGCTCCAACGCGCAGAGCCGCGTGCTCGAGAGCGCGCTGTTCAACGCCAAGGTGCCGTACCGCGTCTATGGCGGTCTGCGCTTCTTCGAGCGCGCCGAGGTCAAGCACGCGCTGGCCTACCTGCGCCTGATCGAGAACCCCAACGACGACACCAGCTTCCTGCGCGTGGTGAACTTTCCGGCGCGCGGCATCGGCGCGCGCACGCTCGAGCAGCTGCAGGATGCGGCGCGCGCCAGCGGCCGCAGCCTGGCGCAGAGCATCACCGCCGTGCCGGGCAAGGGCGGCAGCAACCTCGCCGGCTTCGTCGCCCTGGTGGACACCATGCGCGCCGCCACCCAGGGGCTGACGCTGCGCAAGATCATCGAGCACGTGCTGCAGCTCAGCGGCCTGCTCGACTTCTACAAGACCGACAAGGAAGGCGCCGAGCGCATCGAGAACCTCGAGGAGCTGATCAACGCCGCCGAGAGCTTCGTCACCCAGGAAGGCTTCGGCAAGGACGCGGTGGCGCTGCCCACCGACGAGCTGGCCACGCAGGCGCCACCCGACGCGCTGGACGCCGACACCGGCGAGATCACGTCGCCGCTGGCCGCCTTCCTCACCCACGCCTCGCTCGAGGCGGGCGACAACCAGGCGCAGGCCGGCAGCGACGCGGTGCAGCTGATGACGGTGCACACGGCCAAAGGCCTGGAGTTCGACGCCGTGTTCATCAGCGGGCTCGAGGAAGGCCTGTTCCCGCACGAGCAGAGCCTGAACGACGCCGACGGCGTGGAGGAAGAGCGCCGGCTGATGTACGTGGCCATCACCCGGGCGCGAAAGCGCCTGTACCTGAGCTACTGCCAGACGCGCATGCTGCACGGGCAGATGCGCTACAACGTCAAGAGCCGCTTCTTCGACGAGATCCCCGAAGGCACGCTGAAGTGGCTGACGCCGCGGCACCAGGGCTTCGGCTCGGGCTATGCGCGCGAATACCAGCAGGCGTGGGCGCGCGGCAGCGGGCTGTCGGGCATCGTCGGCGCGGGCCGCGTCGAACGGGCACCCGCGCCGCCGCCCCTGCCTTCACCGGCCGGTGCCGAGCACGGCCTGCGCGTGGGCCAGACCGTGTTCCACACCAAGTTCGGCGAAGGCGTGATCCACGTGCTGGAAGGCCGCGGCCCCGATGCCCGCGCGCAGGTGCACTTCGGCCGCCACGGCACGAAGTGGCTGGCACTCGGCATCGCCAAGCTGACGCCGGTGGACTGAACGAAGCCGCGCCGCGCGTGGTCGCCTCGCCGCGGCCTGAGCGTGGCGCAGGCCGCGGCCTTTGGTGCCGCGGCCCGCATCACGTCACGATGGCGTGCTTCAGTGCACGCGACGCCGCCGGGCCAGTGCGCCCACGGCCAGAAGGCCGCCGGCCATCAGCGCCCAGGTGCCCGGCTCGGGGATGGCCGTGACGCTGATCTGCACGCCGTTGTCGCCGTAGACCAGCGCCGCGGTGTAGCCAGCGGCCAGGCCCGAGACGTTGAAGCCAGAGAACGCGCCCAGGTAGTCGTCGGCGCTGACCACGGTGTACAGCCCCGTGCCGCTGAAGCCGCTCTCGAAGGTGACGCCCAGCGTGCCGCCGAAGAACGCCGTGCCGCCGATGGCGAGCAGGTCGCCGCCGCCGCTGCCGAGTTCCATCGCCAGCGAGCCGGCCGGGAACTGCGCGAAGCTGCCCAGCACGCTCAGCGTGCCGAAGCCGTCCTCGCCGGGCGAGATCACGCCGCCGGCGTTGAGCAGGCTGCCGGTGATGGTGGCGTTGCCGGCGAGCATGCCGTCGTACACCGTGACGTTGCCGCTGCCGAAGGCGCTGATCGAGCGCCCGACCAGCGTGCCGCCCCACAGCTCGGTGCCGCCGGTGTAGCTGTTCATGCCGCTCAACACCAGCGTGCCGGCGCCGCTCTTGGCCAGGCTGCCGGCGTAGACCCGCTCGTTGCGCGCCGCCTCGCGCGCCATGCCCACCTCGTACTCGGTCGCGTCGTCGGCGCTGGCGCCGGCGGGCAGGCCGGCGGTCCAGCCCATCTCGGCCTTGCGCGCCGTCCAGGCAGCGGCCTCGGCCTGGTCTTCCGCCTTGCGGGCGCGGATGGCCACGTCGGAGATGTCGTTCGACCAGGTGTCGTTCTGGCCTTGCGTGTCGACGGCGAAGCGGCCGGTGAACTGGCCTGGGCCGTTCATCGCCCAGCGCAGGCTGACCGTGCCCCAGCCGTTGCGCGTGTCGGGCACTTCCACCCGCTGGCCGGCGGTGGGGTTGGCCATGGCCATGCCCGCGGCGTCGTTGATCGTCCCGTTCTGCACCGCGGTCGTGCGCAGCACCGACACCGCCTGCTCGTTGTTCATGTACGGGAAGCGTTCCATGATGATGGCCAACGCCGCCGTGGCGTGCGGTTGCGCCGCCGAGGTGCCGCTCGAGGTGCTGTAGTTGCCCGTGGGCACCCCGTTGATCACCTGCACCCGGCTCGTGGCCGTGCCGATGGAGGGCGCCGACACGCACGACCACTTGGCGATGCCGCACTGGTTGTACAGCTGCGCGCCCGGCACGTTGACGCTGCCGTCGGGATTGAGCGTCTGGCCCACCGGCTGGCCGGACAGCGAGAGCACCTGGCGCACCCCGGTCACCGCCGTCCAGCGCGCCTCGAGCCGAGGGTCGAAGTAGGCCGCGCCCGAGCGCACGCTGGCGTTGCCGTAGCCGGTGTTGCCGGCGCTGAAGAGGATGGCGTCGCCCGTGTCGTGCGCATCCAGCGCGCCGCGGAACCAGGTGTCGCTGCGCGTGAGGAAGCGCCATGCGCCGTACATGCCTTCGCGCGCCACGCCGGTGTTGCCCACCATGAGCGTGTTGCCGTAGATGTCCGTGCCGGTCTGCGGCCTGAAGGTGGCGTACTGCTCGGTGTTCGGCTGGCTACCCCAGCTGGTGCCGACGATGCGCACCCCCGGCGTGGCGGCCACGGCCCGGTAGACGTTGGCGATGTGCGCCTGGTCGATCGTCTGGTTGTTGTTCTGCACCGCCTGCGGGATGCCGAAGATGGCCGCATCGGTCTTGCCGGTGTTGCCCACGTGCACGAAGGCGTTGAACGCCACGCCGTGGAAGTTGAGCGGGTCGGTGTTGCCGTCGCGCGAACCGCCCACCAGGCCGGTGATCGCCGTGCCGTGGTTGTCGTTGTAGGCCTGGTTCCAGGTGCCCGGGATGGCGCCGACGTTCACCGGGAAGTAGCGCGAGGCCGGCAGGTCGGGGTGGCCTGCGAAGTAGCCGGAATCGACCATGCCGATGTGGATGCCCTGGCCGCTGAAGCCGCGGGCGTAGGCGAACTCGGCGCCGATCGAGGTGAGGCCCCAGCTGCGCAGGAACTCCGGCGTGCGCCAGCTGGAGGGGTTCCCCAGCGTCCCGGGGTCGCCAGGGTAGGTGGTGATGGCCAGCGCCGGGCTGGTCGCGAGCAGCGCGGCTGCGGCGGCCGCGATGGCGGCCAGCGGCGCGTTCGACAAGGTCGGACGGGATTGCCGACGGATCTTCCGGCTCAGGGTCATGCGAGTCTCCTCGTGGGGTGTGGGGCGCGCAACGTAGCAACACGCCCTCCCGTGAGCCTCGGGACTTCCCCTTGGGCCGATCGGCATTCTGTCGTGGCCGCACCGCCGTGGCAGCGCCGCCCGGGTCACGCCGCGCCGGCCGCTTCAGCCGGCGTCGCGGTGGTAGTCGGTGATGCGCCGCACCTCGTTCTTCGAGCCCAGCACCACGCTCACGCGCTCGTGCAGCTTCGTGGGCACCAGGTCGAGGATGCGCTCGTGGCCGTTGGTGGCCAGGCCGCCGGCCTGCTCGACGATGAAGGCCATGGGGTTGGCCTCGTACATCAGGCGCAGCTTGCCGGGCTTGTCGGGCTCGCGCTTGTCCCAGGGGTAGAGGAACACGCCGCCGCGGGTGAGGATGCGGTGCACGTCGGCCACCATGCTGGCCACCCAGCGCATGTTGAAGTCCTTGGCGCGCGGGCCTTCCCTGCCGGCCAGGCATTCGTCGATGTAGCGCCTGACCGGCGGGGCCCAGTGGCGCAGGTTGGACATGTTGATCGAGAACTCGCGCGTGTCCTCGGGGATGGCCACGCCGCTCTGCGTCAGCACCCAGCTGCCGGTCTCGCGGTCGAGCGTGAACATGGCCACGCCTTCGCCCAGCGTCAGCACCAGTACGCTCTGCGGGCCGTAGACGCAATAGCCGGCGGCCGCCTGCTGCTTGCCGGGCTGGAGGAAGTCCTCCTCGCTCACGCCGCGGGTGTTGGTCACCTTGCGCAGCACGCTGAAGATGGTGCCGATGGAGACGTTGACGTCGATGTTCGACGAGCCGTCCAGCGGGTCGAACAGCAGCAGGTACTCGCCCTGCGGGTAGCGGTTGGGCACGACGTGGATCGAGTCCATCTCCTCGCTGGCCATCGCCGCGAGGTGGCCGCCCCACTCGTTGGCCTCGACCAGCACTTCGTTGGCGATGACGTCGAGCTTCTTGACGATCTCGCCCTGTACGTTGCTCTGGTCGGTGCTGCCCAGCACGTCGCCTAAAGCGCCCTTGTTGACGGCGATGGCGATGTGCTTGCAGGCCCGCGCCACCACCTCGATCAGCAAGCGCAGCTGGGCCGGGATGCGGCCGTGCTCGCGCTGCTGCTCGACGAGGTACTGGGTGAGGCTGATGCGCTTGCCGACCATCACGCGGCTCCTTCGAGCGCGCGGCCGACGATCTCGCGCACGTCGCTGCTCAGGTCCGGCCGGGCGGCGACGCGCGCGATGGCCTCGCGCGCCGCGCTGCGCCAGGGTTCGGCCAGTAGCGCCCAGCGGTCCATGGCGCGGGCGTAGCGGCCGGCGACGTGGGCGTTGATCGCGTCCAGCTCCAGCAGCCGGTCGGCCCAGAGGCGATAGCCGGCGGCGTCGCGGCGGTGGAAGGCGGCCGGGTTGGCGGTGCACAGCGTGTGCAGCAGGCTGCGGAAGCGGTTGGGGTTCCGCATCGAGAAGTCGGGGTGCTTGAGCAGCGCCTTGGCGCGCGCGAAGCTGCTGCCCGGCTCGGCGGCGTGCAGCCCGGCCACCGGCTCGGGCGCGCGCGCCTGCAGCATGAACCACTTGTCGAGCAGCAGCGCGTCGCCGCCGGCCATGGCATGGAAGCGTTCGAGCGCCTGCACGGCCAGCGGCGAGTGCGCGTCGACCAGCGCGGTGATGGCGCCCAGGCGCTCGGTCATGTTGCCGGCGTCCTTGAAGCGCTGGTAGGCGCGGCCCGGCCAGACCACGTCGCCCTGGCGCACGGCGTGCAGGCACAGCATCTGCAGCGCCAGGTTGGCCAGCGCGCGCGGGCCGATCTGGTCGGGCCGCGGCGCGTAGCCGGCCTTCACTTGGTGCGCCTCGAAGGCCCAGGCCCAGTCGTCGGCCAGTTGCGCGGCCATCAGCATGCGCCACTGCTCGCGCACGGCGTGGATGCGCTCGGGGTCGACGTCGGCGTCGAACTGCTCGGCGATGTAGCCCTCGCTCGGCGGCACCAGTGCCAGCGCCTTGAACGCCGGGTCCAGCGCCGGGTCGCGCAGCACGGCGCGCAGGGCGCGCGCCAGCGCGTCGTCCAGCACCGGCTCGGCGCCGGAATGGATGGCACGCAGCAGCCGCCCCAGCATCAGGCGCTGGCCGGCTTCCCAGCGGTTGAAGGCGTCGCCGTCGTGGGCGAAGAGCACCACGCGCTCGACGTCGGAGAGCCCGTCGTCCAGCCGCACCGGCGCCGAGAAACCACGCAGCAGCGACGGCACCGGCGCCGAGGCCACGTCGTCGAAGACGAAGCGCTGCGTCGCCTCTTCCAGCACCAGCAGGCGCTCGGGCGCCAGCGGCGTGCCGTCACGCGCCATCAGGCCGGTGAGCACCGGGATGACGTAGGGTTGCTTGCTCGGCTGGCCCGGCGAGGGCGGGCAGTGCTGCGACAGCGTCAGCGTGTAGCGGCGCGTGGCCTCGTCGTAGTCGCCGCTGGCCGAAACGCGCGGCGTGCCGGCCTGGGCGTACCAGCGCTTGAAGGCCTCGAGCCGCTCGGCCAGCGCGCTGCCCGGATTGGCGTCGGCGATGGCCTGGGCGAAGTGGTCGCAGGTGACGGCCTGGCCGTCGTGGCGCTCGAAGTAGAGCTTCATGCCGCGGGCGAAGCCGTCGCGGCCCACCAGCGTGTGCATCATGCGCACCACCTCGGCACCCTTCTCGTACACCGTGGCCGTGTAGAAGTTGTTGATCTCGAGGTAGCTGTCGGGCCGCACCGGATGCGCCATGGGGCCGGCGTCCTCGGGGAACTGGCTGGCGCGCAGCCGCACCACGTCCTCGATGCGCTTGACCGCGCGCGCCGAAGGCGAGCCGGCCATGTCCATGCTGAACTCTTGGTCGCGGAAGACCGTGAGGCCTTCCTTCAGGCTCAGCTGGAACCAGTCGCGGCAGGTGATGCGGTTGCCCGTCCAGTTGTGGAAGTACTCGTGGGCGATGATGCTTTCGATGGCCAGGAAGTCGGCATCGGTGGCACTCGCCGCGTTCGCCAGCACGTACTTGGTGTTGAAGAGGTTGAGCCCCTTGTTCTCCATGGCGCCGCCGTTGTAGTCCTCCACGGCGACGACCATGAAGCGCTCCAGGTCCAGCGGCAGGCCGAAGCGCGCCTCGTCCCAGATCACGCTCGCCACCAACGACTTCATCGCGTGTTCGGTCTTCTCGAGGTCGCCGGGGCGCACGTAGACCTGCAGCAGGTGGTCCTTGCCGCTGCGGCTGGTGATGCGCTGCTCGCGCGCCACCAGCCGGCCGGCGACCAGCGCGAACAGGTAGCTGGGCTTCGGATACGGGTCGTGCCACTTCGCGTAGTGGCGGCCGCCGTCGAGCGTGCCCTGCTCGACCAGGTTGCCGTTGGACAGCAGCACCGGGTACTTCGCCTTGTCGGCGCGCAGCGTCACGGTGTAGACCGCCATCACGTCGGGCCGGTCGAGGAAGTACGTGATGCGCCTGAAGCCTTCGGCCTCGCACTGCGTGAAGAAGCCGCCGCCGCTGGTGTACAGGCCCGACAGCTCGGTGTTCTTCTCGGGCGCGCAGGTGTTGCGGATCTCGAGCGTGAACGCCGCCGCCTCGGGCGGGTTGTCGATCACCAGCTCGTCGCCTTCGATGCGGAACGACACGCTGGCGCCGTCGGCCAGCACGCGCAGCGGCACGATCGCCTCGCCGTGCAGGCGCAGCGGCGTGCCGGCCGCCTGCGCCGCGTGGCGCTCGATGGCCATCCGGCTGGCGACGATGGTCTTGGCCGGGTCGAGGTCGAACGTCAGCTCGACGCTGCGGATCCAGTACGCCGGCTCGGCGTAGTCCTCGCGCTTGACGAGGGTCTTGGTCGTGGCTTCACGCATGGCTCGTTGTTCTCAGGAGAAGGTGTGGACAGCGAGGCCGGCGGCTGCGGCTGCTCGCGCGAGTTGCTTGTCGGCCGTCACGAACCCCTGGCACGCCAGTTCCAGGGCCGACGCCAGGTGCAGCGCGTCGAGCGTGGCCAGGGTGTTGCCCCGGTCCTGGATCAGCCGCCGGGCGATGCCGAAGGCCGGCGTGGGGAAGGGGTGCGTCCGCCAGACGGCATGTTGCAGGTCTTCGGTGAAGAACGCGCAGGCGCGTTCGTGATAGGTCTCGTCGATCTCGCGCATGCGCAGGCGCCGCGCCAGGACCGAGTGCAGTTCCGTGGCCACCAGCGGCGTGATGACGAGCGGGCCGCCCGGTTGCTGCACGAAGGCCTCGAACGCCTCGGAGCCGCTTTCGAGCACGTACCGCTTGGCCAGTGCGCTGGTCTCGACGTAGATCGACACGGTTCAGCGCTGGTCGCGCTCTTCGCGCAGCAGCACTTCCGTCGGCACGCGCACTTTGCGCATCGTGGCTCTGAAGTCGGCCAGCGACGCGACGTGCCGGCTCGGCTGCACCGGCAGGATGCGCGCGACGGGCTCACCGTTGGAGACCAGCAGCAACTCCTGCTCTTGCGCCAGGGTCTCGCGCAGGCGCGGGATCTCGTTGCGCAACTCGCGGACGTTGATCGTCTTCATGGCGTGACACGTCAGTTTGTGGTGTGTCACGCAGTATAGGCCACGCCCTGCCTCACAGCCCCTGCTTCAGGCTGGCAACGATGAACGGGTCAAGGTCGCCGTCGAGCACCTTCTGGGTGTTGCTGATCTCGACGTTGGTGCGCAGGTCCTTGATGCGGCTCTGGTCGAGCACGTAGCTGCGGATCTGGTGGCCCCAGCCGACGTCGGTCTTGCCTTCCTCGAGCTTCTGCTGCTCTTCCATGCGCTTGCGCATCTCGTGGTCGTAGAGCCGGCTGCGCAGTCGCCGCCAGGCGACGTCGCGGTTGCTGTGCTGGCTGCGGCTGTCCTGGCACTGCACGACGATGCCGGTGGGCATGTGCGTCAGGCGCACCGCCGAATCGGTCTTGTTGATGTGCTGGCCGCCGGCGCCGCTGGCGCGGAAGGTGTCGACGCGCACGTCGGCCGGGTTGATCTCGATCTCGATCGAGTCGTCGATCTCGGGGTAGACGAACAGCGACGCGAACGACGTGTGCCGGCCGCCGGCCGAGTCGAACGGGCTCTTGCGCACCAGGCGGTGCACGCCGGTTTCCGTGCGCAGATGGCCGAAGGCGTACTCGCCCTCGACCTTGATCGTGGCGCTCTTGATGCCGGCCTGTTCGCCCGCGGTCTCGTCTTCGACCGTGGCCTTGAAGCCCTTGCGCTCGCAGTACTTGAGGTACTGGCGCAGCAGCATGCTGGCCCAGTCCATGGCCTCGGTGCCGCCGGCGCCGGCCTGGATGTCGATGAAGCAGTTGCTCGGGTCGGCGGGGTTGCTGAACATGCGCCTGAACTCGAGCCGCTCGACGATCTCGCGCAGCTTCTCGGCCTCGGCCTCCATCGCCTGCATGCCGGCCGCGTCGCCTTCGTCCCGGCTCATCTCGTAGAGCTCGGTGTTGTCGGCGAGGTTGCTGCTGAGGTGGTCGATGGTCTGCACCACCTCCTCGAGCTGCTTCTTCTCGCGGCCCAGTTCCTGGGCGCGCTTCGGGTCGTTCCAGACCGCGGGGTTCTCGAGCGCGGCGTTGACCTCGTTCAGCCGCAGCGCCTTGCGGTCGTAGTCAAAGATACCCCCGGAGCTGCTCGGTGCGGGCGCTCAGGTCGGCGAGCAGCGTGCCGATCGAGTTGATGTGTTCGGTGTCCATGGGCGCGGATTTTCGCATCGCGGCGCACCGCGCCTGGGCGGCGCCGCGGCTCAGCCGAGAAAGCGCGCCAGGTGTCCGGCCAGCGCTTCGGGCTGGTCGTGGTGCAGCATGTGGCCGCAGGGCTCGAGCGTCACGCGCTGCACGCCGGGCACTTCGGCGAGGCGCGCCTCGAAGTCGCTGCGCGGGTAGCGGTCGCCCCACCACTTGGTGACGTCGGTGAGGTTGCCCTCCACCCACAGCACCGGCGCGGCGATGCGGCGCCACACCGCCAGCGTCTCGGCGCGGCGCGACAGCACGGGATTCGGCCGCTTGTGCGCCGGGTCGCCCAGGATGTGCCAGCGGCCGTCGGCTTGCGGCTCCGACCAGTGCGGCGCCAGCCATGCCGCCTTGTCCGGCGTGAGCAGCGGGTTGTTCTTGAGCAGCCGCGCGGCCACGTCGTCGACGCTGGCGTAGTCGCGCAGCGTCTGCGGCTCGGCCAGCGCGTCCAGCCACTTCTCCAGGCGCCGCGGCGCGTCGTCGGGCTGGGTCTCGGGCATGCCGAAGCCTTCCAGGTTCACCAGGCGGCGGATGCGTCCCGGCCGCACGCCCGCGTAGAGCATCGCCACGTTGCCGCCCATGCTGTGGCCGACCAGGTCGATGGCGCCGTGGATGCCGAGCGCCGGCAGCAGCGCGTCGAGGTCGCCCAGGTAGTCGGCGAACCAGTAGCTGTCGGTGCCGGCCGGGGCGTGGGTGTGGCCGAAGCCGCGCCAGTCGGGCGCGATCACCCAGCGCTCGAAGCCTTCGGCCGCGGCCAGCGCGTCGACGACGAACTGGAACGAGGCGCCCACGTCCATCCAGCCGTGCAGCATGATCAGCGGTGGCCGCTCGGGCGTGGCCATCGAGGCATCGCCCCACTGCAGCACGTGGTAGGCGATGCCGCGCACGGCGTGCAGGGCGGAAGCCGGCACGCGCCGGGGCTCGTAGGTCGCAGGGGTCGGCATGCGGCCACTGTAGGGCAGGTGCGCCGCGCGCGCTGTTGCCCAGGCGACGGCGTGCCATCGCCTGGCGACACAATGGGTGCATGAACCGCACGTCTGCCGATCCCGCCGCCACCCTGCGCCCCGCCACGCCGGCCGACCTGCCGGCCATCGTCGGCCTGATCGGCGAACTCGCCGCCTACGAGAAGCTCACCCACCTGATGCAGGTGACGCCCGAGTCGCTGCGCCCGCACCTGTTCGGCGACAAGCCCGTGGCCGAATGCGTGGTGGGCGAGGTGCACGGCAGCGTCGTCGCCTTCGCGCTCTTCTTCACCAACTTCAGCACCTTCCTCGGCAAGCCGGGGCTCTACCTCGAGGACCTGTACGTGCAGCCGGCGCACCGCGGCAGCGGCCTGGGCAAGGCGCTGCTCGAGCACCTGGGTGCCCTGGCCGTGCAGCGCGGCTGCGGCCGCTTCGAATGGAGCGTGCTCGACTGGAACGAGGACGCCATCCGCTTCTACGAACGCATGGGTGCGACGGTGATGCCCGACTGGCGCATCTGCCGCCTGACGGGCGAGGCGCTGCAGCGCTTCGGGCGTTAGGTCGGCGCCGGTCGGCCGCGGGGAGCGCTCAGCCGCGCCAGTGGCGCTCGAGCGTGCGCAGCAGCTGCGGCAGGTCCACCGGCTTGGTGATGTAGTCGTCGAAGCCGGCGGCGGCGGCGCGCTCGCGGTCGGCGGGCATTGCGTTGGCGCTGATGGCGATCACCGGCACGCCGGCCATGCCCGGCAGTCGGCGCAGCCGGCGCAGCACCTCGTAGCCGTCCATGCCCGGCAGCTGGATGTCCAGCAGCACCAGCTGCGGCGGCGCCGCGGCGGCGAGCGCGAGGCCCTGCTCGGGCAGCTCGGCCAGCTGCAGCTCGACGCCAGGGCTGTGCGCCAGCATGCCCTGCATCAGCAGGCGGTTGACGTCGTTGTCCTCGATGTAGAGCACGCGGCGCGTGCCGTCGCGGCGTCCGTCGGCGGCGGGCAGGTCCATCGGCCGTGACATCGCCGGCTCGGCCGCAGCCGCCTGCGGCGCGCCGGCGGCGCGCATCCGCACCCAGAACACGCTGCCGCTGCCGGGCGCGCTGTCGACGCCGAGCTCGCCGTGCATCAGGTTCACCAGCCACTTGCTCAACGCCAGGCCGATGCCCGCGCCATCGACCGTGGAGTGCGCCGCCTGCAGCCGCTCGAACGGCTGGAAGAGGCGCTCCTGCTCCTGCGGCGCCAGGCCGGGCCCCGTGTCGCCCACCTCGAGCCGCACGCCGTCGCCGGCGGCCGACCAGCCGAGCCACACCGCGCCGCCGGCCGGCGTGTACTTGACGGCGTTGGACAGCAGGTTCAGCACCACCTGCTTGAGCCGCACCGGATCGGCGCTCGCCGCCGGCACCGGGCCGGCCGGCGGGCGCACGGTCAGCGCCAGGCCACGCGCATCGGCCGCCGGCTGCACCAGCGGCAGGCACTCGGCGGCCAGCGCCGCGACGTCCACCGCCCCCGGTGCCAGCGCCAGCGCGCCGGCTTCGATGCGCGCCAGGTCGAGCACGTCGTTGATCAGCACCAGCAGGTGCCGCGCCCCGCGTTCCAGTTCGCGCAGCCGGCGCTGCTGCGGCGTGCTCAGCGGGTCGTCGGCGTCGGCGCGCATCAGCTGGGCGAAGCCGAGCACCGCGTTCAGCGGCGTGCGCAGCTCGTGGCTCATGCGCGAGAGGAACTCGCTCTTGGCGCGGTTGGCGCGCTCGGCCTCGTCCTTGGCCGCGATCAGCGCCGCTTCGGCCGCCTTGCGCTCGGTGATGTCCCAGCCGTAGGAGACGAAACCGTCGAAGCGGCCGCCGGCGCCGATGCGCGGGATGCCGTTGTCCTCCACCTGCCACCAGCCGCCGCCCTGGCGCGGCACGCGGAACTCCAGCCGGTAGGGCCGGCGTGCGGCCAGCGCCGCGTCGAACACCGCGCGGCAGTGCGCCACGTCGTCGGGGTGGATGCGCGCGCTCCACGGCAGCGCCAGCTCCTCGGCCAGCGTGCGGCCGGTGACGCCCAGCCAGCGCTGGTTGAACCACGCCTGCCGGCCTTCGGCGTCGCTTTCCCACACCAGCGCCGGCGCGGCGTCGGCCATCGTGCGGAAGCGCTGCTCGCTGTCGCGCAGCGCCTGCTCGGCGCGCACCGCGGCGGTGACGTCGGTGAAGGTGCGCACCAGGCTGCCGTCGTCGGCGTGGTGCGTCTCGACGTCGAGCACGACGCCGTCGGGCCGCTCGCGCCGGTAGTGCGACACCCGCTCGCGCTGCCCCTGCAGGAAGGCGGCGCACTGCTCGGCGGTGTAGTGCCCGTGGCGGACCTGCCAGGCGATCAGCTCCGCCTGCGTGGGACGCGCCTCGAGCAGGGCCGCGGGCAGCTGCACCAGCTCGAGCAGCCGCGCGTTCCAGGCGTTGACGCGGCCGTCTGGGTCGAAGCGCAGCACGCCCTGGCGCAGGCTGTTCAGCGTGGTCTCGAGCACCAGCGACTTGTGCTCGAGCTGCTCGTTCAGGTGGCGCGCACGCTCCTGCGCCTGCTTGAGCGCGGTGATGTCGCTGAACATCCCCATCGCGCCGATCTTGCGGCCCTCGGCGTCGACGATCGGCGTGGCGTTGTTCCAGCAGTGCACCGGCTGGCCGTCGGCGCGGCGCAGCGTGATCTCGTACGAGTCGGCCATGCCCTGCGCGCGCAGGCGCACGTGCTCGCGGAAGACCTCGGCGTTGGCGTCGTCGACGAAGCTGAAGATGTCGCGCCCCAGCAGCTGCTCGCGCGACAGGCCGAGCATGCGGCACATCGCCGGGTTGGCGTCGGTGGTGCGCAGGGCGTTGTCGATGATCCACAGCCCTTGCGCGGTGCTGCGGAACAGCAGCGCCAGCATGCGCTGGTGGTCGCTGCTGCCGGCGCCCAGATCCAGCAGCGAAGGCTGGACCGCCTGCTCCGGGGGCTGGCCGCGACTCATGGGCCGATTCTCGCGGCAGCGCCGGTCGTCCGCGCGCGCCGGTGCGGCGGACGGGATGGCCTCCAAGCGAAGGCCGGTCGATTCCATGGCGCAGGAGGGCTGCGGGCGCCGCCTCAGCCGGCCAGCACCGCCGCGAGCCGGTCGAGGCCCGGCGCGTGGCGCACCGTGCCTTCGCCGACGACGGCGGCCACCGCGTTCCCGGGCCTGGCGGTGTCGCGGCGCTCGGGCTGCGCCAGCGCGCGGCCGGCGGCGTCGGTGAGGCAGGCGACCACGGGCGTCGTGATGCGGGCGCCACGCTGGACGACGATCGCCAGCTCGCCCGAGGCCAGCCGCACCATGCAGCCCGGCGGGTAGATGCCGAACTCCTTGACCAGCGCGGCGGTCATCGGGTGCCCGGGGTCCTGCATGAACATCTGCCGGCCGGCGATGTCGGCCGCCAGGGCGGCGCGTGTCGAGCGCGACGCGAGCTTGGCGGTGTAGGTGTCGGCGCGGCGCGCCAGCGAGGCCAGCTCGCCGACGTCGCTGCAGCCGCTGGGGTAGCCGCTGCCGTCCTCGTGCTCGTGGTGGCGCAGCACCGCACCCAGCCAGTCGGCGTCCTCGATGCCGGCCAGCTGCAGCAGCTGCACGCTGCGCATCGGGTGGCTCGCGAGCTCGGCGCGCTGGGCGGCGCTGAGCGCGCTGCGCTGGCGCGCCAGCTGGCCCTGCAGCTCCAGCATCGAGATGTTCATCGTCAGCGCCACCTTGAAGGCACGCTCGCACTGCGCCGGCTCCCACGCCAGGCGCTGGGCGACGAGCAGGGCGGTGATGGCGGTCTGCAGCGAGCGCGCGGCGCCGTAGGCCACGTCGACGCCGGCACCGGTGCGCAGCACCTGGAAGATGGCGAGGTCCGGGTCGCGCTCCACCAGCAGCTGCAGCGGCGCGGCCGCTTCCTCCACCGCGCCGGCGAAGCTCTGCCCCGGGCGCGCGTTCAGCAGCGTCTGGCTGGCCTGCACCATGCAGCGCTGCCACAGCCGCGGCAGCTGCTCGCGCGGGCACTTCACCACCTCGTCGCTCACCTGGTGCAGCTCGGCCAGGTCGACCAGCGCGCCGCGCGTGAACAGCGCCTCCAGCTGCTCGTGCGATTCCACCGACCAGCCGCGCGCCAGCAGCAGCGTGCGGTCGGCGTCGCGCACGTTGAACGGCAGCGGGCGCCCGAGCTGGACACGGTGCTTGACGCTTGCGAGCGGTGCCAGTTGCATGGGCCTGATTTCGGCAGCCGGGCCGCGAAACTTGACGGGCCGGGTTGCGCCCGGCTGGCGCGTGGCCGGGCCAGTCGTAAGCTGCCGGCCATGCACGACACGCCCGTTCCGTCGCCGGCCGACCCGTCGCAGCCGGCCGACCGCCACGCCGAATTGCACGCCGCGCACCGCTGGCAGGTGCCGGCGCGGTTCAACATCGCCCAGGCCTGCTGCACGCGCTGGGCGGAGGACCCGGCCACCGCCGGCCTCGTCGCGATCGCCTGGGAGCGCGACGCGGCGCCCGGGGTGGCGGCCGCGTCGGGCACACTCACCTATGCCGAGCTGCATGCCCAGGCCGATCGCCTGGCGCACGCGCTGCGCGGCCTGGGCGTGGCGGCCGGCGACCGCGTGGCGCTGGTGCTGCCGCAGCGGCCCGAGACGGCCGTGGCACACATGGCGCTGTACCGCCTGGGGGCGGTGGCGATGCCGTTGTCGATGCTGTTCGGCCCCGAGGCGCTGGCTTACCGGCTGCAGGACAGCGAGGCCGTCGCGGCGCTGGTCGATGGCCAGGCGCTGCCCGCGATGCAGTCGGTGCGCGGCGCGTGCCCGGCGCTGCGCATGCTGGTGGTGGTGGCGGAGGGCGGCGACGCCGCGTCGGCGACCGGCCATGGCACCGCCGTCGCCGCCTGGCACGACCTGCTGGCCGGCGACCATGGGCCGTTCGACCCCGTCGACACCGCGGCCGACGACGCGGCGGTGCTGATCTACACCAGCGGAACCACCGGCCCGCCGAAGGGCGCGCTGATCCCGCACCGCGCGCTGATCGGCAACCTCACCGGCTTCGTCTGCAGCCAGAACGGCTTCGGTGCCGGCCCGGCCGAGACCAGCGACGAGGTCTTCTGGAGCCCGGCCGACTGGGCCTGGACCGGCGGCCTGATGGACGCGCTGCTGCCCACGCTGTATTTCGGCCGCCGCATCGTCGCGCTGCAGGGTCGCTTCGCGCCCGAGCGTGCCTTCGAGCTGATGCAGCGCCACCGCGTGACGCACACCTTCCTGTTCCCGACGGCGCTCAAGGCGATGATGAAGGCCGTGCCGGCGCCACGGGCGCGGCATGCGCTCGAACTGCGCGCGCTGATGAGCGCCGGCGAGGCGGTGGGCGACGCCGTCTTCGCCTGGTGCCGCGATGCGCTCGGCGTCCCGGTCAACGAGATGTTCGGCCAGACCGAGATCAACTACATCGTCGGCAACTGCCACCACCTCGTCGACGCCGACGGCCGGCGCTCGCCCGGCTGGCCGGCGCGCGCCGGCAGCATGGGGCGGCCCTACCCGGGCCACCGCGTCGCCGTCATCGACGACGACGGCCGCGAATGCCCGCCCGGCACGCCCGGCGACGTGGCGCTGCACCGCCACGACGTGCACGGCGACCCCGACCCGGTGTTCTTCCTGGGCTACTGGAAGCGGCCCGATGCCACCCGGGCCAAGTTCACCGGGGCGGACGCGACCGGCTGGTGCCGCACCGGCGACACCGCGGTGATGGATGCCGACGGCTACCTCTGGTACCAGGGGCGCAGCGACGACGTCTTCAAGGCCGCGGGTTACCGCATCGGCCCGAGCGAGGTGGAGAACTGCCTCGTCAAGCACCCCGCGGTGGCCAACGCCGCCGTGGTGCCCAAGCCCGACCGCGAGCGCGGCGCGCTGGTCAAGGCCTACGTCGTGCTGGCACCCGGCTTCGCACCCGGCGACGACCTGGTGCGCGAGCTGCAGGCGCACGTGCGCGGCCGGCTGGCCCCCTACGAGTACCCCAAGGAGATCGAGTTCATCGACGCCCTGCCGATGACGACCACGGGCAAGGTCCAGCGCCGCGTGCTGCGGCTGCAGGAGGAGGAACGCGCGCGCGCCGCCGCCGGCCCCTGAGCGGGCTCGGCGACGGCCTTGCGGCACACTTCCGCGCATGGCCAACCTCATCGTCCACGGCGGCACGCCGCTTTCGGGGCGCATCGTCCCTTCGGCGAACAAGAACGCCGTCCTGCCCATCCTCTGCGCCACGCTGCTGACCCGGCACCCGGTGCGGCTCGTCGGCATCCCCGAGATCACCGACGTGCGCAAGATCCTCGAGATCTTCCGCCAGCTCGGCAGCCACGTCAGCGTCGACTACGCCGGCGGCATCCTCGACGTGCACCACGCCGAGACGCGCTTCGACCCGATGACGCACCACCTGCCCGAGGAGATGCGCAGCTCGATCATGCTGGTGCCCGGGCTGCTGGCGCGCTTCGGCGTGGCGCGCATCGAGAACGACGTGCAGGGCTGCACCCTCGGCGTGCGCGAGATCGACCCGCACGTCGAGGTGATGGAGCGCTTCGGCGCCAGCGTCGAGCGCCGGCGCGACGCGCTGCTGATGCGCGCCGACGGCGGGCTCAAGGCCAACTTCCACTGGCTGGACTACGCCAGCGTCACCACCACCGAGAACTTCGTGCTCTGCGCCGCCCTGGCGCACGGCACCAGCACGCTGATGAACGCCGCCAGCGAGCCGCATGTGCAGGAGTTCTGCCGCTTCATGGCGCTGCTGGGCGCGCAGGTGGAGGGCATCGGCACCAGCCGCGTCACCGTGCACGGCGTGGCCGAACTGGGCCGTGCCGACGGCGTGGAGTTCCGCTTCGACGAGGATTTCCACGAGGCCGTGACCTTCCTCGCCCTGGGCGCCATCACCGGCGGCGGCATCACGGTCAAGAACTCGGCACCCGAGCAGTTTCCGCTGATCGACCGCACGTTCGCCAAGTTCGGCGTGCAGGTGGTGCACGAGGGCGGCTGGAGCCGCACCGTCGTCGACGGCCCGCTGCGCGTGAAGGAGCCCTTCACCCGCAACATCCTGCAGAAGATCGAGGCCGCGCCCTGGCCCTACCTGCCGGTGGACCTGCTGCCGATCTTCGTCGCCCTGGGCGTCAAGGCCGAGGGCAGCGCGATGTTCTGGAACAAGGTCTACGAAGGCGCGATGGGCTGGACCGCCGAGCTGTCGAAGTTCGGCGCCCACGCCTTCATGGCCGACCCGCACCGCATCGTCACCTTCGGCGGCAAGCCGCTGGCGCCGGCCGAGGTGGAGAGCCCCTACATCATCCGCGTGGCGATCGCGCTGCTGATGCTGGCGGCGAGCATCCCGGGCAAGAGCGTCATCCGCAATGCCGCGCCCATCAAGCGCGCGCACCCGCGTTTTGCCGAGAACATCCGCGAGCTGGGCGCGCAGATCGAGTGGGTGGAAGGCGACTGACGTCGCGGCGGTGGCCAAAGGGATGGCGAAGAAGGGCCGTCACGTCAGCGAGACACCGGCGACGCAGGCGCTGCGCCGCGCCGGCGTCGCCTTCACCGAGCACCCGTACGACTACGTGGACCGCGGCGGCACCGCCGAATCGGCACGCCAGCTGGGCGTGCCCGAGCACGAGGTGGTCAAGACGCTGGTGATGCAGAACGACAAGGGCGACCCGCTGATCGTGCTGATGCACGGCGACCGCCAGGTGTCGCTGAAGAACCTGGCGCGCGAGATCGGCGCCAAGTCGGTGGAGCCGTGCGCGCCCGACGTGGCGCAGCGCCACAGCGGCTACCTCGTCGGCGGCACGTCGCCCTTCGGCACGCGGAAGGCCATGCCGGTCTACGTCGAGGCCAGCGTGCTCGAGTTGCCGCGCATCCTGATCAACGGCGGCCAGCGCGGCTTCCTCGTCGGCATCGCGCCGCAGGTGCTGGTGTCGCTGCTGGGCGCCAAGCCCGTGCACTGCGCCCTGGCGGCGTGAGGCGACGGCGCGCGAACCGGCCCCACACGGCATGCGCCCCCGGCGCCGCGCCCTAAACTAGCGGCCAGATGACGACGAGTGCCGCATGAGTGCCGCTGGGTGGGGATGGACGCTGCTGGCCATGCTGGCCGGCTACCTGATCGGATCGCTGTCGTTCGCGGTGATCGTCAGCCGCACCATGGGTCTGGCCGACCCGCGCAGCTACGGCAGCGGCAACCCCGGTGCGACCAACGTGCTGCGCTCGGGCAACAAGGCCGCGGCGATCCTGACGCTGGTGTTCGACGCGCTCAAGGGCTTCGTGCCCGTGCTCGCCGTGCTGGTCTGGGGGCCGCGGTACGGGCTGGGCACGACGGCGGCGGCATTCGTCGGGCTGGCCGCGTTCGTCGGCCACCTGTGGCCGGTGTTCTTCCGCTTCCAGGGCGGCAAGGGCGTGGCCACGGCGGCCGGCGTGCTGATGGCGCTGAACCCCTGGCTGGGGGCGGCGACGCTGCTCACCTGGCTGATCATCGCCGCGTTCTTCCGCTATTCGTCGCTGGCCTCGCTGGTGGCGGCGGTGTTCGCGCCGTTCTACCAGGCGCTGATCTGGGACGCCGACCCGGCGCTGCTGGCCATCGCGCTGATGAGCCTGCTGCTGGTGTGGCGCCACGAAGCCAACATCAAGAAGCTGCTGGCCGGCACCGAAAGCCGCCTGGGCAGCAAGGCCCCGGCGGCGCAGGCACATGCCGCGGCGCATGGCGCACCCCGGGCGCATCATCCGCATCCGACGAAGAAGAAAGGGCAGCACTGACCATGGTGCAACGGTTCGACGTGGGCGCGCGCCTGTCCGAGATGGCGGTGCACAACGGCGTGGCATACCTCGCCGGCCAGGTGCCGGCCGACGGCAGCCAGGACATCACCGGCCAGACACGCCAGGTGCTGGACGCCATCGACGCCCTGCTGGCACGCGCCGGCACCGACAAGACGCGCATCCTCATGTGCCAGATCTTCATCGCCGACCTCGCCGACTTCGCCGGCATGAACGCCGTCTGGGACGCCTGGGTCGCACCGGGCCACGCGCCGCCGCGCGCCACGGTGCAGGCGGCGCTGGCCAAGCCGGAATGGCGGCTCGAGATGGTGGTCACCGCGGCGCTGCTTGACGGCGGGCGCTGAACCTCACGGGGAGAGCATTCGACATGGACGCATCGCGTCGTTCGCTGCTGGGGCTGGTGGTGCTGGTGGTGGCCGTCACGGCGGCCAGCCAGTGGTGGCAGGGTCACCAGGACCGTCAGCTCGGCCAGCAGGTGGCCACGCTCGCCCGGCCGGGCGACATCCACATGCTGGCCTCCGAGACCTGCTCGGCCTGCTGGATGGCGCGCGCCTGGTTCAAGGAGCACAAGGTCACGTTCAGCGAATGCATGATCGAGACCGACAGCGCCTGCCGCCGGACCTTCGACCAGCACGGCCAGCCCGGCACGCCGGTGATGGTGGTGCGGGGCCAGCCGCAACTGGGCTTCGACCCCGGGCGGCTGCACCGGGCGCTGCAGCAGCGCGCCTGAGCGCGCCGCCGCCCGACACGAGGGTCGGGTCGCCGGCCGCAGCGGCGGCTACAGCCCCAGCCGCGCCAGCTCGCCCCGGCCCTGGCGCACGAGCACCGGCTCGTCGCCCTGAGACAGGTCGATCACGGTGGTCGGCGCCATCGGGCAGGCGCCCGCGTCCACGACCGCCTGCAGCACCTTCTGGAAGCGTTCGCGGATCTCGTGCGCGTCGTTCAGCGGCTCGGCTTCGCCGGGCGGGATCAGCGTGGTGGCAAGCAGCGGCGCGCCGAACTGCGCCAGCAGCGCCTGCGCCACCGCATGGTCGGGCACGCGCAGGCCGATGGTGCGGCGCGAAGGGTGCGACACCCGCCGCGGCACCTCCTTGGTGGCTTCCAGGATGAAGGTGTAGGGCCCCGGCGTGCCGAGCTTGAGCAGCCGGTACTGGCGGTTGTCGACGCGGGCGTAGCTGGCCAGCTCGCTCAGGTCGCGGCACAGCAGCGTGAGGTGGTGCTTGTCGTCCACGCCCCGGATGCGGCGCAGGTTCTCGGCCGCGCCCTTGTCGTCCAGGTGGCACACCAGGGCGTAGCTGCTGTCGGTGGGAATGGCCGCGATGCCCCCGCCGTGCAGGATCTGCGCCGCTTGCTTGAGCAGCCGCGGCTGCGGGTTGGCGGGGTGGACTTCGAAGTGCTGCGACATGCGGGCATTGTCGGTGGCCCCTTGCGGGGGCAGGGCGCCCGCCCGGGCGCGGGCCTTGCCTGCAGCCGGATCGACCATCAGATCAAGGAGAGCGCCGCATGCAGGTTCAGCTGAACACCGACACCCACGTCCAGGGCGACGACAAGCTGCACGCCTGGCTGGAGCAGGAGCTGAAGGACCGCCTGTCCCGCTTCGCCGACCAGCTGACGCGGATTGAGGTGCACCTGTCCGACGTGAACAGCGGCAAGGGCGGCGAAGCCGACAAGCGCTGCGCGCTCGAGGTGCGCCTGGCCGGCCGCAAGCCCGTCGCCGTGAGCCACCAGGCCGGCACGGTCGCCGACGCGGTGCACGGCGCAGCCGCCAAGCTGGTGTCGGCGCTGGACACGGCGCTGGGCCGCGTGCGCGACGCCCGTGGCCGCGAGACCATCCGCGGCCAGCTCGACGACACGCCGGGTGCGCCGCGCGGCGCCTGAAGTCCTGCTGCGCCTTGTGGCCGGCCGCCGCTGCGGCCAGCGCTGTCCGTCTTCAGCAGGCGACGACGCGCGGCGGCGCCGGTTCAGCCCTCAGGCCACCGCCACCGGGATCTGGCCGATCTTGGCCTGCCACTCGCGCGGACCGGTCTGGTGCACGCTGGTGCCCGTGGCGTCCACCGCCACCGTGACCGGCATGTCCTTCACGTCGAACTCGTAGATGGCTTCCATGCCAAGGTCGGCGAAGCCGACGACGCGCGCGCCCTTGATCGCCTTGGCGACGAGGTAGGCCGCGCCGCCCACCGCCATGAGGTAGGCGCTTCGGTGCTGGCGGATGGCCTCGATGGCCACCGGCCCGCGTTCGGCCTTGCCGATCATCGCGATGAGGCCCGTCCTGGCCAGCATCATGTCGGTGAACTTGTCCATGCGCGTGGCCGTGGTCGGGCCGGCGGGGCCGACGACCTCGTCGCGCACCGGGTCCACCGGCCCCACGTAGTAGATGACGCGGTTGGTGAAGTCCACCGGCAGCGGCTCGCCGCGGGCCAGCATGTCCTGGATGCGCTTGTGCGCGGCGTCGCGGCCGGTGAGCATCTTGCCGGACAGCAGCAACGTCTCGCCCGGCTTCCAGCTCGCCACCTCGGCCGGCGTCAGCGCGTCGAGGTTCACGCGCCGGCTCTTGTTGTAGTCCGGCTGCCACTGCACGTTCGGCCACAGGTCGGCGCTCGGCGGTTCCAGGTAGGCCGGGCCCGAGCCGTCGAGCACCACGTGGGCGTGGCGCGTGGCGGCGCAGTTGGGGATCATCGCCACCGGCTTGCTCGCGGCGTGCGTGGGGTAGGTGGCGATTTTCACGTCGAGCACCGTCGTCAGCCCGCCCAGGCCCTGCGCGCCGATGCCCAGGGCGTTGACCTTCTCGTAGAGCTCGATGCGCAGCTCCTCGAGCTTGTTCGACGGGCCGCGCGCCAGCAGCTCGAACATGTCGATGGGCTCCATCAGCACTTCCTTGGCGAGCAGCATCGCCTTCTCGGCCGTGCCGCCCACGCCGATGCCCAGCATGCCCGGCGGGCACCAGCCGGCGCCCATCGTCGGCACCGTCTTGAGCACCCAGTCGACCAGGTTGTCGCTGGGATTCATCATCACGAACTTGCTCTTGTTCTCGCTGCCGCCGCCCTTGGCCGCGACGGTGACGTCGAGCGTGCTGCCGGGCACCAGGCTCATGTGCACCACCGCCGGCGTGTTGTCGCGCGTGTTGCGGCGCTCGAAGATCGGGTCGGCCAGCACGCTGGCGCGCAGCGTGTTGTCCGGGTCGAGGTAGCCGCGGCGCACGCCTTCGTTGACGGCATCCTCGATCGAGCCCGGAAAGCCCTCGAAGCGCACGTCCATGCCGATCTTCAGGAACACGTTGACGATGCCCGTGTCCTGGCAGATGGGCCGGCGGCCCTCGGCGCACAGCTTGGAGTTGGTGAGGATCTGGGCGATGGCGTCCTTGGCCGCCGGCGACGCCTCGCGCTCGTAGGCCCGCGCGAGGTGGACGATGTAGTCGGCCGGGTGGTAGACGCTGATGTACTGCAGCGCGGCGGCGATGGTCTCGACGAAGTCGGCGTGGCGGATCGTGGTGCTCATGGGCGGATGCTCGGGAAGGCGGCAGGGATTATCCGCGCCGCCCGGCCCGGCCTATGCTGCGCGGCATGGACGACACCCGCATCGAACGTGACACCTTCGGCCCCATCGCCGTGCCAGCCGACCGCCTGTGGGGCGCGCAGACGCAGCGCTCGCTGCAGAACTTCGACATCTCGGGCGAACGCCAGCCGCTGGAGCTGATCCGCGCGCTGGCGCTGGTGAAGCGCGCCTCCGCCACGGTCAACCGCGCGCTCGGCCTGCTCGACGCCGCCAAGGCCGAAGCCATCGTCGCGGCGGCCGACGAGGTGCTCGAAGGCCGGCACGACGCCGAGTTCCCGCTCGTCGTCTGGCAGACGGGCTCGGGCACGCAGACCAACATGAACGTCAACGAGGTGCTGGCCAACCGCGCCAGCGAGCGGATGGGCGGCGCGCGCGGCGAAGCTCGCCTGGTGCATCCCAACGACGACGTCAACCGCAGCCAGTCGAGCAACGACGTGTTCCCCACGGCGATGCACGTGGCGGCGGTGCTGGCCATCGAAGGCCGGCTGCTGCCGCCGCTGCGCGGCCTGCGCGCCACGCTCGAGGCCAAGGCACGCGACTTCGACGACGTGGTGAAGATCGGCCGCACCCACCTGCAGGACGCCACGCCGCTGACGCTGGGCCAGGAGATCTCCGGCTGGGCGGCGCAGCTGGCGCACGCTGAAGCCCACGTGCAGGCCGCGTTGCCGCACCTGCACGAGCTGGCGCTCGGCGGCACGGCGGTGGGCACGGGGCTCAACGCGCCGGCGGGTTATGCCGAGCGCGTGGCCGAGGAGATCGCGCGCCTGACGGGGCAGCCGTTTGTCACCGCGCCCAGCAAGTTCGAGGCCCTGGCCTCGTGCGACGGCCTGGTGCACGCCCACGGCTCGCTCAAGACGCTGGCGGCCGGCCTCAACAAGATCGCCAACGACGTGCGCTGGCTCGCCAGCGGACCGCGCAGCGGCATCGGCGAGATCACGATTCCCGAGAACGAACCGGGCTCGTCGATCATGCCGGGCAAGGTGAACCCGACGCAGAGCGAGGCGCTCACCATGGCCTGCGCGCAGGTGATGGGCAACGACGTGGCGGTGAACATCGGCGGCGCCAGCGGCAACTTCGAGCTCAACGTCTTCCGGCCGATGGTCATCCACAACCTGCTGCAGAGCGTGCGCCTGCTGGGCGACGGCATGAAGAGCTTCGACGTGCACTGCGCCCAGGGCATCGAGCCGAACCGCGCGCGCATCGCCGAGCTGGTGCAGCGCTCGCTGATGCTCGTGACGGCGCTCAACCCGCACATCGGCTACGACCGCGCCGCCGAGATCGCCAAGAAGGCGCACAGGGACGGCAGCACGCTGCGCGAGGCGGCCCTGGCGCTCGGCCACGTCAGCGCCGAGGATTTCGACCGCTGGGTGGATGCCGCGCGCATGGTGGGCCGCTGACGCCGACGCTGATGCTGACCGCCGCCAGGGTTCGCTTCGGCGGCAGGCCGTTTGCCGCGGTCCGGTGGGCGCCCGGCGGTGCCGGGCGCGCCGAACCAGGAGCTGCGCCATGCCCACCCAGACCCTCGATCCCCTGGGGCGACCGTCACCGGAACGGCGCCGCGGCGACCGCCGCCGTGGCCACGCCGACCAGCCCTCGGCGCCCGCTGCGTCTGGCGGCCCCCGCGGTCAAGCGGCCACCGACGCTCGACCGACCGCGGCTGCCAAGGAAGGCGAGCACGCCGGTCACGCCGGCCACGGCAGCTACGCCCGTTTCGCCGCCATGGTCGCGACGTCGACGGTGCTCGGCTGGGCCGCGATGTACCTGAACACGGCCGAGCTCGACCACGTGTTCTTCAGCTGGACCCGTGTGTTCATGGCCATGATCATGGGCGGCATCATGACCGCGGTGATGCTGCTGTTCATGCGGTCGATGTACCCCGACCGGCGCCTCAACCGCGCCGTGCTGGGCGTGGCGGCCATGCTCGTGGTCGGCGGGCTGGCGCTGGCGCGCAGCCAGGCCACCGTGGACGACGTCGCCTACATGCGGGCCATGATCCCGCACCATTCGATCGCCATCCTCACCAGCACCCGCGCAGACATCACCGATCCGCGCGTGCGCCGGCTGGCCGACGACATCACCCAGGCGCAGCGGCGCGAGATCGCCGAGATGAAGCAGCTCGTCGACGAGCTGTCGCAGCGCCGGCCGTGACCACCGCGCCGCGCCGCCGCTTCAGTGCGGCGCCTGGCGCGACGGCGCCATCACCCGGTCGGCCAGCGCGATCGCCAGCGCGGAGAACAGGAAGGCGATGTGGATCACCGTCTGCCACAGCAGCACCTTGTCGGTGTAGTTGGCGGCGTTGATGAACGTCTTCAGCAGGTGGATCGAGCTGATGCCGATGATGGCCGTGGCCAGCTTGACCTTGAGCACGCTGGCGTTGACGTGGCTCAGCCACTCGGGCTGGTCGGGGTGGCCCTCGAGGTTGAGGCGCGAGACGAAGGTCTCGTAGCCGCCGACGATCACCATGATGAGCAGGTTGCTGATCATCACCACGTCGATCAGCGCCAGCACCACCAGCATGATCACCGTCTCGTTCAGCGAGGTGATCGGCGCGTCGCTCTTGTAGCCGATGCTGGTGACGAGCTTGTTCAGCGCCTCGGCGTCGCCGAAGACCGCCTCCACGAGGTGCACGAGTTCCACCCAGAAGTGGAAGACGTAGACGCACTGGGCGACGATGAGCCCCAGGTACAGCGGAAGCTGCAGCCAGCGGCTGGCGAAGATGAAGCTGGGAAGGACCGCCAGGCGGCGCGACTCGACTTTGCTGGGGGCGATGGGCGTCATGCAGGTGGGGGCGCGGCCTTCAGGGCAAACACGGGGCAGCCGCGAGCGGCGCGGATTGTAGTTTCGACGTCTGACCGTTCGGCGGCTGCGTCAGCTGTCCGTCAGAGCGCACACTCAGCATGTTCCGGCAGGCACCGGCAGGGGCGCCGGCTGCCGCAGCAGTCCATCCCAAAACCCGGCATCCACAGGAGACGACCAGGCCATGGCCAGCGAACACGCCACCGAGCTCAAGACCTACGACCCGCCGCCGGCGCTGGTGGCGCAGGCCCGCATCTCCGGCATGGCCGCCTACCAGGCGCTGGTCGACGAAGCCGAGCGCGACCACCAGGCCTACTGGGCGCGCCTGGCACGCGAGTTCATCGGCTGGAAGACGCCGTTCACGCAGGTGCTGGATGACAGCGATGCGCCGTTCTTCAAGTGGTTTGCCGACGGCACGCTCAACGCCTCGTGGAACTGCCTGGACCGCCACGTCGAAAGCGGCCGGGGCGACCGGACGGCGCTGATCTTCGAGGCCGACGACGGCACCGTCACCACCGTCAGCTACCGCGACCTGCTGGCCCGCACCTGCCGCATGGCCAATGCGCTGAAGGCGCGCGGCGTGAAGAAGGGCGACCGCGTCGTCATCTACATGCCGATGAGCATCGAGGGCGTGGCCGCCATGCAGGCCTGCGCGCGCATCGGCGCCACCCACTCGGTGGTGTTCGGCGGCTTCTCGGCGCAGAGCCTGCGCGACCGCATCCAGGACGCCGGCGCCGTGATGGTGATCACCGCCGACGAGCAGCAGCGCGGCGGCAAGGCGCTGCCGCTGAAGGCCATCGTCGACGAGGCGCTGGCGATGCCGGGCTGCGAGACGATCCGGAGCGTGGTCGTCTACCGCCGCACCGGCGGCCAGGTGGGCTGGAGCGACGGCCGCGACCACTGGCTGCACCAGGAGCTGTCGGGCCAGCCCGACACCTGCGAGCCCGAGTGGGTGGGCGCCGAGCACCCGCTGTTCCTGCTGTACACCAGCGGCAGCACCGGCAAGCCCAAGGGCGTGCAGCATTCCACCGGCGGCTACCTGCTGCACGCCGCGCTCACCACCGCCTGGACCTTCGACCTGAAGGACGACGACGTGTTCTGGTGCACCGCCGACATCGGCTGGGTCACCGGCCACAGCTACATCACCTACGGCCCGCTCGCGCTCGGCGCCACCGAAGTGGTGTTCGAAGGCGTGCCCACGTATCCGGCGGCCGACCGCTTCTGGAAGACGATCGAGAAGCACCGCGTCACGGTCTTCTACACCGCGCCCACGGCGATCCGCTCGCTGATCAAGGCGGCGGAAAGCAACGACACCGTGCACCCCAAGCACAGCGACCTCTCCAGCCTGCGCATCCTGGGTTCGGTGGGCGAGCCCATCAACCCGGCGGCCTGGGAGTGGTACCACCAGCACGTCGGCGGCGGCCGCTGCCCCATCGTCGACACCTTCTGGCAGACCGAGACCGGCGGCCACGTCATCACGCCGCTGCCGGGCGCCACGCCGATGGTGCCGGGCTCGTGCACGCTGCCGTTCCCGGGCATCGCCGCGGCGATCGTCGACGAGACCGGCGCCGACGTGCCCAACGGCCAGGCCGGCATCCTGGTGATCAAGAAGCCTTGGCCGAGCATGATCCGCACGATCTGGGGCGACCCCGAGCGCTTCAAGAAGAGCTACTACCCGCCGGAACTCAAGGGCTACTACCTCGCCGGCGACGGCGCGGTGCGCGACGCGAAGACCGGCTACTTCACCATCACCGGCCGCATCGACGACGTGCTCAACGTCAGCGGCCACCGCATGGGCACGATGGAGATCGAGTCGGCGCTGGTGAGCTGCACCGAGCTCGTCGCCGAAGCCGCCGTCGTCGGCCGCCCGGACGAGACCACCGGCGAGGCCATTTGCGCCTTCGTCGTGCTCAAGCGGGCGCGGCCCACGGGCGAGGAGGCGAAGAAGATCGCCGCCGAACTGCGCAACTGGGTGGCCAAGGAGATCGGCCCGATCGCCAAGCCGAAGGACATCCGCTTCGGCGACAACCTGCCCAAGACGCGCAGCGGCAAGATCATGCGCCGCCTGCTGCGCTCGATCGCCAAGGGCGAGGCGATCACGCAGGACACGTCGACACTCGAGAACCCGGCGATCCTGGAGCAGTTGGCACAGGCCAACTGATCGGGGCCGCGCGCAGCGCGGCGCGTGGCGCAGCGCGCGGTCGCGGGAATTCGGCGCAGGCTGACGTCGCACGGCGAAGTCGAAGCGCGCAGCGCGGCACCCGGGGCCTGCCGCATCGGGCTACAGTCCGGCCATGCCCCTCGTCATCGTCGGCGTCCTGCTGCTGCTGGCCAAGCTGGCCGAGTTCGGCCCCTTCGGCACCTGGCCCTGGTGGGTGGTGCTCGCGCCGTTCCTGGGTGCCATCCTGTGGTGGCAGTTCGCCGACTCCACCGGTTGGACGCAGCGCCGTGCCATCGACAAGATGGAACGGCGCAAGGCCGAGCGGCGCGAGAAGGCGATGGACGCGCTGGGGCTGAACCGCAGGCGCGAGAAGCAGATCACCCGTGCCCGGCGCGACGCCGCGCGCCGCACCTCGCACGTCGACCCGACGCACGTCGACACCCAGCCGCCGGACGAGCAGCGCCGCGAGCCGCGGCTGTGAGGGCCGCGCCCGCTCGAGGCGGGTGGTGAGGGCGGGTCGTGCGGCCGGTCGTCGGGCCGGTCGTGGGGGCGCTCAGTCCAGCAGGTCTGCCGGCACCTTGCCGCCATTGGCGGCCAGCTTCTTCATCACCTGCTTGTGCAGCCAGACGTTCATCGTGGCGGTGTCGCTGGTGCTGCCGGTGTAGCCCAGTTCCTGCGCCAGTTCCCGGCGCTCGGCCAGGCTCGACTCCATGCCCAGCAGCTTCATCAGGTCGACGATGGAGGTGCGCCAGTTCAGCTTCTGCTGAGACCTGGCGGCCAGTGCGCTGAGCACGGCTTCGACGTCGACCGGCGCGGCGGGAGGTGCGGCCGCCGTGGTGCCAGCCGGCGCGCCGCTGGCGGCGCCTGACGCGGCCGGGGCGGCGGAGCCCGTCGCCGTCGGCGCGGCCCCCGTGGCGGCGGTGCCCGGGGCCGTCGCCGCCGTCGCCGTCGGCGCGGTGGCAACCGGCGGTGGCACCGCGCCGGACGGCTGTGCCGGTGCCGGCGCCGCGGTCGGCGTGGCGGCGGGTGTCGCCGCCTCGGCCTTGCGGCCGAAGATGGAATCGCGGATGCGGCTGAAGATGCTCATCGGGTGGCTCCATGAAACGGATGCCACCCGAGGCAAATCAAGGGCCCGGCCGCCGGCCCCGATGCGGGCCCCTACGCCGGCCCCGATGCGGGCCCTTGTGCCGGCCCCTATGCCGGCATCGACGCCGTCGACGGCGCGTGCGTCTTGAACACCGCCACCGACTGCACCAGCATCGCCGCCTGGTTGCGCAGGCTGTCGGCCGCGGCGGCGCTTTCTTCCACCAGCGCGGCGTTCTGCTGCGTCACCTGGTCGAGCTGCGTCACGGCGTCGTTGATCTGGCTGATGCCCTGGGTCTGCTCGACCGTGGCCGCGCTGATCTCGGCGATGAGGTCGTTGACGCGGCGCACCTGGGCGACGATCTCGTCCATGGTGCGGCCGGCCTCGGCGACCAGGCCGGTGCCGTCCTCGACCTTCTCGACGCTGGCGCCGATGAGCGACTTGATCTCCTTGGCGGCTTCGGCGCTGCGCGAGGCGAGCGTGCGCACCTCGCCGGCCACCACCGCGAAACCGCGGCCCTGCTCGCCGGCGCGCGCCGCTTCCACCGCGGCGTTCAGGGCCAGGATGTTGGTCTGGAAGGCGATGCCGTCGATGACGCCGATGATGTCGCCGATGCGTTTGCTGGCCTGGCTGATCTCGTCCATGGTCTGCACCACCTTGCCCACGACCTCGCCGCCCTTGCCGGCCACCGTGGTGGCGGCGTTGGCGAGCGACGTGGCCTGGCGCGCCGTGTCGGCGCTGGCCTTCACCGTGCCCGTCAGCTGCTCCATCGACGCGGCGGTCTGCTGCAGGTTGCTGGCCTGTTCCTCGGTGCGCTGCGACAGGTCGGCGTTGCCCGAGGCGATCTGGCCCGACCCGGTGGCGATGCTGTCCGAGCCGCTGCGGATGTTCTCCACCACCTGGGCCAGCGAGCGCTGCATGCCGCGCATGGCTGCCAGGAGGCTGCGGTCATCGCCGGCCCTGAGCTGCACCGGCACCGACAGGTCGCCGGCGGCGATGCGCTGCACCACCTCGGTGGCATAGGCCGGCTCGCCGCCGAGCTGGCGCAGGATGCCGCGCATGAGCAGCGCCGCGGCGCCGATGCCGATCAGCAGCGCCAGTCCGCTCGACACCAGCATCGCCGTGCGGCCGCTGGCGTAGGCCGCCATGGCTTCGTCCGCGGCCTGACGGTTGAGCTGCTCCTCGAACGCGGCCAGCTCGCCCAGCGCCTTGATCCAGTCGTTCTGCCTGCCTTGTGCTTCCTGGACGAGCACGGTGGTCGCCTCTTCCAGCTTGTTCTGCAGGCCGAGTTCGACCACCTTGTTGACCGCCGGGCGCGCACTGGCCTTCAGCGCCAGGATGTTGGCGAACATCGCCTTTTCTTCGGGCCGCGTCTCGGGCGCATCGAACATCTTGCCGAGCGCCTGCTCGGCGGCGTCGTAGTCGGCACGTACCTTCTGCAGGCGTTCGACTTCGGCCTTCATGCCGGCGTCGTCGGTGATGAGCACGATGTTGCGCGTCGCCACGGCCACCTGGTTGATGGCCATGCGCATGCTCATGGCCAGGCTGGTCTGGCGGTTGTTGACGTTGACGATCTCTTCCAGCTGGTGGTTCAGCGACGACATGCGGCTGATGCCGATGGTGGCCACGGCCACCAGCAGCACCAGCACGAGGCCGAAGCCGAGTGCGAGGCGGGTGGACAGCTTGAGGTTGTTCACGGTCGAAAGGTCCTGCGAGGATCGGGTGCCGCAAGCGGCGCGAAGCGAGAGGGGTGCCGCGGCGGTCGGCCACGGCGCGGCTCGCACGTCGCACCCCATGCGAGGCGACGTGCTCGAGCAGGATTTCGGAGCGGCGCGGGCTGCGCTGCATCATCCATTGCCTGATGCGCATCGGGGGCAGCACCCGTGCGCCGCGTGCAGCGTGGGGTCGTGCACGCCCGGTGGCCACTCGGCGGTGGGTGCGCGACGCCGCCGCAGCGGCGGCGGCGCTTCAGTACAGCGTGGACTGCTGGCGCGCCTGCAGGGCGGCGTCGTAGGCGGCGCCGTCGATGCCCTGGCCGCTCATCGCCTCGAGGATGCGGCCGGGCGAGGGCAGGGCGGCGGGGTCGACGTGGCGCGCCGCGTCCCACAGGCCCGAGCGCTTGACGGCGCGGGCGCACTGGAAGAACACGCTCGTCACGCGGATCACCAGCACCGAGGCGGCGGGCTTGTCGTCCACCGCGAGCGCGGTGCACAGCGCCGGTTGGGCGCTGATGCGCGCCGTGCCGTTGACGCGCAGGCACTCGCCCACGCCGGGCAGCAGGAACAGCAGCGCCACGCGCGGATCGCGCGCGATGTTGCGCAGGCTGTCGATGCGCTGGTTGCCGCGGCGGTCGGGCAGCAGCAGCGTGTGCGCGTCGAGCACCCGCACGAAGCCCGGCCCGTCGCCGCGCGGGGAGGTGTCCAGGCCGTGTTCGCCCACCGTGGCCAGCACCGCGAACGGCGATGCCTCGATGTACGGCCGGTACAGCGGGTGCACGTGGTCGGCCACCTTGGCCAGCGAGGTCTCGCTCGGGCCGGTGCTGTAGACGCGGCGCAGCGCGGCGTCGTCGTCCAGGTCGTGCGCCGTGTCGGCCGCCAGCGCGAGCAGGTCGATCGGCGCGTCCATCAGCGCGAGCCGATCCGGCCCAGCAGCAGGTACTCCATCAGGGCCTTCTGCACGTGCATTCGATTTTCCGCTTCGTCCCAGACCACGCTTTGCGGGCCGTCGATGACCTCGGCGGTCACTTCCTCGCCGCGGTGCGCCGGCAGGCAGTGCATGAACAGCGCGTCCGGCTGCGCGACGGCCATCATGTCGTCGTCCACGCACCAGTCGACGAAGGCCTTGCGCCGCTCCTCGTTCTCGGCTTCGTAGCCCATGCTGGTCCACACGTCGGTGGTGACGAGGTGCGCCCCAGCGCAGGCTTCGAGCGGATGGTCGAAGACCTTCCAGCAGCGGGCGTCGCTGCGCACGCCGGCCACCTGCGGATCGACCTCGTAGCCGCCCGGCGTGCTGACGTGCACCGTGAAGCCCAGGATCTCGGCCGCCTGCAGCCACGTGTTGGCCATGTTGTTGCCATCGCCCACCCACGCCACCACCTTGCCTTTCAGGGCATCGAGCGCGCTGCCAGCACCGTCTCGTGCGCCGCGGTGCTCGATGAAGGTGAACAGGTCGGCCAGGATCTGGCAGGGGTGGTACTCGTTGGTCAGCCCGTTGATCACCGGCACGCGCGAGTGCGCGGCGAAACGCTCGAGCTTGGCCTGCTCGTAGGTGCGGATCATCACCAGGTCGACCATGCGGGAGATGACGCGCGCCGTGTCCTCCACCGGCTCGGCGCGGCCCAGGTGGCTGTCGCCGGTGGTGAGGTGCACCACCGAGCCGCCCATCTGGTACATGCCCGCCTCGAAGCTCACGCGCGTGCGCGTGCTGGCCTTCTCGAAGATCATGGCCAGCGTGCGGTCGGCGAGCGGCTGGTACTTCTCGTAGTTCTTGAACCGGGTCTTGATGATGCGCGTGCGCTCGAAGAGATACGCGTATTCCTCGGCGCGGAGGTCCTTGAACTGCAGGTAGTGCTTCATCAGCGACGGACCCGGCTTCATGACGCCGACGGTGCGGGCAGCGGCTCGGCGACGAAGGCTCGGATCAGCGGGCACAGGATGGCGGCGATCTGGCGCGCCTCGTCCTCGGTCAGGATCAGCGGCGGCAGCAGGCGCACCACGCGGTCGGCGGTGACGCTGATCATCAGCCCGGCCTCGGCCGCCTGCTTGAGCAGCGGGGCGCACGGTCGGTCGAGCTCGATGCCGATCATGAGCCCCACGCCGCGGAACTCGACGACGCCGCGGCATCCGGCCAGCCCCTCTTCCAGCGCCGTGCGCAGCACGCCGCCGACGCGCGCGGCGTTCTCGAGCAGGCCGTCTTCCTCGACGATCCGCAGCGTCTCGACGCCGCCCCGCATGGCCAGCGGGTTGCCGCCGAACGTGGTGCCGTGGTTGCCGGGGCCGAGCACGTCCTTGGCGCGTTCGCCGACGACGATGGCGCCCACCGGCACGCCCGAGGCCAGGCCCTTGGCCAGCGGCATCACGTCGGGCTTGATGCCGGCCCACTGGTGCGCAAACCACTTGCCGGTGCGGCCCAGGCCGCACTGCACCTCGTCGAGCATCAGCAGCCAGTCGCGTTCGTCGCAGATGCGGCGCAGGCCGCGAAGGTACTCGGCGCGCGTCTCGTTGATGCCGCCTTCACCCTGGATCACCTCCAGGAACACGGCGACGATGTTGGGGTTGGTGCGTGCGTGCTGTTCCACCGCGGCCAGGTCGTTCAGCGGCACGCGCACGAAGCCCTCGACCAGCGGGCCGAAGCCGGCCTGCACCTTGGGGTTGCCCGTGGCCGACAGCGTCGCGATGGAGCGGCCGTGGAAGGCGCGCTCGTAGACGATGATCTCGGGCCGCTCGATGCCCTTGTCGTGGCCGAACTTGCGCGCGATCTTGATCGCGCCTTCGTTGGCTTCGAGCCCACTGTTGCAGAAGAACGCGGCCGACAGGCCCGAAACCTCGCACAGCTTGGCGGCCAGCTGCTCCTGCAGCGGCACTTCGTAGTAGTTGCTGCAGTGGATCAGCTTGGCCACCTGGTCCTGCAACGCGGGCACCAGCTTGGGGTGGCCATGGCCCAGCGTGTTGACGGCGATGCCGCCCAGCGCGTCGAGGTAGCGTCGGCCCTGCGTGTCCCAGACCCAGCAGCCCTGGCCGTGGCTCAGCGCCAGCGGCAGGCGGCCGTAGGTGTTCAACACGTGGGGCATCGACGAAGGGGCGTTCATGCGCGGCGGTCCTCCAGTGTCCAGGGACGAAAAAGCCGGTCGGCGCGGCACGAGGTCACGCTTTCCGGCTGGGGCCATTCTAAAGGCCACCCTCGCGCGGGCCGATGCCGTTGCAGCCTTCGAAGACGGATCGGCCGCCATGCTTGCTGCGACGCAACAACACCCCGCCGTGCAGGGCACAATGCGGGGTCGCCGTGGGTGGCGGCTGCCAACCGAAAGACCCGTGGGCGGCCCGCGTGCCGTGCCGCTGCCCGATGACCGACGTTCCGCGCCAGTACTACATCCAGGGCATCACCGCCGAAGGCCGCACGTTCCGCCCCAGCGACTGGGCCGAGCGCCTGGCCGGCGCGATGGCCTCGTTCCGCCCCGGCGGCGGCGCCGGCGGCATCGGCAGCTACATCGGCTACTCGCCCTACTGCGTGCCGCAGGTGGTGGACGGGATCAAGAGCGTGCTCGTCAGCGAGGCGCTGCGCGGCATCGAGCCGATGGCCTGGGACTTCGTCATGAACTTCGCCCGCGACAACGGGCTGAAGGTGGTGGAACTGCCCCCGCCGCCTGGAGCGACCGAGCGCACCTGACGCCGGTGCTGCGTCGAGGGCGCGCACGGCTCGGGTGCCGCGCGCCCATGAAAAAGGGCCCCTCGCGGGGCCCTCGTTCGTTGCACCAGCTGCGATGTCGTCAGGCCGAGGCCTGCGCCAGCGCCTTCACCTTGGCGGCCAGGCGGCTCTTCAGACGCGCGGCCTTGTTCTTGTGGAAGATGCCCTTGTCGGCCACCGAGTCGATCACGCTCTGCGCCGTCTTGAAGTTCTCACCGGCCTTGGCCTTGTCGCCACCGGCGATGGCCTTGACGACGTTCTTCACCACGGTGCGGAAGCGCGAGCGCAGCGCCGTGTTGGCGGCGTTGAGCTTGACGTCCTGACGGGCGCGCTTGCGGCCCGACGCGAGGCGAACGGTCTTCTTCTTGGCTTTGGAGGAGGTGGCCATTTGCTAAAGGCTGCGCTAGAGGCTGCGGGCTGTGCGGTGCAAAGACCGTCGAGTATAGCACGCCACCTATAATCCGGCGCTTGCCTGCACCACACCGGGCCGCCATGCGCGCCCGGCCGCATTGAACCTCCTCAAGGCCGCTTCGACCGTCTCGCTGCTGACGCTGCTCTCCCGGGTGACGGGGCTGGTGCGCGAGCAGCTCGTCGCGGTGGGCTTCGGCGCCAGCGCCGCCACCGACGCGTTCAACGTCGCCTTCCGCATCCCCAACCTGTTCCGCCGGCTGTTCGCCGAAGGGGCCTTCTCGCAGGCCTTCGTGCCGCTGCTGGCGGCGACGCGCGAGCGTGAGGGCGACGAGGCCACGCATGCGCTGGTCGACGCCGTGGCCACGGTGCTGGCCTGGGTGCTGCTCGTGGTGTGCATCGTCGGCGTGCTGGCGGCCCCGGCCCTGGTGTGGGCCATCGGCTCGGGCCTCGAGCGGCTGGACAGCGCGGTGGTCATGACGCGCTGGATGTTCCCCTACATCGGCTTCATGTCGCTGGTGGCGCTGTCGGCCGGCATCCTGAACACCTGGAAGCGCTTCGCCGTGCCGGCAGTGACGCCGGTGCTGCTGAACCTGAGCGTCATCGCCGCGGCCTGGTGGGGCGCGCCCTGGTTCGGCGCACGCGGCATCGAGCCGATCTACGCCCTGGCCGGCGGCGTGATGCTGGGCGGCGTGCTCCAGGCGCTGGTGCAGATCCCGGCGCTGGCCAAGATCGGCTGCCTGCCGCGCATCGGCCTGGCGCCGGCCACGCTGCGGGCCGCCTGGCGCCACCCCGGCGTGCGCACGGTGCTGGGCAAGATGGCGCCGGCGCTGCTGGGCGTCGGCGTGGCGCAGCTGTCGCTCCTGATCAACACCCAGATCGCGTCGCACGTGGCGGTGGGCGCGGTGTCGTGGCTGACCTACGCCGACCGGCTGATGGAGTTCCCCACTGCGCTGCTCGGCGTGGCGCTCGGCGTGGTGCTGCTGCCGCAGCTGTCGTCGTCCCAGGCACGCGGCGACGGCGCTGGCTATTCCGGCCTGCTCGACTGGGGCCTGCGCCTGGTGCTGCTGCTGGCGCTGCCATGCGCGATCGCGCTGCTGGTGTTTCCGCTGGGGCTGGTGACGGTGCTGTTCCACTACGGCGCCTTCCAGGCCGGCGACGCCGCGGCCACGGTGATGGCCTTGCGCGGCTACGGCGCGGGGCTGCTGGGCCTGGTCGCCATCAAGGTGCTGGCGCCGGCGTTCTTCGCCCGCCAGGACGTGAAGACGCCGGTGAAGATCGCCGTCGGCGTGCTGATCGCCACGCAGGTGATGAACCTGGTGCTGGTGCCCTGGCTGGGCCACGCCGGCCTGGCGCTGTCGATCGGCCTGGCGGCGCTGCTCAACGCCGGCTTCCTGCTGGCCGGGTTGCTGCGGCGCCAGGTCTACCAGCCCGGGCCGGGCTGGGGCCGCTTCGCGCTGCAGCTGCTGCCGGCCAACGCCGCGCTCGGCGCGCTGCTGGCCTGGGCGGCCTGGGGCATCGACTGGATCGGCCTGCAGGCGCAGCCGGGCCAGCGCGCGCTGCTGGTGGCCGCGGTGCTGGCGGGCGCGGCGCTGCTCTACTTCGCCGCGCTGCTGGCCGTCGGCCTGCGGCCGCGCCATTTCGTGCGCCGCACCTGACCTAAACTGAGGCGATGGCCGGCCCGCTGCACTTCCGCGCACCCACGGCACTGGGGTACTTCGCCACGCTGGTGGCCGACGACGCCAGCCTGTCGGTGCTCGAGACCGCCGTGGCCGTGGCCCAGGACGACGACCCCGAGCTCGACGTGCAGGGCGTGCTGGCGCAGGTGGACGCGCTGGCCGAGAAGCTGCGCCGGCGCATCCCGGCAGACGCGGCGGCGATGCAGCGGCTGCGCCTGCTCAACCAGTACTTCTTCCACGAGTTGGGCTTCTCGGGCAACGTCAACGACTACTACGACCGGCGCAACAGCCTGCTGCCGGCGGTGCTGGAGACGCGGCGCGGCATCCCGATCACGCTGGCCATCGTCTACATCGAGCTGGCGACGCAGCTCGGCCTGCAGGCCCAGGGCATCTCGTTTCCCGGGCACTTCCTCGTCAAGCTGCACCTGCCCAAGGGCGAGGTGATCATCGACCCGTTCAGCGGCCGCTCGCTCGGCCGCGAGGAACTCGAAGAACGGCTGCAGCCCTACCGGCGCCAGATCGGCCTGACCGGCGACGACGAGGTGCCGCTGGGCCTGTTCCTGCAGCCGGCGTCGGCGCGGGACGTCATCGCCCGGCTGCTGCGCAACCTCAAGGAGATCCACCGCAGCGCGCGCGACTGGCCGCGTCTGGCGGCGGTGCTGCAGCGCCTGGTGATCCTGCTGCCCGACGACTGGGACGAGCGCCGCGACCACGCGCTGGCGCTGTTCCAGCTGGGCCTGGTGGAGCAGGCGGCCGACGAACTGCGCACCTACCTCGAGCACCGGCCCGACGCCGACGACGCGCCGGCGCTGCGGCGCGAGCTGGCGGCCTGGCGCCGCAGGCGGCACTGAGCGCCGCCGTGAAGCAGATCCCGCTGCCCATCGGCCCTGCGCTCCAGCCCGGCTTCGACAACTTCACCCCCGGCCCGAACGCGGCCGCGCTGCAGCACCTGCACGGGCTCGTCGCCGACCGCGATGCCGGCTTCGGCGTGCGCGACGGCGCTGCGCCCCCGGCACCGGTGTACCTGTGGGGGCCGCAAGGCAGCGGCAAGACGCACCTGCTGCGCGCCTGGGCCGCGGCGCTGCACGCGCGCGGCCAGCGCGTCGCCTGGTTCGACGCCGCCGACCCCATGCCCTGGACGCTGCAGCCACCCGGCGCCGCGGTGGTCATCGACCGCTGCGACGCGCTCGACCCCACCGCCCAGCACGCGGCCTTCGCGCTCTTCATCGAGGCCGCCGCGCAGGGCGTGCAGCTGGCTGCCGCCGGCCGCCTGCCGCCGGTGGACCTGCCCCTGCGCGACGATCTGCGCACCCGCCTCGGCTGGGGCCACGTGTTCGCGATGCAGCCGCTGTCCGAAGCCGAGACGCGCGCCGCGCTGCGCCGCGAGGCCGACCGCCGCGGCATCTTCCTCTCCGACGACGTGATGGACCACCTGCTCACCCGCTTCCCGCGCGACCTGGGCTGCCTGATGCGGCTGCTCGACCGGCTCGACACCTTCGGCCTGGAGAAGGCGCGCCGCATCACCGTGCCGCTGGTGCGGCAGATGCTGGCCGAAGAAGGCCTGCCCGAGGCCGCGGCCGACGCATGAGCCATCCGCCACCCGCGCCGCGCCGGCTGACGCTGTTCGACCTGGACGGCACGCTCATCCCCAAGGATTCCGACCACGCCTTCGGCGAATTCGTCATCGCGCTGGGCTGGGCCGACGGTGCCGAGTTCAAGCGCCGCAACGATGCGTTCTTCGAGGACTACGTCGCCGGCCGGCTCGACATCCACGCCTACGTCGAGTTCGCCACCGGCCCCTGGCGCAGCAGGCCGGCGGCCGAGCTCGACGCCGCGTTCCAGCGCTTCGTCGAGACCGTCGTCCAGCCGATGCTGTTGCCGCCCGCGGTGGAGCTGGTGCGGCGCCATCAGCAGGCCGGCGATCTGGTCGCCATCGTCACCGCCACCAACGACGCCGTCACGCGGCCCATCGCCACGGCGCTGGGCGTGCAGACGCTGATCGCCACCGACCTCGAGCGCGACGCCCGGGGGCGCATCACCGGCCGCATCGCCGGCGTGCCATCGTTCCGCGAAGGCAAGGTGCAGCGCGTGCACGCCTGGCTCGACAGCCTGGGCCTGCGCACGGGCGACTTCGCCGAAACCCGCTTCTACAGCGATTCCACCAACGACCTGCCGCTGCTCGAGCAGGTGACGCACCCCGTGGCCACCAACCCCGGGCCGGCGCTCGAGCGCATCGCACGCGAGCGCGGCTGGCCGGTCCTGCAGCTCTTCACATGATCAAGAAGTTCATCCAGCGCCTGCTGGGCGGCAAGGCCGAAGCCGCCCCCGGCGCCGAGGCTCCGGGCGCGCCCGCGCCGGTGGTGATTCCCCTGGGCACGCGCGTCGAGGTGCCGGCCAGCGAGCACGGCATCGACGCCGGCCTGCTCGACGCCAACGCCGTCCGCGTCGTGCGCACGCTGAAGGACGCGGGGCACGAGGCCTACATCGTCGGCGGTGCGGTGCGCGACCTGCTCGTGGGCCTGCGGCCGAAGGATTTCGACGTCGCCACCGACGCCACGCCCGAGGAAGTGAAGGCGCTGTTCCGCCGCGCCTTCATCATCGGCCGGCGCTTCCGCCTGGTGCACGTCGTGTTCGGCCGCGGCCGCGAGCACGAGACCATCGAGGTCAGCACCTTCCGCGCCTACCTCGACAGCGCCGCCGCCGACCAGGTGAGCGGCAACGAGAAGGACCTGGGCCGCGGCGGGCGCGGTGGCGCGTCGGACAGCAAGCACGTGGTGGACGCCAGCGGCCGCGTGCTGCGCGACAACGTCTGGGGCCCGCAGGTCGAAGACGCGGCGCGGCGCGACTTCACCATCAACGCGATGTACTACGACCCGACGACGCAGGTCGTCGTCGACTACCACGGCGGCATCGCCGATGCACGGGCGCGGCTGCTGCGCATGATCGGCGACCCCGAGACGCGCTACCGCGAGGACCCGGTGCGCATCATCCGGGTGGTGCGCTTCGCCGCCAAGCTGGGCTTCGCGCTCGAGCCGGCGACGGCGCGGCCGATTGCCGCGATGGCGCCGCTGCTCGCCAACGTGCCGCCGTCGCGGCTGTTCGACGAGATGGTCAAGCTCATGCAGACCGGCCACGCGCTGGCGAGCGTGGAGCAGCTGCGGCGCTACGGGCTCATCGGCGGGACGCTGGGCGTGTTCCCGGTGCTGGACGCGGCGCTCGTGCCGCCGCGTCCGCAGCCGCAGCGCGAGGCCTTCGTGCGCGCCGCGCTCGAGGACACCGACCGGCGTGTCGCCGAGGGCCGCGCCGTGGCGCCGAGCTTCATGCTCGCCTGCCTGCTGTGGCACGACGTGCAGGAGCGCTGGGCCGCGCTCAAGGCGCAGGGCGAGCCGCCGTTCCCGGCGCTGCAGCAGGCGGTGGACGCGGTGTTCGACGCGCGCATCGGCGACATCTCCGGCCGCGGCAAGCTGGCCGCCGACATGCGCGAGGTGTGGCTGATGCAGCCGCGCTTCGAGCGCCGCACGCCGAGTTCGGCGCAGGCGCTGGTGAACCAGCCGCGCTTTCGCGCCGGCTACGACTTCCTGCGCCTGCGCGCCGACGTCGGCGAGGCCAGCGCCGAGCTGGCCGACTGGTGGGAGGACTACCACCTGGGCGACGACGACGAGCGCGAGGCGCTGCTGCGCGACGTGAAGCCGGCGCCGCAGCGCGTGCGCCGCGTGGCCAAGGAGGCGCCGGCCAGGCCGGATGCGCCGGCCGCCGCCGCCGGCGGCCGCGCGCCGGCAGCCGCCACCCCCGCGCGCGCGCCGGCCGGCGATGCCGAGAACGACGACGACGACGGCGCGCCCGGCGAAGCGGCCGTGTCGGCGCCGCGCAAGCGGCGCAGGCGCCGGCGCAAGCCCGCCGGCGGTGGTGGCGGCGCGGGCGGCGGCGCGGACGGCAACGGCCTGGGCGGCGGCAGCAGCGGCGCGGCCGCGGCGCGCGACGGCGGCGCCAGCGGCAACACGTGAGCGCCGCCGCCGCCTCGGCCGGGCTCGCACCGGCCGCCGTCGCCGGCGAACGCATCTTCGTCGGCGTCGGCGCCAACCTCGGCGACGCCGCCGCCACGGTGCGCGAGGCGCTGGCCGCGCTGCAGACACTGCCGGCTTCGCGCGTGCTGGCCTGCTCGTCGCTCTACCGCAGCGCGCCCATCGACGCGCACGGACCCGATTTCGTCAACGCCGTCGCCGAGCTGCGCAGCGCGCTCGAACCCGAGGCGCTGCTGGCCGAGCTGCAGACGATCGAGCAGCGCTTCGGCCGCGAGCGCCCGTACCACCACGCGCCGCGCACGCTCGACCTCGACCTGCTGCTGCACGGCGACCGTGTGCGCGACAGCGCCACGCTCACGCTGCCGCACCCCCGGTTGCACCAGCGCGCCTTCGTGCTGCTGCCGCTGGCCGAGATCGCGCCCGACCTCGTGCTGCCGCGCCACGGCGCGCTGGCGCCGTGGATCGTCGCGGCCGGCAGCCAGCGCGTCCAGCGCGTGTCATGAACGCCACGAGCATGCTCGCGCAGCTGCCGCTGCCGGTGCAGACCTTCGGCCTGCTGCTGGCCAGCAACGTCTTCATGACGCTGGCCTGGTACGGCCACCTGAAGAGCCTGGGCCATCGCCACTGGGTGGTGGCTGCGCTGGTCAGCTGGGGCATCGCGCTGTTCGAGTACCTGCTGCAGGTGCCGGCCAACCGCATCGGCTATGCCGGCGGCTACAGCCTGGCGCAGCTGAAGATCGCGCAGGAGGTGATCACGCTGGCGGTGTTCGTGCCGTTCGCCGTGTTCGTGATGCACGAGCCGCTGAAGTGGGACTACCTCTGGGCCGCCTTGTGCCTGGTGGGCGCGGTGTACTTCATCTTCCGCGCCTAGCGGCGCCGACGCGGCACGCGGGCTGCCCCCGCCTAGAATCCGCGCCCGGCCAAGTGCCGCGGCCCACGACAACAACGGAGCGAGGCATGGTTTTCGGCAAGCTGTTGCCCAAGGAAGGCAACTTCTTCGAGCTGTTCAACCAGCACGGGCGGCACATCTCGGAAGGCGCGCAGGCCTTCCTGACCATGGTGCGGCATTACGCCGACCACGAGCGCCGCATGCGCCATGCAGACGAGGTGGGCGCGGCCGAGCGTGCTGCCGACAAGATCACCGCCGAAGTGCAGCGGCAGCTGCACCGCAGCTTCATCACGCCCATCGACCGCGACCAGATCCACACGCTGATCAACGCCATGGACGACGTGCTCGACCTGCTGCAGGACTCGAGCGAGGTGATGTCGCTCTACGACCTGCAGAAGCTGCCCGACGACGTGGTGCGGCTGTCCGAGATCTCGGTGCGCTGCTGCGAGCGCGTGCAGCACGTCGTGACGCTGCTGCCCCGGCTGCGCAACGCCGAGGTCTCGGAATCGGTGCTCAAGACGTGCGAGGAGATCGACCAGCTCGAATCCGACGCCGACCGGGTGATGCGCGCGGCCATGTCGCGCCTGTTCCGCGAGGAGCCCGACACGCGCGAGCTCATCAAGCTCAAGGCGGTGTACGAGCACCTGGAATCCATTTCCGACCGCTGCGAGGACGTCGCCAACCTGGTCGAAGGCATCGTGCTCGAGAACTCCTGATGCCCACGCCCGAGATCGCGCTGTGGGCGCTGGTGATGCTCGTCGTGCTGGCGCTGGCCTTCGACTTCATGAACGGCTTCCACGACGCGGCGAACTCGATCGCCACCGTGGTCTCCACCGGCGTGCTCAAGCCCACGCATGCGGTGATGTTCGCCGCGTTCTTCAACGTGGCGGCGATCTTCGTCTTCCACCTCAAGGTGGCGGCCACGGTGGGCAAGGGCATCGTCGAGCCCGGCATCGTCGACCAGCACGTCATCTTCGGCGCGCTGGTGGGCGCCATCGCCTGGAACCTCGTCACCTGGTGGTACGGCATCCCGTCGAGCAGCTCGCACGCGCTCATCGGCGGCATCGTCGGCGCCACCATCGCCAAGGCGGGCAGCGGGCCGCTCGTCGCCTCGGGCGTGTGGAAGACGGTGGCCTTCATCTTCGTCTCGCCGTTCATGGGCTTCATGCTCGGCTCGCTGCTGATGGTGGCGGTGTCGTGGATCTGCCTGCGCTGGTCGCCGGTGCGCGTGGACAACGTGTTCAGGCGGCTGCAGCTCGTCTCCGCGGGCCTGTACTCGCTGGGCCACGGCGGCAACGACGCGCAGAAGACGATCGGCATCATCTGGCTGCTGCTGATCGCCGCCGGCATCACCGCGCCCTCGGCCGAGATGCCGCCGGGCTGGGTGATCTGGAGCTGCTACATCGCCATCGGCCTGGGCACGCTGTTCGGCGGCTGGCGCATCGTCAAGACCATGGGCCAGCGCATCACCAAGCTCAAGCCCGTGGGCGGCTTCTGCGCCGAGACCGGTGGCGCGATCACGCTGTTCGTCGCCTCGGGGCTGGGCGTGCCGGTCTCCACCACGCACACCATCACCGGCGCGATCTTCGGCGTGGGCTCGGTGCGCAACGCCTCGGCGGTGCGCTGGGGCCTGGCCGGGCACATCGTGATGGCGTGGATCTTCACCATCCCCGCCACGGCGCTCATCGCGGCGCTGTTCTACGGCGTCAGCCGGCTGCTGTTCTGAGCCCCGCCGCAGGGCCGCACCGGCTCAGCCCGTCCACTCGAACAGCCGCTGGATGGTGAAGGCGATGCTGCCCATCAGCACCGTTCCCCCCAGCAGCAGCCCGAACACCGCCGCCAGCACCGCACCCCAGCGCGTCTGACGCGGTGCGTGCCCGGGGTTGTGGTGCGGGTCCCAGCGCTCGTCGGGCGTGAGCGCGATGACGATCGCCGACAGCGCGCCGATGCTGAGCATCAGGCCCAGCAGCGGCACCAGCGCCGAGCCGGCCACGTCGTCGACGCCCAGGTTGCGCATGCGCACGGCGCCGGCGGCGCCCAGCAGCGTTGGCCAGGGGTGCAGCCAGCCCCAGCGGTCGCGCCAGCCGTGCAGGTAGAAGCGGTGCGCGCCCAGGGCACCGAGCAACAACGCCAGCCAGGCGGCCAACGTCTTGGACCGGTAGGGCCGGCCCGGGCCGTGCGGCGCGCTCACGCCGCAGCCGCGTCGCCGTCGCGTGCCGGCAGCGCGGCGCCGGGGCCGAGCGTGCGCTGCATCAGCATCACGTCGAGCCAGCGGCCGAACTTGTGGCCGACGTCGCGGAAGCGCCCCACCTCGTGGAAGCCCAGCGACCGGTGCAGCGCCACCGAAGCGGCGTTGCCCGCGTCGCCGATCACGGCCAGCATCTGGCGCGCGCCGGCCGCTTCGCAGCGGGCGATCAGCTCGGCCAGCAGCAGGCGACCGACGCCGCGACCCTTCGCATCGGCGGCGACGTAGATCGAATCCTCGACGGTGTAGCGGTAGGCGCGGCGCGGGCGGAACACGTTGGCGTAGGCGTAGCCGAGCAGCGGTCCGCCTGCGCCGTCGTCCGCCACCAGCCAGGGCAGGCCGCGGCCCAGCACGTCCTGGCGGCGGCGCGCCATCTCGTCGACGTCGGGCGGCTCGGTCTCGAAGGTGCCGGTGGCGGTGGCCACGGCGTCGCCGTAGATGGCGGTGATGGCGGACAGGTCGGCGGGCGTGCTGGGGCGGATCACCATGGCGCCGGCGAGTCTATAATGCGCGGTTCCCGGCACTGGCCCGTGGCCTCGCATGCGGGCCCGGGCGTATCTACGGTGCCGGCCGTGCGGCGACGCTCGCAGCCCCTCGTGGGCGCGGCCGGCGCCGTGAAACCTGAGCCGCAGCCCGGTCACGTGTCTCCCGTGGTGGCGCTCGATCCCGACAGTACACCGACAGGACAACACCGATGGTCGTGATCCGACTCGCCCGCGGCGGCGCCAAGAAGCGCCCCTTCTACAACATCGTCGTCGCCGACTCGCGCGAGCGCCGCGACGGCCGCTTCATCGAGCGCGTGGGCTTCTACAACCCCATGGCTGCCGCCACCGAGCAGGGCCTGCGCGTGGCGATGGACCGCATCACCCACTGGACGGGCGTCGGCGCGCAGCTCTCGCCCACCGTCAAGCGCCTCGTCGGCCAGGCGAGCAAGGCCGCGGTCTGAGGCTGCGGTGAACGCACCGGCAGCGCCCGCCGAAGGCGCGCTGCCCGACGACGCGGTCGAGGTCGGCCGCGTCATCGGGGCCTGGGGCGTGAAGGGCGGCTTCAAGGTCAAGCCCTTCTCCGGCGACCCGCAGGCCCTGTTCTCGTCCAAGCGCTGGTACGTGCGGCCGCCCGAGGTCGCACCCGGGCCGAAGCCGGCCCAGGCTGCAGGGACGCTGCCCACGCTGCTGCGCATCGCGAGCGCCCGCGAGCAGGGCGACACCGTCGTGGCCACGGCCCACGACATCGACGACCGCGATGCCGCCGAGGCGCTCAAAGGCGCCCGGCTCTTCGTCTCGCGCGCCAGCTTCCCGACGCCCGAGGCGGACGAGTTCTACTGGGTCGACCTCATCGGCCTAGCCGTGGTGAACCGCGACGGCACGGCGCTCGGCACCGTGGTCGGGCTCATCGAGACCGGTCCGCACTGCGTGCTGCGCATCGCGCCGCCGGCCGCCGACGCCCCGGCCCCGACGGCCGACGAGGTGCTGATCCCCTTCGTCTCGGCCTACGTCGACGCCGTCGACCGCGACGCGCAGCGCATCACGGTGGACTGGCAGGCCGACTACTGAGGCCCGGCGAAGCGCCGCCACGCCGCACCATGCGCTTCGACGTCCTGACGCTGTTCCCCGACCTCTTCGCGCCGCACCTGGCGCAGGGCATCACCCGTCGCGCCTTCGAGAGCCGCCAGGTCGACGTGCGGCTGTGGCCGCTGCGCGACTTCGCCGACGATGCCTACCGGCGCGTCGACGACCGGCCCTTCGGCGGCGGCCCGGGCATGGTGATGCTGGCCGAGCCGCTGCTGTGCGCCCTGGCCGCGGTGCAGGCCGACCGGGGCGGCGCCGAGGCTGGCGGGGCGCCGGTGATCCACTTCACGCCCACCGGCCGCCGCCTCGACCAGGCGCTGGTGCAGGACCTGGCCGCCGGCCCCGGCGCGGTGCTGCTGTGCGGTCGCTACGAAGGCATCGACCAGCGCTTGCTCGACACACGGGTGTCGCTGGAGCTGAGCCTGGGCGACTTCGTGCTCTCGGGCGGCGAGCTGCCGGCGCTGGTGCTGCTGGACGCGGTGGCGCGGCTGCAGCCCGGCGTGCTGACCGCACCGTCGCACCAGCAGGACAGCTTCTCCGACGGCCTGCTCGAAGGCCCGCACTACAGCCGCCCCGAGCGGCTGGCCATCGACGGCGTGGAGCACGCGGTGCCACCGGTGCTGCTGTCGGGCCACCACGGCGAGATCGCGCGCTGGCGGCGTCGGCAGGCGCTGGCGCTCACGGCACGGCGCCGGCCCGAGCTGATCGCCGCGGCGCGCGCCGCCGGACGGCTCAGCGCCGAGGACGAGCGCTTCCTGTCCGACGCCGGGCTATAATCATCGGCTTTTCGATCCTCTGGCGGGCCTACAACGCCGAACCCACTTCCGGCCCCGCGCACGATCGCTTCGGAGACCCCCTTGAACCTGATTGCCACCCTCGAGCAGGAAGAGATTGCTCGCCTCAACAAGACGATCCCCGAGTTCGCCCCCGGCGACACGGTCATCGTCAACGTCAACGTCGTCGAAGGCACGCGCAAGCGCGTGCAGGCCTACGAAGGCGTGGTGATCGCCAAGCGCAACCGCGGGCTCAACAGCAGCTTCATCGTGCGCAAGATCTCCAGCGGCGAAGGCGTGGAGCGCACCTTCCAGACCTACAGCCCGCTGATCGCCAGCATCGACGTGAAGCGCCGCGGCGACGTGCGCCGCGCCAAGCTGTACTTCCTGCGCGAACGCAGCGGCAAGTCGGCGCGCATCAAGGAAAAGCTGTCCTGAGCGGACGACGAGCCGATGCTCGTCGCCAGCGCGAACGAGGCCGCCTGCGGGCGGCCTTCGTCATTCCGGACCCCGTGACGCCGACCCCGCCCCGCATCACCGACCCGCGCGCCGTGCCGGTGGCCGGCACCGACGCCCACCTGCCGGCCGTCGCGCCCGACCGCCTGACGCCGGCGGCGCTGCGCGCGCGTTTCGCCGACCGGCGCGCCTGGCAGGCCGAGCATGCCGGCGACGGCGGCCACTTCTTCCCCGAGCGGCAGCCGGCGCAGGCGGCGGTGCTGGTGCCGCTGGTGGCGCGCGACGATGCCGTGCACGTGCTGCTGACGCGGCGCACCGAGCACCTGCGCGACCACGCCGGGCAGGTGAGCTTCCCCGGCGGACGCTGCGAGCCCGACGACGGCAGCGTCGCCGCCACCGCGCTGCGCGAGGCGGCCGAGGAGGTGGGCCTGGCGCCCGAACGTGTCGAGGTCATCGGCGAGATGCCGGCCTACACCACCGTCACGCGCTTCGTCGTCACGCCGGTGGTGGCGCTGGTGCACCCGCCGTTCGAACTGACCGTCGACCCTTCCGAAGTGGCCGAGGCCTTCGAGGTCCCGCTGGCCTTCCTGATGGACCCGGCGAACCACCAGCGCCACGTGTTCGTGTTCGACGGCGGCGAGCGCCAGTTCCTCTCCATGCCGTTCGGCAGCCATTTCATCTGGGGCGCCACCGCGGCGATGCTGCGCAACCTGTACCGCTTCCTGCAGGGCGACGCCGCCTAGCGCGAGGGCGACGGCGCGGCCGGGCGCGCCCTCTATCATTCCCGGCGATGAGTTTCTTCGCCGTCCTGTTCGCGCTGCTGCTCGAACAGCTCAAGCCGCTGCCGCGCGACAACTGGGTGCACGAGACGCTGCAGTCCTGGGTGCGCTGGACGGGCCGCAACTTCGACGCCGGACAGCCGCACCACACCTGGGTGGTGTGGTGCGTGTCGGTGCTGGTGCCGGCGGTGGCCGCGGCGCTGCTGTACGTCGCCATCGCGCGCTACAGCCTGCTGCTGGCGCTGGCCTTCGACGTGCTGCTGCTGTACCTCACGCTGGGCTTCCGCCAGTTCAGCCACTACTTCACCGACATCCGCGACGCGCTCGAACGCGGCGACGAGAACGAGGCGCGGCGCCTGCTGGCCGAGTGGCGCCACCTCGATGCCAGCGAGCTGCCGCGCACCGAGGTGCTGCGCCACGTGATCGAGCACGCGTTGCTGGCGGCGCACCGGCACGTCTTCGGCGTGTTCTTCTGGTTCGTGGTGCTGTCGGCGCTGGGGCTGGGGCCGATGGGCGCGGTGCTCTATCGCATGGCCGAGTTCAGCACGCGCTACTGGGGCTACCGCAGCCGTGCGATCGACGCGCCCACGAACGATGCGCTGCTGGCCTTGTCGCGGCGGCTGTTCAACCTCATCGACCACCTGCCGGCACGCCTGACCGCGTTCGGCTTCGCCGTCGTCGGCAACTTCGAGGAAGCGGTGGCCGCCTGGCGCCGCGACGCCGCGCTGTGGCAGCACCCGAACGAAGGCGTGATCCTCGCCGCGGCGGCCGGCGCCGTGGGCGTGCAACTGGGCGGCGCCGCGGCGCCCGGCGTCACCCCCGACCGGTCCAAGACCTTCAGCGCCGGCAGCACCGCGGGGATGGCCGAAGCCCAGGGCTCGACGCCCGGCGTGCCGGCGCAGGTGGGCCACCTGCATTCGGTGGTCGGCCTGGTGTGGCGCTCGGTGGTGCTGTGGATGCTGCTGGTGGCGCTGCTGACGCTGGCGAACGTGCTGGGGTGAGGCAGGACGTGCGACAGGACCTGCGTCCTGTCGCACGCCTGCCGAACGCCTGCCGCCTGCAGGCGGCAGGCCGGGGCCAGGCAGGACGCCGGCCGAGCCTTCACCACCGCTTCGCCGACAGTTCCTCGTACAGCTCGTCGTAGATGCGCAGCCGCGACGGGTCGATCCGGCCCTGCGCAGCGGCGTCGCGCACGCCGCAGCCCGGCTCCTGCCGGTGGGTGCAGTTGTGGAACCGGCACTGCCCCAGCGCGGCAGCGAAGTCGGGCATCAGCGTGGCCAGGCGCTCGGGCTCGATCTGGCGGAGACCGAATTCCTGGAAGCCCGGCGAATCGATCAGCGCCGCGCCGCTGGCGCGGTCCAGCCAGTACCAGCTGGTGCTGGTGGTGGTGTGTCGGCCGGCGTTGAGCGCCTGCGAAATCTCGCCCACCTGCGCGCTGGCGTCCGGCACCAGCCGGTTGATGAGCGTGCTCTTGCCCATGCCGCTGGGGCCCAGCACCAGGGTGGTCCGGCCGGCCAGCAGCGGGCGCAGCGTCGCTTCGGATTCCGCCGGGCGGGCCTTGAGCGCCAGCTCGATCACCGGCACGCCCATGGCGCGGTACGGCGCCAGGCGCGCGCGCGCCGCGTCGGCGTCGGCCAGGTCGATCTTGTTCAGGCCGATCGTGGCCGGGATGCCGGCATCCGCCGCGGCGATGAGCGCGCGCGCCAGCTGCGATTCGCTGAACGGCGGCTCCACCGCCACCAGCACCAGCAGCAGGTCCAGGTTGGCGGCGAACGACTTGGTGCGCCACTCGTCCTGGCGGAACAGCAGGTTGCGCCGCGGCTCGACGTGCTCGATCACGCCTTCGTCGCCCGCCGGCAGCCAGCGCACGCGGTCGCCGACGACGATGTCGCCGGCCTTGCCGCCCCCCTTGCTGCGCCCCTTGCCGCGCGGGTGGCAGAGCACGCGCGCGCCCTCGGGCGTCTCCACCATCACGTGGCGGCCGTGCGCGGCCACCACCAGGCCCACGTCGAGCTCGGCGCCGGCGCTCACCACGGAGCCGAGGCGGTGGCGACGTTCAACCGAGCAGCGCGTCCACCTTGGCGGCGCAGATGAAGTCGTTGACCGAGATGCCGCCCACCGAGTGCGTGTTGAACCGCACCGTGCAGTGGCCGTAGCTCACCTGCAGGTCGGGATGGTGGTCCTCGGCATGCGCGATCCAGGCCAGCGCGTTGACGAAGGCCATGGTGCGGTGGAAATCGGGGAAGGCGTAGCGCTTCTCGATGGCGCCGTCGACCAGCGACCAGCCGGGGGCGTCGGCGAGGTGGCGTTCAATGTCGGCGGCGGCCATCGGGGGCTGGCCTTCGAGCGGCCGGCAGCGCTGCTGCAGCAGGGGATGGGCGGGCTTCATGTCGGCGCGGGCAGGGCGGCCAGGCGTTCCGAGGCCGGGGGGTGGGAGTAGTAGAAGCGCACGTACACCGGGTCGGGCGTGAGCGTGGCGGCGTTGTCCTCGTGCAGCTTGAGCAGCGCGCTGGCCAGGTCGCGGCCGTCGGCCTGGGCGCAGGCATAGGCGTCGGCCTCGAACTCGTGCCGCCGCGACAGCTGCGCCAGCAGCGGCGAGACGAAGAAGGTGAACGGCGGCAGCGCCAGCATGAACAGCAGCAGCGCCAGCGCGTCGTTCGGCGCGTCGAGGCTCGGCTGCACGCCCAGCCCGGTGTAGAACGCGCTCTGCCCGGCCAGCCAGCCCAGCAGCGCCAGCCCGGCCAGGCTCATGCCGAAGATGCCGAGCATGCGCTTGAGGACGTGCTTGTGCTTGAAGTGGCCCAGCTCGTGCGCCAGCACCGCTTCCACCTCGCCGGGCGTCAGGCGCTTGAGCAGGGTGTCGAAGAAGACCACGCGCTTGGCCGCCCCCAGCCCGGTGAAGTAGGCGTTGGCGTGGGCCGAGCGCTTGCTGCCGTCCATGACGAACAGGCCCTTGGCGGCGAAGCCGCAGCGGCTCATCAGCGCCTGCACGCGCTGCTTGAGCTGCTCGTCGGGCAGCGGCTCGAACGTGTTGAAGAGTGGCGCGATCACGGTGGGGTACAGCACCAGCAACACGAGGTTGAACGCCACCCACGCCGCCCAGGCGTACAGCCACCACAGCCCGCCCGACGCGCCCATGATCCACAGGATGAGCGCGGCCAGCGGCAGCCCGATCAGCGCGCCGAGCACCAGGCCCTTGGCCAGGTCGGCGAGCCACAGGCGCAGCGTCATGCGGTTGAAGCCGAAGCGCTGCTCGACGCGGAAGGTGGCGACCCATTCGAGCGGCAGCTCGAGCGCGCCGCCGATGAGCGCGAAGGCCGCCAGCAATGCCAGCTGGTAGGCCATGCCGCCCCAGCGCGCGTGCACGTGCTCGAGCATCCAGCCGTTGAGCGCATCGAGCCCGCCGAGCAGCGTCCAGCCCAGCAGCACCAGCGCCGAGAACGCCGTGGCGACGAGCCCGAGGCGGCCCTTGGCCAGCGTGTAGTCCGCCGCGCGGCGGTGCGCCTCGGGCGTCACGGTGCCGGCGAAGGCGGCGGGCACGGTGTCGCGGTGCGTGGCGACGTGGCGCATCTGGCGCGTCGCCAGCCACAGCTTGGTGGCCAGTGACAGCAGCAGCGCCGCCGCGAAGGCCAGGGTCACGAACGAGGCTTGCATGCGGGGTGCGAGTTTATGCTCGGGGCCCATGACCGTACCGACGACCCCCACCGCCGCCGAAGCCACCGCCGTGCTGGCGCCGAGCGACCAGAACCTGATCTGGATCGACCTCGAGATGACGGGGCTGTTCCCCGACCGCGACCGCATCATCGAGATCGCCGTCGTCGTCACCGACCCGCAGCTCACCGTGCGCATCGAAGGCCCGGTGTTCGCCGTGCACCAGAGCGACGCCGTGCTCGACGGCATGGACGCCTGGAACACCGGCACCCACGGCCGGAGCGGGCTGACCGCGCGGGTCAAGGCCTCCACCATCGACGAGGCCGAGGCCGAGCGGCGCACCATCGCCTTCCTGCAGCAGCACGTGCCCAAGGGCAAGAGCCCGATGTGCGGCAACAGCGTCTGCCAGGACCGGCGCTTCCTGGCCAATCACATGCCCGAGCTGGAAGCCTTCTTCCACTACCGCAACCTCGACGTGAGCACGCTCAAGGAGCTTGCGCGGCGCTGGAAGCCGCAGGCGCTGGAGGGCTTCAAGAAGGCGCAGGCGCACACGGCGATGGCCGACATCCACGAGTCGATCGACGAGCTGCTGCACTACCGGCAGCACCTGCTCAGCGTCTGAGCCGGCACGGCGGCGCAGCGCCGCCTGCGGCAACGCCGGGAACGGCGCGCGGCGGCGTGCGGGACGTCGCCGGCCCCCCCTGCATGCGATTCATGCCGCTGTCACGCGGTGTTCATACACTGGCGGGATGTCCGACGACGCCACCCGTGCCGCCGTGCTCGAGCCCGCGGCGGCCGCACCCGCCGCCCCGCCGTCGCCGCTGGTGCTGCTGAACCGCGACCGCGCGATCCTGCAGTTCAACCGCCGCGTGCTGGCCCAGGCCCGCCGTGCCGACGTGCCGCTGCTCGAGCGGCTGCGCTACGTCACCATCGTCTCGAGCAACCTCGACGAGTTCTTCGAGGTGCGCGTCGCCGACATCATCGAATCCACGCGCCGGCCCGACTCGGGCGTCACGCGCGCCGACCTGGCGGCCATCGCCGCCGCCGCGCACGAACTGATCGACGAGCAGTACGCGCTGTTCAACGAGGCCGTGATGCCGGCGTTGCGTGCCGAAGGCATCGTGGTGCTGAACCACGCCGACCGCGACGAGGCGCAGCGCAAGTGGGTGCAGCGCTTCTTCGAGACCCAGGTGCGCCCGCTGCTGGTGCCGGTGAGCCTGGATCCGAGCCACCCCTTCCCGCTGGTGGCCAACAAGTCGCTCAACTTCATCGCCCGGCTGGCCGGGCGCGACGCCTTCGGGCGCGAGAACGGCATCGCCATCGTCAAGGTGCCGCGGGTGCTGCCGCGCGTCATCCGGCTGCCCGACGAACTGGCCGGCGACGCGCAGTGCTTCGTGCTGCTGTCGAGCGTCATCCGCGCCCACCTGGCCGAGCTGTTCCCGGGGCGCGAGGTGCAGGCCTTCTCGCAGTTCCGCGTCACGCGCGATTCGGATCTCGAGGTCGACGAGGACGACGTCAAGAACCTGCGCCAGGCGCTGCGCACGGGCCTCACGACGCGCCACTTCGGCCAGGCGATCCGGCTCGAGGTGGTGAGCTCGTGCCCGCCCGAGCTGGCGAGCTTCCTGCTCGAGCAGTTCCAGCTGCCCGAGGAGGCGCTGTACAAGGTCAACGGCCCGGTCAACCTGGTGCGGCTCAACGAGCTGATCGACCAGGCGCGCGGCAGCGCCGGCCTGCGCTTCGCGCCCTTCGAGCCGATGTGGCCCGAGCAGCGGCTGCCGCGCGGCCGCTCGATGTTCGCGCGCCTGCGCGAGGGCGATGTGCTGCTGCACCACCCCTTCGAGAGCTTCGAGCCCGTGGTGCAGTTCCTGCGCGAGGCGGTGCACGACCCCGACGTGCTGGCCATCAAGCAGACGATCTACCGCACCGGCACGCAGAGCGTGCTGATGGACCTGCTGATCGAGGCGGCGCGGCGCGGCAAGGAGGTGCTGGCCGTGGTCGAGCTGAAGGCGCGCTTCGACGAGGAGGCCAACATCAACTGGGCCGAGCGGCTGGAGGCCGTCGGCGCGCAGGTGGTGTACGGCATCGTCGGCCTGAAGACCCATGCCAAGCTGCTGCTGGTGACGCGGCGCGAGGGTGCGCGACTGCGCCGCTACGCCCACCTGTCGTCGGGCAACTACAACCCTCGCACCTCGCGTCTGTACACCGACATGGGCATGCTCACGGCCGACGCCGGCATGACCGCCGAGGCCGACGCCGTGTTCCTGCAGCTGGCGAGCCAGGCGCGCATCAAGGCGCCGCAGCACCTGCTGACGGCGCCCTTCGTGCTGCACAAGCGCATGATGCGGCACATCGCGCAGGTGACCGAGGCGGCGCGCGCGGGGCGGCCGGCGCGCATCGTCGTCAAGGTCAACGCGCTCACCGAGCCGCAGCTGATCGAAGCCCTGGTCGCCGCCGGGCAGGCCGGCGCGTCCATCGACCTGGTGGTGCGCGGCGCGTGCATGCTGCCGCCGGGCGTGCCGGGGCACACCGACAACATCCGCGTGCGCTCGGTGGTGGGCCGCTTCCTCGAGCACTCGCGCATCTGCTACTTCCGCTGGGGCGCCGGCGACGACGACGAGGCGCTGTACCTGAGCAGCGCCGACTGGATGGGGCGCAACATGTTCCGCCGGATCGAGATCGCCTGGCCGCTGCGCGATGCCGCGCTGCGCCAGCGGGTCATCGACGAAGGCCTGGTGCCCTACCTGCACGACGAGCGCGACGCCTGGGAGCTGTCCGGCGACGGCCGTTATCGTCGCGTGGCCGAGGACGGGCGCAGCGCGCAGCAGGCGCTGATGCAGCGCTTCGGCGCATGACCCAGCGGACGACGAGGAAACAGCGTATGGATCTCATCCTGTGGCGCCACGCCGAGGCGGTGGAAGCGCGCGAAGGCGAGGACGACCTGGCGCGCGCGCTCACGCCCAAGGGCGAACGCCAGGCGCTGCGCGTGGCCGACTGGCTCAACCGCCTGCTGCCCGCCGGCACGCGCGTGCTGTCGAGCCCGGCCAAGCGCACGCTGCAGACCGTGGCGCCACTCGAGCGCAAGTTCAAGACCGTGGCCGCCCTGGCCCCGGACGCGACGGTGGAGGCGCTGCTGGGCGCCGTGCGCTGGCCCGACGCCAAGGAGCCGGTGCTGGTGGTCGGCCACCAGCCGCAGCTGGGGCTGACAGCCGCCTATCTGCTGTCGAGCCAGGCGCAGGCCTGGACGATCCGCAAGGGCGGCGTGTGGTGGCTGCGCGGCCGCGAGCGCGATGGCGACTGGCAGGTCGTGCTGCACGCGGTGGTGTCCCCCGACATCGTCTGACGCCAGCCTGACGGCGCACGCGCCGAGGTGTGAACGAGTTGGCACCGCACCGGCCGCGCGCGGCCGGTGGCGTGATGCACGCACGGTGCAGGGAGGCGCCCCGCCTCAAGCGGGTGCGTCGAGCGGCCGAAGACCGGGAAGCCGGACGCCCAGTGGGGACACGACCCCGCTCCCGGCGCCCCCACACCCGTCGGAGCACCGCACATGAAGCACCTCACCCTCGCCGCCGCAGCCGCCCTCGTCGCGGCGCCGGCCTTCGCCAACGTCGACGGCGTGAGCGCCAGCGCCGTGAAGATCGGCATGGTCAACGTCCAGACCGGCCCGGCCGCCGGCCTGGGCAAGGGCATGCGCAGCGGCGCCGAGGCCGTGTTCAAGGCGGTCAACGCCAAGGGCGGCGTCAACGGCCGCAAGATCGAGCTGCTGGTGGGCGACGACGGCTACGAGCCGGACAAGGCCGTCGACGAGACGCTCAAGATGATCGAGCAGCAGAAGGTCTTCTCGCTGTTCGGCTACGTGGGCACGCCCACCTCGAACGCCGTGCTGCCCATCGTCAAGGAGATGGACGTGCCGCTCGTGGGCGCCTTCACCGGCGCGATGAGCCTGCGCCAGCCGGTGACCAAGCAGGTCTTCAACGTGCGCGCCAGCTACGACGACGAGGCCGAGACGCTGGTGGCGCACTTCCTGGCCAAGGGCGCCAAGACCGTGGCCGTGTTCTACCAGGACGACGGTTTCGGCCAGGCCGTGCTGTCGGGCACCGACAAGGCGCTGAAGAAGCGCAGCATGCAGATCAGCGCCAAGGGCACCTTCCAGCGCAACACCATGGCCATCAAGACCGGCCTGGCGGCGATGCTCGAGGCCAAGCCCGACGCCATCGTCATGGTCGGCACCTACGCGCCGCTGGCGCTGTTCATCAAGGAAGCGCGCGCCGCGGGGCTGAAGTCGCAGCTGGCGACGGTGTCCTTCGTCGGCACCGACAACCTCGTCTCCGAGGTCGGCAAGGACGGCGACGGCGTGCTCATCAGCCAGGTGGTGCCGTTCCCCGGCGACAACGACCTGCCGGTGACGCGCGAGTGCCGCGAGGTGCTGGGCGCCGCCGGCGAGCAGCTGGGCTTCGTCAACTTCGAAGGCTGCATCACCGCCAAGGTGATGGTCGCGGCGCTCGAGCGCAGCGGCGCCACGCTCGAGCGCGGCAAGCTGATCGAGACGCTGTCGGCCATGAAGTCGGTGGACCTGGGCGGGCTGAAGATCAGCTTCGCGCCCGACAACCACCAGGCCTCCAACGAGGTGTTCCTCACCCAGATCCGCGACGGCAAGATCGCCAAGCTGCGCTGAACGGGGCCTTGCCATGAAGATCTCGCACCGCCTGACGGCCTTGTCGGCCGTGTCGGCGGCCGGGCTGGTGTGCGTGGCGGCGGTGAGCTACTTCGCCGTCACGTCGATCCAGTCCGACCTCCAGGGCCTGACGCTGCGCGCCGCGCCGCTGCAGGCCCGAACGCTCGAGCTGCAGGAGCGCACCGAGCGCCTGATGGGCTCGCTGCTGCGCCTGTCGCTGGCGCGCACCACGGAGGAATCGACGGCGGTGCGCAGCGCGGTCGAAGGCGAGATCAAGGCCATCGACACGTTGCGCGCCGAGATCAAGAAGCTCGACGGCGGCAAGGGCAGCGAAAGCGCCGACTTCCGCGCCGCGCACGAGCAGATCGCCAAGGCCGTGGAGCAGCGGCTGGCCGATGCCGACTCGTACCGGCGCCAGTCGGAATCGGCACGCGAGGCGCTGGGCCGCGCCGACAAGGCCATCACCTCGGCGCGCCACGCGGTGGCGCAGATCGGCGTCGAAGCCGGCAAGGCCGCCGACAAGGCGCAGGACGCCACGCGCCGGCTGGGCCACGTCACCAAGCAGGCGCTGCAGGCGCAGACGCGGCTGCGCGAGGTGCTGCTGGTCGTCTCCGAGATCGACCAGGCGACGAACCGCTTCCGCCTGGGGCCGCTGAAGGAGAAGATCAAGGCGCCGCTCGACAGCCTGCAGCGCCTGGAGCCCGAGGCCGGCAGCGACGACGTGCTCAAGGACACGCGCGCCACCGCGGCTGCGCTGTGGGACGCGATCACGCGCGACAACACCGGCCTGCTGGCGCTGCGCGCCGCGGCGCTGGCCAAGAAGGACGACGGCGACGCGCAGGCGGCGTACGCCAAGCAGCGCAAGGCCGTCACCGACCCGATCGACGCGCAGGCCGCCAAGCTCGGCACGCTGATCGACGGCGTCGAGGTGCAGGCCGTCAAGCAGCGCCAGGCGCTGGAGGCGGCGCTGAAGCTGCGCAACGAGCCCGGCGGCGTGGTGACGCTGAGCGAAGAGGTCACGCTGCAGATCCGCGACATGGTGGGCGACCTGCGCCAGCTGATGCTGGCCACCACCGACGCCGAGACCGACGCCGCCTTCCAGCAGCTGAGCAAGAGCGCCGCCGCGCTGCAGCTGGGCATGACCGGCATGCGCACCGGCCTCGTCAAGATGAACCGGCCGCAGCTGGCGCAGCAGGTGGACGGCGCGCTGGGCACCATGGCCGCCGTGTCCGGCGCCATCGAGACGGTGGCCGCCACCAAGAAGAGCCTGCTCGCCAGCGAGACGCGCATGGCGCAGTCGCTGGCGCAGCTGAAGACCGTGGCCGCGCAGCAGAGCGCGCTGGGCGAGAAGCAGGTGAAGAGCGTCGCCGAGCGCCAGGCCGAGGTCTCTGCCGCGGTCGACCGGCGCGTGACGCAGTCGCTGACGCTCATCGTCGCCATCGCCGCCGGCATCATCGGCGTGATCGGCGTGCTGTCGTGGCTGACGGTGCGGCTGGTGACGCGCCGGCTCGAGGAAGCGGTGCACGTCGCCGAGCACGTGTCGCAGGGCCGCCTGGTCGACGTGGCCGTGAGCGACGGCAACGACGAGACGGCACGCCTGATGGCGGCGCTGCGCGCCATGGTGACCACGCTGTCGGGCATGGTGGGCGAGATCCGCGGCGCCGCGCTGCAGATCGACGCCGGCACCGACGAGATCCACAAGGGCAACGAGGACCTGTCGGTGCGCACCGAGCAGCAGGCCTGCCAGCTGCAGCAGACGGCCGCGTCGGTGGAGCAGCTCACCGGCACCGTGCAGCGCAACGCCGAGTGGGCGCGCGACGCCAGCACGCTGGCGGCCGAGGCCAGCGACGTGGCCGCACGCGGCGGCGAGGTGGTCGGCAACGTCGAGCAGACGATGCAGGGCATCGTCGAGTCGTCGCAGCGCATCGCCCAGATCGTGAGCGTGATCGACGGCATCGCCTTCCAGACCAACATCCTGGCGCTCAACGCCGCGGTGGAAGCGGCGCGCGCCGGCGAGCAGGGCCGCGGCTTCGCCGTGGTGGCCGGCGAGGTGCGCGAGCTGGCCGGCAAGAGCCTGGAGGCGTCGCGTCAGATCAAGGCCATCGTCGACGCCAGCGTCGAGCGCGTCGAAGCCGGCTCGAACCTGGTGCGCGGCGCCGGGCAGACCATGGGCGACATCGTCGGCCGGGTGCAGAAGGTCAACGCGCTCATCGCCGACATCGCCCGCGCCAGCGCCGAGCAGGCCAGCGCGGTGCAGAGCGTGGGCAGCGCCGTGAGCCACCTCGACAGCATGACGCAGAGCAACGCGGCGCTCGCCGAGCAGAGCAGCGCCGCGGCCCAGACGCTGCGCCGCCAGGCCGAAGGGCTGACGCGCGCGGTGGCGGTGTTCGAGACGGCCGACGCGGCCTGAGCCGACGCGGCCTGAGCGACGCGCGCCGGCAACCCGGCGCGCGACCCGTTCGTCCGCCGGCCATGCCGGCCTTGCCGTCTGCCCGTGCTACTCGGGCAGCACCAGCCGCAGCGGCCCGTTGCGCGCCCACACCGCCGCTTCCTCGCGAAGCAGGTACAGCGTGCGCGGATGGGCGTCGGCCCAGCCGGCGCGCCAGCCGAGCAGGGCGTCGCGGCCGCGCGGCGCCAGCATCAGCGGCTCGGCGCTGCCGACGCCGCGGGCGTGGTTCTCGATGGCGGCCAGGCGCAAGCACAGCACCTGCCAGGCGAACGTCTCGCTGGCCAGCTGCGGCTCGATCTTGCGCAGCCCGCCGCGCTGCCCCAGCACCAGGTCGGCCAGGCGCCGCTGCTGGCTCTGCGAGAAGCCCGGCGCGTCGGCATGCGCCACGAGGTAGGCGCTGTGGCGGTGGTGGTCGTGGTGCGACACCATCAGCCCCACCTCGTGCAGCGCTGCGGCCCAGCCCAGCTCGCGCCGCGTCTCGCTGTGGTCGTCGGGCTGCGCGGCGGCGAACAGCGCCAGCGCCCGGGTCTGCACCCGCGTCGCCTGCGCGGTGTCGATGCCGAAGCGGCGCTGCAGGTCGGCCACGGTGGCGTCGCGCGGGTCGTGGCCGCGGCCGGCGGCGGCGGCGAGGCGGCGCTCGTGCAGGTCGACGATCACGCCCTGGCGCAGCGCGCCCTTGGCGGCGTTCATCGCGCGGATGTCGAAGTGCGTCGCCAGCGTGTACAGGATGGCCAGGCCGCCAGGCAGCACGGCGCGGCGCTCGGGCTTCAGGCTCGGCAGCTCGATGCGGTCGACGTGGCCGGCCTCGATGCAGCGCTCGATGCACCAGCGCAGGCCGCGCGGGGTGATGCGGCCGTCGGTCACGCCCGCCGCCTGCAGCACCTGCGCCACCGCGCCGGCGGTGCCCGACGAGCCCAGCGCCTGCTGCCAGTGCCCGGGCGCGAAGGGCTCGAGCGCTTCCTCGAGCTCGGCGCCCGCGGCCACCTGCGCGGCGCGGAAGCCGGCTTCGGTGATGCGCCCGCCTTCGAAGAAGCGCAGCGACAGGCCGACGCAGCCCACGCCGAAGGATTCGGCCAGCAGCACCTGCCGCGCCTGGCCGAGGATCAGCTCGGTCGAGCGCCCGCCGATGTCGATGACCAGCCGGCGCGCGTCGCCCGGCTGCAGGTGGGTGACGCCGGCGTAGGTGAGGCGCGCCTCCTCGCGGCCCGAGATCACCTCGATGGGAAAGCCTAAAGCCTCCTGCGCCCGCAGCAAGAAGGTGTCGCGGTTGCGCGCCTCGCGCAGCGTCTGCGTCGCCACGGCGCGCACGCGGTCGGCCGGCAGGCCCGACAGGCGCGAGGCGAAACGGCGCAGGCACGACAGACCGCGCTGCGCCGCCTCTTCGCCGAGCATGCCGTTGGCGTCGAGCCCGCCGCCCAGGCGCACGGTCTCCTTGAGGTAGTCGATGCGGCGGTAGCGGCCCGGCTGTCCGGGCAGGCCGATCTCGAGGCGGAAGCTGTTGGACCCCATGTCCACGGCCGCCAGCGAACCGGCCGGGTTCACGGTGTCGTCCATGCGGCCATGCTAGCGCCGCCCCGTGGCGGCGCCGGTGGTCCAGGCGGGGTTGACAGCCTCGATAAGATCGTCGGCAGCCACAAGAACACGCCGCGACCCTTCCACCGCGGCCCGCCCATGACCCTCGTCTACATCGTGATCGCCACCGTGATCGGCGGCGTGCTGTCCGTCGTCATCGCCGCCTCGCTCACCCTGGCCGTGCTCGGCCGCCTGGTCAAGAGCCTGGTGAGCCTGTCGGCCGGGGTGCTGCTGGGCACGGCCTTGCTGCACGTGCTGCCCGAGGCCTTCGACCACCACGGCAGCCACGCCAGCCCGCAGGCGCTGTTCGCGACGCTGCTCGGCGGGCTGCTGTTCTTCTGGCTGCTGGAGAAGGCCGAGCTCTACCGCCACGACCACCACCACGAGCACGACGGGCACGACCATCACCATCACTTCGACCGTCAGCAGGCCGGCCGCGGCGGGCTGACGGTGCTGGTGGGCGACACGGTGCACAACTTCTGCGACGGCATCATCATCGCCGCCGCCTTCCTGGCCGACACCAGCCTGGGCGTGGTCACGGCGCTGGCCATCCTGGCGCACGAGATCCCGCAGGAGGCCGGCGACTACATCGTGCTGCTCAACGCCGGCTTCTCGCGCGCGCGGGCGCTGGCCTTCAACGCGCTCTCGGGCCTGGCCGCGGTGGCCGGCGGCGTCATCGGCTACTTCCTCGTCGTGCCGTGGGAAGCGGCGCTGCCCTACCTGCTGGTGGTGGCCGCCAGCAGCTTCATCTACGTGGCGGTGGCCGACCTGCTGCCGCAGCTGCAGCGCCGCCTGTCGTGGCGCGAGACGCTGGCCCAGGTGGCGTGGCTGGCGGCCGGCCTGGCGCTGGTGTTCCTGGCGCTGGGTGCGGTGCACGGGGGCGGCGGGCACGGGCACGCGCACTGAGCGCCGCCGTCCGCCGCCGCGGACCTAACGCACCACCAGCACGGGCAGGTCGGTGTGCGTCAGCACCTTCTGCGTCTCGCTGCCAAGCAGCAGCGCGGTCATGCCGCGGCGGCCGTGCGAAGCCATGACGATGAGGTCGCAGCCACGTGCCTTGGCGTGGTCGAGGATCGCCTCCCAGGCATGCAGCGCCTCCACCGTCGTGCCTTCGCAGGCGATGCCGGCGGTGGTGGCGGCATCGACCACCTCCTTGACGCGCGCCGCGGCGACACGCTCCTGGGCGTCGAAGAACTCCTGCGGCGGCACCGGCTGCATCTCGGAGACGGCGCTGTAGGGGAAGGGTTCCTTCACCGCCAGCGTGTCGATCGAGGCGCCCGTCAGGCGAGCCAGCTGCAGCGCCTTGGCCAGCGCCTTGGGCGTGATGTCGGAACCGTCGGTCGGGAACAGGATGCGCTTGAACATGCCGGACTCCTGCTGGCGGTGGTGGACGACGCCCGGAGTAAACGCCGCGGCCGGCCGCCGCGCAAGCGGGCAGGCCCGGCAGCGGCACGGGGATTGATCGGCGTCAACGGCGCGCGCATGGCGGCGCGCCGGTGACGGCTCAGCCGCGTGCCACGGGGCGCGCCGGGTCGGCGCACCACTCGCTCCACGAGCCGGGGTACAGCGCGGTGTCGCCGCCCCCGGCGTGCGCCAGGGCCAGCAGGTTGTGCGCGGCGGTGACGCCCGAGCCGCACTGGTGCACCACGTCGGCGCCGGCCGCCGCGCCGACGCCGAGCGCGGCGAACTCCTCGCGCAGCGTGTCGGCGGGCTTGAAGCGGCCGTCGGGCAGCAGGTTGTGCTTGAAGAAGCGCAGCGTGGCGCCGGGGATGTGCCCGGCCACCGGGTCGAGCGGCTCGACCTCGCCGCGGAAGCGCTCGGGCGCGCGCGCATCGATCAGCCGCACGCGGCCCAGCCGGGCGAGCAGGGCGTCGGCGTCGATGGTGGGCATCGCGGGCTCGGCCGATGCGGGGTAGGGCGGCTGCGGTTGCACGTCGGGCCAGTGGGTCTCGAGCGTGCCGCCGGCGGCGCGCCAGGCGGCGCGGCCGCCGTCGAGCACGGCCACGTCGGCATGGCCCAGCCAGCGCAGCAGCCACCAGGCGCGCGCGGCGTACGGGCTGCCCTGGTCGTCGTAGCAGACCACGGGCGTGGCCGGCGTGATGCCCCAGCGGCCGACGCGCGCGGCGAAGGTGGCGCGCGCGGGCAGCGGATGGCGGCCGTTGCGGCCGGTCTTGGCGCCGGAGAGGTCCTCGTCGAGGTGCGCGTAGACGGCACCGGGCAGGTGGCCGGCGTCGTAGGCGCGCCGGCCGGCCGCGGTGTCGGCCAGGTCGAAGCCGCAGTCCAGCAGCACCGGGCGCGGCGTGCCGTGCCAGGCCAGCAGGTCTTGGGCGGAGATCAGGGTGCGCAGCGTCGGCATGGGGCTCCTTGGAAGGTCACGTTTCGGTGGGCGCGGCATCGGTGCGCGGTGCCTGGCGGCCCCGCACCAGGGTCGCGACGACGCCGGCGCCGATGATGAGCAGCATGCCCAGCAGCGACAGCGCGGTGACCGGGTCGTCGAACAGCCAGACGCCGAAGCCGAAGGAGAACACGATGCCCAGGTACTGCAGGGCGGCGATGCCCAGCGTGGCGCCGGTGGCGTAGGCGCGCGTCATCATCCATTGCGCCACCGTGGCCAGCGCGCCGATGGCCAGCAGCAGCGCCGCGCTGGTGGCCGTGTGGGCGTGCCAGCCGCCGCTGACGAAGGCCAGCGCACCGCCGATGAGCACGCCGGCCACCGAGAAGTACAGCACCACGCGCGTGCCCGGCTCGCCGGCGCGGCCAAGCGCCGTCACCTGCAGGTAGGCCACGGCGCCGAGCAGGCCCGAGCCCAGCCCGGCCAGGCCGTGCCACAGCTGCTCCTGCTCGATGGTCGGCCGCAGCACCAGCGCCACGCCGGCGAAGCCGGCGAGCACGGCGGCGACGAGGCGCCAGTCGGGTGCGCGCTCGGCCGCCAGCAGCACCGCGCCGCCGATGAGGAACAGCGCGATCCACACGCTCGACAGGTAGTTGAGCGTCATCGCCGTGGCGAGCGGCAGCGCGGCCAGCGAGTAGAACCACAGGCACATCGCCACCGTGCCGCTGATGCTGCGCCAGACGTGCATCGCCGGCACCGGCGTGGCCCAGGGCGTGCCGCGCCAGCGCATGAACGAGCCCATCGCCACCAGGCTGATGAGCGAGCGGTAGAACACCAGCTCGCCGGCGCCGTACTGCGCCGAGACGAGCTTGATGCACACCCCCATCAGCGCGAACAGGAACGACGCGCCGACCATCAGCAGCGGCGCCGACGCCGCGGCCGAGGCCGGCGCCGCGCCGATCAAGCGCGCTCGGGCAGCGCCGCGCCCATCTCGCGCCGGTACCACTCGTGGAAGTGCTGCATGCCGTCTTCCATCGGGCTCTGGTACGGGCCGGCGTCGTCGTCGCCGCGTTCCATCAGGGCCTTGCGGCCGGCGTCCATGCGCAGGGCGATCTCGTCGTCCTCGTCGCAGGTCTCCATGTAGGCGGCCTGCTGGGCTTCGACGAACTCGGGCTCGAAGGCGGCGATCTCCTCGGGGTAGAAGAACTCCACCAAGTTGAGCGTCTTCTGCGGCCCCTGCGGGAACAGCGTGGAGACGACGAGCACCTGCGGATACCACTCGACCATCACCGTCGGGTAGTACGTCAGCCAGATCGCGCCCTGGCGCGGCGTGGCGTCGCCGGTGACCTTGCGCACCGCCTCGTGCCAGCGCTGGTACACCGGCGAGCCGGCGCTGCGGTCGGCATCGGCCAGCGCCCGGTTCGCGCCCACGGTCTGCACCGAATGGTGGCGGCCGAACTCCCAGCGCAGGTCGTCGCAGGTGACGAAGCGGCCCAGGCCGGGGTGGAACGGCCCGACGTGGTAGTCCTCCAGGTACACCTCGATGAACGTCTTCCAGTTGTAGTCGCAGTGGTGCAACCGTGCGCCGTGGTAGACGTAGCCCGAGAAGTCCAGGTCGGCGGCGCAGCCCAGCTGCGCCAGGTCGGTGGACACCTGCCGCCCGTTGTGCTCGAACAACAGCCCGTGCCAGTCCTGCAGCGGGTAGTTGCGCAGGTTCAGGCAGGGGTCGTGGTCGAAGTGCGGCGCGCCGACGAGCTGGCCATGCAGGTCGTACGTCCAGCGGTGCAGCGGGCAGACGATGTGGCTGCGCGTGTTGCCGCGGCCCTTGAGCATGATGGCCTGGCGGTGGCGGCACACGTTGGACACCAGTTCGATGCCCTGCGGCGTGCGCACCAGCGCACGGCCCTCGCGTTCCTGCGCCAGGGCCAGGTGGTCGCCGACCTCGGGCAGCGCCAGCGCATGCCCGAGGTAGCGCGGCGCATGCTGGAAGATGAGTTCCTGTTCGCTGCGGAACAGGCCCTCGCTGAAATAACTGCCGACGGAAAGTTGAGAGCGGCTGCGCTCCAGAGCTTCGAGACTGATGCTCAGGTCCGACATGATCCGACCGGATCCTCCTTGGTCAAGGACATCGATACCCGCCGCCCGGTGGCCCCGCGAGCGGCATTGACGAGCTCGTGAGACCGGCCCCATGGCCGGGGGTTCAACGAGCGGGGCGCGAATTCTAGCCGGGGGGTCCGGAAGGGCTTTCCCGTGGCGGCGCCGGCGCACCGCCTTGGCGCGCATGAGACCGGTCGGGCCGGGGGCAAGGACTAGAATCCGCCCTTCGGATTTCACGTCACGGAATGTCTTCCAGCCCCCTCGCCGCGCCGGCCGCGGACCCCGTCAGCTACGAACAGGCGCTGTCCGAACTCGATCGCCTGGTGGCGCGCATGGAAGGTGGCCAGATGCCGCTGGACGAGCTGCTCGAGGGCTATCGCCGCGGCGCCGACCTGCTGAACTACTGCCGCGCCCGGCTGCAGGCCGTCGAGGACCAGGTCAAGGTGCTCGAGGACGGCCAGCTCAAGCCGTGGAACGCCGCATGAACGCGGTGCGAGAACCGGTGCTCTGCAACCTCGCATTCGACGCCTGGTCGCGCGACCGGCTGGCCGAGGTGGAAGCGGCGCTCGAGCGCTGGGTGCCGGCCGACGCGCCTGCGGGCCTGGGCGACGCCATGCGCTACGGCGTGCTCGACGGCGGCAAGCGGCTGCGGCCGCTCTTGGTGCTGGCGGCCTGCGAGGCCGTCGCCGGCGACCCGGCCGCCGCGCTGCGTGCCGCCGTGGCGGTGGAGCTGATCCACGCCTATTCGCTGGTGCACGACGACATGCCGTGCATGGACAACGACGTGCTGCGCCGGGGCAAGCCCACGGTGCACGTGCGCTTCGGCGAGGCCCAGGCCATGCTGGCCGGCGACGCCATGCAGGCCCTGGCGTTCGAGGTGCTGACGCCACAGCCGGACGACGCCGACGGCGGCGCCCCGATGGCGCCGGCGCTGCAGGCCCGGCTGTGCGCGCTGCTGGCGCGTTCCGCCGGGCACGCGGGCATGGCCGGCGGCCAGGCCATCGACCTGGCGAGCATCGGCCGCGTGCTCGACGAAGCCACGCTGCGCGACATGCACCGGCGCAAGACCGGCGCCCTGCTGCAGGCCAGCGTGCTGATGGGCGCGGCCTGCGGCCAGGCCGGCGCGCGCGCGCTGCGGGCGCTGTCCGACTACGGCGCCGCCATCGGCCTGGCGTTCCAGGTGGTGGACGACATCCTCGACGTGACCCAGGCCTCGGAGACGCTCGGCAAGACGGCCGGCAAGGACCAGGGCGCGGACAAACCGACCTACGTCTCGGTGCTGGGCCTGGACGCGGCACGTGGCCACGCCCAGGCGCTGCGGCGCCAGGCGCACGCCGCGCTCGCCGCCAGCGGCCTGGGCCAGGCGGCGGTGCCGCTGGCGGTGCTGGCCGACAAGGTGGTCGAGCGGGAGCATTGAGCAGATGAGCACGACCTCACACACCACGCCGGCGCGCGGCCTGCTGCAGAAGATCGACAGCCCGGCCGACCTGCGCCGGTTGGCGCGCACCGACCTGCCGGCGGTGGCGGGCGAGCTGCGCCAGTTCGTGCTGGACACCGTCAGCCAGACCGGCGGCCACCTCGGCAGCAACCTCGGCACGGTGGAGCTGACGGTGGCGCTGCACTACGTGTTCAACACGCCGCACGACCGCATCGTCTGGGACGTGGGCCACCAGACCTACCCGCACAAGATCATCACCGGCCGGCGCGACCGCATGCACACGCTGCGCCAGCTGGGCGGCGTCGGCGGCTTCCCGCGCCGCGACGAGAGCGAGTACGACACCTTCGGCACGGCGCACAGCTCCACCAGCATCAGCGCCGCGCTCGGCATGGCGCTGGCGGCCAAGCTCAAGGGCGAGGACCGGCGCGCCGTGGCCGTCATCGGCGACGGCGCCATGACCGCCGGCATGGCCTTCGAGGCGCTGAACAACGCCGGCGTCAGCCACGCCGGCGTCAATGCCGACCTGCTGGTGGTGCTGAACGACAACGACATGTCGATCAGCCCGCCGGTGGGCGCGCTCAACAAGTACCTGGCGCGGCTGATGAGCGGGCGCTTCTACGCCGCGGCACGCGAGAGCGCCAAGGCGGTGCTGAAGAACGCGCCGCCGCTCTTCGAGCTGGCGCGGCGCTTCGAGGAGCACGCCAAGGGCATGGTCGTGCCGGGCACGATCTTCGAGGAGTTCGGCTTCAACTACGTTGGCCCCATCGACGGGCACGACCTCGACGCGCTGATCCCCACGCTGGAGAACCTCAAGGCCAAGCGCGGCCCGCAGTTCCTGCACGTCGTCACCAAGAAGGGCTACGGCTACAAGCTGGCCGAGGCCGATCCGGTCAAGTACCACGCCGCCAGCGGCAGGTTCGATCCGGCGCAGGGCTTCCCCAAGGCCACCGCGCCGAGCAAGCCCACGTTCACGCAGGTGTTCGGCCAATGGCTGTGCGACATGGCCGAGGCCGACCCGCGGCTCGTGGGCATCACGCCGGCCATGCGCGAAGGCTCGGGCATGGTCGAGTTCCACAAGCGCTTTCCCAAGCGCTACCACGACGTGGGCATCGCCGAGCAGCACGCCGTCACCTTCGCCGCCGGCATGGCCTGCGAAGGGCTCAAGCCGGTGGTGGCGATCTACTCGACGTTCCTGCAGCGCGGCTACGACCAGCTGGTGCACGACGTCGCCATCCAGAACCTGCCGGTGGTGTTCGCACTCGACCGCGCCGGGCTCGTCGGCGCCGACGGCGCCACCCACGCCGGTGCCTACGACATCGCCTACGTGCGCTGCGTGCCCAACATGAGCATGCTCGCGCCCAGCGACGAGAACGAATGCCGCATGGCGCTGACGACAGCCTTCCGCCAGGACCACCCGGTGTGCGTGCGCTACCCGCGCGGGAGCGGCGTCGGCGCGGCCATCGCGCCCGGGCTCGAGGCCTGGCCGTGGGGCAAGGGCGTGGTGCGGCGCGAGGCCAAGCCCGCGCCGCGCGGCGACGGCCGCGGGCCCGCCAAGCGCATCGCCATCCTGGCCTTCGGCACGCTGCTGCATCCGGCGTTGAAGGCGGCCGAGTCGATCAACGCCACGGTGGCCGACATGCGCTTCGTCAAGCCGCTCGACGAGGCGCTGGTGCTCGAGCTGGCGCGTGCGCACGACGCCTTCGTCACCGTCGAGGAAGGCTGCGTCATGGGCGGCGCCGGCAGCGCCGTGCTCGAGTGCCTGATGGCCCACGGCGTGGCCCTGCCGGTGCTGCAGCTGGGTCTGCCCGACCAGTTCGTCGAGCACGGCGACCCGGCGCAGCTGCTGGCGCTGTGCGGGCTGGACGCCGCCGGCATCGAGAAGAGCATCGTGCAGCGCTTCGGGGTGCGGCCGTCGTTCGCCGCGGTCGTCAACAGCTGACGTCGCGGCGGCGTTCGACGGCTTCGAACGCTGCGTGTAAACCCTGCGACGCCGTCGCCGGGGCGACGCTGTCATGCTTCGAGCCGCGATGACCAACCTCATGAACCTCAGCGGGGCCCTCCACATCCCGGACACGCAGAGCGAGCGCGACGACCGGCGCCTGGCCATCCAGCGCGTGGGCGTCAAGGACGTGCGCTACCCGCTGGTGCTGTCGGTGGCCGGCGCGCCGCAGCAGACCGCCGCGTCGTGGACGCTGGACGTGGCGCTGCCGGCCGAGCAGAAGGGCACGCACATGTCGCGCTTCGTCGCCTGGCTGGACGCGCTCGCCCAGTCCGGCGAGCCGCTGGATGCGGACAGCCTGCGCCAGCGCCACGCGGCCATGCTCGACAGGCTGGGCGCGCACGAGGGCCGCATCGAGGCGGCGTTCACCTTCTTCCTGCGCAAGCGGGCGCCGGTCTCGGGGCTGACCAGCCTGCTCGACTACCAGGGGCGCTGGGTGTCGGAGACGCGCGCCGGCCGCACCACGCTGTGGGCCGAGGTGGCGGTGCCCGTGAAGAGCCTGTGCCCGTGCAGCAAGGAGATCAGCGACTACGGCGCGCACAACCAGCGCTCGCTGGTGACGCTGCGCGTCGAGCTGCTCGAGGCGGTGCCCTGGCACGAGCTGGTGCGCTTCGCCGAGGACGCGGCCTCCAGCGAGATCTGGCCCATGCTCAAGCGCGCCGACGAGAAGTGGGTGACCGAGCGTGCCTACGAGAACCCCAAGTTCGTCGAGGACCTGGTGCGCGACGTCGCGCTGGCGCTCAACGCCGATGCGCGCATCGGGCGCTACACGGTCGACGTCGAGAACTTCGAGTCGATCCACAACCACTCGGCGTACGCGCGCATCGAGCGGGCATAGCGCCGGCGCGGACGGTGGCACGCGTGCGTGACGCGTGCGGCCGGCGCCCGGGGCGGCGTCAGCCCGCCGCCGACCTGGCCTTGTCCAGCACCTCCGACGCGTGCCGGTAGCCTTGCTCGACGATGCTGTCGAAGCGGCTCCACTGCAGCATGCCGACGCGGTACAGCGGCGGGTTGAAGTACAGGTCGCAATGCGCCTTGGCCTCGCGCTGGCGCGAGCTGCTGTAGAGGATGGTGACGTTCATCAGGTAGGCCACCAGCGACGGGAAGCGGTAGCGGCGCTTGCGCCGCGGGCGCAGGCGGTCGCGCAGCAGGGCCCAGGCATCGGGAACCTCGGCATGGGAGATGGGCCGCGGCTTGCCGGCGGCCAGGTCGACGCCGATGACCCGGCCGACGCCGCGCCGGCGACGCATCACGTCGACCGGAAAGTTGTTGAACGTGCCGCCGTCGCACAGCAGCTCGCCGTCCATCAGCACCGGCGGCAGGGCGCCCGGGATGGCCGTGCTGGCCAGCAGCGCGCGCGCCAGCGGCCCGTGCTGCAGCACCTGCTCGGTGGCGCGCGAGTAGTTGCTGGCGACGCAGAAGAAGTTCTTCCACAGGTCCTCGATGTCGGCGTGCGTGCCCAGCAGCTCCTGCGCGGCCTGGTCGACGACGCGCCGCAGCCGCCGGCCGCGGATGAGCGACAGCAGCGGCACCCAGTTCACGTCCCCCGTCGGGTTGAGCGCGAAGGCGCGCCGCGCCACGCCCAGCGTCTCGTCGACGGGCCGGTCGGTCGCCGCCAACGCCGCCACCACCGAGCCGATGCTCGTGCCGCCGACGAAATCGAACTCGATGCCGTGCTCGCGCAGCGCGCGCATCACGCCCAGGTGCGCCAGGCCGCGGGCGCCGCCGCCGGCCAGCACCAGGCCCACCGCACTGCGGTTCTGGATGCGCGCCAGCCGTGCCATGTCGGCGCTGGAGCCTTCGCGCAGGTGCACGTGGTCGGCGAGCGGGCGGCGTTGCAGCCAGGCTGCGGTGCCACGCGGGCAGCGCGTGTTCGGCGGATGCAGCAGCAGCAGCACCTCGGCGACCTCGCCACGGCCCGGCCGCTGCACGAGGAACTGCGTCTCCGTGGCGTGCAGCACCGGTGGGTCGCCCGCGTGGGCCAGCAGCAGCAGCTCGTCGCTGCGCCGGCAGCAGCGCTCGGACCAGGCCGTCGCCGTGGCGTCGCCCACCAGCAGCACCATGTCGTGGCGCGACTCCAGCTCGTCCAGCCACAGCGCGATGCGGCGCGCCGCGTCGGCCGGCGGCGTGGCGTCGCGCGCCAGCCCCGGGGTGCCCAGTGCATCGTCGAGCCGCGCCGCGTCCACCACGCACACCCGGCCCATCGGCTGCAGCTGCGCCGCCAGCGCTTCGGCGAAGGCGGCGGCGTCGACGCGGGGGGAAATCGGCAGCAGCCCCATGGTGACCGGCCGCACGGGCTCGGCGCGCGCAGGCGGCGTCTGCATGCGGTGGATGAGCTGCCGCGCCAGCGCCAGCGAAGCCTGGCTGCTGCGCGCCAGCAGGTCGTGGAAACCCGGCTTGTCGAGCTGCACCAGCACCGAATCGCGCACCGCCACCACGGTGGCCGAGCGGGGTGCGTCGGTGTAGAGGCTCATCTCCCCGATGACCTGGCCGCGGCCCATGTCGCGCACGGCGCGTTCGCTGCCGGCGTCGTCGCGCACGTAGGCTCGCAGCCGGCCGCTGACCACCCAGTACATCGACGCGCCGGGCTCGCCCTGAGCCATCAGCGTCTGGCCGGCGCCCAGTTCCACCCAGCTCAGGCGCTCGCGCAGCAGCGCCAGCGCCTCGGGTTCGAGCGCGCCCAGGTCGCGCTCGAGCAGCTGCGCCAGCAGCGCGCTCTGGAAGTCCGCCGGCATCAGGCGGCGTGCAGTTGAAGTGGGTGGACAGGCCGCGCGGCGGCGGCGGTGCGAGCCCCTGTGGCGGCTGGACGGGTTCGGCCACGGGGCAGGGAGCGCGGGTGCATCGGCAGGCTGGGGGACAACGGCGAAAGCCGGCGATTGTGGCGGAGCGGACTGCGGTTTCCCCGTAGGAATTTGCCTGACACACCCCCTGGAAGAACGGGGACTGAAGCCACCGAGATGGCCTGATGTTGGCCCCCATCTCCGCTGCCTACAGTCCTTCACATCGATCGACGCCCATCCCACACCCCTCAGGAGCCGAACCGAAATGACCGCCGACCAGATCCTTGCCGAAATCCGCGAAGCCAACCTGTCCTACCTGATGCTGGCCCAGAGCCTGGTGCGCAGCGACAAGGAACAGGCGCTGTTCCGCCTGGGCATCGGCGAGGAGACGGCCGACCTCATCGGTGCGCTGACCCCGGCGCAGATGATGAAGATCGCCACCGGCAACCAGCTGCTGTGCCGCTTCCGCATGGACGACGACGTCGTCTGGAGCCTGCTCACGAGCCACGGCAAGGGCGCCGCCAACGACGGCATGAGCCGCCTGCACGCGTCGATCCTGATGGCCGGCCGCCACCAGGAAGCGGCCTGACCCCGCACCACGTCGAACGCATCACACACACACAAGACAGCAGGACGGAGCAACCCCATGGCGCGCAGCAAGAGCATCCTCACCGAGGCCCGGCAGATCGAGCGTGCGGTCACGCTGATCAACCTGGGCGCGCGGCTGCAGGTGCTGGAGAGCGAGACCGACCTGAGCTACGAGCGCCTGCTGCGCCTGTACAAGGAAGTGGCCGGCAAGAGCCCGAGCAAGGGCCAGCTGCCGTTCTCCACCGACTGGTTCATGACCTGGCAGCCGAACATCCATTCGAGCCTGTTCCTGAACATCCACGAGTACCTGAACAAGGTGGCCGCGCTCGACGAGATCGACACCGTCATCAAGGCCTACCAGCTCTACAGCGAGCAGATGCAGGCCCAGGGGCTGGAGCCGATGTTGAGCGTCACGCGGGCCTGGCGCCTGGTGAAGTTCGTCGACAACGGCATGCTCACGATGACCGCCTGCAGCAAGTGCGGCGGCCACTTCGTCACCCACCCGCACGAGATCGCGCGCCACTACGTGTGCGGCATGTGCAACCCGCCGGCGCGCGCCGGCAAGGGCAAGCTGGCCGGCACGCTGGGCCAGGACATGGCCAGGACCGCGCCGCGGGCGGCCGACGACGACGAGCGGGCCGCGCCCGCACCCGTCGCCGCCAAGGTGAAGCCGACCGCCGCCGCCACGGCGCGCAGTGCGAAGGCCGTGCACGCCGCCGCGGGCCACGGTCAATAGATCACGCCGGCCGCGATGCGGGCCTCAAGCGCCTTGCACCGCGGCCGACAACAGGACCAGTCGATTTCATTGCTCGTCTCCTCCTGGCACAGATCCCTGTGCTTTCGAGCGGGCCCTCCGGGGCCCGCTTTTTTTTGCGGGCGTTTCAGTCCGCCGGCGGCCGAGCCGATATCCGTGGCGTCGTGAAGCTCGTTCCGTTCCCTGCGAAGTACCTGCGGCTCAACGAGCCGCTGCCGTTCGGCCTGCGTGATGCCGAAGGGCGCCTGCTGCTGGCCGCCGGCCAGGCCATCACGCTCAAGGCGCGCCTGGTCGAGCTGACCAGCCAGCCGTTGTTCGGCGAGGAAGCCGAGTCGGCCGACTGGCGCCGCCGCCTCGCCGCCGCCACCGACCTGGCGCTGCGCCAGGGCGCGACGCTCGCCGCGGTGGCCGAGGCCCGGCCCGAGGCGCTGCCGGCGCGCGAGCAGACACAGGCCGCGCCCGTCACCCAGAGCCTGGCCGCGCAGTGGGACGACCTCGTCGCCCAGCTCGACCTGGCGCTGCGCGACGTGCGGCCGGGCAACGGCGAGTGGCGCGCGCGGCTCTTCGCCGTGCACGGCCGCGCGCGCCAGGTGTTCCAGCGCCGGCCCGATGCGTCGCTCTACCACCTGGTGTACGAAGCCGGGCATTCGACGCAGAAGTACAGCTGCCACCACGCGCTGCTGGCGCTGCTGATGGGCGAGCAGGCCGCGGCCATGCTGGCCTGGCCGCAGAACTGGATCGACAGCCTGGGCCGCGCCGCGCTGACGATGAACGTCGCCATGCTGCGCCTGCAGGACCAGCTGGCCGCGACCGAGAAGCCGCCGTCCCCCGAGCAGCGCGCCGAGATCGACGCCCACCCCGAGACCGGCGCGCAGCTGCTGCAGGCCGCGGGGCTGGGCGATCCCCTGGCCATCGCCGTGGTGCGGCTGCACCACGACGGCAGCCGCGCCGCCGAGCCGCTGGCCGGCCTGCCGCCCGAGCGCGCCATCGCCCGCCTGCTGCGCCGGGTGGACATCTTCTCGGCCAAGATCAGCCGGCGCGCGTCGCGCTCGCCGATGTCGCCGGTGCAGGCCGCGCGCGAGGCCTGCCTGGGCCCGGGCGGCGTGCCCGACGAGATCGGCGGCGCGCTGCTCAAGGCGGTGGGCCTGTACCCGCCGGGCAGCTTCGTCGAGTTGACCAGCGGCGAGCTCGGCATCGTGCTGGCGCGCGGCAGGCGCGCCAACCTGCCGTTCGTCGCCGCGCTGGTGTCGGCGAGCGGCAACCCGCTGATGGAGCCCGCGCTGCGCGACACGCTCGACCGGCGCTACGCCGTCAAGTCGGCGGTGGCGCCGTCGGCGGTGAAGGTCCGGCCGCAGCACGAGCGCATCCTCGCCTTGCGCTGAGCCGCTTTCCGCGGCCTTTTCCGCCCATCGCGCCGGCGGGCGCGCCGGGACACTGGCGGCACGATGTCCAGACTGCGCCTGCGCGCGCCCGCTGCCGTGTCCGCTGCCCTGCTCGCCGTCCGACGTGACCTGCCCTGGCCACTGCCCGCCGTGCTGGCGTGGTGCGGCGCATGGGTGGCGTGGTCGCTCGTCGGCCCCGCGCGCCCGGCGCTGGCGTTCGTGGCCGGGCTGCTGGTCGCCGCGACGCTGGCCTGGTGGGGCAGCGACGGCCTGCGCCGCCGCCTGATCGCCGCGGTGGGCTTTCCCGCCTCGGCGCTGGCGCTCGGGCTGGCGCCGGCGCTTCCGCCGTGGGCTTGGCTGCTGGCCTTGCTGCCGCTGCTGGCCGCGTACCCGCTGCGCGCCTGGCGCGACGCCCCGTTCTATCCCACGCCGCCCGGCGCGCTGCACGCACTGCCCGGCGTGGTGACGCCCGCGCCGCGGCGCGTGCTTGACGCCGGCTGCGGCCTGGGCCATGGCCTGGCGGCGCTGCGCCGCGCCTGGCCGGAGGCCGAGCTGCACGGCGTGGAGTGGAGCGCGCCGCTGGCCGCGCTGGCGGGCTGGCGCTGCCGCCGGCTCGGTGCACGCGTGCACCGCGGCGACATGTGGTCCGCATCGTGGGCCGGGCACGACCTCGTCTACGTGTTCCAGCGCCCCGAGTCGATGGCCCGGGCCTGGGACAAGGCCTGCGCCGAGATGGCCCCTGGCAGCTGGCTCGTGAGCCTCGCCTTCGCGGTGCCCGGCGTCACGCCCGTCGCCCGGCTGCCGGCCAGGGCAGGGCGCTCGCGCGAACTGTGGGTGTATCGCCTGCCTTCTCCGGGCACGGTGCGGCGCTCAACCGCCACGGCCACGGGCCGATAACCACGCATGCCCCGCGGGCCGCCAGCCCGCGCGGGTGCTTTGCGCACAAGCACCAACTGCAATGTTCGTCATCATCGGCTGGGTCGTCGCGCTGGGTTGCATCTTCGGCGTGTACATCGTGCACGGCGGCAACATCGGCGTGATCCTGAAGGCGTTGCCCTTCGAAATGGTCACCATCCTGGGCGCCGCGCTCGGCGCCTTCCTGGCCAACAACCAGATGAAGGTGGTCAAGGCCTCCATCGCCGGCCTGGGCCGCTGCTTCAAGGGCAGCAAGTTCAGCAAGGCGCGCTACATGGAGCTGCTGGCGCTGCTGTACGACATCCTGCAGAAGGCGCGCAAGGAAGGCCTGATGTCCATCGAGAAGGACGTCGAGGACCCGCACTCGAGCCCGCTGTTCCAGAAGTACCCCACCGTCGGAAACGACCACCACGTGGTGGAGTTCATCACCGACTACCTGCGCATGATGGTCTCGGGCAACCTGAACGCGCACGAGATCGAGTCGCTGATGGACAGCGAGATCGAGACCCACCATCAGGAAGAGCACGCCGCGGTGGCGGCCATCGCGCGCCTGGCCGGCGGCCTGCCGGCCTTCGGCATCGTCGCGGCGGTGCTCGGTGTGGTGAACACCATGGGCTCTGTCGGCCAGCCGCCGGCCGTGCTGGGCGGGATGATCGGCTCGGCGCTGGTCGGCACCTTCCTCGGCATCCTGCTGGCCTACGGCTTCGTCGAGCCGCTGGGCGGCCTGCTCGAGCAGAAGGTCGAGGACGCGGGCAAGGAGCTGCAGTGCATCAAGACGACGCTGCTCGCGTCGATGCAGGGCTACGCGCCGCAGGTGGCCATCGAGTTCGGCCGCAAGGTGCTCTACAGCGGCGACCGGCCGACCTTCGGCGAGCTGGAAGGCCACGTGAAGGGCAAGAAGTGACGAACCTGGCCCCGCCCCGTCGCGCCATCGGCGCTCCCTTGCAGGGGGGCTCCGCCGGCGGACCGGCGACGCCGGCTCCGCGGCTCCCGCTCGGTGGGCCGCTGTCCGCGGCTCGGCGGCCGGGGCTGAGCCTGCAGCTGTCGTTGCCGCTGGGCCCGACCACGCTGGCCAAGCCGATGCGGAGCACCTGACATGGCGGGCGACGCCAAGAAGCTCCAGCCGATCATCATCAAGCGCGTCAAGAAGGGCGGCCATGCCGCCCATGGCGGCGCGTGGAAGATCGCCTATGCCGACTTCGTGACGGCGATGATGGCCTTCTTCCTGCTGATGTGGCTGCTGGGCAGCACCACCGACGGCGACAAGAAGGGCATCGCCGACTACTTCGCCAGCCCGCTGAAGGTGGCGCTGCTGGGTGGCGGCAGCGGCTCGGGCGATTCGTCGCACGTCATCAAGGGTGGCGGCCAGGATCTCTCGCGCACCAACAGCCAGGTCAAGCGCGGCGACATGCAGGCCAAGCGCTCGACGATCAACGTGCACCAGCTCAAGGCCGAGCAGGTGCGCGCCGAGGTGGCGCGGCTGGAGGACCTGAAGCACCGCATCGAGAAGAAGATGTCGGGCAACGCGCGCCTGGCGGGCCTGAGCAACCAGCTCAAGCTGGAGATGACGCACGAGGGCCTGCGCATCCAGATCGTCGACGAGGCCGGCCGGCCCATGTTCGCCAGCGGCAGCAACGCGGTGCAGCCCGACATGCGCGAGCTGCTGCGCGCCGTGGGCGAGGTGCTGGCCGAAGTGCCCAACCGGCTGACGCTCGAGGGCCACACCGATTCGATCCCCGTGGCCTCCACCGAACGCGGCTACAGCAACTGGGAGCTCAGCGCCGACCGCGCCAACGCGTCGCGCCGCGAGCTCATCGCCGGCGGCCTGCCGGAGGAGCAGGTGCTGCGCGTGCAGGGCCTGGCCGCCGTCAACCCCTACGACCGGCGCGACCCGGCCGCGCCGGCCAACCGCCGCATCAGCATCCTGGTGATGACGCGCGAGGCCGAGGAGCGCGTGTTCCAGAGCACGCCCGTGCCGTTCGAACCCGCCGCCGAGCCACCGGCCCATTCAAGTCCGCCGCCCGCCCTCCGATAAACGGGCTGCCTCACGTTTCGCTACACCCGCCTCGAGAACACGCCATGACCACGCCCAGCGACCTCAAGTTCCTGATCGTCGACGACTTCTCCACGATGCGCCGCATCGTGCGCGGCCTGCTCAAGGAGATGGGCTGCAACAACGCCGACGAGGCCGAGGACGGCGCGGTCGCGCTGAACATGCTGCGCGCCTCGAAGTACGACTTCGTCGTCTCGGACATCAACATGCCCAACATGAACGGCTTCGATCTGCTCAAGGCGATCAAGGCCGACGAGTCGCTGCGCAACATCCCGGTGCTGATGGTCACGGCCGAGGCGCGCAAGGAGGACATCGTGCTGGCGGCGCAGAGCGGCGCCTCGGGCTACATCGTCAAGCCGTTCACCAAGGCCACCCTCGAGGAGAAGGTGCAGAAGATCATGCAGAAGCTCGCCGCCACGGCCTGATGCGCTGCTGCCCGCACCACCTTCGAAGAAAGCCAACACCATGAAGATGGACGACATCGCCACGCTCAAGCCGGCCGAGCCCCTGCTCGTCTCGCCCGAGGTGTTCCAGCAGATCGGCTCGATCACGCGCCTGCTGCACGACACGATGCAGCAGCTGGGCGTGATGCCCAAGCTGCAGACCGCGGCCGACGGGCTGCCCGACGCGCGCAGCCGCCTGAACTACATCGCCACCAAGACGGCCGACGCCGCCAACAAGGTGCTGAACTCGGTCGACCAGGCCAAGGCCGACCACGCCCACATCAGCGAGGCCACGCGCCAGCTCGCCGAGGCGCTGGTGGCCGACCCGGTGCGCGCGGTGGCCAGCGGCAAGGTGATGAACTTCGTGCAGGACGTCGAGCAGCGCACCGCGCGCATCGACGGCCACCTGACCGACATCATGATGGCGCAGGACTTCCACGACCTGACCGGCCAGGTGGTGGCCAAGGTGGTGACGCTGGCCAACGACCTGGAGGACAGCCTCGTCAAGCTCCTGGTGCAGACCGTGCCGCCCGACCAGCGCGAGAAGGTCGACCCGAGCGTGCTCAACGGCCCGGTGGTCAACGCCGAAGGCCGCACCGACGTCGTCACCAACCAGGGCGAGGTCGACGACCTGCTCGCCAGCCTCGGGTTCTGAGCCCGTCCCGACAGCCCGAAGGGCGGCCCTGCCGCCCTTTTGCTTGCGCATTACTGGACGCGTGACCAATAATGCGCCCATGCCGCGTCCTTCCCGCGCCGTCGACCAGGCCCTGCTGGCCAGCGGGCGCGCGCTGTTTCCGCAACTCGGCTGCAGCGGCATGGCGGTGCGGGCGGTGGCGGCGCACGCAGGTGTCTCGCCCGGCATGTTCCACTACCACTTCGCCAGCAAGGACGGCTTCCTGCGCGCGCTGCTGCAGCAGCTGTACGAGGAGATGTTCGGCCGCCTGACGGGCGCCGTGTCGCAGCCCGGCCCGCCGCTGCAGCGCCTGCGCCAGGCGCTGCTGACACTGGGCCGCTTCGTCGCGGGGCACGGCCCGGTCATCGGCCGCATCCTGGCCGATGCCGGGCGCGGCGAAGCCGTCGCGCTCGAGTTCGTGCGGCGCAACGTGCCGCGCCACGTGGGCCTGCTGCTGGGCCTGCTGGCCGAAGCCGAAGCCGCGGGCGAGATCGCACCCCAGCCGCCGCTGCTGCGCATGAGCTTCCTCATGGGCGCGATCGCCGCGCCGCTGCTGGTGGGCCAGCGCATCGCCGAGCTGGGCATCGCGCCGCCCGCGCTGTCGCGCCTGCTGCAGCCGCAGGTCTTGTCCGACGACGCCATCGCCATGCGCATCGACCTCGCGCTGCGCGCGCTGGCGGCGCCGGCACCAGAAGGAGCACCGCATGCGCCGACCTGACACCACCGCCTTGCCGCGCGCCCGGCTTGCGCTGTGCCTCGCGGCCGCGCTGCTGGGCGCCTGCCAGGGCCGCACCGTGCCCGCGGGCTGGGCGGGATATGCCGAAGGCGACTACGTGCACGTGGCCGCACCCATCGCCGGCCGGCTCGACCGGCTGCCGGTGCGCGCGGGCCAGGCCGTGCGCCAGGGCGATCCGCTGTTCGCGCTGGACGACGATGCCGAGCGGCTGGCGCTGGCCGAGGCCGAAGCGCGCGCCGCCGCTGCCCAGGCACAGGCGGCCGATGCCGAGAAGGGCCGCCGCGCCGAGGAACGCCGCATCGCCGCGGCGCAGCTCGAGCAGGCGCTGGCCCAGGCCGAGCTGGCGCAGCGCGACCTGGCGCGCCAGCAGCAGCTGGCCGAGCAAGGCTTCATCTCGCGCGCACGCATCGACGACGCCAGGGCCGCGCTCGTGCAGGCGCGCGCCCGCGTCGCCGAACTGCAGGCGGCGCGGGCCCTTGCCGCCCTGCCGGCGCGCAGCGACCAGCGCGCCGCGGCGAGCGCGCAAGCCCGCGCCGCCAGCGCCGCGACGGCGCAACAGGCCTGGCGCGAGCAGCAGAAGCGCCAGCTCGCGCCGGGCGATGCGCTGGTGGCCGAGACCTTCTACCGGGTCGGCGAGTTCGTGCCCGCCGGCCGGCCGGTGCTGGCCCTTCTGCCGCCGGGCCAGGTGAAGGCGCGCTTCTTCGTGCCCGAGACCGAGGTCGCCGACGTCGCCGCCGGCCAGCCGGTGCAGCTGTCGTGCGACGGCTGTGGTGCGCCCATCGCCGCCACCATCGAACGCGTGGCGACCAGCGCCGAGTTCACGCCGCCGGTCATCTACTCCAACGAGCAGCGCGCGCGCCTGGTGTTCATGGCCGAGGCGCGGCCCCACGCCGCGGCCGACGCCGCGCGGCTGCGCCCGGGCCAGCCGCTGCAGGTGCAGCGGCGATGAGCGCCGCCACGGCAACGCCCGACGCACCCCCGCCGGCCGGCGCCGATGCGCTGGCGATCGACGTGCGCGGCCTGCGCAAGCGATACGGCACGCGCACCGTCGTCGACGACGTCGACCTGCAGGTGGGCGCCGGCCGCATCTGCGGCTTTCTCGGGCCCAACGGCAGCGGCAAGACGACGACCATCCGCATGCTCTGCGGCCTGCTCACGCCCGACGGCGGCAGCGGCACCTGCCTGGGGCTGGACATCGTGCGCGACGCGCCGGCCATCAAGCGCCAGGTCGGCTACATGACGCAGAAGTTCGGCCTCTACGAAGACCTGTCGATCCGCGAGAACCTCGATTTCGTCGCCCGCCTGTTCAAGCTGCCGCAACGTCGCCGCGCGGTGGACGACGCACTCGTCACGCTGGGCCTAGCCGAACGCGCCGGGCAGCTCGCCGGCGCGCTCTCGGGCGGCTGGAAGCAGCGGCTGGCGCTGGCCGCGTGCCTGATCCACGGGCCCCGGCTGCTGCTGCTGGACGAGCCGACGGCGGGCGTCGACCCCAAGGCGCGGCGCGAGTTCTGGGACCACATCCACCGCCTGGCGGGGCAGGGCATCACGGTGCTGGTCTCGACGCACTACATGGACGAGGCCGAGCGCTGCCACGAGCTGGCCTACATCGCCTACGGCCGGCTGCTGGCGCGCGGCACGGCGCCGGAGATCGTCGAGCAGGCCGGGCTGCACGTGGTGCGCGTGCGCGGCACTGGGGTCGACGCGGCGCTGGCGCCGCTGCGCGATCACCCGGCGGTCCTCGGCGTGGCGGCTTTCGGCAATGCCGTGCACGTGGCCGGGCGCGACGCGGCGGCGCTGCACGCGGCGCTGGCACCGCTGGCCGCCGACCCGGCGCTCAGGCTCGAGCCGGCCGAAGCCAGCCTCGAGGACGTGTTCATCGCGCTCATCGCGCAGGCGCGCGACAACTTCGCATGAACGCCGCTGCCCGCCGCCCCGCGGCCCGGCTCGCCGGCTGGCGCGGCCTGTCGTGGGCGCGCACCTGGGCGGTGTTCGTCAAGGAGTTCCAGCAGATGCTGCGCGACCGGCTCACCTTCGGCATGGCCGTGGGCGTGCCGGTGCTGCAGCTGCTGCTGTTCGGCTACGCCATCAACACCGACCCCAAGGGCCTGCCGACGGCGCTGGTGGCGCACGAGGCCTCGCCGCTGTCGCGCAGCCTGGCCAGCGCGCTGCAGCACACCGGCTACTTTCGCGTGACGCTGCAGACCGAGGACGAAGCCCGGGCCCAGGCGCTGCTGGCCGAAGGGCAGGTGCAGTTCGTCGTCACCATCCCGGCGGGCTTCTGGCGCGACGTGGTGCGCGGCGAGCGGCCGCCGGTGCTGGGCGTCACGGCCGACGCCACCGACCCCTCGGCCTCGGGCAACGCCATCGCCGCGCTGCAGGGCGTGGTCGAGCAGGCGCTGCGCCACGACCTGGTGGGCGCCCTCGAGCGCCAGCCCGGCATGCCGCCCTTCGAGCTGCGCGTGCACCGGCGCTACAACCCGGAGGGGCTGTCGCGCTACAACATCGTGCCCGGACTCATCGGCACGGTGCTGACGATGACCATGGTCATGCTCACCTCGCTGGCCATGACGCGCGAACGTGAGCGCGGCACGATGGAGAACCTGCTCGCCACGCCGGTGCGGCCGGCCGAGGTGATGCTGGGCAAGATCCTGCCCTACGTCGTCATCGGCTACGTGCAGCTGGCGGTCATCCTGCTGGCGGCGTGGGGGCTGTTCGAGGTGCCGATGAACGGCAGCCTGGTGCTGCTGCTGGCGATGATCGGCGTGTTCATCGTCGCCAACCTGGCCATCGGCTTCACGTTCTCGACGCTCGCGCGCAACCAGCTGCAGGCCATGCAGCTCACGTTCTTCTTCTTCCTGCCGTCGATGCTGCTGTCGGGCTTCATGTTCCCGTTCCGCGGCATGCCGGGGTGGGCGCAGGCGCTGGGCGAGCTGCTGCCGCTGACGCACTTCCTGCGCATCGTGCGCGGCATCCTGCTCAAGGGCAACGACGTGGCGACGCTGCTGCCCGAGCTGTGGCCGCTGCTGGCCTTCGGTGCGGCCGCCGGGGCGGTGGCGCTGCGCCGCTACCAGCGCACGCTGGACTGATCAGCGCGGCGATTCCGCCGCTTATCGGGCTCAAGCCGGCGACCCTGCCCGGCACCATGGCAAGGCTCCTCCTGCAGGGGCCGTCACGCCATGGCCGACAGCGCACAAGACCGCCAACTCCCCGCATCCGAACGCCGCATCCAGAAGGCGCGTGAGGAAGGCCAGGTCGCGCGCTCGCGCGACCTGGGCCACTTCGGGGCGCTCACCGTCGGCGTGGCGCTGCTGGCGTTCGGCGCGCCGCAGTTGATCGGCTGGCTCAGCGCGCGCCTCGGCGCCGGGCTGCGCTTCGACGCCCGGGTGGTGGCCGACCCGGCGCTCGCCGGCGAGCGGCTGTGGGGCATCGCGCTGTCCATGCTGGCGGTGCTGCTGCCGCTGTTCGGCGCGCTGCTGCTGGTGGCCGTCGGCGCCGGCCTGCTCGCCGGGGGCTGGAACTTCACGCTCAAGCCGCTGCAGCCCAAGTTCGAGAAGGTCAACCCGCTGGCCGGCGTGAAGCGCCTGTTCTCCGGTCACCAGCTCACCGAGGCGCTCAAGGCCTGCCTGCTGGCGCTGGTGCTGGGCAGCGTCGCGGCGCTGATCCTGCGCGACCAGTGGACGCAGCACGCCCAGCTGCTGAGCCTGCCGCTGCCGGCGGCGCTGGCCGAAGGCGGCGCCCTGCTGCAGGGCGGCTTGTTCGTGCTGTGCGGCGTGCTGGCGCTCTTCGCCCTGGTGGACGTGCCGCTGCAGCGCCGCCTGCTGCTGCGCCGCCTGCGCATGAGCATCCAGGAGATGAAGCAGGAGCACAAGGAAGTCGAGGGCAACGCCGAGGTCAAGGCGAAGATGAAGCTGCGCATGCGCGAGATGGCCAGCCGCCGCATGCTGGCCGCCGTGCCCAGGGCCGACCTGGTGGTCATGAACCCCACCCACTACGCCGTGGCGCTGAAGTACGACGACACCATGGCCGCGCCGCGCGTCGTCGCCAAGGGCGCCGACTTCCTGGCGATGAAGATCCGCGACCTGGCGCGCGAGTCGAACGTGCCGGTGCTGCAGGCGCCGCCGCTGGCGCGGGCGTTGTACGCGCACTGCGAGGTGGATCAGGAGATCCCGCAGCGCCTCTTCAGCGCCGTGGCGCAGGTGCTGGCCTGGGTGTACCAGCTGCGCGACGCCATGGCCGCCGGCCGGCCGATGACCGCCGCCGCGCCCGTGCCCGAGGTGCCCGCCGACCTGGACCCGCACAGCAAGCCCGCGGCTGAAGGCGGTGCCGCATGAACGCGCTGATGCTCAGGCTCAACCAGTGGTTCGGCCCGCACGCCGCCACCACCAAGGCGCTGGTGCTGCCGGCCTTCGTGGTGCTGATGCTGGCGATGATGGTGCTGCCGCTGCCGGCCTTCGTGCTGGACCTGCTGTTCACCTTCAACATCGCGCTGGCCATCACCGTGATGATGGTCTCGGCGCGCATGGTCAAGCCGCTGGACTTCGCCGCGCTGCCCACGGTGCTGCTGGTGACCACGCTGCTGCGGCTGTCGCTGAACGTCGCCTCCACGCGCGTGGTGCTGATGGAAGGCCACACCGGCCCCGGCGCAGCAGGGCAGGTGATCGAGGCCTTCGGCCACTTTCTCATCGGCGGCAACTTCGCCGTCGGCCTGATCGTCTTCGCGATCCTCGTCGTCATCAACTTCGTCGTCGTGACCAAGGGCGCCGAGCGCATCGCCGAGGTCGGCGCGCGCTTCGCGCTCGACGCCATGCCCGGCAAGCAGATGGCGATCGACGCCGACCTGAATGCCGGCCTGATCGACGAGAAGATGGCGCGCCAGCGCCGTGCCGAGGTGGCCGAGGAGGCCGACTTCTTCGGCTCGATGGACGGTGCATCCAAGTTCGTGCGCGGCGACGCGATGGCGGGCCTGCTCATCCTGTTCATCACCATCGTCGGCGGCTTCATCATCGGCATGGCCATGCACGGCATGGGTGCCGGCGAGGCGGCTTCGTCGTACGTGACGCTGGCGGTCGGTGATGCGCTGGTGGCGCAGATCCCGGCGCTCCTGATCTCCGTGGCCAGCGCGATGGTCGTCTCGCGCGTCGGCAAGGAGCAGGACATCGGCACGCAGATCCGCGGCCAGGTGTTCGATTCGCCGCAGGCGCTCGGCGTCGCCGCGGGCGTGGTCGGTCTGCTGGGGCTCGTGCCGGGCATGCCGCACCTGGTCTTCCTCATCGTCGCCGGCGGCCTGGGAGCCCTGGCCTGGCAGATGGCCAAGCAGCGCAAGCGCAAGGCCGAGGCGCCCGAAGCCAGCATCGGCAGCGACGTGCAGCAGCCCAGCGCCGAAGCCAGCTGGGACGACCTCACGCCCGTCGACACGCTGGGGCTGGAGGTGGGCTACCGCCTCATCGCGCTGGTCGACAAGAACCGCCAGGGCGACCTGCTCGCGCGCATCAAGGGCGTGCGCAAGAAGTTCGCGCAGGACGTGGGCTTCCTGCCGCCGCCGGTGCACATCCGCGACAACCTCTCCGAGCTCAAGCCGGGCATGTACCGCGTGATGCTGCGCGGCGCGGTGGCCGGCGAGGGCGAGGCCTTCCCCGGCATGTTCCTGGCCATCAACCCGGGCGGCGCGACCCAGCAGCTGCCCGGCACCAAGACCTCGGATCCGGCCTTCGGCCTGCCCGCGGTGTGGATCGACGAGCGCCACAAGGAAATGGCCCAGATGGCCGGATTTACGGTCGTTGATTGCGCGACCGTCGTGGCGACCCACCTTTCACACTTGATGCAAGTGAACGCGGGCCGCCTGCTGGGCCGCGTCGAAACGCAAGCCCTCGTCGAGCACGTGACCAAGCTGGCCCCGAAACTGATCGAAGACGTCGTGCCCAAGATGGTCGGCATCGCCACGCTGCAGCGCGTGCTGCAGCTGCTGCTGGAAGAAGGCGTGCACATCCGCGACATGCGCTCGATCGTCGAGTGCCTGGCCGAGCACGCCTCGACCGTCACCGACCCGGCGGAGCTGGCGCGGCGCATCCGCATCCACCTGGCGCCGGCGATCGTGCAGCAGATCTACGGGCCGACCAAGGAACTCGACGTGATCGCGCTCGACCCGGAGCTCGAGCGCCTGGTGACCCAGGCCCTGACGTCGCCGCACGGCGCCGCGCTCGACCCCGGCGTGGCCGAGACGCTGAGCAAGAGCGCCGCCGACACCGCCGCGCGCCAGGAGAACCTGGGCGTGCCGGCCTGCCTGCTGGTGCCCGACCTGATCCGCGCCCCCATGGCCCGCCTGCTCAAGCGCGCCGCGCCGCGGCTGAAGGTGCTGGGGCACAGCGAGATCCCCGAGACCCACTCCATCCGCATCGGTTCCGTCATCGGTAGCCCAGCATGACCCCCAAGCTCACTCCGTTCGCTGCCCCCCGAGGGGGCGCTGGCTTCCCGAGCCAGCTCTAAGGAAGCCATGAACTTGAAGCGATTCACCGCCCGCACCTCGCGCGAAGCCCTGGCCCTGGTGAAGGCCGCCTTCGGCGACGACGCCGTCGTCATGTCGACCAAGCCCTGCGCAGAAGGCGTGGAGGTGCTGGCGATGGCGCCCGAGAGCCTGCAGCAGCTGGAGCGCCTGGGTGCCAGCGCCGAGACCGTGGCGTCGCCGCCCGCGGCCGCACGGACGGCCCCACCCCCGGCCCCGGTGCGCACCGCGCCGGCGCGCCCCGCGCCGCGCCAGCCGCTGCAGCAGCAGCAGCGCGTGGAACCCAGCCTCGAGGACGCGCCGCACGCCAGCGTGCCGGCCAGCGACGTGGAGCAGGACATCGACCAGCTGCAGATGAGCACCCTGTCGTTCCAGGAATACGTGCGCCAGCGCATGCTCAAGCGCCGCGAGGCCGAGCGTGCCGCCGAGGCCGCCGCCGCGCCCGCCGCGCCCGCCGCCCCGCCGGTGGTGTCGCCCATCGAGGCGGCACGCGCGCGCCACTCGGCGCGGGCGCAGGACGCCACGCGCCAGGCCGAGGCCCCGGCGCACGCCCGGCTGCGCGACGCGCCGCTGCGCGACGTGCCGGTGCTGCGCGACGAGGTGGTGCTGCCGCAGCCGGCCTTCGAGCCGCCGGCGCCGCCGATGCCTGCGGCCAGGGCCGACGCCATCGAGCTGCACCGCGCCGAGGCCGAGCGCCGGGCGGCGCAGGCGCGCGCCGACGGCGAGCGCATCGAGATGCACGCGCGCGCCGAAGGTGAGCGCATCGAGATGCTCAGCGAGCTGCGCAGCATGCGCGGCCTGATCGAGCAGCGCTTCGGCGCGCTGGCCTTCATGGAGAAGCTGCAGCGCCAGCCGCGCCAGGCGCAGCTGGCGCAGCGCCTGCTGGACACCGGCTTCTCGCCGGCGCTGATCCGCAAGATGGTCGAGAGCCTGCCGGCGTCGACCAAGGACGCCGGCGACGAGATGGCCTGGGCCGCGACGGTGCTCGAGCGCAACCTGCCCACCGGCGAGCGCGAGGCCGCGCTCGAGGACCAGGGCGGCATCTATGCGCTGATCGGCGCCACCGGCGTCGGCAAGACCACCAGCACCGCCAAGCTCGCCGCCGCCTTCGCCACCAAGCACGGCGCGGCCAACCTCGGGCTGATCACGCTCGACGCCTACCGCGTCGGCGCGCAGGAGCAGCTGCGCACCTACGGCCGCATCCTCGGCGTGCCGGTGCACACGGCGCACGACCGGGCCTCGCTCGAGGACCTGCTCGAGCTGCTGTCGGGCAAGAAGATGGTGCTGATCGACACCGCCGGCATGGCGCAGCGCGACGCGCGCACCAAGGAACTGCTGGAGATGCTGTCGCACCGCGCCATCAACCGGCTGCTGGTGGTGAACGCCAGCGCCCAGGGCGAGACGATCGAGGACCAGATCGCGGCCTACGCCGCCGCCAACTGCCGCGGCATCGTGCTGTCCAAGCTGGACGAGGCCGTCAAGCTCGGGCCGGCGCTCGATTCGATGATCCGCCACCGCCTCAAGGTGCTGGCCGTGGCCAACGGCCAGCGCGTGCCCGAGGACTGGCACCGCCTGTCGGCCAACGCGCTGGTGCAGCGGGCGCTCAAGGGCGGCGGCACCGCGGCCTGGCGCCTGGACGACAGCGACGTCAACCTCATCTTCGCCGGCATGCCGGGCATCGGCCTGCCCTCGGGCAGCAGCGCCGGCGCGGCGTTCGCCGGCTGATCCGCACGGCCGGCCGCTCGTCCATGCGCGACTTCTACGCCACCTCGCCGCACATGCCGCTGGACCAGGCCGACGGCCTGCGGCGGCTGTTCGCCGGCCGGCGGCGCCACGTGCTGGCGCTGGCCGCCAACCCGCACGTGCCGTTCGCCGGCGTGGTGCTGGACCGCGTGGCCGCGGTGCTGGCCGCGCAGGGCCGCAAGGTGCTGGTGGTGGACGCCGCGCCGACGTCGCCCGCGCCGGACGACGAGCTGGCCGCCGTCGACCTCGCCGCCTGCATCGAGACCCTGGCCCCGGGCGTCGCCTACCTGCCTGCGCGCGGCCTGCCGATGGCGCACGTGGACACGCGCGGCTCGGCCTCGGGCTTCATCGACGCCGTGCAGCAGGCCGCACCCCAGGCCGACGTGGTGCTGCTGCACGCCGACGGGCTCGAGCTGGTGCGCCTGCTCAAGCGCCGCGCCGTGCGCCCGCTGCTGGTGGGCGCCGACCACCCCGAGAGCATCAAGCACGCCTACGCCAACGCCAAGCTGCTGGCCGGCCGCAACGGGCTGATGACCTTCGACCTGCTGCTGGCCGCGGCACCCGGCTCGCCGCGCTGCGCCGCCATCACCGGCAGCCTGGCGGGTTGCCTGGACAACTTCCTGGGCGCGCTGCTGATGCACAGCGCGCTGATCGACCCGGCCGGCGATCCGGCCGAGCCGGCCGACGCGGCACTGGCCGCGCTGCTGGCGGCGCAGCTGGCGCTGGACCCGACGGCCGCGGTGCCGTCGTCGCCGGCCCATGCCCGTGCCATGGCCACGACCATGGCGCAGCCCGGACACCACCAGAACCGCACCGTAGACCTGCGATAGAGGCACCCTCCACATGTACACCGCCAAGGGACAACTCGATGCCGGCGCACTGCTCAAGCAGTACAGCCCGCTGGTGCGCCGCCTCGCGCACCAGATGATCGCCAAGCTGCCGGCCAACGTCGAGCTCGACGACCTCATCCAGGTCGGCATGATCGGCCTGTCGGACGCGCTGTCGCGCTTCGACGCCGCGCAGGGCGTGCAGTTCGAGACCTTCGCCACCCAGCGCATCCGCGGCGCCATGCTCGACGAGCTGCGCGGCAACGACTGGATGAGCCGCGGCGACCGGCGCCACCAGCGCTCGATCGAGGCGGCGGTGCACAAGCTCGAGCAGCGCTACGGCCGCGCCCCCAGCGAAGGCGAGATCGCACGCGAGATGGGCCTGTCGCTCACCGAATACCAGGAGCTGCTGGGCAAGGTGCGCGGCACGCAGCTGATCTACCTGGAGGACATGTCCGGCGACGACGGCGACGACGACTACCTCGACCGCCACGTCGCCGACGAAGGCGCCAACCCGCTGGCGCGCATGCAGGACCAGCGCATGCGCGAGGCGCTGGTGGAGGCCATCAAGAACCTGCCCGAACGCGAGCAGTACGTGATGAGCATGTACTACGAGCACGACATGAACCTCAAGGAGATCGCCGCCGTGCTGGGCGTGACCGAAAGCCGCGTCTGCCAGCTGCACAGCCAGAGCATCGCCCGGCTGCGCACCCGGCTGCGCGACTGGTGAGGCGACGGCGGCCGCCGCAGCGCACGGCAGGCCGGACCGAGAAAAACCCGGGGGGCCCTACAGAAGGCGCGCGCCGCTGCCGATGAATCCGGCGTCTAGGAGACAGCCCATGCTCTTTTCCGCGTTCCGCAAGCCCGCCACCTTCGAGCGGCCGGCCGAGCAGGCCACCTTCGTCGAACAGCCCGACGCGCGCCGCGTCGTCGGCGCGCTGGCCCAGCAGGCCTCCAGCCTGGGCCGCGAGGCGGCCGAGGTGCGCGGGGTGCTCGACGACACCCACAAGACCGCCACCGCCCAGGGCGCGGCGGTGCAGGCGCTGGCCCAGCAGGTGCAGCAGGTGGTGAAGGCGCAGACCGCCATCGCCGACGAGACCGACCTCGGGCTCAAGGCCGTGGCCCAGGTGGCCGAGGCGGTGCAGGCCGTGGGCACCGAGGTCGCCGGCATCGTCGAGACGCTGCGCCAGGTGTCCGAGGCCGCCGGGCAGATCACGCAGATCGCGCTGCAGACGCGGCTCGTCGCCTTCAACGCCAGCGTCGAGGCCAAGCGCGCCGGCGAGGCGGGGCGCGGCTTCGGCGTCGTCGCCGATGCGGTCAAGGACCTGGCGGGCAAGGTGGAAAGCAGCTCCAAGGCGATCGCCGGCACCGTCAAGCAGCTCGACGAGCGCATCGCCGCGCTGTCGCGCGAGATCAGCCGCGACAAGCACGACAAGGCCCACGCCGCCACGGGCGCGCACGCGGGCGACCAGCCCGGCGCCGTGCACCGCGCGCTGGCCGCGGTGGAGCAGGGCGTGCACCGCATCCACGACGCCAGCCGCACCAGCCGCGAGGTGTGCAGCGGGCTCGAAGGGCAGATCGGCGGCATCGAAAGCGAGATGCGCCGCACCACCGGCGCGGTGGCCTCGGCGCTCGAGCGCACGGAGGTGTTCCTCAAGGTGAGCGAGAACCTCATCGAGACGGTGGCCGAGTGCGGCATCGAGACCGAGGACACGCCCTACATCCAGGCCGCACAGCAGGCCGCCGGGCAGATCGCCAAGCTGCTGGAAGACGCCGTGCGCACCGGCGCGATCAGCCAGCAGGACCTGTTCGACGAGCAGTACAAGCCCATCGCCGACACCGCGCCGCAGCAGCACGCCACGCGCTTCGTCGCCATCGCCGACCGGCTGTTCCCGCAGGTGCAGGAGAAGATGCTCGGCCTGTCGGACAAGGTGGTGTTCTGCATCGCCACCGACCGCAACGGCTACATCGCCTGCCACAACGCCAAGTACAACAACCCGCAGCGCCCGGGCGACGTGGCCTGGAACACGGCCAACTGCCGCAACCGCCGCATCTTCAACGACCGCACCGGGCTGGCCTCGGGCCGCAACCAGCGCCCCTTCCTGCTGCAGACGTATCGCCGCGACATGGGCGGCGGCAACTTCGTCGTGATGAAGGAAGCCGCCGCGCCGATCACGGTGAACGGCCGCCACTGGGGCGGCTTGCGCCTGGCGTTCAAGTTCTGAGCGGACGCGCCGTGACGGCGCTTTCGTGAGGTCGACGGCACGGTTGCACCGTGCCGTCGTCGCCTTCAGGGTTTCTTCGGGCGCGGCGCGCGGCGGGCACGCGCTGCACTTTGCTACAAACCGGCCATGCCCACCCTCGTGCCCCATGCCGCCAGGACGGCCCGCGCCGCCCTGCCGATGTTGCTGCTGCTGGCCGCGGCCGCCGCCGCGGCCCAGACGGCCGCACCGGCGCAGCGCCGGCCGGCACCGGCCGCCGCCCCGGCCACCCCGACGGCGCCCGCCGCCGACTCGCCGCTCGCGTCGTGCAACGCCGCCAACCGCCAGGCGCTGGCCGACCTCACCGCCGGGCTCGAGTCGAGCCGCCGCCGCCACGTGGCCAACCCCATGGTCATCACGCGGCTGCATGCGGTGCAGGCGCAGATCGGCCGCCTGCGCGACGGCCTGCCGCGCAGCACCAAGGCGCTGCCCGAGTGCGAAGCCACGACCGAGGCCATCGCCGCCGAGCGTGACCGGCTGATGAAGATCGCCGGGCCCGACCCGGAGGTGGCCGATTGCCTGGCCCAGAACCAGGCCACGCACGCGGCCTCGCTGCAGGGCTACGAAGCCGTGCAGCGCAGCGGCAAGCTGCCCCCCGACCAGGCCGCGGCCTTCGAGGCGGCCGGTGCGCGGCTCAACGCCATGAGCGCGACGCTGGCGCGCGACGGCCTGTTCATCGGCGAATGCCGCACCCTCGGCAGCCAGATCGCGCAGGAACGGGCGCAGCTCGAACGCTGGCTGGCCGCCACCGGGACCACGATCACGACCGCGCCATCGCCGGGTGGCGGGGCGCAGCCCGTGGGCGGTGCGCAGCCCGTCGGTGCGGCACAGCCGGTCGGCGGCGCGCAACCCGTCGGCGCACAGCCCGTGGGTGCGGCGCAGCCCGTCGGGGCAGCCCAGCCGGTCGGCGGCGCACAGCCGGCAGCCGGCGCACAGCCGGTCGCGGGTGCCGCCGGTGGCGGGCAGAGCGCCGGCACACCTCCGCCAGCGTCACCGGCGCCGGGCAGCACCACTCCCGCCGCGTCACCTGCCGCCGCCGCCGTGTCGACCGCGCCGGCGGCGCCCACCGCTGCCGCGGCCGGCAGCACGCCCGTGCTGGCGCCGCCGCCGCCCGTGGTCTCGCCCGAGATCTGCCGCGACAACCAGGCCCGCACCTACAACGAGCTGGCGCAGGCCTTCGCCGCCGTGGCGCAGGGTGGTCCGGTGGCGCCGGAGCGGGTGCCGCTGCTGCAGTCGCTGAGCGAGCGGCTCACCCGGCTGCGCGGCCTGATCGCCGACCGGAACTCGCCCGCCTGGGACTGCAACGGTGTCAACGCCGGCCTGGCGCAGGTGCGCGCCGACCTGCAGCCGCTGATGCAGCGCTGAAGGCCGCGTCGGCGGCCCGGAACGAAAGGGAAGCGGTGCGCGGCGCCCGGGGGGCGCCGCGGTAGCGTCAGGCCAGCAGGCCCGAGTTGGGCAACGCGCCGGCGCGCTCGGGCCCGCCGCTGGGCGAATACAACGACGCCGGTGCGCCGGCGTGGCGCGGCATCAGCACGTCCATCGCCCGGTCGAGCGACGCGGTGGCACGGGCCAGGGCCTCGCGCTGGGCGGCGACCTGGCCGCTGGCCAGCGCCAGGCGGCGCCGCAGCACGGGCGGCACGCCGCCGGCGCGGGCGGCGCGCGAGAAATGGTCGACGGCATGCGCCAGCGCGGCGTGCAGCGCCGCGGCGACGCGGTCCACCTCGGCCGCGTCCTGGCGGTGCAGGGCCAGGCCCAGCGCGGTGAGGCTGTCTTCGACGTCCTTGAGCGGGCGCTCGAGTTCGCAGGCCTGGGCGACGGCGATCCGCTCTTGCGGCGAAGTCATCATGTCCGGCGGTGCTCGGGGTCGGGGTTGACGCGGTGGGCGCGCAGCGGGCGGCGGTGGTGCGTGGCGAGCGTCGGGCTCGCCGGGCGGACGGCGAGGCGCCTCAGCTGCTGAGCTTGTGGCCCAGCAATTCCTCGGCGTTGACGATCAGCTTGTCGGCGATGGCTTCGGCGTTGATGGTGAACTTGCCGTCGCGGATGGCCTGTGCGATGCGCTCGACCTTGGCCGAATCGAACGCGGGGTCGGCCGCCGGCTGCGACAGCGCGCTGGCGGCTGCCGAGAGGTCGACCTGCGCACTGGCCTCGGGCTTGGCCTGGGCCGCGGCCGGCTTGCGCTCGGCGGCGGCCGCCGGAACGGCGGGCTTGGTTTCGAGGGGACCGATCTTCATGCTGTACTCCTGTCAGGGGCACGCCCAGCAAGCGTGCTGACCCAACGACATGGACGCTCTATCGGACAGTCGCGCGGCGAACTTTAGCCCCCGAACATCGTTTTTCGACCGATCCCCGCAAACACGGGGTGGCCGCTGTTGCTGGCGCGCCATCGCGGCCGCCGTTTCCCGACCTGCGACCACGGCGGCGCCCACTACAGCAGCACCTCGACGCGGCGCTCTGCCACGGCCCGGCCGACGACCACCCGGCCGCCGGGCTGTTCGCCCACGCGCACGCGCACCGGCCGGCCTTCCAGCCCGGCGCTGAGCGCCTCGCCTTCGGCCATGGCCGAGAAGCCCGCGCCGGCGAGCACCACGCGCACGCGTTCGCCGATGGCGAAGTACTGGCGCGGCGTGAGGTGGTCGGCGCGCAGCGGCTGACCGGGCGCCACTGCGCGGGCCAGCGTGCGCCCGGCCAGCGCCCGGCTGTCGGCGAAGGCGGGGTGCGGCGACGCCGCCCAGTCGATCTCGGCCAGCGCCAGCTGTTCTTCCGTCAGCCGGGCGCCCGGCGGCAGCGCGGCCACCGGCACCAGCGCCGGCGCCCACACCTGCACCTGCAGCGGCAGCATCACGTTCCACTTCACCGCGCCGGCGGTGCAGCGGATGCCGACGCGCGTGCGGCCCCAGCTGGGCACGCCAGCCGGCAGATAGGGGTCGATGCGCGCGCAGGGCGCGAGCGCCAGGCGCGGATCGAGCGACCCCGGCTCGACCTGCACGCGCGCGTTCGGCGGCGCCGCGGCGCGCGCCGCCTCGGCGGCCAGCGCGCTGGCACGCGCGATCACGTCGGCAGGCAGCACCGGCTGGGCACCGGCGCCGGCCGCACCGGCCAGCAGCAGGGCGGCCAGCGCCCGCACGGGCGAGGGCAGCGGTGGACGGCGTGGGTGCAGGTTCACGCGCTGCACTCTAGGTGCGAGCCCGCGGCCACGAGGGGGCGAATTGGCGCCGGAAGCGGTCCTTATTCGCGCTCATGTCCGCCGGGGGTGCCCAACAGAATGCCCGACATCCGCCCCAGGCCTTCAGTCCGCCGCGCGGCGGCCGAAAACGACACACCGGAGCAGCGCCCACATGACCCCGCGACTCACCGCCGCACTCGAGTTCCAAGGCCAGGCCCTGGTGCTGCGCGCCGAGCGCCAGCGGGTCATCGCCGGCAACATCGCCAACGCCGAAACGCCGGGCTACCAGGCGCGCGACTTCGAGTTCGCCAGCGCGCTGCGCGCCGCCAGCGGCAGCGCCGGTCTGGGCGAAGGCATCGCCGCCGGCGTGATGCGCCCGGGCGGCAAACCCGCGGCCGAGCTGCGCTACGCGCTGCCGGCGCAGAGCAACCTCGACGGCAACACCGTCGACATGGACCGCGAGCGCGCGGCGTTCGCCGACAACGCCGTCAAGTACGAGGCCACGCTGCGCTTCGTCAACGGCACGGTGCGCTCGATGCTCGACGCGATGAAGAGCCACCACCAGGGCTGACGCGACGAAGGCATCGAACCATGAGCATGTTCCGCATCTTCGACATCGCCGGCAGCGCGGTCAGCGCGCAGAGCCAGCGGCTGAACGTCGTGGCCTCCAACCTGGCCAACGCCGACACGGTGGCCGGCCCCGACGGCACCTCGTACAAGGCGCGCCAGGTGGTGTTCCAGACCACGCTGATGGGCGCCGCCGGCCAGCGCGACCGCGCCGCCGGCGTGACGGTCTCGACCATCACCGAAGACCAGACGCCCGGCCGCCGCGTGCACGACCCCAAGCACCCCAGCGCCGACGCCGAGGGCTACGTCACCTACAGCAACGTCAGCCCGGTGGAGGAGATGGTCAACATGATCGCCGCCTCGCGCTCGTACCAGAACAACGTCGAGGTGATGAGCACGGCCAAGAGCCTCCTGCTCAAGACCTTGCAGCTCGGCCAGTGAGCCTCGAGGCCTGAGCGATGAGCAGCACCGCACCCGTCACCAACGACCCGTTCGCCGCGCTGCACGCCAGCGCCAACGGCACGGTCCAGACGAAGAACGACGCGGCCGCGGCCGACCGGTTCCTGAAGCTGCTGGTGACGCAGATGCAGAACCAGGACCCGCTCAACCCGATGGACAACGCCCAGGTGACGAGCCAGATGGCGCAGATCAACACGGTCAGCGGCATCGAGAAGCTCAACACCACCGTCGAGGGCTTGAACGGCCAGTTCCTGCAGATGCAGGCGCTGCAGGGCGCCGCGCTCGTCGGCCGCGCCGTCACGCTGCAGGGCAGCCAGATGCACCTGGACGGCGGCGCCGGCGTCGCCGGCTTCGAGCTGGCGGGCACGGCCGACAACGTCAAGGTCGAGGTGCTGAACCCGGCCGGCCGCGTGCTCGACACGATCAACCTCGGCACGCTGGCCGGCGGCCGCCACGGCTTCGCCTGGCAGGCACCGGCCACGGCCAACGTGGCCGCCGACGCGAGCGTGCAGTTCCGCGTGGTGGCCAAGTCGGGCACGGCCGCCGTGCCGACCACCCCGCTGATGCGCGACACCGTCACCAGCGTCAGCACCCAGGGCTCCACGCTCACGCTGCAGACGCGGCATTCGGGCGACGTGGCCTACGCCGCCGTCAAGGCCTTCAACTGATCACCCCGCCCAAGGACACCCCAGCATGAGCTTCCAGCAAGGCCTCTCCGGGCTGAACGCCACGAGCAAGAACCTCGAGATCATCGGCAACAACATCGCCAACGCCAACACGTTCGGCGCCAAGGTGTCGCGCGCCGAGTTCAGCGACGTCTACGCCGCGGCGCTCAACGGTGCGGGCACCAGCGCGGTGGGCATCGGCACCCGGCTGGCGGCCGTGTCCCAGCAGTTCACGCAGGGCTCGATCACCACGACGGAGAACCCGATGGACCTGGCGATCAACGGCGCGGGCTTCTTCCAGCTGACCGACGGCAAGAGCCCGGTCACGTTCTCGCGCAACGGCCAGTTCAAGGTGGACCGCGAGGGCTACATCGTCAACAACTCGCTGCAGCGCCTGATGGGCTACGCCGCCAATCCGCAAGGCGAGATTCAGCCCGGCCAGGCCGTGGCGCTGCAGCTGCCCACCGCGGGCGTGGCGCCGGCGCAGACCACGCTGATGCGCATGGAAGTGAACTTCGATTCGCGCCGCGCCGTCACCTCGCCCAGCGGCGGCCCGCAGATCGTCTTCAACGATGCCGACACCTACAACAACGCCACCGCGCTGACGGTGTTCGACGCCAAGGGGCAGGAGATCTCGCTGACGTACTACTTCCAGAAGTCGGGCACCGACACCTGGAACGTCTACGCCACGGCCAACGGCACCACCGTCGCGGGCGACCCCTCGGACCCGCAGCCGATCACCACCGTGGTGTTCCCGTCGGACGGCAGCGCGCCCACGTCGCCGACGGGTGCGATCAGCTTCGACATCCCCGCGGCGGTCAACAGCCAGGGCGCCGAGACGCTGCCGCTGGTGGGCGTGCAGCTCGACCTCACCGACGCCACGCAGTTCGGTTCGCCCTTCGGCGTCACCAGCCTGTCGCAGGACGGCTTCTCGGCCGGCCTGCTGACCTCGATCGCGATCGAGGCCAACGGCATCGTCACCGCGCGCTATTCCAACGGCCAGTCGCGGCCCGCCGGCCAGGTGGAGATCGCCACCTTCCGCAACCCGCAGGGCCTGCAGCCGCTGGGCGACAACGCCTGGGGGCGCACCTACGCCTCGGGCGAGCCGGTGACCGGCGTGCCCGGCGACGGCAACCTCGGCTCGCTGCAGGCCGGTGCGCTCGAGGAGAGCAACATCGACCTCACCGGCGAGCTGGTGGCGATGATCACCGCGCAGCGCATCTACCAGGCCAACGCCCAGACCATCAAGGCGCAGGACCAGGTGCTGCAGACGCTGGTCAATCTCCGCTAGCGAGGCGGGATCAGCGATCAGTCCCGGCGGACTGATCGCCCCGCCGAGCGGGTGCGCGCATGCAGGCGCGCACCCCATCGAGGAGCAACATGGATCGCCTCATCTACCTGTCGATGGCCGGCGCCAAGGCCACGCTGCAGCGCCAGGACTCGCTGGCCAACAACCTGGCCAACGCCTCGACCACGGGCTTTCGCGCCGAGATGCAGGCCTTCCGCGCCGTGCCGGTGCGCGGCGACGGCGCGACCACGCGCGCCTACGTGCTCGAATCGACCGTCGGCCACGACATGCGCGCCGGCCCCACCATCGCGACGGGCCGCCCGCTCGACGTGGCGGTGCAGGGCGCCAGCTGGCTGGCCGTGCAGGCGCTCGACGGCACCGAGGCCTACACCCGCGCCGGCAACCTGCACGTCGATGCCGAGGGGCTGCTCGTCACGCCGTCGGGCCTGCCGGTGCAGGGCGACGGCGGGCCGATCACCATTCCCGCCAACGCCGCCATCGAGATCGCGCCCAACGGCACCATCACCGCGGCCGTCGGCGGCAACCGCCCGCAGGCGGTGGGCCGGCTCAAGCTCGTGACCGCGGCCGAAGGCTCGCCCCCGCTGGTGCGCGGCAACGACGGCCTGTTCCGCAGCCCCGACGGCGCCGAGCTGCCCGCAGACGCCAACGCCCGCGTGCAGGGCGCGGCGCTCGAAGGCAGCAACGTGAGCCCGGTCGAGACCATGGTCGCCATGATCGCCGCGGCGAGGCAGTTCGAGCAGCAGATGAAGATGCTGCAAGGCGCCGAACAGCGCGAGCAGGGGGCGGCGAAGCTGCTGTCGTCGGGCTGATCGCACGGCCTTTCGAGACGGCGCGCGGGCGCATCCCGCGACGAGGGAGAAGGCGGCGAAGGCCGCCTTTTTTCTGCCCCTCGCCGGGCTTCAGTCGCAGCGAAGATGGCCACCAGGACTTCAACCGAGCGCGCCGCGAATGATCCGTTCCTTGTGGATTGCCAAGACCGGCATGGAAGGCCAGCAGACCAAGCTGGACGCCATCTCGAACAACCTCGCCAACGTCGGCACCAGCGGCTTCAAGCGCGGTGGGGTGGTGTTCGAGGACCTGATGTACCAGAACCTGCGCAGCGCCGGCGCGGCCACGTCCGACCAGAGCCAGCTGCCGACCGGTCTGCAGGTGGGCCTGGGCGTGCGCGTGGCGGCCACCAGCCGCAACTTCACGCAGGGCAGCCTGCAGCAGACGAGCAACCGCTACGACATCGCGATCCAGGGCAACGGCTTCTTCCAGATCCAGATGCCCGACGGCTCCACCGGCTACACGCGCGACGGCAACTTCCAGGTCGACGCCAACGGCCAGATGGTCACCAACGCCGGCTATCCGCTGATGCCGGGCATCACCGTGCCGGGCAACATCACCGGCATCGAGATCGCCAAGGACGGCACCGTCAGCGTGACGCTGCCCAACCAGACGGCGCCGCAGGTGCTGGGCCAGATCCAGCTGACGACCTTCGCCAACCCCGCGGGGCTGGAATCGCGCGGCGGCAACCTCTACGCCGAGACCGCGGCCTCGGGCACGCCCAACACCGCCGCGCCCGGCAGCGCCGGCGTGGGCAGCCTGCAGCAGGGCTTCGTCGAGGGCAGCAACGTCAACGTGGTGGAGGAACTGGTGAGCATGATCGCCACGCAGCGCGCCTACGAGCTGAACTCCAAGGCGATCCAGACCAGCGACCAGATGCTGCAGCGCCTGTCGCAGCTGTGATGACGATGACGATGCGCACCCTGGTCCTGGCCGTCGCGGCCTTCGTCGCCTGCGTGCTCGCCGGCTGCAGCACGATCTTCCCGCGCGTGGAGGTCGCCGACACCACGCCGCCGCTGCCGCAGGCCATGCCACAGCCGGCGCCGGCCAACGGCTCGATCTACAGCGCCGTCACCTACCGCCCGCTGTTCGAGGACCACCGTGCGCGCCTGCCCGGCGACACGCTCACCGTGAACATCGTCGAGAAGGTGTCGGCCACGCAGAAGAGCACGAGCTCGATCGACAAGAGCGGCTCGCTCTCGGCCGGCGTCGCCGCGATGCCGGGCATCAACCCGGCCAAGCTGCTGGCGCGCGCCGGCGCCGAGGCCAGCTCGACCAACACCTACAAGGGCGAAGGCGCCACCGAGACCAGCAACGACTTCAGCGGCACCATCACCGTCATCGTGCGCGGCGTGCTGCCCAACGGGCACCTGCTGATCGCGGGCGAGAAGCAGATCGGCGTGAACCAGAACGTCGACGTGCTGCGCTTCTCGGGCCAGGTCGACCCGCGCGCCATCCAGCCGGGCAACACCGTGCCCAGCGCGGCGATCGCCAACGTGCGCCTGGAGCAGCGCGGCCGCGGCGCGCAGGGCGAGGCGCAGGCGATGGGCTGGCTCGGGCGCGTGTTCCTGAGCCTGGCGCCCGTGTGACGACGTCCGGACCCGTGAGCATGTTCCGTCTGTTCTCCCTCGTCCTCGCGTGCTGGCTGGCGGTGCCGGCGCACGCCGTGCGCATCAAGGAAGTGGCCGCCGTGCAGGGCGTGCGTGCCAACCAGTTGCAGGGTTATGGCCTCGTCGTCGGCCTCGACGGCACGGGCGACCAGTCGACCCAGGCGCCGTTCACCACCCAGAGCCTCGTGGCCATGCTCGAGCAGATGGGCGTGAAGCTGCCGCCCGGCGTGGCGCTGCAGCCGCGCAACGTGGCCGCGGTGATGGTGACGACGCAGCTGCCGCCCTTCGCCCAGCCGGGGCAGACCATCGACGTCACCGTGTCGTCGATGGGCAACGCCAAGAGCCTGCGCGGCGGCACGCTCATCGCCACGCCGCTGCGCGGTGCCGACGGCCAGGTGTACGCGCTGGCCCAGGGCAACCTCGTCGTCGGCGGCGCGGGTGCCGCGGCCGGCGGCAGCAAGGTCACGATCAACCACCTCTCGGCCGGGCGCATCCCGGACGGCGCCAGCGTCGAGCGCAGCGTGCCCACGCCGCTGCTCGAAGGCGACACGCTGGCGCTGGGCCTGACCGCCAGCGACTTCAACACCGCGCGCGCCGTGGCCGGCGCCATCAACGGCGCCAAGGGCCAGGGCACGGCGATGGCCGTCGACGGCCGCACCGTGCGCGTGCGCGTGCCGCCAGGCGCCGGCGAGCGCGTGGCTTTCCTCGCCGACATCGAGAACCTGCCGCTGACGCTGGAGAAGCCCGCGGCGCGCATCGTGCTGAACGCGCGCACCGGCTCGGTGGTGATGAACGAGGCCGTGACGCTGGGCGCCTGCGCGGTGGCGCACGGCAACCTGTCGGTGACGATCAGCACCACGCCGGTGGTCAGCCAGCCCAACCCGCTGGCGGCGGGCCAGACGGTGCAGGCGCAGAAGAGCGACATCACCGTCAGCCAGCAGGGCGGGGCGCTGATGAACATGCCCGCCGGCACCAAGCTGGCCGACGTGGTGAAGGCATTGAACACGCTGGGCGCGACGCCCATGGACCTGCTGGCGATCCTGCAGGCGATGAAGACCGCCGGCGCGCTCAACGCCGAGATCGACGTGATCTGACGACGACACCCACCATGCCCGCGATCATCTCCGGCGCCTTGGCCGGCACCAGCGCCACGCCGCAAGGCCTCGCCACCGACACGCGCTCGCTCGACGCGCTGCGCGGCAAGGCGGCCTCCGACCCCAAGGCCGCGGTGCGCGAGGCCGCACGGCAGTTCGAGGCGCTGTTCATGAACGAGCTGGTCAAGAGCATGCGCGCCACGACGCTCGATTCCGGCATGCTCGACAACGGCGGCAGCAAGATGGGCACCGACATGCTCGACGGCCAGCTCGCCACGCAGCTCTCGGGCCTGCCCGGCGGCTTGAGCGACGCGATCATGAAGCAGCTCGAGCGCCAGATGGGGCTGACGCCGGGCCCGATCCCGAAGGTGGGCAGCGCCAACAACACGCCGGCGCCGATCGCCGCGCGGCCGGTCGAGACGCGCATCCCGCAGACCGGCGCCGCGGGCTTCGTGCAGCAGCACACCGAAGCGGCGCGCGCGGCGCAGGCCGAGACCGGCATCCCGGCCAACTTCATGCTGTCGCAGGCGGCGCTGGAGACCGGCTGGGGGCGCAAGGAGATCCGCCACGCCGACGGCTCGCCCAGCCACAACCTCTTCGGCATCAAGGCCGGCGGCAGCTGGAAGGGACCGGTCGCCGAGGTGACGACCACCGAGTACGTCAACGGCCGCGCGCAGAAGGTGACGGCGAAGTTCCGTGCCTACGCGAGTTATGCCGAGTCCTTCGCCGACTACGCGCGCCTCATGAAGGACAGCCCGCGCTACGCCCAGGTGGTGGCCAAGGCCGGCGACGCCCGGGATGGCGCGCAGCACTTCGCGCGGGGCCTGCAGAAGGCCGGCTACGCGACCGACCCGCAGTACGCCGCCAAGCTGTCGGCCGTGATCAACACCACGCTGCGCCTGCAGCGGTCGATGGCCTAGCGCCTGAAAGGCACGCACCGTGGGCGCTTCACCGCTGATGTCGCTGGGCATCCGGGCCATGGCGGCGAACTACGCCGCCCTGCAGACCACGGGCCACAACATCTCCAACGCCAACGTCAAGGGCTATTCGCGCCAGCAGGTGGAGCTGGCGACGGCGCAGGGCCAGTTCACCGGCGCGGGTTTCTTCGGCAAGGGCGTCAACGTCGTCTCGGTCACGCGGCTGCACAACGCCTTCCTCACGCGCGAGGCCGACGTCGCCAAGTCGCTGTCGGCGATGGATGCGGCGCGGCTGCAGCACCTGAAGCGCATGGAGAACGTCTTCCAGCCCGGCGAGCACGGGCTGGGCGCGGCGGCCGCCGACCTGTTCTCGGCCATGACCGACCTGGGCAGCAACCCCTCCGACCTGGCGACGCGCCAGGTGGTGCTGGCGCGCGCCGGCGACCTGGCGTCGCGCTTCGCCGCCGCCGGTGCGGCGCTCGACGAGGTGCAGGCCGGCGTCGCCGCCGAAGTGAAGGCGTCGGTCGCCCGCATCAACGCGCTGGCCGAAGGCATCGCCCAGGCCAACGACCGCGTCGCCGCGCTGCGCGGCCTGGGCCAGCCCGCCAACGACCTGCTCGACGAGCGGGAGCGCCTGATCTCGCAACTGTCCGAGGAAGTGGCCGTGACGCGCGTCGAGGCCAGCGACGGCACGCTCGCCATCTTCGTCGGCGGCGGCCAGCGCCTGGTGCTCGGCAACCAGGCCGAGCGGCTCTCGGTGCAGCGCGACAAGGTGGACCCGACGCAGATCGCCGTCGGCGTGGCCGACGGCGCGGCGGTGCGCACGCTCGACAGCCACGTCATCGCCGGCGGCAAGCTGGCCGGGCTGCTGCGCTTCCAGTCGCAGGACCTGACGCAGGGCCGCAACCTGATCGGCCAGCTGGCGCTGGCGGTGGGCGGCGCGCTCAACGCGCAGCAGTTGCGCGGCGTGAACCTGCAGCAGCCGCTGGGCGGCGTGCCGTCACGCGAGATGTTCGCCTTCGGCCCGTCGCTGGGCGTGCCGCACGGCGACAACACGCGCGACGGCGGCGGCTCGCCGATCGGCGGCGTGACGCTCACCATCGTCGACCCGGCTGCCGTGCAGGCCAGCGACTACGAACTGCGCGAGAGCAGCAGCACGCCGGGCGCCTGGCAGCTCACGCGGCTGTCCGACGGCCTGGTGCGCACGGTGAACGCCGGCGACGTGGTCGACGGCGTGCAGATCGACATCACGAGCCCGCAGCCCGGCGACCGCTTCCTGCTGCAGCCGGCGGCGCGCGCCGCCAACGGCATGGGCCTGCTGCTGACCGACCCGCGCGACCTGGCCGCGGCGAGCCCGCTCATCGCGCGCACGCCGCTGTCCAACACCGGCACGGCGGCCGTGACGCGCCTGGGCGTCGATGCGGCGCCGCTGCCGGTGCCGGGCGGCACCGCGACCATCGCCTTCACCAGCGACAACGGCGACTACAGCTGGAACGTTCTGGATGGCGGCGGCTCCATCGTCGCCAGCGGCAGCGGCAACTGGCAACCGGGGCAGCGGCTGCCGGCGCCGCCGATGGACATCAACGGCTTCTCGCTCACGCTCGACGGCGTGCCGCGCAACGGCGACGTCATCGAGGTGCTGCCGACGCCGGCCGGTGCGCTGGCGCACAACAACGGCAACGCGCTGTCGCTGCTGGCGCTGCGCGACGCGGCGCTGGTCGGCGGCCACACCGTGGGCGATGCCTGGAGCCAGGCGCTGGCCGAGGTGGGCGTGCGCACGCAGAGCGCCAGCACCGCCACCGAGATGTCGACGGCGGTCGCCCAGCAGGCCGAGCAGATGCGCAGTTCGGCATCGGGCGTGAACCTCGACGAAGAAGCGGCGCGGCTGATCCAGTTCCAGCAAAGCTACCAGGCGGCGGCCAAGGTGCTGCAGATCGCCCAGCAGTTGTTCGACACCCTGATGGACACGGCCACCCGCTGATCCTGACGAGCCCGCATGCGCATCACCACCGGATTCACCTTCGAGAGTTCCATCGCCCAGCTGCAGCGCCGCCAGGCCGCGCTGAGCGAGGCGCAGGAGAAGCTCACCAGCGGCAAGCGCGTGCAGCGCGCCAGCGACGACCCGGCAGCGGCGGCACAGGCCGAGCGCGCCCTGGCCGCGATGAAGCGCGCGGAATCGCAGCAGCGCGCGCTGGCCGCCAGCCGCAACGCCATGCAGCTGGCCGAAAGCGCGCTGGGCGACGCCGGCGAGCTGGTGCAGCAGGCGCGCGAGCTGGTGGTGGGCGCCGGCAACGCCAGCTACACCGATGCCCAGCGCCGCACCTTGGCCGAAGCGCTGCGCGGCCTGCGCAACGACCTGCTGGCCGTGGCCAACCGCACCGACGGCACGGGCCGCTACCTGTTCGGCGGCCAGGGTGCCGCGAGCGCGCCGCTGGTCGACACGCCCGCGGGCGTCGCCTACGCCGGCAGCACCGGCCGCCAGAGCGCGCCGGCGGGCGAGGACGCGCCGCTGTCCATCGACGGCCAGGCGGCGTGGCTGGACGCGCCCGATCCGGCCACCGGCAGCACGGTGTCGGTGTTCGACGTGCTCGACACCGCCATCGGCGAGCTGCTCACGCCGGGTCGCAGCAGCGCGCAGGTGGCGCAGACGGTGAGCACGGCGCTGGCGGGCATCGACACTGCGCAGGGCAACCTCTCGGCCTGGCGCGCGCGCGCCGGCGAGGCACTCAACCGCGCCGAGGCCATCGAGGGGCGGCTCGGCCAGGCCAAGCTCGACGCCCAGCGCGAGCGCTCGCAGGCCGAAGACCTGGACATGGTGAGCGCCATCTCCGACTTCCAGAACCGGCAGACCGGCTACGATGCCGCGCTGAAGACGTATTCGCTCGTGCAGCGCATGTCCTTGTTCGATTACCTGAAGTAGCCGCGGGCGCAAGACGATGCAGGAACATGCCGTGCTGGGCCAGGTGGCCCTGGGCTACAGCCCGATGATCGACCGCCAGCGCAACGTCGTCGCGACGCGGCTGACGGTCTTCCCCGAGCGCCCCGACGCCGAGCCCGATCCGCTGGCGCTGCTGCGCGCGCTGTCCGAGGTGTGGCCCGAAGCCGGCGCGCCCGAGCCGCTGAAGCTGTCGCCGCGCCCGCTGGACCCGGGCGCCGTCGGTCGACGTGCCGCGGAGGCGGCCGAGGCCGTGCGCCCGCCGCTGTCGCTGAACCTGGCCGGCGAAGGGCTGCTGCGCGGCGTGCTCGACGCGGTCGGCGCCGGCGCGGTGACGCAGCTCATGCTCGAGGTGCCGGCGTTCATGGCCGGCGACCCGGCCTACGCCGCCGCACTGCGCCAGGCCCATGCCGGCGGCTGCGTGCTGCTCATCAAGGGCCGGCCGACGCAGCCCCTGCCGCCCGAGGTGCTGGCGCTGTTCAGCCACTCCATCGTCGAGGTCAGCGAGGACCGGCGCAGCGCCGGTCCCCCGCCGCAGGGCACGACGCGCAGCGTCACCACGGTGCAGGCGGGCGCGCGCAGCGCCGCCGAGATCGAGGCGGCCTTCGCGCGCGGCGCCGTCGCGGTGCTAGGCTGGCCGTTCGGCTCGCCCGACGAGCCGCCTCCCAAGCCCAGCAGCCGCCAGACGGTGCCCACCGACGTCAACGTCGTCATGGAGCTGATCAACGGCGTCGACCGCGAGGCGCCCGTGCAGCAGCTCGAAGCGGCGCTCAAGCGCGATCCGACGCTCGCCTTCCGGCTGATGCGCTACCTCAACTCGCCGGCCTTCGGCCTGCGCGTGGAGATCAACTCCTTCGGCCATGCGCTGATGCTGCTGGGCTACCAGCGCCTGAAGCGCTGGCTGGCGCTGCTGCTGGCATCGTCGGCCAAGGGCATCAACGCCCGGCCGGTGATGCATGCCGCGGTGCGCCGCGGCCTGCTGATGGAAGAGCTGGGACGCGACCACGGCGACGCCGAGATGCGCGGCGAGATGTTCATCTGCGGCGTGTTCTCGCTGCTCGACCGGCTGCTCGAGCAGCCGCTGCCCCAGCTGCTCAAGAGCCTGCCCGTGCCCGAACGCGTGCAGCAGGCGCTGCGCGAGGACGGCGACGGCGGCCCCTACCGCCGCTACCTGCAGCTGGTGCAGGCGATCGAGCAGGAATCGCTGTTCGACGTGCGCGAGCACGCCGAGGCGCTGATGCTGGGGACCACCGCCGTCAACCGGGCGGTGCTGACGGCGCTGCGTGCCGGTCGCCAGCTTGACGGCTGACGAAGCCGCGCTGCTCGGCGCGCTGCCGCAGCCGGCGCTGCTGCTCGACGCGCGCTTCCGCATCGGCGCGGCCAACGCCGCGGCCGAGGCCCTGTTCGGGCGCCGCAGCGCGGCGCTGGTGGGCACCGACCCGGCCGACCTCGAGCCCGCCGACGGCCGCGCCGCGCTGCGCGCCGACCGTCACGCCGAGACCACGCGCCGCATCCTCGCCGGCGACGGCAGCGAGCGCTGGTTCCGCACCACGCTGGCGGCACGCGCCGCGGGCCGCGGCTGGCTCATGCTGTGGCACGACGCCGGCGCCGAGGTGCTGGCACGCGAGGACGCGCGCCGCGCCCAGGACGAGCTGCTGAAGTGGTTCGAGCTCGGCGGCACCGGCATGCTGGTGTGGGACGCCGACACCGGCCTCATCGTGCGCTGCAACGCCGCCTTCGAGGCGCTGCTCGACGCCGTGCCCGAGACGCTGCACCAGGCCGAGCCCGAGCTGCAGGCGCTGCTGGGCTTTGCCGGCGGCGCGCCGCTGCCGGCGCTGGTGGCCGGTGGCCCGCCCATCGAGCGCCAGGCGCGCGTGACGCTGCGCGACGGCCGGCGCGGCCGGCTCATGGCGCGGCTGGCCTGCCATGCCGGTGCCCGCGCCGGCGAGCGCCGCATCATGGCCGTGGTGCACGACCGCAGCGCCGAGGACGACCGCGACCTGGCGCAGCTGGAGATGGGCGTGCTGATGGACACGGCGAGCATCGGCGTGGCCACCTACGACCCCGAGCGCGGCTGGCTGGCGACGACGCCGGCCGCGTCGCCGGCAGCGCCAGCCGGCGCACCGGCGGCGGCGGGCGCGCCCGCTGCGCCGCCGCGCGGCAGCGCGCTGCAAGGCATCACCCGCGAGCTGGTCGAGCCGGGCTCGCTGCCCGAGTACGAACGCCTGCAGCGCGCCTTGCGCGGCGGCGAGCGCACCGAGGTGCGCTACGCCGTGCGCCACCCCGAGCTGGGCACGCGCTGGCTGCTCACGCGCGTCGAGCCCGGCGCGCTGGCCGGCGGCCGGCACACGACATCGGTGGTGACGCTCGACGTCACCGACCAGGAGCGCGCGCGCCAGCGCAACGAGCAGCTGCTGCGCGAGCTGACGACCATCCTCGACAGCAGCACCGCCGGCATCGCCTACCTGCGCGGCCCGGTGCTGGCGCGCTGCAACCGGCGCTTCGAGCGCATGCTGGGCTTCGCGCCGGGTGCGGCGGCGGGCGCCACGCTGGAGGAGATCTTCGCCCGCGGCATGGGCGCGCTGCCGCGTGTGCAGCAGGCGCTCAAGGCCATCGAGCAGGGCGAGCCGTTCGAAGCCGAACTGCAGCTGCCGCGCGGCGGCCCGGAAGCGGGTCATGCGGCGGCGGGCGAGCCGCCGCTGTGGTATTCGCTGTCGCTGCGCCGTGCCCAGGGCGATGGCGGCACGCTCGAGGCGGTGGCGGTGCTGAGCGACATCACCCGGCTCAAGCACCAGCAGGCCGAGCTGGAGCAGCTGCTGCGCGACCGCGAGCTGATGTTCAGCCTGTCGGACGTGGGCATCGTGTTCCAGCGCGGCGCGCGCATCGAGCGCGCCAACCAGGCGATGGCCAAGCTCACCGGCTGGTCGAGCACCGAACTGGCCACGCTCGACAGCGCCGAGCTGCATGCCGACGCCCGCGCCTGCGTCGCCTTCGAAGCCCAGGTGACGCAGGCCCTGCGCGAGCACGGCCGCTACGGCGGCGAGCGCCTGCTGCGCCGGCGCGACGGCAGCCTGGTGTGGGTGCAGGTGGCGGTGCGGCCGGTGGACGCCGGCGACCCCGCGGCGGGGCTCATCTGCTCGTTCGTCGACATCGACGAGCGCCGGCGCACGCGCGAGCGCCTGGCCCAGCAGGCCGAGCAGACGCGCGCCATCCTCAACTCGGTGCTGGTCGGCATCGTGACCTTGTCCGAGCGCGGCATCGAGTGGATGAACCGCTCGGCACGGCGCATGTTCGGCGGCGAGCTGGCGGATTTCGTCGGCGAGCCGATCGCCATCGTGGCCACGCCGGAGCCCGACCACCCGCTGCGCCGGCTGGACCCGCGCAACGGCGCCAGCGAGACCTTCGAGTGCCGGCTCAAGGCCCGCGACGGGCGCGAGTTCTGGGTCGTCGGCAACGCCGTGCCGACCGGCGGCGGCGACGGGGCAGGGCGCGAGCTGACGATCGCATTGCTGGACATCGAGCGACGGCGCCAGGCCGAGGTGCGCATCGCCCAGGCCCAGGCCTCGCTGCAGCGCGTGCTGGAGACCGCGCCGCTGGCGATCGCGCTGTTCGACGCCCGCACGCTCGAAGTGCAGCAGCTCAACCAGACGGCCTCGGCCTTCTTCGGCCGCCCGGCCGAGCAGGTGCAGGGCCGCGCGCTGGCCGAGGCCTGCACCGACGCCCAGGCCGCGACGCTGCGCGCGGCCTTCGACCGCGCCATGGCGACACGCCAGGTGGTGCAGCAAGAATGGCACGAGGGCAGCGGCGGCCCGGCGGCGAACGGCGAGGGCGCCGGTGCCCTGGCCGTGGCCGGCATGGGGCGGGTGTGGGACTGCCGCGTCACCTGGCTCGACGACGGCGACGCGGCCGCCGACGGATCCGGGAGCGGCGGCACGGGCAACGGCGCGCAACTGCTGCTGGTCGCCAGCGACGTCACCGAGCAGCGCGCCGCCGAACGCGCGCGGCTGCAGGCCGCCATCGACCAGCGCGAGGTGCTCGTGCGCGAGGTGCACCACCGCATCAAGAACAACCTGCAGGGCGTGGCCGGGCTGCTGCAGCAGAACGCTGCCCGCCACCCCGAACTGGCGCCGGCGCTGTCCGAGGCCGTGGGCCAGGTGCAGGCCATCGCCCAGGTCTACGGCCTGCAGGTGGGCGCCAGCGGCCCGCTGCAGGCGGCGAGCCTGCTGCGTGCGATCGCGATGTCGGTCCAGCGCACCTTCGGCCGCACCATCGAGGTGGCGGAAAGCGGCGAACTGCCGCACCTCCTGCCCGAGACCGAGGCCATTCCGGTGGCGCTGACGGTCAACGAGTTGCTCACCAATGCGGTCAAGCACGGCCCGGCCGAGGCGCCGGTGCGCTGTGCGCTCGCCGGCGACGCCGGATCGTTGCAGGTGACCATCGCCAACGCCGGCACGCTGCCCGCCGGTTTCGACATCGCCCGCGTGCGCGGCGGCGTCTCCGGCCTGGGCCTGGTGCGCGCGCTGCTGCCGCGGCGCAGCGCGACGCTGGCACTGTCGCAGCAGGGCGGCGACGTGGTCGCGCAGGTGACGCTGCGCCCGCCCAGCGTGCTGCTGCCGTCGCCGCCCGGCGACACGGCCACGGCACAATCCGGCCGATGAACACCGCCGTCCCCGCGCCCGCGTCCGCGACCGCTGCCACCGCGGGCGCCGCGGGGCGCACGGGCGACGAGCACAGCAAGGGCAAGATCCTGGTCGTCGACGACGACCGGCTGGTCCTGGCCACGGTGACGCACGGCCTGGCCGAGGCCGGCTACGAGGTCATCGACGCGGACAACGGCGACGATGCCATCCTGCTCGCCCGCGAGCACCGGCCGAGCCTGGCGCTGCTGGACATCCGCATGGAAGGCAAGAGCGGCTTCGACGTCGCCGAGACGCTGCGCGACGCCTACCGCATCCCGTTCATGTTCCTCTCGGCCTTCGCCGACGCCGCCACGCTCGAGCAGGTGCGCCAGCTCGGCGCGGTGGCCTACATGACCAAGCCGCTGGACGTGAGCCAGATCGTGCCCACGGTGGAAAGCGCCTTCCGCCGCCTGCGCGAAACCGGCTCGGCCGCACCGCGTGCGATCAGCGCGCCCGTGCCGGCCGACCCGCTGGCCGACCCGTTGCCACTCGCGCTGGGCGTGCTGATGCACCGCCACGCCCTGCAACGCGCCGCCGCCCGCCAGCGCCTGCAGCGCATGGCCAGCGAAGCGGGCTTGAGCGAACAGCAGCAGGCCGAGCGGCTGCTGGCGGCGGTGGAGGAACTGGCGCGGTCCGCATGATGCGCCCGGGGGGCTTCAGCCCCGCACATCGCGCGGCGTCCTCGGCACCAGGGTCCTGAGCGCCGCCAGCGGGGCCGGGACATGCTCGTCAGCAGCACGCGCATCGGGCACCGATGATCGCCTCGCCGCTCCTGGACGGCGACGGCCATTCCCACGCCAGTCACTGCAGCGTCGACCGGCGCCTCACCCCAACGTGAAGTAGAACGCCGCGCCGCGCCCCGGTTCCGCCTCGGCCCAGATCTCGCCGCCGTGGCGGCGGACGATGCGGCGCACGGAGGCGAGGCCGACGCCGTGGCCGGGGAACTCGCTGGCGCTGTGCAGGCGCTGGAACAGGCCGAACAGGCGGTCGGCGGAGCGCATGTCGAAGCCGGCGCCGTTGTCGCGCACGACGTAGGCGCAGCCGCCCGGGCCGTCGTGCGGCACGCGGCGCAGCGAGATCTGCGGCCGCGGGTTGCGCGCGCTGTACTTCCAGGCGTTGCCGAGCAGGTTCTCGAGCACCAGGCGCAGCAGCGTGGGGTCGCCGCGCGTCGCGAGCCCGGGCTCGATCTGGATCTCCGCCTCGCGTTCGGGCGCGCTGCGCTTCAGGTCGTCGACCACGTAGCCGGCCAGCTGCGACAGGTTCACCGGCTGGCGCGCCAGCGGCTGTGAGCTCAGCTTGGCCAGCGTCAACAGCGCGTCGATCATCAGGTTCATGCGCGCCGCGGCGCCGAGCACGCGGTCGAGGTGGTCGTTGCCGACGCGGTCGAGCAGGCGGCCATAGTCTTCCTTGACGATGCGCGTGAAGCCTTCGACGACGCGGATCGGCGCGCGCAGGTCGTGGCTGACGGTGAAGCTGAAGTTGTCGGCCTCGCGCGCCACCTCGGCATCGGCAGCGCCGGCGGCGGCCGTGGGCTGCTGGTGCAGCAGCGCCGCGCGCCGGCCGCCCGCCAGGCCCGGCAGCGGCACGCAGGTCCACGGGCCGTCTTCGCCCGGCTGGCCGGCCTCCAGGGCGCTGCGCAAGGCCGCCGGCACGGTCGCGGTGTCGAGCGCCGCGCCCGCCTGCATCGCCGGCTGCAGCGTCTGGGCGGCGGTGTTGGCGTGCTGCACCACCCAGCCGGCGCCGGCGTCGAGCAGCACCACGGCCGGCGCCGGGAACGACGCGAGCAGCGGGCCCAGCGCAGCCGCGTCGGCGTCGCGCCGCAGCGTGTCGTCGGTGGGGCATGCGATGCCGGCGAAACCGGCGAAGCGGCCGAGCTCGTCGTGGCAGGGCTCGCCCCGCAGCACCCAGCCACGGCTGCCGTGCACCAGATCGGCGCTCACGACGGTGACGTCATCGAACGGCTGCTGCGCCTGCAGCCGATGCGCCACGGCCGGGTGGCCGATCAGCCCGCCGGCTTCGGCCAGCGCCGCCTGCGAGCCCGACTGCCCGGGCCCATGCCAGGCGACGAGGCGGTGTCCGGCGTCGGTGGCCCAGGCGCAGCCCTCGACCAGCGCTTCGGCGCGGCGCAGCGCGGCGCGCGCCTGGCGCAGCGCGGCTTCGTGGCGCAGACGCGCGCGCAGCGTGCCGATGGCGTAGCCCGCGCCGACGAGGCCGGCCAGCACCAGCACCAGCATGCCCCAAGCCGCTGCAGCGGCGGCCCCGGTGCAGCCCTGGCACAGAACAAGCATGCCGGGCATTGTACGAACGGGGTGTGGCCGCGAAGCCACGGCCCGCGCCCCTCAAGTTCACCGGCCTAGCGCCGAAAGTCACCGGCATGCCGCATCGGGTCGACCTGCATCCCGGGGCCGGGCCTGCGCGAGCGGCCGGCGCCTGCAGCCGCCGTCGCGCCGCGGGCTGCCGCGGCGCGGGCCGGGCGGCGATGCGCCGGGCCCACGCTTGGCCGATCCGCCGATTGACGGCCGCCGGCCTGCCGCTCATCCTGCCGTCATCACGCGCCGAGCTGCCATGAACGACACCCGTCACGACCCTGGCCGAGCGGCCACGCTCGACCCCGCCGCCCTGGCCGCGCTGCGCGAACTCGACCCCGATGGCCGCCGCGGCGTGGTGGCCAACGTGCTGGGCGTGTACGAGAAGTCCCTGCAGCGCATGCTGGTGCTGCTGACCGCGCAGCTGGAGGCGGGCGCCGTGCCCGACGCCGATGCGATGGCGCAGCTGGCGCACAAGATGCGCTCGTCGTCGGCCAGCGTCGGCGCCACGTCGCTGGCCGCGGCCTGCGCGACGGTGGAGAAGGCGATCCGCGGCGGCGGCACCGAGCCGCTGGCCGACCAGGTGCGCTGGTTGCGCGACGAAGCCCAGGCCGCGCTGGCGGCCGTTGGGGCTATGCTGCGACCGCACGACGCTTCAGCATGACCGCAGTACCGCACCCGTTCGCCGACGATGCCTTTCACGCCGCGCAGCCCGAGGTGCTGCTGGTCGACGACGACGAAGTCAACCTGATGCTCACGGGCCTGGCGCTGCGCGAGCGCGGGTTCAAGATCACCGAGGCCGGCGGCGGCGAGCAGGCGCTGGCGCTGCTGCGCGACTGGACGCCCGACATCATCGTGCTCGACGCCATGATGCCGGGGCTGGACGGCTTCGACACCTGCCGCGCACTGCGCCAGCGGCCGGGCTACGAGAACGTGCCCGTGCTGATGCTCACCGGGCTGGAGGACGACGCCTCCATCACCCGCGCCTACCAGGCCGGCGCCACCGACTTCTTCGTCAAGGCCACGCAGTGGAGCCTGCTGGCCGGCCGCCTGCACTACCTGCTGCGCGCCTCGCGCACGCGGCTCGAACTCGAGCGCAGCAAGGCCAAGCTCGCGCGCGCGCAGGACCTGGCGCGCATGGGCAGCTTCGACTGGCGGCGCCACGAAGGCGGGCTGCTGATGTCCGGCGAGGCGCTGCGCGTCTTCGGCTTCGGCCCGCACGAGCAGGTGGGCCTGCGCGCGCTGCTGCGCATGGTGCCGCACGACGAGCGCCGCGGCTTCCTGCGCCTGCTGCACGACGCCACGCGCCATGCGTCGGTGCTGGCGACCGACGTGCCCATCGTGCTGTTCGATGGGCGCCAGCGCATCATCCACGTCGAGGCCGAGCCCGAGTTCAACGAACACGGCCACGGCGCGGGCTACACCGGCATCGTCCAGGACGTGACCGACCGGCGCGTCGCCGAGGACAAGATCAAGCAGCTGGCGAACTTCGATTCGCTCACCGGCCTGCCCAACCGGCGCCAGCTCATCTGGCGCGCCGAACGCGCGCTCGAGCAGGCGCGGCGCATGAACCACCAGTGCGCACTGCTGCTGATCGACCTGGACCGCTTCAAGATCATCAACGACACGCTCGGCCACGCCGCCGGCGACGAGCTGCTGGTGGAGGTGGGCCGGCGCCTGCGCGCCTGCGTGCGCCACTCCGACCAGGTGATGGAAGGCGCGCTCGAGACCGCCGGCGTGCGCAGCCACCGCAGCCTCGAAGCCGTCGGCCGGCTGGGGGGCGACGAGTTCGTCGCCCTGCTGCCCGAGGTGCTGGCCGACGCCGATGCCGAACGCGTGGCCCAGCGCGTGCTCGAGTCGCTGCGCGAGCCGATCTTCGTCGCCGGCCAGGAGTGTTTCGTCACCGCCAGCGTCGGCGTGGCGATCTTTCCGCGCGACGGCCACAACGTCGTCGACCTGCTGCGCAATTCCGACGTGGCCATGTACTCGGTCAAGGCCCAGGGCAAGAACGACGCGGCGCTGTACAGCCCCACGCTCGGCGGCCAGGGCAAGGCCAAGCTCGAGCTCGAGACGGCGCTGCACAAGGCCATCGAGCGCGACGAGCTGGTGCTGCACTACCAGCCCAAGATCGACGTCGTGCGCGGCGAGATGGTCGGCGTGGAGGCGCTGATGCGCTGGCATCGCGGCGACCAGCTGGTGCCGCCGGGCGAGTTCATCCCGCTGGCCGAGGAGACGGGCCTCATCGTGCCGCTGTCCGAATGGGCACTGCGCGAGGCGGCGCGCCAGGCGCGGCAGTGGCAGCAGAGTTTCGGCTTCGCCGATTCCATCGCCGTCAACCTGCCCAGCCGGCTGTTCGAGCGCAGCGACCTGGTCGAGCACATCCACCAGAGCGTCACCGCCGTCAACGTGCAGCACCGCGTGATCCAGCTCGAGATCACCGAGGACAACCTCATGAAGGAGCTGCAGAACGTCATCCCGTCGCTGCATCGCCTCAACGAGATCGGCGTCGAGATCAGCATCGACGACTTCGGCACCGGCTATTCCAGCCTCGCCTACCTGACCACGCTGCCGATCAGCGAGGTCAAGATCGACCGCAGCTTCGTGCGCGACATCGGCATCGCGCCGCAGAGCAAGGCGGTGGTGACGGCCATCCTGGCGCTGGCGCAGTCGCTGTCGCTGCGCGTGGTGGCCGAGGGCGTGGAGACGATGCGCCAGGCCACCACGCTGCGCGACGGCGGCTGCCACGTGATGCAGGGCTTCCTGTTCAGCAAGGGCGTGCCGGCCGACGAGCTCTCGCGCTGGGTGACCGACGTGCTGCGGCCCGGTCGCGCGCCCTGGCTGTCGCTGGCCGACCGCGGCGGCCCCGGCCGCGCGGCTGCCGGCGCGCGCTGACTGCCGTGGCCGCCAGCCCCACGCCGGCCATGCTGGCCAAGGGCGCGTTGCGCCGCCTGGCGCAGCGCACGCTGGAGCCCACGCCCGAGAACTACGCCCGCGCCTACGCCGAGGAGGCCGGCCAGCCGTTGCCGCCTGCAGCCGCGGCCAACGGTGCCGAACAGGCCGAGGCGCTCAAGAAGGAACTCAAGGCCCAGGGCGTGGCGTGGGTGGCGCTGCTGGACCGCGTCGCCGTCAACCTCGATCGTGGCGGCAAGCAGTGGACCGCAGCGCGCCGCAAGGAGAGCCTGCAGCGCGTGCTCGGCGGCAGCCGCAGCGACCCGGCGCGCCTGCTGCAGCGGCTGCAGTCGCTGGTCGGGGCGTGGGAAAGTGACGCCGCGCAGGACCCGACGCTCGCCGACGACGTCGCGACCGGGGAGGGCGCGTCCGCCGGCGACACCGGTCCCGCCGGCGACGGCATCGCCGCGCCCGCCGCCGATGGCGCCGCGCCGGCCACGCCGCACGCCGCGACCACGGCCGCAGCCGAGCCCGGCGCGGCCGACTGGCCGCCGCTCGTCGACCACCTGCAGCGCACGGTGCGCGCCGGCCTGCCGGCCGAGGAGCCGCGCGCCGCCGACCTGGCGCAGCAGCTGGGCACGCTGGCCGACGCCATCGCGGCCGAGGGCATCAGCGCCGAGCGCGTGGCGGCCGTGGACGCCGTCTGCCGCCAGGCGCGGCGGCTCTTCGCCCATCGCCACCACCTGGTGGAGGCGCTGGGCCGCCTGTGCCGTGAACTGGGCGATGGCCTCACCGAGCTGGCGGAGGACGACAGCTGGGCGCGCGGCCAGGCGCAGGCGCTGCAGGCGCGGCTGGCCGACGGGATCTCGGTGCGCGCGGTGCGCGCCGCCGCGGTGCTGCTGGCCGAGGCGCGGCAGCAGCAGCAGCGCCTGCGCGACGAGCGCGTGGCGGCGCGCGAGGCGCTCAAGCAGCTGCTGGCCGACATGCTGGCCGAGGTGGGCGAGCTCGGCGAGCACACCGGGCGCTTCCACGTCGCCACCGAGCGCCACGCGGAAGCCATCGCCAACGCCGACACGCTGCAGGGCCTGGCCGGCGTCGTGCAGGCCCTGCTGGCCGACACCCGCGCCGTGCAGCAGGCCGTGGCGGCGTCGCAGCAGCGCCTGCTGGCCGACCAGTCGCGTGCCAGCGAACTCGAGGCGCGCGTGCGCGAGCTCGAAGGCGAACTGCGCCGCCTGTCCGACGAGGTCTCGACCGATGCGCTCACGCAGGTGGCCAACCGGCGTGGCCTGCACCAGGCCTTCGAGGCCGAGGCGGCGCGCGTCGAGCGGGCGGCGGCGGCCGACGAGGCGACGGGCCTGGCCGTGGGCCTGATCGACATCGACAACTTCAAGAAGCTCAACGACACCCTCGGCCATGCCGCCGGTGACCAGGCGCTCAAGGCACTGGCCGCGGCGGTGCGCGAGCGGCTGCGGCCGGTGGACCACCTGGCGCGCTTCGGCGGCGAGGAGTTCGTCGTGCTGCTGCCGGCCACCCCGGTGGCCGAGGCGCAGCAGGCGCTGACGCGGCTGCAGCGCGCGCTGACCGAGGCGCTGTTCCTGCACGACGGACGCGAGGTGTTCGTCACCTTCTCGGCCGGCGTCACCGCCTGGCGCCGCGGCGAGCCGCTGCAGTCGGCGCTGGAACGCGCCGACGAGGCGCTCTACGAAGCCAAGCGCACCGGGAAGAACCGCACCTGCATCGCCTGAACAGCGGGGCGGCGGCGCTGCGTTTCGTCACAACCTCGACTCAAGTGCCGCCCAGAATCGGCCGATAGCGTCGTCGAGGGGCCGATGGCCCGACCGACCCGACCCGTGCGATCCCGCGCCGCCGATCGATGAAGCTGCTGTCCCGTCTGTTCGAGCCGCTGCGCCACGCCGCCGCGGCGTTCTTCAAGCACGACATCGCGATCAGGCGCGATGCCGACAGCGGCATGCGCCTGGTGCTGGAGCAGCGCCCGGCCAAGAAAAGCAAGAAGCCCTCGCGCGAGGACGTGGCGCGGCACAAGGAACACGAAGAGCTGGCGCTCATGCGCAGCCAGCTGACCGAACTGCTCGACAGCCTGCCGCAGACGCGCAGCGCGATGCGCCACCTGGCCTTCGTCGAGCATGCGCTGGCGAAGAAGGGCATGAAGGCGCTGCACAAGCTGCCGCTGGACGTGCTGCAGCCGGCGCTGACGCAGCTGGAAGGGCTGGTGACCAACTGGTCGCCGGTGGGCCTGGCCAACCTGCGCAGCAAGATGGCTGTGGCCATCATCGACCGCGAGCACGCCGACCCGGATGCCGAGGCCGACGCCTACCGCACCGCCGCCGTGCTCGACCACGCGCCCGCCGACGAGGCGCCGGTGGCCGAGCAGCGCTCGGACGACGAGGCCCTGGCGGCTGCCTATGCGGCGCTGGGCAGCCTCGCGCCGCTGCAGCAGGCCACGCCGAGCGACGCCGGCCCGCCGAGCAGCGCCGAAGGCGTGGAGATGGTGGGCGAGCTGGGGTCGCGTTCGGCCAAGGCGGTGGCGCGCGAAGCCGCGCGGCCGGCGATGCGCGGCGCGGCGCCGGACATCACGCTGCGCCAGCTCGAGCCGCACTGAGCCCGGCGCGGCCGGCGGCGCAGCCCGCGGTCAATCGACGTTGATGCGCGCCGCGGCGATCACGCGGCTCCAGCGCTCCACTTCGTCGCGCAGGTAGCCGGCGAACGCCGCCGGGCCGCGCGCATCGACGCGGAAGCCCTGGGCGCGTGCCTTCTCCTGCATGTCGGCCGCACCCATGATGGCGACGATCTCGCTGCCCAGCTTGTTCACCACGGCGTCCGGCGTGGCCGCCGGCACCATCACCGCGGTCCAGTTCTCCACCAGCAGGCCGGGCATGCCGGCCTCGGCCGTCGTCGGCACGTTGGGCACCAGCGGGTTGCGCGCGCTGCTGGCGATGGCCAGCGCGCGCAGCTTGCCCGACTGCACGTGGGCGATGCTCTCGGGCATGTTGGAGAAGATGACGTCGAGCTGGCCGCCGATGAGGTCGGTCATCGACGGCGCACCGCCCTTGTAGGGCACGTGCTGGATCTCGGTCTTCGCCAGGTCGTTGAACAGCGCCAGCGTCAGGTGCGGCGGCGTGCCGTTGCCGCTGCTGCCGGCGTTGAGCTTGCCGGCCCTGGCGGCGGCGACGAGGCCGGCGAAGTCGCGGATGGGGCTCGTCGCCGGCACCACGATCAGCATCGGGCTGCCAGCCAGGAGCGCCACGGGCTTGAAGTCACGCTGGAAGTCGAACGGCGCTCTGCCGCGGTAGAGCGTGGCGTTGGCGGCGTGCGTCATCGTGATGGCCAGCAGCGTCTGGCCGTCGCCGGCCGCCTTGGCGACCTCGGCGGCGCCGATCTGGCCGCCGCTGCCGGGCTTGTTGTCGATGACGACGTTGACCTTCCAGCGCTCGCCCAGCTGCTGGCCGACCGAGCGTGCCATCACGTCGGTGAGGCCGCCGGGCGGGAAGGGCACCACGTAGCGCAGCGCGCTGCCGGCGCGCGGGTAGTCCGCGGCTTGCGCGGTGGCGTGGCCGGTGACGCACGAGGCGCCGAAGGCGGCCAGGGTGGTGATCAGCGTGCGGCGGTGCATGTCGGCTCGTCTCCTCTCGTCGGTCGTTCGGTGGGTCGGTCGAACTAGGCCGGGCGGCGTCGGCGGGCGCTTGCCCGCGTCAGCCGCCCCAGGCGGCCACCAGGGCGTCGGGCACCTCCAGGCCTTCGGCCTCGGCGCGACGCAGCAGCGCCTGGCGGCGCGCGCCGGGCAGGCGCACGCCGTCGTCCTGCAGCATCGTGGTCACCAGCACCTCGACGCGGTCGTAGAAGGCGTCGCGGCCCGCCAATGCGTCGGGGTCGATCACGACGAACAGCTGGCCGATGCCCGGCCGGTTGCCTTCGTCGACGAAGAAGCTGCTGGCCTCGAAGCCGAAGTTGGCGCCGATGAGCGCGGTGACCATCAGCTCGACCATCAGCGCGAGCATCGCGCCCTTGCTCGACGTGGCCGCGCCCAGCGGCAGCATCGAGCCGGCCAGCGCCGCCTGGGCATCGGTGGTGGGCTGGCCCTGGGCGTCGAGCGCCCAGCCGGCGGGGATCGGCTGGCCGGCCTTGGCGGCGACCATGATCTTGCCGCGCGCCACTTCCGACAGGCTCAGGTCGATGAGCAGCGGGTCGGCGTCGCGCCGCGGGAAGGCGGCGGCCACCGGGTTGGTGCCGAACAGCGGGCGCTTGCCGCCGGCCGCGGCCATGGCCGACGGCGAGTTGGTGAAGCCCAGGCCCACGCAGCCGGCCGCCGCGGCGGCACGCAGGTGGTCGACGAGCACGCCGCAGTGGTGGCTGCGCACCACGCCCGCGGCGGCGATGCCGTGTTCGCGCGCCGCGGCCACGGCCTCGCGCACCGCCAGGTCGCAGGCGGGGAAGGCCAGGCCCTCGCCGGCGTCGACCACGAGCGCACCGCCCTTGCGGCGCACCACCGCCGGACGGGCGCTGCCGACGGCGCGGCCGTTGCGCAGGTGCGTGCCGTAGATCGCCACACGCGACAGTCCGTGGCCCGACTGCCCCTGGGCTTCGGCCAGCACCAGCGCACGCGCGGTGCTGTCGGCCATCTCGGTGCTGGCGCCGGCGGCCTGCAGCGCCCGGGTGACCAGGGCGCGCGCCTCGTCCAGGGTCAGCTTCACGCCAGGGCCTCGATCACGGCGTCGGCGATGAGGAAGCTCACGCGCTCGTTGGCCTCGGCGGTGACGCCGGCGATGTGCGGCGTGAGCATGAGGTTGGGCACGCCTTCGAAGTGCGGCGACACGGGCAGCGGCTCGCTGTCGAACACGTCGAGCGCGGCGCCGCCGAGCTGCCCGCTCTTGAGTGCCGCGACCAGCGCGACCTCGTCGACGATGCCGCCGCGCGCGGTGCTGATCAGCACCGCGCCGCGCTTCATGGTCGCCAGGCGTTCGGCATTCACCAGGCCACGCGTGCCGTCGGTCAGCGGCACGTGCAGGCTCACCGCGTCGGCAGTGGCGAAGAGTTGGTCCAGCGTCACCGGCTCGGTGCGGTTCGCGCGCCACGCCGCGTGGCCTGGCGGCAGCATCGGGTCGTGCGCGATCACCACCATGCCGATGCCGCGCGCCAGCGTGGCCGTCGCCTGGCCGATGGAGCCGAAGCCCAGCAGGCCGAGGGTCTTGCCGCCGGCCTCGCGCCCCGAGGACAGGGCCGTGCGCGGCCAGCGGCCGGCGGCCACGTCGGCGCTGCTGGCGTAGGCGCCGCGCAGCAGCAACAGCGCCGTCGTGACGACGTATTCGGCGACGCTCGCGGCGTTGGCGCCGGTGGCGGGGATGACGCGCACGCCGCGGTCGCGGCACGCGGCGACGTCGATGTTGTCCAGCCCCACGCCCAGCCGCCCCACCACCGAGCAGCGCGGCGACAGCGCCTCGAGCAGCGCGCCACGCACCTGGGTGCGGTTGCGCACCACCAGCGCCTCGCACGACGCAGCCTCGCGCGCCAGGCGCGGCGGGTCGTCCACCAAGGCGGGGTCGTACATGACGTCGTGGCCGGCGGCGCGCAGCCGGTGCACGGCACGCTCGTCCATGAACTCGGTGATGACGATGCGCGCCATGCTGCTGCGGCCTTCTTCGGATCAGGCCGACTCGTACAGCCGCGTCAGCACGAACTCGCGGTGGCCCAGTGCCTCGGCCGCGGTGAGGCGGCCGTTGGCGGTGCGCAGCATGCATTGCAGCAGCAGGTCGCCGGCCTGGTCGAGCGTGATCTCGCGCTGCAGCAGGCCGCTGGAATCGACGTCGATGTGCTCGCTCATCAGGCGCACGGTGCGCGGGTTGGCGCAGATCTTGATCACCGGCAGGATCGGGTTGCCGATGACGTTGCCCTGCCCGGTGGGGAAGAAGTGCACCGCGTAGCCGCTGGCGGCGCACAGCGTCACCATCTCGGCGGCGGCGCTCGAGCTGTCCATGAACCACAGGCCGGGGTGGGTGGGCATCTCGGCCTTGTCGAGCACGCCGTCCACGGTGCAGGTCTTGCCGATCTTCTGGATGTTGCCGAGCGCCTTTTCCTCGATCGTCGTCAGGCCGCCGGCGATGTTGCCCTTGGTGGGCTGGCTCTCGGAGAGATCGGTCGTCTTGTGGCGGTTGATCATGTCCTGGTAGCGGTTAAACATGAACATGAAGCGCTCGGCCACCTCGGGCGTCCTGCAGCGCTCGACCACGATGCGCTCGCCGCCGGTGATCTCGCTGGTCTCGCCGAAGCACAGCGTGGTGCCCAGCGCGTGCAGCTTGTCGAAGGCGTTGCCCACCGTGGGGTTGGCGCCGCAGCCGCTGGTGGTGTCGCTCTCGCCGCACTTGGTGCTGACCCACAGCTCGTGGATCGGGCAGGCCTCGCGCTGCTTCTCGCTGGCCCACTGCACGTACTCGCGCGCCACTTTGCTGGCGCGCATGATGGTGGCGTGGTCGCCGTGACCTTCGATGCCGAAGCCGGTGACGGGCTTGCCCGTCGCGGCGATGCCGTCGACCACCTTCTTGGTCCACCCGTCCTCGATGCCGATGACGACGACCGCGGCCACGTTCGGGTTGCAGCCGGTGCCGATCAAGGTGCGGAAGTGCAGCTCGAGGTCGGCGCCGAACTGCAGCCGGCCATAGGGGTGCGGGATGGCGAGGCAGCCCTTGATGTTGTGCGCCACGGCCTCGGCGGCCGCGTTGGACAGGTCGTCCAGCGGCAGGACGATGACGTGGTTGCGCACGCCCACGCGGCCGTTCTCGCGCCGGTAGCCCAGGAACGTGGTGTTGGAGTCGACGATGCTCATGGTGTGATGCCGATGTTGCGGACCGTGCAGCGCCTTACCAGCGCTTGGTCTTGATGTTGTGGACGTGGGCGTGCTCGCCGGCGGCGATGGGCGCGACGACGCGGCCCATGTCGATGCCGTACTTGACGACCGTCTCGCCCACCGCCATGTCGCGCAGCGCCACCTTGTGGCCGATGGGAATGTCCTGGCGCGCGACCACGCCGGTCATCTTGTCCTCGTCCATGATCCAGCCCTGCAGCTCCATGCCGGCCTTCACGCCTTCCACCACCACCACGGCCACGCTGTCGCGGGCGTCGTGCAGCACGAAATGAATCACGTCGTTTCCCCGTCATGGGCCGCCTGCCGGCCCGATGGCGGGCGAGTGTGGGCGGCAGGCTGGCCGTCGTCAACCAGGTCATCTACATGACCTGGATGAATCCCGAAGAGGCCCCTAGCATCGCTGCATGCCCGAGCGTTCGAACCGCCGTCCGGCCCCGGCCTCGCTGCGGTCCATCACCCCCGTGGCGCCCGACGGCGCGGGCATGCCCCTGTACCGCGCGGTGCGCGCCGCGCTGCTGCGCAGCCTGGAAGGCGGCGCCGTCGCGCCCGGCCAGGCGCTGCCCAGCGAGGCCAAGCTGGCGTCGTCGTTCGGCGTCTCGGTGGGCACGCTGCGGCGCGCGGTGGACGACCTCGTGGCCGAGCACATCCTGGTGCGGCGCCAGGGCCGCGGCACCTTCGTCGCCACGCACTCCAGCGACCGTTTCCTGTTCCAGTTCTTCCACGTCGAGCGCGCCGACGGCCTGCGCGAGCCGCCGGTCGTGGAGCTGCTGGCCTTCGAGCGCACGCGGCTCGACGCGGCGTCGGCCGATGCGCTGTCGCGCAGCGAGGGTGACGCGGCCTTCGAGATCCACAACCGGCTGCTGCTGCAGGGGCGGCCCGTGGTCTTCGACCGGCTGGTGCTGCCGGCAGCGCTGTTCAAGGGCCTGACCGAGAAGCGGCTGCGCGAGCGGCGAAGCACGATCTACGAGCTCTACCAGTCGGCCTTCGGCATCACCGTGGCGCGCGCGCACGAGCGGCTGCGCGCCGCGCCGGCCGACCGCACCGCGGCGCGCGTGCTCGGCGTGGCGCCGGGCGCGCCGGTGCTGCAGGTGCGGCGCACGGCGCTGGCGCTCGGCGGCCAGGCCGTCGAGCACCGGGTGAGCACCGTGCACACGCGCGAGCACGAGTACGTGAACCTGCTGACGCGGCCCGCCTGATGGGCGCCGGAGCCGCTGCCGCTGCCGCCGTCGCGCTGCTGCCCGGCCTGGCGCTGGCCGGGGCGATCGCCGCGGCGGCGACGCTCGTGGCCGCGCTGCACGGCGGGCCGCAGCTGCTGTATGCGCTCTTCTTCGGCATCGCCTTCAACTTCCTGGCCCACCGGCCCAGCACGCGCGTCGGCGTCGAGTTCGGTGCGCGCACCGTGCTGCGCCTGGGCGTCGGCCTGCTGGGCGCGCGCATCACCGCCGAGCAGGTGGCGCACCTGGGCTGGACCAGCGCGCTGCTGGTGGTGGCCGCGGTGGCCAGCACGATCGCGCTGGCGTGCTGGGTCGGGCGGCGGCTTTCCATCGGCTCGGCGCGCAGCGTGCTGGCGGGCGGCGCGGTCGCGATCTGCGGCGCTTCGGCGGCGCTCGCCATCTCGGCGGCGTTGCCGCGCGACAAGGACGGCGACCGCTACACGCTGATGGTCGTGGTGGCGGTGACGCTGCTGTCCACGGTGGCCATGGTGCTGTACCCGCTGGTGGTGCGCGCGCTGGCGCTGCCGCCGGCGCCGGCGGGCTTGTTCCTCGGCGGCTCGATCCACGACGTGGCGCAGGTGGTGGGCGCCGGCTACACCATCGACCACGCCACCGGCGACGCCGCCACGGTGGTCAAGCTGTTCCGCGTGGCGCTGCTGGCGGTGGTGGTCGCTGCGGTGTCGTTCGCCTTCCGGCGCGAGCGGGCGCTGCAGGCCCAGGCCGACGGCGAGGGCGCGCGCCAGTCGCTGCTGCCGTGGTTCCTGTGGCTCTTCGTCGCGCTGGTGGTGCTGAACTCGATGGGCGCCTTCGCCGCGCCGGTGCAGCAGGCGCTGTCGACCGTGTCGCGCGCCTGCCTCGTCGTGGCCATCGCGGCGCTCGGCGTGAAGACGTCGTTCGTGCAGCTGGCGCGGCTGGGCTGGCGGCCGCTGGCGCTGGTGGTGGTGGAGACGCTGTGGCTCGCGCTGGTGGTGGGCGCGGGCGCGTGGTGGCTGGCGCGCTGAGCCGCGCCTCAGCCGCCGGCCGTGCTTTCGCGCGCCACCAGCGCCCAGCCCAGCGCCATCGACTCGGCCGGCTCGCCCGACTTCAATGCCGAGAGCAGCGAGCGCGCGGCCTCGGTGCCGATGGCGTGGCGCGGCAGCTGCACGCTCGAGAGCGCCGGGCTCAGCTGCCGCGCGATGGCGAAGTCGCCGAAGCCCAGCAGCGCCATGCGCCCCGGCACGGCCACACCCCGGCGGTTGGCCTCGAGCAGCGCGCCGCACGCCAGGTGGTCGTTGGCGAAGGCGGCGGCGGTGATGGCCGGCTGCGCGCGCAGCAGTTCGCCCAGCACGTGGCGCCCGGCGTCGAAGGCCTCGCCGCCCGGCGCCACGACGAGCGTCACCTTGGCCCCGGCCGCCTGCGCGGCGTTGACGAAGGCCAGGCCGCGTTCGTGCGCGCGGTAGTCCTCGGCCACGCCGCTGTCCACGTAGGCCAGCCGGCGGTGGCCGGCGCGCAGCAGGTGCTCGGCCATCGCCCGGCCGACGTCGTCGTGGCTGAAGCCGATCTGCGTGAAGCGCACGCCGGCGCTGCGGCGCGTCGCGGTCGCCGCGGCGTGGGCCGCGGCCCGGGTGGTCGGAGGGGTGCCGTCGGCGGCGACGACGGCCGCAACGGCCGCGGCCGCGTCCTTGGCGCCGCCGCGGCGCGCGGTCACCTCGTGGTCCCAGATCTCCACCACCGGCACACCCGCGGCCTGCGCATCGGCCATCAGCTTGAATGTCCCGGGCGAATGGCGCCGGCCGGTGACCACGAGTGCCGCCGGAAACCAGCCGAGCACCGCGCGCAGCTGTGCTTCCTCGCGCTCGAGCGAGTAGCCGGTGCTGGCGATCAGCAGCTCGAAGCCCGCGGCCTGCAAGCCGTCGCTCAGGCCCTGCGCCGTCTCGGCGAAGATCGAGTTGGCCAGGTTGGGCACCAGCAGCGCCACCATGTTGCTGACGCCGCTGGCCAGCTGCCCGGCCTGCTTGTTGGGCACGTAGCCGGTGCTGGACAGCGCGGCGCGGATGCGCGTGGCCGTGTCCTCGGCCACCTGCGCCGGGTCGCGCAGGAAGCGCGACACCGTGATCGCGGTGACGCCGGCGTGCGCCGCCACGTCCTGCAAGGTGACGCGCCCGTGGCCGCGGCGCGCCTGGCGCGACGGCGCGGCTGGCGCGGCTGGCGGGGCGGGCTTGGCGGTGGTGGCGCGGGTGGGCACGGCGGCTCGGATCGGGCGGCGCGGCGCCGTGGGCATCGCGGCACCGGGTTAGTCAGAATGGGACCGGCGCAGCCGGCGGGCTATGTTAGCGGTAACACGGCGCCCACCGGCGCCGCCCGGCCACGCCGGAACCGCATCGTCACGGAAGACCGCATCATCACCGCAACGCCTCCCCTCCGCAGCCAGCGCTGGTTCGCCGCCAACGACATGCGCGGCTTCGCCCACCGCCAGCGCATGCAGCAGATGGGCCTGCGGCGCGAGGACGTCGTCGGCCGCCCGATCATCGCCGTCGTCAACACCTGGAGCGACCTCTCGCCCTGCCACGCCCACCTGCGCGAGCGGGCCGAGGCGGTGAAGCGCGGCGTGCTGCTCGCCGGTGGCATGCCCTTCGAGCTGCCGGCCATGAGCCTGGGCGAGGTGATGGTCAAGCCGACCACCATGCTCTATCGCAACTTCCTGGCGATGGAGACCGAGGAGCTGCTGCGCAGCCTGCCCATCGACGGCGCCGTGCTGCTGGGCGGCTGCGACAAGACGACCCCGGGGCTGGTGATGGGTGCCATCAGCATGGGCATCCCCGCCATCTTCGTGCCGGCAGGGCCGATGCTCAACGACCGCCACCGCGGACGCACGGTGGGTGCCGGCACGCACACGCGCAAGTTCTGGGACGAGTACCAGGCCGGTCTCATCGACGACGCCGACTGGATCCTGCTCGAAGCGCGCATGACGCGCAGCCCCGGCACCTGCAACACCATGGGCACGGCCAGCACCATGACGGCGATCGTCGAGGCGCTGGGCCTGACGCTGCCCGGCGCCAGCAGCATCCCGGCGATGGACGCCGCGCACCCGCGCCTGGCCGCCAGCAGCGGCGAGCGCATCGTCGCCATGGTTCGCGAGGGGCTGACGCCGCAGCGCATCCTCGACGCGCGCTCCTTCACCAACGCCAGCGTGGTGCAGATGGCGCTGGGCGGCAGCACCAATGCCGCCGTGCACATCCTGGCGCTGGCGCGCCGCGCTGGCGTGGCCTTGGCGCTGGACGACCTGGACGCCGTCGCGCGACGTGTGCCGGTGCTGGCCAACCTGTTCCCCAGCGGCGACCGGCTGATGGAGGACTTCCACTTCGCCGGCGGTCTGCCCGCGCTGATGAACCGGCTGCGCGAGCACCTGGCGCTGGATGCGCTCACCGTGAGCGGCAGCACGCTGGGCGCGCAGGTGGACGGCCGCGAGGTGGTCGACGACGAGACCATCCGCCCGCTGGACCGACCGGTCAGCACGCACGGCGCGCTGGCGGTGCTGAAAGGCAACCTCGCGCCCAACGGTGCGGTGATGAAGCCCAGCGCCGCCAGCCCGCAGTTCTTCCGCCACCGCGGCCGCGCGCTGGTGTTCGACGGCCATCCGCAGCTGCTGGCGGCGATGGCCGATCCGGACCTCGACGTCGACGAGCACACCGTGCTCGTGCTGCGCAACGCCGGCCCCGTGGGCGCGCCGGGCATGCCCGAGTGGGGCAACCTGCCCATCCCGAAGAAGCTGCTGCAGCGCGGCGTGCGCGACATGCTGCGCATCAGCGACGCGCGCATGAGCGGCACGCACTACGGCAGCTGCGTGCTGCACGCCAGCCCCGAAGCGGCCGTGGGCGGCCCGCTGGCGCTGCTGGCCACCGGCGACGAGGTCGAGATCGACCTGCCGGCGCGGCGCCTGGACATGCTCGTCGGCGACGAGGACCTCGCGCGCCGCCGCGCCGCCTGGACGCCGCCGCCGCAGCCCTACACCCGCGGCTGGACCCAGCTGTACCAGCAGCACGTGACCCAGGCGCACGAAGGTTGCGACCTCGATTTCCTGCAAGGCACGGGCGCGACCCCCGAGCCGGTGATCTTCTGACCGTCGCGCCACCATGAACCCCTTCGCCCGCCTGCTGCAAGACCGCGCCCGGCGCACGCCCGTGGGCACCTGGGTCATGAGCGCGAGCCCCCTCGTCGCCGAGGCCATCGGCTGCGCCGGCTTCGACTGGGGCGTGCTCGACATGGAGCACACGCCGCTCGACATGATGGAGCTGGTGCACCTGCTGCAGGCCGTGGGCAACACGCCGATGGTGCCCGTGGTGCGCGTGCCGTGGAACGACACGCTGTGGGTCAAGCGGGCGCTCGACGCCGGGGCGCGCACGCTGCTCGTGCCCTTCGTGCAGGACGCCGACGAGGCGGCGCGCGCGGTCGCCGCCACCCGCTACCCGCCCGACGGCGTGCGCGGCATGGCCGGCATGAGCCGCGGCTCGCGCTTCGGCACCACGCCCGACTACCTGCGCAGCGCCAACGCCGAGCAGTGCGTCGTGGTGCAGCTCGAGACGCCGCAGGCCATCGCCGCGCTCGAGGCCATCGCCGGGGTGCCCGGCGTGGACGCGCTCTTCGTCGGCCCGGGCGACCTCTCGGGCGCGATGGGCCACCCCGGCGACCTCACCCACGACGACGTGCTGGCGGCGATGGCCGACGCGGCGCGCCGTGCGCACGCGCTCGGCAAGCCGATCGGCACGGTGGGCGGCACGCCCGAGGTGGTGCAGCGCTACCGCGACATGGGCTACGACTTCGTGGCCATCGCGTCCGACCTGGGGCTGCTGATGCGCGCCGCGCAGGCGGCCGCGGCGGCGCTGGGCGGCACGGCGGCGCCGGCGTCGCGGCCGCAGGGCTACTGAAGCCGGCGCGGCGCCCACGGCAGCCATGGCCACGGTCGACCTGCGCGGCGTGCGCAAGCGCTACGAAGGCAAGCACGACGTCATCCACGGCATCGACCTGCACGTCAGGCACGGCGAGTTCGTCGTCTTCGTCGGCCCCAGCGGCTGCGGCAAGAGCACGCTGCTGCGCATGATCGCGGGGCTGGAGTCGATCACCGATGGCGAGGTGCGCATCGGCGAGCGCGTGGTCAATCCGCTGCCGCCGCGCCAGCGCGACATCGCCATGGTGTTCCAGGACTACGCGCTGTACCCGCACAAGACGCTGTACGAGAACATGGCCTTCGGCCTGCGCCTGCGCCAGACGCCGGAGCCCGAGATCGAGCGCCGGGTGATGGACGCGGCGCGGCTGCTGCGCATCGACCACATGCTGCAGCGCAAGCCCGCGGCGCTGTCGGGCGGCCAGCGCCAGCGCGTGGCCATCGGCCGCGCCATCGTGCGCGAGCCGCAGGTGTTCCTGTTCGACGAGCCGCTGTCCAACCTCGACGCCCAGCTGCGCCACGAGATGCGCAGCGAGATCAAGCGCCTGCACCAGCGCCTGGGCGCCACCATCGTCTACGTCACGCACGACCAGGTCGAGGCGATGACGATGGCCGACCGCATCGCCGTGCTCAGCGCCGGCCGGCTGATGCAGTACGACACGCCGCACGCCATCTACAACCGGCCGGCGGCGCTGTTCGTCGCCGGCTTCACCGGCGCGCCGCCGATGAACCTGGTGGACTGCACGCTCGTCGCCGGCGCGGCCGACCTGGGCGGCGGTGTGGCGGTGCGGCTGACGCCCGATCTGGCCGCGCGTGCGGCGCAGGCCGAAGGCCGGCCGGGGCTGCTGAAGTTCGGCGTGCGGCCCGAGAACATCCGCCTGGCACCGGTGGACGGCGAGGGCCAGCGCCTGCCGGCCGAGGTGTTGCTGCTGGAGCCGCTGGGCTCGGAGACGCTGGTCACGCTGCGCATCGGCGCGGCGGAGCTGATCGCGCGCTTCCCGGCGGCCTTCGCACAGCCGGTCGGCACGCCGGTGGAGGTGTTCCTCCAGCCGCCGCAGCTGCACCTGTTCGACGCCGCCGCGGGCGCGGCGCTCTGACGACACCGCCCGCCCGCCGAAGGAGCCCTGCGATGTGGAAGAACCTCACGCTCACCGTGTGCCTGGCCGCCACCGCCCTGGCGCTGCTGCCACAGGACGTGGCCGCGCAGGCGGCGGCCGTCAAGCTGCGCGTCTTCTCCGGCGGCGCCAACCAGCGGCCGGACCTGATGCGCAAGCTGTTCGACGAGTACAGCAGGCGCAACCCCGGCGTCAGCATCGAGATCGAGACCGGCGGCGCCACCAGTGACCTGCAGCGCCAGTACCTGAGCACCGTGCTCAACGCCAAGGACCCGTCGATCGACGTCTACCTCATCGACATCGTCAATCCGGCGCAATACCTCGGTGCCGGCTGGCTCGAGCCGCTGAACGCCCACGTGGGCGACCCGGCCACGGCGCTCAAGCCCTACCTGCCGGTGTACGCCACCAGCAACGTGGTCGACGGCAAGGTCGCGGCCATGCCGGCCTTCGCCGACGCGATGTTCATGTACTACCGGCGCGACCTGCTCGACAAGCACAAGATCGCCGAGCCCAGGACCTGGGACGAGCTGGCCGCCGCGGCGCGCCGGATCCAGGCCGCCGAGGGCAACCCGGCACTGCAGGGCCTGTCGATCCAGGGCGCGCCGATCGAAGGCGCGGTCTGCACCTTCCTGCTGCCGTACTGGAGCCAGGGCCGGGAGTTCAACGACGCCGCCGGCAAGCTGACGCTCGACCGCGCCGCCGCCGCCAAGGGACTGCGGCAGTGGCTGCAACTCGTCGATGCGGGCGTGATCAAGAAGAACGTCGCCGAGGTCAAGACGCCCGACACGCTCAACGAGTTCAAGGCCGGGCAGGTGGTGTTCGCCATCAACTGGGGCTTCGCCTGGGACCGCTTCAAGGACGACGCTGATTCGCAGGTGAAGGGCAAGGTCGGCGTCATGCCGCTGCCCGCCGTGGCCGGCGGCAAGAGCGCCACCTGCATCGGCGGCTGGCAATGGGCGGTCAGCGCCTTCAGCCGCCACAAGGCCGAGGCCGCCAGGCTGGTGCGCCACATGTCCAGCCCCGAGGCCAGCAAGTTCCTGGCGGTGGAAGGCTCGCTGCTGCCCACCTACGCCAGCGTGTACGGCGACGCCGACGTGCTCAAGGCCGTGCCCTGGTTCAAGGATGCCGCCGCCGTGGTCACGGCCGGCAAGAGCCGGCCGATGTCGCGCGACTACGGCCAGGTCAGCGACGTCATCCGCACCACCACCAGCGCCGTGCTCGCCCGCACCAAGACGCCCGAGGACGGCACCGCCGAGATCGCCTCGCGCCTGGCGCGCGTGATGCGCTGACGCGGCAACAGGGCACAGGCGCGGCCGTGTCGTTCCTCCAGCGGTTGCGCGACCCCGACGAGCGCACGCTCGGCGCGCTGCTGCTCGCGCCGGCCTTCCTGCTGCTGGCGCTGATCGTCGTCTACCCCATCGGCAAGCTGATCTTCAACAGCTTCTTCGACCTGCGCCTGTCGGGCGGAGCAGCGCGCTTCGTGGGTTTCGAGAACTACGTGCTGGTGTGGCAGGACGCCGAGTTCTGGAACGCCACGGCCAACACGCTGCTCATCACGCTGATCACCGTGCCTGGCGCGCTCGTCGTCGGCCTGGGGCTGGCGCTGCTGGCGAACCTGCCGTTCAGGCGCCAGTGGCCGGTCCGGCTGGCGCTGCTGCTGCCCTGGGCACTGCCGCTGTCGTTCGCCGGGCTGATCTTCGCCTGGTTCTTCCACACCGAGTACGGCGTGGTGAACGACGTGCTGCGCCGCCTGGGCGCCGACGAGCCGACGATGTGGCTGCTGCGCCCGGGCTGGGCCTTCGCCGCCATCTGCCTGACGATCATCTGGAAGACCAGCTCGTTCATGGCGCTCATCCTGCTGGCCGGCCTGCAGATGATCCCGAAGAGCCTGTACGAGGCGGCCGAGGTGGACGGCGCCTCGCGCTGGCAGCAGTTCCGCCAGGTGACGCTGCCGATGCTGATGCCTTCCATCGTGGTGGCGCTGATCTTCCGCACGATCACCGCGCTGCAGACCTTCGACATCCCCTACACGATGACGCGCGGCGGCCCGGGCAATGCGACCGAGACGCTGGCCATGCTGATCCACAAGACGACGATCGACTACCTCGACGTGGGCTACGGCTCGACGCTCGCGGTGTTCATGTTCGTGATGTCGCTCGCCATCACCGCGCTGTACCTGCGGCGCGTGGGGAGCAGCGCGGCATGAGCGCGGCCGAGCCGATGGCCCTGCGCGCCGGCACGCTGCGCCTGCTGGCGGCGGGCATCGTGGTGCTCAACGGCTTCTTCCCGGCGCTGTGGATCCTGCTCACCTCGCTGAAGCGCGAGACCGAACTCGTCGCCAAGCCCATCACCTACTGGCCGCGCCTGCCCACGCTGGACAACTACGTGCAGGCCTTCGCCGACCAGCCGCTGGGCCGGTACCTCGCCAACAGCGCCATCGTGGCGCTCGGCGCCACGGCGCTGTCGCTGGTGGTGTCGGCACTCGCCGCCTACGCCATCGCCAGGCTCAACCTGAAGCGGCGGCAGCTGATCCTGATGGCCATCGTCGCCAGCAGCATGTTCCCGCTGGTGACGCTCTTGGTGCCGATCTTCGAGACGTTCCGCCAACTGGGGCTGCTCAACACCTACGTCGCGCTGATCCTGCCGTACACCGTGCTCAACCTGCCGGTGTGCACGCTGGTGCTCGTGGGCTTCTTCCAAGGCATCCCGCGCGACCTGGAGAACGCCGCCATGGTCGACGGCTGCACCCGCGTGGGCGCGCTGGTGCGCGTGGTGGTGCCGCTGGCCGCACCGGGGGTGTTCACCGCCGGCATCCTGGCGTTCGTCAACGCCTGGGACGAATTCCTGCTGGCGCTGTCGCTCAACAGCAGCGCCGGCATGCGCACGCTGCCGGTGGGCATCACGCTCTACCAGGGCGAGTTCACGTTTCCGTGGCCGATCATCTCGGCAGCGCTCATCGTGGCCATCGTGCCCGTGGCGGTGCTGATCGCGCTGTTCCAGCAGCGCGTGGTGAGCGGCCTGACGCAAGGCGGATTGAAGGGATGAGCACGACATGAGCATCGAAGGCGACGTGCGCTGGGGCATCGTCGGCTGCGGCAGCATGGGCCGCGAGCACATCGAGAACCTGCTGGCGCTGGGCGGCGCGCGCATCACCGCGCTGGCCGACCCGCACGCGGCGAGCCTCGACGCCGCGCTGGCGCTGTGCCGCAGCGGCGGCCGGCCGGCGCCGCAGGCGTTTGCCGAGGCCGAGGAGCTGCTGGCCAGCGGCCTGTGCGACGCCGTGGCCATCGCCACGCCCAACCACACCCACGCGGCGATGCTGCGCACCGCGCTCGCGAGCCCGCTGCACATCCTGATCGAGAAGCCGCTGGTGACGCGCATCGACGACGGCCTCGACCTGATCGAGCGCGCCCGCGGCCGCAAGCCGCTGGTGTGGGTGGCGCAGGAGTACCGCTACATGCCGCCGGTGGCCGAGATGATCCGCATCGCCCACGACGGCGGCGTCGGCCGCATCCACCAGGTGGCGATCCGCGAGCACCGCGAGCCGTTCTATCCCAAGGTGGGCGACTGGAACCGCTTCTCGCGCAACACCGGCGGCACGCTGGTGGAGAAGTGCTGCCACTACTTCAACCTGATGGAGGTGATCCTGCGCGAGCAGCCGGTGAGCATCTACGCCAGCGGCGGCCAGCGCGTGAACCACCTCGACGAGCGCTACGGCGGCGAGCGGCCCGACATCCTCGACAGCGCCTACTGCGTGCTCGAATACCCGAGCGGCGCGCGCGCCGCGTTGGACCTGTGCATGTTCGCCGAGAACACCGTCGACAACGAGCACATCACGGTGGTGGGCGACGAAGGCAAGCTCGAATCGCTGCTGCCCTCGCTCACGCTGCGCCACGGCCGGCGCGAGGACTGGGGCCGCCGCACCGCCTGGGGCCAGCCCTCGGGCACCGGCCGCGGCGTGAGCGTGCGCCGGGTGTGGGACACCACCATCAAGTACGTCGGCCACCACTTCGGCGCCAGCTTCGTCGAGCACCAGCGCTTCGCCGCGGCGCTGCGCGACGGGCGGCCGGCCGAGATCGGGCTCGAAGAAGGCCTGCGCGCCGTCGCCGTCGGCTTGGCGGCGCACAAGAGCATCGACGAGCGGCGGGTGGTCGCGATGGACGAGGTGCTGCCGGCGTCGATGCTGGCGGCGTCTTAGGCGGAAAGGTGCTCGCCATGGCATCGCCTTACGCGACCTATCCCTCGCTGCGCGACCGCGTGGTGTTCGTCTCCGGCGGCAGCTCGGGCATCGGCGCCGAACTCGTGCGCGCCTTCGCGGCGCAGGGCGCACGTGTCGCCTTCTGCGGCACGCGCGAAGACGGCGGCCAGGCGCTGATCGACGAGGCCGTCGCCGCGGGCCACCCGCGCCCCTGGTACGGGGCCTGCGACGTGCGCGACGTGGCTGCCTACCAGGCCCTGCTGACGCGCGTGGCGCACGAGCTGGGCCCCGTGCGCGTGCTGGTCAACAACGCCGGCCGCGATGACCGCCACGCCATGGAAGACGTGACGCCGGCGTTCTGGGACGAGCGCCTGGCGTTGAACCTCAAGCACCACTTCTTCGCCATCCAGGCAGTGGCACCCGGCATGGCCGCCGCCGGCGGCGGCAGCATCGTCAACATGGGCAGCGTCAGCTGGATGCGCGGCCGCCCCAACCTGGTGGGCTACACCACGGCCAAGGCCGGCATCCTGGGGCTGACGCGCACGCTGGCGCGCGAGCTGGGCGAACGCCGCATCCGCGTCAACGCGCTGGTGCCGGGCGCCATCGTCACCGAGCGCCAGAACACGCTGCACCGCGACGCCGCGGCCGACCAGGCGTTCATCGACGCGCAGTGCCTGAAGATCCGGCTCGACCCCGGCCACGTCGCGCGGGCCACGCTGTTCCTCGCCGCCGACGACAGCGACGGCATCACCGGCCAGCACGTGCTGGTGGATGCGGGCATCGCGCAGCAGTCGGTCGTGACCTGACGGCGCGGCATCGCGCACCAAGCGAAAGAAAGGCCCGGAGCCTGGCGGCTTCGGGCCCGGTGCATCGGGGTGCTGAGCCAGGCACGCGGCGCGGCTGAAGCGCGCCCGCGCCGCATCAGAAGTCGTAGCGCGCCGTCACGCCCCAGTAGCGCTGGTCGTCGCGCGGCACGTAGCGGTTGATGTGGTTGCCCGAGCTCTGGATGAAGGTGGCGTAGCTCTGGTCGGTGAGGTTCTTGCCCACGAGCGCCACGCGCCAGCCGGCGGTGCTGGCCAGGCCGATGCTGGCATTGAGGATGCCGTAGGCCTTCTGCACCGAGTCGGGCTGCTGCGCCAGGTCGTAGTTGACCTTGCTCTGCCAGTTGCCGTCGACGCCGTAGTCGATGGTCAGCCCGCCGCCGATGCCCTGGGTGTAGCGCGCGCGCAGGCTGGCCTTCCAGTCGGGCGAGAAGGGCAGGGGCCGGCCGTTGATGTTGCAGCTGGCGGCGGCGTTGGGCGGGCAGGCGAAGTTCTCGACCCGCGCCTTGGTGTGCGCCAGCGCCGCGTTCAGGGTGAAGGCGCTGGTGACGCGCGCCGTGAGGTCGACCTCGAAGCCCTTGGTCGAGACGTCGCCGGCGTTGATCAGCCGGGTGACGATGACGCCGTTCACCAGGTCGGGCACGTTGGCCTGGTAACCCGAGTAGTCGGTCTGGAAGGCGGCGAGGTTCAGGCGCACGCGGCCGCCGGCCAGCGTCGTCTTCAGGCCCAGCTCGTAGGCCTTGCTTTCCTCCGGCCCGATGACGTTGTCCTGCGTCGGCGACATGTTGAAGAACACGTTGAACGCCGGGCCCTTGTAGCCGCGCGAGTAGGTGGCGTAGGCCATCACGTCCTGGTTGACGTTGAACTGCCCGCCCAGCCGACCCGACACCTTGTTCTTGGTGGTGCCGCCCTCGACGCGTGCGCGCGTCGCGCCCACGCCCGGCACGCCCGTGGCGCTGGCGGTGCGGCCGTGGTAGTAGTCGAGCTCGTCGTCGGTGTAGCGCAGGCCGGCGATGGCACGCAGCGCCGGGCTGAAGTTGAAGGTGCCTTCGCCGAACACCGACGCGCTCTTGCTGCGCACGCCGTAGATCGCCACGCCGTTGTCGGTGACCGTGGTGGCTGCGCTGCAGGGCACGATGCCGTTGGGCTGCGCCGGCTCGGTGCTGGTGGGGCAGCGGGTCACGTCGCGGCGGTAGGTCTCGTCGTTCTTGCCGTCGATGAAGAACAGCCCGGCGACGTAGTCGAAGAACTGCGGCGTGGTCGAGGCGATGCGCAGTTCCTGCGACACCTGGCGGAAGTCGAGCAGGCCGCGGTCGGCGATCTGGTTGAAGTTGCGGCTCAGCTGCGACAGGCGGTCCTGGTCCTGGAACTGCTCGTTGTCCCACTTGCGCAGCGCCGTGATGCTGGTGATCTGGTGGTTGGCGAGGCGGTAGTCCACCTGGGCCGAGAAGCCGCTGTTCTCGTCCATCACCCGCGTCTTCATCTCGCTGTTGATCTGGCGGTTGGTGGGCGAGGCCACCGCCGGCGCCAGTGCCGCACCGAACAGCGGGTTGGCCGTGACCGCGCCGGTGGGATAGGTGGTGACGTTGAGGCTGTAGGCCACGCCGGTGGGCGTGGTGTCGGTGGCCTTCGTGTAGTCGGCGATCAGCGCCACAGTCAGCGCGCTCGTCGGCCGCAGGTCGACGCGGCCGCGCACGCCCTTGCGGTCGTAGCCGTTGACGGTGCTGCCGTCGAACACGTTGGTGACGTTGCCGTCGTACTTGCCCGCCATGGCCGAGATGCCGGCGCGCACCGTCTCGCCCAGCGGGCCCGAGACGCCGGCACGGATGCGCCGCTCGCCGCCCTGGTAGTAGGAGAGGTCGACGTAGCCCTCGCGCTCGCGCCCCGGCGCGCGCGTGATGATGTTGATGACGCCGGCGGAGGCGTTCTTGCCGAACAGCGTGCCCTGCGGGCCACGCAGGATCTCGATGCGGTCGATCTCCACCAGGTCCAGCGTCGCCTGGCCCGGGCGCATGGTCACCACGCCGTCGAGCACCGTGCTCACCGTGGGCTCGACGCCGGGGCTCGTGCTGATGGTGCCCACGCCGCGGATGAACAGCGCCGAATCCTTGTTCGACGCATTGGTGCGGAAGTTCACCGTCGGCGTCTGCGCGGTGATCGTCGACAGGTTGTTGAGGTTGCTCTCCTCGAGCGCCTGGCCGCTGATGACGCTGATGGCGATCGGCGTCGTCTGCAGCGGCTGCGGCCGCTTGGTGGCGGTGATGGTCACCTGCTCGACCTTGCCGTCGTCCGGCGCCGCGGCCGGCTGCGCGCCCGAACTGCCGCCCGCGCCGGGCTGCTGGGCGAACGCCGGCGCGCCGCAGGCCAGCGCAGCGGCCAGGGCCAGGGGCGTGAGTGCGGGCAGGGTGCGCGTCATCGTGTCTCCTCGGTGGCTCTCGACTGGCGAGTTGTGGTGTTAGCGCTAACAGTGAACACGGTAGCACCGGCGGCCGAAGGCGCGAAGTGCTGCAAACCCGAGTGCGTCGATCAGCCGGATGGACACGTGGCGGTGGCGCGTGCCGCCGCGTTGGTGGATGGGTCACGGCCGACGCGGTGACGCACGGACGCCGGGCCTACACTGGCACGTGGCCTACAACAAAGCGCAGTGGATCGAGTCCTTCGAAGGACAGCTGTCGCTGCTGCGGCCGCACCTGCCGGAGAAAGTGCTGGCCACGATGGGCAACGCCGCCTGGCACAACGTGGGTGTGGCCGACGCCGACCCCATCGAAGCGGCGCGCGCGCTGTCGAAGCTGCTCGATGCGCAGGAGGCGCCGGCCCCGCCGTCGAAGGCCAGGCCGAAGCGCTCGTAGCGCGCGGTCCTGGCGGAGGCTGTGAGATTCGAACTCACGGGCCCTTGCGGGCCGGCGGTTTTCAAGACCGCTGGGTTAAACCACTCCCCCAAGCCTCCGCGGTGGCGCGCGCGGACTCCGCGTCGCGCCAGCCGGGGATTCTAGGCAGTCGCTTCGCGGCAGCGGCCGGCGCATGGCCGCGTGTCGCGCTGCGACACGGCCGGTCTCCGTCGCAGCCGGCTGCGGGCCGGCGCCGGCGGACCGTCGGCCATCGCATCGGCCTTCGGCCGCGCGGCCGCGGGCGGGACAGTCGCGCGCTGCCGTCGCCCGAGGAACCGTCGATGACCCACCACCGCCTGCGCCGTGCCGCCGTGATGCCGCTCATCGCCACCCTGGCGATGCTGATGCCCGCTTTCGTGCTGGCCGACGATGCGCAGGCGGCCGTCGACCGCATGCTGCAGGCGCTGGGCGGCCGCGCCGCCTGGGCGCGCGTGACCAACACCGTCAACGACTCGCAGCAGAACCGCATCGCCGAGCCGGCCGAGGTGCGCACGATCATCACCATGGATTTCGAACGGCCGCGCGTGCGCATCGAGACCACCGGCCCGCAGCTGCACGTGGCGCGTGCGCTCGATGGCGAGCGGCACTGGCGCCGCAACCGTGCCGGCGAGGTGGGGCCGATTCCCGACGACGTGCTGGCCGACGACCGCCTGTTCTACGCCGGCCACGTCTACCGCACGCTGCACCGGCTGGCCCGGCGCGATCCGGCACTGCGGGTGGCGCTCGGTGCCGATGGCCGCATCGAGGTGATCGAGGCCGGCCGGCGCATCGCCTGGTACCTGATCGACGTGCGCGGCGAGCCGTACCGCTACGGCGCGCATGCCGACGACACCGGCACGGTCTTCGGCCCCTGGGTGCACGAGCGCGACGGCATCCGCCATCCCGCGTGGGTGAGCCGGCCAGACGGCACCTGGCGCGCCATGCTCAAGGACCTGCGCGTCAACGTGCCGCTCGACGACACGATGTTCGCGCGGCCCTGAACCGGCCGCGGCCCGCCGTCGCCGCCGCCGGGCCGTTCAGCTGCCCGGCCGCTGCGCCTGCTCGCAGTCCACCTGCAGCAGTTCGCGCCGACCGCCGTCGACGCGCATCGCGCTGAGCGTGCCGCCCCAGACGCAGCCGGTGTCGAGCGCCAGCAGTTCGGGCGTGTCGACCAGGCCCAGCGTGCTCCAGTGGCCGAAGGCGATGGGCTGGCCGCGCGTGCGCCGGCCGGGCACCTCGAACCACGGCCGGTGGCCGGGCGGCGCGGCGCCGGCACCGTCCTTGGTGTCGAAGTCGAGCCGGCCGTCGTCGGTGCAGAAGCGGATGCGCGTCAGCACGTTGATCACCAGGCGCCAGCGCTCGGCGCCGCGCAGGTCGTCGTGCCAGCGGTTGGGCTGGTTGCCGTACATCACCGGCAGGAAGTCGCCCAGCGCGGGCCCGCGCAGCAGCTGGTGCACCTCGTCGGCGAGGGCCAGCGTCTGCGCCGCGTCCCACTGCGGCACGACGCCGGCGTGCACGCACAGCCAGCCGGCCTCGGCATGCGCCAGCTTCTGCTGGCGCAGCCAGTGCAGCAGCGCGTCGCGGTCGGGCGCGTCGAGCACGTCGCCGAAGCTGTCGCCCTTGTGCAGCCGGCGCACGCCGTGCGCCACGGCCAGCAGGTGCAGGTCGTGGTTGCCCAGCAGGCACGTGGCGGCGTCGCCCAGGCGCATCAGCAGCCGCAGCGTGGCCAGCGACTGCGGCCCGCGGTTGACCAGGTCGCCCAGCACCACGAGCCGGTCGCGCGAGGGCGAGAAGGCGGCCTTCGCCAGCAGCCGCTCGAGCGCGCTGCAGCAGCCCTGGATGTCGCCGATCAGCAGCAGCATGGTGCGGGCATTCTGCTACGCTCCCGCGCCGTCGCTCCCGATGCCCGCCGCACGCCCGGCGGCCCGAATGGAACTCCCGCTGCTGGTCTTTCTCATCCTGCTCAACGGCGCCTTCGCCATGTCCGAGATGGCGCTCACCGCCGCACGCAAGACCAGGCTGCAGGTGATGGTGGAAAACGAGGAGCCCGGCGCCCAGGCCGCGCTGGACCTGCACGAGAACCCGACCAAGTTCCTGTCGACGGTGCAGATCGGCATCACCTCGATCGGCATCCTCAACGGCATCGTCGGCGAAGCCGCGTTCAGCCAGCCGCTGGCCGCCTGGCTCACCGAGAGCTTCGACATCGCCGCCGGTGCCGCCGGCATCGGCGCGACCGCGCTGGTGGTGGTGATCATCACCATCCTCACCATCATCTTCGGCGAGCTGGTGCCCAAGCGCCTGGGCCAGATCTACCCCGAAGCGGTCGCGCGCCTCGTGGCACGGCCCATGAACTGGATCAGCGCCGCGGCGCGGCCGCTGGTGGCGCTGCTGTCGGTGGCCACCAACGCGGTGCTGCGCGTGCTGGGCATCAAGAGCGGCCCGATGCGCGCGGTGACGGAGGAGGAGATCGCCGCGAGCCTGGAGGAAGGGCTCGACGCCGGCGTCATCGAGGCGCACGAACACCAGATGGTGCGCAACGTCTTCCGGCTGGACGACCGGCAGATCGGCAGCATGATGATCCCGCGCGCCGAGATCGTGTGGCTCGACGCGGCCGAGCCGCTGGAATCGCTGCTGGCGCAGATGGCCGAACGCGGCCACGCGCGCTACCCGGTCTGCCGCGGCTCGCTCGACGACGTGGTGGGCGTCATTCCCGCGGCGCGGCTGCTGATGCCGCTGGCGCGCGGCGAGCGGCCGGACCTGACCTCGCAGATCGTGCCGCCGGTGTTCGTGCCCGAGACGCTGTCGGGCATGGAACTGCTCGAGCACTTCCGCGTCTCGGGCACCGACCTCGTCTTCGTCGTGGACGAGTACGGCGCTGTGCAAGGGCTCATCACGCAGCGCGACCTGCTCGAGGCGATCGCCGGCGAGTTCGTCGCGCCGGCCGATGCCGACAGCGCCTGGGCGGTGCAGCGCGACGACGGCAGCTGGCTCATCGACGGCCTGATTCCCGTGCCGGAATTGAAGGACCGGCTCGATCTGAAGGAACTGCCCGACGAAGGGCGGGGCCGCTACAACACGCTGGCTGGCATGATCATGCTCTTGCTGGGCCGCCTGCCCAACACCACCGACACGGTGGAGTGGGAAGGCTGGCGCTTCGAGGTCGTCGACCTCGACGGCAAGCGCGTCGACAAGGTGCTGGTGTCCCGGCTGGCCGACGACGACGAAGAAGACCCCCCTGGAGAGCCCTCGTGATCAATCAGAACCTGCACCTGCAGCCCACCGCGCTGGACAGCGCCCAGCACCGCAACCTGAAGCTGCGCGTGCCCATCACCGACTGGCGCGTCGCGTCCAGGCTCAACGCGATGTTCGTCGCCGCGGCCGAATTCGGCGACGTCTGCCGCGAGTTCCCCATCGTCTTCGTCAAGGCCGGCAAGGAAGCAGACGGCACCGACGCCATCGCGCCCATCGCCGTGTTCGGCCTCACCGCCAACGAGAACCTCTACCTGACGGGCGAGCGCTGGCGCGCCCAGTACATGCCGGCGGTGCTGCGGGCCTACCCGTTCTGCATCGCGCGCATCGACGACCAGCGCTTCGCCGTGTGCGTGGACACCGCCTTCGCCGGCGCCAACACCGAAGACGGCACGCCGCTGTTCAACGAGGACGGCACGCAGGCGCCGCTGCTCAAGGAGATGCAGGCCCACCTGGAGACGCTTGAAGGCGAGATCCAACGCACCCGGCTCTTCGGCAAGAAGCTGCTCGAGCTGGGCCTGCTGCAGGACATGCGCTTCGACGCCACGCTCCCCGACGGCCGCAAGCACACGGTGGACGGCTTCCTCACGATCGACGACAAGAAGGCCACCGAGCTGTCGGATGCCGTCGTCGGCGAACTGCACCGCACCGGCATGCTCGGCCTGATGCACCTGCACTGGGTGTCGCTGGGCAACATGCGCCGCCTGGTGGACTGGCACGTCGAGCGCTCGGCCGCGACGGCGCCGGCGTCAGCGGCCAACGCACCGTCGGTGGCCGCGCCGGCAGCCTGACGGCCTGATCCCGCGCCGGCCTACACCGGGCCCGGCGCCGGTGCGCGCAAGGCGGCGATCACCTCGGCGGCCTTGGGCTGGGCGCGCGCCACCCACTCGTCGAAGTGCTGGCGTGCGGCAGCGCCGTAGCGCTTGTAGATCGCCCAGCCCACCCAGGCGACGAGCGCCAGCACGAGCAGCGTGCGCGCCGCGCGGGCGAAGGCCACCAGCACGGCGATGCCCATGCCGAAGGCCACCCACTTCACCCACCAGGTGCCGCTGAAGGTCATCCAGTTGATGAAGCCACACAGGCCCACCACGAACAGCGCCTTGAACGGCATCACCACCGCCTGCGCGATGTCGGTGACCGGGCGGGTGATGGTGCGGAACATGGTGCGCCTCGCTGGGTTGACGTGATCGACGGGGCGCATCGTGCCCCGCCGCCTTCGCGGACGTGGGCGGGTTGCGACGAACGGTCGGCCGCGTCGACCAGCCGTCGCCTGGCGGCGCCGGCTGCAACGCCGCTGCGGCCTGCCCTGACAATGCGCGGCTTTTCGCCGACCTGAAGCGCGCTGCGCACCACACGACGTCATGACCGTTCAACTCGCCCCCAAGCCAGGCCGCGGCAGCGTGGCCATCCACGTCACCGACCGCGCCGGTTTCGAACGCGCCAGCGCCGGCCTCGACGCCGCGGCGCGGCGCTGGCTGCAGACCACCGGCTTCAACGGCGCGCCCGACACGCACGCGCTGCTGCCCGCCGCCGACGGCAGCCTGCAGGCGGTGTGGGCCGGCGTGCGCGACGCGGCGCACCCCTGGGCGCTGGCGGCGCTGCCCAAGGCGCTGCCGCAGGGGCGCTACCACCTGGCCGGCGGTGACGCAGGCGGCCTGGCGCTGGACCCGGCGGCCGCGGCGCTGTCGTGGGAGCTGGGCAGTTACACCTTCGACGCCTACAAGCCGGCGCGGCGCGAGCCGGCCACGCTGCAGCTTGCGGCGACGGCCGACACGCAGCGTGCGCTCATCGTCGCCGGCGCCATCGCCAGCACGCGCGACCTCGTCAACACGCCGGCCGAGCACATGGGCCCCGACGAGCTGGCCGAGGCCGTGCGCCTGGTGGCGCGCCAGCACGGTGCACGCTTCACCCAGACCGTGGGCGACAAGCTGCTCAAGGCCAACTTCCCGGCCATCCACGCCGTGGGCCGCGCCGCGACGCGCGAGCCGCGGCTGATCGAGCTGACCTGGGGCGACCCGAAGCACCCGCAGCTGACGATCGTCGGCAAGGGCGTGTGCTTCGACAGCGGCGGGCTCGACATCAAGCCAGCCGACGCCATGCGCCTGATGAAGAAGGACATGGGCGGCGCGGCCAACGCGCTGGGCCTGGCGCAGATGGTGATGGCGTTGCAGCTGCCGGTGCGGCTGCAGCTGCTGATTCCGGCGGTGGAGAACGCCATCGCCGGCAACGCCTTCCGCCCCGGCGACGTGTTCAGGACGCGCGCCGGCCTGCACGTGGAAATCGGCAACACCGACGCCGAGGGCCGCGTCATCCTGTGCGACGCGCTGGCCTACGGCGCCGAACACAAGCCCGCGCTGATGATCGACCTGGCCACGCTCACCGGCGCGGCGCGCGTGGCGCTGGGCCCGCAGCTGCCGGCCTTGTTCTGCCGCGACATGGCGCTGGCGCGCGAACTCGTCGACCTGGGACTCGGCCTGCACGACCCGGTGTGGCACCTGCCGCTGTGGCGCGACTACCACCCCGGCATCGAGAGCGACATCGCCGACATCGTCAACACCGGGAAGAACGCGCTCGGCGGCGCGATCAACGCGGCGATCTTCCTCGAGGACTTCGTGCCCGCAGCGCAGCCCTGGCTGCACCTGGACCTGTTCGCCTGGAACGACAGCGCGCGCCCCGGCCGGCCGGTGGGTGGCGAAGCGCAGGCGCTGCGCACGCTGCTGGCGCACCTGGAGCAGCGCTTCGGGGCCGAGGCGGGCGGCTGAGTCGCGCCGTCGCCGGCGGCCCGGGAAAGAAAGCCCACGATGGCCGGGTTGTTCGTCAAGACGCTGTCACGCGGGCGGCGCATACTGAGGCTTCCTCAGGCGACAACCGAACCGCAACACTGGGCGGAGCACCGGAACCCGTGACCGGCGCCTGAATCTTCTTCCCGAACGCCCTGCGCAGCCCGCTGCGCAGGGCGTTCGTCTTTTTGCGCGGCCGAGTCGCAGCCGTGCGGCCGGGTCCGGGCAAGGCCCATTGCGCTGCCGGGCCGGCCCTCCTATATTCTTCGACCGCTCGGTCGAAGAACAGGACACGCCATGTCGGACAGCCCGGTGCTCGTCGCCACGTCGGGGCCCTTGCGCACCATCACGCTCAACCGCCCGACCACGCTCAACGCCTTCACCGCGGCGATGCACGCCGAATTGCTGGCTGCGCTGGAAGCCGCAGCCGCCGACGAAGCCGTGCGCGCGGTGATCGTCACCGGCGCCGGCCGCGGCTTCTGCGCCGGGCAGGACCTGGGCGACCCGGCGATGAGCGGCGGCGGCGATCTCGACATCGGCGCCGTCATCGAGCGCTTCTACCTGCCGCTGGCCACGCGCGTGCGCAGCATGCCGGTGCCGGTGGTGGCGGCGGTCAACGGCGTGGCCGCCGGCGCCGGCGCCAACCTCGCGCTGTGCTGCGACATGGTGCTGGCCGCCCGCAGCGCCAGCTTCATCCAGGCCTTCAGCCGGATCGGCCTGGTGCCGGATTGCGGCGGCACCTGGCTGCTGCCGCGCCTGGTCGGCCGCGCCCGCGCCCTCGGCCTGGCGATGACCGGCCACAAGCTGCCGGCCGAGGAGGCCGAGCGCATCGGCCTCATCTGGCGTTGCGTCGACGACGCGGCGCTGATGGACGGCGCGACCGCGCTCGCCACGCAGCTGGCGGCCATGCCGAGCCGGGCGCTGGCCGAGACGCGGCGCGCCATCGACGCGGCCATGCCGCTCGACTTCGGCGCCGCGCTCGCGCAGGAAGCGCAGGTGCAGCGCGAGCTGGGCCGCGCGCACGACTTCCGTGAAGGCGTGGCGGCGTTCTTCGCCAAGCGGGCGCCGCAGTTCAAGGACCGCTGATGGCAACCGAAGCCGCGCCGCCCGTGGCGCCCGTCGATGCGAGCGCGACGCCACAGCAGGTGGCCGACGCCTGCCGCGACGCGATGTGGCGCGACGACCGCGCCTCGCGCGCGCTCGGCATGCAGGTGCTGGCGGTGGGCCCCGGCAGCGCGGTGCTTGCCATGACGGTGCGCGACGACATGCTCAACGGCCATGACATCTGCCACGGCGGCCTCGTCACCACGCTGGCCGACAGCGCGTTCGCCTTCGCCTGCAACGGCTACAACGAGGTGACGGTGGCCGCCGGCTTCGACGTCAACCTGCTGGCCGCCGCGCGTGGCGGCGACGTGCTCACCGCCACGGCGCGTGAAGTGAGCAAGGCCGGGCGCACCGGCGTCTACGACGTGCAGGTGGTGAACCAGCGCGGCGAGGCGGTGGCGGCCTTCCGCGGCCGGTCGTACACGATGAAGGGCAAGCCGCTGGTGCCTGGGCTGCCGATCGGCCGCATCGAGGGTCGCATCGAGGGTCGCATCGAGGGCCGCACCGAGGAGAAGCGCTGATGCCGGTGAAGCAGCCCCGCGCGGGCGACCTGGAGCCCATCGAGACCGCCAGCCGCGATGAGTTGCAGGCGCTGCAGCTCGCGCGCCTGCAGCAGTCCCTGCGGCACGCCTACGAACGCGTGCCGCACTACCGGGCCGCGTTCGACGCTGCCGGCGTGCACCCCTCCGACTGCCGCACGCTGCAGGACCTGGCGCGCTTTCCGTTCACCACCAAGGCCGACCTGCGCGCCAACTATCCCTTCGGCCTGTTCGCCGTGCCGCGCGAGCAGGCGGTGCGGCTGCACGCGTCGTCGGGCACCACCGGCAAGCCCACGGTGGTGGGCTACACCCAGCGCGACATCCACACCTGGGCCGACCTGATGGCGCGCTCGATCCGCGCCGCCGGCGGGCGCGCCGGCGACATCGTGCACGTGTCGTACGGCTACGGACTCTTCACCGGCGGCCTGGGCGCGCACTACGGCGCCGAGAAACTCGGCTGCACCGTGGTGCCGGTGAGCGGCGGCTTCACCGAGAAGCAGGTGCAGCTGATCGAGGACCTGCGGCCCGACATCATCATGGTCACGCCGAGCTACATGCAGGTGATCTGCGAGGAGTTTGTGCGCCAGGGCAAGGACCCGCGTGCGATGTCGGTGTCGGTGGGCATCTTCGGCGCCGAGCCGTGGACCGAGGCGATGCGGCGCGACATCGAAGCCGCCGCCGGGCTGGACGCCGTCGACATCTACGGCCTGAGCGAGGTGATGGGCCCCGGCGTGGCCTGCGAGTGCATCGAGGCCAAGGACGGCCCCGTGATCTGGGAAGACCACTTCTACCCCGAGATCATCGATCCCGACACCGGCCGCGTGCTGCCCGACGGCGAGGAGGGCGAGCTCGTCTTCACCACGCTCACCAAGGAAGCTCTTCCGCTGGTGCGCTACCGCACGCGCGACCTGACGCGCCTGCTGCCGCCGACGGCGCGCGCCATGCGGCGCATGGCCAAGATCGTCGGCCGCAGCGACGACATGCTCATCATCCGTGGCGTCAACCTGTTCCCGACGCAGATCGAGGAGATCGTGCTGAAGCACGGCCGGCTCTCGGGCCAGTACCAGCTGGTTGTGACGCGCGAGCACCTCCTCGACGAGGTGGAGGTGCGCTGCGAACTTGCGCCCGAGCACCGCCATGCCGACCGCGCTGCCATCGGCGCCGAGCTGCAGCAGCGCATCAAGGACCTGGCCGGCGTGAGCACGCGCGTCGACGTGGGCCTGCCCGAGTCGATCGAACGCACGCTCGTCGGCAAGGCGCGGCGCGTGATCGACAAGCGGCCGAAGTGAACTGACACGAATCCCGGGATCACATCACCATGTACACCCAGGCGATGGACGTCGCGCCGCCCGAGGCGCGCACCACGAGCAGCAGCGCCGGCGACGACGCCGCGCGCGAAGCCGCGTTCGAGGCCCGCGTGGCCGAAGGCGGCTTCGTCGAAGCGAAGGACTGGATGCCCGAGCACTACCGCAAGACGCTGGTGCGGCAGATCAGCCAGCATGCGCATTCCGAGATCGTCGGCATGCTGCCCGAGGGCAACTGGATCACGCGCGCGCCGACACTCAAGCGCAAGACCATCCTGCTGGCCAAGGTGCAGGACGAGGCGGGCCACGGCCTGTACCTCTACGCCGCGGCCGAGACCCTGGGCACGAGCCGCGACCAGATGCTGGCCGCGCTGCACGCCGGCCGCGCCAAGTACAGCTCGATCTTCAACTACCCCACGCTGACGTGGGCCGACGTGGGCGTGATCGGCTGGCTGGTCGACGGCGCGGCCATCATGAATCAGGTGCCGCTCACGCGCTGCAGCTACGCGCCCTATGCCCGCGCCATGGTGCGCATCTGCCGCGAGGAGAGCTTCCACCAGCGCCAGGGCTTCGACAGCCTGCTGGTGATGATGACCGAGGGCACGGCCGAGCAGCGCGCCATGGTGCAGGACGCGGTGAACCGCTGGTGGTGGCCCAGCCTGATGATGTTCGGCCCGCCCGACGCGGCCAGTGCGCACAGCGAGCAGAGCATGCGCTGGGGCATCAAGCGCTTCAGCAACGACCAGCTGCGCCAGAAGTTCGTCGACGCCTGCGTCGAGCAGGCCCAGGTGCTGGGCGTGACGCTGCCCGACCCCGATCTGAAGTGGAACGCCGAGCGCGGCGCGCACGACTTCGGCGCCATCGACTGGGACGAGTTCTGGCGCGTCGTCGGCGGCGCGGGGCCGTGCAACACCGAGCGGCTGGGGGCGCGGGTGAAGGCCTGGGATGACGGCGCGTGGGTGCGCGAGGCGGCGCTGGCGCATGCGCGCAAGCGCGCCGCGCGCGCCGCCGCGGCGGCTGCCGCAGTGACCCCACCTGCGGCCGAGGTGGCGGCATGACCATGCCGACGCCCAATGAGGCTGCCGCGACCAGCGCCGAGTGGCCGCTGTGGGAAGTCTTCGTGCGGCCACGCTCGGGCCTGGACCACAAGCACTGCGGCAGCCTGCACGCCAGCGACGCCGCCATGGCGCTGCAGCTGGCGCGCGAGGTGTACACGCGGCGCCAGGAAGGCTGCAGCGTCTGGGTCGTGCAAAGCCGCGACATCACAGCCAGCGACCCGGCCGACAAGGCGATGCTGTTCGATCCGATGGCCGACAAGGTCTACCGCCACCCCAGCTTCTATCCGCTGCCCAAGGCGGTGGACCACCTGTGAGCGTCGCCATCTCGGCACCCGCCGGCCCGATCACCCTGCGCCTCACGCCGCCGGTGCGGCGCGTGCTGCGCCTGGCGGACAGTTGCCTCGTGCACGCCCAGCGCCTGGCCGAGTGGTGCGGCCACGGCCCGGTGATCGAGGAAGACATCGCCCTGGCGAACCTGGCGCTGGACCTGCTGGGCCAGGCGCGCGCGCTGCTCGCCCACGCCGGCGGGCTCGAAGGCCAGGGCTTCGACGAGGACCGGCTCGCCTTCTGGCGCGACGAGCACCAGTTCCTGAACGTCACGCTGGTGGAGCTGCCGCTGCGGCGCCCGAGCGCGCACGCGCCGGGCGGCGACTTCGCCGACACCGTGCTGCGCAACCTGCTGCTGGCCACCTGGCTGGAGCTGCAGTGGACCGCGCTCGCCGGCGACGACGCCGATGCCGCGCTGGCCGCCATCGCGGCCAAGGCGCTGAAGGAGTGCCGCTACCACCGCCAGCACGCCGCCGACTGGGTGGTGCGCCTGGGCGACGGCACGCCCGAATCGGCGCGCCGCCTGCGCGCCGCGCTGGAACGCGCCTGGCCCTACACCCGCGAACTGTTCGAGGGCGACCCGGCCTGGGCCGCGTTGCGCGAACCCTGGCTGGCGCGCATCACGGCCGTGTTCGACGAAGCGGGGCTGGCCGTGCCGGCGCAGGGTGCCTTCCTCAGCACCGGCAGCCAGGGCGTGCACAGCGAGCACATGGGCTACGTCCTGGCCGAGATGCAGGCGCTGCAGCGGCGCTACCCGGGCGGGCGCTGGTGAACGCTGCCGCCGCCGACGCCAGCACCAGCGCCGCTGCCTGGGACGTGCTGCGCGCGGTGCCCGACCCCGAACTGCCCACCGTCTCCATCGTCGACCTGGGCATCGTGCGCGAGGTGCGCACGGCGCCGGGCGTCGCGGGCGCGCGACTCGAGGTCGTGCTCACGCCCACCTACAGCGGCTGCCCGGCCACCGAGTTCATCGAAGCCGAGGTGCAGCGCGCACTGCGCGACGCCGGCCTCGGCCCGGTGCTGGTGACGCGGCGCCTGGCCCCGGCCTGGAGCAGCGACTGGATCAGCGCCGAAGGACGGCGCCGGCTGGCCGAAGCGGGCATCGTGCCGCCGGGCCCGGCATCGGGGGACGCGGCCGACGCGCAGCGCATCCACATCCGCCCGCGTGCACTGCCGTGCCCGCGCTGCGGCAGTGCCGAGACCGAGCGGCTGTCGGCCTTCGGCTCCACAGCCTGCAAGGCGCTGCACCGCTGCCTGGCCTGCGGCGAGCCGTTCGAACACTTCAAGCCGATCTGACCGAGGCATGGGCGGACTGCACTTCCACCCCCTGCGCGTCGCCGACGTGCGGCGCGACGGCGACGAAGCGGCCATCGTCGCCTTCGAGCAGCCGGCTGCCGAGCTGCGGGGCGCGTTCGCCTTCCGGCCCGGCCAGTACCTGACGCTGCGCGCGCACGTCGACGGCATCGAGCTGCGGCGCTCGTACTCCATCTGCGCCGCGCCGGGCGAGCCGCTGCGCATCGGCGTGCGCCACGTGCCCGGCGGCGCCTTCTCGGGCTGGCTGCACCGCCAGCTCGAACCCGGCGACGTGCTCGAGTCGATGGAGCCGCAAGGCCGCTTCGGCGCCGCGCTCGGTGACGTCGGCAAGACCACGGTCGGCGACGCGTCGCAGGCCGGGCCCGCGCACGCGGCGCCGGTCGGTGCCGGGCCGCGCCGCCACCTGCTCGCAGTGGCCGGCGGCAGCGGCATCACGCCGGTGATCTCGGTGCTGAAGGCGGCGTTGTCGTCGGACCCGCGCTGCCATGCCACGCTGGTCTACGGCAACCGCCACATCGCCAGCACGATGTTCAAGGAAGAGCTCGAGGACCTGAAGAACCGGCACCTAGCGCGGCTCGCGCTGCATCTGGTCTTTTCGCGCGAGGCCGTCGATTCGCCGCTGCACACCGGCCGCATCGACGCACACAAGCTCGCCACGCTGCTGCGCCTGGGGCCGCCGGTCGATGAAGCCTTCGTCTGCGGCCCGCACGCCATGAACGACGAGGTCGAGGCGGCGCTGCTGCAGCTCGGCCTGGCGCCCGGCCAGGTGCACGTCGAGCGCTTCGGCGTGCCGCCCGAGGCCGTTGCCGCGCCGCCGCCGTCCACCGCCGACGACGCGGCGCAGGCGCGCATCGCCATCCAGCGCGACGGTGTCACGCGCGAGGTGCCCTTCGGCCCGGGCGACCCGAGCATCCTCGCCGCGGCGGCGCGTGCCGGGCTCGACGTGCCGTATTCATGCCAGTCCGGCGTGTGCGCCACCTGCCGCGCGAAGGTGCTCGAAGGCCGCGCGCGCATGGACCGCAACTTCGCCCTCGACGCCGACGAGCTGGCCGCCGGCTTCGTGCTCACCTGCCAGGCGCACCCGCTGACCGAGCGCGTGGCGCTCAGCTTCGACCACCGCTGAAGCGGCCCTGCGCATGGCGCGTCCGCGATCGGCCGGCTACGACGACCAGCGCGAGCAGATCCTCGCGGCCGCGGCGCAGCTGTTCGCCACGCGCGGCTACACCGCCAGCACCATGCACGAGGTCGCGGCTGCCTGCGGCGTCTCCAAGGCCACGCTCTACCACTACGTGCGCGACAAGCACGACCTGCTGGCGCAGATCACGCGCGGCCACGTCGCGCGGCTGGAGGCGCTGGTCGAGGCCGTGCTGCACGAAGGCCTGGCGCCCGAGGCCCGGCTGCGCGCGCTGATCCGCCGCTTCATGCAGGCCTATGCCCGTGCCGAGCACCAGCACCGGGTGCTGACCGAGGACGTGAAGTTCCTCGCCGATGCCGAGCGCGAAGCGGTGCTCACGGCCGAGCGCCGCGTCGTCGCCGCCTTCGCCGACACCATGGCCGCGCTGCGGCCCGAGCTGCGCGGCGCGCACCTGCACACGCCGCTGGCGATGCTGCTCTTCGGCATGATCAACTGGACCTTCACCTGGCTGCGCCCTGGCGGCACGCTCGACCACGACGCGCTGGCGCCGGTGGTGGAGGCGCTGTTCTTCGGCGGGCTGCCGGCGGTGCCCGTGCCGGCGGAGCCTGCGATCGCTGCGCCCAGGCCGGCGGGTGCGAACGGCGCGCCCGGGGATGCGGTCAGCGCGCCTGCGGCTGCGGGTGTTCGCGCCGCACGCGGCGTGTCCAGGCCGGGGCCGCCGTAGCGGCGTCGCGGCGCGCGGTGCGCTGCACGCGGCCACCGCGGTCGAGCGCCCAGCCTTCGGTGGCCTGCTCGACGCCGCCGTGCTGCAGCGTGTGCACGCCGGCCAGGCCCTGCGCCACGGCACGGTCGAGCAACGCGGCGGTGCCCGCTTCGCCCAGGCTCAGCACGACGTGCTGCCAGCGGCGCTGCACGCGTTCGTGCAGCCAGGCGTCCTCGAGCACGGTGCGCACGGGCACGCCGTCGCCGGCCTCCAGCACGCGGGGCGCGATCGCGCCGACGAAGAGGTTCCAGTCGTGGCGCAGCGTGTGCTCGGGCAGCATGTCGGCCACGGCGCGCGTGCGCGCGCTCCAGCCCGGGGCGGCGAACTGCAGCGTCAGCAGCGTCTGCAGGCCCTGCGCGGCATTGAGCACCCGCACCCGGTTGGGCGGCAGCAGCGCCAGCGGAAGCCGCGCGCTCTCGCCGAACGACAGCGGCGTGGCGAACGACTGCAGCACCGCCAGCCGCGTCCAGGCCGCGGGCTCCAGGCCTTCGGTGGCGTCTGCGCGATGGCCGCGGCGCAATGCCTCGACGATGCCCACGCCGCGCCTCGCGAGCGCCGCCCGCTGGCTGATCACGGCTACGTTGCCGGCGGCGTAGCCGCCGTGCGGGTTGAGGCGCTCGACCACCGCCGACTCGGGCTCGCCGGTGGCGCCGGCCAGCGGCGTGCGCAGCACGGGGCAGCGCTCGGTCTGGATCTGGGCCAGGTGATGCGGCGTGAGCTGTTCGGTCTCGAAGGCGATGCCCGTTCGCCAGGCCTGCAGGCGCAGCGCGAGCCACTGCCGCGTGTTGCGGTTGGCCGTCAGCGTGCGCTGGCCGAACACCGCGCGCGCCGCCAGCCAGCCCTGGCTGATGGGCGTGCCCGAGGCCAGCAGCTCCGGCGGCGGCACGAGCGCGTGGCGCGCGTGGTCCCAGCCGATGTGGAAACCGATCGGATCGACGGCCGGGCCTTGCGGTGCCGGGGTCAGCTCGAGCGTGGCTTGCGGGTTCATCGGTGCTGCTCCTGTGCCGTGGTGGTGGGCGATGGAGCGCAGTCTGGGCGCGGGGTGGCTCATGACGTGAGCCACCGTAGCGGCGCCGTGTCGGCGGGGTCTGCGGCGGAGTCAGAACGGCGCCGGGCTGTGGAAGCGCAACGGCCGCCCGTCCACCGGGTGGTGCAGCTCCAGCAGCGTGGCATGCAACAGCAGGCGCGCGGCGCGCAGCGGTTCGGGCGCATACAGCGCGTCACCGCGGATCGGGTGGCCGATGTGCATCAGGTGCACGCGCAGCTGGTGCGACCGGCCGGTGATCGGCTTGAGCACGAGCCGCGTGCAGTCATCCCCGCGGGCCAGCACGCGCCAGTGCGTGAGCGACGGCTTGCCGGCGGTCGCGTCGACAACCTGGCGCGGCCGCTGCGGCCAGTCGAGCCGCAAGGGTGCATCGATGCTGCCGCTGTCGCCCTCCACCACGCCTTCGACGATGGCCTCGTAGCGCTTGGCCACGCGCCGCGCCTCGAAGGCCATGCTCAACGCGCGCTGCATGGCGTCGCCGCGCGCCATGAGCATCAGGCCGGAGGTGCCCATGTCGAGCCGATGCACGATGCGTGCGTCGGCATACAGCGCCTGCACGCGCGTCGCCAGGTTGTCGCGACCGGCCTCGCCGCGCCCGGGCACCGCGAGCAGGCCCGCGGGCTTGTCGAGCACCAGCAGCGCGTCGTCGGCATGCAGCACGGCGATGGGGTCGTCCATGCGCTCGATTGTGGACAGCGCGCGACGCGGGGTTGACAGGCACGCGCGGGCGCGGGCACATTGCCGCCTTCCTTCAACCCGCCACAGGAGGCTGCCATGACGACGATCGATGTTGTGCCCCTGTCGGCGCGCGTCAGCTGAAGCACCGCAACCGCCACGGTTGTCCAGCCGGTCCCGGCGTTCTGCTTCCGCTTTCCAGTCCTGACGCCCGCGGGCCCTCGCGCCCGCTGCCCTGCCCGAACCGCTGACGCCTGAACGGCGTTGACCGCGCGCGTCCGCGCGTGGCTTGCGGCTGTCGCGCGCCGACCCACGTCCGTCCACCCCTTTCGCCCCGGCGCCCGCGCCGGCCGGCGCTGGCTTGCCACGCGCCGTGTGTCGACCCACGTCCTCTCGCACCGAACACCGACATGTTTGTTCTCGACCCCAACGCACTCGAACGCCTGCGCGCCATCGGCCTGGCGCCACCGTTGCAGACCCTGCTGGCGCACCACCCGCCGCCGGCCGAACACCCCGGCGCGCTGCTGATGCGCGTCACCGACGTGCAGCGCGAAGGCCTGCTGCTGCACGACGGCCTGGTGGAACACCCGGCGCGCCTGCTGCCCGCGCTGCGCCAGGCGCTGGCTGCGCAGGCCGACGCCATCGCCGTCGGCGACTGGGCCTGGGCCGTGCGCAACACCTACGGCGAAGCCTGGGTGGTGGCGCGCGTGCCGCCGCTCAACCAGCTGGCGCGGCGCCTGCACGACGGCCGCGACAAGGTGACGCGCGTGGTCATCGTCAGCAACGTCGACACCGCGTTGCTGGTGATGGGCCTGGACCACGACTTCAACCTGCGCCGCCTCGAGCGCTACGTGGCACTGGTGCGCATGGCCGGCGTCTCGGCGGTGGTCGTGCTCAGCAAGGCCGACCTCGCCGGCGACGCCGTCGCCGCGCGGCTGCACGACGTGGCGGCGCTGCTGCCCGCCGGCGTGGCGGTGGTGGCGGTGAACGCGCTGCAGCCACGCCAGACCGCGCAGGCGCTCGAGCCCTGGCTCGGCGCCGGCCAGACGCTGGTGCTGCTGGGCAGCAGCGGCGCGGGCAAGAGCACGCTCACCAATGCCCTGGTCGAAGCCGACGTGCAGCGCACCGGCGCCAACCGCAGCGGCGACGGCCGCGGCCGGCACACCACCACGTCGCGCTCGCTGCACGCCACGCCGGGCGGCGCCTGCATCATCGACACACCCGGCCTGCGCACCTTGCGCCTGGATGGCGAGGAAACGGCGCTGTCGGCGGTCTTCGACGACATCGCCGCGCTGGCCATGCAGTGCCGCTTCCGCGACTGCAGCCACGACGGCGAGCCCGGCTGCGCCGTGCAGTCCGGCGTGAGCGCCGAGCGGCTGCGCAACTTCCACAAGCTGCTGCGCGAAGCCCGGCGCGACACCCTGAGTGCGCTCGAGCGCCAGGCCCAGCGCCAGGTGTGGAAGGCGCGCGGCCGCGCCGTGCGGCGGCGCATGGCCGACAAGGCCGGCGCCGGGCGATGAGCGACGCCGCGCCGTGCCGCATCGCCATGGACCGCTGAGGCGCGAACGCGTGCGCCCAGCCGGATCGACTCGTCTCCGGGCCACTGCCCGTGCCCACCGCCCGCCCGCGGTGCCGTGCCGGTGGCGCCCGACATCTGCCAGGGCCCGTGCCCGACCGCGCGCGACGGTTTCGCCGTGCCGGCCCTGGCCCGGGCGTGCAGGCCGCACGCCTGGCGCTTCTGCGCGCGCGCCTCCTGCATCGGGGCGATGGCTGCGCGCGGGGTCCCTGTTAAGCTCGCCGACCGGATTGCACGTGATGGAATCTCCCCGATTGCACAGCGACACCCCGAGCGCATTGCCTGCCGGCACGCGGCTCGGCGAGTTCGAGATCAGGAGCTTGCTCGGCGTCGGGGGCTTCGGCATCGTCTACCTGGCCTTCGACCACTCGCTCGAACGCGAGGTGGCGATCAAGGAGTACATGCCGGCGTCGCTGGCGGGCCGCACGGAGACGATGCACGTCACGCTGCGCTCGAAGTCCGACGAGGAGACCTTCGAGCTCGGCCGCAGGAGCTTCGTCAACGAAGCCAAGCTGCTGGCGCGCTTCGACCACCCGTCGCTGCTCAAGGTGCACCGCTACTGGGAGGCCAACGGCACCGCCTACATGGTGATGCCGGTGCTGCGCGGCCGCACGGCCAAGGAGATCCGGCTGGGCATGGCCGGTCCGCCCGACGAGGCCTGGGTGCGCGGCATCCTCTACCCGCTGCTGGGCGCGCTCGAGACGCTGCATGCCGAGGGCGTGTACCACCGCGACGTGGCGCCCGACAACATTCTCATCGGCCTGGATGGCAAGCCGGTGCTGCTGGATTTCGGCGCCGCGCGCCGCGTCATCAGCGACAAGAGCCAGACGCTCACCGCCATCCTGAAGCCGGCCTACGCACCCATCGAGCAGTACGCCGAGGCCGGATCGGTGAAGCAGGGCCCGTGGACCGACCTGTACGCGCTGGGTGCCACGCTGCACTTCCTGCTGGCGACGCGGCCGCCCCCGCCGGCGACGACCCGTGCCGTGCACGACGAACCGTCGGCGCTGACGCCGGAGCAGTACCCCGGCTGCAGCGCCGATTTCCTGCACACCATCGACTGGATGCTCGCGCCGCGCCCCGCCGACCGGCCGCAGAGCGTGGCCCAGCTGCGCGAGGTGCTCGACGGCCGCGCGCCGGTGCCGGTGCGCCGCGTCACCGAACCGTCGCCTTCGCAGTGGGACCGCACGGTGGTGCTGCCTGCGGGCGCGACGCCGGGCGGCCTGGCGGCGTCGACGTCCGGTGCCGGCTCGTCCTTCGCCGAGCGCACGACCGTCGCGCCGCGCGGCGGGCAGGGCAGCGGCGACCTCCCGCCGGGTGAAGACCAGGCGACGGTGATCGTGCCGCCGCCGCTGCCGCCGGCGGCTGCGCCGCCAGGGTCGTCGACACCGGTCGGGGCGGGGGCTGCGAACACAGCGGCCGATGACGTCCGTGCGCCGCCCGTCGGCCTGGCGCCGGCGGCCGCGTCCTCGGCTGTGGCCCGTGGCTCGGCCAGGCGGCTGCCCGTCGCCCTGGGTGCCGGTGGCCTGGTCGTGGCGGTCATCGCCGCGGCGCTGTTCTGGCCGCGGGAGCCGGCGCCCGCGCCGCCCGCGCCCGAAGCCGCGGCGTCGGCACCTGCGGTGGCCGTGGCGCCCGCACCGGCGCCGTCGGTGCCCGAATCGACGGTCGCCACGGTCGTGCTGCCGGGCGGCGTGGCGCCGCCATCGGCTGGTGCGTCCGTGGGCGGGCAAGCACCGGCAGCGTCGCCACCACCGGCAGCAGCGCCGCTGGCCGATGCACGCCCGGGTCCGAACCCGGCGCCGGCCACCGCCACCACGCCCGCGCCGCAGCAACGCCAGCCAGCGCAGACGGCGCAGACGACGCCCGTGCAGCGCGCGACCAACGGCAGCGGCAGCCGGCCGACTCCGCAAGCCCAGGTGCCCGCGACGGCGCCCACGCAGCAGGCGGCGGCACCCGCGCCGGCGCCGGCGCCCGAGCCGGTGCGCCAGCCCCCAGCGGCGCAGCCGCAACCGGCCGCGCCACCGGTGGCCGTCGCGTCCACGCCCGATCCAGCGCGTCTGGCGGGGCCCGAGCAGCGCTGCGGCGGCCGCAACCCGCTCAGCTACTTCGTGTGCATGGAGCGCGAGTGCCTGCGCTCGGAGTTCGGCAGCCACGCCGACTGCCTGAAGTGGCGCGCCAGCGCCAAGCGCGAGTAGGGCGCCCGCCAGGGCAACGCCGGCGCCCTTGCCGGGCGCCGGGCACCGTTGTCACCTAGGTCAACCCGGGCTGGGGTAAGGCTCGATGACGCCGGCCGCCGGGCAGGCTACACCGGCAGGCCACGTCGCTTGCATCGCTGATTCCCCGTGACCACTCCCGACACCCGCCCCCACGCCGCCGCCTGGCCCAAGCGCCTGCCGCGCGAGCTTGCCGTGCCCGAGACCACGCTGTGGTTCAACCTCGAGGTCAGCGCGCGGCGCTACCCGAACAAGGCGGCCTACGTCTTCTTCGGCCGCACGCTCACCTTCGCCGAACTGCATCGCCAGGCCGAGGCACTGGCGGGCTGGCTGCAGGCCCAGGGCATGCAGCGCGGCGATCGCGTGCTGCTGTTCATGCAGAACTGCCCGCAGTTCGTGATCGCCTTCTACGCCGTTCAACGCGCCGATGCGGTGGTGGTGCCGGTCAACCCGATGAACCGGGCCGAGGAGTTCGGCCACTACATCGTCGACCCGCAGGCGCGCCTGGCGATCACCACGGCCGACCTGGCGGGCATCGTCACCACGGCCAACGCCGCGCTGCCCGACACCCAGCGCCTGCGCCGGCTGCTGGTGACGCGCTTCGCCGACGCGCTGCCCGAAACCATCGAGCCCGAGCTGCAGCCGTCGCCCGCCATCCTGGCGTGGCTCACCGCCGAGCACCCATTGCCCGAGCGCGCCACGCGCTGGACCGACGCGCTGGCCGAGCAGCGCGTGCCGACCCCCACGCAGGCCCAGCCCGACGACCTGGCGCTGCTGCCCTACACCTCCGGCACGACGGGCCTGCCCAAGGGCTGCATGCACACCCACCGCACCCTGATGCCCAACACCGTGGGCGGCGGGCAGTGGGGCTTCGCCGGGCCCGAGGCGGTGACGCTCGGCGTGGTGCCGTTCTTCCACATCACCGGCATGCTCTACGGCGTGCTCGGGCCGGTGTACGGCGGCTGCACGGTGGTGGTGATGCCGCGCTGGGACCGCGAGCTGGCGGGGCGCCTGATCTCGCGCTTTCAGGTCACGCACTGGACCTGCATCCCGACGATGATCATCGACCTGTTCGGCAGCCCCAACTACCAGAGCTTCGATCTCTCGAGCCTGCGCTACATCTCGGGCGGCGGCGCGGCCATGCCGCAGGCGGTGGCCGAGCGGCTGCAGCGTGAGTTCGGCCTCACGTTCGCCGAAGGCTACGGCCTCACCGAGACCGCCGCGCCGAGCCACGGCAACCCGCCCGAGCGCGCCAAGCTGCAGTGCCTGGGCATCCCCATCTTCGGCGTCGACAGCCGCATCATCGACCCCGACACGCTGAAGGAACTGCCGCCCGGCGAGGCCGGCGAGATCGTCACCCACGGGCCGATGGTCTTCAAGGGCTACTGGGGCCACCCCGAGGCCACGCGCGCGGCTTTCATCGAGATCGACGGCAAGCCGTTCTTCCGCACCGGCGACATGGGGCGTGTCGACGAGGAAGGCTACTTCTTCATCACCGACCGCCTGAAGCGCATGATCAACGCCAGCGGCTTCAAGGTCTGGCCGAGCGAGGTGGAACTGCTGATGTTCAAGTGCCCGCTGGTGCAGGAGGCCTGCATCATCGGCACGAAGGACGCCTACCGCGGCGAGACGGTCAAGGCCGTGGTGGTGCTGCGCGCCGAGCACCGCGGCAAGGCCACGGCCGAGGACATCATTGCCTGGGCGCGCGAGCACATGGCGGCGTACAAGGTGCCGCGCATCGTCGAGTTCGTCGACGCGCTGCCCAAGAGCGGATCGGGCAAGGTGATGTGGCGCGAACTGCAGGCGCGCGAAGCGCAACGCGCCGCCGCCACGGGCTGACGCGCCAACGGCACGGCACCCGGCGGCCTGGCCGGACCACGCGTGCCACGCGTTCGCAGCGGCCTCAGGCCGCCCGGCCGGCGCCCAGCGGCGCCTGGCGCGCGCGCTCGAAGGCCTCCTGGCAGCGGATGCAGCGCAGCGCCGCCGGCTGCGCCTGCAGGCGCTGGGCGCCGATGGTCGTGCCGCAGTCGACGCACTCGCCGTAGTGGCCTTCGTCCATGCGCTGCAGCGCGGCCGACACGTCCTGCAGTTCGGCGGCGTCGCGGTCCTGTTCGCCGCGCCGCACCTCGTCGCGGCTCAGCTGGTCGCCGTGCTCGCCGGCGTCCTGCACCGTGTCGCGGCCGCGGTTGGCGTCGATGTCGTCGTCGCGGTCGGCCTGCACCGTCTGCAGATCGCGGCGCAGCTCGTCGCGGCGCTGTTCCAGGTGCTGGCGCAGCGCGTCCTGCTCGGCGGGCTTCAGGGCGGTCGGCTTCATCGACGCGCTCCACCCGCCGGCGGCGGCAGGCCCTGCACGGTGCTGGACGGCGGCGCATCCTCGCCGCAGCTCGAGCGCCACTCGCGCAGCAGCAGTTCGAGCTGCGCGTCGCCGTCGCGCCTGGCGCGTTCGATGAGCGCGTCGACGTTCCCGTCGGTGACGCGTTCGCGTCCGGCATTGCGCTGCAGCGCGCGGTAGATGTCGTCGATGTCGTCGGTGCCGGTGGCTGCGTTCATGGGTGCGAAACGGTGTGCGATGGGTGGCGGTTCGGCGCGCCTCGGCAAGCGTGATGCCTGCCGGGCGTGCGTCCTACAGCGCAACGCGCCGGCTTCCGATGGGGCCCCGGCGCGCCGCTGGCCACAGTGCGCCGGCAGGGCATGTGCCCGGCGCCCGTGTCTGGAGACTGGGACATGACGATGACCGCCTGTGCCGCCAGCCTGCGCGGCTGGTGCGCTGCCGCCTTGGCCGCCACGCTGCTGACGCTCGCCGGCTGTGCCGCGCTGCCGGCGCGCAGCACCGTGCCCGCCACGGTGGTGCAGGACGGGCCGCCGAACACGAAGTCACTGGCGCAATCGGTCGAGGTCACCGGCAGCGGCGGGCGCCGCCTCACGCCGGCGCAGCGCGAGGCGGCGCTGCGCAGGGTGGCCGGGCAGGGCAAGCCGACGCTCGTGCAGCACCACCTGGCGGTGCTGGCGGCGATGGGCGAGGTGGACCTCTACGCCGGCAACGAGGTCAAGCTGCTGATCGACGGCCCGGCCACCTTCGCCGCCATGTTCGCCGCCGTCGAGGCCGCGCGCGACTACGTGCTGCTCGAGAGCTACATCATCGAGGACTCGAGCATCGCCGAGCGCATGGCCACGCTGCTGCTGGCCAAGCGCGCCAAGGGCCTGCCGGTGTTCGTCATCTACGACGCGCTGGGCTCGCGCGGCGCCGGCAAGGGCTACTTCGAGCGGCTGGAAGCCGCCGGCATCGGCACCTGCGCCTTCAATCCCATCAACCCGCTGCGCCGCCCCGGCTACTGGAGCATCAACCACCGCGACCACCGCAAGATCCTCGTCGTCGACGGCGTGCAGGCCTTCACCGGCGGCATCAACATCAGCGAGGTCTACTCCTCGGGCTCGTTCTCCTCCGGCGGGCGCCAGCGCGACGCGAAGAAGGAAGGCTGGCGCGACACCCAGATCAGCCTGCGCGGCCCGGCCGTGGCGCCGCTCGAGAAGATGTTCCGCGACACGTGGGCCAAGCAAGGCTGCACGCCTGCGCTGCCGCAGGGCGTGCAGCGCCAGGCGCAGGCGGTGGGCGACAAGATGGTGAAGATCATCAAGAGCGGCCCCGACGAGATCGAGGAGAGCCGCATCTACACCACGCTGCTGTCGGCCATCGACGCGGCGCAGAAGAGCGTCCACTTCACGATGGCCTACTTCGCGCCCGGCGCCGACATGGTGGGCGCGCTGGCCGACGCGGCGCGGCGCGGCGTCGACGTGACGCTGGTGCTGCCCTCGGTGAGCGACTTCTCGCTCGTGCTCGAGGCGGGGCGCAGCTACTACGGCGAGCTGCTCGCCGCCGGCGTGAAGATCCACGAGCTGAAGGACGCGCTGCTGCACGCCAAGACGGCGGTGATCGACGGCGTGTTCTCCACCGTCGGCTCGAGCAACATGGACTGGCGCAGCTTCGTCGGCAACAACGAGGTCAACGCCATCATCCTCGGCGAGGACTTCGGCCAGCAGATGGAGGCGATGTTCCAGCGCGACCTGCAGGCCTCGGTGCCGGTGACGCTCGAGACCTGGCGCGAGCGGCCGATCCACCGGCGGCTCAAGCAGTGGCTGGGGCGGCTGTTCGAACGCTGGCTGTAGCCGAGTCCACCCGACGCGCGCCGTCACGCGCGGCTCAGCGCCGCGCCACCGCCACCAGCGCCCGTTGCAGCGCGCGGGCGTCGTTGCTCGCGCGGTGGCGCGCGATGCCGAGGGCGGCGCGGGCGTCGCGGCGCGCGTCGTCCAGCAAGGCCAGGTGCGTCTCGTCCAGCAGCGCCTGCACGCTCTCGAGCCTGAACGCGGGCGCCAGGCCCGCTTCCTCGAACAGTGCGGCCAGCCACGCGTAGTCGTGGGCCCAGCCGTCGCAGTAGACCGTGCGGCCGGCGAGCTCGGCGTTGAGCCACTGCGCCACCGCCAGCGGCTCGCGGCCGTGCGACAGCAGCAGCGCGCGGCCGATGCCGTGCAGGCGCTCGGCACCCGCGTCCCAGTGCGTCCAGCCGGGCGCGGGGCGCACCAGGGTGCACGCGGCGCGGCCGTCGGGCAGCACCCAGCCGATCTCGATCGGATAGCTCGCGCCACCGAAGCCCGAGGCTTCGATGTCGATCACGCAGGGGGCAACGCCTTCGGCAGCCGTCATGGGCCGGCCATTGTGGCGGCGGCGCCGGCGCGCGGCGTGGAACACTCGCGGCCATGCAGGAGACATCCCGTGACGTGGTCATCGTCGGTGGCGCCGTGGTGGGCAGCGCCGCCGCGTACTTCATCGCCGCGCATCCGGCCTTCAGCGGCCGCGTGCTCGTGCTCGAGCGCGACCCGAGTTATGCCGAGTGCGCCACCACGCGCTCGGCTGCCTCGCTGCGGCACCAGTTCTCGACGCCGGAGAACATCCGCATGTCGATGTTCGGCACGGCCTTCGTGCGCCGGGTGGGCGAGCTGCTGGCGGTGGACGGCGAGCGCCCGGACGTCGGCTTTCACGAGGGCGGCTACCTGTTTCTCGCCACCGCCGCCGGTCGCGCGGTGCTCGCGGCCAACCACCGCGTGCAGACCGCCGAAGGCGCCGACATCGCCTGGCTCGAGCCGGCCGACCTGGCCGCGCGTTTTTCCTGGCTGGCGCTGCACGACGTCGCCGCCGGCACGCTGGGCGCCAGCGGCGAAGGCTGGCTCGATGCGCATGCGCTGATGCACGCCCTGCGCCGCAAGGCCATCGCGCTGGGCGTCGAGTACCGCGCGGCCGAGGCCGTGGCGGTGGAGCGCGCGGGCGGCCGCGTCACGGCGGTGCGCCTGGCCGATGGCGGCCGCATCGCCTGCGGCCACGTGATCAACGCCGCCGGCACGGGCGCCGCGGCGCTGGCCGCCAGCGCCGGCATCGTGCTGCCGGTGGAAGCGCGCAAGCGCTGCGTCTTCCACTTCACCAGCCCGGCCCGGCTGCCACGCTGCCCGCTGGTCATCGACCCGACCGGCCTGTACTTCCGCCCCGAAGGCAGCGGCTTCATCTGCGGCATCGCGCCTGGCGCGCACGAGGACCCGGCGTGCCGCGACTTCGACGTGCCGCTGGCCTGGTGGGAAGAGCGGCTGTGGCCGGCGCTGGCGGCGCGCGTGCCCGGCTTCGAGGCGGCGCGGCTGCAGTCGGCCTGGGCCGGGCACTACGACGTCAACACGCTGGATGCCAACGTCATCCTGGGGCCCCACCCCGAGGTGGCCAACCTGCTGTTCGCCAACGGCTTCAGCGGCCATGGCCTGCAGCAGGCACCGGCGGTGGGGCGGGCGCTGGCCGAGCTGGTGCTGGCCGGGCGGTTCACCAGTCTGGACCTGTCGGCGCTGGGCTGGGAACGCGTGCTGGCCGGGCGGCCGCTGCGCGAACTCAACGTGGTGTGAGGCCGGCGCGCGGCACGCGCGCACCGGTCGAGCGGCGCGCGGCGCCGGCGTCAGGCGACGACGGCTTCGTCGCTGCGCGTGGCGCCGCGGTTGTCCTTCCAGGCCACGGCGATGCGGTCGCCGGCCTTGGCGCCCCTGAGCGTCAGCTGCAGGTACGGATCCTTCGACACCGAAGGCCCGCAGGCGGCGCTGAACACCACCTTGCCGTTGTGGCGCACGGTCACGTCCTGGATGTGCCAGGCCGGCACCGTGCGGCCGGCGGTGTCCTTGCGCTGGCCCGATTCCATCTCGTGCTTCATCAGGATGCGCACGGTGGTCTTGTCGCCGGCGGCGATGGCGCGGATGCGGCTGGGTTCGGTCATGGCATCAACCTCGTCGCGCGCGGTCAGACGGCACAGCCGCCGAGCGTGACCTTCACGTCCTTGACGGTGAAGAGCGCGCGGCCGTCGGCCAGCAGCGCGACGGCATAGACGTTCGACGACTGCGCCATCTTCACGCGCGTCGTCACGGTGGGTTCGACGGCGTCGCTGAGCTCGAACACCGCCGACAGCAGGTTGGGGTTCTTCTCCACCAGCAGCACCAGCCTGCGCACCGCCGGCGCGGTGCTCGACAGCGTCACCTGCACCTGGGCGCCGTTCTCGGAGATGTCGGGCGCCTCGAGCCGCACCTCGCGGCTTTCGACCGGGGCGCCGGCGCCCAGCGCCTTGATGGCGTCGGGCAGGCTGCGGGCGTCGAAGGCGCCGGCGGCACGCGCCGCCAGCGGCCACAGGCCGGCCAGTGACAGCAGCGCGGCGACGCGCGCGGCGTGCGTGGCGGTGCGGCCCAGGGCCTGGCGGCGGGTGATCGTGTCCATGCGGGCGCGATTTTCGCATCGGCGCCGCCGGCAGGACGGCCGTGCGGACAATGGCGCCCGGTCCAACCGAGAAGGGGAACGCCGTGCCATCCGATCCCACCATCGGCAGCCTCGCCGGCATGAAGCCGCGTCCGACCGCGATTGAGGCGCTCGAGCGGCGCGCGCTGCCGTGAACGCCGACCCCGACGGCACGGCTGCCGACGACCTGGCGCGGCGCCGGCGTTACGCCGACACCATCCTCGCCGCCGCGAACGTCACGCGGCAGCCACGCCTGCACGCGGCCTTCGCCACCGTGCCGCGCGAGCACTTCCTCGGCGTGCCGCCGTGGCGCGTGCTCGACACCCCGGGGCGCATCGCCGCCGAGACCGACGCGCTCGACGCGGTGTACCGCGACGTGCTGGTGGCGCTGGCGCCTGAGCGCGGCATCAACAACGGCCAGCCGTCGCTGCACGCGCGCTGCCTGGCCGCGGTGGACCCGCAGCCCGGCGAGACGGTGCTGCACGTCGGCGCCGGCACCGGCTACTACACGGCGCTGCTGGCCGAGCTCGTCGGGCACGACGGCCGCGTGATCGGCTACGAGATCGAGCCCGACATCGCCCAGGCGGCAGCGGCAAACCTGGCGCGGCGCTGGCCGCAGGCCGAGGTGCGCGCAGCCTCGGCCGCCGAAGGGCCGCTGCCGCCGGCCGACGTGGTGTACGTCAGCGCCGGCGCCACCCACCCGGTGCCGGCCTGGCTGGACGCCTTGGCCCCGGGTGGCCGGCTCGTCTTCCCGCTCACGGCCGACAGCGGCTGGGGCTGCATGCTGTGGGTGAAGCGCCTGGGCGAGCGGCGCTACGCCGCGCGCGCCCTGATGCGCGTGGCCTTCATCCCCTGCGTCGGCGCGCGCGATGCCGCGGCGTCGGCGTCGATCGCCGAGGCCATCGCCACGCGGCCGCTGGACGCGGTGCGCAGCCTGCACCGCGGCAGCGCGCCCGACGCCAGCGCCTGGGCGGCGGGCCGGGGCTGGTGGTTGTCCACGGCCGATCCGCCGAGCGCCGGGACGGGCCCCGGCTGACCGCGCAGGCCGGCGGGCGCGCAGCCTGCAGCGCCGCGCGGCTCGGCCGCAGCCGACGCCGGCCGGGTGAGGCGTCCTACAGCGTTGCCGCGCGGCACGCGCGACCATGCCGACATGGTCACGTCCATCACCCCCTTGCGCGCCTGCGCCGCGACCGGCCGGCGCTGGTGCGTCTCCGCGGCATTGGCCGCTCTCTCCGCCGCGGCCGGCGGCGCCTTGGCGGCCACGGTCGAAGCGCCCACGGCGCCGGTCAAGCCCAGCCGGGTCACCGCGGCCTCGGCGCCGCTGCCCGCGGCGTCGGCGCCGAGCACGCTGCAGCGCGCCCGGGTGGTGCCGGAGAGCCCGGCGGTCAAGGCCGCCGAGGCGGCGCGGGCGCCGGGCGAGGTGCGCCCGGAGAAGCCCGTGGTGCCGCAGATCAGCGTGCCGCTGCGGCGCGACCGCGACCGCTGAAGCGCCGCCGGCCGCGGCGGCTCAGCGCGCGCTGCGGCGCGCGAGCAGCGCGTCGAGCGACCAGCGCCCGGGCCCGACGGTCGCGAGCACGGCGCCGATCAGCACCAGCGCCAGCGCCGGCCACCAGCCGCGGAAGTCCTGCGCCCAGTGCACCATCCAGCAGGCCACGACGAAGTTGGCCACGCACAGCAGGCCGGCCCAGCGCGTGGCGAGACCGAGGACGAAGCCAAGTCCGGCGACGAACTGCGTCCACACCGACAGCGGCGCCATGAACTCGGGTGCGGCGAACTTGAACCGCTGCAGGAAGCGCACGAACTCGTCCATGCGCTCGGTGCTCTCGATGTTGTCCCACACGCCGTGCACGAGGAACGCGCCGGTGACCAGGCGCATGAGCAGCAGCGCGGCGTCGCCGCCCGTCGCCAGGCGCGGCAGCGTGATCCAGTCGACGGCGGTGCGGTCCATGGGTGCGTGTCCTCCAGCCCCTGTCGGCAGGGGCCGACGGTAGCACCGCGTGCGGCCCGGTCAGCCGCGCTGCCGGGCCAGCAGGCTGCGCAGCACGTCCGAGGAACGGTCGAGCTCCTCGGCGCTGCGTTCGTAGTCGCTGCCCACGCGCGGATAGCGGCCCTGCCACTGCTCGCGCAGCCGGCGCAGCGCGGCGGCCTTTTCCTCCATCGCCCGCACGGCGCGGTACAGGCTGTCCTCGGCCACCTGGCCCATCTCGGTGATGAGGCTGTCGACCGAGAAGCCGTGGCCGGTGTGGCAGCGGTAGCGCAGGTGGCCGCCTTCGTCCGTCTCCCAGAGCGCGCCGCCGCACGCCGGGCAGGTGAACGACGACGGCTGGCCGCCGGGCCGGTCGTCGGTGAGGTCGGCGGCGGTGGTGAAGGAACGCCGCACCTCGGCCTGCAGGGCCGGCGGCGGGCCCAGCGGCGCCGCCGTGGCCACCGGCTGCAGCGCCAGGTGCGCAACCAGCTGCGCCAGGCCCTGCACGGGCAGGCAGTGGTCCACCCGGTTGTGCTCGATGGCGTTGCGCGGCATGTCGGGGAACTCGGCTTCGGCCGGGTCCTGCACGGCGGTGATGCCGCCGCAGCTCTTCACCGCCCACAGGCCCGCGGTGCCGTCGTCGAGGTTGCCCGACAGCACCACGCCCACCACGCGCGGCCCGTAGGCCCAGGCCGCCGAGCGGAACAGCGGGTCGATCGCCGGCCGGTGCCGGTTCTCCTTGGGGCCGCGCACGACGCGCACGACGCCCGGCTCCAGCAGCAGGTGGTGGTCGGGCACGGCCACGACGATGCGGCCGGGTCCGATCGGCATGCCGTCGGTGGCGCGCACTGCCGGCAACGGGCCGGCGTGGTCGAGGATGCCGGCCAGCAGCCCTTCGCCCTGCGGCGCCATGTGCATGACGACGAACACGGCGCCGGCGTGCTGCGCGGGCAGCGCGGCGACGAACGCGCGCAGCGCGGCGACGCCGCCGGATGAGGCGCCGACGACGGTGACGTCGCGCAGCGTGGGCGTCAGGGGCGCGGGCCCGGCGGGTGCGGAAATGTCCATCCCGGCGCGCGGCAAGCGCGCCTCCCGGCAAGCCGACAGGCTCAGCCGCCGGCGGCGGCGGCCGCGCTGCGCGACTGCAGCACGCGTGCGAACACCGTCGCCGGATTGATGGGCTTGACGAGGTGCACGTCGAAGCCGGCTTCGCGCGCGCGCTCGCGGTCCTGCGGCTGGCCCCAGCCGGTGCAGGCCATGACGAGCATGGCGTCGCCGCCGGGCAGTGCGCGCAGCGCGCGGCAGAGGTCGTAGCCGCTCAGGTCGGGCATGCCGATGTCGAGGATCGCCACCTCGGGCGGCGCCTGCTGCGCCAGCGCCAGCGCCTGGCGGCCGCCGAAGGCGACGCGCACCTGGTGGCCTTCGTGGGTGAGCATGTCGGCCAGCGTCTGCGCCGCGTCGACGTTGTCGTCGGCCACCAGCACCGAGCGCCGGACCGGGCCGGCGGCCGCGCCGGCGCCCGCCCCGGCTTCGGTGTCGCAGCCTTCGCTCGCCGCATCGACCGGCAACAGCGGCAGCTCCACGCTGAACGTGCTGCCGCGCCCGGGGCCGTCGCTGCGGGCTTCGATGCGGCCGTGGTGCAGGTCGACCAGCGCACGCGCCAGCGCCAGGCCGATGCCCAGGCCGCCGCGCGAGCGCGCCAGCGCGGGCGTGAGTTGCGAGAACATGTCGAACACGGTGTGCAGCTGCGCCGGCTCGATGCCGATGCCGGTGTCGCGCACCACGAACCGCGCCACCCCGCCATCGGCCTGCAGCGACACGGCGACCGCGCCGCCGGGGTCGGTGTACTTGGCGGCGTTGTTCAGCAGGTTGGCGAAGACCTGGGTCAGCCGCGTCACGTCGCCCTGCACGCGCAGCGGCGCCTCGGGCAGCGCCACCTCCAGCCGGTGGCGCAGGGCGTCGATCAGCGGGCGGGTCGTCTCCAGCGCCTGCTGCACGGCGACCACCAGGTCCATCGGCTCGCTGCGCAGCTCGATCTTGTTGCGCGTGACGCGGCTCACGTCGAGCAGGTCCTCGAGCAGGTGGCTCATCTGGCGAACCTGGCGCTCGATGACGTCGCGGCACCACGCGGCGCGCGGTTCGTGCAGCCGGCACTGGTGCAGGATGGCCAGCGCGTTGCCGATGGGCGCCAGCGGGTTGCGCAGCTCGTGCGCCAGGGTGGCGATGAAGTTGTCCTTGGCCCGGTCGGCCTGGCGCAGCGACTGCTCGCGGCGCTGCAGCGCGTCCAGCAGGCCGGCGCGTTCGAGCATGGCCGAAACCTGGTCGCACACCGTCTGCATGACCTGCAGGTCGCCCTCGCGGAAGGCGCGCCGGCGCGTCGAGGCGAAGGCAGCCACACCGGCCACGCGCCCCTGCGAGCGCAGCGGAAAGCCGGCGTAGCACGTGGCGCCCAGCGCCAGCATGGAGACGGCTTCGGGCATGTCGCGGTGCGCCTGCAGGTTCTCCAGCACGACGGGCGCACCCTTGCGCGCCACCAGCCCGCACATCGAGCCGGCCATCGGCATGCGCCCGCGCTCGGCGCGCTGCGCCTCGCTCAGGCCGTGCGCAGCCTCCAGCATCAGCGCGTCGCGCTCGCAGGCATAACTGAGGAAGATTTCGGCACCCACGGCGCCGCGCACGCGGTCGAACAGCTCGTGGTGGCGGCCGAGCGCCACGTCGCCGTCGCCCATGATCAGCGCCTGCCCGGCCTGCGACAGCAGGTCGAGCTGGCGCAGCTGCTTGTGCAGCGCCTGCTCGGCGCGGCGCCGGTCGGTCACGTCGCGCATGAAGAGCGACGAGCCGACGACGCGGCCCTCGTCGTCGACGACGGGCGACAGGCTCATCGCCACCGGCACGCGGCTGCCGTCGGCGCGCAGGCGCTCGGTGTCCAGGTGCGCCACGCCGGCACCGGCGCGCAGCCGGCGCAGCAGCTCGGCTTCCTGTTCGGCCAGCTCGGGCGGGACGAAGCGCTCGAGCGTGCCGCCCACCGCCTGCCCGGCCGGGCAGCAGAGCAGGCGTTCGGCCGCGGCGTTCCAGCTGGTGACCACGCCCACCGGGTCGCGGCCGATGATGGCGGCGTCGGCCGTGGCGACGATGCTGGCCAGCCGCGCGAGGCCCTCGCGCAGGGCGACGCTCTCGCCGATGTCGAGCAGCGCGGCACGGCATTGCGGCGCCTGCGTCATCGGATCGAGCACCAGCATCAGTTCGATCGCCACCCAGCGCGGCTGGCCACCGCGGCTGGCCAGGCGCAGCTCGTGCACCTGCGGCTCGGCATCGCGCAGCAGCCGGGTCAGCGCCTGCTGGAACCCGCGCCGGTCCTCGGCGGCCACGTGCTCGGCGAAGCGCCGGCCGCGCAGCGCCGCCGGCGCCACGCCCATCAGCGCGGCGGCGCGGCGGTTGGCGTCGATCACCAGGCCGTCCAGGCCGAAGGTGAGGTAGCCCACCGGCGCGCGTTCGTAGAGGTCGGCATAGCGGTCGCGCGCGGCCTGCAGCTCGGCCTGCGTGTGGCGCAGGTGCTCGTTCTGCATCTCGAGCTCGATCTGGTGCACGCCCAGCTCGTGCACCAGGCGCTGCACGTCGCCGGCCTCGGGCCTGCCCAGCGCGAGGCGCTCGGCGAGCCGGGCCTCGGCGTCCCGGCGCAGCCCGCCCAGCTCGGGCGGCGACGACTCGCTGTCTCGGTCGGTGCGTGGTTCGGTCAACGCCGCCTCCCTTGCGGCACGGGTCATTCCGCGTGGCGGACAACCCTTCCGCGGCAAGGCGCATGCCGCGTCAACCGTCGGGCATGGTGAACGACAGCATCAGCAGCGACACCAGCGGTCCGCCGGGCTGGTCGCGGATGGCGCTGAGGCGGTCGTGGGTGCGCAGGCGCACGCCGTCGCGGCGCACGAAGCGCTTGAGGAGGTGCGCCTCCGGCCCGCCGGTGGCCAGGCGGAGCAGGGTGTCTTCCAGCGGCGTGACGTCCTGCGGATCGGTGATGTCCTGGATGCGCTTGGCCAGCAGCTCGTCGCGCGTGTAGCCGAGCATCTGGCACAGCCGGTCGTTGACGAACAGCAGCCGGCCGCTGCCGTCGAGCTCGCCGACGCCGGCGAAGGCCTGGTGGATGAAGCCGTGCAGCCGCGCCTCTGACAGGCGCAGCGACTGCTCGGCCTTCTTGCGCTCGCTGATGTCCACCAGCGTCACCACCGCGCCCTCGATCAGGTTCTCCATCGTGCGGTAGGGCCGGATGCGCATCAGGTACCAGGCGCCGCTGCCCCGCACCTGCACCTCGGCCTCCTTGGGCACGAGGGTGTCGAGCACGCTGCGGATGTCGTCGATCAGCCGGTCGTAGCCGACGAGGTTGGAGGCCACGTGCTCGAGCGGCCGGCCGACGTCCCCCGGGATGAGGTTGATGACCTGCGTGGCCGCCGGCGTGAAGCGGGCGATGCGCAGGTGGTGGTCGACGAACACCGTGCCGACGCCGGTGCCGGCGAGCAGGTTGTTCATGTCGTTGTTGGCGCGCGAGAGGTCGGCCACCTTGTCCTGCAGCTCGGCGTTGACGGTGGACAGCTCCTCGTTGACCGACTGCAGTTCCTCCTTGCTGGTCTCGAGCTCCTCGTTGGTGGACTGCAGTTCCTCGTTCACCGACTGCAGCTCCTCGTTGGTCGACTTGAGCTCCTCGTTGGTGGTTTCCATCTCCTCCAGCGTGGTCTGCAGGTACTCGTCCTTGGCGCGCAGCTCGCGCTCGAGGTCGAGCACGCGCTCCGAGCCGCCGGCACCCGTGGCGTCGCCCGCGGGGCCGTCCACAGGCGGGTTCGGCGCTTCCTCCAGCACCACGAGGTAGACCATGGATGGCGCGTTGCCGGGCGAGGTCTCGACCGGCCGCACCACGAGGTTGGCCACGATCCAGTGGCCATTGGCCTTGACGCGCAGGCCGTTGAAGGCCACCGGCTGCTGCTGGCCCACCGCGCGGTGCAGCGCCACGGTCAGCTCGCGCTTGAGGCCTTCGCGCGCCATGGGCAGGATGTTGAGCGCCGCGTCGCCATCGGCCGGCTCGAGGAACTTGCCGGTGCGGCCGAGGATGTGCAGGATCTGCCCGCGTTCGTTGACCAGCACCGCGGCCTGGGCGTAGTGGGCGATCAGCGCCTGCTCGGCGATGCGGCGCAGGCCGCTGGTCTCGTCGGCCGCCGCCGGCAGTGCGATGCGCTCGCGCCGCAGCGCCGCCTCGGGCGGCGGCGGCACGAAGTCGGGCAGGGTCAGGCGGCTGCCGCCCTCGTCGGCGGCCAGCCGGGCGAACAGCTTCCACTTGCGATCGATCACGGTGTAGAGCCGCGCCGAATCGCCCACGGTCTCGGACGTGCCCAGGAACAGCACGCCGCCGGGCAGCAGGGCGTAGTGGAACAGCGGAATCAGCCGCTGCTGCACCTCGGTGTTGAGGTAGATCAGCAGGTTGCGGCAGCTGACGAGGTCCAGGCGCGAGAACGGCGGGTCGCGTGTCACGTCCTGCTCGGAGAACACCAGCAGGTCGCGGATGTGCTTGCGCACACGGTACAGGCCGAGCTGCGGGTCGTGCGTGAAGTGGCGCGCCAGGCGCTCGGCCGGCACGTCGGCGGCGATCGAGTCCGGGAACACGCCGGCACGTGCGGCCTCGATGGCGTGGGCGTCGATGTCGGTCGCGAAGACCTGCAGGCGCAGCCCCGGCGCGCTCTGCTGGATGCGTTCGTGCAGCAGGATGGCCAGCGAGTAGGCCTCCTCGCCCGTGGAGCAGGCACAGACCCACACGCGCAGCACGCCTTGCGCCGGCTTGGTCTCCACCAGCCGCGGGATGACCTGCTGCTCGAGCACCCGGAAGGCGTCGGCGTCGCGGAAGAAATGCGTCACGCCGATGAGCAGGTCGCGGAACAGCGCCTCCACCTCGTGCGGGTTCTCGCGCGCGTGGCGCAGGTACTCGTCGGTGTCGGTGATCTGCGCCAGTGCCATGCGCCGCTCCATGCGCCGCACCAGCGTGGTGGCCTTGTACTGCGAGAAGTCGTGCCCGGTCTGCGCCAGCAGCAGGGCGCAGATCTTGCGCACGGCGGCCGGGTCGTGCAGCGTGGGCCGGTCGGGCGCATCGGCCGCCGGGCGCTTGGCGACGAGCTCCACCAAGGCCTGCGGCATGCGGGCCGGGTCGAGCACCAGGTCGACCATGCCGGTGGCCACGGCCGCGCGCGGCATGCCCTCGTATTCGGCGCTCTCGGGCGTCTGCGCCAGCACCAGGCCGCCTTCGCCCTTGACGGCGCGCGCGCCCAGCGCACCGTCGCTGCCAGTGCCGGACAGCACGATGGCGACGGCGCGTTCGCGCTGCGCCCGCGCCAGGCTGCGCAGGAAGTGGTCGATGGACAGGTGATGCCCGCGCGGCGCCGCCGGCGGGGTGAGGTGCAGCACACCGTCGGACAGGGCGAGGTCGGCCCCGGGCGGGATGACGTGCACGCGGTCGACCGCCACGGCCATGCCGTCGGTCACCTGCACCACGGGCAGCGCGGTGTGGCGCTGCAGCAGTTCGACCAGCACGCTGGCGTTGTCGGGCGACAGGTGCTGGACGACGACGAAGGCCATGCCGGGCGACTCGGGCATGGCGTCGAACAGCGCCTCCAGCGCCGACAGCCCGCCGGCCGAAGCGCCGATGCCCACCACCGGGAACGGCAGCGGCGGCGGTGCCTCGGCGGGCCCTTCGGCAGGCCCGGCGCTGCGGTCGTCGATCGGCTTGCGGGTCGGCTTCGGGTCGGCGGGCACGGTCAAGCTCGGTCTGGTGGCGGCTGCCACATGCTAAGCGCGCGGCCTCGTGCGCCTGGGAACGCGCCTTGCTCGGCGCCGCGCCATGGCCAGCCCAGACGGACGCGACATCCCCGCCCGCCTCGACCGCCTGCCGTGGTCGGCCTGGCACTGGCGCGTGGTGCTGGCGCTGGGCACGGCCTGGGTGCTGGACGGGCTGGAGGTCACGATCGTCGGCTCGCTGGGCGGCGTGCTCGAGCGCGACGACACGCTGGGCCTCTCCGCGCAGCAGATCGGCTGGGCCGGCTCGCTGTACGTGGCCGGGGCGGTGCTCGGCGCGCTGATCTTCGGCCGCGCCGCCGACCGGCTGGGCCGCAAGCGCCTCTTCATGGTCACGCTCACCGTCTACATGCTGGCCACGGTGGCCACCGCGTTCACGACCGGATTCGGCTCGTTCGCGTTCTTCCGCTTCCTCACCGGCGTGGGCATCGGCGGCGAGTACGCGGCCATCAACTCGGCCATCGACGAACTCATTCCGGCGCGGGTGCGCGGCCGCGTCAGCCTGGCGATCAACGGCAGCTTCTGGCTCGGCGCGGCGCTCGGCGCGGCCTTGAGCCTGTGGCTGCTGGACGAACGCGTGCTGGGGCCCCAGTGGGGCTGGCGCGCCGGCATCCTGGCCGGTGCCTCGCTGTGCGTGGCGGTGCTGCTGGTGCGGCGCCACGTGCCGGAAAGCCCGCGCTGGCTGCTGGCGCACGGCCGCGGCGCCGAGGCCGAGGCGCTGGTGGCACGCATCGAGGCCGAGGCCGCGGCGCAGCACGGCCCGCTGCCCGCGCCGGCCGCCACGATGGCCGCTGCCGGCCAGGGCGGCGCGGCGGGTGCCCGTGCGTCCAGCGGCGTGCCCTCGATGCGCACCGTGGCCCAGGTGCTGCTGCGCCGCTACCCGCGGCGCAGCGCCGTGGTGCTGGCGCTGATGGTGTCGCAGGCCTTCTTCTACAACGCCATCTTCTTCACCTACGCCCTGGTGCTCACGCACTTCTACGGCGTGCAGCCCGAGCGCGTGGCGCTGTACATCTTTCCCTTCGCCGCCGGCAACGTGCTGGGGCCGCTGCTGCTGGGGCCGCTGTTCGATCGGGTGGGCCGGCGGCGCATGATCGCCGCCACCTATGCGCTCTCCGGCCTGACCCTGCTGGCCACCGGCGTGGGCTTCCTGCAGGGCGAGTTCGACGCCATGACGCAGACGCTGGCCTGGTCGGCGGTGTTCTTCCTGGCCTCGGCCGCGGCCAGCTCGGCCTACCTCACGGTGAGCGAGGTGTTCCCGCTGGAGATGCGGGCGCTGTCGATCTCGCTCTTCTACGCCGTCGGCACCGGCGTCGGCGGCTTCGCCGCGCCGGCGCTGTTCGGCTGGCTCGTCGCCAGCGGCAGCCGTGCCGCGGTGTTCGGCGGTTATGTCGTGGGCGCGCTGCTGGTGATCGGCGCCGCGGCGGTGGCCTGGCGCTGGGCCGTGGACGCCGAGCGGCGGCCGCTGGAGGAGATCGCGCCGCCGCTCCACCGCGGCGGCTGACGGCGGCATGGACGGGGCCGACGACGACGCGCGCTGGCTTGTGCCGCTGGCGCAGGCCATCGGCGAGCACGCCGCCGCTGTCTACGCCGCCGCGCTGGTGGCGTTGCTGCTGCTGGCCGCGCTGGCCTGGCGCGGCGTGGGCCTGGCGCTCCGGCGCCTGCCGCGTCTGCCGCGTGCCTCGCCGACCGTGCTGCTGGCCGCGGCGCTGGGCGCGGGCTTCGTGCTCATCGCCGCCGCCGCCGCGGTGTTCGCCGAGGTGCTGGACGCGCTCCAGGGGGACGAGGCGCTGGCGCGCGCCGACGAGGCGCTGACCGCGGCGCTGCGCGCGCACGTCTCGCCGGCTGCGCTGCGTGCCTTCGCCATCGCCACGCGCCTGGGCGACACCGCCACGCTGGTGGTGCTGGGCGTGCTGGTCGCTGCCGTGCTGCTGCTGCGCCGGCGACCCTGGCTGGCGCTGGGCTGGAGCGTGGCGCTGGCCGGCAACGGCGTGCTCAACCCGCTGCTCAAGCGCATCGTCGCGCGTGCCCGGCCGCTGCACGAGCACGGCCTGGCGCACGCCGAAGGCTACAGCTTCCCCAGCGGGCACACCTCGGGCGCCGTCGTCGCCTTCGGCATGCTGGCCTACCTGCTGCTGCGCCTGGCGCCGCCTCGCTGGCACCTGCCGGTGGTGCTGGCCACCGTGGCGCTGGTGTTCACCGTGGGCTGCAGCCGCGTCGTGCTGCAGGTGCACTGGGCCAGCGACGTGCTCGCCGGCTTCGCCTCGGGCACGGCCTGGCTGCTGGTGTGCGTGGTGGGCATCGAATGGCTGCGGCGCCAGCGCCGTGGCCCGCAGAGCGCGCAGGCGGCGGGCGGCCTCGACGGCTGAAGGCGTCACGCGCCGGACCAAGCCGCGCGTCGGCCGCGTCGGCCTTGCGTCGCGCCCGGCGTGCCCGCGCCGTGACGGGAACGGCCCGTGCCGCACGGCGGCAAAGGAGCATCGCCATGGACATTCCCTTCAAGCCGCTCGACCAGCAGGTCATCGTCGTCACCGGTGCCTCCAGCGGCATCGGCCTGGCCACCGCGTATGCCGCCGCCGAACGCGGCGCGCGCCTGGTGCTGGCGGCGCGCAGCGCGCGCACGCTGGCCGACATCGCGGCGCGACTCGCCGCGCAGGGCCGCGAGGTCGAGGTGGTGGAAGCCGACGTCGGCGACCGGCCGCAGGTGGCGCGCATCGCCGAGCGTGCCATCGCGCGTTTCGGCCGCATCGACACCTGGGTCAACAACGCCGGCGTGTCGGTGTACGGCCGTGTCGACGAGATCCCCGATGCCGACCACGAGCGCCTGTTCTGCACCAACTTCTGGGGCGTGGTGTACGGCTCGCTGGAGGCGCTGCCGCACCTGCGCCGGCAGGGCGGGGCGTTGATCAACGTGGGCAGCGAGGTGTCGGACGCAGTGATCCCGCTGCAGGTGATGTACGCGGCGAGCAAGCATGCGGTGAAGGGCTTCACCGACGGCCTGCGCCTGGAGCTGGAGGCCGACGGCGCGCCGGTGTCGGTGACGTTGATCCAGCCCACCGCGGTGGACACGCCGTACCCGGAGAACGCCGCCAGCTACCTCGACGCCGAGCCCAAGCTGCCCACGCCGATGATCGAGCCCGAGAAGGTGGCGGCGGCCATCCTGGAGGCGGCGACGACGAAGCGGCGCGACGTGCGCGTCGGCGCCATGGCGGTGATGAACACGACGATGGCCAAGCTGCTGCCGCGCGCCGGCGACGCGATGGCGAAGATGCAGATGGGCCGCCAGCAGCGCGCCGAGCCTTCGCATCCGCGCGAAGGCACGCTCTACCAGCCGGGCGAACGCGGCCGCGTGCACGGCCGCGGCGACGACAACGCCGAGGACCGCAAGGTGGCGCATGCGGCCAACGTCCGGCCGGGCTAAAGCGGCGCCTGGCCGCGGTGTGTGGCGCGGCGGTGCGCCCTGCCGCGGCGGGCGCAGCGGCGCCGTGCAGCCGCGTCAGCCGTCCTTGCGCTTGAGGATGCTGATGTTGCCGTCGCTCTCGAGGAAGGCGCGGCGCACCTCGTGCAGCTCGGCATCGGCCTCGCGCAGCGCCTTCTCCCAGTCGCCCTGGCCGACGCGGTGCCGGCGCAGCACGTCGTCGAAGACCGTGCCGTCGCGGGCGATGAGCACCGGCGTGCCTTCGATGAAGGTCTCGGCCTTGCGCACGCGCGCCGTCAGCGTGCCCATGCCGAGGTTCAGCACGAGCAACGTGGCCGCGCCGATCAAGCCGCCCACCAGCGATTCGTCGCCGCCCGACAGCGATTCGCTGACCGCCTCGCTCATCAGCAGCACCACCAGCAGGTCGAACGGCGTGAACTGGCCCACCGTGCGCTTGCCCGTCAGGCGCACCAGCACCAGCAGCACGGTGTAGACGACGAAGGCGCGCACGACGAATTCCCACCACGGGTGGTCGAGGTTCAGCATCCGGTGCTCCGGCGGCAGTGGCACACGGTCCCCCGCCAGCACGCGCCGTGCCCGCGGCCGCCGCGCCGCTTGCCGCGCGGGCGGGTCGCCGGCAAGCTCGCGTCATGACCCAGCCTCTGCATGGCATCACCGTCGTCGCCCTCGAACACGTGGTCGCCGCGCCACTGGCGACACGCCAGCTCGCCGACCTCGGTGCCCGCGTCATCAAGGTCGAGCGCCCCGGCAGCGGCGACCAGGCGCGCGCCTACGACCGCCGCGCGCGCGGCCTGAGCTCGCACTTCGTGTGGACCAACCGCGGCAAGCAGAGCATCGCGCTCGACCTCAAGCAGCCGGCCGCGCTGACGGTGCTGCAACGGCTGGCGGCGCGCGCCGACGTGCTGGTGCAGAACCTGGCGCCCGGCGCGGCGGCTCGCCTCGGCATGAGCCACGCGGCGCTGAAGGACGCGCACCCGCGCCTGATCGTCTGCGACATCAGCGGCTACGGCGACGACCCCGAGCGGCCCGGCCCGCTGCGCGACAAGAAGGCCTACGACCTGCTGGTGCAGAGCGAGGCCGGGTTCCTGTCGCTGACCGGCACGCCCGACGCGCCGGCCAAGGCGGGCATCGCCATCGCCGACATCGCCGCCGGCATGGCGGCGTACAGCGGCATCCTGGCCGCGCTCATCCAGCGCGGCCGCACGGGGCAGGGCTGCCGACTCGACGTCTCGATGCTCGAGGCCATGGTCGAGTGGATGGGCTTTCCGCTGTACTACACGCTCGACGGCGCCGAGCCGCCGCCGCGCGCCGGCGCCGCGCACGCCACCATTTATCCCTACGGCCCCTTCACCGCGGGCGACGGGCGCACGGTGATGCTGGGCCTGCAGAACGAGCGCGAGTGGGTGGCCTTCTGCACCACGGTGCTGGAGCAGCCGGCGCTGGCGCAGGACCCGCGCTTCGCGCACAACGTGGCGCGCGTGCAGCACCGCGCCGAGCTGGCGGCGCTGATCGACGCGGCCTTCGCCGCGCTCACCGCCGCGCAGGTGATCGAGCGCCTCGAAGCCGCGCAGATCGCCAACGCCCGCCTGAACACGATGGCCGACGTCTGGGCGCACGAACAGCTGGCGGCGCGCGGCCGCATCGGCAGTGCCGACAGCCCGGCCGGGCCCATGCCCGCGTTCAGGCCGCCGGGCCTGCCCGCATCGTTCGCGCCGGGGTTCGGCGCCATTCCCGCGGTGGGCGAGCACACCGAGGCGTTGCTGGCCGAGCTGGGGTACGCGGACGGCGAGATCGCCGACCTGCGCGCATCGGGCGCCATCTGAGCCGCCGCCCGTGCGGGCGACGTCGCGGCGAAGCGGCGCGCGTCGCCATGTCGCGCCATGTCGCAGCAGGTGCCGCGGCCGCCGCTCGCGCCCCGGAAGCCGTCGCTCGTCGGCCGGCGCTCGCGCCGCGCGCGTGGCTCGACCACGATGGCCTCGTCGCCAACGTCGGCGACCGGTCCGCCGCAGCGGCGGCCGAACCGAGGAGATCGCCATGAACGCCGCTTCCGTGTTGCCCACGATTCGCCTGGCCGCCGCGCTGGGCGCCGTGCTGATCGCCGGCTCCGCCCATGCGGGCTACCGCTGCGCCGAGCCCGAGACCGAGATCGACCGCCGCGCCTGCGCTGCCGCGCGCCAGGGGCCCGACGAGCTGCGCCAGTTCGTGCAGCGCATGAACTGGCTGCGCCACAACCTGCAGTTCAGCGACTACGTCGACGAGAAGACGCAACTCGCCTGGGACCAGCAGCGTGCGCGGCCGGTGGCCGCCGCGGCATCGGCCGTCGCCAGCGCACGGCTGCCGCGCTGACGCGCCGACGCACCGACGCGCCGAAGCGCTGACAGAAGGCCGCGCACCGCGGCTCAGGTCGCGGCGCGCGCCGCCGCCAGCAGGCCGACGATCTGGTCCAGGTCGGCCGGCTTGACCAGGTGGTGGTCGAAGCCCGATTCGCGCGACAGGCTGCGGTCGTGCGCCTGGCCGTAGCCGGTGAGGGCGATGAAGGTCGCGTCGCGCGCGGCCGGCAGCTGGCGCAGGCGGCGCGCCAGCTCATGGCCCGTCATGTCGGGCAGGCCGATGTCGAGGATGCACACGTCCCATGCCGGCGCGCCGGCGGCGCATGCCAGCGCACCGGTGCCGTCGGGCGCCGTGGCGACGGCGTGGCCGCTCAAGCGCAGCACGTCGGCCAGCGTGGCCGCGGCGTCGAGGTTGTCGTCGACGACCAGCACGCGCCGGCCCGCGCCGTGCGCCGGCGCCGTGTGCAGGCCCGCGTCGGCCTGCGCCCCATGCGCCAGGGGCAGGGCGACGCGGAAGGTGCTGCCGTGACCGAGGCCGGGGCTGCGCGCCTGCACCTGGCCGTCGTGCAGCTGCACCAGGCTCTTCACCAGCGCCAGGCCGATGCCCAGGCCGCCCTGGCTGCGGTCGGGCGTGCGCTCGGCCTGGATGAACAGGTCGAACACGCGCTCGATCATCTCCGGTGCAATGCCCACGCCGTTGTCGGCCACGGTGATGGCGGCCTGCGCGCCGTCCTGCTCCAGGCCCACGTCGATGAACCCGCCCTGCGGCGTGTACTTGGCGGCGTTGATGAGCAGGTTGGACACCACCTGCACCAGGCGGTGGAAGTCGCCGCTGACGATGAACGGCCCCACGCCCAAGCGCGTGCGCAGCTCGTGCCGACGCGCCTGCACCAGCGGCTTGACCTGCTCGATGGCCGTGGACACCACGCTCGTCAGGTCGAGCGGCCGGCGCTCCAGCTCGACCAGCCCGCGCGTCACGCGCGACACGTCGAGCAGGTCGTCCACCAGCCGCGTGAGGTGGCCCACCTGGCGCGAGATGATCTCGCTGGCACCGAGCACGCGCGCCGGGTCGCCCTGCGAGAGCTTCATCACGTGCGACGCGGTGTTGATCGGCGCCAGCGGGTTGCGCAGCTCGTGCGCGAGCATGGCGAGGAACTCGTCCTTGCGCCGGTCGGCCTCGCGCAGCGCCTCGATCATCTGGCGCCGCTCGGTGATGTCGGTCATCGAGCACAGCATGGCCACGGCGCGCGAGCCGCCGCCGGTGCGCGGCTGGAACTGCACGCTGCCGCGGGCCGCCGTCCAGACGACGCGGCCGTCGGCGTGCACCCAGCGGAACTCCTCGGCGTAGCGGCCGCTGCCGTCGGACGCGAGCGAGCGTTCGAAGGCCTGCTGCACGCGCGGCCAGTCGTCGCGGTGGATGCGTGCGCGCAGGGCGTCCGGGTCGAGCGGCGCGCTGCCGCCGGGCAGGCCGCACATGGCGCGGCAGCGCTCGTCGGGCACCACGGCGCCGCTGTCCAGGTCCCAGTACCAGGTGCCCAGCTGCGCGACCTCCATCGCCAGCGCCAGGCGCTGCTCGGAGTGGCGCAGCGCGTCCTCGATGCGCTTGCGGTCGGTGATGTCGACGGCGGTGCCCACCAGGCCGACGACCTCGCCCGACACGTCGCGCAGCGGCTCCTTGGTGGACCACCACACCGCCCGCTTGCCGTCGGGGCGCGACACCACCTCCTCGCACTGCTGGGCGACGCCGCTGGCCATGATGTCGCGGTCGCGGCGCATCAGCGCCAGCGCCTCGGCCGGGTCGGCCAGCAGCTCGGCGTCGGTGTGGCCCACGATGGCCTGGCGCGGAAAGCCCATGGCCTGCGCCGCGCCGCGGTTGGCCACGAGGTAGCGGCCCTCGCGGTCCTTGGCGAAGACGACGCCGGGCACCGCCTCGATGAAGGTGTCGAGCAGCGCGGTCACGCGGTCGCGCTCGGCCTCGACGCGGCGCCGCTCCTCGATGTCGACGAGGATGCCGGGAAAGCGCAGCGGGCGGCCTTCGGCGTCGAACTCGACCCGGCCGCACGCTTCCACCCAGCGGTAGGCGCCGTCGCGCAGCACGCGGTACTGGCAGCGGTATGCGCTGCGCGTCTCCAACGTCAGGGCCACCTCGTGGCGCACGCGCTCGCTGTCGTCGGGATGGATGGCCTGGAAGGCGTACTCGATCGGCGTGCCGGCCTTGAGCGCCTCGGGCTCGAGGCCGAAGCTCTCGGCGAAGCGCGAGTCGCCGACGACGCGGTCCTCGGGGATGTTCCAGACCCAGGTGCCGACGATGGCGCCGGCGTCGAGCGCCAGCTGGATGCGCTCGAACGACGTGGCGAGTTCTTCCTCCAGCCGCTTGCGCTTGGTGAAGTCGCGGAAGAACACGGCGATGCCGCCGCCCACCGGGAAGGCGCGCACCTCGAACCAGCGCTCGCGGCCGTCGGGGAAGCGGTACAGGTGCTCGAGCCGGTCGGGCGCCCCTTCGGCCAGCACGCGGCGGTACAGCTGGCCCACCAGCAGGTCGTGGCTGCCGGGAAAGCGCTCCCAGTGGTTGTGGCCGATGAGTTCGGCGCGCGACAGGCCCGTCAGGCGCATCGCGGCTTCGTTCACCTCGAGGATGGTGAAGTCGCGATCGAAGAGGGTGAAGCCTTCTTCGGTGTTCTCCAGCACGCGCCGGTAGCGGGCCTCGCTCTCGGCCAGGCGGCGGTCGGCCATCACCTGCGCGGTGGTCTCGGCGCAGCTGCAGAACAGGCCGCCGATCTCGCCCGATGCAGCGCGCACCGGTGAATAGCTGAAGGAGAAGTGCGCTTCCTCGGGCACCCCGCCGTGGCGCGCGAGCCGCCACTCGATGTCGTCCATGTGCAGCGATTCGCCGCCGTAGGTGGCGTTGACCAGCGGCTCGAGCCCTTCGCGGATCTCGTGCCACACGTCGAGGATGTCGCGCCCCAGCGCGGCGGGGTGCTTGTCGCCCAGGATCTGGCCGTAGGGGTCGTTGTAGAGCAGCGTGCGCTGCGGCCCCCAGGCGACGAACATCGGCTGGTTGGACGCCAGCATGATCGGCACCAGCGTGTGCAGCGCCGGGTCCCACCGTTCGGGCACGCCGAGCGGCGTCGACGCCCAGGCCATCGCCTGCATGCGCTGCGCCATCGGGGTGCCGGCGGTGAAGAGGAACGGGGCTTGCTGCATGGACCACCGGTGGGCAATCGCAGGGCCATGGTAGCCGGCGTGCGCAGGCGTGCCGCCCGCGGGGGCTCAGGGCGGTCGACGTGCGCTCAGGGCAGGCGCCAGGACAGCCGCAGCCAGGCCTCGCGCCCGAAGCGGCTGGCGTCGGCGGTGTTGAAGGCCGCGTGTTCGCGGTCGAAGGCGTTGGTGGCCAGCAGGCTGAGCTCGACCGAGGGCGCCGGCGACCAGCCGATGCGGATGTCGGCCACGGTGTGGCTGGGCACGGCCGGATTCGGCAGCGCGCCGACGTGGCGCAGCGTGGTGTCGACCTGCAGGCTGGCGGTGAGGTCGCCGGACAGCCGCAGCATCGCCTGCCGCTTGGGATCGTTGCCCAGGTTGGCCACCGAGTTGGCCCCCGCCTGCGGCGCGGCGCGCAGGTCCTTGTGCAGGGTCGACAGGCCGCCGCTCAGGCGCCAGCGCCGTGAAAGGTCGACCGTGCCCCAGGCCTCCAGACCCCAGGTGCGCCCCTCCGCGAGGTTGAGCACGGTGGTGGCCCCGGCGGTGCCGGCACGCAGCCGTTCGAAGTCGTGGTGGAACAGGGTGGCCGACCAGCGGGCCGCTTCGGTGGCGCGGCCGCGCAGGCCGAACTCGGCCACGGTGGCGATCTCGGACCGGAACTCGGGCCCGCCGGCGATGAAGTAGGGCGGGTCGGCCGGGAAGAAGAACTCGCGGTCCAGCCGCGCCGGCGCGCGCACGGCGCGCGACAGGCTGCCCCAGGCGAGCAGGCCTTCGCCGAGGTCGTGCGACAGCCGCAGCGTCGGCAGCCACTCGGTGCCGGTGTAGACGTTGCGCTCGGCGCGCAGGCCGAGCGTCAGCTCGGTGCCGGGCGACAGCGCGAGCTGGTCCTGGACGAACACGCTGGTCCAGCGCAGGGTGCGGCGCTCGGGAATGAAGCGCACCAGCGGCGTGGCCAGCGTGCGGCCCTTGGCCTGGCGGTGGCCCACGCCCCAGATCAGGCGGTGGTCGCCCAGGCGTGCCGGCACGTGGCTGAAGTCGACGTCGGCCAGCTCGGTGACGTCGTCGAAGAACACGCGCTCGTGGTGGCGCGAGCGGTCCACGTAGGCCTGTAGCTGCCAGCTGCCGCCGTCGGCCTGGGCCTGCGTCCAGCGCGCCAGCACGTGGCCGCCGGACAGCCGCGGCGACGTCGTCGCCAGGCCGGTGCCGCCGCCGCGGAAGGCCTCGGCCTGCACCATGGCCGTGTGCCCGGCACCCTGCCAGTCGGCGCGCGTGCCGACGCGGGTGACGTCGAGCGCGTCGCCGCGCGCCGCGCCGGTGTCGGCCTTGATGGTCTCGTCGCGCTCGTCGCGCACGCCCCAGATGCGCCAGCCGCCGCGCTCGCCGAGCGGCGCGCCGTAGCGCAGCAGGGCGCGGCGGCCGGTCTCGCCGGCGTGCAGCACGGCCAGCGGGCCGGTCGTCTCGGCGGCCGACCGCGTCACCACGTTGATGACGCCGTTGACGGCGTTGGTGCCCCACAGCGTGCCGCCCGGGCCGCTGACCACCTCGATGCGTTCGATGTCGCCCAGCGGCACCTTCTGGGCTTCCCAGAACACGCCCGAGTACAGCGGCGAGTACACCGTGCGCCCGTCGACGAGCACCAGCAGCTTGTTGCCGATGCTGTTGTTGAAGCCACGCGCGCTGATGGCCCACTGGCCCGCGTTGAGGCGCGCTACGTGCAGGTTGGGCGCCAGGCGCAGCGCCTCGGGCAGGCTGGTGGCGGTGGAGCGCCGGATGTCCTCGCGCGTGATGACGACGATGGACGCCGCGGCCTGCGACGCCGGCTGCGGCCGGCCCGCCACCGAGGTGACCGGCACGCTGGCCAGTTCCTCGAGCGACAGGTCGGCGAGGCTGGTCGCCGCCACGACGATGCGCTGCTGCGCCGCGGCCCGACCCGGCACGGCCAGCAGCATCAGCGCCGCCAGCGCGGCGGCGACCAGGGTCTGGACAGGCGGAACGGCGGGGACAGGCAACGTCATGGGCAGGTGATGGGCGGGCGCGCCGGGCAGGCAAGCGTCGCGCCGGCCGAGGACGCGATGATGCAGCGCTTTGGGCGGCCTCCGCGCCGCGGGCCCGGCGACCCGGCACGACGCTGCGGCGCGCAAGCGGTCAGCCCAAGGCGCGCACCAGCTGCGTGGCGCCGTGGATCAGCAGCCCCACGAGCCCGCCCACCAGCGTGCCGTTGATGCGGATGAACTGCAGGTCGCGGCCGATGTGGCGCTCGAGCTCCTCGGTCATCTCGCGCGGGTCCCAGGCGTGCACGCGCTCGACGATGTGGCGGCGCACGTCGTCGCCGTGCTGCTCCACCCAGCGCGGCACGGCGGCGAGCAGCTGGTCCTGCAGCCAGGCGCGCAGGCCCGCGTCGTCGTTCAGCGCCGTGCCCGCGCCGCACAACGCGGCGGCGGCCTGCTGGCGCATCACCGATTCGGGCCGGTCCAGGTCGTGGCGCAGCCAGGCCACGACGTCGCCCCACAGCCCCTGCACGTAGCCGGCCAGCGCCGGGTTGGCGAGCAGGCGCTCGTGCAGGTCGCGCACCTGGCCGCGCAGGGCGGCATCGCCGCGCAGGCGCTCGATGTAGCGCGCCACGAGCGCATCGAGCTCGGCCCGCAGCGGGTGCGCCGGGTCGGCGGCCACCTCGCGCACCAGGCGCGTCACGCCGGCGGCGATCTTGCGCGTGGCATACCGGCCGGCCACGGTGTCGAGGCCGAGGTAGCGCAGCACCTGCACCTCGGCGGCGATCACCTCGGCGAGCCGCGCCTTGATCTCCGGGTGGTTCAGCAGCGCGGCCAGGCGGCGCAGCGCGAGGTCGAGCACCGGGCGATGGCGCCCCTCGTGCGTGAGCAGCGCGAGCCAGTCGCCGGCCAGGCGAGCCAGGTCCAGCCGGTCCAGCGCATGCAGCGCATGCTGGCGCACGAAGCCGCGCACGCGCACGTCGTCGAGCGCGTCGATGGCGTTGCGCAGCGCCGCGCCCAGGCGCGCAGCCGCCGCGTCGGCATGCCCAGGCGCGACGAGCCAGCCGGCGAGCCGACGCGGCGCGTCGAACGACCGCAGCCGCGCCCGCACCTGCTCGGGCCCCAGGAAGTGCGTGACGATGAAGCCGGCGAGGTTCTCGCCGATGCGGTCCTTGCTGGCCGGGATGATCGCCGTGTGCGGGATCGGCAGCCCCAGCGGGTGGCGGAACAGCGCGACGACGGCGAACCAGTCGGCGATGGCGCCGATCATCGCCGCCTCGCCGAAGGCCGCCGCGTAGCCCCACGCCGGATGGCGCGGCTCGAGCCACGAGGCCAGCGCGTACAGGGCCGCAGCACCGGCCAGCAGGGCAAGCGCGATGCGCTGCATGCGCGCGAGGTCGTGGGTCATGGAGTCGGCGGGGTGGTCCTCGAGCAGACGGTGAACCCTACAAGATCGCGGGTGGCGTGCGGTCTGCGGCCCGGTCGCGGTCGGCGCTGGTCCGGCGCGGCACACGGGGGGCCTGCGTGCTTGGCAGCGTCCGGAGCAACGCCTACGATGCGTCACCGCTCTTGTCTTCCAGGCGGCCGGTGAGTTGCACGATCACCCGCGCCGCACGTCGAATCCCTGCGCATCTGGACCGCGATGAAGACGCCGCTCGTTCTCGCCGCATGGCTCCTGTCGCCGGCTGCGCCCATGGCGCAGGTCGCGCTGCAACCGTCGACCGTCATGCATGCGCTGCCGCCGGCGTGCATGGCGCAGGCCAACGAGATCCTGCGCGCCAGCGGCGCCCTGCACGACGGGATGCACAAGACCGGCCTTCCGCGCGTCGACGATGCCGTTGCGCGCATGCTCCCGACGTCGGGCGTGACGCGCGGGTGGGTCGGGCTGTCGCTGATCACGCCACCCTCCATTCATCGGCTGGTGGAACTCGCGGCCCAGCCGGACGACGAGCCCGATGCCGCATGCCCGCTCCACCGGATCTACCTCGCGTTCTCGCAAGGCGGTGCAGCGCTGCAAGGCGCGCGCTACTTCGGTCCGCTGCTGCGGAAGGGCGCCGAGGTCCTGACCGCGTCGCCTTGATCGGTCGCGCCTTGCGCGCGACGCTTCAGCGCACGCGGCCGGAAACGACGAAGGGGTTGGCGACCCGCGTCGCCAACCCCTCGATGGTTCTGGCTCCCCGACCTGGGCTCGAACCAGGGACCTACGGATTAACAGTCCGGCGCTCTACCGACTGAGCTATCGGGGAATGAGCCCAAGAGTATAGCCTGAAGGCGTGGCCGCTCCGCCCAAGCTAGAACGCCGCCTGCATCGATGCCCGCCAGGTTCGGGGGGGCAGCGGGTACAGGTAGGCGTGGCCGAACTGGTAGGGCGATTCCTTCCACGCGCGGCGGTCGGTGGCGTTGTCCAGACCCAGGCGCCAGACCAGCGGGCGGCCGGCGAGCGTGGTGCGCCAGCGTGCGCCGAGGTCGAGGCGGTGCCAGCCGTCGATCGTGATGCTGCTGTCGTAGGGCAGCACGACGCGGTCGCTTTCGGCGCTGAGGTTGGCGCTGATGGCCAGGCCCTCGAGCCACGCGCCGGCGTTCCACTCGGTGCCGACGCGCAGGCTGCGTTCGGGCACGTTCACGGGCCGCGTGCCGTCGATGCCCGGCTGCGCCGAGCCGCGGCGCTCGGCGTCGAGCCACAGCGCGCTGGCGCTGAACGACCAGGCGCCGGTGCTGTACTGGCCCATCGCTTCCACGCCGCGATGGCGCGCGCTGCCGTCGAGCACGCGCGTGCAGCTGGCGCTGGCGGCGCAGCTGCCCACGTCGGCGGTCTGGCCGCGGTCGATGTGGAACAGCGTGAGTGCGGCCTCGACGCGGTCGCTGCCGTGCTTGACGCCGAGCTCCACCTGGCGGCTCGAGAGCTCCAGCGACTGACCGGCGTTGGTGTAGCGCGCGCGGTTGGGCGCCACGTCGGTCTCCAGGCCCTTGCCCCAGCTGGCATAGACCATCGTCTTCGGCAGCGCCTGCCAGGCGAGGGCCAGCCACGGGGTCGTGGCGTCGCGCGTGTAGCGCGTCGCGCGCAGGCCGTCGCTGGCCGGGCTCGTGCGTTCGGCGGCGCGTTCCAGGCGCGTGTGGCGCAGCCCCGTCCACAGCTGCCAGGCCGGTGCGAGCTGCATCGCGTCGCGCACGAAGACCTCGGTGCTGCGGTCGTCGCGGTTGGTGTTGGCGTCGGTGAAGCCGGCCGATGGCGGCGTGGTCAGGCTGCCGTCGATGCGGCCGGTGCCGGCGATGTCGAACACCTGGTCTTCGTAGCGGCCGCGCTGGCGCGAGAGCAGCACGCCGGTCTCGATGCGGTGGACGACCGTGCCCGTGCGGGCCTCGCCGGCCAGCATCAGCTGCAGGTTGCGCGCGGTGCGGCGTTCGTTGCGGCTCAGGTATTCCCAGTAGGTGAAGGTGCCGTCGGGCGCGTAGCGGTCGCACCACTGTGGGCACTCGTAGGTGGCCGGGTCGTACACGCCGTAGGGGAAGGCCGTGCCGTCGTCGGTCTTCAGGCGCTGCTGCATGGCGTGCAGCGTGGCGGTCCACTGCGGCGACAGCCGCTGCTGCAGGCGGATCGACGCCGTGGTGCCGCTCATGTCGACGGGCAGGCGCCAGGGCTGGTGGTTGAGGTTCAGCCGCGGGTCGATGGCCTTCGGGTCGGGCACCGCGTCCCCCAGCAGGCTGAAGCCGGCGACGCTCGGTTGGCGCTGGCGGCTGTTCTCCACCTCGGCCTGCAGCAGCGTGTCGGGGCCGATGCGCCAGTCGGCCGCCACCGCCAGCAGGTGGCGGCGGCCTTCGGTGTGGCGTTGCGGCGGGTCCAGCCGTTCGGCCGCGGCGTTGAGGCGCAGGCCGACGGCACCGTCGGCGCCGAAGCGCTGGCCGATGTCGAAGGCCGCCAGCAGCGAGCCGTGGCCGCGCACGCCGAGCGTGGCGCTGCGCACGGGGCCCGCGTCGGCGTGTGGACGCTTCACGACCAGGTTCACCAGGCCGCCCGGCGCGCTGGTGCCGGCCTGGATGCCGCTGGTGCCCTTGAGCACCTCGATGCGCTCCTTGTTGTCGAGCGCGATCGCCGTCTCGGCGTTGATCGGCAGGCCGTCGCGGCGGTAGTTGAAGCGGTTGTCGAGCACGTAGCCGCGCGCGCTGAGCTGGCTCCAGTAGCCCTCGGCGTTGTAGGCGTCGCCGAGGCCGGCATCCAGCCGCGTCAGACCGGCGATCGAGGCGATGCCGGCGTCGGCGAGCTGCGCGCTGCCGATGGCCGAGGCCTGCAGCGGCGTGCGTGCCGGCGCGGCGTCGCCGAAGCCGGCGATGCCGGCGTGGCCGTTGCCGCGGCCGGTGATGACCACGACGCTGGACGACGGCTGCGCCCAGGCTGCGTGTGGCGTCCAGGCGCCGGCGAACGCGGCCGCAGCGGCGGCCAGCGTTCGCAGCCGGACGGAAGAAGGGAACAACGACGACGAAGACAACGAGCGTGCCATCCGCAAATCCTTTGCAGGCGATGAGCACGGTGGGCGATGGAGGGCGCACGCTGCAACGGTGCCACCCGAAACCGCTTCCCATGCGCGAGGATTACCTCGATCAGGTTCAAAGGGACTCTCTCAGTCGGCGCACCGTGCCTCTTGCGAAGCGCGGCGGCCAACACCCCTAGCGAAGTGGTGCCGCAGGTGCTGCGGCAGCCGGACGCGATTATGCCGGCGTCACGCCAGTGTCACGCCGGCGAGCCGCCGGGCGACACGCCCAGCAGCTCGTGCAGGCGCGGGCTCGTCGTCGTGTACTGCAGCGGAATGGCGCGGTCCGGGAACACGCGCTCCGCGGCGGCCCAGGCGGCGAGCGTGGCCTCGTGGAAGCCGCAGACGATGAGCTTCTTCTTGCCCGGGTAGGTGACGATGTCGCCCACGCCAAAAATGCCGGGAGCGCTCGTCTCGAAGCGCGTGGTGTCCACCACCAGCTGGCGGCGCTCGAGCTGCAGGCCCCAGTGGGCGATGGGGCCCAGGCGCGGGCTCAGGCCCTGCAGCACGAGCAGCCGGTCCAGCGCCAGCGGTTGGATCGAGCCGTCCGCCGGCATGACGTTCAAGGTGTGCAGCACGCCGGCGTCGTGCGCGAAGCCCACCGGCAGCGCGGCGACGAAGCGCATCGCGCCTGACGCGCAAAGTGCATGCATCCGCGCCACCGTGGCCGGCTCGGCGCGGAACTCGTCGCGCCGGTGCAGCAGCGTCACCTCGGCCGGCCGGTCGGCCGTGGCTGCCGTGGCCAGGCGGATGGCCGCTTCGAGCGCCGCATCGCCATCGCCGACGATCACCACGCGAAGACCGGCCAGCGTGGCGGCCTCGGGCCGGTGGTACAGCAGGCCGCGGCCCACGTGGGCGTCGATGCCGGCCAGCTTCAGCGGCCGCGGCTGGAACGCGCCGGCGCCGGCGGCGATGATCACGACGCGGGCGTTGAAGCGGGTGCCGGCGCTGGTCTCGACGTGGATGCCCTGCGCGCCGTCGCTGCCCGCCACGGGCTGCACCACGGTCACTTCCTGGCCCAGGTGCACGCCGGCCTTGAACGGCGCGATCTGCTGCTGCAGCCGCTCGACCAGCTCGCGCCCCGTGCACACCGGGATGCCGGGGATGTCGTAGATCGGCTTGTCGGCGTAGAGCTCGACGCACTGCCCGCCGATGAACGGCAGGCTGTCGACCAGCTGCGCCTTCATCTCCAGCAGGCCCAGCTGGAAGACCTGGAACAGGCCGACCGGGCCGGCGCCGATCACCAGCGCGTCGGTCTCGATGACGTCGGCGGCCGCCACTGCGGCGTCTGCCGGCACGGCCGGGCGCGACGAAGAAGCCGTCATCGCGACGACGGGGGGTTGGCGCGCGGGCGCTGCGCTGGCGGACGCAGTCTCAGCGCTGCAGGTGCTCGAGCTTGCCCTTCACGTCCTTCCACTCGTCGGCGTCGGGCAGGGCGGGCTTGCGCTTGGTGATGCTGGGCCACTTGGGTGCGAGCTCGGCGTTGAGCTTGATGAACTGCAGCTGCTCGCTCGGCACGTCTTCCTCGGGCAGGATGGCGTTGACCGGGCACTCGGGGATGCACACCGCGCAGTCGATGCACTCGTCGGGGTCGATGACCAGCATGTTCGGCCCCTCGCGGAAGCAGTCCACCGGACAGACGTCCACGCAGTCGGTGTACTTGCAGCGGATGCACGAGTCGAGGACGACGTGGGTCATGGGCGGAGTGTCGTGTGGAGGAAGGGTCGTGTGGTGTCGTGCGCGGCGCGCCGCAGCGCCGCGTGCGCGGCCCGCGGGCGCATCGCCCCGGGCGCGAAGCGGCGAATTTTACGGTGCGACGGCCACGCAGGCCGCGGGCGTGGCCGGGGCCGGCTGCGCCGCAGCAGCGCTCGCGCCGATGGCACGCGCACCGGCGCCCACGGTCACCACCGTCGGCCGCCCGGCGTGCAGCACCGCCGCGGCGCCGAGGTCGTCCAGCGCATGGTCGCTGGTCAGCGCGTCGGGCCAGCCGGCGCGGGACACCACGCACACCGGCGTGTGTGCCGGCCAGCCCGCCTGGCGCAGCGCGCGGCCCAGGGCACCGAGCTGGCGGCCGGCCATGTAGAACACCTCGGTGTCGGCGTGGCGGCCGCCTTGCAGCGTGCCGGCCTGCGTCACCGCCGTCGTCAGGCTCACGCTGCGGCCGTTGCCACGCCGGGTGAGCGGGCGCCGCGCGTCGGCTGCCGCGGCCAGCGCCGCGGTCACGCCGGGCACCACCTCGCAATCGATGCCGGCATCGGCCAGCGCCTGCAGTTCTTCCTCGAGCCGGCCGAAGACGCTGCCGTCGCCGCCCTTGAGCCGCACCACCAGCGCGTGCTGGCGCGCCAGCTTCACCAGCATGGCGTCGATCGTGGCCTGGCGCGTCGCCTTGGCGTAGCCGCGCTTGCCGACGTCGATCCAGCGCGCCTGCGGCGCCAGGCGGCGCAGCGCGGGGTCGGTGAGCGCGTCGAACAGCACCACGTCGGCCTCGGCCAGGCGGGCGGCGCCACGCAGCGTGATGAGGTCGGCCGAGCCCGGGCCGGCGCCGATGAAGACCACGCGGCCGGGAACGGCCTGCGGCGGTGTCGGGGCAACGGTCATGGCGCCGTCTTCACGCCACCAGCAGCGCGCCGCTGGTGCGGTGGCTCGCCGGGTCGACCACGATGAGCGCGCCGCCGGTGCGGTTGTCCGCGTAGCGCGCCAGCGGCAGCGGCTGCTGCAGCTCGAACACCACCTCGGCGATGTCGTTCACCGCCACCGTCTGCGGCGCGGTGTGTGCCAGGGTGTGGATGTCCAGGCCGCACGTGATCTCGCGCAGCCGGCCCTGCACCCAGCGGTTGCCGTGGCGCAGCCAGTACTTGCGGCCGGGCACGGCGGCTTCGGTGTCCAGCCAGGCCAGCGTGGCGGCGAAGCGCCGCACCGGCTGCAGGCTGCCGGGCGCGGCCAGCCAATCGCCGCGCGAGACGTCGAGCTGGCGGTCGAGCACCACGCCGGCCGACTGGCCGGCCTGCGCCTGCGCCACCGCACCGCCGGCGCGACGCAGCGCAGCCACGCGCGCCCGCTCGCCGCTGGGGAACACCTGCAGCTCGTCGCCCACGGCCACGCGCCCCTGGGCGACACGTCCCCACAGCACGCGCTGCTGCGCCGGGCCTTCGCCTTCGCGCGCCACGTACTGCACGGGCAGGTGGAACGCGCCAGCGGTCGACTCCTCGGCCGCGGGCAGGCGTTCCAGCAGCTGCAGCAGCGACGGGCCGCGGTACCAGGGCACATCCAGTGGCTCGGTCACGTTGTCGCCGCGCAGCGCCGACACGGGCACGATGCCCGCCGGCGCCACGCCGGCTTCGGCGGCGAAGGCCTCGAGCGCCTGCGCCACGGCGGCGTAGGCCGCGGCCGGGTCGTCGACGGCGTCGAGCTTGTTCACCGCGAACACGATGCTGGGCACGCGCAGCAGCTGCGCCAGCAACGTGTGGCGCCGCGTCTGCGGCAGCAGCGCCACCGGGCGCGCGTTCAGGTCGAGCTTGGTGATGTCGACCAGCACCACGGCGGCGTCGCTGCCGGCGGCGGCGGTCACCATGTTGCGCGTGTACTGCTCGTGGCCCGGCGCGTCGGCGATGACGAACTTGCGCGCTGGCGTGGCGAAGTAGCGGTACGCCACGTCGATGGTGATGCCCTGCTCGCGCTCGGCCTCCAGACCGTCGGTGAGCAGGCTCAGGTCGAACGGCGGCGCACCCGAGCCGCGGGGAGCACCGCCGGCGCGCGCCTGCAGCGTGTCCAGCTGGTCGGCGAGGATGGCGCGGCTGTCGTAGAGCAGGCGGCCGATGAGTGTGCTCTTGCCGTCGTCGACGCTGCCGGCGGTGAGGAAGCGCAGCGCCTTGCGCGTCGGCGCGGCAGGAACGGCGGCGGCGGCTGCCGCATGAGCGAACGTCTGGGGCAGGGCCGACATCAGAAATAACCTTCCTTCTTGCGCCGTTCCATCGCCGCCTCGCTGCTGCGGTCGTCCAGGCGCGTGGCGCCGCGCTCGCTGATGGTCACCGTGAGCGTCTCGGCGACGATGTCCGCGGCGTCGGCGGCGCGGCTTTCCACGGGGCAGGTGCAGGTCATGTCGCCGACGGTGCGGAAGCGCACCGGCAGCGTCTCGACCACGTCGCCGGGCTGCGCCGGCGTCACCTCGGTCACGGGCACCAGCAGGCCGCGGCGGCGCACCACGTCGCGCGCATGGCTGTAGTACAGGCCGGGCAGCGGGATGCGCTCACGCGCGATGTACAGCCACACGTCCAGCTCGGTCCAGTTGCTGATGGGGAAGGTGCGGAAGTGCTCGCCGGGCTGCAGCCGCGTGTTGAACAGCGTCCACAGTTCGGGCCGCTGCTCCTTGGGCTGCCACTGGCCGAAGGCGTCGCGGTGGCTGAAGATGCGCTCCTTGGCACGCGCCTTCTCCTCGTCGCGGCGCGCGCCGCCGATCAGGGCGTCGTAGCGGTGCGCCTCGATCGCTTCCAGCAGCGCCACGGTCTGATGGCCGTTGCGCGATTCGAGCGGATGGGCCAGGCGCACCGTGCCGCGGGCGATCGAATCCTCCACGCTGCCGACCACCAGCCGCTCGCCCATCTCGGCCACGCGCTGGTCGCGGAAGGCGATCACTTCGGGGAAGTTGTGCCCGGTGTCGATGTGCAGCAGCGGAAAGGGCAGGCGGCCTTCGAACACGCCGCCGCCGAGGTGGCGCTTGAAGGCCTTCTCGGCCAGGCGCAGCACCACGCACGAGTCCTTGCCGCCGGAGAACAACAGTGCCGGCCGCTCGAAGCTGGCGGCGACCTCGCGCAGGATGAAGATGGCTTCTTCCTCCAGCGCGTCCAGGTGCTGGTGGTCCAGGCCGGGCAGCAGGTGGTCGATCGAGGTGGGCGCGTTCATGCAGTGGCTTCCATGAGGTCGTGCGCGACATGCAGCCCGCACTCCTTGGCACCTTCGTGTTCCCACCACCAGCGGCCGGCGCGGAAGTCTTCGCCCAGCGCCACGGCGCGGGTGCAGGGTTCGCAGCCGATGCTGGGGAAGAACTGGTCGTGCAGCGGGTTGTAGGGCACGCCGTGCAGCTGCACGTAGTGCCAGACGTCGGCCAGGGTCCAGTCGGCCAGCGGGTTCAGCTTCTCGCGGCCGTGGTCGTCGAGCGTGCTGAACGGCACCTCGGCGCGGGCGCCGCTCTGCTCGCGGCGCAGGCCGGTGACCCAGGCGCTGCGGCCGTCGAGCAGGCGTGCCAGCGGCTCGAGCTTGCGGATGGCGCAGCAGGCCTTGCGCAACTCGACGCTCTCGCGCATCGCCAGCGCGCCATGGCGGCCGACGAAGTGCACCACCTGCTCGTCGTGCGGCGCGTGGCGCTCGACGGCGAGGCCGTAGTGCCGCTCCAGCTGCGGGATGAGCGCCAGCGTCTCGGCGTGCAGCCGGCCGGTGTCGAGCGTGGCCAGCGCGATGGGCAGGCGCTGGCGCGCGATCAGGTCGGTGAGCACCATGTCCTCGACGCCCAGGCTGGTCGCCAGGACGATGCGGCCGGCGTGGCGCTCGGCGGCGTCGCGCAGCAGCGCGGCGGCATGCGCGACACGCTCGTCGAAGCCCGCGGTGGCGCGGGCGTGGCGGTGAACCGCGCTCATGCTGCTGCTGCCGCTGTCGCCGCTGTCGCCGCTGTCGCCGCTGCCGCCGCTGCCGCCGGTGCTTGGCGCTCGGCCGGCGTGGTCTGGTAGTGGCCTTCGAAGAAGCCGAGCGCGCGGCGCGCCGCATCCTCGCGCTGGTCGGCGCGCAGCTGCACGGCGGTAAAGCCGCAGCGCGCCAGCAGGGGCAGCATGTCGACGAGCACGTCGCCGGTGGCGCGCAGCTCGCCGCGCCAGCCGAGACGGCCGCGCAGCAGCACGGCCTGTGAGTAGGCGCGGCCGTCGGTCCACTTCGGGAAGTGCAGGACGATCACGCGGCGGCCTTCGAGCTGTGCCGCCTGCGCCAACACGTCGGCGGTGTTGTCGAGCGCCAGCGCGTCGGCGGGCAGGGCGGCGTCGGTGGGGATGAAGTGCATGCGGATCCCTCCTTCAGGCGGCCAGCGCGGTGCTGCGGCGCACGGCGTCGGCGGCGTGGCGGAAGGGCAGCGGCCCCAGGCGGCGCGCGGTGTCGATGAAACGCTCGCCGCTGGTTCGCTCGCGCAGGTAGGTGCCGATGAGCGCCTCGATCACGTCGGGCACCTCGTCGGCGGCGAAGCTGGGGCCGATCACCTTGCCCGGCACCGCCGCGCCGCTCGAGGTGCTGCCGTCGGCGCCGGCCACCGTCACCTGGTACCACTCGCTGCCGTCCTTGTCGACGCCGAGGATGCCGATGTGGCCGCTGTGGTGGTGGCCGCAGCTGTTGATGCAGCCGCTGATGTGCAGGTCGATGTCGCCGATGTCGTGCAGCTCGTCCAGGTCGTCGAAGCGCTCGGTGATGGCGGCGGCGATCGGCAGGGAGCGCGCGTTGGCCAGCGCGCACAGGTCGCCGCCAGGGCAGGCGATCATGTCGGTGAGCAGGCCGATGTTGGGCGTGGCGAAGCCGTGCTCGCGCGCGTCGAGCCACAGGGCGCGCAGCTGGTTGGCCTTCACCCAGGGCAGCACCAGGTTCTGGTCGTGGCTCACGCGCAGCTCGCCCAGGCTGTAGCGGTCGGCCAGCTCGGCGGCGGCGTCCATCTGGTCGGCGCTCACGTCGCCCGGTGGCTGGCCGGGCCGCTTGAGCGACAGCGTCACCGCGCGGTGGCCGGCCAGGCGGTGGCCGTGCACGTTGCGCTGCAGCCAGCGGTCGAAGGCGGGCAGGGGCTCGTGCGGCGGCTCGGCCGCTTCGACCGTGGCCGCCACCGGATCGCGGAAGCAGGCGGCCACGCGCTCCAGCTCGGCCTGCTGCAGCAGCGGCGTCGCCGGGTCGGCGAGCAGGGCGGCGAACTCGGCGTGCACCGCGTCGATGAAGCGCTGGCCCTCGGCCTTGACCAGGATCTTGATGCGCGACTTGTAGAGGTTGTCGCGCCGGCCGTAGAGGTTGTAGACGCGGACCACCGCCTCGATGAAGACGAGGATCTGCTGCCACGGCACGAAGGCCGCCACCTCGGTGGCGATGACCGGCGTGCGGCCCATGCCGCCGCCCACGGCGACGCGGAAGCCCACCTGCCCGTCGTCGTCCTTCTTCAGCGTCAGGCCGATGTCGTGCCAGTCGGTCGCGGCGCGGTCCTCGGCGGCACCGTTGACCGCGATCTTGAACTTGCGCGGCAGGAAGGCGAACTCCGGGTGCAGCGTGCTCCACTGCCGCAGCAGCTCGCAGTAGGGCCGCGGGTCGACCACCTCGTCGGGCGCGATGCCGGCCAGCGCGTCGCTGGTGATGTTGCGGATGCAGTTGCCGCTGGTCTGGATGCCGTGCATGTCGACGGCGGCCAGCAGGTCCATGGCGTCGGCGCTGCGATGCAGCGGGATCCAGTTGAACTGGATGTTCTGGCGCGTGGTGAAGTGGCCGAAGCCGCCGCGCTCGGCCGGCGTGCCGGCGTCCTGCAGGTCGAGTTCGCGGGCGATGCGCGCCAGCTGGCGCAGCTGCCGGCTGGCGAGTTCGCCATACGGGATGGCGACGCGCAGCATCGGCGCGTGGCGCTGCACGTACCAGCCGTTCTGCAGCCGCAGCGGCTTGAAGTCGTCGCCCGACAGCTCGCCGGCCAGGTGGCGCTGCAGCTGGTCGCGGAACTGGGCCGCGCGGGCGTGGACGAAGCGGCGGTCGAAGTCGGTGTACTGGTACATGCGCTCAAGGCTCGGGCGGCCGCGTGGTGCGGCCGTCCCGGGCACTCTAGGCAGCGCCTTTATTGTTGGGAACTACAAAGAAGTGGCTTGCATATGCCGGTGCAGCATGAAGACGCACCGATGCGGTTCCTAGAATCGCCCATGCCCTCGATTTCCAGCCCGCGGCTCGCGGTCCGCGCGCTCTGCACCCTGCTGCTGGCCTTGGCGCTGGCCGCCTGCCAGACGGCTCCCGTGGCGCCGCCGCCGGTGACGCCGCCCACCGTCGTCCCGCCCGTGGCCGAGCCGCCGCCGGTGGTCGTCAAGCGCCTGCCGCGCATCGGGCTGGCGCTGGGGGGCGGCGCGGCGCGCGGCTTCGCCCACATCGGCGTGATCCAGGTGCTGGAGGAACACGGCATCAAGCCCGACCTGGTGGTCGGCACCTCGGCCGGCAGCCTGGTGGCGGCGATGCTGGCGGCCGGCAAGACCGGCAGCGAGATGGCCGCCCTGGCGCTGGCGATGGACGAAGGCGCCATCACCGACTGGTCGTTCCCGGCGCGCGGCTTCATCCGTGGCGAGGCGCTGGCGCGCTACGTGCGCGACATCACCGGCAACCGCACCATCGAGCAGATGCGCCTGCCGCTGGGCATCGTCGCGACGGACCTCGACAGCGGCGCGCCGGTGCTGTTCCAGCGCGGCGACACGGGGCTGGCGGTGCGTGCGTCCAGCGCCGTGCCGGCGGTGTTCCAGCCGGTGAAGATCGGCACGCGGGAATACGTCGATGGCGGCCTCGTCTCGCCCGTGCCGGTGCGCTTCGCGCGCCAGATGGGCGCCGAGATGGTCATCGCTGTCGACATCTCGTCGGCACCCGACGGCAACGCCACCGGCGACATGATGAAGCTGCTGCTGCAGACCTTCGCCATCATGGGCCGCAGCATCAACCACTTCGAGCTGCGCGACGCCGACGTGGTCCTGCGGCCCGGCCTGCCGGGCGTCGCGAGCGCCGATTTCACCGCCCGCTCGCGCGCCATCCAGGCCGGCCGCGACGCGGCGGTGCGGCTGCTGCCCGAACTCAAGGCGAAGATGACGGCGCTGATGCGCTGAGCCGGCCCCACGTCCTCTGCGCGGCCTCAGCCTGACGAACCGCTGCCCAGGCCCCACCACGGGCCCAAAACCACCCGCCCAAGAAAAAAGGCCCGGTCTTGCGACCGGGCCCAAACGAGACAACCTTCCACACGAGAGACCCGGAACTGACGCCCCGGGCACTGGGTAGGAGGGGGCTGAAGCGGAAAAGTTCAGCCGTAGTTTTGCGTATGCGCGAGCGGCGTGCCGGCTCAGGCGGCCGCGGCGGCGCGGCGGGTCTTGGCGCCGGCGGCAGCGGTGGCCTTGACCGCCGTGTTGGTCATGGCGGCGAAGTTGGCTTCGGCCACTTCGGCGGCCTGCTTGCTGGCCTTGTGCACGCTCTCGTAGGCGTTGTTGGCGGCGGCGACGGCGCTCTTCACCAGGGCGACGGCGCTTTCCGTGCCGGCCGGGGCGTTCTTGACGGCGGTGTCGACCAGCGCCAGCACCTTCTTCTGGCCTTCGGCCAGGGTGGCTTCGGCGACGCGGCCGACTTCGGCGTTGGTGCCGGCGAAGATGTCGTACAGGTGACGGCTGTAGGCGGCGGCCTTCTCGGCGGCGGGCTGCAGCATGCCGGCCTGCAGGGCCAGCAGCTCCTGCGCGTCCTTCACCGACAGGGCGGCCTGGGTGGTCTCGGCGGCCTCGGCCAGGGTGGTGCGGGCCACCTGCAGGTTCAGCTCGACCAGCTTCTCCACGCCTTCGAAGGCCTTGGTGGTCAGGCCGAAGAGGGTCTCGAGGTTGGCCTTCTGGGCGGCGACGAGTTGTTCAGCGGTAAAGGTCATGGCGTGCTCCGTTGGTGTGTGAGGGATCCGGGTGCACCGCATTTGCTGCGCTGCAACATGGACGGAAGTATAAGGGCCGGTTCCACCGATGCAAGCCCTTTTTGCTGCGCCGCAGCATTCTAGGGACCGGTTCCTAGAATGCCCGCCGCCGTGCACGCCTACACCGCCGACACCTTCGTGCTGCCGCTGCCCCCGGGGCACCGCTTTCCGATGTCCAAGTACGCGCTGCTGCGCGAGGCCTGCGAGCGCGACTTGCCGCAGCTGCAGCTCACCCAGGCGCCTGCCGCGAGCGACGGCGAGCTGGCGCTGGCGCACGAGCCGGGCTGGATCTCGGCCGTGGTGGAGGGCACGACGACGCCCGAGCAGCAGCGCGAGATCGGCTTCCCGTGGAGCGAGCGCATGGTCGAGCGCTCGCGGCGTTCGGTCGGCGCGACGATCGCCGCGGCGCGCCGGGCGCTGTTCGGCGGCGATGGCGTGGCCGCCAACCTGGCCGGCGGCACGCACCATGCCTACGCCCACAAGGGGTCGGGCTACTGCGTCTTCAACGACACCGCGGTGGCGGCGCGCCTCATGCAGGCCGAGTGGCACCGCAGCCGCCGCGCGCTGCTGCGCGTCTGGGTGATCGATCTGGACGTGCACCAGGGCAACGGCACGGCGGCCATCTTCCGCGACGACCCGACGTTGTTCACGCTGTCGCTGCACGGCGCGCGCAACTTCCCGTTCCGCAAGGAAGCCAGCGACCTGGACGTGGAACTGCCCGATGGCTGCGGCGACACCGACTACCTGGCCGCGCTGGACGACGCGCTGGATGCGGCCTGGGCGCGCCAGCGTGCGGCGCCGCCGGGCCTGGCGTTCTATCTCGCTGGTGCCGACCCGCACGAGCACGACCGCCTGGGCCGGCTCAAGCTCACCGCGGCGGGGCTGGCCGAGCGCGACCGGCGCGTCTTCGCTCGGCTGCGTGCGCTCGGCGTTCCGGTGGCGGTGAGCATGGCCGGCGGTTACGGCCGCGACATCCACACGACCGTGGCGATCCAGCTGCAGACGCTGCGCGAGGCACTGGCGTCGCAGCAGGCCTGGGCGGCGGGGGCGGGCGCGGGCGGCGCGGCGACGATGGAAGAATCGGCGCGATGAGCGCCACCGCCGAAGTCCCCGGATCCCGCCCCGCGACCCCGGAGCCCGAGGCCCGGCCGGAGCGCACCGGGCGCCCCGAGCCGCTGCCGCGCAGCGCGTTCCGCCACTTCGAGACGATCGCCACGCGCTGGATGGACAACGACGTCTACGGCCACGTCAACAACGTCGTGCACTACAGCCTGTTCGACACCGCGGTCAACCGCTACCTGATCCAGTCGGGCGCGCTCGACATCCACCATGGCGCGGTCATCGGCCTGGTGGTGCAGACGCAGTGCCACTACTTCGACAGCATCGCCTTCCCGCAGATCGTGCATGCCGGGCTGCGCGTGGCGCGCGCCGGGCGCACCAGCGTGGCCTACGACGTGGGGCTGTACGCCGACGACGCGCCGTCGTGCGCCGCGCTCGGCCACTTCGTGCACGTCTACGTCGACCGCGCCACGCGCCGACCCGTGCCGCTGCCCGAGGCGCTGCTGCAGGCGCTGCGGCCGCTGCAGCACGCCGTCTGATCACGCACGCCCACCACGACGAACGCGCCACCCCGAACCGACGATGGACCCGATGGACCACCCGATCCCCACGCAACCGGCGCCTGCCGAGGCGCCGCCGGTCACGCCCGAGTCGATCGCCGCGGTCGACGCCGCGATCACCTCGCGCCGCTCGGTGCGCGCCTTCCTGCCGACGCCGGTGCCGCGCAGCGTGATCGAGGAGATCCTCGCCGTGGCGGCGCGCGCGCCGTCGGGCACCAACACCCAGCCCTGGCGCGTGCACGTGCTGATGGGCGACGCCAAGGCGGCGTTGTCGGCCGACATCCGCGCCGCCTACGACGATCCGGCCGAGCGCGCCTTGCATCTCGAGCCCTACGCCTACTACCCCACCGAGTGGCGGCCGCCGTACATCGACCGCCGGCGCAAGGTGGGCTGGGACCTGTACGGGCTGCTCGGCATCGGCAAGTCCGACAAGGCGCGCATGCACGCGCAGCACGGCCGCAACTACGACTTCTTCGGCGCGCCGGTCGGCCTGATCTTCACCATCGAGACGGTGCTGCAGCAGGGCAGCTGGCTCGACTACGGCATGTTCCTGCAGAACGTGATGGTCGCGGCACGCGCCCGCGGCCTGGACACCTGCCCGCAGGCGGCGTTCACCCAGTTCCACCGCATCATCGCGCGCCACCTCGGGCTGCGCGAGGACGAGATGGTGGTCTGCGGCATGTCGCTCGGCCACGCCGACCCGTCGGCGCCGGAGAACACGCTCGTCACCGAGCGCGCGCCGGTCGACGTCTTCGCCCGTTTCCTCGGGTGATGCCGGGCTGACGCCGGCGCGCCGCGGCAGGGCGGCGGTCGGCGGCGCGACGGTGCCGCGGCGCCGAAGCCCCCGCCGATGCGGGGCTGTCCGGCCGTCAGGCCATCGACAGGGCGCTGCCTAGAATCGCGGGCTTTGCGCGCTGGAGCCCTGCCCGCATGAGCCCCCTGGTCGCCATCGTCCTGCTGCCCCTCGTGGCCGGCACCGTGCTGTGCACGTGGGCCGGCTGGCGGCCGACGCCCGCGCGCCGGCGGCTGACGGCGGTCGTGGCCGGCGCGGTGGCCGGCGCGGCCTTCGTGCTGCTGCTGATGCAGGCCGGCGCGGTGATGCGCGGCGACGTGCTGCTGTCGCACACGCCGTGGGTGCCCGGCATCGGCCTGAACGCCGCCTTCCGGCTCGACGCGCTGGGGCTGATGTTCGCCGGCCTCATCCTCGGCATCGGCCTGCTCATCATCCTGTACGCGGCCTACTACCTGGGCCCCGACGACCCGGCCGGGCGTTTCTTCGCCACGCTGATGCTGTTCATGGCCGCGATGCTGGGCATCGTGCTGGCCGACAACCTGCTGCTGCTGCTGGTGTTCTGGGAGCTGACGAGCGTCAGCTCGTTCCTGCTCATCGGCTACTGGGGCGGGCGCGAGGAGTCGCGTGCCGGCGCGCGCATGGCGCTCACCGTCACCGGCGGCGGCGGGCTCGTGATGCTGGCAGGCATCGTGGTGCTGGGGCAGATCGGCGGCAGCTTCGAGCTCTCGGTGCTGCTGGGCAAGGGCGCCGAAGTCCAGGCGCATCCGCTGTACCCGGTGGCGCTGCTGCTCATCCTGGGCGGCTGCTTCACCAAGAGCGCGCAGCTGCCGTTCCACTTCTGGCTGCCCGAGGCGATGGCTGCGCCCACCCCGGTGTCGGCCTACCTGCACTCGGCCACGATGGTGAAGGCCGGGCTCTTCATGATGATGCGCCTGTACCCGGTGCTGGGCGGCACGGCGCTGTTCGAGGGCATCGTCGGCACGGTGGGCCTGGCGACGATGGTCTTCGCCGCCTTCGTCGCGATCTTCAAGCACGACCTGAAGGGATTGCTGGCGTATTCCACCGTCAGCCACCTCGGGCTCATCACCTTCCTCATCGGCCTGCAGTCGCCGCTGTCGGCGGTGGCCGCGGTGTTCCACGTGCTCAACCACGCCAGCTTCAAGGCGGCGCTGTTCATGAGCGCCGGCATCGTCGACCACGAGACCGGCACGCGCGACATGCGCAAGCTCGGGGGGCTGATGGCGGCGCTGCCGGTGATGGGCTGGCTGGTGCTGCTGGCCTCGGCGGCGATGGCCGGGCTGCCGCCGTTCAACGGCTTCATCAGCAAGGAGATGATGCTGCACGAGGCGGTGCACGGCACGCTCTGGGGCGAGCACACCTGGCTGGTCGCCGTGCTGGCCACGCTGGGTGGGCTGTTCTCGGCGGCGTATTCGCTGCGCCTGGTGCACGACACCTTCTTCAACGGCGCGGCGCGCGATCTGCCGAACCCGCATCCGCACGAGCCGCCGCTGGGCATGAAGCTGCCGGTGATGTTGCTGGTGACGCTGGCCATCGCCATCGGCCTGGCGCCGATGCTCATCGCCGGCCCGCTGGTGAGCGCCGTGGCCTCGGCCGTGCTGGGGCTGCCGGCGCCCGAGTTCTCGCTGGCGCTGTGGCACGGCTTCAACGTGCCGCTGCTGCTGAGCGCGGTGGCCGTGTTCGGCGGCGCACTGCTCTACGCCGCCCTGGCGCGCGGCGGCCGGTTGCACCGCTACACGCCGCGCAACTGGGGCGGGCGCCAGGCGTTCACGCGCACCATCGATACGTTGTTCGGCCTGGCCGGGCGCTTCACCCACTTCACCGAGAACGGCTCGCTGCAGCGCTACGCCGCCTGGATGGTGGGCGCGGCGGTGGTGGTCGGCGCCTGGCCGTTCGTGGTGGGCGGCAGCGCGCCGGGCACCGGGCAGCGCCAGCTCATCGAAGCGCCGGCGCTCGCCATCGGCGTCTGGCTGCTGCTGCTGGCCGCCGGCGTGGCGCTGGTCAAGCTGCAGCGCCAGCGCTACATCGCCACGGTGCTGGCCGGCGCGGTGGGGCTGGTGGCGTCGCTGACCTTCGTCGCCTTCTCGGCGCCCGACCTGGCGATGACGCAGCTGTCGGTGGACGTCGTCTCCACCGTGCTGCTGCTCATGGGCCTGGCGCTGCTGCCGCAGACCAGTCCCGTCGAATCGCCGAACTGGCGCCGCTGGCGCGATGGCGCGCTGGCGCTGGCCGGCGGCGGCGGCATCGCCTGGCTGACCTGGCTGGCGCTGACGCGCGACCACGACTCCATCGCCTGGTACTTCCTCGAGAAGTCGGTGCCCGAAGGCGGCGGCAGCAACGCCGTCAACGTGATCCTGGTCGACTTCCGCGGCTACGACACCTTCGGCGAGATCACCGTGCTGGGCATCGCCGGCGTGGGCGTGCTGGCGCTGCTGGACGGCCTGCGCGTGCGCCGCCCGGCCACCGACGCGGGCGGCCGCCCGTGGAGCTTCGAGCGCACGCCGCTGATGCTGCGCGTGGCAGCGCGCGTGGTGCTGCCGCTGGCGCTGGTGGTGTCGGCCTACATCTTCTGGCGCGGCCACAACCTGCCGGGTGGCGGCTTCATCGCCGGCCTGGTGACCGCCGTGGCGCTGGTGCTGCAGTACATGGCGCTGGGCCAGCCCACGGCCGAGACGCTGCTGCACGGCGCCGGCGGCCGACGCTTCACGCGCTGGGTGGGCGTGGGGCTGGGCATCGCCGGGCTCACCGGCGTCGGCGCCTTCGTCTTCGGCCGGCCCTTCCTGACCAGCGCTCACGGCCACCCCAGCGTGCCGGTGCTGGGTGAGCTGCCGCTGGCGAGCGCGGCGCTGTTCGACCTGGGCGTGTACATCACCGTGGTGGGCGCGACGATGCTGATGCTGTCGGTGCTGGGCGCGGCCAGCAAGGGCGTGCGGCCGCAGGAGACGCGCCGATGATCTCGATGGAGTTCCTGGTCGCCAGCGGCATCGGCTTCGTCGTCGCCTGCGGCATCTACCTGCTGCTGCGCGGCCGCAGCTTCACCGTCGTGCTCGGGCTCACGCTGCTGGGCTATGCGGTCAATGTGTTCATCTTCGCCATGGGGCGGCTGTGGAGCGGGGCGCCGCCCATCATCCAGGGCAACCCGCCGTATGCGGATCCGTTGCCGCAGGCGCTGGTGCTGACGGCCATCGTGATCGGCTTCGCGACCACGGGCTTCGTCATCGAGCTGGCGCTGCGCGGGCGGCACGACATCGGCCACGACCACGTCGACGGCCGCGACGACGACGGCCTCCCCGGCCACACGCGGGGCGGCCAGCGGTGATGGACCTGCTGACGAGCCACCTGCCGGCGCTGACGGTGCTGCTGCCGCTGTTCACGGCGGTGGTCCTGCTGCTGCTGGGCGACCACGGCGGCGACGCGCATGCCGGCCAGGGCCACGACCGGCTGCGCTGGGGCCGGCGCATCGCGCTTGCGTCCACCGCGGTCGGCCTGCTGCTGGCCACGCTGCTGCTGCGCCAGGCCGCCGGCGGCGAACTGGCCGTGTACCGCATGGGCGAATGGCCCGCGCCCTACGGCATCGTGCTGGTGGTGGACCGGCTGGGCGCGCTGATGGTGTTGCTGGCCTCGCTGGTGGCGCTGCCGGTGCTGTGGTACGCCAGCGGCGGCTGGGACGCGCACGGCCGCCATTTCCACGCCATCTTCCAGTTCCAGCTGATGGGGCTCAACGGCGCCTTCGTCACCGGCGACCTGTTCAACCTGTTCGTGTTCTTTGAGGTGCTGCTCATCGCCTCGTACGTGCTCATGCTGCACGGCCAGGGGCGCGAGCGGCTGCGCTTCGGCCTGCACTACGTGGTGCTGAACCTGGCGGCGTCGGCGCTGTTCCTCATCGGCGTGGCGCTGCTCTACGCCAAGACCGGCACGCTCAACCTGGCCGACCTGGCGGTGCGCGTGCCGCTGGTCGACGGGCCCGACGCCGCGCTGGTGCAGGCCGGCGGCTGGCTGCTGCTGGTGGTGTTCGGCTTCAAGGCGGCGCTGGCGCCGCTGTCGCTGTGGCTGCCGGGCACCTACGCCGCGGCCAGCGCGCCGGTGGCGGCGCTGTTCGCGATCATGACCAAGGTCGGCGTGTACGCCATCGTGCGCGTGCACGGCGTCGTCTTCGGCGACGATGCCGGCGCCTCGGCGATGCTCGTCGAGCCGCTGCTGCTGCCGCTGGCGCTGGCCAGCAGCGTGGCCGGCGTGCTGGGCGCGCTGGCGGCGCACACGCTGCAGCGGCTGGTGGCGTGGCTCAACGTGGCCTCGGTGGGCACCATCCTCGCCGCGGTGGCGCTGTTCAGCCCCGCGGGCTGGGGCGCGGCGCTGTACTACCTGGCCAACAGCACGCTGGTCATCGCGGGTCTGTTCCTGCTGGCCGAGCTGGTGGCGGCGCAGCGCGGCAGCGTCGGCGGCCGGCTGCAGCCGGCCTCGCCGGTGTCGCAGCCGGTGCTGCTGGGGCTGATGATGCTGCTGGCCGCGGCCTCGGCCGCGGGGCTGCCGCCGCTGCCGGGCTTCATCGGCAAGGTGCTGCTGCTGGAGGCGGCGATGCCGCACGCCTGGCAGGTGGCGGTGTGGGCGGTGGTGCTGGGCGTGGGGTTTGCCACGCTGATCGGCCTGGGGCGCGCCGGCAGCATCCTCTTCTGGCACGTGCGCGACGAGCTGCCGGGCACGTCCTCGGGCGGCAGCGTCAAGCTCGTGCTCGCGACGAGCGCGCTGCTGGCCTGCACCGTGGCGATGAGCGTGTTTGCCGAGCCCATCCGCGCCTACACCCACGCCGCCGGCGAACAGCTGCGCGACCGCGCCGCCTACGCCCGCGCCGTGCTCGGCCCCGAGGGCGAGGCGGCGCGCACCACGCGGCCCTATCGATTCGAGGAGCGCGCACGATGAACGCCCCCAGGACGCCCGCAGGCGGTCCGGCCGCCGCCCCCGAGCGGGCCAACGCGCACGGCGCCGCGGCGCCGCGCCGCGACGGCGCCGCGTGGCTGAGCAAGCCCTCGGCGCGCGACGGTGCGGTGCACGCGGTGGATGCCGGCCAGCGCCGCTGGCTGCCGCACCCCTGGCTGTCGCTGCTGCTGGCGGCGGTGTGGCTGCTGCTCAACGAAAGCGCGCAGCCCGCGCAGCTGATCACCGCCGTGGTGCTCGCGCTGGTGGTGCCGCGGCTGGTGGCGCCGTTCCTGGGTGCGGCGACACGGCTGTACCGGCCGGCGCTGGTGCTGCGCTTCGTGCCCCTGGTGGTGTACGACATCGTCGTGTCGAACGTCGCCGTGGCCAAGATCGTGCTGAACCCGGCGCGCACGCCGCGGCCGGCCTGGCTGGAGGTGCCGCTCGACGCCACGCACCCGCTGGCGATCACGCTGCTGGCGGCCATCATCACGATGACGCCGGGCACCGTGTCGTGCGTGGTCGACGACGAGCGCGGCCTGATCCTCGTGCACGCCCTCGACTGCGACGACGCCGCGACGATGGTGGCGCAGATCAAGGACCGCTACGAGCGGCCGCTGCGGCTGATCCTGGAGGAGGGCGGCGCATGATCATCACGCTCGCGCTCGATTTCGCCACCGCCGCCGTCGGCCTGGCGCTGGTGCTGTGCGTCTGGCGCCTGGTGCGCGGCCCCGAGCTCACCGACCGCCTGCTGGCGCTGGACACGCTCTACATCAACGTGGTGGCGCTGGTGGTGCTGCTCGGCATCCGCCAGGGCACGCCGCTGTTCTTCGAGGCCGCGCTGCTGATCGCGCTGCTGGGCTTCGTCTCGACCGTCGCGCTGGGCCGCTACCTCGCCCGCGGCGACGTCGTCGAGTGATGCGACGACCGGGAAAGGCACGCCCATGACCAGCTTCGACCCCGCCCAGCTGCACCTCGCCTGGCAGATCCTGATCGGCGCCGCGCTCGTGATCGGTGGCGTGTTCGCCCTGGTGGGCGCCATCGGCATGCTGCGCTTCCGCGACTTCTACATGCGCCTGCACGCGCCCACCAAGGCGACGACGCTGGGCGTGGGCGGCGTGCTCGTCGCCAGCATGGCGATGTCGTGGGTGCAGGGCGGATGGGGCCTGCACGAGCTGCTGATCACGCTGTTCCTGTTCATCACCGCGCCGGTGTCGGCCAACCTCATGGCCAAGGCGGCGCTGCACCTGCGCGTGCCGTCGCAGGCCGGCCAGCCGCGCGACGACATCACCGGCGCGCGCTGAGCGCCGAGCCAGTGCACGGGTCGGTCGGGCGGGCGGCGGCGCAGGGCGGGTGATGGTGCAGCCATGATCACGCGCTTCAAGCGGCTGATCCCCACGCCCGAGCAGCTGGCCAGCAGCCGCTGGCTGCGTTGGATGGGGCCTTCGCTGCTGCACCCGCGGCTGTGGCACGTCAGCCGGCGCGGCATCGCGCTGGGCGTGGCCATCGGCGTCTTCTTCGGCCTGCTGATCCCGCTGGCGCAGATCCCCTTCGCCGCCGCGGTGGCGGTGGCCATGCGCGCCAACCTGCCGGCCGCGGTGGCGAGCACGCTGGTGACCAACCCGGTGACCATGCCACCGGTCTACTTCGCCGCCTACAAGCTCGGCAGCGCGGTGCTGGGCCGCGCGCCGGACGAAGACCCCGGGGCCACGCCCGAGGCCATGCCGCGCATCGCCGAGCAGGCGCTGGGCGACGCGCTCAACACCCCGGCGAACGAGCCCGAGACGCTGTGGCAGCGGCTGCGCGGCGTGGGCGGCGCGCTGCTGCTGGGCATGGCGATGATGGCCGTGAGCTGCGGCCTGCTGACCTACGTGCTCATCAACCTGGGCTGGCATCTGCGCGTGCGGCTCAAGCGCCGGCGCCGGCTGCGCGAGCGCGCCGACCACCCGTCCAACGCCCACCGAGGAGTGACCCGACCATGACGCAGCCGCGCGTGCTGGTGGCCCGAGCCGTGTTCCACGAGACCGTCGAGCGCCTGCGCCGCCACGCTGCGGTGGAGACCAATGCCGACGACCGCGTCTTCGGCGCCGCCGAGCTGGCCGACCGGCTGCGCGACAAGGACGGCGCCTTCATCACCGGCAGCGAGCGCATCGACGCCGCGCTGCTGGCCGCCTGCCCGCGGCTGCGCGTCGTGGCCAACATGGCCGTGGGCTACAACAACATCGACGTGGCCGCCTGCACCGCGCGCGGCGTGCTCGTGACCAACACGCCCGACGTGCTCGCCGAGACCACCGCCGACTTCGGCTTCGCCTTGATGATGGCCACGGCGCGGCGCATGGCCGAGGGCGAACGCTTCCTGCGCAGCGGTGCCTGGACGAAGTGGTCCTACGACATGCTCACCGGCAGCGACGTGCACGGCGCCACGCTCGGCATCCTCGGCATGGGCCGCATCGGCCAGGCCATCGCCAGGCGCGGCGTGCACGGCTTCGGCATGCGGCTGGTCTACCACAACCGCAGCCGGCTGCCGGCGGAAACCGAGGCCGTCCTGGGGGCGCGCTACGTCGACAAGCAGACGCTGCTGCGCGAGGCCGACCACCTGGTGCTGGTGCTGCCCTACAGCGCCGAGAGCCACCACGCCATCGGCGCGGCCGAGCTGGCGCTGATGAAGCCGACCGCGACGCTGACCAACGTCGCGCGCGGCGGCATCGTCGACGATGCGGCCCTGGCCGAGGCGCTCAGCGCCGGCCGCGTCGCCGCCGCGGGCCTGGACGTGTTCGAAGGCGAGCCGCGGGTGCTCCCCGCGCTGCTGACGCTGCCCAACGTCGTGCTCACGCCGCACATCGCCAGCGCCACCGTGGCCACGCGCCGCGCCATGGCCGAGCTGGCGGCCGACAACCTCATCGCCGCGCTCGGCGGCGCCACGCCGCCGACGCCGGTCAACCCCGAGGTCCTGCCGCTGCGCCCGGCATCGCTGCAGTAAGCGCGCTGTCACAATCGAGGGCGTGTCCGACCCCCTCGACTACGCGCTGCTGGCGCTGCTGGCGCCCACGCTGCTGCTGGTGTTGTGGCTGGCGCTGCGGCCACGCGAACAGGGGCCCCGCGCCGAGATCGAGAAGCTCGAACGCGAGCTGCGCGACGCCATGTCGCGCCAGGAACAGGCCGGCCGTGCCGACCTGGCGCAGCTGCAGCGCACGCTGCTGGCCCAGGGCAGCGACAACGTGCGGCTGCAGAACGAGCAGATCGACGCCTTCCGCGGCCAGCTGGTGCTGACGCAGCAGGCGATGGACGCCGCGCTGCGCCGCGTCGCCGACACGCTGGCCGAGCAGCTGCGGCTGCTGTCCGAGGCCAACGAGCGGCGTGTCAACGACATGCGCCAGGGCGTGGAGACGCGCCTGGCCGACGTGCGCCAGGCCGTCGACGCCCGCCTCGCGGCGCTGCAGGACGGCAACGAGAAGAAGCTCGACCAGATGCGCGCCACGGTCGACGAGAAGCTCAACGCCACGCTCGAGCAGCGCCTGGGCGAGAGCTTCCGCCTGGTCGCCGACCGGCTCGAGCAGGTGCACAAGGGCTTGGGCGAGATGCAGGGCCTGGCGCGCGACGTCGGCGCGCTCAACCGCGTGCTCACCAACGTCAAGACGCGCGGCGTGTTCGGCGAGGTGCGGCTGCAGGCGTTGCTGGAACAGGTGTTCACGCCCGAGCAGTACGCGGCCAACGTGGCCACCGTGCCAGGCAGCAACGAGCGGGTGGAGTTCGCGCTGCGCCTGCCCGGCCGGCACGACAGCAGCGGCGGCCTGCTCGGCGAGGGCGCGCCGCTGTGGCTGCCCATCGACGCCAAGTTCCCGCGCGACGACTACGAGCGCCTGGTCGATGCCAGCGAGCGCGGCGACGTGGCCGCCATGGACGCCGCCGGCAAGGCCATCGAGGCAAGGCTCAAGCTCGAGGCGCGCACGATCCGCGAGAAGTACCTCGCGCCGCCGCACACCACCGACTTCGCCATCCTCTTCCTGCCCACCGAGGGCCTCTACGCCGAGGCGCTGCGCCGCCCGGGCCTCGCCGACGCGCTGCAGCGCGAATGGAAGGTGATGCTCGCCGGCCCGACCACGCTGCTGGCGCTGCTGAACAGCCTGCAGATGGGCTTTCGCACGCTGGCGCTGGAGCGCCGCTCTGCCGAGGTGTGGGAGGTGCTGGGCGCGGTCAAGACCGAGTTCGCCAAGTTCGGCGACGTGCTCGCCAAGACGCGCAAGAAGCTCGACGAGGCCAGCAACACGATCAACCTGGCCGAGCGCCGCACGCGCGTGATGGCGCGCGAACTGCGCGGCGTCGAGGCCGTGTCCGACGCCCGCGTGCAGCAGCTGCTGCCGGGCCTGGCGCCGCTGGCCGACGCGGCGGTCGAGCGCCTGCCCGACGACGAGGAGGCCGATGCCTGAGCCCCGGCCGCCGGGTGGCGAACGCGCCACCGGCATCCCGTCGCCCGGGTCCCAGGCGCCGATGCCTTCGGCGGGCACGCCGCGCGTGCTGGCGGCGCTGATCGTCGGCCAGCTGGGCATGCACGCGGCGATGGCCGGCCTGCGCCTGGCGGCACCCCTGCAGGCGCTGCGCGAAGGCTACAGCGCCTGGTCGGTCGGCCTGCTGCTCGCGCTGTTCGCGCTGGCGCCGGTGCTCTCGGCGCTGCACGCCGGCCGCCTGGCCGATCGCCACGGCTACCACCGTCCGGTGCGCCTGGCGGTGGTCATCAGTGCCCTGGGCGGCCTGCTGGCGGTCGGGTCGACCTGGGCCAAGGGCGATGCGCACTTCGCGCTGCTGTGCGCCGCTGCCGCGCTCACCGGGGCCGGCGCCAACATCGGCATGCTCGTCATCCAGCGCACCGCCGGCGTCGCCGCGCGCGACAGCACCGAGCGCGTGCGCGTCTTCTCCTGGCTGGGCGTGGCGCCGTCGTTCGCCAACGTCGTCGGGCCGGTGGCCGCCGGCTTCCTGATCGACGGGCTGGGTTTCGGCGCGGCCTACGCGCTGGTGCTGCTGCTGCCGCTGGCCTCGCTGGTGTCGGCGCGCTTCGTGCCGCCGCTGCCCGGTGCCGGCGCAGCCCACGCCGACCGCGAACGCCGCACCTGGGACCTGCTGGCCACGCCCGGCTTCAAGCGCCTGCTGGTGGTGAACTGGCTGCTGGCGACGGCCTGGGACGTGCACACCTTCGCCGTGCCCATCCTGGGCCACGAGCGCGGCTTCAGCGCGTCGACCATCGGCCTCATCCTGGGCAGCTTCACGCTCAGCGTGACGCTGGTGCGCATGGTGATCCCGGCGCTGGCCCACCGGCTGCGCGAGAAGACCGTGCTGCGCGTGGCCATGGCCGGCACGGCGCTGGTCTTCGCGCTGTACCCGCTGGCGCCCAACCCGTGGTTCATGGGCGGCTGCGCCGTGCTGCTGGGTGTGTGGCTGGGCAGCGTGCAGCCCATGGTGATGAGCATGCTGCACCACCTGACGCCCGAGCAGCGCCATGGCGAGGCGCTGGCCGTGCGCTCGATGGCGATCAACGCCTCGAGCACCGTGATGCCGCTGCTGTTCGGCGCCACCGGCACGCTGGTGGGCGCGGCAGTGCTGTTCTGGGTGGTGGGCGGCGCGGTGGGCGCCGGCTCGTGGATCGCGCGCCGGCTGCGCGTGGCGTGATCCGCGGCGCAGCGTTCAGCAGCGCACTTGGATCAGCGCTTCGTCAGAAGCGCATGCCTGTCCGGCGCTTCGTCAGAAGCGCACCGCGGCCACGCGCTTCGTCAGAAGCGCACCCCGGCATTCGGCAGCACCGGCACCGTCGGCGGCTCCTCGCGCGGCGGGCCGGGTTGCGGCGGCGGCTGCTGCGCGGCGTTCTGGCCGGCAGCCGGGCGGTCGATCAGCGGCAGCGGCACGGGCACCGGCCAGTTGCGCGGCAGGCGCGATTCGCGCGGGTAGCCGGCGGCGTCGAGATACGCCGTCCACTCCGCTTCCGACACGCCGCGCAGCGGCTGCGCGCCGATCATCAGCGCCGGCACCGTGCGCCCGCCGACGACCCGTTCGAGCAGCGCCGCTTCGTCCTCGTTGGCGACGCGGCGCTCGGTGAACGGCACGCCGCGCTGCAGCAGCAGCGTGCGGCCGCGGTCGCAGGGCGGGCAGTCGGCGGCGCTGTAGAGCGTGACCGGGTAGCGCGACACCGCCTGGCGCAGCTCGGCAGGCAGGGTGTTGTCGGCGGCGGCCTGCGCCGCCTGCGTGCCGCGGCCCAGCGGGGTGATGCGCACGTTGGCCGCGGCCGTGGGCGGGCGGTCGGTGTAGGTGACGCTGCCGTCGGGCCGCACCACCTTGTATTGCGCCAGGGCCGAGGCCAGCGGCAGCATGGCCACGAGCAGCAGCGCCGCGCGCGCCGCCGCACGCCGGGGCGGACGGCTGGGCAGGGTGGTCTTCATGCGGCTCAATCTAGCCCAGCGCAGGCGCCGGCTCAATCGGGTCAGGACACCAGGCCCTGGTGGCGCAGCAACGCATCGAGACGCGGTTCACGCCCGCGGAAGGCGCGGAAGTTCTCCAGTGCCGGCCGGCTGCCGCCCACCTCGAGGATCTGCTCGCGGAAGCGCGCGCCCGTCTCGGCGTCGAACACGCCGGCCTCCTCGAACGCGCCATAGGCGTCGGCCGACAGCACCTCGGCCCAGGCATAGCCGTAGTAGCCCGCGGCGTAACCGCCATCGAACAGGTGGCCGAAGCTGTGCGGGTAGCGCACGAAGGGCGGGGCGCGCATCGGCTGCACCTCGGCGTTGACCTCCTCGCAGATGGCCTGCAGCCGCGCCGCGGCGCCCGGCTCGCTGTGCAGCCGCATGTCGAACAGGCCGAACTCGCACTGGCGCAGCAGCCGCAGCCCGCTGTGGAAGTTGCGCGCCGCCACCATGCGGTCGAACAGCGCGCGCGGCATCGGCTCGCCGGTGTCGACGTGTGCCGTCAGGCGCTTGAGCACGTCCCACTCCCAGCAGAAGTTCTCCATGAACTGGCTGGGCAGCTCGACCGCGTCGCCCTCCACGCCGCTGATGCCCGACAGTGCCAGCTCGTCGACCCGCGTCAGCATGTGGTGCAGGCCGTGGCCGAACTCGTGGAACAGGGTGATCAGGTCGTCGTGCGTCAGCAGCGCCGGCTTGCCGTCCACCGGCGGCGAGAAGTTGCAGTTGAGGTAGGCCACCGGCACCTGCAGCCGGCCCTCGGGGCGGCGCCAGCGGGCGCGCATGTCGGCCATCCACGCGCCCTGCTGCTTGCCGGGCCGCGCATAGGGGTCGAGGTAGAACGCGGCGACGGCCTCGCCGTCCTTCCACACGCGGTAGTAGCGCACGCTGTCGTGCCACACCGGCGCGCTGTCGGGCCGGATGGCGACGCCGAACAGCGTCTCCACCAGGCGGTACAGGCCCTCGAGCACGCGCGGCTCGGTGAAGTACTGCTTCACCTCCTGGCTGCTGAAGGCGTAGCGCGACTGCTTGAGCTTCTCGGTCACGTAGGCGCGGTCCCAGGCCTGCAGGTCATCGATGCCCAGCTCGCGCCGCGCGAAGTCGCGCAGCTCGGCCAGTTCGCGTTCGGCGTACGGCCTGGCGCGGCGGCTCAGGTCGCGGATGAAGTCCAGCACCTCCTGCGGCGAGCCGGCCATCTTGGGCACCAGCGCCAGGTGGGCGTAGCTGGGCTGGCCGAGCAGCGCCGCTTCCTCGGCGCGCAGCTCGACCAGCTCGCGCATGACGGCCGAGTTGTCGAGCTCGGGCGGACCGAACTCGCTGGCGCGCGTGGCGTTGGCGCGGAACATCGTCTCGCGCAGGCCGCGGTTGGTGGCGAACTGCAGCACCGGCATCAGGCAGGGGAACTGCAGCGTCAGCTTGTGGCCCGAGCCGTCGGGCAGGCGCGTCGCGGCGCGCTCGTCGGGCGGCACGCCGTCGAGGTCGGCCTCGCTCACCACCAGCGAGAAGGCGTCGGTGGCGTCCAGCACGTGGTGGCCGAAGGCCTGCGACAGCGTGGCCATGCGGTCCTGGATGGCGGCGTAGCGCGCGCGTTCGGCCCCTTGCAGCTCGGCACCGCCGAGCACGAAGTCGCGCAGCGCGTCGGCCAGCGCCTTGCGCCGCTGCGGGCTCAGCGTGGCGGCCGCCGGGCTCTCGGCGATGGCCTTGACCTTGGCGTACAGGCGCGGATCCGCGCCGAGCCGGGTGGTGAACTCGACGACGCGCGGCAGCTGTTCGCCGTGCGCGGCGCGCAGCGCGGGCGTGTCCGCGACGGCCTGCAGGTGCGACACCATGCCCCAGGCGCGGCGTAGGCGTTCCACCGGCACGTCGAGCGTGGCCGACAGCGCCTCGTAGTCGTCGGGCACCTCGGGGCCCACGGCGCGTTCCAGCGCGGCCTCGGCGTCGGCGAGCAGCACGTCGATCGCCGGGCCCACGTGCTCGGGGCGCACGTCGGCGAAGCGCGGCAGCGCCGCGGTCTCGTCGAGCAGGGGGTTGGTGGTGTTGGGGACCGGGGTCGCGTGGTCGCTCATGGGGCCCGATTGTCCCGGGCAGCGGCCGCCTCCGCCGCCTGCAGGGTATTGGCGAGCAGCATGGTGATCGTCATCGGCCCGGTGCCGCCGGGCATTGGCGTGATCCAGCCCTGCGGACCGAGCGCCTCGCGCACGGCGTCGAAGTCGACGTCGCCGCACAGCTTGCCGGCCTCGTTGCGGTTGACGCCCACGTCGATGACCACCGCGCCGAGCTTGACCATCTCCGCCGTGAGCGTGTGGCGCCGGCCCACGGCGACGACGATGACGTCGGCGTTGCGCGTGTGCGCGGCGAGATCCGGCGTGTGGCTGTGGCACACGGTGACGGTGGCGTTGGCCTGCAGGAGCAGCAGCGCCATCGGCTTGCCCACCGTGTTGCTGCGGCCGATGACGACCGCGTGCTTGCCGCGCAGGTCGAGCCCGGTGCGCTCGATGAGCTTCATGCAGCCGTACGGCGTGGCCGGGCGCAGGCCGGGCAGGCCGGTCATCAGCGCGCCGGCCGAGTGCACCGAGAAGCCGTCGACGTCCTTGTCGGTGGCGATCGCCTCGATCACCGTGTGCGGGTCCAGATGCTTTGGCAACGGCATCTGCACCAGGATGCCGTGGATCGCCGGATCGGCATTGAGCGCGTGGATGCGGCCCAGCAGTTCGGACTGCGTCAGCGTCGCCGGGTACTGCTCGAGCACCGAGTGCAGCCCGTGCTCGTGGCAGGCCTTGACCTTGTTGCGCACGTACACCGCCGAAGCCGGATCGTCGCCGACGAGGATCACCGCCAGCCCGGGCTTCGTGCCGCGCGCAGCCAGCGCCGCCGCACGCTCGGCCACCTCGGCCCGGATGGACTGGGACAGCGCCACGCCATCCAAAAGCTGCGCCGTCATGCCCAATCGTCCTTCGTCATTCTGACTGGAGCCCCCTCTCGGAGGGGGCTGGGGGGAGCAGTCCTGTCCGCGTGCAACGCGGACACGGTCGCGCGAACGCCGCCGTCAGGCCCGCTGCGCGCCCAACGCGATCTTGAGCAAATCCGCGACCGTGTTCGCGTTCAGCTTTTCCATGATGTTGGCGCGGTGCGCCTCCACCGTCTTGATGCTGATGCCCAGGTCGTCGGCGATCTGCTTGTTCAGCCGCCCGGCGACGATGCGCTCGAGCACCTGGGCCTCGCGCGTGGTCAGGCGGGAGAGCAGCGCGTCGCGGCTGGCCTGCTCCTGGTGCTGGCTGAAGGCGGTGCGCGCCTGCTCGAGCATGCGCTCGACCAGGCCGAGCAGCTCTTCTTCCTTGAACGGCTTCTCGATGAAGTCCATCGCGCCCTTCTTCATCGTCGTCACCGCCATCGGCACGTCGCCGTGGCCGGTGATGAAGACGATGGGCAGCGGGCTCTTGCGTTCGAGCAGCCGGTCCTGCAGTTCGAGACCGCTCATGCCGTCCATGCGGATGTCGGCGATGAGGCAGGCGACTTCGCGCGGATCGAAGCGCGACAGGAACGACTCGCTGCTGTCAAAACACTTGACGCGGTAGTCCTTGCCTTCCAGCAGCCACTGCAGCGAATCGCGCACCGCCTCGTCGTCGTCGACGACGTACACGGTGCCTTTCTTGGGGATCAAGCTCATGCGGGTTGGCGCGCGCTACGGATTGGTGGGAGAGGCTTCGGGCCGTGCCTCGGGCAGCACGGGGGGCATCTCGATCGCCGCGGCAGGCTCGTGCTTCGACGCCGGTTCCACCGGCAGCGTGAACGAAAAGCGGCAGCCCACGACCTGCGGGCCATTGTAGAGGTTCTGCGCCCGCATCCGGCCGCGGTGGCTCTCGACGATGGAGCGGCACAGGCTCAGCCCGATGCCCAGGCCCTCGGCCTTGGTCGAGAAGAAGGCCTCGTACAACCGCCCGATCACCTCGTCCTGGATGCCCGGGCCCATGTCGGTGACGCTGAACTCGATGACGCCGCCTTCTTCGGGCGTGTGGCGCGGCACCACGCGCAGCTCGATGTGGCGGCGCTGCGGCGGCAGCTGGGCGTTGTCGATGGCCTCGGCGGCGTTCTTCAGCAGGTTCAGCACCACCTGCTCGATCAGGATCGGGTCGACCATGATCGGCGGCAGGCGCTGCGCCACATAGGTGTGGATGGCCACGTTGCGCCGCCGCAGCTCGATGCCCGCCAGGTCCACCGCATCCTCGACGATCTGGCGCGCCTCGGCCTTCTGACGCTGCGGCTCGCTGCGTTTCACGAAGGCGCGGATGCGGTGGATGATCTGCCCGGCGCGCTCGGCCTGGCGCGCCGTCTTCTTCAGCGCTGCGACCAGGTCGTCGCGCTCGATCGACTCGGCCTGCACGCGCGAGACCATGCCGTTGCAGTAGTTGGTGATGGCGGTCAGCGGCTGGTTGAGTTCGTGCGCCACCGAACTCGCCATCTCGCCCATCGTCACCAGCCGGCTCGTCACCTGCGCCTTCTCGGCCTGCGCCGCGGCCTGCTCCTCGGCGCGCAGGCGGGCGGTGATGTCGGTGGCGATGATCATCTGCGCCAGGCGGCCGTCGGTCCACTGCAGGTAGCGGCTGCGCACGTCGAACCACTTGCCCAGGGCCTCGACGTACACCTCGCGCGGGCTGGCGCCGGTTGCGGTGAGCTCGGCGGTGGGCAGGCCCGAGAGGCCGTCGACGTCGTCGTCGGCCTCGGCGCTGAAGCTGCTGGCCGCGCCGACCACGCCACCGGCCAGCTGCTGGTGGCCGCGCGCGTCGGCGCCGAACCACAGCCGGTAGCTGCGGTTGACGAACAGCAGCTCGCCCTGCTGCACGCTCAGCACCGAGACGCTGGCGTCCAGCCCCTCGAGCACGGTGGTGAAGCGCTCGTGGCTGGCCGAGAGCTGGTCGCGGATGCGCTTGGCCTCGGTGATGTTGGTGATGGAGGTCATCCACCCGGTCTGGTTGCCCTTCGGGTCGATGAGCGGGCTGACGTACATGCGCGCGTCGAAGACGGTGCCGTCCTTGCGCATGAGCTTGACCTCGATGCCGCCGCTGGGGCTGCGGCCCTGCAGCTCCTGCTGCAGCAGGCGCCCGTTCTCCTCGATGCGGTCGGGCGGCCAGTAGGGGTAGGGCGGCAGGCGGCCGACGAGCTCGCTGGTGGAGAAGCCCGTCATCTGGCAGAACGCGGCGTTGACGTAGGTGACGCGGCCGTCGCGGTCCATCGCGCGCATGCCGGTGGGCATGCTGTTTTCCATCGCGCGGCGGAAGTTGGTCTCCTGCACCAGCGCGCCCTGGATCTGCGCGCGCCGGCGCATGTGGCGCCAGGTGCCCAGCAGCATCCACACGGTGAGCACGCTCAGGGCCACCACCATCCAGAACAGCGTGTTGTTGACGAGGCCGATGGAGGTGCGCCAACCCTGGCCGCGCAACAGCAGGCCGTTGAGCGACGGCGTGAGCGGCGCGTCGCTGACGATGGGCGCACGCCGGCTGCTCTGGCCGGGCAGCGCGGTGACGGTGGACGCCAGCACCTTTCCCTGTTCATCCACCACCGAAATCATGTGCCGCTGCGACACGTCGGCCGGCACGAAGTGGCGCACCAGCATCTCCACCGAGTACTCGACGATCAGCACGCCGGCGAAGGCGTTGCGCTCGATCAGCGGCACGTGCAGCTGGAACACCGCCGCGCCCGTCGGATCGGCGAAGCCGCGCGAGTACGCCGGCTGGCGGCTGTCGCGCGCCGCCTTGAAGGTGGCCTCGGGCTCGCTCACGGCATCGACACCCGGCAGCGACAGCTGCGGTGCTTCGCTGCCGATGCTGCCGTGGTAGAGCATCGCCCAGTGGCTGGCGCGCGGCTTGCGGCGCGCGTCCACCCAGGTCATGTGGGTGATCTCGGGCCGCTCCCGCGTGAAGGCCTGCGCCTGGGCGCTGAACTCGTCGGGATCGGCTTCGCGCGAGACGAGGTCGCGCGCCATGCGGATCAGCGCTTCCTGGTTCTGGATGAGGCGCAGGCCCACCTGCTGCTGCGTCAGCTCGGTGTCGCGCTTGACCGATTCGGCCTCGCGCTCGATCTCCTCGTTGCGCAGGTACCAAAAGGCCGAAATGATGGCCGCCAGGAACAGCAGCACCGACAGCAGCGGCCCCAGCGTGGCGAAGCGGTCCTGCCGCGCCGGCGACTGCCGGCGCCACCAGCGCCCGAACAGGCGCTGGGCCGCCGGCAACGGTGCGGCCAGCGGCGATGCGGGCACCGGCGGCGATGGGCGCGAGTCGTGCATCGGGCGATTATCCTGGGCCGCGCCGGGCGGCTGCGCCGTGGGCACCCAGTTGAATTTCACATAGCGCAACGTAGAAGCACTATTTGAAATCAGGGCGCTCTGTGACACACTCCCGGCCCATTCGCACCACAACACTGGAGACACGCATGTCCGCTGTGCCGGAACACTTCGCCGGTGGCGCTGCCGCCAACGACACCCGCGACACGGACGCGCAGGAAACACGCGAGTGGCTGGACGCGCTGTCCGCCGTCATCGGCGCCGAAGGGGCGGAACGCGCCCACTTCCTGCTGGAGCAGTTGCTCGAGCACGCGCGCCAGCACAGCGTGGACATGCCGTTCTCGGCCAACACGGGCTACGTCAACACCATCGAGCCCGACCAGGAAGAGCGCAGCCCCGGCAACCTCGAGCTCGAAGGGCGCCTGCGCGCCTACATGCGCTGGAACGCGATGGCGCTGGTGGTCAAGGCCAATCGGCTGCACCCGCCCGATGGCGGCGACCTCGGCGGTCACATCAGTTCCTTCGCCAGCCTGGCGCACATGTTCGCCGCCGGCTTCAACCACTTCTGGCACGCCGAGAGCGAAGGCCACGGCGGCGACCTGCTCTACATCCAGGGCCACAGCAGCCCCGGCATCTACGCCCGCGCCTTCCTCGAAGGCCGCATCAGCGAGGAGCAGATGCTCAACTTCCGCCAGGAGGTGGGCGGCAAGGGCCTCTCCAGCTACCCGCATCCGAAGCTGATGCCCGAGTTCTGGCAGTTCCCCACCGTCAGCATGGGCCTGGGCCCGCTGATGGCGATCTACCAGGCGCGCTTCCTCAAGTACTTGCACGCGCGCGGCATCGCCGACACCGCCAACCGCAAGGTGTGGGTGTTCTGCGGCGACGGCGAGATGGACGAGCCGGAGTCGCTGGGCGCCATCGGCCTGGCGGCGCGCGAGAAGCTCGACAACCTCATCTTCGTCATCAACTGCAACCTGCAGCGCCTCGACGGGCCGGTGCGCGGCAACGGCAAGATCATCCAGGAGCTGGAAGGCGAGTTCCGCGGCGCAGGCTGGAACGTCATCAAGCTGATCTGGGGCAGCGAGTGGGACAAGCTGCTGGCGCGCGACAAGGACGGTGCGCTGCGCAAGGTGATGATGGACACGCTCGACGGCGACTACCAGGCCTTCAAGGCCAACGACGGTGCCTTCGTGCGCAAGAACTTCTTCGGCCGCGACCCGCGCACGCTCGAGCTCGTCGCCAAGATGAGCGACGACGACATCTGGAACCTGCGCCGCGGCGGGCACGACGCGCACAAGGTGTACGCCGCCTTCCACCGCGCCAACAGCACCGTGGGCCAGCCAACCGTGCTGCTGGTGAAGACGGTCAAGGGCTGGGGCATGGGCAAGGCCGGCGAAGGCAAGAACACCGCGCACCAGGCCAAGAAGCTCAGCGACGACGACGTGCGCTTCATCCGCGACCGCTTCAACATCCCCATCCCCGACGCCCAGCTCAAGGACATCCCGTTCTACAAGCCGGCAGACGACACGCCCGAGATGCGCTACCTGCACGAGCGGCGCAAGGCGCTCGGCGGCTATCTGCCCAAGCGCCGCGTGAAGGCCGACGAGCAGTTCACCGTGCCGGCGCTCGAGACCTTCAAGGCCGTGCTCGAGCCGACCGCCGAAGGGCGCGAGATCAGCACCACGCAGGCCTACGTGCGCTTCCTCACCCAGCTGCTGCGCGACCAGGCTTTGGGCCCGCGCGTCGTGCCCATCCTCGTGGACGAGGCGCGCACCTTCGGCATGGAGGGCCTGTTCCGGCAGATCGGCATCTACAACCCCGAGGGCCAGAAGTACACGCCGGTCGACAAGGACCAGGTCATGTACTACAAGGAAGACAAGGCCGGGCAGATCCTGCAGGAGGGCATCAACGAAGCCGGCGGCATGAGTTCGTGGATCGCGGCGGCGACGTCGTACTCGACGAACAACCGCATCATGGTGCCGTTCTACATCTACTACTCGATGTTCGGCTTCCAGCGGATCGGCGACCTGGCCTGGGCCGCCGGCGACATGCAGGCCAGAGGCTTCCTGCTCGGTGGCACCAGCGGCCGCACCACGCTCAACGGCGAGGGCCTGCAGCACGAGGACGGCCACAGCCACATCCTGGCCGGCACCATCCCCAACTGCATCAGCTACGACCCCACCTTCGCGCACGAGGTGGCGGTCATCCTGCACCATGGCCTGAAGCGCATGGTGGAGAAGCAGGACAACGTCTTCTACTACCTGACGCTGCTCAACGAGAACTACCCGATGCCGGGCCTGAAGGCCGGCACCGAGGACCAGATCATCAAGGGCATGTACCTGCTGGAGGCCGCGAAGCCAGCCAAGCTGACGGTCAACTTGCTGGGCAGCGGCACCATCCTGCGCGAGAGCATGGAGGCGAAGCAGCTCCTCGAGGCCGACTGGGGCGTGGCGGCCAACGTGTGGAGCTGCCCGAGCTTCAACGAACTGGCGCGCGACGGCCAGGACTGCGAGCGCTGGAACCTGCTGCATCCCACCAGCGAGCCGCGCGTGCCCTACATCGCCCAGCAGCTGGGCGGCCACGCCGGGCCGGTGGTCGCGGCCACCGACTACATGAAGAACTACGCCGACCAGGTGCGGGCCTATCTGCCCAAGGGCAAGCGCTACAAGGTGCTGGGCACCGACGGCTTCGGCCGCAGCGACTTCCGCTACCGCCTGCGCGAGCACTTCGAGGTGAACCGGCACTACATCGTGGTCGCCGCGCTGAAGGCGCTGGCCGATGACGGCACGCTGCCGGCGGCCAAGGTGGCCGAGGCCATCGCCAAGTACGGCATCGACGCGGACAAGGTCAATCCGCTCTACGCCTGACGGACAAGAAGCACGGACGAACAAGAAGCACGGAGACAAGGAACATGGCGTTGGTCGAAGTGAAGGTGCCGGACATCGGTGACTTCAAGGACGTGGAAGTCATCGAGGTGCTGGTCAAGGCCGGCGACACGGTGGCCGTGGATCAGAGCCTGCTGACGGTGGAGTCGGACAAGGCGTCGATGGAGATCCCGTCGACGCACGCCGGCACCGTGCAGGAACTGAAGATCAAGCTGGGCGACAAGGTGAGTGAAGGCTCGGTCGTGCTCATGCTCCAGAGCAACGATGAAGGCGGCGTACAGCCGCCCCAGGCCACCGCGATGGCGACGGCGACCGCGCCGGTGGCGCCACCGCCGGCCGCCGCGGCGCCGAGCCCGGCACCGGCGCCGAGCGCACCTGCCGCGCCTGCAACCGGCGGCGCGAGTGGCGGCGGCGCGGTGGACGTCGTGGTGCCCGACATCGGCGACTTCGACGAAGTGGCCGTCATCGAGGTCTTCGTCAAGCCGGGCGACGCGGTCAAGGTCGAGCAGAGCCTGATCACGGTGGAGAGCGACAAGGCGTCGATGGAGATCCCGTCGTCGCACGCCGGCAGCGTCGAGGCGGTGCTGGTGGGTGTCGGCGACAAGGTGAGCAAGGGCACGGCGATCGTGCGTCTCAAGGGCGCAGGCGGTGCTGCTGCGGCGCCGGCGCCGAGTGCGCCGCCCGCTGCGCCGGCGTCGCCTGTCTCCGGACCAGCCGCGTCGACGCCTGCCGCATCGCCGTCGCAGCCGGCCGCTGCAGCGCCGCAGCAGGCCGCTGCCTCTGCGCCCGCACCCGTCGCCCGGCACGAGCCCACGACGGCGCCTTCGAGCGCGCTGCCGCACGCCTCGCCATCGGTGCGGCGCTACGCGCGCGAGCTCGGCGTGCCGCTGGCCGAGGTCAAGGGCAGCGGTCCCAAGGGTCGCATCACGCAGGCCGATGTGCAGGGCTTCGTCAAGGGCGTCATGGCCGGCGAGCAGCAGACCGCGGCGCAGAAGGCCAAGGCACCGTCCGCCGGCGCGGCCGGCGCCGGCGCGGGTGGCGCCTTCCCGGGCCTGCTGCCGTGGCCCAACGTCGACTTCGCCAAGTTCGGCGCCGTCGAGCGCAAGGACCTGTCGCGCATCAAGAAGATCAGCGGCGCCAACCTGCACCGCAACTGGGTGCTGATCCCGCACGTCACCAACCACGACGACGCCGACATCACCGAGCTCGAAGCCTTCCGCGTCCAGCTCAACAAGGAGCACGAGAAGAGCGGCGTCAAGGTGACGATGCTGGCCTTCCTGATCAAGGCCGCGGTCGCGGCGCTGAAGAAGTTCCCCGAGTTCAACGCCTCGCTCGATGGCGAGCAGCTGGTGCTGAAGAAGTACTTCCACATCGGCTTTGCCGCCGACACGCCCAACGGCCTGGTCGTGCCGGTGATCAAGGACGCCGACAGCAAGGGCGTGCTCAAGATCAGCCAGGAGATGAGCGAACTCGCCGCCAAGGCGCGCGAGGGCAAGCTCTCGCCCGGCGACATGCAGGGCGGCTGCTTCTCGATCAGCTCGCTCGGCGGCATCGGCGGGCGCTACTTCACGCCGATCATCAACGCGCCCGAGGTGGCGATCCTGGGCGTGTGCCGCAGCAGCACCGAGCCGCGCTGGGACGGCAAGCAGTTCGCGCCCCGGCTGATCCTGCCGCTGTCCCTGAGCTGGGACCATCGCGTCATCGACGGCGCGGCGGCGGCGCGCTTCAACGCCTACTTCGCGCAGATCCTCGGCGATTTCCGTCGCGTCTTGCTGTAGCCGCGGCCACCGCACGATGAGCACCGTGGTCGTGGCCCGCAAGGGCGGCCTGCTGGCGATCGCCGCCGATTCGCTGGTGACCTTCGGCGAGACGCGCCTGCCCGCCGGCTACGAGGCCAACGACAAGATGTTCGAGCTGGCCGGCTCGTGGATCGGCGCCGTGGGCAGCAGTGCCCACCTGCCGGTGCTGCGCCAGGCGCTGGCCGCGGTGCCGGCCGACGACCTGCGGCTCGATTCGCGCCAGGGGCTGTTCGACACCTTCCTCAAGCTGCACCCGCTGCTGAAGGACCGCTTCTTCCTGAACACGAAGGAGCACGACTCGGATCCGTACGAGAGCAGCCAGTTCTCGATCCTCGTGGCCAACGCCAGCGGCATCTTCGGCGTCGAGTCGTACCGCGAGGTGTTCGAGTTCCAGCGCTTCTGGGCCATCGGCTCGGGGCGGCGCTTCGCGCTCGGCGCCATGCACGCCATCTACGACCGTGCGAAGACCGCGCGGGAGGTGGCCGAGGCAGGTGTGCTGGCCGGGTGCGAATTCGACACCAGTTCGGCACCGCCGGTGCGGGTGCAGACCTTCAAGCTCAAGACGTTCAAAGAGAAAGGCTAGCCGCGATGGCCCTCATCGACATCCAGGTGCCGGACATCGGCGACTTCAAGGACGTGGCCGTCATCGAGGTGCTGGTCAAGCCCGGCGACACCATCAAGGCCGAGCAGAGCCTGGTCACGGTGGAGAGCGACAAGGCATCGATGGAGATCCCGTCGTCGCACGCCGGCGTGGTGAAGGCGCTGCGGATCAAGGTCGGCGACACGGTGAGTCAAGGCTCGGTGCTGCTGACTTTGGAGGCCGCGAAGGCCGGTGCTGCGGCGCCGGCGGCGAGCGGCGCTGCGGCGTCGCTGGCGGCGGGGTCTGCGCCTGCGCCCAAGGCTACGCCGGCACCCGCGCCGGCGCCCGCCAATGTTGCACCATCACCTGCGCCGGGCGGCGCAGCACTCGCCCCCATGCCGGCCTCGTACGCCGGCGGCGCCGACCTCGAATGCGACATGCTCGTGCTCGGCGCCGGGCCCGGCGGCTACTCGGCCGCCTTCCGCGCCGCCGACCTGGGGCTCAAGACCGTGCTCGTCGAACGCCACGCCACGCTGGGCGGCGTGTGCCTCAACGTCGGCTGCATCCCGAGCAAGGCGCTGCTGCACGTGGCCGCGGTCATCGACGAGGCGGCGCACTTCGCCGACCTGGGCGTCGATTTCGGCGGCAAGCCGAAGGTCGACCTGGCCAAGCTGCTGCAACACAAGAACAAGGTCGTCGGCAAGCTCACCGGCGGGCTGGCCGCGATGGCCAAGATGCGCAAGGTGACGGTGGTGCAGGGCACCGGCACGTTCGCCGACCCGCATCACCTGAGCGCGCAGATGGCCGACGGCAAGGCGCAGACGATCCGCTTCAAGGCCGCCATCATCGCCGCCGGTTCGGAGGCCGTGAAGCTGCCGTTCCTGCCCGAAGACGAGCGCATCGTCACCAGCACCGGCGCGCTGCAGCTGCGCCAGCAGCCCGAACGCATGCTCGTCATCGGCGGCGGCATCATCGGCCTGGAGATGGGCACGGTGTACTCGACGCTGGGCGCCCGGCTCGACGTGGTCGAGATGATGGACGCGCTGATGCTCGGCGCCGACCGCGACCTGGTGAAGGTCTGGCAGAAGATGAACCAGCACCGCTTCGACAAGCTGATGCTGAAGACCAAGACCGTGGGCGCCGAAGCCACGACCGACGGGATCCTGGTGCGCTTCGAAGGCGAGGGCGCACCGGCCGAGCCGCAGCGCTACGACCTGGTGCTGCAGGCCGTGGGCCGCGTGCCCAACGGCAAGCGCATCGGCGCCGACAAGGCCGGCGTGATGGTGGGCGAGCGCGGCTTCGTTCCGGTGGACCGGCAGATGCGCACCAACGTGCCGCACATCTTCGCCATCGGCGACATCGTCGGTCAGCCCATGCTGGCGCACAAGGCGGTGCACGAAGGGCACGTTGCCGCCGAAGTGGCGGCGGGCGAACTGCAAGGTGACGCGGCGCTCGCCAGGGCCCAGTTCGACGCGCGCGTCATCCCCAGCGTGGCCTACACCGACCCCGAGGTCGCCTGGGTGGGCCTGACCGAGGACGAGGCCAAGGCCAAGGGCATCGGGGTGAAGAAGGGCCTGTTCCCCTGGAACGCCAGCGGCCGCGCCATCGCCAACGGCCGCGACGAAGGCTTCACCAAGCTGCTGTTCTCCGCCGACGACCACCGCATCCTGGGCGGCGGCATCGTCGGCACGCATGCCGGTGACATGATCGGCGAGGTGGCGCTGGCCATCGAGATGGGCGCCGACGAGGTCGACATCGGCAAGACCATCCACCCGCACCCGACGCTGGGCGAGAGCATCGGCCTCGCCGCCGAGGCGGCGCACGGCACCTGCACCGACCTGCCGCCGCAGCGGCGCTGAGGCCGGGGCGGTCGAGGCCGCCCCGTCGGACGAGACCCAAACGCACGAACCCCCGCGGCTGCGGGGGTTCGGTCATTCGGCTGCTCGAAGCGCTGGCGCCTCGAGCCCGAGAACGCTTACTTCGTGCGCTGCAGGCGGCGGCGCGTGATGCCGGCGCCAGCCAGCGCGAGCCCGACCAGGGCCAGCGTGCCGGGCTCGGGCACACCCGTCGGCGTGCAGGGGGCGCCTGGCGTGGGCACGCAGCTCTGGTTGCCGCCGTCGATGTTGAGGGTGGACTTGGCCAGCGAGACCAGCCACCCGTCGTCGTTCACGTCGATCAGCATGCGTACCTGCAGGCCATCGTTCACGCTGGCCTGCCAGGTGGCGGTGTTGAGGTCGAAGTCGGTGAAGGCGTAGGCCGAGTCGATGCCTTCCAGGTCACCCAGCGTGACCCAGGTGCTGGTCGTCACGTTGAACGCTTGGATGCGATCGACTTCGCCGAACGCGTCGTCGACGTCGAAAGCCGAGATGCTGAGCTGGATCGTCGAGAACGTGCCGGCGATGGCGCTGTGGCGCCAGCCCCAGTCCTGCCCATTGCCGCGGTAGTACGGCGAGTTGAACGTCTGGCTGTCGTCCGGCACGAAGAAGGTGCCCTGACTGCCGTTGTCCGTATGGTCGACCACGTCGGTGACCGGCGCAGCGCTGGCAAGCAGCGGCGCGACGAGTGCGGCGGCGGCGACGATCTGGCGGAGCATGTTCACGTGAGTCCTCTGTGGAAAGTGGCCGGGGATGGCCGCTCCAAAGCAACCGCAGGGCCAGATCCAAAAATCCTTTGTGCGACAACCGGTTAGCACCGAATCTTGGCCGAGGGTGTGGCTGTCGGCTGCGGTGCTGTAACAGCAGCCGACACCCTTGTTTGAAGGGCGTTACCGCCCGTACAACCTGCACATCTCCGCCAGCCGGCCGGCGTGCCAGGGCTGCACCTGGCTCCACTGGAAGCGCCAGCGCCACCAGCCGCTTTCCTGGCCAGGGAAGTTCATGCGCGCCTCGGTGGGCAGGGCCAGCACGTCCTGCATCGGGTGCACCGCCGTGTCGGCGACGCTGGCCATGGCGGTGCGGATGAGCGTCCAGGGCATGTCGTGCCCGTCCGTGGCCAAATAGCCGCGGGCGAAGTGGCGTTCGTGGTCGGTGGCGCTGGCCCACCAGCCGGCGACCGTGTCGTTGTCGTGCGTGCCGGTGTAGACCACGGTGTCGGGCTCGTGGTTGTGCGGCAGGAAGCGGTCTGTCGCGTCGGCCTGGAAGGCGAACTGCAGGATGCGCATGCCGGGGAAGGCGAACTTGCGCCGCAGGGCGTCGACGTCGGGGGTGATGACGCCCAGGTCCTCGGCGATGATGGGCATCGGCCCCAGCGCCTTGGCGATGGCCTTGAACAGCGCCTCGCCCGGGCCGGGCACCCAGCGGCCCTTGATGGCCGTGGGCTCGCTGGCCGGGATCTCCCAGTAGCCGGCGAAGCCGCGGAAGTGGTCGATGCGCACGATGTCGACCAGCTCGAACGTGCGGCGCACGCGCTCCACCCACCAGGCGTAGCCGTCGCGCGCGTGTTCGCTCCAGCGGTACAGCGGGTTGCCCCAGCGCTGGCCGGTGGCGCTGAAGAAGTCGGGCGGCACGCCGGCGATCACCGTCGGCCGGCCGCGTTCGTCCAGCTCGAACAGGTGCTGGTTGGCCCAGACCTCGGCGCTGAGGTAGGCGATGAAGATCGGCGCGTCGCCGATGATCTGCACGCCCTTGGCGTTGGCGTAGGCCTTGAGCCGCGCCCACTGGCGATAGAAGCACCACTGGCCGAAGCGGAAGAAGAACACGCGCTCGGCATGCTGGCGCCAGGCGGCTTCGAGCGCGCCGCGGTCGCGCTGCACCAGCGCCGGCTCCCAGGTCCACCAGTCGGCCCAGTTGCGCTCCTCGCACAGGCTGATGAAGAGCGCGTAGTCGGGCAGCCAGCTGGCGTGCGCGGCCTCGAAGGCGGCGAAGTCGGCGCGCTGCTGGGGCGTGCCACGTTCGGCGAAGTTGCGCGCCGCGCGGGCGAGGCGTTCCATGCGGTACGGGTGCACGACGGCGAAGTCGACCGCGTGCGGATCCATGCCGGGCGCGGGCTGCAGGTCGGCCGGCTCGAGCCAGCCTTGCTGCGCCAGTTCGGCCAGGTCGACGAGCAGCAGGTTGCCGGCGAAGGCCGAGTTGCTCATGTAGGGCGAGTTGCCTGGGCCGATGCCGGCCAGCGGCAGCACCTGCCACAGCTTCTGCCCGCCGGCGACGAGCCAGTCGACGAAGTGGTAGGCGTCGGGACCGAGGTCGCCCGAGCCGTGCGGGCCGGGCAGGGAGGTGGGGTGCAGCAGCACCCCGCTGGCGCGGGGGAATCTCATCGTGGTGGGCTCGGAACGGTGGAGGTGGGGGTCGCCTGCTGCTGCGGCTGCATCGGCGGCGAAGCCAGCTGCTGCAGCAGGGCGACGCTGCGCGAGCGCAGCGGGAACGCGCCAACGCCCTGCCAGGCGCTGCGGCCGTCGGCCTCGGCGCTGTCGAGCAGGGCGCGCCAGCGGCCGGCGGGCAGGACGAAGGCGCTGTCGACGTTGCGCCCGTTGGCCAGCAGCAGCAGCTGCGGACCGGGCCGACCTGGCACGCCGATCCAGGCGCCGATGATGCGCGAGCCGCGGTTGTTCCATTGCTCGGGCGTCATGGTGTCGCCGTTGCGGCGCAGCCAGGCCAGGTCGTGCACGCCGCGCGCGTCGGGCAGGCCGGTGTACCAGCGCGGCGCCAGCGGCAGCAGCGTGCGCCGCAGCTGCAGCAGCTGCGCGGTGTAGTCGATGAGCGCCTGGTCGGCGCCGGTCCAGTCGATCCAGGTGGTGGCGTTGTCCTGGCAGTAGGGGTTGTTGTTGCCGCCCTGGCTGTGGCCCAGCTCGTCGCCGGCGGCCAGCATGGGCGTGCCTTGCGCCAGCAGCACGGTTGCCAGCAGCGCGCGCTGCAGCCGTGCGCGCAGCGCCAGCACGTCGGGGTCGGTGGTGGGCCCCTCCCAGCCGCAGTTCCAGCTGAGGTTGTGGGCGTGGCCGTCGCGGCCGCCTTCGCCGTTGGCCTCGTTGTGGCGCATGTCGTAGCTGACGAGGTCGGCGAGCGTGAAGCCATCGTGGCTGACGATGTAGTTCACGCTCGCCAGCGGTGATCGCCGGCGCGGCTGGAACAGGTCGCTGCTGCCGGCCAGGCGCAGCGCGAACTCGCCGCGGGTGCAGTCGCCGCCCAGCCAGAAGGCGCGTGCGGTGTCGCGGAACTTGTCGTTCCACTCCAGCCAGCCGGCCGGGAAGCGCCCGACCTGGTAGCCCTGAGGGCCGATGTCCCACGGCTCGGCGATGAGCTTGGCGCCCTGCAGCAGCGGATCCTGCAGCACGGCCTGGAAGAACGCGCCCTCGGGGTCGAAGTCGTGCGCGCCGCGGCCGAGGATGGGCGCCAGGTCGAAGCGGAAGCCGTCGACGTGCATCTCGCCCACCCAGTGGCGCAGGCTGTCCAGCACCAGCTGCAGGGCGCGGGGGTGGCGGATGTCGACCGTGTTGCCGCAACCCGTCCAGTTCTCGTAGCCGGCCTTGCGCTCGGCGGGCACACGGTACCAGTTGAGGTTGTCCAGGCCGCGCCAGGCGATCGTCGGCCCGCGCTCGTCGCCTTCGGGCGTGTGGTTGAACACCACGTCGAGCAGCACCTCGATGCCGGCGGCGTGCAGCCGCTGCACCATGGCCTTGAACTCGCGCCGGGCGTCGCGCGTCGAGGCGTAGCGCGGGTCGGGGCAGAAGAAGCCGGCGGTGTTGTAGCCCCAGTGGTTCTTCAGCCCCAGCTCGCGCAGCCGCGGCTCGTCGACGATGTGGAACACCGGCAGCAGTTCCACCGCGGTCACGCCCAGGCGCTGCAGGTGCGCGATCGCCGCGTCGCTCGCCAGGCCGGCATACGTGCCGCGCTGGTGCTCGGGCACGTCGGGCATGCGCCGGGTGAACGACTTGACGTGCAGCTCGTAGATCACCGTCTCGGCCAGCGGCGTCAGCAGGCGCGCGTCGCCTTGCCAGTCGAAGGCGTCGTCCGGCACGCGCGCCTTCAGCGCCAGCGCGGCGTTGTCGCGCGCGTCCATGTGCTCCGGGTGCTGGCGGTCGGCGGCGTAGTGCGCCACGTCGCGGGCGTCGTAGCCGCCGGGCGGCTCGACGATCTCGCGCGCCCAGGGGTCGAGCAGCAGCTTGTTGGGGTTGAAGCGGTGGCCGCGGTCGGGCCGCCAGGGACCGTGCACGCGCAGCCCGTAGACCAGCCCCGCGCCGGCGCCGGGCAGGTGGCCGTGCCAGACGTCGTCGGTCTTGGCCGGCAGCGGCAGGCGCGCCAGTTCGCGCCGGCCTTCGGCGTCGAACAGACACAGATCGATCTGCGAGGCATGCTCGGAGGCGACCGCGACGTTGACGCCGCCGTCGACCAGCGTCGCGCCCAGCGGCCAGGGCCGGCCCGGCTGCAGCGCGGCCGGCGGCGCGGCGCTCAAGGCACCCACTGCAGGAAGACGGTCGCCAGCGGCGGCAGGTCGAGCAGCACGCTGTGCGGGCAGCCGTGCCAGGGCACGGGCTCGCTGCCCGCGGCCGCGAACGGCGTGCCGACGTTGCTGCCGCCGTACCAGGCCGAATCGGTGTTGAGCCGCTCTTCCCAGCGCCCGGCCGCCGGCACGCCGACGCGAAAGCCGTGATGCACCACGGGCGCGAAGTTGCACACCACGAGCATCAGGTCGCCGTGCGCGCCGCGGCGCACGAAGGCCAGCACGCTGCGCCGCGCGTCGTCGTGCTCGATCCACTGGAAGCCCGCGCCGCTGAAGTCCTGCTCGTGCAGCGCAGGGCTCGACTTCAGCAGCGCGTTGAGGTCGCGCACCAGCCGCAGCACGCCGGCGTGGGCATCGTCGCCGAGCAGGTGCCAGTCGAGGCTGGCGTCGTGGTTCCACTCGCGTTCTTGGGCAAACTCGCCGCCCATGAACAGCAGCTTCTTGCCGGGGTGCGCCCACATGAAGCCGTAGTACGCGCGCAGGTTGGCGAAGCGCTGCCAGCGGTCGCCCGGCATCTTGCCGATGAGCGAGCCCTTGCCGTGCACCACCTCGTCGTGCGAGAGCGGCAGCACGAAGTTCTCGTTGAAGGCGTAGACCAGGCCGAAGGTCATCTCGCCATGGTGGTAGGGGCGGTGCACCGGGTCGCGCCGCATGTACTGCAGCGTGTCGTGCATCCAGCCCATGTTCCACTTGTAGTGGAAGCCCAGGCCGCCGGTGTAGGTGGGGCGGCTCACGCCGGGGAAGGCGGTGCTTTCTTCGGCCAGCGTCACCGCTTGCCCGCGTTCGATGCCGATCACCTCGTTGAAGCGGCGGATGAAGGAGATGGCCTCGAGGTTCTCGCGTCCGCCGTGCACGTTGGGGATCCACTCGCCGGGCTTGCGGCTGTAGTCGCGGTAGAGCATCGAGGCGACGGCGTCGACGCGCAGCCCGTCGACGCCGTAGCGCTCCAGCCAGTACAGCGCGCTGCCGACGAGGAAGTTGCGCACCTCGGTGCGGCCGAAGTTGTAGATGAGGGTGTTCCAGTCGTTGTGGAAGCCTTCCCTCGGGTCGGCGTACTCGTACAGCGCCGTGCCGTCGAAGCGCACGAGGCCGTGCGCGTCGTTCGGAAAGTGAGCCGGCACCCAGTCGAGCAGCACGCCGATGCCGGCGGCGTGCGCGGCGTCGACGAAGCGGCGCAGCCCGGCCGCGTCGCCGAAGCGCGAGCCGTCGGGCTGCGGCCGGCTGAAGCGTGCGGTCGGCGCGTACATCGCCAGCGTCTGGTAGCCCCAGCTGCCGTCGAACGGGTGTTCGCTCACCGGCAGCAGCTCCAGGTGGGTGAAGCCCATGTCGCGGGCGTAGGGCACGAGCGTCTCGGCCAGCTCGTCCCAGTTCAGCCAGCGGTCGCCTTCTTCGGGCCTGCGCCGCCAGCTGCCCAGGTGCACCTCGTAGATGCTGATCGGCGCCGCCAGGCCGTTGGCGCGGCCGCGCTCGGACGACGGCTCGGCCACCGGCGGCATCACCGCGACGACGCTCGCCGTGCCCGGGCGCAGCTCGGCGGCGCGGGCCATCGGGTCGGCCTTCTGCGGCAGCAGAGCGCCGTGCCGGTCGAGCAGCTCGAACTTGTAGCGTGCGCCGGGCCCCACGCCGGGCATGAACAGCTCCCACACGCCGCACTCGCGGCGCAGCCGCATGGGGTGGCGCCGGCCGTCCCAGTGGTTGAAGTCGCCCACGACCGAGACGCGCGCGGCGTTCGGCGCCCACACGGCGAAGGCGGTGCCGTCGACGCCGTCCATGCTGCGCGGCGTGGCGCCCAGGATCTCGTAGGGCCGCAGGTGCGAGCCTTCGCCCAGCAGCCAGGCGTCGAGCTCGCCCAGCACGGTGCCGAAGCGGTACGGGTCCTCGATCACCGACTGCTGGCCGTCGCCCCAGGTCACCTGCAGGCGGTAGCGCGGCGCGCGGCACGGCACCACGCCTTCGAACACGCCTTCGGGGTGCAGCGCGCGCAGCGGCCAGGCGTGCGGCTCGACGTGCAGGGCGTCGGCTTCCACCAGCGCCTGCACGTCTGCGGCGCCGGGCAGGAAGGCGCGGATGGAGGTCTGCCGCCCGCCGGCGCCGTGCGGCCCGAGCACCGAGAACGGGTCGCCGTGGCGGCCGCTGCACAGCCGGTGGATGTCGTCGCTGCCGAGTGTCACCCTCGCTTCACCTCTGCTTCACGTCGTGCCGGCCCTGGGGCGAGCCGCGTGCCCGGGCACGGCCGGTGCGCACCGGCCGCTGGGCACCGGCCGGTGGTGCACCGGCCGATGGGGGTCATCCCTTGGGCTGCAAGCCCCATACCTCGCGAGCGTAGTCGGCGATGGCCCGGTCCGACGAGAAGAAGCCCACGCCCGCGACGTTGGCGATGGCCTTCCGCGCCCACGCCGCGCGGTCGCGGTACAGCGCGTCGGCGCGCATCTGCGCCTGGCAGTAGCTGTCGAAGTCGGCCAGCAGCATGTAGTGGTCGCCGCCCCACAGCAGCGAATCGACCAGCGCGCGGTAGCGGCCCGGCTCGTCCTCGCAGAACTGGCCACTGCCGATGGCGTCGAGCACGGCCTTGATGCGCGGGTTGTGCTCGTACAGCCGCAGCGGCTGGTAGCCGGCGGCGCGCTGGGCCATCACCTCGGCCGCCGAGAGGCCGAAGATGAAGATGTTGTCGTCGCCCACCTGCTGGCGGATCTCGATGTTGGCGCCGTCGTCGGTGCCGATGGTGAGCGCGCCGTTGAGCGCCAGCTTCATGTTGCCGGTGCCGCTGGCCTCGGTGCCCGCGGTGGAAATCTGCTCGGAGAGATCCGCCCCCGGCATGATCACCTCGGCCACCGAGACGCCGTAGTTCGGCACGAACACCACCTTGAGCCGGCCGCGGATGCGCGGGTCGTGGTTGATCACGCTGCCCACGTCGTGGATCAGCCGGATCACGTTCTTGGCCGCGTGGTAGCTGCTGGCGGCCTTGCCGGCGAAGATCACCGTGCGCGGCACCCAGTCGCCCTCCGGGTCGGCCAGCATCGCCTGGTAGCGCGCCACCACGTGCAGCACGTTGAGCAGCTGGCGCTTGTATTCGTGGATGCGCTTGACCTGCACGTCGAACAGGCTCGCCGGGTCCACCACGATGCCGGTGGCGGCGCGGATGTGCTCGGCCAGGCGCATCTTGTTGCCGTGCTTGACCGCCAGGAAGGCGTTGCGGAAGTCGGCGCGCTCGGCGTGCGGCAGCAGGCGCTCGAGCTGCTTGAGGTCGAGCCGCCAGCCGTGGCCGATGGCGCTGTCCACCAGCGAGCTCAGGCCCGGGTTGGCCTGAGCCAGCCAACGCCGCGGCGTCACGCCGTTGGTGACGTTGGTGAAGCGCTGCGGCCAGAGGCTCGCGAAGTCGGCGAAGATGGTCTGCGTCAGCAGTTCGCTGTGCAAGGCCGAGACACCGTTGACCTTGTGGCTGCCGACGATCGACAGGTTGGCCATGCGCACCCGGCGCTCGCTGCCCTGGTGCTGGCCTTCGTCGATGAGCGACAGCCGGCGCAGGAAGTCGTTGTCGCCTGGGCGGTGCGCCGCGGCCTCGGCCAGGAACTCGGCGTTGATGCGGAAGATGATCTCCAGGTGGCGCGGCAGCACGTGCTGCATCAGGCCCACCGGCCAGGTCTCCAGCGCCTCGGGCATCAGCGTGTGGTTGGTGTAGCTGAAGACCTTGGTCGTCATCGCCCAGGCGTTGCGCCAGCCGAAGCCGTGTTCGTCGACCAGCAGGCGCATCAGCTCGGCCACGCCGATGGCCGGGTGCGTGTCGTTGAGGTGGATCGCGACCTTGTCGGCCAGGTTGGTGAGGCTGCCGTGCTCCTCGAGGTGGCGGGCCAGGATGTCCTGGATGCTGGCGCTGGTGAAGAAGTACTCCTGGCGCAGCCGCAGCTCGCGACCGGCCGGCGTGCTGTCGTTGGGGTACAGCACCCAGGAGATGTTCTCGTAGAGGTTCTTGAACTCGGCGGCGCGCGCGTAGTCGCCGCTGTTGAAGGCGTGCAGGTCGATCTGGCTCGGCGCGACGGCCTTCCACAGCCGCAGCGTGCTCACGCGCTGGGTGCCATGGCCGGGCACCACCATGTCGTAGGCCTTGGCGTTGACCTCGCCGGCGTGGCGCCAGGTGGGCACCCGGCTCGGGTCGGCGGCGGGCTCGACCCAGCCGCCGAAGCGCACGGGGTAGTGCACGCCGCTGCGCGGAAACTCCCAGGGCGTGCCGTCCTCCACCCAGGGGTCGGGGTGCTCGACCTGGCGGCCGTGGTGGATGCTCTGGGCAAACATGCCGAACTCGTAGCGGATGCCGTAGCCGTAGCTCGGCAGCTCCAGCGTCGCCATGCTGTCGAGGAAACACGCCGCCAGGCGGCCCAGGCCGCCGTTGCCCAGCGCGGCGTCGGGCTCGGTCGCGGCCAGGTCCTCGAGCGTGGTGGCGTGCAGGCGCGCGGCGTTGCCCATCTCGCCGCGCAGGTCCAGCGCGGCCAGGGCGTTGGAGAGCGTGCGGCCGATCAGGAACTCCATCGACAGGTAGTACACGCGCCGCGCCTTGGTCTGGCGGTCGGCCGCGTCGGTGGCCACCCAGCGTTGGGACAACTGCTCTCGTGCCACCTGCGCCACGGCCTGCATGATCTCCGTGGGCGAGGCTGCCGACGGCGCGGTGCCCACCGTGGTGAGCAGGTGGCGCTCGACCGCCGCCGCGGTGGGCGTGGGCGCCGCGGCCAGGCGATCGTCGAGGGAAGCGGGTGCGGACGAGGACGTGCTCATGTGGTGGGCTTCGGAGGCCGTTGAAGGAAGCCGGCTTGCCCGGCGACGGGCGCCGAGTGTCGACCATGGATCGGGCCGACACAAGGGCTTGAATGGGTGGATCGATGTAGTTCTACTACACGGAGGCACACGATGATCGAGTTTCGTGGCGTTACTTTGCGAACGGCGACAGGCACTTACGGAGACCCATCGGTCGCAGCCCGTTTGATCACGGCGGCCGCCGCGGCCGTGGCGTGCTGTAATTCTGCTGCCTCCGCAGCCTGGGGGCGCATGTGATGCAACCCATCGACGTCGCCCGCAGCCTCGATCTTCCGCGCCGTGCCGTGGCCCTCGTGCTTGCCGGCGGGCGCGGCAGCCGGCTCAAGAACCTGACCGACACCCGCGCCAAGCCCGCCGTGTACTTCGGCGGCAAGTTCCGCATCGTCGACTTCGCGCTGTCCAACTGCCTCAACAGCGGCATCCGGCGCATCGGCGTCATCACCCAGTACAAGAGCCACAGCCTGCTGCGCCACCTGCAGCGCGGCTGGGCCTTCCTCAAGACCGAGATGAACGAGTTCGTCGACCTGCTGCCGGCGCAGCAGCGGGTGGACGAGGAGCACTGGTACCGCGGCACCGCCGACGCCGTCTACCAGAACCAGGACATCCTGGCCGCGTACCGCGCCGACTACGTGGTGGTGCTGGCCGGCGACCACATCTACAAGCAGAACTACGCGCTGATGCTCGCCGACCACGTGGCCCACGGCCGCGAGTGCACGGTGGGCTGCATCGAGGTGCCGCGCATGCAGGCCACGGCCTTCGGGGTGATGCACGTCGACGAGCAGCGCCACATCATCGACTTCGTCGAGAAGCCGGCCGACCCGCCGCCCATGCCCGGCAAGCCCGACCGCGCCCTGGCCAGCATGGGCATCTACGTCTTCAACGCCAAGTACCTGTACCGCGAGCTCGAGCGCGACATGCAGGACGAGAAGTCGAACCACGACTTCGGCAAGGACATCATCCCGAAGATGGTCAAGGCCGGCGTGGCCGTGGCCCACCCGTTCGAGCTCAGCTGCGTCGGCAGCAAGCCGGGGCAGGAGCCGTACTGGCGCGACGTGGGCACGATCGACGCCTACTGGGACGCCAACATCGACCTGACGGCGACCGATCCGCTGCTCAACCTGTACGACACGCACTGGCCGATCTGGACCTACCAGCCGCAGCTGCCGCCGGCGAAGTTCGTGCACAACGAGCCCAACCGGCGCGGCAGCGCGATCGAGTCACTGGTGTCGGGCGGCTGCATCGTCAGCGGCTCGGTGTTCCGCTCGGTGCTGTTCTCCACCGTGCGCGTGCACTCCCACGCCCAGGTCAACTGGGCGGTGCTGCTGCCCGGCGTGCAGGTGGGGCGGCATGCGCGGCTCAACCGCGTGGTGGTCGACCGCGACTGCGTCATCCCCGACCATCTCGTCATCGGCGAGGACCCGCAGGCCGACGCCGAACGCTTCTACCGCACCGACAGCGGCATCGTGCTGGTCACGCGCGAGATGCTGCGCAAGCTCTGACAACCGACAACGACGCCACCGTGGACCGATCGCCCCTGAAGCTGCTGCACGTCGCCGCCGAAGTCTTCCCGCTCATCAAGACCGGCGGCCTTGCCGACGTCGTCGCCGCGCTGCCGGTGGCGCAGGCGCAGCAGGGCTGCGACGTGCGCCTGCTCTTGCCGGGCCTGCCGGCGGTGATGGAAGGCGTGCAGGGCGCGCGCCCGGTCATCGACATCGGCGCCTGCTTCGGCGCCCTGCGCGTGCGGCTGCTGCTGGCGCGCATGCCCGGCACGGCGCTGCCGGTGTACGTGGTCGACGCGTCCTACCTCTACCGCCGCGCCGGCAGCCCCTACCAGGACGGCCAGGGCGAGGAGTGGCCCGACAACCTGCAGCGCTTCGCCCTGCTGGGCTGGGTGGCGGCGCACCTGGCCGCCGACGACGCCGACCCGCAGTGGGCGCCCGACATCGTGCACGCCCACGACTGGCACGCCGCCATGGTCTGCGCCTACATGGCCGAGCACCCCCCGACCCGCGCTGCCTCGGTCTTCACGGTGCACAACCTGGCGTTCCAGGGCCTGTTCCCGATGCACGACTGGCCGATGCTCGGCATGGCCTCGCGCCTGATGTCGCCTTCGGGCCTGGAATTTCACGGCCAGCTCAGCTTCATGAAGGCGGGGCTGACCTGCGCCGACCACGTCACCACGGTGAGCCCCACGTATGCACGCGAGATCGCCAGCCACGAGTTCGGCTGCGGCCTCGACGGCGTCATCCGGGGTCGCGGCCACCAGGTGACGGGCATCCTGAACGGCATCGACTGCGAGATCTGGAACCCGGCCACCGATCCCTCCATCGCCGCACGCTACGACGCCGCGCGGCCCGCGGCCAAGCGCGAGTGCCGGCGCGCCCTGCAGTCCGACCTGCAGCTGCACCCCGACGACCAGGCGCTGCTGCTCACCGTGGTGAGCCGGCTGACCGCGCAGAAGGGGCTGGACCTCGTGCTCGCCGCGCTGCCCGAGCTGGTGCGCGCCGGCGTGCAGTTCGCCGTGCAGGGCACGGGCGAGCCGGCGCTCGAAGCGGCCTTCCGCATGGCGCAGCAGGCGCACCCCGGCCGCGTGCACGTGCACATCGGCTACGACGAGGTGCGCGCGCACCGGCTCATCGCCGGCGCCGACGTCATCGCCGTGCCGTCGCGCTTCGAACCCTGTGGCCTGACGCAGATGTACGGCCTGCGCTACGGCACGCTGCCGGTGGTGCGGCGCGTCGGCGGCCTGGCCGACACGGTGATCGATGCCGACGACCGGGGCCGCAACGCCGGCCTGGCCACCGGCTTCACCTTCGACGCCGCCACGCCGGTGGCCTTCGAGCGCGCCGTGCGCCGCGCGATCGAGCTGCGCGCGCAGCAGCCGCAGGCCTGGGCCGAGATGATGTCGCGCGGCATGACGCAGCCGCTGTCGTGGGCCGAGCCGGCGCGCGCCTACCAGCGGCTGTACGAATCGCTGCTGGGTGCGCGGCTGGCGCAGCACGGCGCGCCGCGGCCGTACTGACGGCCGCTGCGCCCCTGCTCGCGCCGCTGCACCAGCGGAGCAGGGCGGCGTCGGGCGTGCGCCACGCCGCCCGCGCGGTCACATCGCCATCGGCGCGAACTGGCGCAGCCAGTGCGTGCTGAAGTAGTCCTCCAGCGACCGCGGCGCGCCGGCGTCGCGGCATTCGCCGCGGATGCGGTCGCGCATCTGCTCGAAGGCGATGTGGCTCGAGAAGCGCCGCGCGGCGCCGTGCGCCGGCACGCCGGGGGTCGAGAACGCCGGGCCGTGCGCCGAGGCGGCATCGGCGCGCAGCCATTTCCAGGTGAGCGCGAGCACGCGCTCCTGCAGCTCGATGTGGTCGTCCAGGGGCATGGGTCCGATGCTGCCTGCGCCGCACGGCGCGCGCGCGCGGCGGGCGAGCCGGGGAGCGGCGCATTTCACGCCGCGGCGGCGGGATTTCCCGGCCCAACCTGGGGGTCGGTGCGGCGCGGGGGCTCGGCCGCAGGGATGCCGTGTCGCGCCGGCAACCGAAGCGCGCCGCACGCCGCGGCATCATCGCCGCCATGCCCGCGTCCGCCTCGCCTGCCACCGCATCCGAACTGAACGCGCCACTCGCGGCGCGGCTCGTCGCCTTCGTCGCGCGCCCCGGCGAGGTCGTCGCCGCCGGCGCGCCGCTGGTGGTGCTGGAGGCGATGAAGATGGAGCACGAGCTGGTCGCGCCCACGGCCTGCCGCGTGCTGGACTGGCTGGCCGACGTCGACGAGATGGTGCACGAGGCCCAGCCCCTGCTGCGCCTGCAGCCGCTGGCCGACGCCGCGCCCGCCGACTGGGCGCAGACCGCGACTGCCCGCGACGATCAACCGCGCGCCGACCTGCGCGCCCTGGCCGACCGCCTCGCCTGGACCGCCGACGCCGCCCGGCCCGACGCCGTGGCGCGGCGCCATGCCGCCGGCCGCCTGACCGCGCGTGAGATCGTCGCCGCGCTGTGCGACCCTGGCAGCTTCAGCGAAGTCGGCGCCCTGGCCGTGGCCGCGCAGCGCACGCGCCGCAGCGACGACGACCTGATGCGCCACACGCCGGCCGACGGCCTGGTGTGCGGCACGGCGCGCGTCGGCGGCATCCCGGCCGTGGTGCTGGTCTACGACGCCACGGTGCTGGCCGGCACTCAGGGCATGCGCAACCACCAGAAGACCGACCGCCTGCTGCAGCTGGCCGCGCGCCGCCGCCTGCCCGTGCTGCTGTGGGCCGAAGGCGGCGGCGGCCGGCCGGGCGACGTCGACATGCCGGTGGTGGCCGGGCTGCACGTGCCCACCTTCGCCGCGTTCGCCGCGCTCTCCGGACGCGTGCCGCTGATCGGCATGGTGGGCGGCCGCTGCTTCGCCGGCAACGCCGCGCTGCTGGGCTGCTGCGACGTCATCGTCGCCACGCGCGGCGCCAACATCGGCATGGGCGGCCCGGCGATGGTGGAAGGCGGCGGGCTCGGCACGTTCACGCCCGAGCAGATCGGCCCGGCCACCGAGCAGTGGGCCAACGGCGTCATCGACCTGCTGGTGGACGACGACGCCGCCGTGGTGGGCGCCGGCCGGCGCGCCCTGGCGCTGCTGTGCGGCAGCCGCGAAGCCGCCTGGCAGGCTGGCGACGCCACCGCGCTGCGCGACGCCGTGCCCGAGCAACGGCAGCGCGCCTACGACGTGCGGCGGCTCATGGCACAGCTGTTCGACACCGGCTCCGTGCTCGAGCTGCGCGCCGGCCACGGCCAGGCGGTGTCGACGGCGCTGGCGCGCCTGGAAGGCCGCCCGCTGGGCGTGCTGGCCAGCAATCCGCAGCACCTGGGCGGTGCCATCGACGCCGACGCGGCGGACAAGGCGGCGCGCTTCATGGCGCTGTGCAGCGCGCACGGCCTGCCGCTGGTCAGCCTGGTCGACACACCGGGCTTCATGGTCGGGCCGCAGAGCGAACGGCAGGCCCAGGTGCGGCGCGCCAGCCGGATGTTCATCGAAGGTGCACGCCTGGCCGTGCCGCTGGTGGCCGTGGTGCTGCGCAAGGCCTATGGCCTGGGCGCGATGGCGATGACGGCCGGCGGCTTCCAGGCCTGCGACGCGATCTGCGCCTGGCCCAGCGGCGAGTTCGGCGCCATGGGGCTGGAAGGCGCGGTGCGGCTGGGCTGGCGCAAGGAACTCGAGGCCGTGCCCGAGGGCGCCGAGCGCGAGGCGCTGTTCCAGCGCCTGCTCGCGGCGCAGCGCGCGGCGGGCAGCGCGATTCCGATGGCGGCGACGCTCGAGATCGACGCCGTCATCGACCCGGCACACACCCGACCGTGGCTCGTGAACGCGCTGGCCGCGGCGTCCGCGAGCGGGCAGGGCGTGTAACGCGCCGTCCCTGCGCCCGACAAAGCTGAAGCCTGGCCGGATCGGGCGCGTTACGGCCCGGCGACGCCGGGCCGGGACCCTCGATTGCCGATGGCCGGCTTCGCCACCCGGTGCGAAGATGCGCCGCGTCGACCGTCACCGCCATGCCCCAAGCCCGCCCCCACGCCAGCCCCGTCCGCAGCGCCAGCGCCGCCGGCACCCTGGCCGCACGCTTCGAAACGGTGCGCGCGCAGTCCTTGGCGCTGGCGGCACCCTTGTCCGAGGCCGACTGCCAGGTGCAGAGCATGCCCGACGCCAGCCCGGCGAAATGGCACCTGGCGCACGTCACGTGGTTCTTCGAGACGCTGGTGCTCGAGCGCTTCGAGCCCGGCTTCGCGCCGCACGATCCGGCCTACCGGGTGCTGTTCAACAGTTACTACAACGGCATCGGCGAACAGCACCCGCGGCCGCAGCGGGGGTTGATCACGCGCCCCGACCTGGCCGAGGTGCTGGCCTACCGCCGGGCCGTCGACGAACGCCTGCTCGCGCTGCTGGCCGATGACGCGCCGCCACTGCCGGCCGAGGCGCTGGCGCTGATCGAACTGGGCCTGCACCACGAGCAGCAGCACCAGGAACTGCTGCTCACCGACGTGCTGCACCTGTTCTCGTGCAACCCGCTCGCACCGGTGTACCAGCCGCGCTGGCCGCTGCAGACGGTGCAGCCGGTGGACCTGTCGTGGGTCGATCACCACGGCGGCCTGGTCGAGATCGGCCATGCTGGCGACGGCTTCGCCTTCGACAACGAAGCGCCGCGCCACCGCCAGTTCCTCGCGCCGTACCGGCTGGCCAACCGCCTGGCCACCAACCACGAGTGGCTGGCCTTCATGGCCGACGGCGGCTACCGCGACCCGCGCTGGTGGCTCTCCGCCGGCTGGGACTGGGTGCGCACGCAGTCGGTCCGCGCACCGCTCTACTGGCGCGCAGGCGACGACGGCCGCTGGTGGAGCTTCACCCTGCACGGCCTGGTGCCGGTGGACCCGCACACGCCGGTGACGCACGTGAGCCTGTACGAGGCGGACGCCTATGCGCGCTGGGCCGCGGCGCAGCACGGCCTGCCGCTGCGCCTGCCCACCGAAGCCGAGTGGGAGCACGCCGCCGCGCCGCTGGCGGCCGACGCCCAGCGTGGCATCCCGGCGGGCAACTTCGTCGACACCGGCGCGCTGCACCCGCTGCCGGTGGCGCAAGGCCATGAAGGGCTGCTGCAGCTCTATGGCGACGGCTGGGAGTGGACGTCGAGCGCCTACGCGCCGTATCCCGGCTTCCGGCCGAACGCCGGCGCGGTCGGCGAATACAACGCCAAGTTCATGTGCGACCAGACGGTGCTGCGCGGCGGCTCGTGCGCCACGCCGCGCGACCACGTGCGCGCCAGCTACCGCAACTTCTTCCCCTCGTCCGCGCGCTGGCAGTTCACCGCCGTGCGCCTGGCCTGCGACGCCTGACACACCGCCGCCGATCGAAGCCACCGCCATGCCGCCCGCCATCGTTCCCCGCCAGCACGACGCCGCGCCGGCGTTCGTGTCGTGCCCGCCCGCCGACGAAGCCGACGCCGCGCTCGAGCTCGCCGCCGGCCTGCAGCGCTCGCCGGCCGAGGTGTCGCCGAAGTTCCTCTACGACCGGCTCGGCTCGATGCTGTTCGACGCCATCACCGCGCTGCCGGAGTACTACCCCACCCGCACCGAAGCCGCGGTCTTCGAGCGCCACGGGGCCGAGATCGCCGCCGCCGTGGGCGCGCGGCTGCCGGCAGGCTTTGCCATGGTCGACCTCGGCGCCGGCGATGGCGCCAAGGCGGCGCGCCTGTTCGATGCCCTGCAGCCTGCGCGTTATGTCGCGGTGGACATCTCCGAGGCCTACCTGCGCAGCAGCATCGCCTCGCTGCAGCAACGCCACCCGGCGATCCGCATGACGGGCGTGGCGCTGGACTTCTCGCGCCGCCTGGCGCTGCCCGCGGGCCTCGTCGAAGGTGCCGGGCTGGTGTTCTACCCCGGCTCGAGCATCGGCAACTTCGCGCCGCCCGACGCGCTGCGCCTGCTGCGCCAGGCCCGTGCGGTGGCCGGCAGCGGCGGTGCGTTGCTCATCGGCGCCGACCTGGTGAAGGACGTGCGCGTGCTCGAAGCCGCCTACGACGACGCGCTGGGCGTGACGGCGGCCTTCAACCTCAACCTGCTGCGCCACGTGAACACGCTGCTCGGCAGCGCCTTCGACGTCACCGGCTGGCGCCACGTGGCGCTGTTCAATGCCGAGGCCTCGCGCATCGAGATGCACCTGGAGGCGCGGCAGGCCGTGCACGTGCGCTGGCCCGGCGGCGGACGCCGCTTCGAAGCGGGCGAGCGCATCCACACCGAGAACTCGTACAAGTGGACGCCCGAGACCTTCGAGGCCCTGCTCGACGACGCCGGCTGGCACGACGTGCAGTGCTGGACCGATCCGCAGCGCTGGTTCGGCGTGTTCCTGGCGCGGGCCTGACCGGTCGTCGACCGCGGCGCGGCCTTATGCTGGCCGCATGAACACCGAACCGCGACTCACGAGCCTGTCCCACGGCGGCGGCTGCGGCTGCAAGATCGCGCCGGGCGTGCTGCGCGAGATCCTCGGCCGCACGCCGGCGCTGCCGGTGCCGCCCGAGCTGCTGGTCGGCATCGAGACCAGCGACGACGCCGCGGTCTGGCGCCTGAACGACGAGCAGGCGCTCGTGGCGACGACCGACTTCTTCATGCCGATCGTCGACGATCCGTTCCACTTCGGCCAGATCGCGGCCACCAACGCCATCAGCGACGTCTACGCCATGGGCGGGCGGCCGATCTTCGCCCTGGCGCTGGTGGGCATGCCGATCAACGTGCTGTCGCCCGCCACCATCGCGCGTGTGCTCGAAGGCGGCGCCGAGACCTGCCGCCACGCCGGCATCCCCATCGCCGGCGGCCACACGATCGATTCGGTCGAGGCGATCTACGGCCTGGTGGCGCTCGGCCTGGTGCACCCGCAGCGCGTCAGGCGCAACGCCGACGCCCGCGCCGGCGACGTGCTGGTGCTGGGCAAGCCCATCGGCGTGGGCGTGCTCTCGGCGGCGCTGAAGAAAGGCGAGCTCGACGACGCCGGCTACGCCCGCATGGTGGCGACGACGACGCGGCTGAACACGCCCGGCCCGGAACTCGCGGCGATCGACGGCGTGCACGCGCTGACCGACGTCACCGGCTTCGGCCTCGCCGGCCACGCGCTCGAAGTCGCGCGCGGCGCGGGCTGCACGCTGCGGTTGCAGTGGCGCGACGTGCCGGTGCTGCCCGGCGCGCGGGCGCTGGCGGCGCAGGGCTTCGTCACCGGCGCTTCGGGCCGCAACTGGGCGGGCTACGGCCACGAGGTGGCGCTGCCCCCGGCGTTCGCCGCGGAAGGCCGGGCGCTGCTGAGCGATCCGCAGACCAGCGGCGGGCTGCTGGTGAGCTGCGCGCCGCAGGCGGTGGACGCGGTGCTGGGCGTGTTCCGCCGCCATGGCTTCGACGACGCGGCCGTGGTGGGCACGGTCGAGCACGGCGCGGCGCAGCTGGTGGTCGAGGGCTGAGGGCCCCAGCGTCCGGTCCGAGCCGGGCAACGGGACGCGCCCGCCCGAAGCGTCGCGCACCCGGTGCCCGCGCCTTGGGCGACGCTCACGTCGGCGGCAGGCCGATGAATGCACGCAGCGGCGGCAAGGTGCGCTGCGGGTCTTCCTCGTGCGGCAGGTGGCCCAGGTCGTCGAACACCACCAGCTGGCTGCCGGCGATGCGGCGTTCGAAGTCGCGCGCCACCGACGGCGGGATGAGCCGGTCGCGGCCACCCCAGAGCACCAGCGTCGGCTGCCGCACCCGGGCCAGGCGCGCGGCGTCGTCGGCGCTGGGCGCGTTCTGGCGCAGCAGCAGGCCCAAAGCGCGGCGGTTGCCTTCGCGGCTCAGCAGCTCGAAGTGCCGGTCGACCAGCTCGGTGGTGACGCGCTCGGGGTGGCCGTACAGCTGCACCAGCCCCTGGGCGACGAGCGCGCGCGGCATGACGTGCTCGCCGATGCGCGACAGCACCGGCAACCTCGCCACGACGAAGCCCAGCGGCACCGCCTCGGGCTCGAACGGCGGCCCCATGGCATCGACCAGCACCAGGCGCGAGACGCGCGCCGGCTCGGCCACGGCGATGCGCCAGGCCACGCTGCCACCGAAGCTGTTGCCCACGAGCACGGCGCGGTCGATGCCGCGGGCGTCGAGCACGTCCAGCACGAAGCGCGCAACCGTCTCGGCGCGGTAGTCGTCGGCCGGATACGCGCCGCCGAACGGGCCGGTGAGCCCGGCGCCGGGCAGGTCGATGCGCAGCACGCGGCGCTGGCCGCGCAGCGCACGCGCCCAGCCTTCCCAGGTGTGCAGGCTGGAGCCGGCGCCGTGCAGCAGCACCAGCGGCTCGGGGTCGTCGCGCGGGCCTTCGTCGCGCAGGTGCACGGCCATGCCGCCCACCTCGATGAAGTCCGATGGCGGCTGGGCCCAGCGCGCCACCAGGCCCTCGACGGGCCGGTCGGGCGCGCGCGACAAGGCCAGGGCCAGCGCGGTCAGCATCAGCAGCACGCCGGCGGCGCGCAGCAGCCAGGCGCTCAGCACGGGGCCGCCGGCACGGGCGCCGCGCCCGTGGCAACAAACGAAACGGGCACCGCGACCAATGACACGCCCCGATTGTAGGAAGCGCCACCACAATCGCGCCGCCACGGATGGCACGACGGACGGGCTCCATGTTCGACAAGCTGAACCAACTGAGCACCTCGCACGGTGAACTGCGCCCGGGCAAGGGCATGGTCTCGGGCGTGATCGCGCTGCTGCTCGCGGTGCTGTGCTTCCTGGGCGTGCTGGCCTTCCACTTCCCCGAGTACCTGACCACGCCGCAGCTGCGCAAGAGCTACGACGTCGAGGTCATGCGCCAGCTGCTGTACTGGTCGCTGGTGCTGTCGGGGGCCATCGCGCTGTTCAACGTGGCCTTCGGCCGGGTGCGCTGGCTGTCGCTGGCGGCCTTCGTGCTCATCGCGCTGACGCTGCTGCTGGGCGCGCACAAGGTCGAGGTCGATCCGAACTTCCCCGACCACACGCCCTACATCGGCCTGGACTGGTTCATCCTCGACCTGCTGGGCAGCTCGCTCATCTTCGTGGCCATCGAGAAGCTGTTCGCGCTGCGCAAGGACCAGCCGGTGTTCAGGCCCGAATGGCAGACCGACTTCCACCACTTCATCGTCAACCACATGCTGGTGGGCTTCGTGCTGCTGGTGGTGAATCTGCTGGTGCACCAGCTCTTCGGCTGGGCGGCCAGCGACGGCATCCGCGGCTGGGTGCAGGGCCTGAACTTCTGGGTGGCGCTGTTCGCCATCATCCTCGTCGCCGACCTGGTGCAGTACTGGACGCACCGCGCCTACCACGAGGTGCCGCTCTTGTGGCGCCTGCACGCCGTGCACCACAGCACCAAGCACATGGACTGGATGGCCGGCTCGCGCCAGCACATCCTCGAGCTGATCATCACCCGCACGCTGGTGCTGGCGCCGATCTACGTGCTGGGCTTCTCCAAGGAAGTGATCGATGCCTACATCGTGGTCGTCGGCTTCCAGGCGGTGTTCAACCACGCCAACGTGAGCGTGCGGCTGGGGCCGCTGCGCTACCTGATCGTCACGCCCAACTTCCACCACTGGCACCACAGCCAGGACGACGAGGCCATCGACCGGAACTACGCCGCGCACTTCGCCTTCATCGACCACCTGTTCGGCACCGCGGTGCAGAGCCCGCGCGAGTGGCCGGCGCGCTACGGCGTGGTGGGCGACTACGTGCCCGACGGCTTCGTCCGCCAGCTGCTGTTCCCCTTCACCTGGAGGCCGGGGCAGGGCAGCTAGCCCGGCGCGGCGCATCGCGCCCGGGTCGCGGCCCCCGAGGCCGGCGCTTCCTAGAATGCGCCGATGAGTTTCGTCCACCTGCGCACGCACACCGAGTACTCGGTGGTCGATGGCACGCTGCGCATTCCCGACGCCGCCGCCGCGGCGCGCGCCGACGGCCAGGGCGCCCTGGCCATCACCGACCTGAACAACCTGTTCGGAGCGATCAAGTTCTACAACGCCTGCCGGGGCAAGGGCGTCAAGCCGATCATCGGCGTGGACGTGTTCATGGAGCCGCTGCCCGCCGCCGGCGGCGCCGCCGGCGGCATGGCCGAGCGCCAGCCGTCGCGCCTGCTGCTGCTGGTGCAGAACACGGCCGGCTACCTCAACGTGTGCGAGTTGCTGGCGCGCGGCTGGGTGGGCAATGTGCAGCGCGGCCAGGCCTGGCTGAAGTGGGAGTGGCTGGCCGAACGCGGCGAGGGACTGATCGCGCTGTCGGGCGCGGATGCCGGCGCCTTGGGCCAGGCGCTGCTGGCGGGCGACGACGAGCGCGCGCAGGCGGTGGCCGCGCGGCTGGCGCAACTCTTCCCCGGGCGTTTCTACGTCGAGCTGCAGCGCGCCGGGCTGCCGGGCCAGGAAGCACACGTGCGCGCGGCAGTGAAGCTGGCGGCGGCGCTGCAGCTGCCGGTGGTGGCCACGCACCCGGTGCAGTTCCTCGAGGCCGACGACTTCGACGCCCACGAGGCGCGGGTGTGCATCGCCGAAGGCGAGACGCTCGCCAACCCGCGGCGCACCCGCCGCTTCACCCGCGAGCAGTGCTTCAAGACGCGCGCGCAGATGGCCGAGCTGTTCGTCGAGCTGCCCAGCGCGCTGGCCAACAGCGTGGAGATCGCCAAGCGCTGCAACCTGCAGCTGGTACTGGGCAAGCCGCGGCTGCCCGACTTTCCGACGCCGGGCGGCATCCCCATCGAGGCCTACTTCCGCCAGGCGTCGCAAGAAGGGCTTGAGAAACGCCTGCTCGCGCTGTACCCCGACCCGGCGCGGCGCGAAGCCGAGCGCCCGCGCTACGAACAGCGCCTGGCCTTCGAGCTGGACACCATCGTCAAGATGGGGTTCCCGGGCTACTTCCTCATCGTCTCGGACTTCATCGTCTGGGCCAAGGCCAACGGCTGCCCGGTGGGCCCGGGGCGCGGCTCGGGCGCGGGTTCGCTCGTCGCCTACGCGCTGTTCATCACCGACCTCGACCCGCTCGAGTACCAGCTGCTGTTCGAGCGCTTCCTGAATCCCGAACGCGTGTCGATGCCCGACTTCGACATCGACTTCTGCCAGGCCAACCGAGACCGCGTCATCGAGTACGTCAAGGCCAAGTACGGGCGCGAGGCGGTGAGCCAGATCGCCACCTTCGGCACCATGGCCAGCAAGGCGGCGCTGCGCGACGTCGGCCGGGTGCTGGGCATGGGCTACGGCCACGTCGACAGCGTCGCCAAGCTCGTGCCCGGGCTGCCCGGCAAGACCTACACGCTGGCGAAGGTGCCGGCCGACCCGAAGGACATCGACCCCGGCGTCATCTACGTGCGCCAGGAGGTGCCCGAGATCGAACAGCGCGAAGCCGCCGAGGAAGAGGTGGCCGAGCTGCTGGCGCTGGCCACGCGCGTCGAAGGCATCGTGCGCAACATCGGCATGCACGCCGGCGGCGTGCTGATCGCGCCGGGCAAGATCACCGACTTCTGCCCGCTCTACCAGCAGCCGGGCAGCGACAGCGCGGTGAGCCAGTACGACAAGGACGACGTCGAGGCCATCGGCCTGGTGAAGTTCGACTTCCTGGGCCTGGCCACGCTGACGATCCTGGAGCTGGCCAAGGACTTCATCCGGGCCCGTCGCAAGGGCCGCGAGGACTTCGCCTACGAGACGGTGCCGCTGAACGACGCGCGCGTCTACAAGCTCTTCGCCGACGGGCTGACCGAGGCCGTGTTCCAGTTCGAATCGCGCGGCATGCAGGGCATGCTGCGCGAGGCGCGGCCCACGCGGCTGGAGGACCTGATCGCGCTGAACGCGATGTTCCGCCCGGGGCCGATGGAGAACATCCCGAGCTTCTGCGCGCGCAAGAACGGCAAGGAGGAGATCACCTACCCCCACCCGCTGCTGGCCCAGGTGCTGGAGGAGACCTACGGCATCTTCGTCTACCAGGAACAGGTGATGCAGGCGGCGCAGCTGCTGGGCGGCTACTCGCTCGGCGGCGCCGACCTGTTGCGCCGCGCCATGGGCAAGAAGAAGCCCGAGGAGATGGCCAAGCACCGCGGCATCTTCCGCGAGGGCGCGGCCAAGCAGGGCATCCCGCCGGAGAAGGCCGACGAGGTCTTTGACCTGATGGAGAAGTTCGCCGGCTACGGCTTCAACAAGAGCCATGCCGCGGCGTACTCGCTGCTCGCGTACCACACGGCCTGGATCAAGGTGCATGCGACGGCGGAGTTCTACGCCGCCAACATGACGATCGAAGCCGACAACACCGACAAGCTCAAGGTGCTGCTGGCCGACGCCAAGCTGTTCGGCATCACCTTCGAGCCGCCGGACATCAACGCCGGGCTGTGGCGCTTCGAGCCGGTGAGCGACACGGTGGTGCGCTACGGCCTGGGCGCGGTCAAGGGCACGGGGCAGGGCGCCATCGAGGCCATCGTCGCGGCGCGCGAAGGCCGCGCCGGGGGTGGGGGCGGGCCGTTCAGGAGCCTGTTCGACTTCTGCGCCCGCGTCGACCGCAAGGCGGTGAACAAGCGCGCGGTGGAAGCGCTGGTGAAGGCGGGCGCGTTCGACAGCCTGCATCCGCAGCGCGAGGGCGGCCGCGCCGCGCTGCTGGCCAGCGTGGGCCTGGCCTTCGACTGGGCCGAGGCGCAGGAAGCCAACGCGCTGCAGGGCGGGTTGTTCGACCTGTTCGGCGGCGACGACGGCGCCGGCGACGCGCACGGCAGCAGCAAGCAGGAGCCGGGCCTCGTCAACGCAGTGCCCTGGGACGTGCGCGAGCGCCTGGTGCAGGAAAAAGGCGCGATCGGCTTCTACCTCTCGGGCCACCTGTTCGACGCCTGGAAGGACGAGGTGCGGCGCTTCGCGCGCCGGCCCATCGCCGAACTGGTCGACAGCCGCGAGCCGGTGCTCGTGGCCGGCATCGTCACCGACCCGCGCAGCGTGGTCGGCCAGCGCGGCAAGGTCTTCATCTTCAAGCTCGACGACGGCAGCGACGCCATCGAGGCCGTGGCCAACGACGAGGTGTTCGACGAGCAGCGCGAACTGATGGCCGAGGACCAGCTGATCGCCGTGCAGGGCCGGCTGCAGCCCGACCGGTTCAGCGGCGGCCTGCGCCTGAACGTCACCCAGGTGTGGGACCTGGCGGGCGCCCGCGCGCGTTTCGGCCGCCACCTCGCGGTGGAGCTCAACGGCGCGGCCAGCGCGCCGCCGGTGGCCGACGTGCTGCGCCTGTGGCCGCCGCGTCGCGTGGACAGCGAACACGGCGAACTGCGCCAGGGGCTGGCGATCCGCTTCAGGCTGCAGCGCCGCGAAGCCACGGCCGAGATCGACCTCGGCGAAGCCGCGCGCTTCTGGCCCTGCGACGAAGCGCTGGGCCGCTGGCGCAGCCTGGCGCACGGCGGCGCGGCGACGGTCGTGTACCCGGACTGACGCGCGCGGCGCAGCGGGTCAGCGCCAGACCCGATTCCACGCCCGATACACGGCGATACAGTCCGGGCCCATGCACGAAACACCGCTCACCGCACTTGTCCTGAGCGGCGGCGGTGCACGGGCGGCCTACCAGGTGGGTGTGCTGCGCGCCCTGGCGCGGCTGCGGCGCGAGGCACTGTCGCCGATGGCGCGGCTGCGCAATCCGTTCGGCGTCATCTGCGGCACCTCGGCCGGCGCCATCAACGCCGCGGCGCTGGCCGCAGGCGCCGACCGCTTCGAGGCCACGGTCGAGGTCATCGCCCGCGTGTGGCAGAACTTCCGCGCCGAGCAGGTGTACCGCGCCGATTCGCTCGGCGTCATCCGCTCGGGCGCGCAGTGGCTCACGATGCTGTCGGTGGGCTGGGCGCTGGCGCGCTGGCGCAAGGCGCGGCCGCGTTCGCTGCTGGACAACGCGCCGCTGGCCGAGCTGCTGCAGCGCCTGGTGCCGCTGGAGCGGCTGCCGCTGATGCTGCAGCAGCAGCACCTGCACGCCTTCGCCGTCACGGCGTCGAGCTACACCAGCGGCGAGCACTACACCTTCTTCGACGCGGCCCGCCCGATCGAGCCCTGGCAGCGCTCGCAGCGCATCGCCGTGGCCTCGCGCCTGACGCACGAGCACCTGCTGGCGTCGTCGGCGATCCCCTTCGTCTTCCCGGCCACGTGCCTGGACGTGCTGGGCCACAAGGCCTGGTTCGGCGACGGCTCGATGCGCCAGACCGCGCCGCTCAGCCCGGCGGTGCACCTGGGCGCGCAGCGCCTGCTGATCATCGGCGCCGGCCGCATGCAGGAGCCCGAGGGCCGCGACCCGCTGCCCGCGGGCGGCTACCCCAGCCTGGCGCAGATCGCCGGCCACGCCATGTCGAGCATCTTCCTCGACGCGCTGGCGGTGGACATCGAACGCCTGCGCCGCATCAACCGCACGCTGGCGCTGCTGCCCGAGCACGTGCTGGCCGACACGCCGCTCAAGCCGCTGGAGGCGCTGGTGATCTCGCCGTCGCAGCGCATCGACGACATCGCCGCGCGCCACATCGGCGCGCTGCCGGCGCCGGTGCGCGGCCTGCTGCGCGGCGTGGGCGTCAGCAGCAGCACGACGAGCGCGATGCGCGGTTCGGCGCTGGCGAGCTACCTGCTGTTCGAGGCCCCCTTCACGCGCGAGCTCATCGCGCTGGGCGAGGCCGACACCGAAGCGCGGCGCGACGAGGTGCTGCGCTTCTTCGGCTGGGACACGCTGTCGCCCGGCCGGCGCCGTGCGGCGCTGGCCGAGCCGGACATCGTCATTCCGTAGGCGCGCGGCGCGTCACGCCTTGTCGCCCTTGTCGGCCTTGTCGGCCTTCTCCTTGCGCGGCTTGGCCGGCTTGGCTTCGCCGCCGTCGGCCTTCGCCTTCGCCGGCTTGGCCGACGCCGTGGCGACCGCGGCGTCGTAGCGCGCGCCGCCCACCGTCAGCCCGGCCTGCGAGAACTTGGCGGCGTTGCCCGCACCGACGCCGCCGACGCGCTCGACGAAGTCGTTCCAGTCCTTGAAGGGCGCGGTCTTGCGCGCATCGACGATCTTGCCCGAGAGGCCGGGCCCGATGCCCTTGACCGACTCGAGATCAGCGCGGGTGGCGCTGTTGACGTCCACGTTGCCGGCGGCGAAGGCGGCGATGGCGAAGGTGGAGAGCAGGGCGGCGATGAAGCGGCGGAACATGATGGAAGGCTCCTGACGTCGAAAGTGAATGGCCGTCGTGCTGGTGGCTTGCCCGCCGCCGACGGCCACTTGGCAACGGGCAGGGCCATTGTTGGAAGCGCGCGCCGCGCGGTCATTCCCCCGCGGCGGTGAACGGCGGGGGCCCTCTTTCGATCCCCCGAAGGGGTGCCCTCAGGCGCCGGCGCCGAGCGCGCGGGCCACGGCCGCTTCCACCGCCGCCGCATCGGGCCAGGTGCCGGCGCCCTGCACGATGTGCACCCCCGGCCCCCAGGCGCGCCACAACAGCGGGTCGCTCGGTCCCAGCACCGACACCAACGGCGTGCCCACCGCCGCGGCGATGTGGCCCGGCCCGGTGTCGTTGCTGACCATCACCGCGGCGTCGCGCAGCAGCGCGGCGTAGGTGCCGAGCCTGACACCGCTCAGCAGCACCGCGCTGCCGGCGAAGTCGCGCCGTGCGATCGCCTCTTCGTCGCCCGGGCCGGGGCACACCACCACGGGCAGGCCGAAGCGCGGCAGCACCTCGCGCGCGAAGGCGGCGAAGCCAGGCCAGGTCTTGTCCTGCTTGGCCCAGGTGCCGCCGGCGAAGGGGCAGATGACGATGCAGCGCTCGGGCAGGCCGTGCGCCGCGCGCAGGGCGCGCGCCTGCTCGACGTGCTCGGGCGCCACGCGCAGGCCGATGTGCCCCGGCAGCGGCTGCGCCTGGCCGAGCAGCGCGTCGCCCAGGGACCAGTACACGGCCAGCTCGTGCACGCCGCGCGGGCGCGGCACCGTGCCGGCCAGCAGCAGGCTGCGTCCTTCGTGGGCGTGGCCCAGCGCGCGCAGGCCGGCCAGGCGGCATTCGAGTGCGCTCGAGAACGAATACGGCAGTGCCAGCGCGTTGAGCCGTTGGTCGAAGCCGGGGTCCTGTGCCAGGGCCTGCACGCGCAGGCGGCGCAGCAGTGCGATCCGTTCGCGCCAGGTCGCGGGCAGCACGTGCACCGGCCAGCCGTGGCCGGCGAGCAGGTCGCGCGCCCAGCCCTTGCCGACGAGCTGCAGCGCGTAGCCGGCGTCGTCCAGCCGCTGCAGCATCGGCACGCCCAGCGTGGTGTCGCCGACCCAGTTGCGCAGGCGGACGATCAGCGGCCGGCGTTCGGCCATCGGCACGCGGGCATCACGGGGCTGCGGCTCATAATCGCCGGGCATTCTGCCAGCCCGCATGAACCACGAGACCACCCCGACGCCGCCGGCCCAGCCGGGCCAGGCACGCCTGCCGCGCGGCGCCGAGATCACCGCGCTGCACGACCGCCTGCTGCGTGCGCCGGGCTGGCCGCAGACCGAGCCGGCTGCCACCGAAAGCGAGGGGCCGGCGGGGTTGTGGCACTGGGTGCAGGCCAACCACCGCTTCAACAGCCTGCTGTGGGCCGAGGAAGACCTGGCGCGCCGCACCACTGTGGCCGACGCGGAGATCGCGAAGAACAAGCGCGCCATCGACGGCTACAACCAGGCGCGCAACGACGCCACCGAACGCGTCGACGAGATCCTGCTCGTCGCCCTCGGCCTGGTGACGCCGGATTCGGCGCGCACCGATGCGCCGCTCGCCACCGTGCCGGCCGGCGCGCGGCTCAACAGCGAGACCGCCGGCAGCATGATCGACCGGCTGTCGATCCTGGCGCTGAAAGTGCATGCCATGCGCCAGCAGGCCGCGCGCACCGACGCCGACGACGCCCACCGCGCCAACGCGCAGGGCCGGCTCGACCGGCTGCTGCAGCAGCGCGACGACCTCGCCGCCTGCCTGGACGCGCTGCTGGCCGACGCCGCCGCCGGCCGCGCGTACTTCAAGGTCTACCGCCAGTTCAAGATGTACAACGACCCGCGCTTCAACCCCGAGCTCGTCAAGGAACGCGCCGGGCAGAAGGGAGCGCCGGGTTGACCGCGTGCGGCTGCTGATCGTCAAGACCTCGTCCATGGGCGACGTGGTGCACGCCACGCCCGTGGTCGACGACATCCGGCGCCGCCATCCCGACGCGCAGATCGACTGGCTGGTGGAAGCGCCGTTCGCGGCGATCCCGCAGATGCAACCCGGCGTGCGCCGCGTGCTGCCCATGGCCTGGCGCAAGTGGCGCAGCCAGCTGCTCGACCGCGCCACCTGGCGCGCGATGGCCGAGCTGCGCCGCACGCTGCGCGAGGCGCGCTACGACCTGGTGCTCGACCTGCAGGGCCTGCTCAAGAGCGCGCTGTGGGCACGCCAGGCGGCCGCACCGGTTGCCGGCTACGACGCCGGCAGCATCCGCGAACCGCTGGCAGCGCGGGCCTATGCCCGCACCGCGGCCGTCCCTCGGACCCTGCACGCGGTGGAGCGCTGCCGCCGCCTGGCGGCGGCGCACCTGGGCTACACGCTGTCGGCCGATGCCCTGGCGCAGCCGCAGTTCGGGCTGCGCGCCCCCGGTGGCGGCTGGCAGCCGCGCAGCGCCTACGCCGTGCTGATTCCCAACGCCAGCCGGCCCGAGAAGCTGTGGCCCGAGCGGCACTGGGCGGCGGTGGGACGGCGCCTGCTGGAACGGGGCTGGATGCCGGTGGTGCTGTGGGGCCGCCCCGACGAGCAGACGCTGGCCGAGCGCATCGCCGCCAGCTGCGACGGCGACGTGCCGCCCTTCCTGCGCGTGGGCGAGATGGCCGCGGTGCTGGCCGGCGCGCAGCAGGTGGTGGGGCTGGACACCGGCTTCACCCACCTGGCCGCCGCCTTCGGCCGGCCCACGATCGGCATCTACTGCGACCACGAGCCGGGCCTCGCCGGCATCACCGGGCCGGGACGCGTGGCGAGCATCGGCGGCAAGGGCCAGGTGCCGTCGCGCAACGACGTCATGGCCTTGCTGGAGCAGCAGCTGGCGCCTTGAGCGGCGCCCGAAGCGCGCGGTCTACAGCGCGTCGATGCGCTGCGGCGGGTAGCTGTCCCAGGTGAGGCAGCCCGGGCACTGCCAGAAGTGGCGCTGCGCCTCGAAGCCGCAGGCGGCGCAGCGGTAGCGCTGCAGCGGCCGCGCCGCGCGGCCGATGGCCTCGCCCAGCAGCGTCCAGTCACCGGCCTCGATGAGCTCGTGCGGCAGCCCCAGCAGCAGCAGCGCGGCGGAGAGCGTCGGCTGCTGGCGCAGCAACGGCAGGATGCGCGCACGCTGCCGTGCCGGGTCGGGCTCCAGCACCGCGAGCGCCTGCACCAGTTCCACCGCCGGCTGCTGGCGCAGCAGGGCCTCGATGGCGCCGCGCGCGTCCTCCGTGGCGGCCGGGCCGGCGGCCAGGGCGGCGCGGGCGTGTTCGACGGCCACGAGCAGGAAGGCGCCGGGCTGCTCGCGCCGCAGCGCATCCCAGGCCTGCAGCGCCGCGGCGGCGTCGCCGCGGGCCCAGGCGCGCTGGCCGGCCAGCAGCAGCGGGCGCGCCGACTGCGGCGCGGCGGCGCGGGCGCGCGCCAGCGCGGCGGCTGCAGCGTCGGCATCGCCGCGCGCGTCGGCGTCCTCGGCGATCTCGCACTCGTAGTGCGCGATGCGCGTGGCGAACGAGCCGCCGCTGTCGGGCGCGGCGTCGAGCGTGCGCGCCACCGCCACCGCGCGCGTCCAGTCGCGCGAGCGTTCGTGCAGCGACAGCAGCGCCAGCCGGGCCTCGGCGTCGAAGACGGTGCCTTCCAGCGCCTGCCAGGCGGCTTCGGCACGGTCGAAGAGGCCGGCCTTCATGAAGTCCTGCGCCAGCGCTTCCTGCGCCCGGGCGCGGTCGGCGGCCTTGAGATCGGCGCGTCCCAGCAGGTGCTCGTGCACGCGCACCGCGCGTTCGAACTCGCCGCGGCGGCGGAACAGGTTGCCGAGCGCGAAGTGCAGCTCGGTCGTGTCGGGGTCGACCTGCACCGCCTCGATGAAGGCGTCGATGGCCTTGTCCTGCTGTTCGTTGAGCAGCAGGTTCAGGCCCTTGAAGTAGGCCCGGGGCGCGTCCTCGCGCTCGCGCTTGAGCTGGCGCAGGTCGAAGCGCGAGGCCATCCAGCCGAAGGCGAAGGCCGCCGGCACGCCGATCAGCAGCCACTGCAGGACGTCGAAGTCCATCGCCCGTCAGCCCCGCGCGGTGCCAGGCCGGGCCATCACAGCCCTTCCCGCGGCGGGTGCTCGGCCCCGAACTCGGACGGCAGCACCGAGCTGGCCTGGGCCACCGGCGCGGCCACCACCGGCGCCGGCGCATGGCGGCGTGCGACACGCCGGTGCCGCCACCAGCTGGGCACCATCGCCAGCACGCCGATCGCGCAGCCCGCGGCGAACGCCACCAGCACCACGATCACCATCGGCGTGCGCCACTCGACGCCGAAGAACCAGCGCACCACCGCTTCCTGCTGGTTGTTCAGCGCGAAGGCGAACAGCGTGAAGAAGATGAAGGCGCGGAGCAGCCAGACGAGGAAACGCATCGGGCGCCGATTCTTGCAGACGCGCCAGGCCCGCGCAGCAGCGGCGGGCGCGTGGCGCGCGCCTCACATCTGGCGGAACAGGTGCACGAAGCTGCGGCTGACCGGCAGCCGTTCCGGCCGGCCCTTGAGATGGATCACGGCGGTGTCGTTGTCACCGCGAACCACGCGCTGCACGGCGGCCAGGTTGACGATCGTCGAGCGGTGCACCTGCACGAACTGCTGCGGGTCGAGCTGCGCCGCCAGCTCCTTCAGCGGCAGCGTCACGAGGGCCTCGGCCGGCGTGCCGCCGTCGTCGTCGCGCCAGCTCACCAGGGTGTACTTCGAATCGGCGCGCAGGAAGTCGATGTCGGCCACGGCGATGAGCCGGATGCCGGCGCGCGTGGACACCCGCAGCCAGCGCAGCGCCGCTGACGCGCCGGTGGCGTCGCCAGGGCGGGCATCGCCTGTCGAGGAGGGCGATCCGGCGCGGCGCTGCAGCTGCGCCGCCAGCTGCTGCAGCAGCCACTCGGTGTTGACCGCCGGCTGCGCCGCCGCCAGGCGCGCTTTCAGCCGTGCCACGGTCTCGGCCAGGCGCGCCGCCTTCACCGGCTTGACGAGGTAGTCGAGCACGCCGTGCTCGAAGGCCTGCAGCGCGTACTGGTCGAAGGCGGTGACGAACACCAGGTGCGCGCGGTGGCCGATGAGCCGAGCGGCCTCGATGCCCGAGAGCCCCGGCATGTGCACATCGAGGAAACACACCGCCGGCGCGTGCGCCTCGAACAGCGCCACCGCCTCGCGGCCGTTGCGCGCGTGCGCCACCACCTGCAGTTCGGGCCAGGCGTGGGCCAGCAGGCCGGCGAGTTCGTCGCGCAGCATCGGTTCGTCGTCGGCGATCAGCGCCGTGGGCGCGGCAGGCTGGCTCATGTGGCGAACGCGGGCTGCGCCGGGAAGTCGACGTCGACCTGCACGCCACGCGGCGACCGGGCCGCGATGCGCAGCGCCGCCTGCTGGCTGCCGAAGGCGAGCTGCAGCCGCTCGCGCAGGCCGGACAGCCCGGTTCCCAGGCTGCCCGTGGCCTGGCGCAGGCCGACGCCGCTGTCGGCAACGCTCACGCGGCAGCGGCCCTGGTCGACCGCCACGCGCACCTCGATGCGGCCGCCGTCCTCGGCCGGGTCGATGCCGTGGCGCACGGCGTTTTCCACCAGCGTCAGCAGCGTCATCGGCGGGCAGCGCAGCGGCCGCGCCGCCGGGTCCACGTCCAGCGTGAACTGCAGCCGGTCGGGCATGCGCATCTGCATCAGCTCGAGGTAGGCGCGCACCAGGTCGACTTCCTGGGCCAGCGTCGTCTCGCGTTCGTCCAGCCGCGGCACGGCGGCGCGCAGGTAGTCGATGAGGCTGTCGAGCGTCGGGCCGGCGCGCGGCGAGCCGGCGTTGACCAGCGCGCGCACGTTGGCCAGCGTGTTGAACAGGAAGTGCGGCTGCACCTGCGCCTGCAGCAGCCGCATGCGGGCGTCGAGCGCCTGGCGTTCGAGCTCGCTGCGCTCGAGCTCGAAGGCCAGCGCCTGCTCGCGGGCGAAGGCCTCGCGCTGGCGCACGAGCGCGCCCAGCGCCACCCAGGGCGCCAGCAGCAGGCCGAGCGCGGTGAACATGCCGAAGCCGGCCGCGCGCACCTCGTCGCGCCAGAACGGCGGCTTGCCTTCCGGCGTGCTGGCCACGTAGATGACGAAGGCCGCCATGGGAATCACCGCCGCCACCGCCACCACCTGCAGCACCCAGCGCGGCAGCCAGCGCGGCAGCCGGCGCGGCCACTGCTCCACGATGCCGAAGGCCAGCATGGCGATGAGCGCCAGGCCGATGGCGCGCAGGAACAGGCCCGTGGTGGTCGTGCGCCAGATGGTCAGCAGCGGCAGCGCCGCCAGGCAGCCGAACCCCACCGCGGTCAGCACGCGGCGCCAGCCCAGCAGCAGCGCCAGGCCGCGGCGCGGGTCGGTCGGTGGCGCAGGTGGCATGGCGGGGCATTGTCGGCGGCCCGGGCGCCGTCGCGCAGCGTCGCCGACCAGTGGCGCCGCGCGGCGACCGAAGCGCGGCGCGCGCCGACCGAGCGGTGACCTGGGGTGCCCCTGGTCATTCGGTCGGGCGGCGCTGCCGTTCGGTCGTGCACCGGTGCTGCTCGTCGCCGCGGACTTGGACGTGGCGACCCTTGCGCCCACAGTGCGCGTCAGCGTCTTCCACCACCACCACGCGAGGGACTGCATGCACGCACCGATCCGCCTGTGGCGCCCATGGCTGGTCGCCATCCTCGTCGTCCTGCTGCTGCCCGTGGCCGGACGGGCTTCCGAGCCACCGCCGGCGACATCGCCCGGCCGCCTGGTCGACACGGGCTGGCTGGCGCGGCAGGCGGGGCGCGCCGACCTGCTGCTGCTCGACGCCTCGGCCGGCGCGACGTACCGCAAGCAGCACATCCCCGGCGCGGTGAACGCCGACGTCTTCGGCTACGGCCCGCACGAGCCGACGCCGGCGCAGGTGGAGCGGCGCTTCCAGTCCTGGGGCGTGTCGCCGGACAAGACGGTGGTGGTCTACGACCCGGGCGGCACCTTCCTCGCCACGCGGGTGTTCTTCGAGCTGCTGCACCGTGGCTTTCCAGAGCAGCGTCTGCACGTCCTGGACGGCGGACTGGCCAAGTGGATGGCCGAAGGCCGGCCTGTCACCGCCGAGCCGACGCCCGCGCCGGCGCCGGGCAGCTTCCGCGTCACCGGCAGCGTCGAGTCGGTGCGCGCGCGGTTCGCCGAGTTCTTCGCCGCCACGGGCGACACCACCGGCAGCGCCGTCATCGACGCGCTGGACGCCGACTGGCACTACGGCGGCAGCGCCTTCTTCGACCGCGGAGGCCACGTGCCGAACGCCAGGCTGTGGCCGTCGCAGGACCTGTTCAACGCCGACAAGACCTTCAAGTCGCCGGCGGAGTTGCGCCGCATGCTCGAGCACCTGGGCGTGAAGCCCACGCACAAGGTGATCACGCATTGCGGCGGCGGCGTGGCCGCGAGCGCGCCCTTCTTCGCTCTGCGCTACCTGGCGGGCTACCCCGAGGTGAAGCTGTACGTCGAGTCGCAGCTCGAGTGGCTGTCCGACCCGCGCGGCCTTCCGCTGTGGACGTACGCCGAGCCGCAGCTGCTGCGCGACGCGGCCTGGCTGCGCGGCTGGGGCGGCGGCATGTTGCGGCAGTACGGCATGTCGCGCGTGAGCATCGTCGACGTGCGCCCGCCCGCCGACTACGCCATCGGCCACGTGCCATTCGCCGTCAACCTGCCGGCGGAGCAACTCGGTGCCGTGCTGCACGACCCGGCCGCCCTGGCCGAGCTGCTGGGCCGTTCGGGCGTGGACCGCGCGCACGAGGCGGTGATCGTGTCCGATGGTGGCATCGACCGGCGCGCGGCGCTCGCCCACCTGGCGCTGTGGCGCGTGGGGCAGCGCCAGGTGTCGGTGCTGACGACGTCGCCCGAGCGCTGGGCACAGCTCGGCTACGAGCAGGCCACCGAGCCCACCACCGTCGGCCCGCGCAAGGGGCCGGGCGACCGTGCCGTGCCGGTTGCACGTTACGTGGCGGCGCCGCGCGACGGTGTGTGGTCCGCCCGGCCCGGCGCCGCGGGCGCGCGGCCGATGCCGGTGACCATGACATCGGCGGTGGCGCCGGCCGCACCGCCTGTGCCTGCGCCTGCGGCAATGGCCGCGCCGCCCGTGGTGCGTGTCTACGTCGCCTCCGGCGCGGCGCCGCCGGCCCGGGCGCCGTCCGATGCGCCCGTCGTGCACCTGCCGTACACCCGCCTGCTGCGCGCCGACGGCATGCCGCTGCCGGCGGGCGAGATGTGGAAGGTGATCAGCGCCGCCGGCGTGCCGCGTTATGCCGAGCTGGTGGTCTTCGCCGACGACCTGGCCGACGCCGCGGCCAACCATCTGCTGCTGCGGCTGATGGGGTTCGCCGACGTCAAGGTGTGGCAGCCCGGCTGACCGGCGCTGCGCAAAGGAAAACGGCCCCTGCCGTGGGGCAGGGGCCGTCCTGGTGTGTCGTCGCGGCGGGCGCGCGCCGTGGGCCGGTGTCAGGCCTGGCGCGGGCCGTCGTCGGCCTCGGCCGGCATCTGCCGGTCCACCGCCTCGCGCAGCGCCTTCCCGGGCTTGAAGTGCGGCACCAGCTTCTCGGGGATCGTCACCTGCGCGCCGCTGCGCGGGTTGCGGCCGATGCGCGGCGGGCGACGGTTGATGCTGAAGCTGCCGAAGCCGCGGATCTCGATGCGGTGGCCGCGCGCCAGCGCGTCGGACATCGCGTCGAGGATCGTCTTGACGGCGAACTCGGTGTCGCGCTGCGTCAGCTGCGAGAAGCGCTCGGCCAGGCGGGTGACGAGGTCGGATCGGGTCATGTCGGGCGGCGACGGGCGCACGGCCCTCCGGCCCGCGAAGGGCCGGAGGGCCGACGCATCACTTCTCTTCGCGGCTCGAGTCCAGCTTGGCGCGCAGCAGGGCGCCCAGGCTCGTGGTGCCGGCGTTCTCGCGCTCGCTGCTCTGGCGCAGCGCCTGCATGCCCTGCTGGGCATCGGCGTTGTCCTTCTGCTTGATGCTCAGCTGGATGCTGCGCATCTTGCGGTCGACGTTGATCACCATCAGCGTGACCTCGTCGCCTTCCTTGAGCACGTTGCGCGCGTCTTCCACGCGGTCGGCGCTGATCTCGGAGGCACGCAGGTAGCCGGTGACGTCGTCGTTGAGCTGGATCTCGGCGCCGCGCGGGTCGACGCTCTTGACCTTGCCGGTGACGATGGAGCCGCGGTCGTTGAGCGTGGTGAAGCTGGTGAACGGGTCCACGTCCAGCTGCTTGATGCCCAGCGAGATGCGCTCGCGCTCGACATCGATGCCCAGGACGATGGCCTCGACTTCCTGGCCCTTCTTGTAGTTGCGCACCGCGCTTTCGCCCGGCTCGTGCCACGACAGGTCGGACAGGTGCACCAGGCCGTCGATGCCGGCCGACAGGCCGATGAACACGCCGAAGTCGGTGATGCTCTTGACGGGGCCCTTGACGCGGTCGCCGCGCTTGACGTTGGCGCTGAACTCTTCCCAGGGGTTGGCCTTGCACTGCTTCATGCCCAGGCTGATGCGGCGCTTGTCCTCGTCGATCTCCAGCACCATGACCTCGACTTCCTCGCCGAGCGTCACGACCTTGGCCGGGGCGACGTTCTTGTTGGTCCAGTCCATCTCCGAGACGTGCACCAGGCCTTCGATGCCCGGCTCGATCTCGACGAACGCGCCGTAGTCGGCGATGTTGGTGACCTTGCCGAACAGGCGCGTGCCGGTCGGGTAGCGGCGGCTGACGCCGTGCCACGGGTCGTCGCCCAGCTGCTTCAGGCCCAGCGAGACGCGGTTCTTCTCGGCGTCGAACTTCAGCACCTTGGCGGTGAGCTCCTGGCCGACGGTGACCACCTCCGACGGGTGGCGCACTCGGCGCCAGGCCATGTCGGTGATGTGCAGCAGACCGTCGATGCCGCCGAGGTCGACGAAGGCGCCGTACTCGGTGATGTTCTTGACCACGCCGTGCACGATGGCGCCTTCGGTCAGCGTCTCCAGCAGCTTGGCGCGCTCCTCGCCCATCGAGGCCTCGACGACGGCGCGGCGCGACAGCACGACGTTGTTGCGCTTGCGGTCGAGCTTGATGACCTTGAACTCCATCGTCTTGCCTTCGAACGGCGTCATGTCCTTGACGGGACGCGTGTCGAGCAGGCTGCCGGGGAGGAAGGCGCGGATGCCGTTGACCAGCACGGTGAGGCCGCCCTTGACCTTGCCGCTGACGGTGCCGGTGACGAAGTCGCCGCTTTCGAGCGCGTTCTCCAGCGCCATCCACGAGGCCAGGCGCTTGGCCTTGTCGCGGCTGAGGATGGTGTCGCCGTAGCCGTTCTCGACGGCGTCGATGGCGACCGAGACGAAGTCGCCGACCTGGACTTCGAGCTCGCCCTGGTCGTTCTTGAATTCGTCGATGGCGACGTAGCTCTCGCTCTTCAACCCGGCGTTGACGACGACGTGGTTGAACTCGATGCGCACGACTTCGGCGGAGATGACCTCGCCGACGCGCATGTCGTTGGACTTGAGCGATTCCTCGAACAGCGCGGCGAACGCGTCTGCGCCACCCTTGGCGGTGACGGTGGTGGTAACGGGCATGTGGTTCCTACGGGACCCGGAGTGGTGGTGCAGAGCCGGGCGTGCTTGCGGCGGGATGCCGCGGGTTGGGTGGATGAATGCCGCCGCGCCCCAGGTGGCCTGACGGCCGAGGTGGGAGGGCGCAGCGACTGCGCTTGCCTTCGTGTCGGAGACTGGCCGCTTCAGCCCTGGCGGGGCTGGAACGGCCGGCGCTGCTCCCACCAGGCCAGCACCTGTTGCACCGATTGCTCGATGCTCAGGTCGGAGTTGTCCAGGAGCAGCGCGTCCCCGGCCGGCTTCAGAGGCGCGACGGCGCGGTTTCGATCGCGTTCGTCGCGTGCCTCCAAGTCGGCACGAAGGTCGGCGAGTCTAGCCGGAATCCCTTTTGAAATCAATTGTTTATGCCGCCTTTCGGCGCGCTGCGCGGCACTGGCGGTGAGGAAGACCTTGAGCGGCGCCTCGGGAAAGATCACCGTGCCCATGTCGCGCCCGTCGGCGACGAGCCCGGGCGGGCGGCGGAAGGCGAGCTGAAGCCCTTCCAGCGCCTGGCGCACCTGGGCGATCTGCGAGATGCGCGAGGCCAGCAGGCCGGCGCTCTCGGCGCGCAGCGCCTCGCTCACTTCCTGGCCGCGCAGCCAGGCGCGGCTGCCCTGCGGGCCGTGGCCGAAGCGCAGGTCGAGCATGCCGGCCAGGCGCGCCAGGCCTTCGGCGTCGTCCGGGGCCACGCCGTCCCACTGCGAGGCCAGGCCGGTGGCCCGGTACAACGCGCCCGAGTCCAGCAGGTGGTATCCCAGCGCGTCGGCCACCGCCGCCGCGAGCGTGCCCTTGCCCGAGGCGGTGGGCCCGTCGATGGTGATCACGGGCACCTGCGCCGCATCGGCGCCGGCCACGCCGAAGAGCGTCTCGAAATAGTCGGGGAAGGTCTTGCCGACGCAGCGCGGCTCGAGGATGCGGATGGGGCAGGGCGCCTGCGCTGCGCGGCGGTCGTCCCGGGTGCCGTGCACGGCCGCATCAGCTGCTGCATCAGCGGCTCCGCCGGCCGCCAGCGGATTGAACGCCGCCAGCGACAGGCACATCGCCATGCGGTGGTCGTCGTAGGTGCGGATCACCGCCGGCCGCCAGGCGCCGGGGGCCGGCGGCGTCACCTCGATGAAGTCCGGCCCTTCGACCACCGTGGCGCCCACCGCGCGCAGCTCGGCGGCCATGGCGGCGATGCGGTCGGTCTCCTTCACGCGCCAGCTGGCGATGCCCGTCAGCCGCGTCGGCCCGTCGGCGTACAACGCCATCACCGCCAACGTCATGGCGGCGTCCGGGATGGCGTTGCAGTCGAGCGTGATGGGCTTCAGCGGCCAGTGGCCGCGGTGCACCTCGAGCCCGTTCTGCCCCGTGCGCACCTGCGCGCCCATCGCCACGGCGGCGTCGACGAAGCGGATGTCGCCCTGGATCGAATCGCGGCCGACCCCTTCGATGCGCAGCGGCGCGCCACCATGCGCGGCGATGGCGCCGAGGGCGACGAAGTACGAGGCCGACGACGCGTCGCCCTCGACATGCAGCGCGCCCGGCGTGACGTAGCGCGCGCCCTGCGGGATGACGAAGCGGTTCCAGCCTTCGCGCTGCACGCCGATGCCGAAGCGCGCCAGCAGCGCCAGCGTGATCTCGACGTAGGGCTTGCTGATGAGCTCGCCCTGCACCTCGACCGTGATGGCGCGCTCGGCCGCGGCCAGCGGCAGCGCCAGCAGCAGGGCGGTGAGGAACTGGCTCGACACGTCGCCGCGCACGCGGATCGGCGCCGTCGTGTGCAGCGTGCCGCCGGCCGTGCCCGACACCACCAGCGGCGGATAGCCCGGCGTGCCGGTCTCCTCGACGCGGCAGCCGAGCTGGCGCAGCGCGGCGACCAGGTCGCCGATCGGCCGCTCGTGCATGCGCGGCACGCCGGCGAGCGTGAAGCGACCGCCCTGCAGCGCGGTCAGCAGCGCCAGCGCCGCGGCCAGCGGCCGCATCGCCGTCCCCGCGTTGCCCAGGAACAGATCGGCCTCGTGCACCTGCAGCCGCCCGCCCAGGCCGCGCACGTGCACGGTGCCCGGCGCGCCGGCATCGCGCCGGATGGCACAGCCCAGCGCTGTTAGCGCGTCGAGCATCACGCGCGTGTCGTCGCTGTCGAGCACGTCGTGCACCGCGGTCTCGCCGTCGGCCAGGCCGGCCAGCAGCAGCACGCGGTTGGAGATGCTCTTGGAGCCGGGTAGGCGCACCGTGCCCGAGGCCGCGTTCATCGGCGGCAGGTCGAGGAAGGGGATGTCGTACATCGGGTCGCGTCTTGGCGCGGGAACGCAGGCCGCGCGGCGCGGCGTCAGGCCTTGGGGTCGGGTCGCGGACGCGGCGCGCCCATCTGCCAGTTCGCGCGCCCGTCGGAAGCGCCGCGGATCAGGCCTTCGAGCGCGTCGACGTTGCCTTCGCGGATGACGTGCTCGAAGGCGTCCAGCGTCTGGCGGAAGCGCTGGCTCTGTTTGAGCAGCTCTTCCCGGTTGGCTACGAGGATGTCGCGCCAGGTCTCGTGGCTGCTGGCGGCGATGCGCGTGAAGTCGCGGAAGCCGGGGCCGGCCAGCGAGAGGAAGTCGCGGCCCGCGGGCTGGTTGACCACCGCGCTGAAGTAGGCGAAGGCCAGCAGGTGCGGCAGGTGGCTCACGGCGGCGAACGCGGCGTCGTGGTTCTCGGGCGTCATCTTCAGCACCTGCGAGCCGATGGCGCTCCACACGTCGGTGGCCTTCTGCACCAGCTCGGGCGCGGTCTGCGCCAGCGGCGTGATGATGACCTGGCGGCCGACGTAGAGCTGCGGATCGGCGTTCTGGATGCCCGACACCTCCTTGCCGGCGATCGGATGCGCGGGCACGAAGGAGGGGATGCGCTCGCGCAGCACGCGCCGCGCGGCGTCGACCACGTCGCGCTTGGTGCTGCCCACGTCCATGAACAGCACGCCGGGCTCGACCAGGTGGCGGATGGCGCGGAACGTGGCCTCGGTGGCCGCCACCGGCACGGCGATGAGCACGATGTCCGAGCCCGACACCGCCAGCAGCGCCGACTCGGCGGCGACGTCGATGACGCCGTTCTTCTTCGCCCGCTCGGTGGTGCTGGGGCTCTTGCTGTAGCCGATGACGCGCTTGACCAGGCCCGCGCGCTTGAGCGCCAGCGCGAAGCTGCCGCCCATGAGGCCGCATCCGATGACGCCGAGCTGGTTGAACATCAGTGGACGTCCAGCGGATAGGTGCCCAGCACCTTGAAGAAGGCGCAGGTCTCGCGCAGCGCCTTGAGCGCCGCGTCGACGCGCGGGTCGTCGGGATGGCCCTGCAGGTCGATGTAGAAGTAGTACTCCCACTGGCCCGAGCGCGCGGGCCGCGATTCGAAGCGCGTCATCGACACCGCATGCTGCTTCAGCGGCACCAGCATGTCGTGCACCGCACCCGGCCGGTTGATGACCGAGACGACCAGGCTGGTGCAGTCGTGGCCCGAGGCGCGCGGCGTGGGGTGGCGCTCGGGGTGGGTGACGATGGCGAAGCGCGTTCGGTTGTGCGGGTCGTCCTGGATCGCCGGCGCCACGACGTGCAGGCCGTACTCGCTGGCGGCGCGCTGGCTGGCGATGGCGGCCAGGGTGGGATCGACGGCCGCCTGGCGCGCGCCGTCGGCGTTGCTCGCCGCGGGCCGGCGCTCGACGTCGGGCAGGTGATGGCTGAGCCAGTTGTGGCACTGCGCCAGCGCCTGCGGGTGCGCCACCACGGCGCGGACGCCCGAGAGCGACTCGTCCTTGCGCAGCAGGTTCTGGCGCACGACGAGGCTGGTCTCGCCGATGATGAACAGCGGCGTGGTCAGGAACAGGTCGAGCGAGCGCGCCACCACGCCTTCGGTGCTGTTCTCCACCGGCACCACGCCGAAGTCGGCCGAGCCGGCGGTGGCGGCGTGCATCACCTCGTCGATGCTGGCGCACGGCACGCGCACGATGCTGCTGCCGAAGAAGCCCAGGGCCGCCTCTTCGCTGAACGTCCCGGCCGGGCCCAGGTAGGCCACGCGCGTCGGCGTCTCGAGCGCACGGCAGGCCGACATGATCTCGCGCCAGATCGGCGCGACGCTGTCGTTGCGCAGCGGACCCGGGTTGTCGTGCTTCAGGCCGGCGATCACCTGGGCCTCGCGCTCGGGCCTGAAGACGACCGAACCTTCGCGCTTCTTGATCTCGCCCACCACCTGCGCCAGCGTGGCGCGGCGGTTGAGCAGCGCGAGCAGCTCGCGGTCGACGGCGTCGATGCGCTGGCGCAGCGCCAGCAGCTCGTCGCCGATGACCGAAGGCGCGTCGGCCATGCCTACCTGCGCGGCGCGCTGGCGGGGCGTTGTGCCGGCGCCGGCGGCCGCGGGGCGGGCGCGGGCGCGGCGCCGGTGTTGCCGCCTTCGGTGCCGAGGCGGTTGTTCACCGCCTGTTCCATGGCGCGCACCTTCACCTCGACCTGGTCCTTGGTCTCGGCGACCAGCCGCTCGCCCAGCGCACGCTGGATCTCGGGCTGCATCTGCTGGAACTTGCGCGCGCCCGGCGTGCGCAGGGCGTCGAACATCGCCAGCACCTGGCGCAGCTCGTCCTCGGTGAAGCGCTCCTCGATCATCGGCGCCACGGTCTGCGGGCCGATGCGGCCGGCGCTGGCGCGCACGATGGGCGCGGCCTCCTCGGCGTACTTGCGCACGTCGGCCTCGATGTCGCGCGCCAGGGCCTCGCGCCGATCCTGCGGCACGGCCTGCAGGCGGGCACCGGCCTGCTGCATGAGCTGCAGCGCCGGGCGCTCCGCCAGGCTCACGGCCAGGCGGTCCAGGTCGGGCTGGTACAGCGACATCAGCCGCGCCACCAGCTCCTTCTTGGCGGGCGACGAGGGTTGCGGCGCCGCCGCCGGTGCGGGGGCCGGCGCGGTCTGCGCCAGCAGCGAGCTCGCCGCCAGCAGGCCGGCGGCGAGGATCAGACGGTTCTTCGACATGGGGCGTGGGGATCCTGGTTCAGCCGGCGGTGCCGGCGGGCGGTGTGCTGTCGTCTTCGGGGTCGGCCGGCGTGTCGTTCTCGACGATGCGCTGCAGCCCGCTGAGCTTGGTGCCGCTGTCGAGCGCGATCAGCGTCACGCCCTGGGTGGCGCGGCCCAGCTCGCGGATCTCGGCAACCCGCGTGCGCACCAGCACGCCGCGGTCGGTGATGAGCATGATCTCGTCGGCCGGCCGCACCAGCGTGGCGGCGACGACCTTGCCGTTGCGTTCGCTCTGCTGGATGGCGATCATGCCCTTGGTGCCGCGGCCGTGGCGCGTGTACTCGACGATCGAGGTGCGCTTGCCGTAGCCGTTCTCGGTGGCCGTGAGCACGCTCTGCGTCTCGTCCTCGGCCACCAGCATGGCGATGACGCGCTGGCCTTCCTCCAGCGCCATGCCGCGCACGCCGCGGGCGTTGCGGCCCATGGGGCGCACGTCCTCCTCGTCGAAGCGCACCGCCTTGCCGCCATCGGAGAACAGCATCACGTCGTGGCGGCCGTCGGTGAGCGCGGCGCCGATGAGGTGGTCGCCTTCGTCCAGGTCGACGGCGATGATGCCGGCCTTGCGCGGGTTGCTGAACTCGTCGAGCGACGTCTTCTTCACCGTGCCGAGCGCGGTGCACATGAAGACGTAGTGGTCGGCCGGGAAGCTGCGGAACTCGCCGGTGAGCGGCAGCACCACGGTGATCTTCTCGCCCTGCTGCAGCGGGAACATGTTGACGATGGGCTTGCCGCGCGAGTTGCGCGAGCCCTGCGGCACCTCCCACACCTTCAGCCAGTACACCCGCCCGCGGTCGCTGAAGCACAGGATCCAGTCGTGGGTGTTGGCGATGAAGAGCTGGTCGATCCAGTCGTCTTCCTTGGTCTGCGTCGCCTGCTTGCCGCGGCCGCCGCGGCGCTGCGCGCGGTACTCGCCCAGCGCCTGGCTCTTGACGTAGCCGCCGTGGCTGAGCGTGACGACCATGTCGGTCGGCGTGATCAGGTCCTCGGTGCCCAGCTCCTGCACGTTGCGCTCGATGACGCTGCGGCGCTCGCCGGCCTTGGTCTGGCCGAACTCCTGGCGCAGGTCGGCCAGCTCCTGGGCGATGATGGCGGTGACGCGCTCGGGGCGGGCCAGGATGTCGAGCAGGTCGGCGATCTCATACATCACATCGCGGTACTCGCCGATGATCTTGTCCTGCTCCAGCCCGGTCAGGCGCTGCAGCCGCATCTGCAGGATTTCCTGCGCCTGCTCGTCGGACAGGCGGTACAGCCCGTCGGCCTGCAGCCCGTAGTGCGACGGCAGGCCCTCGGGGCGGTAGGCCTCGCGCCCGCCGGCGGCGGTGTTGGCCTCGGCGCGGGCCAGCATCTCGCGCACCAGGCTTGAATCCCAGCCCTTGCCCATCAGCGCGGCCTTGGCCACCGGCGGGGTCGGGCTGGTCTTGATGGTCTCGATGAACTCGTCGATGTTGGCCAGCGCCACCGCCAGGCCTTCCAGCACGTGGCCGCGTTCGCGCGCCTTGCGCAGCTCGAACACGGTGCGCCGCGTGACCACCTCGCGCCGGTGGTCGAGGAAGATCTCGACCAGCTGCTTGAGGTTGCACAGCCGCGGCTGGCCGTCCACCAGCGCCACCATGTTGATGCCGAACGTGTCCTGCAGCTGCGTCTGCTTGTACAGGTTGTTCAGCACCACCTCGGGCACTTCGCCGCGCTTGAGCTCGATCACCACGCGCATCCCGGACTTGTCGCTCTCGTCCTGGATGTGGCTGATGCCTTCGAGCTTCTTCTCGTGGACGAGCTCGGCGATGCGCTCGAGCAGCGTCTTCTTGTTCACCTGGTACGGGATCTCGTCGACGATGATCGCCTGGCGCTGGCCGCGGTCGATGTCCTCGAAATGCGCCTTGGCGCGCATCACCACCTTGCCCCGGCCGGTGCGGTAGCCCTCGCGCACGCCGTTGAGGCCATAGATGATCCCGGCGGTGGGGAAGTCGGGCGCCGGCACGATCTCCATCAGCTCGTCGATCGAGGCACCCGGGTTCTTCAGCAGGTGCAGGCAGGCGTCGACCACCTCGCTCAGGTTGTGCGGCGGGATGTTGGTGGCCATGCCCACCGCGATGCCGGCGCTGCCGTTGACCAGCAGGTTGGGCAGCCGCGTCGGCAGGACGGTGGGTTCCTTCTCGCTGCCGTCGTAGTTGGGCGCGAAGTCGACCGTCTCCTTGTCGATGTCGGCCAGCATCTCGTGCGCGATCTTGGCCAGCCGGATCTCGGTGTAGCGCATGGCCGCGGCGTTGTCGCCGTCCACGCTGCCGAAGTTGCCCTGGCCGTCGATCAGCATGTGGCGCAGGCTGAAATCCTGTGCCATGCGCACGATGGTGTCGTACACCGCCGTGTCGCCGTGCGGGTGGTACTTGCCGATCACGTCGCCGACGATGCGCGCGCTCTTCTTGTACGGCCGGTTCCAGTGGTTGGACAGCTCGTGCATGGCGTACAGCACGCGCCGGTGCACGGGTTTCAAGCCGTCGCGGGCGTCGGGCAGGGCGCGGCCGACGATCACGCTCATCGCGTAATCGAGGTACGAACGCCGCATCTCCTCTTCGAGGCTGACGGCGACGGTTTCCTTGGCGAAGGAGCTCATGCGGTGGCGGGTGGGGGCACGAGCCACGCGACAGAGGACAGCAGCGGGCCGGCAGCAGCGATGAAGCAGGCGATTCTACGGTCGCGTGCTTGTCGCGCAGTTGCAACAGCCAGGGGTGCAGACGGTGCGCTGCGAGCCAAAAAGGGGCTCGCCCAGCAGGCCGATGGCACAATGCCTCGTCGGTGGCGAGTGCCCGCTCGAGTGGGTGTTTGCCCGTAGATTCGGCTACCCCCGCGCGTTCCGTTTTGGACGTTTCGCAGGTTTCTGCGGCTTTCCTGAGAGGAGAATCATGAAGAAATTGAACAAGGTGGCGGTGCTCTTCGCATCGGTCGCACTTGCCGCCCCGATGGTCGCTTCCGCCCAGGCGAAGTCCATCGACAACTGGACGGCCGCTGACGGCACCCCCTGGAAGAACGGGACCAACGAACTCTGCTGGCGCAACAGCAACTGGACGCCGGCCACCGCGCACCCGAACTGCGACGGCGCCATCAAGCCGCCGCCCCCGCCGCCCGCTCCGGCCCCCGCCCCGCGCGTCGCCCCGCCGCCCCCGGCGCCCGCGCCCGTCGCGCCCCCGGCCCCGGTTGCTCCGCCGGCCGCCCCGGTCGCGCCGCCGGCCCCGGTGCAGGAGAAGGTGACGTTCGCCGCCGATGCCTTCTTCGATTTCGCCAAGAGCAACCTCAAGCCCGAAGCGCAAGCCAAGCTGACCGACCTGGTCGACAAGACCAAGGGCGTCAACCTGGAAGTGATCATCGCCGTCGGCCACGCCGACGCGGTGGGCAACGCGGCGCTGAACCAGAAGCTGTCGATCGCCCGCGCCGAAGCGGTGAAGAGCTTCCTGGTCAGCAAGGGCATCGAGCGCAACCGCGTCTACACCGAAGGCAAGGGCTCGAGCCAGCCGGTCGCCGACAACAAGACCGCCGAAGGCCGCGCCAAGAACCGCCGCGTGGAAGTCGAAGTCGTCGGCACGCGCGCCCGCCGCTGATCCTCTCCAGCGGCGCCGCAAGGCCCCTTCGACCCGGTTCGAACCAGCCCCGCCTCGGCGGGGCTTTTTCTTGCCCGTCTCTCGTGCGCGCCATCCGCCGGCACGCGTGCCGGCCATGGCCCTGCGGCTGGCCGGTGCGCGGCGGTGCAGGGCTACCATCCAGGCCATGAGCAGCAACGTCGACGCCCAGGAACTGGCCAAGTTCAGCGAACTCGCCCACCGCTGGTGGGATCCGGACAGCGAGTTCCGCCCGCTGCACCAGATCAACCCGCTGCGGCTGGAGTGGATCGACGGCCTTGCCGGCCTGCGCGGCCAGCAGGTGCTGGACGTGGGCTGCGGCGGCGGCATCCTCGCCGAGGCCATGGCCCGGCGCGGCGCCGCGGCGGTGCTCGGCATCGACCTGGCGGCCAAGCCGCTGGGCGTGGCACGCCTGCATGCGCTGGAGGCGCAGGTGCCCAACGTCGACTACCGCGAGATCGCGACGGAGGCACTGGCCGCCGAGCGGCCGGCGGGCTTCGACGTCGTCACCTGCATGGAGATGCTGGAGCACGTGCCCGACCCGGCGGCCGTGGTCGGCGCCTGCAGCACGCTGGTACGGCCTGGCGGGTGGGTGTTCTTCTCCACGCTCAACCGCAACGCCAAGGCGTTCCTCTTTGCCATCGTCGGCGCGGAATACCTGCTGCGCCTGCTGCCCAAGGGCACGCACGAATACGCGCGCTTCATCCGCCCGAGCGAACTGGCGCGCTGGTGCCGCGACGCCGGCCTGGTGCTCGAAGCGACGCGCGGGCTCGAATACAACCCGCTGACGCGGCGCTACTTCCTCTCCGACGACACCAGCGTCAACTACATGATCGCGTGCCGCAAGCCGGCATGAAGGTCGAGGCCGTGCTGTTCGACCTGGACGGCACGCTGGTCGACAGCGCGCCCGACCTGGCCGGCACCGCCAACGACATGCGCGCTGAGCGCGGCCTGCCGCCGCTGCCGCTGGCGACGCTGCGGCCGCATTGCGGCTCGGGCGCCCGCGGCATGCTCGGCGCCGGCCTGGGCGTGCGGCCGGGCGACGCCGACTACACCCGTCTGCGCGATGCGTTCCTCGACCGCTACGAAGCGCGCATGTTGCAGTCGACCCAGCCCTTCGACGCCGCCCTGCGCCTGCTGCACGCGCTGGACGCGCAGGGGCTGCCCTGGGGCATCGTCACCAACAAGGCGCTGCGCTTCGCCGAGCCGCTGTGCCGCGAGCTGGGCCTGCTGGACCGCGCCGCGGTGCTCGTCGGCGGCGACAGCACGCCGCACACCAAGCCGCACCCTGCGCCGCTGCTCGAGGCGGCGCGGCGGCTGAACCAGGCGCCGGCGGGCTGCATCTACGTCGGCGACGACGCCCGCGACATGCACGCCGGTCGCGCCGCCGGCATGCGCGTGCTGGCGGCGGGCTGGGGCTACCTGGGCGAGCCGGCCGACCCGGCGCTGTGGCAGGCCGACGCCCTGCTGGCAGAACCCCTTGCGCTCTTGAAGTGGCTCGATCTGGCCTAAGATGCGACGCATGGGACCGACCTGGCTTCGACGTGGGTGCGGAGTCGGCGCGGGGCATGCCGAGCACCAGTTCGCTCGTAAATCCACTGGAAACAAAGTAACTGCGAACGATCAAACGTACGCACTCGCCGCTTAAAACCGGTGAGCCTCGCAACAGCTCGCCCACGGGCTGGGTCGAAGGTCGCAAGACCCGAGGCTGCGAGGTCATGCACGTGGGCTCGTCCTGACGCGCGTCATTCGCGGCAGGCCTAAAACCAAGTGACTCGGGGCCTCGGTAGCGTGCTGCTGCGCGACCAGGGCCCTCAAACTCAAATCAGACAGCTACGCATGTAGAACCGTCCGGCGATGGCTTGCGGACGGGGGTTCGATTCCCCCCGGTTCCACCATCTCACTTGTCCTTGTTCTTTCGGAGGCGCGGGCCGCCATGCACGTGGGGCTGCTCACCGGCGGCGGCGACTGTCCCGGCCTGAACGCGGTGATCCGCGCGGTGACGCTGGCGCTGGCCGCCAACGGGGTGCGCGTCATCGGCACGCGGCGCGTGCGGCCGCTCGACGCCGCCGCCGTGCAGGCGCTGCTGGCAGAAGGCGGCACGCTCCTGGGCACGCACAACCGCTGCGATCCGTTCCGCTACTTCGGCGCCGGCGGTGCCGACGTCTCGGCCGGGCTCATGGCGTACGTGCGCGAGCTGGGGCTCGATGTGGTGGTCGCCATCGGCGGCGACGGCACCATGTCGATCGCGCACCGCCTGCAGCTGATCGGCCTGCCGGTCGTCGGCGTGCCCAAGACCATCGACAACGACCTGCGCGGCACCGACCGCAGCTTCGGCTTCGACAGCGCCGTGGCGGTGGTGGCCGACGCGCTGGACCGGCTGCGCACCACGGCGCGCAGCCATGGCCGGGTGATGATCGTCGAGACCATGGGCCGCTATGCCGGCTGGATCGCGCTGGCCGGCGGCATCGCCGGCGGCGCCGACGTCATCCTGCTGCCCGAGACGCCGTACGACGTGGCAGCCGTCGCGGCGTTCTGCCGCAGCCGCAAGGCCGTGCCCGGCCACACCCTGGTCTGCATCGCCGAAGGTGCGCGCGCCGAGGGTGCTGCCTTGACCGTGCACGAGCGCATCGCCGACAGCCCCGACCCGCTGCGCCTGGGCGGCGTCGGCCAGGCGCTGCAGCGCGCGCTCGAGCCGCAGCTGACCACCGAAGTGCGCACCACGCTGCTGGGCCACCTGCAGCGCGGCGGTTCGCCGACGCCGTTCGACCGCATCCTGGCGACCCGCCTCGGCTGCCATGCGGCCGAGCTGGTGGAACGTGGCGAGTTCGGGCGCATGGTGGCGGTGCACGGCGACACGGTGACGAACGTGCCGCTGGCCGAGGCCGGCAGCGGCATGCGGCCGGTGCCGCCAGGCCACGAGCTGCTCGAGGTGGCCAGGCGCACGGGCGTGATGCTCGGGCGCTGAAGGCGCGCCGAGGGCGGTGGCTACGCCGCGGGCGGATCGCCGTCGAGCACCGCGCCGGCGCTCGCGCTGGCGGCGTTGCGCCAGAACTTGCCCAGCACGCCGCGCGTGTAGCGCGGGGCGGGGCGTTGCCAGGCGGCGCGCCGGCGCTCGATCTCGGCGTCATCCACGTTCAACTGCAGCAGCAGCTGGTGGGCGTCGATGGTGATGGTGTCGCCTTCCTGCACCAGCGCGATCGTGCCGCCTTCGTAGGCCTCGGGCGCGACGTGGCCCACCACCATGCCCCAGGTGCCGCCCGAGAAGCGGCCGTCGGTGATGAGGCCCACGCTCTCGCCCAGGCCCTGGCCGATGAGCGCGCCGGTCGGCGCCAGCATCTCGGGCATGCCCGGGCCGCCCTTGGGGCCCAGGTAGCGCAGCACCATCACGTCGCCGGCCTTGATCCGGCCGCCCATGATCGCCGCCAGCGCGCTCTGCTCGTCGTCGAACACGCGTGCCGGGCCGGTGATGACGGGGTTCTTGAGCCCCGTGATCTTGGCGACGCAGCCTTCGGGGCTGAGGTTGCCCTTGAGGATGGCAAGGTGGCCTTCGGCGTAGATCGGCCGGTCGATCGGGCGGATCACGTCCTGGTCGGGGCGCAGCGGCGGCACGTCGGCCAGGTTCTGCGCCACCGTCTTGCCGGTGATGGTGATGCAGTCGCCGTGCAGCAGGCCGGCGTCGAGCAGCACCTTCATCACCGCCGGGATGCCGCCGGCGCGGTGCAGGTCGATGGCGAGGTACTTCCCGCTGGGCTTGAGGTCGCAGATCACCGGCACCTGGCGGCGCACGCGCTCGAAGTCGTCGATGGTCCACTCGACGCCCGCGGCGTGGGCGATGGCCAGGAAGTGCAGCACGGCGTTGGTGCTGCCGCCGGTGGCCATGATCACCGCCACGGCGTTCTCGATGCTCCGGCGCGTGACGATGTCGCGCGGCTTCAGGTCGGCCTTCACCGCCTCCACCAGCGTGCGCGCCGCCGCGCGGGTGTGCTCGACGATGGGGTCCTCGACGTTGGCCATGGTGCTGGCGAACGGCAGGCTCATGCCGAGCGCCTCGAAGGCGCTGCTCATCGTGTTGGCGGTGTACATGCCGCCGCACGAGCCGCTGCCGGGGATGGCGCGGCGCTCGATCTGGCAGAAGTCCTCCTCGCTCAGCTTGCCGGCGCTGAACTGGCCCACGGCCTCGAAGACGCTCACGATGTTGAGGTCCTGGCCCTTGTAGTGGCCGGGCAGGATGGTGCCGCCGTAGACGTAGATCGCCGGCACGTTGGCGCGCAGCATGCCCATCATGCCGCCGGGCATGTTCTTGTCGCAGCCGCCGATGACGAGCACGCCGTCCATCCACTGGCCGCCGACGCAGGTCTCCACGCAGTCGGCGATGACCTCGCGGCTCACCAGCGAGTACTTCATGCCCTCGGTGCCCATCGCCATGCCGTCGCTGATGGTGGGCGTGCCGAAGATCTGCGGGTTGGCGCCCGCGGCCTTGATCGCGTCCACCGCCGCGTCGGCCAGCTTCTGCAGGCCGCTGTTGCACGGCGTGATGGTGCTGTGGCCGTTGGCCACGCCGATCATGGGCTTGCCGAAATCGCCTTCGGTGTAGCCCATCGCGTAGTACATGCTGCGGTTGGGCGCGCGGGCCACGCCTTCGGTGATGTTGCGGCTGCGGCGGTTGAAGCTCATCGGGGTGCGGGCGGTGGTTGAGGGGTGGGCGGGCTGGGGTCTCGCGCAAGTCTAGTGCCGCGGCGCATGGACAATCCGGCCCGCAGAAGGAGCCTCGTCACGATGCTGATGCATCCGCAGTTCGATCCCGTGGCCTTGCAGCTCGGGCCTGTCGCCGTGCACTGGTACGGCATCACCTACCTCGTCGCCTTCGGGCTGTTCCTGCTGCTGGCGCGCCGCCGCGTGGCGCTGCCCTGGTACGCCGAGGCCGGCTGGACGCGGCGCGACGTGGAGGACATGCTGTTCTGGGGCGTGCTCGGCGTGGTGATCGGCGGGCGTCTCGGCTACGCGATGTTCTACAAGCCGGGGCACTACCTCGCGAACCCGCTGGAGGTCGTCATGCTGTGGAAGGGCGGCATGTCGTTCCACGGCGGCTTCATCGGCGTGCTGCTGGCGATGCTGGCGTTCGCGCGCGCGCGCCGGCGGCCGTTCTGGCAGGTGATGGACGTGGTGGCGCCGTGCGTGCCCACGGGCATCGCCGCCGTGCGCATCGGCAACTTCATCAACGGCGAGCTGTGGGGGCGCGCCGCACCGGCCGATCTGCCCTGGGCCATGGTCTTTCCGCAGAGCGGGCAGATGTTTCCGCGTCACCCGTCGCAGCTGTACCAGGCGCTGCTGGAGGGGCTGCTGCTGTTCGTGCTGCTGTGGCTGTACGCACGCAAGCCGCGCGCCACGGGGCAGGTGGCGGCGACGTTCTGCTTCGGCTACGGCGTGCTGCGCTTCGTCGCCGAGTTCTTCCGCGAGCCCGATGCCTTCCTCGGCACGCTGGCGCTCGGCATGACCATGGGCCAGTGGTTGTGCCTGCCGATGATCGCCTTCGGCGCCGGCCTGTGGTGGTGGGCCAAGGGCCGGCAGCAGGCGGCACAATCGCCGGCCATCCGATGACGCGCCAGATCTTCCTCGACACCGAAACCACCGGGCTCGACGCCGCGGCCGGCGACCGCATCGTCGAGATCGGCTGCGTCGAACTGGTGAACCGGCGCTACACCGGGCGCACGCTGCACCACTACGTCAACCCGCAGCGCAGCAACCACCCGGACGCGGTGCGCGTGCACGGCATCACCGACGAGTTCCTCGCCGACAAGCCGCCGTTCTCGGCAGTGGTGCACGAGCTGTGCGAATTCGTTGCCGGCGCCGAGGTGATCATCCACAACGCGGCCTTCGACCTGGCGTTCCTCGACGCCGAGTTCTCGCGCCTGGAACGCGGCCGCTTCGACGCCCACGCCCACTGCGTCACCTGCAGCCTGACGATGGCGCGCGAGCTCTACCCCGGCAAGGGCAACTCGCTCGACGCGCTGTGCAAGCGGCTCGAGGTCGACAACAGCCACCGCGAGCTGCACGGCGCATTGCTCGACGCACGCCTGCTGGCCGAGGTGTACCTCAACATGACGCGCGGCCAGGAGTCGCTGGTCATCGACAGCGGCGAATCGCCCGGGCTGCGCAGCGCCGAAGGCATCGTCGTCGACTTCCGCGCCCTGACGCTGCCGGTGCTGCTGGCCCAGCCCGACGAGCTCGCGGCGCACGAGGCATTGCTGGCCGACATCGACAAGGCGAGCGGCGGCAAGACGTTGTGGCGCGCCATGGCATAATCGCCGGCTGATTCCCGATGAGGGGCAGTTAGCTCAGCGGTAGAGCACTGCCTTCACACGGCAGGGGTCGCAGGTTCGAACCCTGCACTGCCCACCACCTCTCGTCGGGACTGCACTGCAACGGCGCCTTTCCAGGCGCCGTTTTGCTTGGTGGCCCCGAGCCGTCGCGTTCGTCGACGGCGCTTGAAGGCCGCGATCGCCACCGAGGCGCTTACGCGGCCACGAGCAGATCGCCGAACACCACCCGCGCCTGCGGATGGCGCCGCGGCGAGGGTGAGTCGTACAGCACCGCCCAGTGCCGCGCATCCCCCAGCAGGCCATCGGGCACGCGGGTGATGGCTTCGGCACGGTCGTGGCCGACGGCGTGCGGCAGCTCGGTGTGGCGCGAGATGCCGTGGTGGTGGAAGCGCACCGGCTCGCCCTCGCCGGCGGACAGCGCCTGCGCGGCGCCGGTCCAGCGGTACAGGCGCACGTCGCCGTCGAGCACCATCGTCGGGCCGGCCAGCAGCAGCAGGTCGTCGCCGTCGAACAGCAGGTCGCGCACGCCCATGCCGCCCAGATCGAACAGGTGCTGGCGCACACGCAGGCCGTCGCCGTCGAGCGTGCCCAGCTTCAGCATCGTGGCGTGGTCGTCGTCTGCCGTGGGCGCCAGTTCCAGCAGCACGGCCCAGCCGCGCAGCACGGGGCCGCGCAGGCCCAGCAGCAGGCGGTCGCCGTGCACCGCGAGGCCTTCGATGTCGAATCCGTTGTCCTTGCCCGGGATCGCCAGGAACGGCCCGATCCGCGGGTCGTCGCGCAGCAGGCGCACGAGCGCGTTGTCGTCGCCGTCGCCCTGCAGGCGCTGGGCGCAGCGACCGTCGGCGGCCTGCCGCACCAGGCGCGGCGTGCCGTCGGCATCGTGCTCGATCGGCACGCGCGCCAGCAGGCGCCGGTTGCCGTCCAACGCGAGCTTGGCCAGGCGGCGCGCGTTGCGCGCATCGTCCTTGCCCGGCTTGGCGGTCTTGCGCTTGAGCGCATGCGAGCCGGCCAGCCAGAGCCAGCCGTCGTGGATGGCCAGGCCCTCGAGGTCGGCTTCGTCGTCGTCGGCGCCGGGCAGGTCCAGCAACGCCGCCAGCGGAAACGACCGCGACTCGCCGTAGCGCAGCCATTCGCGTCCCACCGGGCTCAGCCGGCGCAGCCGTTCGATGCCGGCCGATTCGTCGCCGGCCACCCACATCCACTCGCCGTCCATCGCCAGGCCCGACAGGTTGGTGCTGGTGAGGCTGGCCTCGGCGAACTCGAGGCGCAGTGCGTGGTGCAGGCGCTTGAACGGCATGGCGCAGTCTCGCATGCGCGCCGCGCCGCGCCGCGGTGCTCAGGCCGTGCCCAGCCAGCCGGCGCGCTGGGCGATGCGCCACAGGCCGCGTGCGGCGAGGTGTTCGCCGCCGTCGACCGCGTCGCGCCCGAACGCCGCCAGCGCGCGCCGGTAGCGCGCGAGCAGTGCGGCATCGCCCACCAGCACCAGCGGCACCGCGGCGTCCAGGTTCGCCACGCCGGCGGCGACCTCGCTGCCGATGAGCAGGCCGCTCAGGTGGTCGGCCAGGGCGCTGCCGGGCAGGCGGTCGAACAGTCCCTGCGTGCGCACGCCGAACAGAAGGTGCAGCAGGTCGCCGCCGTGCCGGCGAGCGGCGGCGACGCCGGCGTCGAACGCATCGGCGGCGAAGGCGCCGGGCGCGGCCTCGGTCATCAGCCGGGCCAGCACCGACTGCGTGCGCAGCAGTGCAAACACTTCGCCGGTCATGCGCGTGGCGAAGCCCTGCACGTGGCCGCCGGCCAGGTGCACCCACTTGCTGTGCGTGCCCGGCATCACCACTTCGATACGCGCCCGGGCCAGCTCGGGACGGGCGTCGAGCAGGCCGGCCAGCTGCGTCTCTTCGCCGCGCATGACGTCGGGCGCTTCCGCCGCCGGCTGGCAGGCCAGGCCGGGCACGATGCGCACGCGCAGGCCACGGGCGCCGTCGACCAGCACGGCCTGCTCGTGCAGCGCGTCGAGCGCCACGGGGCAGTCGGCGTATCGCGCCTCGCGCCAGCCGTGCGCGCTGCCGACCATGCCGCTGGCCAGCACCGGCGGGCCGGGGTGGGCGTCGAGCCAGTCGCCGGCGATGGCGCGCAGCGCTGCTTCGAAGGCCGGCGCGCCGCCGCTCAGGGTCGAGGCGCCATCGGCGCTGCTGCGCTCGTCGAGCAGCGCGCCGCCGTCGCCCAGCAGGTGGGCGCGCAGCCGGCTGCTGCCCCAGTCCAGCGCCAGCAGACGCGGCTTCATGGGCGGACCTGCCCGTTGCGCATGGTCGATCGGGCCCGCAGCGCGGCACGCAGTCATGCCGGCGACCCCATGGCGGCACGCACGGCGCGGTAGGCGGCGACGAAGGCCGCCGCGCGCGCCGCCGTCTCGTGCACGGGCTGGCCGGGCTTGTAGAGCTCGCCACCCAGCCCCGCGCCCTGGCAGCCGGCGGCGAGCCACTCGCCCAGGTTCGCGGGCGAGACGCCACCCACGGCCAGCAGCACCGCGTGCCGCGGCAGCACGGCGCGCAAGGCGCGGACGTGGCCGATGCCGAGCGTCGCCGCCGGGAACAGCTTCACCGCCGTGGCGCCGGCGCGCAGGGCAGCGAACACCTCGCTCGGGGTCATGGCACCGGGCAGCACGACGAGCCCCCGCCGCACCGCCTCGGCCACCAGGGCTGTGTCGAGGTGCGGCGACACCACGAGGCTGCCACCGGCGGCCTGCAGCGCGTCGATGTGTGCCGTCTCGGTCACCGTGCCGGCGCCGACGAGCACGCGCCGCCGGTCGTCGCTCGCAGCGGTGTCACTGCGCGCGAACGCCGTGGCGATGGCGCGCACGCTGGCCGGCCAGTCGGGCGAATTGGTCGGCACCTCGATGCAGTCGAAACCCGCCGCCACCAGCGCCTGGGCGTGCGCCAGCGCCTCGCGCGGCGCGATGCCGCGCAGGATGGCCACCAGGGGCAGGGCGGTGGGCCAGGCCGAAGCCGTCGGCTGCGTGGCGGGGGCATCGCTCATTCGGCTCATTATTCCGTCACGGGACTGTCACTTGCCTGCGCAGCGGCCCGCATTCCGTTCCACCCAGACCATGCAACGACCACGCTGGCAGCAGCAGGGCGAGGAGCCCGACTACCGCTTCACGATGTCCAACGAGCGCACCTTCCTGGCCTGGGTGCGCACCGCGCTGGCCGTGCTGGCCGGCGGCGTAGCGCTCGACCAGTTCGGCGGCGAACTCTGGCGGCCCGGTGTGGGCCGCGCCATCTCGGTGGTGCTGGCGCTGTTCGCCGCGCTGCTGAGCGCCGCGGCCTACCGGCGCTGGAAGGCGAGCGAGATCGCGATGCGGCTGTCGGAGCCGTTGCCGCCCGCGCGTGTCGTGCCCCTGACGGCGGTGCTGCTGCTGCTGCTGGCCGGCGGGCTGGCCGTGCTCATCGTGCTCAGCCGGTGAAGCCTGTCGACGACGGGCGCCAGCCCGAGCGCACGGCGCTGTCGTGGAACCGCACGGCGCTGGCCGTGGCCGTGAACGCGGCGCTGGTGCTGCGTGCCGCCTTCGTCGGCGGCCTGCATCCCGAGTTGCTGGGCCTGGCGCTGATGTTGCTCGTCGCAGCAGGCGCGACGGTGCTGCTGGGGCACCGGCGCCAGCGCCATCTCGCCGCCGGCAGCACCGCGCGCTCGGTGCACGCGCACTCGATGCTGGCCGTGGTGGTCTGCGCGTGGCTCGCCTGCGCCGGCGGCCTGGTGGTGATGCTCGGCACGCCGCACGGCGCAGGCACCGGCAACGGCCCGCCGGCATCGCCGCCGGGTGCGGCTTCAGGCGGGTGACGGCTTCTGCATGAACACCACGGGCACCTGGGCGATGTCGCCATCGAGGAACACCACCGCGACCACCGTGCCGCGCACCACCCAGCAGCCGGTGATGCGTTCGCCTTCCACCGGCACGTACACCGCCTTCTTGGCGTCGCCGGCGCAGGGCCCGCGTTCGTCGTGCACCTCGATGCGCCCTTCGGGCGTCTGCACGTAACCCAGCACAGCGGCCTGGGCACCGGTGGCCAGCAGCGTGGCCAGAGCAAGCGTGGCAACTTTCATGGCAGTCCTTTCCACCGGTCCCGCGGCACCGGTGAACGGAGTCCGGCGCCATGGAAAACATTCTGCGAACCGGCCTGGAGCGGTGGCGTAGGACAGCACTGTCGCGTGCTGTAGGCGGCAGCGATCGACCCGTTTCGAGCGCCTTCGACTGCGCTGCGCACGGAGGCTTGCACGGGTCGTACAGCGGCGCACGACCCGGGCGCCGCCGCCGCTGCCACGGCCTTGGTGCACACTCGGCCGCATGTCCGAAGGCCCCCTCCACGGTTTGCGCGTGATCGAGCTGGCGAGCATCGGCCCGGGCCCGATGTGCGGCATGCTGCTGGCCGACCTGGGTGCCGACGTCGTGCGGGTCGACCGGCTCGAGGACAGCGGCCTCGGGCTGCCGCTGCCGCGGCGCTTCGACGTCAACGCGCGCAGCCGGCGCTCAGTGGCGCTGGACCTGAAGTCGCCCGCCGGCCGCGACGCCGTGCTGGCCTTGATCGATGGCGCCGACGTGCTCATCGAAGGCTTCCGCCCGGGCGTGACCGAGAAGCTCGGCCTGGGCCCGGACGACTGCCGCTCGCGCAACCCGCGCCTCGTCTACGGCCGCATGACCGGCTTCGGCCAGCAGGGCCCGCTGGCGCAGGCGGCGGGGCACGACCTGAACTACATCGCGCTGTCGGGCGCGCTGCACGCCATCGGCCCGGGCGGCGGCAAGCCGCTGCCGCCGCTGAACCTGGTGGGCGACTACGGCGGCGGCGCGCTGTACCTGGCCTTCGGCATCCTGGCCGCGCTGTTCGAGCGCCAGCGGTCCGGGCTGGGCCAGGTGGTCGACGCGGCCATGGTCGACGGCGCGGCCTCGCTGGCATCGATCTTCTACGGTCTGCACGCCGGCGGCAGCTGGGACGCCGAGCGCGGCCGCAACCTGCTCGACGGCGGCGCGCCGTTCTACGACACCTACCGCACCGCCGACGGCCACTTCGTCAGCGTGGCGGCGCTGGAGCCGAAGTTCTTCGCGGCACTCGCGCAGCGCCTGGCGCTGGACGAGCGTTTCGTCCAAGGCCAGTACGACCGGCGCCTGTGGCCGGAGCTGCGCCTGGCGATCGCCGCCGCCATCGCCGCGCACACCCGCGACGAGTGGTGCGCGCGGCTCGAAGGCAGCGACGCCTGCTTCGCACCCGTGCTGTCGTTCGCCGAGGCGCCGCGGCACCGCCACGCCCAGGCGCGCGGCGCCTTCGTCGACGTCGAAGGCGTGCTGCAGCCGGCGCCGGCGCCACGCTTCGACCGCACGCCGCCCGGCCGGCCACGCCCCGCGCCCGAGCCGGGCCGCGACACGCGCAGCGTGCTGCTGGAAGCCGGCCTGCCGCCCGAGCGGATCGAGGCGCTCTTCAGCGCCGGGGTGGCGCGATGACGGGCGGCCACGTGCTGCCGCCCGACGCGCGCGCCGCCGCGTCGCTGCTGCTGCTGCGAGACGGCGCGCGCGGGCTTGAGGTGCTGATGCTGCGCCGCGCCGAGCGCGACGGCGACGACCCGCGCAGCGGCGCGGCGGTGTTCCCAGGCGGCGTGCTCGACGCGCGCGACCGCGAGGCGCACGCCTGGGTCGTCGGCGCCGACGATGCGTCCACCAGCGCACGCCTGGGCCTGGCCTCGGGCGGGCTCGACTACGTCGTCGCGGCGCTGCGTGAGACCTTTGAGGAAGCCGGCCTGCTGCTGGTCGACCGTCCCGTCGATGCCGAACACGCCACGCGCCTCGAGCCGCTGCGCGAGCGCCTGCAGCGCGGCGAGATCGGCATCGCCGAGGTGCTGCGCGAACAGGGCCTGCGCCTGGACGCGCGCGGCCTGGCGTACTTCAGCCACTGGCTCACGCCGCCCGGCACGGCCAAGCGCTTCGACACGCGCTTCTTCGCCGCGCCGGCGCCCGTCGGCCAGCTGGCACGCGCCGACATGGGCGAAGCGGTGGAGATGATGTGGCTGACGCCGGCCGAGGCGCTGGACGCGGCGCGCGCGCTCAAGCTGCTGCCCGTGACGCGGCGCACGCTGATGGAACTGGCGACGCACGCCGACACGGCCACGGCGATGGCGGCCATCCGCGCCAAGCGCGCCGTGCCGCTGATCATGCCGCGGCGCTGCGTCGACCGGCGCGGCCCGCGCGTGGTGCTGCCGCACGAACCCGGCTACGCGGAGATCGGCCGGCTCGACCCGGCGGGGCGCGGTGATGCGTGGATCGAGCTCGTGCCCGGCCGCGTCGTCGTGCTGTCGAGCCGGGTGCTGCGCATCACGGCGCCGAACCCCGGCGTGATGACCGGGCCGGGCACCAACACCTATCTCGTCGCCGAGCCGCCGGCCGGCGACGACGGCGATCGAACGACCGGACACGGCGGCGCAGGCGAAGGCACCGCTGCCACCGGCCGCGCGTGGACGGTGATCGACCCCGGGCCGGCCATCGACGAGCACGTGCAGGCCATTCTGGCTGCGGCGCAGGTCGACGGCGGCCGCATCGAGCGCATCCTCGTCACGCACACGCACCGCGACCACTCGCCCGCCGCGGCGCTGCTGACCAGCGCCACCGGCGCGCCGGTGTGGGGCCGCCTGCCGGCACATCCGGCGGGGCAGGACGCCGGCTTCACGCCGCAGCACCAGCCGTTGCACGGCGAGCGCCTGGTCCTGGGCCCCACGACGGTGCTGCGGCTCCTGCACACGCCGGGGCACGCGTCCAACCACGTCTGCGCGCTGCTCGAGGCCGAGAAGCTGCTGTTCACCGGCGACCACGTCATGCAGGGCTCGACGGTCGTCATCAATCCGCCCGATGGCGACATGGCGGCCTACCTGCGGTCGCTCGAGGCGCTGCTCGACGAGGACCTGGCCTGGCTGGCGCCGGGCCACGGTTTCCTCGTCGCCGAGCCGCACGCGGTGCTGCGCGCCCTCATCGCACACCGGCTGGCGCGCGAAGCCAAGGTGCTGGCCGCGGTGAAGGCCGCGGACGCGCCGGCCGCCGCGAGCGACCTGGTGGCCCGCGTCTACGACGACGTGCCGGCGGCGCTGCACGGCGTGGCCCAGCGCTCGCTGCTGGCGCACCTGCTCAAGCTGGCGCAGGACGGCAGGGCGGTGGCCGAAGGCGACGCCGATCCGGCGCTGGCGCGGTGGCGCTCCGCCCCGGATGGCGCGGGCAGGGCGGCGTAGGGCGTCAGTCCAGCGGCCGCAGCATCGTCGCCACGGTGTGGCGGGCGATGTGCTCGCCGAGTTGGAGCCCCTGCGTGGTGGCGAAGCGGAAGTGCAACCCGGCCTTGATGCGCGACTCGGCGTTTTCGCGCGCCGCCGCCGAAAAGCTGGCGAAGTGGCGCACCGGGTGCGCGGGCAGGGCCGTCGGCGAGGCGAACGAGAACGCCACCCGGTCGCTGCCGAAGGCCGCAGCCAGCACGCCCGCGGCAGCCGCGCCCAGCGCGCTGTGCGTGCTGGGGTGGTCCTGCACGGGCGGCGTGGGCAGCAGCGGCGTCCAGTTCGCATCGGCGGTGGTCGCGGCGTTGCCGTCGTCGGCGGCGGCACGGATGGCCGTCACCGGGCGCCAGAAGTTGTGGTGCATCTTCGAGTCCCAGCCGGCGATGTAGGCATCGGCCATGGCGACGTTGAGCAGGGCGAAGGTGCGCGCGCGCTGCCACAGGTCCTGCGAGCGGCTGCGGGCCACGCTGCGCGCGATGCGGTTCCAGCCGGCGTCGGAGAACTCGTACCAGAACGCGGCGTACTGGGTCTCGTCGGCGCTGCGGCGCGCATCCGCGGCCTGGCTGCCGCTGGCCTTGACCTCGTCGAACGCCGCGGCGTATTCGGCGCTCGTCAGCGCCGGCGGCGGCGCGACGCGGAACTGCGACGGGCTCTTCAGCGCGAACGGCTGCACCGCGCGCCAGTGCGGCGCGGCGAGGAACTCGAAGCCGGGCGTGTAGCGGTACTGGCCCGGGCGCGTGCCGGGCTTGTAGACCTCGCTGGCGTGGCTGCCGTCCTGCGCACGTCGTGCGAGCACGGCGGCAGCGGCGGCGGCGCGCCGGCCTGGCGTGCGCCGTCGGTGGCGGCGCCGGGGCCGGCGTCGAGCAGCACGGCGTCGAGCGCGACACGCAGCGCCGCCTGCTGGCGCGGCAGCAGCGCCAGCAGCACGTCGTGCGCGGCGACGGCGGCGGCCAGGGCGGCCAGGCCTTCCGCCTCGCGGGCGGCGTCGCGTGCAGCGGCGGCGGCTTTCGCCGGCGTGCGAGCGGCGGGCGTGGCGGCTGCCTCGCCTTTGTCGGCCGCCGCATACCGCGCATAGCGCGGCTGCACGGCGTTGGCCGCATCGTGCATCGCCAGGTGCACCATGGCCAGCACGCGCGACGCGGCCATGGGGTCGGCGTAGCCGCTGTCGGCCTTGATGAGCTGGTGCGTTTCGGCGTTCCAGTCGATCACCACCTGGTCGCAGCGGTCGCCGCACCAGCGCGCGTCGGCTGTGCCGGCCATGGCCAGCAGGGTGGAGGCGAGCGCGGTGGCGCGCCGGATGGGGCTCGGGGTGTGCATGGGATTCGCTCCTCGTGTGTCGTGTCGACGGGAGGAGCGACTGTGCGCAGCGGCTGTCCGCCACGCGTCCGCCGGGCGGCGGCGGCAGGCCCTGGATCAGCCAGCCGCGGGGCGCGTGTCCACGGTCTGCCAGCGCCCGTCCTGCAGCAGCTGGTGCGGCATGAACTGGGCCTTGTAGGCCATCTTCGGGCTCTGGGCGATCCAGTACCCCAGATAGACGTGCGGCAGCTTGAGCGCGCGCGTCTGCTCGATCTGCCACAGCACGCTGTAGGTGCCGTAGCTGGCGCCGGCCTCGGGCTCGTAGAAGGTGTAGACGGCCGAGATGCCGTCGGACAGCACGTCGAGGATCGAGACCATCTTCAGCACGCCGGGCTGGCCGTCGGCACGCGGCTCGCGGAACTCGACCAGGCGGCTGTTGACGCGGCTCTGCAGCAGGAACTGCGTGTACTGGTCGACGCTGTCGTGGTCCATGCCGCCGCCGCTGTGGCGGCCGCTCTGGTAGCGCAGGTAGAGCTGGTAGTGCTCGGGCAGGAAGCCCAGCCGCAGCACGCGCGCCTTGAGGTGGGCGTGGGCCTTGTGCGCGCGGCGCTGGCTGCGCGAGGGCTTGAAGTCGGCCACCGGCACGCGCAGCGGCACGCAGGCGCGGCAGCCGTCGCAATAGGGGCGGTAGGTGAACATCCCGCTGCGGCGGAAGCCGGCGGCGACCAGGCTCGAATAGGTGTCGGCGTGAATGAGGTGGCTGGGCGTGGCCACCTGCGAGCGCGCCAGCCGGCCCGCGAGGTAGCTGCACGGGTAGGGCGCCGTCGCATAGAACTGCAACGAGCGCAGCGGCAGTTCCTTGAGGTGGCTCACGGTGGCGTCGTCACGGTGTCGAGCAGGTCCCAGGCCGAATCATCATAGGTCCACGGCGCGGGCTCGGGCTCCCCCAGGGTGCGGGCCAGGTGCGCCTCGAAGGCGTCGCGCGTGATCTCGCGCCCGCCCATCGAGGCGAGGTGGCCGGTGTTCTGCTGGCAGTCGACGAGCGGGATGCCGCGTGCGCGGCAGGCGGCGACGAAGCCGGCCAGCGCGATCTTGCTGGCGTCGGTGCGCAGCGAGAACATGCTCTCGCCGAAGCACATGCGGCCGATGTGCACGAAGTACAGGCCGCCGACCAGTTCGCCGTCGATCCATGTCTCGGCGCTGTGCACGCGGCCCAGCCGGTGCCAGGCGCTGTAGGCCTCGACGATGGCCGGCACGATCCAGGTGCCGTCCTGGCCCGGTCGCGGCGTGCGCGCGCAGTGGCGGATGACCTCGCCGAAGGCCGAGTCGAAGCGCAGTTCGCAACCCGGCGTGCGGCGAAAGCGCCGCAGCGTCTTGCGCAGGGAATGCGAGGCCTTGAACTCGGCCACCGGCAGCACCATGCGCGGATCGGGGCTCCACCACAGCACCGGCTGGCCCGGGCTGTACCAGGGGAAGATGCCCTTGCGGTAGGCCTCCTCCAGGCGCAGCGGCGTGACGCGGCCGCCGGCGGCCACCAGACCGGGCGCGTCGGTGTCGGGACCGAGCGCGGCGCTCGCCGGGGGCAGCGGCGCGCCGTCGTCGATCCACGTCAGCATGGCGCCTTCGGTGCTCAGCGCTTGTCGCCCAGGGTGGCCCAGAGGAAGCCGTACTCCAGCGCGAGCATCTGCGCGCGCTGGCCGTTGTCGGCCGCGCCGCCGTGGCCGCCTTCGATGTTCTCCCAGTACAGCACGCGGTGGCCCTGCTCGCGCATGCGGGCCGCCATCTTGCGCGCGTGGCCGGGGTGCACGCGGTCGTCGCGCGTGCTGGTGGTGAACAGCACGCGCGGCAGCTTCATGTCGGCGCGCACGTTCTGGTAGGGGCTGTAGCGCTGGATGTAGGCCCACTCGTCGGGCAGGTCGGGATTGCCGTACTCGGCCATCCACGACGCGCCGGCCAGCAGCTTGTGGTAGCGCTGCATGTCCAGGAGCGGCACCTGGCAGACGACGGCGCCGAAGAGTTCGGGCCGCTGCAGCATCACCGCGCCGACGAGCAGGCCGCCGTTGCTGCCGCCCATCATGCCCAGGCGCGCCGGCGTCGTGACCTTGGTCTTGATCAGGTCCTCGGCGACGGCCGCGAAGTCGTCGAAGCTCTTCTGCCGGCCGGCCTTGGTGGCGGCCTGGTGCCACGCCGGCCCGAACTCGCCACCGCCGCGGATGTTGGCCAGCACGAAGACGCCGCCGCGGCCGGTCCACATGCGGCCCATCACGCCCGAGTACCACGGCTGCTGCGAGACCTCGAAGCCGCCGTAGCCGTAGAGCAGGGTCGGGTTGTCGCCGTCGGGCTTCGGGCCCTTGGGCCAGATGACGAAATACGGCACGCGCGTGCCGTCGCGGCTGGTGGCGAAGCGCTGCTCGGCGCGCATGCCGGTGGCGTCGTAGAACGACGGCCGCTGCTTGAGCACGTCGCGCGCGTCGCCGCCGGTGCGGCCGAGCTGCAGCGAATCGGGCTGCAGGAAATCGGCGGCGTTGATCAGGTAGGCCTCGGCCAGCGGATCGTCCTTCAGCAGGCTGTCGTGCAGCGCGGTCACCGACAGCGTGCCGGGGTAGGGCGCCTTCACGTCGCGCCGCGTCCAGCCGCCGCGGCCGGGCGACCATTCGTCGATGCGGCTGGCGACGTTGTCGAGCACGGTCACGATCACCGTGCCGCGGGTGGCGGTGTAGCCCGACAGCGAGCGTGTCGGCGTGGGCGTGAACAGCGCCTCGAGCTTGCGCTCGCCCTTGAGGTAGGCCGCGGCGTCGCCCACCAGCAGCGCGCCACGCGGGTGGGTGGTGCCGCCCACCGTCCAGTCGCTGCGCAGTTCGATCAGCACGTGTTCGCGGTGGAAGCTCACCGTGGCGTCGTCGGGCTTGTCCACCGGCACCGGGCGGCCGCCCTGCAGCAGCCACAGGCGCGAGTTGTAGAAGTCGATGGCGCGAGCGAAGGTGGTGCGTTCGAAGCCCGGCGTGCGGTCGACGCTGGCATAGGCGGCCACGTCCTGCTTCTCGCCTTCGAACACCGTCTCGGCGGCGGCGAGCGGCTGGCCGCGCTTCCAGCGCTTGATGACGCGGGCGTAGCCCGAGTCGGTGAGCGAGCCGGGCCCGAAATCGCTGCCGACGAGCACGGTGTCGGCGTCGACCCAGTCGACGCTGGTCTTGGCTTCGGGCACGTGGAAGCCGCCGTCGACGAAGCGCCGCGTGCCGAGGTCGAACTCGCGCACCACCACGGCGTCGGCGCCGCCGCGCGACAGCGACAGCAGGCAGCGGCGGTACTCGGGACCGAGGCAGCTCGAGCCCGACCAGACCCAGTTCTCGCCCTCGGCCTTGCCCAGCGCGTCGACGTCGAGCAGCACCTCCCAGGCGGGCTGCGGCTTGCGGTATTCGGCGAGCGTGGTGCGCCGCCACAGGCCACGCGGGTTGGCCGCGTCGCGCCAGAAGTTGTAGAGGTGCTCGCCGCGGCGCGTCACGTACGGGATCTGCTCGCGCGAATCGAGCACCTCGCGGATGCGGCGCTTGTCGTCCTCGAAGCCGGGGCGCGACGACAGCAGCTTCTCGCTGTCGGCATTGCGCTCGCGCACCCAGGCCAGCGCGCGTTCGCCCGTCACCTCCTCGAGCCACAGGTAGGGGTCGGCGGCGGTCGTGCTGGCGGTGGTGCTGGCGGTGGAGGGCGCGGGGGCCGGGGTCTGGGCGGAGGCCATGGTGCTGCAGGCGATGAGCGCCGCGGCCAGCGCGGCAAGGGGGGTGGCGGGGCGGCGGGCGTGGTGCGTCATGTGGCGTGCGTCGGCGGGCGTCAGCCCGGGGTGGCCGGGGTCTGCAGGGCTTGCGGGTGGATCTCGACGCTGCGGCTGGCGTCGCCGACCCACACCGCACCGTCTTGCACCGTGACCTGCAACTGCATCGAACGTTCCGCCAGTTCGGCCAGCGCCTGGCTCTGAGCGGCGGGGATCTGCCAGACGGCGAGGTTGGACAGCCGCGCCACCTTGGGCGCCATCGCCGCCCACCAGATCGGCGTGGACGCCGCATAGGCGTAGAGCGTGACCCGGTCGGCGCGGCCGGCGGCGCGCGCCAGGCGGCGTTCGTCGGCCGGCTTGCCCACTTCCAGCCAGTGGCGCAGCCGGCCGTCGAGCGCGGTCTGCCACAGGTCGGGCTCGTCGGTGTCCGACAGGCCGCGGGCGAAGACGAGCGCGCCGTCGTGGTCGTCGGCCGGCACCTGCAGGGCGAAGGCCAGCACGCGCACCATCAGGCGCTCGTCGGTCTCCGATGGGTGGCGTGCCAGGGTCAGGGCGTGCGTGGCGTACAGCGAGCGGTCCATGTCGGCGATCTGGACCGTGGCCTTGTAGACGGTGGACTTCAGCGCCATCGGGCAGGGCGTGCGGGGGCGGGCTGGGGCATGGGAAGGCCGCGCGGGGCGGCAGCGCCGGACGAAGCCGCGCACTGTGCCACAAGGGCCGGCGCCCGGCCGGGCCTTGGGACGGGGCCGCCGCCCGGGCATGGCGGCGGTGGCATCATTGCCGGCTTCGTCGGCGACGGCCGGGCCCCGTGGGGCATCCGTGGCGGTTGTCGGCGCGCGCAGCGGCAGCGCCGTTGTGCCGGTTCACGAGGCCGGCCCGAGGCCAGCCGTCCCCTCCCGAAAGCCCGAGGACACCCGCGATGACCCTGAAACTGCCCGCCTTGGCCTGCACGGCCGCCGCGGCCGCGCTGCTGCTCGCCCTGCCCGCCGCCGCGCAGAACGCACCGGCCAACCGGCCCGCCGCCAAGCCCGCCGCCCCGGCCGCCGCCAAGCCCGCCGGCGACAACAAGACGCTGAGCTTCGCCGCCGGCAGCGGCAAGGGCCCGATCCTCACCAAGGACGAGCTGCGGGTGTGCCTGCAGCAGGAGGAGAGCATCCGCACCCGGCTGGCCGAGCACGAGGGCCGGCGCGCCCCGCTCGACGCCGAGAAGGCGCAGATCGCCAACGACCAGGCCGCGCTGCGTGCCGAGCGTGCACCGCTCGAAGCCGCCAAGACCGAAGCCGAGGCGCTGGCCGCGCGCATGAAGGCGCACGGCGAGCGCGTGGCCAGCTGGAACCAGCGCGTGGCCGACTTCAACGCCAGCGCGCGCACCGGCCCCAACGTCGAGAAGCAGCGCACCGAGCTCAACAAGGAGCGCGACGACCTGCAGAAGGAGCAGCAGGCCATCGAGGCCGAGCGCACGCGCATCACCGCCGGCAGCGACGCCGCGGTGCAGGCCTACAACGCCAAGGCCGCCGCGCTCGACGCCCGCGTCACCGACTGGAACCAGCGCAACGCCGCGTGGAACGAGGCCACCAAGGCGCTGGAAGGCGAGCGCCAGGGCTGGGTGAGCAACTGCGCCGACCGCCGCTACCGCGAGGACGACGAGATCGCCATCCGCCGCGGCAAGTGAGCCCGGCACCCGCCACCGCCACCTCACGAAAGCCAGCCCGCATGGACATGCCGATCAACCCGCTGCTGCAGGACTGGGCGACGCCGCACGGCCTGCCGCCCTTCGCCGAGCTGCACGCGGCGCACGTCGAGCCGGCGCTGCGCGCGGCGATGGCCGAGCACCGTGAGGAGCTCGCGCGCATCGGCGGCGACGACCGGGCGCCCGACTTCGACAACACGGTGGCGGCCTTCGACCGCGCCGGCCGGCGGCTCGGCCGCATCGCTGCGGCCTTCTACAGCCTCACCGCATCGGCCACCAGCCCCGAGCTGCAGGCCGTGCAGCGCGAGATGGCCGCGCCGATGGCGGCACACGCCAGCGCGGTGTACACCGATGCGGCGGTGTTCGCGCGCCTGGACGCGCTGCACCAGCGGCGCGAATCGCTCGGCCTCTCGGCCGAGCAGCGCCGGCTGCTCGAGCGCATCCACCTCGACTTCGTGCGCGCCGGCGCCCGGCTGCCACAGGCCGACCGCGAGCGCTACGCCCAGGTGATGCAGCAGCTGGCCGGGCTGACGACGCGCTTCGCGCAGAACATCCTGCACGACGAATCGAGCTGGCAGCTGGCGCTGGAGGGCGAGGCCGACCTGGCCGGGCTGCCCGACTTCGTGCGCGCCGCCGCACGCCAGGCCGCCGCCGACCGCGGCGTGCAAGGCCACGTCATCACGCTGTCGCGCTCGCTCATCGTGCCCTTCCTCACCTTCAGCACGCGACGCGACCTGCGCGAGACGGCGTGGCGCACCTGGGTGAGCCGCGGCGAGCACCCCGGCGAGCACGACAACCGCGAGGTGGTGCGCGACATCCTGCGCCTGCGCAACGAGCAGGCGCGGCTGCACGGCCACGCCTGCTACGCCGACCATGCGCTGGCAGACACCATGGCCGGCAGCCGCGGCGCGGTGCAGCGGCTGCTGGACGAAGTCTGGCCGCGCGCGCTGCAGGCGGTGGAGCGCGAACGCCAGGCGCTGCTGGCGCAGATGCGGGCCGAAGGCGCCACCGACGCCGGCGAGATCGAGCCGTGGGACTGGCGCTACTGGGCCGAGCGCGTGCGGCGCGCGCGCTACGACATCGACGACGCCGAGGTCAAGCCGTACTTCGAACTCGGCCGCGTCGTGCAGGCGGCCTTCGACTGCGCGCAGCGCCTCTTCGGCCTGCGCTTCACGGCGCGCGCCGACATCCCGGTGTACCACCCGGACGTCACCGCCTACGAGGTGCATGACGCCCGAGGTGAGTTGATCGGCATCTTCTGCCAGGACAACTTCGCCCGCCCCAACAAGCGCAGCGGCGCCTGGATGAGCGCGCTGCGCTGGCAGCACCGCAACACCGCGGCCGAGGGTGGCGGGCGGCAGATCCCGGTCATCCTCAACAACAACAACTTCGCCAAGGGCAGCCCGGGCGAGCCCACGCTGCTGAGCCTGGACGACGCGCGCACCCTGTTCCACGAGTTCGGCCACGGCCTGCACGGGCTGCTGTCGGACGTGACGTACGAGCGCCTCTCGGGCACGCAGGTGCTGCGCGACTTCGTCGAGCTGCCGTCGCAGATCTTCGAGCATTGGATCGCCGAGCCCGAGGTGCTCAAGCGCCACGCCCGCCACGTGCACACCGGCGAGCCGATTCCCGACGAGCTGGTGCGCCGCCTGCAGGCCGCGCGCCAGTTCAACCAGGGCTACGAGACGGTGCGCTACACCGCCAGCGCGATCACCGACATGGCGATCCACTCGCTGACCGACGCCGAGCCGCCGGCCGACGTGTGCCGCTTCGAGGCCGAGCTGATGGCCGCGCAGGGCCTGCCGCACGGCGTGGGCCTGAACCACCGGCTGGTGCACTTCCAGCACCTGTTCGCCAGCTCGGGCTACGCCGCCGGCTACTACGTCTACCTGTGGGCCGAGGTGCTCGACGCCGATGGCTACGGCGCCTTCGCCGAGGCCGGCAGCCCGTTCGCGCCCGAGGTGGCCGCGCGGCTGCTCAAGCACGTGTACGCCGCGGGCAACAGCGTCGAGCCGGGCGCCACCTACGCCGCCTTCCGCGGCCGGCCGCCGACGGTGGAACCGCTGCTCAGGAAGAAAGGCCTGCTCGAGCCGGCCTGAGCGGCTCGGCCGCGCCGAACAGCCGGTCGAGGTTGACCATGAAGGCCTTGAAGTCGAGCGGCTTGGTCCAGTAGTCGGCCATGCCCGCGGCCAGCGCACGCTTGATGTCCTCGGGCATGGCGTTGGCCGACAGCGCGATCACCGGGATGCCGGCCGTGGCCGGCTGCGCGCGCAGCCGGCGCATGACCTCGAAGCCGTCGAAGTCCGGCAGCTGCATGTCCAGCAGGATGAGGTCGGGCCCGAGCGCGAGCGCCTGCGCCACGCCGGCCGCGCCGTCGGGCGCCACCTGCAGCGTGATGTCGCCGCGCCGGCCGACGAGCTCGGCGATGATCTGCGCGTTGATCGGGTTGTCCTCGATGTAGAGCACCACGCGGCCATGCGGGCCGGGCGGCGGCGGCTCGGGCGCATCGGCCGGCGGCGCATCGGCGGCCGCGTGCGCGGCGCCGGCCGGGGCGGCCTTCAGGCGCAGTTCGAAGACGCTGCCCACACCGGGCGTGCTGTCGACGTGCACCGAGCCGCCCATGTGCTCGACCAGCGCCTTGACGATGGCCAGGCCGATGCCCGTGCCTTCGACCCCGCCGCTGCCTTCCGAACCCTGGCCCAGCCGGTTGAACGGCTCGAACAGGTGCTGCAGCTGCTCGTCGCTCATGCCGCGGCCGGTGTCGGACACGCGCAGCAGCACCTGCTCGCCGCGCGGCAGCGCCTCGAGGCTGACGCGGCCGCCCGGGCGGTTGTACTTGGCGGCGTTGGACAGCAGGTTGATGAGCACCTGGCGCAGCCGCGTCGGGTCGGCCATGGCGCTGCAGGCCAGGTCGCCGACGTGCAGCGCCACCTGGTGGCGGTCGAGCAGCGGCGCCAGCAGCGGCAGCGTCTGCTCGACCAGCGGCGCCAGCGGCACGGGCTGCAGCGCGATGCGCAGCTCGCCGCCTTCCAGGCTCGACAGGTCGAGCACGTCGTTGATGAGCGTCAGCAGGTGCTGCCCCGCGGCACGGATGTGCTCCAGCCGCCGCCGGCGCAGCGCCGCGGCCGGGTCGTGGCCCCCGTCCTCGGCCAGCAGCAGCTGCGAGAACCCGAGCACGGCGTTCAGCGGCGTGCGCAGCTCGTGGCTCATGCGCGCCAGGAACTTGCTCTTGGCCTGGCTCTCGCGCAGCGCGATCTCGCGTTCGGCGCGCGCCGCCTCGGCGGTGCGGCTGTCGGTCACGTCCCAGTTGACGCCGACGCGGCGCCGCCGGCCGCTGTCGGTGTCGCTGATCTCGATCGAGCGCGAGGCCAGCCAGCGCACGCTGCCGTCGGGCCACACGACGCGGAACTCGAACTCGCGCGTGGCGCCATCGGGCACCGGCAGGTCGTTGAAGCGCCGCACCATCGCGCGGTCGTCGGGGTGCACGCAGGCCGCGCGTTCGGGCCGCGTCATGGCGCGCGGCTGCGGCGGGTGGCCGCGCAGGCGCCACATCTGCGCGTCCCACATCGCCTCGCCAGTGGCCAGGTCCTGCTCCCACGTGCCCAGGCCCACGCCTTGCGCGACGAGCGCGGCGCGGTCGTTGGCGCGGCGCAGGGCCTGCTCGGCGCTGCGCTTGTCGGTGAGGTCGATGACCACGCCGAAGAGCATGGGCGCGTGGTTGCCGGTCTCGACGCGCGAGTGCGCCATGACGTGGCGCACGCTGCCGTCGGGCCGCACGATGCGGAAGGCGCGCGCCACGGGGGCGAAGCCCGCGGCCGTCCAGGCGGCGAAGCCGTGGCGCAGGTCGTCGCGGTCGGCGGGGTGCACGCAGCTGGCGAGCCATTCGTCGAGCAGTGGCACGGGGGCGCCGGCGGGCAGGCCGAACAGCGTGCGCATCTCGTCGCTCCACACCGCGCGCTCGGCGCCTTTCTCCAGCATCCAGTAGCCGATGCCGGCGGTGCGCGTCACCAGCTCGAAGCGGCGTGCCATCTCCTCGGCGCGCTGGCGCTGCTCGATGCGGTCGGTGATGTCCATGCCCACGCCGATGAGCACGCGCGGCGCGCCGTCGGGCCCGCGCTGCACCGCACGGCGCATCAGCACGTGGCGCCAGACGCCGTCGGGGCGGCGGAAGCGGGCTTCGCTGGTGGCGGGCGTGCGCCCGGCGATGGCGGCCTCGGTGCTGGCGACGACGCGCGGCAGGTCGTCGGGGTGCGTCATGGCGCGCAGCTCGGCGACCGAGAGACCGTCGTCGCGCGGCTGCAGCCCCAGCACCGCCCAGGCATGGCCATTGGGATGCACGCGCTGGCTGGCGATGTCCACGCGCCACACGGCGATGTGGCCCAGCTCGAGCGCCAGCGCGAGTTCGGAGTCGGCATCGGCCGACACGGTCGAAGCCGGCAGTTCGGCGGGCAGCGTCTCGATGGGGTGCAGCGGTGAAAGGGTGTCGGGCCGCGACATCGTGCGGCTCATCGCCACCGGTCTCTTCAGGTCAAGCGTCGCAGTATGGCGTGGGGTGGCATGGCGTGTCACCCCATGCATCGGGGCGGGTAAACGCGAGGGCGCGCCGGCTCACATCGGCTTGAAGCGCCAGGCCCAGGCCTGGCTCACCGGCAGCGTCTCGCGGTGCGAGCGCAGGTGCAGCGTGATGCGGCCGAGTTCGTCGCGCTGCGCGCGCGAGATGGCGGTGGCGCGCACGATGGCGCCGCGGTGCACCTGCCAGAACTCGTCGGGGTCCAGCCCCTCGGCGATCTCCTTAAGCGGCTTGCGCACGTGGGCCTCGTCGCCGGCGGTGACGACGCGGGTGTACTTCTCGTCGCTCTGGAAGAACAGCACCTCGTCGATGCTGAACATCTTGATCGTGTCGCCCACGCTCGCGCTCAGCCACTTGAGGCGCGGCACGCTGCCCGGCGCGCCGCCCATGCGCGCCGCCAGCCGTGCCACCAGGCCGTCGAGGTCGGGCGCGGCGGCGTTGGCGGCCAGGCGCTGCTGCAGCCGCTGCACCGTCTGCTGCAACCGGCCGGCGGCGATGGGCTTGAGCAGGTAGTCGACCGCGCCGGCGTCGAAGGCGGCCACGGCGTGGCTGTCGTAGGCGGTGGTGAACACGGTGTGGCAGCGCCCGCTGGCGGCGCGCGCCACGTCCAGCCCGCTCGCGCCGGGCATGCGGATGTCGAGGAAGGCGACGTCGGGCGCGTGCTGCGCCAGCGCCTCGATGGCCGCCACGCCGTGTTCGCACTCGGCGACGACGGCGAGCTCCGGCCACGCGGCCTCGAGCATGCGCCGCAGCTCGGCGCGCGGCAGGTCCTCGTCGTCGGCGATCAGGGCGGTGGGCATGGTGCTGTCTCCGGGTGGTCGTTCAGCCGGGCGGCAGGGTGAGGATGGCCACGACGCCGCCCTCGGGCCGCGCCTTGAGCGTGAGCGCGGCGCCGCCGCCGGGGTACATCTGCTGCAGGCGCTGGCGGATGTTGGCCAGGCCCAGGCCCGTGCCGGCGGCGCTGGCGCCGAAGCCCGCGCCGTCGTCGGCCACGGCGACCTCGACGCCATCGGCATCGGTGCGGCGTGCGCTGACCTCGATGCGCGCCGGGCCGATCTTCGGCTCGACGCCATGCTTGACGGCGTTCTCGGCCAGCGAGATCAGCATCCACGGCGGGAACGGTCGCTCGAGCAGCCCTGGCTCGGCCTCGACCTGCCACTGCAGCCGCGGCAGGCGCGCGGCCATCAGGCCGAGGTAGGCGCGCACGATGTCGAGCTGGCCGCCGAGCGTGGCTTCGCTGCCGCCGCTGGCGCGCAGGCGCGGGATGGAGGCGCGCAGGTAGTCGACCAGGCGGTCCACCAGTTCGGCGGCGCGCGCCGGGTCGGTGGCGATCGCGCTGCGCACGCCGGCCAGCGTGTTGAACAGGAAGTGCGGCTCGACCTGCGCCGCCAGCACCGACAGCTGCAGCTCGGCTTCGCGCCGCGCCGCCTGCTCGCGCACCAGCTCGCGCTCGCGCGCCAGGGCGGCCAGCGCCCGGCGCTCGCGGCGCAGGCCGACGATGGCCAGGCCGCCCGCCAGCCAGAAGCTGGCCGCGGCGCTGCTGGCGGCGTTGGTCCACCGGGTGCCGTCGCTGCGGCCGGGCGCGGCCGGTTCCGCCGGTGCGGAAGCGGCGTCGTCGGGCGAGCTGACGAACACGCCGATCGACATCACCAGGCGCTTGCGCTGGCCGCGTTCGTCGACCTGGCCGGTCAGCTCGGCCAGCGTCTGCTTCATCGGTTCGGCGGCGTACTCGTGGAACGCCAGCACCAGCAGCACCAGGCCGAGCACCATGGCGACGAGGGCGGCGAGCTCGCGCGCCGGCGCCAGGCCGCGCCGGCGGATCCACACGCCGAGCCAGGAGCCGGCCAGCAGCGGCAGCAGCGCCTGCACCGCCAGCTGCGCGACGCCGCCCAGCGGCAGCATGCCGCGCTGCGCCGCCGCCACCGGCAGCAGCGACAGCGCCAGCGTCAGCAGCGCCAGCAGCCCCAGCGAGCGCACGCGGCCGCGTGCCCAGCCCGCGCTGAACACCGGGTAGCGCCGGTAGCCGCCGAACCAGCCGTGGTGGCGGCCGGTCAGCTCGGGCGGCAGCGCGCCGTCGTCGGTGGGGGAAGCCGTGGACATGCGCCGAGGCTAACCGGCCATGCCATGCGGTAGCGGCGCTGCGCGACGAAGCCGAGCCGCGTGCGACCGGCGTCGTGCCGGTGGCGACGAACGCGTGCGCAACATGCCAGCAACGATGCGCTCCACAGAATCGCCGCCATGCCGCGATCCACCTCACCCGCCGACCCCACCCACCCGCTGCCCGCCGGCCTGCGCCGCCGCCAGTGGCTGGCCATCGGCGCCGCCGGCGTGCTCGGCGCCGCCTGGGCTCGCTCGGCCTGGTCGCAGAACCTGCCGGCGCCGCGCGACGGCCAGTGGCACGACGCCACCCGGCGCCGCACGCTGCCCTGGCGCCTGCGCCTGCCCGCCGGCCGTGGCCCTTGGCCGCTGGTGCTGTATTCGCACGGCCTGGGCGGCAGCCGCGACGGCGGCGCGGCCTGGGGCGAAGCCTGGGCCGACGCCGGCATCGCGGTGCTGCACCTGCACCACCCCGGCAGCGACACCGAGGTGCTGCGCGACGGCGGCGTGCGCGGCCTGCGCGCGGCGGCCAGCGGCGAGAACCTGGTGGCGCGCGTGGCCGACGTGCGTTTCGCGGTCGACGAGATCGGCCGCGCGGCGCGCGGCGACGGCGCCTTCGCCGGCCTGCGGCTCGACGCCTTCGGCGTGGCCGGGCATTCGTTCGGCGCCATCACCACCCAGGCGGTGGCCGGCCAGCGCTTCCCCGGCGGCCAGGTGCTGGCCGACCCACGGCCTCGCGCCTTCGTCGCGCTGAGCCCGTCGCCGCCGCGCGAAGGCCCGGGCGGCGGGTTCGGCGGTGCCAGCGTGCAGCAGGCCTTCGGCGCGATCACGCGGCCGTTTCTCTGCGCCACCGGCTCGCTCGACGGCGACCCGCTCGCCGGCACCGACGACGGCGCCGCTCGCGCCACCGTGTACGACGGCCTGCCGCCCGGCCAGCGAGGGCTGCTGTGGCTGGACGGCGCAGACCACCAGACGCTCGGCGGCGGCCGTCCCGGCGGCGCCCGCATGGCCGCGCGGCGGCGCGATCGCGTCAGCGTGCAGCGCGAGGCCGAGCACCACGCGCTGGTGGCACGCATCACCACGGCGTGGTGGCGCGCGCAGCTGCTGGACAGCGCCGAGGCGCGCGCCACGCTCGCGGGACCGCACCCGCTCGGACCGCGCGACCGCTTCGTGCTGGGTTAGCCTCCCGTCCCGCCGGCGCCGCGTCGTGCGCCCCGGGAGGAGACTTCAACGCCATGCGCGCCTTCGACACCACCATCGCCGGCAGCCTGCCCAAGCCCGCCTGGCTGGCCGAGCCGAACACGCTGTGGCCGCGCTGGCGCGCCGAAGGCGATGCGCTCGCCGAGGCCAAGCGCGACGCGACGCTGCTCTGGATCAAGCTGCAGGAGGGCGCGGGCCTGTCGGTCATCGGCGACGGCGAGCAGAGCCGTCAGCACTTCGTGCACGGCTTTCTCGAGCAGGTGCACGGCATCGACTTCGAGCACAAGGTCGAGATGGGCATCCGAAACGACCGCTACAAGGCGATGGTGCCGCAGGTGGTGGCGCCGCTGGCGTTGAAGGGCCGCGTGCACGCGACCGAAGCGCGGCTGCTGCGCGCGCACACGCAGCGCCGGATCAAGTTCACGCTGCCCGGCCCGATGACCATCGTCGACACCGTCGCCGACCGCCACTACGGCGACCGCGTCGCCATGGCCTTCGCCTTCGCCGAGCTGCTCAACCAGGAGGCGCTGGCGCTGCAGGCCGACGGCGTCGACGTGGTGCAGTTCGACGAGCCGGCGTTCAACGTCTACCTCGACGAGGCGGCCGACTGGGGCGTGCGTGCGCTCGAGCGCGCCGCGCAGGGCCTCACCTGCACGACCGCCGTGCACGTCTGCTACGGCTACGGCATCGAGGCCAACGTCGCCTGGAAGCGGACGCTGGGCGAACAATGGCGGCAGTACGAGCGCGTGTTTCCGGCGCTGGCCGCCAGCACCATCGGCCAGGTCAGCCTGGAATGCCTGCACTCGCACGTGCCGCCCGAGCTGATGGCGCTGCTGGCGGGCAAGGACGTGATGGTGGGCGTCATCGACGTCGCCAGCGACCAGGTGGAGACGCCCGACGAGGTGGCCACGGAGATCGAGCGCGCGCTGCGCTTCGTGCCCGAGCGCCACCTGCTGGGCTGCACGAACTGCGGCATGGCGCCGATGTCGCGGGCCGTGGCCGAGGCCAAGCTGCGCGCGCTGGTGGCCGGGGCGGCATTGGCCGCCGGCCGCGCGCCGGCGGCGGCCTGACCGCCGCCGCGCGGCGGTCTCAGCGCACGAGGCGCTGCGCCACCTGGGCCACGCGCTGGCCGAAGGCCTTGGCCGTGGCGATGTCGCCGGGCACCATCTCGTCGGGCGAGGCGTCCGACGGCGTCGCCGTCATCAGGCCGCCGTAGCCGCCGAGGTTGTTGACATCGTCGCGCGTGTTGGCCTTGGCGTTCGGCGCCTTCATCCCGATGCCCGTCCACAGCATGCCGTGCTGCTGCGACAGCGCCCACATGTAGGTGAGGGTGCTGAACTTGTCGCCGTTGAGCGTGGCCGAGTTGGTGAAGCCTGCGGCGAGCTTGTCGCGCCAGGCCTGCGCGTACCAGGGCTTGCTGGACGCGTCGGCGAACTTCTTGAACTGCCAGCTGGGGCCGGCCATGTAGGTGGGGCTGCCGAAGACGATGGCGTCGGCGGCGGCCAGGCGCTCCCAGCCGCCGTCGGGCAGGTTGCCTTCGGCGTCGATGGCCAGCAGCTCGCCGCCGCTGCCTTCGGCCACGGCTTCGGCGACCTTCTTCGTGTGGCCGTAGCCGCTGTGGTAGACGATGACGATGCGTGCGGTCATGCGGTGCTCCGTGAAGGGGGTTGGACAGGAAACGGTCGGGTGGAGTGGTCGATCAGGCCGTGGCGGCGCGGCGCGCGTGGTCCACGCTGCCCGGGCCGGCGCCGAAGGCCAGCACCAGCAGCAGGCCGCCGACGATGGCCAGGTTCTTCATGAACATCAGCTGCTGCGTCATCGCCTGTTCGGCCGGCACCGCCCAGAAGGCGTGGAACAGCAGCGTGGCCAGGAGCGTGAACGCCGCCAGCGCACCGGCCGCCCAGCGCGCCTTGAAGCCCACGGCCAGCGCGATGCCTGCCACCACCTCCAGCACGGCGGTTGCCAGGGCCAGCACGCCGGGCATGGGCAGCCCCTTGCTGGCGATGTAGCCGGCGGTGCCTTCGAGGCCGGCGAACTTCGACAGGCCGGCCAGGATGAACATCAGCGCCAGCAGCAGCCGGGCGGCAATCACGATCGGGGTGGGTTGGGTGGTGGTCATGGTGCGGTGTCCTCGAGAAGGTGGGTTGGAAGTCGTCGAAGCACTGGAAGGGGATGGAAGGGGTCAGGCCCGCGGGCCGTCGTGCTGCCGGGTGCGGTGCGGTGTGGCGCGCTTCAGCGCGCCAGGTCGAACACCAGCACCTCGGCCTGGCGGCCGCCGGCGAGCGCCAGGCGCGTCTCGCCGTCGAGGGTGGCGGCGTCGCCCGCATCGAGGCGCTGGCCGTTGACCTCGAGGCTGCCGCGCGCCACGTGCACGTAGGTCAGGCGGCGCGGGTCCAGCGCCTGCTCGGCGCGCTCGTCGCCGTCGAACAGGCCGGCGCGGATGGCGGCGTCGGCATGGATCGTCACCGAGCCCTCGCGCCCGTCTTCCGAGGCCACCAGCGCCAGCCGGCCGCGCTTGGCGGCGTCGTCGAAGCGCTTCTGCTCGTAGCCGGGCACGATGCCGGGCATGCGCGGCAGGATCCAGATCTGCAGGAAGTGCGTCTCGCCCGCGGCCTCGTGGTTGAACTCGCTGTGGCGCACGCCGCTGCCGGCGCTCATGCGCTGCACCTCGCCGGGGCGGATGACGCCGTTGGTGCCCAGGCTGTCCTTGTGCGCGAGCGCGCCTTCGAGCACGTAGCTCACGATCTCCATGTCGCGGTGGCCGTGCGTGCCGAAGCCGGTGCCCGCGGCGATGCGGTCCTCGTTGATGACGCGCAGGTTGCCCACGCCCATGTGGCGCGGGTCGTGGTAGTCGGCGAACGAAAAGCTGTGGAAGCTCTTCAGCCAGCCGTGGTCGGCGTAGCCGCGGTCCTGGGCCTTGCGCAGCGTGATCATGGTGGCGTGCTCCTCGCGGGTGGCCCGGCGGTGTGCCGGGCCGATGCGGCACTGTAGGCAGCGCCGCCGGCGCCGGTGCTGACCCGGCTTCACGAGGGCATTCAAATAGACTGAAGGGATGCCCCACCGCGCATCCGGCCCCGCCGCGCTCACGCCCGAGGCGCTGCAGATGATGGACACCATCGCCCGCACCGGCAGCTTCGCCGCCGCGGCGCGCGAGCTGGGCAAGGTGCCCTCGGCGCTGACCTACAGCGTGCGCCAGCTCGAGGAGGCGCTGGACGTGCTGCTGTTCGACCGCAGTTCGCGCCAGGCGCAGCTGACCGCCGCGGGCGCCGAGCTGCTGCACGAGGGCCGACGCCTGCTGCAGGAGATGGACGCCGTGGCCAACCGCGTGCGCCGCGTGGCCGGCGGCTGGGAAACGCAGCTGGCCATCGCCTGCGACGACGTGATCGCGGTGCCGACGATGTTCGAGCTGGTCGAGGCGTTCTGCGGCCTGTGCGGCGGTGCCGCGGGCAGCGGCGCCGAGGGCGGCCACGCCACCCGGCTGCGCCTGCGCACCGAGGTGCTGACGGGCACCTGGGAAGCGCTGGTCACCGGCCAGGTGGACCTGGCCATCGGCGTGGCCGGCGTGCACGCCAACCCGGGCGGCATCGAGATCCGGCCGCTGGGCGAGATGGCCTTCGCCTACTGCGTGGCGCCGCACCATCCGCTGGCCGGCCACCTGGGGCCCATCGCCGACGCCGAACTCGTGCGGCACCGCGCCGTGGCCGTCGCCGACACGGCGGCGCGGCTGGCGCCGCTGACGCTGAACCTGCTGCCGGGGCAGGACGTGCTGACGGTGCCCAGCATGCGCGCCAAGCTCGAGGCGCTGCTGCGCGGGTTGGGCGCCGGCTACGTGCCCGAGCCGCTGGCCCGCGCCCAGCTGGCGGCCGGCCGGCTGGTGCGCAAGGTCACGAGCCGCGACCCGTACGTCGCCAGCCTGCACTACGCCTGGCGCGCCGAACACGGCCCGATGGGCCTGGGCCGGGCGCTGCAGTGGTGGCTGGGCCAGCTGGAGAGCCCGACGACGCGGCGCGCGCTGCTCGAGCGCCAGAGCGGGCCGCTGCCGCTTTGAGCGTCCTCGATGGCGCGCATCGGCGGGCCGCGCGACCGGCGACCCGCGGCCACGCGCCGGCGCCGTCGCGCGGCTCAAGCACCGCGCCGATGAGCCGATAAACCGGCATCCCCCGTTGCCCCTGGTGGTCTCGCGTGCTGCAGGTCGATGTCCTGAGCGCTTTCGTCATCTGCAGCGCCGCCGCCTGGGTGGGCGCGGCGATGCTGCGCCTGGCCGATCCGCGCGACCCGGCGCTGCGCCGGGCGATGGACGACCTGGCGCTCGGGCTGGCGGTGCTGGGCGTGGCGCTCGGCAGCGTGCTCTTCGCGGGGCCGGCGCCCGGCCCGTGGGTGCACGCGCTGATGACCGGCGGCACCATCGCCGCCACCGTCTGCTTCCACCAGGGCCTGGCGCGCCTGGCCGGCGACAAGCCGCTGACGCGGCCCTGGGCGCTGGCGGCGCTGCTCGGCGGTGGCGTGCTGGGGCTGGTGGGGCCGCTGGCCGGCACGCGCGCGCTGGTCGACGCACTGGCCATCGGTCTGGCGGTCACGACCAGCGGCATGGCCTGGGCGATCCGCCGCTTCACGCTGCGGCCGCGCGACGGCATCGAGCGCGCCATCGGCTGGTCGTTCCTCGTGCTGGCGACCAGCGGCTGGGTGCGCGTCGCCGTCACCCTGCAGATGCCCGGCGAGCCGCCGCCGCACCTGGTGCACGTGCCGGCGTGGATGGCCACGCCGCTGGCCATCTTCTACGGCGTGATGCCCATCATCCTGGCCACGCTCATCCTGAGCCTGGTCAACACCCGGCTGCAGCGCCAGCTCAACCTCAAGGCCAGCACCGACGAGCTGACGGGCGCGATGACCCGGCGCGCGCTGCGCGAGCTGGCGCCGGCGCTGCTGCAGCGCCAGCGCGAGCAGGACCAGGCCATCGCCCTGCTGCTGCTCGACCTGGACCACTTCAAGGCCATCAACGACGAGCACGGCCACGCCAGCGGCGACCTGGTGCTGCAGAACGCCGCCCGCACCGTGCGCGCCCAGCTGCGCGCCGACGCGCTGCTGGCGCGCTACGGCGGCGAGGAGTTCGTCGCCCTGGTGCCCGTGGCCGACATGGCCGCGGCGCGGCGCGCCGCCGAGCGCGTGCGCGAGGCCGTCGCCGGCGCCACGTGGCAGGGCATCGACGGGCGCACGCTGGCGGTGACCACCAGCGTGGGCGTGACGCTCGTCGGCCCGATCGAGAGCATCGACGACGCGCTGCGCCGCGCCGACGACGCGCTCTACCGCGCCAAGCGCGACGGCCGCAACCGCGTGCAGGTGGGCCTGGTCGCGGCTTGAGCACAATGGCGCCATGGCGCCACGTGCCTACCGCGGCCGCTTCGCACCGTCGCCCACCGGACCGCTGCACGCCGGTTCGTTGGTGGCGGCGCTGGCCAGCTGGCTCGACGCCCGCGCCCACGGCGGCACGTGGCTCGTGCGCATCGAGGACGTCGACACCCCGCGCTGCGTGCCCGGCGCGGACGAGCGCATCCTGCGCCAGCTCGCCGCGCTCGGCTTGACGAGCGACGAGCCGCCCTGGCGCCAGTCGGCACGCGGCGAGGCCTACGCGGCGGCGCTGCAGCGGCTGCAGCAGGCCGGTGCCGTCTTCGGCTGCGCCTGCACGCGCGCCGACATCGACGCCGTGTGGCGCGCGCGTGGCGTGGCGCACGCGCCGGACAGCGAACGCATCTACCCCGGCACCTGCCGCGCCGGCACTGGCGGGCGCCCGGTGCGCGCCTGGCGCCTGCGCGTCGAGCCCGGCACCGTGCACTGGCACGACCGCCGCCTGGGTGCGATGGCGCAGGACGTCGCCGCGGCGGTGGGCGACATCGTGCTGCGCCGCGCCGACGGCCTGTGGGCCTACCAGCTGGCGGTGGTGGTGGACGATGCCGCGCAGGGCATCAGCGACGTGGTGCGCGGCGAGGACCTGGCCGACAACACGCCGCGCCAGATGCTGCTGCAGCGCGCGCTCGGCCTGCCCACGCCGCGCCACCTGCACGCGCCGCTGCTGCTGGGCGCGGACGGCCGCAAGCTCAGCAAGGGCAACGGCGCCGCGGCGCTCGACGTGTCGCAGCCGGTGGCCGCGCTGCAGGGCGCCGGCCGCGTGCTCGGGCTGCCGACCCTCGACGCGGCGACCCCGGCCGACTGGCTGGGCCAGGCGGTGGCCTGCTGGGCAGGCATCATCGCGCGGTCCGAACCGTCCACGACCCTCGAGGAGACCACCCCATGACGACCACCACCACCGCGTCCGGCCTGCAGATCGACGAGGTCGCCGAAGGCAGCGGCGACACCGCACAGGCCGGCCAGCGCGTGCGCGTGCACTACACCGGCTGGCTGCACGACCCCGCGGCGCCGAACCAGCGCGGCGCCAAGTTCGATTCCAGCAAGGACCGCGGCCAGCCCTTCGTCTTCAACCTCGGCGCCGGGCAGGTGATCCGCGGCTGGGACGAGGGCGTGCAGGGCATGAAGGTGGGCGGCACGCGCGTGCTGACGATCCCCGCCGATCTCGGCTACGGCGCGCGCGGCGCCGGCGGCGTCATCCCGCCGAACGCGACGCTGGTGTTCGAGGTCGAGCTGCTGGGCGTCTAACGCCCGGCAGGTCGGTCAGCGGGCCGGTCGCGGGCCGAACGGCTTGCCGCCGGGGCGGCCGCCGAAGGGTTTCCCGCCGCCGCCGTTGCCGCGCGGCTGGCCGAAACCACGCGCCTGGCCGTAGCGCGGACCGCCGGCGGCGGGGCGCGGCGCCGGCTTGGGCTCGGGGCGCTGGGGCTCCAGGCCTTCGATCGTGGCCGACGGGATGCGTTGGGTGGTGAAGCGCTGGATGCGCTGCACCATGCCGAAGTCGCGGCGCTCGGCCAGCGTCACCGCCAGGCCGGTGCGGCCGGCGCGGCCGGTGCGGCCGATGCGGTGGACGTAGTCCTCCTCCTTCATCGGCAGGCCGTAGTTGATGACGTGGCTGATCGTCGGCACGTCGATGCCGCGCGCGGCCACGTCGGTTGCCACCAGCACGCGCAGCTGGCGGCTGCGCAGCCCCTGCAGCACGCGGTTGCGCCGGCCCTGCGGCATACCGCCGTGCAGGCTGGCCACGCGGTGGCCGGCCTCGTGCAGGCGGTCGGCCAGCCAGTCGGCGTCGCGCTGGGTGCTGGTGAACACCACGGCCTGGTCGACGCTGCGCTCGGTGAGGATGTGGTCGAGCAGGGCGTTCTTGTGCGCCAGGTCGTCGGCCCAGTGCAGGCGCTGTTCGATGTCGGCGTGGGCCTCGGTGTGGCTGGCGACGTCGATGCGCTGCGGCTCGCGCAGCAGCTCGGTCGCCAGGCGGCCGACGTGGCCGCCGAAGGTGGCGCTGTACATCACCGTCTGGCGCGCCGCCGGCGTGGCCTGGGCGATGTGGTGGATGTCGTCGATGAAGCCCATGTCGAGCATGCGGTCGGCTTCGTCGAGCACCAGCATCTCGATCGCGCCGAGCTGGGCCTTGCCCGAGCCGAGGTGGTCGATCAGGCGGCCGGGCGTGGCGATGAGGATGTCCAGCGGCCCGCGCAGCGCGTTCAGCTGCGCGCCGTAGGGCACGCCGCCGACGACCGTGGCCACGCGCAGGCCGGGCACGAAGCGGCCGTAGTCCATGGCGGCGCGCGCCACCTGCAGCGCCAGCTCGCGCGTCGGCGTCAGCACCAGCACGCGCGGGCCGCGCGGCGCGGCGTTGCCGAAGGCGCCCTTGACGGTCTGCGGCCGCGGCGCCGGCTGGTTCTCGCGCGCCACGAGCACGCGGGTCAGTGCGGGCAGCATGAAGCTGGCGGTCTTGCCGCTGCCGGTGCGGCTGCTGACCATCAGGTCGGCGCCGCCCAGCGCGGGCGGAATGGCGGCGGCCTGCACCTCGGTGGGCTCGGTGTAGCCGGCGGTCTGCAGCGCGCGCTGCAGCAGGGGATTCAGGTTCAGGTTCTCGAAACTCATCACGCTCTTCACTTGCTCGGGACGGGGCGGCACGCCCGGACAGGGCGCGCCGTGCCGCGGCGCGGCGGGATGCCGCGCGCGTGGCCAGGGGTGGGGTCGCAAGGGATTCCGGCCAGGGCGGCCGGAAGGGTCAGCGACGGCATCGCCGCCGACCCTGGAAGTGCGCATCCGGCAGGCGTGCCGGCGGCGTGGATGAGGTCGAAGGGGATGAACGAAAGCGCCGGAGTATAGCCGGCTCTCCGGGTTGACCCTGATCAGGGTCTTGCGGACAGCGAGCGCGGTCGCACCACCGCCCCGAGGCGCCGGTGGCCCTGGCTCAGCCCGGGCGCACGATGCGGTCGCCCAGCGCCTCCCACACCGGCTGCAGCTTGCCCGGCAGGTCGGGCAGCGTGCCCAGGCCGGTGCGGCTTTCGTCGGGGTCGTGGAAGTCGCTGCCGCGCGAGGCGAGCAGGCCGAACTCGAGCGCGGTGTCGGCGTACTTGATGCGCTCCGCGTCGTTGTGGCTGCCGGTCATCACCTCGATGGCGCGGCCGCCGTGGCCGACGAAGTCGGTGAGCAGCGCGTATTCCTCGGTCGGCGTGAAGCGGTAGCGGCCGGGGTGGGCGATCACGGCGACGCCGCCGGCGCCGTGGATCCAGGCCAGCGCGTCGGACAGCCGCGCCCAGCGATGCGGCACGTAGCCGGGGTTGCCCGGCGTGAGGTAGCGCTTGAAGACGGTGTGCGTGTCGGGGCAGACGCCGGTCTCGACGAGGAAGCGCGCGAAGTGCGTGCGCGAGATGAGCTCCGGGTTGCCGACGTAGCGCAGCGCGCCTTCGAAGGCACCGCGGATGCCCACCTGCGCCAGCCCTTCGGCCATCTGCAGCGCGCGTTCGCGCCGGCCGCCGCGCGTGGCGGCCAGGCCGGCTTCCAGCGCCGGGTCGTCGATGTCGAAGCCCAGGCCGACGATGTGCACGGTCTCGCCGGCGAAGCTGACGCTGATCTCCACGCCCGACAGCCAGTGCATGCCGAGTGCCAGCGCGGCATCGCGGGCGCGGCGCTGGCCGCCGAGTTCGTCGTGGTCGGTCAGGGCCCAGAGTTCGACGCCGCCGGCGCGGGCGCGTTCGGCCACGGCTTCGGGTGCGAGGGTGCCGTCGGAGACGTTGCTGTGGCTGTGGAGGTCGGCGTTGAGCAGGTGCATGGCGTGCCGCGATTGTCGGCGTGCCCGGCCGACCCCCGCATTCGCAGGGCCGCCGGCGAGCGTTCTGCAAACGATGTGGGAACGGTGGCGCGGGAACCTGCGGGTGTTCGCCAACCGCCAGGAGATCCCCATGCACCACGCCCGATCCGCCACCCGCGCCCGAGCCGGCGCGCTCGTCGGCCCCTTCACCGCCGCCGCGTTGCTCGCGGCTGCGGTGCCTGCCTGGGCCGCCGAAGTCCCCGTCGACCTGCGCACCTGGAGCAAGCGCGGCCCGGCCGGCAACGGCAACTGGGTGGTCGCCGCCGACGGCAGCACGGTGCTGCAGACGATCAACGGCAACCCCACGTTCTTCGTCAGCCCGGAGAACAACCTGAACAAGACCTTGCGTGGCCGCATCAAGGTGGAGACCACGTCCGACGACGACTTCATCGGCTTCGTGCTCGGCTTCAACGCGCCGGTGTCGACGGGCAACGACATGGACTTCGTGCTCTTCGACTGGAAGCAGACCAACCAGGGCAGCGGCGGCTTCACCGCCTTCGAGGGTTTCGCGCTCAGCCGGGTGCAGGGCACCATCACCAACTACATCCCCGGCTTCTGGGGCCGCACCGACAGCGCCGGCTTCGACAACCTGGCCACGAACTACGGCACCACGCTCGGCTGGGTGGACAACACCGAGTACAGCTTCGAGATCCTGTACCAGGCCGACCGGGTGAAGGTCACCATCGCCGGCGGCGACTTCGGCGCGGGCACCACCGTGTTCGACGTGGCCGGCACGTTCCCCGACGGGCGCTTCGGCTTCTACAACTACTCGCAGCAGTCGGTGCGCTACAGCGGGCTGACGCTCGAGGACACGCCGCCGATCCCGGAGCCGGCCACGTGGGCGACGCTGGCGCTGGGGCTGGCCGGCGTGGGCGCCATCGCGCGCCGGCGGCGCGCTTCGGCGCACGTACCGGTCGCGGCTTGATGGAGCGCTGACCGGGGTTGCGCCCCGCGCATCCGGGGACCCGGCCGGAGCCGCGCGCTGGCGCGTCTCAGCGGTCCAGGCGCAGCGTGCGCGAGCAGCGCTGCGCCAGGCTCTCGTCGTGCGTGACGACGACGAAGGCCGTGCCGCCCTGCTGGGCCAGTTCCATCATCAGCGCGAACACCGTGTCGGCGGTGCGGCGGTCGAGGTTGCCGGTGGGCTCGTCGGCCAGCACGCAGGCCGGCTGTGTCACCAGCGCGCGGGCGATCGCCACGCGCTGGCGCTCGCCGCCCGACAGCTGCGCCGGGTGGTGCGCCAGGCGCTCGGCCAGGCCGACGCGGCGCAGCGTCGCGGCGGCCTGCTCGCGCGCCTCGGCCACCGGCAGGCGCCGGATGCGCAGCGGCATGGCCACGTTGTCGAGCGCGCTGAACTCGGGCAGCAGGTGGTGGAACTGGTAGACGAAGCCCAGGTGGCGGTTGCGCCAGTCGCCCTGCGCGGCGGCGCTCATCGCACCGAAGTCGCGGCCCATGAGCTCGACCCGGCCCGAGCTCGGCACGTCCAGCCCGCCCAGCAGGTGCAGCAGCGTGCTCTTGCCCGAGCCCGATGCACCGACGATCGCCAGCGCCTCGCCGCGCCGCACCTCGAGGCTCAGGCCGCGCAGCACGGTGACGTCGAGCGTGCCGTCGTGGAAGCGCTTGTGCAGCTCGGTCGCGCGCAGCACGACGTCGCCTTGCGGCCCGGCCTCACTCATAACGCAGCGCTTCCGCGGGGTTGACGCGGCTGGCGCGCCAGCTCGGGTACAGCGTGGCCAGGAAGGCCAGCACCAGCGAGATCACGACGATGGGCACGATGTCGGCGGCCAGCGGCTGGCTCGGCATGCGGCTGATGACGTAGATGCTGGCCGGCAGGAAGGCCATGCCGAGCAGGCGCTCGATGGCCGGGACGATGACGTCGATGTTGTAGGCCACCAGCAGCCCGAGCCCGCAGCCCGCCAGCGTGCCGAAGATCCCGGCGGTGGCGCCCTGCACGATGAAGATGCCCATGATCGAGCGCGGGCTCGCGCCGAGCGTGCGCAGGATGGCGATGTCGGCGCGCTTGTCGGTCACCGTCATCACCAGCGTCGAGACGAGGTTGAACGCGGCGACGGCGACGATGAGCGTGAGGATGATGCCCATCATGCGCTTCTCGATCTGCACCGCGTCGTACCAGTTGCGGTTGGTGCGCGTCCAGTCGCGCACGATGACGGCGTCGCCCAGGCTGCGCGCGATGTCGTGCGCGGCTTCACGCGCCGTGTGCACGTCGGCCAGCTTGAGCTGCACGCCCACCGGGCCGCCCAGCTGGAAGAGACGCGCCGCGTCCTCGATGTGCACCAGCGCCAGGCCGCTGTCGTATTCGTAGTGCCCGGCCTCGAAGGTGCCCACCAGCGTGAACTGCTTGAGCCGCGGCACCACCCCGGCCGGCGTCACCTGGCCGCCCGGCGCCACCAGCGTGACCTTGTCGCCGACGCGCGCGCCGATCAGCCGCGCCAGCTCGATGCCCAGCACCACGTTCCATTCGCCGGGCACGAGGCGCGAGACCAGGTCGGCACGGCTGCGCGCCAGCTCGGTCACCTGGCCTTCGACGGCCGGGTCGATGCCGCGCACGATGGCGCCGCGCAGTTCCTCGCCGCGGCCCACCAGCGCCTGCACGGCGACGAACGGTGCGGCGCCGACCACGCGCCGGTCGCGCCGCGCGGCCTCGGCCGTGGCCTGCCAGTCGGGCAGGGCGGCGCCGGCGGCGTCGACCACCTCGACGTGCGGGATGACGCTGAGCATGCGGTCGCGCACCTCGGTCTGGAAGCCGTTCATCACCGACAGCACGATGATCAGCGCCGCGACGCCCAAGGCGATGCCCAGCACCGAGATGAAGCTGATGAAGGAGATGAAGCCGTTGCGGCGGCCGGCCCGCCCGGCGCGGGTGTAGCGCCAGCCGATCTGCCATTCGTAGGGCACGCTCATGGGGCGGCGATGCTACCTGCGGGCATGCCTCGGCCCGGCCGCAGGGGCGTCGGCAGCCCCGGGCGCGCTTGGATAATCGCCGCCCCATGCACCTGCTGATCCCGTTCGCCGCACCGCTGGCCGAGGCCGGCCGGGCCGCCGCGGCGACGCTGGCGCTGCCGCGGCTGTCGCGGCTGCTCGCCGGGTGGGCCGAGGTGCAGCGCGACACGGGCGACGAGTGGAGCTTCTCGCCGCCGCACGAACGCGCGCATGCGCTGGCGCTGGGCTGGCAGGGCGCCTCGGGCTGCCTGCCCTGGGCGGCGCGCGCCGCGCTGGCCGATGGCGTGCCGGGCGTCGCCGATGCCGACCTCGCCTGGGGCCTGCTCACGCCGGCGCACTGGCACCTCGGCACCGAGCAGGTGAGCCTGCTCGACCCCGCCGAGCTGGCGCTGGACGAAGCCGCGTCGCGCACCTTGTTCGATGCCGTGCAGGGGCTCTTCACCAGCGAAGGCTATGCGCTGCACTGGGGCGCGCCGCTGCGCTGGTACGCAGCGCACGAGAGCCTGGCCGAGCTGCCCACGGCGTCGCTCGACCGCGTCATCCACCGCAACGTCGACGCCTGGCTGGGCGATGCCGCCGACCCCGCGCTGCGCCGCCTGCGCCGGCTGCAGAACGAGGTGCAGATGCTGCTGCACGGCCATCCGGTCAACGCCGAGCGCGAAGCGCGCGGGCTGCTGCCGGTGAACTCGTTCTGGCTCAGCGGCTGCGGCCTGGCGCAGCCCGCCGACCCGGCGCGCGAACCGCGCGTCGATGCCCGCCTGCGCACCCCGGCGCTCGCCGACGACTGGCCGGCGTGGCAAGCGGCCTGGGCAGCGATCGACGCCGAGGCGCTGCCCGAGCTGCAGGCCGCCGCCACGCGCGGCGAGCCGGCGCGCCTGACGCTCTGCGGCGAGCGCGCCTGGGCCGCGTTCGAGCCCACGCCGCGCGGGCTCTTGCAACGTGTGCAATCCTGGTTCACCTTCGAGCCGGCCGCGCGCCCGGCCACCTTGCTGGAGACGCTGTGATCCTGACCCTGCGCGACGTGCCGCCGCGCACCAGCCACCTGCTCGAACAGGCCGGCGTGCACCCGCTGCTGGCGCGGCTGCTCGCGGCGCGCGGCGTGCGCGAGCCCGACGAGCTGGACGACAGCCTGGGCAAGCTGCTGCCGCCCGATTCGATGCACGGCGCGCGCCAGGCCGGCCGGCTGCTGGCCGACGTGCTGCAAGCCCGGCGCCGCATCTGCATCGTCGCCGACTACGACTGCGACGGCGCCACCGCCTGCGCCGTGGCGCTGCGCGGCCTGGCCATGCTGGGCGCCGCGTCGGGCAGCGTGCGCTACGTGGTGCCCGACCGTGCGGTGCACGGCTACGGCCTCACGCCGGCCATCGTCGAGCTGGCGGTGCGCCAGGGCCTGCAGACCGCGGGCGCGCCGCCGCAGCTGCTGCTGACGGTGGACAACGGCATCGCCAGCCACGCCGGCGTGGCGCACGCCAAGGCGCTCGGCCTGCAGGTGCTGATCACCGACCACCACCTGCCCGCGGTCGATGCGCACGGCGGCGTGGTGCTGCCGCCGGCCGACGTCATCGTCAACCCAAACCAGCCGGGCTGCGGCTTCGCCAGCAAGTCGATCGCCGGCGTGGGCGTGGTGTTCTACGTGCTGCTGGCGGCGCGCGCCGAACTGCGCACCCGCGGCGTGTTCGACGCGGCGACGCAGCCCCGGCTGGACGCCTTGCTCGACCTCGTCGCGCTCGGCACGGTGGCCGACGTGGTGCGGCTCGACGCCAACAACCGCCGCCTCGTGGCCCAGGGCATCAAGCGCGTGCGCGCCGGGCGCATGCAGCCCGGGCTGGCGGCGCTGTTCCGCGCCGCGGGGCGCGACCCGGCACGCGCCGCGGGCTTCGACTTCGGCTTCGCGCTCGGCCCGCGCATCAATGCCGCCGGGCGGCTGGCGGACATGACGCTCGGCATCGAGTGCCTGGTGACCGACGACGAGGCGCGCGCCGCTGCGCTCGCGGCGCAGCTGGACGCCATCAACCGCGAGCGGCGCGAGGTGGAGGCCGGCATGCGCGAGCTGGCCGAGGCCGCGCTGCTGCGCCTGGCCACCGAGCAGGCCGACGCGCCCGCGGCGCTGGCGCTGTACGACGACAGCTTCCACGAAGGCGTCGTCGGCATCGTCGCCGGCCGCGTCAAGGACCGCATGCACCGGCCGACGTTCGTCTTCGCGCGCGGAGCCGACGGCCAGCTCAAGGGCTCGGGCCGCTCGATCCCCGGCTTCCACCTGCGCGACGCGCTCGACCTCGTCGCCAAGCGCCAGCCGGCGCTGCTCGCGCGCTTCGGCGGCCACGCCATGGCGGCGGGCTGCACGCTGACGGCCGACGGCGGTGGCGTGGCGGCGTTCGAAGCCGCGCTGCGCGGCGTGGCGCACGAGTGGCTGGACGTGGCGACGCTGCGCCGCAACCTGCACACCGACGGCCCGCTGGCGCTGGAGTGGTTCAACCCGCAGACCGTGTCGCTGCTGGACGCGCAGGTGTGGGGCCAGGGCTTCGAGCCGCCGCTGTTCTGCGACGAGGTGCAGGTGCTGCAGCAGCGCCTGGTGGGCGCCAAGCACCTCAAGCTGCGGCTGCGCCACGCCGGCCACGAGCGCGATGCCATCTGGTTCGGCCGCAGCGAGCCGGTGCCGGACAGCACGCGCCTTGCCTATCGGCTGAGCCTGGACGAATGGAACGGGCGCCAGCGTGTGCAGATGGTGGTGGAGGCGGCCGCGTGAAGGCCGTCCTGCCGCGTTGATCCTGGAGTGGTGATGAGCGTTGTTGTCTGGTGTCGTGCCGCCGCGGCGGCGGTGCTGCTGGGCCTGGGCCTGGCGACGAGCGCGTGTGCCGCCGAGGCGCCGCGCGTGGTGACGGTGGCCAGCGGGCTGGTCAACCCCTGGGGCCTGGCCTTCCTGCCCGACGGCCGCATGCTCGTCACCGAGAAGGCCGGGCGGCTGCGCATCGTCGGCAGCGACGGCAAGGTGTCCGAGCCGGTGCAGGGCGTGCCCGAGGTGTCCGACGCCGGCCAGGGCGGGCTGTTCGACGTGCTGGTGGCCGGCGACTTCGCCAGTTCGCGCCGCATCTGGCTGGCCTACGCCGAACCGGGCACCGGCGCCGAGGCCGGGCGCAATGGCCTGGCCGTGGGCACCGGCGTGCTCGGCGCCGACGGCCGCAGCCTTGGCCAGTGGCAGGTGATCTTCCGCCAGACGCCCAAGGTGGCGAGCAACGGCCACTTCGGCGGCCGCCTCGTGCCCACGGGCAACGGCCTGGTCTACGTGACCCTGGGCGACCGCATGCGCAGCAGCGAACGCGACAAGGCGCAGGACCTGGCGCAGGGCCACGGCAAGGTGATGCGCATCGCGCTGGCCGACGGCAGCGTGCCGCGCGACAACCCGTTCGCCGGCCGCGACGGCGCGCAGCCGCCGATCTGGTCGTACGGCCACCGCAACATCCAGGGCGCGGCGCTGCATCCCGGCACCGGCGAACTGTGGGTGGCCGAGCACGGTCCGCAGGGCGGCGACGAGCTCAACCGCGTGCTGCCTGGGCGCAACTACGGCTGGCCCAAGGTGAGCCACGGCTGCGAGTACGGCGCGCCGGTGGGCAACTGCACCACCATCGGCGGCGCCACCACGGGCGAAGGCTTCGAGCCGCCGCGCACCGTGTGGGGGCCGACCTCGGTGGCCCCGAGCGGCCTCATCTTCTACACCGGCGACCGCTTCCCCGAGTGGCGCGGCCAGGTGTTCATGGGCGCGCTCGCCGGCCAGGCGCTGTGGCGCATCACGCTCGACGCCCAGCACAACGTGGTGAACCGCGAGCCGCTGCTGCGCGATCTGGGCGAGCGCATCCGCGACGTGCGCCAGGGGCCCGACGGCTGGATCTACCTGCTGACCGACGCGCGCAACGGCAAGGTGCTGCGGCTGCAGAAGTGAAGCGGGCCCGGGTGCGGCGTGAAGCGTCGCTGCATCGCCCGGCTCCGGCGCAGCACGGCGCGCGGCGTTAGGGGCTGACGGCGCCGCAGGCGCGGCGCATCATCGGCGCGCCTGCGCGTCTTGCGGCACGTCTTGCCGCCGGCGTGCGTGGCCAGGAGACCGCCATGCCCGCACCGCTGCGCGACGTGCCGCAAGAGGCCATCGAGCTCATCAAGAGCTTCGAGGGCATTCCCGACGGCGATCCCACCACCGTCAACATCGACGCCTACCTCGACCCGGTGGGCATCTGGACGATCGGCTGGGGCCATGCCCTGGTGCACAACGGTGCCCACCTGCGCGGCGCGCAGAACAGGGCGCTGGCGCGGTCGATGTTTCCCGGCGGCATCACGCGCGCGCAGGCCGAGGCCTTGCTGCGCGGCGACCTCATCGAATTCGCCGCCGGCGTGAGCCGCCTGGCGCAGGTGCCGCTGGACGACGCGCAGTTCGGCGCGCTGGTCAGCTTCGCCTTCAACGCGGGCCTGGGCAACCTGTCGAAGAGCACGCTGCTGAAGAAACTCAACGCCGGCGACGTGTCCGGCGCGGCCGATCAGTTCCTGGTGTGGAACAAGGCGCGCAACGGCCAGGGCGTGCTGGTGGAACTGGCCGGCCTGACGCGCCGCCGCCGTGCCGAGCGCGCGCTGTTCCTGAATCAGGACTGGCGCGCGGTGGCGGCGACGCGTTCGCGTGCCCGCCGCGCCGACGCGGACGCCGGCGTGCCGGGTGCGCGCCGCATCGACGCGCTGCTGGACACCCTGGGCGAGCCGCTGATCAAGCCACCCGGCCGAACCACCACACCGACAAGCCTGCCGCCAGCGCCGCGAGCAGGGCGCCAAGGCCGGCGAACAGCGCGGTGATCTCGGTCTCCTTGCGCTCGACCACCATGCGCGAGGACAGCCCCTCGTAGACCTTCTTCAGGTCCTCGGCGGTGCCGGCGTAGAAGTACTCGCCCTGGGTGAGCACGCTGATGTTCTTCAGCGTCTCCTCGTCGAGCCGCACGCGCATGCTCCAGCCTTCGAAGCCGATGATCTCGCCCTGCGTGGTGCCGATGCCCACGGTGTAGACGCGGATGCCGCGCTCGGCGGCCATCTTCGCGGCGTCCAGCGGGTCGGGGCCCGTGGTGCGCTGGCCGTCGGTGAGCATGATGATCGCCGCCGACTTGTACGAGCCCGGCTCCACCGGCTGCGCCGGCTTGGCCGGCGCCTTTTTGGCGATGCTGCGGTTGTCGCCGGGGAAGTTGCGCTGGCCGGTGATGTGCTGGATCTCGATGCCGTCGTCGGGGAACAGCGTCGCCAGGCTGAGCACGATGCCGCTGCCCGTGGCGGTGCCGCGCTGCAGCTGGAAGCGGTCGATGGCCTTGACCACGTCCTCGCGGCTGTGCGTGGGTGCCTGGACGACGGCGGCCGTGCCGGCGAACGACACCACGCCCACGCGCACTTCGCGCGGCAGGTTGGCGACGAAGGCCTTGGCGGCTTCCTGGCTGGCGACCAGACGGTTGGGCTTGACGTCCTCGGCGCGCATGCTGCCCGAGACGTCCATCGCCAGCATGATGGTGCGCTCGGCGAGCGGCAGCGTCAGGATGGCCGTGGGCCTGGCGATGGACAGCAGCAGCGCGGCGAAGGCCAGCAGCATCAGCGCCGGCGGCACGTGGCGGCGCCAGCCCGGGCCCTTGCCCATGGCCAGCTTGGCCACGCTGACGCTCGCCAGGCGAACGGTGGTCTTGCGCTTGCGCTTGAGCAGCCACAGGTACAGCGCCACCAGCAGCGGCAGCAGCAGCAGCAGCCACAGCATCGACGGCCACACGAAACTCATGTCGGGGTCTCCTGGATGGGCGAGGCGTGGCCGCGCGCCTGCTTGAAGCGCGCCGGAAACCGCGTCGGCACGACGGCGCGGGCGCGGTGCCGGCGCAGGTCGGCAAAGCGCATCAGCGCGTCGAGCAGGTCGTCGTCGGTGGCGAGCTCCAGCACGTCGGCGCCGGATTGCGCCAGCGCCGTCATCAGCGCTTCTTCCTGCTCGGCGGCGATCTGCGCGTAGCGTTCGCGGAACGCAGGGTCGCTGCCGTCGATGAAGACCTGCTCGCCGGTCTCGGCATCCTCGAGGGTGACCAGGCCCACGTCGGGCAGGTCCATCTCGAGCGGGTCCCACAGGCGCACGGCCACCACGTCGTGGCGTCGCGCCAGGCGCGCCAGCGCCGCTTCCCAGCCCGGCTCGCTGATGAAGTCGCTGACGACGAAGACGAGCGAGCGGCGCTTGATCGCCGCCTCGGCACCGTGCAGCAACTCGGCGAGCGCGGTGCCGGTGCCGTTCGTGGTGCCGGCCTCGGCCTTGCGCCGGCCGCGGCCCTTGGGCGGTGGCTCGCGCCGGCCGCGCGGCTGGCGCATGCGCGACAGCAGCTCGAGCACGTGCACGCGCGAGGCGCGCGCCGGCAGCACGGTGTCGACCGTGCGGCCGTACATCAGCGCGCCGACGCGGTTGCCGTGGCGCGTGATCACGCGTGCCAGCGTGGCGACGAAGCCGGCGGAGACGGCGAGCTTGGTGACGTCGGCGCTGCCGAAGTCGACGCTGCCCGACAGGTCCAGCAGGAACCAGGCCGACAGGTCGCGGTCCTCCATGAACTGGCGCACGTAGGGCTGCTGCAACCGCGCGGTGACGTTCCAGTCGATGTGGCGCACGTCGTCGTGGTGCTGGTACTCGCGCAGGTCGGCGAGATCGACGCCGGCGCCGCGCCACAGCGTGCGGTAGTCGCCCTGCAGCAGCCCGTCCAGGCGGCGGATCACCGTCCACTCGAGGCGGCGCAGCAGCTGGTCGCTGGTGGCGGCGGTGTCGGGCGCCGAGCTGCCCCCGGCCGCGGCGGCGCCGCCGGGGGCAGCGGCGAAGTTCACGGGGGCGGTGGGGGCGGCCATGGCGGCGGGATCGGTGTTCGGCGTGGCGGCGGTCCGGCGGTTCAGGCCGGCTGGAACGAGCCGTGCGCCAACGGCTTGTCCGGCGCGGGCACCTTCTTCAGCAGCCGGCCGACGATGGCGTCGGCGCTGATGCCTTCGGCCAGCGCCTCGTAGCTCAGCACCAGGCGGTGGCGCAGCACGTCGGGCACCAGGTCGGTCACGTCCTCGGGCAGGGCGTAGCGGCGGCCGCGCAGCATGGCCAGCGCCTTGGCGCCTTCGATCAGGCCGATGGTGGCGCGCGGGCTGGCGCCGTAGGTGATGTACTTGCCCAGGTCGGCCAGGTCGTGCTTGGCGGGGCGGCGCGTGGCGCCGACGATCTTCACCGCGTACTGGATGAGCGCCGGGTCGCAGAACACGGCTCGGCACTCGCGCTGCAGCGCGGCGAGCTGGAAGGTGTCGGCCACCGCGTTGACGTCGACCGCCGGCCCGGTGACGCGCTCGGCGATGACGAACTCTTCCTCCTCGGTGGGGTAGTCCACCAGCACCTTCATCAGGAAGCGGTCGACCTGCGCCTCGGGCAGCGGGTAGGTGCCTTCGGTCTCGATCGGGTTCTGCGTGGCCATCACCACGAAGGGCTCAGGCACGCGGTGGGTTTCGCCGGCGATGGTGACCTGGCGTTCCTGCATCACCTCGAGCAGCGCGCTCTGCACCTTGGCCGGCGCGCGGTTGATCTCGTCGGCCAGCAGCAGGTTGGCGAACACCGGGCCCAGGCTGGTGCCGAACTCGCTCGTCTTCTGGTTGAAGATGCGCGTGCCCACCAGGTCGGCCGGCACGAGGTCGGGCGTGAACTGGATGCGCTTGAAGCTGCCGCGCACGGTGCGGGCCAGCGTCTTGACCGTCAGCGTCTTGGCCAGGCCCGGCACGCCTTCCACGAGCAGGTGGCCCTGCGCCAGCATGGCGATGAGCACGCGCTCGAGGAAGCGGTCCTGGCCGACGACGACGCGCTTGACCTCGTAGAGGATGCGCTCCATCAGCGTGGCGGTGGATTCGGCGGCGGTGTCGGGCATGGTGCTGGGCTGCGGACGGGAATGGAAGGGGCAGGCCGGGCGTGCGTGCCGTTCAGAACGGCGGCATGCCGGCGGCCTGCGCGGCGTTCTCGATGGGCACGGCGAAGCCGATGCCGATGAAGGTGCGCTGCTCGCTGGGGTTGAGGATGGCGGTGACGATGCCGACGACCTGGCCGTCCATGGTGACGAGCGGGCCGCCGCTGTTGCCGGGGTTGGCCGCGGCGTCGAACTGGATCAGATTGGTCAGCGTCTTGGCGCCTTCGGGCGAGCGGAACTCGCGCTTGAGGCCCGAGACGACGCCGTAGCTCGTGGATGGCCCGATGCCGAAGGGGTGGCCGACGGCGATGACGTGGTCGCCGGGGCGCAGGTCGGCGGTGCTGCGCATGGTGGCGGCTTCCAGGTCGTCGGGCAGGCTCATGGCCTTGAGCACGGCCAGGTCGTTCTCGGGCTGCGCGCCGGTCATGATGGCTTCGCTGCTGTGGCCATTGGCGAAGCGCACCATGATCTTGCGCGCCCCCGACACCACGTGCAGGTTGGTGAGGATGGTGCCGTTGTCGATGATGACCACGCCGGTGCCCAGGGCACGCTCCATCGCCTTCTGCTCGGGGTTGTCGTCGCCGGTGTCGTTCTCGTCCATCAGGCCGACGACGCGCACCACCGACGGCAGGATGGCCTCGTAGGCCTTCGCCGCCTGCGAGGGCAGGGGCTCCTTCTCGAGCGACTCACGCACCGCGCGGTCGATGTCGTCCTGCGTGACGGGGCGCTCACCGGGGCGCAGCCCCTGTAGGCCCAGCACAACGAGCACCGCGAGCGCGGCGCCGGAAAGGCCCCACAGCGGGCTGGCATGGCGCGAGGCGAAACCGCGCAGGCCGCGGCGCGGAGGCGCTGGCGCGACACCCGTCTGCGCATCTGCAGACGCGGCCGGCGACGCTGCAGCGCCGGCGGACGACGCCGCTTCGGAGCCGGGCGCCGGGTCGTCGGCGCGGTTCGATCGACGGGGCGAGCGGCTGTACAGCGGTGCCTTCTTCATGCGCAGCGATCATCCGGTTTCACGGGTCACAGTACCACGTTGCGCGGCGGGCTGCATTCCGGGTGAGCGATCATCACACCATGCCCTGGATCGACACGCATTGCCACCTCGACGCACCCGAGTTCGCACACGATCGCACGGCCGTGGTGCAGCGGGCGCGCGCGGCCGGCGTCACGTGTCAGGTGCTGCCGGCCGTGGCGTCGGGCAACTTCGATGCCGTGCGCGAACTGGCCCATGCGCACGGCCTGGCGTATGCCTTGGGGATCCACCCGCTGTGCGTGCGCGACGCGGCCGACGAGGACCTCGACCGCCTGCGCGACGCGCTGCACACCCACCGCGACGACCCGCGGCTGGTGGCGGTGGGCGAGATCGGCATCGATGGCTTCGTGCCCGGGCACGACCCGGCGGCGCAGGAGCGCTTCTACGTGGCGCAGCTGAAGATCGCGCGCGACGCCGGCCTGCCCGTACTGCTGCACGTGCGGCGCTCGGCCGACGCGCTGCTGAAGGGCTTGCGCCGGGTGGAGGTGGAAGGCGGCATCGCCCATGCCTTCAACGGCAGCCGGGTGCAGGCCGTCGCCTTCGTCGCGCGCGGCTTCCGGCTCGGCTTCGGCGGCGCCATGACCTTCGAACGTGCCCTGCAGATCCGCGCCCTGGCCGAAGGCCTGCCGGCGCACGCGCCGGTGCTCGAAACCGACGCGCCCGACATCCCGCCGCAGTGGCTGTACCGCACCGCCGCCGACCGCGCCGCCGGCGCCGTGCACCGCAACGAGCCGGCCGAACTGCCGCGCATCGCCGCCACGCTGGCCGGGTTGCGCGGCTGGTCGCTCGACGAGACGGCGGCGATCACCGGGCGCAACGCCTGCGATGCACTGCCGCGGCTGGCGGCGCTGCTCGACCAGCCGGTGCCGGCGCGGGCCGCGGCATGAAGGGCGAACCGAGGCGCGCCGGGCGGGTGGGACACGACGCGGGACACGACGCGCGGCAGGCGACGCCAGCCGCCGGACGAGGCAGCGCCCAGGGCCGGGCGCAGGGCGCCGCGCCGCCACCGATGGACCTGCCGCCGGTGACGCTGTCCGAACACGCCGGCGTGCGCTACCTGCACCTGGGCAGCATCTGGGTGCAGGGCGGCATGCAGATCCGGAAGCCCCAGGCCATCGCCATCGACTACGTGCAGCGCATGCTGGCGAGCCTGCTGAGGCTGCCGAGCGAAGCGCTCGACGGCCGCGCCGGCGGCCTGGCGGTGCAGCTGGGGCTTGGTGCCGGCGCCATCACGCGCTTCACCGCGCAGCAGCTGCACATGGCCACCGTGGCGGTGGAGCTGAACCCCGACGTGATCGAGGCCAACACGCTGTTCTTCCACCTGCCGCCCGAAGCCGAGGTGGTGTGCGGCGACGCCGGCGCCTGGCTGCGCCAGGCCGAGCCGGCCAGCGTGCGCCTGCTGCACGTGGACCTGTACGACCACGAGGCCGCCGCGCCCGTGCTCGACAGCGCCGACTTCTACGCCGACTGCCGCGCGGTGCTCGAAGAAGGGGGCACGATGGCGGTCAATTTGTTCGGCCGGCGCTCGAGCTTTGGTGACAGCATCGGCCGCATCGCCGCAGCCTTCGGTGCCGACCAGGTGTGGAGCCTGCGCCCCACGCGCGAAGGCAACACCGTCGTCGTCGCCGGCCGCGGCGTGGTGGTGCCGGGGCGCGACGAGCTGGTCGCGCGCGCGGCCCACATCGAATCGCGCTGGGGGCGCCTGGGCCTGCCGGCAAGACAGTGGCTGCGCATGGTGCGGCCGTACCGGACGACCACCGAACCGCCGCCCTGACGACTTCCGATGAGCCGCACCGCCACCGCCGCCCGACCGGCAGCGCCGCCCACGCACAAGGGCCGCCTGGAGTGGCCGATGCTGCTGCAGTGGCTGCGCGACGACGGCCTCATCGCCGCATCGGACGTCGAGCGCATCGGCGCACGCTTCCGCGCCGGTGCATCCAGCCTGCACGCCATCGTCCGGCTGGGCGGCGCCGGCCTGCAGCGCCGCGACGACGGCCGCGTGCTCGACGCCGAGGCGCTGACCGAGTGGCTCGCGGCGCGCTGCCAGCTGCCCTATCTGCGCATCGACCCGCTGCGCGTCGACGTGGGCCGTGTCGCCGAGGTGATGAGCGTGCAGTACGCCGAGCTGCGCCGCGCGCTGCCGGTGGGGTTCGGCCCCACCGAGGTGACGGTCGCGACCAGCGAGCCGCTCGACACCGCCTGGGTGAGCGAGATCGAGAGCCACACCCGGCGCAGCGTGAAGCTGGTGGTGGCCAACCCGGAGGACGTGCGCCGCTACACGACCGAGTTCTACGCCCTCGCGCGCAGCGTGCGCGCGGCGGCGAAGAACGGCGAGGTCTCGCCCGCGGCCAGCTTCGAGCAGCTGGTGGAACTCGGCAAGGCCAACAAGGCGCTGGACGCCAACGACCAGGGCGTGGTGCAGGTGGTGGACTGGCTGTGGCAGTACGCCTTCGACCAGCGCGCCAGCGACATCCACCTTGAGCCACGGCGCGAGATGGGCGCCATCCGCTTCCGCATCGACGGCGTGCTGCACACCGTCTACCAGGTGCCGCTGGCGGTGATGAACGCGATGGTCTCGCGCATCAAGCTGCTGGGCCGCATGGACGTGGTGGAGAAGCGCCGCCCGCTCGACGGGCGCATCAAGACGCGCCGCCCCGAAGGCGCCGACGGCCGCGCCGGCTCGGAAGTGGAGATGCGCCTGTCGACGCTGCCCACGGCCTTCGGCGAGAAGATGGTGATGCGCATCTTCGACCCGCAGGCCGCGGTGAAGAGCCTGGCCGCGCTGGGCTTCGGTGCACACGAGGCCAAGGGCTGGGAGGCGCTGGTCCAGCGCCCGCACGGCATCGTGCTCGTCACCGGGCCCACCGGCAGCGGCAAGACGACGACGCTGTACTCGACGCTCAAGACGCTGGCCACCGACGAGGTCAACGTCTGCACCGTCGAGGACCCCATCGAGATGATCGAGCCGGCGTTCAACCAGACCCAGGTGCAGCCAGCCCTCGAGTTCGGGTTCGCCGAGGGGCTGCGCGCGCTGATGCGGCAGGACCCGGACATCATCATGGTCGGCGAGATCCGCGACCTGGCCACCGCCGAGATGGCGATCCAGGCGGCGCTCACCGGGCACCTCGTCTTCAGCACGCTGCACACCAACGACGCGGTCGGTGCGGTGACGCGCCTGGCCGACCTGGGCGTGCCCAGCTACCTGATCGCCGCCACCGTCATCGGCGTGCTCGCGCAGCGCCTGGCGCGCACGCTGTGCCCGGCGTGCAAGGTGCGCGACGAGGCCGCCACGCGCGAGGCGCTCGACGCGATGGCCAGGCCCTGGCGGCTCTCGGGCGGCGTGCGCGCGTACAAGCCGGTGGGCTGCCTGGAGTGCCGCCACACCGGCTTCCGCGGCCGGGCGGGGCTGTACGAACTGCTCACCATCGACGAGGCGGCGCGCGGCGCGATCCACCCGCACCTGGACGCGCAGGCGCTGCGCCAGCAGGCCGTGAAGGACGGCATGCGCCCGCTGCGCGTGGCCGGCGTGATGAAGGTGGCCGAAGGCGTGACCACCATCGACGAGGTGCTGCGCTGCACGCCGAGCGTGGACGTGCGCAGCTGACGACGCACGTGCACCGTGCGCGCAGCGCACGGCGATCGGCAGGTCTGGCCCGAGCACCGAAGGCTCGACCGCGTCGCGGGCGTTCGAGGGGGGTTACGTGGAAACCACAGCCGGGCCGTTCGACACCGCTCCCTAGAATCCGCCGCCACTGGCCGCGCAGGGTCTTGCGCAACGAGGCGGAGGAGACAGAGCGTGAAGATCAAGAGCGAGCGGGACTTCTGGGCCGGCCTGATGTTCATCGTGGTCGGCATCGCCTTCGCCTGGGGCGCCACCGCGTACAACTTCGGCACCAGCGCGCGGCCCGGACCGGGCTACTTTCCCTTCGGCCTGGGCATCATCATGGCCATCCTGGGCGGCGTGGTGCTCTTCACCTCGCTCACCTTCGAGGTCGAAGGCGGCGACAAGGTCGGCCGGTTCGCCTGGCGGCCGCTGCTGGTGATCGTCGGCTCGGTGGCGCTGTTCGGCGTGCTGCTGCCGCGGCTGGGCATGTTCATCACGCTGCCGCTGCTGGTGATCACCTCGGCCTTCGCGAGCGACGAGTTCCACTGGAAGGACGCGATCATCAACGCCGTCGTGCTGACGGCGTTCTCGTGGTTCATCTTCATCTGGGGGCTCAAGCTCACCATCCCGCTGTGGCCCACCATCGGCGCTGGCGGCTGAACGCGCGAGGACACGGCACACCATGGAACTGCTGAACAACCTCGCCCTCGGCTTCTCGGTCGCCCTCTCGTGGGTGAACCTCGCCTATGCCTTCGGCGGCGCCGTGCTCGGCACGCTGATCGGCGTGCTGCCCGGCCTGGGCCCGGTCGCGACGATCGCGATGCTGCTGCCCAGCATCTACGCGCTCGAGCCGACGCCCGCGCTCATCATGCTGGCCGGCATCTACTACGGCTCGCAGTACGGCGGCAGCACCACCGCCATCCTGATCAACGTGCCGGGCGAATCGGCCTCGGTGGTGACCGCCATCGACGGCTACCAGATGGCCCGCAAGGGCCGCGCCGGCGCCGCGCTGGCCGCCGCCGGCCTGGGCTCGTTCTTCGCCGGCTGCGTGGGCACGATCGTCATCGCCGCGTTCGCGCCGCCGCTCACCGAACTGGCGTTCAAGTTCGGCCCGGCCGAGTACTTCAGCCTCATGGTGCTGGGCCTCATCGGCGCCGTGGTGCTGGCCTCGGGCTCGCTGATCAAGGCGATCGCCATGATCATCCTCGGCCTGCTGATCGGCCAGATCAACACCGACGTCATCTCGGGCGTGCCGCGCTACAGCTTCGACATCCCCGAGCTCACCGACGGCCTGGGGTTCGTCGCCATCGCGATGGGCATCTTCGGCTTCGGCGAGATCATCGCCAACCTGGGGCAGCCGGCCGAGCACCGCCAGGTGTTCACCAAGAACGTCACCGGCCTGTGGCCCACCAAGGAAGACTTCCGCAACGCCTTCCCGGCGGTGCTGCGCGGCACGAGCCTCGGCTCGATGCTCGGCGTGCTGCCCGGCGGCGGGGCGCTGCTCTCGTCGTTCGCGGCCTACACGGTCGAGAAGAAGATGAAGATGCGGCCCGGCGAGGTGCCCTTCGGCAAGGGCAACATCCGCGGCATCGCCGGGCCGGAAAGCGCCAACAACGCCGGTGCGCAGACCTCGTTCATCCCGATGCTCACGCTGGGCATCCCGCCCAACGCCGTGATGGCGCTGATGGTCGGCGCGATGACGATCAAGGGCATCCAGCCCGGCCCGCAGGTGATGACGAGCAACCCCGAGCTGTTCTGGGGCCTGATCGCCAGCATGTGGCTCGGCAACCTGATGCTGATCATCCTGAACCTGCCGCTCATCGGCATCTGGATCAAGCTGCTGACGGTGCCCTACCGCTTCCTGTTCCCGGCCATCATGAGCTTCTGCTGCATCGGCCTGTACACGCTCAACAACAACAACTTCGACGTGTACATGGGGGCACTGTTCGCCATCATCGGCTACGTCTTCTACAAGCTCGGGTGCGAGCCGGCGCCGCTACTGCTGGGCTTCATCCTCGGGCCGATGATGGAAGAGAACCTGCGCCGCGCGCTGCTGCTGTCGCGCGGCGACTGGACCACGTTCATGACGCGGCCGCTGTCGGCGGGCCTGCTCATCGCCGCCGCGCTGATGGTGGTGGTGGTGATGCTGCCGTCGATCAAGAGCAAGCGCCAGGAGGCGTTCCAGGAAGCGGGCTGAGCACGCGCGAGGGCCCTTGCGGGCCGTCGCGCGCCGCGCCCTGGGCCCGGTCGCAGCGCCGGGCCGAGCCGCCCGCACGGCCGCTCGGCTGCCGGCCGCGCTGCTTGCAGTAGGCTCGCACGATGCAGCTGCCCGCCGCCCTCGCGCCGATGCGCGCGCCCGTGTTCCGCGGGCTGTGGCTGGCCTGGCTGGCGGCCAACATGACGATGTGGATGAACGACGTCGCGGCCGCCTGGCTGATGACGACGTTGACCACCAGCCCCGTGATGGTGGCGCTGGTGCAGACCGCCTCGACGCTGCCGATGTTCCTGCTGGGCATTCCCAGCGGCGCCATGGCCGACATCGTCGACCGCCGGCGCTACTTCGCGGCCACGCAGCTGTGGGTGTCGATCAACGCGCTGGTGCTCGCCGCGCTGTCGCTGCTGGGGCTACTGACCGCGCCGCTGCTGCTGCTGCTCACGTTCTCCAACGGCATCGGGCTGGCGATGCGCTGGCCGGTGTTCGCGGCCATCGTGCCTTCGGTCGTGGGGCGCGACCAGCTGCCGCAGGCACTGGCGCTCAACGGCATCGCGATGAACCTGTCGCGCGTGGTCGGGCCGGTGCTCGCCGGCGCGCTGCTCGCGGCCTTCAGCGCGGCGGCGGTGTTCGTGCTGAACACCGTGCTGGCGGCGGTGGCCTTCTGGCTCATCCTGCGCTGGAAGAGCGAGCCGCGCACCAGCACGCTGCCCGGCGAGCGCTTCGTCGGCGCCATGCGCGTGGGCATCGCCTTCACGCTGCAGTCGCCGCGGCTGAAGGTGGTGCTGACGCGCATCTTCCTGTTCTTCCTGCAGGCCACGGCACTCGTGGCGCTGCTGCCGCTGCTGGCCAGCGGCCTGCACGGCGGCGGGCCGGGCACGTTCACGGTGATGCTGTCGGCGCTGGGCGCCGGCGCGGTGGTGGCGGCGCTGTACTTTCCGCGCTGGCGCGCGCGCTTCGACCGCGACCAGTTCGTGACGATCGGCACCCTGATCCATGCCGTGGTGTCGTCGCTGATCGTGCTGGTGCCCGAGCTGTGGCTGGCGCTACCGGCGATGTTCGTCGTCGGCATGGCCTGGATCTCGGTCGCCAACTCGCTCACCATCGCCGCGCAGGTGGCCATGCCCGACTGGGTGCGCGCGCGGGCCATGGCCATCTACCAGGTGGCGCTGATGGGCGGCTCGGCCGTCGGCTCGCTGCTGTGGGGCCAGGTGGCCGAGGTGACGAGCGTGCGCACGTCGGTGCTGGCCGCGGCGCTGTTCGGCATCGTCATGCTGCTGGCGCTGCGCCGCTACAAGGTGGGCGGCGGCCCGGGCATCGACTACACCCCCGCGGCGATCGCGCCGGCGCCAGAGCCGGCCTGGCCCATCGCGCCCGACGAAGGCCCGGTGATGGTGACGCTGCAGTACCAGATCGACCCGGCGCGCGCCGACGAATTCGCCGCGGTGATGCAGCGCACGCGCCGCGCCCGGCTGCGCCAGGGGGCGCTGAGCTGGGGCCTGTTCCGCGACGTCAACGTGCCCGGGCGCTACATCGAATACTTCGTCGACGAGAACTGGGTCGAGCACCAGCGCCGGCTCGAGCGCTTCTCGGCCTTCGACGCCGAGCTGCGCGCGCAGCGGCTGGCCTTCCACGTCGGGCCCGAGCCGCCGCAGCTGCGCCGCTACGTGGCCGACCGGCCCACGGCCGAAGGCATGGTGATGCCGCCGCGGCTTTGATGCATTCGGGCGCGGCGCGTCTGCGCCGGCGCCGCCCGCCGTGCCGGGCGAAGGCGCAGGCGAGAATCGCCGCATGAACCCATTCGACTGGACCACCGGCTACGCCAGCCAGCGCAGCCCCGTGTTCGCGCGCAACGTCGTCTCCACCTCGCACCCGCTGGCGGCGCAGGCCGGGCTGCGTTTGATCCAGGCCGGCGGCAACGCGGTGGACGCGGCCATCGCCACCGCGGCGGTGATGACGCTGGTGGAGCCGTGCAGCAACGGCCTGGGCTCGGACATGTTCTGCATCCTGTGGGACGGCCAGCGCCTGCACGGCCTGAACGCCAGCGGCACCGCGCCGGCGGCATGGACGCCCGAGTACTTCCGGCGCAAGCACGGCGCCGATGCGAAGACGCCGCCCAAGCGCGGCTGGGATTCGGTGACGGTCCCCGGCGCCGTGGCCGGCTGGGCCGCGCTGCACCAGCGCTTCGGCAGGCTGCCGTTCGCCGACCTGCTGGCACCGGCCATCGAGGTGGCCGAGCGCGGCAGCGCGGTGCCGGTGATCGTGCAGCAGAAGTGGCGCAACGCCGCGGCGCTGGAGGAGATCACGCGCCAGCCAGGGTTCGCCGATGCCTTCCTGCCGCACGGCCGCGCGCCGGCAGTCGGCGAACGCTTCGTGCTGGCGGGCGCGGCGCGCACGTTGCGCCTCATCGCCGAGACGAAGGGCGACGCCTTCTACCGCGGCGAGATCGCCGCCGCCGCGGCCGCGCACGCCGCGGCGCACGGCGGCGCGATGACCGAGGCCGACTTCGCCGGCTACCAGCCCGAGTGGGTGGAGCCGATCGCGCGCGACTACCGCGGCCACACGCTGCACGAGATCCCGCCCAACGGCCAGGGCATCGCCGCGCTGATGGCGCTCGGCATCCTCGAGCACTTCGATGTCGCCGCGCTGCCGGTGGACGGCACCGCCTCGCAGCACCTGCAGATCGAGGCCATGAAGCTGGCCTTCGCCGACGTCTACCGCCACGTGGCCGAGCCGCGCAGCATGCGCATCACGCCGGCGCAGATGCTCGACGACGCGTACCTGCAACGCCGCGCCAGCCTCATCGACCCGAAGCGCGCGCAGGACTTCGGCCCCGGGCTGCAGCCGCAGGGCGGCACCATCTACCTGACCGCGGCCGATGCCGGCGGCATGATGGTGAGCTTCATCCAGAGCAACTACATGGGCTTCGGCTCGGGCATCGTCGTGCCGGGCTACGGGCTGAGCCTGCAGAACCGCGGCCACGGCTTCACGCTCGACGAATCCAGCGACAACCTCGTCGGCCCGGGCAAGCGGCCGTTCCACACCATCATCCCGGCGTTCCTGACCAAGGACGGCCGGCCCGTGATGAGCTTCGGCGTCATGGGCGGCGACATGCAGCCGCAAGGCCACCTGCAGACGCTGGTGCGCATGCTCGACTACCGCCAGCAGCCGCAGGCGGCGTGCGACGCGCCGCGCTGGCGCTTCTTCGGCGGCACGGTGAACACCGAGCAGGGCATGCCCGCGGCGACGGTGCAGGGGCTGCGCGACCTGGGCCACCGCGTCGAGGACTTCAGCGACAGCTACCAGGACTTCGGCGCCGGCCAGTTCATCTGGCGCCTGGGCGACCCGGCGGTCGAAGGCTACGCCGCCGCCAGCGACCCGCGGCGCGACGGCCAGGCGGCCGGCTTCTGAACGCCGGCACCGCGTCACCCGCACCGCTGGCCGGCGGCTACGCGCTGGCGGTGGCCGGCGCGATCGCGTTCTCGGGCAAGGCGATCATCGTCAAGCTCGCCTACCGCCATGGCGTCGACGCGGTGACGCTGCTGATGTACCGCATGCTGTTCGCGCTGCCGCTGTTCGTGGCGCTGGCCTGGTGGGCCGGGCGCGGCAAGCCGGCGCTCACCGGCCGCGACCTCAAGGTGATCGCGGGCCTGGGCTTCACCGGCTACTACCTCGCGAGCTTTCTCGACTTCGCCGGCCTGCAGTACATCAGCGCCGGGCTCGAGCGGCTGATCCTGTACCTGAACCCGACGCTGGTGCTGCTGTTCTCGGCGCTGCTGTTCAAGCAGCGCGTGCACCGCTCGCAGCTGCTGGCGCTGGCGGTCAGCTACGCCGGCGTGCTGCTGGTCTTCGGCCAGGAAGCCAGCCTGGCCGGCGCGAACGCGCTGCTGGGCACGGCGCTCGTCTTCGCCAGCGCGGTGAGCTATGCGCTCTACCTCGTCTACAGCGGGCGCGAGGTGCAGCGCCTGGGCGCGTTGCGCCTCACGGGCTGGGCCACGTCGGTGGCCTGCGGGCTGTGCATCGTGCAGTTCCTGCTGCTGCGGCCGCTGGAGGCCGCCGTGGTGGCGCCGCCGGTGCTGTGGCTGTCGCTGCTGAACGCGCTGGCCTGCACCTTCGCGCCGGTGCTGATGGTGATGATGGCCATGGAGCGCATCGGCTCCGTGGCCACCGCGCAGACGGGCATGATCGGCCCGCTGTCGACGATCGTGCTCGGCGTGCTGCTGCTCGGCGAGCCCTTCAACGGCTGGATCGTCGCCGGCACGGTGCTGGTGCTGTCGGGCGTGTGGCTGCTCGCCCGGCGGCGCTGAACCGCTGCTGCTTCTATTCTTCTTCTTCCAACCGACACACGAACAGGACGGACCGGACGATGGACCTGGGCATCGCAGGCAAGTGGGCGCTGGTGTGCGCCGCGAGCAAGGGGCTGGGCAAGGGCTGCGCGGCGGCGCTGGCGGGCGAGGGCGTGAACGTGGTCATCACGGCGCGCGGCGCCGAGGCGCTCGAGGCCACGGCCGCCGAGCTGCGCGGCCGCGCCGCGCACGGCGCGCAGGTGATCGCGGTGGCGGGCGACATCACCACGGCCGAGGGCCGCGCCGCGGCGCTGGCGGCCTGCCCGCAGGTGGACATCCTGGTCAACAACGCCGGCGGCCCGCCGGCCGGCGACTTCCGCGAGTGGACGCGCGAGACCTGGATCGCGGCGCTCGACGCCAACATGCTCACGCCCATCGAGCTGATCAAGGCCACGGTCGATGCGATGGCCCAGCGCGGCTTCGGCCGCATCGTCAACATCACCTCGGCGGCGGTGAAGGCGCCGTACGAGTCGCTGGGCCTGTCCAACGGCGCGCGCACCGGGCTCACCGGCTTCGTCGCCGGGCTGGCGCGCCAGCCGCGGCTGGCATCGCGCAACGTCACGCTCAACAACCTGCTGCCCGGGCCCTTCGACACCGAGCGGCTGCGCAGCAACACCGCCGCCGTGGCGTCCAAGGCGGGCAAGGGCTTCGACGAGGTGTGGGAGCAGCGCCGGAGCACGAACCCCACGCAGCGCTTCGGCGACGCGGCCGAGTTCGGCGCCATGTGCGCCTTCCTTTGCAGCGCGCACGCCGGCTACATGACCGGCCAGAACGTGCTGATGGACGGCGGCGCCTATCCCGGCACGTTCTGAGCGGCGGACGCCGGCGGCTGGCGCCGCAGCCGTGACTTGGCCAGTTCGATGAAGGCGCGGATCTTCGCCGCCGGCTCCAGCCGCCCCGGCCAGGCGGCGTAGAGCGCCACCTCGGGCAGCTTCACGCCCGACAGCACGCGCACCAGGCGCCCGGCGGCCACCTCGCGGTCGAGCGCGAAGCGCGGCGCCGCGTAGATGCCGGCGCCGGCGATCGCCAGCTCGCGCCCGGCGCCTGAACTGCTCGTGGCCAGGGTGCCCGAGAGCCGCACCGCGCGCTTGCCGTCGCGCGTCCGCAGCGTCCAGGGGCTGGGCAGCAAGGTGAAGGCGATCCAGGCGTGCTGCGTCAGGTCGGCCAGCCGGCGCGGCGTGCCGTGGCGGGCCAGGTAGTCGGGCGAGGCCACGGCCCAGACCTCGAAGCTGTCGAGCGGCGCGGCGCGCAGGCTCGAGTCGCGGCGCAGCGTGCTGCGCAGGCTCAAGTCCACGCCTTCGGCCACCAGGTCGACGAGCCGGTCGGTGGGCAGGTACTCGATGCGCATGCGTGGATGAAGACGCGTGTACTCGGCCAGCAGCGGCGCCACCAGCGGCGCCAGGTCCATGGCCGACGTCAGCCGCAGCAGGCCCGAGAGCTCGGCCGCGGCACCGCGCGCCCGCTCGCCGACGCGCGCCGCCTGGGCCAGCAGGGCGCGCGCGTCCTCCAGCAGCGTGGTGCCGGCGTCGGTGAGCGCCAGGCGGCGCGTCGAGCGCTGCAGCAGCGGCGTGCCCAGCTCGGCCTCGAGCGCCGCCACGTGCTGGCTGGCGGCCGACTTGGTCAGCCCCAGGCGCGCGGCGGCCTGGGTGAACGAGCCGGCGTCGCAGACGGCGACGAACGCTTCGAGGCGGGCCAGGTTCATGGCGGAGATTGTCCAGGTTTGCTGGACAGTGGTTTTGTCCGGCGGCGGTTTATCTCGACGGTGCTGCACGGCACGATGGCGCCGTCTTCAGTTCCCCTCACGGAGTCAGCACGATGATCGTCATCATGGGTTCCAGCGGCCGCGTCGGCGGCCAGGTCGCAAGCCGCCTCCTTGCCGAAGGCCATGCCGTGCGCGTCATCGGCCGCAGCGCCGCCCAACTCTCGGCGCTGGCCCAAGCCGGCGCCGAGACGGCGCTGGGCTCGGTCACCGACGCCGCCTTCCTCGGCCGCGCCTTCACCGGGGCCAGCGCGGTGTTCGTGATGACGCCGCCGGGCTACGCCGAGCCCGACATGACGCGCTGGCAGGCGAGCGTCGCCGATGCGGTGGTGCAGGCGCTGGCGGCGACGCGGCCGGCGCGTGTCGTGCACCTGTCGAGCCTGGGCGCCGACCAGGCGGCGGGCAACGGTCCCATCGCCGGGCTGCACGCCACCGAGCGCCGGCTGGACGTGGTGGTGCCGCCCGGCGCGCTGCTGCACCTGCGGCCGGCCTACTTCATGGAGAACCTGCTCGAGCTGGTGCCGGCGTTCGCCGCCACCGGCGCGCTGGCCTCGATGGAGGCGCCGGACGCGGCGATCCCCATGGTGGCCACCGCCGACATCGCCGCCGTGGCCGCGCGCGAACTCGCCACCCCGCGCTCGATCGGCGTCCTGCAGCTCCACGCACCCGGCCTGCCGACGATGGCCGACGTGGCGCGCCTGGCCGGTGCCGCCATCGGCCGGCCCGGGCTGCCGTACGTGCAGATGGCGCCGGCCGAGGTCAAGCCGATGCTGGTGGCGCAAGGGTTCTCGGCCAGCGCAGCCGACGCAATGGCCGAGCTGTCGCATTGGCTCGGCGATTCGCAGGCGTCGCTGGCGTCGCTGGGGTCGGCGCCGGTGGAACTGCAGCCGACGACGCTCGAGGCCTTCGTCGCCCAGCGGCTGGCGCCGGCCCTGGCCGCCGCCGGTCAGCCCGCGGCGGCAGCCGCCTGAGCCAGCGGCCGGGTGCAATCAACGGAACTTGGTGCCTAACGCACGAACTGATCGACGTAGCCGGCGCCCAGCCCCACCTCGGTGTAGTGGCGCCGACACATCTCGATCTTGGTGAACACGTCCTCGTAGCCGGCCTGGCGGCCCTGCTCGTCGAGGTACACCATGGCGCCCGAGATGTTGAAGAAGGTGATCATCTCGGTGACGCCGTCGCCATCGCCGCCTGCGCCCGCGCCGGCCTGCTCGTCCACCACCAGCGTGTGGATCTCGCCCGGCGGCTCGTAGACGAAGCTGCCTTCGCGCGCCACCCAGTCGTGCTCGAGGTAGCGCCAGGCGCCCTTGATGACGTAGCCGACGACGATGGCCGGGTGGATGTGGCGCGACAGCACACCCGACTTGCGCACGCGCAGCAGGTTGCACCACTGGCCGGTGACGGTGTTGAGCAGCAGCGGCCGGAACCACACCAGCGGCGCCTGCGGCACCCACACGCGTTCGTCGTCGGGGACGGCCTGGACCGCGATCTCGGGCTGGATGCCGGGCAGCTGGACGATGGGCGTGGTCATGGGCAGGTCTGGTGGTGGCGGATTCGACGGGCGGCGTGTGGATGCGACGAGGTCGCGCAGCGGGCCCGGGCGCGCATGTTCACACGTCGCCCGGTCAGGCGATGAGGTACCCGCCGTCCACCGGCAGCACGACCCCGGTGACGAAGCGCGCCGCGGGGCTGGCGAGGAAGCGCACCACGCCGGCGACGTCGTCCGGCGTGCCCCAGCGGCCGAGCGGCGTGCGCGCCAGGATCGGGCCCGAGCGCGCCGGGTCGTCCTGCAGCGCCTGCGTCAGCGGCGTGGCGATCCAGCCCGGCGCCACCGCGTTGACGCGGATGCCGTCGGCCGCATAGGCGATGGCCAGGCTCTTGGTGAGCTGCGCCACGCCGCCCTTGCTGGCGCTGTAGCCGGGCACCAGGCCGCCGCCGAAGAAGCTGAGCATGCTGGCGGTGTTGACGATGCAGCCGCGCCGGGCGGCGAGCGCCGGCCGCGCTGCGGCGCACAGCCGCATCGTGCCGGTGAGGTTGATGTCCAGCACGGCGGCGAACACGTCGGGCTCGTGCTCGGCGCCGCGGCGGATGACGCCGGCGCAGTTGACGAGCACGTCGATGCCGCCCTCGGCGACGGCCGCCACCGTGCGCTCGACCGCCGCGCCGTCGCGCACGTCGAGCACGCCGAAGTGCAGCGCGCCGCCGGCATCGCCGCGGGTGCGCGCCGCTTCGGCCTCGGCCTCGGTGGCGCCGTAGGCCCACACCTCGGCATCCGCGGCATCCGCGGCGTCCGCGGCGTCCGCGGCGGCGGCACCTTCGCCGTCGACGCCACGGCCGGCGAAGGCGCGTGCGATGGCTTCGCCGATGCCGCTGGTGCCGCCGCTCACCAGCACGCGCCGCCGCGCCGTCATGCGCCGGCCTCCAGCGCCGCGCGCACCTCGGCGGCGCGCGGGATGGGCGCCACGGCGCCGTAGCCCTGCGTCGACAGCGCTGCCGCGGCTGCGGCGTAGCGTCCGGCGTCGAGCAGCGCGTCGCCGGCCACCAGCCGGGCGACGAAGGCGCCGCCGAAGGTGTCGCCGGCGCCGGTGGCGTCCACCGGGCGGCAGGGGAAGGGCGCGATGCGGTGGCGCTGCGTGGCGTCGGCGACGATGGCGCCGCGTTCGCCCAGCTTCAGCGCGACCGTGCGGGCGCCGAGTTCGAGGCAGTGGTCGACGAGCGCGTCCGGGTCGTCGATGCCGGTGATGGCCGCCACGTCGTCGAAGCTCGGCAGGGCGATGTCGGTCAGGCGCAGCACGTCGCGCATCACGGCCCGCGCCCGGTCGATCGACCAGAGCTTCAGCCGCAGGTTGGTGTCGAACGACACCAGCACGCCGGCTTCGCGCGCGCCGTGGATGGCGGCGTAACCCGTGTCGCAGGCGCTGGCCGAGATCGCCAGCGAGATGCCCGAAAGATGCAGCACCTTGGCCGCGGCGATGCGCTCGCGCGGCAGCTGCGCCGGCGTCAGGCGGCTGGCCGCCGAGCCGGCGCGGAAGAAGTGGAACTCGTGGCCGCGCGGGCCGTGGGTGACGAAGTAGATGGCGGTGAACGCCGCCGCATCGGTCAGCACGCTCGTGTGGTCGACGCCTTCGGCGTCCCACAGGGCACGCAGCATGCGGCCGTTGGCGTCGTCGCCGAGGGCGCTGACGTAGCCCACGCGCGCGCCCTGCCGCGCCGCGGCGATGGCGAAGTTGGAGCTGTCGCCGCCGAAGCCCTGCAGGTACAGGCGCCCGTTGCCGTCGCCGGTCTGGTTGAACTCGACCATCGGCTCGCCGTAGGCCAGGATGTCGAGCACGCCGCCGGTCTGGGGCCTGCTCGTCGTCGTGGCCGGCAATCGCGCCCCTTGCGCCGGTTCCGCCGGTTCCGCCGGCTGCGCCGGCTGCGCCGCGTGCTCGCCCATCAGATGCGGCCGTACTTGGCCAGCCCCTTGCGCAGCGAGCGTTCGGCGATGATGAGCCTGGCCTGCTCGAGCTCGCGCGCGTCGATCTCCTGCGCCATCGCCAGCACCTCGGCGGCGCGGGCCGCCGGCACGATCACGACGCCGTCGACGTCGCCGACGACGAGGTCACCCGGGTGCACCATCACGCCGCCGATGCGCACGGGCACCTGCGAAGCCACGGTCTTGTAGCGGCCGAGCGTGGTGCCCGGGCTGACCGCACGGGCGTAGACCGGGAAGCCGTAGTCGCGCCGGATCTCGACCAGGTCGCGCACGCCGCCTTCCAGCAGCGCGCCGGCGTGGCCGTTGGCCACGGCGCCGGCGGTCATCAGGCCGCCCCACACCGCCACGTCGGGCGCGCCGCCTTCGATGGCGATGCAGATGACGCTGCCGGCCGGTGCCTCGTCGATGAGGTCCAGCGCGTGCTGCGGCGGCACGAATTCATCCGTGGCCACTTCCAGCACGGTGGCCGCCGGGCCGCACAGGCGGCGGTCGTTGATCTGCGGCTTGATGCGGTGGTCGACGTAGCCGCGGTGGCCGCAGACCTTGTCGACGGCGTCGGCGATGGAGGCGATGGCGACGCGGCCGAAGGCGTCGACGAGGGCGGGCAGTTCCATGGGACTCGGGGGTTTCGTGAGGGTGGATTTCACCAGGGGTTGAGCCAGTTCAGCGGCGGCTCGCCGCGCAGCAGGCGCGCGGCTTCTTCGGCCGCCAGGCGCTGCAGGTCGCGCATCGACTGCTCGCTGTACCAGCCGATGTGGTTGGTGAGCACGGCGTTGGGCAGCGCCAGCAGCGGGTGCGCGGGGTCGGGTGGTTCACGGTCCAGCACGTCGAGGCCGGCGCCGTGCAGCCGGCCGGCGGCCAGCGCCTCGGCGAGCGCGTCGCTGTCGACCAGCCCGCCGCGCGCGGTGTTGACGAGGATGGTGGTGGGCCGCATCAGCGCGATGCGGCGCGCGTCGATCAGGTGGCGCGTGCTGTCGGTCAGCGGCAGGTGCAGCGAGATCAGGTCGGCCTCGCGGCAGATGGTGTCGACGTCGGCGGCCTCGCACCCGGCCGGCGGGTGCCGGGGGTCGACGTGGTGGTCGTGCACCAGCGTGCGCGCGAAGCCCACGCCGGCCAGCAGCTCGTGCGTGCGGCGTGCGATGCGGCCGTAGCCGACGAGGCCGAGCACGCCGCCGCGCAGCCGGTGCAGCGGCCGCAGCACGCCGGTGGACCAGCGGCCGGCGCGCACCTCGGCGGCGTGCTGCGGCACCGCGCGTGCGACGGCGTAGGCCAGCGCCACCGTCTGCATCGCCACCTCGTCGGTGCCGTAGTCGGGCACGTTGGCCACGGCGATGCGGCGCTCGCGCGCGGCCTCGCGGTCGATGTTGTCGACGCCGATGCCGTAGCGCACGATGCCGAGGCCGTGCGCCATGGCGTCGACGGCGGCGCGCGGCAGCGGACCTTCGCGCACCAGCACCACGCTGGCGTCGCGCACTGCGGCCAGCGTGGCCGCCGGGTCGCGCCGGCACGGCCGCAGTTCGAAGCGGCCGCCGGCGGCGCCGATGATGGCTTCCTCCTGGTCGTAGGCGGCGTAGCCATCGTCGATGGCCACCACCAGCGGCGGCGGTGAAGCCGATGGGCCCGTCATCGTGCGCGCTCCGGCGTCGTCGTCAGCGGCTCACTGGCGCCGCGTGGCGTCGATGGCCTTGAACAGTTCCTCGACGTAGGCCTTGCCGATCTCGGCCTCGGCCCACTGGCGCACGGGCGGCTGGGCCAACTTGCGGAACTCGCCCACCTGCGCGGCCGTCGGCACGTAGACCTGCATGCCGTGCTTCTCGAGGATGGCCTTGGCGTTCTTGTCCTGCTCGGCCGTCATCTTGCGGTGGATGGCCACCGCCTTGGCCACGCCTTCGTCGACGGCCTTGCGCTCCGTGGGCGACAGGCCCTGATAGAAGCGGTCGTTGACCATGTAGGCGTGCACGCTCCAGACGTGGCCGTCGAGCGTGGCGAACTTCTGGCTCTGGTAGAGGCTCGCGGCCAGGATGTTGGTGACGCCGTTCTCCTGGCCGTCGACCACCTTCTGCTGCAGCGCCGTCGGCAGCTCGGCCCAGGGGATGGCCGACGGCGAGGCGCCCAGCGACTCGATCATCGTCTTGAACACGGGGCTCGGCTGGATGCGGATCTTCATGCCCTTCATGTCCGCCGGCGTCTGGATCGGCTTGACGCTGTTGGTGAAGTGGCGCACGCCGTTGTCGGCCACGCCCAGCATGCGGATGCCGGTCTTCTTGACCATGTCGTCGGAGAAGCCCTTGAGCCAGGCCGAGTCGTAGACGCGCCAGGCGTGCTCGTGGTTCTCGTAGAGGAACGGGATGCCGAGCACGCCGATCGGCTTGTGCACGGTGGCGATGGCGCCGTCGTGCGCCACGGCCAGCTCGAGCGTGCCGAGCTTCAAGCCTTCCATCGTCGGCTGGTCCTTGCCGAACTGGCCGGCGGGGTAGATCTCGACCTTGACCGAGCCGTTGGTGCTTTTCTCGACGTGGTCCTTGAAGGCCAGGGCGGCGGCATGCTTGGGCTGGTCGTCCTTGGCGGGCTGGAAGTGGGCGTACTTCAGCACCTTCTGCGCGTGGGCCAGCGGGGCGGCGAGGCAGGCCGCGGCGGCCAGGGCGGCGGTGAGCAGGGCATTGAGCTTCACGGGGTGTGTCTCCTGTCGGTGGTGATGAACGGCCGCGTCAGCGCAGGTAGCCGAACGCGTGCGGGAGGAAGGTGGTGAAGGCGGGCACCAGGCTCAGGAGCAGCAGCACGACCAGCTGCGCGCCCAGCATGGGCAGCAGCTCGCGCGACAGCGGCCCCATCTTGACGCCCGAGACGATGGAGGTGACGAACAGCAGCGCGCCCACCGGCGGCGTGATCATGCCCAGCGTGAGGTTGACCAGCACCACGATGGCGAACTGCAGCGGGTCGATGCCCGCGGCCAGCGCCAGGGGCGCGAGCACCGGCACCAGGATCATCACGCCGGGCAGCGGCTCGATGAAGATGCCGGCCAGCAGCAGGAAGACGTTGATCAGCAGCAGCAGCTCGATGGGGCCGAGGCCGAAGCCGCCGATCCAGGTGGCCACCGTCTGCGGCACCTGGCCCACGGTGAGCACCCAGCCGAAGACCTCGGAGGTGGCGATCACCATCAGGATCGACGCCGTGAGCAGCGCGGTGCGCAGCAGGATGGCCGGCAGCATCCGCACGCGCAGCGTGCCGTAGACGAAGCGGCCCACCAGCAGCGCGTAGGCCACCGCCGCGGCCGAGGCCTCGGTGGGCGTGAAGATGCCGAAGTGGATCCCGCCCAGGATGATCACCGGCAGCAGCAGCGCGGGCAGGGCGCGCACGAAGCTCTTGGCGATGGTGGCCAGCGGTGGCCGGCCTTCGCCCGACTGGTAGCCGCGGCGCGAGCTGATCACGTGGTTCACCACCAGCACCGAGCCGGTGATCATCAGCCCGGGCACGATGCCGGCCAGGAACAGGCCCATGATCGACACGCTGGGCTCGGTGAGCGCGTAGACGATCATGATGATCGACGGCGGGATGATCGGCCCGACGATGGCCGTGGCCGCGGTGAGCGCGGCGGCGTACTCGGGCTTGTAGCCGGCCTGGCGCATCATGCGGATGAGCATGGCGCCGGGGCCGGCCACGTCGGCGAGCGCCGAGCCGCTGATGCCCGAGAAGAACGTCAGCGTCAGCACGTTGGTGTGCCCGAGCCCGCCACGCACGTGGCCCACCAGCTGCGCGGCGAAGCGCAGCAGCACCTCGGTGAGCGCGCCGCCGGTCATCAGCTCGGCGGCGAGGATGAAGAAGGGAATTGCCAGCAGCGGGAAGCTGTCGAGGCCGGCGAACATCTGCTGCATCGCCACCACCGGCGGCAGCGAGCCCTGCACCCACACCGCGGCCAGGCCGGCGGCGAGCATGGTGAAGGCGATGGGCACGCCGATGACCAGCGTCACCGCGAACACCAGCATGAGGGTGAGGCTCAAGCGGCGGTCCTCCGGGCGGCGTGCGCGGGCAGGGGCGATGGCCGGCTGCAGGCGGGCGGCATGGCGACACCCGCTGCGCGATGGGCTCGGTCGCGCATCACAGCACCGCCTCTTCCGGCGACAGCGCGCCGTCGCTGCGGAAGCCGCGGTCACGCACGTAGGCCGTGGCGATGAACGCGAGGTACACCAGCATCAGCGCGGCGCCGGCCGGAATCGCCAGGTAGACGTAGCCGAAGTTCCAGTTCAGCACCGGCGTCTCCTGGCCCCAGGCGAAGCGCACGTACTGCACGCCCAGCACCAGCATCGCCAGCAGCGTGGCCGTCAGCACCAGCACCACCAGCACCCGCGCGGCCTGTGCGGCGCGGCGCGGCAGCAGGTCCTGGAACAGGTCCACGGCGAGGTGCGCGCCGACGCGCAGCACGAGCCCGGCGCCGAGGAAGCCGACCCAGATCATGATGTAGCGCGCCAGTTCTTCGGCCCAGACGAAGGAGTGGTTGAACAGGTAGCGCGCGGCCACGTTGGCCACGACCAGCACCGTCATCGCCGCCATCAGCACGACGAGCAGCGCGCCGTTGGCCTTGACCAGGGCGGCTTCCGCCGGGTGCACGGGCGTCGGGGCTTGCGGCGAGGGGGCTGGGGCATCCACGCTGCGCATTCTGAAACTGATATCTCAGATCTAGCATGGTAGATTCCCGCATGTCCGGTGGAACCGGCGACGCGCAAGATCGCGCCCCATGAACCTGCCCCTGTCGCTGGAGAGGCCGCGCCTGCTCACCGAGGCGGTGTGCGAGCGCATCCGCGCCGCCATCGTCGACGGCGAGTTCGCGCTCGGCCAGCAGATGTCCGAAGCGCAGCTGGCCCAGCGCCTGGGCGTGAGCAAGACCCCGGTGCGCGAAGCGCTGCTGCGCCTGCGCGCCGACGGCCTGGTGGAGATCCACCCGCAGCGCGGCAGCTTCGTCTTCCGCCTGGACGCCCAGGGCGTTGGCGAGCTGTGCCGCTACCGCGCCGTCACCGAGACCGCGGCCTTGCGCGAGGTGCTGGCCGCTGGCGCCGGCCCGGCGCTCGTCGCCGCGCAGCGGCGCCTGGTGGCCGAGATGAAGAAGGCCGAGCGCGTGCGCGACCTGCAGGCGCTGGCGCGGCTGGACATGGATTTCCATTGGCAGCTGTTCGCCCACTGCCCCAACCGCTACCTCATCGCCGGCTACGACATCGTGCGCTGGCAGCTCGTGGCCATGCGCCACCGCTCACCCATCGACAACGCGGTCGACAGCCACCAGGTGCTGGTCGACGCCATCGCCGCCGGCGACGCCGACGCCGCCTGCGCGGTGCTGACCGGCCACGTGGTCGAGAACGAGCCGCGCTACACCGCCGCCTGCGCCGGCGTGGACCGGCCGGCCGCCTGAGCGCGCGGCGTCAGGCCGGCATCGGCGCGCCGCAGTTCCAGCAGCTCTCGAACGGGCCTTCGACCGTCTCGTCGCAGCGCCGGCAGCGCCAGTGCCGGCTGGGCGCGCGGCGCCACTCGTCGAGCAGCGCCCGCGCGCGTTCGAGCGCGGTGTCGTCGTGCACCCACACCTCGGGCAGCGCCTGGTCGGGCGGGATCTCGCCGGCGATGCCGCCGGCGTAGGCGCGCTGCACGCTGGCCTCGATGCCCACGCCGGCCAGCTGGTCGGCCCACACGTGGCCAGCCAGAGGTTGGGCGCCTGCAGCAGCTTCTTCATCGTCGGTGGGCGGCGTCGGATCGTGGGTGATGTTGCCACCGCCGGCGCCATCGGCCGCGGCGCCTTAAGCTCGCGCGTCTTCCACACGAGCAGCCCACGACAGGAGCACCCCAGCATGCCGCGCGCGATCCAGATCTCCGCCCATGGCGGCCCCGAACAACTGCAGCTGGTCGAGCTGCCGGTGGGCGAGCCCGGCCCGGGCGAGGTGCGCATCCGCCACCACGCGATCGGCCTGAACTTCATCGACGTCTACAACCGCACCGGCCTCTACCAGAACCCGCTGCCGCTGGTGCTGGGCGGCGAGGGCGCCGGCGTGATCGAGGCGGTGGGCGAGGGCATCACGCACGTCAAGCCCGGCGACCGCGCGGCCTACGCCAGCAACAAGCCCGGCGCCTATTGCGAGGCGCGCGTGATGCCGGCGCTGCACGTGGTGAAGATCCCCGACGCCATCGGTTTCGACACCGCCGCGGCGATGATGCTCAAGGGCCTGACGGTGCAGTACCTGCTGAAGCGCACCCGGCCGGTGGAAGGCCTGGAGCCCGGCGACTTCGTGCTCTTCCACGCCGCGGCCGGCGGGGTGGGGCTCATCGCCTGCCAGTGGGCGCGGGCGCTCGGCCTGCAGCTCATCGGCACCGCCGGTGGCGAGGCCAAGTGCAGGCTGGCGCTGGAACACGGCGCGGCGCACGCCATCGACTACACGCGCGAGGACTTCGCCGCCCGCGTGCGCGAGATCACCGGCGGCAAGGGCGTGAAGGTGGTCTACGACTCGATCGGCAAGGACACCTTCGAGGCCAGCCTCGGCTGCCTCAGGCCCTTCGGCCTGATGTGCAGCTTCGGCAACGCCTCGGGGCCGGTGCCGCCGTTCGCCATCGGCCAGCTCGGGCCGAAGGGCTCGCTCTACGTGACGCGGCAGACGCTGTTCACCCACATCGCCACGCGTGAGTCCACGCAGCAGATGGCGGAAGACCTGTTCGCCGTGGTCGAGCGCGGCGACGTCAAGATCCGCATCGACCAGCGCTACGCGCTGGCCGACGCCGCCCAGGCGCACCGCGACCTGGAGGCGCGCAAGACGACGGGCTCGTCGATCCTGCTGCCCTGAGCGGCGGGCGGCGCACCGGCGCGAGGGCGCGCCGGCGCACCGGCACGCTACTGCGCGCTGGAGACCAGCGGCGCGCGATTGCGCGCTGGAGACCAGCGGCGCGCTATTGCGCGCTCGTGAACTTGAAGTCCGTCTTGGCCTTGGTGCGCAGCTCTTCCTGGAACTGCTGCAGCTTGATCTGCTCCATGCGCTGCTTCACCTGGGCCTTGACGTCGTCGAAGGCCGGGAAGGCGGCCTCGCGCGTGTCTTCCAGGCGGATGATGTGCCAGCCGAACTGGCTCTTCACCGGCTCGCTGGTCTCGCCCTTCTTCAGCTTGGTGAGCGCGCCGCCGAACTCGGGCACGTAGTTCTCGGCCTTGGCGAAGTCGAGGTCGCCGCCGTTCTCGGCCGAGCCGGTGTCCTTGCTGCTCTTCTTGGCCAGGTCCTCAAACTTGGCGCCGCCCTTCAGCTGCGCCAGCAAGGCCTTGGCCTCCTCTTCCTTGTCCACCAGGATGTGGCGCGCGCGGTACTCGGTGCCGCTGGCCTGGGCCTTGAACTTGTCGTACTCGGCCTTGGCGGCCTCGTCGCTGACCGGGTTCTTGCGCTTGTAGTCCTCGAACAGCTCGCGGATCAGCAGGCTCTGGCGCGCCAGGTCCAGCTGCTGCTGGAAGTCGGCCGTGGCGGCCAGGCCGCGACGCTGTGCTTCCTGGGCGAAGATCTCGCGCAGCACCAGCTCTTCGCGCGCACGCTGCTGCATCTCGGGCGGCACCTGCTGGCCGGCGCGCGCGGCCTGCGCCATCAGCGCGTCCAGGCGAGCCTTGGGCACGGGCTTGCCGTTGACGATGGCGATGTTCTGGGCGGCGGCAGCCAGCGGCAGGGCCAGCGCGGCCAGCACGGCAACGCGCACGAGGCGACTCTTCATGGGGGTGGAACCTTCGGGAGGGGGCGGAAAGGGAGAGAACGCGGAACCGGCGCTGGCGGTGGACCTATTCGCCGGGGGCCAGGGCGACGATCGCCAGCGCGTGGATGCGCTGGGCGGCCAGCGGGCCGAGGGCATCATAGACGAGGCGGTGTCGCGCCGGCCGGCTCAGGCCCGCGAAGCGCGCGCTGGTCAGGGTGACGGCGTAGTGGCCGCCCTCGCGCGCGCCGGCATGGCCGGCGTGGAGGTGGCTGTCGTCGCGCACGGCGATGGCCTCGGGCGCCAGCGCGGCGACGAGCCTGGCCTCGATCTCCGCTGCGGTCATGCGGGTTTGTCGCCCGACCGGCCGGCGCTGCCGCCCTCGGCGGCCGGCTCGAAATCGATCGCCGCCGAATTGATGCAGAAGCGCTCGCCCGTCGGCTCGGGGCCGTCGGGGAAGACGTGGCCCAGGTGGCTGCCGCAGCGGTTGCAGCGCACCTCCACCCGCACCATGCCGTGGCTCTCGTCGCGCACGCGTTCGACCACCTCGCTGTTCACCGGCTGCCAGTAGCTCGGCCAGCCGCAGCCGGCGTCGAACTTGGTGCCGCTCTCGAACAGCGGCGTGCCGCAGCCCACGCAGCGGTAGGTGCCTTCGTCGAAGTGGTCCCAGTAGCGGCCGGTGAAGGCGCGCTCGGTGGCGGCGTGGCGCGCCACCTGGTATTGCATCGGGTCGAGCTGCGCGCGCCACTCGTCGTCGCGCTTGCGCACGGGGTAGCGCGGGTCGTCGTGGGAATGCGGCTCGGGGCCGGGTCTGCCGAAGAGCTTCATGGAGCGTCGCACCTCGCGGGTGGTGGGCCAGGCTGCGGCGGCGCCGCAGGCGCTTGGGCGCACCGCGCCGCGCGGCAGGGGCGACCCTGTCAACGCCGGTGCGCGGGCGCGCATTGCGCGATTGTCGGCGCAGGCGGCATGTCCCGGACGGGACATGGGGCGCATGCTTTTGGGGTAGTCCCCGAGCATCAGGGCCAATCTCTTGCGCTACCTTCAACTCGTTTTGCGAGCGCACAGCCCGCCCTACAGGAGACCATGTCCATGAAGTTCACCCGCCGGCTCTTCGGTGTTTCCGTCGCCGCTTCCGCGGCGCTCGTGTCGGGCATCGCCTTTGCGCAAGCCGGCGAAACCGTCAGGATCGCCTTCATCGACCCGCTTTCGGGCCCGTTCGCCAACGTGGGCCAGAACCAGCTGAAGAGCTGGCAGTTCATCGCCGAGCAGTTCAGCCGCCAGAACCCCGCCAAGGTGAAGTTCGAGATGGTGGCGTTCGACAACAAGGGCTCGCCGCAGGAAAGCCTGAACGTGCTCAAGGCCGCCATGGACCAGGGCATCCGCTACGTCACCCAGGGCAACGGCTCGGGCGCGGCGGCGGCCATCATGGACGCGGTGCAGAAGCACAACGACCGCAACCCCGGCAAGGAGGTCGTCTACCTCAACTACGCCGCGGTCGACCCCGACCTGACCAACAGCCGCTGCAGCTACTGGCACTTCCGTCTGGATGCCGACACCTCGATGAAGATGGAGGCGCTGACGTCCTACATGAAGGACCAGCCCGACGTGAAGAAGGTGTACCTGATCAACCAGAACTACGCCCACGGCCAGCAGGTCAGCCGCTACTTCAAGGAAACGATGGCGCGCAAGCGCAACGACGTGCAGATCGTCGGCGACGACCTGCACCCGCTGGGCCAGGTGAAGGACTTCGCGCCCTTCGTCGCCAAGATCAAGGCCAGCGGCGCCGACAGCGTCGTCACCGGCAACTGGGGCCAGGATCTGACGCTGCTCATCAAGGCGGCCAAGGACGCCGGCCTCAACGTCAACTGGTACACCTACTACGCCGTGGTCAGCGGCACGCCGACGGCGCTGGTGGGCGTGGGCGGCAAGGTGCGCGGCTTCGGCGTGCTGCCGGGCACCGGCACCTCGCAGCTGGTGGACAAGATCGCCAACGACTTCAAGGCCAAGTTCAACGACGACTGGTACACCGGCCAGACGTACAACGGCCTGGCGCTGCTGTCCACGGCCATGGCGCAGGCCAAGAGCACCGATCCGGTGAAGGTGGCCGCGGCGATGAGCGGTCTCAAGTTCACCGGCATGAACGGTGACCTCGAGATGCGCAAGACCGACCACCAGCTGCAGCAGCAGATGTTCATCAGCGAGTGGCGCAAGGCGGACAACAAGTTCACCTACAGCCAGGAGAACACGGGCTGGAATTTCCAGACGATCAAGTCGATCCCGGCCTACGTCTCGAGCACGCCCACGTCGTGCCAGATGAAGCGTCCGGGGGCCTGACGTCCGTCGTGCCAGCTTCGGGGCGCTGAAGGCAGCGCCCGCCCTGTGCAGCGCGGCTGCCGGCCTGAAGCCGGCGCCGCGCTGTTTTCACATCCGGACCGCGCCCTTGTCGCGGCCGTGACACCGGACCATGGACGCCTCGTACTTCCTGATCTCGCTGCTCAACGGCCTGTCGGTGGGCCTGCTGCTGTTCATGCTGGCGTCGGGCCTGACGCTGATCTTCAGCATGATGGGCGTGCTGAACTTCGCCCACGCCAGCTTCTACATGCTGGGCGCCTACGTGGCCTACAGCATCACGCAGGTGGTGGGCTTCTGGTGGGCGCTGTTCCTGGCGCCGCCCATCGTCGGCATGCTGGGCGCGCTGTTCGAGCGCTTCGCCTTGCGCCAGGTGCACAAGTTCGGCCACGTGCCCGAACTGCTCATCACCTTCGGCCTGAGCTACATCATCCTCGAGGCCGTGCAGCTGGTGTGGGGCCGCAGCGCGCTGAGCTTCAACCCGCCGCCCTCGCTGCAGGGGCCGCTGTTCACCATCGTGCAGTCGGCCACCACGGGGCTCGGCCTGACCTGGGGCGCGCCCGGCGAGGCCTGCCGCGAGGCCGGTGCCATCTGCACCCAGTTCCCGACCTTCCGCGCCTTCGGCATGGCGGTGGCCATCGGCATGCTGCTGGCGGTGTGGCTGCTGCTGACGCGCACGCGCATCGGCCTGGTCATCCAGGCGGCGCTGACCCACCCAGAGGCCGTGGAATCGCTCGGCCACAACGTGCCGCGCGTGTTCATGGGCGTGTTCGGCGGCGGCACGGCGCTGGCCGCGCTGGCCGGCGTGATCGGCGGCGCCTTGCGCGTCACCGAGCCGGCGATGGCGCTGGCGGTGGGCGCGGTGGTGTTCGCGGTCATCGTCATCGGCGGCATGGGCTCGCTGGCCGGTGCCTTCGTCGCCAGCGTGGGCCTGGGCATCATCGACAGCTTCGCCGTCGGCAGCGACCGGTCGCTCGCCGACCTGTTCCGCTGGCTGGGCATGCAGATGACGCCCGAGACCTTCGGCTACGCGGTCTGGAGCGTGAAGATGAGCCAGTTGGCGGCCATCCTGCCCTACCTGCTGCTGGTGCTGATCCTGATCTTCCGGCCCAAGGGCCTGTTCGGCACGCGCGAAGGATGAGCAGCATGGACATCGCCACCAACGTGCGCCCGGCGCAGGGCCTGGCGCAGGCCGCCAACGCAGGCAACCTGCTGCACGTGAACCTCGGCGAGGACGACCGGCCCGAGCGCGGCGCGCCCGGTTCGCGCCGCTACTACCGCTTCAAGCCCTACAACGTGGGCCGCTGGATCATCTGGGGCGGCTACGCCGTGCTGATGCTGGTGGCGCCGATGCTGTGGACGAGCAGCCTGTCGCTCACGATGCTGTCGCAGATGGGCATCGCCATCATCGCCTGCCTGGCCTTCAACATGCTGCTGGGGCAGGGCGGCATGCTCAGTTTCGGCCACGCGGTGTATTCGGGCCTGGGTTCGTTCTTCGCGATCCACACGCTCAATCTCGTCACCAAGGGCAGCATCGTGCTGCCGGTGAGCCTGATCCCGCTGGTGGCCGGCGTCTTCGGCATGCTGTTCGCCATCCTGCTGGGCTACGTGACGACCAAGAAGGCCGGCACGCCGTTCGCGATGATCACCCTCGGCGTGGGCGAACTCGTCGCGGCCATGGCGCTGATGTTTCCCGGCTTCTTCGGCGGCGAAGGCGGCATCAGCGGCAACCGCGTGGTGGGCGAGCCGTTCTTCGGCATCACCTTCGGGCCGCAGATCCAGCTGTACTACCTGATCGCCATCTACACCTTCGTCTGCACCGCGGCGATGTTCGCCTTCACGCGCACGCCGCTGGGCCGCATGCTCAACGCCGTTCGCGACAACCCCGAGCGCGTCGAGTTCGTGGGCTACAACACCCAGTTCGTGCGCTACTTCGCCTTCATCGCCAGCGGCTTCTTCATGGGCGTGTCGGGTGGGCTGGCGGCGCTGAACTTCGAGATCGTCACCGCCGAGGTGGTGGGCGCCATCCGCTCGGGCGGCTACCTGCTGTTCACGTTCCTGGGCGGCGCGCTGTTCTTCTTCGGGCCCATCATCGGCGCGGTGCTGCTGGTGCTGGCCGGCGTGCTGCTGTCGGAGCTGACGCTGGCCTGGCTGCTCTACCTGGGCCTCATCTTCCTGTTCATGGTGATGTACGCCCCCGGCGGCGTGAGCAGCCTGATCATGATGAACCTGCGCGTGGCCGCCTTCGGCAAGCTGCGGCCGCTGCTGGGCAGCTACCTCGCGCTGGCCGGCACGGCGGCGGTGATGCTGCTGGGCGCGGCGGTCATCATCGAGATGGTCTACCACCTGCAGCTGAACCAGGCGCTGGGGCCGCAGATGAAGTTCATGGGCGCCGAGATCAACGCCCATGGTGCCGACACCTGGTTCGGCGCGGTCTTCATCCTGCTCACCGGCGCGGCGCTGTTCGAGATGACGCGGCGCCAGTTCGTGCGCGAATGGGACCACACGCAGGAAGAGATCGAAAAGGAGATCAAGAAGCGGGAGGCGGCGCTGTGATGGCAGGCACCGGCGAATACGCGCTCGAACTGCGCGACGTGCGCAAGAGCTTCGGCAAGACCGAGATCATCCGCGGCGCCAGCCTCACCGTGCGGCCCGGCGAGCGCGTGGCCGTCATCGGCCCCAACGGCGCGGGCAAGAGCACGCTGTTCAACCTGATCAGCGGGCGCTTCGGCAGCACCTCGGGCGACATCCTGCTCAACGGCCAGAAGATCGACGGCCTGAAGCCCTACGAGATCAACCGCCGCGGCCTGGCGCGCAGCTTCCAGGTGAGCAACCTGTTCAACCGGCTCTCGGTCTTCGAGAACCTGCGCTGCGCCGTGCTGTGGAGCATGGGCTACAAGTACTCGTTCTGGCGCTTCCTGGCCGATGCGCGCGACGCCAACGACCGCGCCGAGCAGGTCATGGACATGATCAAGCTGCACAAGCGGCGCGACGTGCTGGCCATGAACCTCACCTACGCCGAGCAGCGCGCGCTCGAGATCGGCATCACCATCGCCGGCGGCGCGCAGGTGATCCTGCTCGACGAGCCCACCGCCGGCATGAGCCGCAGCGAGACGGCGCGTTTCGTCAACCTCATCCGCGAGGTGACCGTGGGCAAGACGCTGCTGACCGTCGAGCACGACATGGGCGTCGTCTTCGGCCTGGCCGACAAGATCGCGGTGCTGGTGTACGGCGAGGTGATCGCGTTCGACACGCCCGAGAAGGTGCGGGCCAACGACCGGGTGAAGGAAGCGTACCTGGGCTCGGTGCTCGCGGAGCAGGCGGCGGAGCGGGCGGGGGCGCATTGATGGGCTTGGCGATCGTCGAGCGCTGGGCCGGGTCGATGCACCTGCGGCTGCCTCTTCCCGGGGCACCGACGGCGCGATCGCGTCAGGCGGTGCCCGGTGCGCTCGCCGCTGTCGGCGGTGGGCGCCTGGGGCGCCCACTTCCTTCCGCTGCTCGGCTTGGGGGCGCGCGGATAACTCGCTTCACTCACTTCGTTCGTTACGCTCAAACAGCATCCGCGAGTCAGTCTTTGAAGCGCGCGAGTACGCGCGCCGCCCCCAAGCCTGCGCTGCTCAGCGCCTCTTACGGCGATCGCACCGGGCACCGCCTGCCGCTCAAGACACGCTCGTGGTGTTCTCTTCTCGAGCACCACCGGTGGTGCAGCAAAGGCGCGTGGGGGTGGCCGGCGGCGGCCGTGATGAGGCGCCGAGCAGGCGAGCCCGGACACGAACAGTCCAGTGGACTGTTCGTGCCTGGCGAGCGGCCCGGCCGCAAGGCCGGGCGCGGCCTGCAAGGCCAGGAAGCCCGGCCGCGCGCGTACCCGCGCGCTTCAAAAACTGACTCGCGGATGTTGTCTGAGCGGAGTGAGCGCAGCGAACGAAGCGAGTTATCCGCGGGCCGGGCTTTCGAGCAGCGCAGGGAAGTGGGCGCCCCCAGGGCGCCCACCGCCGAATGTCGGCCGACACCGGCCACCCCCACGCGCCTTTGCCCGAGCAGGCGTAGGAGCGTTGTCCCGTCACGGCGGAGCCCCGCAGTCGCCCACTCCATCAAGCAACAGACGACATGCTCGCGTTGAAAGACGTCCACGCCTACTACGGCAAGAGCCACGTCCTCCACGGCGTCCACTTCGACGTCAAGCCTGGGGAGATCGTGGCGCTGCTGGGAAGAAACGGCTCCGGAAGATCGACCACCGTCAAGGCCATCATGGGCCTGGTCGAAGGCACCGGCTCCGTGCGCTGGCGCGACCAGGAGATGCGCGGCAAGAAGGCTTTCGAGATCGCCCATGCCGGCATCGGCTACGTGCCCGAGAACCGCGACATCTTCCCGACGCTTACCGTGCACCAGAACCTGATGCTGGGCCAGAAGAGCGGCAACAAGAAGCCACGCTGGAGCTTCGACGACATGTACGGCATGTTCCCGAGGCTCAAGGAGCGGCAGCACACCGAGGCCGGCGTGCTCAGCGGCGGCGAGCAGCAGATGCTGACGCTGTGCCGCACGCTGATGGGCGACCCCGAGTTGATCATGATCGACGAGCCGACCGAAGGCCTGGCGCCGAAGATCGTCGAGCTGGTGGCCGAGTATCTGCGCGAGCTGAAGCGGCGCGGCATCAGCGTGCTGCTGGTGGAGCAGAAGCTCACCATCGCGCTGGAGGTGGCCGACCGCTGCCTCGTCATGGGGCACGGCCAGATCGTCTTCGAGGGCACGCCGGCCGATCTTCGCGCCAACGCCTACATCCGCAAGGAGTGGCTTGAGGTGTAGCCCTGGGGCTGTCGCTGGCGGGACAAGGTCGGGTCGAGGCACGATCCTAGAATCGAACGATCGTTCTATTCGCAAGCAGGAACACCCATGGGCGCCCGAACCGAACACCGCGACGGCGTGGCCGTCATCACGCTGGACAACCCGCCCGTCAACGGCCTGGGCTACGACACCCGGCGGGGCTTTGCCGAAGGGCTGGAGCAGGCGCTGGCCGACCCGGCGGTCAAGGCCATCGTGGTCACCGGCGCGGGCCGGGCGTTCTCGGGCGGCGCGGACATCAAGGAGTTCGGCTCGCCCACGTCGCGCGCCGAGCCCAACCTGCTGACGATGATCCGCATGCTGGACGAGGCCACGAAGCCCGTGGTGGCCGCGATCCACGGCGTGTGCATGGGTGGCGGGCTCGAGCTGGCGCTGGGCTGCCACTACCGCCTGGCCGCGCCGGGCACCCAGGTGGCGCTGCCCGAGGTGAAGATCGGCCTGCTGCCGGGAGCCGGCGGCACCCAGCGCCTGCCGCGCGTGCTGGGCGTGGAGACCGCGCTCAACATGATCGTGAGCGGCGAGGCGGTGAAGAGCGAGATGCTCGCTTCGCTGCCGGGCCAGAAGTTGTTCGACCGGATCGTCGCCGAGAACCTGCTCGACATGGCCTGCGACTTCGCGTCGCAGAAGGCCGCCGAGCATGCCCAGAGCGGCCAGCCGCTGCCGCGGGTGCGTGACCTGAAGGTGTCGCACCGCGACCCCGACGCCTACTTCGGCTTCGCCCGCAACATGGTCGCGGGCATGAGCAGGAACTTCCCCGCGCCGCTGAAGTGCGTCGACGCGGTGGAAGCATCGCTCAAGCGCAAGTTCGACGACGGCCAGGCCTACGAGCTCGAACTGTTCATGGCGCTGATGCTCACGCCCGAGAGCAAGGCACTGCGCCACGCCTTCTTCGGCGAGCGCGCCGCCAGCAAGATCGCCGACATGCCCGAGGACACGCCCAAGCGGCCGATCCAGAAGGTGGCCGTCATCGGCGCCGGCACCATGGGTGGCGGCATCACGATGAACTTCCTCAACGCCGGCATCCCGGTGACGGTGCTCGAGACCAAGCCCGAGGCGCTGGAGCGCGGCGTGGCGACGATGCGCAAGAACTACGAGGGCCAGGTCAAGAAGGGCAAGCTCAAGGCCGAGAAGCTCGACGAGCGCATGGGCCTGCTCAAGACCACGCTCGACTACGCCGACGTGGCCGACGCCGACCTAGTCATCGAGGCCGTGTTCGAGGAGATGGGCGTCAAGGAAAAGGTCTTCCGCACGCTCGACGAGGTGATGAAGCCCGGCGCCATCCTCGCCAGCAACACCAGCACGCTCGACGTGAACGCCATCGCCGCCTTCACCAAGCGGCCGCAGGACGTGGTGGGCCTGCACTTCTTCAGCCCGGCCAACGTGATGAAGCTGCTGGAGGTGGTGCGCGGCGAGAAGACCGCCAAGGACGTGCTCGCCACGGTGATGGCGCTGGCCAAGACGATCAAGAAGACGGCCGTGGTCTCGGGCGTCTGCGACGGCTTCATCGGCAACCGCATGATCGAGCAGTACTCGCGCCAGGCCGGCTTCCTGTTGGAGGAAGGCTGCACGCCGCAGCAGGTGGACAAGGCCGTCGAGAAGTGGGGCATGGCCATGGGGCCGTTCCGCATGGGCGACCTGGCCGGCAACGACATCGGCTGGGCCATCCGCAAGCGCCGCTACGTCGAGAAGCCGGACCTGCGCTACAGCAAGACCGCCGACCTGCTGTGCGAGATGGGCCGCTACGGCCAGAAGACCGGCGCCGGCTGGTACGACTACCAGCCGGGCAAGCGCGACCCGATCCCGTCCAAGCCGGTGCTGGAGATGATCGAGCGCCACCGCGCCGAGCTCGGCATCACCCCGCGCAAGATCAGCGACGACGAGATCGTGCACCGCCTCATCTACGCGCTGGTCAACGAAGGCGCCAAGATCCTCGAGGAAGGCATCGCCAGCAAGGCCAGCGACATCGACATGGTCTACCTCACCGGCTACGGCTTCCCGCTGCACCGCGGCGGCCCGATGTGTTATGCCGACAGCCAAGGCCTGTTCAACGTGGTGCGCACGATGAAGCAGTTCGCCGCCAACCCGCACGACGACGCGGCCTTCTGGCAGCCGGCGCCGCTGCTGGCCAAGCTGGCGGCGGAGGGCAAGGGCTTCACCGGCTGAGTGGCACCGCGGCGGGTGATGATCAAGCGCGCGCTGCTCGGCCTGCTGGCACTGGTGTTGCTGCTGGCGCTGGTGCTGGTCGGCAACACCCTGCGCCAGGGTTCGCGCCAGCAGCAGGTGCCCGCGCTCGCGCCGCTGGCGGTGGAGCCGGCGTCCGTGGCCGAGGCGCTGGCGCAGGTGCTGAGGCTGCGCACGGTGAGCGGCTTGTCGGACCCGGCGGCCAGCGCCGCCGCGTTCGACCAGCTGCACGCCCTGCTGCAGGCGCGCTACCCCCTGGTCCACACCCGGCTGCAGCGCGAGGTGGTCGGCGGCCACAGCCTGCTGTTCACCTGGCGCGGCAGCGACGCCGCGGCACTGCCCATCGCGCTGCTGGCGCATCAGGACGTGGTGCCCATCGCGCCGGGCACCGAGTCGCTGTGGAAGCAGCCGCCGTTCGGCGGCGTCGTCGCCGACGGCCACGTCTGGGGGCGCGGTGCGCTCGACGACAAGGGCAACCTTGTCGCCCAGCTGGAGGCCGTGGAGCGCCTGCTGCAGGCCGGCTTCGCGCCGCGCCGCACCATCTACCTGGTGTTCGGCCACGATGAGGAAGTGGGCGGCCTGCAGGGCGTGCAGCGCATCGTCGAGCTGCTCAAGCAGCGCAACGTCAGGCTCGAGTTCGTGCTCGACGAAGGACTGGCCATCACCGAGGGCATCCTGGCCGGGGTGGCGCAGCCGCTGGCGCTGGTGGGCCTGGCCGAGAAGGGCTCGGTGTCGGTGCGGCTGGCCGCCACGGCGCCGCCCGGCCACTCGTCGATGCCGCCGGCCGATGCCCGCGACAGCGCCGTCGGCATGCTGGCCGCGGCCCTCGAGCGCCTGGGCGGCAACCCCATGCCCGGCGGCATCCGCGGTGCGGCGGCCGAGATGTTCGCCGCCGTCGCGCCCGAGCTGCCGTTCGCCCAGCGCCTGGCGCTGTCCAACCTGTGGCTGCTGCGCCCGGTGGTCGAGCGCATGCTGGCGCGCGGCGCCTCCACCAACGCCATGATGCGCACGACCACCGCGATGACGGTGCTCAACGCCGGCATCAAGGACAACGTGCTGCCCGGGCGGGCCGAGGCCGTGGTCAATTTCCGCATCCTGCCCGGCGACAGCACGGCCAGCGTGCTGGCGCACGTGCGCCGCGTGATCGACGATGCGCGCATCGAGGTGGCGCCGGTGGGCGTCGCGTTCGAGCCCTCGCGCCTGGCGCGGTCCGACACGGCGCCGTTCCGCACCATCGAGCGCACCATCCGCGAGGTGTTCCCCGACAGCATCGTCGCGCCGGGCCTGATGCTGGCCGCATCGGACGCGCGCCACTTCGACGCCATCGCCGAGCACAGTTACCGCTTCATGCCCATCCGATTCAAGCCCGAAGACCTGGCCCGGCCGCACGGCACCGACGAGCGCATCGCGGTGGCCCAGCTGGCCGACATGGTCCGCTTCTACCACCGGCTGCTGGTGCAGTCGGCTTCCTGACCACTTCCGAGGACCCGCCATGAGCCGAGCCGTCATCGTCTCCACCGCCCGCACGCCGCTCTGCAAGAGCTGGAAGGGCGCCTTCAACATGACCCACGGCGCCACGCTGGGCGGCCACGCGGTCAAGGCCGCCGTCGAGCGCGCCGGCATCGCGCCCGACGAGGTGGAAGACGTCATCATGGGCTGCGCCAACCCCGAGGGCGCCACCGGCGCCAACATCGCGCGCCAGATCGCGCTGCGCGCCGGGCTGCCCATCACCACCAGCGGCGTCACCGTCAACCGCTTCTGCTCGAGCGGCCTGCAGACGATCGCCATGGCGTCGCAGCGCGTCATCGCCGGTGAAGGCGACATCTACGTCGCCGGCGGCGTGGAGAGCATCTCGTGCGTGCAGAACGAGATGAACAAGCACATGATGGCCGACCCTTGGCTGCGCGAGCACAAGCCGGAGATCTACTGGTCGATGCTGCAGACCGCCGAGCAGGTGGCCAAGCGCTACGACATCAGCCGCCAGCGCATGGACGAGTACGGCGCCGCAAGCCAGCAGAAGGCTGAGGCCGCGCAGGAGGCCGGCCGCTTCAAGGACGAGATCGTGCCCATCACCGTCACCGCCGGCGTGGCCGATGCCGTGCTCGGCCTGCGCAGCAAGGAGGTGACGGTCAGCGCCGACGAAGGCATCCGCCCCGGCACCACCTACGACGCGGTGAGCAACATCCGCCCGGCGCTGCCCGGCGGCGTCATCGCCGCGGGCAACGCCAGCCAGTTCAGCGACGGCGCCGGCGCCTGCGTCGTCATGGACGAAGTGGTGGCCGAGCGCAAGGGCTTGAAGCCGCTCGGCCGCTTCCTCGGCTTCGCCGTGGCCGGCTGCGAGCCCGACGAGATGGGCATCGGCCCGGTGTACGCCGTGCCCAAGGTGCTCAAGCGCCTGGGCCTCAGCGTCGCCGACATCGACCTGTGGGAGCTGAACGAAGCCTTCGCCGTGCAGGTGCTGTACTGCGCCGACACCCTCGGCATCCCGATGGACCGGCTCAACGTCAACGGCGGCGCCATCGCGCTCGGCCACCCGTACGGCGTGAGCGGCCAGCGCCTCACCGGCCACGCGCTCATCGAAGGCAAGCGCCGCGGCGCCAAGCGCGTGATGGTCACCATGTGCATCGGCGGCGGCATGGGTGCCGCGGGCGTGTTCGAGGTGTTGTGACGCCCGCCAGCGCCACGCCGCGCGTGACGCCCCTGCCGGCAATCCCTGGATGCCCGCGTTGAAGCCGCCTGCCGATCTCGACGCGCTGCGGCGCTTCTTCGCCGCAGCGCCGTTCATGGTGGATCTGGGCGTCGAGCCGACCGGCTTCGCACCGGGCCGCGTGACCACCCGGCTGCCGCTGCAGCAACGCCACCTGCAACACACCGGCCAGGCCCACGCCGGCGTGATGGCCTCGCTGGCCGACCACAGCATGGGTGCCGCGGCCCAGACGCTGGCGCCCGCGGGCCACGTGGTGCTGACGGCCGAGCTCAAGACGAGCCAGCTGCGCCCGGGCAAGGGCCGGCTGCTCGTGTGCGAGGCGGGCGTGATCAAGCCGGGCCGGCGGCTGTCGTTCACCGAAGCCGAGGTGTGGGCCGAGGCGGACGATGGCCAGCACACCCTGGTGATGAAGGCGTCGGCGACGATGGCCGTGGTGCCGGTGGCCCCCGTGGCCGACGCAGAGTGAATCCATGCGCGACACCCTCGATTTCCTGCTCTTCGACTGGCTGAAGGTCGAATCGCTGCTCGCGCGGCCGCGCTTCGCCGAGCACAGCCGCGAGACCTTCGCCCAGGTGCTGGACACCTGCGAGCGCATCGCACGCGAGCAGTACGCGCCACACAACCGCCTGGCCGACACCGAGGAGCCGCGCTTCGACGGCGAACGCGTGCACCTGCCGCAGGCCACGCACGCGGCGCTGGCGGCGTACGTCGCATCCGGCATGCTCGCCGCGGCGCAGGACCACGCGGCGGGCGGCATGCAGCTGCCCTGCACGGTGGAGATGGCGGCCAATGCCTTCTTCAGCAAGGCCAGCGTGAGCATCGGCGCCTACGCCATGCTCACCAACGGCAACGCCAACCTGCTGATGGCGCACGGCACCGAGCGCCAGCGCGCGGTGTTCGCCCAGGCCGAGTTCGAAGGCCGCTGGTTCGGCACGATGTGCCTGAGCGAGCCGCAGGCCGGCTCGTCGCTGTCGGACATCACCACCCGCGCCGTGCCCGACGGCGAAGGCTTCGAGGCCGACCCGCTGGGCCCGCGCTACCGCCTGCGCGGCAACAAGATGTGGATCTCGGCCGGCGAGCACGAGATCACCGAGAACATCGTGCACCTGGTGCTGGCCAAGATCCCGGGGCCCGATGGCGCACCGGTGCCGGGCACCAAGGGCATCTCGCTCTTCATCGTGCCCAAGCGACTGGTGGATGCACACGGCGCGCTCACCGGCGAGCGCAACGACGTGGCCCTTGCCGGGCTGAACCACAAGCTGGGCTACCGCGGCACCACCAACACGCTGCTCAACTTCGGCGAAGGCCGCCACCGCGTGCGCGGCAGCGGCCGCGGCCCGGGGCTCGATGGCGCGGGTGCCGGGGCCATCGGCTATCTCGTCGGCAAGCCGGGCGAAGGCCTGCGCTGCATGTTCCACATGATGAACGAGGCGCGCATCGGCGTCGGCCTGGGCGCGGTGATGCTGGGCTACGCCGGCTACGAGGCGAGCCTGGCCTACGCGCGCCAGCGGCCGCAGGGCCGCCACGTCGGCGGCGCCGGCAAGGATCCGGCGCAGCCCCAGGTGCCGATCGTCGAGCACGCCGACGTCAAGCGCATGCTGCTGGCGCAGAAGGCGTACGTCGAAGGCGGGCTGGCGCTGGCGCTCTACTGCGCGCGCCTCGTCGACGAGCAGCACACCGCCGAAGACCCGGCCGCGCGCGACGACGCGGCGCTGCTGCTGGAGGTTCTGACGCCGATCGCCAAGAGCTGGCCCAGCGAGTGGTGCCTGGAGGCCAACTCGCTGGCGATCCAGGTGCACGGCGGCTACGGCTACACGCGCGACTTCCCGGTCGAGCAGCACTGGCGCGACAACCGCCTGAACATGATCCACGAGGGCACGCACGGGATCCAGGCGCTGGACCTGCTGGGCCGCAAGGTGACGATGAACGGCGGCGCGGGCCTGCAGCTGCTGGCCGGGAGCATGCAGGCCAGCATCGGCGCGGGCCTCGAGCGCGCCGGTTTCGAACCAGCCGCGCACGCGCTCGCCGCCGCGCTGCAGCAGCTGCAGGCCGCCACGCAGGCTGCATGGGCCGGCGGTGCACAGGCGGCGCTGGCCAACGCCACGCCGTACCTGCAGGCCTTCGGCCACGTGGTGCTGGGCTGGTTGTGGCTCGACGTGGCCCTGGCCGCGCACGACCACCCGCAAGGCCCCGGCAAGCGCGCCGCGCTGCGCTACTTCGTCGCGTACGAACTGCCCAAGGTGGCGGCCTGGCTGCAGCCCGTCGCCCAGCGCGAACCGCTGTTCGCCGAGATGCAGGACGCCTGGTTCTGAGGAAGGCCGCCGCATGCGCACAGCGCTGCTCGACAAGCTGGTGTGGACGCTGATCTACGGCGGCCTCATCGTCGTGTGCCTGGGCCTCTTCGTGCGCCGCGCCGAGCCGCTGTTCGGGTGGGCGATGATCGGCAGCGGCGCCGTCGTCGCCGTCATCGGCGCGGTGCTGATCTACGTGCGTTCGCTGCGTGCACCACCGTCGGCCTGAAGCACGTCTCCGTTCCTTCCTGGATCCTCACGCTCTCACCATGTCAGGCCTTCATCGCCGCGCGCTGCTGATCGGCGCCACCACCCTGCTCGCCGCCGGCTGCAGCACGCCGCCACCACCCGCTGCCGGCGCCACGGCCAGCGGCCCGACTGCGACGGCTGCGCCATCGCCCGCGCCCGCCGGCACGCTGCCGCCGCCCATCGTCTTCGTGCACGGTAACGGCGACACCGCGGGGCTGTGGCTCACCACGCTGTGGCGCTTCGAGTCGAACGGCTGGCCGCGCGAGCGGCTGCATGCCATCGACCTGCCGTACCCGCTGGCGCGCGACGACGACACCGTGGCGCAGCCCGGCCGCAGCGCCACCGCCGAGCACCTGCGCCACCTGGCCGGCGAGATCGACGCGGTGCTGCGCCGCACCGGCGCTCGCCAGGTCGTGCTGGTGGGCAACTCGCGCGGCGGCTACGCCATCCGCAACTACGTCGCCAACTGGAAGGACGGCGGCCCTGGCGCCGCCAAGGTGTCGCACGTGGTGCTGGGCGGCACGCCCAACCACGGCGTGTGGGCCAATGCCGGCTTCCGGCCGAACAGCGAGTTCAACGGTGCCGGGCCGTTTCTCACCGCGCTGAACAACCAGGGCGCGCCGGGCGTCGAGATCACGCCCGGCCCGCGCTGGATGACGATCCGCTCCGACGGCAACGATCTGTACGCCCAGCCCGACGGCCGCTTCATCGGCGCCGCTGGATCGCCGACGAACGTGACGCCGGCCGGCCCCGAGCTTCGCGGCGCGCACAACGTCGTGATTCCCGGCATCGACCACCGCGAGACCTCGTATGGGGTGCAGGCCTTCGTCGAGACCTACCGCTTCATCACCGGCCAGGCGCCGCGCACCACGGCCATCGTCGCCGAGCCCGGGCCGGTGGAGCTGGACGGCAAGGTGAGCGGCATCGGCCTCGACAACAACCCCGCCACCGGCAGCGCCGCCACCAACCTGCCGCTCAAGGGCGCGACGTTCGAGCTCTACGCCGTCGATCCCGCCACGGGCCTGCGCATCGGCCCGGCGCGCGTGCGCAAGACGCTGGGCGACGACGGCCGGTGGGGGCCGGTCAAGGCCGACCCGGGCACGCACTTCGAGTTCGTCGTCAGCGCGCCGGGATACGCCACCACGCACGTCTACCGCGGGCCGTTCCCGCGCTCGTCCGACATCGTGCACCTGCGCGCCGAGCGCCTGGCCGATGCCGACCGCGGCGCCGGCTCGGTGATCGTGCTGGCAAGGCCGCGCGGCTACTTCAACCTGCCGCGCGACACCGCGGTGCTCGACGGCCAGAACCCGCCGCCGGGCGTGGCTGCCGGCGGCATCGCCAGCAGCGGCAGCGCGCGCCTGCGCCTGCCGCCCGGCCCCAAGCGTGCCGTGGTCGCGCGCTACAACGACGAGCGCGTCGTCGGCCGCAGCTGGCCGGCGAGCGAGAACCATCTGGTCAGGCTCGAACTGCACCACTGACCCGTACACCCGCAACCGAACCGGAGGACTCCGCATGGGCACCCCGATCCAGAAACTCTTCGACCTGACCGGCCAGACGGCGCTCGTCACCGGCGGCTCGCGCGGCCTGGGGCTGCAGATGGCCGAGGCGCTGGGCGAAGCCGGCGCGCGCCTGATGCTCACCTCGCGCAAGCAGGCCGATCTGGAAGAAGCCGCCGGCCACCTGCGCGAGCGCGGCATCGAGGCGCAGTTCATCGCCGCCGACGCCAGCGACCCGCTTCAGGTGCAGAAGGTGGTGGACCACACCATGGCCACCTTCGGCCGCATCGACATCCTGGTGAACAACGCCGGCGCCACCTGGGGCGCGCCGGCCGAGGATTACCCGCTCGAGGCCTGGGACAAGGTGATGAACCTCAACATCCGCAGCCTCTTCCTGTTCGCCCAGGCGGTGGGCAAGGCCAGCATGATCCCCAACCGCCACGGCCGCATCATCAACGTGGCCAGCATCGCCGGCCTGGCGGGCAGCCTGCACGTCAAGTTCATCGCCTACGGCACGAGCAAGGGCGCGGCCGTCAACTTCACGCGCACGCTGGCGGCGGAGTGGGGCGGCTACGGCATCACTGTCAACGCCCTGGCGCCGGGCTTCTTCCCCAGCAAGATGACCAAGGGCACGCTGGAGAAGTTCGGCCCCGAGATGCTGGCCGCCGCCGCGCCGCTCAAGCGCCTGGGCGACGACGACGACCTGAAGGGCGCCGTGCTGCTGTTCGCCAGCGCCGCGGGCAAGCACATCACCGGGCAGATCCTGGCGATCGACGGCGGCGTGTCGTCGGTGAACGGTGGGTGAGCGGGACATGCGACAGCACCTGCGTGCTGGCGCATGCCAGCGAACGCCGTCGCGCATGCAGGCGCGACGGCCGGCGGCATGAAGCAACTCCCCTTTCCGCGCCGCATCCCCTTCGTCGAGGAACTCGGCCTCGAGCTCTGGGGCTTCGGCGACGGCCAGGCCGAGTTGCAGCTGGCCTTGTCCGAGCAGCACCTCAACAGCTACCTCGTGGCGCACGGCGGCGTGCTGATGACGCTGCTGGACGTGGCCATGGCGCACGCCGCGCGCTCGGTGACGGGTGACGACGGGCCCGGCGTCGTCACCATCGAGATGAAGACCAGCTTCATGCGCGCCGCCGAAGGCCGGCTGCGTGCGGTGGGCACGCTGCTGCACCGCACCGCCACCATGGCCTTCACCGAAGGCAGCGTGTTCAACGAAGCCGGGCAGCTGTGCGCGCACGCCACCGGCACCTTCAAGTACATCGCCGCGGTGCCGGGTGGCGGCCGCAGCGTCAAGCCTTTCGTCGCCCGCGACACCGGAGACCCCGCCCCATGAACGCCACGCCCGCCGCCCCCATCGTCAACCAGCGCATCGTGCTGGCCGCGCGCCCGCAAGGCGAGGCGCGCGCCGAGCACTTCCGGCTGGAGCAGGCCGAGCTGCCGCCGCTGGCCGAGGGCCAGGTGCTGGTGCGCCACCACTACCTGAGCCTGGACCCGTACATGCGCATGCGCATGAACGACGCCAAGAGCTACGCCGCGCCGCAGGCCATCGGCGCGGTGATGATCGGCGGCACGGTGGGCGAGGTGGTCGAGTCGCGCCATGCCGGCTACGCCGTCGGCGACCACGTCGTCGGCATGGGCGGCTGGCAGCAGTACGCCATCGTCGACGCCGGCCAGCCCGGCGTGCTGCGCAAGGTGGACGCGAGCCGGGTGCCGCTGTCGGCCTACCTCGGTGCGGTGGGCATGCCCGGCGTCACCGCCTGGGTGGGGCTGGTGCACCTCATCCAGCCCAAGGCCGGCGAAACGATCGTCGTCGATGCCGCCAGCGGCGCCGTCGGTGGCGTGGTGGGGCAGCTGGCCAAGGCCCGCGGCTGCCGCGCGGTGGGCCTGGCCGGCGGGCCCGAGAAGTGCGCCTACGTGGTCGAGGAGCTGGGCTTCGACGCCTGCGTCGACTACAAGCAGCACCCCGACTTCGCCTCGCTGGCCGCCGCGGTGGACAGCGCTGCGCCCGAGGGCATCCACGGCCTGTTCGAGAACGTCGGCGGCCTGGTCTTCGACGTGCTGCTGTCGCGCATGAATGCCTTCGGCCGGATCGCGCTGTGCGGCATGGTCTCGGGCTACGACGGCAAGGCGCAGCCCCTGTCCAACCCGGCCGTGCTGCTGACCCAGCGGCTGAAGCTGCAGGGCTTCATCGTCAGCGAGCACATGAGCCTGTGGCCCGAAGCGCTGAAGGAGCTGGGCGGCCTGGTCGCCGACGGCCGGCTGAAGTACCGCGAGTCGATCGCCGGAGGCCTGGCCGCGGCGCCCGAAGCCTTCATCGGCATGCTCAAGGGGCGCAACTTCGGCAAGCAGCTGGTGAAGCTGGTCTGAGGGCGACGGCCTTGCCCATCCCGATGGCGATCACCTGGCGCTGGTGCCGCTACCCCGAGCTGCAGCTGGACGACCTGCACGACGCCCTGGCACTGCGCGCCCGGGTCTTCGTCGTCGAGCAGCGCTGCGCCTACCTCGACCCCGACGGCCTCGACCGCGCCAGCGCGCACCTGCTGGGGCGTGACGCGCGCGGCGGGCTGCAGGCCTACCTGCGCGTGGTGGACCCGGGCGCGAAGTACGCCGAGCCGTCGATCGGCCGCGTCATCACCGCGCCCGACGCGCGCGGCACGGGCCTGGGGCGCACGCTGCTGGCCGAAGGCATCGCGCGCTGTCGTGCGGCCTGGCCGGGGCAGGCCATCCGCATCGGCGCCCAGGCGCATCTGCAGGCCTTCTACGGGGGCTTCGGTTTCGTCGCCGAAGGCGCGCCGTACGATGAGGACGGCATCCCGCACATCGAGATGCGGCTGCCCGCCTGATCAGCGGAGGGCCCGCCCATGCACACGCACGCCACGCACGAGGTCACCAACCAGGGCACGCCCTGGGCCGACGTGAACCTGTTCCACGCCAACCGGCCGCTGGTGGAGGCGCTGCGCGCGCTGGTGCCCAGCCTGCTGGCGGGCCCCGCCGGGCAGCGCCTGGCGCTGCTGGGGGCGGAAGCCGGCTCCAGCGCGATGCAGGAGCACGCGCGCCTGGCCAACACCCACGCGCCGGTGCTGCACACGCACGACCGCTGGGGCCACCGCATCGACGAGGTGGAGTTCCACCCCAGCTACCACGCCCTGCTGGGCAGCGCGCTCGGCCACGGCCTGCACGGCACGCCGTGGGCGGCGGGCGCCGCGCCGGGGTCGCACGTCGAACGCGCCGTGGGCTTCATGCTCTTCACCGAGGCCGAGCCGAGCGTGCTGTGCCCGGTGTCGATGAGCTACGCCGTCACCGCGGCGCTGCGCAGCAACGGCGGGCTGTTCGGCGCGGTCGCGCCGGGGCTCGTCAGCCGCGCCTACGACCCGCGCTTCGTGCCCATCGCCGACAAGCTGAAGAGCGGCGCGGCCATCACCATGGGCATGGGCATGACCGAGAAGCAGGGCGGCTCGGACGTGCGCGCCAACACCACGCGCGCCCTGCGCGCCGACGGCGCCGAGCGCGACGGCAGCGATGCCTGGGGCGAGCGCTACGTCGTCGCCGGCCACAAGTGGTTCTTCTCGGCGCCGATGTGCGACGCCTTCCTGGTGCTGGCGCAGACCGAGGCCGGCCTGTCGTGCCTGTTCATGCCGCGCTGGCGGCCCGACGGCAGCCTGAACGCCATCCGCATCCAGCGCCTCAAGCACAAGCTCGGCAACCACGCCAACGCCAGCAGCGAGGTCGAGTTCGACGGCGCGCACGCCTGGCTGGTGGGCGAGCAGGGCCGCGGCATCCCGCAGATCCTGGCCATGGGCGCGCTGACCCGGCTCGACTGCGCGCTCGGCACGGCCGGCCTGATGCGCCAGGCCCTCGGCATCGCGCTGCATCACGCGGCCGAGCGCAAGGCCTTCGGCAAGCGCCTGGTCGAGCATGCGCTGATGAAGAACGTGCTGGCCGACCTGGCGCTGGAAAGCGAGGCCGCCACGCTGCTGGCGCTGCGCCTGGCCATCGCGGTGGACGCCACCGAACACGGCCGGCACGACGCGCACGAATCGGTGATGCGCCGACTGCTCACGCCGGTGGCCAAGTTCTGGGTCTGCAAGCGCGGCAGCGCCTTCGCGCAGGAGGCGATGGAGTGCCTGGGCGGCAACGGTTATGTCGAGGCCGGCGGGCAGGGCGTGATGGCGCGCATCTACCGCGAGATGCCGCTCAACTCCATCTGGGAAGGTGCCGGCAACATCATGGCGCTCGACCTGCTGCGCGCCCTGCGCGGTGCCGACGTGGCCCCGGCGCTCGAGCACGAGTTCGCCAGCGCCCGCGGCGCGAACCGCGATTTCGATGCGCTGGCCGGCGCGGTGCTGATGCAGATCGACGGCACGATGGCCGAGGCACAGGCGCGGCGCCTGGCGCGCGACGTGGCGCTGCTGCTGCAGGCCTCGCTGCTGCAGCGCGTGGCGCCTGCCGCGGTGTTCGACGCCTTCTGCGATGCCCGACTGGCCGCAGGCAGCGACGTCTTCGGCCAACTGCCGGCGCGCCACGACCTGGACGGCCTGCTGGCCCGCGCGCTCGACGCCGGCAGCACGCCGACCGCGGGCGGCAGCGTGTCCTGACGCGCGCGCCGCCCGACATCCTTCGACACCGACATCCAACAGGAGCGACCACCGTGACCACCGTTTGGCAAGGCGGCACCGCCGTCATCACCGGCGCCGCATCGGGCTTCGGCCTCGAGGCCAGCCGCATCGCCGCGCGCCGCGGCATGCACGTCGTCATGGCCGACGTGCAGCAGGCGGCGCTGGACGCCGCCGCCGCCGAGATCACGTCGCTGGGCGCGCAGGTGCTGGCCATGCGCGTGGACGTGGCCAAGGCCGCGCAGGTCGAGGCGCTGGCCGCGGCGACGGCCGAGCGCTTCGGCGCCCCCACCTTCGTGTTCAACAACGCCGGCGTGGGCAGCGGCGGCCTGGCCTGGGAGAACAGCGCCAACGACTGGGACTGGGTCGTGGGCGTCAACCTCATGGGCGTGGCGCACGGCATCCGCGCCTTCACCCCGCTGATGCTGGACCGCGCGCGCGCCGACCCGGCCTGGCACGGCCACGTCGTCAACACCGCCAGCATGGCCGGGCTGCTGTGCCCGCCCAACATGGGCGTCTACAACGCCACCAAGGCGGCGGTGGTGAGCATCAGCGAGACGCTGCACCAGGACCTGGCGCTGGTGACGGACCAGGTGCACGCCCATCTGCTGTGCCCGTACTTCGTGCCCACCGGCATCCACGAGAGCGAGCGTAACCGCCCGGCCGAGCTGCGCGACGCCGCGCCGCCGACGCGCGCCCAGCTCATCGGCCGCGCCATGAGCGAGAAGGCGGTCACCAGCGGCAAGGTCAGCGCCGCCGAGGTGGCGCAGATGGTCTTCGATGCCATGGACGAGCGCCGCTTCTACATCTACAGCCACCCGAAGGCGCTGGCCGGCGTGCAGACGCTGATGGAAGACCGCCTGCAGGCGCGCAACCCCACCGACCCGTTCAAGGACAAGCCCGAGATCGGCGCCCGGCTGCGCGCCGAGTTGCGCGCCGGCGCTTGAGGGCTGCTGCTGGAAGGCGGCGCCGCGCCGCCCCCGCGCTGGCGGCGCAGGTGCTGCGCCTAGCAGGCCAGCGTGACGGCCTGCAGCGGCCGCGCGCCCGTGGCATCGGTGACCACGAAGGCCACGCGCCGCGGATGCTCGGCCACGCCGCGCGTCACCGCCAGGCGCGAGCCGGTGCCGTCGCCGGCGCGCCAGGCGGCCACCGGCCGGTACAGGCGCACGACGTGATCGTGACGCAGCGTCTCGCCGGCGTTCTCGCCGGCCTTCACGCGGCTCACGTGGCCGTCTTCCAGCACCACCCAGTAGCCGGCGAGCTGGCGGCCCGTGGCGCCGGGCAGGGGTGCAACCGTGGCGGTGACGGCATCGCCATCGCGCTGCAGCGTCAGCATCGGCAGAGGCTCGGCCGCCGCTGCTGCCGTGGCTGCGCGCGCCGGCAGCTGCGGCCAGCCGCGCCAGTCGCGGCCGTCGGCCACCACCTGCGGCGCGTACACCTGGCGCGCGCCGGCCAGCTGCGCCAGCTGGTGCTGGCGCGCCGTGATCTCCGGCGAGGCGAAGCGGTCGGGCCAACCGAGCCGGTCCCAGTAGTTCACGTGAAAGGCGAGCGCCAGCACGTCGCTGCGGCCCTTCAGCGTCGAGAGCCAGCGGTCGGCCGGCGGGCACGAGCTGCAGCCTTCGGAGGTGTAGAGCTCCACCACGGTCGGCGCGCGGGCGCCGCTGGTGGCCTGGCAGGTCTGGGCCTGGGTCGGCAGGGCGATGGCGGCGGCCACGGTGGCCATGAGCACGGGCAGGGCGTTCATGCGCATCGGTCGCGGCAGCGCCGGCGCCCTTACGGCGCGGTGGTGCCTCCGGCTGCCTCGGCGCGCGATCGCGGCGGCTCGTCGCCGCCGACGTTGCTCGGCGGTCCCCGGCGCCGTGGCGGGTGGCTCGGGTGGGCGGCGTGAGCCTGGCGGCGCGTCCAGGGCTGGCGATCGTCGTGGGCGGCGGCCCGGCCGGACTCATGGCCGCCGAACAGCTGGCGCTGGCCGGCTGCCAGGTCAGGCTCTTCGACGCCATGCCGTCGGTCGGCCGCAAGTTCCTGCTCGCCGGCAAGGGCGGGCTGAACCTCACGCACGGCGAAGCCTTCGAGCGCTTCGTGCCGCGCTACGGCCCGCGCGCCGGCTGGCTCGAGCCGATGCTGCGCGACTTCGGCCCCCAGGCGCTGCGCGACTGGGCCGGCGCGCTGGGCGTGGAGACCTTCGTCGGCAGCTCGGGCCGCGTCTTCCCGCGCGACCTCAAGGCCGCGCCGCTGCTGCGCGCCTGGCTGCACCGGCTGCGCGGCCAGGGTGTGGCCTTCGCCATGCGCCACCGCTGGCTGGGCTTCGAGGCCGGCGACGGCGCACTCGCGTGCCGCTTTGCCACGCCGGCCGGCGAGGTGACGGTGCCGGCCGACGCCGTGGTGCTGGCGCTGGGCGGCGCCAGCTGGCCGCGCCTGGGCTCGGACGGCGCCTGGGTCGCCCCGCTGCAGGCCGCCGGCGCGGAGGTGGCGCCGCTGGTGCCCTCCAACTGCGGCTTCGACGTGGCCTGGAGCGCGCACCTCAAGACGCGCCACGCCGGCGCGCCGCTCAAGGGCGTGGCCATCGGCTTCGACGGCTGGCACCAGGCGGGCGAGTTCGTCATCACCGAGACGGGCGTCGAAGGCAGCCTGGTCTACGCCGCCTCGGCCCGGCTGCGCGACGCCATCGCGCGCGACGGCCAGGCCACCTTCCACGTCGACCTGCTGCCGGCGTTCTCCGCCGAGCGCGTGGCCGCCGAGGTGGCGCACCCGCGCGGCTCGCGTTCGCTGGCATCGCATCTCAAGTCGCGCCTGGGGCTGGACGGTGCCAAGGCGGCGCTGCTGTGGGAGGTGCTGCCGCGCGAGGCGCTGGCCGACCCGGCGCGCGTGGCCGCCACGATCAAGGCGCTGCCCGTGCGCGCCACCGCGCCGCGGCCCGTGGCCGAGGCCATCAGCACCGGCGGCGGCGTGCGCATCGAGTCGCTCGAGCCCGGCACGCTGATGCTGCGCGAACGCCCCGGCGTGTTCGTCGCGGGCGAGATGCTCGACTGGGAAGCGCCGACCGGCGGCTACCTGCTCACGGCATGCTTCGCCACCGGCCGTGCCGCAGGGCAGGGCGCGGCCGCCTGGCTCGGCGGCGCGCCGGCGGGGCGCCGTTAGACTCCGCCGCTCCGTTTTTTCCGCCCCCGTTTTCTTGGACAAGATCGTCGCCCAGATCGCCGCCGAACTGAAGGTTCGCGCCGGCCAGGTCCGCACCGCCGTCGAGCTGCTCGACGCCGGCTCCACGGTGCCCTTCATCGCCCGCTACCGCAAGGAGGCCACCGAAGGCCTCGACGACACCCAGCTGCGCGAGCTGGATGCGCGCCTGGCCTACCTGCGCGAACTGGAAGAGCGTCGCGCCACGGTGCTGGCCAGCATCGCCGAGCAAGGCAAGCTGACGCCGGAACTGCGTGGCGCCATCGAGGCCGCGCCCACCAAGCAGGAGCTCGAGGACCTGTACCTGCCGTACAAGCCCAAGCGGCGCACCAAGGGCATGATCGCCCGCGAGGCCGGCATCGAGCCGCTGGCCGACCGGCTCTTCGCCGACCCGACACTCGACCCGGCCGCGGAAGCCTCGGCGTTCATGGACGCGCACCCGGGCGGCCGGGCGGCGCTGGCCGAAGCCGGCTTTGCCGACGCACACGCGGTGCTCGACGGCGTGCGCGACATCCTTGCCGAACGCTGGGCCGAAGACGCCACGCTCGTCGGCACGCTGCGCGAATGGCTGTGGAGCGAAGGCCTGCTGCAGAGCAAGCTGGTCGACGGCAAGGACGGCCACCACCCGGACGCCGCCAAGTTCCGCGACTACTTCGACTACGCCGAGCCGATCCGCAGCGTGCCCAGCCACCGGGCGCTGGCCGTCTTCCGCGGCCGCACGCAGGAGTGGCTGGACGCCAAGCTGGTGCTCGACGAGGCGGTCGTCCCAGGACAACCCACGTTGGCCGAGGGCCGCATCGCCGTGCATCTGGGCTGGCGCCACGCCAAGCGCCCCGCCGACGAACTCATCCGCAAGACCATCGCCTGGACCTGGAAGGTCAAGCTCTCGCTCAGCCTCGAACGCGACCTGTTCGCCCGTCTGCGCGAGGCTGCCGAGGCGGTGGCGATCAAGGTCTTCGCCGACAACCTGCGCGACCTGCTGCTGGCCGCGCCCGCCGGCAAGCGCGTGGTCATGGGGCTGGACCCCGGCATCCGCACTGGCGTGAAGGTGGCGGTGGTCAGCGACACCGGCAAGGTGCTGGCCACGCACACCGTCTACCCGCACGAGCCGCGCAACGACTGGGAAGGTTCGCTGCACGCCCTGGGCCGGCTGGTGGCGCAACACGGCGTGAACCTCATCGCGATCGGCAACGGCACCGCCAGCCGCGAGACCGACAAGCTTGCCGGCGAGTTGATCCAGCGGGTGCAGCAGCTGGCGCCGGAGTTGAAGCTCGACAAGGTGGTGGTCAGCGAGGCCGGGGCTTCGGTCTACAGCGCCAGCGAGTTCGCCAGCAAGGAGCTGCCCGAGCTGGACGTGAGCCTGCGCGGCGCGGTCAGCATCGCGCGGCGACTGCAGGACCCGCTGGCCGAGCTGGTGAAGATCGACCCCAAGAGCATCGGCGTGGGCCAGTACCAGCACGACGTGAACCAGGGCGGTCTGGCCAAGACGCTCGATGCGGTGGTGGAAGACTGCGTCAACGCTGTCGGCGTGGACCTGAACACGGCTTCGGCGCCGCTGCTGGCGCGCGTCTCGGGCCTGAGCGCGGCGGTGGCGGCCAGCATCGTGCGCTGGCGTGACGCCAACGGCGCCTTCCGCACGCGCCGCCAGCTGCTCGACGTGGCCGGCCTGGGGCCGCGCACCTTCGAGCAGGCCGCGGGCTTCCTGCGCATCCGCGACGGCGACAACCCGCTCGACATGACCGGCGTGCACCCCGAGACCTATCCGGTGGTGGAGAAGATGCTGAGCCTGACCGGCCGCCCGGTGCACGAGCTGATGGGCCGCGCCGACGTGTTGCGCGCGCTCAAGCCCGAGGTCGTCGCACGCGAGGTGGGCGACGAGCGCTTCGGTGCCATCACGGTCAAGGACATCCTCGCCGAGCTGGAGAAGCCCGGCCGCGACCCGCGCCCCGACTTCAAGGTGGCGCGCTTCAACGACGGCGTCAACGACATCGTCGACCTCAAGCCCGGCATGCTGCTCGAAGGCACGGTCAGCAACGTGGCGCAGTTCGGCGCCTTCGTCGACCTCGGCGTGCACCAGGACGGTCTCGTGCACGTGAGCCAGCTGGCCAACCGGTTCGTCGCCGACGCGCGCGAGGTGGTCAAGGCCGGCCAGATCGTCAAGGTGCGGGTGCTGGAAGTGGACGTGGCGCGCAAGCGCATCGCGCTGACGATGAAGCTCGACGCCCCGGCGCAGCCGCGCAGCGGCGAACGCGGCGACAACAGCTTCCGCCCCGCCGGCCGGCATGAGCAGGCGCGCCGCGGCGGCTCGGCCGGCGGCGCGGCGCAGCCCGCGGGGCAGGGCGCCATGGCGGCGGCCTTCGCCAAGCTGCAAGGCCGGCGCTGAAGAGCGGCGCGGCGGCACGGGCCTCGCGGCGGCAGGACGCATCGGCAGGCACGACGGCATGCAGGCGCTGAGCATCCACGCCGGCCCGCGCGCGCTGCTGCACCTGCGCGAGCGCGGGTTGTCGCCGGCCGACATCGGCCTCATCCCCGGTGCCGCCGGCGGCCCCAAGGGGCTGGCGCTCAATCCGCTGGACCGCTACCTCTTCGGCCACTGGCTGGCCGGCAGCACGCACACCGTGCACCTGCTGGGCGCCTCCATCGGCGCCTGGCGCCTGGCCTGTGCCTGCCTGCCCGACGCCGACGCGGCGCTGGCGCAGCTGGCCGAAGACTACATCGTGCAGCGCTACGAGCACGAGCCCGGCCGGCCGCCCAAGGCCAGCGTCGTGAGCCGGGCTTTCTCCGAGCAGCTGCAGCTGCGCCTGGGCGCGCGCGCCGCCGAGGTGCTGGCGCATCCGCAGCGCCGGCTGCACGTCTTCACCAGCCGCGGCCGCCACCTGCTGCAGCGCCAAGGCCGGCTGCGCACGCCGCTGGGTTACCTCGGCGCCTTCGCCACCAACGCCATCAGCCGCCGGGCCTTGGGAGGCTGGCTCGAGCGCGTGGTGTTCGGCGACGCGCGCGACCCGCTGCCGCTGCCGCTGGCCGACTTCCCGTCGCACCAGGCGCCGCTGACGGTGGACAACCTCACCGCCGCCATCCTGGCCAGCTGCAGCATCCCGTTCTGGCTCGATGCCGTGCACGACGTGCCCGGCGGCCCGCGCGGCGCCTACTGGGATGGCGGCATCACCGACTACCACCTGCACCTGAACTACGCCGCGATGCACGAGCACGCCGCCGCCGGCTCGCCGGGCGGGCTGGTGCTCTACCCGCACTTCGGCCCGCGCATCGTGCCCGGCTGGCTGGACAAGCCGTGGCAAGGGCGGCACCGCGCCAGCCCGTCGCTCGCCAACGTGATCGTGCTGGCGCCCAACCCGGACTGGGTGCGCACGCTGCCCGGCGCGAAGCTGCCGGACCGCAGCGACTTCAAGGCCTGGGGCGACGACCACGCCGGCCGGCAGAAGGCCTGGCGCCGCGCGCTGGCCGAAAGCCAGCGCCTGGCCGACGAGTTCGCCCAGCTGATGGCGGTGCCGGGACGTTCCATCGAGGCCTTGCCGCTGGCGTGAACCGCGCGCCCGGCGCGAGCACGCTGCCGCCCTGCTGGGCTACACTGCCGCCCTCTTCGCAACCTTCACAAGGGCTTCGGAAAGGCACGACGGTTATGACACCGCGGACTCGCACCCCGTTCTTCACCCGGGTCTTCACCCGGGCCTAGAGCCGGCCGCGCGCATCGTTCCTTCCTTCCCCTGCAACGAAGCGCGGCCCCCACCGCGCTTTCGTTTTTCTGCAAGGTTGTCTTCCATGATCCAGATCACGCTGCCCGACGGCTCCCAGCGCGCGTTCGAGGCACCACCCACGGTGGCCGACGTCGCCGCGTCGATCGGCCCGGGCCTGGCCAAGGCCGCCATCGCCGGCAAGGTGGACGGCAAGGTCGTCGACACCAGCCACCGCATCGAGCGCGACGCGCAGCTCGCCATCGTCACCGAGAAGGACGCCGACGGGCTCGAGGTCATCCGCCACAGCACGGCGCACCTGCTGGCCTACGCCGTCAAGGAGCTGTTCCCCGAGGCCCAGGTGACGATCGGCCCGGTGGTCGACAACGGCTTCTATTACGACTTCGCCTACAAGCGGCCCTTCACGCCGGAGGACCTGGCGGCGATCGAGAAGCGCATGGCCGAACTGGCGGCGAAGAACGAGCCGGTGACGCGACGCGTGCTGCCGCGCGAGCAGGCCATCGCGCACTTCAAGGGCCTGGGCGAGCACTACAAGGCCGAGATCATCGAGAGCATCCCGGCCGGCGAGGACGTGAGCCTCTACGCCGAAGGCGGCTTCGAGGACCTGTGCCGGGGCCCGCACGTGCCCAGCACGGGGCGGCTCAAGCACTTCAAGCTGATGAAGGTGGCCGGCGCCTACTGGCGCGGCGACCAGAAGAACGAGCAGCTGCAGCGCATCTACGGCACGGCCTGGGCGACCAAGGACGAGCTGCAGGCCTACCTGCGCATGCTGGAGGAGGCCGAGAAGCGCGACCACCGCAAGCTCGGGCGCGAGCTCGACCTGTTCCACCTCGACGAGCACAGCCCCGGCACCGTGTTCTGGCACCCCAAGGGCTGGACGCTGTGGCAGGAGGTGGAGCAGTACATGCGCCGCGTGTACCGCGACAACGGCTACCTCGAGGTGAAGGGCCCACAGATCCTGGACAAGGCGCTGTGGGAGAAGACGGGCCACTGGGACAAGTACCGCGACGCCATGTTCGTCACGGAATCGGAAAAGCGCGACTACGCGCTCAAGCCGATGAACTGCCCCGGCCACATCCTGATCTTCAAGCAGGGCATCAAGAGCTACCGTGACCTGCCGCTGCGTTACGGCGAGTTCGGCAACTGCCACCGCAACGAGCCCACGGGCGGGCTGCACGGCATCATGCGCGTGCGGGCGTTCACGCAGGACGACGGCCACGTCTTCTGCACCGAGGACATGATCCTGCCCGAGTGCGTGGCCTACACGGCGCTGCTGCAGAAGGTCTACGCCGACTTCGGCTTCAACGAGATCATCTACAAGGTGGCCACGCGGCCGGCGGCGCGCATCGGCTCGGACGCGACCTGGGACAAGGCCGAGCACGCGCTGATGGAGAGCCTGCGCCAGAGCGGCTGCGCATTCGAGATCGCCGAGGGCGACGGCGCGTTCTACGGACCAAAGATCGAGTACACGCTCAAGGACGCCATCGGCCGGCAGTGGCAGTGCGGCACGATGCAGGTCGACTTCTCCATGGCCGAGCGCCTGGGCGCCGAGTACGTGGCCGAGGACTCGAGCCGCCGCCACCCGGTGATGCTGCACCGCGCCATCGTGGGCAGCCTCGAGCGCTTCATCGGCATCCTCATCGAGCAGCACGCCGGCGCGCTGCCGACGTGGCTGTCACCCGTGCAGGCGGTGGTGGCGTCGATCTCCGAGCACACCGCCGACTACGCCGCCGAAGTGGTGAAAGCGCTGAAAAAACAAGGAGTTAGAGCCGAGGCCGATTTGCGCGCGGACAAGATCGGCTATAAAATCCGCGAGCATTCGATGCAGAAGGTCCCGTTCATCCTGGTCGTGGGCGACAAGGAGAAGGCAAACGGGGCCGTTGCCGTGCGCGCCCGAGGCGGTGTCGACCTGGGTGTGATGTCGCTGGCCGAGTTCCTCACGAGGGTCGGCACCGACATTGCCACCAAGGCGTGACCCTCTCGCCAGGCGCGCGTTCGTTTTGTTTGGCGGCCCGGCGCCTTCGGGTTGCAGCAAGGAGCTCGAACCATCGCTACGTTCATGGACCGCCGCATTCCCAATGCGGAGCGCAAACACCGTCTGAATCGCGAAATCATGGCGCCGCAGGTGCGCCTCAACGGGGTGGACAACGAACCCCTGGGCATCGTGAGCACGATGGAAGCGTTGCGCATGGCGGGGGAGCTGGACGTCGATCTCGTCGAGATCGCGGCCACCGCGGACCCCCCGGTGTGCAGGCTCATGGACTACGGCAAGTTCAAGTACCAGGAGCAGAAGAAGGCCGCCGAAGCCAAGGCCAAGCAGAAGGTCATCGAGGTCAAGGAAGTGAAGTTCCGGCCCGGGACCGACGAAGGCGACTACTCGATCAAGATGCGCAACCTGCGCCGCTTCATCGCCGAGGACGGCGACAAGGGCAAGGTCACGCTGCGGTTCCGGGGTCGCGAGATCACCCACCAGGAGATCGGCATGCGCATGCTGGAACGCATCCGCGACGAGCTCTCCGACGTGGCGGTCGTCGAGCACATGCCCAAGCTCGAAGGCCGGCAGATGGTGATGGTGCTGTCGCCCAAGCGGAAGTAGCCGCCGGCGCATCCAGCAGTTCGACGAATTGGCTGCCGCGGTCTGGTCACCGCGGCAGGCAAGAGAAGCCGTTGCAGGCCGACAAGCACCGCGGGTCATCCGCGGTCGCCTGCAAGGGTCACTTAAAAGGAGCAGTCATGCCCAAGATGAAGACCAAGAGCGGCGCCAAGAAGCGCTTCCGCGTGCGTCCGGGGGGAACCGTCAAGCGCGGTCAGGCGTTCAAGCGCCACATCCTCACCAAGAAGACCACGAAGAACAAGCGCCACCTGCGCGGCGCCGTGAACGTCCACGAGACGAACATGGGCCACATCGCGCAGATGCTGCCGTTCGCCGGCCTGTAAGCCGACACCACTGAACAAGGAGCAGACACATGCCTCGCGTCAAACGTGGTGTCACCGCCCACGCCCGCCACAAGAAGATCCTGGCCCTGGCCAAGGGTTTCCGCGGTCGCCGCAAGAACGTCTTCCGCATCGCCAAGCAGGCGGTGATGAAGGCCGGCCAGTACGCCTACCGTGACCGCCGCACCCGCAAGCGGGTGTTCCGCCAGCTCTGGATCGCGCGCATCAACGCCGCGGCCCGGGCCAGCGGCGTCACGTACAGCAAGTTCATGGCCGGCCTGAAGAAGGCCAACATCGACATCGACCGCAAGGTCCTGTCGGACATGGCCATTCACGACCCCGCTGCGTTCAGCAGCATCGTGGAGAAGGTGAAGGCTCAAGCAGCTTGACCGCCGGGCGCGGTGCCTGTGCCTCAGGTGCCGCACCCGCTCTCGAGCACTCGAAGGCCGTCACCCGTGGACGGCCTTTTTTGTGTCGACCCGCCGCCCGACGGCTGACATCGTGGCGCCAGACGCGTCTGCCACACCCGCACCAGCGTCCCTTGTTCCCGACCACACCATGAACGATCTCGACACCCTGGTGCAGCAGGCCGAAGCCGATTTCGCCGGCGCGCAGCAGGCCGCCGCGCTCGAGGACGCCAAGGCGCGCTACCTCGGCAAGAGCGGCCGCGTGACCGAGCTGCTCAAGGCGCTCGGCGCACTGCCCGTGGAGCAGAAGAAGGCACGCGGCGCCGAGATCAACGCCGCGAAGGCGCGCATCGAGGCGGCCTTGCAGGCGCGGCGCGAGGCGCTGGCGGCCGCCGAACTCGAGCGCCAGCTGCAGGCCGAGGCGCTGGACGTGACGCTGCCCGGGCGCCAGCGCGGCCTCGGTGGCCTGCACCCGGTGAGCCGCACCATCGAGCGCATCGAGGCGATCTTCGGCAGCATGGGCTTCGACGTGGCCGACGGCCCCGAGATCGAGACCGACTGGATGAGCTTCACGGCGCTGAACAACCCCGAGAACCATCCCGCGCGCTCGATGCAGGACACGTTCTACGTCGACCTGAAGGACGCAGAAGGCCGCTGGCTCAACCTGCGCCCGCACACCAGCCCGATGCAGGTGCGTTATGCGCGCGCCCACGCCGCGGCGCACGCGGCCGACATCGCCGCGGGCCGGCCGATCCCCGAGATCCGCGTCGTCGCGCCGGGCCGCACCTATCGCGTCGACAGCGACGCCACGCACTCGCCCATGTTCCACCAGTGCGAAGGCCTGTGGATCGGCGAGAACGTCAGCTTCAAGGACCTGAAGGCGGTGCTGGTCGACTTCGTGCGCCGCTTCTTCGAGACCGACGACTTCGACTTCCGTTTCCGCCCGAGCTACTTCCCCTTCACCGAGCCCAGCGCCGAGGTCGACATCGCCTTCCGCAGCGGGCCGCTGGCCGGGCGCTGGCTGGAGGTGGCAGGCTCGGGGCAGGTGCACCCGACCGTGGTGCGCAACTTCGGCCTGGACCCGGAACGCCACATCGGCTTTGCCTTCGGCATGGGCCCCGACCGGCTGACCATGCTGCGCTACGGCATCGACGACCTGCGCCTGATGTTCGACGGCGACCTGCGCTTCCTGCGCCAGTTCGCCTGAGCGGCGCTGCCTGCCGCTCGCGCCTCCGTCGCCCCGAGACGAACCTGACCTTGCACGTGCACTGACATGCAGTTCCCCGAATCCTGGCTGCGCGCGTTCTGCGACCCGCCGCTGTCCACCGAGCAGCTTGCCGAGCGGCTGACCATGGCCGGCCTCGAGGTCGAGGACCTGCGCCCCGTGGCGCCGCCGTTCTCCGGCGTCGTCGTCGCCGAGATCGTCGAGGCGGTGCCGCACCCCTCGGCCGACCGGCTGCGCGTGTGTCGCGTCGACGCCGGGCCGCATTCGCCCGAAGGCCCGCTGCAGATCGTCTGCGGCGCACCCAACGCGCGCGTCGGCATCAAGGTGCCGCTGGCGCTGGTGGGCGCCGAGCTGCCGCCGTCGGACGACGGCAAGGGCGAGCCGTTCCGCATCGGCGTGGGCACGCTGCGCGGCGTGGAGAGCCGCGGCATGCTGTGCTCGGCGCGCGAACTGAAGATCGCCGACGACCACGGCGGCCTGCTCGAGCTGACCGCCGACGCACCCGTGGGCGCCGACCTGCGCGAGCACCTGCGCCTGGACGACACGGTGTTCACGCTCAAGCTCACGCCCAACCTGGCGCACCTGCTCGGCGTGCACGGCGTGGCGCGCGAGCTCTCGGCGCTGACCGGCGCACCGTTGCGCACGCCGCCGATGCCGCCCGTGGCGCCCGGCCATGACCAGCGCCTGCCGGTGCAGGTGGAAGCACCCGACCTGTGCGGCCGTTTCTCCGGCCGCGTCATCCGCGGCGTGAACACGCGCGCGGCCACGCCGGCCTGGATGGTGCAGCGCCTGGAGCGTTGCGGCCAGCGCAGCGTGAGTGCGCTCGTCGACATCTCGAACTACGTGATGTTCGAGTTCGGCCGGCCGAGCCACATCTTCGACCTGGACAAGATCGATGAGCGCCTGGTCGTGCGCTGGGGCAAGGCCGGCGAGACGCTCGAGCTGCTCAACGGCAACACCATCGAGGTCGATCCGACGGTGGGCGTCATCGCCGACGCGCGCGGCGTCGAGTCGCTCGCCGGCATCATGGGCGGGCAGGCCACGGCGGTGGGCGACGACACCACCAACGTCTACGTCGAGGCCGCGTTCTGGTGGCCCGAGGCGGTGCAGGGCCGCTCGCGGCGCTTCAACTTCAGCACCGATGCCGGCCACCGCTTCGAGCGCGGCGTCGATCCGGCGCAGACGGTCGAGCACATCGAGCGCATCACGCAGCTGATCCTCGACATCTGCGGCGGCAGCGCCGGGCCGATGGACGACCAGGTGCTGAACCTGCCGCAGCCGGCGCCGGTGGCGCTGCGCGTGGCGCGGGCCTCCAAGGTCATCGGCCTGCCGGTGACGCAGGCGCAGTGCGCCGAGGTGTTCACCCGCCTGGGCCTGCCGTTCACCGAGTCCCCCGGCGTGCTGACGGTGACGCCGCCGAGCTGGCGCTTCGATCTGAAGATCGAGGAAGACCTGATCGAGGAAGTCATCCGCGTGGTCGGCTTCGACCAGCTGCCCGCCACGCCGCCGCTGGCGCCGGTGACGGCGCGCGTGCGGCCGGAGGCGCGGCGCAGCGCGCACGCCGTGCGGCGCGAGCTGGCGGCGCTGGGCTACCAGGAGACGATCAACTTCAGCTTCGTCGAGGCGCGCTGGGAGCACGAGCTTTCCGGCAACCCCGACCCGATCCGGGTGCTGAACCCGATCGCCGCGCCGCTGGCGGTGATGCGCTCCAGCCTCGTCGGCAGCCTGGTCGGCGTGCTGCGCCACAACCTGGCGCGCAAGGCGCCGCGCGTGCGGGTGTTCGAGGTGGGGCGCGTGTACCGGCGCGATGCGTCGGCCGCCGACGGGCCGGTCGCCGTGGCCGGTGTCGACCAGCCGCTGTGCGTCGCCGGGCTGGCCTGGGGGCGGGTGGATGCGCTGCAGTGGGGCAGCGCCGACCGCGCCGCCGACTTCTTCGACGTCAAGGGCGACGTCGAGGCGCTGCTGGCGCCGCTGCAGCCCACGTTCGAGCCGGCCGAGCACCCGGCGCTGCACCCGGGCCGTTGCGCTGCCGTGCGCCTGGACGGACGCATCGTCGGCCACGTCGGCGAGCTGCATCCGCGCTGGCGCCAGGCCTACGAGCTGCCCGGCGCGGCGCCGGTGCTGTTCGAACTGGCGCTCGACGCGCTGCTCGACCGGCCGCTGCCGCAGTTTGAGCCCCTGCCGCGCCAGCAGCCCACGTGGCGCGATCTCGCGCTGGTGGTGCGCGACGACGTGGCGCACGCGCCGCTGATGCAGCAGCTGCGCGCCGACCCGGCCGGGCTGATCCGCAGCGCGACGCTGTTCGACATCTACAAGCCGGCCGCGCCGGTGGCCGGCCTGCAGCCGGGCGAGCGCAGCCTGGCCGTGCGGCTGGAACTGCGCGACGACGCCGCGACGCTCACCGACGAGCGCATCGACGCGGCCGTGGAGGCGGCGGTGGCGCGCGCCGCCGCGGCCTGCGGCGCCCGTCTGCGCGCATGACGGGCCGGGCCACGACGCGTCGGCACCTGGGAGGACACACGATGGCCACCGACCGGCAGGACGAGATGGACGACGACATGGACGGCGGGAGGGACGTCGAGATGGACGACGACAGGGACGACGAGCGTCGGGACGACGACGACGCCGGCGCCACGGCCACCGGCGCGGCGCCGCGGCGCAGTTCGCCGCTGATCCAGTCGCTGGAGACGCCCACGCTCACCAAGGCCGAGCTGGCCGAGCTGCTGTTCGACCGGCTGGGCCTGAACAAGCGCGAGAGCAAGGACATGGTCGAGGCCTTCTTCGACATCGTGCATGGCACGCTGGTCGCCGGCCAGGACGTGAAGCTCTCGGGCTTCGGCAACTTCAACATCCGGCGCAAGGCGCCGCGGCCGGGGCGCAACCCGCGCACCGGCGAATCGATTCCCATCAAGGCGCGCAACGTCGTCACCTTCCACGCCAGCCACAAGCTCAAGGCCGTCGTGCAAGGAGACGCCCCGCCCGAAGGCGACTTCGAGTAGAGTCTTAGCACTCCCCCCAGATCCCATTGATTTCAATGGAGAAAGCGCTCCCCGCCATTCCAGCCAAACGCTACTTCACCATCGGTGAGGTGAGCGAGCTGTGCGGGGTCAAGCCGTACGTGCTGCGCTACTGGGAGCAGGAGTTCACCCAGCTGCGGCCGATGAAGCGGCGCGGCAACCGGCGCTACTACCAGCACCACGAGGTGCTGCTGGTGCGGCGCATCCGCGAGCTGCTGTACGACCAGGGCTTCACCATCAGCGGCGCGCGCAACCGGCTGGCGGACGCGCTGTCGACGCCGGGGCGGGGTGGCGCAGCGGCCGGTTCGGCGGCTGGCGCATCGAACGCTGCACCGGCCGGCGCGGCGGCCTTCGCGCCCGCCGACGCAACGGCGTTCGCGCCTTCCGGCGGACCGGCCTTCACGTCCGGTGGCGCGCTGGTGGGCGCTGCCGGCGGCGCCGGGCAGCCCGCCGGCGCACCCACACCCGACGGCGCGGCGATCGAGGCCGTGGCCGCATCGCGGCCGGGCGATGCCGCGTCGCGCGCGCTGGCCGCCTTGCCGGTCGCCAGCCACGCGGTGCGCACCGACGTGCCGGCGCTGCCACCGGCCGGCGCGCTGGCCGCGCAGCACCTGCGCGCCGAACTGCTGTCGATCCGCGAGCTGCTCAACGCGTGATGCACCGGCCCGGCCGGGAAGGCCCCGCGTTGCTGGCATAATGCGCGGCTTCGTCGGGGTGTAGCGCAGCCTGGTAGCGCACTTGCATGGGGTGCAAGGGGTCGCGAGTTCGAATCCCGCCACCCCGACCATTGACATCAACGGGTTAGCAGCGTGAGCTGCTAACCCGTTCGGTTTTCTGGCCAGGCCGCGTCGGCTGTCAGCCCCCGCTGCGCGGGGGCGCCTGCAGCAGGGTCTCGAGGTCGGCGATCTGCAGTGGCTTGGTGAGGTGCCCGTCCATCCCGGCCGCCTGCGACTGCTCGCGGTGCGCCGGCTGTCCATGGCCGGTCAGGGCGATGATGCGCGTGGCGGCCAGCGTCGGTTCGCGGCGCAGCCGCCGCGCCACTTCCCAGCCGTCCAGGTCCGGCAGGCCGATGTCGAGCAGCAGCAGGTGCGGCGGCTGCGCCTGCGCGCGCTGGATGCCGTCCAGCCCCGTGTGCGCCACGCGGACGCGGTGCCCCAGCACCTCCAGTAGCTGGGCCAGGCTCGTCGCCGCGTCGACGTTGTCGTCCACCACCAGCACGTCGGCGGCGGCGGCGGGTGCCCGCGGTGACGCCGCCGCCGGCTCGGGCGGTCGTGCCGTCGAGCCGGTGCCGCGGTGCGGCGCGGGCAGGCGGATGGCGAAGGTGCTGCCGCGCCCGGCGCCTTCGGACTGTGCGCGCACCTGGCCGCCGTGCAGTTCCGTCAGGCGCCGCACCAGCTGCAGGCCGATGCCCAGGCCGGCCTGCGGCCCGCCGTCGCCGCTGGTGTAGCCGGCGTCCAGCTCGAACACCTTGGGCAGGAACTCGGGCTGGATGCCGGCGCCCGGGTCGCGCACTTCCACCACCGCCTCGGCGTCCTGCAGCGAGACGGTGACGTCGATGACGGCCCCCGACGGGCTGAACTTCGAGGCGTTGTGCAGCAGGTTGGCCACCGCCTGGGTGACGCGCGCCGGGTCGGCGTCCAGCCAGATGGCGTCCGGACCGCTGCCGTGCAGGGCCACGCGCTGGCCGCGCTGCTCGGTGTGCGCCGCCATGATCTCCACCGCCTGCTGCACCAGGCCAAGGAGTTCCACGCGTTCCATGCGCAGCGTGAGCGTGCCGCGGGTGATGCGCGTGAGGTCGAGCAGGTCGTCGACCAGCCGCGCCAGGTGCTGCGCCTGGCGCGCGATCACGTCGCCGGTGCGCGCCACCAGCGCCGGGTCGTCGGTGCGACGCTTCAGCAGCTCGATCGAGGCGCTCATCGCTGCCAGCGGATTGCGCAGCTCGTGGCCGAGGATGCCGATGAACTGGTCCTTGTGGCGGTTGGCGGCCTCGAGGTCCTTGGCGTGCTGCTGCAGCTCGCGCTCGAGGCGCTTGCGGTCGGTGATGTCGCGCACGACGCCGGTGTAGAGCCGCTTGCCGGCGGCGCCCAGTTCGCTCACCGCCAGGTCCAGCGGGAAGACGCTGCCGTCCTTGCGCTGACCCACCACCTCGCGCCCGACGCCGATGACGCGCGGCACGCCGGTGCGGCGGTAGTTCTCCATGTACTGGTCGTGCTCCGTGCGGTAGGGCTCGGGCATCAGCATGCGCACGTGGCGCCCCAGCACCTCGTGCAGGCGGTAGCCGAAGATGCGTTCGGCCGAACTGTTGAAGCTCTGGATGCGCCCGCGGTCGTCGATGGTGATGACGCCGTCGACCACCGTGTCCACCAGGGCGCGGAAGCGCTCCTCGACCGCGATGCGCTCGGACACGTCGCGGGTCACCTTGGAGAAGCCGTGCAGCGCGCCCGATTCGTCGCGCAGCGCGGTCACCGTGACGTGGGCACGGAAGCGCGAGCCGTCCTTGCGCACGCGCCAGCCGTCGTCCTCGTAGCGGCCTTCGGTGGCGGCCAGCTCCAAAGCGCGCCGCGGCCGGTCGGTGGCGATCTCCTCGGGCAGGTAGAAGGCCGAGACGTGCTTACCGACGATCTCGTCCTCGCGATAGCCCTTGATGCGCTCGGCGCCGCTGTTCCAGCTGACCACGTGGCCCTGCGGGTCGAGCATGATGATGGCGTAGTCGCGCACCCCGTCCACCAGCAGGCGGAAGCGCGCCTCGCTGTCGCGCAGCTCGCGTTCCTTCAGGCCGACGAAGTGCGTCGCGGCCTCGGAGATGCCGAGGTCGAAGGTGTGCAGGATCACCGATCACTCGGCCGGCGCCAGCGGCTCGCTGGCCTGCAGTGCGTCGATCACCACGCTGCGCAGCACGCTGAACTCGAGCAGCACCTGCTCGAGCGAATAACCGGGCAGCCGCGCGCGCTGCTCGGCGTGGGCGAACGGCGCCTGCGGCGGCGCCTCGCCACCACTGCCGGCCAGCGCCTGCGCGAGTTCGCGCAGGAAGTCGGGCAGGCTGTCGATGAGCACCGGCCGGCTCTCGCGCCGCGCCGCCGGCACCGCCGCGCGCACCATCGCTTCCCAGCGGCGCAGAATCTCGGGCTGCAGGGCGGCAAGACGCTCGTGGACCGACATGCCACGGGAATCAGCAACCGCCATGCCCGTGGCGGCAGGCCGCCTCGGCAGCCGCATGCGACCGACATCAGGGCGGGGCGACCACCACGCCCCAGGGCAGTTCGCCCACCGCGATGTCGGCCAGCTTGCGTTGCGCCGACGTGTCGATGACCGACACGCTGTTCGAGCGCCCGTTGGCCACGTAGAGCTTGCGCCCGTCGGGCGTGAGCGCCATGTTCCACGGGCGCTGGCCCACCGGCACCTGCGCCACCACGCGGCCCGATGCCACGTCGACGAACGACACGGCGTGGCCGCGCCCGCTGGAGACGTAGACCGTGCGGCCGTCGGGATGGATGGCAACGCCGTTGGAGAACTCGCCCGACGGGATGCGCTGCAGCACGCGCTGCGTGGCGGTGTCGATGGCGTAGACCGCGTGGTCGAGCTCGCAGGCGACGTAGGCGCGCGTGCCATCGGGCGTGAAGGCGATGCCGCGCGGCCGCTTGCCCACCTCGATGCGTGCCGCCTGGCGCCGCGCGCCGACGTCGATCACGTCCACCTGCGCCGCGTCCTCGGCGCTCACGTAGAGCCAGCGCCCGTCGGGGCTGAACACGGCGTGCTCGGGGTTCGGGCCTTCGGTGCGGATCGCCGCGAGGCGCTCGCCGCTGGCCACGTCGATCAGCACCACCACGTTGCCCAGTTCGCTGGCCGCAGCAATGAGCCGGCCGTCGGGCGAGAGCCCGATGCCTTCGGGCGATTCGCCCAGCGCGATCTCGCGCTGCAGCGCGCCACTGGCCGCGTCCAGCACCCGCAGCGCGTTGCGCGCCTGGTCGCTGACAAAGACGAGCCGGCCGCCAACGCCCACCGCGAGGCCGCGTGGCTTGCCGCCGGTCGTCCAGGTGGCGACGACGCGGTCGTCGGCGGTGTCGATGACGCTGATGCTGCCGGAACGTTCGTTCGGCACGAACGCCAGCGGGCCGGCAAAGCACGCCACATGGGCGAGGACGGCGCAAGCGAAGGCGATGCCGCGTGCGACGCGCGCCGCAGCAGCATGCGCAGGCGGCGAGAAGGGGAATGTGGAGGGGGTCATGCCGCCGTCAGGAGCATCCGGGATGCCCGTACTCGGCACAGGGTTTGCCCCTGGCGATGCACGCACACGGACGAGGGGTCGGGTTGAGGCGACGGTACGGTCTGTCGAGGGGAAGCTGGCCGGTTGCGGCCACCGCCGCGCTGGGGCTCTGCGCAGCCATCGCAGCCACGGCAGCGCTGGCGCAAGCGCCGCGCGAGGGCGAGTGGCCCATGGCCACGCGCGACCATGCCAACACGCGCTACAGCCCGCTGGCGCAGATCGACACCACCAACGTGCGGCGCCTGGCACCGGTGTTCACGTTCCCCACCGGCGCCACGCGCGGCCACGAGGCCGCGCCGGTGGTCGTGGGCGACACGATGTTCATCGTCACGCCGTATCCGAACATCGTGCATGCGCTCGACCTGAGCAAGCCGGGCGCACACGTGCGCTGGACGTTCGAGCCGAAGCCCGAGTCCGAGGCCCAGGGCGTGGCCTGCTGCGACGTCGTCAACCGCGGCGTGGCCTGGGCCGACGGCCGCATCTTCTTCAACACGCTGGACAACCAGACCATCGCGCTCGACGCGCGCAGCGGGCGCGAGCTGTGGCGCACCAAGCTCGGCGACATCCGCCGCGGCGAGACGATGACGATGGCGCCCATGGTCGTGAAGGGCCGCGTGCTCGTCGGCAACTCGGGCGGCGAGATGGGCGTGCGGGGCTGGCTCAGCGCGCTGGACGCGGCCAGCGGCCGGCTGCTGTGGCGCGCCTACTCCACGGGGCCCGACAAGGACGTGCTCATCGGCCCTGCCTTCAAGCCCTTCTACCCGCAGGACCGCGGCACCGACCTCGGCGTGAAGACCTGGCCACCCGAGGCGTGGAAGGTGGGTGGCGGCACGGTCTGGGGCTTCCTCGCCTACGACGCCGAGCTCGACCTCGTCTACCACGGCACCGCCAACCCGGGGCCGTGGAACCCGGACCAACGCCCCGGCGACAACAAGTGGACATCGGGCACCTTCGCCCGCAAGCCCGACACCGGCGAGGCAGTCTGGTACTACCAGTGGAGCCCGCACGACCTGCACGACTACGACGGCGTCAACGAACACGTGCTGGTCGAGCTGCCCGTCGCCGGCCGACAGCGCAAGGTGCTGCTGCATCCGGACCGCAACGGCTACCTCTACGTGGTCGACCGCGCCACGGGCGAGGTGCTCTCCGCCGATCCGTTCCACGCGGTCACCACCAGCACGTACGTCGACCTGCGCAGCGGGCGGCTGGTCTACAACCCGAAGAAGATCCCGCGCGTCGGCGAGACGCTGCGCGACATCTGCCCGGCCTCGCCCGGCGCCAAGGACTGGCAGCCCTCGGCCTGGTCGCCGCGCACCCGCTGGCTCTACATCCCGCACCAGAACCTGTGCCAGGACGCGGAGACCTACGAGGTGAGCTACATCGCCGGCACGCCGTTCGTCGGCGCCGACGTGAAGATGAAGCCGGGCCCCGGCGGCCACCGCGGCGAGGTCACCGCGTGGGATCCGGTGGCGCGCAGGCCGGCGTGGAAGGTCAAGGAGCACTTCCCGGTGTGGAGCGGCGCGCTCGTGACGGCGGGCGACGTGCTCTTCTACGGCACGATGGAAGGCTGGTTCAAGGCGCTGGACGCGCGGACCGGCATCCTGCTGTGGCAGCACAGGCTGCCCTCTGGAATCATCGGCCAGCCGGTGAGCTATCGCGGGCCGGACGGGCGGCAGTACGTGGCCGTGATGTCGGGCGTGGGCGGCTGGGCCGGCGCCATCGTCGCCGGCAACCTGGATCCGCGCGACGGCACGGCGGCGCTCGGTTTCGTCAACGCGATGAAGGACCTGCCGCAGCACACGGGCAAGGGCGGGGCGCTGCATGTCTTCGCGCTGCCCTGAGCCACCGCGGTGGCGAAGCGGACTGCGCCACGGGGCCCTGCTCGTGACGGCCCTGGCGGCCGTCGCGTGGCCATGCGGGGCGCTCGCCCAGTCGGCGCCGGCACCGGCGGCTTCGGCGCCTGCCGCGGCGGCGCCGCTGCGCGTGTGCCTCGACCCCGCCAACCTGCCGTATTCACACGCCGACGGCGCCGGTTTCGAGCTGCGCATCGCCGAGCTGATCGCCGACACGCTGGGCCAGCCGCTGCAGGTGCACTGGCAGCCGCTCAAGCGCGGCTTCGTGCGCAAGACGCTGGGCGAAGGTGTGTGCGACGTGCTCATGGGTGTGCCGGCGGGCTTCGAGCGCGTCCTGACGACGCGGCCCTACTACCGGTCGACCTACGTCTTCGTGGCGCGCGGCGACGACCCTGCGCCGCTGGCGCGCTTCGACGACCCGCGGCTGCCGCAGCTGCGCATCGGCATCCAGCTGCCCGGCGACGACGGTGCCGCCACGCCGCCCGGCCACGCGCTGGTGCAGGCAGGTGCGGTCGAACGCGTGGTCGGCTTTCCGCTCGACGGCGGCGAGCCTTCGGCGTCGCGCATGGTGCGCGCCGTGGTGGCCGGCGACATCGACGCCGCGCTGGTGTGGGGTCCGCAGGCCGGCTGGTTCGTGCAGCGCGCCGCCGCGCCGCTGACCCTCACGCCCACGGCGGCGCCGGCCGGGCTGGCGCTGCCGTTCGAGTTCGCCATCGCGCTGGGCGTGCGCAAGGGCGAGCGTGCGCTGCGCGACCGGCTGCAGGCGGCGCTGGACGAGCGCCGCGCGCAGGTCGACGCCGTGCTGCAGGCGCACGGCGTGCCGCGCACGGACGGAGCCGCGGCGCGATGAGCCGCAGCGCGCACGGGGCCGGGCGACGGACGCCGTTGCGCCCGTGCGCCGCACTGCCGAGGCGTCTGGTGTGGTGGCGTGCGCTGGCCGCACGATCCGCACTGGCTGCACTGGCCGCGTTGGCAACGGGCTGCGAACGCGAGCGACGCATCTTCGACATGCCGCCGCACGCGGCGGCCGCGGCTTCCGTGCCGGCGGCGTCGTCCCTGCTGCCCGGCCCGGCCAGCGCCCCGGCCTTCGGGCCCACCGGCCCGGCGGCGATCCCGGGCACCGCGGCCTCCGCCGCGGTGACGGTGCCGACGGCTGCGCGCCAGAACGCGGCCGAGCACAACGCCTACCTCGTCGCCCAGGGCAAGCTGCTCTACCGCTGGTTCAACTGCGCCGGCTGCCACGCCAACGGTGGCGGCGGCATGGGCCCGGCGCTGATGGACGCCGAGTGGCGCTACGGCAGTTCGCCAGCGCAGGTGGCGGCGTCGATCCTGCAGGGCCGGCCGGGCGGCATGCCGGCCTTCGCCGGCCGCATCCCGCAGGACCAGGTGTGGCAACTGGTGGCCTACGTGCGCTCGATGAGCGGGCAGGTGCGCGCCGACGTGGCGCCTGGCCGCAGCGATGCGCTGAGCCCCGGCGAGCCCGAGCTGCGGCGCGACCCGCTGCAGCCGCGACCGGAGGTGCCGCGATGAACGGGGTTCGGGTGGCCACCGCGCTGCGGGACGTCGGCGGCATGCTGCTCTTCACCGCCGCGCTCGCCGCGCTGGCAGCCGAGCAGCCGCCGGTGGGCCGGTTCTCGCAGGACGCGTTGCGCACCGTGGGCCCGCAGGCGGCGCACGTGCTCGATCTGTGGCGGCTGATGCTGGCGCTGTGCGGGCTGGTCTTCGCTGCCGTGCTCTTCGCTCTGCTGCGGGCGCTGCTGCGCGCACCGCGTGCTGCGCCCGAGACGCCGCCCGACGTCGCCAGCCAGCACCGCCCCGAAGCCCGCCTGCAGCGCCGCGTGACGGTGGCGGTGGTGCTGTCGGCGGTGGGGCTCATGGTGCTGATCGGCGCCAGCGTCGCCACCGACCGCGCGCTGGCGCAGCTCGACCTGAAGGACGCGCTGCACATCCGCCTCACCGCCAACCAGTGGTGGTGGCAGGCGCACTACGCCGATGCCGACCCTTCGCGCGCGTTCGACACCGCCAACGAGCTGCACGTGCCGGTGGGCCGGCCGGTGGTGCTGACGCTGCAGTCCAACGACGTGATCCACAGCGTGTGGGTGCCCAACGTCGCCGGCAAGAAGGACCTGATCCCCGGACGCACCGCGCAACTGCAGCTGCGCGTCGACCGGCCCGGCACCTACCGCGGGCAGTGTGCGGAGTTCTGCGGCTACGCCCATGCCCGCATGGCGCTGGTGCTGGTGGCCGAGCCGCCGGAGCTGTACGAGGCGTGGGCGGCACGTCAGCGCCAGCCGGCACCTCCGCCGGCCGACGCACGGCTGGCGCGCGGGCAGCAGATGTTCCTCTCGGGCACCTGCGTCATGTGCCACACCGTCGCCGGCACCGGCGCGAGCGCCCGGCTCGGGCCGGACCTCACGCACGTCGGCAGCCGCCTGACGCTGGCCGCCGGCACCTTGCCCAACGAGCCGCGCGCGCTGGCCGAGTGGATCACCGACCCGCACCGCTTCAAGCCTGGCGTGAACATGCCGCCGCACCGCTACTCGCCGGAGGACCTCGGCGCGATGGTGGCCTACCTGCAGAGCCTGCGATGAGCCGTGATCTCGCCTGGCCGCCCAAGCCCGACACCGAGCCACTGCGGGGCAGCGTCCCGCCCACGGCCGAGCAGCGCGCGGTGCTCGAGCGGACCTGGCGCGATCCGCCGGGCTTCATCGGCTGGTTGAGCGCCATCAACCACAAGACGATCGGCCAGCGCTTCATCGTCGCTGCGTTCGGCTTCTTCGTCGCCGGCGGGCTGCTGGCGGCCTGGATGCGGCTGCAGCTGGCCAGGCCCGAGAACACGCTGGTGGGGCCGGACCTCTACAACCAGCTCTTCACGATGCACGGCACGACGATGATGTTCCTCTTCGCCGTCCCGGTGATGCAGGCCTTCGCCAGCTACCTGGTGCCGCTGATGGTGGGCACGCGCAGCGTGGCGTTTCCGCGGCTCAATGCGTACGCCTACTGGGTGTACCTGTTCGGCGGGCTGATGCTCTATGCCGGCTTCGTGCTCGGCATCGGGCCCGACGTCGGCTGGTTCGCCTACGTGCCGCTGGCGGGCCCCGAGTTCTCGCCCGGCAAGCGCGTCGACTTCTGGGCCCAGCTTGTCACCTTCACCGAGCTGTCGGCGATGCTGACGTCCATCGTGCTCATCACCACCATCTTCAAGCTGCGCGCGCCGGGCATGACGCTCAACCGCATGCCGCTGTACGTGTGGGCGATGCTGGTGACCTCGTTCATGGTGCTGTTCGCCATGCCCTCGGTGATGCTGGCCAGCAGCGTGCTCATCACCGACCGGCTGGTGGGCACGCATTTCTACAACCCGGCCGAAGGCGGCGACGCGCTGCTGTGGCAGCACCTGTTCTGGTTCTTCGGCCACCCGGAGGTGTACCTGATCTTCATTCCGGCGCTCGGGTTCATGTCCTCGATCATCCCGACGTTCGCGCGCCGCCCCATCTTCGGCTACTCGGCCATGGTGCTGGCGCTGGTGGCCACGGGCTTCCTGTCGTTCGGGCTGTGGGTGCACCACATGTTCGCCACCAACCTGCCGGCACTGGGCAAGAGCTTCTTCACGGCGGTGAGCATGATCATCGCCATCCCCACGGCTACGCAGATCTTCTGCTGGATCGCCACGCTGGCCACCGGGCGCCTGGTGTGGAAGCCGCCGCTGCTGTGGGTGCTGGCGTTCTTCGTCATCCTGCTGCTGGGCGGGCTGACGGGTCTGATGCTGGCCTCGGTGCCGCTGGATGCGCAGGTGCACGACACCTACTTCGTCGTCGCCCACCTGCACTACGTGCTGATCGGCGGCGCCGTGTTCCCGCTGCTGGGTGCCGTGTGCTACTGGTACCCCAAGATCACCGGCCGGATGATGGACGAGCGCCTCGGCCACGTCAGCTTCTGGCTCGCCTTCGTGGGTTTCAACCTGGCGTTCTTTCCCATGCACCTGCTGGGCCTGCAGGGCATGCCGCGGCGGGTCTACACGTACCCGCAGGGCATGGGCTGGGACCACCTCAACCTGCTGGCCAGCGCGGGCGCGCTGATGCTGGCGCTGGGCCTGCTCGTATTCGCAGTCGACGCGTGGCGCAGCCTGCGCCGCGGTGTCCCGGCGGGCGCGAACCCCTGGCATGCCGCCACGCTGGAATGGGCCACGGCCTCGCCGCCGCCGGCCGGCAACTTCGACGCCGTTCCGGTGGTGCATGGGCGCGAGCCGCTGTGGGAAACCGCCAGCGGTCCCACCCACGTGAGCGGACTGGCCGTGGACCAGCGCGAGGTGCTGATCACCTCGGTGGCCGAGGCCCGGCCCGACCATCGCCAGGTGTTCCCGCTGTCGACGCCCTGGCCCTTCGTCGGTGCCGTCGCCACCACGGCGATGTTCGTCGGCGCCATCTTCACGCCCTGGGCGGTGGTGTGGGGCGCGATCCCGGTGGCGGCGGCGCTCACCGCCTGGTTCTGGCCGCGCCGGCACGAGACCCAGGCGCACCTGGTGCTGGAGAAGTCGCCATGACGGGCACCGGCTCGCGCGACCAGGCCATCGCCCAGCGCGACCACGCGATCGCCGCGCTGCGCACCGACGGCGCCGCGCTCGACGTGAGCGCACTGCCCAGCTTCGGCTTCGGCCACCGCAGCATCATGTGGTGGGGCACGATGGGCCTGATCGCGATCGAATCGACCGTCTTCGCGCTCGCCGTCGCCACCTACTTCTACATCCGCAGCCAGGCGGCGGTGTGGCCGCTGGCCGAGCTGCCGCCCCAGCTGCTGTGGGGCTCGGTGAACACCGCGCTTTTCCTGCTGAGCCTGTGGCCGGCGCACAAGGCCAAGCACGCCAGCGAGAAGCTCGATCTGCCGGGCACGCGGCGCTGGGTCAGCGCCAGCAGCGCCATGGCGCTGGCCATCCTGGTCGTGCGCGTGTTCGAGTACCGCAGCCTCAACTGCAGCTGGGACGGCTCGGCCTATGGCTCGGCGGTGTGGCTGCTGCTGTCGCTGCACACCGTGCACCTGATCACCGACGCCTACGACACGCTGGTGCTCAACGTGCTGGCCTTCACCGGCCCGCTGGAAGGCAAGCGCTTCGTCGACATGAGCGAGAACGCGATGTACTGGTACTTCGTCGTGTGGAGCTGGCTGCCCATCTACGCGGTGCTGTACTGGGCGCCACGCGGCGGCTGACGAGCATGTGGCGCTCGGTGGTGGCCTTGCTCGCTGCACCCAGCGTCGTGCTGGCCGAGCAGACGATCGGCTACGCGCTGCTCACGCCGGCCTGCCAGCACCAGGCGGGTGCCTGGCTGCACACGCTCCCGGTGGCGGCGCTGCTGCTGCTCGCCGGCCTGGGGTGGCTGGCCTTTGGCGAACTGCAGCGCGAACGCGGCCGCGCCGTGCTGCCCGACGACGAGCCCAAGCCGGCCGACAGCGACCGGCCCGAGCGCAATGCCACCTTCTTCGCCACGCTGGCGCTGGGCATCGTGGCGCTGTCCGCGCTGACGGTGCTGGCGCTGTGGCTGCCGCACTGGTTGTTGTCGCCGTGCGTAACGTGATGGGCCGGTGCGGCTGCGGTGCCCGCCTTGCGCTGTGCCTGGCCCTCGTCCTGGCAAGCGGGCCGGCGCGGGCGCACCTGCCCGACGAACCGCTGCCCGCCTGGGCCCTGCACTGGACCTTCGAGCCCTGGGTGCTGGTGCTGCTCGCCATCAGCGCCGTCGGCTATGCCGCCGGCCTCGTGCGGCTGTGGCGCCACGCCGGCCGCGGCCGCGGCGTCACGGTGCGGCAGGCGATCGCGTTCGCGCTCGGCTGGCTCTCGCTGGTGGTGGCGCTGGTGTCGCCGCTGGACGCGCTCGGCCTGCAGCTGTTCTCGGCCCACATGCTGCAGCACGAGATCCTGATGGTGGTCGCTGCGCCGCTCATGTGCCTCTCCCGCCCCCTGGTGCTGTGGACCTGGGCGCTGCCGCCCTCGGCCCGGCGCCGCGTCGGCGGCTGGACGCGGGCCGGGCGCTGGCGCGCCTTCTGGGGCGGGCTCACCGCGCCGGCCAGCGGCTGGGTGCTGCATGCCGTGGCGCTGTGGGCCTGGCACGTGCCGGCGCTGTTCGAGGCCTCGTTGCACCACGAGGGCGTGCACACGCTGCAGCACGCCAGCTTCCTGGCCACGGCGCTGCTGTTCTGGTGGCCGTGCTTTCGCCACGGCGGGCCGGCGCTGCAGGGGCGCGCGCTGGTGTACCTGTTCACCACCATGCTGCACACCGGCGCGCTGGGGGCGCTGCTGACGCTCTCGCCGCACGTCTGGTACCCGAGCTACGGCACCACCGCCCCGGCGCTGGGCCTGGACGCGCTGGAAGACCAGCAGCTCGGCGGCCTGCTGATGTGGGTGCCGGCGGGGCTGGCCTACGTCGGCGTGGGGCTGATGCTGGTGGCGCGCTGGGCCGGCCTGACCCAACCCGCCGCGCTGGCCGGCAGCACGGCACGGCGCGCGCCCTGACGGCAGCACGCCGCGCGGTCATGCCGCAGCCACGCGCCGGGAGCGCCTCCACGCATGTTGCACAGTCCCGCCCGCCCTGGGAACGGGTGTTGCCGCGCCGGCGCGTGCTGTGCCGCCTGTTCTACGTCAGCGTGTCCGCCGTCGACCCCTGCGGACCCGAGCCCGAGCGCATCGTCGAGGTGGCGCGCCGGCGCAATGCGCAGCTCGCGGTCACCGGCGTGCTGTGGCTGTCGAGCGAGCACTTCGCGCAGGTGCTGGAAGGGCCGCTGCCGGCCCTGCAGCAGCTGATGGCGTCGATCGGCGCCGATCCGCGCCACCGCATCGTCGCGACGTGGCCGCCGGGCCCGGTGGCCGATGCGCGCTGGTACCCCGGCTGGTCGCTGGGCCACGTGTTCGACCGGCGCCTCGATGCCGTGCTGGAACGCCTGGCCGGCGGCGCCCAACCCCTGCCGGCCTTCGAGCCGATCGCCCGTGGCCTCCTGGCCGACACGGCGCTGTACCGCCCCGCCTGAACGCCGCGGCGTGCTGCGCCGCATGGCGGCGCGTGCACCACGGCCCGGCCCGGCGCGACGCCCGGCGGTGCCGCCGCGCCAGGAGCGCGGCGCGTGGACGGCGCTCTCGCGCCGGCTGATCGACGTGCAGGAAGACGAGCGCCGCCGCATCGCGCGCGAGCTGCACGACGAGATCCGCCAGTCGCTCTCGGCGATCCGGGTGCAGTTCGCCAAGTTGCAGCGGCGCGTCGACGCGCCCGAGGCGCGGTCGCTCATCGACAGCGCGGCGGCGATGACCAAGCGCACCCTGGGCCGCGTGCGCAGCCTGTCGATGCTGCTGCATCCACCGCAGATCGACACGCTGGGGCTGGAGGCCGCGCTGCGCTGGCACATCGACGAGCAGCAGCGCATCCACGGCGTGCCGGTGCAGTTCGAGACGGGATTGGGGCCCGAGCCGGCCCACCCCGACCTCGCCATCGCCGCCTACCGCATCGTGCAGGAAGCCGTGTCCAACGCGCTGCGCCACGCGAGCGCGAGCCGGATCGCCGTGCTGGTGCGGCGGCGCGGCGGCCGCTTGCTGCTGGACGTGGTCGACGACGGCCGTGGCTTCAGTCCTTCGGCGGCCCGGGGGCGGCCCGCGCGCCGGCCCACGCTGGGGCTGTTGAGCATGGTGGAGCGCGCGCGCCTCGCCGGCGGCGACGCCACGATCACCAGTGCACGCGGCTGCGGAACGCGGGTTGCCGCCGAACTGCCCTGGCGCCGGCCGGCGCCTGCTGAACACGATGGCAACGACCGTTCTGCTGGCCGATGACCACCCGCTGGTGCGTGAGGGCCTGCGCTCCTTGATCGAGGACCTGCCCGACTACACGGTGGTGGGCGACGCCGCCGACGGCGACGAGGCCATCGACCGCGCCGGTGCGCTGCAACCCGACGTGATGCTGCTCGACATCACGATGCCGAGGCTCTCGGGCATCGACGCATTGCCGCGCATCGCCCTCGCGAGCCCCGGCACCAGGGTGCTGATCGTGGCGATGTACGACACGGCCGATTTCGTGATGAAGGCGCTGCAAGCCGGTGCAGCCGGCTACCTGCTGAAGGACGCGGCATCGCGCGAGCTGCCGATGGCGCTGGATGCGGTGCGCGAAGGACGCAGCTTCCTGAGCCCGGCGGTGTCGACCACGGTCATCCGCCAGGCGCTGGGCGCGCCGGTCGCACCGCAGCCACCCCCGGCGGCGGACCCGCGCGAGCTGCCGCTGACGCCGCGCCAGATCCAGATCCTGCGCCTGGTGGCCAGCGGCCGCAGCATGAAGGCCATCGCCTACGAGCTGGGCCTGAGCGTGAAGACGGTGGAGACGCACCGCGCGCAGATCATGAAGCGGCTGGACGTGCACGACGTGCCGCGGCTGGTGCTGCTGGCCGCGCGCTACGGCCTGGCGCCCAGCGACGTCTGAGGGCGGTCGGCGGACGGTCTGGCCGGCTAAGCGCGCGCAGGCGTGGCCAGGCGCTCGACCGGCCGGCGGCGCCCCGGCGATGGGTCAGTGCCGGCTCGGCTGCTCCGTGCCCGCGATCGGCGGTTCGGTGCCCAGCACCGTGTCGCCCACGGCGCGGCCCAGCGACTTCAGCGGGCCTTCGTCGGGCGGTGCGTCGGCCTCGCCGTCGCTCGGTGTCGGGGCGCGCGCCACGCGGGCGCGCAGCTCGGCGATGCGCTGCCGGGCCTCGGCCTGCGACAGGCCGTCGGCCATCGGCTCGCCGGCATTGCGGCACAGGGCCTCGAGCTCGGTGCGCTGCTCGGGTGTCATGGGCGTGGCGTCGGTCATGGCGATGCGCAGACGGGAAGCGGTGTTGCCGGCCGTTCGGCAAAGTGCGTACCTGTCGAGGTCCTCTGCGCTGGTGACACGTGCGGCACCGCGCGAGACGCTGGCAGCCCGATTGCCCTGTCTGCCGCCATGGCGCTTCCCCACGCACGGCCGCTCGACGTCATCGACATCCGCCCGCTCGGCGAGGCGCTGGCCGATGCCGTCAGCACCAGCCTCATCAAGACCGAACGGCTGCAGCTGCTGCACCTGGTGCTGCCGGCGCGCCGCGACGTGCCACAGCACCACCTGGCCGACGAGTGCACGCTGCACTGCCTGGAAGGCGACGTCGAGATCCGCATGCCCGGTGGTGACCGGCGCCTGGCGCCCGGGCAGATGCTGCTGCTGCCGGCGCGGCAGCCCTACGTGCTGAGCGCCCGCGTCGACTCGGCGCTGCTGATGACGCTGCTGCTGCACGACGGCGATGCCGGCGACGGCGACGGCAAGCCGGTGCCGGCCGACTAGCGCCGTCCTGGGACGCCGGCCAGCCGCAGGCGCGAGAGACAGCGGCCGGGAACGCGGCCAGAACAAAGGCCCGGCGCCTTGCGGCGACCGGGCCTTCTTGCCGGGGCAGGGCCGCGCGGCGCGCTTACTGCGAAGCGGCCGAGGCAGCGGGCATCGCGGCCGATGCCGTGGTGCCGGCCGTCGTGGGCGCAGCGGGCGCGGTCATGGCCGCCGCCGGCGTCGACGACGTCGCCGGTGCGGTGGCGGCGGCCGGCGTGCGGTGCGCGGCCGAGCCCGACTGGCTGCCCGCCGTCATCGGCAGCAGCGGCACGATCAGCAGCGCCACCAGGTTGATGATCTTGATCAGCGGGTTGACGGCCGGGCCGGCGGTGTCCTTGTAGGGGTCGCCCACGGTGTCGCCGGTGACGGCGGCCTTGTGCGTCTCGCCGCCCTTCTTGTGCATCTGGCCGTCGGCGCTGGTGAAGCCTTCTTCGATCAGCTTCTTGGCGTTGTCCCAGGCGCCGCCGCCGGTGCACATGCTGATGGCGACGAACAGGCCCGTGATGATCGTGCCCATGAGCAGGCCGCCGAGTGCCGCCGGGCCGAGGAACAGGCCCACCAGGATGGGCACCACCACCGGCAGCAGCGACGGGATCATCATCTCCTTGATGGCCGCCGTGGTGAGCATGTCCACCGCCTTGCCGTACTCGGGCTTGGCGGTGCCTTCCATGATGCCCTTGATCTCGCGGAACTGGCGCCGCACCTCCACGACCACCGAGCCGGCGGCGCGGCCCACGGCCTCCATCGCCATGGCGCCGAACAGGTACGGGATCAGGCCGCCGATGAAGAGGCCGACAATCACGCGGTGGTCGGAGAGGTCGAACGCCAACGACATGCCGCGCGCCTCGAGCGCGTGGGTGTAGTCGGCGAAGAGCACGAGGGCCGCGAGGCCGGCCGAGCCGATGGCGTAGCCCTTGGTCACCGCCTTGGTGGTGTTGCCCACGGCGTCCAGCGGATCGGTGATGTCGCGCACCGCGGGCGGCAGCTCGGCCATCTCGGCGATGCCGCCGGCGTTGTCGGTGATCGGGCCGTAGGCGTCCAGCGCCACGACGATGCCGGCCATGCTGAGCATGGCGGTGGCCGCCACGGCGATGCCGTACAGGCCCGCCAGCCAATAGGCGACGTAGATCGACACGCAGACGAAGATCACCGGCCAGGCCGTGCTCTTCATGCTCACGCCCAGGCCGGCGATGATGTTCGTGCCGTGGCCCGTGGTGGAGGCCTGCGCCACGTGCTGCACCGGCTTGTACTGCGTGCCGGTGTAGTACTCGGTGATCCACACCATGGCGGCGGTCAGCACCAGGCCCACCAGGCAGCTCAGCCACAGGTCCATCGCCGTGACCGACTTGCCGCCGATGTCGATGGCCTGCGGGAACATCGCGCCGGTGACGAACCAGAACGCCACCAGGCTGATCAGCCCCGAGGCCGCGAGGCCGCGGTACAGCGCCGGCATCACGTTGGTCATGCCCGGCTTGGCCTTGACGAAGAAGCAGCCGATGATCGACGCGATGATCGACACGCCACCCAGCACCAGCGGGTAGGTGACGCCGGCCATGGCGCCGGCGCCGGTGATCATGATCGCGCCCAGCGCCATGGTGGCGATGAGCGTGACGACGTAGGTCTCGAACAGGTCGGCCGCCATGCCGGCGCAGTCGCCGACGTTGTCGCCCACGTTGTCGGCGATCACCGCCGGGTTGCGCGGATCGTCCTCGGGGATGCCGGCCTCGACCTTGCCCACGAGATCCGCACCGACGTCGGCGCCCTTGGTGAAGATGCCGCCGCCGAGACGCGCGAAGATGGAGATCAGGCTCGAGCCGAAGGCCACGCCCAGCAGCGGCTTGAGCAGCGCCGAGAGCGTGCCGTCGGCCGGGGCCTGAGCACCGGTGACCCACCAGAAGAACAGCACCACGCCCAGCAGGCCGAGGCCCACCACCAGCATGCCGGTGATGGCGCCGCCCTTGAACGCGACGTCCAGCGCCGGGCCGATGCCGCGCGTGGCCGCCTGCGCGGTGCGCACGTTGGCGCGCACCGAGATGTTCATGCCGATGAAGCCGCAGGCCCCCGAGAGCACGGCCCCGAGCACGAAGCCGGCGGCGGTGGCGCCGCCGAGGAAGAAGAAGATCAGCACCGCCAGCACGACGCCGACGATCGCGATGGTCTTGTACTGCCGCGCCAGATAGGCCGCGGCGCCTTGCTGCACCGCGCCGGCGATCTCCTGCATGCGGGCGTTGCCGGCGTCCTGGCTCAGGATCCAGCTTCGCTGCACGAAGCCGTAGACGACGGCGGCCAAGCCGCAAGCCAGCGCCAGGTACAGCGCCATCTGGGTGGTCATGAAAGAGGCTCCTTCCTCGCAGGATTCGAAAGCGGGGGCATGCTAGTAGATGCCCTCTGCAGCGCAGCATGGGGTTTCCCTGCGGTGCGCCGGCGCGTCAGGGCAGGGCAAGGGCGGCACCTAAAATCCGGGTAGATCCCTAGGTCGCAACCCGAAATCCGAACCACCACACCACATGAGCCTGCACAACGTGACGCCCGGCGCCAAGGCCCCGGACGAGTTCAACGTGATCATCGAGATCCCGATGAACGCCGACCCGATCAAGTACGAGGTCGACGAAGAGACCGGCGCGCTGTTCGTCGACCGCTTCATGGCCACCTCGATGCACTACCCGTGCAACTACGGCTACATCCCGCAGACGCTGGCCGACGACGGCGACCCGGTCGACGTGCTCGTCATCACACCGGTGCCGCTGATCCCGGGCGTGGTCGTCACCTGCCGCGCGCTGGGCGTGCTGAAGATGGACGACGAGGCGGGCGGCGACAACAAGCTGCTGGCCGTGCCCACCGACAAGATCCTGTCGATCTATACCCAGTGGAAGAGCTTCACCGACCTGAACCCGATGCGGCTCAAGACCATCCAGCACTTCTTCGAGCACTACAAGGACCTCGAGGAAGGCAAGTGGGTCAAGGTGCTGGGCTGGGAAGGTCCCGACGCGGCGCGCGAGGAAGTGCGCTCGGGCATGGGCAACTGGGCGGCGCGCCACGCCAAGGCCTGACCCCGGCGCGCGCGGCGCGGCGCGTCAGGCGCCGCCCTTGAACGGGCTGTGCTCGCGCAACTCGTCGATGTAGCTGCCCATCCCGTCGCCCTCGCGTTCGAGGAAGTCGGCCACCGCGGCGGCGAAGCGCGGGTCGCGCACCCGGTGCGCCGACGCCGTCGGCGTGGGCAGCAGGCCGCGCGCCATCTTGTGCTCGCCCTGCGCCCCGCCTTCGAAGCGCGTGATGCCGCGCGCGATGCACCAGGCCAGCGGCTGGTAGTAGCAGGCCTCGAAGTGCAGGCAGTTCACGTGTTCGACGGCGCCCCAGTAGCGGCCCCACGCGGCGCTGCGCTCGTGGTCCACCGCGACGAGCGACGCGGCCACCGGCTCGCCTTCGCCCCCGCCATGGCTGCCATCGCCGCCCGCGGCGCCGCGCCGCGCGACGAACATCACCCAGTGCTCGGGCATGTCGCGCGCCATGCGATCGAAGAAGTCGCGCGTGAGGTAGGGCGCGTTGTGGTGCTGCGCGTAGGTGTTGGCGTAGCAGCGGTAGAAGAAGTCCCACAGCGCAGCCGTGATGCCCGTGCCTTCGTGCACCGTGAAGCCGATGCCCTGCTCGGCGACGCGGCGCCGCTCCTGCTGGATCTTCTTGCGCTTGTCGCGCTGCATGCGTGCCAGCAGCTCGGTGAAATCGGCCACCGGGTCGGCCGGATCCTGCGTCCAATGGAACTGCACGCCGCGGCGGATCATCCAGCCGGCGCGGTCGAGCGCGGCCTCGTCGTCGTCGTCCACGAACAGCAGGTGCGCCGACGACAGCCGGCCCGCGTCGAGCACGGCGCCCACCGCGGCCACCAGGGCGTCGCGCGCCGCCGCGTCGCGCGCCAGCAGGCGGCTGCCGGGCACGGGCGTGAACGGCACCGCGCCCAGCAGCTTGGGGTAGTAGCGCAGGCCGTGGCGGCGGTAGGCGTCGGCCCAGGCGAAATCGAAGACGTATTCGCCGTACGAGTGGCTCTTGAGGTACAGCGCCGTGGCCGCGGCCAGCGCGCCGCTCGCGTCGTGCAGGGTCAGGAACTGCGGCGCCCAGCCGGTGTCGGGCACCGCGCTGGCCGACGCATGCAGCGCCGCCAGATAGGCATGGCGCATGAACGGCGTGGGCTGCGCCTGGCGCGCCAGCAGCGCGTCCCACTGCGGGCCGTCGATGGCAGCGGGGTCGGCGTGGACCCGGATGGAATAATCGTGACCGTTGTTCTGCAAGCGTTGCCCGTCGTTCAGAAAGCCGCACCGTGAAAGCCGCCATCGCGCAGATCAACGCCACCGTCGGTGACCTGGCGGGCAACGCGGGCCGCATCGCCGAGGCCGCGCGCCGCGCGCATGCACAGGGTGCGCGGCTGATTCTGGCGCCCGAGCTGGCCTTGTGCGGCTACCCGCCCGAAGACCTGCTGATGCGCCCGGCCTTCATGAAGGCCTGCGCCGCCCAGCTGCAGGCGCTGGCCGACGAGCTGGCCGGCTGCGAGGGCCTGCACCTGGTGGTGGGCCACCCGCACGAGTTCGACGACGCCACCGGCCTGCGCGAGAAATCGGTGACAGTGCACCAGCGCTTCAACGCCGCCTCGGTGCTGGCCGGCGGGCGCGTGATCGCCACCTACTGCAAGCGCGAGCTGCCCAACTACCAGGTGTTCGACGAGCGGCGCTACTTCACCTCGGGCCGCGATGCCGGGCAGGGCGCGGTCGTGTTCGAGGTCGAGGGCCGCAAGGTGGGGCTGCTGATCTGCGAGGACGCCTGGTTCGACGAGCCGGCGCGCATCACTTGCGAAGCCGGCGCCGAGCTGCTGTGCGTGCTCAACGCCTCGCCGTTCCACCTGGACAAGGCCGGCGAGCGCGAGGCGCGCATGGCCGAGCGGGCGCGTGCGTGCGGCAAGCCGCTGCTGTATTCGCACCTGGTGGGCGGGCAGGACGAGGTGGTCTTCGACGGCGCGTCGTTCGCGCTCGACGCCCAGGGCCGCGTCACCGCGCGCGCGGCGTCGTTCGACGACGCGCTGCTGATGCTGGAGCTGGGCGCCGACGGCGCGCCGCGCGGCGAGATCGCGCCGCTGCTGCCGCTCGAAGCGCAGGCCTGGGCCGCGCTGGTGGTGGGCGTGCGCGACTACCTCGGCAAGAACGGCTTTCCGGGCGCGATCATCGGCCTGTCGGGCGGCGTCGATTCGGCGCTGGTGCTGGCGATCGCCGTCGACGCGCTCGGCGCCGACAAGGTGCGCGCGGTGATGATGCCTTCGCGCTACACCGCCGACATCTCGTGGCGCGACGCGCGCGACATGGCGGCGAGGCTGGGCGTGCGCTACGACGAGATCGACATCGTGCCCATGTTCGACACCTTCCGCACCGCGCTGGCGCCGCAGTTCGAAGGCCGGGCCGAGGACGCGACCGAGGAGAACCTGCAGGCGCGCATCCGCGGCACCCTGCTGATGGCGCTGTCGAACAAGACGGGTTCGATCGTGCTGACCACCGGCAACAAAAGCGAGATGGCCACCGGCTACTGCACGCTCTACGGCGACATGGCCGGTGGTTTCGCCGTCATCAAGGACGTGGCCAAGACGCTGGTGTACCGGCTGTGCGCGTGGAAGAACGCCCAGCCCAACCGGCTGGCCGACGGCAGCACCGGGCCGGTCATCCCCGAGCGCATCCTGACGCGGCCGCCGTCGGCCGAGCTCAAGGCCGACCAGACCGACCAGGACAGCCTGCCGCCCTACGACGTGCTCGACGCCATCCTGGCGCGCTACATGGAAGACGACCAGGGCATCGAGGAGATCGTCGCCGCGGGCTACCCGCGGGCCGACGTCGAACTCGTCACGCGGCTCATCAAGCTCAACGAGTACAAGCGGCGCCAGGCGCCGGTGGGCATCCGCATCACCCACCGCGCCTTCGGCCGCGACTGGCGCTACCCCATCACGTCGAAGTTCCGTGCTTAAATCGCCGCAACCCTTTCCATTGCCAGCGTCGGAGCCGTCATGAAGCAGATCACCGCCATCATCAAGCCCTTCAAGCTCGAAGAGGTGCGTGAGGCGCTGGGCGAGGTCGGCGTCTCGGGTCTGACCGTCACCGAGGTCAAGGGCTTCGGCCGTCAGAAGGGCCACACCGAGCTGTACCGCGGCGCCGAGTACGTGGTCGACTTCCTGCCCAAGGTCAAGGTCGAGGTGGTGGTCAAGGAAGCCGACGTCGAGCGCTGCATCGAGGCCATCGTCAAGGCCGCCAAGACCGGCAAGATCGGCGACGGCAAGATCTTCGTCACCTCGGTCGAGCAGGTGGTGCGCATCCGCACCGGCGAGACCGACGAAGCCGCGGTCTGAGGCGGCCGAGGCTGCTCGCCGCAGCGGTTCAGATCTTCGAGTAGTCGTCCGGCGCGCTGCCGGCGGCCTGCCGGCGCACCAGCCGGTGCAGCAGCGCGACCGGATCGGCGTCGACCTCGATCACCGACAGCTGCGCGTCCGACAGGAAGCCCTGAGCCACCGTGTGGCGCATGAAGGCCAGCAGGCCGTCGTAGAAGCCGCCGGTGTTGACCAGGCCGATCGGCTGGTCGTGGTAGCCCAGCTGGCGCCAGGTCCACACCTCGTAGAGCTCCTCAAGCGTGCCGATGCCACCGGGCAGGGCGATGAAGGCGTCGGCACGCTCGGCCATCATCTGCTTGCGCAGGTGCATGGTGGGCACCACGTGCAGCTCGTGCAGGCCGCGGTGGCCCACCTCGCGCTGCTGCAGCGATTCGGGAATCACGCCGACCACGCGTCCGCCCGCGGCGATCGTGGCGTCGGCCACCTCGCCCATCAGCCCGACCTTGCCGCCGCCGTACACCAGCTGCCAGCCCGCCTGGCCGATGGCACTGCCGAGCGCCCGGGCGGCCTCGGCGTAGGCGGGGTCGACGCCATGGCGCGAGCCGCAGTAGACGGCGATGGACGGGACGGGTGTCGTGTCGGTCGGAAGAATCATGGGGCGTGGGTGGCGTCGCCACCGGCACGGCGCCGCGCCGGGGTCCACGTGACGAGTCGCGTGCCACAGGCGGCGTCGTGCCAGAACTGGCGGTCGGGATGCAGCCAGGCGAGCATCGCATAGCCCAGCACGCCCACCGTCAGCGCGGCGGCCGCCGCCCAGCCGCTCTCCAGGCCAGCGAACTTCAGCGCCAGCAGCGCCGGCACGAACCACAGCCAGGCCAGCACGTAGCGGCAGGCGGCGCGCAAGCGGGTGAGCGGCGCCCCGCTGGCGGTGACGACGCGGATGTGCCAGGTGACCATCGCCAGCGTCTGGCCGCTCTTGGTCCAGAAGGTGACGAAGTAGACGCCGAGCACGACGAACAGGAACACCTGAAGGCCCGTCTGGCCGGCGAGGGCGTGGCGCTGGTTGGTGACGGCGCCATAGACCAGCCCGGCGAGCATGACCACGCCGAACAGCAGCACGCCTTCGTAGAGGAAGCAGGCCAGGCGACGCCGCAGACCGGGCGTGGCCAGCGCGCCCGGCGCCTCGGCCGCCTCGGTCACGGGTTCTGCGCGGGGTCGGCCGACGCCGCGGCGGAGCGCACGGCCGCGCCTTGCGGGCCGCGCTTGGGCAGCAGCGTGGCCGGATCGACGTAACCCGGCTGGGCCGCGATCTTCGGCAGGCCGGCCTGGTGGTGCGGCGGCGGCTGCACCGGCTTGACGATGCTCGTGGTGGTGGCGCCCGGGCGCGCCTGCACCACGGTGGGCAGCACCGGGCGCTTGGCCGGCGCGGGCGTGGGCTCGACGATGTTGCGCTTGGCGCTGGTGGCCGCCAGGTCGGCCGCCGGCGCCCGCGCGTTCGCCGGGCCGGCCTCGGCGCGCGTGGGCGCCGCGGCGGGGCGGGCGCGCTGCGCCAGGGTTTTGCGCTGCTCTTCGGGCAGCGCCTGATAGGCCTGCCAGCGCGCCTGTCGTTCCTCGGCCGGTAGCTGGCGCGCTTCCTGGAACTGCAGCCGCGCGCGCGTGCGCTCGGCCGGCGTCAGGCGCGCCCAGTCGGCCATGCGCTGCTGCACGCGCGTGCGCTCGTCGGCCGGCATGGTGGGGAAGCGCGCCGCCACCTCGAGCCACTTCTGCTTGCGCTGCTCGTCGATGCTCGCCCAGTCGCGCTGCAGCGGCGCCAGCGCCTGGCGCTGCGCCGGCGTCAGCGACGCCCACGACGGCCCGCCGGCCGGCTCGGCCGCCCAGGCCGACACCGCCAGCACGGCGGTGGCGACGAGCGCGGTGGCCAGCAGGCGCATCACTGCGGCGGAGCCGAACGCAGGAACTCGGCGAAACCGGGGTCGCCGTAGGCGTCCGGCGGCAGCTGGTCGGCCAGCAGCTGGGCGTCGATCTCGGCGGCGGCCAGCACCTGCTCGCGCGTGGACCACTGGTCGATCGCGACCAGCCCCGACACCAGCAGCACCAACGGCAGCAGCGACGCCAGCCGTTGCCACCACGGCGCGCCGTCGGCCAGCAGGCCCAGGCCGCCGGAGCTGACGCCGATGACGGCCGGTGCCGCAGCCGGTGCCTCGGCCAGGCGGCGCCGTTCGCGGGCGCGTGCCACGGCCTGCTCGCGCGCGAAGCGCAGGCGCTCGGACACGTCGTGGGGCAGGGCCTCGGCGCGCACCGTCAGCATGGCGGCCAGGCGCGCCGACAGCCGCGGTTCGGCGGCCTGCAGCGCGGCCTTGATCGCAGCCGGATTCTGGTGTGTGCTCATCGTGCGATTCCCTTGGCTCGAAGGGCTTTCGCCAGCGCATGCACTGCCCGGGAGCAATGCGTCTTGACGCTGCCCTCCGAACAACCCATGACCGCCGCGGTCTCGGCCACGTCGAACTCCTCCCAGTAACGAAGCAGAAACGCTTCCCGTTGACGGGTCGGCAATTCTGCAACTTCGGTGTCGATGAGTTGCAGGATCTGTGCCCGCGACACCGCGTCGGCCGCGCTTTCGGTGCCCAGCGTGTCCTCGAGCGCGTGCAGAGTCTCCAGCAGGTCGAAGTCGCCGTCATCGTCCGAAGTCTCGAAATCGGACAGGTTCTGCATGACGGCGCCGCGCACCTTCTCGCGCCTGAACCAGTCCATGGTGGCGTTCGACAGGATGCGCTGGAAGACCAGCGGCAGTTCGGCAGCGGGGCGGTCGCCGTACTTCTCGGCCAGCCGGATCATCGCGTCCTGCACGATGTCCAGCGCAGCGTCGTCGCTGCGGACCGCATACACCGTGCGCTTGAAGGCGCGCTTCTCGACGCTCTTGAGGAAGTCGGAGAGTTCTTTGTCGGTGGCCAACGCGGTGGGGACGTCTGCTCGGCGATGCCGTTGGAGGTGGCCCGGTTCGGCCGCGCGGGATTATGTCATCGGGCCTTTCGACCGCCTCCGGCGTCGCCGGCGACCCCGCCCGAACCGGTGCCGCGGGTATGATGCTGCTTCGCACAACGTTCTTTTCCGGGTCGAGCCCGGCTGTCCGACAGGGACGGCGAGCCTTCAACCCGCGCAGGTACCGAGTCCGCCTCACGAGGGCGAGAGGAGGTGCACCGATGGATTTTCGTCAGAGAAAACCTCAGAGGTTCAACATGGACATGTCTGCCGCGGAAGCGAAGCGTGCCCCCGTCGTCGACGGTCGCGCCCAGGCTTCATCCCCATCCACCGACGCCGGCGAGAACCGCGAGCCCAACGGCTCCGAGATCCTGGTGCGCTGCCTGCAGGCCGAGGGCGTCAAGTTCCTCTGGGGCTATCCGGGCGGCGCGGTGCTCTACATCTACGACGCGCTCTACAAGCAGGGCTCGATCGAGCACGTGCTGGTGCGCCACGAGCAGGCCGCCGTGCACGCCGCCGACGGCTACGCGCGCGCCACCGGCGAGGTGGGCGTGGCGCTGGTGACCAGCGGGCCGGGCGTGACCAACGCGGTCACCGGCATCGCCACCGCGTACATGGACTCGATCCCGATGGTGATCATCACCGGCCAGGTGCCCACGCCGGCGATCGGGCTCGATGCCTTCCAGGAGTGCGACACGGTGGGCATCACGCGGCCCATCGTCAAGCACAACTTCCTGGTCAAGGACGTGCGCGACCTGGCGCTCACGATCAAGAAGGCCTTCCACATCGCCCGCACCGGCCGCCCCGGGCCGGTGGTGGTGGACATCCCCAAGGACGTGTCGCTCAAGACCGCGCCCTTCGTGTATCCCGACAAGGTCGAGATGCGCAGCTACAACCCGGTCAAGCGCGGCCACGGCGGCCAGATCCGCAAGGCCGTGAGCCTCCTGCTGCAAGCGAAGCGGCCCTACATCTACACCGGCGGCGGCGTGATCCTGGGCAACGCCAGCGCCGAGTTGCGCGAGCTGGCCGAGCTGCTGGGCTTCCCCTGCACCAACACCCTGATGGGCCTGGGCGCCATCCCGGCCAGCGACCCCAAGTTCCTGGGCATGCTGGGCATGCACGGCACCTACGAGGCCAACATGACGATGCAGCACTGCGACGTGCTGCTGGCCGTGGGCGCGCGCTTCGACGACCGCGTCATCGGCAACCCCAAGCATTTCGCCTCGGTCGAGCGCAAGATCATCCACGTCGACATCGACCCCTCCTCGATCAGCAAGCGCGTCAAGGTCGACATCCCCATCGTCGGCGACGTCAAGGAAGTGCTGATCGAGCTCATCGCGCAGATCAAGGAAGCGCAGGCCAGGCCCGACGCGGCGGCGATCAACGCCTGGTGGAGCCAGGTCAACCAGTGGCGCAAGCGCGAGTGCCTGGCCTACCGGCCCAGCACGGAGGTCATCAAGCCGCAGATGGTGGTGGAGACGCTGTGGAAGCTGACGCGCGAACGTGACACCTACGTCACCAGCGACGTCGGCCAGCACCAGATGTGGGCGGCGCAGTTCTACCGCTTCGAGGAGCCGCGGCGCTGGATCAACAGCGGCGGGCTGGGCACCATGGGCGTGGGCCTGCCCTACGCCATGGGCATCAAGCTGGCCAAGCCGGATTCGGACGTGTTCTGCATCACCGGCGAAGGCTCGATCCAGATGTGCATCCAGGAGCTGTCGACCTGCCTGCAGTACAAGACGCCGGTCAAGATCGTCAGCCTGAACAACCGCTACCTGGGCATGGTGCGGCAGTGGCAGCAGCTGGACTACGGCGGCCGCTACTCGCACAGCTACATGGACGCGCTGCCCGACTTCGTCAAGCTGGCCGAGGCCTACGGCCACGTCGGCCTGCTGGTCGAGAAGCCGGCCGACGTGGAGCCGGCGCTGAAGGAAGCCATCCGCCTCAAGGACCGCACGGTGTTCCTCGACGTGCGCACCGACCCCACCGAGAACGTGTGGCCGATGGTGCAGGCCGGCAAGGGCATCACCGAGATGCTGCTCGGGTCGGAAGACCTCTGAGCGCGCGACGCCGGCGGCCGCGGCCGGCCGGCGCCGGCGCCCCTTGCCTGAATCTCCAGACCGTTCCGCCGCCGGCCCGCCAAGGCCGGCACCTTCCGCCAACCTCGAATTCGCGTGGCCAAGGGCCCGGGGTTACCGCCCCGACGTCTGAAGAGCGCGCCAGGAAACGAGACCTGACATGAAACACATCATCGCGGTGCTGCTCGAGAACGAGCCGGGCGCCTTGTCGCGCGTCGTCGCGCTGTTCTCGGCGCGTGGCTACAACATCGAGAGCCTGACCGTCGCGCCCACCGAGGACGCGTCGCTGTCGCGCATGACCATCGTCACCACCGGCAGCGACGAGGTCATCGAGCAGATCACCAAGCACCTGAACCGCCTGATCGAGGTGGTGAAGGTGGTCGACCTCACCGAAGCCCAGCACACCGAGCGCGAACTGATGCTCGTGAAGGTGCGCGCCGTCGGCAAGGAGCGCGAGGAGATGAAGCGCACCGCCGACATCTTCCGCGGCCGCATCATCGACGTCACCGAGAAGAGCTACACCATCGAGCTCACCGGCGATTCGGCCAAGCTCGACGCGTTCCTGCAGGCGATCGACCGCACCGCCATCCTCGAGACGGTGCGCACCGGCGCTTCCGGCATCGGCCGCGGCGAGCGCATCCTGCGCGTCTAGGCGCGCCTCGGTCCCCTTTCTTCCCGCTGTCCCCCTCGGTCCCCCACTGCCCGCTGCCCGGGCGCATCACGGTTTTTTCCACGGAGCACCCATGAAGGTCTACTACGACAAGGACGCCGACCTGAGCCTCATCAAGGGCAAGAACGTCACCATCATCGGCTACGGCTCGCAAGGCCACGCCCACGCCCAGAACCTCAACGACAGCGGCGTCAAAGTCACGGTCGGCCTGCGCCGCGGCGGCGCCAGCTGGGCCAAGGTGGAGAAGGCCGGCCTGCGCGTGGCCGAGGTGGCCGACGCGGTGAAGGAAGCCGACGTGGTGATGATCCTGCTGCCCGACGAGCAGATCGGCGCCGTGTACAAGAACGACGTCGAACCGCACATCCGCCGCGGCGCGAGCCTGGCCTTCGCGCACGGCTTCAACGTGCACTACGGCCAGGTGGTGCCGCGCGACGACCTCGACGTGTGGATGGTGGCGCCCAAGGCCCCGGGCCACACGGTGCGCAACACCTACACCCAGGGCGGTGGCGTGCCGCACCTGATCGCCGTGCACGCCGACAAGAGCGGCAAGGCGCGCGACCTGGCGCTCAGCTACGCCGTGGCCAACGGCGGCGGCAAGGCCGGCATCATCGAGACCAACTTCCGCGAGGAGACCGAGACCGACCTGTTCGGCGAGCAGGCCGTCCTCTGCGGCGGCACGGTCGAGCTGATCAAGGCCGGCTACGAGACGCTGGTCGAGGCAGGGTACGCGCCGGAGATGGCGTACTTCGAGTGCCTGCACGAGCTCAAGCTGATCGTCGACCTCATCTACGAGGGCGGCATCGCCAACATGAACTACTCGATCAGCAACAACGCCGAGTACGGCGAGTACGTGACGGGCCCGAAGATCGTCACCGACGACACCAAGCAGGCGATGAAGCAGGTGCTGCGCGACATCCAGACCGGCGAGTACGCCAAGAGCTTCATCCTCGAGAACCGCGCCGGCGCGCCGACGCTGATGAGCCGGCGCCGCCTGACCTCGGAGCATTCGATCGAAGTCGTGGGCGAGAAGCTGCGCGCGATGATGCCCTGGATCAAGGCCAACAAGCTGGTCGACAAGAGCCGCAACTGACGCGTCCGGCGCCCGCGCGCCGCATGGGTTCGAGGCCGCCTCCGGGCGGCCTCGGCGCTTCATGATGTTTCGGTATCCTCGCCGCCCACCATGACCGACGACCACGAGCATCCGCCAGAGGTGCCGCGCCCGCGCCGCAAGGGCATCTACGTGCTGCCCAACAGCATCACGCTGGGGGCGCTGTTCGCCAGCTTCTACGCCATCGTCATGGCGATGAACAACGCCTTCGAGGCGGCGGCCATCGCCGTGTTCTGCGCCGCGGTGCTCGACAGCCTGGACGGCCGCGTCGCGCGCATGACCAACTCGCAGAGCGCCTTCGGCGAGCAGATGGACAGCCTGGCCGACATGGTGAGCTTCGGTGCGGCGCCGGCACTCATCGTCTACGAGTGGGCGCTGAAAGGGCTGGGGCGCTGGGGCTGGCTGCCGGCCTTCGTCTACATCGCCGGCGCCGCGCTGCGCCTGGCGCGCTTCAACACCAACATCGGCATCGTCGACAAGCGCTTCTTCCAGGGCCTGCCGAGCCCGGCAGCTGCGGCGCTGGTCGTCGGGCTGATCTGGGTGATGGACCACTACGGCTTCAAGGAGGCGCACCGCATCCCGTGGCTGGCGTGGACGGCCTTCGGCGTGACGCTCTACGCCGGGCTCACCATGGTGACCAACGCGCCGTTCTACAGCTTCAAGGTCGTGGGCGCGAAGCAGACCGTGCCGTTCGCCAGCATCATGGCCATCGCGCTCGGCATCGGCCTCATCAGCCAGAACCCGCCGCTGGCGCTGTTCGTGCTGTTCTGCGTCTACGGCGTCTCGGGCTACGTCGTCTACCTGTGGCGACGCTGGCAGGGGCGGCCGGTGAGCGTGATCGCGATCTCCACCGACGACCCCGACGAAAAGGGGCTGCATCAGTAGTCTTTCGTACGGCGTCGGCAGGAGCCCGCTGCTATAGTGCACCGCATGTCGCCGATCGGCCGCCTCACCCTCATCGCGCTAGCCCTGCTAGGAGCCTTGCGGGTGCGCTGATCGTCGTTCCACCTCCTTCCCCGATCAACGGCCCGCCCAGCGCAACGCAGCGGGCCGTTGTTCTTCGTGTGTGCACCCGAGCTGCTTGCGAACCTTCCCCACGCGAAAGGCCAAGCCATGACCGACAAGCTCATCATCTTCGACACCACCTTGCGCGACGGCGAGCAGTCGCCCGGCGCTTCGATGACGCGCGACGAGAAGCTGCGCATCGCGCGCCAGCTCGAGCGGCTGAAGGTGGACGTCATCGAAGCCGGCTTCGCCGCGTCGAGCAACGGTGACTTCGAGGCGGTCAAGGCCATCGCCGACGCCATCCGCGAGTCGACGGTGTGCTCGCTGGCGCGGGCCAACGACCGCGACATCTCGCGCGCCGCCGAGGCGCTCGAAGGCGCGGCGCGCGCGCGCATCCACACCTTCATCGCCACCAGTGCGCTGCACATGGAGAAGAAGCTGCGCATGACGCCCGAGCAGGTGCACGAGCAGGCGAAGCAGGCGGTGCGCTTCGCGCGCAACCTGTGCGCCGACGTGGAGTTCTCGCCCGAGGACGGCTACCGCAGCGACCCCGATTTCCTCTGCCGCGTGCTCGAGACCGCCATCGCCGAAGGCGCAACCACGATCAACATCCCCGACACGGTGGGCTACGCCGTGCCCGAGCTGTTCGGCCACTTCATCCGCATGCTGCGCGAGCGCATCCCGAACAGCGACAAGGCGGTGTGGAGCGTGCACTGCCACAACGACCTGGGGCTGGCCGTGGCCAACTCGCTGGCCGGCGTGAAGCAGGGCGGGGCGCGCCAGATCGAGTGCACCATCAACGGCCTGGGCGAGCGCGCCGGCAACTGCAGCCTGGAAGAGGTGGTGATGGCGGTGCGCACGCGGCGCGACTACTTCGGCCTGACGCTCGGCATCGACACCTCGCAGATCGTGCCGGCCAGCCGCATGGTCAGCCAGACCACCGGATTCGTCGTCCAGCCGAACAAGGCCGTGGTCGGTGCCAACGCCTTCGCCCACGCCAGCGGCATCCACCAGGACGGCGTGCTGAAGGCGCGCGACACCTACGAGATCATGCGTGCCGAGGACGTGGGCTGGGCCGCCAACAAGATCGTGCTGGGCAAGCTCTCGGGCCGCAACGCCTTCAAGCAGCGGCTGCAGGAGCTGGGCATCGGGCTCGACAGCGAAGCCGAGGTCAACGCCGCCTTCGCGCGCTTCAAGGACCTGGCCGACCGCAAGGCCGACATCTACGACGAGGACATCATCGCCCTGGTCGGCGACGAGAGCGTCACGCCCGAGCGCGAGCACTACCGCCTGGTGTCGCTGGCCCAGCGCAGCGAGATGGGCGAGCGGCCGCACGCGCGGGTGACGTTCGCCGTGGGCGAGGTGGAGCACACGGCCGAGAGCGACGGCAACGGCCCGGTCGACGCCAGCCTCAAGGCGATCGAGTCGCAGGTGCGAAGTGGCGCCGAAATGCTGCTGTATTCGGTCAATGCCATCACCTCGGGCAGCACAGAATCCCAGGGCGAGGTCACCGTCCGCCTCCAGCACGGCGGCCGCGTGGTCAACGGCGTGGGGGCGGATCCGGACATCGTCGTCGCCTCTGCCAAGGCCTACCTGGGCGCGCTGAACAAGCTGCACAGCAAGGCCGAGCGGGTCGCCGCCCAGGGCTGAGCCGGGCGACAGGCATCCCGGGGGGCTCGCGCCGGCGGGCCCTCCAGGGGCCGGGGTGCCGCTCCGAAATCGCTGTTTTCGGAGCACTTGAGGAAAAACGCGCAAGCGCTTGATCTTGTGCATGTTTTCATCGCGGCCTACACTGGCGGCCGCTAGGGCGAGGTGTGCAGTGCGACAGCTGATGCGAGACAAGATGCGATGGGTGCTGGCGCTGGCCGCCGCCGTGGCGCTGGCCGCCGTGCCCGCCAGCGCGGTCCACGCCGCCGGCAAGGGCAACAAGGCCAAGCCAGCGAAAGAAAGCCGGGCCGCCAAGCCCGGCAAGCGCACGGCCAAGAAGCACGTGGCATCGCCACGGAAGTCGGTGGCGTACGTGGCGCCGGCGCGCCCGTCGTTCGGCCAGATCTACGGCCTGCACCGCACTGAGGACGATCTGGCGCTCAAGTCGAGCGTCGCCTACGTCATCGACCAGGACACCGACGAGGTCCTGTTCAGCAAGAACCCGCAGGCGGTGCTGCCCATCGCCTCCATCACCAAGCTCATGACCGCGCTGGTGGTGACCGAAGCCGCCTTGCCGCTCGACGAGGTGCTCACCGTCACGCAGGACGACGTCGCCGCCACCAGCGGCAGCAGCTCGCGCCTCAAGCCCGGCACCCAGCTGACGCGCGGCGAGATGCTGCACCTGGCGCTGATGTCCAGCGAGAACCGCGCCGCGCACGTGCTCGGCCGCACCTACCCGGGCGGCATCTCGGCCTTCATCCCGGCCATGAACCACAAGGCCGTGGCGCTCGGCATGCGCGACACCCGGTACGTCGAGCCGACGGGCCTGTCGGCCGATAACCAGTCGTCGGCCAAGGACCTGGCGCGTCTGGTCAAGGCGGCGTTCGAACATCCCATCCTGCGCGACTTCTCCACCTCGCCCGAGGCGATGGTGCCGGTCGGTTCGCGCCAGGTGCGCTTCGGCAACACCAACGGCCTCGTGCGCAACCCCGAGTGGGAGATCGGCCTGCAGAAGACCGGCTACATCGCCGCGGCCGGCCGCTGCGTGGTGATGCAGGCGCAGCTGGCCGGGCGCAAGCTCATCATGGTGCTGCTCGATTCGGCCGGCAAGTACTCGCGCATCGGCGACGCCGAGCGCATCCGCAAGTGGCTCGCCGATTCGCCGCTGATGCCCGACGCGCTGCGCGCGCCGTCGCTGCGTCCCGCCAGCGCCTCGGGCACGATCGAGGCGGCCGGCTCGTTCAAGGCGCTCGCCGGCGGGTCGTCGCAGCCGGGGCCGGTCAACGTGCCGGTGCTGTCACCCCAGGTGCTGGGCAGCGACGTCTCGGTTCAGGCCCGATAACCCAGCGCCTGCGAGATCTGCGCCGCCGTCGCCTTGACGCGGTCGAGCCAGGCTTCTTCCAGCCGGTCCGCGGGTGCGGAGATCGACAGCCCCGCGAGCAGCTTGCCCTGGTCGTCGAAGACGCCGGCGGCCATGCAGCGCACGCCCAGCTCCAGTTCCTCGTCGTCGCGCGCGATGCCGGTCGAGCGCACCGCCGACAGCTCGCGCTCGAGGCGCGTCAGGTCGGTGATGCTGTTGCGCGTGTGGCCGGTGAGCCCGGTGCGCGTGGCATAGGCGCGCACGCGCGTCGGGTCGTCGTGCGCCAGGAACAGCTTGCCCACCGACGTCAGGTGCAGCGGCGCTCGCCCGCCGATGGCCCGCACGACCTGCATGCCCGAGCGTTCGCTGTACGTGCGCTCGATGTAGACGATCTCGTCGCCCTGGCGCATCGACAGGTTCACCGGCTGGTGGGTCAGCTTGTGCAGCTCGCGCATCGGCCCCACCGCGGCGTCGCGCACGTCCAGCCGCGCCTTCACCAGGTTGCCGAGTTCGAGCAGGCGCATGCCCAGGCGGTAGGTGCCGGCCTGGGGACGATCGACGAAGCGGCCGATTGCCAGGTCGTTCAGGATGCGGTGCGCGGTGGACGGGTGCAGGCCGGTCTTCTCGCTGATCTCCTTCAGCGACACGGGGTCGGGCTGGGCGGCCAGCGTGTCGAGCAAGGCGAAGCTGCGCTCCAGCACCTGGATCGTGGGCGTGTCTTTGCGGCTCATGGGGCGTGGCAGGCGGCGGGGATGGGGCGATGAAGCCCCCGTGGCGATCTTGCATTGTGCAACGCGCCCTTGCATGCCGGCATGCGGTGGGTGCCGCGTGTGTCGCACTGGCGACCGTGTCCGCGGCGCTTCAGGCGGCTAACGCGGCGCCCGCGGGGGCATCGGCGGCATCGCCGGCATCGGCGGCCGCCCCGGACGCGGATTCTCAGCCCGACCGCCTGGCGCAGCCGTTCCGCTCGGCGCCCATCCCCCGCCTGCAAGGCCGCCTCACTGCCGCCGACCTGGGGCTCGTGATCAACAGCGCCGATCCGGCCTCGGTGGCGCTGGGTGAGCACTACGCGCGCCGGCGGGGGCTCAGGCCCGAACAGGTGCTGCGCGTCGAGCTGCCGATCAAGCCGCAGCTCGACCGGCACGAGTTCGCCGCGCTCGCCTCGGCCATCGACGCCCACTTCGGTCCGCAGACGCAAGCGCTGGCCTTGGCCTGGACGGCGCCGTACCGCGTCGAGTGCAACGCCATCACCGCGGCGCTGACGCTGGGCTTCGACGCCGAGGTCTGCGCCCGGACCTGCGCGCCCAGCCGGCCTTCGCGCTACTTCAACAGCGCGTCGCACCGGCCGTTCACCGATCTCGGCCTGCGCCCGACGATGCTGATCGCCGCCCGCACGCCGGAGCAGGCACTGGCGCTGGTGGACCGCGGCGTGGCCGCCGACCACGGCCTGCTGCGCCGCGGGCGGCCGGCGGTGCAGGCGCTGCTGCTGACGAGCGACGACGCGGCACGGCGCGTGCGCCAGGCGCTGTATCCCCCGCCAGGCGTGGTGCGTGGCGCGGGCGTCGCATTGCGCGTCGTGCCGCCAGCCGAACTGCCGGGCGCGACCGGGTTGCTGCTGGCCCAGGCCGGCAGCGTGCGTGTCGCGCTCGAACCGGCGCCGCACTGGGTGCCCGGCGGGCTGGGGGACCACCTCACGTCGGCCGGCGGCGACCTGCTCGGCCAGCACGGCCAGGGCACGGTCTTCGACTGGATCGCCTCGGGCGCCACCGCCAGCCACGGCGCGGTCAGCGAGCCGTGCAACCACCTGCAGAAGTTTCCCCACCCGCAGCTGCTGCTGGGCCACTACCTGCAGGGCGCGACCGCCATCGAGGCCTACTGGAAGAGCGTCGCCTGGCCGCAGCAAAGCCTGTTCGTCGGCGAGCCGCTGGCAGCCCCGTTCGCGCCGCCGGTGCGTGCGCCATCGGCGCGAGGTGCGGCGCCGTCGGCGGTGCCTTCCGCGCCGGCCCTGTCGCTCCCGCCCGTGACGGCCGGGCCCTTCGCATTCCCACCGCCACCGCCACCACCACCACCGGCATCACCAGCCTCGGCGTCGCAGGCGTCAACGCCGCCGCAGCCCCGGTAGCTCGCGTGCCAACCGCACGGCAGCGGCTTCGCCCGCGCGGACGGCGCCTTCCAGCGTCGCCGGGTACGGGCCTTCGACGTAGTCGCCCGCGGCATGCAGCCCCAGGGCGATCGCGCCCGAGGGGCGGCCCAGCGCGGGGGTGCAGCGGAAGGTGGCGCGCTTCTCTGCCAGGACCCGGATCAGCTGGGGCGGCTGCGGCCACGTGCCCGTGGCGAAGTCGCGCCCGGCCTGGTGCAGCACGGCCTGCGCCGTCGCGTCGAGCCCCGCGTCCACCCAGCGCCTCGCGCCGCTGATCACGAAGGCGAACACGCCCGGTGCGCCGCCGATGCGGCCGTGGTCGAACGCGAACTGCGCCGGCGCATCGGGGCCTTCGACCAGCGCCGTCATCGGCGCGGGGAGACGGGCGCCCGGGCAGCGCAGCAGCACGGTGACGATCGGCTCGTAGCGCAAGGCCGCGGCTTGCGCTGCCCAGGCCGGGGCGTGCGGTTCGGCCAGGCGTGCGGCCTCGCCGGCGCTGCAGGCGAGCACGACGCCATCGAAGGTGTCGCCGTCGACGCGCCAGGCCCCCGCGCCGATGCGCGCGAGGTCGTGCACGCGTCGCCCCGCCTGCAGCTCCGCACCGCGCGCGCGCAGCCAGGCTTCGGCCGGACGCGGCAGCAGCGCGCCCAGCGACATGCGGGGCAGCAGCAGGTCGGCGCTGCCGCGGCCGCCGAACAGCGCGTCGCGCAGCACGCGCAGCAGCACGGCGGCGCTTGCTTCGCGGGCCGGCGTGTTCAGCGCCGCCACGCACAGCGGGTCGATCAGCAGCTGGCGCACGCGCGGCGGCAGGCCGGCGCACAGGGCGTCGACGCTCAGCGCGGGGTCGCAGCGGAACCCCATAGCGGCCCAGCGCGCCGCCGCGACGAGCAGCGCCAGCCGGTCGCGCGCCGTCCAGCCGCGCGCGCCCAGCACGGCCCGGCCGAAGCCCAGCCACGGCGGGCCGGGCGGCATGCGCAACCCTCGTCCGTCGGGGTAGCGCAGCTCGAGCGGCCGGCGGTCGAACGCCGCCGTCACGTCGCTGCCGACGGTCGCCATCAGCGCCAGGCACCGCGCATACGCGCCGATGAGGATGTGCTGGCCGTTGTCGAGTGCCAGGCCGTCGATCACGACTTCGCGCGCGCGGCCGCCGAACTGCGGCGCCATCTCCATCAGCGTCACCGCGTGCCCGGCCTCCACGGCGCGCACCGCGGCCGCCAGGCCGGCCCAGCCGCCGCCGACGACGGCCAGCTTCATCGACGCGGGGTCACGCGCGGGTGCACGCCGTGGTCAGCGGCCGCGCAGGTGGGTGCGCGTGGCGATCCACAGCTTGCGCAGCGGCGTGAGCGAGGTGCGCTGGTGCAGCACCTGGAAGCCCTGGGCCTCGATCTCGCGCAGCAGCGTGCGGTAGATGTTGGCCATCATCAGCCCCGGCTTCTGCGCCTGGCGGTCGGCATCGGGCAGGAGCGCCAGCGCGTCGTCGTAGGTGGCGTGAGCGCGTGCGGCCTGGTGGCGCATCAGCGCCGTGAAGCGCTCGCTGTAGCCCCAGGGCGCCTCGCGCTTGAGCAGCTCGTGCGCCTTGACGTCGAAGCGCTGCAGCTCGTCCAGCGGGATGTACACGCGGCCGCGCCGGGCGTCGTCGCCCACGTCGCGGATGATGTTGGTGAGCTGCATCGCGCGGCCCAGCAGGTGGGCATAGGCGATCGTCTCGGGCCGGGTGCGGCCGAAGATGTTGGCCGCCACCTCGCCGACGATGCCGGCCACCAGGTGGCAGTAGCGCTCCAGCGCCGGCCAGTCGAGGAAGCGCGTCTGCTCGAGGTCGGTCTGGCAGCCGTCGATCACCGCGTCGAGGTGGCGGCGCTCGATGGCGAACGCGCTCGCCAGCGGCACCAGGGCCTGCATCACGGGGTGCGTCGGCGTGCCGGCGAAGGCCTGCGCCACCTCCTTGCGCCACCACGCCAGCTTGGTCGCGGCGACGTGCGGGTCGCTCACCTCGTCGACGACGTCGTCCACCTCGCGGCAGAAGGCGTAGAAGGCGGTGATGGCCGCCCGCCGCGGCGGCGGCAGGAACAGGAAGGCGTAGTAGAACGACGAGCCGCTGGCCGCGGCCTTGTCCTGCACGTACTGCTGCGGGGTGGTCGCGGCGGGCGTCGTCATCGGCCGCGATTGTGATCCGCCCGCATGCGCAGCGCGCGCCACAGCAACAGCGGCGCATCGGCGGCACCGACGGTGGGCCGATGCGACAGCGCGTTGAAGCCGCCGGCGGCGATTCGTTCGAGGATGCGCAGCCCGCCCTGCACGACGAGCCGCAGTTCCCAGCCCGCGCGCCCGGGCAGGCGCAGGGCCAGCGGCGCGCCGCGGTGCATCAGCTCGCCCGCCCATGCGCACAGGTCGCGCACGAGGGCCCGGGTGGCCGGCGTGTCGATGCGCCGCTCGAGGTCGGCGCGCACCAGGCCATGTGCCGCGAGGTCGGCGAGCGGCACGTAGTGGCGGCCGTGCGCCACGTCGCGCCCGAGGTCCTGCCAGAAGTTGATGAGCTGCAGCGCGCTGCAGATGGCGTCGCTCTCGGCCAGCGCGGCGACGTCGTCCACGCCGTAGAGGTGCAGCAGCAGCCGGCCCACGGGGTCCGCCGAGCGCCGGCAGTAGTCGAGCAGCGCAGCGCGGTCGGGGTAGGGCGGGTTGCGCACGTCCTGCTCGAAGGCGTCGAGCAGGGCGTGCAGCAGCGGCGCGGGCAGGGCGAAGGCGCGGGCCTGGCGCGCCAGCGGATCGAAGACGCGGGGCCAGCGGGTGCTCGGCGGCACGGAACCGGCGAGCGCGCGGTCGAGGTCGGCGCGGTACTCGGCCAGCAGCGCCAGGCGCGCCGCCGCGGGTGCGTCGCCTTCGTCGGCGATGTCGTCGGCGGTGCGCGCGAAGTGGTAGATGGCGACGATGGGCGGCCGCAGGCGCGGCGGACAGAGCACCGAGGCGACGGGGAAGTTCTCGTAGTGGTCGACGCTCATCGGGCGGCGATTGTCCTTGCCCCACGTTCGTGGGTCCGGCGATGACGCGCCAGGTCGTTGACAGCGCCGATCGCGCGTCGATACATTACTGACCGGTCAGTCAGTAACAAGAACGCCGGCCACCCGCACACGCGCGGGCCATCACGACCCGAGGCAACCCATGCAGCCTTCCCGACCCCTTCACGCCGTCCTGGCGCTGCTGGCCGCCGCCACGCTGGCCGCCTGCTCGCGCCCGGCGCCCGCCCCCGAGCCCATCCGTGCCGTGCGCACCCTCACCGTGGCGGCCGACAGCGCCGGCGGGGTGCACGAGTTCGCCGCCGAGGTCCGCGCCCGGACCGAATCCCGGCTGGGCTTCCGCGTCGGCGGCAAGCTCGTGGCACGGCCGGCCGAGGTGGGCCAGCAGGTCAAGGCCGGACAGGTGCTGGCGCGGCTGGACGGCACCGACCTGCAGCTCGGCCAGCAGGCCGCCGCCGCGGCCGCGCAGGCGGCGCAGACCCAGTACGAGCTGGCCGCCGCCGAGTTCAGGCGCTACAAGGAACTGCGCGACCAGGGCTTCATCAGCGCCTTCGAACTCGACCGGCGCGAGGCCACGCTCAAGGCGCAGAAGGCGCAGCTCGATCAGGCGCTGGCGCAGGCCGGCGTTCAGGGCAACCAGGCCGGCTACGCGGCGCTGACGGCCACGGCGTCCGGGGTGATCACGGCGGTGGACGCCGAGGTCGGCGCGGTGCTCGCCGCCGGCACGCCGGTCCTGCGCCTGGCGCACGACGGCCCGCGCGACGCCGTCTTCGCCGTGCCCGAGGACGGCGTGGCGCAGCTGCGCGCGCTGCAGGGCAAGCCGGGCGCGCTGCGCGTGCGTCCCTGGGGCCAGGGGCAGGCCCTGCTGCCGGCGACGGTGCGCGAGGTGGCGGCCGCAGCCGACCCGGCGACGCGCACCTTCCAGGTCAAGGCCGACATCGGCCAGGCGTCGCTGCCGCTCGGCCGCACGCTCACCGTGCTGCTCGACCAACCGCGCCGCGAAGGCGTCGCCAAGCTGCCGCTGGCGGCCGTGACGCAGCAGAAGGGCCAGACCGCGGTGTGGCTGCTGGACAAGCAGACCATGACCGTGAAGGTGCAGCCGGTGGTGGTGGGCGGCGCCGACGGCAACAGCGTGATCGTGTCGCACGGGCTGAGCCCCGGCCAGACGGTGGTGACCGCGGGCGTGCACGCGCTGTCGCCCGGCCAGAAGGTCAAGCTCTACGAGTCGGGCAACGGCCAGGGCCCTGCGGCCGTGGCCGGCGGCGCGGCGCGCGCCACCATGGGCGCCGGCGCCACGGCGGCCACCGCTGCGGCCGCCCCGCGCTGACGCCTTCCGAAAGCCCGCACATGACCCCTTCGGACCACGACGCCGGCGCCGCCGGCCCTGCGCAGCCGCGCGCCACGCCGCCCGCCGGCGCGCGCACGACGGACGTGCCCACCTCGCGCTTCAACATCTCGCGCTGGGCACTGGAGCACCCGGCGCTGACGCGCTACCTGATGGTGGTGCTGCTGGTGCTGGGCTTCGCGGCCTACTTCCAGCTCGGCCAGGACGAGGACCCGCCGTTCACCTTCCGGGCGATGGTGGTGCAGTCGTTCTGGCCCGGCGCCTCGGCGCTGCAGATGGCCGAGCAGGTCACCGACAAGATCGAGAAGGCGCTGCAGTCGGTGCCCAACGCCGCCGAGATCCGCAGCTACACCAAGCCCGGCGAGTCGCTCACCCTGCTGGAGCTGGCCGACTCGGCGCCGCCCAAGGACGTGGCGCAGACCTGGTACACGGTGCGCAAGGTGGTGGGCGACATGCGCCACACGCTGCCCGCCGGCGTCATCGGCCCGGTGTTCAACGACGACTTCGGCGACGTCTACGGTTCCATCTTCGCCCTGCACGCCGACGGCTTCAGCCGCGAGGAGATGCGGGTGCATGCCGAACGCATCCGCGCCGAGCTGCTGCGCGTGCCCGACGTGGCCAAGGTGGAGATCTTCGGCGCCCAGCCCGAGAAGCTGTTCGTCGAGATCTCGCAGAAGCGCCTGGCGCAGCTGGGGCTCGACTTCAACCAGGTCATCGGCCAGATCGGCGCCCAGAACGCCGTGGAAGGCGCCGGCGTGCTCAACGCCGGCAGCGAGAACCTGCAGGTGCGCGTCGCCGGCCAGTTCAACACGGTCGACGAGCTCAATCGCCTGCCCATCCGCGCGGTCAACCCGGCCACCGGCGTGGCCAGCCAGCTGCAGCTGCAGGACATCGCGGACGTGCGCCGCGAATACGCCGACCCGCCCGTGGTCAAGGTGCGCCACCAGGGGCGCGAGGTGATCGCGCTGGGCGTGTCGATGGCCAAAGGCGGCGACATCATCGCGCTGGGCCGGAACCTGCGCGCCGCGGCGGTGCGCATCCAGGCTGAGCTGCCGCTGGGCCTGACGGTGACGCAGGTGCAGGACCAGCCGGCCGCGGTGAGCCGCAGCGTCGGCGAGTTCGTGCGCGTGCTGATCGAGGCCATCGTCATCGTGCTGGCGGTCAGCTTCGTCAGCCTGGGGCTGCAGCGCAAGCCGGGCACGGGGCGCCTGGGCATCGACGTGCGGCCGGGGCTGGTGGTGGCCGTCACCATCCCGCTGGTGCTGGCGATCACCTTCGTGACGATGTTCTACTGGGGCGTCGGCCTGCACAAGATCAGCCTGGGCAGCCTGATCATCGCCTTGGGCCTGCTGGTCGACGACGCCATCATCGCGGTGGAGATGATGGTGCGCAAGCTCGAGGAGGGCTACGACCGCCTGCGTGCCGCCACCTTCGCCTACGACGTGACGGCCATGCCGATGCTCACCGGCACGCTCATCACGGCGGCCGGCTTCCTGCCCATCGGCCTGGCCAAGAGCGTGACCGGCGAATACACCTTCGCGATCTTCGCCGTCACCTCGGCGGCACTGGTCATCTCCTGGTTGGTGTCGGTGTACTTCGTGCCGTACCTCGGCGCGCGGCTGCTGCGCGTGCACCGCCAGGCGCCCACGGAAGGCGGCGAAGGGCCGCACGAACTCTTCGACACGCCGTTCTACAACCGCTTCCGCGCCCTGGTGGACTGGTGCGTGCGCCACCGCTGGATCACGATCGGCATCACCATCGCCACCTTCGTGCTCGGCATCGCCGGCATGGGCAAGGTCCAGCAGCAGTTCTTCCCCGATTCGAGCCGGCCGGAGCTGATCGTCGAGATGTGGCTGCCCGAAGGCAGCACCATCCAACAAAGCGAGCAGGTGGCCAAGCGCCTGGAGGCGCGGCTGATGCAGGAAACCGGCGTCGAGAGCGTCACCACCTGGGTGGGCAGCGGCGTGCCGCGCTTCTACCTGCCCATGGACCAGGTGTTTCCGCAGGGCAACGTGAGCCAGGCGATCGTCCTGCCGAAGGACCTGAAGGAGCGCGAGGCGCTGCGCCTGAAGCTGCCCGAGCTGCTGGCGAGCGAATTCCCCGAGGTGCGCGGCCGCGTCAAGCTGCTGCCCAACGGGCCGCCGGTGTCGTACCCGGTGCAGTTCCGCGTGCAGGGGCCCGATGCGGCCGTGGTGCGCCAGTGGGCCGACCAGGTGAAGGACATCGTGCGCGCCAACCCGAACATGCGCGGCGTCAACGACAACTGGAACGAGTCGGTCAAGGTGCTGCGCCTGGACATCGACCAGGACAAGGCGCGCGCGCTCGGCGTCACCAGCCAGGCCATCGCGCAGGCGTCGCGCACGATCCTCTCGGGCAGCACCATCGGCCAGTACCGCGAGGGCGACAAGCTCATCGACATCGTGCTGCGCCAGCCGCTGGACGAGCGCAACGCCATCACCGACCTGGGCAGCGCCTACCTGCCCACGGCCAGCGGCCGCGCCGTGCCGCTGACGCAGATCGCCAAGGTGGGCTTCCACTGGGAGCCGGGCGTGGTCTGGCGCGAAGGGCGCCAGTTCGCGGTGACGGTGCAGGGCGACGTGGTCGAGGGCGTGCAGGGCCCGACCGTGACCATGCAGATCTGGCCCCAGCTCGAGGCGCTGGCGCAGCAGATGCCGCCCGGCTACGCCATCCGCATCGCCGGCGCGCTGGAGAAGAGCAGCAAGGGCCAGGGCTCGTTGCTCGCCAACGTGCCGCTGATGCTGTTCATCATGCTCACGCTGCTGATGCTGCAGCTGCAGAGCTTCAGCCGCGCCATGCTGGTGATGCTGACGGCGCCGCTGGGCATCGCCGGCGTGGCGGGCGCGCTGCTGCTGCTGGACCGGCCGTTCGGGTTCGTCGCGCTGCTCGGCTTCATCGCGCTGGTGGGCATGATCATGCGCAACTCGGTGATCCTCATCGACCAGATCGAGCAGGACCGCCGGCGCGGCGTGCCGACTTGGGACGCCGTGGTCGAGGCCGCGGTGCGCCGCTTCAGGCCCATCGTGCTGACCGCGGCGGCGGCGGTGCTGGCGATGATCCCGCTGTCGCGCAGCGTGTTCTGGGGGCCGATGGCGGTGGCCATCATGGGCGGGCTGATCGTCGCCACGGCGCTCACCCTGCTGGCGCTGCCGGCGATGTACGCCGCGTGGTTCCGCGTCAAGCGCGAGGCGCCGCAGAGCCCGCCGCTGGTCGGGTCCGAGGCCGCCGCCACGCCCGGCACCGCGCTGGCCGCGGGCTGAACCACCGGGCTGCCCTGGCAGCCGCCCCCCGGCCGGGCGGGCCCTGGCAAGGCCGGGGCCTGCCCGGGCCGTCGGCTGCACGCGCGAGGCTAGAATTCGCGGTTCGCCGCAAACGGCAGCCACACCACCCGCGCGGGTGGCGAAATTGGTAGACGCACCAGGTTTAGGTCCTGACGCCTTCACGGGCGTGTCGGTTCGAGTCCGACCCCGCGCACCACAAGCCCCGAGTCCCAGCTCCATCGCCCACGAGACATCACCCATGGCCGTCCAAGTTGAAACCCTCGACAAGCTCGAACGCCGCATCACGCTGACGCTGCCGGCCGAAGCCATCAACGGCGAGGTCGAGTCGCGCCTGCGCAAGCTGTCGCGCACCGTCAAGGCCGATGGCTTCCGCCCGGGCAAGGTGCCGATGAGCGTCGTGGCGCAGCGCTACGGCTACAGCGTGCAGTACGAGGTGGTCAACGACAAGGTGGGCCGGGCCTTCAACGACGCCACCAACGAGGCCAAGCTGCGTGTCGCCGGCGCGCCGAAGATCACGCAGAAGGACCAGGCGCCCGATGGGCAGCTGGCCTTCGACGCCACGTTCGAGGTCTACCCCGAGGTGAAGCTGGGCGACCTGTCGGGCGTGGAGGTCGAGCGTGTCTCGACCGAGGTGACCGAGGCCGCGATCGACCGCACCATCGAGATCCTGCGCAAGCAGCGCCGCACCTTCGGCCTGCGTGCCAAGGACGAGGGTGCCGTCGAGGGCGACCGCGTCACCATCGACTTCGAAGGCAAGATCGACGGCGAGCCTTTCGCCGGCGGCAAGGCCGAGGCCTTCCAGTTCATCATCGGCGAAGGCCAGATGCTCGAGCAGTTCGACTCCGCCGTGCGCGGCATGAAGGTCGGCCAGAGCAAGACCTTCCCGCTGCAGTTCCCGGCCGACTACCACGGCAAGGACGTGGCCGGCAAGGAAGCCGACTTCCTGGTGACGGTGAGCAAGATCGAGGCGCAGAAGCTGCCCGAGGTGGACGAGGCCCTGGCCAAGAGCCTGGGCATCGCCGAGGGCACCGTCGAGGCGCTGCGCGCCGACGTGAAGAAGAACCTCGACCGCGAGGTCAAGTTCCGCGTGCAGGCCCGCAACAAGGCTGCGGCGATGGAAGCGCTGGCGCAGTCGGCCGAGCTCGAGCTGCCCAACGCGCTGGTCGCCAACGAGACCGAGCGGCTGGTGCAGGGCGCGCGCGAGGACCTGAAGAAGCGCGGCGTGAAGGACGCCGACAGCGTGGAGCTGCCGGCCGACATCTTCAAGCCGCAGGCCGAGCGCCGCGTGCGCCTGGGCCTGATCGTCGGCGAGCTGGTGCGCGCGCAGGGCCTGCAGGCCAAGCCCGAGCAGCTGCAGAAGCACATCGAGGAGATGAGCCAGAGCTACGAGAAGCCCGCCGAGGTGATGCGCTGGTACCTGAGCGACCGCCAGCGCATGGCCGAAGTGGAGGCCGTGGTCATCGAGAACAACGTGACCGAGTACGTGCTGGCCCACGCCAAGGTCATCGACAAGGTGCTACCGTTCGACGAGCTGATGACCGCGTCCTGAAGCACGCGGCGTCGGGTTCAAGCAAGGCAGGGCGAAGCGAATGAGCGTGCAGGATACGGTCGGCCTGGGCATGGTGCCCATCGTCATCGAGCAGTCGGGTCGGGGCGAGCGCGCCTACGACATCTACAGCCGGCTGCTGCGCGAGCGCATCGTCTTCCTGGTCGGGCCGGTCAACGACGCCACGGCCAACCTGGTCGTGGCGCAGATGCTCTTCCTGGAGAGCGAGAACCCCGACAAGGACATCTTTCTTTACATCAACTCGCCGGGCGGCAGCGTGAGCGCGGGGTTGTCGATCTACGACACCATGCAGTTCATCAAGCCCGACGTGAGCACGCTGTGCATGGGCATGGCCGCCAGCATGGGCAGCTTCCTGCTCATGGCGGGCGCCAAGGGTAAGCGCGCCGCGCTGCCGAACTCGCGCGTGATGATCCACCAGCCCAGCGGCGGCGCCCAGGGCCAGGCGACCGACATCGAGATCCAGGCGCGCGAGATCCTCAAGACGCGCGAGCAGCTCAACCGCATCTACGCCGAGCGCACCGGCCAGAGCTACGAGCGCATCGCCGCCGACATGGAGCGCGACCGCTGGATGTCGCCGGTGGAGGCCAAGGAATACGGCCTCATCGACCAGGTGCTGGACAAGCGCGCCTGACCACCGTTCCAGGCGCACGTCCACCGGGGAACGAGGGGCCTTTGCGGCCCCTTTTTGCCTCGGTGGCGCCCTGGACTCTTGATCTATGATGCACTGGCACCTGGTGCATCACCCCGCAAGCACACGCTGACATGGCCGACAAGAAGGGCGCCTCGGGCGAGAAGGTTCTGTATTGCTCGTTCTGCGGCAAGAGCCAGCACGAGGTGAAGAAGCTCATCGCAGGGCCCTCGGTCTTCATCTGCGACGAGTGCATCGAGCTGTGCAACGACATCATCCGCGACGAGGTGCCGGCCGAAGGCCCCGCCGCGAAGGCCGCCAAGAGCGACCTGCCGGTGCCCAGCGAGATCAAGGCGAGCCTCGACCACTACGTGATCGGCCAGGAAGTGGCCAAGCGCACGCTGAGCGTGGCGGTCTACAACCACTACAAGCGCCTCAAGCACATGGGCGGCGGCAGCACCGCCAAGGACGAGGTCGAGCTCACCAAGAGCAACATCCTGCTGATCGGCCCCACGGGAAGCGGCAAGACGCTGCTGGCGCAGACGCTGGCACGGCTGCTCAACGTGCCCTTCGTCATCGCCGATGCCACGACGCTGACCGAGGCCGGCTACGTCGGCGAGGACGTCGAGAACATCATCCAGAAGCTGCTGCAGAACTGCAACTACGACGTCGAGCGGGCGCAGCGCGGCATCGTCTACATCGACGAGATCGACAAGATCAGCCGCAAGGCCGACAACCCGAGCATCACCCGCGACGTCTCGGGCGAAGGTGTGCAGCAGGCGCTGCTGAAGCTGGTGGAAGGCACGATGGCCAGCGTGCCGCCGCAGGGCGGGCGCAAGCACCCCAACCAGGACTTCCTGCAGATCGACACAACAAACATTCTGTTCATCTGCGGCGGTGCGTTCGACGGCCTGGAGAAGGTCATTCAAAACCGAACTGAAAAGTCCGGCATCGGCTTCGGCGCCAGCGTGCACAGCAAGACCGAGAAGCGCGCCGCCGACCTGTTCCGCAACGTCGAGCCCGAAGACCTGATCAAGTTCGGCCTGATCCCCGAGCTGGTCGGCCGCCTGCCGGTGGTCGCCACGCTGGGCGAACTCACCGAAGACGCCATGGTCCAGATCCTGACCGAGCCGCGCAACGCGCTGGTCAAGCAGTACCAGAAGCTCTTCGCCATGGACGGGGTCGAGCTCGAGATCCGGCCTTCGGCGCTGTCGGCGATCGCCAAGAAGGCGCTGGCGCGCAAGACCGGTGCCCGCGGCCTGCGCTCCATCATGGAGCACGCGCTGATCGACACCATGTTCGACCTGCCCACGCTCGACGGCGTGGCCAAGGTCGTCATCGACGACCACATCGTCGAGGAGGGCGCCAAGCCGCTCCTCGTCTATCGCGAGCAGAAGGCCAGCGCCTGACAGCCCGGGCCGCGCCCGTCTGGGCGGCGCGGTGGGCGGCACGGCGGCACCTGCCTTGCATTTGAGTTCTCGGGCCCCAACTGGGCCGGAGAAAGAGAGGTTTCCCAATGTCCGGACATCCCATCCTCCCGCCTGAACCGATCACGCTGCCGCTGCTGCCGCTGCGCGACGTGGTGGTGTTCCCGCACATGGTGATCCCGCTGTTCGTGGGCCGCCCAAAGAGCATCAAGGCGCTCGAGGCCGCCATGGAGCAGGGCCGCCAGATCATGCTGGTGGCGCAGAAAGCCGCCGGCAAGGACGAGCCCAAGGCCGACGACATGTTCGACGTCGGTTGCGTCAGCTCGATCCTGCAGATGCTCAAGCTGCCCGACGGCACCGTGAAGGTGCTGGTCGAAGGCGTGCAGCGCGCCAACACGCGCGAGATCACCGAGGACGACGACTACTTCGTCGGCACCGTGGTGCCGGTGCAGGCCGAAGGCGAAGCCACGCCCGAGATCGAGGCCCTGCGCCGCGCGGTGACGCAGCAGTTCGACCAGTACGTCAAGCTCAACAAGAAAATCCCGCCCGAGATCCTCACGAGCATCGCCGGCATCGACGATCCGGGCCGCTTGGCCGACACGATCGCCGCGCACCTGCCGCTGAAGCTCGAAGCCAAGCAGGCCGTGCTGGACCTCTTCAGCGTACCCAAGCGGCTGGAGAAGCTGCTCGAGCTGCTCGAGCACGAGGTCGACATCCTGCAGGTGGAAAAGCGCATCCGCGGCCGCGTCAAGCGGCAGATGGAGAAGAGCCAGCGCGAGTACTACCTCAACGAGCAGGTCAAGGCCATCCAGAAGGAGCTGGGCGACGGCGAGGAAGGTGCCGACCTCGAGGAGCTCGAGAAGAAGATCAAGGCCGCGCGCATGCCCAAGGACGCGCGCAAGAAGGCCGAGAGCGAGCTCAAGAAGCTCAAGCTCATGTCGCCCATGTCGGCCGAAGCCACCGTGGTGCGCAACTACATCGACACGCTGGTCAACCTGCCCTGGCAGAAGCGCAGCAAGGTCAAGCACGACCTGTCGTACGCCGAGCAGGTGCTCAACGAGGACCACTTCGGCCTGGAGAAGGTCAAGGACCGCATCCTCGAGTACCTCGCGGTGCAGCAGCGCGTCGACAAGGTCAAGGCGCCGATCCTGTGCCTGGTTGGCCCCCCGGGCGTGGGCAAGACCTCGCTCGGCCAGAGCGTGGCGCGCGCCACCGGTCGCAAGTACGTGCGCATGGCGCTGGGCGGCATGCGCGACGAGGCCGAGATCCGCGGCCACCGCCGCACCTACATCGGCTCGATGCCGGGCAAGGTGCTGCAGTCGCTGTCCAAGGTGGGTGTGCGCAACCCGCTGTTCCTGCTGGACGAGATCGACAAGCTCGGCATGGACTTCCGCGGCGACCCGTCGAGCGCGCTGCTCGAGGTGCTGGACCCGGAGCAGAACCACACCTTCAGCGACCACTACGTCGAGGTCGACTTCGACCTGTCGGACGTGATGTTCGTGGCGACCTCGAACTCGATGAACATCCCGCCGGCGCTGCTGGACCGGATGGAGGTCATCCGCCTGGCCGGCTACACCGAGGACGAGAAGCTCAACATCGCCCAGCGCTACCTGCTGCCCAAGCAGGCCGCCAACAACGGCGTGAAGGACGACGAGATGGAGCTCACCGAGAGCGCCATCCGCGGCGTCATCCGCTACTACACCCGTGAAGCCGGCGTGCGCGGGCTCGAGCGCGAGATCTCCAAGATCTGCCGCAAGGTCGTCAAGGGCCACCAGCTCAAGAAGTACGACGGCAAGGTGGTCGTGACCGAGGAGAACCTCAACGACTTCCTGGGCGTGCGCAAGTTCGACTACGGCCGCACCGAGAAGAAGAACCAGGTCGGCCAGGTCGTCGGCCTGGCGTGGACCGAGGTGGGCGGCGACCTGCTCACCATCGAGGCCACGGTCATGCCGGGCAAGGGCGGCATCATCCGCACCGGCTCGCTGGGCGACGTGATGAAGGAATCGGTCGAGGCCGCGCGCACCGTGGTGCGCAGCCGCGCCCGGCGCCTGGGCATCAAGGACGAGCTGTTCGACAAGCGCGACATCCACATCCACGTGCCCGACGGCTCCACGCCCAAGGACGGCCCCAGCGCGGGCATCGCCATGACCACGGCGCTGGTCTCGGCGCTGACCGGCATCGCGGTGCGCGCCGACGTGGCGATGACCGGCGAGATCACGCTGCGTGGCGAGGTCACGGCGATCGGCGGCCTGAAGGAGAAGCTGCTCGCGGCGCACCGCGGCGGCGTCAAGACGGTGCTCATCCCCGAGGAGAACGTCAAGGACCTGCAGGACATCCCCGAGAACGCGAAGAACAACCTCGAGATCCGGCCGGTGCGCTGGATCGACCAGGTGCTCGAGATCGCGCTCGAGAAGGCGCCCGAGGCGCTGGCCGACGACGAAGCCGCGCCCAGCGAGGTGCCGCCGGCCGCCAAGGCCGAGGTGCCCGCGCCGGCCGTGTCGGCCGACGGCCTGCCGCACTGATTTCGCCGGGGCACCGAAGACCGAGCGAAAAACTGTTGTATAGTGCGAGGCTCTGCTGATGCATCGATGCATGAGCAGACCGACGCGGGAATAGCTCAGTTGGTAGAGCGCAACCTTGCCAAGGTTGAGGTCGCGAGTTCGAGCCTCGTTTCCCGCTCCAGACGCTCGAAGACGAAAGGGAAGCTCAGGCTTCCCTTTCTTCCTTGATAGCATCGCTTTCCGATTCCGGGACGCTGGCGCGTTAGCAAAGCGGTTATGCAACGGATTGCAAATCCGTCTAGGGCGGTTCGACTCCGCCACGCGCCTCCAGCATCGCCGGCGCCGCGCGTGCGGCACGCGCCCGGATGGCGAAATCGGCAGACGCAGCGGACTTAAAATCCGCGGCCCCTTGATCGGGGCATGCGGGTTCGAACCCCGCTCCGGGCACCACCTGCCCGAACGCTCGGTCCGGCATCGTCTCAGTCCGGCACCGTCGATCCGGCACCACTGAACTGCTTCACAAGAAGCGGCGGACGAGCCCCTCGCGCGCCCTCGCGCGTCGGCACATCGATGTCCGAGCCGCACATGGCTCGCACGCGAACCTTCGTTTCCATGCCGCGCTGTCACACGCGCAACACCGCTGGGCGGCGGTCCGGCCGAAAATAGTACGATCGTTCTATTTTGCCGGGCAGGCACGGCGGGGCCATGGGGCCGACGCCTAGAATGAACCGGTTTACGTTTACGTCAACTCGAACGCAGGAGCGTCCTTCATGAAGGTGCTGGTGCCCGTCAAGCGGGTCGTCGACTACAACGTCAAGGTGCGCGTCAAGAGCGACGGCTCGGGCGTGGACGTCGCCAACGTCAAGATGAGCATGAACCCCTTCGACGAGATCGCCGTCGAAGAGGCGGTGCGGCTCAAGGAGAAGGGCGTCGTCACCGAGATCGTGGCCGTGTCCTGCGGCGTCACGCAGTGCCAGGAGACGCTGCGCACCGCCATGGCCATCGGCGCGGATCGCGCCATCCTCGTCGAGTCCACCGACGAACTGCAGCCGCTGGCCGTCGCCAAGCTGCTGAAGGCGCTGGTCGACAAGGAGCAGCCGGGCCTGGTGATCCTCGGCAAGCAGGCCATCGACGACGACTGCAACCAGACCGGCCAGATGCTGGCCGCGCTGGCCAAGCTGCCGCAGGCCACGTTCGCCTCCAAGATCGAGGTGGCCGACGGCTCGGCCACGGTGACGCGCGAGGTCGACGGCGGCCTCGAGACGCTCAAGCTCACGCTGCCGGCCGTGGTGACGACCGACCTGCGCCTGAACGAGCCGCGCTACGTGACGCTGCCCAACATCATGAAGGCCAAGAAGAAGCCGCTCGAGGTGATCAAGCCGGCCGACCTCGGCGTGGACGTCGCGCCGCGCATCAAGACGCTGAAGGTGGCCGAGCCGCCCAAGCGCGGCGCCGGCGTCAAGGTGCCCGACGTGGCCACGCTCGTGGCCAAGCTGAAGAACGAAGCGAAGGTGATCTGAAGATGGCTGTCCTCGTCATTGCCGAACACGACAACGCCAGCGTCAAGGGCGCCACGCTCAACACCGTGACCGCCGCAGGCGCCTGCGGCGGCGACGTGCACGTGATGGTCGCCGGTGCCGACGCCCACGCCGCGGCCCAAGCTGCGAGCCGCATCGCCGGCGTGGCCAAGGTGCTGCAAGCCGACGGCGCGAGCCTGAAGGCGCAGCTGGCCGAGAACGTGGCCGCCCAGGTGCTGGCCGTCGCCAAGGACTACAGCCACATCCTGTTCCCGGCCACCGCGCACGGCAAGAACGTCGCGCCGCGCGTGGCTGCGCTGCTGGACGTCGCGCAGATCAGCGACGCCACCAAGGTGCTGTCGCCCGACACCTTCGAGCGGCCCATCTACGCCGGCAACGCGGTCGCCACCGTGCAGAGCGCCGACGCCGTCAAGGTCATCACCGTGCGCACGACGGCCTTCGACCCGGCCGCGGCCGAGGGCGGCAGCGCCGAGGTGCAGACGCTGGAGGCGGTGGCCGACGGCGGCAGCTCCAGCTACGTCGGCAGCGAGATCGCCAAGAGCGACCGGCCCGAGCTCACCGCCGCCAAGATCATCGTCAGCGGCGGCCGCGCGCTCGGCTCGAGCGACAAGTTCACCGAGGTGCTGACGCCGCTGGCCGACAAGCTGGGCGCCGCCCTCGGCGCCAGCCGCGCCGCGGTGGACGCGGGCTACGCGCCCAACGACTGGCAGGTCGGCCAGACCGGCAAGATCGTCGCGCCACAGCTCTACATCGCCGCCGGCATCAGCGGCGCCATCCAGCACCTGGCGGGCATGAAGGACAGCAAGGTCATCGTCGCGATCAACAAGGACCCGGAGGCGCCGATCTTCAGCGTCGCCGACTACGGCCTCGAGGCCGACCTGTTCAGCGCCGTGCCCGAGCTGGTCGAGAAGCTCTGAACCCACACTGTGACACGAGGGCGCCCGCGCGGCGCCCTCGTCGCTTCTTGAGGAGACACCCATGAGCTACCGCGCACCGGTCAAGGACATCCTCTTCGTGATGAGGGCACTCGCCGGCATCGACGCCGTCGCCGCGCTGCCCGGCCACGAGGACCACGGCCTCGACACCGCCCAGGCGGTGCTGGAGGAGTGCGCCCGCTTCAACGAAGGCGTGGTGGCGCCGCTGAACGTCGAGGGCGACCGCAATCCCTCGCGCTTCGAGGGCGGCGCGGTGTTCACCACGCCGGGCTTCAAGGACGCCTTCCGCCAGTTCGCCGAAGGCGGCTGGCAGGGTCTGCAGCACCCCGATTCCTTCGGCGGCCAGGGCCTGCCCAAGCTCATCGGCGCGGCCTGCATCGAGATGGTCAACAGCGCCAACCTCAGCTTCGCGCTCTGCCCGCTGCTGACCGACGGTGCCATCGAGGCGCTGCTCACCGCCGGCACGCCCGAGCAGCAGCAGACCTACATCCCCAAGATGGTCGACGGCTCGTGGACCGGCACCATGAACCTGACCGAGCCGCAGGCCGGCAGCGACCTGAGCCTGGTGCGCACGCGTGCCGAACCGCAGCCCGACGGCAGCTACAAGCTCTTCGGCACCAAGATCTTCATCACCTATGGCGAGCACGACATGGCGGACAACATCGTCCACCTCGTGCTGGCGCGCGTGACCGGTGCGCCCGAGGGCGTGAAGGGCATCAGCCTGTTCATCTGCCCCAAGGTGCTGGCCGACGGCACGCGCAACGACGTGCACTGCGTGAGCATCGAGCACAAGCTGGGCATCAAGGCCAGCCCGACCGCGGTGCTGCAGTACGGCGACCGCGGTGGTGCGACGGCCTGGCTCATCGGCCAGGAGAACCGCGGCCTGGAGTACATGTTCATCATGATGAACGCTGCGCGATACGCCGTGGGCATGCAGGGCGTGGCGCTGGCCGAGCGCGCCTACCAGCAGGCCGTGGCCTATGCGCGCGAGCGCGTGCAGAGCCGGCCCGTCGATGGCTCGCTGAAGACCGCCGCGCCCATCATCCACCACCCCGACGTGCGTCGCATGCTGATGACGATGCGCGCCCAGACCGAGGCCTGCCGCGCCATGGCGCTGGTGGCCGCGGCGGCCTACGACGCGGCGCATGCGCACGAGGATGCGGCCGTGCGCCAGCAGAACCAGGCCTTCTACGAGTTCATGGTGCCGCTGGTGAAGGGCCTGTCCACGGAGATGAGCCTGGAGGTGGCGTCGCTGGGCGTGCAGGTGCACGGCGGCATGGGCTTCATCGAGGAGACGGGCGCGGCGCAGCACCTGCGCGACGCCAAGATCCTGTCGATCTACGAAGGCACGACCGCGATCCAGGCCAACGACCTGGTCGGCCGCAAGACGGCGCGCGACGGCGGCCAGACGGCGCTGGCCATCGCCGGCCAGATCGAGGCCACGGTGCGCGAGCTGGAGGGCCGCGACAGCGTCGCCTGCCGCGCCATGGCGCGGCGGCTGGATGCCGCGCGCCAGGCCTTCGTCGACGTGGTGCACTTCGTCGCCTCGCGCGGCAAGGACGACCCGAACGCCGTGTTCGCCGGCAGCGTGCCCTACCTCATGCTGGCCGGCACCACCGTGGCGGGCTGGCAGATGGCTCGTGCGCTGATGGCCGCCGAGGACGCGCTGGCCGCCGGCGACGACCCGGAGTTCATGCGCGCCAAGATCGCCACCGCGCGCTTCCATGCCGACCACGTGCTGGTGCGCGTGCCGGCGCTGCGCGACAGCATCGTCGACGGCGGCGAAGCCGTCACCGCCCTCGCCCTGGAGGCCTTCTGAACGTGACCACGAGCACCATGCCCCACCTGCCGCCGGCCCTGCAGCGCGTGCCGCTGCCGATCATCGGCGCGCCGCTGTTCATCGTCAGCAACCCCAAGCTGGTGATCGCGCAGTGCACCGCCGGCATCGTCGGCAGCATGCCGGCGCTCAACGCCCGGCCGGCGGAACAGCTGGACGAGTGGCTGGCCGAGATCACGGAGACGCTGGCCGCCTGGGACCGTGCGAATCCGGACCGGCCGGCGGCGCCGTTCGCCATCAACCAGATCGTGCACCGGACCAACGACCGGCTCGAGCACGACATGATGGTCTGCGCCAAGTACAAGGTGCCGATCGTCATCACCAGTCTGGGCGCGCGCACCGACATCAACGACGCGGTGCACGGCTGGGGCGGCATCGTGCTGCACGACATCATCAACAACACCTTCGCGAAGAAGGCGATCGAGAAGGGCGCCGACGGCCTGATCGCCGTGGCCGCCGGCGCCGGCGGCCATGCCGGCACGAAGAGCCCGTTCGCGCTGGTGCAGGAGATCCGCGAGTGGTTCGACGGCCCGCTGGCGCTGTCGGGCGCCATCGGCACGGGCAGCGGCGTGCTCGCCGCGCTGGCCGCGGGGGCCGACTTCGCCTACATCGGCTCGGCCTTCATCGCGACGAACGAAGCGCGCGCTGCCGATGCCTACAAGCAGTGCATCGTCGAGAGCACCAGCGATGACATCGTCTACTCCAGCCTCTTCACCGGCGTGCACGGCAACTACCTCAAGCCCAGCATCCGCGCCGCCGGCATGGACCCCGACAACCTGCCCGAAAGCGACCCCAGCAAGATGAACTTCGGCGGCGGCGAAGGCAGCAAGGGCAAGGCCTGGAAGGACATCTGGGGCTGCGGCCAGGGCATCGCCGCGGTCAAGGCCGTGGTGCCGGCAGGGGAACTCGTGGCGCGTCTGGCGACCGAACTGCAGCAGGCGCGCGACCGCGTCGCCCAAAGGTTGTCCTCCCCATGAAGCGCTTCATCACGGCCGCCACCATCGGCGGCCTGCTCGCCGGCTGCAGTTCCATCGGCATCGGCGTCGGCATTCCCATCGGCCGCCACGGCGGCATCAGCGTGGGCGGCAGCATCCCGCTGCCCCAGCCCTCGCGCACGGCACCGCCGGCGCCGGCCGCCTCGGCGGCGTCCCAGCCGCTGCGGTGAAGCGCCAGGCCGTCGTCAACGCCCGCGTTTTCGACAGCGCGCGCGGCGTGCTGCGCGAACGCGCGACGGTGGTGATCGAAGGCGAGCGCATCGCCGCCGTGACGAGCGAGCCGATCCAGGTCGACGACGCGGCGTGCATCGACGCCGGCGGGCGCGCGGTGCTGCCGGGGTTGATCGACGCCCACGTGCACGTCGTCGCCGCCTCGCACGACCTGGTGGCGCTGGCGCAGCAGCCGCCGTCTCTGGTCGGCGCCCACAGCGGCGCCATCATGCGCGGCATGCTGCACCGTGGCTTCACCACCGTGCGCGACGCGGCCGGGGCCGATTTCGGCCTGCAGGCGGCGGTGGAGCAGGGGCTGTACGAAGGCCCGCGCCTCTTCATCGCCGGCTTTCCCATCAGCCAGACGGGCGGCCACGCCGACATGCGGCCGAAGGGCGTGCGCGGCGCGCCGATGTTCTGCAGCTGCGCCGGCATCGGCCTCGTCGGCGCGATCGCCGACGGCGTGGGCGAGGTGCGCCGCGCCGTGCGCGAGCAGGTGCGCAACGGCGCCAACCACATCAAGATCATGGCCGGCGGCGGCATCTCGAGCCCCACCGATCCGCTGGAAGGCACGCAGTTCTCGATGGAGGAGCTGCGTGCCGCGGTCGAGGAGGCCGAGGCCGCCAACCTCTATGCGCTGGCCCACGCCTATTCGCCGCGCGCCGTGACGCGTGCCGCGCAGGCCGGGGTGCGCAGCATCGAGCACGGCAACCTCATCGACGAGGCGACGGCGCGCGAGATGAAGCGCCACGGCACCTATCTCGTGCCGACGCTGTCGACCTACGCCGCGCTGGCCGCCGAAGGCCAGCGCCTCGGCTGGAGTGCGGCGATGCTGGAGAAGCTCGCCTCGGTGCAGTCGCGCGGCATCGAGGCCGTGCGCATCGCGCGTGCCGAAGGCGTGCCGGTGGTCTTCGGCACCGACCTGCTGGGCCACATGCACGCCCAGCAGTCGGGCGAGTTCGGCCTGCGCCTGGGCGCCATGTCGCCGGTGGAGGCGCTGCAGAGCGCGACCATCGTCGCCGCGCGGCTGATGCGGCTGGAAGGGCAGGTGGGCGAGTTGGTGCCGGGCGCATTCGCCGACCTGCTGATCGTCGACGGCGACCCGACGCAGGACCTGACGCCGCTGATGCAGCCCGAAGCCGGCATCCGCCTGCTGATGAAGGGCGGGCGCATCGTGCGCGACGGGCTGACGGCCCCGATGCACTGAGCGCGCTTCGGGCGCTCGAGCCAAGCAAAAGGGGCCCCGCGGGGCCCCTTCGTCGTTCCCGGCGATGCGGCCGCCTGCGCGGCCCCATCGTCGCACGGTCGATCAGCGCACGCTGGTGAAGCGCGCTTCCGGACGGTCGTCCGAGCGGTGCACGGTGGTCACGCCGGCCTTCATGGCCCAGGGGCGCATCTGGTGGTGCAGCGGGATCAGCAGCACCTCGTCCTTGATGCGCACGAGGGCCTCACGGATCATGGCGTTGCGCTTGGCGACGTCGGTCTCGCTCTTCATCGCGTCGGTCAGGCGGTCGACCACCGGATCGCTGACGCGGCTGAAGTTGAAGTTGCCGTCGGCGCCGCTGGTGCGGGTGCGCGCCAGGCTCTGGATCATGTACTGCGCGTCGTAGGTGGCCACGCCCCAGCCGAGCATGTAGAGGCTGGAGTCGAAGTTCTGGAACTTCTGGCTGAAGGTGGCCATGTTCTCGGCCACCAGCTGGGCCTTGACGCCGATGCGCGCCCACATCGCGACGATCGCCTGGGCGATTTCTTCGTCGTTGACGTAGCGGTTGTTCGGCGCGTTGAAGCGCACCTCGAAGCCGTCGGGGTAGCCGGCCTCGGCCAGCAGCCGCTTGGCCGCCTCGGGGTCGTACTTCACCGGGGTGTCGAGGTCGGGCGTGTGGCCGTTGACGCCCGGGGCGACCATCAGGCCGGCCGGCAGGCTCAGGCCGCGCATGATGGTGCGGCGGATGGCCTCGCGGTCGATGGCCATGGACAGCGCCTGGCGCACGCGCCTGTCGGCGAACGGGTTCTTGCCCTTGACGTTGCTGTACTTCAGCTCGGGGCTGCCGACGTCGGGCGCCAGGTAGATCGTGCGCACCTCGGGTCCGTCGACGATCTTGAGCCGGCTGTCGGCGCGCAGGCGCGCCACGTCCTGCGTGGGCAGGTCGGTCAGCATGTCGACGTCACCCGACAGCAGCGCCGCCACGCGCGTGGGGTCGCTCTTGATCGGCGTGTAGACCACCTCGCGCACGTTGCCCTGGTGCTTGTCCCACCAGTCGGTGTTGATGGTCATCGTGATGCGCTGCTCCGGCGTCCAGCTGGTGATCTTGTAGGCGCCGGTGCCCATGACGTTGCGCGAGGCGAAGTTTTCTTCCTTGGCCTTGTAGTCCTGGACGTTGGTGGTGCGGTTCTTCTCCGCCCACGCCTTGGACATGATGCGGAAGTCGATGATGTTGCGCAGCAGCAGCGGGTTCGGCGCGGCCAGGATCACGTCGACCGTGTGGTCGTCGACCTTGCGGACCTCGTTGATGCCCGATACGTAGATCTGCATCGTGCCCTGCGGCTGCTTGATGCGGCCGAAGCTGAAGACCACATCATCGGCCGTGAACGGCGTGCCGTCGTGGAATTTGACGCCACGTCGCAGCTCGAAGCGCACCTGCGTCGGGCTGGTGAACGTCCAGCGCGTGGCCAGTGCCGGCTCGACCTGGTAGTTGGCGCTGTAGCGCGTCAGGCCTTCGTAGGCGTGCATCAGGATGGCGTTCGTCGTCGCATGGTTCTGCGAGTGCGGATCCATCGTCAGGATGTCGTTCTGGGCGGCCCAGCGCAGGGTCTGCGCCTGCGCACCGGCCATCGGCACGGCCAGCGCCGCGGCCATGGCAGCGGTGGCCAGCAAGGCTTTGGTGTTCATGGAAGTGAAGCTCCTCGAGAGCATGGCGGACAAGACCGCGGATGCTAGAGCCCCGCGGAGCCGCGGCCAGCCGGGAAACCGCTAGGGCCGGCGTGTCAACCGCGCGCGGCCGGCGTGTCGACCGCGCCCGACGGGTCCCGGGCCCGAGGGGCCCGCGCCCGGCGAGCGCCGGGCGATCGGCGCCACCGGGCGCCGATGAGCACGGCGGATCCGGCGCTGTTCTCCGCCGGCGCCGAAGGGGGCGCGGTGTTACAGTCGCGCCCGACACTCCGGTCCTTCCCGTCCCCTTGTCGGCCTGGCTCAGGCACAAGGCGGGTCGCGATCCGCTTGCCCGGTGAAGCCGGGGCCGCGGAAGGTTGATCAACCCATCGGAGCCCGTGGAAACCGCGGGCGAAAGGTGAGCGAAAGATGATGCAGCAGTACAGGGGCAACTCGTACCTGTTCGGCGGCAATGCGCCCTACGTCGAGGAGCTGTACGAGGCCTACCTCGACAACCCCGGCAGCGTGCCCGACAACTGGCGCGCCTACTTCGACCGGCTGCAGAACGTGCCGGCCGTCGACGGCAGCGAGAACCGCGACGTCGCCCACGCCCCCGTGGTGGAGAGCTTCGCCCAGCGCGCCAAGGCCAACGCCTTCGCGCTCAAGGCCAGCGAGGCCGATCTCGCCGTCGCGCGCAAGCAGGTCCACGTCCAGAGCCTGATCGCCGCCTACCGCTTCCTGGGCAGCCGCTGGGCCGACCTCGACCCGCTCAAGCGCACCGAACGGCCGAAGATTCCCGAGCTCGAGCCGGCGTTCTACGACCTGACCGAAGCCGACATGGACATCACGTTCTCGGCGACGAACACCTATTTCAGCAAGGCCGAGAACCAGACGCTGCGCGAGATCCTGCAGGCGCTGCGCGAGACCTACTGCGGCACCATCGGCGCCGAGTTCATGCACTGCACCGACCCGGCCGAGAAGCGCTGGTGGCAGGAGCGGCTGGAATCGGCGCGCAGCAAGCCGCAGTTCAGCGCCGAGAAGAAGCGCCACATCCTCGACCGCCTGACCGCCGCCGAGGGCCTGGAGCGGTACCTGCACACCAAGTACGTCGGCCAGAAGCGCTTCAGCCTGGAAGGCGGCGAGAGCTTCATCGCCAGCATGGACGAGCTGGTGCAGCGCGCCGGCGAGAAGGGCGTGCAGGAGATCGTGATCGGCATGGCGCACCGCGGGCGCCTGAACGTGCTGGTCAACACCCTGGGCAAGAGCCCGCAGGACCTGTTCGCCGAGTTCGACCACACCGCCAAGGAAGACCTGCCCGCCGGCGACGTGAAGTACCACCAGGGCTTCAGCTCCGACGTCAGCACGCCCGGCGGCCCGGTGCACCTGAGCCTGGCCTTCAACCCCAGCCACCTGGAGATCGTCAACCCGGTCGTCGAGGGCTCGGTCAAGGCGCGCATGGACCGGCGCGGCGACAAGGAAGGCAACGAGGTGTTGCCGGTGCTGGTGCACGGCGACGCCGCCTTCGCCGGTCAGGGCGTGGTGATGGAGACGCTGGCGCTGGCGCAGACGCGCGGCTACTACACCGGCGGCACGGTGCACCTGGTGGTGAACAACCAGATCGGCTTCACCACCAGCGACCCGCGCGACAGCCGTTCGACGCTGTACTGCAGCGACGTCGTCAAGATGATCGAGGCGCCGGTGCTGCACGTGAACGGCGACGACCCCGAGGCCGTCGTCTGGTGCACGCAGCTGGCCATGGATTACCGGCAGGAGTTCAAGAAGGACGTCGTCGTCGACATCGTGTGCTTCCGCAAGCTGGGCCACAACGAGCAGGACACGCCCTCGCTCACCCAGCCGCTGATGTACAAGAAGATCGCCAAGCACCCGGGCACGCGCAAGCTCTACGGCGACAAGCTGGTGGCGCAGGGCGTGCTGCAAGGCGAGGGCCCCGACGAGATGGTCAAGGCCTTCCGCGCCGCGATGGACGCGGGCAAGCACACGGTCGACCCGGTGCTGACCAACTTCAAGAGCAAGTACGCCGTCGACTGGGCCCCCTTCCTCGGCAAGAAGTGGACGGATGCGGCCGACACCGCGCTGCCGCTGGCCGAGATCAAGCGCCTGGCCGAACGCATCACCACCATCCCCGGCAACTTCAAGCTGCATCCGCTGGTGGAGAAGGTCATCGCCGACCGCGCCGCCATGGGCCGCGGCGAGATCAACGTCGACTGGGGCATGGGTGAGACGCTGGCCTACGCGTCGCTGGTGGCCTCGGGCTACGGCGTGCGCCTGTCGGGCGAGGACGTGGGCCGGGGAACGTTCACCCACCGCCACGCCGTGCTGCACGACCAGGACCGCGAGCGCTGGGACACCGGCACCTACATCCCGCTGCAGAACGTGGCCGACACGCAGGCGCCGTTCGTCGTCATCGACTCGATCCTGTCGGAAGAGGCGGTGCTCGGTTTCGAGTACGGCTACGCCAGCGCCGAGCCGAACACGCTGACGATCTGGGAAGCGCAGTTCGGCGACTTCGCCAACGGCGCGCAGGTCGTCATCGACCAGTTCATCGCCTCGGGCGAGGTGAAGTGGGGCCGCGTCAACGGCCTGACGCTGATGCTGCCGCACGGCTACGAAGGGCAGGGCCCCGAGCACAGCAGCGCGCGCCTCGAGCGCTTCATGCAGCTGGCCGCCGACAACAACATGCAGGTGGTGCAGCCCACCAGCGCCAGCCAGATCTTCCACCTGCTGCGGCGCCAGATGGTGCGCCAGTTCAGGAAGCCGCTGGTCATCCTCACGCCCAAGAGCCTGCTGCGTGCCAAGGACGCGACCTCGCCGCTCACCGAGTTCACCAAGGGTGAGTTCAGGACGGTGATCGGGCCGAACAAGCCCGAGGTCGAGGGCGACAAGGTGCGGCGCGTGATCTGCTGCTCGGGCAAGGTGGCCTACGAGCTGATGAAGAAGCGCGACGAGAAGAAGGCCTTCGACGTGGCCATCGTGCGCGTCGAGCAGCTCTATCCGTTCCCGCACAAGGCGTTCGCCGCCGAGATGAAGCGCTTCCCCAACGCCACCGAGGTGGTGTGGTGCCAGGACGAGCCGCAGAACCAGGGCGCGTGGTTCTTCATCCAGCACCAGATCCACGAGAACATGAGCGAAGGCCAGCGCCTGGGCTACGCCGGGCGCGCCGCGTCGGCGTCGCCGGCCGTGGGCTACGCCCACCTGCACACCGAGCAGCAGAAGGCGCTGCTCGAGCAGGCCTTCGGCAAGCTCAAGGGCTTCGTCCTGACCAAGTGAAGAACAACGCCGAGAACACGTATGGCCATCGTTGAAGTCAAGGTTCCGCAGCTGTCCGAATCGGTCGCCGAGGCGACGCTGCTGCAGTGGAAGAAGAAGCCCGGCGAAGCCGTGGCGCTGGACGAGATCCTGATCGAGATCGAGACCGACAAGGTCGTGCTCGAGGTGCCGGCGCCCGCAGCCGGCGTGCTGGCCGAGCACGTGGCCGGCGACGGCGCCACGGTGACGGCCGAGCAGGTCATCGCGCGCATCGACACCGAAGGCAAGGCCGGCGCAGGCGCTGCGGCGCCCGCGGCCGCACCCGCTGCCGCCAAGCCGGCCGCGGCCACGCCGGCACAGGCGCCGACGGCCGCGCCGTCGAGCGGCGGCAAGGGCGACGTCGCCATGCCGGCGGCGGCCAAGCTCATGGCCGACCACGGCCTGGCGGCTGGCTCGGTGCCCGGCACCGGCAAGGACGGCCGCGTCACCAAGGGTGACGTGCTGGGTGCCGTGGCGTCGGGTGCCTCGGCGCCCGCGCCCGCTGCACCGGCGCCAGCCCCCGCACCCAAGGCCGCCCCCGCACCGCAGGCGCTGCCGCCCGTGGCCGCGCCGATGAGCCTGAACCTGGGCGACCGCCCCGAGCAGCGCGTGCCCATGAGCCGCCTGCGCGCGCGCATCGCCGAGCGCCTGCTGCAGAGCCAGTCCAGCAACGCCATCCTCACCACCTTCAACGAGGTCAACATGGCCCCGGTGATGGAGATGCGCAAGAAGTTCCAGGAGCGCTTCGAGAAGGAGCACGGCGTGAAGCTCGGCTTCATGAGCTTCTTCGTCAAGGCCGCGGTGCACGCGCTGAAGAAGTACCCGATCCTCAACGCCAGCGTCGACGGCAACGACATCGTCTACCACGGCTACTTCGACATCGGCATTGCGGTGGGCTCGCCGCGCGGCCTGGTGGTGCCCATCCTGCGCAGCGCCGACCAGATGAGCTTTGCCGACATCGAGAAGAAGATCGCCGAGTACGGGCAGAAGGCCAAGGACGGCAAGCTCGGGCTCGAGGAGCTGACCGGCGGCACGTTCTCCATCAGCAACGGCGGCGTTTTCGGCTCGATGCTGTCCACGCCCATCATCAACCCGCCGCAGAGCGCCATCCTCGGCGTGCACGCCACCAAGGACCGCGCCGTGGTCGAGAACGGCCAGGTCGTGGTGCGGCCGATGAACTACCTGGCGATGAGCTACGACCACCGCATCATCGACGGCCGCGAAGCCGTGCTGGGCCTGGTGGCGATGAAGGAAGCGCTGGAAGACCCGGCGCGCCTGCTGTTCGACATCTGACCGGCGGCACGCACGCACATGGCCACGAAGAACTTCGACGTCGTCGTCATCGGCGGCGGCCCCGGCGGCTACATCGCCGCCATCCGCGCCGCACAGCTGGGGTTGAACACCGCCTGCATCGACGAGTGGACCAACGCCAAGGGCGGCCCGGCGCCGGGCGGCACCTGCACCAACGTCGGCTGCATCCCGAGCAAGGCGCTGCTGCAGAGCTCCGAGCACTTCGAGCACGCCGGCCACGCCTTCGCCGATCACGGCATCGGGCTCACGAACCTGCGCATTGACGTCCAGAAGATGCTGGCGCGCAAGGACGCCGTCGTGAAGCAGAACAACGACGGCATCCTCTACCTGTTCAAGAAGAACAAGGTCGCCTTCTTCCACGGCCGTGGTTCGTTCGCCGGCGGTGGCGAAGGTGCCTGGAAGGTGACGGTGGGCGACGACGAGCTGGTCGCCCGGCACGTGATCGTCGCCACCGGCTCCAACCCGCGCGCGCTGCCGGGCGCGCCCTTCGACGAAGAGCGCATCCTCAGCAACGACGGCGCGCTGCGCATCGGCGCGGTGCCCAAGAAGCTGGGGCTGATCGGCTCCGGCGTCATCGGGCTGGAGATGGGCTCGGTCTGGCGCCGCCTGGGCGCGGAGGTCACCGTGCTCGAAGCGCTGCCCACGTTCCTGGGCGCCGTCGACGAGCAGATCGCCAAGGAAGCGCACAAGGCGTTCACCAAGCAGGGCCTGAAGATCGAGCTCGGCGTCAAGGTGGCCGAGGTCAAGCGCGACGACTCGGGCGTGACGGTAAGCTACACCGACGCCAAGGGCGGTGCGCAGATGCTCGAGGTGGAGCGGCTGATCGTCAGCATCGGCCGCGTGCCCAACACCACGGGCCTCAACCCCGAAGCCGTGGGCCTGAAGCTCGACGAACGCGGCGCCATCGTCGTCGACGACGATTGCCGCACCAACCTGCCCGGCGTGTGGGCGGTGGGCGACGTGGTGCGCGGGCCGATGCTCGCGCACAAGGCCGAGGAGGAAGGCGTGGCGGTGGCCGAGCGCATCGCCGGCCAGCACGGCCACGTCGACTTCAACCTCGTGCCCTGGGTCATCTACACCAGCCCCGAGATCGCCTGGGTCGGCCAGACCGAGCAGCAGCTGAAGAGCGCCGGCCGCGCCTACAAGGCCGGCACGTTCCCCTTCATGGCCAACGGCCGGGCAAGGGCGCTCGGCGACACCACCGGCATGGTGAAGTTCCTGGCCGACGCCGCCACCGACGAGATCCTGGGCGTGCACATCGTCGGCCCGATGGCCAGCGAGCTCATCAGCGAGGCCGTGGTGGCGATGGCGTTCAAGGCCAGCAGCGAGGACATCGCGCGCATCTGCCACGCGCACCCCTCGCTGAGCGAAGCGACCAAGGAAGCCGCGCTCGCCGTCGACAAGCGCACGCTGAACTTCTGACCGGCGGCTGGCGGACACCGCAGGCGACATGGGCGTCCGCCAGCGCTACGAGGCCACGCTCGCCGAACGCGGCTACGTCGCCGACGAGGCGCAGCTGCGTGCCGTGGCCGCGCTCGAGCGCTGCGAGAACGAGTGGGCCGACTACAAGGCCCGGCGCAGCAATGCGCTCGTCAAGCTCATCAGCCGGCCGCCCATTCCGCGCGGCGTGTACATGCACGGCGGCGTCGGCCGCGGGAAGAGCTTCCTCATGGACTGCTTCTTCCAGAGCGTGCCGCTGAACCGCAAGACGCGGCTGCACTTCCACGAGTTCATGCGCGAGGTGCACCGCGAGCTGCAGGAGCTCAAGGGCACGGCCGACCCGCTGGACGAACTCGGCCGGCGCGTGGCGCGGCGCTTCCGGTTGATCTGCTTCGACGAGTTCCACGTCGCCGACGTGACCGACGCGATGATCCTGCACCGCCTGCTGCAGGCGCTGTTCGCCAACCGCGTCAGCATCGTCACCACCAGCAACTTCCACCCCGACGCGCTGTACCCCAACGGCCTGCACCGCGACCGCATCCTGCCGGCCATCGCGCTGCTCAAGGACAAGCTCGAGGTGATCGACGTCGACGCCGGCGTCGACTATCGCCAGCGCACGCTGCAGCGCCTGGAGACCTACCACTGGCCGCTGGACGACGCGGCCGAGGCGATGCTCGTCCGCAGCTTCGAGCAGCTGGCCGAGGCGCGCGACGAAGACCCGGTGCTGCACATCGAGCACCGCGAGATCCGCGCCCGCAGGCGCGCCGGCGGCGTGGTGTGGTTCGACTTCGCCACGCTGTGCGGCGGCCCGCGTTCGCAGAACGACTACCTCGAGATCGCCTCGCGCTTCCACACCGTGCTGCTCTCGGGCGTGCCGCAGATGCCGCCGCGGCTGGCGAGCGAGGCGCGCCGCTTCACGTGGCTGGTGGACGTGCTGTACGACCGGCGCGTCAAGCTCGTCGTCTCCGCGGCCGTGCCGCCCGAGCAGCTGTACCTCGAAGGCCCGCTGGCGCACGAATTCCCGCGCACCGTGTCGCGCCTGGTGGAGATGCAGTCGGCCGAGTTCCTGGCGCTGGCACGGCGGGACGTCGACACCTCGCTGACATGATCCGCGTCATGCCTCGTGCGCCCACGCGCGCGTTCGCGCTGGCGCTCGCGTTGCTGGGCGCGGCCCTCGCGGCCGCGACGCCGGCCGCGGCGTCGGAGCGCGCCCGCGTCGAGGCCGAGATCGCGCGCCTGAACGAGGCCTACGCGGCGGAGGAGGCGGCCTGCCGCGACCGCTTCGCCGTCACCGGCTGCCTCGACGACGTGCGCCTGCGCCGGCGCGACGCGCTGCAGCCCTGGCGTGCCCGGCTGCATGCGCTGGACGACGCCGACCGGCGCCAGCGTGCCGCCGCGCGGCTGGCCGCGGTGGAGGCCAAGCGGCGCGAGCGCCCGGAGCCCTTGCCGCCGGAGGAACCACGCGCGCCGCGCGCGGCCGCCATCACGCCGCCGTCACCACGCGCCGCGTCGGCGGCGCCGCTGGTCGTGCGCTCGCGCGAAGCGATGGCCGCCGAACGCGCGCAGGCCGCCAGCGCCGCTGCGGCGTCTCGCGCGGCCGCCGCGGTGCGCCGCGATGAGGCATACGAGGCGGCGCGCGAGCGCGTGCGTGAACGGGTGGAGCGGCGGGCACGTGACGGCAAGGCGTCGAAGCCGCTGCCGGTGCCGCCGCCCGCGGTGGGCGCGTCCGCGAGGCGGGCCGTCGCCGCGGCTTCCGCGCCGCGCTGAAGCGACGCGACCGCGTCGCCGGCCGCGCTCAGCGCAGCGGGTCGATGCGCGCCAGCGCCAGCGAGAGGTTGTCGCCGCCGCCGCGGGCCCGCTGGCGCGCCTTGCTCACCAGCATCTCGCTGGCTTCGCGCGGCGGCAGGGCGTGCAGGATGGCGCCGATCTCCTTGGGCGTGAAGTAGTGCCACAGCCCGTCGCTGCAGGCCAGCAGCGTGTCGCCGTACTCGAGCTTCTCGATCTGCCACAGCGCCAGCGGCGGATCGGCGTGCGTGCCCAGGCAGCCGGTGAGCAGGTTGCTCTGCGGGTGCGTGTTCGCGGCTTCCTCGCTGATCTTGCCTTCGTCGATGAGGCGCTGCACGAACGAGTGGTCCACCGTGCGCTTCATCAGCTCGGCGCCGCGGAAGTGGTAGACGCGCGAGTCGCCGGCGTGCACCACGTGGCACTCGAGCGTCGGCGTCACGCAGAACGCGGCCACGGTGCTGTGCGGCTCTTCCTCGGAGGTGATCGCCGTCAGCTTGATCATCAGGTGCGACTCCTGCACCAGCTGGCGCAGCATGTCGGCCGTGTCGTCCTGCGTCGGCACGTAGCGCTCGAAGATCTGGCGTCCGGTGAGCAGCACCTGGTCGGCGGCCTTGCGTCCGCCGCTCTTGCCACCCATGCCGTCAGCCACGATGGCGAGGATGCAGCCCTGCGTGCGCGGGTGGACGATGATCTCCACCTGGTCCTGCTGGTAGGCCCTGTCGCCGCGGTGCAGCCCCGTGGCCGCGCTGAAGCGGAACGATTGCAGGGGCGCGCCGGCGAGCATGCGACGACTATAAACTTCGACTCCTACGCGAGCGCGTGCAGCAATGGACGAGAACCTGCATTCCCCGCAGCGCCGGCTGATCGAGCTGCGCATCGAGCACGCGGACCTCGACGACCTCATCGACCGCCACGACGGCCACCCTGCGGACGAACTGATGCTGCGCCGGCTGAAGAAGCGCCGCCTGCTGCTGCGCGACCAGATCGCCCGGCTCGAAGGCGAACTCGATCCCCCGGAACCCGCGTGACCGATGCCTTGCGCGCCGCCGTTGCGCGCGTGTTCGCCGAAGACGGCGTGCTGGCCGAGTCCGAGGCCGGCTTCGCCCCGCGCCCGCAGCAGACGCTGCTGGCCGACCGCATCGCCGCGGCGCTGGAGGAGCGTCGCGCGCTGGTGGCCGAGGCCGGCACCGGCGTCGGCAAGACCTTCGCCTACCTCGTGCCGCTGCTGCTGTCGGGCAAGCGCGCGCTGGTCAGCACGGCCACCAAGAGCCTGCAGGACCAGCTCTTCCTGCGTGACCTGCCGCGCCTGGCCGAGGCGCTGAACGTGCCGGCGCGGCTGGCGCTGCTGAAGGGCCGCGCCAGCTACCTGTGCCGCTGGCGCCTGCAGCAGGCGCAGCACGACGGCCAGCTGCCCGACCGCTTCGCCGTGCGCGCGCTGCACCGCGTCGCCGCCTGGGCGCAGTCGACGAGGACCGGCGACATCGCCGAGGTCGAAGGCCTGGACGAGCGCTCGCCGGTCATCCCGCTCGTCACCTCCACGCGCGACAACTGCCTGGGCACCGACTGCCCCGAGCACCGCGCCTGCCACGTCATGCAGGCGCGGCGCGAGGCGATGGCGGCCGACCTCGTGGTCGTCAACCACCACCTGTTCTTCGCCGACCTCGCGCTGCGCGACAGCGGCGTGGCCGAGCTGCTGCCGACGGTCGACGCCGCCGTGTTCGACGAGGCGCACCAGCTCGTGGAGGCCGGCGTGCAGTTCCTCGGCACGCAGCTCGCCACCGGCCAGGCCATCGAGCTGGGCCGCGACCTGCTGGCCGCCGGCCTGCAGCACGCCCGCGGCCTGCAGCGCTGGGCCGAGCTGCAGGGCGCCATCGACGTCGCCGCACGCGAGCTGCGCCTCGCCTGCGCCGGCACGTTGCGCGACGTGCGGGGCGTGCTCAAGCTGCGCTGGGACGAGCGGGCCGACGCACTGCCCGCGCCGCTGGCCACGCTGGCCACCGCTGCGCTGGCCGCGGCCGATGCGGCTGCGGCCGTGGCCGAGACCGCGCCGGAGTTCCCGCGCCTGGAACAACGCGCACGGGCACTGGCGACGCTGGCGCGGCGCTTCGCCATCGAAGCCGAGCCGGACCACGTGCGCTGGATCGACCTCACGCCGCAGCAGGCGCGGCTGGTCGAGTCGCCGCTCGACATCCGCGAGATGCTCGACCAGCAGCGCCAGAGCGCGCCCAAGGCCTGGATCTTCACCTCGGCGACGCTGGGCGACGACGAGGCGCTGAGCTGGTTCACCGCCAGCACGGGGCTGGAGGACGCCGAGGCGCTGCGCGTCGGCAGTCCGTTCGACTACGCCGCCAACGCGCGCATCTGGGTGCCGCCACGCGGGCCGCTGCCGAACGCGCCGGCGCACCCCGGTGCGGTGGGCGCGCTGGCGGCGCGCTGCGCCGCTGCGCTCGGCGGCCGCACCTTCGTGCTGACGACCACGCTGCGCGTGCTGCCGCAGGTGGCCGATGCGCTGAAGGCCGAGCTGGCCGCGCGCGGGCGCGAGCTGACGGTGCTGGTGCAGGGCAGCGAGCCGCGCCGTGCGCTGCTGCAGCGTTACGGCGACGGCCGTGGCGCGGTGCTCGTCGGCTCGCACAGCTTCTGGGAAGGCATCGACATGCCGGGCGACGCGCTGCAGTGCGTGCTGATCGACAAGCTGCCGTTTCCGCCGCCGAACGATCCGCTGGTCGAGGCACGCGTGCGCCAGCTGCGCGCCGCAGGGCAGAGCCCGTTCGACGCCTACTTCGTCGCCGAGGCGGCGGTGTCGCTGAAGCAGGGCGCCGGGCGGCTGATCCGCAGCGTCGGCGACCGCGGGTTGCTCGTCATCTGCGACCTGCGCCTGCGCCAGATGGCCTACGGCCGGCGGCTGCTGGCGGCGCTGCCGCCGATGGGCGTGCTGGAGACCGAGCGCGAGGCGCTGGCCTGGCTGGCGGAGCTGGCGGCGGCGCACTGAGCGTGCGCCGTTCGAGCGCGCGGCGGCGGGCGTCGTGCGGCCCGCGGGGTCAGGGCTGGCTCAACGGCCCCAGAACTTCCACCACGGCCGCGGGTCGCGTGCGCCCAGGCCGCGCGTGAGGAACGCGCTGTCGGGGTAGTTGAGCTTGAGCACGCGCTCGGCGTCGTCGCGCAGCTGCGTCATCTGCAGCTTGTCGTAGGCCTGCACCAGGATGTAGAGCGCCTCTTCCGTGGCCGGGCTGTGCTGGAACTCGGTCACCGCCTGCTGCGCGCGGTTGGCCGCCGCGAGGTAGGCGCCGCGGCGGAAGTAGTAGCGCGCCACGTGCACCTCGTACGCGGCCAGCGAGTTGACGATGTGGTTCATGCGCTGGCGCGCATCGGGCGCGTAGCGCGAGTTCGGGAACTGGTCCACCAGCTGCTTGAACGACTGGTAGGACTCGCGTGACGCGGCCTGGTCGCGCTCGGAGATGTCCTGGTCGAACAGGTTGCCCAGCAGGCCCAGGTTGTCGACGAAGTTGATCACGCCGCGCAGGTACAGCGCGTAGTCGTAGGCCGGGCTCGAGGGGTTGAGCTTGATGTATCGGTCGATCGTCGTCAGCGCCGTGGTGCGCTCGCCGCTGCGCCAGTGCAGGTAGGCCATGTCCAGCAGCGCCTGCTGCGCCAGCAGCGAGCCGGCGGCCAGGCCTTCGACGCGTTCGAGCGACTTGATGGCGCGCTCGTAGCTGCCGGCCTCCATGTCGTCGCGGGCCTCTTTGTACAATCGCTCGGCCGTCGTCGAGGCGGATTCGTCCTTGGGCGACGAGCCGCAGCCACTCAGTTGCAGCGTTAGCGCGAGGATCGCCGCGAGCACCAGCCAGGGCGCCGGGCGCCGGTTCGGAAAGACGGTCATTCGCGGGTGCAGCAGCCGGTGGTTCGAGAAAGCGCGGATTATGCCGACGACGATGGCCCCGACCTGGAGGCCGACACCGTACCGGCCGAGCTGCGCAGCCGCGTGGTCGAAGCCGGCCTGCACGGCCAGCGGCTCGACAAGGCGCTGGTGGCGCTGGCACCCGAGTTCTCGCGCAGCCACCTGCAGGGGCTGATCGATCGCGGCCACGTGCGCCTGGATGGCGCCGCGGCGCGCACCGCGTCGCGCCGCGTGCGCGCCGGCCAGCGGCTCGAGGTCGAGCTGGTCCCCACCGAAGAGAGCCGCGCCTACACGCCGCAGGCCATGCCGCTCGCGGTGCTGCACGAGGACGAGCACCTGCTCGTCATCGACAAGCCGGCGGGGCTGGTGGTGCATCCCGCGCCGGGCAACTGGCAGGGCACGCTGCTCAACGCGCTGCTGGCGCGCGACCCGAACGCGGCGGCGCTGCCGCGCGCCGGCATCGTGCACCGGCTCGACAAGGACACCTCGGGCGTGATGATGGTCGGGCGGACGCTGGCCGCGGTGACGGCACTGGTGCGCCAGATCGCCGCGCGCGAGGTGCACCGGCGCTACCTCGCCATCGCCCACGGCGTGCCCGACGCCGCGCAGTTCAGCATCGAGGCGCCGATCGGCCGCGATCCGCGCCAGCGCGTGCGCATGGCGGTGGTGCACAGCGGCGGCAAGCCGGCGCGCACCGACGTCACCGTGCTGGCCGCGGGCGAGGGCGTGAGTGCCTTGTCGTGCACCCTCCACACCGGGCGCACGCACCAGATCCGCGTGCACCTCGCGCACCGCGGCCATCCGCTGGTGGCCGACGTGCTCTACGGCGGCAGGCCCCTGCTGGGCATGGCGCGGCAGGCGTTGCACGCGACCGAGCTGCGGCTGGCCCATCCCGTGAGCGGCGCGCCGCTGGCCTTCCGGTGCGCCCCGCCGGCCGACTTCGCCGCGGCATGGCAATCCCTGGGAGCCGAGCCCTGACGACACGGCGCGGCGCGATACAATGTGCGCCGACCCGTGCAGTGCTGCCGCCGCGCAAGGCGCCGCGCCTGCCCCGCTGACCCCGCTGCCATCAGCACCCGGCGCATCGGCCGCCCAGGCCGCACCGGGCTCGCCGCGCGAGCGATGCGCGGCCCACGACCCGAACCCCGTCATCCCGCCCGCCGCGTGCCGGGCCCCACCACTCAGGCATGAACACAGCCGAGGCCAAACGAGTGCTAGAGACGGCGCTGATCTGCGCTGCCGCACCGCTGCCGCTCGCCGACATGCGGGCGCTGTTCGACGGCGAGGTCGGCGCCGACACGCTGCGCCGCCTGCTCGACGAGCTGGCGCGCGACTGGGAAGGCCGCGGCGTCGAGCTCGTCGCCCTGGCCAGCGGCTGGCGCTTCCAGAGCCGGCCCGAGATGCGGCCGTGGCTCGACCGCCTGCACCCCGAGAAGCCGCCGCGCTACTCGCGCGCCGCGCTCGAGACGCTGGCCATCGTGGCCTACCGCCAGCCGGTGACCCGTGGCGACATCGAGGACATCCGCGGCGTCACCGTCAGCAGCAACATCGTCAAGCAGCTCGAAGACCGCGGCTGGATCGAAGCCATCGGCTACCGCGAGGCGCCCGGCCGCCCGGCGCTGTACGCCACCACGCGCCAGTTCCTGGACGACCTGGGCCTCGCCAGCCTGGACCAGCTGCCGCCCATCGACGGCAGTGGCGACGGCCGCGGCGAGCAGGTGCTCGCGGCGCTGGCCGAAGCGCGCCCCGCGCCGTCGTTGCTGGATGGTGCCGGTGGCGACGGCCAGGCGCAGCTGGCGCTGGACGCCGACGGCGTCGCGGCCACGGCGGCCGCGGTCGACGCCGCGGCCACGGCGGCCGCGGTCGACGCCACGGCCCTGCCTGCGGCAGCCACGGACGACGCCGCTGCCGTGGCGAGCACGGCTGCGGACGACGCGCCGGCCGCCAACGATCCGACGGCCACCGCTGCATCCGACGCGGCGTCCCAGGCGTCCGAAGCCGACGCTGCCGGCGAGCCGGCCCCCATTCCCCTCGAACCCCTCGCTTCCACCCCCGTCACCCCGAGCGACGCCCCAGCATGAACCCAGCCGACGCCGATCCTTCGATGCCCGATGTGCCCGCCGCAGACGCGGCAGCCGACGGCGCCCCGGCAGACGCCAAGCCCCGGCGCCGGCGCGCGCCGCGCCAGAAGGCGGAAGGGTCCGCCGGCGACGCCGCTGTCGCGAGCGACGCGGCGGGGGCGGAAGCGAGCACGGCATCGCCCGACACGCCCGGCGCCGAGGCGGCGGTCGAGGCACGCGCGCCGCGCAAGCCGCGCGTGCCGCGTGCGCCGCGCGAGCCGAAGGACAGCGCCGACTCGGGCGAACCGGGCCAGGGCCGTCCCCGCGGCACCGCTGCAACCCACGAAGCCGGCGCAGCGCAGACGATGCGGTCCGACGCTGGCGCTGCGGCCACCGCCGCAGTCAACCCGGACGGGGGGCAGGCCGACGGCAGTGCGGCCGATGGCGGCGCGCGCGACGACGGCCGCACGCGCGACGACGGCGCTCCCGACGATCGCCAGGCCGACGGCAAGCCCGGTCGGCGCGGCCGCAACCGGCGCCGTGGCCGGCGCGGTGGCGACAAGCCGCGTGACGGCGCGCCGGCGGCCGAAGGGCAACCGGCCGACGAGCGGACACCGGCACCTGCCCCCGAGGAGGTCTTCGCCCAGGTGCTGTCCGGTGAATACGACGCCGTCGGCGAGGTGCCGCTCGACGAGGTGGTCGACGACGCCGCCGGGCCGGCCGATGACGGCGCCGACGGCGACGCCGGCGCCAGCGCTGAGTCGGACGCGAACGACCGTGCCGACGCGCCGTCCCCGCAGTCCGCCGACGGCCCGACCGAACCGGCCGACCGCCCGCGGCGCGTGCTGGCGCCGGAGCCCGACGCGCCCAAGCTGCACAAGGTGCTGGCGCAGTCGGGCGTCGGCTCGCGGCGCGACCTCGAGCAGATGATCGCGGAGCAGCGCGTCACCGTGAACGGCGAGGTCGCGCACACCGGCCAGCGCATCAGCTTCGGCGACAAGATCGCCATCGACGGCAAGCCGGTGCGCTACCGCATCGCGCCGCAGCGCGTGCGCGTGCTGGCCTACCACAAGCCGGCCGGCGAAGTCGTCTCGCACGACGACCCGCAGCAGCGTCCCACCGTGTTCCGCCGCCTGCCGCGGCTGCAGCACGGCAAGTGGCAGAGCGTGGGCCGGCTCGACATCAACACCGAAGGCCTGCTGCTGTTCACCACCTCGGGCGAACTGGCCAACCAGCTGATGCACCCGCGCTTCGGCGTCGAGCGCGAGTACGCAGTGCGCTCGCTGGGCGTGCTCGGCGAAGACGCCAAGGCACGGCTGCTCGAGGGCGTGGAGATCGACGGCCAGCGCTGCGCCTTCAAGAGCATCGAGGACGGCGGCGGCGAAGGCGCCAACCACTGGTACCGCTGCGTCATCACCGAAGGCCGCAATCGCGAGGTGCGCAAGCTGTTCGAGGCCACGGGCCACGCGGTGAGCCGGCTGATCCGCATCCGCTACGGCAGCGTGGTGCTGCCGCGCGGGCTCAAGCGCGGCGTGTGGGTCGACCTGGACGAGCACGACCTGCGCGCCCTGCGCCGCCTGGCGAGCGGCCCGCGGCCCGAAGGCGCCGGCCCGGCGCCGCAGGGCGACGCCGAGCGCGACGGTGGCAGCCGGCGAAACCGCAACCGGCGCGGCAAGCGCAACCGCAATGCCGACGGTGCCGAGCGCGGCCCGCTGCCGCCCCAGGCACGCGAACCGCGTGAGCCGCGCGAGACGCGTGAACCGCGCGAGCCGCGTCCGCCCAAGGCGCCGCGCGGCGAAGGCTTCGACGGCGGCTTCATTCCCAACCCGCTGCAGCAGACCTACGACAAGCGCGCCATCCAGGCCGAGCGGCGCCAGCGCCGCGACATCCCCGAAGACGGCCCGATTCCGAACCCGCTGCAGCAGACCTACGACAAGCGCGCATTGCAGCGCGAGCGTCAGCCGCAGCGCGACATCCCCGACGACGGCCCCATCCCCAACCCGTTGCAGCAGACCTACGACAAGCGCTTCGTGCAGGGCGGTGGCCGCGGCGCCGGATCACCCGGGTTGCCGGGCCAGGGCCGGCGTGGCCGGCCGGGCGGCAAGAAGGCGGCCGGCGCGGGCGACCCCAACCGCATCCCCGACCCGATGCAGACGTCGGTGGGCTACATCGGCGCCGACGCGCTGCGCAAGGGCGGCGGCAAGCGCCGCGGCGGTGGTGGCGGCGCGGGTGGTGGTGGCGGCGGCGGTCACAAGCGGCGCGGCCGCTGATGTGGTCGCCGCGGCCGCCGACGTCGTCGGCGCCGCGCTTGCCGGCCCAGGCTGGTCGCCGCGCACGGCCCGCGCGGCGAGCCGCCACGGGTCCGGTCACATGAGCGGCGGGTCCAGCGCTGTCACAACCGCCGGCTACAATCGAAAACTTTGCCAAGTCGTTGATTCAGGAGAACTTTTCAAAATGGCCCTCGAACGCACCCTTTCGATCATCAAGCCCGACGCCGTGGCCAAGAACGTGATCGGCCAGATCTATTCGCGCTTCGAGGCCGCCGGGCTGAAGGTGGTCGCGGCCAAGATGGCGCACCTGTCGCGCCAGGAGGCCGAAGCGTTTTACGCGGTGCACAAGGCGCGCCCGTTCTTCAAGGACCTGGTCGAGTTCATGATCTCCGGCCCGGTGATGATCCAGGTGCTGGAAGGCGAGGGCGCCATCGCCAAGAACCGCGAGCTGATGGGCGCCACCGACCCGAAGAAGGCGGAGAAGGGCACGATCCGCGCCGACTTCGCCGACAGCATCGACGCCAACGCCGTGCACGGCAGCGACGCGCCCGAGACGGCCGCGGTCGAAGTGGCGTTCTTCTTCCCGGCGATGCAGGTCTTCAGCCGCTGAGGCACCGAGGCGAGATGGCCGTCAACCTGCTCGACTTCGACCTCGACGGGCTGGCGGCCTATTGCGAGACGCTGGGCGAGAAGCGCTTCCGCGCCGTCCAGCTGTTCCGCTGGATCCACCAGAAGGGCGCAGCCGAGTTCGACCAGATGTCGGACCTGGCCAAGAGCCTGCGCACCAAGCTCGCGGCCACGGCCGAGGTGCGCGGCCTGCCGGTGATCAGCGAGCACGTGTCGGCCGACGGCACGGTGAAGTGGCTGTTCGACGTCGGCGCCGGCAACGCGGTCGAGACCGTGTTCATCCCCGAAGCCGACCGCGGCACGCTGTGCATCTCCTCGCAGGCGGGCTGCGCCGTCGGCTGCCGCTTCTGCAGCACCGGCCACCAGGGCTTCAGCCGCAACCTCACCACGGCCGAGATCGTGGCCCAGCTGTGGCATGCCGAGCATGCGCTGCGCCGCAGGGTCGGGCTGGCGGAAGGCGAGCCCGGCCACGCGAACGGCACGCCGCAGCGTGCCGTGGACAACGTCGTGATGATGGGCATGGGCGAGCCGCTGCAGAACTACGCGGCGCTGGTGCCGGCGCTGCGCACCATGCTCGACGACCACGGCTACGGCCTGAGCCGGCGCCGCGTGACGGTGTCGACCTCGGGCGTGGTGCCGATGATCGACCGCCTGCGCGACGACTGCCCGGTGGCGCTGGCGGTGTCGCTGCATGCGCCGGACGACGCCCTGCGCGACGAGCTGGTGCCGCTCAACCGCAAGTACCCGATCGACGAGCTGCTGGCGGCGTGCGTGCGCTACCTCGACGCCGCGCCGCGCGACTTCATCACCTTCGAGTACTGCATGCTCGACGGCGTCAACGACACGCCGGCGCATGCGCACGCCCTGGTGCGGCTGCTGAAGCACCGCGTGCCGTGCAAGCTGAACCTGATCCCGTTCAACCCGTTCCCCGCCTCGGGCCTGAAGCGATCGCCGCGCGAGCAGGTGACGGCCTTCGCGCGCGTGCTGCAGGACGCCGGCATCGTCACCACGATCCGCAAGACGCGCGGCGACGACATCGACGCCGCCTGCGGCCAGCTGGCGGGCGAGGTGCAGGACCGCACCAACGCGCGCGAGCGGCTGGCGGCGCGGCGCGGTGTGATTCCCATCGCCGCGGCCGCTGCCGGCGAGGCCGCCGCCGCACCGGGCGTGCGGGGGACGCGATGAGCGGGCAGGGCGGCGTGCGGCTCGCGTGGCGCGCGGCATTGGGGCTGATGCTGGCCGCGGTGCTCGCCGGCTGCGCTGGCACCGGCGGTGGCGGCGAGCGCGAGATCCGCACCGCGTCCGACCTGGGCGACGCCGAGAAGCGTGCCCGCGTGCGGCTGGAGCTGGCCGGGCTGTACTTCGGCCGCGGCCAGCCGACGACCGCGCTCGACGAGATCAAGCGCGCGCTCGCCGCCAAGCCCGCCCTGCCCGAGGCCTACAGCCTGCGCGGCCTGGTGTACGGCAGCATGGGCGAGGTCGCCCTGGCCGAGGAAAGCTTCCAGCGCGCGCTGCAGCTGGCGCCGCGCGACGGCGACACCATGCACAACTTCGGCTGGTTCCTCTGCCAGCAGCGGCGCTGGCCCGAGGCCGACACGCAGTTCGCCAACGCGCTGGCCCAGCCCGGCTACCGCGAGCAGGTGCGCACGCTGCTGGCCCAGGGCGTGTGCCAGGCGCGCGCAGGCCGCTGGGCCGAGGCCGAGCGCACGCTGTCGCGCAGCTACGAGCTCGACCCGGGCAACCCCTTCACCGCGTACAACCTGAGCGACGTGCTGCTGCAGCGTGGCGAGCTCGAGCGCGCGCGCTTCTACATCGCCCGCGTCAACGTGCTGCCCGAGCAGACCACGGCGCAGAGCCTGTGGCTGGCGTTGCGCATCGAGCGCCGCCTGGGCGACGTGCAGCGCATGCAGGAACTGGCGCGCCGCCTGCGCGAGCGGTTCCCGCAGGCCGACGAGGTGATGCTGCTCGACCAGGGACGTTTCGAATGAACCACGACCTCGGCCGCCTGGCGCGCCGCCTGCAGCCGGCATGAGCGAGCCGATGGCCAACAGCCCCGGCGCGATGCTGCGCGCCGCGCGCGAGAAGCAGGGCCTGCACATCGCGGCGCTCGCCGCGGCCATCAAGGTGGCGCCGCGCAAGCTCGACGCGCTGGAGAACGACCGCTGGGCCGAGCTGCCCGACGCCACGTTCGCGCGCGCCCTGGCGCAGACCGTGTGCCGCACGCTCAAGATCGACGCCCGGCCCATCCTCGAGCTGCTGCCGGCACCGAACGCCGGCACGCTGGAGAACGCCGGCGGCCGGCTGAACGCGCCGTTCAACCAGCGCGCCGGCCGCGACGAGCCCGGGATCGCCGGCGCCGCCATCAAGCCGATGGTGGCCGCGGCGGTGGTGCTGATGGTCGCTGCCGTGGTGGTCTACCTGCTGCCCGACGGCGTGCTCGACGGCTGGGGCGGCGCGCCGGCGGCATCGGCGCCGGCGGTCGTGAGCCTGCCGGCATCGGCCGTGGTGGCCGCGCCCACCGGCGCCGCGCCCGCCGCGGCACCGGCGGCCTCCGACGTGGCGGCCGTGGCCCAGGCCGGCGCCGCCTCGGCAGCGGCGTCCGCGCCCGGCGCGGGCACCGCCGCCACGCCCGCTGCGCCGGTGGTCGAGACGGTCTTCTCCGCGCCGGCCGCCGCCTCGGCGCCGCCGGCCGGGCTGGTGCAGCTGCGCAGCAGCGAGCCTTCCTGGGTGGAAGCGCGCGACGCCCGCGGCACGGTGCTGCTGTCGCGCACCATCCAGCCGGGCGAGAGCGTCGGCCTCGACGGCGTGCTGCCCATCCGCCTGACGATCGGCAATGCCGCCGCCACGCAGCTGGGCTTTCGCGGCCAGCCGGTCGACCTGGCGCCGCGCACCCGGGACAATGTCGCCAGGATCGAACTGCCATGAACGCGCCCGAAGCCCACGACCTGCTCGACGTCATCGAGGCCGCCGCACCGCCGCCGCGGCGCACGCGCCAGGCGCGCGTGGCCTGGGGCGATCACGTCGTCACGATCGGCGGCGACGCGCCGGTGCGCATCCAGAGCATGACCAACACCGACACGGTGGACGTCATCGAGACCGCCATCCAGTGCAAGCAGCTGGCGCAGGCGGGCAGCGAGATCGTGCGCATCACGGTCAACACGCCCGAGGCCGCGGCCGCGGTGCCGCACATCCGCGAGCAGCTCGACCGCATGGGCGTGCCGGTGCCGCTGGTGGGCGACTTCCACTACAACGGCCACCGCCTGCTGACCGAGTTCCCGGCGATGGCGCAGGCGCTGTCCAAGTACCGCATCAACCCGGGCAACGTCGGCAAGGGCGACAAGCGCGACCGCCAGTTCGCCATGATGGTCGAGGCCGCGGCCAGGCACGACAAGGTGGTGCGCATCGGCGTCAACTGGGGCAGCCTCGACCAGGAGCTGCTGGCCGCGCTGATGGACGCCAACGCGCGCCGCAGCACGCCGCTCGACGCGAAGCAGGTCATGTACCAGGCGCTGGTGCAGTCGGCGCTGGGCTCGGCCCAGTACGCGCGCGAGCTGGGGCTCAACCCCGACAACATCATCATCTCCTGCAAGGTGAGCGGCGTGCAGGACCTGGTCAGCGTCTACCGGGCGCTGGCCCGGCGCTGCGACTACGCGCTGCACCTGGGCCTGACCGAAGCCGGCATGGGCACCAAGGGCACCGTCGCATCGAGCACGGCCCTGGGCATCCTGCTGCAGGAAGGCATTGGCGACACCATCCGCGTGAGCCTGACCCCGCAGCCCGGCGAGCCGCGAACCCAGGAGGTGGTGGTGGCCGCCGAGATCCTGCAATCGCTGGGCCTGCGCAACTTCAACCCGAGCGTCACCGCCTGCCCGGGCTGCGGCCGCACCACCAGCACCACGTTCCAGGAACTGGCCAAGCAGATCGACGACTTCCTGCGCGCGCAGATGCCGGTGTGGAAGGCGAAGTACCCCGGCGTGGAGAACCTCAAGGTGGCGGTGATGGGCTGCATCGTCAACGGCCCCGGAGAGAGCAAGCATGCCGACATCGGCATCAGCCTGCCCGGCACCGGCGAGGCGCCGGCCGCCCCGGTGTTCATCGACGGCGAGAAGGCGATGACGCTGCGCGGCGAAGGCATCGCGCAGGAGTTCCACCAGATCGTCGAGGCGTACATCGAACGCCGCTTCGGCAGCGTGACGGCCGCGCATTGATCCGCGCCGCCGAACGCCGCCCCGTCCCGATCCACCCGTCTTCTCCGAGCGGCGCAGCGCCTGCGCCGCCGCACCCCATGGCCGACACACGCCCAGCCCAAGCACCCAAGGCAAGCGCCTCGCCGTTGACCGCGGTCAAGGGCATGAACGACCTGCTGCCCGCCGACGCGCCGGCCTGGGAGTGGTTCGAGGACACCGTGCGCAGCCTGATGCGGCGCTACGGCTACCGGGCGCTGCGCACGCCCATCGTCGAGCCCACCGCGCTGTTCGTGCGCGGCCTGGGCGAGGTGACCGACATCGTCGAGAAGGAGATGTACTCCTTCGAGGACAGCATGAACGGCGACCGCCTCACGCTGCGCCCGGAGGCCACGGCCGGCATGGTGCGCGCCATCGTCGAGCACAACGCGCTCTACAACGGGCCGCTGCGCGTGTGGCAGATGGGCCCGATGTTCCGCCACGAGCGGCCGCAGAAGGGCCGCTACCGGCAGTTCCACCAGCTCGACGTCGAAGCCTTCGGCCACGCCGGGCCGGACGTCGATGCCGAGCTGATCCTCATGCTGCGCGCGCTGTGGCGTGCGCTGGGGCTGGCCGAAGGCCGCGACGTGTTCCTCGAGATCAACAGCCTGGGCCAGCCCGACGAGCGGCGGGCGCACCGCGCTGCACTCGTCGCCCACTTCGAGGCGCATGCCGCGCTGCTCGACGACGACGCGCGGCGCCGGCTGCACAGCAATCCGCTGCGCATCCTCGACACCAAGAACCCGGCGATGCAAGGCGTCGTCGAGTCGGCGCCGCGGTTGATCGACTTCCTGGGCGACGCGTCCAGGGCGCACTTCGACGGCGTGCGCGCCGTGCTCGACGCCGCGGGCCTGGCCTACCGCGTCAATCCGCGGCTGGTGCGTGGCATGGACTACTACAACCTCACCGTCTTCGAGTGGACGACACCGCACCTCGGCGCGCAGGCCACGGTGTGCGGCGGCGGGCGCTACGACCAGCTGATCGAGCAGCTGGGCGGCAAGCCGGCGCCCGGCGTGGGATTCGGCCTGGGCATCGAGCGGCTGCTGCTGCTGCTGCAGGCCGTCGGCGCCGAGCCGCCGCCCGCCGACCCCGACGCCTACGCCATCGTGCCCGACCCGGCAGCGCTGCCGCGCGTCATGCCGGTGATCGAGGCGCTGCGTGCGGCCGGCGTGGCCGTGGTGATGCACGCCGCCAACCGCGAGGGCCAGGGCAGCATGAAGTCGCAGTTCAAGCGCGCCGACGCCAGCGGCGCGCGGCACGCGCTGATCTTCGGCCCCGACGAGCTCGCCCGCGGCGAGGTGGCGATCAAGCCGCTGCGCGACGCACAGGCGCCGCAGACGCTGCAGCCGCTGGCCGATGCCGCCACCTGGGCGGCACGGTTGCGCACCGCATAATCGCGAGCTTTGCTCGACGCCACGGCAGCAGCCCCCACGCATGGCCACCAACCTCGACCTGCAGGAGCAGGAACAACTCGACGCGCTGAAGGCGTTCTGGAACAAGCACGGCAACCTCATCACGTGGACGCTCGTGCTCGTGCTGGGCGCCTTCGCAGCGTGGAACGGCTGGAACTGGTACCAGCGTGAGCAGGCCGCCAAGGCCGGCGTGCTGTACGAGGAACTCGACCGGGCGGCGATCGCCGAGGATGGGGAGAAGGCCGGCCGGGTCTTCGCCGACCTGAAGGAGCGCTACGGCCGCACGGCCTGGGCGCAGCAGGGCGGCCTGCTGGCCGCGCGCGCGCAGGCCGCCAAGGGCCAGACCGACGCCGCCATCGCCAGCCTGCAGTGGGTGGCCGACAACGGCCCCGACGACGAGATCAAGACCATCGCCCGACTGCGCCTGGCAGCGATGCAGGCCGAGGCCAAGCAGCACGACGCGGCGCTCAAGACGCTGGAAGGCGTCAAGGGCGAAGCCTTCGAGGCGCTGGCCGCCGACCGGCGTGGCGACATCCTGCTGGCGCAGGGCAAGCGCGACGAGGCCCGCGCGGCCTACGAGCGCGCCTACGCCGCGATGAGCGACAAGCTGGACTACCGGCGCTTGGTGGAAGCCAAGCTCATCGCGCTGGGCGGCGGTGCCGCGGCAGCGCCGGCCTCGTCGGCATCGGCGCCGGCGGCCGGGGCGTCGAAGTGATGGCGGCACGCCCCGGGTGGGCCACGATGGTGGCCGGCCTACGCAGGACTGTGGCCCTTGTGGCGATCAGCGCCGGCGCGGCGCTGCTGGCGGCCGGCTGTTCGTCCGACAAGCCCAAGCCCACGCCGCTCGAGAACTTCACGCCGACGCTGTCGGCGCAGGCGGCCTGGCAGGCGCGCACCGGCAACGTCAACTTCCCGCTCGTGCCGACGGTGCGCAACGGCGTGTTCTTCACCGCCGACAGCAGCGGCGACGTGTTCGCGCTGCAGGTCGACAGCGGCAACGTCGTCTGGCGCGCCAGCGTCGGCGGCGCGATCGCCGCCGGCGTCGGCAGCGACGGCCGCTACGCCAGCGTGGTGACGCGCGGCAACGAGGTGGTCGTGCTCGATGGCGGCCGCGAACTGTGGCGCAAGCGCGTGGCCTCGGCCGTGGTGACGCCGCCGCTGGTGGCCGGTGAACGCGTGTTCGTGATGGGCGTGGACCGCGCGGTGCACGCCTTCGACGTGCTCGACGGCCGCCGCCTGTGGACGCTGCAGCGCCCGGGCGACGCCCTCACGCTGGCCCAGGCGAGCGTGGTGGCGCCGTTCCGCAACACGCTACTGGTGGGCCAGGGCCAGCGGCTCACCGCGGTGGACCCGCTGCGCGGCAGCATCAGCTGGGAAGTGGCGCTGGCCTCGCCGCGCGGCAGCAACGAGGTCGAACGCCTGGCAGACCTGATCGGCCCGGCGGTGCGCGTCGGCGATCGCGTCTGCGCCCGCGCCTTCCAGGCCGCCGTGGGCTGCGCCGACGCGGCGCGCGGCGCGCTGCTGTGGTCGCGCAACGTCGGCGGCATCCACGCCGTGGCCAGCGACGCCGAGCACGTGGTCGGCGCCGACGCGAGCGATCGCATCACGGCCTGGCGCGCGGCGAACGGCGACATCGCCTGGACCAACGAGAAGCTGCTGCACCGCGGCCTGTCGGGCGCGGTCTCGGCCGGTGCCAGCGTGGTCTTCGGCGACGGCCAGGGCTACGTGCACTTCTTCGACAGCAAGACGGGCGAGCAGCAGCTGCGCCTGCCCACCGACGGCAAGGCCGTGGTCGGCACGCCGGTGGTCGCCGACGGCACGCTGATCGTCACCACCGCGGGCGGGGCCGTGCACGCCTTCCGCCCGCGCTGAGCGCCCGCTGGCGCCGACGCCCGCATGAAGCCGGTCATCGCCCTCGTCGGCCGGCCCAACGTCGGCAAGAGCACGCTCTTCAACCGCATCACGAAGAGCCGCGACGCCATCGTGGCCGACTTCGCCGGCCTCACGCGCGACCGCCACTACGGCGACGCCCGGCTGGGCCCGCGCGAGTTCATCGTCATCGACACCGGCGGCTTCGAGCCCGAGAAGCCCACCGGCGTGGTGGCCGAGATGGCCAAGCAGACGCGCCAGGCGGTGGCCGAGGCCGACGTGGTGATCTTCGTCACCGACGTGCGCGCCGGCCTCTCGGCGCAGGACCACGACATCGCCCGCTACCTGCGCACCCAGCGCAAGCGCGTGCTGCTGGCGGTGAACAAGGCCGAGGGCATGGCCGAGTCGCCGCTGCTGGGCGAGTTCCACGAGCTGGGGCTGGGCGACCTGCACCCGGTGTCGGCGGCGCACGGGCAGGGCATCCGCAGCCTGCTGGAAGCGGCGCTCGAGCCGTTCGCCAGCGACGACGATGACGAGGAGGCCGAGGCGCCGGTCGCCGACGGCAGCGCCGAGCGGCCGATCCGACTGGCGGTCGCCGGCCGGCCCAACGTCGGCAAGAGCACGCTCATCAACGCCTGGCTCGGCGAAGAGCGGCTGGTCGCCTTCGACCAGCCCGGCACCACGCGCGATGCGATCAAGGTGCCGCTCGAGCGCGGCGGGCGGCGCTACGAGCTGATCGACACCGCCGGCCTGCGGCGCAAGGGCAAGGTGTTCGAGGCGATCGAGAAGTTTTCGGTGGTCAAGACGCTGCAGGCCATCGCCGACGCCAACGTGGTGCTGCTGCTGCTCGACGCCACGCAGGGCGTGTCCGAGCAGGACGCGCACATCGCCGGCTACATCCTCGAGAGCGGCCGCGCCGTCGTGCTGGCGGTCAACAAGTGGGACGCCACCGACGACTACCAGCGCCAGCAGCTCGAGCGCTCCATCGAGAGCCGCCTCGCCTTCCTGCGCTACGCGCCGGTGCTGCAGATCTCGGCGCTCAAGCGCAAGGGGCTCACGGCGCTGTGGAAGGCCATCGACCAGGCCCACGCGTCGGCGACGGTGAAGATGCCGACGCCGGTGCTCACGCGCTTGATCCACGACGCCGCCGAGCACCAGGCGCCGCGCCGCGAAGGGCGTTTCCGTCCGAAGATGCGTTATGCGCACCAGGGCGGCATGAACCCGCCGCTGGTCGTCATCCACGGCAGCTCGCTCGACCACGTGACCGACGCCTACAAGCGCTACCTCGAAGGGCGGCTGCGCGAGCACTTCAAGCTGGTCGGCACGCCGGTGCGCATCGAGATGCGCTCGGCCAGCAACCCTTTCGACGACGCGGGCAGCGGCAGGGCCGGCGCGCCACGCGAACGACGAGGCACCTGAATTGCCGCGCGGCCGCCAAGGCCGCCCGGCCACGATGGGCGTGCCGAATCACGGTCTCGCCCCCCTGTGATACCGTGCATCCCTCGCCCTCAACACGGAGAATATCGTGAGCAACAAAGGCCAACTTCTGCAGGACCCCTTTCTGAACCTGCTTCGCAAGGAACACGTGCCGGTGTCGATCTACCTCGTCAACGGCATCAAGCTTCAGGGCCACATCGAATCGTTCGACCAGTACGTGGTGCTGCTGCGCAACACCGTGACGCAGATGGTCTACAAGCACGCGATCTCCACCGTGGTGCCCAGCCGCGCGGTCAACTTCCACGCCAACGAACCCGGCGAGCAGGCGGCCTGAAGGCCGCACACGACGCGAAGCCGCCCACCCACCCGGCGCTCCCCCCTCTCACCCGACTTTGACCCCTGACGATCGCCCCACCGCCGCCCGCGGCGGTGCCGAGCCCACGCGCGCAGTGCTCGTGGGCGTCGACCTGCCCGGCCAGCACCAGCACTTCGATCCGACGCTCGACGAACTCGCCCTCCTGGCCGAGTCCGCCGGCGACGTCGCCGTGGCCCGCGTCACCGCGCGGCGCAAGGCGCCGGACCCGGCGCTCTTCGTGGGCAGCGGCAAGGCCGACGAAATCAAGGCCCTGGTGCACGCCACCAACGCCCACGGCGTCATCTTCGACCAGGCGCTGTCGCCGGCACAGCAGCGCAACCTCGAGCGGCACCTCGGCGTTCCGGTGGCCGACCGCACCGGCCTCATCCTGGACATCTTCGCCGAGCGCGCGCAAAGCCACGAGGGCAAGCTGCAGGTGGAACTCGCCCGGCTGCAGTACCAGGCCACGCGCCTGGTGCGGCGCTGGAGCCACCTGGAGCGCCAGCAGGGCGGCATCGGCACGCGCGGCGGCCCCGGCGAGGCGCAGATCGAACTCGACCGGCGCATGATCGGCGACCGCATCAAGTCGGTGAAGGAGCGGCTCGAGAAGGTCAAGCGCCAGCGCGGCACGCAGCGCAAGGCGCGCGAGCGCCGCGGCACGTTCCGCGTCTCGCTCGTCGGCTACACCAACGCGGGCAAGAGCACGCTGTTCAATGCGCTGGTCAAGGCCAAGGCCTATGCCGCCGACCAGCTGTTCGCCACGCTCGACACGACGACGCGTTCGCTGTGGCTGGCCGCGCCCGGTGCCGACGACGACGCGGGCACGCCTTCCGTCGCCGGCGCGGCGTCCACCACGACGCCTGGCAACGGCGCTGGCGGGCGGCCGGCCGCGGCCGACGGCCACGACCGGCATGGTGCCGAGCGCGAGGGCGGGCACGCCGGCCTGTCGGTGTCGCTGTCCGACACCGTCGGCTTCATCCGCGACCTGCCGCACAAGCTGGTCGAGGCCTTCGAGGCGACGCTGCAGGAGGCGGCCGAGGCCGATCTGCTGCTGCACGTCATCGACGCGGCGAGCCCGCTGCTCGATGAGCAGCAGGCCGAGGTGGAGCGCGTGCTCGACGAGATCGGCGCCTCCGGCGTGGCGCAGATCCTGGTCTACAACAAGTGCGACCTGCTCGAGGCATCGCGCCGCGCGCGCGAGCCGGCCGACTGGATCGAGGTGCGGCCCGGGCTGCGGCGGCAGCGCATCTTCGTCAGCGCGCAGACGGGCGAAGGCCTCGATCTGCTGCGCCAGGCCATCGCCCGCACGGCGCTGCAGCGCTTGAATGCGCCCGACACCACCCCAACTGTGACCTTGCCCGATGGCACGCCGGCCGGCGCGCCCCCTTCAGCCACGGCACCGCCACCCACGCATGCCTGACCGCCACGCCTTCCCGCCCAGCGAACCCTTCAGCGCCCGCCTCGGTGCGACGGCGCGCGCCTTGCGTTCGCTCATCTTCGCCAACCGCAACGACGGCCCGCCCGACCTGGACGAGCTGTGGCGCGACTTCAACCGCAAGCTCAGCGGCCTGTTCGGCGGCAAGGGCGGCGGTTCCGGCGGCGATGGCGGCAACCGGCGCCGCGACGACGATGGCGACCGCGGCGGCAACGGCGGCGGCGGGCCGCAGTTCCCGTCGGACATGCGCGGCGCGGGCATCGGTGCCGGGCTCATCGCCGCCGTCGTGGCGCTGATCTGGCTGGGCAGCGGCTTCTTCATCGTTCAGGAAGGCCACCAGGCGGTGGTCACCACCTTCGGCCGGTACAGCCAGACCAAGGACGCCGGCTTCCAGTGGCGCATGCCGTATCCCGTGCAGTCGCACGAGATCGTCGCCGTCACGCAGCTGCAGAGCGTGGACGTCGGCCGCAACAACGTCGTCCAGGCGACGGGGCTGAAGGACTCGTCGATGCTCACGCAGGACGAGAACATCGTCGACATCCGCTTCACCGTGCAGTACCGGCGCACCGACGCGCGCAACTACCTGTTCGAGAACAACCGCCCCGACGAGGCCGTGATCATGGCCGCCGAGAGCGCGGTGCGCGAGATCGTCGGCCGCAGCCGCGTCGACCAGGTGCTGTACGAGCAGCGCGACGCCATCGCCGCCGAACTGGTGAAGTCGATCCAGGCGCAGCTCGACCGCCTGCGCGCCGGCATCACCGTCGCCAACGTCAACGTGCAGAACGTGCAGGTGCCCGAGCAGGTGCAGGCGGCGTTCAACGACGCGGTGAAGGCAGGGGCCGACCGCGACCGCTTCAAGAACGAAGGCCAGGCCTACGCCAGCGACGTGATCCCCAAGGCACGCGGCACCGCGAGCCGGCTGCTCGAGGAAGCCGAGGGCTACCGCTCGCGCATCGTGGCGCAGGCCGAGGGCGACGCGCAGCGCTTCCGCTCGGTGCTGACCGAGTACCAGAAGGCCCCGGCCGTCACGCGCGACCGGCTCTACATCGAGACCATGCAGCAGGTGTACGCCAACGTCAGCAAGGTGATGGTCGACAGCCGCAACGGCAGCAACCTGCTGTACCTGCCGCTGGACCGACTGATGCAGGCCAGCGGCGCGCAGGCCCCCGCCGCCGCCGGTGCGGTCAACCAGGCCACGCCGACCGCACCCACCGACGTGGCCACGCAGCCGGGCGACATCCGCTCGCGCGACGGCGGCCGCACCCGCGACCGCGAAGGCCGCTGAAGGAGGGCGCCGCATGAACCGCATCGCCGTCATCGTCGCCGCAGCGCTGGTCGCGCTGATGCTCGCCGCCAGCACCCTGTTCGTCGTCGACCAGCGCCAGGTCGGCGTGGTCTACGCGCTGGGCGAGATCAAGGAAGTCATCACCGAGCCGGGGCTGAAGTTCAAGATGCCGCCGCCGTTCCAGAACGTCGTGTTCCTGGACAAGCGCGTGCAGACGCTCGACAGCCCCGAGACCCGCCCCATCTTCACTGCCGAGAAGAAGAGCCTGGTCATCGACTGGCTGGTGAAGTGGCGCATCGCCGAGCCGCGCCAGTTCATCCGCAACAACGGGGTGGACTTCCGCAACCTCGAAAGCCGCCTGAGCCCGGTGGTGCAGGCCGCGTTCAACGAGGAGATCACGCGCCGCGACGTGCGCGGCGTGCTGGCGCGCGAACGCGAGAAGGTCATGAACGACGTGCGTGCGCGGCTCGCCGACGAGGCCAAGGCCTTCGGCATCGAGATCGTCGACGTGCGCATCAAGCGCGTGGACTTCGTCGCCGACATCACCGATTCGGTCTACCGGCGCATGGAGTCCGAGCGCAAGCAGGTGGCCAACGAGCTGCGCTCGGTGGGTGCGGCCGAGGGCGAGAAGATCCGCGCCGACGCCGACCGGCAGCGCGAGGTGATCATCGCCGAGGCCTACCGCGACGCGCAGAAGATCAAGGGCGAGGGCGACGCCCGCGCATCGGCGCTGTACGCCGACGCCTTCGGCCGCGACCCGCAGTTCGCCCAGTTCTACCGCAGCCTCGAGGCCTACCGCGCCAGCTTCCGCAACAAGAACGACGTGATGGTGCTCGACCCGGCCAGCGAGTTCTTCCGCGCGATGCGCGGCTCGGGCGGCGGCGCCGCGCCCGCGCGCTAGCGACGGCACGGGTGCGCACGCGGCCAGCGGCCGGCCGGGGCGGCGATGGGTGACGTGCTGATCGGCGCGCTGGCGCTGATGCTGATCTTCGAGGGCCTGCTGCCCTTCCTGAGCCCCGGCGCCTGGCGCCGCGCCTTCGAACGCGCGTTGCAGCTCACCGACGGGCAGATCCGCTTCATCGGGCTGTCCAGCATGGTGATCGGGCTGCTGATCCTGGCGCTGCTGCGCTAGCCCCGCCGGCCTGCGCGCGGACGGGGCCGCCCGGGTGGCGGTCTCACCGGTCGCGCGGGTAGGCGGCCCGTACAATGCCGCTTTCAACACCGGTGCCTTTCATGCTTTCTGCCTGGTTGCTGCCCGAGCACGTGGCCGACGTGCTGCCGGCCCAGGCGCGGCGCGTCGAGGAACTGCGCCGCACGCTGCTGGACCGGGCGCACGGCTATGGCTTCGAGCTCGTGATGCCGCCGCTGCTGGAACACCTGGAATCGCTGCTCTCGGGCACCGGGCGCGAGCTCGACCTGCAGACCTTCAAGCTCGTCGACCAGCTGAGCGGCCGCACGCTCGGCGTGCGCGCCGACACCACGCCGCAGGCGGCGCGCATCGATGCCCACCTGCTCAACCGCGACGGCGTCACCCGGCTGTGCTACTGCGGCCCGGTGCTGCACACGCGGCCGGCCGGCCTGGCGGCGACGCGCGAGCCGCTGCAGTTCGGCGCCGAGATCTTCGGCCATGGGGGGCTCGAGGCCGACCTCGAAGCCGCCGAGCTGGCGCTGGACTGCCTGCAGGCGGCGCGCGTGCACGACGTCGTCATCGACCTGGCCGACGCGCGCGTGCTGCGCGGCGTGCTCGCTGGTGTGGCCATGGACCCCGCGGCCCTGCAGGACGTGGCGCAGGCACTGTCGCGCAAGGACGCGCCGGCGCTGGCAGCGCTGGCCGCGGCCATGCCGGCCGAATCGCGCGACGGGCTGGTCGCGCTGCTGCGCCTGTACGGCGGGCCGGAGGTGCTGGCCGCGGCGCGCGAGCAGCTGCCACGCCGCGCGCTCGTGACCGACGCGCTCGACCAGCTGGCCTGGCTGGCGGCGCATCTGCAGGCGGCGTTCCCGACGCTGCGCATCGGCTTCGATCTGTCGGACATGAGCGGCTACGCGTACTACAGCGGCTCGCGCTTCGCGCTCTACGGCGCCGGCAGCAGCGAGGCGCTGGCGCGCGGCGGCCGCTACGACGAGGTGGGCGCGGTGTTCGGGCGCAACCGCCCGGCCGTGGGTTTCAGCCTCGACCTGAAGCCGCTGGCCGAGGTGGCCGGCCCGTCGCCCGCGCCGCGTGCCGTGCGCGCGCCGTGGGGCGAAGATCCGGCGCTGCGCGCCGCGGTGCGTGCCCTGCGCGAGCAGGGCGAGACCGTGCTGGCCATGCTGCCCGGGCACGAACTCGAGGCCCAGGCCTTCGAGGTCGACCGCGAGCTGGTGGCCGACGCCGAGGGCCGCTGGGTCCTGCGGCCGCTGAACTGAACGAACGTACCAAGGACTCAATCGAAGATGCACACCGGCCGCAACGTCGTCGTCGTCGGCACCCAGTGGGGCGACGAGGGCAAGGGCAAGATCGTCGACTGGATGACGGACCACGCCCAGGGTGTCGTCCGCTTCCAGGGCGGGCACAACGCGGGCCACACGCTGGTGATCGCCGGCCGGAAGACGGCTCTGCAGCTCATCCCTTCCGGCGTGATGCGCGACGGCGTGGCCTGCTACATCGGCAACGGCGTCGTCGTCGACCCGGCGCACCTGCTGACCGAGATCGCGCGCATCGAGGCGCTCGGCATCGACGTGCGCTCGCGCCTGTTCATCAGCGAAGCCTGCCCGATGATCCTGCCGTTCCACGTCGAACTGGACCGGGCGCGCGAGGCGCGGCGCGAGAAGAGCGCCGGCGGCAAGATCGGCACCACCGGCAAGGGCATCGGCCCGGCCTACGAGGACAAGGTGGCGCGGCGCGCGCTGCGCGTGCAGGACCTGAAGCACCCCGAGCGGCTGGCCGACAAGCTGCGCGAGCTGGTCGAGCTGCACAACGCCGAGCTGACGCAGGTGCTGGGCGCGGCTGCGCTCGACTGGCAGCCGATGCTGGACGCCGCGCTCGCCGCCGGCGAGCAGATCAAGCCGCTGCTGGCCGACGTGGGCTATCGCCTGCACGCCGCGCATCACGCGGGGCAGAACCTGCTGTTCGAAGGCGCGCAGGGCACGCTGCTCGACATCGACCACGGCACCTATCCGTTCGTCACCAGCAGCAACTGCGTGGCGGGCAACGCCGCCGCGGGCTCGGGCGTCGGACCGGGCATGCTGCACTACGTGCTGGGCATCACCAAGGCCTACACCACGCGCGTGGGCGGCGGGCCGTTCCCGACCGAGCTGGACATCGATGCGCCCGGCACGGTGGGCCACCATCTGTCCACCGTGGGCCAGGAGCGCGGCGTGGTCACCGGGCGGGCGCGCCGCTGCGGCTGGCTCGACGCGGCGGCGCTCAAGCGCTCGATCATCATCAACGGCGTGTCGGGCCTGTGCATCACCAAGCTCGACGTGCTCGACGGCCTGCCCGAGATCAAGGTCTGCACCGGCTACCGGCTCGACGGACGCGAACTCGACGTGCTGCCGCTGGATGCCGACGACATCGCGCGCTGCGAACCGGTGTACGAGACGCTGCCGGGGTGGAGCGACACCACCGCCGGCCTCACCAACTGGGAGCAGCTGCCGGCCAACGCGCGGCGCTACCTCGAGCGCATGCAGTCGCTCATCGGCGCGCCGATCGACATGGTGTCCACCGGCCCGGACCGGGTGCACACCATCCTGCTGCGCCACCCCTTCCGCGCCTAACATCGAATCAGAACGGAGACAGGAAAGCCACCATGCTCACCGACGACGGCAAGCATCTGTACGTGTCCTGGGACGAGTACCACCTGCTCATCGAGCGGCTGGCGCTCAAGGTGCACGCCTCGGGCTGGCAGTTCGACCAGATCCTGTGCCTGGCGCGTGGCGGCATGCGGCCTGGCGACGTGCTCAGCCGCGTGTTCGACAAGCCGCTGGCGATCATGTCGACGAGTTCGTACCGTGCCGAGGCCGGCACCATCCAGGGCAGGCTCGACATGGCCAAGTACATCACCATGCCCAAAGGTGAGCTCGCTGGCCGCGTGCTGCTGGTGGACGACCTGGCCGACACCGGCGTCACGCTGCGCGCGGTGGTCGACCGGCTGCGCGGCATGCCGGCCATCGCCGAGTTGCGCGCCGCGGTGATCTGGGTCAAGGGCGTGTCGAGCTACACACCCGACTACTTCGTCGAGAAGCTGCCCACCAGCCCGTGGATCCACCAGCCGTTCGAGGAGTACGACAACCTGCGGCCGGATGGGCTGGCGCGCAAGTTCGCCGTCTGAAAACGCCGAAGGCCAGCACGCGGTGCTGGCCTTCTTTGTCTGGTGCCCAGGAGAGGACTCGAACCTCCACGCCGTTAAGCGCTAGTACCTGAAACTAGTGCGTCTACCAATTCCGCCACCTGGGCAGGTGACCGGGGCCAATCAGTAGCCCCGGCGCTTCAGGAACCAAGGACTATACCATCAAGAACGACAACAACATCAGCAGCGGCCCGGCACTCATGGGCGAGTTCGAAGGCCGCGTCGAAGGCCATCGCGATGGCCACGGCTTCGTCTACCCCGACAACGGCGAGCCGGCGATCTACCTCGCGCCGCAGGAGATGCGCAGCGTCCTGCACAAGGACCGGGTGCGCGTGCGCGTGCTGCGGCTCGACCGCAAGGGCCGGCCCGAAGGGCGCGTGCTCGACATCCTCGAACGGCGCAAGACGCCGATCATCGGCCGCCTGCTGCACGAAGGCGGGCAGTGGCTCGTGGCACCCGAGGACAGCCGCTACGGCCAGGACATCCTGATCCCGAAGAACGCCACCGCCAGCGCCACCGTGGGCAAGGTGGTGTCGGTCGAGCTGACCGAGCCGCCCTCGCTGCACAGCCAGCCGGTCGGCCGCGTGGCCGAGGTGCTGGGCGACATCGACGACTCCGGCATGGAGATCGAGATCGCGGTGCGCAAGTACGAGGTGCCGCACGAGTTCAGCGCCGAGACGCTGGCCCAGGCCGCGGCGCTGCCGGAGAAGATCCGCCCCGCCGACCGCAAGCACCGCATCGACCTGACTGACGTGCCGCTGGTGACGATCGACGGCGAGGACGCGCGCGACTTCGACGACGCCGTCTACTGCCAGCCGCACCGCAGCGGCAAGGGCAAGAAGGCCTTCGAGGGCTGGCGCCTGCTGGTGGCCATCGCCGACGTCAGCCACTACGTCAAGCCGGGCGAGCCGCTCGACGAGGACGCCTACGAGCGCGCCACCAGCGTCTACTTCCCGCGCCGCGTGATCCCCATGCTGCCGGAGAAGCTGTCCAACGGCCTGTGCTCGCTGAACCCCGACGTCGAGCGCCTGAGCATGGTGTGCGACATGCTGGTGGCGGGCGACGGGTCGATCGCCGCCTACCAGTTCTATCCGGCGGTGATCCGCTCGCACGCGCGGCTGACCTACACCGAGGTGGCGGCGGCGCTGGCGAACACCCGCGGGCCCGAGGCCGAGCGGCTGGCCGAGCTGATGCCGCATCTGCTGGACCTGCACGACGTCTACCGCGCGCTGCTCAAGCAGCGCGGCGTGCGTGGCGCGGTCGACTTCGACACCACCGAGACGCAGATCATCTGCGACGCCGACGGCCGCATCGAACGCATCGTGCCGCGCACGCGCAACGACGCGCACCGGCTGATCGAGGAGGCGATGCTCGCGGCCAACGTGTGCTCGGCCGAGTTCATCTCGGCCGCCGAGCACCCGGCGCTGTACCGCGTGCACGAAGGGCCCACGCCCGAGAAGCGCGCCGCCCTGCAGGCCACGCTGAAGGCCCTGGGCGTGCCGGCGAGCCTGTCCGACGACCCGACGCCGGGCGAGATCCAGGCCATCGCCCAGGCGGTGCAGGGCCGGCCCGACGCCACGCAGATCCACACGCTGCTGCTGCGCTCGATGCAGCAGGCCATCTACACGGTGCACAACAGCGGCCACTTCGGCCTGGCCTACGAGGCCTACACGCACTTCACGAGCCCGATCCGGCGCTACCCGGACCTGCTCGTGCACCGCGTGATCAAGGCCGTGCTCGCCGGCCGGCGCTACCACCTGGCGGCCAGCGACAAGACGCGCAAGCCCGAGGTGCGCAAGGGCGGCAAGCTGCAGCACGTGCGGCCGCCCAAGCCGATGTCCCAGGAGATGGCGTTGTGGGAAGCCGCCGGCGGCCACTGCAGCGCCAACGAGCGCCGCGCCGACGAGGCCAGCCGCGACGTCGAGGCGTGGCTCAAGTGCCGCTACATGCGCGACCACCTGGGCGAGGAGTACTCGGGCACCGTCACCTCGGTGGCCGCCTTCGGCCTGTTCGTCACGCTCGACGCGCTGTACGTCGAGGGCCTGGTGCACATCACCGAGCTGGGCGGCGAGTACTACCGCTACGACGAGGCGCGCGGCGAGCTGCGCGGCGAGCGCACCGGCATCCGCTACACCGTCGGCGCGCGCGTGCGCGTGCAGGTCAGCCGCGTCGACCTGGACGGCCGCAAGATCGACTTCCGCATGGTGCGCGAAGGCGAGGGCGAGCGGCTGCTGGCGCGCGGTGACAAGTCGCGCGGTGGTGGCGGTTCGGCCACCGAGGCGCTGGAGCAGGTGCGCGAGGCCGACCGCAAGACCAAGGCCTCGACGCGTGCCACCAAGTCGGCCAAGGCCGGCGAAGGTGGCAAGCGGGTGCGCAAGTCGGCCGCGCCGCGCACGGCGACGAAGGGGCGCGCCAGACGTTGACGGGCGCCGAGCAGGTCGGGGCCGGTCGGCGCCGGTCGGCCCGGTCCGTACGCGTCATCGACGCCAGAAGTGGCGGCCTGGCCTTGGCGGGCCCGCGCGGCTTGCGCGATGTCCAGCCGGCAGGGCACGCCGCGGCCTACGTGGCGCGCAGGTGCAGGCGCTGGATCAGCGTCGTCGCCGTGAGCGGGGCACCGGCCGCGGCGGGTGGCCAGGCATCGGCGGCATGGCCGTGCTGCCAGGCGGCGTCGGCAGCGACGTCGAGGGCGGGCGACGGCATGGCGCACGACCAGCGGCCGGCGGTCCATCCGGCGAGCACGTCGCCGGTGCCGGCCGTCGCCAGCGCCGCGTTTCCGCTCGCGATCAGCCGTGGCGTGGCCCCGGGTGCGGCCACCACGCTGCCCGAACCCTTGAGCACGACGGCGCAGCCGTGGCGCTCGGCCAGCGCGGTCGCGGCGTCGAGCCGATCGGCCTGCACGGCGGCCGTGTCCCGCCCCAGCAGGCGCGCGGCTTCGAGCGGGTGCGGCGTCAGCACCGTGGGCAGCCCGCGTGCGCTGCGGCGCTGCAGGGCGCTTCCGAGCGTGGCGTCGCCGGCGACGGCGTTGAGCGCGTCGGCATCCAGCACGAGGCGGCCGGCGTGTGCCAGCAGCGGCGGCAGGACCGCGGCGACCGCGTCGCCGCCACCGCAGCCGCAGACCACCGTGGCCTCAGCCAGCACCTCGGGCGGCGAGCGCCACCAGTGGCGGCGGCCCATCAGCTCGGGTTGCGCAGGATCGAGCAGGGCCGCGGTGTCGTCGAGCAGGCTCGTGTAGACGCGGCCAGCGCCGGCGGCGAGCGCGGCGCGTGCGGCGAGCCACGCGGCGCCGGTCATGCCGCTTGCGCCGCCGACCACGGCCACGTCGCCGTAGCTGCCCTTGTGGCTGTCGTGTCGCCGAACCTGCGTCTGCGCGCCGGCGTGCAGCCACGCCGTCGGCGGCTCGTGCACCGTCGCGCCCAGCGTGTCGAGCCAGGCCGCGCCGGCGTGGTCGCGCCCGGCAGCGGTGAAGCAGCCCGGCTTGAGCGTCAGGCAGTGCAGCGTCGCGCTGGCGCGCACGGCGGCGTCCCCCAGCCGCGTGCCGCGGTCCGGGTGCAGCCCCGACGGGATGTCGACCGCGAGCACCGGCACGTCGTCTCCCGCGCGGTCGATCGCGGCGATGGCGTCGCGGATGGCGCCTTCCGGCGCGCGCGAGGCGCCGATGCCGAGCACGGCGTCGATGACGACGTCGGCCGGCTCGGCCGAGGCCGCAGCCGCGATCACGACGCCGGCGCCGCGGGCGTCGGCCAGCGCCCACGCGGCGTCGGCGGGCAGGCGGGTCGCGTCGCCGAGCAGCACCACCTCGACCTGACGCCCCATCGCCTGCAGGTGGCGTGCAGCGACCAGGCCGTCGCCGCCGTTGTTGCCCGGCCCGCACCACACGCGCACCCGCCGGGCGTGCGGCGCCAGCGCGATGGCCAGGCGTGCCGTCGCGAGGCCGGCGCGCGCCATGAGCGTGTGCGGGGGAAGTGCAGCTGCCGCGCGCCGCTCGATCTGGCGCGTCGCGGCGGCGCCGTGCAGCGCTCGGTGGCCACCGTCTGCGGTGATGCGCTGCAGCGTGTGCAGGCCGGGGTTCGCGACGTCCATCTCAGCCTCCATGCCGCAGGCGCGCCACCGTCAAGCGCGCCAGGTCGATGGGCGCCTCGCGGCCGGCCAGGCGTTCGGCGAGCACCAGCGCCGAGCCGGAGGACAGGGCCCAGCCGCTGGAGCCGTGGCCGAGGTTGAGCCACACGCCGGGCGCGCCGCTTTCGCCCAGCACCGGCGGGCCGTCGGGCAGCATGGGGCGCGCGCCTTTCCAGGCCTGCGCCTCGCGCACCAGACCGGCACCGGGGAACCAGTCGTCGAGCACGCGGTAGAGCGTGGCGAGCGGCGCCGGGGACAGGTGGTCGAGGCGGCCGCCGATCTCGGCGCTGCCGGCGACGCGGATGCGCTGGCCCAGGCGCGAGATGGCGACCTTGTAGCGCTCGTCCATGACCGCGGCGCGTGGCGCGGCGCCGCTCAGCTGCTCGACGTGGCGCAGCGGCGCGGTGACCGAATAGCCGTGGATCGGTGCCAGCGGCAGGCGGACGCCCAGCGGCCGCAGCAGCGCCGCGGCTTCGACGCCGGCGCAGATCACGACGGCGTCGAAGGCCTGCTCCTGGCCGTCGGCGGTCTGCAGCACCGGCTGCGTGCCGGGGCTCACGCTGCGCACCGCGCGTTCGAAGTGGAAAGCGGCGCCCAGGCGCTGCGCGTGGCCCTTCAGCAGGTGGGCGAAGTGGCGGCAGTTGCCCACGCCGTCCTGCGGCAGGTGGATGGCGGCGGCCAGCGGCGTGGCAGGGTTGAGCGCCGGTTCCAGCTGGCGTGCGCGGGCCGCGTCGACCACGTCGTGCGCCACGCCGAGTTCGCGCAGCACCGCCAGGCTGCCTTGCACGCCCGCGAGGTCGCGGGCGCCGCGCAGCAGCACGAGGTAGCCCGGCATCTGGTCGTAGTCGAGGGCGAGGGTGCGCGTCAGCTCGAGCAGCCGGCCACGGCTGAACTCGGCCAGGCGCCACATGGCGGCGCGGTTGGCCGCGTAGATCTCGGGCCGGCAGGCGCGCAGCCAGCGCCACAGCCAGGGCAGCTGCGCCAGCGCGCCGGCGCCGCCGAAGCGCACCGGCGCATGGCGCTCGAACAGGTGGCGCAGCACCTTGGCCGGCATGCCCGGCGCCGACCAGGGCGTGACGTAGCCCGGCGCGATGACGCCGGCGTTGGCGAAGCTGGTCTCCGAGGCCACGCTGGCGCGGCGCTCGAACACGCTCACCGCATGGCCTTGTGCGGCCAGTTCGTAGGCGGTGGTGACGCCGACGATGCCGGCGCCGACGATGCCTACGCGCAAGCGGAATCCTCCAAGGCGGCGCACGCTGCCGTGCATCCGCGGCGGGCAGGGTGGGCCCTGCTCCGGGTTATACTCATCGGGTTTGCCCAAAGGCTAGGTTGATCACCTCGGATAGATCACGGGCCGGCGACGCACACCACGTGAGCGTCGTGGGGCAGACCAATCGCGAACCCGGCCAACCAAGGTGTCGCGGCCAGCGCCGAAATCCACCCGCCAACTGCATGCGGGCCTTCGGCGCGAGCCGCGATGAAGCGCCGGGATTCTAGACCCAACCTTCGGAGTTCCCATGTCTGTCTCCATGCGTGAAATGCTGGAAGCGGGTGTCCATTTCGGCCACCAGACGCGCTTCTGGAACCCCCGGATGGCCCCGTTCATCTACGGCCATCGCAACAAGATCCACATCATCAACCTCGAGAAGACGCAGCCGCTCTTCGACGAGGCGATGAAGTTCATCCGCCAGCTGGCCGCGCGCCGCGGCACCATCCTCATGATCGGCACCAAGCGCCAGGCGCGCGAGGTGATCGCCATGGAAGCCCAGCGCTGCGGCATGCCCTACGTCGACCAGCGCTGGCTCGGCGGCATGCTGACCAACTTCAAGACGGTCAAGGGCTCGCTGAAGAAGCTCAAGGACATGCAGGCCACCAAGGAGGCCGGCACCGAGGCGATGATCAAGAAGGAAGCGCTGATGTTCGACCGCGAGCTCACCAAGCTCGAGAAGGACATCGGCGGCATCCAGGACATGAACGCGCTGCCCGACGCCATGTTCGTCATCGACGTGGGCTATCACAAGATCGCCGTGGCCGAGGCGCAGAAGCTCGGCATCCCGGTGATCGGCATCGTCGACACCAACCACTCGCCGCAGGGCATCGACTACGTCATCCCCGGCAACGACGACTCGGCCAAGGCCGTGGCGCTGTACGCCCGTGCGGTGGCCGACGCCGTGCTCGAGGGCAAGGCCAACGCCAACGACAACCTGGCCCAGGCCGTGTCGGCCAGCGGCGACGAGTTCGTCGAAGTCAGCGAGCAGGCCTGACGCCCGGCGGGCTGCAGCGCTGCGCTTTTGGTGGCGCGGGCCGCAGCCCGCTCGTTCGTCCGCGATTCGATTTCCCTTTCCACGCCGCGCGCGGACCTCAGCGCGCGGGGAAACCGCTTTGAACTGGAGATGACGATGCCCGCAATCACCGCAAGCATGGTGGCCGAGCTGCGCGCCAAGACCGACGCGCCGATGATGGAGTGCAAGAAGGCGCTGACCGAGGCCGAGGGCGACCTGTCGCGCGCCGAGGAGATCCTGCGCGTCAAGCTGGGCAACAAGGCCAGCAAGGCCGCCGCCCGCATCACCGCCGAAGGCGTGGTCGCCGCCAGCGTGGCCGGCACCACCGGCGCGCTGGTCGAGGTCAACTGCGAGACCGACTTCGTCTCGAAGAACGATTCCTTCCTGGCCTTCGCCAAGGCCGCGGCCAGCCTGGTGGCCGAGCAGAACCCGGCCGACGTGGCCGCGCTGTCGGCGCTGGCGTACGAGCAGGACGGCTTCGGCCCCACGCTCGAAGACGTGCGCCGTGGCCTCATCGGCAAGATCGGCGAGAACATGTCGATCCGCCGCTTCAAGCGCTACGCCGGCGGCGGCCAGCTCGCCAGCTACCTGCACGGCACGCGCATCGGCGTGATCGTCGAGTACACCGGCGACGAGGTCGCGGCCAAGGACGTGGCCATGCACGTGGCGGCGATGAAGCCCGTGGCGCTGGCCACCAGCGACGTGAGCGCCGAGCTGATCGAGAAGGAACGCAAGATCGCCGCCGAGAAGGCCGCCGAAAGCGGCAAGCCGGCCGACATCGCGGCCAAGATGGTCGAGGGCTCGGTGCAGAAGTACCTGAAGGAGGTCTCGCTGCTGAACCAGCCGTTCGTCAAGAACGACAAGCAGACCGTTGAGCAGATGCTCAAGGAGAAGGGCACCAAGGTCGCCGGCTTCACGCTCTACGTGGTGGGCGAGGGCATCGAGAAGAAGACCGACGACTTCGCCGCCGAGGTGGCGGCCCAGGTCGCCGCGGCCAAGGGCCAGTAAGCCCGACGCCTCGGGGTCGGGGTGGGGCGCGGGTGCCGCCGCCCGACCCCGCCGCCGGCCCCGGCCCGACAGGGCCGGCACGACCCGGCCCCTTACACTGCACGCCGTTTTGCGCAAGACCAGGAGACCGAATCGATGGCGGCCTACAAGCGCGTCCTGATCAAGCTGTCGGGTGAGGCGCTGATGGGCGACGACGCCTACGGCATCAACCGCGCGACGATCGTGCGCATGGTCCAGGAGGTGCACGAAGTGACGCGCCTGGGCTGCGAGGTGGCGGTCGTCATCGGCGGCGGCAACATCTTCCGCGGCGTGGCCGGCGGCTCGGTGGGCATGGACCGCGCCACCGCCGACTACATGGGCATGCTGGCCACCGTGATGAACGCGCTGGCGCTGGCCGACACGATGCGCCAGGAAGGCATGACGGCGCGCGTGATGTCGGCCATCGCCATCGAGCAGATCGTCGAGAGCTACGTGCGGCCCAAGGCGCTGCAGTACCTCGAGGAAGGCAAGGTCGTCATCTTCGCCGCCGGCACCGGCAACCCGTTCTTCACCACCGACACCGCCGCCGCGCTGCGCGGCGCCGAGATCGGCGCCGAGGTGGTGCTCAAGGCCACCAAGGTCGACGGCGTCTACACCGCCGACCCGAAGAAGGACCCGAGCGCCACGCGCTACGCGACGATCAGCTTCGACGAGGCCATCGCGAAGAACCTGCAGGTGCTGGACGCCACCGCCTTCGCGCTGTGCCGCGACCAGAAGCTGCCCATCAAGGTGTTCAGCATCTTCAAGCCGGGGGCGCTGCGGCGCGTCGTCGCCGGCGAGGACGAAGGCACCCTGGTGCACGTTTGATCCGAGGAGCCACCCATGGCCGACCAGACCCCCGCCGACATCAAGAAGACCGCCGAGACCAAGATGGGCAAGTCCATCGAGGCGTTCAAGAACGAGCTGCACAAGATCCGCACCGGCCGTGCCCACCCCGGCATCCTCGACCAGGTGCACGTCGACTACTACGGCTCGAGCGTGCCCATCAGCCAGGTGGCCAACGTGACGCTGCTCGACGCGCGCACCATCAGCGTCCAGCCCTGGGAGAAGGGCATGGGCGCCAAGATCGAGAAGGCCATCCGCGAGAGCGACCTGGGACTCAACCCCAGCGCCCAGGGCGACCTGCTGCGCGTGCCCATGCCGGCGCTGACGGAAGAGCGGCGCAAGGAGCTGACGAAGGTGGTGCGCCACGCCGGCGAGGAAGCCAAGATCGCCGTGCGCGGCGTGCGCCGCGAGGCCAACGACCACCTGAAGAAGCTGCTCAAGGACAAGGCCGTCACCGAGGACGACGAGCGCCGCGCGCAGGACGAGGTGCAGCGCCTCACCGACCGCGTCATCGCCGAGATCGACCGGCTGGTGCACGCCAAAGAAGCCGACGTGATGGCGGTCTGATCGCCTTGACCGATCTTTCGCAACCCCTGGGCCGACCGGCCCACGACGGCAGCGTGCCGCGGCACGTCGCCGTGGTCATGGACGGCAACGGCCGCTGGGCCAAGAGCCGCTTCATGCCGCGCTTCTTCGGCCACAAGGCCGGCGTCGACGCGCTGGTGCGCGCGGTGAACCTGTTCGCCGACCGCGGTGTCGAAGTGCTCACCGTGTTCGCGTTCTCGTCCGAAAACTGGAAGCGGCCTTCCGAGGAAGTGTCGGGCCTGATGAGCCTGGTGCTGGTGGCCGTCTCCAAGTACCTGGCCAAGATGGCCGGCGACGGCGTGCGCATCCGCATCGTGGGCGACCGGTCGGCCGTCTCCGACAAGCTGCGCCGTGCCTGGGACCAGGCCGAGAAGCTGACCGAGCACAACACCCGCATCACGCTCGCCGTGGCCTTCAACTACGGCGGCCGCTGGGACATCGTGCAGGCCTGCCGCGCCGCCATCCGCGAAGGCGTGCGCGCCGAGGACGTCGACGAGGCCTGGCTCGGCCGGCGGCTCGCGCTGTCGTTCGCGCCCGACCCGGACCTGTTCATCCGCACCGGCGGCGAGATGCGCATCAGCAACTTCCTGCTCTGGCAGGCGGCCTACGCCGAGCTCTTCTTCACCGACTGCCTGTGGCCGGACTTCGGCGCCGCGCAGATCGACGCCGCCCTGGCCGCGTACGCCAGCCGCGACCGCCGCTTCGGCGGCATCCGTCCCAACCAGGTCGTCGCCGAAGGCGCCTGACGCTCCGGCCCGGTCGCCTGCGATGCTGCTGCAGCGTGTCATCACCGCCCTCGTGCTGGTCGCGCTGCTGCTGGGCTCGCTGTTCCACGCCGCCTTCTGGCCGTTCGCCCTGCTGACGCTGGCGCTGATGGCCGGCGGCGGCTGGGAGTGGGGCCGGCTCAACCAGTCCGGCGGTGCGGCCGCCATCGCGATGGGCGCGGCCGTCGCCGCCGGTGGCGCGGTGGCGCTGGGCGTGGGCTGGGTGGAACGGGCGCCCGCGGCATTGTGGTGGCTCGCCACGGCCCTGTGGCTGCTGGCCGGCGCCGTGGCGCTGCGCCAGGGTCCGGCGGCGTGGCCGCAGCTGCCGCGCGTGGCGCGCTGGGCGCTGGGCCTGGTGGCGCTGTGGGCAGCCTGGCTGGCGCTGGCCCAGGCGCGCGTCATCAGCATCAACTTCATGCTGTCGGTGCTGTGCGTGGTGTGGATGGCCGACGTGGCGGCGTATTTCGGTGGCCGCCGCTTCGGCCGGCGCAAGCTGGCGCCCTCGATCAGCCCGGGCAAGAGCTGGGAAGGCGTGTGGTCCGGCATCGCCGGCGTGCTGCTGCTGGCGGCGTTCTGGATCTGGCTCGACGGCCGCTTCGGCGTCGACGGCCCCAGCGTGTTCTCCCGCCTCATGGCCGGCTTCGGCGTCGTGGGCCTCGTGCTCGCGCTCTTGGCGCTGTGCGGCTTCAGCGTGGTCGGCGACCTGATCGAATCGCTGGTCAAGCGCGCTGCCGGCGCCAAGGACAGCAGCCGGCTGCTGCCCGGCCACGGCGGCGTGCTCGACCGGGTCGACGCCCTGCTGCCGGTGCTGCCCGCGGCGCTGGCGCTGACCACGCTCGCCGGCCCGGTGTCCTGACCGCGCCGGCCGCATCACCATGACCAGCATGCCGCGCCAGCGCATCGCCATCCTGGGCTCCACCGGCTCCATCGGGGTGAGCACGCTCGACGTGGTCGCGCGCCACCCCGAGCGCTTCGAGGTGGTGGGCCTGACCGCCTATCAACGCGTCGACCTGCTGTTCGAACAGTGCCGGCGCTTCGCGCCGCGCATCGTGGTGCTGCCCACCGAGGCGCGTGCCGCCGAGCTGCGCACGCTGCTGCGCGACGCCGGCTGCCGCACCGAGGTGGCGGTGGGCGAGCAGGCCTTGTGCGAGCTTGCCGAGGCCAGCGACGTGGACAGCGTCATGGCCGCCATCGTCGGCGCCGCCGGCCTGCCACCCTGCCTGGCCGCGGCGCGTGCCGGCAAGCGCCTGCTGCTGGCCAACAAGGAAGCGCTGGTCGTCGGCGGCGCGCTCTTCATGCGCGCCGTGCACGAGGGCGGCGCCACGCTGCTGCCCATCGACAGCGAGCATTCGGCGATCTTCCAGTGCCTGCCCGAGGACCGCAGCACCTGGGCGCGGCGCATCGACCACATCGTGCTCACCGCCAGCGGCGGGCCGTTCCGCGACCGTGCGCCCGAGACGCTGCACGACGTGACGCCCGAGCAGGCCGTGGCGCACCCCAACTGGGTGATGGGCCGCAAGATCAGCGTCGACTCGGCGACGATGATGAACAAGGCGCTCGAGGTGATCGAGGCGCGCTGGCTGTTCGACCTGGCGCCCGAACGCGTGCGCGTCGTGATCCACCCGCAGAGCATCGTGCACTCGATGGTGGTGTGCCGCGACGGCAGCGTGCTGGCGCAGCTGGGCACGCCCGACATGAAGGTGCCGATCGCGGTGGGCCTGGCCCACCCCGAGCGCATCGAGGCCGGTGCCGAGCGGCTGGACTTCACGGCGCTGGGGGCGCTGACCTTCGCCGCGCCCGACCCGCAGCGCTTCCCGGGGCTGCAGCTGGCCTACGACGCGCTGGCCGCGGCCGAGGGCAGCACCGCCGTGCTCAACGCCGCCAACGAGGAAGCGGTGGCCGCCTTCCTCGAGCGGCGCATCGGCTTCACCGCCATCCACCGCATCAACGCCGAGACCGTCGCGCGCGTGTCGCCGGCGCTCGCCCCCGGGCACGGCCTGGCCGACCTGCTCGATCTCGACGCCCGCGCCCGGCGCACCGCGCGGGAGCTGATGCACCGCCTGCAAGCCGCATGACGACCGTTCTCGCCTTCCTCTTCACCCTGGGCGTGCTCGTCGTCGTGCACGAGTGGGGCCACTACCGCGTCGCGCGCTTCTTCGGCGTGAAGGTGCTGCGCTTCTCGGTCGGCTTCGGCCGCGTGCTGTGGCGGCGTCAGGCACACCCCGACGCCACCGAGTTCGTCGTCTGCGCGCTGCCGCTGGGTGGCTACGTGCGCATGCTCGACGAGCGCGAGGCGCCGGTGCTGCACAACGAGCAGCACATGGCCTTCAACCGCAAGCCGCTGGCGCAGCGCGCGGCCATCGTCGCGGCTGGCCCGGCGGCCAACCTGATCCTGGCGGTGCTGCTGTACGCGGCGGCGCACTGGATCGGGATCGAGGAGCCGAAGGCCGTGGTTGGCACCCCGGTGGCCGGCAGCATCGCCGAGCGCGCCGGGCTGCGCGCCGGCGACTGGGTGCGTGCCTGGGCTGACGCCGACGCGCAGGGCGACGGCGAGTGGCGCGAACTGCGCTCGCTGACCGACCTGCGCTGGCAGCTGACCCAGGCCGCGCTGCATGGCCAGGCCATCCGCCTGCAGGTGAGCGACCGCGAGGGCCGCGGCTCGCGCGTGCTCGAGCTGGACCTGAGCGGCCTGGACGCGCGCGAGATCGACGCCGCGCTGGCGCGCCGCATCGGCCTGGGCAGCGCCTTCAGCGAGCCGGTGCTGGCCGAGGTGAAGGCCGGCGGCCCGGCGGCCAAGGCCGGGTTGCAGCGTGGCGACCGCGTGCTGGCCATCGACGGCGCGCCGGTGGCCGACGCACAGCAGGTGGTGGAGCGCGTGCGCGCCGCGGTGCGCGACGGGCAGGGCGTGCCGCAGACCTGGCTGGTGGAACGCGCCGGCGCCACGCGCCAGCTCGAGGTGGTGCCGCGCGTCGTCAGCGACAACGGCAAGGCCTTTGGCCGCATCGACGCCGTGCCCGGCCAGCCGGCCGAGCGCATCACCGTGCGCCACGGGCCCGTCGAAGGCCTGCAGCAGGGGGCGGTGCGCACCTGGGAGATGTCGGCGCTGACGGTGCGCATGCTCGGCCGCATGCTCATCGGCGAGGCCTCGATCAAGAACCTCTCAGGCCCGCTGACGATCGCGGACTACGCCGGCCAGTCGGTGACGCTGGGCGTGGCCTACTACCTCGGCTTCCTGGCGTTGGTCAGCGTGAGCCTGGGCGTGCTCAACCTGCTGCCCCTGCCCATGCTCGATGGCGGCCACCTGATGTATTACATTTTCGAAGGCGTCACCGGCCGCCCGGTCTCCGATCTGTGGCTGGCACGGCTGCAACGCGGCGGCATCGTCGTGCTGTTGATGATGATGTCGGTCGCCCTGTACAACGACGTGGCCCGCCTGCTGGGCCTGAACTGACTTGATGTTCCCAGCCTTTCCGATCGGGCCCGATCGCTGGCGCCCGACCGCGGCCTTGGTCGTGGCCGTCGCATCCGTGGGCGCCGCCACGTCGGCCCGCGCCGTCACGCCCTTCGTGGTGCAGGACATCCGCGTCGAAGGCCTGCAGCGCACCGACCCCGGCAGCGTCTTCGCCGCGCTGCCGTTCCGCATCGGCGACACCTACACCGACGACAAGGGCGCCGCGGCGCTGCGCTCGCTGTTCGCGACGGGCCTGTTCAAGGACGTGCGCATCGAGATCGAAGGCGAGGTCGTGGTCGTCATCGTCGACGAGCGCGCGATCATCGCGAGCGTCAGCTTCGTCGGCCTCAAGGAGTTCGACAAGGACCCGCTCACCAAGAGCCTGCGCGACGCAGGCATCGGCGAGGGCCTGCCGTTCGACCGCGCGCTCATCGACCGCGCCGAGCAGGAGATCAAGCGCCAGTACCTGAGCCGCAGCCTCTACGGCGCCGAGGTCGTCACCACGATCACGCCGCTGGAGCGCAACCGGGTCAACGTCACCTTCACGATGACCGAGGGCGACGCGGCCCGGATCCAGAACATCCGCATCGTCGGCAACACGGTGTTCAGCGAGAGCACGCTGCTCAACCTGTTCGAGCTGACCAAGAGCGGCTGGTTCACCTGGTACAGCAAGAGCGACCGCTACTCGCGCAGCAAGCTCAACGCCGACCTCGAGAAGCTGCGCGCCTACTACGTCAACCGCGGCTACCTCGAGTTCGCGATCGAGTCGACGCAGGTCACGATCTCGCCCGACAAGCAGACGATCTCCATCGCCATCTCGGTGCGCGAGGGCCAGCCCTACACCGTCACCTCGGTGCGGCTCGAAGGCGACTACCTCGGCAAGGAAGACGAGTTCCGCTCCTTCGTGCTGCTGCGCCCGGGCCAGCCGTATCGCGGCGACGCGGTCACAGAGACGGCCAAGCGCTTCACCGACCTGTTCGGCCTGTACGGCTACGCCTTCGCGCGCATCGAGCCGCGGCCCGAGATCGACCGGGCCACCGGCCAGGTGGCCGTGGTGTTCGCCGCCGAGCCGCAGCGCCGGGTGTACGTGCGCCGCATCGACGTGGCCGGCAACACGCGCACGCGCGACGAGGTGGTGCGGCGCGAGTTCCGCCAGCTCGAAGGCGCCTGGTACGACGGCGGCTTGATCAAGCTCAGCAAGGAGCGCGTCGACCGGCTCGGCTACTTCAAGGAAGTCGAGATCGAGACCAACGAGGTCGCCGGCTCGCCCGACCAGGTGGACCTGATCGTGCGCGTCGAGGAGAAGCCCACCGGCAACCTGATGGTCGGCGCCGGCTACTCCAACGCCGAGAAGTTCACCTTCACCGCCAGCGTGCGCCAGGAGAACGCCTTCGGCTCGGGCAACTACCTGGGCATCGAGGTCAACACCAGCCGCTACAACCGCACCCTGGTGCTGTCGACGGTGGACCCGTACTGGACAGTGGACGGCATCTCGCGCGCCATCGACATCTTCTACCGCACCAGCCGACCGTTCAACAGCCTGGGCGATTCCTACGACCTCAAGACCCCGGGCGCCTCGGTGCGCTTCGGCGTGCCGTTCTCCGAGTACGACACGGTGTTCATGGGCATCGGCTACGAGCGCACCGAGATCGGCACCAGCGTCGGCATCCCGCTGTCGTACCTGAACTACCGGGTGCTCTACGGCAACAAGACCGATTCCTTCCCGCTTACCATCGGCTGGGCGCGCGACGCGCGCGACAGCGTGCTCGTGCCCACCGCGGGCCGCTACCAGCGGCTGAACTTCGAGTGGGCCGCCTTCGGCGACGTGCGCTACCTGCGCACCAACGCCCAGTACCAGGAGTACTGGCAGCTGCCCTGGCGCATGTCGGTCGGCCTGAACGCCGAGGTCGGCTGGGGCAAGGGCCTGGGCGGCAAGCCGTTCCCGGTGTTCAAGAACTTCTACGGCGGCGGCCTGGGCACGGTGCGCGGCTTCGAGCAGGGCTCGCTCGGCGTGGTCGACCCCACGGGCGCCTACATCGGCGGCGCCAAGCGGCTCAACATCAACACCGAGCTGTACTTCCCCGTGCCGGGCAGCGGCAGCGACAAGAGCCTGCGCATCTTCGCCTTCGCCGACGCGGGCAACGTGTGGCGCGAGGACGAGACGATCACCGGTGAATCGGTGCGTTCGTCGGCCGGTGTCGGCCTGTCGTGGATCTCGCCCGTTGGACCACTCAAGCTGAGCTGGGGCAAGCCGTTGCGCACCCTGCGCAACGATAGAATCCAGCGCTTCCAATTCCAGATCGGTACTGCCTTCTGACATGAAGACGTCGTTCGCCACCCGCTGCATTTCCGTGGCCGCGCTCTGTGTGGCAGCGGCCGCGCCGGCGGCCGCCCAAGACCTGAAGATCGGCTACGTCAACAGCGAGAAGGTGTTGCGCGAGGCGGCTCCCGCACAGGCGGCGCAGAAGAAGCTCGAGGCCGAGTTCGGCAAGCGCGAGCGCGACCTGAACGACGCCGCCGGCCGCCTGAAGGCCGCCGCCGACCGGCTCGAGAAGGACGCCCCCACGCTGTCGGAAACCGAGCGCACGCGCCGCCAGCGCGAGCTGGTCGAGCAGGACCGCGACCTGCAGCGCAAGCGCCGCGAGTTCCAGGAAGACCTGAACCAGCGCCGCAACGAGGAACTGGCCGCGGTGGTCGAGCGCGCCAACCGCGTCATCAAGCAGATCTTCGACACCGAGAAGTACGACCTCATCCTCCAGGAAGTGGTCTTCGCCGGTCCGCGCGTGGACATCACCGACAAGGTGATCCGCGCCCTGAACGCGCCGGCGCCCGCCGGCCGCTGAGCGGCCAGGCGGCCGCAGCAGGCCCGCCGATGCGCGCGCGCCTCGGCGACATCGCGGCCCACCTGGGCGCCGAGCTGATCGGCGACCCCGAACGCGCCGTCGCGCGCATCGCGCCACTGGAATCGGCCGGCGCCGACGCCATCGCGTTTCTCGCCAACCCGCGCTACCAGGCGCAGCTGGCCTCGTCCAACGCGGGCTGCGTGATCGTCGGCCCGGCCCTGCGCGATGCCGCGGTGGCACGGGGCGGCGCCGCGGCCGGCACGTCCGCGGTGGCTGCGCCGCCCGCGGCCACGCTCGTCTGCGACGACCCGTACTTGGCCTTCGCCCGCCTCACGCAATGGTGGGCGGCGAAGCACCGCGTGCCGCCCGTGCCCGGGGTGCATGCCTCGGCCGTGGTCGAGAGCGGCGCCCAGATCGACCCCACCGCCAGCATCGGCGCGCTGGCGTTCGTCGGCGAGGGCGCACGCATCGGGGCGCATGCCGTGATCGGCGCGCACGTGGTCGTCGGCGCGGGTGCCGTGGTGGGCGAGGCCACGCGGCTCGCCGCACGCGCCACCCTGGGCGACGCCTGCCGCATCGGTGCGCGCGGCATCGTGCACGGCGGCGCGGTCATCGGCGCCGACGGCTTCGGCTTCGCCCCCGAAGGGCGCGGTGACGATCAGCGCTGGGTGAAGATCGAGCAGCTCGGCACCGTCGTGATCGGCGACGACGTCGAGATTGGCGCCAACACCTGCATCGACCGCGGCGCGCTCGACGACACCGTGCTCGCCGACGGCGTCAAGCTCGACAACCTGGTGCAGATCGGCCACAACGTGCGCATCGGTGCGCACACCGCCTTCGCCGGCTGCGTGGGCGTCGCCGGCAGCGCGCGCATCGGGGCGCACTGCACGGCCGGCGGCGGCGCCATCATCCTGGGGCACCTCGAGATCGTCGACCACGTGCACATCACCGCGGCCACGGTGATCAGCCGTTCCATCACCAAGGCGGGCCAGTACAGCGGCATGTTCCCGTTCGATGACAATGCGTCCTGGGAAAAGAACGCCGCCACGCTGCGCCAGCTGCACCAGTTGCGCGACCGCCTGCGCGCCCTGGAGCGCACGCTGAAGTAGGCGGCCGGGCGCTGCGGCACTGCCCGAGCACCAGACGATGCAGCCGAACACCGCCGCGACCGACGAGACGAAGCCGACGCCACCGAGCCCGATGGACATCCAACGCATCCTGCGCAAGCTGCCGCACCGCTATCCGATCCTGCTCGTCGACCGCGTGCTCGAGCTCGAGAAAGGCCAGCGCATCAAGGCGCTGAAGAACGTCACCATCAACGAGCCGTACTTCATGGGCCACTTCCCGGCGCGGCCGGTGATGCCCGGCGTGCTGATGCTCGAGGCGCTGGCGCAGGCGGCGGCCATCCTGTCGTTCGAATCGGTCGACGCCGAGCCCGGCGACGACACGGTGGTCTATTTCGCCGGCATCGACAACGCGCGCTTCAAGCGGCCCGTGGGGCCCGGCGACCAGCTCATCCTCGAGGCGGCGATCGACCGCGCCAAGAGCGGCATCTACCGCTACAAGGCGCGCGCCTGCGTCGACGGCCAGCTCGTGGTGGAGGCCGACCTGATGTGCACCATGCGCAAGATCGACGCCGGCAGCGCGGCCTGATGACGCAGGTCCACGCCACCGCCATCGTCGATGCCGGCGCCGAGCTCGACGGCTCGGTCTCGGTCGGGCCCTATGCGATCGTCGGCGCAGGGGTCCGTGTCGGTGCAGGCACGCGCATCGGCGCGCACTGCGTCATCGAAGGCCCCACCACCATCGGCCGCGACAACGTCATCCACTCGCACGCCGCGCTCGGCGGTCCGCCGCAGGACATGAAGTACCGCGGCGAGCCGACGCAGCTGGTCATCGGCGACCGCAACACCATCCGCGAGTTCTGCACCTTCAACCGCGGCACCACGCAGGACGGCGGCGTCACCCGCATCGGCGACGACAACTGGATCATGGCCTACGTGCACGTCGCGCACGACGTGCAGCTGGGCAACCGCACCATCCTGGCCAACAATGCGACGCTTGCCGGCCACGTGCACGTGGGCGACTGGGCGATCATCGGCGGGCTCACCGGCGTGCACCAGTTCTGCCACGTCGGCGCGCACGCGATCACCGGCTTCCAGAGCCACGTCTCGCAGGACGTGCCGCCGTTCATGACGGTGGCCGGCAATCCGCTGGCGGTGCACGGCATCAACGCCGAAGGCCTGCGCCGGCGCGGCTTCAGCCGCGAGCGCATCGCCCTCGTGCGCCAGATGCACCGGCTGCTGTACCGCGACGGGCTGACGCTGGAGGCGGCCAAGCAGGCGATCGAGTCGCTGAAGGGCACCGTCGAGGACGGCGACGCCGACGTCGCCACGCTGCTCGCCTTCCTGGCCGCGTCGACGCGCGGCATCGTGCGCTAGGGCTGCGCCCGGCCATGCGGCTTGCCATGGTGGCCGGCGAAGCCAGCGGCGACCTGCTGGCCGGCCTGCTGCTGGGCGGGCTGCGCCAGCGCTGGCCCGCGCTGCGCACCGAGGGCATCGGCGGCCCGCGCATGGCCGAGCACGGCTTCCAGGCCTGGTGGCCGCACGACAAGCTGGCGGTGCGCGGTTATGTCGAGGTGCTGCGCCACTACCGCGAGATCAAGGGCATCCGTGACCGGCTGGCCGAGCGGCTGCTGGCCGAGCCGCCCGAGGCCTTCGTCGGCATCGACGCGCCCGACTTCAACCTCGGTCTGGAAGCGCGGCTCAAGGCGGCCGGCGTCAAGACCATCCACTTCGTCTGCCCGTCGATCTGGGCGTGGCGCGGCGGTCGCGCCAAGCGCATGGTGCAGAGCTGCGACCACGTGCTGTGCCTGTTCCCGTTCGAGCCCGAGCTGCTGCAGCGGCACGGCGTGGACGCCAGCTACGTCGGCCATCCGCTGGCCGACGCCATCCCGCTCGAGCCGCCGCGCGCCGCGAGCCGCCGCGCGCTCGGCCTGGCCGAAGGCGACACGGTGGTCGCGCTGCTGCCCGGCAGCCGGCGCTCGGAGATCCAGTTCATCGCGCCCGCCTTCCTGCGCGCCGCCGCGCTGCTGCAGGCGCGCCGGCCCGGCTTGCGCGTCGTGCTGCCGGCCGCACCCGGCCTGCGCGAGCGCATCGAGCCGCTGCTGGCCCTGCACGCACCGCAGCTGACGCTGCAGCTGGTGGACGGCCAGTCGCACGCCGTGCTGGCCGCCTGCGACGTGACGCTCATCGCCAGCGGCACCGCCACGCTGGAGGCGGCGCTGTTCAAGCGGCCCATGGTCATCGGCTACAACATGCACCCGTTGAGCTGGCAGATCATGAAGCGCATGCGCTACCAGCCCTGGGTGGGGCTGCCCAACATCCTGTGCCGTGAGTTCGTCGTGCCCGAGCTGATCCAGGGCGATTGCCACCCCGAGGCGCTGGCCGCCGCCTGCGAGCGCTGGCTCGACGACCCGGCCGCCGTGCGCGCCGTCGAACGGCGCTTCCACGACCTGCACCTGCTGCTGCGCCAGGACACGGCGCGCCGAGCCACCGATGCCATCGCCCAAGTCCTCGGCCGCTAGGCCCGCCGCGCCCAGGCCGCGGCGCCGCGGCCGCGTCCGCTTCGAGACGCTCGGCTTCGGCTGGGACGTGCCGGGCCTGGTGGCCGGCGTCGACGAAGCCGGCCGCGGGCCGCTGGCCGGGCCGGTCGTCGCCGCGGCGGTGATCCTCGACGAGAGCCGGCCCATCCGCGGCCTGGCCGATTCGAAGGTGCTGAGCGAGAAGCGCCGCGAGCAGCTGTACGACCAGATCCGCGAGCGCGCGCTGTGCTGCGCCGTGGCCAGCGCCAGCGTCGAGGAGATCGACACGCTGAACATCCTGCAGGCCACGCTGCTGGCGATGCGCCGCGCCGTGCAGGGCCTGCGCCTGGTGCCGCAGCGCGTGGTGGTCGACGGCAACTGCCTGCCGACGCTGCCGATGCTGAGCGCCGCGGTGATCGACGGCGATGCGCTGGTGGCGCAGATCTCGGCGGCGTCGATCCTCGCCAAGGTCGAGCGCGACCGGCTCTGCCAGCGGCTGCACGAGCAGCACCCGCACTACAACTTCGCCAGCCACAAGGGCTACTCCACGCCCGAGCACCTTGCGGCACTGCTGCAGCACGGCCCCTGCGCCGCGCACCGCCGCAGCTTTGCGCCGGTGCGCGAGGCCTGGGAGCAGCGCGCGCCGGTGACGTTCGCGCGGCCGCAGCCGGCGACGGCCGAAGGCGCGTGGGCCGAACCGGCGCCCGGCCCCGGGCCCGGCACGCTGGCCGAACTGCTGGCGCCGCCCGGTCTGGCCGACCATGCCTGAGGGCGCGGCCCGCGCGGCCGATGCGCAGCCGCGCGAGCCGCTGCACCTCACCTCGCGCGACAACCCGCTGCTGCAACGCCTGCGCAAGCTGGCGCAGGACCCCGGCGCCTACCGCAAGCTCGGCCAGGTGTGGATCGAAGGCGAGCATCTGGGCAGCGCCCTGCGCAGCCGCGGCTGGCGCGCGGCCCACGCGGTGGTGACCGAGGAGGGCTGGGCGTTGTCGCGCGCCCTGCGTGCGCTGGCCGGCACGGCCGAGCGCATCGCCATCGTCCCGGCCGTCCTGTTCAAGGGCTTCAGCACGCTCGAGTCGCCGGCACCGATCGGCTTCGTCATCGACCTGCCGGCCGCACCGCCCATCGATGCGCACGCCGCCACGCTGGTGCTGGACCGCGTGCAGGACGCCGGCAACGTCGGCAGCATGCTGCGCAGCGCCGCCGCCTTCGGTTGCACGCAGGTGCTGGCCATCAAGGGCACCGCGGCGCTGTGGTCGCCGAAGGTGCTGCGCGCCGGCATGGGGGCGCACTTCGGCCTGGCGCTCATCGAAGGGCTGGACGAAGCCGCGCTCGACGCCTTGCGCGTGCCGCTGGTGGCGACCAGCTCGCACGCCGGCACGGCGCTGCCGCAAGCCGTGCTGCCGCGCCCTTGCGCCTGGGTGCTGGGCCACGAAGGGCAGGGCGTGTCGGCCAGGCTGCTCGAGCGCTGCGCGCTGCAGGTGCGCATCCCGCAGCCGGGCGGGGAGGAATCGCTCAACGTCGCCGCCGCTGCGGCGGTGTGCCTGTACGAATCGGCGCGCGGCGGCTGACGGCCGCGCCGGCCGCGGCGTTCAGGCCGCGCTTCAGTACACCAGCCGGTCCGGCCGCAGGTCGCGCAGGATGGTGGTGGCGATCTCCTCGATCGACTTGTGAGTCGACGACAGCCAGGCGATGCCTTCGCGGCGCATCATCGCCTCGGCTTCGTTGACCTCGTAGCGGCAGTTCTCCAGCGCCGCGTACTTGCTGCCGGGCCGGCGCTCGTGCCGGATCTTGGCCAGTCGCTCGGGGTCGATCGTCAGGCCGAAACACTTGCGCTTGTGCGATGCCAACGCCGAGGGCAGCTTGCCGCGTTCGAAATCCTCGGGGATCAGCGGATAGTTGGCGGCCTTGATGCCGTGCTGCATCGCCAGGTACAGGCTCGTGGGCGTCTTGCCGCTGCGACTGACGCCCAGCAGGATGACGTCGGCGGCCTCGAGGTTGCGCGAGCTCTGGCCGTCGTCGTGCGCCAGGCTGAAGTTGATCGCCTCGATGCGGTCGTTGTACTCCTGGCTCTGGCTCGGGTCGGAGAAGCGGCCCACGCGGTGGTTGCTCTTGATGCCGAACTCGGCCTCCAGCGGCTCGACGAAGGTGCGGAACATGTCCAGCACCAGGCCCTTGCAGGCGGCGTCGGTGAGCACGTCGCGCACCGCGTCGTCGACCAGCGTGATGAAGACGACGGGACGCTTGCCCTCGTGCTCGGCGATGGCGTTGATCTCGCCCACCACCACCTGCGCCTTGTCGACGGAATCGATGAACGGCCGGCGGATGTGGCGCGGGCGCACCGCGAACTGCGCCAGGATCGAGTTGCCGAACGTCTCGGCGGTGATGCCGGTGCCGTCGGAGACGAAGAACACGGTGCCTTGGGGCATGACGGCCTTGTGGTGGATGCTGCTGTGGTGCGCGCCGGGCATGCACCAAGGGGGAGCGGGGCTCGGGCCATCATAAGGAAGAACTCCTAGAATGCCCCGCAGATTTCCGCCCTCGGCCACACCCCACGCCACCATGCCCGCCGGCCTGCCAGAACAGCTCGAACAGCACGCCGCCGCGCCCCGGGTGTCCCATGCGGAAGCACCGGTTCCCTCACATCACGGAGCTTTCCCATGTCATCGGCCCCCAACCTGGCGACCGCCCTGGTCGTCCCGTTCGAACACCTGAGGATGACCGACGTCGAGGCGGTCGGCGGCAAGAACGCCAGCCTCGGCGAGATGATCAGCCAGCTCAGCAGCACGGGCGTGCGCGTGCCGGGCGGCTTTGCCACCACGGCGCACGCGTTCCGCGAGTTCCTGGCGCACGACGGCCTGGCCTCGCGCATCCACGACAAGCTCTCGACGCTGGACGTCGACGACGTGCGCGCCCTGGCCGATGCCGGCGCGACCATCCGCCGCTGGGTAACCGAGACGCCGCTGCCGCCGGCGCTGGAAGCGGCCATCCGCGAGCACTTCGCGCGGCTCGAGGCCGACGGCGCGGGCGCGAGCTACGCCGTGCGCTCCTCGGCCACCGCCGAGGACCTGCCCGACGCCAGCTTCGCCGGCCAGCAGGAGACCTTCCTCAACGTCAGCGGCATCGACGACGTCCTGCACCGCATCAAGGAGGTCTTCGCCTCGCTCTACAACGACCGCGCCATCAGCTACCGCGTGCACAAGGGCTTCGCCCATGCCGACGTGGCGCTGTCGGCCGGCGTGCAGCGCATGGTGCGCTCGGACCTGGGCGCCGCCGGCGTGATGTTCACCATCGACACCGAGTCGGGCTTCGCCGACGTGGTCTTCGTCACCAGCAGCTTCGGTCTGGGCGAGATGGTGGTGCAGGGCGCGGTCAACCCCGACGAGTTCTACGTCCACAAGCCGACGCTCGCCGCCGGGCGCTTCGCCGTCATCCGCCGCGTGCTGGGCAGCAAGCTGCAGCGCATGGAGTTCGCCACCGCAGCGGAGAAGGCTGCTTCCGGCAAGCTGGTGCGCGTGGTCGACAACCCGCCCGAACAGCGCAACCGCTATTCGCTCACCGACGCCGAGGTTACCGAGCTGGCGCAGGTGGCGCTGGTGATCGAGAAGCACTACGGCCGGCCGATGGACATCGAGTGGGGCAAGGATGGCCACGACGGCCGGCTCTACATCCTGCAGGCCCGGCCCGAGACGGTGAAGAGCCAGTCGGCCGGCAAGGTGGAGCAGCGCTTCAAGCTCAAGGGCGACCACAGCAAGACGCCGGTGCTGGCCGAGGGCCGCGCCATCGGCCAGAAGGTGGGCACCGGCCCCGTGCGCCTGGTGCGCAGCACCGCCGAGATGGAGCGCGTGCAGCCGGGCGACATCCTCGTCACCGACATGACCGACCCGAACTGGGAGCCGGTGATGAAGCGTGCCGGCGCGATCGTCACCAACCGCGGCGGCCGCACCTGCCACGCGGCCATCATCGCGCGCGAGCTCGGCATCCCGGCGGTGGTGGGCTGCGGCGACGCCACCGAGCACCTGGCCGACGGCGCGCTGGTCACCGTGTCGTGCGCCGAGGGCGACACCGGCTTCGTCTACGACGGCCTGCTCGAGACCGAGGTCAGCGAGGTGGTGCGCGGCGAGATGCCGTACTGCCCGATCAAGATCATGATGAACGTCGGCAACCCGCAGCTGGCGTTCGACTTCGCGCAGATGCCCAACGCCGGCGTCGGCCTGGCCAGGCTCGAGTTCATCATCAACAACAACATCGGGGTGCACCCGAAGGCGATCCTCGACTACCCCAACGTCGACCCCGAGCTGAAGAAGGCGGTGGAGTCGGTGGCGCGTGGCCACGCCAGCCCGCGTGCCTTCTACGTCGACAAGCTCACCGAAGGCGTGGCCACCATCGCCGCGGCCTTCTGGCCCAAGCCGGTGATCGTGCGCCTGTCGGACTTCAAGAGCAACGAGTACCGCAAGCTCATCGGCGGCACGCGCTACGAGCCCGACGAAGAGAACCCGATGCTCGGCTTCCGCGGCGCTTCGCGCTACATCAGCGGCGAGTTCAGCGACGCCTTCGCCATGGAGTGCGAGGCCTTGAAGCGCGTGCGCAGCGACATGGGGCTGACCAACGTCGAGATCATGGTGCCCTTCGTGCGCACCGTGAAGCAGGCCGAGGCCGTGGTGCAGATGCTCGCCGAGCGGGGCTTGAAGCGCGCGGCCAAGGGCGGCAGCGACGGCCTGAAGCTCATCATGATGTGCGAGGTGCCCAGCAACGCCATCCTGGCCGAGCAGTTCCTCGAGCACTTCGACGGCATGTCGATCGGCAGCAACGACCTGACGCAGCTGACGCTCGGCCTGGACCGCGATTCGGGCCTGGAGCAGCTGGCCGGCGACTTCGACGAGCGCGACCCGGCGGTCAAGGCCATGATCTCGCGCGCCATCGCGGCCTGCCGCGCCACGGGCAAGTACGTCGGCATCTGCGGCCAGGGTCCGAGCGACCATGCCGACTTCGCCGACTGGCTGGCGCAGGAAGGCATCGTGTCGATCTCGCTGAACCCCGACACGGTGGTCGACACCTGGCATCGCCTGGCGGCTCGGCGCTGAGTCCGCGCGAGGCGTGACCGCCGGGGGCAAGGTCGCCGGCGGTCGCCCCAGGGGATGAGCGACCGCAGGCCGCGCGGCTCGACGATCGCCGCCGCGGCCGCCCATCCGGGGGCGGCCCCGATGGCCGGCCGTCGACCGGCCCCCGAGAATGCGCCGCCATGTCCGACCGCGCGCGCCACGCCTTCTGGTCCCGCACCAAGCGGCTGACGCTGGCGCTGCTGCTGGTGTGGCTGGTGGTGAGCGTGGCCGTGCCGTGGTTCGCGCGTGACCTGCACGCCTTCCGGCTGTTCGGCTTTCCGCTCGGCTGGTGGCTGGCGGCCGAAGGCGCGCTGGTCGTCTACCTGGCCATCATCGTCGGCTACGGCCTGGCGATGGACCGGCTCGAAGCGCGCTTCCTGCACCAGGTCGATGCCGACGCCGAAGCGGCGCACGCCGAGCCGGCCGCGGCGCCGGGGCGCCACGACCCCGTCGGGCCGTGAACGAGACGCGCAGCGGTGCCACGCTGTCGTGGCGTTATGCGCTGTTCCTGACCGGCTTCGCGGCGCTGATCGGCGCCATGGCCGCCGCCGAGCGCGCCGGCCTGCCGCGCAGCTGGATCGGCGTGTCGTTCCTGGCGCTGACGGTGGCGGTCTACGCCTGCATCGGGTTTCTCAGCCGCACCGCCAACGAGCAGGAGTATTTCGTTGCCGGGCGGCGCGTGCCGGCGGTCTACAACGGGCTGGCGACGGCCGCCGACTGGATGTCGGCCGCTTCGTTCATCGGCACCGCCGGCATCCTCTACCTCTCGGGCTTCGCCGGCCTGGCCTACATCATGGGCTGGACCGGCGGCTACTGCCTGCTGGCGCTGCTGCTCGCGCCGTACCTGCGCCGGCTCGGGCTGTACACGGTGCCGGATTTCCTCGGCGCGCGCTACGGCGGCACGCTGCCGCGGCTGGTGGGCGCAGCCGCGGCGGTCATCGTGTCGTTCGTCTACGTGGTGGTGCAGATCTACGGCGTGGGCCTCATCACCTCGCACCTCACGGGCTTCGGCTTCGAACTGGGCATCTTCGTCGGCCTGGGCGGCGTGCTGGTGTGCTCGTTCCTGGGCGGTATGCGCGCCGTGACGTGGACGCAGGTGGCGCAGTACTTCGTGCTCATCGTCGCCTACCTCGTCCCGCTGCTGTGGCTGTCGATGCAGCAGACCGGCAGCGCGCTGCCGCTGCTGAACTACGGCGCGCAGCTCGAGCAGGTGGCCATCCGCGAAGGCGAGCTGGCCGGCGACGCCGCCGAGCGGGCGGTGGCCCAGCGCCTGCGCGAGCGCGCCGCCGAGGCCGAGCGCAAGCTCGCCGACGTGCGCGCGGCCATGGCTGCCGACGAACGCGCCCTGGCGGCGCACATCGAGCTGCTGAAGGCCGAGAACGCGCCGCTGGTGCGCATCCAGCGCGCCGAGCGCGAGTTCGCCCAGCGCCCGCGCACGGTGGAGCGGGCGCGCGAGCAGTACCAGCGCGAGCGCGACAGCGCGCTGGCCCGGGCGTCGGCGCTGGCCGGCATGCCGCCGCAGTCGCTGCCCTTCGCCGGCGGCGAGCCCGGCAGCCCGCGCTTCGAAGGCGCGCGGCTGAACTTCATCGCCCTGGTGCTGTGCCTGATGATGGGCACGGCGGCCATGCCGCACATCCTCACGCGCTACTTCACCGTGTCGTCGGCGTCGGCGGCGCGGCGCTCGGTGGCCTGGTCGCTGCTGTTCATCATGCTGCTGTACATGGCCGCACCCGTGCTGGCGGTGCTGGTCAAGTACGAGGTGCTGCACCACGTGGTGGGACAGTCCATCGACCACCTGCCGCAGTGGGTGACACGCTGGTCGCGGCTCGACCCGGCGCTGCTGTCGGTGCGCGACCTCAACGGCGACGGCATCCTGCAGCTGGGCGAGCTGTCGATCGCCGGCGACGTCATCGTGCTGGCCGCGCCCGAGATCGGCGGCCTGCCGTACTGGGTGACTTGCCTGGTGGCCGCGGGCGGCCTGGCCGCGGCGCTGTCGACGGCCGACGGCCTGCTGCTGACCATCGCCAACGCGCTGTCGCACGACGTCTACTACCGGCTCATCAACCCGCGCGCCACGGCCGCCAGCCGGGTCGTCATCTCCAAGGTGCTGGTGATGGTGGTGGCCTTCGCCGCGGCCATGATCGCGGCGCTGAAGAACACCGACATCCTGGTCTTCGTGTCGGCGGCGTTCTCGCTCGCCTCGGCGGCGTTCTTCCCGGCGCTGGTGCTGGGCATCTTCTGGCGCCGCGCCACCGGCGCCGGTGCCGCCGCGGGCATGCTGGCGGGGCTGGCCGTGGCCGTGGCCTACCTGGCGTGCAACCTGCCGGTGCTGCGCGGCCTGCTGGGCGTGACGACGCCCCTGGCGCAGACGCAGTGGTTCGGCATCGACGCGCTCGGCGCCGGCGTCTTCGGCGTGCCGGCGGGCTTCGCCGTCATCGCCGCGGTGAGCCTGCTGACGCGGCCGCCGGATGCGGCGCAGATGGCCCTCATCGACCGCATGCGCTTCCCCAGCCGGGGCGAGCCCTGACGGCGCGACTGGCCTGCTATACTCGCGGGCTTTTCCTTGCCGCCCTCGGGTCCCGGGCATGCTGCACCGGGCCGACGCAACGAGGCGGCTTCCACGCCCACCGATGTCCGGTCGGGCGGAATCCACAAGGAGCCTTCATGCGTCATTACGAGATCGTGCTCTTGATCCACCCGGATCAGAGCGAACAGGTTCCGGCCATGCTGGAACGCTACAAGACCCTGGTCACCAACGCCGGCGGCAAGGTGCACCGGGTCGAGGACTGGGGCCGGCGCCAGCTGGCCTACATGATCCAGAAGCTGGTCAAGGCGCACTACCTGTGCCTGAACATCGAGTGCAGCAACGAGACGCTGAACGAGCTCGAGACCGGCTTCCGCTTCAACGACGCCGTGCTGCGCCACCTCACCGTGGCCAAGGACAAGGCCGAGACCACGCCTTCGGTGATGATGAAGGCGGTCGAGCGCGAGGAAGCCCGCAAGGAACGCCAGGAAGCGCTGGCCTCCTGAACCGGCTGCTGCTGACCGCTGCGCTCGAGGAGCGCTCGGCGCTGCGCTACACCCCCGCCGGCCTGCCGGCCCTGGACATCGTGCTCAGGCACGCCTCCGAGGTGACCGAGGACGGCAAGCCCCGCAAGGTCTCGATGGAGATGCGCGCGGTGGGCATCGGGGCGGTGACGCAGTCGCTGATGGCCCTGGCGCTGGGTGAAGCGGCGGTCTTCGCCGGCTTCATCACCAGCGCACGCAACGGCCGCGGCCTCGTGTTTCACGTCACGTCCGTCGAACCAACGAATCTCTAGAGTTTCACAAGGAGCACACCATGCCCCCGCCCCGTGGAAAAGGCCGCTTCAGCAAGGACAAGCGGCCCAAGCGCAACAGCCAGAGCCTGCTGTTCCGCCGCAAGCGTTTCTGCCGCTTCACCGTCGCCGGTGTCGAGTCCATCGACTACAAGGAAATCGACGTGCTGCGCGACTTCATCGGCGAGAACGGCAAGATCACGCCCGCCCGCCTGACCGGCACGCGCGCCTTCTACCAGCGCCAGCTCACCACCGCCATCAAGCGCGCGCGCTTCCTGGCGCTGCTGCCGTACTCGGATCAACACAAGGTCTGACCATGCAAGTCATCCTGCTGGAAAAGGTCGGCAAGCTCGGCAACCTGGGCGACGTCGTCAAGGTCAAGGAAGGCTACGCCCGCAACTACCTGATCCCGACCAAGCTGGCGCGCCGCGCCACCGAAGCCGCGATCAAGGAATTCGAAGCCCGCCGTGCCGACCTGGAGAAGGCCGCCGCCGCCAAGCTGTCGGCCGCCCAGGCCCTGGGCGAGCAGCTCAGCGGCAAGGTCGTGCGCGTCACGCAGAAGGCCGGTGTCGACGGCCGGCTGTTCGGCAGCGTCACCAACGCCGACATCGCCGAGGCGCTCACCAAGATGGGCCTGGCCGTGCAGAAGAGCCAGGTGCGCATGCCCAACGGCCCGCTCAAGACGGTGGGCGAGCACCCGGTCACCGTGTCGCCGCATGGCGACGTGGTCGCCGAGGTGACGGTGCAGGTCGTCGCGCAAGCCGACTGAATCACCGCATTGAACGGGCACGCGTTCCGGCGTAAGCTGGGCGCGACAGCCCGACGGTCGGCCGGCTCCAGCCGGCTGGCATCCAGAAGGCCGGCGTTCGCCGGCCTTCGTCGTTTCAGGGCCGGCGTCATGCACAGCGGCCCCAAGGGCCTTCCACAGCTTTGTCCACACCCTCGATGTCCGCGCTCTTCGAATCCCGCGACAGCAGCGGCGCCCGCGACGACGACGTCGCCCGCCTGCGCGTGCCGCCGCACTCGGTGGAAGCCGAGCAGAGCGTGCTCGGCGGCCTGCTCATCGACAACCTGGCCTGGGACCGCGCCGGCGACCTGCTCACCGACAGCGACTTCTACCGCCACGAGCACCGGCTGATCTACGCCGCCATCGGCGCGCTGGTGGGGCAGAGCAAGCCGGCCGACGTCATCACCGTCTTCGAGCAGCTGCAGAGCCTGGGCAAGGCCGCCGACTGCGGCGGCCTGAGCTACCTCAACGCCCTGGCGCAGAGCGTGCCCAGTGCCGCCAACATGCGGCGTTATGCCGAGATCGTGCGCGAGCGCTCGATCCTGCGCAAGCTCATCGCCGCCAGCGACGAGATCGCGACCAGCGCCTTCAACCCGCAGGGCCGCCAGGTGAGCACGGTGCTCGACGAGGCCGAGAGCAAGATCTTCCAGATCGGCGAAGAGGGCTCGCGCCAGAAGCAGGGCTTCCAGGGCATCGACAAGCTGGTGGTGAGCCTGATCGACCGCGTCCAGGAGCTGCACGACAACGGCGCCGAGGAAGTGACCGGCGTGCGCACCGGCTTCTACGACCTCGACCGCCAGACCGCTGGCCTGCAGAAGGGCGACCTCATCGTGCTGGCAGCGCGGCCGTCGATGGGCAAGACGGCGTTCGCGCTCAACATCGCCGAGAACGTCGCGGTGCACGAGCAGCTGCCGGTGCTGGTGTTCTCGATGGAAATGGGCGCCTCGCAGCTGGCGCTGCGCCTGGTGGGCTCGCTCGGCCGCATCAACCAGCAGAACCTGCGCACCGGTCGGCTCGACAGCGGCGAGTGGGAGCGGCTGACCGACGCGGTGGAGCGCCTGTCCCAGGTGCAGCTCTACATCGACGAGACGGCGGGCCTGACCAGCAGCGAGCTGCGCGCCCGCGCCCGCCGCATGGCACGCCAGTTCGGCCAGCTCGGCCTGATCGTCATCGACTACCTGCAGCTGATGAGCGGCTCGTCGGGCAGCGACGAGAACCGGGCCACTGAACTCGGCGAGATCTCGCGCGGCCTCAAGGCGCTGGCCAAGGAACTGCAGTGCCCGGTGGTGGCGTTGAGCCAGCTGAACCGCAGCGTCGAGACGCGCAACGACAAGCGGCCCATGATGAGCGACCTGCGCGAATCCGGTGCCATCGAGCAGGACGCCGACATCATCATGTTCATCTACCGCGACGACTACTACAACAAGGACAGCAAGGAGCCGGGCGTCAGCGAGATCATCGTCGCCAAGCAGCGCAACGGCCCGGTCGGCACGGTGAAGCTCACCTTCCTGAAGCCGCAGACGCGCTTCGAGAACCTCGCACCGGGCGGCGTCGGCGAGTACTGAGCCGCGAGCAGCCGCCACGCCGCGCGACGCGGCGCGACCTGCGCGCGCGGCCGCCACGCCGCCCACGCCGCCGCGCGCCGGCCAGCAGCGCCATCCGTCGTTTCGTCGCCGCCGCCTGGTGGGCGCGGAGCGCGCCGCCGAGCATGGGTGCATCGCGGCCGACGGACCTTGCACCGCTGTCGCGTTCGAGCCCGCCGCGTCGGCGGGCCGCACCGGGGGCGATCCATGCAGATCCGAACCTTCCGTGGCACTGCGGCCGCCATTGCGCTGCTGCTGGCCAGCGCAGCGCACGCCCAGTACCGCTGCGCCGACGCGCAGAACTGGATCGACCGGCGCGGCTGCGCCGCGGCGCAGAAAGGGCCCGACGAGCTGCGCCGGTTCGTCTGGCAGATGAGCCGGATCCGCATCGACGTCGCCTTCGACGACTACGTCGACGAGAAGACACTGCTCGCCTGGGAAGCGCAGGCGAGCGGCCGGCGTGCGGCGCAGGCGCCCGGCCCGGCGGCCTCGGCAGCGGCCGTCGTGCCCCAGCCCGCGGCGCGGCCCTGACAATCGCAGCACTGATCGCGATGGCTGGCTGAACCGCGGGCGGTACTGTATAAACACACAGTATGCCGAGCAAGCCACTGCCCAGCGCCACGATCCGGCTGATGCGCCCGCGCCCGGGGCACGAGGCCGTCAAGGGCCGCGGCACGGCGTGGGCCATCGAACACCGCTACCAGGGCAGTCTGCACGAGGCCTTCGACGACGGCTGGGGCACGCTGGACGAGGCCGCGGCCGAGCCGACGCCATCGCCCGACACGGTCGTCACGCCCGAGACGGTGCGCAGCATCCTCAGCAGCAACGATTCGCCGGACATCGGCTTCGACCTCTCGATCAACCCCTACCGCGGCTGCGAGCACGGCTGCATCTACTGCTACGCCAGGCCCACGCACAGCTGGCTGAACCTGTCGCCGGGCGTCGACTTCGAGACGCGCATCGTCGCCAAGGTCAATGCCGCCGAAGCGCTGCGCGAGGCCCTCAACGCCCGCGGCTACGCGCCCAGGCACGTCAACATCGGGTCGGTCACCGACGCCTACCAGCCGGCGGAGCGCCAGCTCGCCATCACCCGCGCCGTTCTCGAGGTGCTGGTCGAGGCGCGCCACCCGTTCTCGATCATCACCAAGAGCAGCCTGGTCGAGCGCGACATCGACCTGATCGCGCCCATGGCGCGGCAGCGCATGGCGGCGGTGTACCTGTCGATCACCACGCTGGACGGCCGCCTGGCGCGCGCGCTCGAGCCGCGCGCCTGTGCCCCGCACCGGCGGCTGCGCGCCATCCGCACGCTGGCCGACGCCGGCATCCCGGTGGGCGTGAGCGTCTCGCCGGTGATCCCGTTCCTGAACGAGCCCGAGATCGAGCGCGTGCTCGAAGCGGCGGCCGAGGCGGGCGCCCGATCGGCCTTTTCCGTCGTGCTGCGCCTGCCGTGGGAGGTGAACCCGCTGTTCCAGCAGTGGCTCGACGAGCACGTGCCCGACAAGGCGGCGCGCATCATGGCCCGCGTGCGCGAGATGAGCGGCGGCCAGGACTACGACAGCCGCTTCGGCACGCGCATGACGGGGCAGGGCGTCTGGGCCGACCTGCTGCGCCAACGCGTGGACAAGGCGATCGCGCGGCTGGGCCTGGGCCACGACCGCACCGAGTTCGACTTCACCCGGTTCAGGCCGCCGGCGCGTGACGCCGCCGCGGCGGCGCAGGGCACGCTCTTCTAGCGTCAGGCCACCGCGGGCTGCGCGGTGTCCGCGGCGTCGGCAACAGGGGCCGGCGCTGGCGCGGCCTTCTCCACCTCGGGTGCGGCGCGGCGCAGCACCATGCCGCCGGCGCTGCGGTTGCTGCGGCGCACGCCGGCGATGTGCGTGGCCGGCGCGCAGTAGCGGTGCGACAGCCGGGCCGCCAGCGACATCAGCGCCTCGACGCCGTCGATGCGCGCGGCATGGCGCTTGGCCACCAGCGAGGCCATCTCGATGAGCTTGGCGTTGCCGGTCTCCTGGCCGTGCTGCAGCAGCGTCTCGACGGCAGCGCGCGGCTGGCCGTGCATGGCCAGGTTCATCGCCTGCTCGGCCAGCGCCATGATCCCGGCGTGGCTGTCGCGGATCCAGCCGACCGCGCTCTGCTTGCCGCGCACGGCCGCCACCAGCACCTCGGTCGCGGCCTTGGAGACGGCGAAGCGGCGCGCGATGCGCCGCACCACGCCCTCGTACTCGGCGTCGTCGACGCCGTAGCGGTCCAGCCGCGCCCACAGCGACAGCGTGTTGGTGCCGGCCTCCATGTCGCAGTCGGGCTTGCCGACGTCCTCGAGCAGCTCGCGCGCGCGCAGCACGCCCGGCGCCACCTTGCCGGCGGAGAGCATCAGCAGCACGTCGCCGAAGTGCGCCATGCGCCGCAGCCGCACCGATTGCGGGTAGGTCTCGTGGAAGCGCTGCAGCACGTCGGTGGCGACGACGAGGTTCTTGTTGTCGTTGGCGTCGAAGCGCAGGAACGCCAGCAGCATCATCGACAGCACGTCGAACAGGCGTGACTTGCTGCCCATCAGCCACGTGCGCTCGAGCATCTGCGTGGCCGTCGCCGCATCGTTGGCGTAGAAGCTGAGCGTGCCGCAGTGCTGCAGGCGCAGGATGCAGCCAGGCGTGATCGAGGCCGCGGTGCGGTAGGTCTCCAGCGCCTCGTCGATCTGGCCCTGCTCCATCTGCACCTTGCCGAGCACGTCGTACGAGTCGGCGTACTGCGGCAGGTCGCCCATCAGCACCTCGAGCGTGCGGCGCGCCTGCGCGACTTCGCCTTCGGCCAGCTGCACGCGCGCGATGCCGAGCCGCGCCCAGGGCACGGTCTTGGCCTGGATGACGGCGTCGAACAGCGCCTTGGCCTCGGCGTGGCGCTTGAGCGTGATCAGCAGCTCGGCGCCGATGCGTGCGGCGTACAGCCAGTACAGGTCGCGGTTGTGGAAGCGGTTCAGGCACAGCTGGGCGGCCAGCTCGTACGCTTGCGCTTCCAGCGCGTCGAAGATGTCCTTGAGCACGCGCTTGCGCTGGCGCGCTTCCTTCAGCCGCTCGAACAGCGTGTTGGCCGAGAAGGGCTTGATGAGGTAGCTGTCGAGCGCGGCTTCGGCGGCCTCGGCCACCTTCTGGTAGGTGGCCTCGCCGGTGACCATGACGAACACGGTCGAGTAGGGCAGCATCTGCTCGCGCCGCAGTTCCTCCAGCAGGTCCTGGCCCGACTCGTTGCCCTCGAAGTGGTAGTCGCAGATGACGACGTCGAAGCGGCGCCGCTCGAGCATCTCGCGTGCGTCCGAGATGCGGCCCACCGCCTTGACCGTGCCGAAGCCGAACTCCTTGAGCTGCTGCACCAGCGTGCTGCGCGAGCTGGGGTTGCCGTCGATCACGAGCGCGTGGCTCGTCGACACCTCGCGGTCAAGCTGCTGCATGGATCCCCTCGGCGCCGGCGCCGCCGTCGCTCGCCTCGGCGCGGCCGCGCAGCTGCAGGCCGCCGGGCGAACGGCCCGAGCGCTGGATGCCGGCGATGTGGCTGGCGGCCTGGTTGTGGTGGCGCAGCGCCGTGGCCACCCGCGCGGCCAGCGCGTCGGCATCGGCCAGCGCCGTGCGGTGGCGGCGCACCAGCTGCTGCGCGATCTCCAGCAGCTTGGCGTTGCCCGTCTTCTCGCCTTCGGCGAGCAGCAGCGCCACCGCGTCGGCGGCGCGGCCCTGCAGCGCGTGCTCCATTGCCTGTTCGCTGATGCCGGCCACCTGGGCCTGGCCGCGCCGGATGAGGCTGGCGGCGGCGTCGCCGCGCTGCGCCGAGGCGACGAGCACCTCGGTGATGGCCTTGCTGACGCAGAAGCGCAGCGCGATGCGCGTCACCAGCACCTCGTGCCCCGCGGCTGGCCGCAGCGCTTCGGGCACGCGCGACCACAGCGCCAGCAGCATGTTGGCCGATTCGAGATCGAAGCGCGGGTCCTCGCTCTCGGCCGACAGCGCCTGCAGCAGCTCCAGCGCCGCGCCGTCCTGCCGGCCGAGCAGGGCCAGCAGCACGGCGGCACTGTGCTCCAGGCGCTGCAGGCGGCGCGACTCGGGATGGCGCTCGCGGAAGCGCTTGAGCTGCTCGCGCATCGCCGCCACGCCGACCGTGTCCTGGCGGTCGAAGCGCAGCATGGCGATCAAGAGCAGCGTCAGCGCGTCGAACAGCTTGCTCTGCACGCCCATGGCAAGCGTGCGCTCCAGGTGCTTGAGGGCCTCGTCGCCGGCGCCCTGGTAGAAGGCCAGCGCGCCGGCGTGCTGGGCGCGCAGCAGGCAGCCCGGCGTGGCCTCGGCCGCGGCGCGGTACTCGGCCAGCGCGCCGTCGAAATCGCATTGCTCCACGAGGATGCGGCCCAGCAGGTCGTGTGCGTCGGCCGACCGCGGGTCGGCCGCCAGCACCTCGGCGACGGTCTTGCGCGCCGCGGCCAGTTCTCCCGTGCCGATCTGCGCGCGCGCGATGCCCAGCCGCGCCCACGACGCCTGCGGCTTGGCCAGCAGGATGCGCTGGAACACCGTGCGCGCGTCCTCGGGCCGCTGCAGCGACAGCAGCAGTTCGGCGGCGAGCCGGCCGCAGTAGATCCAGTAGGGCTGCTGTTCCTGGAAGCGCTTGATGGCGCGCACCAGCGCCACCTCGGGCGTGCCGGCGTCCAGCGCCTTGAGCACGTCGGCCAGCTCGCGCTTGCGGTTGCGCGCCTCCAGCAGGCGCGCGCTCAGCACGGCGGCGGTGTAGGGGCGCACCAGGAAGCCGTCGAGCGCCGCCTCGGCGGCCTCGATCACCTGGTGGTAGGTGGCTTTCTCCACCACCATCAGGAAGACGGTGGAGTGGGGCAGCAGCTGCTCGCGCCGCAGTTCGTCCAGCAGGTCCTGGCCCGAGTAGTCGGAGCCCTCGAACTCGCGGTTGCAGATGACGATGTCGTAGCGCTCGCGCTCCAGCAGCAGGCGCGCTTCCTTGACGCGGCTGGCGTTGGTGACGTGGCCGACGCCCAGGTCGCGCAGCTGGCCGGCGGCGACGCTGCGCATCATGGCGTTGCTCTCGACGAGCAGCGCCCGGGCGAGGTGGATGTCGCGGTCGATCATGGGGACGGGGAGCCGATCCCCAGGGGTATCGACCACCCCCCGCCCCATCTTGAGCCTGCCGCCGTGGCGGAAGGCCGGCCGGCCGGCGGCCTGCGCTACTTGAACAGGTCCTTGACCCGGTCGGTCCAGCTCTTGGCGTTGGGCGAGTGGCGGTCGCCGCCCTTCCTGAACGACTCGTCCAGCTCCTTGAGCAGCTTGCGCTGGTGCTCGGTCAGCTTCACCGGCGTTTCCACCGCCACGTGGCAGTACAGGTCGCCGGGGTAGCTCGAGCGCAGGCCCTTGATGCCTTTGCCGCGCAGGCGGAAGGTCTTGCCGTGCTGGGTGCCTTCGGGCAGCTCGATCTCGGCCCGGCTGCCGAGCGTGGGCACCTCGATCGTGCCACCCAGCGCCGCGGTCGTCAGGCCCACCGGCACGGTGCAGTGCAGGTCGTCGCCGTCGCGCTCGAAGATGTCGTGCTGCTTGACCCGGATCTCGATGTACAGGTCGCCCGGCGGGCCGCCGTTGGTGCCCGGCTCCCCGTTGCCGGCCGAGCGGATGCGCATGCCTTCGTTGATGCCGGCAGGGATCTTCACCTCCAGCGTCTTCTGGCGCTTGATCTTGCCGGCGCCGCTGCAGGTGGTGCAGGGGTCGGGGATGATCTTGCCGCTGCCGTGGCAGTGCGGGCAGGTCTGCTGGATGCTGAAGAAGCCCTGGCGCAGGTGCACCGTGCCGGCGCCGTTGCAGCTGGGGCAGGTCTTGGGGCTGGTGCCGGGCTTGGCGCCGCTGCCGTGGCAGGTCTCGCAGTTCTCCCAGCTGGGCACGCGGATCTGCGTGTCCTTGCCGCCGGCCGCTTCCTCCAGCGTGATCTCCATCGCGTAGCTCAGGTCGCTGCCGCGGTAGACCTGCTGGCCGCCGCGCCGGCCGCCCGCCGCGCCGCCGAAGATGTCGCCGAAGATGTCGCCGAAGGCCTCGGCGAAGCCGCCGAAGCCCTCGGGCCCCGGGCCGCCGCGGCCCATGCCCATGTTGGGGTCGACCCCGGCGTGGCCGTACTGGTCGTAGGCCGTCCGCTTCTGCGGGTCGGACAGCATCTCGTAGGCCTCCTTGGCCTCCTTGAACTTCTCCTCGGCCTTCTTGGCGTCGTCGCCCTGGTGGCGGTCGGGGTGGTGCTTGGCCGCCAGGCGTCGGTAGGCCTTCTTGATGTCGTCTTCCGAGGCGTTCTTCGGCACGCCCAGGATGTCGTAGTAGTCGCGTTTGGTCGCCATGCGGATCCAGTCGGTTGAAACACGACCGCCGCGCCAGGATCGCAGCACGCGGCTGTCGCGACCCCGAACGCGGCGACGTCGCCCTGCGCGCCCCGTTCAACGGGCCGCGGCAGGGATCAGCGTTACTTCTTGTCCTTGACTTCGGTGAAGTCGGCGTCCACCACGTTGTCGTCGGCCGGGCGCGCCTTGGCGCCTTGCGCCGCCGAGGCCTGCGTCTGCTCGCCACCGGCCGCGCCGGCGGCCTGCGCCGCGGCCTGGGCGTCGGCGTACATCTTCTCGCCCAGCTTCTGGCTGGCCGACATCAGCGCCTCGGTCCTGGCCTCGATGGCCGCCTTGTCGTCGCCCTTGAGCGCTTCCTCGACGTCCTTGAGCGCGGCCTCGATCTTCTCCTTCTCGCCGGCGTCGAGCTTGTCGCCATGCTCGGCGAGGCTCTTCTTCACCGAGTGCAGCATGGCGTCGGCCTGGTTGCGCGCCTGCACGAGTTCGAGCTTCTTCTGGTCCTCGGCGGCGTTGGCTTCGGCGTCCTTCACCATCTTCTCGATCTCGGCCTCCGACAGGCCCGAGTTCGCCTTGATGGTGATCTTGTTCTCCTTGCCGGTGCCCTTGTCCTTGGCGCTCACGTGCAGGATGCCGTTGGCGTCGATGTCGAACGTCACCTCGATCTGCGGCAGGCCGCGCGGCGCCGGCGGGATGCCTTCGAGGTTGAACTCGCCGAGCGACTTGTTGCCCTGCGCGATCTCGCGCTCGCCCTGGTAGACCTTGATCGTCACCGCCGGCTGGTTGTCGTCGGCGGTCGAGAACACCTGGCTGAACTTGGTCGGGATCGTGGTGTTCTTCTTGATCATCTTGGTCATCACGCCGCCCAGCGTCTCGATGCCGAGGGAGAGCGGGGTGACGTCGAGCAGCAGCACGTCCTTGCGCTCGCCGCCCAGCACCTGGCCCTGGATCGCGGCGCCGACGGCCACCGCCTCGTCGGGGTTGACGTCCTTGCGCGGCTCCTTGCCGAAGAAGGCCTTCACCTTCTCCTGCACCTTGGGCATGCGCGTCATGCCGCCGACGAGGATGACGTCGTCGATGTCGCTGGCCTTGACGCCCGCGTCCTTGATGGCGATGCGGCAGGGCTCGATCGTGCGCTCGATCAGCTCCTCGACCAGGCTCTCGAGCTTGGCGCGCGTGAGCTTGATGTTCAGGTGCTTCGGGCCCGACGCGTCGGCCGTGATGTACGGCAGGTTGACGTCGGTCTGCGTGCTGTTCGACAGCTCGATCTTGGCCTTCTCGGCCGCTTCCTTCAGGCGCTGCAGCGCGAGCACGTCCTTGGTCAGGTCGACGCCCTGCTCCTTGCGGAACTCGGTGACGATGTAGTCGATGATGCGCTGGTCGAAGTCCTCGCCGCCCAGGAAGGTGTCGCCGTTGGTCGACAGCACCTCGAACTGCTTTTCGCCATCGACGTCGGCGATCTCGATGATCGAGATGTCGAAGGTGCCGCCGCCCAGGTCGAACACGGCGATCTTGCGGTCGCCCTTGCCGTGCTTGTCCAGGCCGAAGGCCAGCGCCGCGGCCGTGGGCTCGTTGATGATGCGCTTGACCTCGAGGCCGGCGATGCGGCCGGCGTCCTTGGTCGCCTGGCGCTGGCTGTCGTTGAAGTAGGCCGGCACCGTGATGACGGCCTCGGTCACCTCTTCGCCGAGGTAGTCCTCGGCGGTCTTCTTCATCTTGCGCAGCACCTCGGCGCTGACCTGCGGCGGCGCCAGCTTCTTGCCGCGCACTTCCACCCAGGCGTCGCCGTTGTCGGCGGCGACGATCTTGTAGGGCATCAGGTCGATGTCCTTCTGCACTTCCTTTTCGGTGAACTTGCGGCCGATGAGGCGCTTCACCGCGTACAGCGTGTTCTTCGGGTTGGTGACCGCCTGGCGCTTGGCGCTGGCGCCGACGAGGATCTCGCCGTCTTCCTGGTAGGCGATGATGGACGGCGTCGTGCGCGCGCCTTCCGAGTTCTCGATGACCTTGGTGGTGTTGCCTTCCATCACCGCGACGCACGAGTTGGTCGTGCCGAGGTCGATGCCGATGATCTTGCCCATGTTGTGTGGCTCCTGAGGGAACGGTTGATGGCTTGTTCGGTGAGGTGCGGCTGGCGGCCGGTCTTTCAAGACTTGGCAGCGGCCACGGTGACCAGGGCGGGTCGCAGCACGCGGTCGGCGATGACGTAGCCCTTCTGCAGCACGCTGACCACCGTGTTGGCGTCCTGCTCGGCCGGCACCACGCTGATGGCCTGGTGCTGGTGCGGGTCGAACTTCGTGCCGGGCGGCGGATTCACGGGCATGACCTTGTTGCGCTCGAGCGCGGCGGCCAGCTGGCGCAGCGTGGCGTTGACGCCCTCGAGCAGCTGCTCGTTGGTGGCGTTGGGGATGGCGAGCGCCGCTTCCAGGCTGTCGCGCACTGGCAGCAGGCTCTCGGCGAAGCCTTCCACGGCGTACTTGCGCGCCTTGCTCACTTCCTCCTCGGCCCGGCGGCGGGTGTTCTCGGCCTCGGCCTTGGCGCGCAGCCAGCCGTCCTGGGCTTCGGCGAGCTTGGCCTGGGCTTCGCTCAGCCGGGCCTGCAGGTCGGCCGGCGCGCCGCCAGGGCCGGCGGCTGCCGTCGAATCGCCGGCCGGTGTCCCGGCCGCGGGGTTGGCAGGAGCGCCGGCGCCGTTGGCCGTGCCAGGGTGCGCGCCGGCCGCGGCGGCGCTGGTGTCGTCGGGTGCGTTGGTGTCGTGCATGGGTGAAACGAGGGGTCCACGCGCGGACCTGAGGGCAGGTCCACGCTTTTCAAGAGGGTCTTGGCGGACTTTCGATCGCGCCGCGGTCAGCGCTCGTCCGGGGGCGGCTCGGGCATGTCGTCGATGCTGGCGCTCCAGCGCTGCCATTCCACCTGGCGCGTGATCTGGCGCCGGTCGCGCTTGGTCGGGCGGCCCTGCTCGATGGCCAGGGCCGGCTCGGCGGCCAGGCGGCGCTGCTCGGCGGCGCGCGTGCGCTCGGCGATGCTCTCGGGCGTTTCGCGGTAGAGCAACTGCGCCACGGGGGCCGGGCCGCGCACCTGGCTCAGGCCCAGCACCTCGACGGTGCGCTTGACGTGGCCTTGGCGCAGTTCGAGCAGGTCGCCCGGTTTCAACTCGCGCGAGGCCTTGGCCAGCGCGCCGTTGACGGCGACGCGGCCGCGGCCGATCTCCTCGGACGCCAGGGCGCGCGTCTTGTAGAAGCGCGCGGCCCAGAGCCACTTGTCCAGGCGGGTGCGGTCTTCGCTCATCGGAGATGGGCGGCGCCGGTGGCGATGGCGCCGGCGGCGTCGATGGCCAGCGGCAGGCGCACCACCGCATCCAGCCCCTGCACCGGGCCGCCGTGTTCTCGGTTGTTCAGCTCGATGTGTCCCTCCAGCGTCTGCACCAACCCCTGGCAGATGACCAGCCCGAGCCCGGAGCCGCCGCTGCTGCCGCCGCTGGCGAACGGCTGGAACAGCCGCTGCCGTTGCGTCGGGCTCAGGCCCGGGCCTTCGTCGGTGATGGTCAGGGCGGCGTGCCGCCCGTCGACCGTCAGGCGCACGGCAAGCCGGCTGCCAGGCGGGCCGTGGCGCACGGCGTTGTGCAGCAGGTTGCGCGTCAGCTCGCGCAGCACCCAGGCGTGGGCGCGGATCGGCGCCGGCCGGGTCTCGATCTCGAAATCCAGCTGCGCCGCGGCGATCAGCGGGCCCAGGTCCAGCGCCACGGCGCGCACGATCGTCGCCCAGTCGTGCACCGGCGGCGGCTCGGCGCCGGCCGGCTGCTGGCGCAGCTGCTCGATGCGCGCCAGCGCCAGCATCTGGTTGGCCAGCTCGGTGGCGCCGTCGACGGTGGCGGCAATCTCGTCGAGCGCCTGCTCGGGGGCGACGTCGCCGCGCCGTGCCGACTGCAGCTGCGTCTTCAGCACCGCCAGCGGCGTGCGCAGCTGGTGGCTGGCGTCGCGCACGAAGCGCTTCTGGTGATCGAGCAGCGCCGCGGTGCGCGCCAGCATGGCGTTGGTGGCGTCCATCACCGGCTGCAGTTCGCGCGGCACGTCCAGGCTGGCGGGCAGGGGCGAGAGGTCGGCGTCGGCGCGGTTGCGCAGGTGTTCGCTCAGGGCGCGCACCGGTCGCGTGGCGCGTTGCACCACCAGCAGCACCACCCCGGCGATCAGCGCCAGCAGCAGCGCCTGCTGCACCAGCGCCTGCAGCAGCAGCTGGCGCGCCAGGGTGTGGCGCAGCTCCAGCGTCTCGGCCACCTGGATGGTGGCCATGCCCTGGCCGGCAGGCCCGGCCACCGGCTGCAGCAGCACGGCCATGCGCACCGGCTCGCCGCGCACCGTGTCGTCGTAGAACTCGACCAGCGCGGCGTACACGTTGCGCTGGCCGCTGGGCGGCCTGGGCGGCGGCAGGTCGGCAAAGCCCGAGACCATGCCGCCGTCGAACCCGGAGACGCGGTAGTACATGCGGCTGCGCGTGTCGGCCTCGAAGGCCTCGAGCGCGCTGTACAGCAGGCTGCCCACCAGCTGCGGCCGGCCCGGCTCGCCCGTCACCTCGAGCAGTTCACCCAGGCTCTTGGCACTGGCCAGCAGCGTGCGGTCGTAGGCGGTGTTGGCCGTGGCCAGCGCGTGGCGGTAGAGGGTGACGGCGTTGATCAGCACGAAGGCCAGCACCGGCACCAGGATGCCCAGCAGCAGCCGCGCGCGCAGCGACCGGCCGCTCAACCGGCCGCCCTGAGCAGATAGCCGAGCCCGCGCAGCGTGACCAGCTGCGCCGAGGTGCCGGCGAGCTTGCGCCGCAGCCGGTAGACGACCACCTCGATGGCGTCGGGCTGCACGTCGCCCGACGCGCCGTGGGCATCGGCGAACACCGTGTCGCTCAGGCGTTCCTTGGCCACCGCCTGGCCGGGGCGCTGCAGCAGGGCGCGCAGCAGCGCCGCTTCGCGCGCGCTCAGCTCCATCGGCTGGCCGTCGAGGTAGACGGCGCCGCTGGCCGGGTCGGCACGCAGGCCGCAGAACGTGCGCCCGTGCCCGCCGCCCGGCACGGCGTCGACCGCCTCGCGCGCCGCACCCGAGCGCCGCGCCAGCGCGCGCACGCGGGCCTCGAGCTCGTCCAGGTCGAAGGGCTTGGCCAGGTAGTCGTCGGCACCGGTGTCCAGGCCGAGGATGCGGTCGCCCACCGTGCCGCGCGCGGTGACGATGAGCACCGGCGTGGCCAGGCCGCGGCGGCGCGCCTCGGCCAGCACCGACAGGCCGTCCTCGCCCGGCAGGTTCAGGTCGAGCACCACCACGTCGGGCACGGCCGCGGCCCAGCGGTCGAGTGCGCGCGCGCCGTCGCCGCACAGCGCCACCTGCCAGCCCAGGCGCTCGAAGCAGCGCTTGAGCGTGGTCTGCATGGCGGCGTTGTCTTCGACGAGCAGCAGCTTCACGTGCGATGGCGAAGGGCGGGGCGCAGACGGCAGGAGTGGAGCGGGACGGCGGAGTGCCGGCGTCGTCGAGCCGACGCCGCGATCGGTGATTCCCCGGGGGCGCGCGACAGCCGATTGACAGCCACGATACCGATCATGCCGGGCGGATTCTGGCAAACACCGCCCCAAGGAGACACCATGCGCCGTGACACCTTTCTGAAGACCCTGGCCGCGCTGGCCGCTGCCGGTGCGCTGCCCGCGGCACGTGCCGCCACCAACCTGAAGATGATGATCCCCGCCAACCCGGGCGGTGGCTGGGACACCACCGGCCGGGCCCTGGGCAAGGCGCTGCAGGAAGCGGGCGCGGGCTCGATCACCTACGAGAACAAGGGCGGCGCCGCCGGCGCCATCGGCCTGGCGCAGTTCGTCAACGCCAGCAAGGGCGACGGCAACGCGCTGATGGTGATGGGCGCGGTGATGCTCGGCGGCATCATCACCGGCAAGCCACCGGTGAGCCTGAGCCAGGCGACGCCGCTGGCCCGCCTGACGAGCGAATACAACGTCTTCGTCGTGCCGGCCGAGAGCCCGTTCAAGACGATGAAGGACGTGGTCGAGCAGCTGAAGAAGGACCCGGGCAGCGTCAAGTGGGGCGGCGGTTCGCGCGGCGCCACCGAGCACATCGCCGCGGCCATGCTGGCACGCGAGGTGGGCGTGGATGCCGCCAAGATCAACTACGTGCCGTTCCGCGGCGGCGGCGAGGCGGTGGCGGCCATCCTGGGCAACAACGTCAGCGTCGGCGGCAGCGGCTACAGCGAGTTCCAGCAGTACATCGAGGCCGGCAAGATGCGGCCGATCGCCGTCACCTCGGCGCAGCGCCTGAAGGGCATCAACGTGCCGACGATGCGCGAGCAGGGCTACAACGTCGAGATCGGCAACTGGCGCGGCGTGTACGGCGCACCCGGCATCAGCGACGCGCAGCGCAAGGCGCTCACCGACCTGATCGTCAAGGCCACCAAGACCAAGGCCTGGGCCGAGGCGATGGAGAAGAACGGCTGGACGCCGGCGCTCATGACCGGCAAGGAGTTCGACGACTTCGTCGACCGCGAGTTCGCGTCGCTGCGCGCCACGATGGTCAAGGCCGGGATGGTCTGACCTCGCCGGCGCGCCATGGCTGATCCGCACACCGCGCCGGCCGGCGCGCGCCGCCACCAGACGCTGATCGGCGCCGGCGCCATCGTCATCGGCGCCTTGCTCGCCTACGGCGCCACGCAGATCCCGGCGGCCGCGGGTTACGCGGGCGTCGGGCCCAACTTCCTGCCCTGGGTGGTGGCCGTGGCGCTGCTGGTGTGCGGCGTGCTGCTGGTGCTGCAGGCGCGCAGCGGCGGCTGGCGTGAGATGGACGAGCCGTCCGGCGCGCCGCGCGGCGACTGGGCGGCGCTGGCCTGGGTGAGCGCCGGCGTGCTGGCCAATGCCGCGCTCATCACGCGCATCGGCTTCATCCTGGCGTGCACGCTGTGCTTCATGCTCGCCGTGCGCGGGCTGCGTGCGTCCGAAGGCAAGCCGCACGGCGGCGGGCGCGGACTGCTGCTGGACTTCGTCACCGGCTTCCTCATCGCCGCACCCGCGTTCTGGCTGTTCACGCAGGTGCTGGGCATCAACCTGCCCAACATCACCGGCACGGGCTGGCTGTGATGGACATCTGGAACCAGCTGCTCGGCGGCTTCGCCACCGCGGCCACGCCGATCAACCTGCTGTGGGCCTTCATCGGCTGCGCCCTGGGCACCGCGATCGGCGTGCTGCCCGGCCTGGGGCCGGCGGTGACGGTGGCGATGCTCCTGCCCATCACCAGCCAGGTGGAGCCGACGGCCAGCATGATCTTCTTCGCCGGCATCTACTACGGCGCGATGTACGGCGGCAGCACCACGAGCATCCTGCTCAACACGCCGGGCGAGACCGGCACGATGGTGACCGCGCTCGAAGGCTTCAAGATGGCCAAGAGCGGCCGCGCCGGCGCGGCGCTGGCCACGTCGGCCATCGGCAGCTTCGTCGCCGGCACCATCGCCACCGTGCTGGTGACGCTGTTCGCGCCGTTCGTCGCGACGCATGCCGTCAAGCTCGGCCCGCCCGAATACGCCATGCTGATGCTGCTGGCCTTCACCACCGTGACCGCGGTGCTGGGCAGGAGCGCGCTGCGTGGCGTGACGGCGCTGTTCGTCGGGCTGGCCATCGGCTGCGTGGGCCTGGACCAGATCACCGGCCAGGTGCGCTACACCGGTGGCATCCCCGAGTTCATGGACGGCATCGAGGTGGTGCTGGTGGCCGTGGGCCTGTTCGCCGTGGGCGAGTGCCTCTACACCGCGCTGTACGAAGGCCGCACCCAGGCGCAGATGAACCGCGCCGGCAAGGCGCACATGACGCGCAGCGAATGGCGGCGCTCGTGGCCCGCCTGGCTGCGCGGCACCGCGCTGGGCTTTCCCTTCGGCACCGTGCCGGCGGGCGGCTCGGAGATCCCCACCTTCCTCAGCTACGGCGTCGAGCGCAAGCTGAGCCAGCACAAGGAGGAGTTCGGCACCACCGGCGCCATCGAGGGCGTGGCCGGACCGGAAGCCGCCAACAACTCGGCCGTGACCGCCACGCTGGTGCCGCTGCTGACGCTGGGCATCCCGACCAGCGTCACCGCCGCGATCCTGCTGTCTGCGCTGCAGAACTACGGCATCAACGCGGGGCCGCAGCTGTTCCAGACGTCGAGCGCACTGGTCTGGGCGCTGATCGCCAGCCTCTACATCGGCAACGTCATGCTGCTGGTGCTGAACCTGCCGCTGGTCGGACTGTGGGTGAAGCTGCTGAAGATCCCGCGGCCGCAGCTCTACGCCGGCATCCTCATCTTCGCCACCATCGGCGTCTACGGCATGCGCCAGAGCGCCTTCGACCTGTTCCTGATGTTCGGCATCGGCCTGCTGGGCGTGCTGATGCGGCGCTTCGACTTTCCGACCGCCCCGGTCATCGTCGGCATGATCCTGGGGCCCCTGGCCGAAGCGCACATCCGCAACGCGGTGAGCATCGGCGAAGGCAGCTGGAGCGTGTTCGTCCAGCGGCCGGTGTCGCTGCTGCTGCTGGTGGTGATCGTGCTGGTGCTGGTGGTGCCGCGGGTGGTGGCTTGGCGGCGTCGGGCATCTTCTCCCTAGTTCAAGCCGCCCAGCTTGGCGTGGTGAATCGATTTGGGGATGACCTGAGCGCGAGGTTCTGACATCGTCACCGGCGCGGCGTGACGGGCACGCCGGGGGGCGGAGATGTCGAACCACTCGTACCGGATGCATGCCACGGCTTTGGCTGCGGCCTTGTCCTGCGCTTCGGCGCACGCGCTGATCACGACGAGCGGGCACGTCGGTGTGGCGCCGAACGCGGCGCTCGGGCCGGGCGACACCGTGTTGCCGTCCCATGCAGCATGGATCGGCTCCAACGGCATGGGTGGCGCCGTCGGTGCACTGACGGTCGACGGCGGCTCGTTCCTGCAGCTGGCCCGGCTGGCGTTCGGCTCGGGGCTGGGGACGTCGACCGGAACGGGATCGATCACCGGCGCCGGAACGCGCGTCGAGCTGGTCGGCGACGGGTCGTCGGCCAACCAGGTTTCCAGGCTGATCGTCGGCGACTGGGGCAGCGGCCACCTCACCGTCAGCGGCGGAGCCCTGGTGGACACTGCAGGCAACCAGGCGCCCTGTCTGTTGGCGCTGCATTACTGCGACAGCTTCGTCGGCCTGGCAGCCGGTGACACCGCGGTGCTCAACGTGACCGGGACCGGCAGCACGGTGCGCACGGGTCAGGGCTTCTTCGTCGCCGCCACGGCCTTGAAGGTGCAGGCGCTCGATGGCTATGACTTCGGCACGCCCGGCGGAACGACACGCGGAACGGTCAACATCACCAACGGCGGTGCGCTCGTCACGGACCGCGCACAGGTCGCCACGAACCACTGGGACCCCAACGTCACGGGCCGCGAGCGCAACATCGGCGAGGTCAACGTCTCTGGCGCCGGCTCGCGCTGGACGGTGGTGTCGGGCAATCGTGTCGACCACGCCAACGGAACCGTCTACGACGGCGCTGCGGGCATCCTCACGGCCGACCACCGCAACGCGCTGGCGTCGATCACCGTGACGCAGGGCGGCCTGATCGACATCCAGGGCAACGCGGGCGTCTTCAACTTCCTCAACCTCACCAACAACGGTGGCCACACCGACATGCTGGTCGACGGCAGCGGCTCGAAAGTGCTGTTCAGCGGGCCGAACGGCGTGCTGCAGGTGGGGCGCCGGCTTGGCACCGCACGGCTCGACCTGTCGGCCGGGGCCGTGGCGGAGGGGATGTACTTCCTGCACGTGGGGCGTGACGGTTCATCGGGCACGATGGTGGTGGACGGCACTGGCACGCGCGTGTCGGTGACGAGCTTCGCCGCACAGGCGCTGCAGGGTGCGAACCGTTCACCGGGGGTGAACGTGGGCAACAACGGCGGCACCGGCATGCTGACGGTGAGCGGCGGCGCCCTGCTCGAGGTGTCGGGCGCCGGCCAGGCTGCCGGCAACAGCCCCCACTTGTCGGTGGGCGTGGGCTCGGCCTCCAACGGCACGCTCAACATCTCAGGCAGCGGCTCGCGCGTCGAGGTGCGCAGCGCGTCCGTGGCGCCGGGGGGCGGGCCGAACGAAGCGTTCGCGGCCTATGTCGCCATCGGCCACAGCGGCGGGGGCGTGCTCAACGTCACCGGCGGCGGCAAGCTGGTGCTGAGCAGCACCACCGTCAGCACCGATGCCGACCGGCGCGGTTCGTCGTTCAACGTCGGCGGCGGGAGCGACACGGCGGTCGGCGCGCGTGGCATCGCCGTCGTGCGTGGAAGCGGCTCCGAGATCTCGATCAGCGGCGACGAACGCATCGCCAACATCGGTCGCGGTGCCTCATCGTTCGGCCAGCTGATCCTGGCCGACGGCGGGCTGCTTTCCACCACGACGATCAACGTCGGCCGCGCCGGCGCCCTGGGCGTGCTCGACATGGACGGCGGCCACGTCCAGCAGACGGGCCAGTTCGCGGCCTCGAACGCGGCGCTGACGAGCACGGGTTTCGGCGTGGGTGTCGCCGGCGGCACCGGCATCGTGCGCATGACCAACGGCAGCACGATCAGCATGGTGAACATGGGCACCGGCGGCATGGGGATGACGCTGGGCGGCTCGACCAACTCGCCCGGCGGTGACGGCTCCGTCACGATGAGCGGCGGTTCGTCGATCACCGTGGTGGCGGCGCCCGGCCTGGCCACCTTCAACGTCGGCCGCCAAGGCTCCGGCGTGTTGCGCATGTCGGGCAACAGCATCGTCGACATCGGTGACGGCCGCTTCCAGGTGGGACGCGAGTCCGGCAGCGACGGCACCGTCATCGCCACCGGCGGCTCGGTCATCACGGCCGGCTCGGTGGGGGTGGGCCGCAGCATCCTGAGCGGCGGTGGCGATGGCGGCGACGGCGGCACCGGTACGATGGTGCTCAACGGCGCCACGCTCAACGTCAGCGGCGACGTGATCATCGGCACCAACGGTTTTCTGGGCGGCAGCGCCGGCTCGATCAACGTCGGCGGCACGGTCACCAATTACGGCATCTTCGCGCCCGGTTCATCCCCCGGCACCTTCACCATCAACGGCAACTTCGTCGCCGGCGCGGGCAGCCGGCTGATCCTGGAGGTGCAGAGCGACGGCCAAGGGAGCTTCCTCACCGACCAGGTGATCTTCGGCCAGGGCAGCATGCTCGACCTGTCGGCGACGAACGTCGAGTTCCGCTTCCTGGGCAGCACCGATCCCAACGCTTTCCAGGCGGCGGGGCGGTTCGACATCGACACCTTCCTGGCGCGCAGCGATGGGCAGGGTGGTCTCGGGGCGCTGGACCCGGCGCTGCTCGCCGGCGCCACCTTCAGCGCCAGCGCCGATGCCTACGTGTTCCAAAGCTTCACCTTCGACCCGGTGGCCGGCGCCGTCTTCCAGGCGGTGCCGGTGCCCGAGCCGGGGTCGTGGCTGCTGATGCTGGGCGGCGCGGCGGCGCTGCTCGGCTGGCGGCGGCGCGCGGTGCCGTTGGGCGCCGTGGCCTGAATCAGCGCCGAGGCGCGACCGCAGCCGTGCGCGCTGCGGTCGCGCCGGCCGCGTCTCCGGCCTGGCCGGTGCCGTCGCTGGCATCTGCCGACGCCGCGGCGTGCCTGGCGGGTGCCTCGGAGGCCGTCGGCCAGCCGGCCAGCTCGCGTTCGGCGATGGCGGTGAGCGCTGCGATCCACTCGGGCTCGGTGTTGAGGCACGGCACGTAGGCGAAACGTTCGCCGCCGGCTTCGATGAACGCCTCGCGCGCCTCGTCGGCGATCTCTTCCAGCGTCTCCAGGCAGTCGGTGGCGAAGCCGGGGCACATGGCGTCGACGCGCTTGAGGCCGCCCTGCGCCAGGGCACGCAGCGTGGGCTCGGTGTACGGTTCGAGCCACTTGGCCTTGCCGAAGCGGCTCTGGAAGGTGACGAGCACGTCGCCGTCGAGCGCCAGGCCCAGTCGCCGGGCCAGGAGGCGCGCGCTGGCCAGGCACTGGTCGCGATAGGGGTCGCCCAGGCGCACGCTGCGCTCGGGGATGCCGTGGAAGCTCAGCAGCAGCTTGTCGCCGCGGCCGTGCTGCCGCCAGTGGCGCTCGAGGGTGCTGGCCAGCGCCTCGATGTAGCCGTCGTCGTCGTGGTAGTCGGCCAGCAACCGCAGCGACGGGACGCGGCGGCGTCGCTGCGCCCACTGGGCGACGGAATCGGCGACGCTGGCGGTGGTGGCGCCGGCGTACTGCGGGTACAGCGGCAGCACGGCGATGCGCGTGATGCCGCTGGCGCACAGCTCGTCCAGCACCCGGGGCAGCGCGGGCTGGCCATAGCGCATGGCGTGGCGCACCGTGACGGCATGGCCGCGGCCGCGCAGCGCGGCGCCGACGGCCACGGCCTGGCGCGCCGTCCACACCGCCAATGGCGAACCGTCGGGCATCCAGACGCTGGCGTACTTGCGTGCCGATTGCGCCGGCCGCGTGCGCAGCACCACGCCGTGCAGGATCGGCCACCACACGGCGCGCGGGATCTCCACGACGCGCGGGTCGGACAGGAACTCGCCCAGGTAGCGGCGCAGCGCCTCGGGCGTGGGCGCGTCGGGCGTGCCGAGGTTGACGAGCACCAGCGCCGTGTCGACCGCGCCGGCGACGGCGGCGCCGTCGGGCGGGATGGAGGCTGTGTCGGGTGGCACCACGCCGCGCCCGCCGTTCAGGCCGATGGCGCCGGGCGCACGTCGGCGCCGCGGCGGGCCAGTTCGTCGAGCACGGTGGCCCAGGCGACGGGCTTGGTCCAGCAGCCGTCGAACCCGGCGGCGCGCGACGCGGTGGCGACCTCGGCCGCATCGTCGGCGGTGCACAGGAACGCGGGCAGTGCCGGGCGGCCCAGCGCATCGCGCAGCCGTGGCAGCAGCGCCGTGCCTTGCGTGTCGGGCAGGTGCAGGTCGATCACGAGCAGGTCGGGCTGCCACTCGGCGGCGCAGGCCAGGGCGTCGGCGCCGCTGTCCGCGGTCTCGACCTCGACGCCGGGCCCCGCCAGGCGGCAGGTCTCGGTGAAGAGCAGGGCGTTGATGCGGTCGTCGTCGACGTAGAGCACCCGCATCGTCAGACGGGGCCCAGCATCTGCGGCTGGGTGTCCGCCAGGCGCAGCACGTCGAAGGTCACGCAGGCCGAGAGCGGATCGGTGGGGCTGCCGGCCAGGCCGATGCTGCCGCTGCCGTGCAGCGTGCAGCTGCCGCGGCGCAGGCTGACGATTTCGCCGTCGTTGAAGCGCACGTAGGTTCCGTTGTAGCTGAGGTCGGTGAGCTGGAAGCTGCCGCTGTGCCAGTCGAGCCGGGCGTGCGAGCGCGAGACGCGGCTGTCGTCGACGCAGAACGCTGCCTGCGGGCTGCGCCCCAGCACCACCGGCATCTGCTGGCTGGCGAACACGCGGTGCACGCCGGCCCACACCAGGCGCAGGCCGTCGGGCTCGCGCACGCTGCCGATCATGTCGCCGCCGAACTGCGTCACCGGCATGTCGCTGCCGCCGCGCCGGCCGCCGAGCACGTGCACCTCCACCGGCTCAACGCGGCCGCGCAGCACCAGCTTGTCCAGGCTTCGGAAGCGCGCCTGCACGTCGGGGGCCAGGCCCTGCAGCACGTCGATGGTGACCAGCGTCTCGTTGTCGCCGGCGTGGTCGAGCAGCCGGGCGGCGACGTTGACGGCGTCGCCGAAGCAGTCGCCGCCCATCTCGACGATCTCGCCGCGCGCGATCGCCACCTGCAGGCGCAGGCCGCGCAGGCCCGAGGAGGCGCCGCGTTCGCCGCCGCGCGCGACCATTGCCTCGAGCAGGTCGTGCATCTGCAGCGCGGCCTGCGCGGCGTGCGGCGCGTCGTCGAAGATCGCCATCAGGCCGTCGCCCAGCGTCTTGACGACGGTGCCGGCGTTGCCCTTGACCGGCGCGGTCAGGGCATTGACGCAGTGGGTGACGACCGAGGTGGCCTCGGCGTTGCCCAGCGTCTCGAACAGCGCCGTGCTGCCGCGCAGGTCGGCGAAGAGCACGGTGCGGTCGGCAATGCGCGTCATGGCCTCGCGATTGTCGTGGGGCCCGGTGACACCTTCGCGTTTAGAGGTTGTCCAGGTAGGTGCGCAGGTTGTGGCTGCGCCGCAGGCTGCGCGGCATCCGCTGCGCGGCTGCGGCCGACTTCGTCGTCCCGTCCATGGCCAATCTCCTCGCTTCGCTCACAGATTGTCCAGGTACGTGCGCAGCTTGTCGCTCCGGCTCGGATGCTTCAGCTTGCGGATCGCCTTGGCCTCGATCTGGCGGATGCGCTCGCGCGTCACGTCGAACTGCTTGCCGACCTCTTCCAGCGTGTGGTCGGTGCTCATCTCGATGCCGAAGCGCATGCGCAGCACCTTGGCTTCGCGCGGGGTGAGCGAGTCGAGGATGTCCTTGACCACGTCGCGCAGGCCGGCCTGCATGGCGGCGTCCACCGGGGCCACGTTGTTCGTGTCCTCGATGAAGTCGCCCAGGTGCGAATCGTCGTCGTCGCCGATCGGCGTCTCCATGGAGATCGGCTCCTTGGCGATCTTCATGATCTTGCGGATCTTGTCCTCGGGGATCTCCATCTTCTCGGCCAGCGTCGGCGCGTCGGGCTCGTAGCCGAACTCCTGCAGGTGCTGGCGCGAGATGCGGTTCATCTTGTTGATCGTCTCGATCATGTGCACCGGGATGCGGATCGTCCGCGCCTGGTCGGCGATCGAGCGCGTGATGGCCTGGCGGATCCACCACGTGGCGTAGGTCGAGAACTTGTAGCCGCGGCGGTATTCGAACTTGTCCACCGCCTTCATCAGGCCGATGTTGCCTTCCTGGATGAGGTCGAGGAACTGCAGGCCGCGGTTGGTGTACTTCTTGGCGATCGAGATCACGAGGCGCAGGTTGGCCTCGATCATCTCCTTTTTCGCGTCGCGGCTGGCCTTCTCGCCTTCGTTCATGCGCTTGTTGATCTCCTTGAGATCGTCCAGCGGCACCACGGCGCGGGCCTGCAGGTCGATGAGCTTCTGCTGCAGTTCCTGCACCGCCGGCAGGTTGCGCTGCAGCACCGTGCTGTAGGGCTTGCCCGCGGCGGCTTCCTTCTCGGCCCACTTCAGGTTCATGACGTTCGGCGGGAACGTGCGGATGAAGTGGTCCTGCGGCATGCCGCACTTGTCGACGACGATCTTGCGGATCTCGCGCTCGTAGCGGCGCACGTCGTCGACCTGGCTGCGCAGGATGTGGCACAGCTTCTCGATCGTCTTGACCGTGAAGCGGATCGTCATCAGGTCGTCGCTGATGGCGTGCTGCGCCTTGTTGTAGGCGGCGCTCTTGTAGCCTTCCTTCTCGTAGGCCTTGCGCATCTTGTCGAAGTGCTGCGACAGCACCGCGAACTTCTCGAGCGCGGCCTTCTTCAGTTCCTCGAGCTTCTTCGTCAGCGCCTTGCTGCCGCCCTGGCCGTCGTCGTCGTCTTCCTCGTCGAACTCGTCGTAGTCCTCTTCGGCGACGTAGTCGTCGGCCTCGTCGTCGCTGATGAAGCCGTCGACCACCTCCGAGATCTGCATCTCGGCCTTCTCGATCTTCTCGGCCATCGCCAGGATCTCGGCGATGGTCGTCGGGCTGGCGCTGATGGCGAGCATCATCGCCTGCAGGCCGCCTTCGATGCGCTTGGCGATCTCGATCTCGCCCTCGCGCGTGAGCAGCTCCACCGTGCCCATCTCGCGCATGTACATGCGCACCGGGTCGGTGGTGCGGCCGAATTCGGAATCGACCGTGGAGAGCGCAGCTTCAGCGGCCTCCTCGGCTTCTTCTTCGGTGGCCGTCGTGGTGCCGCCGCCGGCCACCAGCAGCGTGGCGGCGTCGGGCGCCTGCTCGTAGACCGCGATGCCCATGTCGTTGAGCATCGAGACGATGGCCTCGAGGATCTCCTCGTTGATGAGCTTCTCAGGCAGGTGGTCGTTGATCTCCTGGTGCGTCAGGAAACCCCGCGTCTTGCCCATCTTGATGAGCGTCTTCAGCTCCTGGCGGCGCTTCTGGGCCTCTTCCTCGCTGAGCGTCGTCTCCTCGAGGCCGAACTCGCGCATCAGCGCGCGCTCCTTGGCGCGGCTGACCTTCATGCGCAGCGGCTTGGCCTTCTCGGCCTTCTCGGCCTCGACCTCGACTTCGGCGGCTTCGCCTTCGCCTTCGACCTCGGCGTCGGCTTCGGTCTCGAACTCGGCGTCGATGTCGGCGAGGTCTTCGTCCTCGGCCGCCGGGGCGGCGGCCTTCTCGGCCTTCTTGCCCTTGCCGGCCTTGGCGTCCTTGGTGTCGGCCTTGGCCGGCGCCTTGGCCTTGGCGGCGGGCTTCACGTCGGCCTTGGCGGGCGCGTCGGTCTTCACGGCCGCCTTGGCCTTGCCGGCCTCGGCCTTGGGCTCGACCGCCTTGGCGGCCGGCTTCGCCGGCTTGGCCGCCACCTCCTTGGCAGCCTCCTTCGCAGCCTCCTTGGCAGGCTTGGCGGCGGCGGCAGGGGCGGCGGTCTTGGCGGCGGGCTTCTTGGCGGTCATGCGAATCCTCGGGGATGAGACGCGTTGGGCGAGGCGGTGCTGGCGGTGGCGGCGGGGCGGCGCTGGACAGGCGCAACGGCGCGGCAACGGACGAACCGTGGCCGTGAAGCCGTGGCCACGGGCATGGGAGCCGTGGCGCTGCGCGTGCCGGCCGGGCAAGTTGGCGTGAACGTGGTCAGATCGCAGCCCTTGCGGGTGATGGTGACCTGGTGCGACCCTTGTCGAGGGCGGTCGGGGTCCGGAGGTGCTGCTGTCACTCTTGCCGCGGCGAACAGCGGATTATATCCGCCACGGCATGATTTGCTGCACGTTTGCCCGGTTTCAACCCCTGGCGGCTCAGGTCGAGGGCGCGGCCAGCGCGGCCTTCAGCGCCGCGATGTCGCGCAGCACGCGGCGGTAGCGCTCCAGGGCCTGCGCGTCCTCGGGCGCCAGCCGCGCCAGCGCCTCGGATTCGGCCTTCAGCTGGTCGATCTGCAGGGTGTGCAGCACCCGCTGCAGGTCCTCGAAGCGCTGCTCCTCGTCGGGCGCGGCGGCGGCCACCCAGGCGCGGGCGCTGTCGCCGAACGGCTGTTCGGCCAGCGCCGCCTCCAGCGCCGACCAGGTCTGCGGGCCGTGTTCGACCAGCTGGCCCTCGAGCCACGCCACGGCCGCGCCGTGTTCGCCGCCCAGCGCATGCAGCACGGCGTGGTCGTCGGCGGGCAGGCGTTCCCACCAGTCGCTGTGGCGCAGCAGCAGGCGCAGGGCGAGGTCGGCCGGCCCCGGCGGCGGGCGACGGCCGGCGGTGCGGCGCAGGCCGGAGGGCGGTGCGACGATGCCGCCTTCGCCGGGCGCCGCGTCGCGCCGGCGTGCGGGCGCGCGCGCCCCGGCGCCCCACAGGGACGACAGGTCGGCCAGCTCCAGCTGTGCCTGGCGCGCCAGCTCGGGCAGCAGCTGGCGCTTGAGCGCGCCGTCGGGCAGCGCCTGCCACAGCGGCTTGGCCTGTGCCAGCATCTTCGCCCGGCCTTCGGCGGTGGCCAGGTCGGCGTCCTCGCTGGCCAGCTCGATCAGCTGGCGCGACAGCGGCACCGCCTGCGCCATTTGCTGCTCGAACGCCGCCGCACCGAGCTCGCGCACGTAGCTGTCGGGGTCGTGCTCCGGCGGCAGGAAGAGGAAGCGCACGGTGCGCAGGTCGGTGGCGTGCGGCAGGGCGGCTTCGAGCGCGCGCGCCGCGGCGCGGCGGCCGGCTGCGTCGCCGTCGAAGGCGAAGACGACGCTGTCGGTGAAGCGGAAGAGCTTGCTCACGTGCTCGGGCGTGCACGCCGTGCCCAGCGTGGCCACGGCGTTGGCGAAGCCGTTCTGCGCCAGCGCCACCACGTCCATGTAGCCCTCGACGACGAGCACGCAGCCCTTGTCGCGCAGCGCCTGCCGCGCCTCGTACAGGCCGTAGAGCTCGCGTCCCTTGCTGAACAGCGGCGTCTCGGGCGAGTTGATGTACTTGGGCTTGCTGTCGTCGAGCACGCGCCCGCCGAAGCCGATGACCTTGCCGTCCACCGAGCGGATGGGAAACATCAGCCGGTCGCGGAACCAGTCGTAGCGGCCGCGGTCGGGCGCGGCGTCGCCATCACCCTTGCCGCCACCGCCGGCCCTGTCGGCCTCGCCGTCGGCGTCGCGCTGGCGCACCAGCCCGGCTTCTTCCAGCAGCGGGTCGTCGTAGCTCGGGAACACCCCGGCCAGCGTGCGCCAGCCCGGTGGCGCGTAGCCCAGGCCGAATTGCGCGGCGATGCGGCCGGAAAGCCCCCGGCGCTTGCAGTAGTCCACCGCGCGCGGCGAGCCGCCGAGCTGGCTGCGGTAGAAGACCTGGGCCTTCTCGAGCACCTCGCCCAGCGACAGCCGGCGCTGGCGCAGCGTGTCGCGGCGCTGGCGTTCTTCGGGGCTGACGTTCTCCTCGGGCACCGTCAGGCCGACGCCGCTGCTCAGCTCGCGCACTGCCTCGACGAAGCTCAGGCCCAGGTGCTCGGTCAGGAAGCGGATCGCATCGCCCGTCGCCCCGCAGCCGAAGCAGTAGTAGAACTGCTTGGACGGGCTCACCGAGAACGACGGCGACTTCTCGCCGTGGAAGGGGCACAGCCCCATGAAGTTGGCGCCGCCGCGCTTGAGCTCGACATGGCGGCCGATGACGCTGACGATGTCGACGCGCGAGAGCAGCTCTTGCAGGAAGCCGGCGGGGATCACACGCCGAGTCTAGGGCGCTCGCCGGCCGGCGCCTCGGCCATCAGCGTCGAAGCGCCTCCAGCTTTCGCCGCGACAGCGTGAGCGTGGGCAACGGCCCGACGATCCACTTGACGTTCTGGGCTGTGAGGCCCAGGACGAACTGCACGGCGCCACCGCCATAGCTGTTGGCGGCCGCTGGCTCGCCCGAACGTTCGGCACCGATTGAGGTGCGTGGCTGGAACTTCGCGGCGCCGAACCAGCCGTCGACCGTCTCACCGGCGTGGACGTCCAAGACCCATGCGCGTTGCAGGTCGCCCCAGTCGTCGCAGATCGCCCAGCGTTCGCTCACCCTGCGGATCGTCGCCAGACCGTAAGGGCCAGGCCCGGAGGCGTCGTCGAGAAGCTCGGCGACGTCCTCGGCATACATCCAATAGCCGCGGTAGATGCCGGTGCGGCGGTCCAGCGTGCCGCGACCTGCTTCGTGTCCTCGTCCTGAATCGGTGAAGCGCACGAGCCGCAACGGACCCTCGAGCGTCGTGAAGCGCTTGAATGCGAGGAAGCTCGCCGCCTCCTGATCCGTCAAGTCGAAATGCATCGTGGCCCTCCGCGCATTCAGCCATGATGCGTCGCACGCATGGGGCGCGCATCCTCTCTCGTGCCGACCTATGGCATGCCGTGCACGTTCAAGGCCGAGGCCCTCGAGGGCTCTGCCGGCGCCAGCGCGAACATGCCCTTGTAGTCGCGCACCCAGCCGGCCACCAGTGCCGCCGGCATGGGTGCGGCGATGCCGGTGCCCTGGCCGATGTCGCAGCCCAGCTCCAGCAGGGTGCGCGCCTGCGCCGGGCTCTCGACGCCTTCGGCCACCACGGTGCAGCCGAAGGTGCGGGCCAGGCCGATGACGCCTTCGACGATGGCCCGGTCCTGCGCGTCGTCGAGCATGTGGTTGACGAAGCTGCGGTCGATCTTGAGCACGTCGACCGGCAGGCGCTTGAGGTAGGTGAGCGTCGAGTAGCCGGTGCCGAAGTCGTCGAGCGCGAACTTGACGCCGATGCCCTGGCAGCGGGCCACCAGCGCCGATGTCGCCTCGATGTCGGCGTGCGCCGCCGTCTCGAGCATCTCCAGTTCCAGCCGCGACGCGAGCGGCTCGTCGTGCCGCGCCAGCAGTTCGGACAGGCGCAGCGCGAAGTCCGGCTCCTGCAGATGCCGCGCCGAGACGTTGACGCTGACGGAGAAGTCGAAGCCGGCGCGGTGCCACTGCGCCAGGTGGTCCAGCGCCTGCGAGATGACCCAGTCGCCGACGCGCGACGACAGCCCCGTGTTCTCGATCAGCGGCAGGAACTGCAGCGGCGCGACCAGGCCTTGCTGCGGGTGGTCCCAGCGCAGCAGCGCCTCGAAGCCCAGCACCCGGCCGGTCTTCATGTCGACCTTGGGTTGGTAGTGCAGCACGAACTCCTGCTGGTCCAGCGCCTCCTGCACGCGGCCGATGGCCATCACGCGCTGTTCGGTGCGGCGGCGGTGCTCGGGGTCGAAGAACAGGTAGCCGTTGCGCCCGCTCTGCTTGGCGCTGTACATGGCGTGGTCGGCGTGGCGCAGCAGCGTGTCGGCGTCGCTGCGGTCCACGGGGTAGACGGTGGCGCCCATGCTCGCCGTCACCTGCACCGGGTCCTGCGCCGGGTCGATGACGTAGGGCTGCGAGACGACGCGCAGCACGCGTTCCACCGCCAGGCGCGCTTCTTCCAGCGTGCCGGCGCGCAGCAGCAGCACGAACTCGTCGCCGCCCAGGCGCGCCGCCGAGTCGGCCCACTGCTCGCGGCTGCGCAGCGCGCTGCGCAGGCGGCCGGCCAGCTCGGCCAGCAGCCGGTCGCCGGCGGCATGGCCGAACTTGTCGTTCACCGGCTTGAAGCGGTCCAGGTCGAGGTAACACACGGCCAGCAGGTAGCCGTCGCGGTCGGCGGCGCGCATGGCGTCGGCCAGCAGCTGCGACAAGCGGGCGCGGTTGGGCAGGCGGGTCAGTTCGTCAAAGTGGGCCTGGCGCTCGAGCTGCTCGCGCTGGGCACGCTGCTCGGTGATGTCGCTGATGACCAGCACGTGGTAGCGCAGGTCGCCGCCTGGACCTTGCACGGTGGAGATCGTGGCCGCCAGCGTGCACAGCTCGCCGTTGCGCCGGCGCTCGAGCAGCTCGCCGCGCCACACGCCGTTGTCGCGCAGGCTGGCCCACATGGCGGCGCGCTGCTGGCGCGCCACCGGGTCGGCCGGTGTCGGGCGCAACAGCGACGGCACGGTGCCCAGCAGCTCGTCGCGCGGCACGCCGAGGATCTGGGTGTAGGCCGGGTTGACGTCGAGCGCGCGCAGGTCCGGGTCGGTGATGAGCAGGCCTTCGTGCAGGTGCTGGAAGAGCGCGGCCGACATGCGCTGGCGCTCCTGCGCCTCGTGCCGGTCGTGCACGTCGGCCAGCGTCGCCAGCAGGCGCAGCGGCAGGCCCGCGCCGTCGCGTTCGATCACCAGCAGCGTCGCTTCGGCCCAGCGCCAGCTGCCTGGCGCGGTGGGCGAGGGCACGCGCAGCTCGACCAGGCGCCGGCCGGCGTCGCCGCTGCTCACCGAGGCGATGGCTTCGCCCAAAGCGGCCCGGTCGTCGGCGTGCACCCGGCGCTGCCAGGCCTGCGGCGACCAGGCCGCGTGCTCGTGGCCGGTGAGCAGGCGCCAGGCGTTGGAAGCGAAGCCGGCGTCGGGCCGGTGCAGCTGCCAGTCGGCGACACCCAGGCGCGATCCGTCCAGCGCCCACTCCCAGCGCTGGGCGCGGCCGCGCCACTCGACGGTGGCGGCATGCGCCGCGAGCGTCAGCGTCAGTGCCGACCCCAGCCAGCCGGCCAGCGCGGCGTTGAGGCTGCCCCCGGCAGACCAGAAGGTGAGCCCGCTCGTGGCGCTGCCCGCGGCCAGCAGGCCACCGGCGAGCAGACCGGCCGCTGCCAGCGCCAGCTGTCCGCGCAGGGCCAGCACGGTGACGACCACCGGCGGCAGGAACAACGCCAGTGCCACCACCGTGGCCCCGGCGCGCGGCGCCAGCCACAGCAGCGCCAGCATCAATACCAGGGCCGCGCTGCCGAACACGGTGTCGCGCCGCGGCACGCCGCGGTGCAGGGCGTGCGTCGCGCCCGGTTCGAAGGCGAAGACCGCCACGGCGGTGACGAGCCCGCCCAGCGCCAGCACCGCCCAGCCCGTGATCCAGGCGAGCACCGGGTCGAGCCCGCGCACGCTGGTCACCCAGGCCGCCAGCGCCAGCGACGCCGGCAGCCCGGCGGCGAAGATCACCGCGGCGGCCAGCAGCAGCACGTCGCCGGCGCGCTCCAGGCGGGCATCGAAACCCAGCCGTCCCAGCGCCGAGACCGCCATCGCCGCGCCGCCACCGCAGGCCACGGCGGCCAGCGCCACCAGCGGCCAGGGCAGGCCCAGCGCCGCGAGCGCGGCGGCCAGGCCCAGGCAGCACGCCACGCCCGCCGGTGCGCCCCAGCGCCACCACGCGGCCAGCGCCAGTCCGGCCGGCAGCGCCACCGCGTTCCACGGCGACAGCGCGATGCTCAGCCCGCCGGCACACGCCAGCGCCAGTGCCGCGACGGCCAACGCGGCCAGGCGCAGGCCGGCCACGCCCAGCCACGACAACACGGGACGGCCGAGCCCCTGGCGCAGGCCGGGCTCGTGCGACAGGGGGTTGCTCAAGCGTGTGCCGGAAGGCTGCCGGGCTGCCGCGCCGCGCCTAGAGCGCGAACTCCGACAGCTGCCGGCCCTGGGCCAGGGCGGCGGCCAGCCACTTCGGCTTGAGGCCGCGGCCGCTCCAGGTGCTGCCGGTGGCCGGATCGCGGTACTTGGGCGCGACCTTGCGCCCGGCGTTGGCGCTGCGGCCGCCGCGCTTGCCCTTGGCCGCGGTTGCCGCGCCGCCGGCCGCACCATCGCCGGCGGCGGCGCGCGGTGCGCGCGTCGCACCCGAGGCGATGTCGGCCGGCGTCAGGCCGTATTCGTTCATCAGCGCGCGCACCCGGGCGATGGCCTCGGCGCGCTGGTTGCGCTGCAGGTCGGCGATCTGTTTGTCCAGCGCCGCTTTCTGCGCCAGCAAGTCGCTCAGGGAATTCTTGGCCATCGGGCTCGTGGGTTGTCCTGAAAACCGGGGCGAATATACGGCCCGATACTCGAAAACCCCTGCGGACATACCCCCGGCATCCTGCGCGTGCGACGCCCGAGGCGCGCGCTATTCGCTGGGCGGAACGTATCCGGCGGGCTTGTCGGCGCCGCCCGAAAACAGGAACTGCTCCATCTGCCGCGCCAGGTATTGGCGCGCCCGCGCATCGGCCAGATTGAGCCGGTTTTCGTTGACCAGCATGGTCTGGTGGCGCTTCCAGAGCTCGAAGGCTTCCTTGCTGATGTTGTCGTAGATGCGCTTGCCGAGTTCGCCGGGGTAAGGCGCGAAGGTCAGCCCTTCGGCTTCCTTCTTCAGATACACGCAGTTGACCATTCGGGCCATCGTGACGCTCCAGGATGTCGGGAATCAGCTCAGTTTCTTGACCAGCACCTGCGAGCGCCGGTCCCAGTTGTACTTGCGCTTGCGTGCCTCGGGCAGCCATTCCGGGTCCACCGAGGTGAAGCCGCGCTTGATGAACCAGTGCATGGTGCGCGTGGTCAGCACGAAGATGCTCGCCAGCCCGGCGGCACGCGCGCGCTGCTCGATGCGCTTGAGCAGCCGTTCGCCGTCGCCCTGGCTCTGCGACTGCGGCGACACGGTCAGCGCCGCCATCTCGCCGGTGTGCGCCTCGGGGTAGGGGTACAGCGCCGCGCAGCCGAAGATGATGCCGTCGTGCTCGACGACGCTGTAGTTGGCGATGTCGCGCTCGATCTCGGTGCGCTCGCGCCGCACCAGCGTGCCGTCGCGCTCGAAGGGCTCGATCAGCTGCAGGATGCCGCCGACGTCGTCGCTCGTCGCCTCGCGCAGGCTCTCGAGCTTCTCGTCGACGATCATGGTGCCCACGCCGTCGTGCGTGAACACCTCGAGCAGCAGCGCGCCGTCGGTGACGAAGGGCAGGATGTGCGAGCGCTCGACGCCGCCTTCGCAGGCGCGCACGCAGTGCTGCAGGTAGAACGCCGTGTCGGTGGGCAGCGTGGGCGGCGGCAGCGCGGCCAGCAGCCGCCTGGCGTCGGCCAGGGCGAGCTCGGTGTCGATGGGGTTGTCGTCGCCCTCGGGCTCGCCATGGCGTTCGCGGATGCCGGGCATCTCGGTCATGAACACCAGCTTGTCGGCCTGGAGCGCCACCGCGGTGGCCGTGGCCACGTCTTCCATCGTCAGGTTGAAGGCTTCGCCCGTGGGCGAGAAGCCGAAGGGGCTCAGCAGCACCAGCGCGCCCGACTCGATGGCGCGGCGGATGGCCGCCGAATCGACGCGCCGCACCAGGCCGCTGTGCATGAAGTCGATGCCGTCGACGATGCCCACCGGCCGCGCGGTGAGGAAGTTGCCCGACACCACGCGCACCGTGGCGTTGGCCATGGGCGTGTTGGGCAGGCCCTGCGAGAAGGCCGCCTCGATCTCGAAGCGCAACTGGCCGGCGGCCTCCTGCGCGGCGTCCAGCGCCACCGCATCGGTGATGCGGATGCCCATGTGGAAGCGCGAGACGTGCCCCTTGGCCGCCAGCTGCTCGGTCACCTGCGGCCGGAAGCCGTGCACCAGCACGAGCTTGATGCCCATGGCGTGCAGGATGGCCAGGTCCTGCACGAAGGTGTTGAGCTTGCCCGCGGCGATGGCTTCGCCCGCCAGCGCCACCACGAACGTCTTGCCGCGGTAGGCGTGGATGTAGGGCGCGACGGCCCTGAACCACGGGACGAAGGTGTGCGGGAAAACGACGCTCATGCTGCGCGGCATTGTGCCGCACGATGTTCGGCGCGCACCCCGTTGCGGCGCGCGTCCACACCCTGCGAGGAGCCCTGCGATGAAGGCCTACGACGACGTCTACAAGACCCCCGGCGCCATCAGCTGGACCGAGCTGATGACGCCCGACCCGGCGGCTGCCGCCGAGTTCTACGGCAGCCTCTTTGGCTGGACCGTCGAGAAGAGCGCCGACGTGGGCATGGACTACCGCGTCATCAAGGTCGGCGAGACCTCGCAGGGCGGCATGATGGCCCCGCCGCCCGGCGGCCCGCCGATGCCGCCGCACTGGAACGCCTACGTCACCGTGGCCGACCTGCAGCACACCCTGGCGACGTGCGAGCGCCTCGGCGGCAAGGTGCTGATGCCCGGCATGGACATCCCGCAGGTGGGCCGCCTGGCCGTCATCCAGGATCCGCAGGGCGCGGTGATCAACGTAATCCAGTACCACTCGGCCGAGACCTGACGCCGGCGCGGCGGGCTTTCCGGCGCGGCCGATAATCCGCGCCCCGTGAACCAGCCGCCCCCACCGCGTGGCGATGTGCGCCGCCGCGGCGGCGCCGTCGTCGCGGCCAACCCGATCCCGCCCCTGCGCTACCCCGAAGCGCTGCCCGTCTCGGCGCGGCGCGACGAGATCGCGCGCGCCATCCGCGAGCACCCGGTGGTGATCGTCTGCGGCGAGACCGGCTCGGGCAAGACGACGCAGCTGCCGAAGATCGCCCTCGAGCTGGGCCGCGGCCTGGGCGCCGGCGGCCGCGGCCTGATCGGCCACACCCAGCCGCGGCGCATCGCCGCCACCAGCGTCGCCAAGCGCATCGCCGAGGAACTGGCCTCGCCGCTGGGCGAGGTGGTGGGCTACAAGGTCCGCTTCCAGGACCGGCTGCAGCCCGGCGCCAGCGTCAAGCTCATGACCGACGGCATCCTGCTGGCCGAGACCGGCGCAGACCCCGAGCTGCGCGCCTACGACACGCTGATCATCGACGAGGCGCACGAGCGCAGCCTCAACATCGACTTCCTGCTCGGCTACCTCAGGCAGCTGTTGCCGCGCCGGCCCGACCTGAAGCTCATCGTCACCAGCGCGACGATCGACGCCGAGCGTTTCGCGGCCCACTTCGCCAGCGTGCGCGGCCCGGCGCCGGTGATCATGGTCAGCGGCCGGCTCTACCCGGTGGAGCAGCGCTGGCGGCCGTTCGAGGACCTCGATGCGCCCAAGGCCGCGCCGTCGGGCGCCCAGGGCGGCGCGCCACCCCCGGGGCGTGCCGGCGAACGGCGGCGCGAGTCGGATCTCGGCGACGCCATCGCCGACGCGGTGGACGAGCTGTGGCGCGAGGGCCCGGGCGACATCCTCGTCTTCCTGCCCGGCGAACGCGAGATCCGCGAGACCGCCGACCACCTGCGCCGCCACCTCGCGGCCGCGCAGCGCGGCGGGCCGCCGGCGGAGATCCTGCCGCTGTTCGCGCGCCTGTCGCAGCAAGAGCAGGAGCGGGTGTTCGAAGCCGGCAACGGAAGGCGCATCGTGCTGGCGACCAACGTCGCCGAAACCTCGCTCACCGTGCCGGGCATCCGCTACGTCGTCGACAGCGGCACCGCGCGCGTCAAGCGCTACAGCTACCGCAACAAGGTCGAGCAGCTGCAGGTGGAGCCGGTGAGCCAGGCCGCGGCGGCGCAGCGCGCCGGTCGCTGCGGGCGCGTCGCCAACGGCATCTGCATCCGGCTGTATGGCGAGGACGACTTCGCCTCCCGGCCGCGTTTCACGGACCCCGAGATCCTGCGCTCGTCGCTGGCCGCGGTGATCCTGCGCATGAAGGCGCTGCACCTGGGCGCGGTGGAGGACTTTCCCTTCGTCGAGCCGCCGCCCCGGAAGGCCATCGCCGACGGCTACGCGCTGCTGGCCGAGCTGGGTGCGGTGGACGAGGTCAACGAGCTCACGCCCATCGGCCGCGAGCTCGCCCGGCTGCCGCTGGACCCGCGCGTGGGGCGCATGATCCTCGAGGCGCGCGACCGCCAGGCACTGACCGAGGTGCTGGTGATCGCCGCGGCGCTCTCGGGCCAGGACGTGCGCGACCGGCCGCTCGAGCAGCAGCAGGCCGCCGACCAGAAGCACAAGCCCTTCGACGATGACCGGAGCGAGTTCGTCGGCACGCTGAAGCTGTGGCAGTGGATCGAGGCCGGCCGCGGCGTGCACGGCCACGCCGGCGCCGGCATCGACAGCCACAAGCTCAGCAACCGCCAGCAGGAAGCGCGGCTGCGCGAGCACTTCATCAACCCGCGCCGGGTGCGCGAGTGGCGCGACATCCACTCGCAGCTGCACACCGTGGTGGCCGAACACGGCTGGCGGCTGAACACCCAGCCCGCCACCTACGAACAGCTGCACCAGTCGCTGCTGGCGGGGCTCCTGGGCAACATCGGCGTGAAGGCCGACGACGACGACTGGTACCTCGGCGCGCGCGGCATCAAGTTCTGGCGCCATCCGGGCGCGCACCTGGCGAAGAAGCCCGGGCGCTGGATCGTCGCCGCCGAGCTGGTGGAGACCACGCGGCTCTTCGGCCGCGGCATCGCCGCCATCGAGCCGCAGTGGATTCCGCCGCTGGCCGGGCACTTGCTGAAGACCCAGCTGCTCGAGCCGCACTGGGAGAAGAAGGCCGGCGAGGTGGTGGCGCTCGAACGCGCCACGCTCTACGGCATCGTCGTGTACAACAACCGGCGCGTGAACTTCGCCGCCGTGGACCCGAAGGCCGCGCGCGACATCTTCATCCGCGAGGCGCTGGTGCAGGGCGACTGGGAGACGCGGCTGCCGTTCCTGGCGCACAACCGCAAGCTCATCCATCAGGTGCAGGAGCTGGAACACAAGGCGCGGCGCCAGGACGTGCTGGTCGACGAGGAGCTGATCCACGCCTTCTACGACCAGCAGATCCCGGCCGAGGTGACCGGTGCGGCGAGCCTGGAACGGTGGTACCGGGCCGAGGTGAAGCGCCAGCCGGAGCTGCTCAAGCTGAGCCGCGACGAGCTGATGCGCCACGAGGCGGCGGGCATCACCACCGAATCGTTCCCGCGCACCATCCGCCTGGGCGGCATCGATTGCGCGGCGCACTACCTGCACGAGCCGGGCGACCCCAAGGACGGCGTCACCGTGACCGTGCCGCTGTACGCGCTGAACCCCGTGAGCGACGAGCGCTGCGAGTGGCTGGTGCCCGGCATGCTGACCGGCAAAGTGCTGGCCCTGCTGAAGAGCCTGCACCAGCGGCCGCGATCGCGCCTGGTGCCGCTGCCCGACAGCGCGGCCGAGTTCGCCGCCAGCGTCGACTTCGGCCAGGGCAACCTGATCGACGTGCTGCTGAAGTGGGTGCGCGAGCGCACCCAGCTGGCGGTGCAGCGCAACGACTTCAAGCTCGAGACGCTGGCGCCGCACCTGTTCATGAACTTCCGCGTGGTGGACGAGCACGGCCGCCAGCTCGGCATGGGGCGCGACCTGGCGGCGCTGAAGGCCGAGTTCGGCAGCCAGGCGCGCACGGCGTTCCAGGCACTGGCCGCGTTGCGCCTGCCGGCGGCGGTGGGTGGCGCGGCTCCGGCCGCCGGCGCGTCGTCGGTGGCGGCGCCGGCAGGGGCCGGGCCACGGGGGCCGGCCGGCGCGACTTCGACACGCTCCGCACCTGCGCCCGCCGGCGCGCCGCCGCCAGCGCCCGCCGCCCCGGTGCGCCACACCGCCTGGACCTTCGGCGAGCTGCCCGAGCTGATGGAGGTGCGCCGCGGCGGCCAGACGATGGTGGGCTTCCCGGCGCTGATCGACCGCGGCGACGGCGTGGAGATCGAGGTCTTCGACGAGCCCGAGGTGGCCGCCTCGCGCCATCGCGCCGGCCTGCGGCGGCTCGTCGCGCTGCAGCTGAAGGAGCCGCTCAAGTACCTGGAGCGCAACATTCCCGACCTGCAGGCCATGGGTGCGGCCTACCTCTCGCTGGGCGCGGTGGAAGAGCTGCGCCAGCAGATCGTCGACGTCGCGCTCGAACGCGCCTTTCTCGCTGAGCCGCTGCCCACCGACGCCGCCGGCTTCAAGGCGCGCATCGACGAAGGCCGGGCGCGCCTGAACCTCATCGCCCACGAGGTCGCGCGCCAGGCGCACGCGGTGCTGATCGAGCACCAGGCCGCGCAGCGCAAGCTGAAGGACGCGCGCGCGCCCAGGGAGGTGGCCGACGACATCCAGGCTCAGCTGCAGCGCCTGGTGCCAAAGCGTTTCCTCGCGACGACGCCCTGGGCCGCGCTGCAGCACCTGCCGCGCTACTTGAAGGGCGTGGTGCTGCGCCTGGACAAGTGGCGCGCCGACCCCGCGCGCGACGCGGCGCGCCTGGCAGAACTGCGTCCGCTGGAGCAGCGCTGGCAGCGCAAGGTGGCCGAACTGAAAGGCGCGCCGCACGCCCGCCTGGACGAATACCGCTGGCTGCTGGAGGAACTGCGGGTGAGCCTCTTCGCCCAGGAGCTGCGCACGCCGCAGCCGGTCAGCGTCAAGCGCCTGGACAAGGCCTGGGCGCGGGTGGGCTGAACCGTCGGCCACGGCCCCACTGACGCAACGCAAACGACAATCATTCTCGCTTGCGTTAGCATCCGGCTCCGTCGCGGGCACCCGCACTCCCAACCGAAGCCACCGTCCACCATGCAGACCAAGACGCTTTCGCACACGCTGCGCGCCCTGGGCGCCCTCACGCTGGTCGCCGCCGCGGCCGGCGCCACGGCGCAGGAGCGCGTGCTGAACCTGTACTCGGCACGCCACTACCAGACCGACGAGGCGCTCTACGACAACTTCACCAAGGCCACCGGCATCCGCATCAACCGCGTCGAGGCCGACGACGCCGGCATTCTGGCGCGGCTGAAGGCCGAAGGCGCGGCCAGCCCGGCCGACGTGATCCTGCTGGTGGACGCGGCGCGGCTGTGGCGCGGCGAGCAGGACGGGCTGTTCCAGCCGGTGAAGTCGGCCGTGCTCGAGCAGCGCGTGCCGGCGCAGTTCCGCGGCGCCGACAGCGGGCAGGGTCCGCAGTGGTTCGGCATGAGCACGCGCGCCCGCGTCATCGTCTACGACAAGGCGCGCATCAAGCGCGAGGACGTCGACACCTACGAAGAGCTGGCCTCGCCGGCGCTCAAGGGCCAGCTGTGCACGCGCAGCGGCTCGCATCCGTACAACCTGAGCCTGTTCGGCAGCATGCTCGACCACCTCGGGCCGCAGGCCACCGAGGCCTGGCTCAAGGGCCTGGTCGCCAACCTGGCGCGCGACCCGAAGGGCGGCGACACCGACCAGATCAAGGCTGTGGCCGCCGGGGAGTGCGCCGTGGCCATCAGCAACAGCTACTACGTGGCGCGCCTGATGCGCTCGGGCAAGCCCGACGAGCGCGCCGTCTCCGAGAAGGTGGGCGTGGTGTTCCCCAACCAGTCGAGCTGGGGCACGCACGTCAACATCTCGGGCGCCGCCGTGGCGCGGAACGCGAAGAACCGCGACGCCGCGGTGCAGTTCATCGAGTACCTCACCAGCGACGCAGCGCAGCGCTACCTGGCCGACGGCAACAACGAATACCCCGTGGTGGCCGGCACGCGGCCCAACGCGACGCTGCAGACGCTGGGCAGCTTCAAGAGCGAGACGGTGCCCATCGCCAAGGTCGGCGCCAACACCGCGCAGGTGCAGCAGATGCTGGATCGCACCGGGTTCAAGTAGTCCGCGGCCGTGCCACACTCGCCCCCGACAGGCCGGCTAACGGCCGAAGGGAGGCGAGCGTGGTGCAGTTCAAGGACACGTGCAAGAAGGTGCTCGAGGCCGCCGTGATGGCGGCCTTCGTACTTCTGGGCCCGCCGGCGGGTGCCCAGTCGGCAGCGGCGCAGCCGGCATCGGCACCGGCCGCCGCGCCGGCCGGCGCAGCAGCGCCGATTCCGGCGGCGGCGTTCTACAAGGGCGAGGAGATCCAGGCGTCGCGCCTGTCGCCGTCGGGCCGCTGGCTCGCCGTCTCCTCCGCGTTCGGCGGGGCGCGCATCGGCCTGGCGGTCTTCGACCTGCAGGAGTGGAAGCTGCTGGCCATCGTCGCGCGCTACGTCGATGCCGACGTCGACGACGTTGACTGGGTGGGCGACGACCGGCTCGTCTACACCATCACCGATCAGAAGCGCGGCGGCGGCGACCAGCGCTGGTGGCCCGGGCTCTTTTCCGTGATGCGCGACGGCAGCGAGCCGCGCACGCTGGTGAAGGTCGACGCGCCGTTCCTGCGCACGCCCACCGTCGGCCGCGAGCCGCTGGAATACAACCACCGGCTGCTGCACGTGCCTGACGACGACAGCGGCGACGTCATCGTCGGCGAGTTGCAGTGGGACTCCGCACGCGAGTTCCGCGGCTACCTGCCCAAGCGGCTGAACGTCCGTACCGGCCGCGCCACGTCGCTGGCGCGCGGCGCGCCCGACCGGGTCTGGCGCTACCTGTTCGACTCGGCCGGCGAGCCGCGCGTCGCGGTGACGCGCCACCTCGGCCGCATCACGCTGCACTGGCGCGATGGCGCCGGTGCACCCTGGCGCGTGCTCGCGGAGTATCCGGCCGAGAAGCGTCCCTTCGACCCCGAGTTCGTCGGTTCCGACGGCAGCCTGTTCGTCACCGCGGTGCGCGGCGGCGCCGAGGTGCTGCTGCGCTACGACACGGCGAAGAACGCACTCGCCGACCAGCCGCTGGTGAGCACGCCGGGCTACGACTTCTGGGGCCACATCGTCAGCGAGACCGTCGGCAGCCGCCCGCTGGGCGTGCGCGTCACCACCGACGCCGAGACCACCGCCTGGTTCGACCCGCAGATGAAGGCCTTCCAGGCCAAGGCCGACGCGCGCATGCCGGGCCACATCAACCAGGTCGCGTGCCGGCGCTGCGGCAAGCCCGACATGGTGGCCATCGTCACGGCGTACTCCGACCGCGACCCGGGCCAGCTGTGGCACTACCTCGCCGCGACCGACCGCTGGCGCAAGGTGGGCGACGTGCGCCCGGACATCGACCCGAACCGCATGGCCACCACCGACCTGGAACGTTTCCGCGCCCGCGACGGCCTGGAGATTCCGGTGTGGATCACGCAACCACCGGGCCCGCGGCAGCCGCGCGCCGCCGTGGTGCTGGTGCACGGCGGCCCCTGGTCGCGCGGCCGGTGGTGGAACTGGGACGCCGACGCGCAGTTCCTCGCCTCGCGTGGCTACCTCGTGCTGGAACCCGAATTCCGGGGCAGCCTGGGCTATGGCAACGGCCTGTACCAGGCCGGTCTCAAGCAATGGGGCAAGGCCATGCAGGACGACCTGGCCGACGCCGTCGCCTGGGCCGTGGGCAAAGGGCTCGTCGACCCGCAGCGCGTGTGCATCGCGGGCGCGAGCTACGGCGGCTATGCCACGCTGATGGGGCTGATCCGGCACCCGGACGTGTTCCGCTGCGGCGCCGCCTGGGTGGCGGTGACCGACCCGCGGCTGCTGTTCGGCTGGCGTGCCGACGGCAACATGCACACCGAGTTCCGCGAGCACTCGCTGCCGCAGCGCATCGGCGACCCGGTGGCCGACACCGACGCGCTGGCCGCGGTGGCGCCCGTCGAACACGCCGCGCGCATCACCCGCCCGGTCTTCATGGCCTTCGGCGGCAGCGATCGGCGCGTGCCGCTGGAACACGGCACCCGCATGCAGCGCGCGCTGACCGCCGCCGGGCGGCCGCCGGAATACGTGGTCTATCCGGACGAGGGGCATGGCTGGTACAAGCTCGAGACGCGGCTGGACTTCGCGCGCCGGCTGGAGGCGTTCCTGGCGACGCATCTGCGCTGACAGCGGCTTCGGTGCACCCATGGTGACGAGCCGATCCTGCGCCCGCGCACGGCGTCTGCTGGCGGCGCGCGCCGGCGCCGCCTCGCTGTTGGCGCTGGCCTGCGCCGCGGCCACGCCGCCCGCCGCCGCGCAAGCGCCCGCCGCTTCGCCGCCGGCTGCCACGTCCGAGGCGAAGGCGCTGCCGCCACTGCCCGCCGAGCGCTTCTTCGAACGCCCCGAGATCGAGGGTGCCAAGCTGTCGCCCTCGGGCCAGTGGCTGGCGCTGAAGGTCACCAACGGCAGCGGGCGCAGCGCCATCGCCGCGTTCGATCTCGCCAGCGGCAAGGGCTGGCGCGAGGTGGCCAACTTCGGCAATGTCGACGTCGGCCAGTACCACTGGGTCGGCGACGACCGCATCGTCTTCGACATCGCCGACCTGTCCAGCGGCAGCCATGCGCGGCGCTGGGGCGCGGGGCTGTTCACGATTCGCATCGACGGCAGCGGCCTGCGCCAGCTCATCGCCACGCAGAGCGCGTGGATGCCGCAAGGCGCGCTGGCCGGCTCGCGGCCGCTGTCGTGGCATCACCAGCTGCTGCACGTGCCCGGCACGGGTGGCGAGGTCGTCGTCGGCGAGTGGCGCTTCGACGGGCAGGGCGACCCGATCGCCCTGCTGCCCAAGCGGCTGGACGTCGCCAGCGGCCGCGTGCGCTCGCTCGGCCACGGCCTGCGCGACGACGCCCTGGAGTGGATGTTCGATCCGCGCGGCGAGCCGCGCGTGGCCATCGCCGAACGCGAAGGGCGGGTGCGCGTGCACTGGCGCGCCGACCCGGCGGTGGAGAGCGCCGATGCCTGGGTCCTGCTGGGCGAATGGCCGCAGGACGCCGTGCCGTGGCTGCCGCACAGCGTCGGCGCCGACGGCACGTTCTACGTCACGGTCAGCGAAGGCGACGCGGGAGAGGCTTCGCTCACGCGGCTGGATCTGGCCACGCGCCAGCCGGTGCGGCCGACGCTGGTGCGCACGCCGGGCTTCGACTTCGTCGGCCGGGTGCTCGGCGGTGACGACGGCGGGCCGACGCTGGGCGTGCGGGCGCTGGCCGAGTTCGAGAGCACCGTCTGGACCGATCCTTCGATGAAGGCGGTGCAGGACGAGATCGACCGCCGGCTGCCGCAACGCATCAACCGGCTCAGCTGCGTGCAGTGCACCAGCGCCCGGCGGGTGGTGCTGGTGCGCTCCTGGTCCGACCGTCAGCCCGACGAGTACTGGCTGTGGCGCGGCGACGCAGCGGCGCCCACCACCTGGGCCCGCATCGGCGCCAGCCGGCCGGGCATCGACGCGGAGCGCATGGCCGGCGTCGACTTCCACCGCTTTGCCGCGCGCGACGGCCGCCGCATTCCGCTGTGGGTCACCGCGCCCGTGGACCTGCCCACCGGCGCCGGCGCACCGGCGGTGCTGCTGGTGCACGGCGGACCCTGGGTGCGCGGCGGCGCCTGGCGCTGGGACGGCCTGGCGCAATACCTGGCGTCGCGCGGTTATGTCGTGCTCGAGCCGGAGTACCGCGGCAGCCTCGGCTACGGCCGGCAGCACTTCGAGGCCGGCCTGCGCCAATGGGGCCGCGCCATGCAGGACGACCTGGCCGACGCCGTGGCCTGGGCTGCCGCGCAGGGCTGGATCGATCCCAAGCGCACGTGCATCGCCGGTGCCAGCTACGGCGGCTACGCGGCGTTGATGGGCGTGGTGCGCCACGGCGACGTCTTCCGCTGCGCCGCGGCGTGGGTGGCGGTCACCGAGCCGGCGCTGCTGTTCGAGGGCGGCTGGCACGTCGATGTCACCGAGGACATGCGCCGGTGGAGCCTGCCGCGCCTGATCGGCGACCCGGTGAAGGACGCGGCGATGCTGCGCGACATCTCGGTCGTGCAGCATGCCGCGCGCATCCGCGCACCCGTGCTGCTGGCCTACGGCGAAGAAGACACGCGCGTGCCGATCCGGCATGGCGAACGCCTGCGCGCGGCGCTGCAGGCCGCCGGCCGCCAGCCGCAGTGGGTGCAGTACGCCAAGGAAGGCCATCACTGGCAAAGCCTGCAGACGCAGCTGGACTTCGCGCGCCGGCTGGAAGCGTTCCTGGCCGCCCATCTGCGCTGACAGCACGCCGACGGCCGCGATGAAACCGCGAGAAACGCTGGTTTCTCCTCGGTTTTGTGCCTGACGATCGGCGCGAAGCGCTGCCTAGAATCGCGCCCATTCGGCCAGGCCCGCCCCGTGCGCAGGCCGGCCATGCCGCAGGCGCGCCGACACATGCAGCAGGGCGCCTCGAGCCTCGTTGAGGGAGTGACCGTGGTGAAACGTGCTTCGGGCCGCCGCGTGCTGGCGCTGGCCCTCTCGGTCTCGGCGTTCGGCGCCTGGGCGCAGTCCACGTCGAGTCCGGCACCGGCTGCCAAGGCCGACGCCGCGGCCGAGGCGGCCGCTGCCATGGAACGGGCGCAACGCCTGGCGGCCAACCCCATGCGGGTGATCCTCGAGGCGGCGAAGATCAAGCGCCGGCCCGGCGAAGCCGCCGACGCTGGCGGCGTTGCCGAAGCCAGCGACGCGAGCCTGCGCCGCACCGCCGCACGCCCCGCCGACGCGGCGGCCGCGCCGGTCGCCACCGTCGCTGCACCCGCGGCCACGACGGCGCCGGCCGTGACCAGGCCGCCCGAAGAACGCGTGCTCAGCGCCAGCGCCACGCCCGTGGCGCCGCAGGCGGTGCCGGCGCTGGAAGCCGCCGGCACGGCCGCGCCCATCGCCGCGGTGTTCGGCACCGCGGTGCCGTCGCTGGCCGCCATCGCCGAGGTGAAGCCCAAGCTCGTGTCGCAGGTGGAGCCGGTGTTCGGCAGCCGCCTGCAGGACGATGCCGCGCGCCTCACCGAAGTCACCGCCGACCTCACGCTGCGCGCCGACGGCACGGTGGCGCAGGTGGCGCTGGTGACGAACGTGGCGCGGCCGCTTCAGCGCCCGCTGATCGCCGCGCTGGAGGCCTGGCGCTTCGAGCCGCTGCCGGCGCAGCGCGTGCATCGCGTGCAGCTGGTCTTCACCGCCGACAAGTAGCGCGCCGCGGCGCGCCGGTGCTACGGGCGCAGGACGGCCAGCGCCCGGTCGAGTCCACCTTCGGTGATGGCCAGCATGGCCTGCGCGCGCACCGCAGGCTTGGCGTGGAAGGCGATCGACAGGCCCGCCGCCGCCATCATCGGCAGATCGTTGGCGCCGTCGCCCACGGCGATGGTCTGCGCGGGCTCGATGCCGAGCAGCTCGGCCACCTCCAGCAGCACGCGGCGCTTCTCGGCGCCGTCGACGATGTCGCCCCAGGGCCGCGGCAACAGCCGGCCGGTGAGGCGGCCGTCGGCGTCGATCTCCAGCACGTTGGCGCGGGCGAAGTCGAGCTGCAGGCGCTGGCGCACGCGCTCGCTGAAGAAGGTGAAGCCGCCGGAAACCAGCAGGGTCTTCAGCCCCGCCTGCCGGCACGCTTCGACGAACGCCGGCACGCCGGGGTTGAGCTGCAGCTGCTCGGCATACACGGCCTCCAGTGCGGCCACCGGCACGCCCCTGAGCAGCGCCACGCGGCGGCGCAGGCTGTCCTTGTAGTCGGCGATCTCGCCGCGCATCGCGGCCTCGGTGATCGCCGCCACCTCCGCCTTGCGCCCGGCCGCGGCGGCGATCTCGTCCACGCACTCGATCGAGATCAGCGTGGAATCCATGTCGAACGCCGCGAGCTTGAAGCTCGACAGTGCCAGCGGCGGGTTGAAGCCACGCACCCACAGGCCGGGTGCGTGTTCGTGGGCGGGCGGGGCGGCGGCGGGGTCGGTCATGGGGCCGGCGATGCTAGCAGCGGCGCCGCGGCCTCCGGCGACGACGATGCCTGCGCTTTGCGGCGCCGGACGCGCGTCGCCACCAGGCCGGCGCCCCCGAGCCACAGCGCCCACGTGGCCGGCTCGGGCACGGCCGCGGCCATGAACTGGCCCGATGCCGCGGTGAAGCGGACGCCCGCCGGCAGGTCCCACTCGAAGTGCACGGTGTTGCCGAAGTCGGCGAAGCTCGGGCCCGAGCCGATGGCGTAGGCGATGGTGTCCAGCTCGACGTAGAGCTTGAGGCCCGAGTCGGCGAACACGAGCACGTCGCCGAAGTCGATCACGCGGTCGACGGTGCCGCTGCCCAGGATGTGCCAGCCCTGCGAAGGCCGCTGCTCCCAGTGCCGGAACGGGTTGCCGTAGCCGGCGTAGAAGCGCACCCGGCCGTGCGCCGCGCCGCTCTGGATGCCGTCGATGCGCAGCCGCATGGGCAGCAGGAACATCGACTCGGGGCTGTCGAAATGCACCGTCTCCCAGATGCCGGTTCCCGAGCCGATGATGTTGGAGTCGGCCCCTCCGAAGTGGCAGTTTCGCTGGCACCTGCTGGCGGTGGCTTCTGCGTGCAGGGTGCCGTCGAGCAGCGAGCTCGACGCCGCGGCGTGGTAGGTGATGCCGCGGTTGGCGTCGACGCGGGTCTTGTCGGCCGATGACAGGAAGTGCAGCGTGCCGCCGTCGTAGTTGGGCCACATCATGCCGCCGCTCGCCCACGACAGCGTGCCGAAGCTGCCGACGAAGATGTCGGTGTAGGCGAGCGCATGCGCGCCGGCACTGGAGAAGACCGCGGCGCCGGCGACGGCCGCCGCGCGGGCGAAGGTGGACAGTTGCATGGTGTGTCTCCTGGCAGGTGCAGCCCGCTTGGTCGGGCACGCCAGGAGTGTTCAGGCGTGCCGCCGCGGCGGCATCACCCGAAAGGAGCCATGGCCCGATGCAGCCGCTTCAGGCGGCCACGCGCACCGGCCCCAGCGCGCGCAGCAGGTCGCGCAGGAAGTGGGCGCGGTCGGCGGGCTGGCTGATCTCGCGCTCGATGCGCAGCTTGTGGTTGCCGGCCAGCTTGATGCTGCGGTTCTTCTGCACCAGCTCGACGATGCGCTGCGGATCGACGCCGCTGTCGGGCCTGAAGGTGACGTTCATCAGCTTGGGCCCGGCGTCAATCTTGAGCACGCCGTAGGGCCGCGCCAGCACGCGCAGGCGGTGGGTGTCGAACAGCGTCTGCCCCTGCGCCGGCAGCTTGCCGAAGCGGTCGGTGATCTCCTCGAGCAAGGCGTCGATCTGGTCGGGCTTCTCGGCGGTGGCCAGGCGCTTGTAGAGGCTCAGGCGCGTGTGCACGTCGCCGCAGTAGGCGTCGGGCAGCAGCGCGGGGGCGTGCAGGTTGATCTCGGTGGCCACGTTCAGCGGGCTCAGCAGGTCGGGCTCGCGCCCGGCCTTCAGCGAACGCACGGCTTCCGAGAGCATGTCGTTGTAGAGCTGGAAGCCCACCTCCATCATGTTGCCGCTCTGGTTCTCGCCCAGCACCTCGCCGGCGCCGCGGATCTCGAGGTCGTGCATCGCGAGGTAGAAGCCCGAGCCCAGCTCTTCCATCTGCTGGATGGCGTCGAGGCGTTGCGCCGCTTGTTTGGTCAGGCCCTCGATGTCGGGGACGAGCAAGTACGCGTAAGCCTGGTGATGGCTGCGGCCGACGCGGCCACGCAGCTGGTGCAGCTGGGCCAGGCCGAACTTGTCGGCCCGGCTGATGACGATGGTGTTGGCGCTCGGCACGTCGATGCCGGTCTCGATGATGGTGGAGCACAGCAGCACGTTGTGGCGCTGGGCGACGAAGTCGCGCATCACGTGCTCGAGCTGGCGTTCGGCCATCTGGCCGTGGGCGACGGCAATGCGCGCCTCGGGCAGCAGTTCGGCCAGCTTCTGGCGCCGGTTCTCGATGGTCTCCACCTCGTTGTGCAGGAAGTAGACCTGGCCGCCGCGCTTGAGCTCGCGCAGCACCGCCTCGCGGATGACCGAGCTGCCTTCGTTGCGCACGAAGGTCTTGATCGCCAGCCGGCGCTGCGGCGCGGTGGCGATGACCGACAGGTCGCGCAGGCCCTCGAGCGCCATGCCCAGCGTGCGCGGGATGGGCGTGGCGGTGAGCGTGAGCACGTCGACCTCGGCGCGCAGCGCCTTCATCGCCTCCTTGTGGCGTACGCCGAAGCGGTGTTCCTCGTCGATGACCAGCAGCCCCAGGCGCGCGAACTTCACGTCGGAGGACAGCAGCTTGTGCGTGCCGACGACGATGTCCACCGTGCCCGCGGCGATGCCTTCCAGCGCCGCCTTCACTTCCTTGGGCGAACGGAAGCGCGACAGCTCGGCAATCTTCACCGGCCACTTGCCGAAGCGGTCCACCAACGTCTGGTAGTGCTGCTCGGCCAGCAGCGTGGTCGGCGCCAGGATGGCGACCTGCTTGCCGCCGTGCACCGCGACGAAGGCGGCGCGCAGGGCGACTTCGGTCTTGCCGAAGCCGACGTCGCCGCACACCAGGCGGTCCATCGGCTTCGGGCTGATCATGTCCTGGATGACGGCGTGAATGGCGGCACGCTGATCGGCCGTTTCCTCGAAGCCGAAGCTCGTCGCGAAGGCTTCGTAGTCGTGCGGGCTGAAGCGGTGGGCGAACCCTTCGCGTGCGGCGCGCCGGGCGTAGAGGTTCAGCAGCTCGGCAGCCGTGTCGCGAACCTGCTCGGCGGCCTTGCGCCGCGCCTTGTCCCACTGCGGCGACCCGAGCTTGTGCAGTGGCGCTTCCTCTGCCGACGCGCCGGTGTAGCGGCTGATGAGGTGCAGCTGCGCCACCGGCACGTACAGCGTGGCCTTGTCGGCGTACTCCAGGTGCAGGAACTCGGAGGTGCCTTCGCCCAGGTCGATGTTCTTCAGCCCCACGTAGCGGCCGATGCCGTGGTTCAGGTGCACCACCGGATCGCCGGGCTTGAGCTCTGAGAGGTCCTTGATCAGGGCGTCGACGTTCGACACCTGCTCCTGCTTGCGCCGCCGCCGCGCCTGCGGCGTGGTGGCGAAGAGCTCGGTCTCGGTGATGAACTGCACCGAGATGCCGCCGTCCGGCTCGTGCCAGTGGAAGCCTTCGGCCAGCGGCGTGGTGGCGATGGCCACCTTCTCGCTGGCGTCGGCGAGGAAGGCGGCCAGCGTGTCGGCGCTGGGCACGGCGATGCCGTGGTCGCGCAGCAGGTCGAGGATGCTCTCGCGCCGGCCCTCGCTTTCGGCCAGCAGCAGCACGCGCGCCGGGGTGGCCTTGAGGTGGCGCTCCAGCCGCGCCAGCGGCTCGGCCGAGCCGCGGTCGATCGACAGGTCGGGCAGCGGCCGAGCCCACTCGACGCTGTCACTGCCGCGCAGCGACAGCGTCGCGTGCGGCTGCGTGCGGCCGAAGAACTCCTCGGCCGTCATGAAGTTGGCCTGCATCGGCAGCAGCGGCCGCTCGGGGTCGTGCTGCAGAAAGCGGTGGCGCTCGCGCGTGTCGGCCCAGAAGTGCTCGAGCGCCTCGTCGACCTTGCCGTGCAGCATCAGCGCAGCCTGCTCGCCGACGTAGTCGAAGATCGTGCCGGGCTCGTCGAAGAACAGCGGCAGGTAGTACTCGATGCCGCCGCTGGCGATGCCCTGGTCGATGTCCTTGTAGACGCGGCTTTTGGTCGGGTCGCCTTCGATCTGCTCGCGCCAGCGCGCGCGGAAGGCCTTGCGCGCCGCCTCGTCCATGGGGAACTCGCGGCCGGGCAGCAGGCGCACCTCGGGCACCGGGTACAGGCTGCGCTGGCTGTCGGGGTCGAAGGTGCGGATGGAGTCGACCTCGTCGCCGAACAGGTCCACGCGGTAGGGCACGGGCGAGCCCATCGGGAACAAATCGATCAGCCCGCCGCGCACCGCGTATTCGCCGGGTGAGACGACCTGGCTCACGTGCTGGTAGCCGGCCAGCGTCAGCTGCGCCTTGAGCCGCGCTTCGTCGAGCCGCGTCTTCTGCTTGAAGTGGAAGGTGGTGCCGGCCAGGAACGACGGCGGCGCTAGGCGCGTCAAGGCGGTGGTCGCGGGCATGAGCACCACGTCGACGTCGCCTTCGCGCATGCGCCACAGCGTGGCCAGTCGTTCGCTGATCAGGTCCTGGTGCGGGCTGAAGGTGTCGTAGGGCAGCGTCTCCCAGTCGGGGAACACGGCCACGCGCAGGTTCGGCTCGAAGAACGGCAACTCATCGGCGAGGCGCTGGGCATCCGATGGCTCGGCGGTGAACACGGCCAGCAGGCGGCGGGCGTCTGCGTGCTGGCGCGCCAGGCGGGCGAGCAGCAGGGCATCGGCAGAACCCAGGGGCCGCGGCAGCGTGTAGCGCTTGCCGGGCGGAATGGAAGGCAGTTGCATGAGGGGCGGCGCAGGCCAATGCAGATCGCCCCGCCGCAAGCGGAGGGGCGTCATGGAAGGGCGATTTTAGAATCGCGCCCCATGTCCCGCCCCGTGACGACGCCTTGAACCCGGCCGGGCGCTGCCATGCCCTGGTGCCGTGCGCCGGCGTCGGCAGCCGCGCCGGCACGGCGGGCCCCAAGCAGTACCAGACGCTGGCCGGCCGCCCCGTCATCGCCCACACGCTGGCCGCGCTGTCCGACGTGCAGCGCCTGGCTGCCACGCTCGTGGTGCTGGCGCCGGATGACGTGCAGTTCGAGCGTCAGGTGCCGGGTTTCCGCGGCCTGACGGCGCGCTGCGGCGGCGCCACGCGGGCCGAGAGCGTGCGCGCCGGGCTGCAGGCGCTGCGCGCCCATGGCGCGGCCGATGCCGACTGGGTGCTCGTGCACGACGCCGCGCGCTGCCTGCTGCGGGCCGCCTGGGTCGACCGGCTCATCGACGCCTGCCATGGCGACGCCGTGGGCGGCATCCTCGCGTTGCCGCTGGCCGACACGCTCAAGACCGCCGATGGCGACGGGCGCATCGCGGGCACGCTGGACCGCGGCGGCAAATGGCTCGCGCAGACGCCGCAGATGTTCCGCCTGGCGGTGCTCGAGCGTGCGCTGGACCACGCCGGCGCAGCCGTCACCGACGAAGCCAGCGCCATCGAGGCGCTGGGCCTCAAGCCGCTGCTGGTGCCGGGCGAGGCCGAGAATTTCAAGCTCACCTGGCCGGCAGACTTCGCCCTGGCCGAACGCCTGCTGGAGACCCGCCGATGACCGCCGCCGACGCCCACCTGCCCCTGCTGCGCATCGGCGAGGGCTGGGACACGCACCAGCTCGTCGCCGGCCGGCCCCTGGTGCTGGGTGGCGTGACCATTCCGTACAGCCACGGCCTGCTCGGCCACAGCGACGCCGATGCGCTGCTGCACGCCATCACCGACGCCGTGCTCGGCGCCGCCGCGCTGGGCGACATCGGCCGCCACTTCCCCGACACCGATGCCGCCTTCCGCGGCGCCGATTCGATGGTGCTGCTGCAGGCCGCCGTGCAGCGGGTGCGCGAGGCGGGCTACGCCGTGGTCAACGTCGACGCCACCATCGTCGCCCAGGCGCCGAAGATGGCGCCGCACATCGACGCCATGCGCGAGCGCATCGCCTTCGCCCTGGGCGTGGCCGTCGAGGCGGTGAACGTCAAGGCCAAGACGGCCGAGCAGATGGGCCCGGTGGGCGAGGGCCGGGCGATCGAGGCACGCGCCGTGTGCCTGCTGGCGCGGCAGTCGACGGGCTGAAGCCGGCGCACCTAACCCGCGCGCCGCAGCCGCAGGTGGGCGATCAGCCCGCCGTCGGGCGCGTTGGCCAGCTCCAGACTGCCGCCCATGCGGTGCATGGCCTTGTCGACGATCGCGAGGCCCAACCCCGCGCCCGTGGCCGCGGTGCGCGCCGCGTCGCCGCGGAAGAACGGCGTCGTCAGCTGCGGCAGCTTCTCCGGGGCGACGCCGGGCCCGTGGTCGCGCACGCTGATGATGGCCCAAGGCCCCGTCTTCACGTAGCTCACGTGCACCTCGGCCACGCCGGTGTAGGTGCCGCGGCCGTAGCGGCGCGCGTTCTCGAACAGGTTGAGGAAGACGCGGCCGAGTTCGGTCTCGTCGGCCATCACCACCAGGTCGATGGCCACCTTGGCGGTGATGCGGATCTGGCTCGGGTCGCGGAAGACCGAGGCTTCGCGGTCGATGAGCTGCGAGACGTGCACGGGCTTCAGCTGCGTCTCGCCCGGCCGCGCGTAGTCCATGAACTTGTCGATGATGGCGTCGAGCTGGTCGATGTCCATCGCCATGTTGCGCTTGGCCTCCTCGTCGTCCACGCTCATCTCGGTCTCGAGGCGCAGGCGCGCCAGCGGCGTACGCAGGTCGTGGCTGATGCCGGCGAGCATCACCGCGCGGTCTTCCTCCACCCGCGCCAGCTCGCGCGCCATGCGGTTGAAGCCCATGTTCACCTCGCGGATCTCGCTGGTGAGGGTGTTCTCGTCGAGGCGCGAGTCGAGGTCGCCTTCGCGGATGCGACTGGCGGCGAAACTGAGCTGACGCAGCGGCTGGTTGATGAGGCTGGCGATGAGCACCGAGCCCAGCAGCGTGGCCAGCACCGCGATGCCGATCCAGATCATCCAGGTGTCGCGGTTGATTGGGGCGGCGTGCGCCGGCTCGGCCTGCAGCCAGTAGCGGTCGCGGTCGATCGAGAAGCCGACCCACATGCCCGGCGTGCCGTTGACGCTGCGCGCCACCACCGAATCGGGCCCGAGCACGGCGCGCAGCTCCTCGGCGAGGCGGCGCGTGGCGCGGTCGGTCTCGTAGGGCTCCCAGCGGTCGGCCGGCTCGCGCGGGGTGACGCGCGTGGCCTGCTGCGAACCCAGGCTCTTGATCAGCGCCACGCGGTTGATGCCGTCGGCCTGGCGCAGCGCCACGCGTGCCAGGTTCACGAGCGTGGCCGTCTGCTGCGCGGCCTGCACGGCGCGCGGCTCGAGCTCCAGCGCCCGCAGCGTCTGCAGCCACGCCAGCACTCCGCCGGCCAGCAGGATGGCGAGCAGGAAGAAGGTGCGCCAGAAGAGGCTGAGGCCCAGCGCGTTGCGGCGCGTCATGAACCGCAGCGGCCCGGTGGCCTCACGCCGCCGGGCCGGCGGCACGCGGCCCGAGAGGGCCTGGTCGGCGGCCGGCGGCACGTGCGTGTCTCCCGCAGCCCGCGCCGGTCAGTTCGAACCATCCGGCACGAACACGTAGCCCACGCCCCACACCGTCTGGATGTAGCGCGGCTGCGCCGGGTCGGGCTCGAGCATCTTGCGCAGACGGCTGATCTGCACGTCCAGGCTGCGGTCGAAGGGCTCGAATTCCCGGCCGCGTGCCAGCTGCGCGAGCTTGTCGCGCGACAGCGGCTGGCGCGGATGGCGCACCAGCGCCTTGAGCATGCTGAACTCGCCCGTCGTCAGCGCGATCTGCTCGCCGTTCTTCGACAGGCGGCGCAGGCTGAGGTCGAACTCGAAGGGGCCGAAGGTGACGACCTGCGGCTCCTTGCTCGGCGCGCCGGGTGCCTCGGGTGCCGGGCGGCGGCGCAGCACGGCGTGGATGCGCGCCAGCAGCTCGCGCGGGTTGAAGGGCTTGGGCAGGTAGTCGTCGGCACCGACCTCGAGGCCGACGATGCGGTCCACGTCCTCGACCTTGGCGGTGAGCATGATGATCGGCGTGGCGTCGTTGGCGGCGCGCAGTCGGCGGCAGATCGACAGGCCGTCCTCGCCGGGCAGCATCAGGTCGAGCACGATCAGGTCGACCGTCTCGCGCGTCAGCACGCGGTTCAGCGCCTTGGCGTCTTCGGCCAGCAGGACGTCGAAGCCCTCCTGGGCGAGGTAGCGGCGCAGCAGGTCGCGGATGCGGGCGTCGTCGTCCACGACGACGATGCGGTCGGCGCGGGTGTTGGTGGCGCTGGACATCGGTGGCTCCCGATATGTAACAGCCGCATTCTGGGCCTGTGGTCGCGGGGCAAGCGGTGTTCTTGCCGAGGCCTGACCCTCTGTTACAACTCTTTCGGCGCCGCGCGCGATCCGCCCTTGTCAACGGCAGAACCGTGTTCTGCGCTGCTCACTCATGACCACGACGACCCGAAAGGACCTGCCCATGCCGCACACCCATCGACCCTCGGCGCCTCGCCGCCTGCCGGCAGCGGCGCTGCTGCTCGCCGGCGCCCTGGCGCTGCCGGCGCAGGCCCAGGTGCTGCCGCCGCCGGCCAACGTGGTCAACCTCAGCGCCACGGCGTCGGTGGAGGTGGCGCGCGACTGGCTGACCATCGTGCTGTCGACCACGCGCGAGGGCACCGACGCGGTGGCCGTGCAGACACAGCTGAAGCAGGCGCTGGACGCCGCGCTGGCCGAGGCGCGCAAGATCGCCAAGCCCGGCCAGGTGGAACTGCAGACCGGGCAGTTCGCGCTGCACCCGCGCTACGCGCCGGTGTCGCCGCGCGGGCAGGGCGGGCAGATCAACGGCTGGCAGGGCAGCGCCGAACTCATCATCGAAGGGCGCGACACCGCGGCCATCGCCCAGCTGGCGGGGCGCATCCAGACGCTGACCATCTCGCGCACCGGCTTCTCGCTCTCGCGCGAGGCGCGGCAGAAGGTCGAGGCCGACGTCACGGCGATGGCCATCGAGCGCTTCCGGGCCCGCGCCGACGCGGTGAGCAAGCAGTTCGGCTTTGCCGGCTACACGCTGCGCGAGGTGTCGGTGAACAGCGACGCCGGCGCCCCGCCGCCCATGCCGATGATGCGCATGCAGGCCGCCGCCAAGGCCGAATCGGCCGACATGGCCTTGCCGGTGGAGGCCGGCAAGGCGCTGGTCAACGCCAACGTCAGCGGGAGCGTGCAGCTGACGGTGCGGTGACGGGAAGGGCGGTCTTCAGGCCGCTCGGCGGGCCTTGCGGCCCGGCCGCTCGCCAGGCACGGACGGTCCACGGGACCGTTCGTGTCCGGGCTCGCTACTGCGCCCCTCGCGCGCTTGTATCGCGCGCTCGCACGGCTCCGTGCACTCGCGGCCTTCCGGCCGCTCGGTCACTGCGCCGTCCAGGCCCCGTCCATGTTCCAGGCCACGCCGCGCACGTTGTCGGCCGCGGGCGAGCACAGGAAGACCGTCAGCTCGGCCAGCTGCTCGGGGGTGGTGAACTGCAGCGACGGCTGCTTCTCGGCCAGCAGGCGGCGCTTGGCTTCCTCGTTGTCGACGCCGTCGGCCGCGGCGCGCGCGTCCACCTGCTTCTGCACCAGCGGCGTGAGCACCCAGCCGGGGCAGATGGCGTTGACGGTGACGCCCGTGGTGGCCGTCTCCAGCGCCACCGCCTTGGTGAGGCCGACGATGCCGTGCTTGGCCGCCACGTAGGCGCTCTTGCCGGCCGAGGCCACCAGGCCATGCACCGAGGCCACGTTGACGATGCGGCCCCAGTTGCGCCGCTTCATGCCGGGCAGCGCCGCACGCATGGCGTGGAAGGCCGAGCTGAGGTTGATCGCGAGGATGGCGTCCCACTTCTCGGGCGGGAAGTCCTCCACCAGCGCCACGTGCTGGATGCCGGCGTTGTTGATCAGGATGTCGCAGCTGCCGAAGCGCTGCTCGCACGCGCGCACCATGTCGGCGATCTCGGCCGGCTTGCTCATGTCGGCGCCGTGGTAGACCGCCTCGCGGTCGAACTGGCGCACCTGGGCGAGCGCCGCGTCGCTGTCGCCGAAGCCGTTGAGCATCACGCGCGCACCGCGCCGGGCCAGCGTGAGCGCGATGCCCAGCCCGATGCCGCTGGTGGAACCGGTGACGATGGCGGTCTTGTTCTCGAGCATGCTGCGGGCGCTCCTGCGGTGCGGTTGATACGATGGCCGCGATTATCGACCGCCCGCCATGACCGAACCTGCCGTCCCGCGCCTTGAACACGTGATGTGCCTCGACTCCCGGGGCCTGCACCGCATGGCGTACTGGGCCTGGGGCGACCCGGCCAACCCGCGCGTCGTGGTCTGCGTGCACGGCCTGTCGCGCCAAGGGCGTGACTTCGACGCCCTGGCGCAGGACCTTGCGGCCGAGTACCGCGTGATCTGCCCCGACGTCGTCGGCCGGGGCCAGAGCGACTGGCTCGCCGACCCGGCCGGCTACGCCATCCCGGCCTACGTGGCCGACATGGTGACGCTGATCGCGCGGCTGAACGTCGAGCAGGTCGACTGGGTGGGCACGTCGATGGGCGGTCTCATCGGCATGGGCCTGGCCAGCCTGGCCGGCACGCCGGTGCGCAAGCTCGTGCTCAACGACGTGGGGCCGACGATCGAAGCCGCCGCGCTGCAGCGCATCGGGGGTTATCTCGGCCAGCCGGCGCACTGGAAGACGCTGGACGAGGCGGCCGACGCGCTGTGGGCCATCAGCCAGGGCTTCGGCCCGCACACCCGCGAGCAGTGGCTGGCGCTGACGCGTCACCAGCTGGTGGCGGACGAGCAGGACGGCGTGGCCGGCTTCAAGTCGCACTACGACCCGGCCATCGCATTGCCGCTGCGCCTGGTGACGCCCGAGCTGGCGGCCGCCGGCCAGGCGTTGCTGTGGCAGGGTTGGGAGAAGATCACCGCGCCGACGCTGCTGCTGCGCGGCGCCGAGTCCGACCTGCTGTCGCGCGCCACGGCCGAGCGCATGACGCAGACCGGACCGAAGGCCCGGCTGCACGAGTTCGCCGGCGTCGGCCATGCGCCGATGCTGGTGCAGCCCGATCAGCGCGAGGTGGTGCGGCGCTTCCTGCTCGACCCCTGATGCCGCGGCGATGAAGACCACGCTGGGCGACGCGCCGGTGCCGCAGTCGGGCACCGCGGCGATCGTGCACCTGGCGCGGGTGGAAGGCGAGGGCGCCGAGACGCTGCCGGCGGCCCCAGCCGCCGAAGCGGCCGTCGATCCGGCCCAGCGCGCCCGCGCCTTCGCCGAGCCGCTGCTGGCGGGCCAGCTGCTGGACACCGGCGAGGACGCGCTGGCGCACGCCGACGGCACGGCGGCGGTGCTGCGCGCCATCGGCGGCGGGCCGACGCTGGCCGCGGCGGCCTACCTGGTCTACGCCGGCGACTACCTGCAGCGCCCCGAGGAGGTGGTGCACAAGGCCTTCGGCGAGGGTTACGCCAGCCTGGTGACGCTGACGCGCAAGCTGGTGCAGATCCAGCGCGCCGCGCGCGCCGCGCAGTTCGGCGGCGATGCCGCCGGTGGCAGCGCCGCCGCCGCCTCGGCTGCCACCGACCCGGCGCACAAGGCCGAGCAGACCGAACGCGTGCGCAAGATGCTGCTGGCCTTCAGTCGCGACCTGCGCGTGGTGCTGCTGCGCCTGGCCTCGCGCCTGCAGACGCTGCGCTGGTACGCCGCCGCCAGGCGGCCGTGTCCGCACGCCCTGGCGCAGGAATCGCTGCAGGTCTTCGCGCCGCTGGCCAACCGGCTCGGCATCTGGCAGATCAAGTGGGAGCTCGAGGACCTCGCCTTCCGCTTCCTGATGCCGGCCGAGTACCAGCGCATCGCACGCCTGGTCGACGAGACGCGCGCCGAGCGCGAACGCAGCGTCGCCGCCGCGCGCGACCGGCTGCGTGCGCTGCTGGCCGACGCCGGCATCGCCGCCGACGTGCAGGGGCGGCCCAAGCACCTCTACAGCATCTGGAAGAAGATGCAGGGCAAGCAACTCGGCTTCGCCGACGTGCACGACGTGCGCGCGCTGCGCGTCATCGTCGACGACGTCGCCGCCTGCTACGCCGTGCTGGCGCGCGTGCACGAGGCCTGGACGCCGCTCGAAGGCGAGTTCGATGACTACATCGCGCGCCCCAAGGCCAACGGCTACCAGAGCCTGCACACCGTGGTGCTGGCCACCGGCGGACGGCCGCTCGAGGTGCAGATCCGCACCCGGCGCATGCACGAGCACGCCGAGCACGGCGTGGCCGCGCACTGGATGTACAAGGAAGCCGGCGCGCGGGGCTATGCCGGCCTGAGCGGCCTGAAGCCCGGCGCCGCCGGCGGCGCGCCCGCCGGCGACTTCGAGGAACGCATGGCCGAGGCGCGCAAGGCGGTGCTGCGCGAGCTGCTGGCCTGGGAGCGCGACTTCAGCCAGGCCGGCGGCGGCGACACGCCGGCGGCGCGCTTCGACGACCGCATCTACGTCTTCACGCCGCAGGCCACCATCATCGACCTGCCGGCCGGCGGCACGCCGGTGGACTTCGCCTACAGCGTGCACACCGACCTGGGCCACCGCTGCCGCGGCGCGCGCGTCGACGGCCGCGTGGTGCCGCTGAACACGCCGCTGCAGTCCGGCCAGACGGTGGAGATCGTCACGGTGCGCGAGGGCGGCCCTTCGCTCGACTGGCTCAACTCCGAGTTGCATTACCTGCAAAGTGCACGCGCCAAGGCCAAGGTGCGCGCCTGGTTCAACGCCGAGCAGCAGGCCGCCACCATCGCCCGCGGCCGCGAGGCGGTGGAGAAGCGCCTGCAGCGCGAAGGCAAGACCGCGCTCGAGCGCCAGGCGCTGGCGGAGCGCCTGGGCTTCAAGAGCGCCGAGGCGCTGTTCGAGGTGGTGGGCAAGGACGAGTTCTCGCTGCGCAACATCGAGAACCTGCTGCGCCCGGCCGAACCGGCGCCGAGCGACGAGCGCATCGCGCTGCACCGGCCGCGTGCCGAGGGTGTCGGCGGCGGCCGCGGCGGCGTGCTCGTCGTCGGCATGGATTCGCTGCTCACGACGCTGGCGCGCTGCTGCCGCCCGGCGCCGCCGGATGCCATCCGCGGCTTCGTCACCCGCGGCCGCGGCGTCGCCGTGCACCGGCGGGACTGCGCCAACCTGCGCGAGATGGCGCGCAGCGCGCCGGGCCGCGTGATCGAGGTGGCCTGGGGCACGCCGCAGGGCGAACGCCAGCCGGTGTACCCGCTGGACGTGACGATCGAGGCCAGCGACCGCCCGGGGCTGCTGCGCGACATCTCCGAAGCCTTCGCCAAGGAGAAGATGAACGTCATCGGCGCCGCCACCCAGACCGCGCGCGACCGCGGCCTTGCCCGCCTGGCGCTGACGGTGGAAGTGAGCGACGCCGCGCGCCTGGGCGCGGTGCTGGCGCAGATCGAACGCATCGCCGGCGTGCGCCACGCGCGCCGGAAGTAGCGACACCAGCGCGCGGGTGACGTGCCGGTCGACGATGGGGCGCGCAGGGCACCATCGACGCACGTCTCGGCGCGCCTGAGGCCGCCGAACGCTCGGCTATACTGCGCGGCTCGCGAGCGGCGCCGTGCGGCGCCGCATGCGGAAGACCCCAGGCGCG